>Ga0183095_10026_pt1 | contig 1050844 bp, 834 predicted proteins | sample BioMet4_FD_130346 | JGI IMG/M metagenome (GOLD analysis project Ga0183095, IMG submission 130346) | Microbial communities from bioreactor (seeded with sewage sludge) at LBNL, California, USA - Biofuel metagenome 4 (v2) (version 3) | ecosystem: Engineered > Bioreactor > Anaerobic > Unclassified ... | reverse complement strand
GTGGTAATCAAGTCTGGAATGGATAAGCGCTGAAAGCAGCGAAGTGCGAAGCCAGCCCCAAGATTAGATCTCCATAGAGGGCCGTCGAAGACTACGACGTCGATAGGCTACAGGTGTAGGGTCAGCGATGGCGCAGCCGAGTAGTACTAATAGCCCGAAAGCTTTCCTGAGCGGAAGGAGTCGTCTTTTCGCGTCTGCACTTTACTTTTGGTTGTCCTAGTGCCGATCTTTCTTAAAGGATATTAAGGCGGTTACAGCGTCGGGGATCCACCTCTTCCCATTCCGAACAGAGAAGTTAAGCCCGATAGCGTCGATGGTACTGCCCGCAAAGTGGGAGAGTAGAACGCCGCCGGTTTTTGAAGCGAGGGGGAACGGACTGTCAGTCCACTCCCCTTTCTCTTTTATCTGCCTCCCTTTTTGCTGCTTCCGCTTTTATTTGTTACCTTTGTATCATAATATTTCAATTGTTTTATGTCGTTGATATTACCATTAGATTTACCTGCAATCCAGTTGCTGAAGAAAGAAAATATTATTGTTCCACTCTGTGACTCTTCTCATGATAAACATGTCTTGCATCTTCTATTACTTAATCTGATGCCTTTAAAAATTAACACAGAAACGGATTTTGTTAGATTGCTCAGCAATTCTCCTCTTTCTCTTAAGGTTGATTTATTGAAGATTAAGAATCATATATCTAAGAATACTTCTGCTGAGCATATGAAAAAGTTTTACTTCGATTTTGATGATATTAAGAATAATTATTATGATGGATTGATTGTAACTGGTGCTCCTGTGGAGAAAATATCCTTTGAAGAGGTGCATTATTGGGATGAATTGACCACTATCTTTGAATGGGCGCAGACTCATGTTTCTTCTTCTTTATATATTTGTTGGGCAGCTCAAGCTGCTTTGTATCATTTTTATGGCATTCCTAAATATGATTTGCCTGAGAAAATGTTTGGTGTTTTTAGACATACTCTTTTTGATTCTTCCTTACCTATATTTCGTGGTTTTGATGACGAGTTTTATGTTCCTCATAGTCGTCACACCGAGATTCGTCGTGAGGATATCTTGAAGGTTCCAAATCTTACTCTTTTATCAGAAAGTGATGAATCAGGTGTTTATATGTTAATGGCTAGAAATGGAAAAGATTTCTTTATTACAGGACATTCTGAATATTCTCCAAATACCTTAGCTGATGAATACTGGCGTGATAAAAATAAAGGACTTCCCATCTCAATTCCAAAGTTTTATTTTCGAGATGATGACCCTACTAAAGAACCAATCGTGCGTTGGCGTAGCCACGCAAATCTTCTGTTCTCAAATTGGTTGAATTATTATGTTAACGATGAAGCATGTAATAGAGATACAAATGCCGCAATGTTTTTTTAGTGTATATTCTCATGTCAAAAAAAATAGAATTGTTATCCCCTGCACGTGATTTGAATTGCGGAATTGAAGCTATTCTTCATGGTGCAGATGCCGTTTACATTGGCGCTCCTAAGTTTGGGGCGCGTGCAGCAGCAGGCAATTCTATTAAAGATATTCAGATTCTTTGTGATTATGCTCATTTGTTTGGTGTAAGGATATATGTCACTCTTAATACTATTTTGAAAGATGAAGAACTTTTAGAAGCAGAACATTTAATTTCTCAATTGTATTTTGTAGGTGTAGACGCATTGATCATCCAAGATATGGGAATAACTATGATGGATATTCCTCCTATTCCGCTTCATGCAAGTACGCAGACAGACAATCGCACAGCAGAAAAGGTGAAATTCCTCCAATCGGTTGGCTTTACTCAAGTTGTCCTTGCTCGGGAATTATCTTTGAGTGAAATTAAGACGATAGCAGAAAATACAACTGTTGCATTAGAAGTTTTTATTCATGGTGCTTTGTGCGTAAGTTTGAGTGGACAATGTTATATGAGTGCTGCAATGACTGGTCGAAGTGCAAATCGTGGCGAATGTGCCCAATGTTGCCGTCTTCCTTATTCTTTATTGGATGTAGATGGAAAAGTCGTTTTTTCAGACAAATATCTGTTGTCTCTTAAAGACATGAATAGATCTAATGCGTTGGAACAATTATTAGACGTGGGAGTAACATCATTAAAAATAGAAGGTCGATTGAAAGATGTTTCATATGTGAAAAATGTTACAGCCTTTTATCGCAGCAGATTAGATGAAATCTTTGCAAAACGTTCAGATTTTGTTCGCTCGTCTGATGGTTTAAGTAGTCTATCATTTATACCGAATGTGGAAAAAAGTTTTAATCGAGGATTTACTAGTTATTTTTTGAATGGTCGTTCTGCAGATATAACATCTTTCGATACTCCAAAATCTATAGGTGAGCCTATAGGGAAAGTTAAAGAAATTAGAAACAATTCATTTTTTGTTGATACAAAAAAAACATTGAATAACAGTGACGGCATTGTTTTCCTTAACAAAGAGGGATCTTTTGACGGCTGTCGAATAAATCGAGTTGAATCAAATCAACTTTTCCCAGTAGAAATGCCTGCATTAGCTGTCGGAACAATGATTTACCGCAATTATAATCAATTATTTGAGAAACAACTCACACGTCAAACTGCTGAACGGAAAATCAAAGTAGAAATGGTCTTTTCTGATAATGCATTTGGTTTTACTCTTTCTTTATTTGATGAGACAGGTTCTCACGTGATGGTGACTATTCTGTTTCAGAAAGAACTTGCTCGTTCTTCTCAAGAAGATAACATCAAAACCCAACTTGCTAAATTAGGTGGTACTATATTTTGTGCCGATGATATTAAAATTCATATGTCAGACAACTGGTTTATTCCTTCATCTCTATTGTCGGATTTGCGTCGTAAAGCTATTGATAGATTGATGTCTGTCAGACGAATAAGGTATCCAAAGGAACTTGCAAAGATTAAAAGGGCTGACAACACTCCATATATTGATACTTCTTTGACTTATCTTGGAAATGTTGCTAACAAAAAAGCAGAAAACTTTTATTATCAACATGGCGTGAATACAATTGAGCAGGCATTTGAATTAAAACCTCAGAGAGAGGCTACTTTGATGTTCACAAAACATTGTTTACTTTATAGTATGGGGATTTGTGTAAAAAATCAGCTTTCGTCCTCATCATTTCATCAACCATACTTTTTGGTATATAAAGATTTGAAGTATAGACTAAAGTTTGATTGTTCTAATTGCCAAATGTTAATTGCAAAAGAGAACAAGTAAATGGAATACAATATTTTATCAAAATATTTTTCGAGAGTTTCCTTTTATAAATCTTTGTTGAAAGACATCTTTCCTTGCAGTGATTTCAAATAACAATAATGCCCTAATTGCAATGAAGCAGTTAGGGCATTAGAAATATCTTCAGCCAATATTATTGACGTTCAAGCAGCCAAGCATCTTGAAAATTTGGTGCATATTTATGTTTTACGGCGTCACGGCATTCTGCTGCATCTGCTTTGTCATCAAAACTTGCAACGATTACTCGTAACATCCCTTGGGAATTTGTACCTAAAACGGCTTTGTAGCCATCGTTTTGCATGCGTTCTTTAAGTGAATAAGCATTCGTTTTGTTTTTGAAGCTTCCAATGACTACGCTATATCTTTTGAGTAAAGTAGCATCTTCTCCATCGACTGCACTGATGCTTTCAGAACGCGTACTAACATTAGTTGTTGAAGTACGAGGTTTAGATACAGGTGCTGCTTCTTCAACTGCCTCTGTTTTTTCTTCTACAGCGGTTGTTGTAGTTGAAGCTGTAACTGGGGCTGTCGTTTCTTTGCTTTTAGCTTGTTCATAAGCAGCTTTGTAGGCACTTTGTTTGGGTTTGCATGAGCCTAATGATAGGACCAACAATGTGGCGGCTCCAAATAACCAGATTCTATTCATACTTTCTTATTTTATAGTTTGTTTTTGCGAAAATACAAATTGATAATAAAAAGTCGGGATGAGAAGACTCGAACTTCCGACCTCCACGTCCCGAACGTGGCGCGCTAGCCAACTGTGCTACATCCCGCTTTTGTATTATGTTGCAAATTTACAAATAATATTTCCAACTCAAACAAATTATTCAGTTTTTTTCTTATTAATCTGCTGCTTTGAGAGAATATCATCTTATGTAATAAGAGGGTTATTTCTTAAGGCGCTATAAATAAGGTGTTAAAAATGGAATGGGAAGTCAAAACTTTTTAAGAAGAAATGATGGATTTATAATTAGACAAACTCCGGCAGAGAGACTGGTGTGATGTTCATCGTTGTAGCTCTGATAACGAAGCTCTCCATCAAAGGAAAGAGATATTCCTTTTCCGAAATCAAGAGAATAAATTGCTTCTAAAGACGTGAGCGATGGATTTTTAAATGTAACGATTTCCGTGCCGATTGAAGCGGCACCGAAAAATGGACTTCCCAGGATTGAAATGAAATCATGACATTTCCAGTACGAAGTATTAATTATGACATTTCCGATATTAGCAGACGCGCAAGTATAAAAGCCATGGCCTTTCTCTAATGGCCATAATTCTCCTGCCATCTGTTTATAAAGAGAATAATCACATTCGACATTTATACTTTTAAACAATGGATTGCCGGTTTTCCATAGTAACCCCAAGCCTGTAGCGCAATTCATCAGTGTATTAATACTGTTATTTCTGATTGTATCAATTTCTCCACCTCTGTGTTGAAACACGATTTGCATTGGCATGTAAATGTGGAGTGGAGATGTTTGAGGTGTGAATTTTAAACGTGTAGAAAGACCTGCAACGAATTCTTCCTGATGATTATCTTCGTTAAAGATGAAACTTTCCCAATTAATCCAAGTATCGAAATCCAAGTATTTAGAATAGAACAGGAATTGTAGTCCAGCCTCCGGATCTGCAGTAAGGTTGAGTTCAGGATCATATAGAGGTTCAATCAAATGATGGTTTGTTCCGCCATAAAGATCTCCGAGGACGATGCTAAAATTGTCGGTTATATTAGCTTGTGCGCGTAAATATGGGAGAAAATGTACACCGTTTTGATGTTGACTTCCTTTCCATTTGGTGATGTCACGATATGCAAAGTTTGGGTATTTATTTGCTCCCCAATATCGGAGCATATAAATTCCTCCTTCAAGTTTTATTTTAGGTGTAGGATAATAGACTGCTTTAGGAATCAAGCGGAAACCAGGTAAAGTGTAGCCTTCTAAAAAATCGGTAGAATATTCATTATCTCGGAAAAAACTTTGGCTGTTAATTGCCAGTGATAATTCACCTTGATGTGAAATACTATCAGAGACATAAAATTCACCATTTGATACAAAAGGTGTGATTTGAGCATGGATAGACTCTGGGAAGGCGAAAGGAATAAGAAATGAGATAAAAACTAATTGACGCAAGAATTTCAACATTATGATTAATATTTGCCGCAAAATTAGAGCTTTTAACCAATTAAGAAACAGAAAAGAGATGTTTATTTCAGGAATTAGAAGTATTTTTGCATTAAAAATAGTTTTATGGATTTTGCAATTATTGCAGCTGGGGAAGGTTCTCGTCTTGTACAAGAAGGTGTTAAATGGCATAAACCATTGATTCGTATCAATGGCATACCGCTTATTGACAGGCTTATTAATGTTTTTATGCATAATGGCGCGGAGTCTTTAAGGATTATCGTGAATGAACAGATGACTGATGTTCAAGAGCATTTGCGTGCGATGAAATTTGAAATACCTTTTCATCTTGTTGTAAAATCCACGCCAAGTTCAATGCATAGTTTTTATGAGGTCAGTCGTGGATATGAAGGCGATGAAATCTGTTTGACTACAGTTGATACTATTTTTTTTGAGCAGGATTTTTCAAAGTATATTAAAGCCTTTCAGCAAGAGAAGTCTGATGGACTATTTGCTGTGACTAAATATGTTGATGACGAAAAGCCTCTTTATGTTTCAATTGATGAGAATATGATGATCAATGGTTTTAAAGATGAAAATGATGCAAACTGCCAATATGTTTCAGGTGGTATTTATTGCTTGAGACAGAATGGAATCCGTGTGTTGGAGAAGGCAATAGCTGAAGGTCAGTCACGCATGCGTAATTTTCAAAGACGATTGATTACTGAAGGTCTTAAAATAAAAGCTTATCCATTTGACAAGATTATCGATGTTGATCATGTTGAAGATATCAGGAAAGCAGAAGAGTTTGTAAATAGTAATATATGACTAAAGGTTTAATAATAGCCGGCATTAGGAGGGGCAATCAATTCTCTCCCAATCATGTAGGTAATGATGCCGCAATTTTTTCTTTGACTGCACAGTATTTGCGGCAACAAGGTTGTACTGTTAATGAATACATTGAATCAGATTTGCTGATACAAGAAGTGAAGGAGGATTATATTTTCGATATGGTGCGCGATTGCCGTTCGATTTCTAAGCTCCAGCAATTTGAAGATAAAGGTAAGATAGCAGTGAATTCCGGATACGGCATTGAAAATTGCACACGTGAAAAGATGACGCGTTTGTTGTTGGACAACGGAATTGCTCATCCTCGCAGTATTATTCTTAAAACAGATGAAGATCCAACAGAAGCTATAACAAATGCTCAGTTTCAGAACTGTTGGATTAAAAGAGGCGATTTCCATGCCATTCATCGTGAAGACGTTACCTATGTCCGCAATCTTGAAGAAGCAAAAGGAATTCTTCGCGAATATGCCATTCGAGGCATAAGAACTGCAGTAATCAATGAACATTTAGTCGGCGATCTTGTTAAATTTTATGGAGTGAGTGGAACTGGTTTCTTCTACTGGTTTTATCCGTCGAACGAGCATCACAGTAAGTTTGGCTTAGAGAGCATTAATGGAATGGCAAAAGGAATTCCGTTTGATAAAGATGCGTTAATTACTGAATGTGAGCGAGCTGCTGCTGTTTTAGGAGTTCATATTTATGGCGGAGATTGCATTGTGGCAGAAGATGGAACCTGTCGTATCATTGATTTTAATGATTGGCCTTCATTTGCTCCGTGTCGAGTTCAAGCGGCACCAATTATTGCAAATAGAATTATAGAATTGTTTGAGAATAAATAGAGTTTAAATGAGCGACTCAAAGAGCAAGACAAATGTAGAAGCAACACTTAAGTCACTGGATACAGAGGAATTTACCGATATCCATTTCTATCGCCCGCTTGGTTATCTTTGGGCACGTTTGTTTGAAAAACTTGGAATTTCTCCAAATTCAGTTACGATTGCGAGTATCTTTATCGGCATTGCGGCTGGAGTTTGTTTTTATTTCAATTCATTGTTGATTAATGTCATAGGCATGTTGCTTTTGATTTGGGCAAACACATACGATAGTGCTGATGGTCAGCTAGCAAGAATGACAGGTAAAAAAACTCCGCTTGGACGAATACTCGATGGAATGGCCGGTGACTTTTGGTTTATCTCCATTTATTTTTTCATTTGTCTTCGTTTAACGCCTACATGGGGTATCTGGATCTGGATTTTAGGCGCAGTTACGGGATTCCTTCACAGCAAACAAGCTGCAATGGCAGACTATTATCGCAACATCCATTTGCTTTTCCTAAAAGGTAAATCAGGAAGTGAGCTGTCTTATTCTCCCCAATTGAAAGAACAGGATGCAAAACTTACGTGGAGCCGCAATTTCATCTATAAATTGTTCGGATTCTTTTACATAAACTATACAGAAGGACAAGAACGGATAACTCCGAATTTCCAAAAGATGATGAATATCATCCGTTCCAAGTTTAGAGGCGAAGCTCCGGATTGGTTCCGCACAGATTTCAGAACAAGGAGTTTGCCCTTGATGAAATACACAAACATGCTTTCGTTCAACACACGTGTTTTTGCGCTTTTCATTGCGCTTATCATTAATATTCCGTGGCTTTACTTTGCTTTTGAGTTAGTTGTTCTAACAATAATGCTTATTTATATGGTTCATCGTCACGAAAGTTTTTGTGGAACGTTTGCTGCAGAATTGGAATCAAGAACCGTATGATAGACAAGAATAGAATCAAAGGTCTTATTTTCGATTACGGAGGAACAATCGATAGTAATGGTTTGCATTGGTCTGAAGTGATTTGGAAAGGCTATGAATCTGAACGCGTCGTTTTAGATAAAGATAAATTCCGTGATGCATATGTTTTTGCAGAACGGAAATTAGGTAAGAATCCCATTATCAAACCTTACCATAATTTCCAAGACATGTTGCGGATTAAATTGGGCATTCAATTTGAATGGCTCAAAGAGCAGGGTTTATCGCCTAAAGAAACTGACGATAATTTGTCGGTTCGCATCGCCGATTGGTGTTATAACTTTGCAAAGCAAACGATTTCCCAAGCGCGTCCATTGCTTTTTCATTTTTCTCAAAAATATCCTATGGTTTTGGTTTCCAATTTCTATGGAAACATAGAAACTGTCTTAAAAGATTTTCAATTGGACACTATTTTCCCAAAAATCATAGAATCTGCTGTTGTCGGCATTCGTAAACCTGACCCAAGAATCTTTGGTCTTGGAGTTGAATCTTTGGGAGTAAAAGCAAGTGAAACAGTCGTTATCGGTGATTCCTTTGACAAAGACATTGTTCCTGCTGAATCGCTGGGTTGTCAGACGATTTGGATAAAAAATATCGGCTGGTCCGCCTATAGAGGAAACGAATCAGCCGATGTAATTATTTCAGATTTTCTTCAATTAGACTCGCTTATTTAAGCGTGCCGTCTTGAGCTTCTTTAATCATCTTTTCATTAGCGACAATCAAAATTTCAACGCGGCGGTTTTTAGCGCGGCCGACTTCAGTTGCATTGTCTGCTACTGGTTGTGTCACACCTTTACCTTCGTATGCCATACGTCCACCCTCAACACCTTGGTCAACAGAAAGATAGTCGTAAACACTTTTGGCACGTTTCTCAGACAGCGATTGGTTGTAATCGACTTTTCCAGTGCTGTCGGTGTGCCCAACAATCTTGATATTTGTGTCCGGATTTGATTTTAAGCTTGTTGCAAAGTTGCGGAGAGCGCTTTTGCTAGCGTCACTTAATGTGCTTGAATTTGTTGCAAACAAGATGCCGGAATCAAAAGTGACTTTCAGAGCTTCACCGTTATTAACTGATTCAACGGTTGTTTCTTCTGGTAAAGTCTGCTCAAGTTCTTTCTTTTGTTTATCCATCTTCTTGCCGATTAAAGCACCTGCTGCGCCACCGACGGCAGCTCCGATTGCTGCGCCAAGAGCTGTGTTTCCAGCTATTTTACCAACACCTGCACCGACAGCTGCACCACCGCCAACACCGATAGCTGTTCCTTTTGCTGTATTGCTCCATGTTGAGCAACCAGAAAGAATTACTGCTACGCAAAGCAGCATAATTGCAATTTCATTAAACTTTCTCATTTTTTTAATACTATGTTATATAAATATTCTTAATGCTCTAATTATCAAACATGTGAATAGAGTCGCAATATCCCATCTCTCCATCGACGATGGCTTTAACTTCGGTAGAAGTATATTTGCCGACTTTGTCTTTGGCTGCGTTTTTGATAACGTAAGCTTCAAGTTCTTCCTCATCAATATCAACTATTTTGTCATCTGGCAAGTTTTCGTCGAGATAGCCTTTCTTTTCGTAGAATTCATAAATCAAATCAACGATATAGTTAATATCATCATTACTAAATTTACCTTTCAATTCTTCCGGAAGATTCTTTTTGATAAAGGCAACAGAGTCATCTTCATCATATACCATTTCATCGTCATTCATAATGTAATTCATTAAAGTAAGTTCTGTTCAGCAAAAGTAATCAATAATCGCTTAGTAGCAAATTATTTGGAATTAATTTTTATTCCTTGGTCAGAATCAGTTGACAGAAGAACAGTTCTTATATTCAGTCGTCCGTTGTGATCTGCAGCATCAAAACACCATCCTATTTCTCCATTCTGATATTCAACAGATGAAATCTCTTTCAACAGCGTTGTTCCGACAGAAATTGATTGAGGCGCCTTAGACCGTTGAACAGCAAGTTGATATGTGCGCTGATGGTGGCGTCCTTTGAAGTCACCCTGTGCTTTAGCAATCGAAATGGAAACATTTCCATCTTTACCATTTGGAGCGGCAACAGATATTTTCGTTGTTGCAAAAGCACCTTTTTCAAAGTCGCGCGTGATGCAGTCATCTTCATATAGATTGAAAGACGAGTTGCCAGAAGGATATATTTCCAGAGTTAGGACATCCGTCGGTTTTTCTCCGACATAATTCATGTCGGGATACATCGGAATGATTGCTCCTTCGCGTACAAAAACAGGGCAAATATCCAAAGGCGCTTTATATTTTGCAAGCCATCGACCGCCTTCTTGTTCTTCACCCGACCAGTAATCAAACCATTTTCCAGCTGGAAAATAGATGCTGTCACGTTGGTTACCGCGTTTATAGACCGGGGCAACGAGCAGCCATTCTCCGCTCATGAATTCATATTGTGTAGAAGAACTGAGTGTTGTCGTATCATTTGGAAATTCAAGTGCAAGTGCACGCGCCATTGGAACACCTGAGACATGAGCTTCATGACAGTAAGAATAGGTGTAAGGATTCAGGCGCATCTTCAGTTTCAAGTATTTGCGATTGATTTCCTCGAAAGGATGACCATAAAGCCAAGGTTGTCTGTCAACTTCAGCCCAACCGCTCATAATCATGAAGATAGGAGTAAAGATTTTCCATTCCAAATCGCGTGTGTATGTTCGTGCTGAACCGCCGAAGATTCCATCCAAATCGCTTGTCGCGGCATTGAATCCGGAAAGTCCGGCTCCAATAACAGTCGGAATGTGATAACGGATATAATCCCAGTTGGACGATTGGTCGCCACTCCAAATGGTGCTGTAACGTTGTGTGCCAGCCCAACCGCAAACCGACCATACGAAGCCGCGTTCGTTGCAGTTATTTTGAATACCTTCGTATGCGGACTTTGCAGCATTCAGAGCGAATTCATAACCGTCGCCGACCCAAGCGACATCGAGTTTGCAAAGGCGTGAACCGTATTTACCGACTTCAGTCGCAATTTTGTCAACGCCGTTTTCTGTCCAAAGCCCAGTGTGAAAGCCTCTTTTAGACAGCTCAACAATGACTGAGTCGAGTTTGACATAACCGCAGCCATAACCGTCGTTAGGCAAAATCCAGCCGCGAGGCATATCGTGCGCAACATATTGATCTGCAATCTGACTGATAACATCCGGAGTTGTCTGTTTCCAGCCTGTGCGTTGTTCGCCTTTGTTGTAGCAATCGGCGTCGCCCATTGTAAGCATCCACATTGCAGGCATGAAAGGTTTTCCTGTTACGTCTGTGTATCTGTCAAGAATATTTTTTAATGAAGGACCAAAGAAATAGAAAGCGTCGAAGCCGTTTTCATCGTGTGTTTCACTGCTGGTGAAACTTTGCATTTTGAAGCCTGAGTCATAGATTTTATCAGACAGTTCTGAGCCGTTAAATGCATATTTCCCAGGAGCGAAAGTGTTTCGGAAAACGCCGTAACCTTTGGTTGACATAAAGAAAGGCACAGGATTCGACGACTGATTCTCGTCCCAGCCAGTTACAGCAATGTCGATAGCTTTTCCACGAAGTGAAAAGTTCCCTTGCTGCATTCCGCCTCCGAAAAAGTTTTCATCGCCGCTGCGTCGCAATGTTTGTGTCGTTTGAAGGCCGAATTCCAATGGATGGGTTTCTTCAAACAGAGCTTGGCTATTTGACTTGTCGTACATTGCAAATCGGAGTGGTTGCTTGTAAACGCGAACAGCGCAACTTGTCGTCTTGAAGCAATAATAACTGCCGGCATCATTCATGCTGACGCGTGGATTGTTCGAACTAAAGTTCTGGATAATAGCATTTCCTGTCGGATTTGTGTATTCTCCATCAGGCGCAAGCCAAAGGCGGAAGATTTTATCAGTGTAGAAAATGAGCTTTATTTTACTGTAACCGGAAACGAATTCATATTCTGTCGAACTGACTTTATTCATTTTTGTCAGGTTGCCAAGAGCCATTCGTCTTGCATAAAGTTTGGCGCTAAGTGTGTTGTTATCAGTCTTTTCATCGCCCGGATATGCTGCCTCAAAAGTCATCTTGTAGGAATTCATTCCGGAAAGGTCGGTTGCCGGAAATGAAACTTCGCGTTCTTGTTGGGCAATAATAGGATGGGTAGCCGCATCGACATGCGTTTTCAATTGACGATTGTTGAAAGAAGCTGTAACGTCGAAATCTTTGTCGATAGGTTGAGAGCCGACATTTTTCAGCATGACTCTGAGTGTATCGTTTTTCGTGAAGTTGTTTCCGCCTTCTTTGTGCGAAGTCAAAGCCGTAATGGCTAAGTCATGAGCGAAAGGTGTCACAAGTTCGATGTCGTCAATCATCCAATACCAGGAAAACATATCACGCCAGAAAAAGCGGATGTAGACAGTCTTTTGTCCGCCTGCAACTGCACTGATGTTGATTTCTTCTGTGACAGGAGAATGGAGAAGAGTCGCTGCAGGAATCTTTTTGCGTACATCAAATTCCGTCCATTGTTTGCCATCGTTGCTGACGCAAACCCAAAGTCCTGCGTGTTTGCCAGTGAACCAGCTGTTCCAGCGGGCTAGATGTTGGAATCTAAGTACGACGTCAGGATGAGAAGAACAGTCGATTGCAGAGGTTTCGACGAATGCATTCGGATATTCGTTTCGCTGATTCCATTTGGTGACTTCTTCACCCGTGATTACGCCCGGGCGATATTGAAGATGAAAACCGCGACTTGTTGATGCAATTGGCGGTGCTTGCTGTTCAAACTGGAAAGAGCCGGGATAAGGTTGGTCTGTGACCATCCATTCGCATTTGGCAGATTTGGCAGAATCTCCTAATATCCAGCCTTCAGGTAGCTTCCCTGAAGAAAAATCTTCTTTCCAGAAACTCTTTTCTTGGGCTGAAACGAGGCAACTAGCCAAAGTCATCACTATAATAAAAAGGACTCTATTCATAACGAGTAAAATTTTTCTGCGAAGGTAGGAACTTTTGAGTTAACCCGCAATTAATTAAGGAGAATGATTGGTACAATGAAGAAAAGTTGGTCGACGAATATGCTTCTGACAGGTATCCTCAGTGCCGAAGTGTCGGAAAAGTTGTTGCCGATACTTTTCCAGGTGGAAATGTTAAGGAAATAATGTTGCAGACACTTTTCCGGACTCCGAAAGTCTCGGAAATATTTATTCCGGCATTTTCGGAACGTCGGAAGTCTCGGAATAATTTGTGCAGACACTTTTCCATGTGGAAATGGAACGGAAATATAATTTCTGACAGTTTTCCGAGTGGAAATGTCTTGGAAATATTTTTTCCAACACTTTTCCGGTCCATCACCTATAAAAACAAAAAAAAAGCTGCTCCAAATCGGAGCAGCTCCTATAATAAGTTCGTTTTGTTTTAATTCTTGAAAACGAGTTGGTCGTCTGATACGTCGATTGTGATAGGACGAGACTTGTCGACCTTGTTGCTGAGCAATGCTTTTGATAATTCGTTGAGCACAAGCCGTTGAATCGTACGTTTTACAGGACGGGCACCGAATTGCGGGTCATAACTATCGTGAGCAATCAGTTGAACAGCTGCATCAGAGTAGTCAAGTGAAACTTCGTTTTGTGCGAGCATTTTCTTGACGCTATTCAATTGCAGAGCAACAATCTGACGGATTTGTTCTTCAGTAAGCGGGCTGAACATTATGATGTCATCGATACGGTTGAGAAACTCAGGACGAATCGTGCGTTTGAGCAGTTCCATAACCTGGTCTTTCGTCTTCTCAATCACTTCATCATGATTCTGAGCGCTCATTTTTTCAAAGTTCTCACGAATCAATGTCGAACCGATATTGCTGGTCATAATGATAATCGTGTTCTTGAAGTTTACCGTACGACCTTTATTGTCAGTCAGTCTACCATCGTCGAGCACCTGCAACAGAACGTTGAAAACATCCGGATGCGCTTTCTCGATTTCATCGAACAGAACGACTGAATAAGGTTTCCTGCGGATTGCTTCGGTCAGTTGTCCGCCTTCGTCGTAGCCAACATAACCCGGAGGTGCGCCAATCAGACGAGTCGCGCTGAACTTTTCCTGGTATTCGCTCATATCAATACGCGTCATCATGTTTTCGTCGTCGAACAGATATTCGGCAAGCGCTTTCGCCAATTCAGTCTTTCCGACACCGGTAGTACCGAGGAAGATAAACGAGCCGATTGGACGTTTCGGGTCTTGCAATCCGGCGCGGCTTCGACGAACTGCGTCTGCAATTGCTGTGATTGCTTCGTCTTGACCGACAACACGTTTGTGGAGTTCTTCTTCCAGATGAAGCAGTTTGTCACGTTCGCTTTGCATCATCTTTGTAACAGGAATTCCTGTCCATTTCGAAACGACATCTGCAATATCTTCGGCATCAACTTCTTCCTTAATCATGGCTGAGCCATTTTGCATTGTCTTCAAGCGCTCTTGGACTTGCTTGATATCGTTTTCTTTTTCCTTCAGTTTTCCATATCGGATTTCAGCTACGCGGCCATAATCGCCTTCGCGTTCTGCTTTGTCAGCCTCAAACTTCAGGTTCTCGATATCAATCTTATCCTGTTGTATCTTGTTGATTTCGTTCTTCTCGCTTTCCCATTGCGCTTTCTGTTTGGTCTCTTCTTCCTGCAGGTCGGCAATCTCTTTATTGAGCTGGTTCAATTTTACTGTATCATTCTCGCGTTTGATAGCTTCGCGTTCAATCTCCAGTTGTTTGATATGACGCGAAACTTCGTCGAGTGATTCAGGAACGGAATCCATCTGCATACGAAGACGAGCAGCTGCTTCGTCCATCAGGTCGATGGCTTTATCAGGCAGAAAACGGTCGGTTATATATCTTGAAGACAGTTTAACCGCAGCAATGAGCGCATCGTCTTTAATACGTACGTGATGATGATTCTCGTATTTCTCTTTCAGACCACGCAGAATGCTGATAGCATCGATTTCGTCCGGTTCGTCAACCATCACAATTTGGAAACGGCGTTCGAGAGCTTTATCCTTTTCGAAGTATTTCTGATATTCGTTGAGAGTCGTCGCACCAATCGCACGCAGTTCGCCTCGCGCTAATGCAGGTTTCAGAATGTTTGCCGCATCCATTGCTCCTTCACCGCCGCCGGCGCCTACAAGTGTGTGAATTTCATCGATGAAGAGAATGATTTCACCATCCGCTTTTATCACCTCATTGATGACAGCTTTCAGACGTTCCTCAAATTCACCTTTGTATTTCGCACCTGCAATCAGAGCGCCCATATCGAGAGAAAATATTTGTTTCGATTTCAAGTTCTCAGGCACATCTCCGCGAACGATTCGATGGGCCAGACCTTCGGCAATCGCTGTCTTTCCGACGCCCGGTTCACCAATCAGAATAGGATTGTTTTTTGTACGACGACTTAAAATCTGAAGCACACGACGGATTTCTTCATCACGACCGATTACAGGGTCGAGTTTACCGCTGCGAGCGCGTTCGTTCAGATTGATTGCGTATTTATTGAGTGCTTCATAAGTCTCTTCAGCCGATTGACTTGTGACTTTATTCCCTTTGCGGAGTTCTTCGATAGCACGACGAAGGTCGGCTTCAGTTACACCGGCATCTTTCAGCATTTGAGAAGCTGTGCTGTGTTCGGTAAAAAGTGCGAGAATAATCGGTTCAAGCGATACATATTGATCGCCCATTTTCGTCGAATAAGTTACTGCTTTTTGTAAAACATTGTTCGTTTCCGAAGAGAGATAAGCTTCTCCGTTTCCACCTGAAACACGTGGTAATGAAGCAATTTGCGCATCCAATGCTTTCGACAGATTCTGGCTGTTTACGCCAAGTTTCTGGAAAATGAAATTGGTCACGCTTTCGCCTTTCATAATTACAGCTTTCAGAAGATGAACGGCTTCAATAGATTGTTGACCATTGCGATTGGCAAGTTCAACAGCTTGTTGTACGGCTTCTTGAGCCTTGATTGTAAAGTTATCTATGTTCATAATTGTAAGTTCTTTGTTGATTCTCGAACTATATACCTCAAATCTTGAGCCATACTAAAGTCGTGACAAAATGACAGATAAGGAATTTGAGTATAGCAGTTCCTTCTGGTACTTTCACGTTAGTTGTCAACTGTTTGATTGCTAAAACAAAATACAGACAATTTTTCCGATTAGTCCTTCGCTATATTGTTTAATCTAATGTTTTCAACAAATGGATAATGAATTTGCAAAACTCATTTATTATTTGTACCTTCGTTGGTCTTATAACAATTTAAACGGACTGAGTATGTTACTTACTACTACAAACACTATTGAAGGAATGACAATCGTTAGTTATTACGGTATTGTTACAGGTGAAACGATTATCGGCGCCAATATTTTCAGGGACTTTTTTGCCGGCGTTCGGGATATTGTCGGCGGGCGCGCGGGAGCTTATGAGGAAGTTCTGGCCAAAGCGAAAGACACCGCACTTCAGGAGATGAGCGAGAAAGCTCAACAAATGGGAGCGAATGCTGTTATAGCTGTGGATCTTGATTATGAAACTGTTGGTTCAAATGGCAGTATGCTGATGGTTACTGCGTCAGGAACAGCTGTTCAATACAAATAGAGTCTTAAAGGAGCCGTTAAATGTTGATGAGAATTTTACTTATCAAATGGCTCCTTATTTATTTACTGTGATAAGAATCACTCAGGGATAATTTCGATAGATTGACTTAATCGGAGGGAACCAGTTGGATTCCATCGTTGACGATGACGATGCGGCGTTGCTTGTAAAGTGAGCCTATTGCTTGCTTGTAAGCTTTTTTGCTGCAATGAAACATTGCATAAATCTCTTCGGGGTCACTTTTGTCAGAAATGCCAAGTTTGCCTGAATGGTTTTGCAGAACTTCAACTATTGTTTCTTCTATGGTTTTTACCCGTTTGTAGCCGAGCGGAGAAAGGCTGACATCGATTTTATCATCGTCTCGCACTTCTTTGATGTAACCTTTTATGTGTTCACCTTTGGCAAGCGGAGAGAAAATTTCATCGAAATAGACTAAGCCCCAATGCGTGTTGTTGATAATTACCTTATAACCAAGGGCTGTCGGGTCTGCAACCAGCAAATCAACTTCCTGATTGTATTCGTATTCGGGAGGAATATTGTTGAGAAATTTATCCAGACGAGCTGAAGCGACGATTCGTTTGGAAACGTGATCGAGATAAACATAAACAATGTACCAGCGACCTTCTTTCATTGGAGTTTTCTGCTCTTTGAACGGAACGAGCAAGTCTTTCATGATTCCCCATTCGAGGAAAGCTCCCATTTTGTTCACTTCTTTGACTTCCATAAACTGGAACTCACCAACGACAGCATTCGGATGAGTTGTCGTTGCAATGATGCGGCCTTCGTTGTCGTGATAAAGAAACACTTCCAGTTCATCGCCTGGCTTCACATTGTGGGGAACACTTCGTGCAGGTAATAATATTTCCAGACCGTCGCCACCATCCAAGTAGACGCCGAAACTCAGATCCTTTACAATCTTGAGTTTGTTGTATTTGCCAATCTCAACCATTTGTTTGTTTTGCTGTGTGTGTTTGCAAAGATAGTACAAGCTGAATGCAGAACAAAAAGAACTTGTTCTTTTTTATGCTGAAGAGCGGCCTATCTTCGATTCTTCCATGCAAAAGTACGTCAAAAATCCCGAAATACAGAATAATTTGGTAGCTTTGTACGTTCAATCTTGAAAGAGAACAACTATGATGTTTCATGACTACAGAAAAATACTCTTGTCGGTGCTTTTTGCATTGACTGTTTTGAGTAGTTCAGCGCAATACACAGTTACTGGCGGCAGTAAAGGTGCTCCTTTGTTGGCTGTCGACGACACTCGGAACAGATTGCAAGTCTGGATGGTTTACGGTATGAACAATGTTCGGATTTCATACACATCATCAGGCGGTGCTGTCAAATGGTATCGTTATCAGGTAAAAGCGTTGGAACCTGAATCGATTGCTTTTTCGACCGAAGGCAATACTACATATATTTCGGATATGAAGGAAGGTTACGGTTACTTTGTCGAAGAAGAAGGAACCTTGGCGCGTTATATCTGGATTATTGATTACAGTCAGCATGCTTTCACAATGAATAGTTTGACTGTCGCTTCTGGTGATTGTATCAGCGTGCGATTGTCCGGCGAACCTGCGGTGACAAACATGCAATATTATACTCCTTCGGGAGCGATGGTTTCTTTACAAAGAAAATTTCTTGTTTCATATAAGACATTGAAATGGAGTGATGATAGCAAAAGCTTCTCTAATATAACAGAAGTAGATTCGTTGTTGGGAAATCCTTATGCCAAGTCAGTTGCAGCTCCGTTATGTGACACTGAGTTTACGCTTTCCGGTGACATGTTCGGGGAACATTTCGGAGTCGGTCAAACTATGACCACAGACACTTATCAGGCTGTCGCTGTTGAGGTTCATGCAGATACGACTGTTGTAGTTGACAATTCGAAAAACCTGGATACTTCTACTGGTGATGCCTTGTCCGCTCCTGTCAGTGTGCATTTTACAGCGCATGCAAATGACCCTGTTGCATCGCTCTATGTGTGGAAGATTTATAATAAAGAAACAGGAGAAGATACTCCGTTATTGAGATATACAGGTCCGGAAGTGGATTATACTTTTGCAACAGCCGGAACTTTTGTTGCTGCTTTGGAAGTAAGCAGTCGCAATGGAGACTGTTCAGATGATTCGAATACCTTTACTTTTGAAATTTCAGTTTCTTTTCTCGATGTTCCAAATGTCTTTTCTCCGGGAACATCACCTGGTGTAAATGACGAGTTCAAAGTCGCCTATAAATCATTGATCAAATATGAAATATGGATTTTCAACCGTTGGGGAAATCAATTGTGGCATTCGACAAATCCTGCTGAAGGTTGGAATGGGAAGAATGGCAATAAATATGTGTCGCCTGGAGTCTATTTTTATGTGATTAACGCAAAGGGTTCCGATGGCATTCAGTATCATAAAAAAGGTTCAATCAGTATTCTTAGGTCAAAAACAATTAATGACCAAGTGGAAAGTAGTAATGGGACGAATTAAAAGAAAAAGAAGCAATAGACATTTCGGTATTGTTGCAGCGTGTCTGCTGTGTTTGGCAGCAGGTGTTTTTATCGGATCGGCAGATTCGATTCATCTTTCGGACAATAGTAAAAATAAAATTCAGACTTTCGTTACACCCGAAGTTCCTGATAAGGTCACATTCTGTGGAAAGGAAATGGATATGCGCCGTTATGACAGGCATGAAGCTTTGGATAGGGAACTTTGTTTCTATACCTATAATTATGCAACAACAATGCTTATCTTTAAACGTGCGAACCGTTATTTCCCGATCATTGAACCTTTGTTGAAGGCAAATGATGTTCCCGACGATTTTAAATATCTTGCTGTGGTTGAAAGTACTCTCGATCCGAGAGTTGTTTCAGGTGCCCAAGCTGCAGGTTTCTGGCAGATTCTTGAAGGTACTGGAAAACAGTATGGATTGACAATCACCGAAACGGTTGATGAACGTTTCGATGTCCGCAAATCGACGGTTGCAGCATGCAAATACCTTAAGGCTTTTTATAACAAATGTGGTGATTGGGCAACAGTTGCTGCTTCTTATAATGCTGGAATGGGTCGTATTTCCGGTGAACTTGATAAACAGGATGCTTCGACGAGTCTTGATCTATGGCTTAATTCAGAGACACAGCGTTACGTTTACAAGATTATTGCTATTAAACGAATCTTTGAATCGCCGTCTGATTATGGATTCCGAATCCGCCCGCAGGATCTTTACAAACCTATTCCGCTTGAAGAGATTACCGTCGGAAATGTTCCTGATTTGCAATCGTTTGCATCCGATCACGGCGTAACGTTCGCTGATGTAAAGCGTTTCAATCCTTGGTTGCGTGAACGCAATTTGGAATCAAACGGCAAAAGTTATACAATCCTTATTCCAAAAAAAGATGAGCTTTTATATCAGCATCCGAATACGGAAATCTATAATGAAGATTGGATGAAATAATAGGGAATTTATTAGTAATTTTGCAGCCTTATTAAAGAGGCAACATGGCTGAAAATAAAAATAACATTGAAGGTAGCCAAATCCGTGTTCTTGGTGCGCGAGTACATAATCTGAAGAATATCGATGTAGAGATTCCACGTAACAGTCTGACTGTGATTACCGGCATGAGCGGTAGTGGAAAATCTTCACTTGCTTTTGATACAATTTTTGCGGAAGGCCAGCGTCGTTATGTCGAGACTTTTTCCGCTTATGCTCGAAACTTTCTTGGTAATATGGAACGTCCGGATGTTGATGAAATATCCGGTTTAAGTCCTGTTATCTCTATCGAACAGAAAACTACCAATAAGAATCCTCGTTCAACTGTTGGAACGACAACCGAAATCTATGATTATCTCCGATTGCTGTATGCTCGCGCAGGAGAAGCTTTCTCTTATTTGAGCGGAGAAAGAATGGTCAAATATACTGAAGAGCAGATATTGCATTTGATTCTTCAGAAGTATGAAGGTAAGAAGACGTTGATTTTGGCTCCTTTGGTTCGCAATCGTAAGGGACATTACAAAGAGCTTTTTGAAAATATTCGAAAGAAAGGATATCTGAATGTGCGTGTCGATGGAGAGCTGCGAGAACTTTATCACGGCATGAAACTTGACAGGTATAAATCACATTCTATTGAAGTTGTTATAGATAAGCTTGTTGTCTCTGCTTCCGATGAAAAACGTTTGAAGGAAAGTGTTGCCATCGGTATGAAGCAAGGTCAAGGTCTGATTTTGATTCTTGATGTCGAATCAGGAGAAGCTCGGCATTATAGCAGAAGATTGATGGACCCTGTTACAGGACTATCATACAATGAACCTTCGCCACATAATTTCTCGTTCAATTCTCCTCTTGGCGCTTGTCCTCGCTGTAAAGGTCTTGGTCAAGTCAATCTTCTGGATATGGATAAGATTGTGCCCGATCGTTCGCTCAGCATTGCACAAGGAGGAATTGTCGCTTTAGGTAAATCTAAAGATTCTCTTATCTTCTGGCAAATTAAAGCCTTGTGCGAGAAATATGGAGTGACTCTGCATACGCCAATCAGTGAAATCCCTGATGATGCGATTGATGAAATCATGAATGGAACGGAAGATCGTTTGCAGATTAAAAACGATATGATTGGCACAAGCAGCTATTCTCTTTCCTACGATGGCGTTGCGAAGTATATTTTGATGCAACAGGATAATGACGCTTCTGCAACCGCTCAGAAATGGGCAGGTCAATTCATAAAAGTTGTTTCTTGTCCCGAATGTGGTGGTCAACGACTTGATCGTGAAGCTTTGAGTTATCGAATTGCTGGGAAAAACATTGCAGAAGTCTGCGAAATGGATATCAAAGATTTGAGCATCTGGTTGAATGGACTTGATGAACAATTGGATGAGCGTCAGCAGAAAATTGCGGTGGAAATTTTGAAAGAAATACGTTCAAGAGTAAGATTCCTTCTCGATGTGGGTCTAGGATATCTTTCATTGAATCGTGCATCAAGCACACTTTCCGGGGGAGAAAGTCAACGTATCAGATTGGCGACTCAAATTGGAAGTCAATTGGTGAATGTCCTCTATATTCTTGATGAACCGAGTATCGGTCTGCATCAAAGGGACAATATGCGTCTCATAAATTCTCTCAAGGAATTGCGTGACGCTAACAACTCTGTAATTGTTGTCGAGCATGACAAGGAAATGATGCTTAACGCAGATTATGTGGTTGATTTGGGACCTCGTGCCGGAAGACTTGGCGGCGAAGTTGTCTTTTCGGGAACTCCGGAGGAAATGTTGAAGGCAAATACATTGACATCAGACTATCTGAATGGAACTCGGGAAATTACACTTCCCAAGACTCGTCGAAAAGGAAACGGAAAGTCTATCATCCTTAAAGGAGCGGCAGGAAATAATCTCCATTCTGTAAATGTGACATTTCCTTTAGGTAAATTCATTTGCGTTACAGGTGTTAGCGGAAGCGGAAAAAGCACCCTTATCAATTATACGTTGCAACCGATTCTCAGTCAGCAGTTCTATCGGTCGTTGCAAGATCCATTGTCTTATGAGAGCATCGAAGGAATAGAAAACGTCGATAAGATTGTAAATGTTGATCAATCGCCAATCGGCCGTTCTCCGAGAAGTAACCCTGCAACATATACAGGAGTTTTTTCTGATATAAGGAGTTTGTTTGTTGAGCTACCGGAATCAAAGGTGCGCGGTTACAAAGCCGGGCGTTTTTCTTTCAATGTTTCAGGAGGTCGTTGCGAGACTTGCAAAGGCAACGGATACAAAGTAATAGAAATGAACTTCTTGCCTGATGTTCTCGTTCCGTGTGAGGATTGCCACGGCAAGAGATACAATCGTGAAACGCTTGAGGTTCGTTTTCGTGGAAAATCGATTGCAGACATTCTCGACATGACAATTAATATGGCAGTGGAATTTTTTGAGAATATTCCTTCCATTCTTCAGAAAATAAAGGTTCTTCAAGATGTCGGTCTCGGTTATATCAAACTCGGTCAGCCTTCGACTACCCTTTCGGGTGGAGAAAGTCAACGCGTTAAATTGGCAACTGAACTGGCGAAGAAAGATACGGGGAAAACGCTATATGTCCTTGATGAGCCGACGACGGGTTTGCATTTTGAGGATATTCGAGCATTGCTGGCTGTTCTGAATAAACTTGTCGATAAAGGGAATACAGTTATAGTAATCGAACATAATATGGACATTATTAAATGTGCTGATTACATTATAGATATGGGGCCTGAAGGTGGCCGCGAAGGAGGAAATGTTCTTTTCCAAGGAACACCGGAGCAACTGGCTTCCACTAATATTGGTTATACTTCACAATTTCTGCGAGAATATTTATCTTTGAATAATAAATCAACTGTGAAATAATATAGATATGAAAAATCCAATTCAGATGATTAAGCAATGTGTGGAGAAAGAAGAACCTTTCTTTCTTTTGCGCGGGCAAGACATTTGTGCACTTGCGGCTATTGAAACTTATTATAACGAAGTGAAAGGGAAAGTGAAAGACCCATATTTCGTTGAGGAAATCGAAGAAATAATGAAAGATTTCCGCGCTTTTCGTGAGGAGCAGAAAACTCATATTCCTGACTGATGGAGAATGATACATTTCTGACAATCGAGGCTGTTGCTCAAGGTTATTACACTGAGAAAAGAAGTCGTTTCATCTCTTATGTAATTCCAATTTCGTCTGTCGAAGATGTTAAGCCGATTTTAGTCGAATACCGCAACAAGTATCACGATGCCAGACATGTATGCTGGGCTTATATGCTTGGCGCGGAAAGAAATGTCTTTCGCTGTAACGACGACGGAGAGCCAAGCAGCACTGCTGGAAAGCCTATTCTTGGTCAAATCAATTCAAACAATTTGACCAATGTTCTTCTTTTGGTTGTCCGTTACTTCGGCGGCATAGAATTGGGAACGAGCGGTTTGATAGTTGCTTATCGTACGGCCGCTGCTTCAGCTATTGAAGCAGCAAAAATAGTTGAGCGCACTATTGATGAACAGATTATGGTCCGTTTCGAATATCTTTTTCTTAACGGCATTATGCATGTAATCAAAGAGATGAATCCTGAAATCATATCTCAAAAGTTTGATATGGATTGCAGTATGACGCTTCGTATTCGAAAAAAGAATGCCGAACAACTTCGCTCTAAACTTCTTAAAGTTGAATCGGCATACATTGAATAAGAAAATATGACTAACTTTGCAATAATTTAAATAGTTATTAGAATTGAAGGCGAATAAAAACATATTGATTGGATTTTGGATTCTGTTTGCAGCAGCCGTTCTTTTTATTGCTTTGCTGTTTGTGGCAATTGCGCACGGATTGATTGGTTATATGCCTCCTATTGAGCAGTTACAGAATCCGATAGACAAATATGCTTCTCAGGTGATTTCTTCTGATGGAGTAACTTTCGGCAGTTATGCACATAGTGATGACAATCGTATTTACGTTACATACAATGACCTTTCGCCTTATCTGGTTGAGGCATTAATAGCGACGGAAGATGTTCGTTTCTCAAAACATAGCGGAATTGATATTCACGGCATTCTTCGTGCAATCGTCAAACGCGGTTTGTTGATGCAGAGAAGCGGCGGCGGCGGAAGTACAATTACGCAACAGTTGGCAAAACAGCTGTTCTCTCCAAATGCTGAAAGCATGATGGAACGTCTATTTCAAAAGCCAATTGAATGGGTTATTGCAGTCCAATTGGAACGTTATTATACGAAAGAGGAAATTGTCGGTATGTATCTTAACAAGTTCGATTTCCTCTATAATGCTGTCGGTGTCCGTTCTGCAGCTTATGTATACTTTGGTAAAACACCTAAAAATCTGAAGATTGAAGAGGCTGCAACTTTGATTGGCATGTGTAAAAATCCATCTTATTTCAATCCAATCAGATATAAGGAACGTTCATGCGGCCGGCGTAATACTGTGTTTGAACAGATGCGCAAAGCAAAATTCATAACGAAAGAGGAGTGTGATTCATTGAAGGCTCTTCCTTTGGTGTCACATCTGACACGTTTGGACCATAAAGATGGACTTGCACCGTATTTCAGAGAATATCTTCGCTTGACACTTACAGCGAAGAAACCTCATCGTAGCGACTATGCTTCTTGGCAAATGCAACAGTATCGCGACGATTCACTTGCTTGGGAAACCAATCCATTGTATGGCTGGTGTAACAAAAACAAGAAAGCTGACGGAAGCAATTATGACCTTTATGCCGATGGATTGAAAATCTATACAACTATTGATTCTCGTATGCAACGCTATGCTGAAGAAGCTGTTCGTGAACAAATGGGTGATTATCTGCAGCCAAACTTCTTCAGAGAAAAGAAGGGAAGAAGTTATGCTCCATTTTCTAGAGATTTGCGTCCGGGTCAAGTTGATACAATTTTAATTCGGGCTATGCATCAGACCGACCGTTATCGAACGATGCGTAACGAAGGCATGAAAGAAGACGAAATGATGCGGGCATTCAAGAAACCAGTAGATATGCGAGTCTTCTCTTGGAATGGCGTTAAAGATACTGTAATGTCGCCGTGGGATTCAATCCGTTATTATAAGGGTTTTCTGCGTTCAGCATTTATGTCAATGGATCCGAGAACAGGCTATGTTAAAGCTTATGTCGGAGGTATCGATTATAATAATTTTCAGTACGATATGGTTAACGGTGGCCGTCGTCAAGTCGGTTCTACTATTAAGCCTTTCCTTTATTCTCTTGCAATGATAGAAGGTTTCAGTCCTTGCGATCAAATGCTGCATGTCCGTCAACAACTTAAAGATGAAAACGGATTTCTTTGGTCTCCGGAAAGTGGCGGAGCGAAACATGTGGGAGAAATGGTCTCAATAAAATGGGGACTTCAAAATTCTTCTAACTGGGTTACTGCTTGGTTGATGAGTCAACTTTCTCCTTATACATTTGTTCGCATGCTGCATTCTTTTGGCCTTAATGATTATATTGATCCCGTGATTTCTGTCTGCCTTGGAACGCCAGATGTTTCGGTAGGTGAAATGGTTGATGCGTACACAACATTTGCCAATAAAGGAATCCGCGTGGAACCGCTCTATGTGACGCGAATAGAAGATTCGTACGGAAATCTCATTTCGTCGTTCACAGCGCCGATGAATGAAATCCTGACCGAAGATGCTGCCTATAAGATGCTTTATATGTTGCGAAGTGTCGTTGACGGCGGAACTGGCAGTCGAGTTCGTTATAAATATGGAATTAGAGCACCAATGGGCGGAAAGACAGGAACAACACAGAATAATTCTGATGGTTGGTTTATTGGTTTTACTCCAAGTCTTGTTTCTGGATGTTGGGTTGGAGGTGAAGATCGTTCAATTCACTTCGATAATATGAGTGAAGGTCAAGGAGCTGCCATGGCATTGCCGATTTATGGATTCTTCATGCAAAAAGTTTATGCCGATAAAACATTAGGCTATTCTGAAACTGAGAATTTTGTCGTTCCTGAACAATTTCAGAATCCGTGTGCAACTATAGATAGTGATGATAAAGAATCGGTCGTGGATCACGATGAACAGCAAAAATCCAGTGGCATTGATAAGATGTTCCAGTAGCTTTTCTCGGTAATGAAAACATTGATTCAACATGCGACAATATTCAATGAAGGAACTCATTTTAAGGGTTCCGTTTTGATTGTTGACGATAAGATTGGGGCTCTCTATCCTGACGAACAAGAAATAGAAATAGAATCCGGCACGGAAATCATAGATGCTTCCGGATTGTGGCTTCTTCCCGGAGCTATTGATGACCAAGTTCATTTTCGTGAACCTGGATTTACTTGGAAAGGCGATATGTTCAGTGAAAGTCGGGCTGCCGTCGCTGGCGGTGTTACAACTTTTATGGATATGCCAAATACTCGACCGACAACAACTACAATAGATGCTCTTGAATGGAAGTTCAAGAGAGCAGCTGAAACTTCGGCTGCAAATTATTCTTTTTTTTTCGGAGGAACAAATGATAATCTTGATGAAGTTCAACGACTCGATCATACCCGCGTTCCCGGGTTGAAATTGTTCTTGGGTTCTTCAACTGGTGATTTGCTGGTTGATAATGTCAGAAGTTTGGAAAAGATTTTTGCTGAAGCAGGAATGTTGATTGCTATTCATGCCGAGAACAATGCAATCATCGAACGTAACCGCAATTATTATGTTTCTCGTTATGGTGAGAACCTCGGAGCAGAATATCATCCACTTATTCGTAGTGAAGAAGCTTGTTATGCTTCATCATCACAAGCAGTAGAGTTGGCGGAACGTTTCGGAACCCGTTTGCATATACTTCATCTCTCGACCGCAAAAGAACTTACATTATTGTCAAATAAAATTCCTCTTAAAGATAAACAGATAACGGGAGAAGTCTGCATTCATCATCTTTGGTTTTCAGATGAAGATTATAATCGTTTGGGAAATCGTATCAAATGGAATCCTTCCATCAAATCCTCGAAAGACAGGACTGCTCTTCGTGCTGCTGTCGCTGATGATACTCTTGATATTGTTGCTACTGACCATGCACCTCATCTTTTGAGTGAAAAAGAAGGCAGTTGTCTGACAGCCGCTTCCGGTGGCCCACTGATTCAGCATTCTCTTCTTGTTATGTTGGAACTTGCAAATCTTGGCTTTTGGAACGTTGAAACAGTCGTAAATAAGATGTCGCATTATCCGGCAGACCTTTTCCATGTTGATCGTAGAGGTTACATTCGCAAAGACTATTATGCAGATCTAGTTCTTGTCGATCCTTCATATACCACTCATGTAACAACTGATTCTTTATTTAGCAAATGTGGATGGTCTCCATTTGAAGGCATTACATTCAAGCATAAAATCCGACTAACATTTGTGAATGGTAAACAGGTTTATGATGGCAAATCAATAACACCGAAAGTCTATGGCCGAGAAATTAAATTTAAGTTATAGGAGCATATGTCATGATTTCTATTGATAATTTACGAGTCGACTTTGGTGGATTTACGCTTTTTGATGATATTTCTTTTGTGATTAATAAGAAAGATAGAATTGCTCTTACTGGCCGAAATGGCGCAGGTAAGACAACTTTATTGCGGATTATTGCTGGACTTCAATCTCCGACAAGCGGCACTGTCAGCATTCCTCACGAAATGACAATCGGTTATCTTCCCCAAGTAATGAAATTGACGAACACCTTGACAGTCCGCCAAGAAGTCGAGAAAGCATTTTCTCATATACAGGAGATGGAAGATGAGATTGCGGCTCTTAATAAACAGCTGTCAGAGCGCACAGACTATGAATCAGAGTCTTATCATCATCTCATCGACCGTATGACCCATCTGACAGATCAATTTCATATTGCAGGCGGTGGCAATATCGATGCTGAATTAGAAAAGACATTGATAGGACTTGGATTTAGGAGAGAGGATTTTGATCGTCCAACTGCTGAATTTAGTGGCGGTTGGAGAATGAGAATTGAATTGGCGCGATTGCTTCTTCAACATCCTGATGTGCTTCTGTTGGATGAACCAACAAACCATCTTGATATTGAATCAATTCAATGGCTTGAAACTTTCATCGCCACTCAAGCTGATGCGGTTGTTCTTGTGAGTCATGATAGAGCTTTTGTAAATAATACAACAACACGAACTCTTGAAATCGAACTTGGTAAGATTTATGATTATAAGGTCAAATATGACCAATACGAAGAGCTTCGAAAGGAACGTCGGGAACAGCAATTGAGAAGTTTTAAAAATCAACAGAAGATGCTGGCTGATACGGAATCTTTTATCGAAAGATTCCGATATAAACCTACAAAATCAACTCAGGTTCAGAGTCGTATTAAGCAACTCGAAAAAATTGAACGCATTGAGGTTGACGAAGTTGATAATTCAATCTTGAATCTCAAGTTTCCGCCAGCTCCTCATTGTGGTTCGTATCCCGTTATAATGGAAAATGTTTCGAAAAGCTTTGACGATAATAATATATTCCGCAATGTTACCATAACGATTGAACGAGGAGAAAAGGTGGCCTTTGTTGGAAGAAATGGTGAAGGTAAAACAACACTGGTTCGTTGCATTATGGGAGAACTGAATGATTTCGGTGGAACACTTAAACTGGGACAAGGAGTGAAAATCGGTTATTTTGCACAGAATCAAGCTCAATTGCTGGATGGAAACCTGACCGTTTTTGAAACTATCGATAATGTTGCGGTTGGTGATATTCGAACTAAAATACGAGATATTCTTGGAGCTTTTATGTTCGGCGGAGAAGCATCGGATAAGAAAGTCAGCGTTCTTTCTGGAGGCGAAAGGAGTCGACTTGCAATGATTCGTTTATTACTTGAACCAGTTAATTTGTTGATTTTGGACGAACCGACAAACCATCTAGACATGCCTTCAAAAGATGTCCTGAAAAATGCGTTGAAAGATTTCGATGGGACAGTTATTCTTGTTTCTCATGACCGTGATTTCCTAAATGGACTTGTATCTAAAGTTTATGAATTCGGAAATCAGCAGGTTGTTTGTCACATTGGAGGCATTTATGATTTCCTTGAACATAAGAAAATTGATAGTCTTCATGAATTGGAACGACGCAAAGAATTGAACCGAACATCAGATATTGAGTCGGCGGCAATCACGGAGAACCGTCAAAGCTATGAAGCTATGAAAGAACGTTCTCGCATTCTCAAGAAAGCTGAAAAAAATGTTGAAACATTGGAGGAATCTATCTCTTCTTTCGAATCTTCTATTGAAGAAGTCAATAAGAAACTGGCGACTCCTGAAGGTATGGCTGATATGTCCCTTTGTACTGAATATGCTTCTTTGAAAGATAAGCTCGACAAAGCGATGGAAGATTGGAGTAAGGCGACGGAAACATTAGAGAATTTAAAGAAACAATATTCGGAATAATCATTATATTTGCAAACACAAATAGCATAAATAATATAATCATGAAAAAGAATTTGAGTTCTCAGATTACGCTGACTCGTATTTCCCCGAGATATTATCGTCCGAAGAACGATTTTGAACATTCTATTCTAACCCGTTTTGAAAAGATTCCGGCAAATATCTACGACAATGCAGAAGAGGGTTCTCAAGCTATCGCAAAAGATGTTTCGTCTCTCATCCGTGAGAGTCAAAAGGCTGGAAAATCGTTTGTTATGGCTTTACCTGGAGGTCGCACTCCGCAAAGCATTTATCATGAACTGATACGTTTACATAAAGAAGAAGGTTTGTCTTTTAAGAACGTAAAGTTCTTCATTGAATATGAGTTTTATCCTCTGACAAATGGGCAAAGCGGTAATGTCGCTCATATTAAAGAATTGCTGTTAGATCATATTGATGTTGATCCGAACAATGTCTTTGCTCCTGACGGATATATGCCTAAAGAGAGCATCATTGATTTCTGCCAACGTTATGAAGACAAGATTGCAGAAGAAGGTGGAATTGATTACATGCTGCTGGGAATCGGAAGATCAAGCGGTATAATGTTTAATTGTGCCGGTTCTTCGTCTATTGGTCATACAAGATTGATTTTGATAGAAGGTTCTGCTCGAAAGGAAGCTTCCAGATCTTTCCAAAGTATTGATCAAGTGCCTGCAGGTGTCATTTCAATGGGCTTTGGTACAGCGATGAAAGCAAAGAAAGTTGTTTTAATGGCATGGGGAGAAGATAAGGCGGAAATTGTAGCTCAAACCGTAGAAGGTAAGGTAAGCGATGCTGAACCTTCGACATTTTTGCAAGAGCATCCGAACATCAAGATTGCGATTGATCTTTCTGCGTCTTTGCAATTGACACGAATCAGTCATCCTTGGTTGGTAACGACTTGTGAATGGGATAACAAACTGATTCGCAGAGCTATTGTTTGGCTATGTCAGATTACTGGGAAACCGATTCTTAAACTTACGAATAAAGATTATAGCGAGCATAAACTTGGAGAACTGCTAGCTCTTTACGGTTCAGCTTATAATGTCAATATTAAGATATTCAACGATATTCAGCATACAATTACAGGTTGGCCTGGTGGCAAGCCAAATGCCGATGATTCCAATCGCCCAGAACGTGCGGTTCCATATCCTAAGAAAGTAATTGTTTTTAGTCCGCATCCTGACGACGATGTAATTTCAATGGGTGGAACTTTACGCCGGTTGTGTGACCAAAAACATGATGTTCATGTTGCTTATGAAACTTCAGGAAACATAGCTGTTGGTGACGATGAAGTTATTCGCTATTGTGAATATCTTCGTGATGTTTGCAATAGTTATTCTCCTGATAGTTCTGTCAAAGTTGAAGCGGAAAAGATTATTCACTTTCTCCGTTATGAAAAGAAAGAGAATGGTGAACCGGAACGTCGTGATGTCCTTTTCATGAAAGGAACAATTCGTCGTGAAGAAGCTCGTCATGCTTGTCGATACAGTGGAGTAAAAGACGATCATGTTCATTTCCTTGACTTGCCTTTCTACGAAACAGGTTTGGTTAAAAAACATGATCCAAGTGATAAAGATAAGGAAATTGTTAAGAAACTTCTTGAAGAAGTTAAACCCGATGAAATGTTTGTTGCAGGAGACTTAGCAGATCCGCATGGAACACATAAAGTTGCTCTGGATGTGGTGTTGGCTGCCATTGATGATGTTAAAGATGAAGAATGGTTGCGCAATTGCCGAATCTGGATGTATCGCGGTGCTTGGGCAGAATGGGAAATGGACCATATTGAAATGGCTGTTCCAATCAGTCCGGAAGAACTTAGATTTAAACGTAATGCTATTTTAAAACATCAGTCGCAAGCCGAAAGCGCTCCATATTTAGGAGATGACGAAAGACTCTTCTGGCAACGTGCTGAAGATAGAAACCGTTCCACTGCTGAATTATACAAAAATCTTGGCTTAGCTGCTTATGAAGCTATCGAGGCTTTTGTACAGTATATCCCTTTGCGGTAGGTTTGTTTGAAAAAAGAAAAGGCGTCATTAAATGGCGCCTTTTTTGTTTCTTATTCATGTTTCCAGGCTCCCCGGTTGTGATTGTACATCCAAAGCTGGTAAGAATTTATGAAGTTTTGCCAAAGGATATATCCTGCAGAACCGATTGAAGCGATAGGATTCAAATAGGTTTGAATCATCCAGATTGAAAGCATCGTATTTTTTTGTCCGAGACCTTGACCACTTGAGACTGCATCGCCGTAATGTCTTCCAATTTTTCTTCCAATCCAAAATTGAAACACACAAAAGACCAAAGAAATAAAGCCAAGACTTATTTCTACCCAATAATTTGGATTCTCTTGTGAAACGATAAAGTTTATTGTGCTGCCTGTAACTAATATGAGGCATGTAGACCATAAATAGAATGCCAGCAAATGGAATGAAACAATTTTCTGTTGGATTTTAGGTGCGAAATAGCGAAGAAACCAAGCTATTAATAATGGCAGAATCAAAATGATTGCGACATGTTTTCCTATGTAGAAAAAACTTGACAAAAAAGGAATATCTGCTTGGGGATTAATCAGTGGAAAGAGAATCGGAACTTCGATTGCTACTCCAATACTTGATAGAAGAGTGAAAGTTGCAAGGAAAGCAATATCTCCACCCAACATTCCGGTTATAACAGCTGCTGCTGTTGCTGTAGGAGCTAAAACGCACATCATTGCACCTTGTGCAACAATATGATTAAAAGGTAAAAAGGCAAAATATATCAACAGGCTTCCAACAAATTGAATCAGAAGTAACCAAATATGTGCTGGATATAATTTTATCTGTTTTGGCGAAAGTTTACAGAAAGTCACTAAAAGCATGGCAAAAAGAAGCCAAGGCATCAGAAAAGAAAGATGCGATACAATCTTATATGTCAATGCTCCCGTCAACATGGCTAACGGGAGCATCCAATCTTTTATAAATTTCAGCACTTCAATTAGTTATTTGCGGAACGGCGGTCTTTTTACTGTTGCAGGAATCATCTTGCCACGAATAACAATATTGATTTTCGTTTCAGACTTTGCAAAAGCAGGTTTGACGTAACCCATTCCAATTCCAATTTTCAAACAAGGACTGATGCAGCCGCTGGTAACGTTTCCAATAACGTTTCCTTCTGTGTCAGCAATTTCATATCCATTGCGCGGAATGCCTTTGCCTTCTATTTCGAAAGCGATAAGTTTGCGTTGAACACCGGCAGCTTTCTGTGCTTCAAGTGCTGCGCGATTTGTAAAGTCATTTCCTGGAACGAACTTTGTAATCCAACCAAGACCAGCTTCGAGAGGGGAAGTTGTGTCGTCAAGATCATGTCCATAAAGGCAATAACCCATTTCAAGACGAAGAGTGTCACGAGCACCAAGTCCAACTGGACGAATTCCTTCCGGTTTTCCGGCTTCGAAAATTGCATTCCAAATGGTTAAGGCTTCATCAGTGTAAAAATACAATTCAAAGCCTCCAGCTCCAGTGTAACCTGTATTACTGATAATCACATTCTTTACGCCTGCAAATTCTCCTGTTGTGAAGCAATAATATGGAATTGAATTCAAATCAACTTTTGTCAAGCGTTGCAAAACTTGTTGTGCTTTCGGACCTTGAATAGCCAATTGTGCGATTTTGTCGCTAGAATTTTCCAATGTGGCTCCAATTGCATTATGTGTTACGCACCAATTCCAGTCTTTATCAATGTTTGCAGCATTGACAACGAGCATGTATTTTTGGTTTTCGTAATGATAAACGATGAGGTCGTCAACGATGCCGCCCTTTTCATTTGGAAAACAAGTGTATTGGGCTTTGTTTACAGGAATAGCATTGACATCATTGGATGTAATCTTCTGGATAAATTCTTCTGCATTAGGACCTGAAACCCAAAATTCTCCCATGTGGGAAACGTCGAAAACACCTACGCTATTTACAACGGCGAGATGTTCTTCTAGAATACTGCCATAATCAATAGGCATGTTATAACCAGCAAATTCCTGCATTTTAGCGCCAAGAGCGATGTGTAGGTCTGTAAACGGTGTCGTTTTCATAAGATAATTGTTTATGATATTTTAGTTGTTAATTCGGCAATTTTGATGATTGTATCGCAGCTTTTCTTCAAGCTTTCCACTGGAAGGTATTCAAAACGACCATGGAAATTAAGTCCACCGGCGAAAATGTTAGGACAAGGCAAACCCATGAATGATAATCTTGCTCCGTCAGTTCCCCCGCGAATCGGTCGGATATTCGGACTGACTCCTGCTGTACGCATGGCTTCAGCTGCAAGATCGACGATGAATTTCTTTTCTTTCATCACTTCAATCATATTGTAATATTGATCTCGCAATTCAAGAGTTGTGCTTCCCGGATGTAGCTTGTTCATTTGAGCGACCAATTCTTTGAGGAAAGTCTTTTTTTGTTCGAAAAGATTCCTGTCATGGTCTCGGACAATATAACTGAGAGAAGCTTCCTCAACTGTACCGCTCATATTTGTTAAGTGGAAGAAACCTTCGTAGCCTTCGGTCTCTTGTGGCCGTTGCGTTTTTGGAAGCCAAGAAGCGAATTCGTTTGCTAGAAGGCAAGCATTAATCATTTTGTCTTTAGCGTATCCCGGATGGACATTGAGACCGTGGAAGATGACTCGAGCAGCAGCAGCATTGAAATTTTCAAATTCCAATTCGCCGATTTCGCCGCCATCGATAGTGTAAGCAAAATCAGCACCAAAAGCCTTGACGTCGAAGTGATTTGGACCTTCGCCAATCTCTTCGTCAGGAGTGAAAGCGACTTTAATCGTTCCATGTTCTATTGAAGGATTCTCCACAAAATAGCTGATTGCACTGACTATAGCAGCAATCCCGGCTTTATCGTCAGCGCCGAGAAGAGTTTTTCCGTCGGTTACAATTATGTCTTGTCCTTGATATTTGGTCAATTCTGGAAACATCATTGGAGAAAGCACGATTTTCTCTTCTTCGTTGAGGACGATTTCTCCGCCATCGTAATGAACTGTACGAGCTTTTATATTCGCGCCACTGGCATCGGGACTTGTATCCATATGAGCAATGAAACCGACGGTAGGAATTTTCTTTTCTGTATTTGCAGGTAAAGTTGCCATCACGTAACAATAATCGCTGAGGGAAACATCCACCATACCTAAAGAAGCCAATTCATCTTTAAGGTATTTTGCCAACTCGAATTGTTTGGTTGTGCTCGGCGAAGTATGTGTATTCTCATCCGATTGAGTGTCGAAGGATACATATTTCAAAAAACGTTCTTTTACAGTCATATATATTGATAGATTATTTTCTGATGCAACCGTTATAGCAATAAGTGCACAAAGATTCTTGTGGAAGTCCGATTGAAGATACTAAGTCTTCGAGCGTATTATATTGAAGTGTAGTGATATGGAGTTTCTCCCTGATGCAATTGACAAGAGCGTTGTATTGTTTGCTTCCTGTTGTTGCGTACTTATCCAAATCTTTTGAATCGTCGCCTTCAAGTTCTTTAACTGTGCGGCGAGCAATCAGTTCAAGTGGGGAACGAGAGGCTGAGAATCCGATGAACGGGCAGGAGAAGAGAATTGGAGGACAACCGATGCGCATGTGAACTTCCTTTGCACCGTATCCATAAAGGATTGTAACATTATCATGAAGTTGAGTTCCTCTGACAATACTATCATCGCAGAAAACCACGCGTTTGTTTTGCAACAATGTGCGGTTCGGTATCAGTTTCATTTTAGCGACTAAATCGCGGACTGCCTGGTTAGAAGGAGTGAAACTTCTTGGCCAAGTCGGTGTGTATTTGATGATTGCACGGCGATAAGGAATGCCTTTGCCTTCAGCGAGGCCGAGGGCCATACCGATTCCTGAATCAGGAATTCCAGAAACGTAGTCGGCATCGACATGGTCGCGCTTTGCCATTGCTAAACCGCTCGCATAGCGTGCCGCGTCAACATTCTTATGCTCATATTCCGATACAGGATAACCATAATAAACCCAAAGGAACGAGCAAACCTGCATCAATTTGTTCGGCTTACGAAGTTGTGTCATGCCGTCGGCAGTAAGTTCGACAATTTCTCCTGGTCCGACATTGTAGCACAATTCAAAGTCAAGATTCGGGAACGCACAGGGTTCACTTGTCGCTGCGTATGCATTTTCTTTATGCCCGATTAGAATAGGAGTTCGTCCGTATTTATCACGAGCGGCAATGATGCTGTGTTCCGTAAGAATCAACATGGAGCAAGAACCGTTGATTTTTTCCATCACATATTCGATTCCTTTAACGAACGATTCTTGTTGTGAAATCATGACAGCAATAAGTTCTGTTTGATTGGTCAGTCCGGAGTTTAATTCTGAGAAATGCATCCCTTGAGCAAGACCGTCTTTTTCCAATTCGTCGAGGTTATTGATTTTGGCAACAGTGACAATCGCATATTTGCCAAGATGAGAATGAAGATAAACCGGTTGAGGATCTGTATCACTGATAATTCCAAGACCAGAGTTGCCCTCAAACTTATTCAATTCCCCTTCAAAACGTGTGCGGAAATAAGAATTTTCCAAGTTGTGGATTGCACGATTGAATGTACCTTTATTGAATGTCACCATTCCTCCGCGGCGTGTCCCGAGGTGAGAATTGTAATCTGTTCCGTAAAACAGGTCTGTTGCACATGGTGACTTAGAAATTGTTCCGAAAAAACCTCCCATTATTGATGCTTTATGTTTTGTATTATGCCCCAAAAATACAAATAATATTTCTATCTTCGCATCGAAAAATAGAATATCCATGGAGATTCCTTTTAAACCAATAGCGATTGAAGACAAAGAAGTAATTACATCGTTTACGATACCAAGTAATTACCAGAATTGTGATTATTCGTTTTCAAATATTTGTAGTTGGCGATTTCTTTACGACAGTCAATTTGCTGTAGTCGACGGTTTTTTGTTAATGCGTTTTTGGATTGAAGACAAAACGCGCGTTGCTTACATGATGCCAGTCGGCAATGGCGATTTACGCCAGATTATCGAGATGCTTGATGAAGATTCTACACAGCAAGGGCATCCTCTTTGCATGCTTGGAATTACGCCGGATGCAAAAAATTTACTCGATAAAACTGTCCCTGAAGGTTTTTATTATATCTCAGAGAGAGACTATTTTGATTATGTCTATCTGCGTGAAGATTTGGCCACTCTTCGTGGTAAAAAACTGCAGCCAAAGCGTAATCATGTCAATAAGTTTGTCAACAGCTATGATTATCATTATATGCCGATTACGCCGGAGCTTGTACCCGAATGTCTTGAACTTGAATGTAAATGGTTTCATGCAAACAAGACTGTAGACGATGCAGAAGAGTTGAACGATGAACGTCGTTCGATGATTTTTGCCTTGAGAAATGCAGAAGCTTTGGATTTGCACGGTGGTGCAATTTGTGTAAATCATCAGATTGTGGCATTTACATTCGGATGCCCGATTAATCATAACACATTTGGCGTTCATGTCGAAAAGGCCGATGTTTCTTACGAAGGTGCTTATGCCGTGATTAACAAAGAGTTTACTTCTCATCTTCCTGAACAATATGTCTTTGTTAATCGGGAAGAAGATTTAGGCATTCCGGGATTAAGAAAAGCAAAACTTTCATACAATCCTATTCTTCTGGAGAAATATGCAGCTATTAAGAAACCTATAGAATCTAATAAATGAACAGCCAAGATCAGTATAAAGTACTTTGGAAAAAGTCATTTGGAGACACTGACGATTTCATTGACTTTGTTTTCAAAAATGTTTGCAAGCCGGAATATGCCTGCACGATAGAAAGGAACGGAAAACTTATTTCAGCTTTGCAACTTATTCCGTATTCGTTAAACTATTTCGGAAATATTATCAAAGTCGGATACATTTACGGGGCTTGCACGCATCCTTTAGCACGCAATCAAGGTTTCATGCGCAAACTGCTGTTCCAAGTATTCAGTAAGATGAAAAGAGAAGGTTATATGATGTCAATAATTGTCCCTGCTGAACCTTGGCTTTTCGATTATTATGCTTCTTGCGGTTTTACGAATGCTTTCGATGTTTCCGAATCTGTTTACACATTGAACAGCAATATTCCAGGCGATTCAAGTATTAATGTTCAACGCGTTGTCGTTCCTCTCAAGTTATATCCATATTTCTTTGAGAAAATGTATCAGCGCCAATGCTGTGTACTTCATGATAATCGTGACTATGAGAACATTATCAAAGAATTATCTCTCTCAAAAGGTAAAGTCTTCGCAGCCTATCGGAAAGAAAATGGGCAACAGATAGGAATGGCTCTTGTCAGTCGGATGGATATTCAGAAAGGTTATTATGTCCAAGAATTGTTTTATGAAGACAATCATGTGAAAGATGTTCTTCTTCAGCGTGTCTTGAAGTCGTTGAATGTCGATAGCATTGTTGTGCGGGAACCTTTTGTTCCAAATTCCGAACATCGTTGTGTTGGAATGGCTCAAATTGTTGACCAAGAGCAGATGACTAAGCTTTATTCTCAAACATGTTCATTGACACATGAAAAATCTGATTCTTTAAAGGATTTGGATGTCCGTGAATTAACAAGCCTTGTGCTCCGTTATCCGGAACACAAGGCTTATATGAGTCTGATGTTAGACTTTTAATCCTATTTGATTAGATCAAATCCAGTGTAAGGGACAAGTGCTTTCGGAATGCGGATTCCTTCAGGAGTCTGGTTGTTCTCAAGTAAAGCTGCGACGATGCGTGGCAAAGCTAAAGCACTGCCGTTCAAAGTATGGCAGAGTTGAACTTTCTTGTCATTGTCGCGATAACGGCATTTCAAACGATTTGCCTGATAGCTTTCGAAGTTTGAAACCGAACTGACTTCCAGCCAACGTTTCTGAGCAGCAGAATAGACTTCAAAATCATAAGTAAGTGCAGAGGTGAAACTGATGTCACCGCCGCAAAGACGAAGAATATGCCAAGGCAATTCCAGCTTTTCAACCAAAGTCTGAACGTAATCGCACATTTCCTGTAACGATTGATAAGAGTGCTGCGGAGTGTCGATGCGAACGATTTCCACCTTGTCGAACTGATGCAGACGGTTTAATCCGCGAACATCTTTTCCGTATGAACCGGCTTCACGACGGAAGCAGGCTGAATAAGCGCAGTTCTTGAGAGGCAAATCGTTTTCGTTCAGGATGACATCACGATAGATGTTGGTTACAGGAACTTCAGCTGTCGGAATAAGGTAAAGGTCATCAACTTCGCAATGATACATTTGTCCTTCCTTATCAGGAAGCTGACCGGTTCCGTAACCTGAATCGGCATTGACAACGTACGGCGGTTCGATTTCCAGATATCCGGCTTCGCGAGCGTTATCGAGGAAGAAATTGATGAGTGCGCGTTGCAAACGGCATCCATAACCTTTATAGACTGGAAAACCAGCTCCTGAAATCTTTACGCCAAGTTCAAAATCGATGATATCATATTTTTTGCATAGATCCCAATGCGGAAGTGCGTCAGCAGGCAGTTCAGGAATGATTCCTCCGTCTTTGACAACAACATTGTCTTCAGCACCTTTACCTTCAGGAACAGATTCATGCGGCATATTGGGAATCAGAACGAGCAGTTTGTGCATCTCTTCTTCTGCAGTTGCTTTGGCTTCTTCCAGTCTCTTGTTGCCTTCTTTCATTTCAGCAACGCGGTCGCGTGCAGCAGCGGCTTCTTCCTTTTTACCTTGTTGCATCAGTTGGCCAATGGTGCGTGATATCTTGTTCAGTTCAGCTAAATTACTGTCCAATTCGGATTGACTGTTGCGTCTTTGTTTGTCCAGTTCCGTGATCTTGGCAATGATTTCTTTCGCATCAAAATGCTTTACAGCAAGCCTGCGGATCACTTCTTCAGGCTGCTCAGTGATAACTTTTAATGTCAGCATTATCGTTAGTGTTTAAATTCTTCTTTTCGTGGGTACAAAGGTAGTGCTTTTCTTGAGGATTATCAAGAGAATGATATGGTAAAATGGAAGTGGACACAAAAATATGCTCCAACAAATAAATGGATGGAAAGGATAGTACAACCATTCAATATTATTGCTTAATTTGCTAAAAAGAAGCGAATCAATACTTATCTTTGCGAAGAAGAGTAAGTGGATTTCGTTTTAAATCTATCGTTTATGGAAAAAGATCATTCACGTCGGAATTTTTTAAAGAAATTAGGTCTTATCATAGCAATTGGAGCTGCACCAGAGGATTCTTTGTTCTTAGGAGCGAAAGGCCTTTCTGCTGCAGAATTTTCTGGAGCAACTGGAAACTGCAGTTTTAGCAGTAGTTGTTCAGGCGGCGGCGGAAAGTGCGGCAATTCATCTGATTGTGCAGGTCAGGGAAAAGGCGGCAATGGCAAATGCGGTTTCAGTAGCAGTTGCTCTGGCGGTGGTGGAAAATGCAGCAATTCATCCGATTGCTCGGGCCAAGGTTCTGGCGGAAATGGTAAATGCGGTTTCAGTAGTGGTTGCGCTGGCGGAGGAGGAAAATGCAGTAATTTATCCGATTGCTCAGGCCAAGGTTCTGGCGGAAACGGTAAATGCGGTTTCAGCAGTGGTTGTGCGGGCGGTGGCGGAAAGTGCAGTAATTCATCCGATTGCTCAGGTCAAGGTTCTGGCGGCAGTGGAAGATGCGGCTTCAGCAGCAGCTGCGCTGGCGGAGGCGGAAAATGCGGAAATTCATCTGATTGCGCTGGCGAAGGGACCGGCGGCAACGGTAAATGCGGATTCAGCAGCAGTTGTGCCGGAGGCGGCGGAAAATGCGGCAGTTCATCTGATTGTCCCGGAAGTACGGATTAATCATGAATGAACGTTATAAATTGCCTGCTTCAATCCGTCGTTTTGAATGCGACGGAAAAGTGGTTTTGATTAATCCTGAGATTCCGTCGTGGATTGTTACCAATAATATCGGAGAATTGATTCTTTCTCTGTTTGGCGGAGAAAATTCGACGGCAGAAGTGATTGATGCTGGGGTTGAAGGTTTGGGCGAACATTATAGAACACGAATCGAAGAATTCTGTTCGTACGTAATAAATTCAAGATTGTTTGAGACTTTAGAGTGTAAGGACCAACGTCATCCGTATCTTTTACAAATGGTTCATCTTTCGATTTCAGATTCGTGCAATTTGAAATGTACCTATTGCTATGCGGCTGAACGAAAAGAGCTTGGAAGCAACAATCTGAGTGTTGAAGAATATAAACGTGTGATAGACGGAATCAGACAGATTAATCCGAATTGTTCTTTCACAATTACTGGCGGAGAGCCTTTGATGAATCCTCTGTGGAAAGATATTGCAGAGTATATCAAAGGTTTAGGAAATGAATGTTGGTTGTTGTCGAATGGAACACTTTTCAATGAATCGAACATTGCCGACATAAAGCGTCTGTTTGATAGAGTGACAGTCAGTATAGACGGAAGTAGGGCTGAAGTCCATTCTCTGACGCGCGGTAAAAATTATGATAAAGTATTGAGGGCTATTGAATTGATGGATGAAAACGACATCAATTACTCGTTGTCGATGACTGTGACAAGAAATAATATTTCTGATGTCGCAAATATGGCCGAGAAATATGGCAACAAACTCAATTTTGCTCCTCTTTTCCCGGTTTCGGATTTTGCAAACAAAGAATTGGCCATTACAGGATTGGAATATTTTCAAGCTTTGAAAAGTGCTGCAGGAGTTAATCCGTTGTCGTATTGCGAGTCATCTCTCGATTCCTCTCAATGCAGCCGGTGTCATAAATGCGCTATTGGCGATGGAGAAATAAGTGTTTCTGCGTCAGGAGATGTTTATCCTTGTCAATTGTTGCATTCGAAGGAATTTTATGCAGGAAATGTTCGGGAAACGTCTATTACAGACATTTATACTCATTCACCTGCATTAAAGAAATGTTCCCAATTGGATGTCGATAAGATTGAAGGTTGCAAAGATTGCGCTTTCAGATATATTTGTGGAGGAGCATGTCGAGCGCGTGCATTTTATGAAGTTGCGGATGTCAATTCTTCCGGAGATTTTTGCGTTTACGAAAAAGAAGCTTTTCTAGATGGTATCGTAAATATTTATAATTCGAACATCTTACACTAATAGGATTTTTGTTTTCAAAAAGTATCCCCACGCGTCGATGATAGGTTCAATTTGTCAAAAATGAAATCTTCATGCGTCGGAACCATTTCCTGCGATTCAAATGTCCAATCTTCAAGCGTCGGTACCATTCCCAACAGGTCAAAATGTCTAGGCCTCACGCGCCGAAATCATTTTCAGCAGTTCAAATGTCCAATCCTCACGCATCGGAATCATTTCCAACAGTTCAAATATCCAATCTTCATGCGTCGAAACCATTTCCAACGATTCAGCATGTCTAATCTTCACGCGACGGAACCATTTCTAACGTCTCGAACCTATATCGACGGTTGAAGATTGCAATTTCAAAGAATTGACCTCAAATCTTAGTTCTCTTTCTTCAAGAAAAAAAGATTGAAGAAGTATCGTCCGCTTTCGGTACAAAGTAACTTTTGATAATCTGAAGCTTTTTCAATCGGATAATAGCCTTCCCAAACATTGACAATCAAGTCGGCGTCGTAAAGCGGTTCAAAATGCAATTCCAAAGCAGACGGTTGTTGGTGGTGATGACCGACAACTTGTGCAAGCCATTCTTTTTCGTCGGCAGTTATTTCAGAAACGTTCTTCAGCCATTCGCCGACAAGTTTTTCTCCTTCTTCCTGCTGATAGAGCGGTCTTGAATTCCCGTGAATAAGGCGAGCATTCGGACAACCGATGTCATGAAGCCATGCTGCTGCTTCCAATATAGTTATTTGTTCGGTCTTGCATCCTTCTTCTGCCGCAATCAGTCTCGTGTAGCTAGCTACTGCTTGTGTATGAACGATTTGTTCGTTTACGGGAGGTGTTGTTGCATAATAATCGATGACTTTTTTCGCTATCGAATCTTTACATTTCTCATCCATTCTCAATCCAGTTTATTCGTCTTTGCGGTAAAAATAATCGAAGCCTTTATAATGCTGTTCCTTTTTTTGGAACGAAGAGTCCGGTCATGTCTGCATGCTCAAAATTCAGAAGTCCAATCTTTTTCGAAATGCCGCCGGCATAGCCTGTCAGACTGCCGTTGCTTCCGATAACGCGATGACAAGGAACAATGATGCTGATTGGATTGTGCCCAACTGCGCCTCCGACTGCTTGTGCCGACATTTTGGAAATCCCTTTTTGCTTTGCGATGGCTTTTGCGATATCGTTGTAAGTAATTGTTTTCCCATAAGGAATCTTCCTCAAGATTTTCCAAACGGCTAGACGGAATGGGGTGCCTATCAAGCGAATAGCTGGCGTTTCGCCGGGATTCTCGCCCTTAAAATATCGGTCAAGCCATTCTTTCGTCTGTTTGAATATCGGCAACGATTTTTTTTCGTGTTCTTCGGGCAAGGAGTCAGCGAAGTATTTCTGTTCGTCGAACCATAAGCCAGTCAGTGCTTTTCCGTCGCTTGCGATGGTGATTCCTCCAATGGGAGATTCATAATTGTCGATGTATTGCATATCTTTTTATTTTATACAAAGATAATCATTATTGCCTTCTGTTTTTGAATTTGTTGTATATTTACAAACGCAATAAATTATACTAATATGATAAAACGAATTCTATACTTTGGGCTGTTGGTTGCCACACTTTTATGTTCTGCGAATCTTTTTGCACAGACGAACAAAAACATTTCAAATATTGAGAAACGCGGCTCCTGGTATGACTTGTACGACAATTCAGGGAATCGGATAAAAACCATGTCAGTTTCTTCTATCGGCGAAATCATAGGTTTTAGCGCGCAGTTCTTCGTATCCAAACATGGTACTTGGTATGATTTGTACGATGCTTCGGGCAAACGATATAAAACGCTTTCGGTCAATACTGTTGGAGAAATAGTTTCAGTTTCCGGGAACACTTTTACATCGCGGAGAAACAATTGGATTGATACATACAATAGTCAAGGCAAGCGCATTAATACGCGTGCTGCACGATAGAATAATAGTTTGCAGAAGATTTAGGAGTTCAGAACCTTCGTAATCAGTTCGTCTGTCGTAAGCGCTGTCTGTTCACCGGTTTGCATATTCTTCAGATTGATTTTGCTTGAATTCCTTTCGGTTTCGCCAACGATTGCAACCCAAGGAATCTTTTTCGAATCTGCATAACTCATCTGTTTCTTCATCTTTGCCGATTCCGGATAGAATTCGGTGCGGATTCCCGCTTCACGAACCTTTGCAACGACTGGAAGAAGATAATCGGCTTCTGCATCTCCGAAATTGACAAACAGAACTTGTGTTGTCAGCAGCGAGCCAGCAGGGAAGAGGTTGAGTTGACCGAGAACATCGTAAATGCGGTCGGCGCCGAAAGAAATTCCGACACCTGAAACGCCTGGAAGTCCGAAAATGCCGGTCAGATTGTCGTAACGTCCTCCTCCGGTGATGCTTCCGATTTGAACATCAAGTGCTTTGACTTCAAAAATCGCACCTGTATAATAGTTGAGGCCGCGAGCCAAGGTCAAATCAATATCAAGTTCGGCGCTGAGTGACAGTTGGTCGGTTTTGTTCAGAATGAAATCCAATTCGTCGATGCCTTTAAGTCCGATTTCAGAACCTGTTAAAGCATTGCGGAGTGAAGAGAGCTTTTCTTTGTTCGAGCCGCTTAGGCCGATGATTGGCTGCAACTTGGCAATCGCTTCTTCTGAAAGACCTTTCTCACGGAGTTCTGCATTGACATTCTCCAATCCGATTTTATCAAGTTTGTCGATGGCAACCGTGATATCAACAATCTTGTCGGCTTCGCCAATGATTTCAGCGATTCCGGACAGAATCTTGCGGTTGTTCATCTTGATGGCAACTCGAATGCCAAGACGATGGAACACTTCGTTCATGATTTGAATCAGCTCGACTTCGTTGAAGAGAGAATCGGAACCGATGACATCGCCGTCGCATTGATAAAACTCGCGATAACGGCCTTTCTGAGGACGGTCGGCACGCCAAACAGGCTGAATCTGATAACGTTTGAACGGAAAACTGATTTCAGCGCGGTGCTGAACGACGAAGCGCGCGAACGGAACGGTCAAATCGTATCTGAGACCTTTCTCACACGCTTTTGCAGCAAAATGAAGTGCATCCTTGCTGAGTAGTTCTTCGTCGGTCAATCCTGAAAAACAATCGCCTGAATTCAGAATCTTAAAGAGCAGTTTATCGCCTTCTTCTCCATATTTGCCCATTAATGTGGACAGATTTTCCATTGCCGGCGTTTCGATTTGCTGAAATCCGTACAGATTGTAAACTTCTCGAATCGTGTTGAAAATATAGTTGCGTTTCGCCATTTCTTCAGGCGAAAAGTCTCTCGTTCCTTTAGGTATTGAAGGCTGTTGCATCTTTAAAATTGTTTTATTCGGCTGCAAAAGTAGTCAATTTTGATGAACGAAACGATATTTACGGTTGGCTATTGATTCTTCCTCCAATTTTCCAGTGAAAAATACTTGAGAATATTTCTTTATTATTGATGGATAATCAAAGATAAACGTGTAATTTTGCGGCTTGAAATTAAAAACAACCATAATGCGTAATAGTAACGTTAGATGTCTGATAGCCATGATGTTTGTGTCTGTACTTCTTTCTGCCTGTAAGGGTGGCGGAGGAAAAGAGGCTTCAAATGACATTCGTTTCGATTCTTTGAAAGTTGAAAAAACCTATCATCTTTTAGGTGATACAGCTAATCCAGCATGCGATTTTAGACTCTCTTTTATTTATCCGACTCACGCTGCCAGCAGTACACTGCTCCGTCAGATTCAAGACGAATTTGTACTGTGTCATTTTGGTGAGAATTACCAGGGCTTGACTCCTGATTCGGCTGTCGCACGTTATACTAACGATTATCTTGTCGCTTATCGTAATTTGGAAAAAGACTACAAAAAGGATCTTGAGAAACAAGCTGAGAATAATGATGACGACGATGTGAGCGTCGGAGCTTGGTATAATTATTATGAGTATTCGCAAGATAGAATTGCTTATAATAAAAATGGACTGCTGAGCTTCGTCGTTTATTTTGAGAGCTATACAGGTGGCGCTCATGGTTCACATTCGTTCAATAACCATGTGATTAGTCTTTCTACCGGAAAGATGCTGACCGAAGATGACATCTTTATTGAAGGCTATCAGGATAAACTTGCCAAGATTATTACCGATAGGCTTGCTGTCGATAATAAGGTGGCTAATCCTCAGGATTTGGAGAATATTGGCTTCTTCGCTGTAGATGAAATAGTCCCAAATGGGAATTTCCTGATCGACGCGAAAGGTATAACTTATACATATAACGAATATGAGATAGCTGCTTATGTCGTTGGTCCGATTCATGTTCATCTGACGTTCGACGATGTATTGCCACTGCTTAAACCGGATACAGAAGTGAGAAAATTGATTAAAAGCTGATAATGGAAAACACCCAACTGACAAAGATTTTTTCATATTTCCCTGATCTGTCCGATGAACAGCGCAGTCAGTTGTCAGCTTTAGGTGAACTTTATACAGACTGGAATGCGAAGATAAACGTTATTTCCCGCAAGGATATTGACAATTTGTATCAGCATCATGTTTTACATTCTTTGGGAATAACTAAAATGTTGAACTTCATGGATGATTCAAATGTTCTTGATATTGGAACAGGAGGCGGTTTTCCAGGCATTCCTTTGGCGATACTTTTTCCGAAAGTCCATTTCAGCTTGATTGACGGGACAGCCAAGAAAATACGTGTTGTGCAGGCAGTTGTTGACGCTCTAGGCTTGAAAAACGTCGATGCAGCACAGCAACGAATGGAAGAGGAGAAAAGAATGTTCGATTTTGCCGTTTCACGTGCAGTAATGCCTTTGTCAGAGCTTGTGAAGGGAGTGAAAAAAAATATTTTGCGTCAGCCGCAACATAATGCTTTACCTAATGGTTTGATATGTTTGAAGGGAGGAGAGTTGAATGAGGAATTGAAGCCATTTGTTCGCCAAGCTCTGACTCTTTCTTTGAGTGATTATTTTGCAGAAGAATATTATATAACGAAACGAGTAGTATACGTACCGCTATGATCAACATTAAGTCTTTTGAATTCAATCTTTTCCAGGAGAATTCATACATCCTCTACGATGAGACGCTCGAAGCTGTCATTATCGACCCTGGATGCAGTAATAAACAGGAAAATGAAGAACTGAGCAGCTTCATCGCCGACAATAAACTGAAACCGGTGCAGTTGCTTTGTACTCATCTTCATCTTGACCATATTTACGGTGTCCCTTATGTGCACAAAATTTATGGACTTGATCCGAAAGCGCATCGTTTCGATGTGGAGAAAGTGCCTTCGATGGCTGAACAAGCTCAGCTTTTTGGCATTCGAACAGTTTTCGATATTGTTCCGGTGAAAGAATATCTTGTCGGGAATCAGGTTGTCAAGTTCGGTAAATCTGAACTACAGACGTTAAGTGTCCCTGGTCATTCTCCTGGAAGCATGGCTTTCTACAATAGTAAAAACGGCTTTGTTATGGTTGGCGATACTCTTTTTGCAGGGAGTATCGGAAGAACAGACCTTTGGGGCGGAAATCAGGACGTTTTGGTTGCTGCTATTCAAGATAAAATATTATCTTTGCCTGATGAGACAGTAGTTTATCCTGGGCATGGAACACATACTTCTGTCATAGAAGAGAAACTTAATAATCCGTATTTATAATCTATGGACACAAATAAATTTGTAAACCGTCATATCGGCATTGCGGCGGAAGATGTTCCGGAAATGCTGAAAGTTATTGGTGCTGATTCTGTCGACCAATTGATAGACGAAACTATTCCTGCTGATATCAGACTCAAGAAACCTCTGAATCTGCCTGAACCAATGACAGAAAGAGAACTTTCGGAGCATATCGCTGAGTTAGCCTCAAAAAATGAAATCTTCACTTCGTATATTGGAATGGGTTGGTACGACACGATTTGTCCTGCACCGATTCAACGCAATGTGTTGGAGAATCCGGCTTGGTACACTTCTTATACGCCTTATCAGGCTGAAGTGTCGCAAGGTCGTCTCGAAGCTTTGCTGAATTTCCAGACTGTAATCGCTGAACTGACAGGTTTACCATTGGCTAACTGCTCTCTGCTCGATGAAGCTACTGCTGCAGCAGAGGCAGCAACGATGTTTTACAATACCCGCAGTCGTGATCAGATTAAAATCAATGCTGACACACTCTTTGTCGATGAGAATGTTTTCGCATCAACATTGGCCGTAATACATACCCGTATGATTCCTCAAGGAATTAAAATCGTTGTCGGCGATTATCGCACTTTCGATTTTACGCCTGATGTTTTCGGAGCTATCGTACAGTTTCCGAATAGCAATGGTTCTATAGAGGATTACAAAGGTTTTATGACTCGTGCAGCTACGAATGAAACCCGTGTTGCTGTCGCTGCTGATTTGATGAGTCTGGTTTTGCTGACACCTCCGGGTGAATGGGGCGCAGATGTTGTTTTCGGCAGCAGTCAGCGTTTCGGCATTCCGATGTTCTACGGCGGTCCGTCGGCAGCTTTCTTTGCAACAAAAGATTCATATAAACGTACGATTCCCGGCCGAATAATCGGTATCAGTAAAGATGCTCATGGACATCTGGCTTATCGCTTGGCTTTGCAGACTCGTGAACAGCACATCAAACGTGAACGCGCAACTTCCAATATCTGTACTGCACAGGCATTGCTTGCTTCTATGACCGGTTTCTATGCTGTTTATCATGGCTCTGAAGGTCTTCTTGACATAGCTCAAAGAATCCATTCGAATGCAGGATTCCTCGCTGAGGAACTGACCAAACTTGGCTACAAACAGTTGAATAAGGATTTCTTTGATACGCTCCGCATAAAACTTCCTTCGGATGTTTCTGTAAATGTTTTGCGTGAAATCGCTCTCGAATGTCGTGTGAACTTACGCTATTTCGATAATGACGAAGTAGGAATCAGCATTGATGAAACAACTCAAACAACCGATATAGGTGTGTTGCTTTACATTTTTGCCGGAGCTGCAGGAAAAGAATACATGCTCAATGAATCAATTCCAACGAAAACTTATTTTGATAAGAAGTTCTCCCGTACAAGCAAGTTCCTTCAGGAAGATGTGTTCAAGAAATATCATACAGAAACTGAACTGATGCGTTATATCACTCGTTTGGGCAGAAAAGATGTATCGTTGGCGCAATCGATGATTTCTCTCGGTTCGTGTACGATGAAACTGAATCCTGCGGCAACCATGCTTCCTATCAGTTTGGCTGCTTTTCAGAACATTCATCCTTATGCTCCTGCAAACCAGACAGAAGGTTATTCTGAGATGATTGAGAATCTTTGCAGTTATTTGGCTGAAATCACAGGCTTCAAAGGCGTCACTCTGCAACCTAATTCAGGTGCAGCAGGCGAATATACAGGTCTTCGCATCATTCGTGCTTATCAGGAAAGCATCGGTCAGGGACATCGTAATATTGTTTTGCTTCCTGCTTCTGCTCATGGAACAAATCCTGCAAGTGCAGTTCAGTGCGGTTATACAACAGTGACTGTTAAATGTGATGATAATGGCAATATCGATCTCGCTGACTTCCGCGAAAAGGCAGAAGCCAATAAAGAGAATCTGGCGGCAACAATGATTACTTATCCATCGACTCATGGTATTTTCGAAGCTGACATCCGTGAAATGGGTAAGATTGTTCATGCTTGTGGCGGCCAATTCTATATGGACGGCGCAAATATGAACGCTCAATGCGGTTTGACTAATCCTGCAACTATCGGCGCAGATTTGTGTCATCTGAATCTGCATAAGACTTTCGCTTCTCCTCATGGCGGTGGCGGACCTGGCGTTGGCCCGATTTGCGTTGCGGAACATCTTGTTCCGTTCCTTCCTTCTCATCCTGTTAAATGGGGAAGTAATACGAACACAGTTTCAGCTGCTCCTTATGGAAGCGCTGGGATTCTTCCAATCGCTTATTCTTATATCCGTTTGCTTGGAGCTGACGGTTTGAAGATCGCTACTCAGACAGCAATTCTAAATGCCAATTATCTCGCAGCAAAATTCAAAGATACATACGGAATCGTTTATACCGGAACAACCGGTCATGTCGGTCACGAACTGATTTTGGATTGCCGTAAATTGCATGAAACTTCAGGCATTGACGAAGGCGATATCTCCAAACGATTGATGGACTTTGGCTATCACGCTCCGACGCTTTCATTCCCGGTTCATGGCACATTGATGGTTGAACCGACTGAAAGTGAAAGCAAAGCCGAACTTGACCGTTTCGTGGAAATAATGGAATGCATTTGGAATGAAATCAAAGAAGTTGAAGAAGGCAAAGTCTCGAAAGAAGATAACGTTTTGAAAAATGCGCCTCATGCAGAGTATGAAGTTGCGGCTGATGAATGGACTCATTCATATTCTCGCAGTAAAGCTGCATTTCCTCTGCCTTGGATTCACGACAGCAAGTTCTGGATTAATGTTGCTCGCGTGGATAATGCTTATGGCGACAGAAATCTGATTCCTACGCTGTGTGCATGTGACCAGTAGAGCATTGATATAAAAGTACGATATGAAAAGGGCTGGACGGATTCGATATCTTTCAGCCCTTTTATATTAATTATAATTGAGTATTTCTCAAATAAGATTAAACACGACTCACAATGCGGCAAAGTGTGCAATTTGTGACTGGTGAATTTTTTAAATACGGAATGTTTGCGTACCTTTGCAGCCTCAAAATAAATTGAATAGTATGAGTTTAAAAATTATTGTTTTAGCCAAGCAGGTTCCGGACACACGTAATGTGGGTAAGGATGCGATGAAAGAAGATGGAACGGTCAACCGTGCTGCTCTTCCTGCTATCTTCAATCCGGAGGATCTGAACGCTCTCGAACAGGCTTTGCGTTTGAAAGATGCTTATCCTGGGACGACTATAACGCTGTTGACAATGGGTCCTGCACGAGCTGCTGAAATTATCCGCGAAGGTTTATATCACGGAGCAGACGGCGGTTTTTTGCTGACAGATCGCGCTTTTGCAGGTGCTGACACATTAGCAACATCTTATGCCATTTCGATGGCTATTCGTAAGATTGGCGATTTCGACCTGATTATCGGTGGACGTCAGGCTATCGATGGAGATACTGCTCAAGTCGGTCCTCAAGTGGCTGAAAAACTGAAGATGCCTCAGATTACTTATGTTGAGGAGATTTTAGGAGTCAAAGAAGGAACAATCACTGTAAAACGTCGTCTTGAACATGGCGTTGAGACGGTAGAAGGCAAACTGCCTCTGTTGATTACAATAAATGGTACAGCTCCCGAATGCCGTCCGCGCAATGCACGTTGCATTCAGAAATACAAATATGCAAGCACACCGACAGAACGCAAGACTGTAGAACCTGCTTTTCCGGAATTATACGAGAATCGTCCTTATCTGAATCTCACCGAATGGAGTGTGGCTGATGTCAATGCCGATCCGAAACTTTGCGGACTTTCAGGTTCGCCTACGAAAGTAAAAGCTGTCGAAAGCGTTGTCTTTCAGGCTAAGGAATGTAGAACACTGTCGGATAGCGACAGCGATGTTGAGAGTTTAGTGAAGGAATTATTAGGGAACAAGATAATCGGATAGTATGAATAATTTAATTGTATATTGCGAGATTGACGACGGAACAGTCGTTGACGTAAGTCTTGAACTGCTTACAAAAGGTCGTACTTTGGCCAATACGCTTGGTTGCAAGCTTGAAGCTGTTGCAATCGGTTCGAAATTGGACAAAATCGGCGGGCAGGTTTTCCCTTATGGCGTTGATGTTTTGCATCTTTTCGATGACAAACGCTTATATCCATATACTTCTCAACCTCATGCAGCTATCTTGGTTAAACTCTTCAAGGAAGAGAAACCGCAAGTCGCTTTAATGGGCGCTTCCTGCATCGGCAGAGATCTTGGTCCTCGTGTTTCGTCTGCTGCTGGAAGTGGTTTGACAGCCGACTGTACACAGCTTGAGATTGGCGATCATACAGAAGCAAAAGAAGGCAAAACTTATCATAATCTGCTTTACCAAATCCGTCCTGCTTTCGGTGGAAACATTATCGCGACAATCGTCAATCCTGTTTGTCGTCCACAGATGGCAACAGTTCGTGAAGGAGTGATGAAGAAAGCTATCTATGATGAAAACTATAAAGGTGAAGTTGTGAAACATGACGTCAGCAAGTATGTTAGTGACACGGACTTCGCCATTACCGTTATTGACCGCCAAATGACAAAAAGCAAAATCAACATCAAAAGTGCTCCGATTATTGTTTCCGGCGGTTATGGTGTCGGTACAAAAGAGAACTTCAAGCTTTTGTTCGATTTGGCAAATCTGCTCGGTGCTCAAGTCGGTGCTTCACGCGCTGCTGTTGATGCCGGCTTATGTGAACACGAACGTCAGGTTGGTCAGACAGGCGTAACAGTTCATCCGAAATTATATATCGCTTGCGGTATTTCCGGTCAGATTCAACATATCGCTGGCATGCAGGATAGTTCTATTATCATTTCAATCAATAGCGATCCGAATGCTCCAATCAATTCGATTGCAGATTATGTGATTACAGGAAAAGTTGAGGATGTCATTCCTAAAATGATCAAGTATTATAAAAAGAACACGAAGTAAATAATTATGAATTACTATACAGACAATCCCTCACTGAAGTTCCATCTGAATCACCCGCTGATGCGTCGCATCGTGGAACTTAAAGAACGTGATTATACCGAAAAGGATAATTTCGATTATGCACCTCAGAATTTTGAGGATGCAATGGATAGCTATGACAAAGTTCTGGAAACTGTCGGAGCAATTGCCGGCGACATTATTGCCCAGAATGCTGAAAGCGTTGACAAAGAAGGTCCGCATGTAGAAAACGGGCGCGTTACATATGCAAGCGGAACGCAGATTAATATCGAAGCAGTTCGCAAAGCCGGGCTGATGGGAATGTCGTTGCCTCGTCGTTACGGCGGCTTGAATTTCCCAATCGTTCCTTATATTATGGCTGCCGATATCGTATCGCGTGCTGATGCCGGTTTTGAAAACCTTTGGGGTTTGCAGGATTGTGCTGAAACACTTTATGAATTCGGTAGCGAAGACCAACGTCAACGTTTCATTCCGCGTGTTTGTGCAGGTGAAACGATGTCGATGGACTTGACAGAACCTGATGCCGGAAGTGATTTGCAATCAGCGATGTTGAAAGCAACTTTCGATGAGGAGAACAACTGCTGGCGTTTGAATGGTGTGAAGAGATTCATTACCAATGGCGATTCTGATATCCATTTGGTTCTTGCTCGTTCTGAAGCCGGAACTCGCGACGGCCGCGGTCTTTCAATGTTTATCTATGACAAAAAGAACGGAGGAGTCGATGTCCGTCGTATCGAAGATAAAATGGGTATTCACGGTTCTCCTACATGTGAACTCGTTTTCCGTAATGCAAAAGTTGAACTCTGCGGCGAACGCAAACTTGGCCTTATCAAATACGTTATGGCTTTGATGAATGGTGCTCGCCTTGGCATCATGGCTCAAGCTGTGGGACTCTGCGAAGCCGCTTATCGCGAAGGCTTCGATTATGCTCAATCCCGTAAACAATTCGGACAAGCTATTATTGAATTCCCTGCAGTTTATGAGATGGTTGCTTTGATGCGTGCCAAAGCTGATGCTGCTCGTTCGATTCTCTACGAAACAGCTCGCTTCGTCGATGTTTATAAAGCGCTTGAAGATATTTCACGCGAACGTAAACTTACTCCTGAAGAACGTCAGGAACAGAAGCATTATAGCAAATTGGCTGATGCTTTCACACCGCTGGGCAAGGGCATGACTACAGAATATGCCAATCAGAATGCTTATGATGCAATTCAGATTCACGGCGGTTCGGGTTTCATGCGTGATTATACTTGTGAACGCCTTTACCGTGATGCTCGTATCACGAACATTTACGAAGGAACGACGCAACTTCAAGTTGTCGCAGCAATCCGCCACGTGACTACGGGAACTTATCTGAACAGAATTCGTGAGTATGAAGCTTTGGACTATAATGAGGATATTTTACCGCTCAAGGAAAAACTCATGGTCATGACTTCTAAATATGCCGAGTTGGTTCAGATGGTAACTGAAGATAAGAACAACGAATACATCGATTTCCAGGCGCGTCGTCTTGTCGAAGCTGCCGGCCACATTGTTATGGGTTATCTGCTTTTGCAGAATGCGAATGCTGACAATAGTTTCCTCAAATCAGCAAAAGTCTATGTTAATTATGGACAAGCTGAAGTCGAGAAGATTTATGAGTACATCCGTAAGTTTGACCGTGAAGATTTGAAGTTTTATCGTCAGACAGAGAAAGCCGTTGAAGAGTAGTTGCTCAATCAAATGAAATAAGTGCTGTTTTTAATTGCACTTCGTGTATAAATCCTCGTCCTTTGGTCGGGGATTTATTTTTTAGGCTTGAATTGCCGGGCGAAAAGGCAAAAACAACTATGCTTTTGTCTGAAGCGTTGGGTGAAAGGGCAAAAACAACTATGCTTTTGTCTGTCGCATCGGGTGAAAGGGCAAATTCAACTATGCTTTTGTCTGTCGCATCGGGTGAAAGAGCAAATTCAACTATGTTTTTGTTTGTCGCATCGGGTGAAAGAGCAAATTCAACTATGCTTTTGTTTGTCGCACCTTTGCAAGCAATAAAAAAGGAAGGGAATATTCTGATTCCCTTCCTTTTATAGATTCACTGAATAGTGCGATTTCTACTTACCGAGAAGCATGTTCATAATTTGAACGGCTGTTTTTGTAATGGAAGAACCCGGACCAAAGATAGCTGCAACTCCTGCTTTATAGAGGAAATCGTAATCCTGAGCAGGAATAACACCGCCGGCAATGACCATGATGTCAGGACGACCGAGTTTTTTGAGCTCTTCGATTACTTGCGGAATCAGTGTCTTATGTCCGGCAGCCAATGAAGACACGCCTAAAACATTGACATCGTTTTCGACAGCTTCGCGAGCAGCTTCTGCCGGAGTCTGGAACAATGGTCCCATGTCGACATCAAATCCGCAATCTGCGTAACCTGTTGCAACGACTTTTGCACCGCGATCGTGCCCGTCTTGTCCCATCTTTGCGACCATAATACGAGGTTGACGACCTTCTTTCTTTGCAAATTCTTCGGTCAGACGGCAAGCTTCCTGGAAGTCTGCGTCTTTCTTGGTTTCTGATGAATACACTCCTGAAATAGTTCTAATGATTGCTTTGTAACGGCCGACGACTTTTTCGCAAGCGTCGGAGATTTCACCCAAAGAAGCGCGGGCAGCAGCAGCTTTGACAGCTAAGTCAAGCAGATTGCCCTTCTTTGTGCGAACACATTCTGTAATGTCATCCAGAGCTTTCTTGACAGCTGCTTCATCGCGATTGGCGCGAAGTTTAGCCAATAAACTGACTTGTTCGTTGCGAACAGCTGTGTTGTCAATCTCAAGGATATCAATCGGAGCCTCTTTCTCAAGGCAGTATTTGTTGACGCCAATAATAGTCTGTGTACCTGAGTCGATGCGGGCTTGTGTGCGGGCAGCAGCTTCTTCAATACGCATCTTTGGCAGACCGGTTTCGATGGCTTTTGCCATTCCACCCATCTTCTCAACTTCTTGAATCAAAGCCCAAGCTTTATGAACCAATTCATTGGTGAGGGTTTCTACATAGTAAGAACCTGCCCAAGGATCGATGCCTTTGCAAACTTTGGTTTCATTCTGGATATAAATCTGAGTGTTACGTGCGATACGAGCTGAGAAGTCGGTCGGCAATGCGATGGCTTCGTCAAGTGCGTTTGTATGCAAACTCTGAGTATGACCTAAGACTGCAGCCATTGCTTCGATACAAGTACGGCCAACATTGTTGAACGGATCTTGTTCTGTCAATGACCAGCCGGATGTCTGTGAGTGAGTACGCAAAGAGAGTGATTTCGGGTTCTTAGCTCCGAAGCTTTTCACGATTTTAGCCCACAACATACGAGCTGCACGCATCTTTGCAATTTCCATGAAGTGATTGACACTGATGCCCCAGAAGAAAGAAAGTCTCGGTGCAAATGCATCAACATCGATTCCGGCGTTGATACCTGCGCGAAGATATTCAAGTCCGTCGCAAAGAGTGTAGGCCATTTCAATGTCGGCTGTTGCACCTGCTTCCTGCATGTGATAACCTGAGATTGAAATAGAGTTGAACTTCGGCATGTTCTGTGAGGTGTACTCAAAGATGTTGGCAATGATTCTCATTGAGAATTCCGGCGGGTAAATATATGTGTTACGAACCATGAACTCTTTAAGAATATCGTTCTGGATAGTTCCTTGCATTTCTTCGAGCTTAGCGCCTTGTTCCAGACCTGCAACGATGTAGAATGCCAGAATCGGCAGAACTGCACCGTTCATTGTCATTGAAACAGACATCTTGCTCAGTGGAATACCATCGAAGAGCACTTTCATGTTTTCAATCGAGCAGATTGAAACGCCTGCTTTGCCGACATCACCGACGACGCGTGGATTATCAGCATCGTAGCCACGATGTGTAGGAAGGTCGAATGCAACTGACAAACCTTTCTGGCCACTGGCCAAGTTACGACGATAGAAAGCGTTTGATTCTTCAGCTGTCGAGAAGCCTGCATATTGACGAATGGTCCAAGGACGCAACGGATACATTGCGCTATAAGGACCGCCCAAGAAAGGAGGAATTCCGGAGCAGTAATGGAGATGTTCCATTCCGTCCAAATCGTCTTTCGTATAAACTGATTTCACCAGAATCTGTTCCGGTGTTTTCCAATCGGCTTTGATACCGTTGGCTTGCGCCCATTCCGCAGCTGAAGCAGTTGCGAATCCGGCATTTTTAATATCTATATCTTTAAAATTTGGTCTCATTGTGCGAACTATTTAATTCCAAGTTTAGCGTTGAATGCTTGAAGAGTCTCAAGTACATTGCTCTTAACATGGATGAAGTTATTAATGCCAACAGTTTTCAGGTCGTCCATACAAGCTGGAGCGCCTGCTACAACAAACTCCGCACGACCAGCGAGCAGCTTGAATGCTTCTGGAGCGAAAGTTGCATACTCGTCATCGCTTGAACATAAAACTATGATTTCCGCACCGCTCTTAACGCCAGCATCGATGCCTTCCTGTACGGTTTCAAAACCAAGATTGTCGATGATTTTGTATCCGGCACAAGCAAAGAAGTTTGCAGAGAATTGTGAACGAGCAAGACGCATAGCCAGATTACCGATTGTCAACATGAATACTTTCGGTGTTTTACCGCTCTTTTCTGTTGCAATACGGAGAGCTTCAAATTCAGACGCACCGCGAGAGAAGTCCAGAGCAGGAACTGTTGCAGGTTGGTCAGCATCATGATTGCCTTTGCATCCGAACGGTTCAACTTCTGAAATCTTTTCAGCAGCTGTTTCATTGAAGTTCGGGAACTGGTTGCTTCCAAGAAGGAACTCGCGACGTGTAGCGACGCCTTTGCGACGTTCAGCGTTTGAAGCATTGACAGCTGTCTGAACATTTCCGGCTTTAACTTCAGCGCCGAAGCCGCCTTTGTCTTCTGTTGCAAGGAAGAGCTTCCAAGCAACTTCTGCAAGTGAAGCAGTAAGTTTCTCAATATAGTAAGAACCGGCTGCCGGATCGACAACGCGGTTGAAATGACTTTCTTCTTTCAGCAACAGTTGCTGGTTGCGGGCAATTCTTTCAGAAAATTCATCCGGTTGCTTGAATGCAATGTCGAATGGACGAACTGTGATAGAATCCACGTTAGCTAAAGCAGCCGACATCGTTTCCGTTTGTGAACGGAGCAGATTGACGTATGCATCGTAAACAGTCATGTTCCACTGTGAAGTCTGAGCGTGAACCATCATCTTGCAAGCTTCTGCATCAGCAGGTTTGTAAGCGTTGACGATTTCAGCCCAAAGCCAGCGTGCAGCACGGAACTTAGCTATTTCCATGAAATAGACTTGACTTATACCGAAATTGAATTTGATTCTTTTTGCAACTTCTCCAGCTTCAAAGCCGGCTTCTGTCATCTTGGCAATCAGTTCATTTCCCCAAGCGAGAGCGAATCCCAATTCCTGAGTGATGTATGCGCCTGCGTTGTTCAGATAGAAAGAATTTACGCCGAATACTTTGTATTGCGGAAGAGCTTTACCTGCATTTAATACTTCAGCAGCTTTAGCTGTCCAGTCGTCCATGTCTTTGCCTTTGAGCAAAAGTTTGCGGAATGGATCAAAGTTGACGGAACCTGTACATTTACCAAGGTCAACACCTTTAGCTTTGTAGCAATCAGCGAGAATACCAAGAAGTTTAGCAGCTTTGCAATTGCAAGTGTTAAAGTTGAGCTCTGTCTCAACAGGGCAGATACCCTCAAGTAAAGTGCTGATGTTTTCAGGATTGACATCATCGCCTCTGAGAATAAAACCAAGAGCATTGACACCTTTGGTCAATAAAGTCTTAGCTTTTTCATTTGCAGCTTTGAAGTCAGCCACTTCAATGTTTTGACGGACTTTCCAGTCGTTGTCTTTTTTCGTGCCGCGGACATAAGGGAATTCACCTGGGAGCGAAGTTGTTGTTTTCAGCCCTTCGATGTCTTCAGCACGGTAGAAAGGATTAGCATTGAATCCTTCGCCTGTTTTCCAGACAAGTTTCTTCTCGAAAGGAACTCCCTTAAGATCAACAGTGATCTTGTCTATCCATTCTTGAGTGGATATCGGAGGAAATTCCGAGAAAAGTTTTTCTTTAAATTCTGCCATAATATTTAGTTGTTTTATACAAGTAAAATGTATTCTTGTTGTCTTACAATCGACTGGCAAAGTTAATGTTTTATTGTAGGGTAAAAAAATCTTTTAGGAAATTTTGTTGCTTTCGAAATCATTTTACTACCTTTGCGGCGTCAAAAATAATTTGACGCAATGGAGCTTTCGTCTAGTGGTCTAGGACACCGCCCTCTCACGGCGAAAACCCGGGTTCGAATCCCGGTAGCTCTACAAAAGCTTCTGACAATTTGTTTAGGAGCTTTTTTATTTTTACCTTGCCAGCCAAATGCTAAAGTATGAATGATATTCTAATCGCTGATAGCGGTTCAACAAAAACTGATTGGTGTATAATTCGCGGAAATTGTTCGCAACAGCGAATCCGAACATCCGGCATCAATCCTTTCCTCCAGACAGAAAATGAAATCCGGCGTTTAATTACGGATGAACTTGTGAGTCAGATTGACGTGAACGGCTTTTCTTCAATCTTTTTTTATGGTGCAGGCTGTACATTTTTTGAAAAGAGTAAGATTGTTGAATCGGCACTTAAGGAGCATTTCAATGCGGAAGTTTTTGTGGCGAGCGATTTGCTCGCTGCAGCACATGCTCTTTGCGGTCATAAAGAAGGAATTGCGTGTATCCTTGGTACCGGAAGCAATTCATGTCAATATGATGGAAAAGAAATTGTCAAACACGTTCCGCCACTCGGATATATCTTGGGTGATGAAGGAAGTGCTACGACTTTGGGACGACTGCTTGCAGCAGAGCTTTTGAAAGGCCGATTGTCAAAAGAGATGGAGCATGCTTTTTATGAAGAGATGCAAATGTCGTCTGAAGTGATTATGGATAATGTCTATAGGCAGCCGTTCCCAAACCGTTTCATGGCAGAACTGCAGTTTTTTCTTGAGCGTCATATTGAGGTGGAGGAAATAAGGAAGATTGTAGAAAACAGTTTCCAGAGCTTCTTCCGCAGGAATGTGATGCAGTACGACTATCAGCATTTACAGGTCGGTTTTGTCGGCTCCATTGCCTATTATTATAGAGATGTATTGGCTTCAGTTGCTAAGAAAGAAAACATTCAGATTGGCACAATTCTGAAAAGTCCGCTGGAAGGATTGATTGCTTATCATTCAAAAGAAAGTTGATTATGGCTTATACACGTATCACCGAGCAGGACTCTTTGTACAACGATTTGGAGAAGAAATCTATAGGAGAGATTTTGCGTGAGATTAATCAGGAAGATAAAAAGATTGCCGTTGCCGTTGAGAGAACTATTCCTCAGATTGAGCTATTGGTCGAACAAATCATTCCAAGAGTGAAAAACGGCGGCCGAATCTTTTATATCGGTGCGGGGACAAGCGGACGTCTTGGCGTTCTTGATGCTTCAGAAATTCCGCCTACTTTTGGAATGCCTTCAACAACTGTTATTGGAATTATTGCTGGAGGCGACGAAGCTCTCCGCAAGCCAATCGAACATGCGGAAGATGATGAGGAAGAAGGTTGGAATGATTTGTTGGCTTATCAGATAAACAGTAATGATACATTAATCGGAATAACTGCTTCCGGAACGACTCCTATTGTAGTTGGAGCTTTGCGTCATGCTCGTGAACGAAATATTCTATCGGCTGTCATTACAAGCAATCCCGATTCGCCTGTTGCTCAAGTGGCTGAAATTGCTATTGAGATGATTGTCGGTCCCGAGTTCATTACCGGCAGTTCGCGTATGAAATCCGGAACGGGACAGAAAATGATTCTGAATATGATTTCTACATCTGTAATGATTGGTCTTGGACGAATCAAGGGAAACAAAATGATTGACATGCAGCTGACAAGCGCAAAGCTGGTTGATAGAGGCACTCGAATGATAGCTTCCGAACTTGGCCTTGATTATGAACAATCGAAGCGTCTGCTATTGTTGCATGGTTCGGTGAGGAAAGCCGTGACTGCTTATAGACAAGGAAGTTGAGCTGTTTAAATATCGTTTTAATAATAAGAAATAATAAATCCGCAGCCTTTTTATTTTTGGAGAATTCGTTTTTTTTGCTTTCATTTGGGGCAAATTCTAATGATATAAAGATTATGAAGAAAACTTTTATCTTTCTGACAGCTTTATTGCTTATCATAACAATGTTGCCTGCTCAAGCTCAAATGAGGTTCGGTGTCAAAGGTGGTTTGAATGTCGCAACGATTCATTTTAAGGATGTTGCAAGCAACTTTGATTCAGGAAATGTAACAGGATTCCAGTTAGGACCGATGATTGAGACGAACTTACTCGGCTTAGGTCTTGATGCTGCACTTTTATATTCACAGAAAGGTGTTGATATCGATGACGAACATGTTAAGACAGACAATCTGGAGATTCCGATAAATCTGAAAACTAAGTTTGGAATTCCTTCTTTGAAGATATTCCTCACCGGTGGACCATATTGGTCTTTTTCACTTGGCAATAAATCGTCTTTTTTAGATAAAGCGAACACTGTTTATAAGGAATTCAAGGCTAAAGATTATACATGGGGAATCAATCTCGGCGGTGGAGTTGAATTCAGCAAACATCTGCAGATTGGCGCCAAGTATGGATTTGACATGAAAGATGCCGGAGAACTTGTGGCTTCTGATGATAAAATCGCTACATTAGGAAAGACTCGCAGCTGGTCAATCACGGCAGCTTATCTGTTCTGATTTTTATGAAATATGCGGATGTAATCCTTCCGCTTCCACTCGAGAATACTTATTCGTATCTCATTCCTGCCGAGTTGGAAGCGTCGGTTTCTGTTGGCTGTCGGGTAGTTGTTCAATTCGGTTTGAAACGATTTTACACGGCAATTGTCATCAATGTGCGCGAACGGCAAACCGACGACAACATCGAGTTGAAAGAGATATCTTCTTTGATTGATGCTAAGCCGATTGTATTTCCTTTGCAATTGAAATTCTGGCAATGGATTGTCACTTATTATATATGTAAGCTCGGCGATGTTTATAAAGCTGCTCTTCCTTCAGGTTTGAAGCTTGAAAGTGAAACTATTGTGGAAATAAACGAGGATTATGAAGCAGAGGAGAAACTTAGACTGCATGAACAGATAGTTTTAGATTCCTTCGGTAAGGAAACAAGCCTTTCAATCTCTCAAATCGAACATCGTTCGGGATTAAAGAACGTGTTGAATGTTGTTGCTTCATTGATGGCCAAAGGCGCGGTTGAAATAAGTGAACAACTTAAACAGGGTTTTCGTTCCAAAACAGAAACATACATTCGCTTGGCTGAGAAATGCAATGATGAACAGAAGTTGCATGAAGCTTTGGATTCTTTGCACCGCTCTGCCCGACAGGAACATCTTTTGTTGGCCTTTCTTGAATTAAGTCATGATTTCGATGGCTCTCCAGTTCAGGAAGTCACGCGTCATTATTTGCTTGAACACAGTGCGTGTTCGGTGGCGATTCTTAACGGATTGCTGAAACGGGGATTTCTGGAAAGCTATCAGAAAGAGGTGGGCCGATTGAAATCGTTTACAACCTTACAGCGGCCTGATGAATTGAGCGACGCGCAAAGTAAAGCGTTACAATCCATCTTGGAAACATTTGAAACAAAGAATGTCTGTTTGCTTCATGGCGTTACTTCGAGCGGAAAGACTGAAATTTACATCCAGATGATTGACGAGGCTCTGTCTCAAGGTCATCAAGTGCTTTATATGCTGCCGGAGATTGCAATCACGACGCAGATAACTGAACGTCTTGCACGAGTCTTTGGCTCTCGATTGTTGGTTTATCATTCCAAGTTCTCCGACAATGAACGGGTGGAAGTGTGGAATCGTCTGCTTAACAGCGACGAACCGATGGTTGTTCTCGGCGTTCGTTCGTCGCTTTTCTTGCCTTTCCACAATCTGTCGCTAATCATTGTTGATGAGGAACATGAACCGAGTTATAAACAGCAGGATCCTGCGCCGCGTTATCATGCACGAAATGCGGCTATTGTGCTTGCGCAAATGCATGGAGCAAAAACTCTTCTAGGTTCTGCGACGCCTTCAATCGATTCCTATTATAATGCATTGACTGAAAAATACGGACTTGTGGAGTTGAAGGAGCGGTATCTCAATTGTCAGATGCCGAAAATCGAGGTTGTTGACGTTCGTGCTTTGAAACGGAAAAAACTGATGCGCGATTCGCTTTTCTCACCGCTTTTGTTGGGTAAGATTCAACAGGCATTAAATAATGGAGAACAAGTGATTCTTTTTCAGAACCGTCGCGGATTTGCTCCTTTTGTCGAGTGTAACGATTGCGGTTGGGTTCCTCATTGCGTCAATTGCGATGTCAGTTTGACTTACCATAAACATCTTCATCGTCTGGTCTGTCATTATTGCGGTTATTCAACTGAAGTACCTTATAAGTGTCCTGCTTGCGAGGGAACGAATCTTCGTATGGTCGGATTCGGAACCGAAAAAGTGGAAGAGGAGATAAGTGCACTTTTCCCTGACGTTCGGGTTGGACGTTTGGATTATGACACAGCGCGAACACGTAATGCATACGAACGCATTCTTGATGAATTCAGAGACGGAAAGTTTCAGATACTGATTGGAACTCAGATGATTTCAAAAGGATTGGATTTCGCTCGTGTTTCAGTCGTGGGAATATTGAATGCCGACAATCTGCTCAATGTGCCAAATTTCAGAGCTTATGAACGTGCTTTCCAATTGATGATTCAGGTGAGCGGACGAGCCGGACGTCGCGACAAGCAAGGAACGGTAGTTTTGCAGACTTCTCATCCTGAACTTCCTGTCATTCAGTTTGTTCAAACGCTTGATTATAAGGCGATGGTCGACATGCAGCTCTCGGAGCGAAGCATGTTCCATTATCCTCCTTATTATCGTCTTATCGAAATTGTTTTGCGTGGCAAAGACGATAATGTGCTTAACGAAATGTCGAAGCTCTTTGCTGAGCAGTTGAGGATTAATTTAGGCGAAAGAGTTTTCGGGCCGATGCTTCCGCCTGTCTCTTTCGTGCAGAAATATTTTGTCCGCAAAATCGTCTTGAAAATTGAGAATGCAGCAGGCATAAATGTAGTTCGCGGCATTATTTCAGAAGCGCACAAAAAAATGGATGAGCAAAAATCTTTTCGTTCTTTGCTCATCCACTATGATGTTGATCCTGTTTAAAGGCTCTTTCCGATTATTCTGATTCTTCGTTAATCTTCTTCAGCAAACATAGGATCCCAAGGCGGAAGCTTGATTGGAGTTTGCTTCATGATTTCACGGACTTTGTCTGTGATATATTTTTTGTTTACAACAAGACGGAACATATATTCGTTGAACCAGTCGTCTGTCATAATCAGATGTCCGTTGTTAGCGCCTGGTCCCCAACTGTTTTCAACCATCCATTTTTTCGGTTGGCCTTTTTCGTCAAGGTCAACGGCCATCAGGCAAATCGCATGTGAAGAACCGCTTGAGAAGGTTTGGATGCGCTGTTTCTTGTTCATATTGAACGTTGTGCCGAACAAAGGAGCATATTCTTCAGCTCCAAGTTCCAGGTAGCCGCGTGTGCGGTCGAGGAATTTGCCGACATCACAAGAAAAGTACATTGATGTGCTGTCTTTGATGGAACTGATTGCCATTGCTTTGATGTCTTCAATAGGCAGGTTGACATAAGTCCAGTTTTCACCATCGTAAACGTGGCGGTCGTACTCTACTTCATAAAGTTTGTAGAAGTCGCGGCTCGGGTCGTTCATCAACATTACGTAGTTGTGTTTCAAATCATCACCGACATATTCATCGAAGAACTGTTTCGGAGTATAAGTCTTTGTTTCAATTGTTTTTCCTTTGTCATCTTTGCGCGACCAGGTGAATGACGTGGGCGGTTCGCCAAGATTGAGAACGAGAATGCGGTAGATTGTACCGAGCATTTCAGTTTTGCTCTTTTCCAAATCGCTCAGTTTTTTACCTGCGGCCGACATGTCACGAAGTTGCAAAGCTTGTTCTTTCAGTTTGAGAGTAATCACGCTCGACATGCCGCGTGTATTGTTGCTACTGTTGGTTTCAGGCATAACATCTGCCGGAACAACGCCATATTTTGTCAGAAGGTCAGCGATTCCGGTGAACTGGCCACCATCTCCAATCGGATTCTTCAACAGCCAAACGACAGTCTGGTCATTAAGAGGTTTTTCACGCGTGTCTATGATGCCTTGCAGGAACAGATTCGCTTTCTCTAATTGGTCATAAAAGAAAACATAATCTTGTGAGAACTGGAAATCACCAAGATTGTGTTTGGCAATAGCTTTGGAACGAAGAACGTTCAAACCGCAGAAAAGCCAGCAGCGGCCGGACGAACGTTGGTTTGAGATTCCTTTGCTTTCCACTTTGTTAGAGAAGTAAGTGTCAATCGTGTTGGCTCTGTCGGCATTCTGAACCAACAGGCTGATATCATTCTTATTGATGATATTGCGCAGAGCCTTGTCGGTTGCCGTTCCTTCATACGATTTCTTAATTTGGTTAAGCATATCCTGAGAAATGCCTCCTGAAGTTTGCTGTGCGCTGACTGCTCCAACCAAGCATAGAGAGAGCGCAACAAGATAGAATCGAATATTTTTCATGATTATGTAAGTTTATATTCTGCAAAATTACTACAAAATAATGGAACCTCAAATAGGCTTGAATAATTACAGATGAATCTTTGATGCATATATTGCATACTTTATTTCACTGCCGGAATGCTTGCTTCTGCCGATTTCAATCCGTCGGCTTTCGCTGTCAGCGTTATTTTCCCGACTTTCCCTGTCGGCCGGAGAATAACCAAAGCTTCTCCTCGAAAAGCATGTTTCCTTTCATTTCTGAATCCCGAAATGTCTGTCGGATTGGCATTCCCGACAGCATAGAGTTCGCCTGCTCCATTTACAGTAAATGTAATTGCATTTTCGGCTGTCGGAACAGTCCTGCCGTTTTCGTCGAGAATCTTCACTCTGATGTAAACGAGTTCGTTCCGGTCGTATTTGACTGAAGAAATTTCTGGAATCAATGCAATCTTAGCCGCTTTCCCAGTTGTTTCCAGAGTTGCGGTGCTTTTGATGGTTCCATTTAGAGAACTGACTGCTTTCAATGTTCCAGGTTCGTAAGGCACTTCAAAAACTGCGGTGATGCTGCCTTTTTCCAAGGTCTTTGTACCGATGATTTTCCCGTTCAGTGTCAGTTGAACATCGGGATGCAAGGAAAATACTCTGACTGTCATTGTTTTGCCTTCATCACCAGGCCAAGTCCAACTGTTCAATTCATCCGGCCAACCCCAACTGCTGACCTTTTCGACTGCGCCTTCTGCCATCGGACGATGAACAACAATCTGTGTTCCGCTTCTTTTCCAGACAACATCCCGATAGAGCGATTGAGGCTTTTTGTTCCCAATCAGGTCGATATCTCCGCACCAAGCGTTTACCCAAGGCCAGCCGAGTCCTTTGCCCATTTCTACATTATCTTTGAATATTCGGGTATTACCAATTGCCGCTTCACCTAGATAATCCACTGCAGTCCAAACAAAATCTCCAATCACAAACGGATATTTCTCTACTTGGTTCCAGTTTTCCAAAGCTTCTAATGGAAACGATTCCGTTCCAATCATGATACGCTCCGGAAAATCCTTGTGGTCAGTTTCATATTGCTTGTATAAATAGTTGTATCCGCCAATGTCAAGAGCGTCAAAATATGGTTTTGTATCTTTCCATGTTTTCTTGTTTTTGCCTGATTCCCAAAAGTGGCAGACAGCCGATGTGACGGGCCGTGAGGAGTCGTACTTCTTGATTTCTTTTGCCAGATAATTGGCTGTCTGATAGCCTATAGAATCTCCTCTTTCGGGAATTTCGTTGCCGATGCTCCAAATGATGACCGACGGATGATTTCTGTCTCTGAGCATCATTGCCTCAATGTCTCCTGCTGCACATTCTTTGAAACGCAGATGATAATCGTCGGGATTCTTGCCATAGTTCCACATATCGAAAGCTTCGTCAATCACCAGCATCCCAAGTCGGTCGCAAGCATTCAACAATGCTTCTGACGGAGGATTATGGCTGAGTCTGATAGCGTTGAATCCGTTTTTCTTCAATAGAGCTATCTTCCGTGCTTCGGCCCGACTGAAAGCTGCTGAACCAACAGGTCCGTTGTCGTGATGAATGCAGCCGCCTTTCAGCAGCATTTTCTTGCCGTTCAGACTGAAACCGTCTGTCGGACTGAATTTGATGCTTCTGATTCCGAATGGCGTTTCTTCCCGGTCAACGACGCTTCCATTTACTTTTATTTCTGTAACAGCCTTGCACATACGAGGTTGGTCGACTGACCACAATGTCGGCTGAGAAATGTTGAAGGTTTGATTGATGGTTGCAGACAGATTCGGTTTAATAGTCAAGTTGGCGTTGCTTTTTGCGACAGCTTTTCCTGAGCCGTCAATGACTGTGGTCGTGACTGTGCAGGGTTTCTGTGAATATGCTTGATTGAGAACAGTCGTTTCAATCTTTACATTCGCTTGTCTGTCAGTAGCTTCTGAGGCGTTTACATGAACTCCCCACGTGTCGATGTGAATGCGGTTCTTCACCGTTAGTATGACATCTCTGTAAATACCTGAACCGCTGTACCAGCGAGAGTTTTTCCCGATATTTTCAACCTTGACTGCAACTACATTCGCCTTTCCCGCAGGATTGAGATATTGCGTTAGGTCATAATGAAAAGGAGTGTAGCCATAAAAATGGTTTCCGAGCAGATGACCGTTGAGCCAAACAGTTGAGTTCATATAAACGCCGTCGAAAATGAGTTCGACAGTTTTTCCGCTCCAGCTCTTTTGTGTATAGAAAGTCTTTCTGTACCATCCTGTTCCTCCGACCGACCAGCCTGTTGCATTCTTGCCGATGCTGCTCATTGAGAACGGGCCTGAAACCGAATGCCCGTCTTGGTTGGGCAAGTCTTCGACGCTCCAATCGTGAGGAAGGTCGATGACACGCCAGGTTGCATCTCTGAATCCCGGATTCTCGGCTCCGTCAACGCTGTCTCTGAGAAATCGCCAGTTTTCGTTGAACGAACTTGTCCGTGGAAAAGACTTTGTCTGCTGAGAGCTGAGCGCACTCGCCATTGTCAAAGCGCAAAACGCAAGGATGAATATTCTAAATCGTGTTTCCATATTCTGGTATAAGTTGATGACTGTAAAATAAAATCCAAGTAATGGTAAGAACTTAATTTGCTGACCGATTACATGGCAAATGTAGGAAGATTAATCTGTATTTCCTAATAAAGCCAAGGGATTCTTGGTACCGAAAGAAATACCATTCATCGCAATATTTTACGATAGGTATGCTGATTGGAAAAGTATTGGAAATATTGTTGCTGATACTTTTCCAAGTGGAAATGTAATGGAAATATTTTTTCTGATGCTTTTCCGGTGTCCGGAAGTCTCGGAATAATTTGTGCCGGCATTTTCGGAAGGTCGGAAGTCCGGAAATATTTTGTGCCGACACTTTTCCGAGTGGAAATGTCAAGGAAATATTGTTGCCGATACTTTTCCGCGTGGAAATGTAATGGAAATATCTTTTCCAACACTTTTCCACTGGTCGAACCTGTTGTAAATGTTTGCGACGTCATTTCGAGAAGTCGGCACTTCTATTCTGTAGACAAAAAAGGCAGCCATTATACAATGGCCGCCTTTCCGCAGTATGAAGATGATAGATTATTTCTTTGTCAGCACTTTGATTGTGTCGACTTCTGCCTGACTGAACGGAGTTCCGTCTTGACGGAAGATGTCGTGGAACCAAAGTTTCGGTTCTTTCTCATTTGGCAGCGGTGTGTCCCAAGCAAAAATTGTATTTGTCTTTCCTGAAACGAATCCCCAGTTGATGGCAACGATTTTGTTCTGTTTCAGCAGCGGAAGAATGGTTTGGAAAGTACTGTTATTTCTGCGAGCCATATATTCTGTGCAGACCAACGGTTTGTTGAGCGCTTGCAGATATTTAATGGTAACCGCATGCTCTTCGGCCGGATTATAACTGTGATAAGAGATGACGTCGGAATTCTTCAATTGGAAAGCATTCAATTCTGGGCAATCGAAAGTCCAAACGCCGGCTGTAATCGGTTGCGTAAGGTCGCATTCACGAGCCCATTCAAATACTTTGCGAAGCAATGGAAGAGAAGTGATTCCATGTTTACTGTTGCCAGGTTCATTATATAAATCCCACATCAAGACGCGTTTATCAGCCTTGAATGTTTTCAGAATGTCTTGAACGTAAGTTTTCAGTTCAGAATACATTTTGGTTGTATCTTGACGAAGACTGACCGAAGGGTCTTGAAGCCAGCCCGAGTTATGAACGCCGGGTTTCGGATCCGGTTGTTTTCCGTATGTTGATTCGGGATTCCAGCAGTCGTCAAAAAAGACGAACATCGGTCGGATTCCATGTTTTTCGCAGATGGTGAGGAAATCGCCCATGCGGGTTTTCATCCCTTGAGAATCGTTCTTGTAAACGACACTGCTCAAGAATACACGCAAAGTGTTGAAACCGATGCCTTGAGCCCAACCGAGTTCTTTGTCAATCTGTTTGGGATCGAAAGTATCCTTGCTCCACATTTCGATTTGATTGATTGCTGTTGCAGGAATGTAATCGCAGCCGACAAGCCAAGGTTGCTCTGCATACCATTGGTTGGCTTTCTCTTCGCTCCAGCACTGATTGCTGTCATTTGTAACTGTGGCGACTTTCATCTGGTTGCTGCAGCCGAAGCTTGCGAATACTAAACTTAACAGGAATAGACAGGCTAAAACTCCAGTCTTTTTAGAAGATAAATTTTTCATGCTGATTTATAAATAGTTTGTTATATGTTTTTCATGATTTGAACGCAACAAATATAGAGACTAAAAAGTATATTTGCAAATAAAACGAAACGACATGATTTCATCCATCGATTTGAATCCCGAGACTAAAGCTTTGCGAGCCGAATATGATGCTTTGCGGAAGGAGTATTCAGAACGGTTTCAGCAGAAAGAGTATATGATTTCCTTTGAGGAAGACCACATTTATGCCCTTTATATGAATTTAATCGGACAAAAACAGTATGAAGTCTTTGTGCTTGATTATGACATTGCTAAACTCAAACTCAAGCAACAGTATCTGCAGTCTTATATCAACAGGAACGAAAAGCCAGATATGGCAAAGGTTGAAACGGAAATCGCTCTGCAGCTGAACGAATACAAGAAAAAGATAATTGAGCAACAGGAGATGATTAAGGCTGCTAATGAATATTTGAAAGCGCCTCTTCTTACTGATGAGCAAAGCAAAGAAATAAAGGAACTCTATCATACTTTGGTCAAGCTTTATCATCCTGATTTGCACCCTGACTTGACAGAAAAAGAACTTGCGCTTTTCAGAAAAGCTCAGGCAGCATACAAACAATGTGATTTGGAAACGCTGCGGGAAATGGTTCGGACAATCGATCTTGACAAGTATGACGATATGCTGGATAAGAAAGGCATTGAAACAAATTGGCAAGAGCGTGTGAATAAGCTTCATGAGCAACTCGACAAAATCAAATCCGATATCGAACAGCTTGAGGAGAAGTTCCCGTTCATTTTCCGCGACAAATTGTCTGATAAGGATTGGGTGAAGGAACAGCAGACAGAAATCAGTACTGTCCTCGAAGAAAAGAAGAAGGTGAAAGAGGGTTTGTTGAAAATTATTGATTTAATGCTGTCATGAACACAGGAATTGTTAAACTTACTCCGGAATTGATGTCGCTCATCGCATCGTCGTACAGCGGTGGAGCAGGTGTGATGCCTTTTACACGGGAGATTTTCCTTTTGGATATTGTTGTGGCCGGCACTTCTTTCTGTGAACAGATTGAGGAAATCGTTCCCAAGTTGGAAGAAGGGACTGTGCTGAAGATGATTCGTGACCCGAAGAACGAACATGATGAAATGGCTATCGCAATCTATTATGACTCAGTTCGAATCGGATGGATTCCCGCCGAATTCAACGAAGTGATTTCAAGACTGATGGATGCAGGTAAGGCATTCTTCTGCCGCGTTGTCGGAAAAAGTAAACACGGCAACTGGAATAAAATCAAAGCCAAAGTATATATGGTGGAGTAGAAGGGCTTATAGTCATCAGTGATGATAAGGAATATTTCGTATGATTGTCATTGCGCGATAGAGCTGTTCGAGGAAAAACACGCGAACCATTTGATGCGTGAAAGTCATTTTGCTGAGCGCGATTTTTTGTGTAGCAGCATCGTAAACCGCTTTGCCGAAGCCGAATGTTCCGCCGATGACGAATACCAATCGTCCGCGCAAGTTTACCATCTTCTCATTGACAAAACCAGCAAACTGAACTGAGTCGAATTCTTTACCGCGTTCGTCCAGCAACACTAGACAATCGTCTGCTTTGATGTTCTGTAAAATAGCGTCTCCTTCGCGATTGCGAATCATATCTTCAGTCATGTTTGTACTGTTGCGCAATTCTGGAATTACCTTCATTTCGAAAGTAATAAAACGGCGGAGTCTCGAGAGATATTTCTCGACTTCTTCCGTATAGAAAGGAGGTTCAGTTTTGCCGACAACAATAAGTATGATTTGCATCTCGAAATAATATTTGTTCTTTCGCGCAGCTAAAATAGACATAAAACACTATTTTTGCAATTAATAGAAGTGATCATCTGAAAAAATAATATGGAAACTACTGAACAGCTGATAGATGAATTGATACGTTTAGCTTTTGCTGAGGACATCGGCGATGGCGACCATACAACGTTGTGTTGCATTCCTCCGACAGAAATGGGCAAAAGTCATTTAATCATTAAAGAACAAGGAATCATTGCCGGTGTGGAAGTTGCTCGACGGATATTTCATGATTTCGACCCCGAACTGGTAATGGAAACCTTTATCAACGATGGTGCTGAAGTAAAACCAGGCGATATTGCATTTGTCGTTTCCGGAAAAGTTCAGAGTCTTTTGCAGACGGAACGCTTGATGCTGAATGTCATGCAGCGGATGAGCGGTATTGCTACGACAACTCATAAATATGTGGAGGCGCTGAAAGGCACCAAGACGCGTGTTCTTGACACTCGTAAGACAACTCCTGGAATGCGGATGCTTGAGAAAGAAGCTGTTCGCATCGGCGGCGGTGTAAATCACCGCATCGGTTTGTTCGATATGATTCTGCTGAAAGACAATCACGTCGACTTTGCCGGTGGTATTGCCAATGCCATCAATCGTGCACATGAATATCTGAAAGCCAAAGGAAAAGATTTGAAGATAGAGATTGAAGTCCGCAATTTCAAAGAACTTGACGAAGCGCTTGCTACAGGCGGTATTGACCGCATCATGCTGGATAATTTCAGTGTGGAAAACACGCGCAAAGCCGTGGAGCGCGTTGCCGGAAAAGTTGAAATCGAGTCATCAGGCGGAATCACCTTCGACATTTTGCGTTCTTATGCCGAATGCGGAGTCGATTATATTTCTGTCGGTGCTTTGACTCATTCTGTCAAAAGTTTGGATATGAGTTTTAAAGCTTGTGACTAAGTCCTGCTTTTCAATCTTGGAATCAATTGAGAGTCTTTCTTGTTTTCATATTAAGTTGCTGTGTCGCCTTGTCTCTTTCTGCCCAGACGCTGAAAGGGCATATTGTTAATTCCAAAGGCGAACCGGTTCAGAATGCGACGATTTACATTCGGGAGGTTTCTTTAGGCATTGTCGCCGACGAACAAGGTGATTTTCTTTCGCCTTTGAAGAAAGGCAATTACACAGCCGAGGTCTCTGCTTTGGGTTATGAAAAGAAAATCATTCCGTTCGAGGTTCTTGCGAATGGCGCGACTTTGCGCATCGAACTGAAGGAGAAAAGCTATGCTTTGCAGGAAGTTACAGTTCGTCCAGGTGATGAGGATCCTGCTTATGCAATCATGCGGAAAGCAATTGCAAAAGCTCCGTTTTTTCAATATCAAGTCAAATCTTATCTTGCGGATATTTATCTGAAAGGCACATTCAAGATTGAAAAGTTTCCGGCGCTTCTTTCCATCAGTTTGAACAGAAAGAAGATAAAGAACGTTGTCAATAGACTCTTTTTGATTGAATCTCAGAATGAGGTGCGTTTCACAGCGCCTAATCATTACGACCAAAAAGTTATTGCAATGTCTTCCACAATGCCGATAAAGTTGGACGACAATATGGCGATGGGATTGATTACGAGCAGTATCTATTCTCCTGATGTAAACGGATTCGTTTCTCCGCTTGCACCGAATGCCTTTACATATTATAAGTTTGTCTGGGAAGGAATTGTCACGGAAGGCAATCATGTGGTGAATAAGATTCGGATTATTCCTAAGAAGAAAGATGGCCGATTGATGAGAGGTTGGATTTACATCGTTGATAATGTGTGGAATGTACAGCATATCAGTTTTACTATCTCTCAAGCTGGCGTAACTCTTGATAGCAATATCTCTTGTCACGAAGTTCGTCCTGAAGTCTTCCTGCCGACTGCATACGACTTTAAAATGAATGTTGGAACAATGGGCGTGAAAGCCGGAGGAAAATACTATTCTGCTGTTCAATATAAGAAGGTTGAGGTGAACACATCTACACTTTATGCTCAGAAGAAAAGCACTGTCAAAGAACCGACAAAGAATAACGCTGCGGCTCCGAACAAGAAACAACTGAAAAAGCAACAGCAGTTGGAACAACTGATGCAGAAGGAGAATCTGTCGAATCGCGACGCTTATAAAATGGCTCGATTGATGTCCGAAGCGCAGAAGACAAAAACTCCGAAGAGTAAATCGCTTGAGATTCAGTCGGACGATTCTCTGGTTCATGTGACTCACGATTCTCTTGCTTTTAAGCGTGATTCGTCATATTGGACTGAAATCAGACAAATGCCGCTTCGACCTGAAGAACAGTTGAGTTATCATTTTTACGACAGTCTGAAAGTGACTAAAGATTCTTTGCTTTTTGAAGATAGCGGTCAGAATACTGTTACAGTTTCATTAGGCGCCAAAGATTCATCAGCAGTCGGAAAGGTATTCAACAGTGCTCTTGGCGGCAGAACTTTCCATATCGGCAAGGATGTGTATTTAGGTTTCGACGGTTTGCGGTCTGTTGCGCGCGAATACAATTTTGTCGATGGTTTTTGGCTTGGACAGCGCTTTACTTTTGGCGTCGATTTTTCGAAATCAAAGTCGCTGGTTCTTCATCCTTCAGTCTATTATACAACGGCTCGGGAAACTGTAAATTGGATGCTTGAAGGCAAGTATAAATATGCCCCGATGAAATCGGGAGAGATTTCATTTTCAGGAGGAAATACAACGGCTGACTTTGCAGGTCTGCAAGGAGATAATCGATTGATTAATTCTGTCGCATCGCTGCTCTTCGCTGATAACAGAGTGAAACTGTATCAGAAAAAGTTCTTTGACATTTCAAACAAGGTTGATTTGGCTAATGCATTCCGGATGAAAACTCAATTGACGTACGAGAAAAGAAATGCTTTGGAAAATAATACTTCCCATAGTCTTTTTGGTGGCTCTCCGAAGTCGAATCTTCCTCATGGACAACTTGTTCCAATGCTGGACAATACAGCTCTAACCGCGTCAATCGGGTTTGCTTATACTCCGCGTTATTATTATCGTCTTGCGAGCGGACGAAAGTATTACGACCATTCGGAATTTCCGACATTTTCGATTAGTTATTCTAAAGGTTTTCCAGTCGGTAATGGCAATCAGGTACAATTCGACAAAGTTGAGGCATCTATTAATCAAAGTATTAAAGTAGATCTTTTCAACACAATAGATTATAATGTGAATGGAGGTCTGTTTCCTACATCCAAAAAAATGTATCTGCCAGATTATAAACATTTCATCACCAATGAAATTCCTGTAACCAGCCATTCGTTTAATACGAATTACAGTCTTTTGGATAATTATCGTTATGCTACGAATGACAAGTGGTTACAAATGCATCTGAATTTAACATCCGACTTTTTGTTGTTGAAGCGTTTGCCATTCTTGCAAGGTTATTTGTTTGATGAAGCTTTGCATCTGCGTTCTCTTTGGATTCCTCAGCATAACTACTCTGAAGGAGGCTATTCTATTGGACTTGGCGGTCTTGGCCGAGTCGGAGTTTTTGTGGGTTTCGATGATTGGAAATATGATGCTGTAGGAGTTTCAGTCAGCATTTCATTATTTTAGAACGTATAACTTTGACTTTTGGTTGTCGGAAAATTATACAGCAAAGATATTTTATTTGTAAAGCAGAAAGATAGTTGGTTTCTTATTGAGGTCGGGAACTTTCTTTCCCCATTCTTTGACTGTTTGCGTGCGAATAAATTCGTCAGCACAGGAAATGTTTGATGCGATACAAAGACGGGTTGTAGCACGGCAGCAATGAAGAATTTCTTCGACAATGCGATTGTTCCGATATGGTGTTTCAATAAAGATTTGCGTTTCGTCATCTGCATAAATACGGCTTTCCAATTTGTGAAAAGCATTTGTGCGGGCAGGTTCGCCAATCGGAAGATAACCGTGGAACGCGAACTTTTGACCGTTGAATCCTGAAGCCATCAGAGAAAGGATAATCGATGACGGACCGACCAGCGGAACAACTGAAAAGCCTTCTTGTTGAGCAACAGCAACAATATCAGCTCCAGGATCGGCAATGGCAGGACAACCTGCTTCCGAAATGATTCCCATTGAAAAACCTTTGCGCAAAGGCTCAAGGAACTTAGGAGCATCGACAATCTTCGAATGTTCGTCAAACTCCGTAAATGTCAGGCTATCGATGTCAATCTGCGGCATAGTTTTCTTCAAGAATCGGCGCGCGCTGCGGACATTCTCCACTATGAAATATTTCAGTGAGAGAATAATTTCGTTGTTGTACGAAGGAAGTACTTGACTTGGAGCTGTGTCTCCTAGTGTACAAGGAATCAGATAAAGAGAAGCGGCCATAATTCTTATTGCTTTTAACTGCGAAAATACTACTTTTGTCAAAAATAAACTGCAAGAAAGTCATGTCTTTTCCAGAAGATTTCGTCAATGCAACCAAATCATTGTTGGGTGAAGCAGAATATCTTCGGCTTGAGCAGGCGCTCAGCGAAGTTTCACCGACAAGTATTCGACTCAACAGAAGCAAAGTCATTTCCCCGTCTGAAGGAGCTCAATCCGTTCCATGGTGTGTAAATGGATTTTATCTTCCCGAAAGACCTCAGTTTACTTTCGACCCTCTTTTTCATGCCGGAACTTATTATGTTCAGGAAGCTTCGTCGATGTTTGTTGAGCAAGCTTTCAAACTTTGCGCCGATGAACCTCTGCGTTGTCTTGACCTTTGTGCGGCACCTGGAGGAAAATCCACGCATCTGATTGATTTGCTTCCGTCGGGAAGCGTTTTGGTCAGTAACGAAACGATTCAAAGTCGCAGTCGTGTGTTGATGGAAAACATTGCCAAATGGGGCAGTTCTGAAGTCATTGTGACAAATAGCGGTGCTGAAGCATTTGGTCGGATGAAGAACTTCTTTGATGTCATTCTTACCGATATGCCTTGCAGTGGAGAAGGAATGTTCAGAAAAAATGTTGCCAGTCACGACGAATGGAGTCTTGAAAATGTGCAGTTATGTGCGGCTCGGCAAAGACGCATTCTTTATGATGTTTGGGATTCACTCAAACCTGGTGGAATCCTTATTTACAGCATTTGCACATATAATCTTGACGAAGATGAGGAAAACATTCATTTCATCACTGAAAAGTTAGGAGCAAAGGCTTTGACAGTTCCGACAAAGGCGGATTGGCAAATAACGGGACCTCTGAAATATGATAATCCGGTTTATCGCTTTTTCCCGCATCTGACGCGAGGCGAAGGTTTCTTCCTTGCGGTTTTGCGCAAAGAAGGTGAAGCCGACGAGACAGGAAGAAAGCAGGATAAAGCCTTTCGCAACAATCAAAAACTTCCGGCTCAACTTGGGACAATGACTCGTTCTCTCGTGAACGAAGTTGATAAATTTGTTCCTATTTTGCATGGTGACACGCTTTCTCTGTTGTCTGAGCCGACAGTCTCTCTTTTTCAGATGATAAAGGAAAAAGTTCATGTCTGCGCTGCTGGTATAACAGCAGGAACAGTAAAAGGAAAAGATTTTATTCCATCGGAAGAGTTGGCTCTTTCATCGTCACTCAGAAAAGACACATTTCCTCAAGTCGAACTTTCTTTGGAAGAGGCCATTCGTTATTTACAGAAAGAAAGCATTTCATTACCCGATAATGCTCCGCGAGGCCATGTTCTGGTCACATACAAAAACTTTCCTTTGGGATTTGTGAAAAACTTAGGTTCGCGTGCAAACAATCTTTATCCTTCCGACTGGAGAATACGTCGGTCAGGACCGTCTTTGAAATAGTTGTAAATCGCCATTTGCGCACGCACAGGCGATTTCTCATTCCGAATATAATTGTTGTTGAGCTTCTCGTCAATCAGACAGGCTTTGACATTGTCTTGCAGTTGTATCTTCAGGATGTCGATGATTTTCTGCCGAATATCTTTGTCTCGAATAGGACAAGCCGATTCGATTCGCCGGTTCAGATTGCGTCTCATCCAGTCGGCTGAAGCCAAAAAAGCTTCTTCTTCGCCATCGTTCCAGAAATACCAGAGACGAGCGTGTTCAAGAAACATATCTACAATGCGAATAACGCGAATGTTTGCACTATAAGGCTGATTGGGAATCAGACAGCAAATACCGCGCACAAGCAAATCGATTTTTACTCCGCATTCACTGGCCTTATAAAGTTCGTCAATCATGTTCTGGTCGTGCAGTCCGTTCATCTTAAGAACGATGTGACCTGTGCGTCCGGCTTTCACATGCTCACATTCACGTCTAATCATAGTTGTAAGTTGTGGAACCATGTTGAATTGCGAGACGAGAATGTTGTTGAAGACTGGCGTTGTAATCTTTCCTTCTAGCAAATCAAAAAGTTGGCAGACATCGGAGACGATGGACTCATCAGATGTCAACAAAGCCATGTCGCTGTAGATGGTTGCAGTTGTTTCATTGAAATTGCCTGTGCTCAGACATGCAAAACTGTGTTCCATAGCATCAGCATCGCCTTCTCTTCCAGTCACGACAGCTACTTTTGCGTGGACTTTCAATCCCGGTAAACTATAGAGAATGCGAACTCCACATTCTTCCATCTTTTTCGCTGTGCTCATGTTGTTCTCTTCATCGAAGCGGGCTTTTAGTTCCACGAAAACAGTCACTCTCTTGCCATTTTTAGCGGCATTCATCAGCGCATTGATGACAGTTGAATTTTCAGCCACACGATATTGTGTGATTTTGATTTCTCCAACCTTCGGATCTGTCGCCGCTTCCATCAGGAAACGGACGAGATAGTCGAACGACTGGTAAGGAAAAGCTAGAAGAACGTCGTGCTTTCTTACGGCATTGAAGATGGAACCTGTGCCGTCGAGTTGAGGAATATGCAGAGGCGCAGGGATTTTCTGAATCAATTCGTCTCCAAAAGGATTCGGTAAGGATGCAAGATCTTTCAGATTGAGATAGCGTCCGCTGGCAACCAAATCATCGCTTTGAATGTTGAAGGCTTCGCAGATGAACTGCAGGAAATCATCAGGCATTGCGCGATCGTAAACGCAACGACTTAATGCCCCGATTTTCCGTTTGTTCACTTTCTTGCGGATTTTTTCCACCAAGTCTCCGCTTTCATCTGCTATATAGATGTCGGCATCGCGGGATATTCTCATGCTGTAACAGCTGTCGACTTGATAACCTGGAAAGATACCCGGAAGATTGGCACGGATGACATCTTCGATGAACATGATATATTTCTTTCCTTCGTGTTCGGGAAGTTCGACGAACCTTTTGAATCGTGTTTCCGGAATGAGCATCATAGCGTAATACCATTGTGAGACTTGGTCTGGAATGATGCGGATTTCACCGCGTCTTTTCATACGGGCAATCAGATAAATCCGTCGGTCGCGGATGAAAGTGCGAACCAAACCAGGCTGAATCATCATCGGCGAGAGAAAAGGAAATATTTCTTCATTGAAAACCGTACGCACAAAGTCTTCATGAAATGGCAGCGGACAACTCTGCTGATAGAAGATAATGTTGTGACGGCTCAGTTCCGGCAATATCTCTTCAGTGAAAATGCGATAATAGTTTTTTTGCTGGCTGCTGACTTCTTCCGTGATGGCTGTCAAATTGTCTTCAGCTTCCGACACGCTTTCTTCGGCATAGTGTTTCTTCATTATCACACCACGATGATTTGCCACCCGAATCTCATAGAATTCTTCAAGGTTCGACGAATAAATCGACAGAAACTTGATTCGTTCATAGATTGGCAGTGATTTATTGGCTGCTTCCATTAATACTCGATAATTGAAAGACAACCAACTTATATCTCGTTTGAAGTATGAAAATGTGTTTTCCATAAATGCTTCTTGGTTCAGTTGTCAAATTTAAGTACTTTTGTCGAGATAGACAAATAAAATTATGAAAATCGGTTTATTATCCGACACACATTCGTGGTGGGACAAGAAATATCTAGAGTACTTTTCCGGGTGCGATGAAATCTGGCATGCAGGCGATATCGGTTCGTCGGAGATCGTTACCAAACTGAAAGCTATCTGCCCGCTGAGAGCTGTTTATGGAAATATCGATGGCACAGAAATCAGGCAAGAGTTTCCTTGCATCAACCATTTCCAGGTGGAAGGAGTCAAAGTGATGATGACTCACATTGGCGGTTATCCAGGACATTACAATCCGTCGATTAAGTTAGAGTTGTTCAATACAAAACCGAACCTTTTCATTGCAGGTCATTCGCATATTCTGAAAGTTCAATATGATTCAGTTTTGGAATGTCTTCACATGAATCCGGGCGCAGCCGGAATAAGCGGATTTCATCAAGTGCGCACATTGTTGCGTTTTGCAATCGAAGGAGAAAAAATCAAAGATCTGGAAGTGATTGAATTAGGCGACCGCCATCATTTGTTTGATGTTAAAGAATAGTTCTCTGCCAAAAGAACGGTGTTCTGCAAGAAAGGAAATTCCTGTACGAAATACTCGCTGAAAATGCCCGACGACAGATTTTCGGCAATCTGATGAACCGGCCAAAGTTTGCCTTTCGGACGGTCTATATTTTCCAGCAACGATTCATCGTCGATGTGAATGACAAAGAGTGAAACAAGATGTTTCACGTGCTCATTCTCGAACAGATAGCGGATGATAAAACGAGGCTCTGCGCTGTTTGCTGTTTCCGATAATTTCCCCGTCAATTCATGGACTGTGCTTTCAATGCTGTGTCTGAACAGCACATAACTTTCATAAGGATGATCGATTGTATCACGAGAGACGTAATCGTCGCTTCTTCTCTTTGTCAGATAGAGCTTTCCGTTGCAGACGATAGCTACGCGGACAATCGGATGACAATGCTTGCGCGGCAAAGCGCGGCTAACTGAGCGAGCCATGCAACCGATGACTTTTCCATTGTCGTTTAGTACTGGTAGCCACATCTCTTTTCTCAAACTTCCAGTCATCATCATCATGCGGATTTGTTCATAGATGATAATCAACACGCCAAGCAGCACTCCTAAATCTCGATAAAGGAAATGTTCTGTGTGAACATCTTTCATTGCGGTCGGAAGAATGCTGTAGAAAATGATGGTGAAGAGATGCAATGTGTAGATATTTTGGATCACCTGCGATACGAAGAAGAACTCGTTGAGTCGAAGTTTCATTTCTGTCCGACGAAACAAAGTTGTCTTCGGATTGCGTACCCAACGCCAGATGATAGGCTTTGAAATGCCGATAAAGGTGAGTACAACGACAAGTACGACCTCGGAAATCAGAGGCGAATAGATGAAAAGAACAGGCTCCAGCTTCAGACAAAGAAAGATGGAGTAAAAGACCATCGTCAAAGAAGCCGGTAATAAGAGAAATTGGTAAACTTTATCGCGGGTGAGTAAACGAAAGGCAATCAAACTGATGATACATATTCCAAGTGCAATAAAAAAGGATAGGAGATAGGAAATGAAGCTATCCAAAATCATGAATAGCAACACAGGCAATAATCCCAATGCCTGATTTTCTCTATGTCTTTTCAACATCGACATCCTTAATTCTTCCTTGTATTTTAGAGATAACAATATCTCTCGTGAAATTGTTCTAAAATCTAAATAAATTGGAAGAATATGAATCTTTCAGCGTTCAGCGTGATAAGATGAGCGGACAAGCGGAGCACTTTCCACCTTTGTGAAACCTTTTTGTAAAGCGGTAATTTTGTAAGAGTTGAACTGCTCAGGTGTGACATATTCCTTGACGGGATAGTTTTGTCGACTTGGCTGCAAATACTGGCCGATTGTTAATACAGAAACGCTGGCTTTCCGAACGTCGTCCATCAGTTCCTCCACTTCAGAAACGGTTTCACCCAATCCGACCATGATGCCGGTTTTTGCTGTAATTCCACTCTCGGCAATATGCTTCAGAACGGCCAGACTTGTTTCATAATGTGCAGCGCTCCGAACTTCAGGAGTCAAACGACGGACTGTTTCCATATTGTGTCCGATGACATCAGGTTTGGCTTCAATAATCATGTCCAGAAATTCTTCCCTTCCTTGGAAGTCGGGAATCAGCACTTCAATTTTTGTGTCAGGATTCAGCCTGCGTATTTCTTCAATTGTCTTTACCCAATGAGCAGCGCCTAAATCCTGTAAATCGTCTCTGTCTACAGATGTGATAACCGCATATTTAAGTTTCATTGTACGGACGCTTTCAGCTACATGAAGCGGTTCGGAATTGTCCAAAGGAAGAGGTCGTCCGCTTTTGGTATTGCAGAAACGGCATGAGCGTGTGCAGATATCTCCTGCAATCATGAAAGTTGCGGTTCCTCGACTCCAACATTCACCTTGGTTCGGACAGCGACCGCTACTGCAGATAGTGTGCAAGTGATTGGCTTCTACAATCCGACGTGTGTCGGCAAAGTGTTCATTGTCACCAAGTCTGATTTTCAACCATTCTGGTTTCTTGAGATGTTCTGTCATAATCAGAGATTTTCGAACAGGAATTGTGACATCAGAGTATAAAGATGCATCCGTGTGTTTCCTCCGGAAATGTTGTGGTTGCGGTCTTTGTAGATTTGCATGCGGAATTGCTTGCCTGCTTGTGTGAGAGCTTCCGTGTATTCGAGCGTCTGCATGAAATGGACATTGTCATCGGCTGTGCCATGAATAATCAGCAGTTTGCCTTGCAAGTCAGCGACTCGGCGAAGCGGAGATGTTTCAGCATAACCTTGATAGTTTTCCTGAGGTGTGCGCATGAAGCGTTCTGTATAAACCGAATCGTAATATTTCCAGTCGGTTGGAGGAGCGACTGCGATTCCGCATTTGAAGGCGCCATGACCTACGGACATCGACATCAAAGTTGTGTAACCGCCAAAGCTCCAACCCCAAATGGCGATGCGCTTGCCGTCGATGTATGGTAACTTGCCAAGCGCTTCAGCAGCTTCGGCTTGATCTTGGCTTTCCAAAAGTCCCATCTTCAGATAGGTGCATTTGCGGAATTTCTCACCGCGAGCGCCTGTTCCACGTCCGTCAACCGAGACAACGATGATTCCTTGTTCAGCCAGATATTGTTCCCAACCGATACTGAAGTTGTCGAGTACTGATTGTGAGCCTGGACCACTGTACTGAACCATCAGTACGGGATATTTCTTGGATGCGTCAAAATTGGTGGGCTTCAGAATGGAAGCATTCAGTTCAAAGTCGGATGCTGTATGCAGTTTGATAAATTCTTTCTTTGCGACATCATAACCCGACAGTTTCTCTTTTAATGCAGAATTGTCTTCAATCACGCGTAGCAGTTTGTTGCTCTTCGTTTCATAGACCGATGTCTTTGTCGGAGTGCTTGCATTCTGATAAGAGTTGATATAATAAGCGAAGTTTTTACTGAAGAAAGCATTGTTCGTCCCTTGTTCTTTGGTAAGGCAAGTCTTTACACCTTTGGCATCGATTTTCCAAATCGACCTGTAAAGCGGTCCGTCTTCTGCCGATTCAAAATAGACGGTTTTCGTCAACTCATCGTAGCCAAGCAGGTTCGTCATATCCCAATTGCCTTTTGTCAGCTGCTTCTGCAGAACACCGGTCAGAGAATAGAGATAAGCATGTGAATAACCGTCTTTCTCACTGACGTATGTGAAGCAGGTCGGATAATATTTGACTGAATGGATTGAGCTTTCGTTGATGTAAGCGTCATTTTCGTCCTGCATTATCATCTTTGACATTCCACTGCGAGCATTGACATCATAGAGCTGCAGACGATTCTGATGGCGGTTCAGCGTGACAGCAGCCACTTCTCCGGCATTGTTATTGGTCATGATGCGCGGAATGTAGCTTTCTTCGTCGATTGGCAGCTTCAAAACTTTTGTATTCTTGCCTTCCACTGTGTAAGACATCAGTTGAACGCGTGAATTCTTCTGTCCTGCAAGCGGATATTTATACAGATATTGTCCAGGATAAAGTCCGTTGCCATAAAGTTGCATTGAGAAGTCTGGAATTACCGATTCGTCTGTGCGGACAAATACGAGACAAGCGTTGTCTGCTGTCCATGCCATCAGATTAGTGACACTGAATTCTTCTTCATAAACCCAATCGGTTGTTCCGTTGAGGATTTTATTGGCTTCACCGTCTTTGGTAATCTGGATTTCAGTATCGTAATCAAATTTTCTGAGCCAGATATTGTTGTTCACGACAAAGGCACAGATGTGGCCGTCAGGCGAGAAAGTCGGAATCATCTGTTTCTCTTTGCCGTCGTGCAACGGCTTGATATAGTTACGACGCACGTCATAGTCATAATAAACAGCTTCGAACGAACGGCGGTAAATCCGTTCCGTCTCGCGCCAGACAAGAATATGATGACCTGTACTGTTGATGATGTAGCCATCAATATTTTTGAATGTGCATTCGCGTGCTTTACCAGTGCTGAAAAGCGTATCAACGGCGTTTCCTGTGCGATAGGAATAACGAATAATCATGTTATGCTCTTTGTTGAGCGAAGTGTAATGCTCTCCGTCGTCATCAGGTCTCATCTCGCTCACGCCACTTTGTGCGAAAGCTCCGCCTGTGATTTCAGCGAGTGTGAAATGTTTGCTTTGTGCTGAAATGCTGCCTGCTACAAGCAGGGCAATCAGAATATGTGCTATAGTTTTCATCTTCTTTCTATTTTTGTGCGAAGATAATGAAACTCGAGCGATCTGCAAAACTTACATGTCTGTTTTTATTGTTCAAATGTTTGTAGTACTTGCCATATCAAACAACTACCATTCATCCTTAATGTGAAAACTTCTTCAAGCTCCAATAAAGAAAGCTATTACTATAACATCAGATTGATTAAAATTGAAAACAAAACGATGAGCAAGCAAATTACAATAGTCAATAATCCAGCAATGCGCTTTCCTAAATATTTTGAAAGCATCACTATGGATGAAATACATATAGCAGAGGAGCTTAACGAAAAAGCCATTGCGCTGCCTATACTTAAATCGGTATATTGAAGAAATGGTTTTAGGAAGATGACATCAGCTCCGTGACACATATAAATTGGTATGCCGAATGCTGTCATTACAATGGCTGAAAGCGGTTCGGTGTTGAGATTGAAGTTATGTAGAAGCTCTTTTGTGTCAAGCATCGCAAATCCAAAACTGAGTATACTGGCAAGAATAATGTAAGGAAGCAGTTTCCTTGTAATTTTTAGCGTCTTTACAAAAGGATCTCGTTCTGCTACAAAATCACATTGACGTCCGCAGGTTCCATTTTCTGTCCAATTTTCCCATCCCAATCTTTTGACAGCGAATTCAACAATCCATCCTGCCGAGAATGACAGTAAGAATGAACAGATAATACGGATTATCATGTATTTGAACCCTAAGACAGAGTAGGATAAGAAAATGATATATGGGTCAAGAAGAGGTGCTGCACAAACAAAAGTGATAATGACTTTAAGAGATGTTCGTCTCTTCATGGAATCAATCAGTGGAACAACACCGCAGGAACAAACCGGCAGAATAGACGCGTAAGCAAAAGCTAAAGTTTGATTTTTTGGATAGAATCTCTTTATCTTGCGGAAATACTGTTCTGCAATCACTCCTATCATGACGCCGAGTATTACGACAATAAATAGTTCCACCACATTTTCAAGCAGATAAAAACTCCATTTCGGTATTGAGCTATAAACAATGCATTTTGTATGGTCTCCATCATATAATCCATTCATATTCATATATATGGTATCTGCAACCATTACAAGTATTGCGGATAGCACTATTATTCGTGCTATCATTTGTCGTGTCGACATCTTCATCTGAATTGTATTCGCCATGATTCTACTGTATATTAAATTGTTCTTGTCTGAAATAAGAATCTCTGTCTGTATTTCTCGTTATGGTCATTTTTGCTTTGTTATTTTTGCTTTCGGCTATTTTGAGGGCCAAATCTTTCTGAAATGTATTATTTGAATGTTTTACCCATTGAGCCTTTATAATATCTTCACAACCAGAAAAGTATATATATGTTTTCTTCATTCCGTCAATGCAGCTCTTCGGGTTCAATTTCATCGTGATAACCACATGGATAGTGTCGCCATTATGATAGAATAGCTTCTTTTCATTTGGATAGTTAATGATTATCTGTGAAAAGATATTCGCTGAAAAGAGTGCAAAGAGCACTGTGAAGGATAATCTAATCATTAGTCAGATGAGATTGCTTTATAGCTGCATGCATTGAAACATTTTCCACAACCGATGCACTTATCCTTATCGATAACAATGTATTCTGTCGTTCCGTTGGTTTGCAGAGAAATAGCATGTTGTCCGCACACAGATATGCATGACAGACAAAGTGAACATTTTGATGCGTCTACAGTGTACGTTGTTTCATATTGGTCACAACTGTTGAATATTATCATCCCTATGATTACTGCAAGGAATAAGAATCCGACAATTTTATTTTGTTTTCTTGTCATATAGAAGATATTTAGTATTGTCTATTAATTACTTGAAACTGTCTTTACGATTGCTCCATGTCCACATTTGCTATAACATTTTCCGCAAGCATTGCATTTCGATTGGTCGATATATGCTTTTCTATTGCTGATAGTAATTGCTCCATAAGGACAAGCGGAGAGGCATTTGCCACAACCAGTACAGCTTGAAGTGTTTATAGTGTATTTTGTTGTGGATGAGGTTATCGATACGGTGATTGTTGAAGTGGCTGTCAGACCGTCGTTGGTCTTTACTGTAATTATGGCAGTACCGTTTCCAACAGCGGTGACAAGTCCTGATTGGCTGATGGTGGCAACAGCTGTATTGCTGCTCGACCAAGTATAGGTAACGTTAGTAGCATTCGCTGGCGTTATCGTTGTTGTTAGTTGTGTAGTCTGACCAACAGAAGACAAAGTCGCGGTTGTAGGACTTAATGTTACCGAGGTAGCTGTCACAGAATTATCTGATACTGTGACTATACAGGCGGCGCTCAGGCTATTTACTGCAACAGTAATTGTGGCTGACCCTTTTGCTATTGCGGTTATTGTTCCCGTTTGATTAACCGATGCTACAGCGCTGTTGCTGCTAGTCCATGAGGCTTCGGAAGATGCCGAGGAAATGTTGCTGACAATTGTTAAAGTGACGCTTTCTCCTTTTGTAAGATTCAGCGTTGATTGTGATAGTGCCACTGTCAAAGTTTCGGCAGTTTCTGCGACTTCAGTTCCGTCGTTGACAATAGGTTCGTCCATGTTGCATGATACGGCTATCCAACCGGCTGCAATCGAAATAAAGATGATAGAAAATAATATATTTTTCATATTGCCATTATTTTAAAATATAAATCTGAATTCAATTCGGCCACACATTGTTTGTACATGATTGTAATGAAGAATATCGTTTGTGAGTTCGAGTGTAGGATAATCTAACATGCCAATCATTGCGTTCACAAGCAATGACTTTCCAAAGTTTTTGCTCAGACCTAAATCAAGTTCCCTCATCTTTGTCAATGGGGAAGAGTAATCATCTACGACAAAACCATAATCTCCCCCCAGTGATGAGGCCTTAGTCTGAATGATTCCTTGAACCTTTATTGAGGTTTTTATGGCTGAGAAAGAATGTTTAAGTCCAAGTATTAACACAGGATTTTCAAGAACGTCTTGCCGTAACATATCTCCCATGAATAAATTGCTGAAAGAGTTGATAGGACGTGCTCCTGCGCTGATTGCATTGTATCCCAAATAACGGGCGTAAACTCGTGTGTTTTGCATTGCGCTCCATTGGAAAAGCTTCTCTGCTGTAAAATTATATATGAGAGCGTTGTTGTTCTTGGACGATTGATATAGAAACTCCGGCTTTAATTGTATGCCTCCAAGATTCAGTTCGGAATATATACCACCGATGTAAACTGCATTGTTTATTTTGCTTCCGAATTCACTATAAACTGTGCCACCGATTTTGTCCAAAGAGATTAAGGGTGATGGTGAGCTTCCAAATTCATCGGTTTTTTTCTCGGGTAAGAATGATAATGTAAGCATTCCGAAATTTGTATCACCGAATGCATTTCCTACAAACGACCGTGGACGACCGACAACAATGTCATTATATAAATAGCCCAAAGTGCAAAACCTGCCATTTCTTGCAAAATCTTGCATCACGGAACCAGCAATGGCATTGAACTTGATATTTCCTGAACTAAGGGCATAATTGGCTCCAACGATGCGTTCGTTGAGAAGATATTCTTCATCTCCTTTTGCTGACTGAAGTCCGAGAGTAAATGTACTGCTTTCTCCATTGTATCTGTAGAATGCTTCTCGGAGTCCGGGTAGTATCTTGCTGGTCCTGTCGGATTTATGAGTCACTGTCGCATTTGCGTCATCGCTAAAACTGAGCTCTTTGTTTGTCCCTCTCATCCAAGCTTTCACACCGCCTTCCAGATAAAAATTGCTTCGTCCGGTTCCATAATTCAGTCCTATAAAGACCATGGCGTTTCCTGCATAGTTGTTTTTTATCCAACCGGCAGAAGTTGTGATTTCTGTACCTAACATGAAATTGCTGTTACCCATTGGCTTAAGTGTTGCACCTAAACGACTCGGACATTCCCATTGAGCGTAAGCACAGCAATTCGCAACTATAACTAATAAGATGATTGTCGTTAACCTTTTCATTTGACATTAATTTTTGATACTGTTTTTACGGCAGATAGTTGTGCATTCACCACAAGAGATGCAGTTCTCTGTTTCTATTCGGCTTTTCGTCTTAGTTAGTGTTATCGCGTGCATTGCGCATTCTTTTGAGCATGAACCGCAGTTAACGCAGCCTGACTCTATTCTCATTCTTTTTGCACCTGGTATCAGCGAAATCCATCCGAGAATGATACCAACAGGACAAATAGTCCTGCAGAACGGACGATATATCAAAACGGACGATAATAATAAAAGGATAAGCAATGCAATACTAATCCAATCTGTAAATATCAGATTGAAAAGAGATTTGAATGGATCATATTGGCAGAAAATATTCTTTTGTGTAAATATCAATTGCAGAATCCATATTACGAAGATGACATACCTTGTGATGCGCAGATATTTCTGACTCTTTTCGCTTGACATTATTTTTAACTTCGGCGAATGAAATAGAAAATCCTGAATTCCTCCCAAGTGACATAACCAACCGCACCAAATACGTCCGAAAAAATAAGTAGCTATAATAAGTATGCCCAGCCATATTAAATTGGTCCAAACGAATTTCCCTCTGCTAATTCCCAATATCAATTCTTGAAAACTACTTATCATACAATTGCAACCTCCTCGGTAGAATCCAAACCAGACAATGCCAAAGAGCAAGAATATACTTCGGAAGTGAACAAATGATTTATTTTTCATTCCTATGCTTATAAATACAAGCAAGATGAAGGCAATGATTGGATCTAGAACATTCGGGTCTGTAATTTTGATTTGGGAGGAAGCCGGTAATTCTGTGACGGTTGTTGTCGGCGAGTCAATGCTGCTGAACTCTTCAGATATTGAGGCTGAAGTTGCAACTGATGATACTGTATCAAGTTGTTGAAATTCACTTAGGGCATTGTTCTGCTTTTTCTGATTCTGTCCGGCGGAAATGACTTTGCAATTGGCATCTGAGTATTCTATGCACTGATTGGTATTGCTCTTTTGCAAGAATAGAGAGCCAGTTACGACAATGACGACCGCGGCACCAATACCGATGAAATACTTTTTTTTATAATTCGAATATAACCATACGGCACCGATGATGGCCAGAACATCTATAAACAATGTGTTTACTAATCCTGCTCTCGAATTTTCCGATTCAAACAGAGGACAAGTCTTGTCGCATATTATTTCTCGCTGATTTAGAATGTTTGCGATACTGTCGGCTGTTTGTCTTGACACTTCGGAATTAGCTGTACTCAGCAAAAGTGAAGATAGAGCTATCAGTATGATTTTTCGAATCATGACTTTCAATTTTTAGGCATGGTAAAAGTCCCTAAACCACCTTCTTTATTACATGTCCTGACAGCAATCAAAGTGATGTCTTTCTTGTTATCGTTGAGAACTTCTATTTTTAGAGTCCTCTCATATTTCGTAGGACTTACCTGTTTCCATTCAGAAGCACTCAAAACCTTGAATCCGTCAATTTTGAACTTAGTAAGAGAAGGAGCTACATTACATACTCTGTGAGTGAGAGTCAATTCAACTGTCACTTCTAAAACATCTCCAGGATGACAATCCTTCTTATTTCCGTTAACTTTAAAATTAAAATCACAGGCGTTCGCTGTGATGAAAGCTGATAAGAACAGCATCAGCAGAAAAACAAATCTTTTTTGCATAATATTCAATTGATATAATTCGAATATTATACCGAAGAGAAAATCTCATTCCCTACCAGGTTAACTATAATTTTATTTCTATAAAGATTATTGGGGTAAAACGTGCTGCCTGTGCATAGAATGAAGAAGTAAAATCACGCGGAATCCACGTTGTAATGCACTTTTTGTTGCTTGTATCAAAAATGTTGATCAATGACAACCCCGTTGTAATACCGAATTTTTTAAAACGTTTTTCATAAGAAGCGGACAAATCCATTCGGGAATAGGTTGTGCTGGTATCGTATTCTGTTTCCTTCTTTTCTCCGTTTAACTTATATGAATTAGTTGGCAACAGCAAAGAGTTATAGCCTGTACTGAATACGTAATTGGCTGAGAATGTGATTGGGAAAAAGCGAAAGATACTTGCAGCTTTAATTTCATTTGATGTTCCTTCGGTTTGTCTTGGGTCTTTTGCCAAGGACCAGGACGTGAAGAATAATCCGTGTTTCCAATTGTATTTCGCTGAAACATCAATTCCTTTTAAATCAAAATTGTATTTTCCCAATTGGCTGTTTAGCACCCATCTGGAATTGTGTATATTCTTCATATAAGCCTCTACTGAGATATTTAATCCGTCTTTGTCAAAAGCGATTCCAGCTACTGTAGTCTGTGATTTCAGTGATTTATTGATATCCCAACGGAATTGATATTGTCCTTCAGTTACAGAAAATGGGTCTTCAACAAGATATTGATTGTAAATGCCCCAAGCGGATGTGAATGTGAAGGACTTGAGAAAATGATATTTGAGTAAAAATCTGGGTTGCCATTTTACTCCATTACTCATAATGTCGGTGCGAAGACCTGCTTCTATATTCAAGCCTCTTTTACTGAATTTCTGGGTAGCGAAGAGAGTTGGCTGAATTGCTGTCTGTGTCACTAAGCTACTGTTGACCCGATATGCGATGAATTCTCCACCGAAAGAAATGCCTTTATTTTCTCCAACACCAATTTGCTGTAATCTGGCGTTGTATTCTGAAACCTTTTCATCCATATCTGAGCTGACATTGAATGCGCTCCCATTTTGAGTTGTGTGTAATCCCGAGAAGAATGACGAAAGTTCACTTCTATTCCCATTCTGCCATGTCTTGTCAATAAATGCAGACATTCCACCTTGATAACAGGTCTGTTTTCCAAAAGCGGTAAGTGAATCACTGCTGCTGTACTTTAAAAAGTCCTTTGCTCCGTATAACGTTATTCTATAAGTGAGGTTATTTGAACCTATTCCTGTTACATTAACATTGATATCCTGGAATTGGAACTTGGGTGTGATAGTTGAAGTGGCAGAATTTGATGAGAGCGAGTCTTTGACGTTATTTCCATATTCTGAAATGGCCTTGGTACTGGGTGAATTGGAAGTATGCTCTTTTTTCTCTTTGCTTCTGTATACATCAAAGGTTCTTAGGCCGAAAAGACCGTCTAAAGTATGACGGTATGCAATGGATAAAATACATTTGTTTCCTATAGGAATAGCACTATAACAATTTGTGCTCACCGTACTTAGCATGGCTTTAAAAACGGGCTTCTCAATTTGCGACATACCACTGATTACTTCAACTTTTGCTCCAGTTTGACTTTCGTCGGCAGCGGATAAAACACCACGTTTGTATCTTACCTCGTTAAACATATAGGGATTGATATAGCTGATGTTGCTGTTATAGCTTTGGGTAGTGAATAGAGGAATCCCATCAAAAGAAATACGACTTTCTCCGGGACTGCTTCCCCAAACGTAAAGCTGATCCGACGGTTCTCCGCCGGCTCTAATGCCAGGCATCATCCTTAATACATTGAAAACCAAATTGTCAGAATAACCTGGCATGGCATTAGCGGTGAATGTGTTGAATCGAATAGTCCCGTCAGCTTCTTCTCCTCTGAGCGAAGGAATGTGATTCTTTGCTGTAATAACAATCTCATTAAGTGATAAAGAAAGATTTACAGGAGATGTGTCCGGAATATCTTTGAAGATGTTTTTAAACTTTGTTTTTTCTTGCAGATGTTTTAAATCTTCTCCTTTTTGCTTAGCCGAAATAATGTAAACACCTGATACTTTTCTTACTTCCAAAGGTTTTCCTGAAATAAGGTAAACTATGGCTTTGTATGTCGATGAAAACGATTTGTCTACCGTCACTTTATATGCAGACAATACTTTGTTATCAAACGAAACCTCTGCATCCAGCCGTTTAACGACTGAACTCAGAGGTTCGTTCGATGCTTTAATGTGTATTTTTTGGGCAAAAACAGAAATCGAACAGAAGGACAGGGTGATTAAAAGAAATACTTTCCAGCCGGTCATTTACAGATTTTAAAAGTTAAACCATAGGGTTGACCGATTATAGTAAGCACTTCTTCTGCCGACTTCTGCCGTGAAAACTTGCCTGTGTATCTCAAAGTATCTATTCCTTCCGGTTTTTCTATCTTGACATCATAATATCTTGCCACATCTTTCAGTACATCGTTAAGCGGCTTATTGTAGAAAGAAAAGACACCTTTTGTCCAACCGACAGCACTCTCAGAGTCTGATACATACTCTGCCTTCAATTTGCCATTTATAATGGTGGATTCCATATTTTCTGTAAGTTCTACGGAAGATCGCAGGTTTTTCACTTTTACCTTACCTTCGATACATGTCACGACGAACTTGTCATCGTATGTCCTTGAATTGAATGAGGTTCCGAGTACCTCAATTTCTCCTTGCTTTGTTTTTACAGAAAATCCTTCTGCATGACTGCCTGTAAAATATGCTTCACCGGACATCGTAACGCACGGCGAAAAAATCCATAGCATCGGGCGATAACTGATACTTGTTCCTGTAGAAAGTTGGGCGATGGAACCGTCCGGCAGATGTACAGAAACAATTTCTCCAGATACAGCGTTTATGTCCTTCGAATATATAAATGCTGTAGTAGTAATGATCACCAAAATGGCGGCAGCTACTGACAAAATATATCTTGTCCGCCCTTTAAGGCTTACAATTTTAGAAGAAGAAGTCTGTCCATCATTACCTTCTTTTCCATCTTCATCTGTCAGAACTGCAAAGCGCTCATTCCAGATTTGGTCAGCTGTTTTGTCCCAATGGGGAACAGCTGTTATTTTATTGTCCAACCTTTTCACAGCGTCAACATGTTATTTTTTAATACTTTTAAAGCTCCACTCATCCGTTTCTCAACAGTCTTGACACTTATTCGTAAGCGTTCAGCAATCTCTTGATATGTCAGTTGTTCCTCACGGTTCATCATGAACACTTCTCTTTGACCATCAGCCATGCAATTGAGCGCATTTGCGTATAGTTGCATCATTTCGTTGTATTCGGCTTGTTCATTCGTGGACACAGAAGCTTCAATAAACGTGCAACTGATCCATTTCTTGAAATCCGCTTTGACATCACATCTACGATAATAGTCAACGATATATCCCGCTGCAATCTTGTAAAGCAATGCCTTGATGTTCTGGATACTAACCTCAGATCTTTTTTCCCAAACCGCCATGAAAACGTCTTGAGCCATATCGTCGGCAGCATCCTTTTCAGCAATTTTATAGTAAATATAAAGCCTTATTGATTCATAATACTCATCAAACAATGCTTTAAAATCGTTTTTGTCTATCATATTGTTGATAAATGTCTAACCGATTTCATAATTATTACCGTTTTTGTATTATTTTACCCTATTCTCGGTTTGAATAAAGTATTCAATGAACGGCATTTTTAACATTTAACTATTAGAAAGACATTGTTCTTCACGTCTTTCTAATGCAAACATACAAGTTTTTTTTGATAAAAGTGAAAAGCGATTAAAATATTGGCACCTTTCTTATTCTCTATTATTTATGAATGTGTTTTGTATGAGAAACTAGGATGAGAACATCAAATTTTAATGTAAACCGAAGATAGGTTGTTTCATTTCACTGGTAAATAGTTGATGATAATTTACATTATCTTTACGCAAAATATTGGTACAATGATTTCAATTCGACAAGCAACAATAAATGACTCAAAGGCTATTGCTGGTTTTATAATGGAAGCGATGACAGATGAATGCTGCCGCTATTTTTATGGTCCTAATCATTCTTCGTCTGACTTTATGAGATTGATGACTGAACTTGTGGAATCGGTCAGTTCTCAATATAGCTATCTCAATGCCTTGGTCGCGGTTGATGAAGGCCAGGTTGTCGGTGCTGCAGTCTCATACGATGGAGCTTGTTTGCATCAGTTGCGTGCAGCTTTTGTCGAAGGAGCAAAGAAATATTTTGGAAGAGATTTTTCTGATATTGCAGACGAGACATCTTCTGGCGAACTCTATTTGGATTCTTTTGCTGTCAATGCCGTCCGTCGCCATCAAGGTATCGGAACTCGTCTTCTAAATGCTACAATTGAGAAAGCTGCTCAAATGAATATTCCCTGCGTTGGCTTACTGGTTGATAAAAACAATCCCACAGCCGAAAGAATGTATCTTGAGGCTGGCTTTTGTTATGTCGGCGATTCCGTCTGGGGCGGACATTCGATGCGGCATTTGCAAAAGTCTGTCTGAAGGGCTTTACTTCTTTTTGGGAAGCAAATTCAAATCGCCTTGGTAGCTGATGCTCTGACGCTTTGTCGGAACAACATCAATAGTGGCTGAACCCGAAGGAAATATATCAACTTGAAATTGATAGGCATCTTCATCGTTGCGTGACTCGAAGGTAATCAAGGCTGTTTTTTTCGTGTTAATAACGCAGCGGTAGTTTGTAATTGGTGCGTCAAAAATCAATCCTTTCCCTCCACCATAAGGAATTGAATAAGCTCTGCCAAAGTATGGTAAATAAGATATCAGGGAATCACCGCGGATTTCCAGCGAATAAGGTGAGGTCAAATTGACGCTTTCACCGCCCATTGGATAAGCGCGAAGGACATCGACAGTATAATGGCGCGAATTGATAAGTTCTTTCACTGCGCCGGCCTTTTTCTCGGCTTTTTCCTTCTTGCTTTGTGCATATAGAACTTGACTGCCTGCGCAGAGAACAGCCAAACAAATCAATAATAGCTTGAAATTTTTCATATTGCAGTAGTTTTTTGTTTACTCTTCTTTGACTGTGCAAGATAGCAAATGTTTAAATATTGCCGTGTTAAATACTTGAAAATGACTAATGGGAAACCATCTTCAATCCCACGATAGAGAAAATCAGCGTTGAGATGAAAAACAGCCTCCAAAAACTGGAAGGTTCATTAAAGAAAATAATTCCCATTAGGACAGTTCCGACAGCTCCGATTCCAGTCCAAACAGCATAAGCTGTGCCAATCGGAATCGTTTGAGTTGCCTTAATCAAGAGAAGCATGCTCAATGTCAGAGAGATGATGAACGCTGCAATCCACCAATATTTTTCAGAACCTGCTGTTAGTCTGATTTTCTCAAGGCAAGAAGCGAATCCTGTCTCAAAAAGACCAGCGACAAATAAAATAACCCAATTCATTGCTTTGCTGTTTTGCAGGCAAAGTTACTTCAAATAGCCGTATTTGAAAAGAAAGTCATCAGTCAGTTGTCTGACTTTATAGAATTCTTTTGTCAATGGTTTGCGATAATAAAATATCGGATGGCCTACTCCTTCAAACAGATGAAGTTCACAATAGATTCCTGCTGCAGTCATTTTTTCTTGAAAAGCTTTGCCCGTCGTTATCGGGATGAGTACATCTTTTGTGCCAAGAAGAAACAGAGTTGGAGGCGTTAACTTGCTGATATTATGAATGGGTGATATCTCGCGGAATCGGGCTTTCATCTCACGTGAACCGAATCCGTTTGCTCCATTGTCGATAACGGCATAATTCAATATGATAAGATTCGGCTTGTATGAAACTCCTTCTTCGTTATTCTCAGCAATTGTTCCCAAAGCTGCTGCCAAATGACCTCCTGCTGAAGCTCCTGCAGCTGCGATTCTTGCTGTGTCTATTCCATACTTGTCGGCATTTGTCCGAATCCAGCGCATTGCGTCTTTTGCATCTTCGAAGCTTTCGAAAACAGTCGAATGATGTAGATAGGCGATTCTGTAATCGGCAGAAATTGCGACCATTCCTTTGCTGGCATAATAACTGCATTCACGGTAGAATTGCAAAGGAGTTCCAATTTGCCAACTGCCGCCGAAGAAGTAGACGATTGCCGCATGGCGAGATTTGCTTTTGGTTGTCGGTTTGAAAATGTGCAGTGTCAGTTTTTGTCCGTCAGCTAAAGTCTTGTAAGGAACAATTTCTGGTTTAAAACTATAAGGAGCTGGAGCCAATACTTTCTTCAAAGCTTTAAACCAGACTGAAGCCATCTGTTCGCCGCCCAATTTGTTCGGATGAACTTTGTCGGCAATTGTCATCTGTTTCCAGTCAAAACCTTTGGCCTGATTGACCAAAATAATGTGGTCGGAATGATAGGCTTTGACCATTGTTGCAATCTGGCGGTTCAAATCTGGAATGTAGGAGTATTTAGGAAGCTTCCCGCTATGAATGACTTGAGCCACTAATATATAGACATTAGGATTGATAGCTTGTGTTTTACTGATGATTGATTTGTATGCCTTAATCATGCCTGGAACAGGATTCTCTTCTATGAAATGGTTATGTCCGGCATGGAGCAATACAATATCTGCAGGATAAAGCCGATAAAGACTGTCGATTTTCGAATCCAGAAACTCCACATTCCGTCCGCCAAAGCCACAACAATTCAGTGTCCCGATGCGGCATTTGCTTTCTCTCGGTCCGATGAAGTCGAAGTCATAGCCTGCGGCCATCAGTTTTTCCCATAAAGGATAGATATAGCAGGTAAATGAATCTCCACCCTCAGTGATGGAATCTCCTAATCCCATGACAGTGAAACGCTGTTGTTTCTTTTGCTGTGCGAACATCTGAATTGTGGTAAACAATGGAAATGCAACAAGCAACAATATCAGAACTGTTTTTTTAGTTTTCATTTCGAAAGTATTATTTAATAATTGGTTTATCTTTTAGTGTTCCGCCTTCGTTATACTGCTGATTGTTCGGCATTCCTTTTCCGCCGACGCCTTGCTTCATCAGTTCCTTCAAGTCGGAGAGGTAAGAGGTGTAAACACCTCGCGGATTGACATTATATTTCTTGCAGACATAAGCTGCCATTCCAACAACTTCTCCCATCATTCCAGTTGTGCGCATTACTCGGACGGTTCCAAGAGCCACGTGAGTCACACTGATATCTCGTCCAGCCATGAACAGATTTTCAATATTTCGGGAATAAAGGCAGCGGTAAGGAACACTGTAAGGATATATCAGAATATGTTTTGTGACAGCCTTGAATTCGTTGCCAGGGAATTTGGCAGTGTTATTCGGGTCCGGACGATGTAAGTCTATGCTCCAAGTCGTTGTGAACGAAGCGTCTTCGTGTGTGACATTCTTTGTGATATCATCTTCTTTCAGTATATAATCGCCCATCAGTCGACGTGACTCGCGTTTGCCTGCGATGTAAGCTACCCAGCCGAGCTTACGGTTCTTGTATTGTCCGTTTTCCTTCATTCCGTTCTTCAAGTAGCTCCAGTTGGAGTAAACGACAAGCATTCCATAATCGCGGATACGTTCGAAATCACTGATTTGGTTGAGGTTCATACCAGTTTCCCAAGTCCATTCGCCCATCATCACCTTCTCGCAATTGCTTTCGTTGAAGTTGACGCCATAATTGAAGATTGGAAATCCGACAGGCTTCTTGTTGTCAACTGAATACCATTGCACAGACGATCCCAAAGTCATTTTATCAGCTTTTTCAGGGGCGATGCTTTCTCCAAACTCATCGCGTCCTTCACGTCCCATGCGATAGTCAGCGCCGGCCAAAAAACCGACAGTTCCGTCGCCAGTGCAATCGGAGAAGAGAGGAGCTTCGAAGCGTAGTTCCTGCCCGTTCTCAATCTGTTTTGCCACGATGGAAGTGATTCTGTTTCCGTCTTTGTTGACGGCAGAAACATGATAGTTCAGGAAGAGTGTGACATTCTTCTCTTTGGTGAGCCAATCCATTTTCTTCTGGTCTTCATAATTCTCAGCTGGCTGTGCATTACCACCCTTAGTTGGACCGAATTCCTTTTGAAGACCACCCAATTCCTTATATTCGCCGGCTTCTATGCGTCCGCCAAGATGAACACGTATTTCAGAACTGTTGTTGCCGCCAATGACAGGTCGGTCGTTGATTAAGGCCACTTTGCAGCCCAATCGGGCTGCTGCGACAGCTGCACTGATTCCGGCTATTCCTGCGCCAGCAACTACAAGGTCGAACTGTCCTGCCGAAGGAGCGACATCAGGCAGACCCAAAGCTTTGCGACGGAAAGTTTCCAAAGCCTTTACTTCCGTCGGTGGAACCTTGCCTTTTTCGGAAGTGAAAAATATGGCGTCGCAGCGACCGTCGAAGCCTGTCAGGTCACGCAGCCTTATAATTGCCTTCGTATCTTTAACCGTCAGTTTTCCTGCAGCCTGCCAAATCCAAGCAGCACCTTCAGTTCCCAAAGGTGAAAGCAAACGTTTGCTGTTGACGAAGAGCATGAACTTTCCAGGACCTTCGTCATTTTTCCAAGGCGAAGTCCAGTTGTAGGTGCGGACAAAGACATAATAGGTTCCTTTTTCTGGGAAAACGACATTTGTGTATGCGTCTGACACAGGAACTCCCATTCCGTGAGCCAAGAGATAAGGCGAGCCCATCTGGTCCATAAATTGCTGGTCGACGACCCAACCTCCCTTGTGACTGAAACTTTCTGCTTCGACAAACAGGTCTGCCGCTTTGCTGCTTCCTATGACCAGAAAGATAAAAAGAAATATAGCGGATAGTCTTCTCATGGCTTTTGTTTGAGTCAGTGATTACTGAAAATAAAGGTTGTTACCGATTGCGGAGGGCATGTATATCGCAGTTCGTTGTTCTTCAGTGTGGGCGATGCGATTGGAGAACAGTCTTCAGTTTCGCTTGTTCGCCAGCAGGCGATATTTTTCATTGAACCGAGTTTGCTCAAGTCAATATTAAAATCTTGGTTTTCGCTGTTAGTGTTCAGCAATGCTATCACATATTCGTCATTCATGGGAGAAACAGCTGCCAGCACATTCTTGTGATTCGTTTCAATCAGCGTATAGCCGCTCTTGAAGAATCGTGTGATTTGCATTTGCACATAGAAGTTTTTCACTGGTTCGTATTCCTGTGTTTTGAAATAGCCGCTGATAACGCACCAGGTATTGTTGTGCTCTTCAACCATTTGCCAGTCGAGCCAGGCTATAGGCTGCATGATGCGAAGGTCGTCGAACATCTTCTGCAGCAGAAGCAGATTGCTTTGATATCCTTTGCCTGCGCTCGGACCGGTTTCCGATTGCCAGAAACGTTTACCAGAAGTCTTTACCAGCGAACGCACTTCTGCTCTTTCAGCATCTGTCCCGGAGTAGGTGTGCGTGTTGAATTGGCCTATTTTAGTCCAGATGTCTCCAGCCGACTGGTAAGCATGCAGAATCGTTAGAAAATGATTCAGACTTGTCTCGTCAGATGCGGAAATGACGGTCTGCAGGCTGGAAGCCTGAAGTTTCGGATAAAGTCTGCGGATGATTTCTATCTGAGTTGCAGGCTCAAAATGGCAGCCTTCCTGACTGCCCTTATTGTACCAATAATTGGAATAAGATTCATTGAATGGTTCCAAAGTTCTAAAGTTAATATTATAGACATCGTGATAGTGTTTGCAGACATCGACCAAATAATTGCAAAACATATCATAATATTCAGGTCTCAGATTGTCTTTCAGTGGGTCGTCGTTACCCGCTGAGCAGCCGCTATAGGTCATCCAATAAGGTGCGGAATTAGAAAAGGCCTCAAAGATTGCATCGGGTCGCTTAGCTTTTATTTTCAGCATGACTTTCCTTTGTGCCTCGTCTGCATTCCAATTGTAAGGTGCTGTCAGAGAAGCTTTGAAACCTTCCATTTCAGCACGTTTACCTTTGCCTTTCACCATGTGCCCGTCGGCATGCGACGGATCGTCACCGCCTCCGATGTTGTAACGGAAAATATTCATGTTCAATTTATCTGGCGAAGTAATCAGATTGATTACATCGTCCATCTTTTGTTCATCCCATTTGCCGACTTGTCCGGCCCACCAACAAAGTGAGCTTCCCCAGCCTTCAAGTGTTTGCAGATGTTGACTTGGGTCAATCGCAATGCGGTTGACAGAATTGTTACTGTTCTGTGCAGATAATACGACACAAAACATGACACTCAAAACAATTGACCAGAATATCCGATTTAATGACTTCATTGTTACTTGTCTTTTTTAGAAGCGCATAATTTATTACAATAATAACAATAATCAACGTGCAGTCTGATTTTCTTTTTCCTTATCCAGCGTGTAGACAGCTTTTTCCCTATTTAATTGGTATTTCTTATCAATTTTGGGGAATCCATAATGCTGGATACTGTCGCCGACTTCAGTCAGGGCACTTATATTTTCATTTAGTAAAGAGCCGTCAGGACGCGGACCTATATTCAACAACAAATTTGCATTGACTGATGCGCAATAACGCAACAAATCCAGAACATAGCCTGCAGAACGTTGCTTGGCGTTCTTATTATATGCCCAACCGACTGTTTGAATAGGCGTATTAAGTTCCGCAGGTTTCGTTTTGTTTTTCGCCCATGAACTATCTGCCGATTCATAGATTTTTGCCGGTAACCCTATTTTTTTAAACATCGGGCCTAAAGAACCTAATTGTCTTTCACCGGTGATAAAATCTTCATTTCCATTAGCTCCTGTTTTAAAAGTAATCAAAGCATGGGGCTGAATGTTGTGAATCATGTCGTATATTTCCTGAATGTTGAACAATTCGCTGAACTGATAAACTCCGCCGATTGTATCGAACCAAATTCCGGCAATAGGACCATATTGGGTGCAAAGTTCCATAATCTGAGTTTTTGCATAATTCAGATAATACTTGAAATCTTCCGGATTTCGATATTTGTATTCTTCAGGAGCAGTATCGTAATGCGGGCGAGCTTCACGATACATTGTATTTGGCAGGAAATATGGATAATGCCAATCTATTCCAATAGAATAGTAAATGAATAGCGCAATATTGTTCTTTCTGCAAGCAGCGGACATTTCCTTTAAGAAATCCCTGTGTGCCGGGTATTTCATGCTGTTATAATCGCTTGCTTTTGTATTCCATAACGCAAATCCATCGTGATGCTTTACAACGAAAGTGATATATTTCATGTGCGCTTTAACTGCAAGACCGACTATCTTATCTGCATCAAAATTCTCACCTTTGAACTGACGGCAATTCTGTTCATAATCCTTTATCGGAATCTTATCGTAAAACATAACCCATTCGCCTTTTTCATATAAAGTGGCCGGTCCCCAATGGACAAACAATCCGAAACGGGCGTCTTTAAACCATTCCAATGCTGCTTTTCGAGGCGATTCATTGTATGTCTTTTCATAGCCGTGAAGGAAATATGGAATTGTTTTCCATGTATTTTCCTGTGACATTAATGAGAAATGCCACAGGAAAAGGATAAATACCAATATTTTAATTTTCATGTCTCAATATCATTTGTAGTCGAGCCAAGCGGTTGCTTTCGTGTCGGCATTTGTCGAGAAGCGAATCCATCGTGCTTGGAACGAAGCTGGGAAGTGATGAACAAACTTCACGCCCGGTTTGACGGAGTAGGATGCATATTCCATCCAATCGCCATTTCCAGTCGGGTCGACTTCAACCTTGAAGATGACGCTCGTTTTGTTATTATGCGATAAAGATAATACTTTTTTATCATAAAAACAAATTAAATAAGGGTCAGATGGAACTCCTGCTTTGATATTTTCGTTCTTCCATGGTCCGCCTTGTCCGATAGGTTTGCCCAAACTCCACAAGTCGTCGATTACGCCGGCCCAAACAGCTGCCTTTCCATCGTTGGAAACAATGATATGAGGATTGTTCTTCTCCATTTTTGGATTGACACCGGTCATAATGAGCATGCCGCGGTAAGAAGCATAATCATTGATGCGGAACTGGTGTGACGAAATAGGACGGATTTTGGCAAAGCCGTCAGCATTCTCAGCTGGAAGTTCATAGAAAGTTCCCATACAACTGAACAAGTCGCGTTCGGTTGCAACTTCTCGACAGATGCGAAGTTGAGCATGATTGGTTAGCTTTGTATAAGCATCATTTCCTAACGGCAGACGCCAGCGACGACCATTATCGTCAACAATCAGGACAGAACTGTTCTCAATGTCAATCACCTGTTGTGGAATTGCCAGATGTGAACGGATGTCATTAGCTGTCTGAGCGTCGTCTTTGCGGACCAAATCGAAATGGTCGCCCAATTCATAGTATCCCGTTTCTGAAACCTTGCCATTTGTCACTGTGTTTGCAAGTAAACCTAAAGTTCGCTTGTTATTGCCTAAGCTTCGCATCAAGCCGCCGACGAGATTGGTAGATGAGACAGACGCAAGGCCGTTGTAGATAGTGCTGGGCCGTGTAGTTCTTGTATCAAGGGTTGTGTAGGAGAAACTGACTGTTGTTTTTGTGTCTTTATCTGTTTTGACCCGAATCCATTCGCCTTTTTCTTCAGCGATGAACGGAACACAGGTTGATTTTCCTGCATCGACAGTGACCGATTTCAAGGTTTTCCATTGGTTGTTGCCAACAGCATCGGTTTCGAAAGTGAACTTCACAGTTTGTGAGCCATCGTTTTTCACCCATCCGTAACGTCTAGGCCATCCGGAGAACAAAAATGGTTCGGAAACTGCGTTCGCTTTGATGTTTTCTTTAGCCCAAACAGCACCTTCAGCCGTTGCCGGACCTAATTCTTTAGGTTTGGCAAGTGATGTAAACCAAAGGTTTGAATTGGATTGTCCAGGACCTTCGATGTTGCCTTTTGCTTTGCGTTTGTTGAGGAATTCGCTCATGGCCGAGTCGTCGCAGCCGAACACTAAACGGTTGTTCCAGCGGGTGAAGTCGCCAATCACTTTCAGATAAGCCGAAAGAGGACGTATCCCTGCGCTGTGAGCGGCGGTGAAGTTCTGAGGGAAACTCCAGAACATGCCGTGCATCGTCATCATGTAGCTTGGCTCGGTTTCAGTGCCGACGTTTCTGATTCGCGGCCATTCGGTGTTCCATCCGTGTGCTCCGTCATAGCTATGGCTTGCTTTCGGCAAGCGGTAGAATGACCAGCCTATCTTTGCATCGCGAACTCCGATGAGCAGCGATTTGTAGTCCCAACCGTTGGTCCAAATCGGGTCGGTTGCAGGATTGCTGTTTCCATAGATTCCGCCTGGACCTGTAACTTCTGTGAACTGATTACGACGGATGACTTTCCAGTCTTTGCCGTTCCATTCAGCCAAGACGCCCGATTCGACGTCGAACTTCTTCAGTGCGTCCTGCGTACCTTCGCCATTGTTGGCATAGACAGCAACACCTTGTCCCGAATAAAAGCCTTTGCCATGAACGCCCGGAAGAAGGTCGTTGATTGGTCCTGCATCCGTGTCTTTTTTCTTTTGTTGCTTGTGGTTGCCATCGGCATATAGTTCTTTGACAGCCAACGTATGTACGTCAACCTCATAGAAACCTTCTTCCATTGTTCCGAAGTAAATCTTGTTCGTCGGATCGGTCAAATGACGGGCGTTGCCAGTCATTCTTCCAGGCATGATTGTATAAGGAATGACACGCACTTTCCCAGTCTGGTCGATTGTATACGGACCAATAAACAACTGATTGCTTTCGCGGTGAATCATTCTGTTGGCAGGCGTACCTCCAATGCTTTCTGGATGAATAATTTGCCGATAGTCTGAAGTCACTTCATAAAGTTTGTCCGACGAACCGTTCGGTAGATGCGGTCCATAAGTGATAACCCATAATCTTCCTGCCCAAGGGACAACGGCTCCAGTTCCACATTCGCCTTCATTATTGTAGTAAGCTAAACCGGGATAGATGCCGGAAATCTGTTCTTTTTTTTGTCCTTGAACGGCAAAGCAATTCAATATCGCCATCACGAAGAGAGCGAAAATAGATATGTTTTTTATCATTATTTCAGGTGTTTAGCAAACAGGCTTCCCGCATAGCGCCAAAATGGGGAGCGAGAAGCCTGAATCACTTATTTATGAATCAAATGTACGTATTTAGTATCCAGGATTCTGAACCATGTTCGTATTGATTTGGATTTCAGTTGTAGGAATCGGCCATAGGTACTGACGGTCGTCCCATAAGCGCTGCGAAAGAACTTGTACTTTTCCGGTAGCCTCAAGATTGCTGAAATCAGGAAGTCCGTTTTCATCAATTTGCGGAGTGACAGGCCAGAACCAATCGCCTGTCTTTACGACTTTCTCCAGACAAGCTGAAGCAGGATAAAGTATTCCGTATGCTTTCTTACTCATTACAGTTCCGGCTTCTTTCCAACGGATGATGTCGGAATAGCGCATGTGCTCTTTTGCAAATTCCATACGACGTTCAACATGAACTTGAGTTCTCATCTTGGCCTGACTTTGAATCGTGAATGCCGGATATTTATCAGTAGCTGATTTATTAACTCCGTATGCGCGGGCACGAACAGTGTTCAAAGCATCCAGAACAGACTGGTCGATTTCGTTTAGTTCGACTTTTGCTTCTGCGTAAGTCATCAGCACTTCTGCATAGCGGATGATAATCATATCTGGTGCAACCTTAAAACCATTTTGAGTCCATGTTTCGTCGATGCCCTTTCTCCAAGCAAGGCCGTTGAAAGAGGCATATTGAGCGTTAACACGTGAATCGTTGTTTTTTACCATCTTCCCTGTTGAATAGTTCATGATTTGAGCTGCTGCAGGACTTGGATTATATTCATAACCTATGAAATTAGTCCCAAATGGAATAATGGTCATTGAACAGCGCGGGTCACGATTGTTGAACGGATTGTGTGGGTCGAACAATGGAGATTCGTCAATAGGCAGACCATCGGTGCAGGTGTAAGCAGCCAGCAAATCCCAAGAAGGATCGGTTGCCGCCCAACCACCGGCGTTTCGGATTAAATCGTTACGAACTGTTCCTGCATCCAAATAATAACCGTCATATTCCAAAGAACGTGGAATGGTATAGATGAATTCTTTTGAAGACTTTGTATCTTGCAGGAAGATTTTCGAATAGCTTGATTCCAATGAATAGACTCCTAAGTCCATGACTGCTTTGGCTGCTGTTGCAGCTATTGACCAATCACCAGCATAGAGAGCGGCGCGAGCTTTGAAAGCTAATGCGGCACCTTTGGTAATGCGTTGGCTTCCAGAATAGGATGTCGGAAGTACTGCTGCAGCGGCGTCGAAGTCGTCATAAACGAGTTGCATGATTTGTGTTTTAGCTGTGCGGCCCATAGTCAAACCGGTTTCAATATCTATTTCATCTTCAACCAGAGGTACGTCACCAAATCTTTGAGCCAATCTTGCATAAGCAGCTCCGCGGAAGAAATGAGCTTCTCCAACTAGCTGATTAACTTTTGCTGCCGAAGCGCCATTGTCGATGGCACGCTGGTATTTCAGAATCACTGAATTGGCTCGGGCAATTGATTTGTAACATATTGACCATAGATTTGTTACATTTCCGTTTTGTCCGTTCAATGTAGCGTTCTCAAAGCTGGTCAATGTCTCACGATAGGTGTAATCGTCCGACCAGTCGGTCTGATATTCGCCGTCTTGCGGCCAGAATGCTATTCTGTACAGATCGTTGACAGCCATCTCAATTTCTGACTCCGAAGAGTACCAGCTTTCTGTAGAGCCATTAGACAACGGGTTCAGATTCAAGTCGTGACAGGAGGAAAGTGCAAGTGTCAAACCTCCCAAAGCATATATTATAATTGTACGTTTCATTTTTCTCATCAATTAAAAGTTAACGGATACTCCGAATAATAAGGAAGTTGTAATAGGATAGCCTGTTGTACTGACTTCAGGGTCCCAACCTTCCGGATAACTGTTCAGACAGAACAGGTCGTTGCCTGCAACATAAAAGCGCAAAGCATTGATACTGATTTTTTGTGTAATGGCTTTCGGAACAGTATAACCTAATGTCAAATTCTTCATACGAAGATAACGACCGTTGAACATCCAATAATCAGACATTGCTTCGTTGGATCCTGCATTTGAACGAGTGAGACGTGGATATTTGGCACTTAGATTTTGTTCATCTGAGTTCTTAGAGCTCCAATATTTTCCATCAACCAAGGCAGGAAAACCTCCCCAGTTTGCCCACAATCCTTCAATCATAACTGAAGAGATTCTGGCGTTCTGACTTCCAACGCCTTGCAACATCATACCAAAGTCGAAGCCTTTGTATGAGGCGTTGAAGTTGAGGCCGAACATATAACGAGGCAGTGAACCTCCTAACAGAACACGGTCGTATTCAGATGAAATCTTTCCATCGGGGACGCCATCAGGACCGGAAATATCTTTGTATTTGACATCGCCGATTTTGGTGTTATTGTTTAACTTCGGAGAGTTAGCCAAATCGTCGGCTGTTTGGAAAAGGCCATCGCTTTTATATCCGTACCATTCATTGAATTCACTCCCTTTTTTCTTAATTTGGTCGCCAATGAATTCTGTACCGTTCAAGTCTCCCATTTTTGAAACGAAATCTGAGAAGTTAGCGGTGATTGAATAGTTGAAATCACCAACATGGTCGTTCCATCCGAATTCCAAATCATAACCTGTCGTGTGCATTTTACCTGCATTGACACTTGGATTGTCATATCCTACGAACTTAGGGATTTCCAAGCTCAGCAGCATGTCTTTCGTTTTCTTTTTGTAGAAATCGCCTGTAAATCGAAGGCGTCCGTTCAAGAAGTTTGCATCTAAACCGATGTCCCAGGTCTCCGTTGTCTCCCAGGAAATATTGCGTACAGCGTAATATTGTTGCGCTGCAGTTGTAGTAGAGACAATATCGGTTCCATTATGGAACAGAGCAGAACCAAAGTTCAAGGCTGCCTGGTAAGGATAGTAACTGCCGATACGCTCGTTGCCCAGTGTTCCCCAAGAACCTCTTACTTTCAGGTATGAAAGCCAGTTCCAGTTCAGATTCTTGATGAAATTCTCTTCACTAGCAACCCATCCTGCAGAGAATGAAGGGAAGTTAGCCCAGCGGTTTTCTTTAGCAAAGCGAGAAGAACCGTCACGGCGGAAGTTTGCCTGCAACAGATATTTGTTGGCAAAGCTGTAGGTCAGACGTCCGAAAAATGAACGATAAGCATACTCAGTAGCACTGCCGCTATTGTCGCGGTAATCTTCCGGACCGATATTCAAATAAGGATAATTGGTCAAAATATATTGGTCACGTGAAGCTCCCAGATATTCCCATTGAGCATAGTAGTCTTCGTATCCGAGCATTGCTGTGATGTAGTGTTTGCCGAAAGTCTTTTCATAGTTGGCGAACAACTGTGTTGTGACGTCATAATTGTCATTTCTCGTTTCAGACAGCATTGTGGTGTAGAAGTTCTGCATATAGCCTTTGACTGTGTTAGGATCATTGGCATAAGTGTAAGGAATCTGTTTGCGGAAATATTTGCCTTTAGTGAAATTATAGGTCGGTGAAATCACAGCGGAGATTTTTAAACCTGTGAAAGGAAGAAAATCCAAACCGGCTTTACCTCCAATGCGGTTGTACCATGTTGTGTTTGTTCCGCCATCTTCAAGCATAGCCATTACGTTAGCTCCATCTTTGACATCTGACCACAATCCATTAGTCCAACGTACAGCATAAATCGGTGGAATTATACGTGATTCTGCACCCATTGGATTGACAATTGGACTGATATCTTTCGAGCGTTTGAAGTTCACATCAAGTTGAGCTTGTAGGAATTTGTTGATTTTGAAATCATTGTTGACTCGAATCATGTAGCGCTCGTAGGTTTTGTTCACATAAAGACCATCTGTTTTGTCATAACGAAAAGATGCTTTTGTGCGGACATTTTTACTACCGCCAGCGACATCGAGTATGTGCGTTTGTCTTGGAGCCGAACTTTTTAACAGCACATCCTGCCAGTCCGTATTCGGATATTTGTCAGGGTCTGTCAGATTGTATGTCAACCAATTGTTTACCTGATCTTCTGAATAAGTCTGATACCAACCGCCGGCATTGTTATCGTTGTAACGTGTTTCGTTGGTCATTTCCAAAAAGCGTTGGAGGCCGGCATACTTAGGCAGTTCGGTTGGCATTTCAGTACCGTATTCAAAATTGTAGTTCAATGAGAGATCATTCTCTTTTGCACGTTTGGTTGTAATCACGATAACGCCGGCTGCTGCACGGGAACCGTAGATTGAAGCAGAAGCTGCATCCTTCAAGACAGACATCGTTTCAACATCTTGCGGATTCACTTGATTTATTTCCCCTGGAACACCATCGATAATAACCAACGGGCTGGAATCGCTGATGGTCGTCACACCACGAACTTTAATTGTTGCAGTTGCACCAGGAGCACTGTTGTCACGTGTGACCATTACACCAGAAGCAGCGCCTTGTAATGCTGAAGAGAGCTGTGTCGTATGGCGTGCTGCAAGGTCTTCGCCTTTGACAGCAGCAACAGCGCCGGTCAAGTCTTTCTTTTTCATCGTTCCGTAACCGACAACGACAACTTCATCGAGCATCTCGGTGTCTTCTTTCATGGAAATTGAAACAGTATTCTTATTGCCAACAGCAACTTCTTGATTCTTGTAACCGATGTATCTGATTTGCAGGGAGCTTCCTGGAGCAACGTCCAGAGAATAGTGTCCATCAGCGTCAGTTACAGTTCCGTTGGTGGTACCTTTCTCAATCACATTGGCACCGATGACGGGGTTTCCGTCAGCATCTGTCACAACGCCTGTGACTTTATGTTTCTGTGATGATTGTTTTGCTTTCTGTGTCTGTGATGATAGTACGATTTGTTTGTTGGGACGCATAATATACGTGAAGTCAGCCTGTTTAGAAAGCTGGTTCATGATGCTTGTGATGTCCTGGTTGTTTGCATTTAGGGTAACAGTTTTGTTCAACCCTGCAATGTCGTCGTTGTAGAAGAAGCGGTAGTCGCTCTTCTTTTCAATCTCTTTGATTACCTCTCTTGCTGATTTGTTCGTGGCTGAGATTGTAATCTGAGCGAACGCCATGGTTCCGAACGCCCCTAATAAAAGGCAACATACAATGGCTTTTCTGATAAGATGATTCATGTAACTCATTTTTTAAACATTTTGTGTCCGTAATTAAATAATTGTTGTAACTTTACGGCAGAAACCACATAATATGAACGCGAACAAATGACCCGCCAGTCGTTTATTCCAATTAATTCATTTATGAAGATTTCAGCTGGATTTAATGGGCAGGACAGACTTCATTTGGGTTTGTCCTGTTTTTTTGTTTTTCTACGTTTTTCCTGTCATTGTTTTATGTATTAATATTGTTCTCATGATATTCTTTTGATCTTATTTTCCGTTGAGTATTATTTTGTTTCCTGTTGTACGGTATTCGATTGGGGATGTCAGACTGATGATTTCAATAACATTGTCCAAACTGTTATTTTTAATGACGCCCGAGAAGCGATAGTTCTTGATTGAATCAGAATTGAATATCACGTCCACATTATACATACGGTCAAGTATATTGGCAATATCCAACAATGATTCTCCGTTGAAAGCCAATTCGTTGCTTCTCCACATATTAGCGTAGTCGATGTTCTCCGGTTCGGTGTAAACCAGTTCGTTTTTATCTTTGGTGTATATAGCTTGCTGACCTTTCGCAAGTACAACTTTCTCTATTGCGGAAGTCACTTTCACGCTGCCTTCAAACAGCGAGGTTGTGATTGCGTTGTCATCTTTGTAGGCTTTGACATTGAATTTTGTTCCTAAAGCCTCGACTTGGATATTTTCAGCATTGACCACAAAGCGGTGCTTTTTGTCCTTCGCCACTTCGAAGTAGGCTTCACCGTTCAGTGTGACGTCTCGTTCCTTTTCGCCGTAATCGACTTGATAGGAGAGCGTAGAGTGGGAGTTGAGCCATACTTTCGTTCCGTCGGGCAGAACGACGCTTGCTCTTTGGCCTTTTTCCGCGGTAACGCTGTAGTTGCTGAGCAAATTGTTGCTGTGTTGCGGATTGAGACGAGTTCCGATGCCGATGCCGATTCCGAGGACGATGATGACAGCTGCAGCGTATTTCATCCAAATGCCGATGGAAAGCGTGTGACGGGCGGCTTTCTTTTCCGATGCATTCAGACGCTCTCTGATTTGACGGAGCATCCTTTCCTGGAGTTCGCTATCGATAGGTCGGCCTGCTTTCTTGGCCTCTTCCCACATCTCTTTGTAGTGTTCGAGGATTTCAGCACGCGATTCGTTGCTTCGGAACCAGGCAAGCAGTTGCTTATCCTCGTCTTCCGATGTTTCACCGCGCATAAAACGGTCCAACAATAATATGTTCTCAGATTCTTGCTTCATTTGCTATATATAGTCTAAAAAATGTTTTTTCCCCCACGACAAAATGCAAAAAAGGTCATTTTTAACATTTGCCTATTAAAAGAAGAATGAGAATCAGCAGGATGCTGTCTTTAGAAAGTTGTTCTTTGAGAAATTTGAGTGCGCGCGTAATTTGATTTTCCACAGTTTTTTCCGAGATGGAAAGTTTATCTGCAATTTCCTTGTTCGAGAGATGGTGGATTCTGCTCAGCTGAAAGATTTCTTTTCTGGCTGAAGGCAGTTGATTGACTACCGATTGCAGATACGATTCCAACGATGTCGCGTCGATGTTTTCTTCCAGCGAATTGTCTGACATTTCCTTGAGGCCTTCAATTTCGTTAGGCCCTATGATGAGTTTCATGCGCTCTTCGGTCTCTTGGTAAACCAAGTGGCGGGCGATGGTGAACATGTAGTTGTCGATGCCTTTTTCAGGATCGATGTCTTCGTGTCTTTCCCAGATTTTAAGGAAAACGTTTTGCGTCAAATCTTCAGCAATCGTTGGGTCGTAGAGCAGCGAAACGATGAAGTTGTAAACATAAGAGCTGTATTTCCAATAGAGAGCGTTAAAAGCCATTTCGTCTCCATTACGAAGACGCAACAATGTCCCTTTATCAATCTTTTCCCAAGCATTGTTCTCCATGACTTTCTATACTAAATTCATGATTGGCTCTTTTGGTTTTTTATTTAAATTATTTATGCAAATATCGCAATTTTTATTGATTCTTGCAAGGATTTTGTCAATAATCTCGATTAATATTTATGATGCCATACAGACATTGAAAATTTGGAATGTTAAGCATTTACTGAAAGGTTCAGTGAGGAAATCTTTATGCGCAGATTTGAGGTCCAATTCATCAAATTCGTCTCCGACGTCATTGGTATGGGTGAATAATCATTCGTTCCAAAGGTCCGATGCATGGTGAAACTTCTTTCGACCTGTCAAATCTATCTCCGACGTCATTGGTATGGTTGAGTAATCATTCGTTCCAAAGGTCCGACGCATGGTGAAACCTTTTTCAATCCGTTAAATCTATCTCCGACGCTATTGGTATGAGCGAATGACCAATTGCCTCTAAGGTCCAACGCATTGCGGAATCATTTTCAATCCGTTAAATCTCATTTAGCCTAAATCGTTTTTCTCTTACGCGCGCGTGGGCGCAATCGCGCTCGCGTATTTAGCAGAGTAAAGGAGAGGAAAGGATAGTAGAGTAGAGGAAAGTATAGTAGAGTAAAGTAGAGAATTATTCTTCTTCGAATAATAATTTAAATTTAAAAGATATATATAAATATATAGAGCGTGAGCGAGATTTTAGAGATTTAAAATGTTATGAATTAGCGGCTGACGCCGAAAGAAAATAATATTGCAATTTGTATTAAAAAAGTCTTCAAAATATTTGGAAATTTAAAATATTCATTGTATATTCGCAACGTCATACAGAAAGAAGGCCACGCGTTGAGTGTGGCCTAAGATATGATATAACAGGGCAGGAACTTTTGAAAAAATTGCGTTTCGTCAAGTCGCAAAAGTGCTCCTGACATAAAGGCTTCTCTTATCGTGTCGGCTCATGCCGTGTCGGTAAGTCAATATATACCGAGTTCTTTGACTTGTTGTATGTTATTTAATGCGGTCGAGGCGGGCAACGTTTTCAACGTTGACGCAGACAGTTGCACCAAGTTGTTCGAGGTAAAGGACAGTGTAGCGGTTGTTGATTTTTCGAATCACACCGGAAACATTCTTCATTGCACCACAGATAATCTCAACCTCGTCGCCGGTGACCAAAGGATGATTTTCCGCTTCATGCAGGAACTCGCGTATAGCTTCGATTTCACTCGGGCGAATGATGGCCGGCTTGTCGTCGTAGTAAACCAGATGAGCCACTCCATAGATGCGCGCAGGCAATGCCCTCAGAGTCTCGTCGTTGCAACGCACGAACACGTATGAATTGAACAGTGGAACGTCAACAATCTTTACACGGTCGGACCAAACATGAGGGGCGCGGTGAAGCGGCAGCCAGCATTCTATTCCGAACTTGTCAAGCCGCTCTTTAACCTGCTTCTCTGCGCGTGGCGAAGTGTAAAGTACGTTCCAGTTCCGCTCTTTGACTTCTGCGGTTGAATCGTCATTTTCGAATTTGTCGTCTATCATTTATTCTGCAGTTACAGGACGATCGGCCTTTGCAGCGCCAAAGCGTTTGTTAGGTGTCGGTCCCATGACGAAAGTCAGTTCGCCGCCAGCCATGATGTTGGTATAGCTGATGAACGATTTCTTGTATGGCTTGCCGTTGAGTGTGGCCGATTGAATGTAGATGTTCGTGTCGCTGTTGCCTTTGGCTGTGACGGTAAAGGTTTTGCCGTTCTCAAGATTGATTACAGCCTTGTCGAAGAGCGGACTGCCGAATACGTAGACGCCGTTCGAAGGATTAACCTGGTAAAAGCCGAGAGCCGACAGAACATGCCAAGCTGACATCTGGCCGCAGTCTTCATTGCCGATGATGCCATCTGGTTTGTCGGTGTAAAATTCACGTTGAATGAAACGAACTTTCTCAGCGGTCTTCCATTGTTGGCCGGCGTATGGATAGAGATAAGCCACATGATGGCTCGGTTCGTTGCCGTGAGCATATTGTCCGATCAGGCCGGTGATGTCGTTCGATGCTCCTTTGCCCATGTCGCCATGCACGTTGAAAAGAGAATCCAGTTTAGTACCGAAAACCTCGTCGCCGCCCATGAGAGCAATAAGTCCTTCAGGATGTTGCGGAACAAAGAATGTGTATTGCCAGCCTGTGCCTTCGGTAAAGTCGCCAACGCCGTGAATTGAGCGGAACGGACTGTAAGGAGTTCGCCAGCTGCCATCGTCCATTACGGGACGGATGAAGTTGATAGATTTGTCGAAATACTTCTCGTAGTAATGACCGCGTTTGAGGAAGGTCTTGTAATCGGCCTTGTTCCCTAATTTTTTGGCCATCAGTGCGATGCCCCAGTCGTCAGCTGCATATTCCATAGCGATGCTGGTCGCTTCATGAATCTTGTCGCAAGGGATGTAGCCTTTGGTCTTAACGAAAGTCACTCCTTTTTGTCGGTCGTTGGTTGCTGATGAAACCATATCGGTAAAAGCCCGTTGAGCATCGAAACCTTTGATGCCTTTCAAGAAAGCGTCTGCAATGATTGGAACAGCGCTGTAACCCGGCATACATTCAGTCTCGCCGCCCCAAAGAGGCCAGATTGGCAGTTTACCCTGCTGTTCGTAGATGCTTAGGAAAGAGTTTACCCAATCGGCAGTTTTTGACGGAGAAATGATTGTATAAAGAGGATTCAAAGTGCGGTATGTATCCCAAAGAGAGAATGTCGAATAGTTGGTCCAATTATCAGCCGTATAGACTTTGTCGTTGTGGCCGCGGAACTGTTTGTTGACATCTTCGTAAAGCGTCGGAGCAATGGCTATGTGATACATTGCCGTGTAGAAAATCTTTTTTGCTTTGATGCTCGGTGTCGAGATGATGATTTTGGAGAGGTGAGCATTCCATCTGTCGCGTGCGCTTTTCAGAACGCCTGCAAAGTCCCATTCAGGAATCTCACTTGTCAGGTTGTTTGTTGCATTCTCGCAACTGACAGACGAAAGTGCCAGCTTGACATACGTTTCTTTGATGCCTTTGAAGGTAATGACACCTTTGACACCGGTTCCTGTCAGCTTGTCGCCGCTCGCTTCAGCGTCGTCGTTAAACACGTCGAATGATGCGATAGGCTGATTGCTTTTCAGGCAGAAATAAACTTTACGTGTCGGGCTCCAACCGTGTGTGTATCGGTAGCCAACAATAGTGTAATCGTCAATCTTTTCGATATGGGTCTCGAATACTATAGCACTGTTGCCGTCCTTCAGGTTGATTAACAGTCGTGCGGTCTGGTCTGCAGGATAAGTAATGTGGTGAATGGTAGCACGGTCGGTGGCAGTTATTTCGTCTTTCACGCCGTTATCCATCAGCAGAGAATAATAACCTGGAGAAACTGATTCGTTTTCATGCTTGTAATAACAGGAAGCAGCTCCACCGAGATAATTCTGTTCTCCTCTACCTGTGCGCAGAGAACCTGTGTAAGGCATCAGTAGAATATCGCCCATGTCGGCACAGCCTGTACCGCTAAGGTGAGTGTGGGAAAAGCCGATGATGAGGCTGTCACTGTAATGATAGCCTGAACACCAGTCCCAACCTTTATGAATGTTCTGCGGACCCGCCTGTATCATGCCGAATGGAACATTGGCACCGACAAAAACATGTCCGTGTTCGCCCGCGCCGATGTATGGATCGACGTATTGAACCAGGTTAGCTTCGCCGGCTTTGGATGAGGTTTGAGCCTGTGTCGAAGCTGTTATCATCGTCAGCATGACGATGGCGCTTGTCATGAAAAATAAGTTCTTCATTTTATATCTTATTTGAGTTTATTATTCTGGTCGGTTGAGAAAGAGTAAGGTAAATCGCTTTCTTCAATGCCGCGAGTGCGGTTGGGCGTCGTGCTCATGATGACGTTGACCGTTCCTCCTTCGAGGAGATCGCTATGCTCGCAGTAATTCTTTGTGTAATCGTAGCCGTTGATCTGAATCTTGTCGACGTAAAAATGGGTTGCATCATTGTCAGGTGCATTGATGACCAAGGTATTGCCGTTTTCGAAATGAATTGTGGCTTTCTTGAAAAGCGGAGCGCCAAATGCATACTGAGTTGTTCCGGGAGCGACAGGATAAAATCCGAGTGCCGAAAAAACGTACCAGGCTGAGGTCTGGCCATTGTCTTCATCGCCGCAATAACCGTCGGCTTGAGGATTGTAGAATCGGTCCATGACCTGTCGGAGCCAATATTGGGCTTTCCATGGTTGTCCTGCCCAGTCATATAAATAAATCATGTGCTGAATAGGTTGATTACCATGTGCATAGTTGCCCATGTTCATTATCTGCATTTCACGGATTTCGTGGATTACGCCATGATAGTAACTCTCGTCAAACAGTGGTGGAACGGCAAAGACAGAGTCGAGCATCTGGACAAAATCTTTTTTACCTCCCATCAATTTGATGAGACCTGCAGGGTCGTGGAACACCGACCATGTGTAATGCCAGCTGTTGCCTTCCGTGAAAGCGTCACCCCATTTAAGTGGTGAGAAAGGTGTCTGGAAGGTGCCGTCGGCATTCTTGCCGCGCATGAGTTTCGATTCGGGGTCGAAGAGATTGCGGTAGTTCATTGCCCGTTTAGCGAAGACGGAGATTTCTTTTTCAGGACGGTTCAAAGCCTTACCCAAGCGCCAAATGCACCAGTCGTCGTATGCATATTCCAAAGTGCGGGCGGCATTTTCGTTGATGCCGACGTTGTAAGGAATATATCCAAGCTTGTTGTAATATTCATAGCCGTAGCGGCCAGTAGAGCGTTCTTTCGGATGAACGGCTTCGGTGCCGTGAACAATACCTTTCCAAAGCGCGTCTGTGTCTTCAACCTTAACCCCTTTGATGAAGGCGTCGGTCAAGATAGATGCCGAGTTGTTGCCAACCATACAGTTGCGATGTCCCGGACTTGCCCATTCAGGGAAGAATCCGCTTTCCTTATAAGTGTTGATGAGTCCTTCCTGCATCTCTTTGTTGACAGAAGGGAACATCAAGTTGAGGAACGGGAAAAGGCATCGGAATGTGTCCCAAAAACCGCTATCGGTATAGAGCGTTCCAGGACGGACTTCACCATTGTATGGACTGTAATGAACAGTTTTGCCGTCGGCGCCGATTTCGTAAAACTTGCGTGGGAACAACAAAGAACGGTACATGCAGGAATAGAATGTACGATATTGGTCGAGCGTACCGCCTTCGACTTCGATGCGACTGAGAACCTTATTCCATGCCGCTTTGCCTTTGGCTACCAACTGGTCGAAGCTGTCATCGCCCAACTCTTTCATGTTGAGCGCTGCCTGTTCGAAGCTGATAAAAGACGAAGCAACCTTTGCATGTACAATCTCTCCCTTGTGTGTTGAGAATCCGATGACAGCGCCGGAATGGTCGGCTGTCAATTCGTCAACATCTTGAGTGAGTGTACCACCATTAAAAGTGGCTTTGTATGTGAATGGTTTGTCGAACTTGATGATGAAATAGTTCTTGAAGTTTTGAGGTACGCCGTCACTATTCTTAGTCGTGAAGCCGATGATGGTGTTTTCTGCTGGAATGACTTTGATGTAAGAGCCTTTATCTAAGGCATCGACGACGACGTACGAGTGTTCGTTTTCAGGAAAAGTGAAGCGAAACATGACAGCGCGTTCGGTCGGAGTTAGTTCGGTTACAACATCGTGCTCGGCTAAATATACCTTATAATAATAAGGACGTGCAATTTCACTTTTGTGAGAGAACCAGCTTGCACGTTTGTCCTGGTCGAATTTAGGTTCGCCTGTGACAGGCATGATGACAAATTGTCCATAATCATTTATCCAAGGGCTTGGTTGATGAGTCTGCTTGAACCCACGAATTTTATGGTCAGTGTAGACATATTGCCAGCCGTCACCCATTTTTCCGGTTTGCGGCGTCCAAAAGTTCATTCCCCAAGGAAGAGCAATAGCTGGATATGTGTTGCCTGTGGATAGTTCGTGGGTAGAGAAACTTCCGACAAGCGGATTTACTAAATCTACAGGGTCAAATGACGGTTTGTCATCGGCATTGACAAACCCGGCTTGAGCCAGCAATAAAGTCAGAGCTATGACAGAGATGCCTTTTTTCATATGATATTTGATAAAATGTTGTTTTAAGTGCTAATTTCAGATTTAGAGCAAAGATAGGCATTTTCTGTCCAAAGTGGCATGTTTGTCGTCTAAAAGTGGGGTTTTGGTAAAAATCAGGAAAAAACATTACGAAAAATTTGCTTATTAAAGAGAAATCTATACTTTTGTGAAAAATATTTCAGAAAATGAAAGGTATCGTACTTGCGGGAGGTTCAGGAACAAGGTTGTACCCGATCACCAAAGGTGTTTCGAAACAACTTCTGCCTATATACGATAAGCCGATGATCTATTATCCAATCAGTGTATTGATGTTAGCCGGGATAAAAGAGATATTGGTTATATCGACACCTCAGGATTTGCCTGCTTTCCGACGGCTGTTGGGTGACGGTTCCGATTTCGGAGTCAAATTCACGTTCGCTGAACAGCCTTCACCAGACGGACTTGCACAAGCTTTCATCATCGGTCGCGATTTTATCGGCGGCGATTCAGTTTGCCTCGTTCTTGGTGACAATATCTTTTATGGACAAAGCTTTTCAGCTATGCTCGCAAATGCGGTCAGCAATGCGGAGCAGGAGCAAAAGGCTACAGTGTTTGGCTATTATGTGAATGATCCTCAGCGTTATGGTGTCGTTGACTTTGATGAAAACGGTAATGCGCTGAGTATTGAAGAAAAACCCGCATCTCCTAAATCGAACTATGCAGTTGTCGGACTGTATTTTTATCCGAATAAGGTTGTGGATGTGGCTGCTAATGTAAAACCATCGGCTCGAGGTGAACTGGAAATAACTTCTGTTAACCAGAAGTTCCTTGAAGATGGTGAATTGAGGGTGACTTTGCTCGGAAGAGGTTTTGCGTGGCTGGATACCGGGACTCACGATTCGTTGGCAGAAGCATCGAATTTCGTTGAAGTAATAGAGAAAAGACAAGGACTGAAAATTGCATGTCTCGAGGAAATTGCATATAGGCAACATTGGATCGACTGCGAAAAATTGAAAACTGTCGCGAAACCAATGATGAATAATCAGTATGGTCAATATCTGATGAATTTGCTGGGCTGAAATGAAAAATATTTTTAAGAGACTGATTTTGGTACGGAAATTGTAGGAGAATGGTTAACGAAGATTGAGGATTGAAAAAATACTCAAACTTTGAGGATATGAGAAAAAAATGACTCGAAAATGGCTTAAAATGGACATTTTTCTGAAAAAGTTGAGAACTTATTTGGAATTTTGTTTGTTTAGTATAGAAAAAGAGTTAATTTTGCATTGATTTTGATGAGAATTTTAATGATGAATTTAATATAATGTTTAACTTATAAAATGTTGATGAATATGAAAACTAAAGTTTTAGTATTAGCTCTATTATCAGGCTTTATATTCTCTGTTTCTGCACAGGAATTTAAACCTCAGGTAGGCTTTAGCACTGAAAAGGGCTACAAGACAAATTTCAAAAAAAACAAAGCTGGTGACAATTGGTTCATTTCTATCGCAGGTGGCGGAAGCATCCTGTTAGGAGATGATAACGGTAAAGCAGATTTTTCTAGTCGTATAAATTTGGCACCGCAGCTTTCTTTCGGTAAATGGTTCAATCCGTATTTGGCATTCCGTATTCAAATGAACGGTGGTGCTCTTCACGGATGGGATTATGGATCAGATCCTATTGTTTACAATCCAAAAGCTAACGGTTATATGCAGCACAACCATTATATGGCTGCACACGTTGACTTGTTATGGGATGTTACAAATTTCTGGGCTCCTTACAACGAAGCTAAGATCTTCCGCTTCATTCCTTGGGTCGGCTTTGGCTATGCTCAACGCTTCAAAACAACTGATGATCCTAACATCTGGTATCCGAGAACAGAATCTCCTACGCTCAACGCAGGTATCTTGACACAGTGGCGTCTTAGCAAACGTGTTGATTTGAACGTTGAATTGCAGGGATCACTTTTGAACGAACAGTTCAATCGTATCAGCAGATATCACCTGACAGACGGTATTGCTCAGCTCAGCGCTGGTTTGACATTCAAACTTGGCAAAACAACTTTCGAAGTTCTCGAACCGATGGATTACGCTCTGTTGAACGACTTGAACAGCCAGATCAACAAACTTCGTTCAGAAAACGACGAACTCAGCAAACGTCCGGTTTCTTGCCCAGAATGCAAAGAAGCTCCTGCTACTACTGTTGTTAACAACAATATCATCGACAACGTAGTATTCTTCCGTCTTAACAGTTCTAAGATCGACAAAAATCAGTACATCAATATCTACAACACAGCTGAATACGTTAAGGGTAACAATATCCCTGTTAAGGTTGTCGGCTATGCAGATAAGAACACTGGTAAAGCTCCTTATAACTTGAAACTTTCTGAAAAACGTGCTAAAGCTGTTGCTAAAGAACTTATCCAGAAATACGGTGTTTCTTCAGATCAGATTACAGTTGAATGGAAGGGCTGTGAAGAACAACCTTATGCAATCAACAACTGGAACCGCGTAGTTATCATGTCTGCTAAGAAATAATAATAAGATTTCAATCTGAAATATTGGAGAGAGGTCGTGCAAATGCGCGGCCTCTCTTTGTTTTTCCATTGATTGGATGTAGGCTGCTTTGTCTTTTGTTGAATTCACTCTGATTCTTTTATATTATTAGATGTATTGAACTGTTGATTGACAATTTTGAACGGGAAAGAATATTTCGGAAAGAAAGGATTCGAACATATAGTATTTTATGAGATTAAGCCTTTGGATACAGGCAATAAAAAAGGGCTTCCGTTACCGGAAACCCCTTTTTTGTTCTTATATTTCGTTGTTATAAGATTCCTTCGCCCATCATGGCTTTTGCTACTTTCATGAAACCTGCGATGTTCGCACCTTTCACATAGTTGACATAACCGTCGGCTTCAGTGCCGTATTTGACGCATTGGGTGTGGATGCTCTCCATGATGCTCTTCAATTTGTCGTCAACCTCTTTAGCACTCCAACTCAGTTTCATAGCATTTTGGCACATTTCGAGACCGGATACTGAAACACCTCCGGCATTCGAGGCTTTGCCCGGAGAATAAAGAATCTTCGCTTTTTGAAACTCTACGATAGCTTCCGGTGTGGAAGGCATATTAGCTCCTTCAGCGACAGCGATACAACCGTTTGCAATCAAGGTGCGTGCTTCGTCTCCGTCAATTTCATTCTGAGTTGCGCTTGGCATCGCAATGTCGCATTTTTCACCCCAAGGGCGAGCACCTGCAACGTATTTGACTCCATATTTTTCGGCATATTCACGGATACGACCACGATAAAGATTTTTCAGTTCCATGATGTAATTCCACTTCTCACGGTCGATGCCTTCAGGATCGAAGATGTAACCGTCAGAATCACTCATCGTGATAACTTTTGCTCCAAGTTGAATCAACTTGTCGACTGTGTACTGTGCAACATTGCCTGAACCTGAAACACAAACGGTCTTACCTTTGATGTCGATGCCTTTTGTTTTCAGCATTTCCAGTAAGAAGTAGCAGTTTCCATAACCGGTTGCTTCGGGACGAATAAGTGACCCGCCGAACTCGATGCCTTTTCCTGTAAATGTTCCAGTATTTTCTCGTGCAAGCTTTTTGTACATGCCGTACATGAAGCCGACTTCACGACCGCCTACACCGATATCTCCTGCAGGAACGTCTTGCTCCGGACCAATGTTGCGCCATAATTCAAGAATGAAAGCTTGGCAGAAACGCATGATTTCGGCATTGCTTTTGCCGCGCGGATTAAAATCTGAACCACCTTTTGCACCGCCCATCGGCAGAGTAGTTAGGGAGTTTTTGAAAGTCTGCTCGAAGGCGAGGAATTTAAGAATGGAAGGATTGACAGAAGCATGGAATCGAATGCCACCTTTGTACGGTCCAATGGCATTGTTGTGCTGTATGCGATAACCCATGTTAGTCTGAATCTTGCCATTGTCATCCTGCCAAGTAACTCGGAAGGAGAAGATGCGATCTGGAATACAGAGACGCTCAATCAGATTGGCTTTCTCGAATTCCGGATGCTCATTGTATACATCTTCAATTGTGTTTAAAACTTCTCCGACAGCCTGATAATATTCGGGCTCATTCGGAAATCTTCTCTTCAAGTTGTCTAAAACTTCACTTGCTTTCATTGACTTCGTTATGTTTAGAATGTTATACCTTATCTATACGGAATCCCTCCGTTAGATTTATGACGCAAAGGTAAGTGAATATTTTAAACTGACAAAAAAATGATAGATAAAATATCAAATAAATATCTTTTTGCTATTTTCTAAGTTAAAATGTAACCAAGAAATATTAGTAAGGCAAGGCAAGCGGCAATGACAAAAATGAGAATAAGTATTTGTCCTCCTAGAGAAAATTTTCTAAGAATTGGAATACGACTTGTCCATGAAGTGACCGATGTGACATCATCTGGATTTTCGTCTTCTTCAGGAATGTCATATCCATTGTCTTTTAATATCTGCATAGCTTTGGGAACAGATTCTTCAAGCATTTCTACACGCACTCCGCCCATGTCGATAATGCCGTTTACTTGAGTGGTGTATTCGTTGCGGAGATAACAGTCCACACCTTCCGATTGCAATAACGCCAACATAGCTTGAGCATCTTCGACCCGTGAGAAACGGGCAATTTCAACCATTTTGTCTGTAATTGTTTCCATAATCGTGCTTTTTGTACAAAGGAAAAATTTTCGGCTAAAATATGCAAATGTTGATACGTTTATTTTTTGTTTGCATTGGTATAGGATGAATGAAAAAAAAGACAGACCGATTATGGTCTGTCTTCTCTAAATGTTATGGCTTGATGTAATGGTTAATTGTTCTCAGGACGAAGTGTGCGGACTACAGCTCCAGTGCGCCACATCTCACTGTCGTGCATTTTTTTCAGTTCTTTGTTCAATCCTTCGCGGTAACCGGGTTTGCTGTTCGCATCAATTGAATGCTGAGCTTCGTTGCCGACTTTAACTTCGTGATAAAGCTTTTCGAATACAGGCTTTACTGCATCGTGGAACGGTCCCATCCAGTCGAGAGCACCGCGTTGAGCGGTTGTCGAACAATTGGCATACATCCAGTCCATGCCATTCTCGGCAATCAACGGCCCGAGTGACTGGGTCAACTCTTCAACTGTTTCGTTGAAAGCCTCGGACGGATCGTGTCCGTTTTCACGCAGAGTTTCATATTGAGCGAGCAACAATCCTTGGATTGCACCCATCAATGTGCCACGTTCACCTGTCAAATCGGAATAAACTTCTTTTTTGAATGTTGTCTCGAACAGATATCCTGAACCGATTGCAACTCCAAGAGCGATGACTCTATCCCAAGCTTTGCCTGTGGCATCCTGGAAGATAGCATAGCTGCAGTTCAAACCGCGTCCTTGAAGAAACATACGGCGCAGCGATGTGCCAGATCCTTTCGGCGCAACCATGATGACATCGACATCTTTAGGAGGAATGATATTTGTGCGTTCCTTATAAGTGATTGCAAATCCGTGTGAAAAGTAAAGAGCCTTTCCTGGAGTCAGGTATTCTTTGATTTTTGGCCAAACTTCAATTTGTGCAGCATCAGACAACAACATCTCGATGATTGTCGCTTTTTGACAAGCTTCTTCGATGCTGAACAGGGTCTCACCAGGAACCCAACCATCGGCAACTGCTTTGTCGAAGGTTTTGCCTGGACGTTGGCCGACAATCACATTGAAGCCATTATCGCGCATGTTCAAACTTTGCCCAGGACCTTGAACACCATAACCGAGCACGGCGATGGTTTCATTCTTCAAAATCTCTCTTGCTTTTTCTAATGAAAATTCTTCGCGGGTGACTACATTTTCATCAACTCCGCCAAAATTAATTACTGCCATTTTTTGTTTATGTATTAAGTAATATAACTATTCCGTTGTTTTATTTTTCCAAGTCACAGTCGCACGGCAAATTGTTTTCTCGCTGTCACTGATTGACATGTTGTATGTGTTTTCATCAACCTGCAGCAGATGCTGCGTCAACTTGGTTCCGAAGTATGCCTCTGCGATGTAGGAGATTTCAAAACGGCGTATTTCTTTCGTCTTGAAAGTCTCCAAATCAAACAAATCCAGCAAATGCTCCATATATTTAACACTGTTAAGATGGCCATTGATGTCAATGTCGCTGTAGCAGACTTTGAACGTGTCAGCTATCGGAGCATCGTCGTGTATAGCAATCTTTGCAGTTTTTTCAATCGGACAAGGTCTGTCGCACAAATATTGGCTCAATCGTGTGACATCAAGCGGTGTCGGACGGCGAGTCTCAACATCAATGGCTGCCCAAATCGAACGGGCGAAACCAAGTGCAAGACCGTTTTTATCGTCAATTTCAAAGCATCGTTGTGTGAACAGACTTTTGGTATCTTCAACCCAAGTCAGAACACGGATTGGTTCATCCATCTTCGGATACTGATTCATTTCTATTGCAAGACGTGACAACACCCAAGCAGTGCGTTTTTCGGCCATGTCTTCATAGCCAAAGCCGCGCGAAGCTGCATGATTGGATGCGACATGCAGTAGATAATTGCCTATCATCGCTATCGAAGGATGCCCTTGAAAGTCCAATAGGTAAGATTCTGTTCTGAAGTCAAATGAGCCAATCTTTTCCATGATACTTCAATTTTCTATCTTTTTTTCCATCTCGGCAAGCATGTCGGAGAGGCGTTCGACTTTACTCTTTGTGATGGCAATTCGTCCGGAGCGGATGAACTGCAGTACGCCGATGGATTCGCTTAGTTCTTTGAAAAGAGCTTGAGTCTCTTCATAATGGCCACTTTTTTCAAGTACAACGCAGTTCTCGTTCATATCCAGAATCCTGGCATCGTATTTGCGAATCAATGCCTCGACCGAATCCATTTTAATGAATCGCTCTGTGCTGAGCTTATACAGGGCTATTTCCTGATAAACAAGATTATCGTCGGTATTGTAATATGCTTTCAGAATATCGACGCGTTTGTCAATCTGCTTCACAACTCTGTCCATCATCTCTTCTGACGAGAAAGTTGTAATGGTGAACTTATGAACACCTGGAATTGCCGATGGTGAAACTGAAAGCGTCTCTATGTTCAACTGTCGGCGAGTGAAGATGATGGTTATTTGGTTCAGCAGACCGACTGTGTTCTCAGAGAATATGATTACTGTATATAATTTTTTGTCTGTCATGATTCTTTACAATTAATAGTCTTGTTCATCATTACCCAACATTATATTTGTGACTGTACCGCCTGCTGGAACCATCGGATAGACAGAACCTTCTTCTTCAACGTCCGCTACCAAGAGATAACAGCCTTTACAAGCGAACATCTCTTTCACTCCTTCGTCAAGTTCTTCACGTGTCTTAACTTCGCGACCACTGAAACCGTATGCTTTGGCAATGGCGACAAAATCGGGATTGTCCATCAGTGTGTAGGAATAACGTTTATGATAGAAGAGTTCCTGCCATTGGCGAACCATGCCAAGAAAGTTGTTGTTGAGGAGGATGATTTTGATATCAAGATTCTCTTGCATAATGGTTCCCAGTTCCTGAATTGTCATCTGCAAGCCTCCGTCACCGGCGAAGAAGCAGACTGTTCTGTCGGGAGCGCCAACTTTGGCACCGACAGCAGCAGGCAATCCAAATCCCATCGTTCCGAGTCCGCCAGAAGTAATCACACTACGCGTGCGATTGTATTTGAAGTAACGCACACCAGCAATCTGGTTCTGACCGACATCAGTGACAAGCACCGCATCCTTGTCGCATGCTTCCGATACTTTATTAACAACTTCTCCCATGTGAAGATATCCTTCCAATGGATGAATCTCCTTGCAAATAACCTTTTCATATTCTTCCTTCTCATCGGGCTCAAACTCAGTAAGCCACTCGGTACGCTTGCGTTGCTCGAGCAATCTAGTGATTAAAGGAATAGTCGCTTTGCAATTGCCAAGCACTTTTATGTCGACAGGTACATTCTTTCCAATTTCAGAATTGTCGATATCTAAATGGATGATTGTGGCCTGTTTTGCATAGGTCTGCAGGTTCCCGGTGACGCGGTCATCGAAACGCATACCTATTGCAATCAGCACGTCGCATTCGTTCGTCTTACGATTTGGACCAATGTTGCCATGCATTCCCAGCATTCCCTTATTCAGCGGAAAATCTGTTGGCAATGCAGACATGCCAAGCATTGTGCTTCCGGCAGGAATATCATTTTTAAGAAGCATAGCTTTCAGTTCTTCTTCAGCATTGGCGAGAATCACTCCCTGACCGACAAGGCAGAAAGGTTTCTTTGCATGATTGATTGCTTCGGCAGCCTCTTCAATGCGTTCAATGTTCAAGTCCGGTTCGGGCTGATAACTGCGGATGTGACGGACTTTGGTATATTCATAATCGATGAGTTCTGTCTGAGCGTCTTTGGTGAAGTCGAGGACAACTGGTCCAGGACGTCCGGTCGAAGCGATGTAGAATGCACGCGATATGGCCCACGCGATGTTCTCGGCCTTGCGTATCTGATAAGCCCATTTTGTAATTGGTAACGTAATGCCAATGACGTCGATTTCCTGAAAAGCATCCGTGCCGAGCATGGAAGAAGTCACTTGTCCGGTGATGACAACCAAAGGTGTGCTGTCAATCATTGCATCAGCTATTCCTGTCAGAGTATTTGTTGCGCCTGGACCTGATGTGACTAAAGCAACGCCGACTTTTCCTGACACACGTGCATATCCTTGGGCGGCATGTGTCGCTCCTTGCTCGTGACGAGTCAATATATGACGAATCTTGCTTTTATAATCATATAGACAATCATATACAGGAATAACTGCACCTCCAGGATATCCGAAGATTGTGTCCACACCTTCTGCTATCAGAGTTTTAAGTAGTGCTTCTGAGCCTGTAATCTGTTCCATTTCTATATATATTATAATGTATGCGTTATCATTCGATTATTCTTACACCGCCTTTGTCGGCAGAGCTGACAGTCCTGCTATATGCTATGAGCGATTTGGAAACCTCGCGATGGCGAGTAGGCGGCGTGAAAGCTTTGTCGCCGCGAGCTTCTTCTGCTTTCCTGCGTGATGCAAGTTCTTCGTCTGTCAGGCAGACATTAATCTTGCGATTCGGAATGTCTAATTCAATGATGTCTCCATCGTGTATAAGAGCGATATTACCTCCTGCGGCTGCTTCCGGTGAAATATGTCCAACCGACAAACCGGATGTTCCGCCGCTGAAACGTCCGTCAGTGATGAGCGCGCAAGCCTTTCCCAAATGGCGGCTCTTGATGTATGATGTCGGATAAAGCATTTCCTGCATTCCGGGACCGCCTTTAGGTCCTTCGTATGCAATGACTACGACATCTCCTGCATTGACTTTATCACCGAGAATACCGTCACATGCCGCTTCTTGTGAATCAAATACGCGGGCAGGTCCACTGAACTTCCAGATGCTTTCGTCTACGCCAGCTGTCTTGATTACGCAACCATTCACGGCAATGTTTCCGAAGAGAACGGCTAATCCGCCGTCTTTTGTATAAGCGTGCTGAAGGTCATGAATGCATCCGTTGGTACGGTCAGTGTCTAATGTCTCATAAACACAGCTTTGGCTTCCCATTTCCAGATGAAACTTGCCCGAAGGTGCGCTGCTATAGATGCGTTTTGCCTCAGGATCGATTTCTTTTCCTGTAATGCAATATTTCTTCAAGTCTTCTGCAAGCGTTTTGCCATTGATGCGTTTGACTGAGGTATCGAGCAGATTCCCTTTGGCGAGTTCGTTCAGAATGCCAAGGATTCCGCCGGCACGATTACATTCCTGCAGACTGAATTTTTGTGTGTTAGGTGCAAGTTTGCACAAGCATGGAACGCGACGCGACAAAGCGTCGATGTCAGACATCTTGAAGTCGGCATTCGCTTCTTGAGCGATGGCTAAGAGATGAAGAATCGTATTCGTAGAGCCTCCCATAGCGATGTCGAGTGTCATAGCATTCAGAAAAGCTGCGCGAGTTGCAATATTGCGTGGAAGCACGCTCTCGTCGCCTTCCTCATAGTATTTCAGTGCATTGGCTACAATCTGACGAGCGGCTTCTTTGAACAATTGCGTGCGGTTGACATGGTCAGCCAGTATCGTCCCGTTGCCAGGTAATGAAAGACCAATTGCTTCAGTCAGCGAATTCATCGAATTTGCCGTGAACATTCCTGAGCAGCAACCGCATCCGGGACAGGCACGATTTTCGACTTCCGTCATTTCTTCATCGCTTACGCTTTGGTCTCCACCTTTAATCATAGCGGTGATGAGGTCGATGTTTTCATCTTTCCATCGTCCGGCTTCCATCGGTCCTCCACTACAATAGACTGTCGGAATGTTCAGCCTCATTGCAGCCATCAACATTCCGGGGACTATTTTGTCACAGTTGCCGATGCAGATCATCGCGTCGGCTTTGTGTGCGTTGCACATATATTCAATAGAGTCGGCTATGATATCGCGTGATGGAAGAGAATAGAGCATTCCATCGTGTCCCATAGCTATTCCGTCATCAATGGCGATAGTGTTGAATTCGGCCGCATAACAGCCAAGCTTTTCTATCTCGGCTTTCACTATTTGACCGACTTCATGCAGATGTGTATGTCCAGGAACAAACTGTGAAAATGAATTGACGATTGCGATAACTGGTTTTCCGAACTGTTCGCGTTTCATTCCAGCTGCGACCCACAGAGCACGTGCTCCAGCCATTCTTCTTCCTTCTGTGCAAATTGCACTTCGTAATGCATGTTTCATTTCAATATAATAAAAAAAGACCTCTCTACATAGAGATGAAAGGTCGCAATTCAATTATCTGCTATTTGTTTTTCAAATTTGGTTGCAAAATTAATCTATTATTTCATATAAACCAAATAATCGATAACTTTTTCCCGTATTTTAGTTTCATTTGTATATTAATGCAGCCAGATCTCTTTTAAAATGATTCTATTGACATGCTTATCTGAGAAATCAAAACAACAATATAAAGAAAGGCATTGAAATGTTGTTCGTAATGCTTCGGGACTGTAGGGTTCATATCAGATATTCGCCAGTACAATGTTGTGGAAGGTGTTTTGACGGATTGGAAATGGTTTCGCCGAGCGTCGAAAGGTGTTTCAACGGATTGAAAATGGTTTCGCCGAGTGTCGGGAAGGTGTTTTGACGGATTGAAAATGGTTTCGCCGAGTGTCGGGAAGGTGTTTTGACGGATTGAAAATGGTTTCGCCGAGCGTCGGAAGGTATTTCAACGGATTGGAAATGGTTTCGCCGAACGTCGGGAAGGTGTTTCAACGGATTGAAAATGGTTTCGCCAAGCGTCGGAAGATGATTTGATAGATTTGACCTATTTCTTCGCTAGTTTGATGAGCTCTTTCAGGACTTCCGCATCATAACCCATTCTTCCCGCAGTTTCAAAATCTTCTCGTGCCGAATCGTTTTCTCTGCGTACGAGTTTGATTTTGCCGCGCAGGACATAAAGTGCGGGTGTCGGTTTTCCATCTGCAAAGACTTTATTGATGTCGCTCAAGGCTCGGTTGACTTTCCCCATCATAAAATATAAGTCTGCTCGGCCTTCGTAGAGCGTCATATCTTTGGGAAGCATGCTAATCAGATAGTTGAAGATGCGCTCGCTTTTGTCATAATTGCCGCGCATCTTTTCAAGAATTGCATATCCGAGGCGTGCTTTGACCGATTTGTCGTTATATTTCAGAATAAGGTCGAAATCTTGTTCTGCTCCAGGATAATCTTTCTTTTGTACATAAATGAGTCCTCTGAAATAGAGTGCTTCTTGATTGGCAGAGTCTTTCACCAGAATAGCATCATAGTCGCTTAGCGCCTTGTCTGTCTCGCCTAGTTCAGAATAAAGCGCAGCACGATTGTTCAGAATATCAATATTGTCGGGATGTGCACTCAGCGCGGCAGAATAGGAGATAAGCGCGTCCTGCAGTTTGCCTTGGTCGCGCTGAAGCGTGCCAAGATTGGATAGAAGTGCATAATTGAGCGGATTGGCAGGTTCAAGTTGCATTGCGGCTTTCAGACACTCTTCAGCAGCTCTGAGTTCTTTCCTGGCAATGAAATCATAACTCTTTTCGATGTATTGCTGGTAAGATTGTGCTGAAGCGGCTAATGTCGTCAGCAATGCTATTGAGACAATGAATGATTTCATTTGGTAGGCTGCAGAAGTTTCTGATTGAGATAGGCGATGCGATGGGCGCTTTTCTTCTTCAATTCGTTCATCTTTTGAATGTCATTGAGTACCATCGCAAGTTCGAATGTCTTGCAGACCGCTTGCTTGTCTCCGTCCAGAATATAGATAAAGTAAGGCTTTCCTCCGGTATATTCAGCTTTGATTCGCTCGTTGCGGTTGGAATAGATGAACTTTACTGCATCTTCGCAGTTCTCACCATCATACGTGACTACTTCAGTCGTTGCGCCCATATCGGTAAATCGGAAGTTTTTGCCTCCGTCGTAGGCAACGGCAGGAGTTTCAGCATAGAGTCCATCAGGTGTGCTGACACGAAGTCCTGTGTGACCCAAACCTTTACCTCCATAAAAGACGCTTGCAAGGTACATCCGTCCTTCTTCATTTACGCCCGAACGGATATAGCATCGCTGGATGTTGCGTTCGATGGTTTGAGTTTTCCAAATATACATTCCTATGTCGTTGTATTTAGGATCTTTCTCAAAGTTGAAGCCTTTGATTAGGCTGTCACGTTCGTGCATGCGGACAGGAATCATGCTGTCACAGAAAGCGATGTTGCGTTCGGTTTCCTTTTTTTCGATATTGCGCATCAGTCTAAGGCTGGCTTTGAGTACGTCTATTTCTCCTCGATAGTTTGTGTGAATGCTATCAATCATCTGCTTTGCGGATGCATATTCAGCTTTCTCATACATTTCTTGAGCCTGGACGAAAAGTGCTTCGGCTTTTTTCCGTCTGTCATCACAAGAAGACATCAGGAACAAGGCAGTAAAGAGCAGAAATAAGATTTTAAGATGTATTTTCATCATCTAATTATTTATATTTTGTGCAAACTTACAGTTTTTCTCCGGAAAAATCGGCTTAAAATGGTTATCTTCGCGCATAAATAACATTAATTATGGCAAGTTACAAAGCGATGACATCGGGTGCGCCTCTGCCGCTCATTCTGAATTTCACCGTTCCGCTTTTGTTCGGTAATTTGCTGCAGCAAACATATTCGCTGGTCGATGCAGCTATTGTCGGACAAGTGCTTGGCATCAATGCTTTGGCTTCTGTTGGAGCAAGTAGCTCAGTGATTTTCCTGATTCTCGGTTTCTGCAATGGTTGCAGCGGCGGTTTCGGTATTCCTATTGCCCAGAAGTTCGGAGCTAAAGACTATAGTACGATGCGGCGTTATGTTTACATCAGTTTGCATCTGACTATATATATGTCGATTGCGTTGGCTGTCGTGACGAGTTTGTTTTGTTCCAACATTCTTCAATGGATGCAGACACCTGACAATATTTTCCACGGTGCTTACTTGTATCTGCTGGTGACGTTCATCGGTATTCCGTGTACTTTCTTCTACAATCTGCTTTCGTGCATCATTCGTGCGCTAGGCAACAGCAAGACTCCTTTTTATTTTCTGCTTTTTTCAACAGTACTTAACATTCTGCTTGATTTGTTCTGCATTATTGTACTTCGTTGGGGCGTTGTCGGAGCGGCGGTAGCGACAGTTTTTTCTCAAGGTCTTTCAGCTTACCTTTGTTATATATATATGTTGCGTCATTTCCCGATTCTTCATGGAACACCGGAAGAGCGCCGTTTCGATCGCCGACTTGCCGGTACGATGCTTGGCATTGGCGTTCCTATGGGCTTGCAATTTTCCATCACAGCAATCGGTAGCATTATGCTACAAAGTTCGAACAATGCTTTGGGAACAAATTGTGTTGCTGCCTTCACTTCGGCCATGCGCATAAAGATGTTTTTTATCTGCCCCTTCGAGAGTTTAGGAATGGCGATGGCTACATATAGTGGACAGAATTATGGTGCTGGGAAACCGGAACGAATATTGCAAGGGATGAAATCAAGCGCAATGATTATGCTCATTTATGCATTGACGACAATGCTTGTCCTTCATTTCTTTTCAGAAAAGCTTTCGCTGTTGTTTCTTGATTCGTCGGAAACGGAAATCATCCGCGACTCGGCATTGTATCTTCATATCGGGAGTTATTTCTTCCCGATTCTTGGACTGCTGTGCATCTTCCGTTACACAATCCAAGGCGTCGGTTACACGCTGCTCTCTGTTTTTTCCGGTGTTTGTGAAATGATTGCACGAATATTGGTCAGCATCACAGCAGTCCCTGCATTCGGGTATATCGCTGTTTGCTTCGGTGATCCGACCGCTTGGGTTTCCGCTGACCTTTTCCTTATTCCGGCATTCATCTATGTTTATCATCGTATCCGGAAGGTCTTGAAAAGCTGATTTTTTATTCAAGGAACTTATGACGGTAATCGGAAGGCGAGAGGTTTGTCACCTCCTTGAATATATGGTTGAAGTGATTGATGGTGTTAAAGCCGCTTTCAACGCTGATCTGCATAATGTCTTTCTTGTATTCCAACAACATCTGACACGCATGTGCGATACGCAATTCTTGAATGAAGCGCACGAATGTCTTTCCTGATTTCTCTTTAAAATAACGGCAGAAGGAGCTTGCATTCATGGGAATCATTGAGGCGACATCTTCCAATTTGATTTTTTCCAAATAATGCAGTGTCAGATAGGAATAAATCTTTTTGAACCTGTCGTCAGTATACTGATTGAATTTTTCCGCATAGTTCTCACTTCCTAAAATGCGCTTAGAGCGGCTTTTCGACATCATATTCAACAGATAGAGAAGAGAGATAATCTGACGAATGCCATTTTTTCCTGGTGTCTGTTCCACCAACTTGATAATTTTCTTGTTTTTTGAGGAAGGAAAGTGAACGCCACGGTTTGAAAGCAGGAGAAGCTGCTTGATTTGTTTCATATCAGCGTAATTGTTGATAGAATATTGCATGAAATCTTTTCGAAACTGGATAATCACTCCCTTAACCCGCTCTTTAGAATCTTCTTGGAAATATTCCGGACCGCTTTTCATATAATGTGGAACATTGGAGCCAACGAGAATGAGGTCTCCGTTGGTGTATGGTTCCATTGAGTCAGCGACAAAGCGGTCGCCACTGCCTTCTCGGACATATATGATTTCATATTCGTCATGGAAATGCCAAGGGTAAACAAAATGGTCGTAATCGAAAAATCTTGCTTTCATCGGATTGCTCTCCGAAAGTGAAAGCTGTTCATTCATGAAGGTATGATTCATTTTGGCTTTTTGTTAAATTTGTTTTTGCAAAAATACAACAAAAACACGCAAAAATACTCCTATTCTTATTAATTTTATCACCGTATATTTGTAAACAGAAAAACAAAACATTTTAATTCCTATTATCATGAGTATCACACGTAGAACTTTCTTGAAAAGAAGTGCCACAGCTGGTTTGGGACTTGTTTTGGTACCTACTATCGTTCCTGCTTCTGTTTTCGGTAAAAATGCTCCTTCGAATCGGATTATTGTCGGTGCAATCGGTAATGGTCGAATATCAATCACGTATGATATTCCTGAGACAATAAAGAATGACGATGTGCGCATTATGGCTTGTTCCGATTTGGATAAAAACCGTTTGAATTATGCCAAGAAATTCGTCGAAGATTATTACACCAAAAAAATGGGACAGACTTTTACCGGTGTAAAGACTTATGACGATTATCGTGATTTGCTTGCAAATAAAGATATTGATGCTGTCATTGTCAGTACACCTGACCATTGGCATGCTAAGATTGCCATTGATGCAGTCCGTGCCGGTAAAGATGTGTATTTGCAAAAACCGAATTCGCTGACGATTGCAGAGGGTCGCAAGATGAGCGATGCAGTAAATGCAACCGGAAGAATTCTTGAAATTGGCAGTCAGCAACGCTCAATGGCTCAGTTCCGCTATGCTTGCGAGCTTGTCCGCAACGGACGTATCGGGCAATTGCAGGAAATTGAAGTCCGTCTCCCAGGCGATCCGGCAGGAGGAAATCCTGCAGAGATGCCGATTCCTGCAGGTTTTAATTATGATATGTGGTTGGGTGAGACACCCTATGTTCCTTATACTGTCGATCGTGTTCATCCTCAGAAAGGATATGACCGTCCGGGTTGGCTGCGCTGTGAACAATTCGGTGCAGGTATGATAACTGGTTGGGGTGCGCATCATTTCGATATTGCTCATTGGGCAATGGATACAGAATATTCTGGTCCGATCGAAATATCAGGCTCTGCAGAGTTTCCAACATCAGGTCTGTGGGATGTTCATGGTGATTATCATACGGAGATGCTTTATGCCAATGGTGTAAAAGTCATCGGAATGACGCAAAGTAAGGAAAAAGCAAATGGTTTGCTGTTCAAAGGCACAGAAGGCTGGATTTTCGTCTCGCGCGGCAATTATGCGGCAACACCAAGTGACCCAACGCCGAAGAATTCTCAGGCGTTAGCAGCTTCTGATCCGAAGATTATCACTTCAGTCATAGGACCAAATGAAGTACATCTGTATAAGAGTTCCGAACAGCATCGCAATTGGCTGGATTGTATCCACACTCGTGAACAAGTGATTTCTCCGGCTGAAGTAGGTCACCGTTCTTGTTCTGCTTGTCTGCTTCAGCATATCGCAATGAAGTTGAAACGCAAACTTTATTGGGATCCGGTTAATGAGAGATTTAAAAATGACGATGAGGCTAATTCAATGGTTTCTCGTCCGCAACGTCCTCCATATCAACTTTAAGTATATTATATGAAATGCTCTTTAGTTATTTTTTTATCAAGTATGTTGCTTATTAATTGTGCAACGGAAATGTTCGGAGCAGATGCTCTGAAAGTGAAAGTGAATGCTGGAAAACATGACCGCATTTCGTCTGTAGTGTCATTTGACATTTCAAAATATGCTCCGAATACAAACAGTTCTGTATTGCTTCAAGATTTGTCTGGCAACAAAAAGAATGCAGTTCCTTGTCAGATTGTTTCTGACAAATCCGGAAAGACAGTTCTCTATTGGATTGCTTCAGGAACAATTCCTGCCGGAACAACAAGAACTTATTCCATTTCTTTCGGTAATAAACAGGCAGGTTCGCCGACGATGTCCATTGAAGACAATCACAAAGCATTGGTTCTTAAGAAAGAAGGCCGTCCGATTTTGGCATATAATTATACTGTCACGCCAGCTCCAGAAGGCGTAGATCCAGCATTTTCCCGTAGCGGTTATATTCATCCGGCTTGGTCGCCGTCGGGAAATGTCTTGACAAACATTCAGCCTAAAGACCACCGCCATCATTATGGAATTTGGAATCCTTGGACTCATGTCATTTATGACGGAACTCTTTATGACCTTTGGAATCTTGGTGACAAGCAAGGCACAGTTCGCGCTCGCGATATCAGCTCGACTTATCAAGGAACTGTTTTCAATGGTTATGATGCAAACCTCGATCATGTGATTTTCACTCCGAAAGGTGAGAAATTGATTATGAAAGAGTGCTGGAAAGTTAGGAGTTGGGATGTTCCAGAGGGTTTCTTGTGGGACTTTGAATCGGACTTGGTGCCAACTTCATTGCCAATCATTCTTAGAGAATATAGGTATGCAGGCTTTGGTTATCGTGCAACTGCCGACTGGACAAAAAGCAACTGCATCATGATGACGTCAGAAGGTAAATCCCGCCAGCAGATTGATGGAACTCGCGCACGCTGGATTTATATTACAGGACAATGTGCGAATGGAAAATCGGGTCTGCTATTCCTTGGTCATCCCGACAATTACAATGCTCCTCAACCACTGAGAATTTGGGATGAAAATGCAAATGGCGGACGAGGCGATGCCTTTATTAATTTCGCACCGACAAAAAATGAGGATTGGCAGTTGCAACCCGGTTATCCGGTTCGTCTGCGCTATCGCGTATTTGTTTATGACGGAGAAATGACCTCAGCGCGTGCCGAACAACTTTGGCAAGATTATGCAGATCCAGCTATTGTAGCTCCTTGCGAATAAATAACATTACAACATAAAAATATAAAATGAAGAATTTCAGAAGTTTATTTGTATTAGTGCTTCTAGCCATTCTCTGTGTCGGGAAAATGAATGCTCAACAGCAGTCAAAGATTACCGCTACAGCTTTCAATAGTCGTATAGACGTGGTTATTGACGGAAAATTTTTTACCAGCTATCACTTTCAGAACGACGAGAAATATCCTTACTTTTTCCCTGTCAATGGACCTGTTTCCGGAGGAAGTGTAACATCAATGAGAAATGGTGTTTATCCTCATCACAGTTCTCTGTTTTTTGGCTGTGATCGTGTTAATGGTGGTAATTATTGGCAAGAAGGCCTGGAACGAGGCCGCATCATCTCTTTAGGTGCTCGTGTTCTTGAAGTTCAAGGTAGTCGTGTAGTCATTGAGGATGAATGTATTTGGAAACGTCCAGATGCACCGGCTCCAATAAAGGATCACCGAATAATAACCATTTCAGCTCCATCTCCGGATCTTTATTTTATTGATTTCGATATCTCATTGGAGATGCTGATTGATGTAACTATTGAAAAGACTAATCATTCTTTTTTCAGTGCTCGAATAGATGCAGATCTCACTGTTCCTCAAGGTGGCACAATGGTGAATGCTGAAGGTAAATCTGGTGAGAAGGCTACTTTTGGTGTCGCTTCTCCTTGGATGGATTTCTATGGCCCTCGTAAGACTGGAACTGAAGGAATCGCCATCATGCAGCATCCTACTAACAAATGGTATCCTTCACCTTGGTTCACTCGTGATTATGGATTTATTTCTCCAACTCCGATGTATTTCCCTGCCAATGGCAAAAACACAGAATTAAAGAAAAATGATATTGTTAAATTGCGCTATCGTGTGGTTGTTCATAAGGGAACTCCACAAGAAGCTGGCATTTCTTCTCTCTTTGATCAATATAAAAATGAATAAGTTATGAACATAAATTTGGAAGGGAAAGTTGCTGTTGTCACAGGTGGCGGCGGTGTTTTAGGTGGAAGTATTTCTCGGAGTCTCATCTCAAACGGTGTTAAAGTCGCTGTCATGGACATTCGTCAGGATAAACTTGATTCTCGAGTTGAAGAACTTAAGAAAATAGGTAAAGATGCTATTGGCATTCCTTGCAATGTGCTTGATATGGAAAGTCTCGCTGCCGCGCGTGAAAAATTATTGGCAGAATGGGGAAGCATAGACATTCTTGTGAATGCTGCCGGAGGTAATCTCCCTGGAGCAACGTTAAGAGAAGATCAGACCATTTTCGATATGAAAATCGAAGATTTCAATCGGGTCACAGATTTGAATATGAATGGCACCATTTATCCGTGCATTGCTTTTGGCAAAGCTATGGCAGACGCTGGTTGCGGGAGCATCATCAATATCGCTTCTATGGCTTGTTATTCGGCAATTACTCGTGTTCCCGGTTATTCTGTTGCTAAAAATGGAGTAGAAATTTTCACTAAATGGCTTGCTATGGAAATGGCTCTTAAGTTCACGGAGAAGATTCGTGTCAATGCGCTTGCTCCAGGATTTTTTATTGGCGATCAGAACCGTGCTTTACTCATTAATCCTGATGGAACTTATACTTCTAGAAGTCAGAAAGTGTTAGCACGTACTCCGATGCGCCGTTTTGGCGACATCACTGAGCTGAATGGTATCGTACAATTTTTGTGCTCACCTCTTGCTAGCTTTATAACTGGTGCGGTTATTCCAGTTGATGGCGGATTCAGTTCTTTTAGCGGTGTGTAATTAATGGCATTGGAAAAGACATGGAGATGGTTTGGCGAGCGTGATACAGTTACGCTCGCTGACCTTCGTCAAATGGGCGTTGAAGGAGTTGTCACTTCTTTGCATAATGTTCCTCAAGGTTCCATTTGGCCGGTTGAAGATATTTTACACGTCAAGTCTTTGATAGAAAGTTTCGGTCTCCGTTGGAGTGTTGTTGAAAGTCTTCCGGTTCCGGAAGGCATCAAGATCGCTTCAAAGGAGCGCCCGATTCTTTTAAACAACTATCAGCAGTCATTGATGAATCTTGCTGCATGTGGTATAGACACAGTTTGTTACAATTTTATGCCTGTACTTGATTGGGCGAGAACAGATTTGCACTATCGTCTTTCTTCTGGAGGCGAAGGAATGATGTTTGATTTACCTACTTTTGCAGCATTTGACATCTTTGTACTTCGTCGTCCTCATGCTGCGGATGACTACTCTGAACTTGTTCTCCATCGTGCAGAGGAAATCAATCGTAACATGAGTGAGGAACAGAAAGAAACACTGGCTCATAATATCATCGTTGTTACGCAAGCGTTTATTGATGGCGTTGTTGATACAACATGCATAGATTACAAACAAAGTTTTCTCCGTTATCTTTCTACATACGAGAAAATCGGGCAGGATGAACTGCGAGCCAATCTTTCCTTTTTTTTGAAAGCAGTTGCGCCAGTAGCTGAGCAGTGCGGCATTTCGCTCTGCATTCATCCTGATGATCCACCATTTCCTTTGCTGGGTTTACCTCGTATCGCTTCAACTCTTGATGATTTGCTTTGGATAACGAAGCAATATGATTCACCTTCGAATGGAATTACGTTTTGTACAGGTTCACTATCGGGTAGAAAAGATAATGATCTCGTTGCAATGGCAGAGAAGCTTGCCTCTCGTATTTCTTATGTTCATTTGCGCAATACTGCTTGGACGCCTGCCGGACAATTCTATGAATCAGGACATTTGACTGGTAGTGTCGATATGTTCTCGATTGTAAAAATTATGCTTAAGGAACAGCGAAGACGTCGTGCTTCGGGTCGAAAAGACTCTAGAATGCCTTTCCGTCCTGACCATGGCATAAAGATACTTGATGATTTTTCGCGCGAAGCAAATCCCGGTTATCCATTAATCGGACGACTAAAAGGGTTGGCTGAGATTGACGGTCTGCAGACGGCTATCGAACGAATTTTTTTATCTGATGAAAAAGCAATGATATGATAATATTGTAACCTCTTAATTCTAATATGTATTTTTATTTGCCTGAAGTGTAATTAGTTGATAGTCCCTTGAATTTGTTATCAGGCATAAAAAACGACAGACGATTGGATATCGCCTGTCGTTTATTTTTTAGGAACTTTTTAGCAATTAGGACAACGTGGTTTAAGTTGTTTGAAAAAATCGTTTCCTTTATCATCGACAAGAATGAAGGCTGGAAAATCAACAACTTCAATTTTCCAAATTGCTTCCATCCCAAGTTCAGGATATTCAAGACATTCTATACTCTTGATATTGTTCTGAGCTAGAATAGCTGCAGGACCACCGATACTTCCCAAATAAAATCCGCCGTGACGCTTGCAAGCGTCAGTTACTTGTTGTGTACGATTGCCTTTGGCCAACATAATCATGCTGCCTCCACGACTCTGGAAAAGGTCAACATAAGGATCCATGCGGTTGGCGGTTGTTGGGCCCATTGAGCCACAAGCCATTCCTTTTGGAGTCTTTGCAGGACCTGCATAGTAAATTGGATGATCTTTGATGTATTGAGGAAGATCCTCGCCACGGTCAAGACGCTCTTTCAATTTAGCATGTGCAATGTCGCGACCTACAATGATTGTTCCTGTCAGAGAGAGGCGAGTAGCGACCGGATATTTTGTCAATTCAGCCAAAACATTCTTCATCGGTTGATTGAGGTTGATTTTTACTGCGTCGCCTTCGCCTGCTTCGCGTAATGATTGTGGAATGAGGCTTCCTGGATTGTCATCAAGTTTCTCAATCCAAATGCCATCGGCATTGATTTTCGTCTTAATGTTTCTGTCTGCTGAGCAGCTAACTCCCATTCCTACTGGACAAGAAGCTCCGTGACGAGGCAAGCGGACGATTCTGATGTCGTGAGCAAGATATTTACCGCCAAACTGTGCACCAAGTCCGATGTTCCATGCTTCCTGAAGTACTTCCTTTTCCAATTCGACATCGCGGAAAGCGCGACCGAACTCGTTGCCGCTTGTTGGTAGAGTATCATAGTAATGAGTGGATGCCAATTTAACAGTCAGAAGATTTTTTTCTGCTGAAGTACCGCCAATGACAAAGGCAATGTGATAAGGAGGACACGCTGCGGTTCCAAGAGTTTTCATCTTTTCAACAAGAAAAGGTACGAGAGTCGACGGATTCAACAGTGCTTTCGTTTCTTGGAAAAGATAGGTTTTATTGGCTGAGCCTCCGCCTTTTGTGACGCAAAGAAAACGATATTCCATGCCTTCGGTTGCTTCCAGGTCTATCTGAGCGGGAAGATTACATTTGGTGTTTACTTCATCGTACATTGTGAGAGGAGCATTTTGCGAATAACGGAGATTGTCTTCGGTATAGGTTTCGTAAACGCCTTTAGACAAAGCTTCTTCGTCACAATAACCTGTCCAAACATGCTGACCTTTTTCACCGTGAATAATTGCTGTTCCAGTGTCTTGACAAAGCGGAAGTTGACCTTTCACAGAAACTTCTGCATTGCGGAGAAATGTGAGAGCAACATATTTGTCATTGTCGCTTGCTTCCGGATCAGCAAGAATCTTAGCTACTTGTTCATTGTGAGCACGGCGGAGCAGGAAGCTGACATCATGAAATGCAGCTTTTGCCATTGCGGTTAATCCTTCCGGCGCAATTTTCAAAATAGGTTTCCCTTCAAACTGGCTGACAGATACATAGTCTTTGGTCAGCTGATAATATTCCGTTTTGTCTTCACCCAGCGGAAAAGGTTTCTGATAATGAAATGGAACTGTTGCCATGAATTTATGAGTTAATGTTATAGTCCTTTATTAGCTGCAAAGATAATAAATCCACTATATTTTCCATTCTTCATCGGTCAAAGAAAAGAAAATTACTATCTTCGCCATCGAATCAACAAATAACAATTTTATGAAGAATCTCAAGAGCTTGTTCTTGTTAACAATGACAATTCTTTTTGTCGGAACAATGTCTGTTCGTGCTGAAGGTAATGAACCGAAAAGTGTTGCAGTGCCAACGGTAGAGAAGGGCGAAGTCGTAGTACTCAACCAAGCAGGTTTTATATCTAAAGTCTGCGATTATAAGAAAAACAAAACAAATTGGGTTTATGTGGGGACAAAGCCTTGCATCATAGATTTCTATGCCGACTGGTGCGGACCGTGTCGTCAAATGGCGCCAATCATGAAGGAATTGGCCAAGCAATATGCCGGACGAGTGGTTTTCTACAAGATGAATGTAGACAACGAAAAGGAAATCGCATCTCTTTTCGGGATACAAAGCATCCCAACCTTCTTGTTTGTTCCTATGAAAAACAAGCCTCAGATTGCCCAAGGTGCAATTCCTAAGGAAGAATTGGTTAAAGCCATTGACAGTTTCCTCTTAGGGAAAGCATCAAAGTAGATTCCATCAAGAACTTTTGTTATCCGATAGTTCGAATTAATGCAACAAAAAAGTCTCCGTTATTGGCGGAGACTTTTTATTTTTTTGAGAGATTAAACTATTCAGCTTTATTCTCAGTTGCAGGAGCTTCTGCCGGTTTTTCAGCAGCTGCTTCTTGAGCGGCCTTAGCTGCAGCTTCTTCAGCAGCTTTTTCGGCTGCGGCTGCTGCAATTTCAGCCTTTTTCTTTGCAACAGCTTCTGCTTTTGCTTTGTTGATTTCCTTTTCAGCATCAAGACGAGCTTTCGTGTCAGCTTTTTTAGCATCTCTGTAGCCATCTTTGATTTTCTGGGTCTCAGCTTGTTTAGCAGTTAACCATGCTTGGAACTTAGCTTCAGCAGCTGCTTCATCAAAAGCACCTTTCTTAACGCCACCAAGCAAATGATTTTTGTAGCAAACACCTTGATGTTTGAGGATGTTGTGTGCTGTTGCTGTTGGTTCAGCACCTGTCTGCAGCCAATACAAAGCTCTTTCGAAATTCAAATCTACTGTAGCAGGATTAGTGTTCGGATTATAAGAACCTATCCTTTCAATAAACTTTCCATCACGTGGAGCCCTGCTGTCTGCGACTACGATCTGATAAAAGGCATATCCTTTGCGACCGTGTCTTTGTAATCTGATTTTTGTTGCCATTTTTAATTAATTTGTTTTTGCTTTCTATTAGCGGCTGCAAAGATACGATGTTTTTCTAAATTGGAAACTTTTTCCTGGAAAAACTTTTTCTATGCAGGCAAAACTTCTTTGAAACGGGTCAGAAAATCGTTCGCTTCATCCATTGAGAGGCATAGAGGAGGCAGAAGACGGAAAGTGTTACTCCCTGCAACTCCAGTAAAGACTTTCTTGTCGTAGAGAAGTTTTGTACGCATCTCTTTGATGCTGTATTCGAATTCGATGCCAATCATCAGTCCGCGTCCGCGAACCTCTTTTATTCCAGGCAATTTGTGCAGTTCATCCAAAAGGTATTTCCCAACATGAGCCGCATTGTCGATGAGTTTTTCCTTATTGATGATGTCGAGCACAGCAATTGCGGCACGACATGCGAGATGATTGCCTCCGAAAGTTGTTCCCAACATTCCATAGACCGGTTTAAACATCGGGCTGATGAGCAATGCACCCATTGGAAAACCGTTGCCGATTCCTTTTGCGACAGTAATCAAATCAGGACGTATGCCGGAATATTGATGAGCGAAAAACTTTCCGCTTCGTCCATAACCGCTTTGAATTTCGTCAAGAATCAGACATGCTCCATATTTGGTGCAAAGCTCGCGCAAGTCACGCATAAATTGGTCGTTCGGAATGTTAATTCCGCCAATGCCTTGTATGCCTTCGATAATCACACTCGAAACGTCGCCTTTCTTCAGTTCTGTTTCGACAGCGTCAGCATTATTGAAGGGAACATATGTGACAGGCATGTCTTCATTGACTGGAGCGATGATTTTAGGATTGTCTGTAACTCGAACGGCTGCAGATGTGCGGCCGTGAAAGGCATGAGAGAAAGAAATGACACGTTTTTTTCCATTATGGAAAGATGCAAGTTTCAGCGCGTTTTCATTGGCTTCGGCTCCGCTGTTGATGAGGAAGAGCGAATAATCGTCGTAACCGCACGTTTTACCGAGTTGTTCGGCCAACTGATGTTGCAGGCCATTGATAACAGAATTTGAATAAAATCCTAATTTGTTGACTTGGTCGCAGATAGCTGCTATATAATCGGGATGGCAATGTCCAACAGAAATGACCGCATGACCGCCATAAAGGTCAAGATATTCATTTCCTTTACTGTCCCAAACGTGGCAACCTTTGCCTCTTACAATCTCTACATTGAATAGAGAATATACTTCGAATAGATTCATTATTGTTTGTTTAATGGGCGCATTGTTTAAAAAGCCGATGCTTTCAGATGAAGGCCGACTTTCTCTTCGAGTCCGAACAACAGATTCATGTTGTGGACGGCTTGTCCGCTGGCGCCTTTCAGCAGATTATCTATAGTAGAAACGATAAGTAGTTTGTTGTCATACTTTTCCAGATGGATCAGACATTTGTTGGTATTGATAACCTCTTTCATGTCCGGATTATGTTCGGTAACGAACGTGAACGAATGGTCTGAATAATACTCGTTGTAAATCTGATAAAGCTCGTCGATAGGCAGTTCGCAGTGTGTTTCAATCGCCGCAAAGATTCCTCTTGCAAAATCGCCACGCATCGGAATGAAGCTGATGTCGCTGTCGAAGCCGTTTTGCAATTGCTTCAGGCTCTGACGGATTTCAGCCAAATGTTGATGCGTATAAGGTTTGTAAATAGAAAGATTGTTGCAGCGCCAACTGAAATGAGTTGTCGGTTGCGGAGCTTGACCTGCTCCAGTTGAGCCTGTAATGCCTGTGATGTGCACTTCGGATTTTAAAAGTTGCATTTTTGCCAATGGCAAGAGAGCCAATTGAATGCAAGTAGCAAAACAGCCTGGATTTGCGACATATTGGGCACTGCAAATGGCACGGCGGTTAAGTTCCGGTAATCCATAGATGAATTCATTGCCTTCGTCTTTGATACGGTAATCCTGACTGAAGTCGATGACTTTCAACTTGGCCGGGAGTTCATTTGAATTCATGAATTCGCGTGTTTGTCCGTGAGCGGTGCAGAAAAAGAGCAGATCGATGTCTTCGAGCGGGAGCTCGTCGGTGAAGCACATGTCAGTTTCGCCGAAAAGTCCTTCGTGAACTTCTGCCAACTGTTTGCCTGCATGGCTTTTGCTGTTGACGAATGTGAGTTCAACATCCGGGTGATTCAGTAGCAGGCGGATTAATTCTCCTCCCGTGTAACCGGCGCCGCCGATGATTCCTGTTTTTATCATGATTAGTATTGTTTATTATAGCATTTCATCTTTGTGATTGGCGTAATAAACGCGTAACGGAGTGGAAGTGACTTTGATAAAGCCCTTTGCATCTTCAGCAGTCCATCCTTTCTGCATTTCACCGTATTCACCGAACTTTGTCTTGACCAAATCGTCTTTCGAATCGACACCGATTGTCGAGAAAGAGTATGGACGAAGTTCGAGTGTGGAAATACCGTTTACATTACGTTGGCTTTCAGTCAGCATTGCTTCAATGTCACGCATAACCGGTTCAAGATATTGACTTTCATGCAGAAACATGCCATACCAGTTGGCAACCTGATCTTTCCAATATTGTTGCCATTTGCTCAGTGTGAATTTCTCAAGAAAACGATGAGCACCGATAATCAGCATTGGAGCAGCAGCTTCGAAACCGACACGGCCTTTGATGCCGATGATTGTATCTCCAACGTGCATATCTCTTCCGATGCCGTAAGCAGCTCCGATTTCCTCGACTTTGCGAATGGCAGCAATCTTGTCGTCGAATGTTTCACCGTTGACAGAGCATATTTCGCCTTTGCAGAAACCGATACTCAGCTGTTCGGTTCCACTTTTCTCCACTTGTTTAAGGTAAGCGCTTTCAGGAAGACCTTGCTTCGAGTCGAGAATCTCTCCACCGCAGATGGATGTTCCCCAAAGTCCGACATTATATGAGTATTTCATCTTTGTGAAGTCGGCAACAAATCCATGCTCACGCAGATAGTTGATTTCATAATCACGGGTGAGTGCCATATCACGAGTCAAAGTAATGATTTCAATGCCTGGAGCCATAACTAAGAACGTCATGTCGAAACGCACTTGGTCGTTGCCGGCTCCAGTTGAACCGTGAGCAATCGCATCAGCGCCAATTTCTTTTGCATAACGTGCGACGGCAATTCCTTGGAAAATACGTTCAGAACTGACAGAGATTGGATAAGTTCCGTTTCTCAGTACATTGCCGAAAACCATATACTTGAGACTTTTCTCATAGTATTCTTTCGTGACGTCAAGCGTTACATATTTGGCGGCACCGAGTTTATAGGCGTTTTCCTCATTTTTTTTCAGTTGTTCGTCGCTGAATCCACCAGTGTTTGCCGATGCTGCATAAACTTCGTAGCCTTTTTCCTTTGCGAGATACATTACGGTGAACGATGTGTCCAGACCGCCGCTAAAAGCTACTACTACTTTCTTCTTCTTGTCGTTCATATTTATTTAGTTTATTCTGATTTTGCACTTTTTTTCCTGCTCGTTTTCTGTGGAATGTTCGGGTCATAAAGCATAGCTGTACAAATGCAGTATTTTCGATTTGTACGCTTCAGCACGTCGTGATTGATACAGCCTTCGCAACCGCGCCAAAAAGCCTCGTCGTCGGTCAGATCGGCAAAGGTGACAGGCTTGTAACCCAAATCTGTATTCATTTTCATCACTGCTGCGCCGCTTGTCAGACTGAAAACCTTTGCTTTAGGCCAACGCATCCGTGCCAGTTGAAAAGTCATGTCTTTGATTCGTTTGGCAATGCCGAGATGACGGAATTTCGGCGAAACGATTAGTCCTGATGTTGTCACATATTGTTTGTTTCCCCAAGATTCAATATAGCTGAATCCGGCAAATTCGTTTCCGCATAAGGCGATAACTGCTTTGCCTTCATTCATTTTCGTAGCAACATATTCGTGAGTACGTTGTGCAATGCCGGTGCCGCGCACTTTGGCAGCATCACGAATTGTGTCTAAAATTGTATCGACGTAAATCTCATGAGATGAGTCTGCAATCATTACGTCGATTTCAACCGGTTTTTCTTTCTCTTCCATTATCTTATTTCGTTGAATTCTTGTTATATAAAGTTTTCTAACACTCTCATTATATCTTCGCGACTGAACCCTTCGCGCGGAATGACGAGAATAGTGTCGTCGCCGGCGATTGTGGCCAGAATTTCTGCCGAAGCATTTGAATCGATATCAGAAGCAATTCCCATAGCATATCCAGGACGCGTTCTGACGACAGCCAGATTGCCGGAGAACTCGACTTTCGGCTGTTTTTTGGAATATCCGGAATATGCAGGTAAGCGATAGACTGATAAACCCGAATTGTCGCGGATCTTGACAACATTAAGTGTCTGTATATCTCTCGAAAGCGTTGCTTGAGTTGCGTTGAATCCATGTTCTTTCAACCTTCTCAGAAGCTCTTCCTGGCTTCCTATCGAGGTTGATTCTATGATTCGGCTGATCTCATTTAATCTGTCTTCTTTCTTACTCATCTGAATATTTATTCAATCAGGCTGCAAAGGTAGTGGTTTGTTTTGAATAAATATTCATTTTAAATGAATTATTTATGCATTTATTTTTTCTGGAAGAAGATTTTCTTTCCTGAGCCAATTTCGAAGTGATATTCAACTATGCCTAAATCAACTTTGTCAAAGAATCCGCCTGTCGCTTCGGCCTTGACCTTGTTGCCGTCATAGCTGAAAATGAAATGCTGCTGATTCATCGCAGTAGGAGCGAGGAGCGCATATTCCAAGCCACGATGGAACCAATCTGGAGTTTCGCCTTCGACGTGACTGATAGCTTCTATCGGTCTGTTCTTATGCTGAACACCTTGTGTCACGCCATAACCGAGCGAAATCATGCAGACAAGTTTATCTTCACCATTGGCCAGCGATTTTGCCTTCAAATTGTATGTGAGGCCGACCCAACAAGTGTTGAGACCTAGCATTGCAGCTTTGAGAACGATTTGCTCGCCATAATAACCGACGCGTTCGTCCAAATCGTCGCTTTTTGTGCCAATCATTGCGATGCAGTTGCGGACATTCTTGAAGCTTCCGAATCGAGCCATCAATCCGTTGAAGGCTGTCGGGTCGTCAGTGAACAGCTTTATTTTCAAATTCCCTTCGCGATTGCATTCGTCGATGGTTTGTTGCAATGCTTCTTTTGTAGCATCGTCAATTTTTTGGTCTGTATATTTTCTAACCGAGTGTCGGCTTATGATTGCTTCGTCTATTGTCATTATTTGTCTATTGATTATCTTGTTTCTTTGTGACAAAATTACAAAGTTTCTATTCTCTGACAAATGAGAATCGTTTTACTTTTTAAATCACAAATCTTCATGCTTCGATAAGAGGTCCAAAAATAAAAAGTCTGAACTGCACGTGAAGATTTCGTTTTCAAAAATAAAATGTCTAATCTACGTGTGAAGATTTCGTCTCCAAAAATAAAATGTCTAATCTGCATGTGAAGATTTCGTTTCCAAAAATAAAACGTCTAATCTGCGTATGAAGATTTCGTCTCCAAAAATAAAACGTCTAATCTACGTATGAAGATTCCGTTTTTAAAAATAAAATGTCTAATCTGCGTGTGAAGATTTGGTTTTCAAAAATAAAACGTCTAATCTGCGTATGAAGATTCCGTTTTCAAAAATAAAACCTCTAATCTGCATGTGAAGATTGTATAATCTATATGTTTTGTCTTTTTCCACAGTTGTTTCTTACAGTACGTAATAATTTACTTGTAAAAAAAGTAATGCAACCTATAAACGGACATGAAAAAAGCAGCTGCAAACGGATTGCAACTGCTTTTGTGAGCCGAAGGCCGGACTTGAACCGGCGACCTACGCATTACGAATGCGTCGCTCTACCAGCTGAGCTATTTCGGCATTTCTTAATCGGGCGCAAAAGTAGTAACTTTATTTGAAATCTGAAAGCAGTTTGGATAAAAAATTATCTAGTTCAGGATCGAGATTCTTCATTAATGGTCCACCGAAATCCAAACTTTCGTCATCGATGACAAGTAGAGCTTCGATGATTGAGAAGTCTTCGTCGGTCAGACTAATGGCGAAAGGACGCATGAAACAAGGAAGGTCGAATGCTTTGCGGCCTTTCATCTGAGAAAGGACACTCTTGAGTAACCCCGACACTTTTCGCGTAAAATCGTCTTCTTCGCCGGAGTTGTTAATCCAGTCGAAAATGATGGTCTTTTCGAGCGGTTCACTGTTTTCGTCATAAATTGTCAGTTCGCCTGTGTCAGAGTCTGCTTGGACAAAGAGATCACTGAACATTTTCTCTGCACCTTGCGCAGTTAATTTTGCAATGGCAGAATTGAAGGTGTTTTCGATAACTGACTGAACTTTTGCGATATTTGCACTCATAATTTTATCTCTTTACAGCAATTGCGAATCAAAAGTAGTAATAATATTCGATGATGTTAATCTTTCCCATATTGAATCTTTAGTTTATTATCTGCTTGCAAACGTTTTGCAAGAGTTTCCATATAAGATTTTTGTATTATGGTCAGTGTGTCCTTGTCTCCGCCTGCTTGTTTGAATAATTCGTACGACTTTGTCGCATAGTCGAATGCCTCAGTCAATCGGGTCTTTATTTCAGAGCAAAGAGCCAGATTGGAAGCTAATCGAGCCTTGTCTTTTCCTTTTGCATGTTCGTAGAGAGATTTCCATCGTGTTGTCGCTTCGTCCCATTTCTCCACCGAGGCAAACGAGGAAGCTTCTTTCCAGCGTGATGAGAAACCGTTGTAATACCAACGGCTTGCATTTTCCCAATGTGGAACAAAGCAAGGCGCACTCTTGGCACCGATATATTTGCCGGTTTCGCGTAAAGCTTCATCATTGTTCGGGAGAATCAGATTCAGCTCTTTCAAATCATCAGCATATTCTTGCCATCGAAGACTGTCGCCGACAATAATCGTTGCCAAAGGTTGTTCGCGTGACGGCAAATAGGCGCGATAGACTCCAGCTACTTGAACATCTATTTGACCAAGTAACGTCTTGTCTCCCAATATAACAGCATTCCGTTCTAATTTGAAAAGCAGTTGGTCGAGCGAGATAATGGCTTGAGTGCTCGTTTCGTCACAAAGTGCTTTTACTTCCGCTTGTGTCAGTTTCTTATCTTTAAGATAACCGGCTGAATCAGTTTTGATAGGCTTGTTGTAGAGAAGTACATCGTTGAAAAACGATTCGTCGACAATTGTCTTACCCAATGTGTGGCAAGCTTCATATAAAGCGCTGTCGGCATGGATAGAGCAAGTGTCAGGCTTCCCAAAAATATTGTATGTGCATCCTTTATCAGAAGGTTGAGGTACTGCATTATTGACAACCAGCATGTTTCCGACACTTTCGGGGAAAGTGACTTCGGCCGGATTGTATGTCTGAATTTGCAGATGACTGATAGAATTGCATGCCGCAAAGATGAAAAGCGAAGAAATTAACAGAAGACGAATCGGATTTTTCATATTGATTTTTGCTGATGTGATTAGATAGAAAAGCAGTCTGCGGGAACAGACTGCCTTTCTTTTTTATTTCGTCCGTTTATTAAGCGTAGTCGCAGACAGCTTTGAAATATCCAATCGATTCAGCGATGCCGAGGAACGGATCAGACATGTCTTTTTCATATTCCAGACTGCACATTCCGGTATAATTAACCTTGCGCATCATGCGAACTAAAGCTGGGAAATCAATGATTCCACGACCGATTTCTACACAATGAGCTGCTTTAGTAGCGGATGGTTCGTCTTTGATATGCATATCAAACACACGAGTGTGATATTTCTTCAGGTCAGCGACAGGATCGAAACCTCCGCGTAAATCATGACCGACATCGAGACACATTCCGATGCGCGGATCAAGGTCTTTGACATGTTCCCAAATATCGGTGGCATTCGGATAAGTCTTAATGTCAGGTCCGTGGAGATGGATCGCATAACGGAAATCAGGGTCGTTGAGCGCTTTAATCTTCTTGTCGACATAAGGCAGCAGTTCATAGTTGGGAACACCAACCATTACATGAACTCCTACACGTTGTGCGTATTCGAAAGCTTTGTCGACTTCTGCTTCACTTCTCTGGTAAATCGGTCCAACACCGTAACCTGTAACTCCGGCAGCAGCCAGTTTTTCTTTGAAAGCTTTGATTTGTTCGTCTGTACAGTTCATTGGCAGATGAAAGTCTTTGATGCAGAGATAATGAATGTCAAGTTTCTGCAGCGTTTTCAAGGTCGTGTCAATATCAAAATGAGCGAAGGTGTAACCAGCACAACTGATGTGGAATGGGTTTACAGCTTTATCTGCTTTCTTTTTGACAGGATCAGGCATACCGGTAACTCCAGGAACATTCGCTTTAGCGATGCTTGCTGTTCCTATGAGAAGAGCTCCAGCCAGGCTTTGTTTAAAAAAGGATCTTCTAGAATTATTCATAAATGTTTATTGAATTAAGTTGTTTTCTTAAGCTGACAAATATACGGTTTTTTATTGAATTTCTTTAATTTCTTTTGTTTCTATGTGATTTGTTTGGTTTGAAGTCGGTAAAATCACGGTAAAAACAGAGCCTTTGCCTACAATTGACGTGACGGCAATTGCTCCACCCATTTGATTTACAAGGCCTTTACAGATAGCCAACCCTAAACCGACACCTTGATCCATGTCTTTCAATTGAACAAATCGGTCAAAAATCGTGTTAAGTTTGTCGGTCGGAATCCCTTCACCACTGTCTTCAACATAGAAGCGAACTTTGTCTTGCTCGTTGATATAACCAAAACGTATGAAACCTTGTTGAGTGTGCTTGATAGCATTGTTCAGCAGGTTTGTTATGATTTGAGTCAGTCTGTTCGGATCAGTGTAAAATACGATGTTTCCGTCGTTGTGCTGTTCTAATCGGACACCATCATGCATTCGCAGATTTGTTGCATGATAGATGTTGTCTATCAGTGAGTTTAAATCAATATTCCTGTAGTTGAACTGCATAGTGTTCGATTCGATTTTCGAAAGGTCGAGCACATCGTAAATCAGCTGTTGAAGCAGTTCGTTGTTGCTTTGGATGATTTTGGCATATTGAGCTCTGTTTTCTCTGTTGTCTTCGTCAATAAGCACTTGCGAAAAACCTACAATCGCATTGAGAGGCGTTCTGATTTCGTGATTCATATTGGCAAGGAAAGCCGATTTCAAGCGGTCGCTTTCTTCAGCTTTCTCTTTGGCTTTCTTGAGCTGGAAGCTGTGTTTGTTCCGTGCATAAGAAATATAGCCGAACGCACAACAAATGAGCACAAGAAACAGGATTCCGCTTTCCAACATAAGCATATGCGAATGGTCTTTTGCTGATTTAAGTTCCATCTGTTTGTTCTGCAGGGCCAAGTTGTCCAAGTCGTGCTGGTTGCGGAGTTTGGCTAGGTCGCTATAAAACTTGGCGGAAGTGATGGAATCGTGTTGGGTGATATATTGTGAATACAGTTCACAAGCTTTTTTGTAATCACCGGAATAATTATTCAGTTGTGCTTCAGCCAACAATATATCAAGCTTATATAAATAGAGTTGGTCAATCTTTTTCCCTTTGATAAAGTTTAATATTTGATGAGCTTTGTCATATTGTTTACTTGCCATGTAATAATAGAGTTTGACAATCAAGATGAATGTTCCACTCGTTTTTCCGGGCATGTGCTTCTCTGCTAAAAGTATGTTCTTGTAAGACATCTCGAAATTTTTCTTTTGCAGATAATCTAAGGCAAGAGAACGATAATAAGTGTAATACAAATCTTCCAAAGAAACCTCATTGCCAACATCAGTGATGTGTCTTTTTTCGCAGTAATCGATGTAACTTTTTAATTTCTTGTAGCATTCAATGTGATCGGTGTCGTCTTTATCGGAAGTATTCAGTCGTAATCGTATGATAAAAAAACGTTTTGAGATGGGAGCATTACGTTTTTCCATAATGTCAAGTACTTCTTTGTAAAGATTGATGCCTTCTTTTGTGAATCCTTGATGGATATAGGCAGAGGCAAGGCCTTGTTTAGCCATTTCTATTCCTTCGAGGAAGCCTGTTTTGCGTGCTTCTGCTATCATTTTATTGACTGCAGGAAGAATTTCGGCGTTTTTGTTTTGGTTGACAAGTGTGTATATATTCCATCCTTTCATCCGAAAAAGCTCTTCATACCGCTTTTGCATTAAAAGCAATGGCTCAGCCAATCGAAGAAAATAGCGCATGCTGTCGGGATTCGGTGAATAATAATGTTTTGCAAGAACAAAATATGCGTTTGCTTTGTATTTGTCGTTGTGCTGTACAACTGCTTCGTGAAGCAGTTCTTTTGCAATACTTATGTCGGCTGCCTGTATTTCTGATTGTAATGCGAGGCTATCCAAATAAATGAGCTTTTGAAGTCCTTGAAGTCCATTGGTTTGAGCAACGTCACTCACATTCTCTTTAGTGGCATTTGCCGATAAAGAAACAAACAGGAAGTATATGAAAGCAAATAATAGAGGTCTCATAAAGCGCTTATAAGTTTGTTCTTTTGCAAACATATAAAAATATTTCTTTAACACCAACTTAATGGCATTTTTCTATATCATTGTTCCTTTCTAAACGGCAAATATACTGTGAAAGTTGAACCTTTACCGAATGTTGACCTGACGCTGATTGTCCCATTCATTTGAGAGACAAGACCCTTGCAGATGGCTAATCCCAGTCCTACGCCTTTGTCCATGTCCTTCAACTGTACGAATCTGGCAAAAATCGTATCAAGTTTGTCGGCAGGGATTCCTTCGCCAGTGTCTTCCACAAAAAAGGTGATTTTGTCCATTTCCTTTTTATAGCCGAAACGGATGAACCCTTGCTGCGTATGCTTGATGGCATTGTTCAGTAGATTTGTAAGTATCTGCGTCAGACGGTTCGGGTCGGCGTAGAAAGTCAAATTTTCATCATCTTCAAGCAGCAAATGGACTTCTTCAGGCATTCGCAGGTTCTCAGCACTGAAGATATTGTCCATCAATTGTTTCAAATCGATATTTTTATAAGTGAACTGCATGGTGTTCGATTCAATTTTCGAAAGGTCGAGCACGTCATAAATCAATTGTTGCAGAAGTTCGTTGTTGCTTTGGATGATTTTGGCATATTGAGCTCTGTTTTCTCTGTTGTCTTCGTCAATAAGCACTTGCGAGAAACCGACAATCGCATTGAGAGGTGTTCTGATTTCGTGATTCATATTGGCAAGGAAAGCCGATTTCAAGCGGTCGCTTTCCTCAGCTTTTTCTTTGGCTTTCCTCAGTTGGATGCTGTGTTTGTTCCGTGTATAAGAAATATAACCGAACGCACAACAAATGAGCACAAGAAACAGGATTCCGCCTTCCATCATAATCATGCGTGAATGGTCTTTAGTAGCTTTCAATTCCATTTTTTTGTTTTGCAAAGCGAGATTATCGATGTCGTGCTGATTGCGTAGTTTGGCAAGGTCACCATAGTATTTAGCTGAAGTTATGGAGTCGTTCTTTGTGATGTATTCGCTGTATAGAGAGCATGCTTCTTGATATTTGCTTGATTCTTTAAGAATGTTAGCTTCCATTAAAATGAAATTAAGATAGTTCTTTGCCTTCTGTTTCATTTGGGTGGTTTGAGTCACTTTTTTGCATAATGCCAACGCTTTGTCGTATTGTTTGATGTGCTCATAATACTTTATCCATACGTATGTCAAAGAAATATCGGATTCATATTCTTCGCTATGCAGTTCTTCTATTTTGAGAAGAGCCTTGTAGGCAGTATTGAAATCGTTCTGTAAGGCTGCATCAAAAGCTTGAGTACGATATGAGACAAATTTCATGTAATCTAAACTCATTTCGTTGCCTAGGTTAAGAATGTGATTTTTTTCGCAGTATTTGATATATCTGTTAAGTTTTTCCAAACAACGTTTGTGTAAATCAAGTCCTGCATCATCATTGTTCAGAAGCTGCCGAATGATGTTGAACCGTTTTACAATAGGTGCGTTGCGTGCTTCCATTTTGGCAAGTACATCTTCATATAACTTAAGTCCTTCTGCAGTCAGGTTTTCTTTGAAATAGGCGAAAGCAAGCCCTTGTTCCGCTATCTCTTCACCTTCCGGATATCCGACTTTGCGTGCTTCTGCTTTCATTTTGTTGACGTTTGGGATAATTTCATCCGTTTTTCCTTCGTTGACAAGCGAATATAGATTCCATCCTCTCATTCGGAACAAGTCTTCCCAACGTTTCTGCTTGATAAACAATGGCTCGGAAATTTTTATGTAATAGCGCATGCTGTCTGGATTGATGGAGTAATAGTATTTTACAATCAAGAAATAGGCATTCGTTTTATAGAAATCGTTTTTATATTTAACGGATTCTTTCAATAAACGATCGGCTAAGTCTTTACGGTCGTTTGACTCGTTAACCGTTGATATGTAAGCCAAGCTGTCTAACACGACTAAAGTTCTATTCTCTTTTATCACGCTGGAAGGAATTACATTTGCATGTACTATAGTTGTAACAAGTATTGTAACAAGAAATGTAATTACCCTATGTCTTAGTATTAACATTTGTAGAATTGTTTGGGGTACAAAAAACGACTGTAAAAGTACAACTCTTTCCGTTTCAAAGTCAATTCTTTCAGATAATTTTTATATCTTTGTCGTATGTAAATTGTAAATCTCAGACCTGATAAAATTATATTTTTATATCATGAAAACTAAGAAATTAAACAGGAGACAGTTTATTACAGGCGTTTCGGCTGCTTCACTTGGTTTGATTGCGACTAATAAAGTATTGGCGAAAACATCAAATATCATAATTTCAAGTACAGCGACAAAGAAGCTTGCGGCATTGGGTGGCGATCCTGTTCGGACAGACAAATCATGGCCGCGTTGGCCGATGCCTGACGATGATATCGTGAATTCAATTACAAACACGGCTCGCAGTGGCATCTGGTGTAGAATTGACAATCCCCAAAATGGGAATGTCGCTACTTTTGAGAAAGAATATGCCCAATTGATGGGTACAAAATATTGCGTTGCAACCGGTGCCGGGACACAAGCTCTTCATACTTGTGTCGAAGCTTTGGGCATTGGTCCTGGCGATGAAATCATCACTTCTCCTTATACCGATATGGGAACGCTTCAGTCGATTCTGTCGGCCCGTGCTCTTCCCGTTTTGGCGGATATTGAACGTGACTCTTTCCAGATTGACCCTGAAGATGTGGAGTGCAAAATCACTTCCAACACGCGTGCAATTATGCCGATTCATATCATGGGGCAAGCCTGCAATATGGATAAGATAATGGCGATTGCTCAAAAACACAATTTGCTTGTCATAGAGGATGCTTGCCAAGCTCATTTAGGCTTATTCCATGGGAAGAGACTTGGTTCAATAGGTAATGCAGGCTGTTTCAGTCACCAATCATCAAAAACGATTCCTTGTGGAGAAGGCGGAAGTATTATTGGTGATGATGAAGCCTTGATGGACAGATGCTACACGATTCAGAATCATGGAACAGACCGTCACGGACACAGCGTTACAATCGGACCTAAATATAGGATGAATGAATTTGAGGCTGCTATTTTAATGGCTCAAATGCCGAAAGTGACGGCTCAATGGGAAAAACGGTGCGAAAGTGCAGCTTATTTGACTGAAGGATTGAAAGATTGCAAGGGATTGGTTCCTCAAACTCTTTATGATGGCCCGAAAAGCGGCTCGTTTTATCTTTATGCCTTAGGCTATCGGAAAGAATATTTCAATGGAGTTCATAGGAATGTCTTTATGAAAGCTTTGGCTGCAGAGGGAATTCCTGGATTCAGTTCTTGGATTAAAAACGGGTTGCAACATGAGCCCTGGGTTGACCATATCTTGGGTTTGAGGGAATATCAGAAGATGTACGAACCTTCACGGTTGAAGGAATATAAAGACGTGATTTTCTGCCCGAATGTCGATCGTGCTGCCGACGACGAGTTGGTTATGTTGTGGGCAAGTGGTGTCCTTCTTTCAGATAAAAAGACGCTTGACGACATTATTAATGCGATTATGAAGATTTTTGAGAACAGAGATCAGTTAACGCAAATGTAAACCATGAAAGATTCATATATATCGAGAAGAGATTTTCTTAAAAGAAGTTCGTTGACAGGTTTAGGTATTGCTGCCGGATTGGAAATGACTTCTCCTGTACATGCTGAAATACCGTTGAATAAGCCGCAAGAATCTCAGGAAAAAAAGGAAGAACCTGAGCCTGCACTGAAGGTTTCACTGTTCGATATTGATGCAACTCCTCCTGTCGGTTCGCAATTGGCTTATGTTCCGATGATTGCTTCGTGGGATTTGAGTTTGCGTGCCAAAGGTCTGGTTATTACAGGTGCAGGTTCGCCACTCGTTATCTGTGCTATCGATTGGATTGAAATATGCAACGAAAGTTATGATGCTTTCAAAGAAGCGTTGGCAGAAGGAGCGAGAACTACGCTGGACAGAGTGACTGTACATACTTTGCATCAGCATGATTCCGTTTATACGGATTTCTCAGCTGAGAAAATAATTGTAGCAAATCATCAAAATCCAGGTTGTTTTGAGAGCACATTCCAACGTGCTTTCCTTGAGAAATTGTCGAAAGCTGTTGCCGACTGCTTGAAGACGACAACTCCAATCACACATCTCGGTTGTGGAAGGGCTGAAGTTCACCGTGTTGCGTCAACACGCCGAATTTTCAATCCTGACGGTTCGTTCAAAACGACCCGCTTTTCTGCCTGCAAAGATCCCGAAGTCCAAGCGGCTCCAGTTGGTCTGATTGATCCGAATGTCGATTCTATTAGTCTGTGGAATAATGAGACTCCTGTTGTTGAAATGACTTTTTATGCAACTCACCCGCAAAGCTACTATAGAGTTGGTATTGCAAATCCTGACTTTGTCGGTGTTGCCCGCACGATGAGGCAACTTGCTGTTCCGGAAGCCATGCATATCCATTTCAATGGCGCAGGCGGAAATGTCTCAGCTGGTAAATTTAATGACGGTTCCAAAATCAATCGTCTGATTCTCGGTCAGCGTCTTGCTGAGGGAATGAAAAATGCTTGGGAAAATGTTGAGAAGGTTCCTATTACCGCAGAAGATGTTAAATGGAAAGTGGAGAAAGTCGCTTTCAAACCTTCTTTGTATATGCCTGAATTGGAAAAACAATTGAAGGAAAATCCAAAGATGTATGGCGACGATACTCTCAATGGTCATAAAATGGCTTTTTACCAACGTTGTAAAGACGGTAAGAAACTCGATTTTGAATGTCTAACCATCAAGAACGCACGGATTTTGTTTCTTCCAGCTGAAATGTGCATCGAGTTCCAACTCGCAGCGAAAGCTGAAAGGCCGGATTTATTCGTGACAATGGCCGCTTATGGCGATTGCGGACCTGCATATATTTGTCCAACTCATGCATTTAACGAAGGCGGTTACGAAGTCAGTCAAACTGCCAATAATACTGCCCCTGATACTGAAAAAGTTGTTCTTGCAGGAATTCATGCATTATTACAAGATTGATTAAGAAAAGTCTTTGGAAATATTCTTGGCTTCACTGACGGTCGTCTTTTTTATTTCTCAATATACAGAACAGAATACTTATCGGAACGATTCGAAGACAACTTGTCGCCTTCAACATTCCGCAGAAAAAGTATATTTCTATGCTGACGGCGAAATCCCGACTTACATCAGTTGATTGCTGTTGACAAGAATAGCCCAGTTTATGCTTTGGCTCGCTTTATGCACAACGGTAAGGAATTTAAGAACCTCGTGAAGATTAAGGTTCCGTTGTGCAACAGATAAATTTTCTTTCAGGATTTAATTCTGCACTTGATGGTGTAGGTTACAACGCCCCAAACTTTGAAACTGTCGTTTGCCGAAACTTTGATGATTGGGAAATCAGGATTCGCCGGTTTCAATTCTATTCCGTTATCAAGAATATAGATGAATTTCATAGTGAATTCTCCGTTGATGAAGCAGATGACAATGTTTCCGTCAACAGGTTCAAGGCTTTTGTCAATAATCAGAATATCGCCGGGTTCGATTCCGGCATCTATCATTGACATACCTGCGACTCGACCAAAAAATGTGGTTCCAGGATGATTTATGAGTTCTTTTGAAATGTCGATTGATGAGCTCATGTATCCTTGTGCTGGAGAAGGAAAACCTGCATGAATAGGTTCTTCTGCAATAGGAATATCATTTTGGAATAAGTTATCTATCGGATAAACTGCAATCTCATTTTTGTTATTCTCTTTCATGTTTGTTATCTAAGTGAATAGGAACTTTTGCTTTTCTTGGAAGCGTTACATAGAAAGTCGAACCGACATTGACTTCTGAGACTACTTTAATTGAGCCTTCCATCTGTTTTACCAAACCTCGACAGATTGCAAGTCCCAAGCCGACACCTTTACTTAAATCATTCAATTGAACAAATCTCTTGAAGATAGTTTCCAGCTTGTCTTGAGGAATTCCTTCTCCTGTGTCTTGAACAAGAAACACAACTTCTGTCGGTCGTACTTCGTATCCGAATCTTATGAAACCTTTTTTTGTGTGCTTGATTGCATTGTTAATTAGGTTTGTGATAATCTGCGTCAATCGAGTGCGATCAGTGAAGAAGAATACAGGTTCGCAATCAGTCAATTCCAAAAGAACATTTTCAGGCATACGTAGTTTGACCGTGTTATAAATATCGTTCATTATCGGAGCAAGCGGATAATTCTCGTTGAACAGGGTCATTGAGTTCGATTCAATTTTTGAAAAATCCAAAACATCATTAATAAGACGTTGTAAGACTTCATTATTGTTAATAATGATATCGCTGTATTCCTGTCTTGATTCCATACTATCTTCGTCAACGAGAAGTTGTGAAAATCCGACAATGGCATTCAAAGGAGTTCGGATTTCATGATTCATGTTCGCAAGGAAGGTTGATTTCATCCTATCACTTTCCTCGGCTTGATTCTTGGCAATCTTGAGTTGAGCACTGTAACGACGGAGACGAGTAATGAAGTAATATAAAAGGAAACTGATAATCACAAGAGCAAAGACTACACTCCAGAGGATTTGTATCTGGCTCTTGTTTTTGATGGTTTCAACGGTCATTTGCTTATTCTGCAACTCCAATTTATCGACATCGTGTTGGGCTCGCATCTCACTGAGTTCTTTCATATAGGTTGAACTGGAGATTGAGTCTTGCAATTGATAGCACAGCCTGTATAAAGATGCGGCTTCTTGATATCTGCCGAGTTTCATCATAATATCTGCTTTATCATTCAGACGTCCCATATAAACTCTGGTCATTTTCCTTTCTTTAAAATAATCGCAGAGTTGATTGATGACGTCTAAGGCTTTGTCATATTGCCCAATATTCCGGTAGTATATAAAATAAAGCTGTTGGATTTCATTACTTGCCAAGGCCAATTTATTGTCATCGATAATTTTTTCTGCTTCCTGTAAATAATGAAGAATCTTATCATTATAATTATTATTATTCATTTCAAGGTATGCAGTTGCATAGTCTCGATTGAGTAAATATTCAACGTAACAGGTTGGATTCTCATCGTCTAGTTGTTTTATTCCTTTTGACTTTAAGTACTTCACAATACTTTCGAGTTTCTGAACATAAAAAAGCCTTTTTTTTATCAAACCGGATTTAGTCAATTTTCGAATGACGTAAAACTGCTTGATCATAGGGGCGTTTCTTTTTTCCATTCCTCTAAGGATGTCTTCGTATAAAAGGTAACCTTCTTTTTCCAAGTGGTTTCTCATGTAATATTCCGCCATTGCTTGATTCGCAACATCTTCTCCATTAATATCATGAAGTTTTCTTGCTAATTGTCGAGTTTCTTCAATCCCATTCAGTGCACTCTTGTTGTATCCAGCGTTTATGTCGGCAAAGATTTTCCACCCTTTTAGTCGGAACAACTCTTCATAACGTTTTTGCTCAAGAAAAAGAGGTTCTGCTAAATTCAAATAAAACTCTAAACTATCGGGATGATTGGTGTATAATTTTTTCATTACGAGAAAGAGTCCGTCAGCTTCGAATTTTTTGTTGTGCTGTCTGCGGGCTTCAGAAAGAAGCTGACGTGCAGAACTTTCGGCTTTGCTGTTGGCAATGTTTGCGATAGCCATTTCATGCAGGGCATGAAGCGCTGTCGTATCTGTTTGTGAGGGTAACGAAAAACATGTCATACTTACAAACAGTAATGAAAAAAAGGCTGTTACCTTTAGCATCACCTAATGATTTTACCCCAAAGGTATAAAAATTATATTAATCAAGCAGACTTCTCCAATCCTTATCTCAATGATGCGATGTTTTCTTCTATCTGTCGTATCTTCGATTCAGCATCAGCTTGCTTTTTGCGTTCCATTTCGATTACTTTGGCAGGAGCCTTTGATACAAAACTTTCGTTGGAGAGTTTCTTTTGAACCATCATCAAAAATGTCTTGTTGTATTCCAAATCTGCTTCCAGTTTTTTCAGTTCTTCATCTTTGTCGATGAGATTTCCCAGAGGAACTGCATATTCAGTTGTCCCGATAAGGAAAGACGAAGCGCCTGCAGATTTTTCAGTCGTTTGACGGATTTCTGACAAATTGCACATCTTTGCAAGAGCCCTGTCAAAACGAGCATCATGTTTACCAAGAACTTCAAGCGTCAGCATTTGCTTATTGGCAAGTTCTTTTTGAACACGGATTGTGCGAATATGAGAAACGATTTCTTTTATTGAATCAAAAGCTTTCAGATATGCTTCGTCGAAAGATTGGGCTGTAGGCATTGCTGCATTCATCAAACTTACACCTTCTTTGCGAGGTTCCAAGTCATGCCACAATTCTTCACTGATGAATGGCATAAACGGCTGCAGCATTCGGAGCAGACAATCGAAGAAATGAAGTGTAGATTTGTAGGTCGTCTCATCAATCGGTTGTTGATAAGCGGGTTTAATCATTTCAAGATACCAAGAGGAGAAATCGTCCCAGAAAAGACGATAAATGTTGGTCATGGCTTCGCTCAAGCGATATTTGCTGAACAAGTCATCAACTTCAGCGAGAGTTTTGTCCAAACACATCTGGAACCAGTCGACAGCAACTTTTGCAACTTCTGGTTGAGCAGTTTTTTCGATTTGCCAACCTTTTACCAGACGATATGCATTCCAGATTTTGTTACAGAAATTTCGTCCTTGTTCGCATAAAGCATCGTCGAAAGGAATGTCATTTCCAGCTGGAGCAGCCATCATCAAACCCATACGAACGCCATCGGCGCCGTATTTCTCTATTAAACCAATCGGGTCAGGCGAGTTGCCGAGCGATTTGGACATTTTCCGTCCTAATTTATCGCGGACAATTCCAGTGAAATATACATCTTTGAATGGGAAAGTTCCGCGATATTCATAACCGGACATAATCATTCGTGCAACCCAGAAGAAAATGATGTCTGGAGCTGTAACAAGTACGCTGGTCGGATAGTAATAGTTGATTTCTTCGTTGTTGGGATTGCTGATTCCATCGAAGAGAGAAATCGGCCAAAGCCATGATGAGAACCATGTGTCGAGGCTATCTTCATCTTGACGTAAATCAGTCAGTGTTAGAGAAGAGTCTCCTGTTTTCTCTTTGGCAAGAGCAAGTGCTTTTTCAGGTGTCTCGGCAACGACAAATCCGCCTTTTGGCAAATAATAAGCCGGGATTCTGTGTCCCCACCAAAGTTGTCGGCTGATGCACCAATCTTTGATGTTTGCTAGCCAATTATGATAAGTGCTCTTGAATTTCGGCGGGAAGAAACGGATTTCGTCATTCATCACTGGCGGCAAAGCCATATCAGCGAAATGTTTCATGCTGAGGAACCATTGCATCGACAACTTAGGTTCAATAGGAACATTTGTCCTTTCAGAAAATCCAACTTTATTGTCGTAATCTTCAACTTTTTCCAATAAGTCGGCAGCTATCAAATCCTTTTCGATTTGTTCGCGTACATCGAAGCGATCCATGCCAACATAAAGTCCACCTGCTTCGCTGATTGTGCCGTTGTCGTTGAATATGTCAATTGAAGGCAAATTGTATTTTTCACCAAGCATATAGTCATTGACATCGTGTGCTGGAGTAACTTTCAAACAACCTGTTCCAAATTCTATATCAACATATTCGTCTTCAATAACTGGAATTTCACGACCGACAAGAGGAACAATCACATGTTTGCCTTTCAGATGTTGGTTCTTAGGATCTTTCGGATTGATACACATTGCTGTATCGCCCATAATGGTTTCTGGACGGGTTGTTGCAACAATGGCGTAGCCGTTTTCACCAACAATCTTATAACGCAGGTAGTAAAGTTTACTGTGCTCTTCTTTGTAAATGACTTCTTCATCACTAAGCGCGGTGAGAGCTTTCGGATCCCAGTTTACCATTCTTACACCGCGATATATGAGGCCTTTATTATACAAATCGATAAAGACTTTAATGACACTTTCAGAACGTGTTTCATCCATTGTAAAAGCCGTGCGATCCCAATCGCATGAAGCTCCTAGTCGACGCAGTTGCTGAAGGATGATGTCGCCATGTTCTTTCTTCCATGCCCATGCATGCTGAAGGAACTGCTCACGGGTTAAATCGCTTTTCTTGATACCTTCTTTTGCCAGTTTAGCAACGACCTTTGCTTCGGTTGCAATTGAGGCATGGTCGGTTCCTGGAACCCAACAAGCATTGAATCCCAACATTCTGGCACGACGGACAAGTATATCTTGAATAGTATTATTAAGCATGTGCCCCATGTGCAAAACGCCTGTAACATTTGGCGGCGGGATGACTATTGTGTAGGATTTACGTTTGTCAGGCACTGAATGGAACAATCCGTTTGATGTCCAATATTGATACCATTTGTTTTCAACTTCTGCAGGATTATACTTGCTCGAAATATTTGCCGAATTATTTAGGCCTGTCGATTCCATCTCTTTCTTTTGTTTGAATTACTTAGTTCCGTATTTTTTGAAATACGAGTGCAAAGATACAAAAAAAGATATCTCGGAATGCATCTTCTTCCAAGATATCCGTTTTCTTCTCGATTCTCTTTACATTTGATACTTATTAGACCTTTATTCTATTTCATTTTGAACGCATCAGGTCTTTATTCAGACACAGGTATGTTTGATGAAATAAAAAAGATAGAAGGTGAGTTGCGACAAAAGATTGCAGATAAGTTTAAAAGTTTTTATCTTTGCGCTTAGATATAGAAGAAATGAAACTGAAATTAATTACAATGTTTGCCTTCATGCTGCTTATCACGGCATGCAATGGTCAACAGAAAAACAATAAGGCAAATCCTGCTTCAGGTGATAAGACTTTCAAGTTGCCTGAGATTCCGTCGGTTATTACTTCTCCTTCGGAACGTGCCGCTTATCTTGTCGCCCACTATTGGGATAATTTTAACTTTCTTGATACATCGCTTGTCCACATGCCTGACATCAGTGAACAGGCTCTTTGTAATTATATCGATGCTTTACGTTACGGTACTGCTGAAGACGATTCTCTTTCGATTATGACAATGCTCCATAAAGCATCTGCCGACAGTACAATGTATGGGTATTTCGTCAAACTTTACGAAAAGTATCTTTATGATCCGAACTCTCCTCAACGTAACGAGAACCTTTATATTTATGTTCTTCGTTCAATGTTGGCAGAACCGGTTCTTAGTCCGGTAAACAAAATTCGTCCACAAAGCCTCTTGGATTTGGCTGTTAAGAACCGTATCGGTTCAAAAGCGACAGATTTTACATATACTTTGTCCAATGGTTCGAGTAAGAAAATGTCGATGCTCAAGACAGATTATCTTTTCCTCTACTTCTATGATCCTGAATGTGAAAACTGCAAAAAGGTTACAGAAGAGATGAAATCGTCAAACCTTCTTCGCGAAGCAATTGCTGCAGGAAAAGTAAAGATTCTTTGTGTTTATCCGGATGAAGACATGGCTGCTTGGCACAGACACTTGTCAAATTTACCAAGTGAATGGATAAATAGTTATGATCATACAATATCCATTAAGAATAATCAGATTTATGATTTGAAGGCTATGCCGACAATATACCTTCTAGACAAGGATAAAATTGTTTTGTTGAAAGATTGTACTTTGCCGGAACTTGAGAACTTTTTAGGTAGCCGTTTAGGTTTGACAAAGACAAAATAACCACACATAAAACAGTTTTTGGGAATGAATGAAAGAATCAGATTGCGTCTGCAAGGCTTGACAAACAGTCAGATACAGGCAGGAGCCTATGCTTTGATACTTGCTGAAGAGAACGGTAAGTGTCGAATACCTGTTATTATTGGAACAGCTGAAGCTCAGTCTATTGCTATTGCACTAGAGCATATCAACCCGCCGCGTCCACTTACTCACGATCTTTTTATTTCTTTTGCACAGTCTTTCGGAATACAGTTGCTTGAGGTGCTAATTTATCGTTTTGAAGATGGAGTTTTCTATTCTGAAATACTTTTTAGCGATGGAAAAGATAATGTACGAATTGATTCACGGACATCCGATGCCATTGCATTAGCCATTCGGGTGAATTGTCCTATTTACACGACTCCGCAGATTCTCAAGGAATGCGGTGTTGAGATGGATAAAAACGAGAAAAAAGAGGACGGTGAAGAACCTATGGTTTCGGCTGATGATTACCTGTTGAACATGGAACCTGAAGAGATAAAAGATCCTGAACAACTTAAACGTTGGCTTTCTTTGCTTGATGAAGAAGAACTTGACGAACGGCTTGAAGATGCCGTAAATGATGAAAAATATGAGTTTGCAAAGATGTATAGAGATGAGATAAACCGTCGTAAAGACAAAAATATTACAGAAAAATGAATGAACAGATTGGCTTTACCTTCGAATCGCTTTGGCGAGGTATTTTAGGTATTATAGTTCTTCTTGGTGTAGCATATCTATTAAGTTACAACCGAAAGAAAATCGATTGGAAACTGGTCGGTGGTGGACTTTTCATGCAGTTGGTATTTGCTTTGGCGGTATTGTACGTACCTTTTGTCGGAACTGCATTAGAATGGATTGGCAAATGTTTTGTCAAATTGATGGATTTTACGCAAAGTGGTGTCGATTTCTTGTTAGGACACTATGCATCAAAGTCACAAGGCTTTGTCTTTATGATTCATTCTTTACCGATTGTCATATTCTTTTCTGCATTGGTTTCTCTTTTCTACTATTGGGGAATTATCCAGAAAGTCGTCAGTGGTTTTTCGTGGATTCTCCGTAAATTTATGAAGATTTCCGGTGCTGAAGGACTTGTTACTGCTGGAAATGTATTTTTAGGAATGACCGAATCGCCTATTATGATTAAAAATTATATGCCGGCAATGAACCGTTCTGAAATATTCCTTGTAATGGTTGCAGGAATGGGAACTATCGCTGGAACTGTAATGGGAACTTATATCGGAATGCTTGGTGGGGCTGATGAAGTTGCCCGGGTTTTATTTGCCAAACATCTGCTTTCTGCTTCATTGATGGCTGCTCCAGGTTCCATTGTAATGGCGAAAATGCTCTGTCCGCAGACTGAGGATGTTGATGATTCATTGACAAAATCAAAGAAAGGCTTTGAGAAAAATAATTCTTCTGCTCTTGATGCTTTGGCTTCCGGAACGACAACTGGCATTAAATTGATGGTCAATATTGCTGGAATGCTTTTGGTCTTCATTGCTGTTGTTGCTTTATGTAATTTTGTCTTGACAAAAATCGGCAGTATAAGCGGTCTTAACGAACGAATCGTTGCTTTTACGGATGGAAAATCTCAAGGCTTGACTTTTCAATTTATTCTTGGTCTTGTTTTGTCTCCTTTTATGTGGCTTATCGGAGTTCCGACACCTGATATTATGCTTGTCGGATCATTACTTGGGCAGAAAACTGTACTTAACGAATTTGTGGCTTATTTCCAACTTGAACAATGGAAAGATGCAGGAATGTTTTTATATCAGAAATCGATATTGATGTCAACTTATATTTTGTGTGGATTTGCGAATATTTCTTCAATTGGAATTCTGATTGGAGGATTGGGTGTTCTTGCACCTGAAAAGCGTTCTCTAGTTACAAAATTCGGATTTCCTGCTATGGTTGGTGGAACACTTGTGTCTATTATGTCTGCAACTATCATCGGAATGATTCTCAATTGATATAGATTTAATGAATTACATCTTTTTTGCTCCAGACATCAAATCTTCTCCTTTTTTACCAGAAGAAGAGTCGGCACATTGTGTACGTGTGCTTCGGATGAAAGAAGATGATGAGATTTTACTTGCCGATGGAAAAGGCTTCTTTTATCAATGTTCAATCGTTAATGCTCATCCCAAACATTGCCAAGTCAGAATAGAAAACAGTTGGAAGGAAAAATCTTTACGTTCATTCTTCCTTCATATTGCTGTTGCGCCGACAAAGAACATAGCACGAATGGAATGGTTTGCTGAGAAAGCGACAGAAATAGGTATTGACGCAATCACATGTCTTAATTGTCGTTTTTCAGAACGTCGCGAGCTGAAGACTGAACATTTAACTAAGGTGCTTGTCAGTGCAATGAAGCAGTCTGAAAAAGCAACTATGCCACAGTTGACGGGGATGACAAAATTTGAAGATTTTATTAGTCAACCTTTTGACGGGCATAAGTTCATCGCTCATTGCGAGAAAGAAGAAAAGCCACTTTTGAAAACGATTTATCATTCTGGGGAAAATGCGCTAGTCCTTATCGGACCGGAAGGAGATTTCAGCAAGGATGAAATTAAATCGGCTTTAGAACACGGATTTGAACCAGTTTCACTAGGCGAGAGTCGACTTCGTACTGAAACTGCAGCACTTGTTGCTTGTCATACTATTGTTCTTATTAATCAGTAGGTTTTGACTGCTCTTTCATCTCAGGATAGCTGATGCGTGTATGATACATCGTTTTCAGCTTTTCGATGAACCTGCTTTTAATCGTTTCGATGTCACGGAATGTAAGTGGAGCGTTTTGCAACAATCCATCAGCAATTTGTCCGTCAATTATTTTATTGACAAGTTGCTGAATGCTTTCATCGGTATGCTCTTTAAGACTTCGTGACGAAGCTTCAACAGCATCTGCCATCATTAAAACAGCAGTTTCGCGAGAGAATGGGTTTGGCCCAGGATATGTGAATGCTTCTTCATCGATTGGAGTGTCAGGATAAGCATTTTTGAATGAATTATAGAAGAATTTTGCTTTCCCTCGTCCATGATGTGTTCGAATAAAATCGATAATTGTCTTTGGAAGATGATATTTCTCTGCTTTTTTAACGCCATCAGTAACATGGCTAATGATGACTTCGGCGCTTTGCTCGAAACTCAATTTATCGTGTGGGTTAGTATTCCCTTGATTTTCCGTGAAGAAAGCAGGATTATCCATTTTGCCGATATCGTGATACATTGCACCAGTACGAACAAGTTGAGAATCAGCACCGATTGCCGCCGCGGCCTCAGATGCAAGGATTGAAACTTGAACAGAATGTTGAAATGTCCCAGGAGCAAGTTCTGACAGCTTTTTCAAAAGAGGTGTGTTTATGTTTGATAGTTCCACAAGAGTGATGCTCGAAACATAACCGAAAGACTTTTCCATCATGTAAACGAGAATATAACTGAACATAAGCAGGATGAAGTTGATTCCGAAGTAAAGTGCCATCATATAGTTGATTTTACTGAAATCCACTTCTTGATATATATACAGACTGAAATCACACAGAACATAAGAAAGGAAAATGAAAAAGGCGCATCTCATCAGCTGCGATCGTTCATATAATTCTTTTAGGCTGAATGTTACAACCATGCCGGCTATAATCTGCATCAACAGAAATTCGTATGGGAAAGGCGCAATCAGAGAACAAATCATCACTGTGACCAGATGTGTAAAAAGTGCTGTTCGCGAATCGAAGAAAGTTCGCACAACTATTGGCACGATTGCATAAGGAATAATATATATGTTAAACAATTGATATTTGACAACAAGCTCTGTCAAAATTGTTGTTGCGAAAACACATAAGATAAGGAAAAACATGTGTCGGTGATTGGCAAATATTTTGCGGCGGAACGACCAGAGATAAAGCCAAAAACAGAAAATAATGCCACAGATGAGCAGGAATTGTCCGGCAAGAACAATGCTCTGTTTGTGCGAATCGATAGCTTTTGCTTCATGGACGATTTTAAGTGAGCGAAGGATATTATATGTGTTACTGTCAACAATTTGACCGCGATCGACAATCCTTTCTCCTGCTTGAATCATTCCGCTTGATAACGGCAGGCTACTCAATAACTCACTTTTGAATTGGTGAGTCATTTCTGCGTCATATTTGACATTCTCTGTTAAGTATCTATCAAAATTGCATGATTGAAGGATATGTTTATCCAATTGTAATGGGCAATTGTCTACAATGAACTCGTAGGCAGATTTGATAGTAAAGAAATCGCTGCTGTATTGCAGTTGAGCCATGTTGTTTCTGACGACATTGATGCGTGGGTAATTGACCTTTTTGAAAGACTCACTTGCGTCTGTCGTAACAATACCTTTATTATACAGTTTTTTGAGAACGTTTTCAATATACTGCATATATGAGGCTGAAGCCTTCTGTCCATTTCTTTTTGCAGCATAATCTGAACGCATGGTCTCTATCTGCTTTGCAGCAACAGTTGTATCTATACGATAGTATGGCTGGAAATGCTTCAAAAGACTATCTTTTTCAGATTTGATGACGGCATCAGTTTTATAGATGGGGAAATTGTTCGGTGCCGTGAGTAATCCGTATCTCCAAGGTTTACCTTCATAGAACTGATAACGGAATTTTCCTTCTCGTGGAAAGAAGTAAGCGATAAGAATCGCAGCAACGATAAAATATACGCTTGAATGTATGTTATAATTCTTAAGTTTCATCTCTTTCTCTTTTAATGGCGAAATGTACGGAAAAAGTTTAATAAGACAAAATAAAAGCCTATTTTTGCGCATTATTTGGCTTAAAGATTAGATTATTATGACCGAAAGAAGAGTGAGAGTGCGTTTTGCCCCAAGTCCAACAGGACCTTTGCATATAGGAGGAGTTCGAACAGCGCTTTATAACTATTTGTTCGCCCGTCAACATGGAGGCGATATGATTTTACGAATTGAAGATACTGATTCGACACGCTTTGTGCCTGGTGCAGAGGCTTATATCATCGAAGCTCTCACGTGGTTGGGAATTAAATTCGACGAAGGCGTAAGTTTCGGAGGCAAATATGGCCCTTATAGGCAAAGTGAACGTCGCGATATATACAAAAAGTATGTAAAAGAGCTGTTGGATAAAGATGCAGCGTACATTGCATTTGATTCTTTCGAAGAATTGGAAGCCAAGAGAAAGGAAATCTCCAATTTCCAATACGATGCATCGAATCGTTTGCAAATGCGAAATTCGCTCACAATGTCTGCGGATGAAGTAAAATCGTTGATTGAAAGTGGATCTCAATATGTTGTCCGTTTTAAGATTGAACCGAATGTTGATGTTCATGTTCACGATTTGATTCGCGGAGAAGTGGTAATCAATTCTTCTGTTTTGGATGATAAAGTTTTATATAAATCAGCTGATGAATTGCCGACATATCATTTGGCAAATATTGTTGATGATCATCTGATGGAAGTTTCTCATGTTATTCGCGGTGATGAATGGCTTCCTAGTGCCCCTTTGCATGTTCTGCTCTATAAGGCTTTCGGATGGGAAGATTCGATGCCTCAATTCGCACATCTTTCTTTGTTATTGAAACCGGAAGGAAACGGAAAATTGAGTAAGCGCGACGGCGATCGTCTTGGTTTCCCAGTTTTCCCTCTTGAATGGCATGATCCGAAGACGGAAACCGTTTCGACAGGTTATCGTGAAAGCGGTTATTTGCCGGAAGCAGTTATAAACTTCCTTGCATTACTTGGCTGGAATCCAGGTCATGATGAGGAAATGCTAGAGATGGATGACTTGATTCGTGAATTTGATCTTTCACGTTGCAGTAAGGCTGGTGCACGTTTTGACTATGAAAAAGCGAAATGGTTCAATCATCAGTATATTCAGAAAAAAGACAATCGCGAAATTGCTAAATCTTTTATGCCGATTCTTGAAAGTCATGGAGTGAAGACTGATGAAGATTATGTGACAAAGATTGTCGGAATGATGAAAGATCGTGTCACTTTCGTGAAGGATTTGTGGGATGCTGCATCATTTTTCTTTCTCGCTCCTGAAACATATGACGAGAAGACTTGCCGCAAGCGTTGGAAAGAAGACAGTGCAACTCAACTTAGAGAGTTTGTTGAGGTGATTCGTAATCGCGAACCGTTCGATGTGGAAGGAACCGAGGAAGTAGTGAAAGCATGGATAGAAAGTAAAAACTATAAACTAGGAGATGTGATGAATGCTGTTCGTCTTGCTCTGGTTGGGGAAGGAAAGGGTCCTCATATCTTTGATATCACTGAAGCTTTGGGAAAAGAGGAATCGATTCGAAGAATAGAACGTGCAATTAATGTGTTGAAATAATTATGTACTCACTGGCAATTCATCTGTATGCGTTAATAGTTGCATTAGTTTCACCTTTTAACAAAAAGGCAAGAATGATGCGGCTTGGCCAATGGAAAACCAATAGTATTTTGCGGGATAAAATAGATCGCAAAGCCAAATATATCTGGTTTCATGCAGCCTCTTTGGGAGAGTTTGAGCAAGGTCGGCCGATGATAGAGAAGATTCGTGCAGAACATCCTCAATATAAAATTCTATTGACTTTTTTTTCACCTTCGGGTTATGAAGTGAGAAAAAACTATAAAGGAGTAGATGTGATTTGTTATCTGCCGTTTGATACGCCTATTCGTGTGTTGAAATTTGTTCATTATGTGCAGCCTGTGATGGCAATATTCATAAAGTATGAATTTTGGATGAACTATTTGACAGAGTTGAAACGTCGTGGCATTCCGGTCTATATTATTTCCGCAATTTTCAGACCTCAGCAGTTATTCTTCCGTTGGTATGGGAAGCCATATCGACGTATTTTTTCTTGTTATCGTCATATATTTGTTCAAGACCAAGCATCTCGGGATTTGCTTGCTCATTATAAAATCACTAATGTATCGATTGCTGGAGACACACGATTCGATCGGGTGATTGACATTAGGAAACAGGCCCACGATATTCCAATTGTCGAGAAATTCGTAGCAGTCGGAACTGATAGAATGCATTTGACACTTATTTCAGGAAGTACTTGGCCGCCTGATGAGGAAATGTTAATCCGCTATTTCAACGAACATCCTCAATTACGTCTTATTATTGCTCCGCACGAGATTCATCGTGAACATCTGATGTACATTGAGTCTTTGTTGAAACGTCCTTCAGTTCGTCTATCTGATTTGTTGCACGACGATACTTTGGTTGAAGATAAGGACTGTTTGATTGTTGACAGTTTTGGTTTGCTTTCGTCCATATATCGTTATGGTTCATTGGCCTATGTTGGAGGAGGTTTTGGAGCAGGAATTCATAATACGCTCGAAGCAGCGGTTTATGGAATTCCAGTAGTTTTTGGTCCGAAGTTCCAAAAATTTAAAGAAGCACGTGATTTGATTACCGTCGGCGGCGGTTTTACTGTTGACGATGAAAGGTCTTTCCGAGAGAAACTTGATGAATTGTTGGGCGATGAGAAAATGCTAACCCAATGTGGAGAAAAAGCCGGTCTTTTTGTCAATGGCAATGCAGGTTCGACAGATAAGATTCTCAAAGAAATCGAGCTTTAATTTTTTTACCATGAATAACATCCGTTCAATTGTCATCTCAATCGCCATTATTGTTGCAACATCTCCTTCTTATGCTCAAAAGAAATATTGTGACTACGTAAATCCATTCATTGGAGCTTCAACCAACGTTCATTTAGCAGGAGCTTTTCATGGACTTGGGAAAACATTTCCCGGTGCAACAACTCCTTATGGATTGGTTCAAGTAAGTCCGAATACAATCACTGGCGGTGATAACGGAAGTGGATACAGCGATGAACACAAAACCATTGAAGGATTCGCTTTTCTTCAAATGAGCGGCATTGGTTGGTATGGAGATTTAGGAAACTTTTTAGTTATGCCGACAATTGGAGAACTGCATACAGCTGCTGGAACTGAGGCAAATCCTGAATCTGGCTATCGTTCTCGATATGACAAATCTTCAGAGAAAGCATCGGCAGGTTATTATACTGTTCTTCTAAGTGATTATAGGATAAAGGCTGAAATGACAGCTTTGCCGCATAGCGGCATTCTTCGTTTTACCTTTCCTAAGAGTAATAAAGCTCGTATTCAAATTGATTTGGCACGACGTGTAGGAGGAACATCTGTCTGGCAGACTGTTGAAATGGTAAATAATCGGACAATTCGTGGAAAAATGGTTTGTACGCCTGCTGGTGGAGGTTGGGGAAATGGAGACGGGAAACCAGATTATACAGTTTATTTCTATGCTGAGTTTTCCCGCCCGATTAAAACTCATGGTGTCTGGAGCGCACAGATTCCTGATGGCTGGTCACGCAAGAGAAAAGATATTGAAAGCAATCGCTATCAAGAAGTCATTCGTAATGCTAAAGTAATCTCAGAAGCGAATTCTTTTGAAGGAAAGCATATCGGTTTTTTTGCTGATTATAAAACATACGAAGGGGAAAAACTTACATTGAAAGTCGGTATTTCTTTGACTAGTTTAAAAAATGCAGAAAAGAATTTCAATGCAGAGATTAAGAATTATGGATTCGATGATGCTTGGAATAAATCACGTTCTCTTTGGAACGATGCACTTTCAAAAATTGCAATAAGCGGCGGAACTGAAGATGAGAAAACTATATTCTATACAGCGTTGTATCATACCATGATTGATCCTCGAATTATGAGTGATGTTAATGGTGAATATATTGGCTCAGACAAGCAAATACATCAAACGAACTCTTTTAAAAAACGTACAATCTTTAGCGGTTGGGACGTTTTTCGGAGTCAAATGCCGTTGCAAACGATAATCAATCCTTCACTTGTTAATGATTTGATTAATTCTTTGACAGAAATGGCAACGCAAAGTGGAAAAGACTATCTTGAACGTTGGGAATTTCTCAATGCTTTTTCCGGTTGTATGGTTGGAAATCCGGCTATTTCAGTGCTTTGCGATGCTTGGCAAAAGGGAATCCGCAATTATGATATTGATAAAGTCTATAAATATGCGGTCAACACCTCGCATCTTTTCGGAAATAATGATGCCGGTTATACGCCTGACGACATTTCTCGAACACTTGAATATTGCTATGATGATTGGTGTATGTCGCAGTTGGCTCAATGGTTGAATAAAACCGATGATGTAAATTATTATGGCAAACGTGCGGGCTCTTGGAAGACTATTTTCAATTCCGAACATGGCTGGTTTTTAAAACGTCAAGTAGATGGTTCATTCGCCGATTGGCCGGCAAAAGGTCGCTTGCAAGACGATTATGGAACCGTCGAAAGCAATCCGTATCAACAAGGTTGGTTTGTTCCACACGATATCCCAGGAATGATTGAAATGATGGGCGGAAAAGAAAAGACTTTGGCTGATTTGACAGACATGTTTGATAAAACAAGGCCTGATTTTATTTGGAACTCGTATTACAATCATGCCAACGAGCCAGTTCATCATGTTCCATATCTTTTCAATCGTCTCGGTGCACCTTGGCTTACACAAAAATGGACGCGTACAATCTGTAAGAATGCTTATCACAATTCAGTATTAGGTTTAGTCGGCAATGAGGATGTTGGACAGATGTCAGCATGGTATGTATTGTCAGCTAGCGGTTTTCATCCTATTTGTCCAGGCGATGGACGTTATGAAATCACTAGTCCGGTTTTCGGCAGTATAACATTCAAGCTCGACCGACGCTATGCTTCAGCCGACAGTTTCATTGTTGTAGCGCATAACAATAGTGCAGAGAATATTTATATTCAGAGTGCTAAATTGAATGGAAAAGATCACCAGAAATGCTATCTTTTGCATAAAGATATAATAACCGGGGGAAAGTTGGAATTGGAAATGGGTCCGCAACCTTCTGCTTGGGGAAAAGAATAATATTGGTTTTTTAAAATGATTGCCATGAAAAGATATTTGATTATTGCCTTTTCGCTTATGATGTTTGTATGTTTTTGCGGTGCGCAAAAGCATCTGGAAAGTAATTGTTGGAACTTGACCAAGGGTTCTTCAGTAAGTAAAGATATGCTCGTCCTTGAAAAATCCAAAGCTTTGCTTAAGATGGGTAATTATCGGAATTTTGTTCTTACAATGGAGGTGAAGACGTCTCCAGGAGCTAAAGGTTGCCTTTGGTTTCATACCGATAAGAATCTTTCGAAAGGGTATAAAATAGCGATCAATAATGACCAAACAGATAATGTATGGTGGCGAATGACAGGCAGCCTTGTGTCTGTTCGAAATCTTGCCAAGAGTTTTATCAAAGAGAATGATTGGTTCAAGATGCGGATTGCAGTCGAAGGCAAACGAATACAGGTTTCTGTCAATAATATTCTGGTTGTGGATTATATTGAACCCGTCCAACCTTATCGTGTCGGAAAGAACATAAAAGCTCTGCTCAGTTCCGGTATTTTTGCAATTGAAAGCGACACTCAACAAAAGATTTTCTGTCGCAATATTCGTGTATCTGTTCCTAAGGTTAAGTTTGATTTGGTCGCTCAACAATCGAAGGCAATCGATGAAACAACTGATGATATTATCCGTTTACATCAGGAAGATTTTCCTGTTCTCGATTATCATGTGCATCTGAAAGGTGGTTTGACCTTCGATGGAGCAATGGCTCAGTCACGTCTTTATGGTATTAATTATGCGATAGCACCGAATTGCGGCATCGGTTTTCCTATTTCAACAGAGCAGCAAGTTCGTGATTATCTTGATTCGATGCGTGTTCAACCTTGTATTCTTGCTATGCAAGGTGAAGGTCGTGAATGGAAAACAACTTTCTCAGCCGAAGTGCGCAACACTTTCGATTATGTGTTTACTGATGCAATGACCTTCACTGACAATCAAGGTCGACGTACACGTCTTTGGATTCCTGAAGAAACTTGGATTGATCCTGACACATCGAAATATATGGACATGATTGTGGACCGAATTTGTCAAGTTCTGCAAGAGCCGATGGATGTTTATGTAAACCCTTGTTTTGTTCCTTCTCCGATGTGGCCGAAATATGATTCTTACTGGACTGAAGCTCGTCAGCAGAAGTTCATAAAAGCACTTGTGGCTAGTGGAAAAGTTTTGGAGATTAACAGTCGCTATAAAATTCCTAATAAAGCGATTATTCTGAAAGCTAAAGCAGCGGGAGTGAAATTTACTTTTGGAACGAACAACAAAGAGGCTCAATTCGGAAAGCTTGAATATTGCATTCAGATGAAAAAAGAATGCGGTTTGACAGCCTCAGACATGTACAAACCGCATATTAAATTGTAGGATTAAATCCTTTTATTTTTTTAGCAATTCATTTACCAATTCTACATTGCCGTCGTTAGGAGCTGGCTTGATGTTCAGAAGGCGAGCGATGATGAGATAAAGATTGACATTCTCCATTGTCGGAAAATTTTCTTTGTGTTTGAATGATGGTCCTGCAGCATAAAAGATTCCTTGCATTTCTGGAGCGGCATTGTCATAGCCATGAGTAGCGCCGCTGAATGTTTTGTGGTCGTTTTCTCGGAAGCGGATGAAAGCACCGATATCAGGAACAGCAACCAATTCACCGATGCGGGCATTTGTGCCGTAGTGAAGCCTTTCCGGAATCTCGTTCTTTTTGTAAATCGTGATATGTGGAACTGTCTTCAGAATCTTGTAAGCTGTTTCTATATACGTTGATTTCGGATAAAGTAATGTTGGAACACCATCAAATACATAATTAAAGCTATCCCTTGGAAGATAATCGGCAAGATTTACAAAATTCTCTTTTTTGTATGTTGCCATTCCATGGTCGGATACAACGATAAAATCTGTTTTCTTGAAGGTCTTCAATTTTCTTGCTTTGTTGAAGAACGCTCCCAAAAGACTATCCAAGCTTTCCACCATGTTTTTGACTTGCTTCGATTCAGGTTTAAACAGATGACCGACTGCGTCAGGCTCTTCAATGTACCACATGATGAGATGCGGTCTTGTTTTGGCTGGTAATTGAAGCCAGGCAAGAACAGTGTCTGCTCTATTGCTGAAAGGAATAGTTTTGGTGAAGTGTTTATAGTTTGAAGGAAGTCCACCAATATTGATATCGCTTCCAACCCAGAAGAAGGATGCAGAGCGAACGCCTTGTTTTTCCGCTGTGTTCCAAATCGGTTCACCACCAAAGAAGCGAGGATCGTCTAAACCCATTCTGTAGCAACTGTCTAAATCAGGTGCGTAAAAGAAATTGTTTACTAATCCATTATGGTCAGGATAAAGTCCTGTGGCCATACTGTAATGGTTGGGAAAAGTGACACTTGGAAAGCATGGACGGAATGGAGCATGAATGCCGACTCTTGCCATTGAATCAAGTACTGGTGTATTCGCCATCTGCGGATAGTCATTGCGGAAACCGTCAAGCGAGAGAGCTACGACATAATGTTCGTGTTTCGTGCTTGCACAACTCATCATGCACAAGATGACAAGCACAGATGTGCATATCTGCATGATTGATTTGTTTAATCTCTTTTTGTCTTTCATATCTTAAGCCTATTAGGCATTGTCTATTTCAATATGCGTCAGAGAAATACTATGTTTCTCTTTATGTCTTTGACGCAAATATACTACAATTAAATGGAACAGACAACTGTATAAAACAAAAGTAGAATATGCTCAAGGTCGAGCATATTCTACTTCTTTATTCAGATTTAAATTTTACTTTTTTAGAAAGTGTATCTCAAACCGATTTGTGCATGCCAACGTGAATAAATATCGCTCATCTTAATGGTGTTGTTTGAATTGTATGAGAAAGAAGCTACTTTAGCAGATACATCTGTTGTACTCGTAGTGATACCATTCTTTACAACTTGAAGAGGAGAAACATTATAAACAGAGCCATAACTATCGCCCCATTTCTTGTTCAATAAGTTACCAAAATTGATAATATCCAAAGTAAGTTGAAGCTTACTACCATTCAATAAATGCTTAAAAGCATAAATATTTTCAGCAATGTGAAGGTCTACACGATTTTCCCATGGAGCTTGACAGCAATTACGTTTCGAGTATTGCCCACGGTGATTCTTGGCATAGTCGTTACCCTCAATCCATTCTTCAAAACTTGTACGGTTAGCTTCAGTATCAAAAGTCATATTCTTAAGTTCCTCCACAGTTGGAATATACATTAAAGAATTACCTGTCCATCCATCACCATTGTAATCCATTTTTTCATTCATAGTTAAACTGTAACGCATACCATTTGAGCCTGTATAAATCAATGATATATTTGTATCAAATAAGCCATTACAATATTTAGGTGTGGTGTAATTCAATGAAGCAACTATACGATTAGGTATATCAAATGTAGAATATGAAAGATCAGGATGATTTGAATCTAATGCATAGTTATATCCCCAGTTAGAGGTAGCTACAGAAGAAGTTCCATCATAAATAGCCTTTGAATGACCATATGTATATGAAAGAGTTGCATTTAGACCAAAATCAAATGATTTTTCTAACATTGCAGAAAAAGAATAAGTATAGCCCTTATTGGTGTTTTCCAAATTAATAATACTATTGTATCTTGTATCCATCTTATAATATGGTGCAGCAGATGCCTCTACGCCAGGAACCGAATACACTTTACCATTACTAATTTGAGCCAAATTTCTAAAGTATGCATTATTAATTGTTTTAGAATACAGACCTTCCAAAGTGAATTTAAAATCACCTGGTAATTTCTGCTCTAAGGCTAAATCGGTACGGAATACTTGCGGATATTTGAAATCTTTACTTACAGTACATATGTTAGGATTTCCAATTGTTCCCCCAGCAGCTACCATACCAGCTTTCGGATCGTTAGCATACTTAGCAAAAGATGGAGCATAAGTTTTATACTTTGTGAAAGTTGTAATTGAAGTTCCCTGTTGCTCTATACCATCGTTGGTAAATGCATTTGATAACCAAACAAAAGGTACTCGACCAGTAAATAGTCCAAGGCCACCACGAAGTAACGTATTATGTGCATCGTCCAAGAACCAACGGAAACCTAAGCGAGGTGAAACCAATAATTTAGCAGAAGGCATACGACCAACTACAGCGTCATTGTTTATACTTATATCAATACTATTAAATTTTTCATTAGTTGTTGGATTATCAAATACTTTGGGTAAATCTAAACGTAAGCCATAAGTGAGTTGTAGATTATTATTTACTTCCCATTTATCTTGTACATAGAAACCAAACTGACCAGCATTAAATTTAGGAATAAAATCTGAAGGTACTGAATATGTATATTTAAACTGATAAGCATTATTATCAGAAAGAAAATCTGATAATGAATTAAATATCCATCTACCGTTATTACTCTGTACAAATAAGTTCTCCATATGGAAAATTTCATTATGAGTACCAAATGTCAAAGTATGATTACCGAGGTACCATGAGAGGTTATCCTCGAAAGTATAAATATTTTGATTTAATTTATTAGCACCTGAGGAATTTTCTGTACCAATATTAATACCAACACTTCCCGTATCATCTGAACTAGAAATATTTACCAAAGGTCCTTGATATGGAACTTCGCGATGGTCTCTAACGAAAGTTACAGAAGCACGAGCTTCATTATATAATAAATTACTGATATGAGAATTTAGTTCTGCAACAAAAGAGTTCATTTTATTCTTTATAGTATATGCACTATTATTGAAAGTATAAGAACTACTACTTGAACTATAATTGTCGGAAGCCGAATTATTATGCTGATAACGCAAAGAGAACTTATTATTGTTATTAATATTCCAGTCAATACGAGCTAATATAGCCAATTGATTTTGGTCTACATCACGAACTCCATAAGAATCTTCGATTCCTGTAATAGTTTTGTAACGTTCTAGAATCTGTTTAGCAATAGATTCATTAAATGTCACACCAGTTTTATTCGCAGAATAGTTCGCCGATCCTGGATAATAACGAGAAGGATAAGACTGACTAACCTTTTCTACATTACCAAAGAAGAACAACTTATTTTTAACAATCGGTCCTCCCAAAGAAAAACCATATGTTGTAGTATGTTGAGTATCCAATTTTGACTTTACATGATCTGCAGCTGCATTATATCTACCATACATATCTTGGTTAGTATAATATAGGTAGCCAGATCCGTGGAACTTGTTTGTACCTTGTTTGGTGATTGCGTTGATACCGCCGCCGGTGAAACCGCCTTGGCGAACGTCAAAAGGAGAAACGACTACTTGAATTTCCTGAATAGCATCCATTGAGATTGGGTTAGCGCCGCTCTGACCGCCGTTTGTTCCTGAAGAAGTAAGTCCGAATACGTCATTACTTACAGTACCATCAATCTGGAAGCTGTTGTAACGGTTGTTTGAACCGGCAAACGAAATACCTCCGATTTTGTTGGTCTGAGCCATTGGCATGTTCTTTACGATGTCGTAGATATTACGGTCGACTGTCGGTGTGCTCTCAATCTTTTCGGTTGAGAAGTTGTGTCCGGCACCAGTCAGTGCTTTCTTTGCAGCGACACCTGTTACGACAACTTCGTTCAGAGCTTCAGCTGATTCTTTCATGCTGACGTTCAACTGATAGTTGTTACCTAACTCGAGGCGGATGTTTTTGTATGTGGACTTTTGATAGCCAACATACGATACTACTACATTGTAAGGACCGCCAGTACGCATACCTTGGATGGTAAAGCGTCCGTCAACGTTTGTTACAGCGCCGTAACTTGTGCCAGATGGTTCATGGATTGCAACAATAGTTGCTCCGATGACCGGCTCTTTGTTCTCGGACGTAATCTTTCCGCTCATGGAAGATGTTGTTACCTGCGCTTCGGCAAAAGAAGCTAAGAAACAGAATGACAACAAGAAAAATAGTAATTTTCTCTTCATAATGATGAAATTATTATTTATGTAAAACATATTTTTATGTTGCAAAGATAAGTATTCCTTTTTTAAATAAATGTTACAAATTTGTTTTGATTTTATCTCAGTCAAAGATTTAACATTTCACTTTGGAGCAGTTTTTTATTGCATCAGTTGATTTAGTGTTGGTTATGAAGATCGTCAGCAATGTCATCATGTTTTTGTGCGTTTTTTTCGTCTCCGATGGAACGATATGCCTCGGCCAAGTATTGGTGAACGGCAATGTGCTGAGGTTTCAATTCAGAAGCTTTCAGCAAATCGGAGATAGCTTCGTCGTAATATTTCAATTCTAAGAAACATTTGCCCCGATTGTAACGGACTTTGAAAGAGTTGGGCGAAAGGCGATAAGCTTGGCTGATGCAGGCGAGAGATTCGTAGTGATCTCCCATATCAAATAATGTAACGCCTTTTCTGACCCATGCGTCTGAATAGTCGGGACAAAGTGCGATGGCTTTATCGAACGAACGGATTGCGGCTGCAGGGTCGTGAGCTTTGGTGATGCATTCGTTGCCCATAAGATAATATTCGTGTGCATATTTCTTCTCTATTTCATGTCTTGCCTGTTGCTCTTCTTTCAGTTGTTTGATTTTTTCTTTTTGAGTGTTGATTCGCTGCAGTTTCATCTGAATAAGCCGTTGGACTGATGGTTGGTCAAGCAGATTGTTTTTCCCGACAGCAGCTATGAACGACTCTACAGCTTCTTTCATTTTCCCTTGATTGAAACTGAAGGCTGCGCGTGCATAAAGAATCTCAGCTTCGTTTTGCTTCAGACTCTTTTCTATCAGCGACTGATCATTGAAATGTCGGCTGAATTCAGCAATTTCTTTTCTAATAAAAATGTCACTGAGGGAAACCTTGCTGCGCAGCACAAGTCCTTCGAGCGAAGTACAGCGACTGAGCGCGACGTATGTTTGTCCGCCGGCAAAAACGCCTGCACTCAAATCGACAATGGCATGAGTGAAGGTCAATCCTTGGCTTTTGTGAATTGTGATAGCCCAAGCCAGACGAATAGGCAGTTGTGTGAAAGTGCCAATTACTTCCTCGTCGACCTTGTGCTCCTTCTCATTATATTTATAATGGTAGTTCTGCCAAGTGACAGGTTCCACTAAATGTTCTTCTCCGTCTTCTACAGTGATATAAACGTGTCCTTCTTCGTCAATTCCTGAAACGATGCCGATGGAACCGTTCACCCAACGGCGGTCACGATCGTTTTCGATGAAGATGACGTGAGCCATTTCTTTAATTGTGAGATTTAATTGTGTTGGCAGAGACGATTCGGGAAAGTCGCCGTTAATGATACCTTCCATATTGTATTCGTCGCCTGGAAGTTCAGCTAGTTTACGGTCGTTGATGGCATCGACTTGGTCGCGACGCGTAGCTAAGGTGACAAAGATGTCATCGTCTGATGGAACGAAATCAGGGAAACAACGTGTATTGATTTGGTTGATTTCAGTCTGTTTTGCCGTGTTTTTACGAATGCTGTCAAGAATATGAATAAAATTAGCGTCTGTTTGTCGGTAAACTTTCTGCAGTTCTATCGGAACAAGGTCTATCTCTTTGAAAACGTGTGCCGAAAAAAAGAAGGGACTCGGATAGAAACGTCCTAAAATTCCCCGTTCTTCGGATGTGACAACTGGCTCCAATTGAAAAATGTCACCCACAAACAGTAATTGCTTTCCACCGAAAGGCTGGCGCATATTCTCTGAGAAAACACGCAGAATGCGGTCGATGCAGTCAATTGTATCAGAGCGAACCATTGAAATCTCATCAATAATAATCAATTCGAGGTTTTTAATCAGCTTCTTGTGTTGACGGCTGTATTTGAAGAACTCGTGGATGCGTCCTGTTTTAACACTCAGATCCGCATCGTCGGGAAGCATCGGACGAAAAGGCAGCTGGAAAAATGAATGAAGTGTCACACCTCCGGCATTAATAGCCGCGATTCCTGTAGGAGCAAGCACCACGTACTTCTTCTTTGTATGGCTGCATATAAATTTCAGAAAGGTTGATTTTCCTGTGCCCGCCTTTCCGGTGAGGAAAACCGACTGGTGAGTTTTGTTGATGAGCATCAGCGCATCTTGAAACTCCTTGTTGTCAAGGTCAATGTTTTCGGCAATTTTCATGTCTTAAAGTGTGAAACGAAAGGCTATAGATTCCTCTTTTTTTACGGTCCCTTTAGGAAGCGTGACGGTGACCATATCTCCTTTGTTGCTCCATTTCACTGTTTTACCTGTCTGCAATAAGGTCATGCGACTGTGTTTACCTGGAACATTCCCTTTCCAGGTGATTGTGGTTGGCAACTTATCTCCGTCGTCAAGAGCATAAAGTGCATAAATCGTCTTTTTGTCCTTAGCGGCTGTGAACCAGACTTTGCCGTCGTGATAAACTGCGGTTGAGCGTGTGTTGTAGATGGCTTCTCCATTTGTTTTCATCCAATCGCCAATCTGCTTCAAGTGAGCTACTTGAGTGTCGCTGATGAGACCTTCAGGAGTTGGACCGACTCCAAGCAGCAGACTTCCACCTTTGGCAACGATCTCAATGAGTGAAGAGATAATTTTTGCTGTCGGTTTGTCTTTAGAATATGAATTCCATCCCCAATCTTTCCCAAGTGTTATGCAGCTTTCCCAAGGAAACTCAAGTTGCTCTGACGGAATAGACTGCTCTGGTGTCTGATAATTTTCGTACATTCCATGAACGGTTCTGTCGACCATTAAGATGCCCGGTTGTGCTTCGCGTGCCATCGCGGCAATCTTGTCCATGTGTATATCTTGTTTCGGAGGGCGAACTTGTCCTCCGTCGAGCCAAAGGATGTCAATCGAGCCGTAATTGTGCATCAGCTCGCTGATTTGATTGTAAGTGAATTTTTGGAAAGCTTCCCAACGCGCAGGATGTTTATTGATATCGTAGTTCGGGTTGCGGTTCGGTGTCGCATATCTCGGCCACCAATAATATGGAGAATGCCAATCTGGCTTTGAAAAGTAGGCGCCAATCATGAAATTCTGATTACGGAACGATTCAAACACATATTTTGCAACATCACTCTTAGGATTACTTCCGAATGGTCCGTTGGCAATCGAAAAACTTGTTTGTCTGGTGTTGAACATGCAAAATCCGTCGTGATGCTTTGTCGTGAAAACGACATATTTCATGCCGGCATCTTTGCAAGCCTTTGCCCATTGGTCGGGATTGAACTTCGTTGGATTAAATACCTTGCTCAAGTCCCAATACCATTTCTTGTAGGCATCATATCCGATTGTACTGTCGCGAGGAATCCAGCTTTCGTCCTCTGAACAAAGAGACCATGATTCGACTATGCCTGGAACGGCATAGATTCCCCAATGGAAAATGACACCGAACTTCAAATCCTGCCATTTGTCGAGTTTTTGAAGCACTTTCTGATCCGTTGGCCATACATATTCCGTCGAACGTTTATGTACATAACCTTCCTGCGCATCAATTGTCTCTGCCGAAGCAGCAGCCAAAAGAAGTGTTCCTAATAATAAAAATTTAATTGTCTTCATCGCCTGTTCATTTTGGCAGCGAAGATACGAAAATATTATTCAGCTAGCAATTTCTCGATATCTGATTCCAATTGTTCTGGTGCAACCATCGATTCGAACCTCTTGATTTGTTTGCCATCTTTGCTGATGAGAAACTTGGTGAAGTTCCAGCGGATGTTGTCGCCTTTATCAAATCCGGTATTGTTCTTCTGGTGAATGCCGTCAAGCATTTCGCCTGTCTTTTTATCAGGATAACCCATGAATGGCGCTTTTGCTTTCAGATAGGTGTAAAGTGGAGCTTCGCTTGCGCCGTTTACATCAATCTTGGCTGAAACGGGGAATGTTACACCATAGTGGATGAGGCATGTGGAGCGGATTTCGTCAGCAGTTCCAGGTTCTTGTCCAAGGAACTGATTGCAGGGGAAACCTAAAATTATCAGACCCTTGTCTTTATATTTCTGATATAGCTTTTCCAGACCTTCATACTGAGGAGTAAATCCACATTTTGAAGCTGTGTTCACTATCAGAACGACCTTGCCGCGATAGCTGTCTAAAGAAATGCTTTTACCTTCCAATGTCGTCACTGTAAACGAATAAATGGATTTTGCCTGACTGCCGTTGTCCTGGGCATGTCCGGCAGTAAATGATGAACTACATAATGCGCACATAATTGCTACTTTATAAATTTTTGTTAGTTTGTTAATCGTATTCATAGCTCGTTCAATATCTTTCTCAACAAAGGTACAAAAGATTTTCGAGAATCCATCGGTTTATTTAAATATCTTATCTGAATGCTGCGATTCGAGATTCAAAACTTAAAATCTGTAATCTTCACGCGGGGAAAGTAGGTTGACCTGAGGTTGAAGTGCTTTTCCCGCAGTGCAACCATACATTCTTCGTAATTTGTCTCTTTCTGCAGGTTGAAGATAACTCATGTGAAATGGGAAACCTCTTCCCGACACTTGCGGACGACACGTTTTCATCAATTTCATAAGTCTCCGACGCATGAAGATTACACGTTTTGAGCGGGAAATCTATTTCCGACTGTTGAAGAAGAGACATTTCACCAAAATTACCTCAATTCCCCGTGCGGGAAATGCATTTCAACCTCAGGTCAACCTATATTTCCCACAAATTTATCATAGAGTTTCTTTTTTCAGAGCCATATCCAGCGGAAATAAGACAGAGAAATACACTGATGCTTTTGAATACGCATTGATGAGTAATCTCTTTTTGCAAAAACACTTTGGGAGACTTTCATCCCTTTGATAGTTTTAGAATTTCAGCTGTCGGAAAGAATGGCTGAAAAGCAAAAAAAGTATATGTTTTTTCTCTGCGGTATGCATATTGCAATAAATTGAAAGTTTACCTATGCAAATTCTTTCAGATTGATAGTGGAGAAAAATATTTTCACTTTTGTCGATAAAAATGATAATTATTTCTCAAAATGACGTAATTTTGCACCGAAATGATACAAAAAGATAATTAATATATCATTTTAAAGAGACAAATGACAAAACAAGTCGGGTTTACAAAGATGCATGGTGCCGGAAATGATTACATCTATATTAATACGATGAGATTTCCGATTGATAATCCTTCAGAGGTTGCAATAAGTTTGAGTCGTCCGCATTTCGGAATCGGCTCGGATGGACTCGTATTAATCGGAAAATCCGAGAAGGCTGATTTTAGCATGCGTATTTTTAATGCCGATGGTTCGGAGGCCATGATGTGCGGCAATGCATCTCGCTGTATCGGAAAATATGTCTATGAAAATGGATTGACCGATAAAACTTCATTAACTTTGGAAACGCTTTCGGGAATCAAAGTCCTGCAACTTCATGTAAATCACGGTTCGGTTGAATCTGTTACAGTCGATATGGGACAATCTGTGGTTTCTGACAAGACTTATTCAGTTAAAGCAGATGGGAGAACGTTTGTCGGTCGTGAAGTCTCGATGGGAAATCCTCATTTTGTCATTTTCGTTCAAGACGCTGAGAACGCTCCTCTTTTGACTGCCGGACCTCTGATAGAGCACGACGCTCATTTTCCCGACAGAACGAATGTGGAGTTTGCCTCGATGCAACAGTCCGGAAAGTTCAGAATGCGAGTTTGGGAACGTGGGAGCGGAGTTACACTTGCATGTGGAACAGGAGCATGCGCAACAGTTGTTGCCGCAATTCACGAAGGTTTGGTCGAAAACGGAGCTTCTGTCACAATGGATGGTGGAACTCTTTCGATTTGCATAGATAAACAAACCGGACATGTCATGATGACTGGCAATGCAGTGAAGGTCTTCGAAGGCGTTGTTGAAATTCCTGATTGAGTGAACATTCTATAACATCTATAATATATGGCATTAGTTAACGAAAACTTTTTAAAGCTGCAGGACAATTATTTGTTTGCAGACATTGCAAAACGAGTGAACAGTTATCGGATTCTTCATCCGAAGGAGAAAATCATCCGGATGGGAATCGGAGATGTCACTCAACCTCTTGCTCCCGCTGTAATTGAAGCGATGCATAAGGCAGTCGACGAAATGGCTGTCAAAGAGACATTTCATGGCTATGGACCTGAACAAGGTTATCCGTTTCTGGTTGAAGCGATTCTGAAAAACGATTATCTGAGTCGGGGAATTACTCTCGAACCAGATGAAATCTTTATCAGCGACGGTGTGAAAAGCGATTGCGGAAATATTGCGGATTTGCTTCGTTACGACAATAGTATCGGACTTTGCGACCCCGTTTATCCTGCATATATCGATTCGAATGTGATGAGCGGACGAACAGGCGACTTGCAGAATGGTCGTTGGAGCGATGTTGTCTATATTCCTTGTACAGAAAAGAATAGTTTTATTCCCGACTTGCCTGAACGTCGTGTGGATATTTTATATCTCTGTTATCCCGACAATCCGACAGGGATGGTTTTACCGAAAGAGGAATTGAAGAAATGGGTGAATTATGCATTGGAAAATGACGTGTTGATTTTCTATGATTCTGCGTACGAAGCATATATACGCAATCCAGCCATTCCTCATTCTATTTATGAAATCAAAGGCGCCAAAAAAGTCGCCGTCGAGTTCAGAAGTTTTTCGAAAACTGCAGGTTTTACGGGAGTACGTTGTGGATATACAGTTATTCCTAAGGAATTGACAGCTTGTACTTTGGAAGGCAAGAGAGTAGAATTGAACCATTTGTGGTATCGTCGTCAGTGCACGCGTTACAACGGAACAAGTTATATCACGCAACGCGCGGCAGAAGCCGTTTATTCGCCGGAAGGAAAGAAACAGGTCCGCAAGACCATAGATTATTATATGACAAATGCTCAAATCATGAAGGAAGGTCTTCAACAATGCGGTCTGAAAGTCTTTGGTGGTGAAGATGCCCCATACATTTGGCTGAAAACGCCAGGAGGACTTTCTTCCTGGAACTTTTTCAATCGGATGTTGAATGAAGTGAATATTGTGACAACGCCAGGCGTTGGATTCGGGCCGAGCGGCGAAGGATATATTCGTCTGACAGCGTTTGGCGACCGTACGGATACGCTTGAAGCGATTGACAGAATAAAGAATTGGCTGATTTAATGAGAGATTTTGAAAAACTAAATAGAGAAAATTGGGAAAAGGAGCGTATGGAGTCTATACCGCATATCATTATGTTATAGAATGTTATACCTCACTGAAACCTTATCTGGATGTGGCTTTGCTCTGTACATCCTTTTCCTTAATTTGATTTGTTCGGCTTTTCGATCGAAATAAAAACAATGAAAACTATAAATAGATAAGTGTATGTCAACATTAAGATTTAGAGTTGTTGAAAAGGCTTTTGAAAAACAAGCCTGCGAAGTGAAAGCCCCAGATGTTCGGCCGTCGGAATATTTCGGAATGAATGTATTCAATAGGGAAAAGATGTTCAAGTATCTGCCCGAAAAGACGTATGAAAGTTTGATGGATACCATTGATAATGGGACGCCAATGAATAGAGCAACAGCTGATTCAGTTGCCGAAGGAATGAAGAAATGGGCTTTTGATATGGGAGCTACTCATTACACGCATTGGTTTCATCCTCTTACCGAAGGAACGGCAGAGAAACACGATGCATTCGTTGAACATGACGGCAAAGGTGGAATGATTGAACAATTCAGTGGCAAGCTGTTGATTCAGCAAGAGCCTGATGCTTCGAGCTTTCCGAGCGGTGGAATCCGTAATACCTTCGAAGCGCGCGGTTATTCGGCTTGGGACCCTTCATCGCCTGCATTCATCGTTGGAGATACACTTTGTATTCCGACAATTTTTATCGCTTACACGGGCGAATCGCTTGATTATAAAGCTCCTTTGCTGAAGGCTCTGGAAGCCGTCAATAAGGCAGCAGTCGATGTTTGTCATTATTTCAATCCCGAAGTCAAGAAAGTTTGTGCTTATCTCGGATGGGAACAGGAATATTTCTTGGTCGATGAAGGTTTGTACGCTGCTCGTCCTGACTTGCTTCTTACAGGTCGCACGTTGATGGGACACGATAGCAGTAAGAATCAGCAACTTGAAGACCATTATTTTGGAGCAATTCCGGCGCGAGTTCTCGAGTTTATGAAAGAGCTTGAAATTGAAGCTTTGAAACTTGGCATTCCTGTCAAGACGCGTCATAACGAAGTCGCTCCGAATCAGTTTGAGTTGGCTCCTGTGTATGAAGAATGTAACTTGGCTAATGACCATAACCTGCTTTTGATGTCGCTGATGCGTAAAATTTCACGTAAACACGGTTTCCGTGTTCTGTTGCATGAAAAACCGTTCAAAGGCATCAACGGCTCAGGAAAGCACAACAACTGGAGTCTTGGAACAGACACAGGAACTTTGCTTATGGGTCCGGGAAAGACCGCCGAAGAAAATCTTCGTTTTGTGACATTCATTGTCAACGTTCTGGAAGCTGTTTATCATTATAACGGATTGCTGAAGGCCAGTATCTCATCGGCAACTAATGCTCATCGACTTGGAGCCAATGAAGCGCCTCCTGCAATCATTTCCATCTTTCTTGGCAAACAACTTACTGAAGTGCTCGACCATTTGGAGAAGAGCGAACCTGAAGATTTGAAGTTGGCTGGGAAAACTGGAATGAAACTCAATATGCCGCGTATTCCTGAGATTCTGCTCGACAATACTGACCGCAACCGTACTTCACCTTTTGCATTCACAGGAAACCGTTTCGAGTTCCGTGCTGTCGGAAGCGAGGCAAACTGTGCTGCTGCAATGATTGTACTTAATTCTGCCGTTGCCGACCAACTGAAGATTTTCAAGAAAGCGGTTGACGAAAAAATTGCTATTGGCAAGGACAAGTTCTCTGCAATACTTGAAGTGTTGAGAACTGAAATCAAGGATTGCCGTCCGATTCGCTTCGACGGAAATGGTTATAGCGACGAATGGAAAGAAGAAGCTGAGCGTCGCGGACTCGATTGTGAGACAAGCGTTCCAATCATCTTCGACAATTATCTGAAGAAAGAGAGCATTGCCATGTTCAACCGCGTTGGTGTTATGACAAGCAAGGAACTTGAAGCTCGAAATGAGGTCAAATGGGAAATGTACACCAAGAAGATTCAGATTGAAGCTCGTGTAATGGGTGACTTGACGATGAATCATATTATTCCGATTGCAACGAAGTATCAATCTCAATTGATTGATAATGTATATAAGATGAAGGATTTGTTCCCGGCAGATAAAGCATCTGTAATGTCGAAACGTAATCTTGAGATTATTGAAGATATTGCTACGAGAACTAATTTCATCAAAGAAAAAACAGAAGAAATGATCGATGCAAGAAAAGTTGCCAATAAGATTGTCGACGAAAGGGAAAAAGCTATCGCATACCATGATACTGTGATTCCTATTATGGAAGAAATCCGTTATCATATAGATAAGCTTGAGCTAGTAGTCGATGACCAGCTTTGGACATTGCCCAAATACAGAGAACTGCTGTTTATCCGTTAATCGGACAGCAGATTTTTCTGTTGATTGTTTTGTGTTTGTCGAGAGAAGTAACTGTGAAGCTGCTTCTCTTGCTTTTTTAGAAACAGTTATACGGAAACTAATATTGCGGAAACGGCGATAGCAAAGAGAAAAACGTTCATTGATGTCAGAGCCAGCGTTTTATTGAGCTCTTTTCCTTCTTTCAGATAAAGGTCACGTGCGCGCATGAAGCAGAGCGCCATTACAAATGCATATAAAATGACAAGATATTTGTCATTAATGTTGATGAACAACGGAAGAGAAAACACTAATGCAAACACATTGTTTAATATATAGGATATTCTTCCGTATCGACGGCCAAAGATGACAATGGTTGTGTGTTTACCTGCCGCTTTATCTTGTTCATAGTCGCGATAGTTGTTCACAATCAATATGTTTACGCCAAGATATCCGACTGCGACAGAAAGTAGAAATGAAAGCAGTGAAAATTGTCCTGCCATGATGAAATAGGTAAAACAAACTGGAATAATTCCATAGAACAGAAGCACGCAAATATCGCCTAAGCCGTGATAGGATAGAGGAAACGGTCCTGCTGAATAGGCGAAAACGCAAAGGGCAATTGCAATACCGACAAAGATAAGCCACCAAGGTCCGTAGAACAGCAGACAAAGACCTGCAATGCAAGCTAAACCAAGTGTTACGATTGTCCCGGTGAGCATTGCTTTTGGTGAAATCCATCCTTTAGCGACAGCTCTGTCAGGCCCGAGCCGATCGGGTTGATCTGCACCGTGAGAGAAATCGAAGTAATCGTTCGCAAAATTACTTGCGATTTGAGCTAATATTGCGACGGCGAAACAAAGCAGCCCAGGTTTCCAATCAAAATAACCTTCATTCCAAGCCAACGCACATGCCACAATGACAGGACTTAAAGATGCCATAAGAGTCTTTGGGCGTGCAGCTTCAAACCAAGCTTTGAAAAGAGATTTATTTTCGATCATAATTAAATTCATTTTTGATGATACAAAATTACTATAAAAAACGTACTTTAGCGGCATGAAAAATATTCTTTATTTTACGATGTTTTTGATTGCGTTTGCAACGTTCATTTTCTTTGGGAATGAAACTGCAAATGCGATTCCTGATTCTCAGTTGATGAGAGATGAGGCCGTCGTAGGTAGGGATTTCGCGAAAGAAGCTCAGAAACAGGTAGAGATTCTGTGCCGTGACATGAAGAGCAACAACTTTCTTGCACCTCAGCGTTCGTTCCAGTTCGGCGGGAACACTTTGCTTGTCCGTTCGTCACGAAGCATGGTCAAAATCAGCCATTTTATTTTCAAGCAAAAAACTGATCGTCTGTTGAAAATTTCCACAGATGTGTTAGCGGATAGATTGTCGAACTTTTATTCTTTGTTATGCCGCAGCGGATATCACATTTTCGCCTTGCGGAAAATTATCATTTAGCATATTACCTCTTTCCAGTTTATTATTCGAGCGAGAAAACTATTCCCGCTCTATCTAATAGTATATTTATTAATGAGTTAAAGAAAGAAAGGAATTATTATGTCTAAGAATAAAGTAAAATTATATATCTATCTTATTTTGACAATCGTAGGTTTGGTTATTGCATGTACATCAATTATCCCTAATGCTTACATCAAACTGATTGTCGCTCTTGTTGCAATGGGTTATGGCCTTTATGGTGTGATGAAAGTGCTCGGCAGCAATGGAGAAAAGAAAGATGAAGCAAATCAAGATGCAGCAAAGTAATCAAACGGAACTGTGATAAAGAAACCGGAAGAGTATGGCTCCTCCGGTTTTTTATTATATAAATGTATAGCTTACAAATCTTTCAACAAAGTGTGATTGTTCGGTTCCAGCATATCTTTTCGGGTCTTTAACATAGCGTTCCATTCCGAATTGTAAAGATTAGACCTATAGATTTTGAACTTATCAGAATTTGAACCTGTGCTGTCAATCTTATCCAAAAGATAACCGACAGAAATGACATTGACGTCGATTGCAGGCTGATAATGAATGATTCGTTCATCGTCATCGTGCACTTCAGTGATGATTCTCATTTTTGTCAATTCGAATAAAATCTGAGAAGTTATGTCGGTCGGGATATGATATTCATTCGATATTTCGTCAGCAGAATAAGCATGTTCTCCTTTGACGAATCGTTTGATGATAAGGGTTGTAATCAGCATAGTCAGGAAATCTTTGTATCGACGAGAAATGTTTTTGCTGTCTTTCTCAAAACTGAACTTCTTTACGTTTTGTGCTGCAAAGCATATTTCAGCTCCGAAAAGGCAGATAATCCACGAGAGTTGCAACCAAAGCAGAAGTAAAGGAATCGCGGCGAAGCTTCCATAAATTGCATTGTATTTGCTGACCCAAATCTGTCCGCTAATATAAATCAACTGGAAGAATTGGAAGGCACAACCAGCAAGAACTCCACCTATCAATCCATAAATGAATTTTACTTTTGTATTAGGAAGTACAATGTATAGCGAAGTGAAAATGATGCAGATGATGACATACGGAATGATTTTGAATGTCATCTTCAGCATGGGCGTCAGAAAGACAAATTGACTGAAGTACAGATGCTGAACGGTGGAAAGAAATATCGACATACTGCTGGAAACCGTAATCAGTATTGGTACAATCAGGAAGAAAGCAAGATAATCCGAAACTCTTCTAGACCAAGGGCGATATTTCTTTACTTGCCAAATGTCGTTAAAGCTGTTCTCAATAGTCGCGATTAGGCTGATGACAGGGAAGAGGAGGAAAATTAAGCCGACTCCGATAATAATGCCTCCTTGCGCTTGGTTTAAACAGCGTTCTACAAAAGACAAGGCTTTGTCGAATTCTATTTCGTGACCGGGAAAATAGTCGTTCAGGCTTTTCCATACTGTTTCTTGAAATCCAAAACCTTTAGCGATGCCGATAAGAACGGCCAACATCGGCACAATGGATAACATTGTACTATAAGTGAGAGCAGAGGCGCGAGTTGTCAGCCTTTCGCTCAGAAAGCCTCGGATTGCCAAAATGACAGTTTTGAAAATGGGTGTTGTCACCTTTTTCAAACCGATTTCGCTTTCGTCATCGATGCGCCAAATATCTTCAGTAATATACCTAACATTGAGTTTAATCCAATGTGTCAGTTTTTTAGCGAAAGTTCTTTTTCGAGTTGTCGTCATCTTTCGGAGCAATTAAAAAATACAGTCTGTCTATAAGCCGGGTTTTGTACTTTTTGTTTGCACAAAAAGCGCTTGCCATCTATCTTGTCTTACTGTCGCCAATAAGCTTTAGCGGTCCACCCCTCAGCATCGGACGAGCAATCCTGTGGCGCTGATATACATGACCTTACAACCCATAAGACGTACGGCATGACATATTGCTACATCATCGGTGGGCTTTTACCCCGCCTTTTCACCCTTACCGAAACAAGTCCGGCGGTTGTTTTCTGTTACGTTTCTCTGCCATCACTGACAGCTTCCCGTTAGGAAATATGGTGCTCTGTGTTGCCCGGACTTTCCTCACATCTTGCGATGAGCGGCAGGCCGACAAACTGTATCACCGCAAAGGTACGTTATTTTTCCGAACATTATGACGTTATCACTTTTTTACAGAAAATATGTCAGTTTGACTTACCCTATTGTTAGTTAAAAATAGTACTTTGCATAACATAGTACAGTTAAGCAGGGTTAAGTGCCCTATGAATGTAGTTAAAAGTATTAAAATCCGTCGCGGAAGTGAAATATTAGCACGTTTTTTGAGTTTTCTTTGTCGTAGAAAATAAAAAAATAATGATATGTCTAACTAAAATAGTAAAAAGAGTATGACAACAAAAATGAAAATTATCGTTGCTTTTGTTCTTGGAGTTTCAATCAGTACAGCTGTAGCAATTGGGACAAGTGCTTATATGATCAACAAAAGCAAAACTGAGTTAGCTTCAGTAGGCGGATTTGACCAACCGATGCGGATGGCGTCTTATAATTCTATTGCAGCCGAGAATACCGATTTTACAGTGGCCGCTGAGAATACAGTTCATGGCGTCGTGCATATAACCGCAACTATCAATGCTTCTTCTTCTGATGACAACAGTCAGTTTGTCGATCCATTTGAATTCTTCTTTGGAAATGGAGGTACTTTCAAACGTCAGCAGGCTCAACCGCGTGTAGGTTCAGCTTCAGGTGTTATTATCTCAACTGACGGTTATATAATTACAAACAATCACGTTGTTGAGGGTGCCGATAAGCTCGAAGTCACTTTGAACGACAACCGTTCATTTACGGCAAAGCTCATCGGAACTGATCCGAGAACCGATATCGCTCTTATAAAGATTGATGCAAAAGACCTGCCTACAATTCCGTTCGGTGATTCCGAAAAGCTGAAAGTAGGAGAGTGGGTTTTGGCAGTAGGCAACCCGTTTAATTTGAATTCAACTGTTACAGCGGGTATTGTCAGCGCTAAAGGTCGTGGCGGAATTGACGTAACCAACAGGAACAAGATTGAGTCTTTTATTCAGACTGATGCAGCTGTTAATCCAGGCAACAGCGGTGGTGCACTTGTTAATACTAAAGGCGAACTTGTAGGTATCAACACAGCCATATATTCTGAGACAGGTAATTTCGCGGGTTATTCTTTCGCTGTGCCAATCAGCATTGCGGGAAAAGTTGCCAGCGACTTGAAACAATATGGAACAGTGCAGCGTGCAGTTCTTGGTGTTGAAATTAAAGACCCGCAATACCTTGAAGAATCTGAGAAAGGTAAATTGAAAGTACTGAAAGGTGCTTATGTCGGAGGATTTGCTGAACGTAGTACAGCTAAAGAGGCTGGTGTTGAAAAGGGAGATGTAATCACTGCTGTCAATGGAAAAACGATTGCTTCAGCTAATGAATTGCAAGAACAAATCAGCAGATTCCGCCCAGGCGATAAAGTACAGCTGACAGTCGATCGTTTCGGTATTAAAAAATCTTTCAATGTTGTGCTTCGCAATGCTCAAGGCAGTACCGCGGTTGTGAAGAGCAGCGGTGACAGTGGAGAAGTACTTGGTGCAGCTTTCAAATCTTTGAGTGAGAAACAAATGAAGACTTTAGGCATTAGTTATGGTGTTGAAGTTGCAGGTTTGCTCAACGGAAAAATGAAGGATGCAGGCGTAAGACAAGGATTCATCATATTGATTGCCAACGATCAAAAGATTTCTAAGCCGGAACAGTTAGAGACTCTTGTTGACAAACTTCTGAAGGGTGATGCAGACGATCAGATTTTGGTTATCAAAGGATTTTATCCTAACGGAAGGACTAAAGTTTATGCAATTGATTTGTCTGAATAATTTTTCTGAAAAATTATTGAACATTTCTTTGTGTTAAAGGTTATAAAATTAGCCGGAAGAACTAATCTTTCGGCTAATTGTATTTGTAAAATTATTACTTTTGCACTCAATTTCTATAGGAACTGAATGAGACAATTAAAGATTACTAAGTCCATCACTAATCGTGAGAGCGCTTCATTGGACAAATATCTTCAGGAAATTGGCCGAGAAGATCTTATCACTGTCGAGGAAGAGGTGGAATTGGCGCAGGCGATCAAAAGAGGTGATCGTAGCGCATTGGAAAAGCTCACAAAAGCGAATTTACGCTTCGTGGTTTCTGTTGCTAAACAGTATCAAAATCAAGGATTAAGCCTTCCTGATTTAATCAATGAAGGGAATCTGGGATTGATTAAGGCAGCTGAAAAATTCGACGAAACACGTGGATTCAAATTTATTTCTTATGCAGTGTGGTGGATTCGCCAATCTATTTTGCAAGCATTGGCTGAACAGTCACGTATCGTGCGTTTGCCTTTGAACCAAGTTGGTTCTTTGAACAAGATAACAAAAGCATTTTCGAAATTTGAACAGGAAAATGAACGCCGTCCTTCACCAGAAGAATTAGCTGAGCAGCTTGACATTCCTGTTGATAAGATTTCGGATACGCTGAAAGTATCAGGTCGTCATATCTCTGTTGATGCACCTTTTGTTGAAGGTGAAGATAACAGCTTGCTTGATGTGCTTGTCAATGACGATGCACCTATTGCTGACAAAACTTTAATGAACGAATCACTCTCGAAAGAGATTGACCGTGCGTTGGGAACTTTGACTGAACGCGAATGTGAAATCATCAAACTTTTCTTCGGTATCGGTTGTCAAGAAATGACACTCGAAGAAATCGGCGATAAGTTTGGCCTTACACGCGAACGTGTTCGTCAGATTAAAGAAAAAGCTATCAGACGTTTGCGCCAGGGTACAAGAAGCAAACTTCTGAAATCTTATCTGGGATAACATTCATAATTTTTGTGCGAGAGAGCAATATGAAGAAACTTAGCCTGATCTTTTTATTACTTGCTTTTGTCGGTGGAAATTTGATGGCTCAAAGTGCGCCTAAACAGCAAACTGTTCATCTGTTTCCAAACGGAGCGCCAGGTGAAACTGCTAAATTGATTGAAAAAGACGATTCTACTGGCGCAAAAGTCGGGGGAGAATCTGTTTTACGTATTTCTGAAATCAGTGATCCTACAATCACCATTTATCCTGCTCCTGACGAAAGTGCCAGCGGGGCGGCTATGGTCGTTTGTCCTGGAGGCGGTTATAATATCTTGGCTTATAATTTAGAAGGAACTGAAATTTGTGATTGGCTCAATAATCTCGGCATAACTGCTGTGTTGCTAAAATATCGCGTTCCTCGTCGTGAGGGTCTTGAGAAACATGTCGCTCCTTTGCAAGACGTGCAGCGTGCAATCAGTTATGTGCGTGCTCATGCCGATCAGTTAGAAATTGATCCTGAACGTATTGGGGTAATGGGTTTCTCAGCTGGTGGACATCTTTCTGCAATGGCAAGCAACAGCTTCCAGACTCGGACATATCCGAAAGTTGATGCTGCTGATACAGCCAGTTGCCGACCGGATTTTTGTCTGCTCGTTTATCCTGCGTATCTCGACAGTCAGAATTTCCAGCTTTCACCGGAAATAAAAGTTACTGCACAGACGCCGCCTACCATGTTAATTCAGGCAGAAGATGACAAGTCATATATCAACAGTAGTTTATTCTATTATTATGCCTTGAAGGCTGCAGGTGTTCCTGCATGGATGCATCTTTACAGTAAAGGCGGTCATGGTTATGGAATGCGTGACACCGGAGCTGCTGTCAATGAATGGCCTGACCGTGCGGAAGATTGGTTCCGCGAAATAGGTGTAGTTAATTGAATTTGTTTACAACATATTTATGCCGTCGAGCTTCTCTGGTTCGGCGGTTTTTTTATGCTTTCGATGAAGAACTAAATGGAATATCTGATAATAAATTTTTTTCATATCTTTAACCATTAGAGGTCTCTTAAATCAAGCCAAGCATTTGTAGTTAACTAATAAATGATTATCTTTGCAACTAGATTGTGAAGATAAGCTGCGTGTCAACAAAGCTCGAACAAGTTCCGCTTTGCATTCGAGTTGCACTTCTTTGCCCTTAAAAGCGAAGATGGGTTGCGTCTCTGCATAATCAATTAAACTTGTCTAGCTATTGAGCGCCTTATCTCTTTAAATGAAAAACATAAGAAAAGTCTTAAATGAAAGAAGAAAACAAATCATTAAGGGCACCGGCCTATCCATTGATAACGATAGATCCGTATACAAGCGCATGGTCTTTCTCAGACAAGCTTAACAATGGCGTTGTCCGTCATTGGACAGGTAAAGAATATCCTCTGGTCGGAGCATTACGCGTTGACGGTCGTTGCTATCGCTTTTTAGGGCTTGAAACAATGGAGAAAAATTTCTTCAATTTTGCTGCCGATCAGAAATCGGTGGAAGTGCTGCCAACCCGTACGATTTATAAGTTCATTTGTGGGCCTGTGTATTTGACTGTGACTTTTTTGGCGCCTTTGTTTTGTGACGATCTGGAACGGCTATCTACTCCAGTGAATCTCATTCTGTATGAAGTCGAAACACGTGATAACAAGGCACATGAAATGCAAATCTATTTAGACGCTTCTCCGCTTTGGGCAATGGATAAACCTTGGCAGCCGATGGCTGGAAAGAGTGGTAAAAATAATGCTATTGTCTATTCTTGTGTCGGAACGAAAGAGCAACCTGTGCTTCAGAAGAAAGGTGATGACCGTAGAATCGATTGGGGATATCTTTATATTGCCGCTTCTGAGACTTCTTCAATTTCCGGAATTGCCAAAGCGATAGATGCGCGTTCATCTTTTGCTGACAATGGTTCTGTCAAGGATGTCGTCTCTGATGCTTCCGATAATATGTCTTCCGATGATGTTCTTGTCCTCTCTTCAAAGCTTGCTACAGCTGAGAAGACATCCGGTTGCCTTCTCGTTGCTTATGATGATATTTATTCTATCCAATACTATGAAGACAACCGTTTGGCATACTGGCATAAAAGTGGTAAAGATATTCTGACTGTTATTGCAGAAACTGACGCGGCTAAAGATATGCTCCTCAAAAAGTCGATGGATTTCGACAAACAGCTGATGGATGATGCCGAGCGTGTTGGCGGACATAAATATGCCGAACTTTGTGCGTTGGTGTATCGCCAATGTATTGCCGCTCATAAACTGGTGACAGACAAAGATGGTAACCTGCTGTTTTTCTCAAAAGAAAATTTCAGTAACGGCTCAATCGGAACGGTTGATTTGACCTATCCTTCAGCACCTTTGTTCCTTATTTACAATCCGGAATTGCTGAAAGGTATGATGACTCCAATCTTTTATTACAGCGAAAGTGGAAAATGGACAAAACCTTTTGCCGCTCATGACTCAGGAACCTATCCGATGGCTAATGGACAGACCTATGGTGGTGACATGCCAGTGGAAGAAAGCGGAAACATGCTTATTCTTGCTGCCGCAATTGCTCGAGTCGAAAAGAAGGCCGACTTTGCAAAAAAACATTGGAAAGTATTGACAATTTGGACTGACTACTTGGTCGCTAACGGATTGAATCCTGAAAACCAACTTTGTACGGATGACTTTGCAGGACATTTTGCCCATAACACCAATCTATCAATTAAAGCTATTTTAGGAATTGCATCTTATGGTATTCTTGCAGAAATGCTTGGCAAGAAGAAGATAAGTAAGAAATATATGGCTATTGCCCGCGAAATGGCGGCAAAATGGGTTCCGATGGCAGATGACGGTGACCACTATCGCCTGACTTTCGACAAACAAGGAACCTGGAGCCAAAAATACAATATGATTTGGGACCGTTTCTTTGGATTGAATCTCTTCCCGAAAGAGGTGGCTGAAAAGGAAATGAAATGGTATCTCTCGCATCAGAATCGTTATGGTCTGCCTCTTGACAATCGCCGTACTTATTCTAAAAGCGACTGGATTATGTGGACAGCCTGCTTGACTAATAGTCGCGAGGATTTTGAAGCTTTAGTCAATCCTGTTTGGGATTATGTCAATGAAGGTCGGATGCGAATGCCTCTATCCGATTGGCATGAAACTACAGATGCGACGACTGTTGGATTTCGTGCCCGCTCAGTTGTCGGTGCTTACTTTATGAGTATGTTGTTAAACAAATATAATCAATTATCATGAATTTGAATAAACTTATTCTTTTGTGTTGTGCAATTGCCACAATAGGCTCGGCAGCCGCGCAGTGGAAGCCTGCGGGGGACAAAATCAAGACGGTTTGGGCTGAAAAGGTCAATCCATCATCGGTTCTTCCCGAATATCCGCGTCCGCAGATGGAAAGGTCTGCCTGGATGAATCTGAACGGATTGTGGGACTATGCGATCAAGCCGGTTGGACAAGCAGAGCCAGCCGCATTCGACGGACAGATACTTGTACCGTTCGCAGTCGAGTCATCATTGTCGGGAGTTCAGAAGGCTGTTGGACAAAGCAATGAGCTTTGGTACAAACGCACGTTCACAGTGCCGACAACATGGTCAAAGGAGAACATCATATTGAATTTCGATGCGGTCGACTGGAAGACGGACGTGTTTGTGAATGACATACTGATTGGCTCGCATCAGGGCGGTTATACGCCGTTCTCGTTCGATATAACGCCGTATCTGACAGGCAAAGGCCCACAGAAACTGGTAGTTCGTGTATGGGACCCGACAGACAGAGGCTATCAGCCGGCGGGGAAGCAGGCAGTCGATCCGAGCGGCATCTTCTATACGGCAGTAACAGGCATCTGGCAGACTGTCTGGATTGAGCCGGTAACGCCGGAGCATGTCACAGCGGTTAAAGCAATACCTGACGTTGACAACAATACGCTGAAGGTTACAGTTGACGGTTCTGCAAAATGCAAGGCAAACATCGTTGTAGTAAAACTTCTGGACAAAGGACAGGTTGTTGCAACAGCCAAAGGAATACAGGGAACGGAGCTTCGTCTGCCGGTTCAGAATGCGAAGCTATGGAGTCCTGACGATCCATATCTGTATGACCTGCAGGTATCCATGTTGAAAGCCGGCAAGGCAATCGACAATGTGAAATCGTATACGGCAATGCGCAAGATTTCAGCCGAACGCGATGAGAGCGGAATCATGCGTCTGCAACTGAATAACAAGAACATCTTCATGTACGGTCCATTGGATCAGGGCTGGTGGCCGGACGGATTGTATACGGCACCGACGGACGAGGCACTGCGCTTCGATGTTCAGAAGACAAAGGATTTCGGCTATAACATGATCCGCAAGCACGTGAAGGTAGAGCCGGCACGCTGGTATTACCATTGCGCACAGCTGGGAATCATCGTATGGCAGGATATGCCGAGCGGCGACCGCGGCAACAGCTGGGAACCGAACAAATATAATGGAGGGACAGACCGCAGCCGTTCAACGGAGTCGGTATCCGACTACTATGCAGAATGGAAGGCAGAAATGGACATGCTGATTTCAGAACCCGCAGTATGTGTATGGATACCGTTCAACGAAGGTTGGGGTCAGTTCCAGACGGAAAAGGTGTCGGAATGGACAAAGGCATACGATCCGTCAAGGCTTGTCAATCCTGCGAGCGGAGGGAACTTCCGCAGCACGGGCGATATCATCGATATCCACCATTATCCGAATCCTCGGATGACGCTGTCAGATCCTTTGCGTGTGAATGTGTTGGGCGAATACGGCGGCATCGGATATGCGGTAGATGGCCATTTGTGGTGGAACAAGCGAAACTGGGGATATGTACAGTTCAAGAGCAGCCAAGAGGTGACGGAGCAGTATGTGAAGTTCTCGGCGGAACTGAAGCCGTTGGTAGCGCGAGGTTTCTGCGGAGCAGTATATACTCAGACGACAGACTGCGAAGGGGAAGTGAACGGACTGATGACATACGACCGCAAAGTGATAAAGGTTGATGAGGCAGCTGTCCGAGCCGCTAATCAGGATGTGATAAATGCTCTAAAATAAATATGGCAATATTAATTATAACAATATAAATTGATTTTATTCAAGGAAATTAATTTTCTATATTTAAATCTATTCAGAAAAACATTTGAGTCAATATTTTATTAATTAGTTAAAATCATTTTACAATGAAAATTAAATTCAATTCTGTAAGGATTGGACGAATGCGTTTTCTTTGTCTGGCTTTGTTCTTTATGGTGACGTCAAGCATGCCTTCAGAACTTCTGGCAGTCAGATTAGCGAGAACAATTACTGTCCGATTAAACAATGTGTCATTAATTGATGCGATGAGTAAGATTGAGCAGCTAAGCGGTTACTCTTTCTTTTATGATGCAAATCAAGTTAATGTCAATTCACGCGTCAGCTTGAATGCAAAAAATGAGCTATTGGACAATGCGTTGAAATCAATGTTGAAATCAACTAACTACACTTTTGAAATTGCCAATGAGCAGATTCTTCTTACAACTAAGACTTCGAAGTTTTTTGATAATTCTTCATCGTCTCAGCCAAGTGTTGAACAGCAAAAAAACAAAGCTATTTCAGGAAAAGTAGTAGATAGTTCAGGTCAACCTGTTATTGGTGCAAATATTGTTCAGAAAGGGACAACTAATGGTACCATTTCAGATGTCGATGGAAAATTTACTCTTAATGTTCCACAAAATGCTGAACTTGAAATTACTTATATAGGTTATGTTAAACAAACTGTAACTGCGAAAGGAAACGCAATAACCATTACACTTAAAGAAGATTCACAAGCTCTTCAAGAAGTTGTTGTAACGGGTTTCGGCCTTTCACAGAAAAAAGCCACTTTAACAGGTGCTATTTCTCAAGTTGGAACAGAAGATATCAGTCGTTCAGTTGCTGCTACAGCGTCTGGTAGTTTGGTTGGAAAGATCTCTGGTATCAATACACGTCAGACAGATGGACGTCCTGGTGCTTCTACTTCTTTACAAATCCGTAATATGGGAACTCCTTTATATGTAATTGATGGCATTGAATCAGATGAAGGTCAATTCAACAATCTCAACTTTAACGATATTGAAACGATTACAATTCTGAAGGATGCGTCTGCCGCTATATATGGTGTTCGTGCAGCAAACGGAGTTGTTGTCGTGGCAACGAAAAAAGGTAAAAGGAATACTAAAAACACAGTGACACTTGATGGATATTATGGATGGCAAAGCCTATCTACATTCCCTCATCCTGCTAATGTGACAACTTATATCACAAATTATATACAATCAGAAACCTTACAAGGAAAAACTGATTATACGTATGATAAAGAAGCCTTAGAAAAATGGACTGCTGGCACTGAAAAGGGATATAAATCATTTGATTGGTTCAATTATATATGGAATACTTCACCACAGGAATATCTTAACGTGAATATTTCCGGAGGTTCTGATAAATCGAATTATTATGTATCTCTTGGTCATCTTAATCAGGATGCCATGATTGTTAATTATGGCGGATTTAAACGTACTAACGTTCAGATGAATATCGATACTCAAATCAACGATCGTTTGAAAGTCGGTGCTACAATGAATGGTCGTATTGAGAAACGTACAAATCCTGGTGTTCCTGGAGTTGATGACTATTGGTTGCCAATATTTGCAACATATCGCAATTTACCTACTCGTCGTCCATTTGCCAATGATAATCCGAATTATCCGGCACAAGTTTCTTCGGAAGCCGATACAAACTTTGCTTTCTTGAATTATGATTTGTCAGGTAAGTATGAAGAGACTTGGCGTGTTGCCCAACTTCAAGGTACAGCTGAATATACCATTATGGATGGATTGAAGGCAAAGGCAATGTTTGGATATTATTTGGCATATCAAAATCTCAATAACCAGGAATATACATATAAATTATATGGTTATGATGAAGATACAAATACTTATCCAGTTGTGTTCGAGAATACAAATCCATGGCGTGAACGTAGAGTTGGTCATAATGAAGAAGTGACTTCAAACATTCAATTGTCTTATGAAAAAACTTTTAACGAAAAGCATCATGTGGCTGCAATTTTTGGATTTGAATCAAGTAAATTGGATACGCCAACATCTTGGCTTCATTCAATTCCAACGGCAAACTCGCTACATTTGATTGATTATGAGACGATGGATACATATAATGATTCAGGTAATGAAACAGAAGCACGTTTGGGTTGGATCGGCCGTTTTAATTATGATTTTGCGAATAAATATCTTATTGAGGTTTCTGGACGATATGATGGATCTTGGAAGTTCCCTCCTCATCATCGGTGGGGTTTATTTCCTGCAGTTTCTGCTGGTTGGAGAATCTCTGAAGAGAGTTTTTGGAAGAACAGTAAGATGTCCAATATTTTGACTGACTTGAAGCTTCGGGCATCGTATGGACAAGTAGGTGATGATGCGGTTTCGGGTTATTCTGCTTTCGGCTACATGTCTGGATATAATTATAAAAGTGGCGGTTCTGTCATAGATGGAGCTTATACAATTGGAACAGTAGCTCGCAGTTTACCTGTTACAACACTCTCTTGGATTAAAGCAACGATTCTTGACATTGGTTTTGATGCGTCTGCTTTGGACAGAAGATTGACAGGAACTTTTGATTTCTTCCGCCGTGAACGTACAGGACTTCCTGCATCAAGATATGATGTACTTTTACCTTCAGAAGTTGGATTTAGTTTACCAAGCGAAAACTTGAATTCCGATGTTCACATGGGTTATGATGCATCAGCTCGTTGGTCAGATAAATGGAATGATCTTGATTATTCTATCGGAGCAAATATTACTTATTCCCGTTTCTTTGATTGGCATCAATACAAACCGAGATTCAGTAACTCTTGGGATTATTATCGTAACTCAATTAATGAACGGTATGGCTATGTCAATTGGGGTTTGATTGCTGACGGACAATTCAAAAGTTGGGATGAAATTGCAAGCTATCCAATCGATAATGACCGTCAAGGGAACAAAACTCTTCGTCCAGGTGATATCAAATATAAAGATTTGAATGGGGATAAAGTGATTAACGGTATGGATTACAGACCAATTGGTTATCGTGAAGGTGCTACACCTATTTTGAACTTCGGTTTGAATTTCTCTTTCTTGTGGAAAGGTATGGATTTGGCATTTGACTGGACAGGCGGAGCTCTTTCGTCTTGGTATCAAGATTGGGAACAACGTAATCCGTTCCACGATGGAGGAAACAATCCTCAGTATTATATGGAAGATACTTGGCATCTGAAAGATATTTGGGACGCAAATAGCGAACTTATTCCTGGGAAGTTTCCAACATTGCTAATCGGTAATAGTTCACACAGCAATTATTGGAACAGTACATTCTGGAAACATAATGTAAGATATATCAAGTTACGTAACTTGGAATTTGGATATACACTTCCTAAGTTCATTGTTGAGAAAGCTTCAATGCAGTCTGTCCGTATTTATTTGGCTGGCACCAATTTGTTGACATTCTCAAATCTTCCAAATGTCGATCCGGAAATTACAAATACATCGGCGTTGAATTATCCAACAACGCGAATAATCAATGTTGGTATCACAATTAAATTCTAATGAATATGAAAAGAATAAATATATTTATCGCGGCTGTTGCCACAGCATTTATGGTAGCCTTGTCAGGATGTAGTGGCTTTTTGGATCGTGATCCTGACACTATCATGACTGACGACCAAATTTTTGGTGATGCTGTAATGATTAAATCTGTATTGGCAAATTTATATGGTCGTATTACTTGGGGACAAAATGTGGCTAATTACGATCGTTACACTGTTCTTGATGAAGCTGCTTTCTGTAGTGGTGGTCCAGATACACGCTCGACTTTTGAAGATGATTTGTGGCGTGTTTATGACTATACTTTGATACGTAATATAAATCAGTTCTTGGTTGGACTTCGTGGAACAAAGGCTTTATCAGAAGCAGATAAAGCTCCTTTGGAAGGTGAAGCTAGATTTATCAGAGCTTGGACATATTTTAACATGTGCCGTTGCATGGGAGGAATGCCGATAGTCAATGATGAAGTGTTTAATTATACTCCTGGAATGGATATCGAAACACTCCAGAAACCTCGTTCAACTGAGGCGGAAATGTATGATTATATCATCAGTGAATGTGAAGCTATATATAGTATGTTGTCAGCGGATGTTCAAACTCACAGTGCTCGTGCTAATAAATGGTGTGCTAAAATGCTTGAAGCTCGTGCCGCTATCTATGCGGGTTCTTTAGCGAACTATAATAATAAAATGGCATCTCCAATAAAAACAAGTGGAGGAGAAGTTGGCATTCCAGCAGATAAGGCAAAAGCTTATTATCAAAAAGCTTTAGATGCTGCCAATATCGTTATTAACAGTGGAAAATATAAATTGCAAGATAATTATGCAAATAATAAAGGTCGCAATTTTTATGAAGCTGTTTGTGTGAAAGATAATAACACAGAAGTGATTTGGGCTCGTGATTACAAGTATCCTGGACAAACACACGGTTTCACAACTCAAAACCTGCCGAAATCGGCTGCTCAAGATATCGACAACAACTATTTCGGCGTATTACTTAATTTAGTTGAGCAATTTGAACCAATCAACACAAAGACTCCAGGCTATAAGAGTAAAATCGTTACTGAAGAAAATGGTACATTTAAGTTTTATGATTCAGCGGATGCTCCTTTTAAGGATCGCGATCCACGTCTTTGGGGTACTGTGATTTATCCGGGTGCAACATGGATGGGCGCTAATATTGTTCTTCAAACAGGACAACTCGTTAAAAGTAATGGCGAGTGGACTGAAAAATTGAGTGCTGTTGCTGGTGCAACCGATGATAATGGAATCTTGATTACTTCAGTTAATGGACCAAAACAAAGTAATGAACAGTATATAAATAAGACTGGTTTCTGTGTACGTAAATTCTTGGATGAAACACCTTCTGCAGGAACACGTGGACGTGGTTCAGAGATGTGGTTCCCACGTTTTCGTATGGCTGAAGCTTATATGATTGCTTGTGAAGCCTCTTTTGAACTTGGCGATCAAACAAAGGCTTTGAGTTATATTAATGCTGTTCGCAGACGTGCCGGAGTTCAGGATCTTACAACTCTTACCTTTGACAATATTGTTCATGAGGATTGTGTTGAGTTTGCTTTTGAAGACCATCGTTATTGGGATCTGAAACGTTGGCGGTTAGCCGATAAGATTTGGAATGGTGTTCAAGATGATGAACAGGCACGTCATCGCCGCTTATGGCCTTATCTTGTTGTTGCTTCAGGTGATCCAAACAATGGCAAATGGGTGTTCAAAGAAGATTTTCTCTTTATGTCACCTAATGCCCGTTATTTCAAGATGGAAAACTATTATAACTTTATCAATCTTTCTTGGATTAACAATAATCCTAAGATTGTAAAGAATCCATATCAATAAATTCTAAATAACTATAACAATGAAATACATAGGACAATTATTTCTGTTCAGCCTTTTGACCGTTTTATTTGTCGGTTGTGGCAAGGACAATTATGATGAACCGAAAGCAATGTTGCAAGGACAATTGACCTACAATGGCGAAAAAGTTCAAGTTCGTGGTTCTGCACAAGCTACTCGCTTGCAATTATATCAGGACGGTTATGCTTTACATGATCCTATTACAGTATATGTAACTCAAGATGGCTCATTTTCGGCAGAACTTTTCAATGGAGATTATAAACTCGTTACAACAAGTGGAAATGGACCTTGGGTTAATAATCGTGATACGACTTATGTAACAGTAAAAGGTAACACGACAGTTAATAAAGAAGTTACTCCATATTATACAATCTCAAATTGCAAGATGTCGGTAAGTGGTAGGGTCCTCACAGCTTCATTTTCTATCAATAAGGTTGTTTCTACTGCGACTATCTCTTCTATTCAAGTTTTGGTCAATAAAACATCTTTTGTTGATGCTGTTTATTACATCTTTAGGCAAAATGTTACTGCAACTGGAACTACAGTGAGTGTTACTGCTGATATGAGTAGCAATGCAGATGTCGCAAAAGCAAGTCATTTGTTTGGTCGTATAGCAGTCAGAGCAAATGGTGCAGAATCTGCAAATTATTCAGAAGTCATTCAATTGAATTAATATTCTATCTTTTTATTTGGCAGGGATTTCATTGGTGGAATCCCTGCCAATTTTGTATATGACAAAACTGAAATATTTTAAATGTAAATTTATATTACTATCTTTGCTCTCTTACAGAAGAACAGATATTCTTAGAAGAGGCTTTGAGTATTGAGTTTTTTATTTGAATCAAATAACATTAATTGAACTATTGTTTTTTAATACACCATGAAAAGGATTGGTTTTTTATTCTTCATAGCTTGTTTCGCAGGTTTGTCGTGTGCAACATCTTCATACGCTGAGAAGCACAATGCTTCTGAGACGATTGATGTTACAGTAGTTAGCAGACCTGACAGATCAGTTGTCACCACAAATTATGTCAATTCGAAAGCACCGCTCTTGCCTGCATTTTATTTGAAACTGCCGATTGGAAGCATTCATCCTGAGGGTTGGGTGAAAAGATATCTTGAACTTCAAAGAGACGGATTGACCGGGCATCTGGGTGAAATCAGCGCTTGGCTGGATAAAAATAATAACGCTTGGTTGAATCAGAAAGGTGATCACGGATGGGAAGAGGTTCCTTATTGGTTGAAAGGTTACAGCGACTTGGCAATAATCCTTGGTGATAAGAATATGCTTGCCGAAGCTAAAACCTGGATTGATGCTGTATTTGCCAACCAACAGGCGAATGGTTATTTCGGACCGGTCAACATTTCTAAAGGAAAGCAGGAACTATGGGCTCAGATGATCATGCTCTGGTGCTTGCAGTCGTATTACGATTATTCACACGATGATAGAGTCATCAAGCTGATGACGAACTATTTCAAGTGGCAGATGACCGTTCCGGAAGACCAGTTTCTTAAAACATATTGGGAAAACAGTAGAGGTGGAGACAACCTTTATAGTGTTTTGTGGCTTTACAACCGCACAGGAGATAAATTTCTTCTTGATTTGGCAGAGAAAATCCATCGTAATACGGCAAACTGGACGCAATCGAGTTCTCTGCCTAATTGGCATAATGTGAATATCGCGCAGTGTTTCCGTGAACCTGCAACTTATTATATGCTTTGCAAAGATTCTGCTATGCTTCATGCTACATACAACGATTTCTGGCTGATTCGCAGGACATTCGGACAGGTCCCTGGTGGAATGTTCGGTGCTGATGAGAATGCTAGAATGGGTTATATCGATCCGCGACAAGGCGTTGAAACCTGTGGAATGGTTGAACAGATGTCGTCCGATGAGATTTTGTTCCGTTTCTCAGGAGATCCGTTCTGGCTTGAGAATTGCGAAGATGTTGCGTTCAATACCTATCCCGCTGCTTTTATGCCAGATTTCAAGTCGCTGCGCTATATCACTTGCCCGAACGAAGTTATCAGCGATTCCAAGAATCATTTCCCTGGTATTGATAATCAAGGTCCATTCTTGGCAATGAATCCGTTCAGTAGTCGCTGCTGTCAGCACAACCACTCGCAAGGTTGGCCGTACTATGCAGAGCATTTGATGCTTGCAACTTGTGATAATGGTGTTGCTGCAGCTCTCTATTCTGCTTGCAGTGCAAATGTGAAAGTTGCAGATAACAAACAGATTAGTATTGAAGAGCAGACAAATTATCCGTTCGATGACAATATTTTGTTTACTGTCCGAACGAAAAAGAAAGTCTCATTTCCATTCTATCTGAGGATTCCTTCGTGGACTTCTGGTGCTGAAGTCTATGTCAATGGCATGAAGTGTAATGTACAGGCTGTTTCTGGTGAGTTTTTCCGTATCAATAAGGAATGGAAAGACGGCGATCAGGTAAAACTTGTCGTGCCGATGTCGTTCACGATGAGGACTTGGCAAGTTAATAAGAACTGTGTGAGTGTCAATTACGGTCCACTGACATTGTCGTTGAAAATAAAGGAAAATTACGTTCAGAAAGACAGTAAGGAAACCGCAATCGGTGACTCGAAATGGCAAAAGAATGCTGATGCATCGAAATGGCCGACAACGGAGATTTATCCTGCAAGTGCTTGGAACTATTCTTTGGTGCTCGACAATCAAGTACCGTTTAAAGACTTTAAAGTCATTCGTAAGTCTTGGCCAACAGATAATTATCCATTCTCCTTGGAAAATGTTCCATTAGAGTTTAAAGCTGTTGGTCGTAAAGTTCCTTCATGGACAATCGATAATACTGGGCTGTGTGGCGTCTTGCCTGATGAAGATGCAGAAAAAGGTGAAAAAGAAGAAATAACGCTTGTGCCGATGGGTGCAGCACGACTTCGTATTTCGGCTTTCCCGAATACTCATGAATAAAGAAAAACACAAGCTGTTGCTTTGTCTCGGCTCCAATTTCCAGAGTGAAGAAAAGGTCAGCGCTGCTAAAGTTTTGTTGGAAGCAAATTTCTCTAATTTGCGCTTTTCTGATGCTCGCTTGACAGCGCCGTTGAATATGCAGAGAAAGACGCCGTTTCTGAATCAGTTGGTTGTTGCTGAAACTGATAAAGAATCGACAGAAGTGCGACGAATGCTTAAAGCTATGGAACGTGAACTTGGAAGGACAGAACATAGTAAATCCGAAGGCATCATACCGATTGATATTGATTTGCTGGAATGGGATAGCGAGGTCATTCATTCGGAAATAATTAAAAATAAATATTTTGCCGATTTTTTGTTTTAATGAAATAGTTTATTACCTTTGCATCGAGCATGGGGAATGGTTTTATTTGGTGAAAAGCAGAACTTTTTTTGAATGCAAAACTGCAAATAATTCGTATTATGGATAACAAAGTGATTTTGACAATTGGCCGGCAATTTGGAAGCGGCGGTCGTGAGGTAGGTGAGAAACTTGCTAAAGCATTGCATATCACATACTATGATAAGGAACTTCTGGCTGAGGCGGCTAAGGAAAGCGGCTTCAACCGCGAACTCTTTGAGAAAGCAGATGAATGTACAACAAGCGGTCTTCAGTATGCTGTCTCATTGGGCTTCTCCTATATGGGAATGATGACTCCTTATCCCGACATTCTTTCCAATGACGGATTGTTCAGATTGCAGAGTGAAGCGATTCGTAAGATTGCTGATCGTGAATCGTGCGTGTTGGTTGGCCGTTGTGCAGACTATATTCTTCGTGATTATAAAGGTCTGATTTCCTTCTTTATCCATAACACTACAGAAAATCGCATTGAACGAATCATTGAACAATTGGGCTTGATGCCAGAACAAGCTAAGGATTTGATGTTGCGTACAGATAAATCGAGAGCTGCTTACTATAATTATTTTACGAATAAAGTTTGGGGTGCATCTGCTTCGTATGACTTGTCAATCGATGTTTCGGTTCTCGGTCTCGACGAAAGTGTTAAGTATATGATGGACTTCGTTTTGAGGAAAATGGACAGTATTCCTCCTCATTTCGGATAATTGGGATTTATAATGTGTCATAACGATAGGAAATACAGAGTGATTCAGCGTATAATGCTGGTGTGCAGCTTCCTGATGCTTTTGTCAGTGATTGTACCGCATCATCATCATGCTGATGGTCTGCCTTGCTATCGTATTCTGACTGAAGGAACTGCAGATCCGGATGATCCTGATATGGATCACCACGCCTCGCACGATTGTGGCTGTGACGGTCATAATATTGCAATTTTTACTTCTGTGGTTTCACATATAACTGATGGAAATGCAATACAGCACCTTTTTGTTTTACAGACATTATTTGATCATATATATTCTTATCAATACCATTTTATAGGGAAATTTTTTTCTGTTCTTGCCGATAGGATAATAGAGAGTTTGTATAGCTCTGGTTTCGTTTCGGTGAATCTTTTACGTGCTCCGCCTTTTTTTGTTAATTAAATCTTTTACTCAGGACAGCTTTAAGTCGTTCTGCAGTTCTGTTTTTATTGGCCTTTTGGCTGAAACAAATATCTAAAACTGATTTATATGAAAATAAAATATTTAGGATGGGCATTGTTTGCCTGTCTGTTTGTAGGTTGTAATAACGGTACAACCAACAAAGAAGAGCATGAGCACGAAGGCGAAGCTGCTCATTCTAATAAACATCCGGGAGAAATATCATATTCTCCTGCTCAACAAAAAGCTGTCGGTTTGCAGACTGTGAAAGTGGCCTTAGCACCATTCACCGAAGTCATTCGTACAAGTGGCAGAATCATGCCGGCTCAAGGCAGCGAATCTGTGGTTGTTGCCAAAGTTCCAGGTATTGTTAAAACCGGAAGTTTGTCTTGGGTTGAAGGTACGGTTGTTCATAAAGGGCAAGCGCTGCTCACGCTCGTTTCAAATGATTTAGCTGGTGGTGACATCGCATCTCGTGCACGCGTCACTTTCGAGACTGCGAAAAAAGAGTTTGAACGTGCTGGTTCTCTCGTCGCGGACAAAATCATATCTCAACGCGAATATGAACAAGCCAAGCAGGATTATGAAAACGCTCGGATAGCTTATCAGGCCGTTTCCGGTAAACAAACTAAGAATGGAGGTATTGCTGTGACAGCTCCATTAAGTGGCTTTCTTAAAGACATTCGTGTTTCGGCTGGCGATTATGTGGATGTAGGCCAGACCTTGGCTACGATTTCAGAAAACAATCGTCTTGTACTGAAAGCAGATGTTTCAGAAAAATATTTTGACCAACTTTCGCTGATTAAAAGTGCTAATTTCCGTATGCCATACAGCGATAAGGTTTATCAACTCAGTGAGTTGAATGGACATCTTTTGTCATACGGCAAAGCAGCCGATGAAGAATCCTTTTATATTCCGGTTACGTTCGGCTTTGATAACAAAGGCTCAATCATTCCGGGTTCTTTTGTAGAGACTTGGCTTTTGTCTTCTCCGATTGACAATGTCATCAGTGTGCCTTTGAATGCTGTAATTGAAGAACAAAGCGTTACATCTGTCTTTGTACGTATTGATGAGGATTGTTTTCGAAAACAGTTCGTTACTCTTGGTCCGAACAATGGCGTTTCTGTTCAAGTTTTGAGTGGCTTGAAAGTTGGTGACGAAGTGGTTACTGACGGTGCTTATCAACTTAAGTTGGCTTCAGCATCGAATGCTATTCCTGCTCATACGCATCATCATTGATTAGAACGATTATCAATTGAAGTAATATGTTGAACAAGATTATATATTATTCGCTGCATAATCGTCTGTTTATATTGGTTTGCAGTTCTGCTGATGTTGGCTGGTATATATACGATGAAGCATACTGACGTTGATGTCTTTCCGGATTTAAATGCACCTACAGTCGTTATCATGACTGAAGCAAATGGAATGGCACCTGAAGAGGTTGAACGATTGGTTACTTTTCCCGTTGAAACGGCTGTTAATGGAGCGATGGACGTTCGTCGTGTCCGTTCGTCTTCGACGACTGGTTTTTCTGTCGTCTGGGTTGAGTTTGATTGGGGAACCGACATTTATAGAGCTCGGCAAATCGTTTCCGAAAAACTTGCCGTAGTAGGAGAGAGTTTGCCAAATAATGTTGGAAAGCCCACTCTCGGTCCGCAGTCATCAATTCTTGGCGAAATGATGATTATCGGTCTGACAGTCGACTCTACAGCAAATGTTGCTGCTCATTCAACGCCGATGGATTTAAGAACAATCGGCGATTGGATGATTCGTCCGAGATTACTTTCTACCGGTGGAGTTGCGCAAGTGGCTGTTATTGGTGGAGATGTTAAGGAGTATCAGATTCAGCTCAATCTTGAACGGATGAGATATTATGGCGTTTCTCTCGACGATGTTTTGAACGCAAGTCGTGATATGAATCGTGATGCAAATGGTGGTGTGCTTAGCCAATATCATAATGAGTATATAATAAGAGGTGTGCTCTCGACATCAAATCCTGATGAAATTGGTGAAGGAGTAGTGAAAATGGACGGCGGAAAACCTGTTCTTTTCAGAGATATCGCAGTTGTTAAATGCGCTAGTAAAACTCCTCGATTGGGAACAGCTTCTGAGAAAGCTCATCCTGCGGTTCTTATCACAGTTACGAAGCAACCTAACACCAGTACAATTGACCTTACCAATGAACTCGACAATATTATTTCGGAGATTCGTCCGAATCTACCAGCCGATGTTCATGTTTCGACTGACGTTTTCAGACAGAGTCGTTTCATAGAGAGTTCGGTAAAGAATGTTCGCGACAGTTTGTTGGAAGGCAGCATTTTTGTGGTATTTGTTTTGTTCCTGTTTTTGATGAACACGCGCACGACTGTCATTTCCTTGATTGCGATGCCTTTGTCGTTGTTGATTACAATGATTGTACTTCATCTTATGGGATTGACAATTAATACCATGAGTTTAGGCGGTATGGCAATTGCAATCGGTTCTCTTGTTGATGATGCCATTGTCGATGTAGAGAATGTATTTCGACGAATCAGGGAAAATCATGCTTTACCGCCTGATGAAAGACAATCGGTTTTGGATATTGTTTTTAATGCTTCGCGTGAAGTGAGAATGCCGATTCTTAATTCGACATTGATAATCGTAGTAAGCTTTATTCCGCTTTTCTTCCTGCAAGGAATGGAAGGCAGAATGCTTCGTCCGTTGGGCATTTCCTTCATCGTTTCATTGTTCGCTTCAACAGCGGTTGCTCTTACCTTGACACCTGTTTTGTGCAGTTATCTTCTAAAAAATGACAAAGGAAAAGCCTTCAGTGAATCGTGGGTGAGTGTTAACCTGAAGAAGGTTTATGAAGGTGCACTCAAATTCGCTCTTCAGAACAAGAAACTCTTTATAGTTGGTACAATTGTACTTTTTGTTTTTTCACTCGGCATTTTCTTCACTCTTGGACGCAGCTTCTTACCGCCGTTCAACGAGGGTTCTTTCACTATCAATGTAAGTACTTTGCCTGGTGCTTCTTTGGAAGAATCCGATGCGATGGGACGTCGGGCTGAGCAACTTTTACTCCAAGTACCTGAGATTGAAACTGTCGCTCGTAAAACTGGACGCGCTGAGCTTGATGAACATGCTTTGGGCGTCAATGTCTCAGAGATAGAAGCTCCGTTTAGACTTGGTAAACGCAGCAGAGATGAAGTGACTGAAGATGTCCGTAAGAAGTTGTCAACGATTACAGGCGCAAATATTGAAATAGGTCAACCGATTTCACATAGAATTGATGCAATGCTTTCCGGAACAGAAGCAAATATTGCTATTAAACTGTTTGGACCGGGATTGGATGAACTGTTTGCTCTTGGAAATCAGATTCAATCTGCTATCAAGGATGTGCCAGGCTTGGTCGACTTGAAAGTTGAACAACAAATCAGCAGACCTGAATTGACAATAATTCCACGTCGTGAAATGCTTGCCAAATATGGCATTTCATTGTCCGAATTCCGCGAATATGTAAATGTATTGCTTGGAGGAGAAGTTGTAAGTCAAGTTTATGACAATGGCAAAACATTTGATTTGACTGTTAAATGCGACAATGACAAACGTTCAACTATGGAAGCGATTGGCGACATGATGATTGATGCTGGAAATCGTAAGATTCCGCTCAGTTATGTTGCTGAGATTCGTTCTGCTTCAGGTCCAAATACCATCAATCGTGAGAATGTCCAAAGGAAGATTGTTGTTAGTGGAAATGTTTCCGGTCGTGATTTGTTGGGTGTCGTTAATGACATACGTTCAAGAGTAAGCAAGAAAGTAGATATGCCTGAAGGTTACCATGTGGAATACGGAGGACAATTTGAAAGCGAGGAAAGTGCGAGCAGAACTCTGCTCTTTACTTCTATGCTTGCATTGATTGTTGTCTTCTTATTATTATATAATGAGTTTCACGATGCCAAAGAGAGTGCTGTCGTCTTGCTTAATCTACCGTTTGCGTTGATTGGCGGCGTATTGATTCTGTGGGCAACTTCCGGTGATGTGAGTATTCCGGCAATCATCGGTTTTATTTCCCTCTTTGGCATTGCGACTAGAAACGGAATGTTGCTGATTAGCCATTATGCCTGGCTTAGTACCAATGAAGGTTTGTCGCCAGTCGAGGCGGTGATGAAAGGTTCTATGGATCGACTCAATCCAATCTTGATGACTGCTTTGTGTTCTGCACTTGCTCTTATTCCGTTGGCTGTTCAAGGTCATTTGTCAGGAAATGAGATTCAAAGTCCGATGGCAAGAGTGATACTTGGTGGATTACTTACTTCCACATTTCTGAATGGTTTTATTATACCGATTGTTTATCTATTCATGCATAAAAACAAATGATTAATATGAATCGTATATATATAATTCTGTGGTTTTTCATTGTGACATTGACTGCTTCAGCACAAACGTCGGTGAAAAGCGTTTTGCAAAGCGTTGAGGCAAATAATAAGGAGCTGAAGGCTGGTGAACAACAAGTTGTTGCAGCTGGACTTGAAAGTCGGCTCGGGAATAATCTCGCTGATCCGACAGTTACTTACAGCCATCAATATGGCAATCATAGTGGCCTTGGAACTCAAGATGAATTGATTGCTTCGCAGAGCTTTGATTTTCCTACAGTTTATTCAGCTAAACGTAAGCTTTCAAATGCCAATGATACGCTTTTGAATCACAATTATTCGCTACTTCGCCAACAGATTTTGCTAAGAGCCCGTTGCTTATGCATTAATCTGGTATATTTTAACAAGATGAAATCTTTACTGGCCAAACGAGAGTCTGATGCAAAAGAATTGGCTAATCTTTACGACCGACGTCTTGAAAAAGGTTCTGCTAATGCAATCGAGACTAACAAGATTGCACTTGAGCTATTGAATGCGACTGAGGAATCGCGTCGTAATGAGAATAATCGTATTTCAGCGCTTCGGGAACTTCAAGCACTGAATGGAGATATTGCAATAGCATTCAATGATACGGATTATGTCGCTCCGTCGTTACCTTTAAGCGTTGATGAATTGTTGGCTGATGCATTGCCTTTAACACCTTCTTTACAGTCTTATTATGATAAGGAAAAATTGGCCGCACATCAATTATCGGTTAAACGAGCAATGAATCTGCCAGGTTTTGAAGTAGGTTATCGATTAAACACTTCTGTTGGAGGACAACGTTACATTGGATTTCTTGTTGGTGTCAGTGTTCCGCTCTTTTCTAATAGAAATCATGTTCGCCAGGCTCGTGCTCAGCAAACGTTTGCTAAACTTGAGACAGCAAGTGCAGTCACAACAGAAAAAAACCGATTGATAAGTCTGTATGACAAGTCTGTATCTTTACATTCGGTAATTAATCAGTATGCTAAAGCTCTTGATATGCATGATAATTTGCCTCTGTTGATGAAAGCTCTTCAATTGGGGCAGATTAACTTGACGGAATATTTTTCCAATGCTGCAACCCGTTACCAAAGCTTAAGTAGTTTTCTTGAGCTTCAGCGTGACTATCAACTTTCTATAGCCGAAATGTTCCGGTATAAAGAATAGTTGGTTGAATTTTTTGTAAAATTAAGCCGATAAATCCTAAACAGGTGGAAGTCGGCTTAATTTATTAATTATTAGAGTTTAACCTGACGCCTGAAAAATGCTATTTGAAAACTTGCAAAAATATAACAAGCTTTTGCAAAAAAACAATTACAATTTATGAAAGTATTAGGTTAACTTTGCGAAATAAAATGTCAAAATTAAATATTAAATGCACGCCTATGACATAATCTTCATTTATGTATCTATGTATGTATATATATATGTATCTATCTATCTATCTTAAACGTTCGAACTAAATTTATTTATCAGTATTCCATCTATATTAAGCCTATGGTATAATTATCAATTGATTTTTTGAAGTCAACTCTTCTATTGTTATATCGAGAATCATTGATTCTCAGAATTGTATCATGAAATAAATAAAGAAATATGAAGAAAAATCTTGAAATCTATGTCCCAAATCAGAAACACAAGAGGATTCCTTTTCTAAATTTCTTAAAAATCACCGGAGCTGCTGTTCCTTTATTGCTTTGTTTTGGCATGATAAATGCGACAGCAAGTAATATCAGTGGTTCCAATGATTTTATAGTGAAAGGGAAATTATCTGATTCAGGCATTAAAACTGAGGAATTAAAAGTAATGGGTCCTCAACAAAGGAATGGCAAGAATATTCGCGGTGTCGTGCTGGACGAAAAGGGCGAGCCGATCATCGGCGCCAACATTCTTGTCAAGGGGACATCCCAGGGAGTCATCACGGACGTGAACGGCAAATTCGATGTCAGAGTTCCGTCAGAGGGCAGCGTCCTTGTGATCTCCTACATCGGTTACCAGACAGTCGAGATAAAGGTAGGCAACCGGAACGATCTGAAAGTCAATCTCATGGACGATACCGAGCAGCTGGCAGAAGTCGTAGTCGTAGGATACGGCGTCCAGAAGAAGGAGAGCGTTGTGGGCGCGATCACTCAGGTCGGCGGCAAGAGCCTGACCGAAACGGGCAACTCGGATGTCACTGGCGCGATTGCCGGAAAGCTGTCGGGCGTCTTGACGATGCAGACCACCGGTCTGCCGGGGAAAACGCAGAGCGACATCCTGATCCGCGGCGTTTCGAGCTGGAACGGTTCGAGCCCTCTGGTCATGGTGGACGGCGTGGAGCGTGACTTTTCGGATCTGGACCCCAATGAAGTCAACACGATATCGGTACTGAAGGACGCGTCGGCGACGGCCGTGTTCGGAGCCAAGGGCGCCAACGGCGTAATTCTCGTGACGACCAAGCGCGGCGTCGAGTCGAAGCCGCAGTTCGACGTTTCCGCATCGTACGGCATGCAGACGCCCACATGGACGCCCAAATTCATCGACGGCTATCAGACGATGAGCATGTGGAACGTGGCCGAGAAGAACGGACGGAGCTTTTCCAAAGTGGTGTCGGACGACATTCTGCAGGAATACAGGCATCCGTCGACACGCCTGAACTCCCTCCGCTATCCGAACGTCGACTGGTTCGACCTTCTGACGCGCGACTTCGCGCCGGTGACCAACGCGAACTTCAACCTCCGCGGCGGCACGAATTTCGTGAAGTACTTCTGTTCTCTGGGCTATTACCACCAGGGCTCCATCTTTGACGGATTCGACGACGGCGGCTACTGCGACACCCACTACAAGTACAACCGCTTCAACTACCGGACGAACCTGGACTTCAACCTGACCAAAACCACCACCCTTTCCCTGAATATCGGGGGCGACATCAGCACCACAAGCGGGAACTCCCAGGGCAACATCTGGTGGTACCTTTACTGCGCAAGCGCGTGCAACTACCCCGCATACTACCCCGCATGGGCCCTGGAGGAGGTTCCGGACACCGACTACCCTGACGCGTCAGGCAAGCGTCTGGCACTGGCGCAGGGCGAAAAGATCTACAATCCGTATTCATACCTGTACCAGGGCACGTTCAACGAATACACGGCCTCCAAGCTCTTCACCGACCTGCAGCTGTCGCAGGACCTGGGCTTCATAACGAAGGGCCTGTCCGCAAAGGCGAAGGTGTCGTTCAACACCTATTACCGCAACCAGTCGCTGACGGCGAGCTGGACTTTCCCGGAATACACGCTCATGTTCGACAACATAGGCACGAGCCTGAATCCGTGGGTGCGTGACGGCGAAGGCAACGAGACGTGGATACAGAGTCCTCTGGACATCAACGTGGGCGGCCTGCAGGGAGACTATTACAAGGACCTGTATTACGAGGCATCCCTCAATTATGACCGGTCGTTCGGCAAAAACAGCGTATCCGGGCTGTTCCTGTTCAACCGCCACCAGAACGACCCCAACACGGAATATTCATACTACAACGAATCGTGGGTCGGACGCGCGACGTACGACTACGCGAAGAAATATCTGGTCGAGTTCAACGTCGGCTATACGGGATCGGAGAGGTTCGCCCCGTCCAACCGTTTCGGATTCTTCCCTTCAGCCGCCGTAGGCTGGGTGGCATCCGAGGAGCCCTTCATCAAGAAGAACGCGCCGTGGCTGAGCCTGCTGAAGTTCCGCTATTCGGACGGACTGGTGGGAAGCGACTATGCAAGCAGCCGCTGGCTGTACATAAGCGACTACAGCACGAGTAGTAACATCATCTATGAGGACGCCGTCGCGAACAAGGACGCGCAGTGGGAAGAGGCCCACAAGAGAGACCTCGGCGTAGAGACGGGCTTTCTGGACAACATGTTCACATTCAGCGCCGACTTCTTCGACGAGCACCGCTCCAAGATGCTGCTGGATGTTCAGAGCAACACCTTCCTGATTGGTAACAATGGTTTCAAACAGCTGAACCGGGGCAAGATGAAGAAGCACGGATACGAGCTGGAGCTCGGCTTCAACAAGCAGACCGCTTACGGTCTGAACTACAAGCTGAAGGGAATGTTCAGCTTCAACGAGAACCGCATCGTGTACAAGGACGACTATCCCTACGTCCCCAACTACCAGAAGGTTTCGGGAACGGCGCAGGGTGCGAAGACGGGCGGCTCGGTGTCGGTTGACGGCGGATACTACACCTCCGTTGACGATATCCACAACTATCCCACGACGGGCGGCAAATCGCTCGACTATATAGTCCCGGGCGACTACAAGTATCTGGACTTCACGTCTGACGGCGTCCTGTCCTCATTGGATTCATATCCGATAAAGGGTTCCCTTTATGCGCCGTACTCCTATTCCCTGTCGGGCGAGTTCACGTACAGGAACTGGGAGGCGAGCATACTGTTCCAGGGAGTGCAGGGCAAGTACATCAACTTCAGGGGCACGTTCCAGGGGGAATTCAACAGCGACGCCAAGCGGGTGCATGAAGCGCAGGTGAACTACTGGACACCGACAAACCGGAATGCGGACCACGCCACGATGAACGACCCCGAAATATGGGGCGGCTACGGAAGCGGCGCCCTGTACGGGCAGCAGTGGAGGAAGTCGGATTACCTGCGTCTGAAGCAGATCTACGTCGGATACAGCTTCAAGCCGAAGTTCCTGGTGAACACTATCAACGTATCCAAAGTCACGGTCTACGCTTCGGGGAACAACGTCTTCACGCTGACCAACCTGGTCGAGGGCGACCCCGAGCAGCTGGACATGTCCACGGACACATCCAACGCGTACGGCACATACAACTACTACCCTCTGATGGCGACATACAAGCTGGGCATTAAAATCATATTCTAAATCAAGAAAGGAAACAACATGAAAAAATATATTCTATATATATTCTGCCTGGCAGGCCTGTGGACCTTTTCATCCTGCACGGACTATCTGGACAAGGCGCCCTCGTCGGGTCTGACCGAGGACGAGGTGTTCGGCAACCTGACGAATTTCCGCCAGTTCTTCGACGGCGTCTACAATGCGGGCAGCAATTTAAACATCAAGTGCGCCTACAACGCATACTTCCAGATCTGGGACCAGAAGGCGTCCTGGGACTGCCTTACGGACCTGGAGGACCAGGCCAGAATGATGCGAAAGGAAGAGAAGCAGGCCACGGCGTTCGGACAGAGCGTCTATATCTCGGACACCAGCAGGCGTCCGCTCCTGTACGCCATGTTCAGGGTCATCCGCCGCTGCAACATAGCGCTGCAGAAGGTCGACCAGATTGCGGACGCGACGGAGGCGGACAAGGAGGACCTCCGGGGCCAGGCCTATCTGTGCAGGGGCTTTGCGACGATGGCGGCAGTGAACGTCTGGGGCGGAATGCCGCACATAGTCGCGCCTATCGGGGTGGATGACGAGTGGGACGTCCCTCGTCTGAGCCCCTATGACAGCTATCTCGGCATTGCAGCGGACATGGATTCCGCATACGCCGCCTTCCAGAAGGCGGGTCTGGTCCGCAGGGATCCGGGTCCGGGCGAGGTGGGTAACCTCAACGACACGTATCAGGACAGGCCGAACGGCGTGGCGGCGAAGGCGCTGAAGTCGCGCGCTCTGCTCTATGCGGCGAGCCCGCTGAACAACAGGGCGGGACAGGCGGCATGGGAGAAGGCCGCCGAGGCGTCGTGGGAGGCCATCCGGATCGCATTGCAGTACAATTACGTTCTGCTGCCCGCATCCGATTACTATCAGAACAACTACGGAGCGAAATACACGAACGAGCAGATCTGGGCCTACTACCTCGGCTCCTACGCCTATAACAACGGTGCCCTTCAGGGCATGCTTTCGGGTCCGATGGCCGGCCAGGTATCCTACTGGGCGGGCTGGAACCCGACACAAAACCTTGTGGACATGTACGAGACCAAGTGGGGCGATCCGCTGAACACGGAGGAGGACCGCGCCAGGGCGGCCGCACTGGGCCACTACAACGAGCAGAATCCGTACGCCAACAGGGATCCGAGATTCGAGTCCGACATCATCTACAACCAGAAATCCATGCCGTGGTCGTCTTATGATGCGAGCATAGGTGAGAACAAGAACGTCGCCAACATATTCTACTATGTGGACCCCAAGACGGGAAAGACTTCCTATTCGTCGATGACGAGCCACAGCTATGTGGGCTACACCCATACGGGATACATGCAGTCGAAGCTGACGGGTAACATGAGCGTGAGGAACAAGGTGACGACCCTCATGACGAGCTCCATCATCCGTCTGGCCGAGCTGTACCTGAACTACGCCGAGGCGGCGAACGAGGCCTACGGCCCGAACGGCAGCGCTCCGGGCGCGACCCTGACGGCTGCGCAGGCGCTGAACGTCGTCAGGAACAGGGTGAACATGCCCGACATCGGTTCAAGGTACACGGCGAGCAGGGACCTCTTCCGCGAGCGGGTCAAGAACGAGAGGACCGTCGAGCTCAACATGGAAGGGCACCGCTGGGTAGACGTGCGCCGCTGGAAGGACGCCCCCACGGTTTATGCCGGACCGCTGTACGGCATGGACATCCAGTATGTCGGAAAGAGCAGGGAGTATCCGACGGGCTTCAAATACACGCGGGTGGAACTGGAAGCCGCCCGTCAGGTGAAATGGAAGGATTTCATGTGGTATTTTCCGTTCAACACATCCGATTATTACAAGTTCAAGAACTTCGACACGAGTTCAAACCCTCTCTGGCAATAATCAAAATATGACAAAAAATGAAACAACGATATAAGATTATAGAAACACTGCTTGTAGCCTGCATGATGCTGTCATGGAGTGCGGGAATGCAGGCGCAGAAAAAGATACAGAAGGCGAAACCGCAGCCGCTGGAGGTTGTGCTTTCTGTTGTGAACGAAGCGGGTCAGGCGATACCCAATGCGGAAGTCGTCGTGGGAGAAGGCCTGAAGCACGGCACGACCGACGGCAACGGCAGGTTTGTCGTGAAATCGCAGCCTACCGACTACATCACGGTTTCGGAACCGGGTTTTGAAAAGCAGGTTGTGGCGCTGTCCGCATTGCGGGACAATTCGAAAGTCACGCTGAAGGCGTCCCTGCTGTACCATTCGGCGGACGACTACATTCCTCTGCCCTATCTGAACTACATGTACAAGAGGAACGCCACGGGCGACTACTACGTGATTACGGGCAAGGATCTTGAGCATTATCCGTCCGCGGACCTCCGCAACTGTCTGACCGGTCTCATTCCGGGTCTGATAGTAACGGAGAACGAAGGCTCGACGGGCACCAGTCCCGAAGAGACGCGCGGCAACTACGGCGTATACGAGAAGGTCGGAATCCGTACGCGCGGCAACAAGCCCCTGTATCTCATCGACGACGTCGAGATGGATCTGACGGAGATGCAGCTGGATCCGCAGGAGGTAGAGACGATCACGTTCTGCAAGGACGTCGTCGGGCAGACGATATACGGACCCCATGCCGCCAACGGGATTGTCTACATCAAGACAAAGCGCGGCCGTTCGAACGACCGCATCCTGAACGCGAACGTCGAATACGGCATCCAGACGGCGGACAGGTTTCCGGAGTATGCGAACACGCGGGAATATGCTGCCCTGAACAATACGGCGAGGACGAACAGCGCTCTGACGCCGCTCTACAACGACGCCGCCTTTGCCGGTTACGCGAAGAACGACCCGTACGACATGTATTATCCCTCGATCGATTTCAGGAAGATGATGTTCAAGAACTCGAAGGACTACCGCAGGGTGAACGTCTCCTCGGCCGGCGGCAACAATGTGGTGAAGTATTTCGCCTATCTGGGTTACACCGGAGAGGGCGACAACTTCAAGATCGGCCATTCGGCGGACTTCACGCGTCTGAACGCGCGCACGAACCTGGATGTCACGGTGAACAGGTCATTCAAGGTCTCGTTCGATTTCTTCGGCAACCTGAGTCTGCGGCGTTCGCCGAACTACGGATACAATTCTCTGGGCATATTCGAGTTCGCATCCGCGGTATCCGATGCCAGGACGACGCCTCCGAACGCGTTTCCCATCTATGCGGGGCAGGATCCCCAGACGGGCGTTCCCTGGTACGGCATCAGCGCGAACTACAGGAACAATCCCATCGGAGACCTGGTGAGCAACGGGTTCTACACTGAGACGGGGCGTCTGGGAAGCAGCAACGTGACCCTTACGTGGGACATGGGCAACTTTGTCAAGGGTTTGAAATCGAGCACGATGATCGGCTTCAACGTTCTGAACCTGACCCGTATCGGGAAGCAGGAGCAGTATGCGGCCTATATCGTGACGCCCAACGACTCGATGACGGACTACACCATCAACAGGGCCTGGGCTCCCGTGAGCATGTCGGCGCAGACGAAGCTGTACGACTACTATTTCCAGCGCTATTCCGCAATCCAGCACTTCACATACGACAGGACGTTCAACAGGGTTCACGATCTCAGCATGTCCCTGAACTATTACATCTCCAAGTTCACGAGGGGCCGTGTCGAATTCCCGCAGAAGGAACAGCAGGGCAGCTGGTCGGGCCGTTACACGTACGACGGGAAATATACGGCGCAGGCAGCGCTGTCATACGCCGGAACCGTCAGTCTGAAGACCAGGAACCAGTACCGTCTCTTCCCGTCGTTCGGCGCAAGCTGGGTCGTGTCGGAAGAGGGCTTCATGAAGAGCCAGAAGTTCTTCGACTTCCTCAAGCTGCGCGCCGAATGGGGCAATCTGGGCTATCAGAACAACACTCCCGCAACGGGATTGTACGAGGAGAAATGGCTGGGAGGAAGCGGCACCGCTTTCGGTCCGTACACGAACAACCGCTGGTTCGGCACAAGCACGGAGACGCCGTCCATAGCCTATTACAACAAGATAGCCAACCGCAATCTGAACTGGGAGACCAGGAAGGAGTTCAGCGTGGGACTGGATGCCGTCATGCTTCACCGCAGGCTGACGCTCAATGCCACATACTACAACAACGAGGCGAGCGGAGTGTGGACGAGGGCCAGCAACAAGTATCCTCTGGCAACCGGCATCCTGGCTGTTCCCTATACGAACTACAACAAGTACCGCTATTACGGGGCTGAGATTTCCGCGAGGTACACGGACCATATAGGGGATTTCCGCTATTCCGTCATGGCGATGGCAACAATGCCGCGCACCAAATATTTAGTTTACGATGAGCAGAACTATAGAGACGCATATCAGCGCAGGACGGGCCGCTCAATGGATGCGATATTCGGATTCGTGTACAGGGGGCGTTTCACATCCGATGCCGAAACGGAGGTCGTTCCGCAGCTGTTCGACGAGTCTCTGCATGCCGGGGACTTCAAGTATGAGGACCTGAACAACGACGGCGTCGTCGACAACAACGATACCAGACAGATCGGCCATTCCGCTCCTCATCTGTATTACGGGCTGAATCTCAATCTTTCGTACAGGGATTTCGATTTCATCCTTATCAGTGACGGACGCGCGTTCTATGATGAAATGTATACAAACACCTATTTCATGAACGGCTGGGGTGACAACAACTATTCGAAGTATGTAGTCAGGAACTGCAGCAATCCCGACAAGCTGCCCACGCTGACCTATTACCAGGTCGCGAACAACTGGAAGGGTTCGACCTTCTACATGCACAAGGGCGGTTACTTCAAGATCCAGAACATCGAGCTTGCCTACAATCTGCCTTTGACGGCCAGCAATGCGCTGGGAGTGAGAAAGGTCCGTTTCTTTGTCCGCGGTGCAAACCTGCTGACCGTATCCGGCACGCCCGACGTCGATCCTGAAAGCTTCAGTTCGGGAATTGACCGTTATCCTTTGAACAGGACGTTTTCCGGAGGCATTAATCTGACATTCTAAAATGAACATGAAAATGAAAAATATATTGAAATTTGGAGCCATGGGGCTGTCGGTTTTCCTGTTTGCCACATCCTGCAGCGACTATCTGGATTCCTATCCGTACGGTCGGGTGTCCGAGGAGGACATGTGGAAAACCCAGTCTCTGGTGCAGGGTCTGGTCGGTATCTGTTATAATTATACAGAACGCAACTACAACAACAACGACGGCTATTATCTGGACGGAATAACGGACGATGCCGTGGTGACGAGCACGACGAGCTCGATGACAAAATGGGCGACAGGCGCCTTTCTGCCTGCCAATGACGTTTTTGTAAGCTATTACACGAGTGATTACGAAGGCATAGCTTCAGCCAACAAGTTTCTCGAGGGAGGCAAGGGCCTCAATGCGCGGTATATGGTCGATTCGCATTACAACGACCTGGTCCGTTTCCGTCTGCAGGGGGAGGCCTTCGCGCTGAGAGCCTGGTTTGAATGGGACCTGCTCCAGCGTTTCGGCGGTGTGGGCATCAAAAGCGGCAAGCTGCTGGGCTTTCCCATCGTCACGAAAGTCGTGGACGTCCTGAAGGACGATCTCGACTGGTCGAGGAACACCTATGAGGAATGCGTGCAGCAGATTCTCAACGACTGCGATTCGGCATACGCATACCTTCCTCTTGCCCACCGGGACTTTCTCGTTACCGATCCCGCCGATCTGGCTTATGCCGGAGGTCGGCTCTGGGGGCGTTTTGACGGAATCTCCACCGTAGCGATCAAGGCGCTGATGTATCTGACCTATGCGAGTCCCCTGTACAATCCGAACAACGACATGACCCGCTGGGAAATGGCGGCTAAATATGCCAAGACGGTCATCGACTTCAAGCTGAACGTTGACGGCAAGGTCACCAACGGGTTCAATCCGGTAACGAACGTCGACTGGACGAATCCGAATTTTCCGGGCATAGTCTGGTCTTCGAGATATGACGACAACTCGTCGACGATGGAGTCGGCCCTGTATCCCGGAGGATTCCAGGGAGGCGCTGTCGTCGGTCCGACCCAGGACCTGGTCGACGCGTTCCCGATGTCCAACGGCTATCCGAAGGACCATCCGCTGGGAGCCAAGCTGTATGATCCCCAGAAGCCTTACGCAAACAGGGATCCGAGGTTCTACAGCATGATCTTCTACAACGGAGCGACCGCGAACCGCGCCAATAACGTCAAGACCCCGATGTACACCTTCGAATGCTGGGGAAATCCTGACGAACTGGGAAACATGGGTAAAGACGCCGCAGGACAGTCGAGGGCGACGAGGACGAATCTTTATGTCAAGAAGTACATCTACATGGGGTTCAACCCCAGTGATGCCAGCATCAAGAGGATGCCCCATTCACGCTTTTACATCCGCTGGGCCCACATGGTCCTTGCCTTTGCCGAAGCTGCGAATGAGATCGGCGGACCGGACTATGCCGTTGACGGTTTGACCGCAAAGCAGGCCATGAAGTATCTGCGCACCCGCAAGACATATGACGGCGCCTCCTTATACGACAAGAGCGATCCGTATCTGGACGAGGTGGCAGCCCAGGGCAAAAGCAGCTTCAGGGAGTTCATCCATAACGAACGGAGAATCGAGACGGCGTTTGAAGGGATGCGTTATTACGATCTCAGGCGCTGGTCGACGGCAGCCGATTTCAGTTCATTGAACCAGCCCGTTCACCGTCCGACGATTGTCAAGAATGCGGACGGGTCGTTCACGTACGGAACTGAAGTCGTGGAGAACAGGGTCTTCACTTCACCCTATACGCCGTTCCCTTACACGGATATTCTCAGGATGAACAAGGTTGAGCAGAATGTCGGATGGGATAATTGGCAATAATGTATAATGATAAATTATAGGAATATGAAAAATATAAGAATAATCGCATATGTGCTGCTGATTGCGTGCATGGCATCCTGTTATCCCGACTATGTGAAGGATTACGACTACGACGCGACATATTTTGCCAATCAGGTGGATACCCGTTCGTTTGTCGTCGGAGAAGGAATGAAGATAGAGGTCGGGACAGTTCTGTCGGGTGTGATTGACAACAGTAAAAACAGAGTCGTTAACTTTAAGATCGACGATTCGCTTGTCTCCGGTAATATGCTGGCCCTGATGCAGGGCGGATTGGGCTACATGCAGGAGGCGACGGACGGAGTGACGAGACTTCTGCCGATACCGTCCGATTACTATACGATCAGCAACAATTCCCGGATTGTCATTTCCAAAGGCAAGCATACCGGAACGGTTGTCATCCGTCCTGATTCCGCACGTTTTCTGGCTGATGCGCTGACTTTGAGGGCCAATTATGTGCTGCCGCTGTATATAGAGTCGGCCGACGTCGACACGATTCTGGAAAGCAAACGCTTCACCGTTATAGGACTCCATTACGAATGCATGCTTTTCGGCAATTATTATCATGGAGGTGTGACGGTGAAAAACGATGCGAGCGGAAAGGAACTGGGCACTGTGAAATACGCTACAACCATTCCTCAGGCCGATGCCCTGGTCTGGGCACTGACAACTGTTGCGCCGTTCTCGGTCGAAACCAGCCAGATTTCGGACGGGACCCTGAAGGGGGGAATCAGGCTGACGCTGGATTACGAAACAGGGAAAGTGACCGTAGGAAAGGCTTCCGGTTCGACAATAAATGTTGAAGCGGACGGCGAATGCTACTATAACAAGCCTAAACTGTTGCAGGACAGAAAAATCTTCCTGGCCTACAAGTACACGAATGCCGACGGCTCAATCTCTCATGTCCGCGACACTCTGACGTTCAGAAACAGAATCCGTGATGGCGTTAATGAATGGCAGGATGAGGATCCTTCCCATTACTAACAGGTTGAATCATTTGAAGAAAAGAATATCCGGGCAAAAACTGTCCGGATATTTTTTAACCCATCAAGGACGCATTGCCATACATTATAAAAATCCGAAAGTCCTACTTCTTATGTAAATCCTTTTATCTGCACTCAAGGCGATCTTTGACAATATCATTCCGTCCGACAGAGTAAAGCTTAGTTCTAACGTTATCTCGGAAGTATAATCAGCAATGGTTATTTGGCATATTCAAGATGTAACTATTCAATAACTACATCCACAAGTCCTCTTTAACTCATCGTACACTATTTTAAGTTTATAGAAAAGGCCAGATAAAGCTTTTTTTGTCTCTTATAACAAAAAAAAGTCTGAAATGATTTTCTATTATAGAATATCAATTACCTTTGCAGCAATTTAATAGGGATAAAATGAAAACGAAAAGGATTCGTAACATCATATTTACTGCAGCAATTGTCTTTTTATTACTGTTTTTTGTATTGGCCATCCTCAATGAAATTAAATTCAATTCCATTCAGAATCTTATTATCGACCACGGAATGCCTTTCGTCTTACTAAGCATTACAGGAGTTCTTTTCTTAATCTTTATGTTATCCAATTGTTTTCTATCAAAACAGGCAATAACACAACAGAATATAGACTTATTAAAGTTACGCAAGAAAATCGCTTGCATCACTGCAACTGACAACATAGTCATCATGCAGTACAACGTCAAGAGTCAAGAATTCATTCGCTGGGACGAAGTAAATGGAAAAGAATACCGTCACTTCACATTAGATGATTATTGGAAATATATTCATGTCAACGACCTTCCAATTGCTGAACGACTTATCAAACACATGAATGAACAACAAAACAGTTCATATAGGTGTGAATACAGGTATTTATTCCCGGGAACTAAAGAATATTCATGGCAAGTTAATGAAATATTCCCGTTCGAACAAGACAAAGACGGAAAGACTATTAGCTATCTTGGCGTTTGCCACAGAAACAACAAATGGCATGACATGCAGGATAAGTACAAAAATTTCTATAAACAAATCACTTATATCACAATTACAAGCGGTATAGGTTTTGCTTTATACAACCCCAAAACCAAAACTTTCCATGGAGCAGACGAAAAGGGTGAAATCAGCGAACATACAATAACTATGGAAACGTTTATAAAAAAAATCCACCCCGAAGATAGACCTCAATTCTCGTCAATAGCAGAAAAGTTTCAGAACGGGAGAACCGAGCGTATTCACTTAGAATACCGTTCAAATATTTTCAACAACTCTCAAGATTACAATTGGTATGTAGCCGAGTTTGCTGCACTGCACGATAAAGACAACCAAATAGAAAATTATATATGCCTTTTCCGAAGGAATGACGAATGGCATGCTCTGCACGAAAATCTTGATCGCTTCCGTAAAAGAGTATCCTTCACTTCTATATCTAACGGATTGGGGTTTGTCCAATATGACGTTGCCACAGATACATTTAATCAACTTGATAACAAAGGCGAACTTTCCGATCATAATATTTCCATGGAACACTGGATAGAAACCATTTATCCAGAAGATTTACCTATCGGAAAGAAAATGCTAAAGCTACTTCGTGAACACAAAATTGAGCAATTCAACACTGAATATCGATACTTCTTTCTCAATAAATATAATTGGTTTTATGTAAACATAACAGCCTATGATTATGATGAAAATCATCAAATAAAAAGTTATATGTGCCTAACAAGGATAAATAATGTCTGGCACGAAATGCATGACGAACTCAAAAGCTACAAGAACAAAGTCTCACTTATTACTTCTCTTAGCGGTATTGTATTCGCAGATTTTAATACAAAGACAAAAATTCTTCACTGTTTAAATGACGTAGGAAATTTTAAAGATTATGAAATTAACCTGGATGAATACTTATCCTTTCTTCATCCGGAAGATCGGTCAAAAGGTGAACAAGTTGTCAAAATGATGTTAGAGCACACTAAGGAACATTTTCATACAGAATATCGATTCACACATCCTTGGGAAAAAGATTATATTTGGTACTCTGTAGATATTGCAGCTTCAGATTATGACTCAGAACATAACATTATAGGTTATACATGGTTGAACCGGAACAACAATGCATGGCATAAAGCAATCGACGAAATGCTGGAACTAAGAGGCAAAGCTGAATTAGCTAAAATGCAAACTTATTTTCTCACAAATATTAATCATGAAGTGAGAACGCCTTTGAATGCCATTGTCGGGTTCTCTAATATCATGTGCGACGAAGACTCCCATGAAGAAAGAGTCAAATACAAAGACATTATCGAAAAGAACAATCAAAAACTGCTTCGCATCGTCGATGATGTACTTATGCTTTCAAAAATAGAAAGTAATGATTTGATATTCAAACTTACAGATATAGATTTAGCTGATTTCTTCACTAAATTGACTAATGAAATTCGCCCAACAATCAGCCCTAAGGTTCAACTGATTTGCGATATCAAACCAATGTCGTCGACACTCGACGTTTCCTATCTCAAAAGCATTACTTCAGCCCTGCTGAACAACGCTATAAAATTCACCAATGAAGGAAGCATCACGATTTTTTATGAAGATAAAGACGAAGGACTGTATGTCTCCGTATCTGACACTGGAATCGGCATAGATAAAGATGAACAAGGAAGAATTTTTGAACGTTTTGAAAAAGTAGACTCATTCAAAGAGGGCACTGGAATTGGATTGCCTATCTGCAAAGCTATCATTACAAAAGCAAATGGCAAAATGGGTGTTGAATCCGAACTGGGTAAAGGCTCAACATTTTGGTTCTGGGTTCCTCGACAAACATCCTGAAATATCTTGGATTTATAGAATACATTCCATATCTTTGTCTTACGAGAAGTCGAAAGTGACTCCAATATCTATAGCTAACCTCTAAGATTAGTGTCATGAGAATAAAAAGTATAATATTTACTCTGTTTTTATGTATAGTGCTATGCCCTAAACATATAGAGGCTTATGAACTGACAAAACTTGGAATAGTTGTTCCTATAACCCATTATACCAAGGGTGGACCAGTTTTGGTAAGAATTCAAGTGAAAGGTGAAGAATTGATTCATGTCTCAGCAACTCCTGAAAGCCAGTTCAATGACCTTCAGAGTCTGATCATTCTCAACCAATCGAGAACAATCCCTGCACAAGTGTATCAAACTAAAGACACTGTCATCGTTTCAACATCAAAAATAAAAGTATATGTACTGGCTTCAACAGGTGAAGTCTGGTTCACTGACCAACAAGGCAAAACTATCTTAAGAGAAAAGAACGGCGGCGGAAAGACTTTCCAACCGATAACTATCGATGGAACGCACGGATACACAGTCAGACAAGTGTTTAAGTCTCCCGATGATGAAGCATTCTTCGGATTAGGACAACATCAATCTGACGAGTTCAACTACAAAGGGAAAAATGAGCAACTGTTCCAATACAATACAAAGGTTTCGATTCCATTCATTGTTTCAAACAAGAACTACGGCTTTCTTCTTGACAGCTACTCGATATGCCGATTCGGCTCTGCAGATGATTATGCACAATTGAACCATCTGTTCAAATTATATAACAAGAAAGGTGAAGAAGGATCTTTGACAGGAACTTATGTGTCAGGGACAGGGAAGACACTTATCAGAGAAGAAGATTCCATTTATTATGAAGACATGAAAACCATCCAGAATCTACCTCATAATTTTGCACTTAAAGGTGCAAAGATCAGATATGAAGGCGAATTACAGCCATCGTCTAGTGGCGAATACAAATTCACACTATACTATGCAGGTTATACAAAAGTGTACATAGACAATCAATTGGTCGTTCCTGAACGCTGGCGTACATCCTGGAATCCGAATAGTTTCAAATTCTCCGTTAATATGACTTTGGGCAGACGTGTGCCAATTCGCATCGAATGGAAGCCTGACGGTGGTGTTTCTTATTGTGGTCTGCGCGCTTTGGCTCCTGTCAATCCGATAAAGCAAAACGAACAATCATGGTGGAGCGAAATGACACAACAATTGGACTACTATTTCATCGCTGGCAACAATATAGATGAGGTCATCAGCGGTTATAGAACATTGACAGGCAAAGCGCAAGTCATGCCAAAATGGGCAATGGGCTTTTGGCAGAGTCGTGAACGTTACAGAACTTCGAATGAAATCGTCAGTACACTTAAAGAATTCCGCATCAGGAAGATTCCAATAGACAATATCGTCCTCGACTGGAATTATTGGCCAGAACCACAATGGGGAAGCCATGATTTTGACAAATCGCGTTTTCCAAATCCTAAAGCCATGATTGATTCGATACATGCCCTCAACGGACATATTATGATTTCTGTTTGGCCTAAATTCTATGTCGGAACAGAACACTTCAACGAATTCGACAAGAACGGGTGGATGTATCGTCAATCAGTGAAAGACAGTTTGCGTGATTGGATTGGCAAAGGATATCATTATTCGTTCTACGATGCTTATTCTCCAGACGCACGAAAACTCTTCTGGAAACAAATGTACAACAAACTCTATTCGTTAGGAATAGATGCGTGGTGGATGGATGCCAGCGAACCAAACATCCGCGATTGCACGGACATGGATTACAGGAAAGCTTTATGCGGCCCGACGGCATTAGGCTCTTCTACAGAGTTTTTCAATGCTTATGCCTTAATGAATGCAGAAGCTATTTATGATGGACAACGCGGTGTGAACAAAAACAAGCGGGTATTCCTGCTTACTCGCTCGGGGTTTGCAGGCTTGCAGCGTTATTCAACTGCTACTTGGAGCGGCGATATAGCATCACGTTGGGAAGATTTGAAGGCTCAGATTTCTGCAGGATTAAATTTCACCATCTGCGGGATTCCTTATTGGACTATGGATATCGGAGGTTTCTGCGTAGAAAATCGTTATGTCGCCGCTCAACAAAAATGGGATAAAAACAAAGTAGAAAATGCCGACCTGAAAGAATGGCGCGAACTGAACACGCGCTGGTATCAATTCGGCGCTTTTGCTCCTTTATACAGAGCACACGGACAATTTCCACTGCGTGAAATATGGAATATCGCTCCCGAAAATCATCCTGCTTACAAGAGTATAGAGTTTTACATTAAACTACGCTATAGACTGATGCCTTATATCTATTCTTTGGCAGGACAAGTTTATTTCCGCGATTATACAATCATGCGTCCGCTTGTGATGGATTTTGAAAACGATAAGGAAGTAAATAAAATCGGTGACCAATTCATGTTCGGTCCTGCTTTTATGGTTTCACCTATCTATACTTACCAGGCGCGAACACGGGAAATGTATTTCCCGAAAGCAAGCGGATGGTACGATTTCTATTCTGGAACATTCATAAGCGGAAGCAAAAAAACGGTTGTTGAAGCTCCTTATGAACGCATCCCTCTTTATGTACGTGCTGGTTCTATTATTCCTTTCGGTCCTGAAATACAATATTCCGACGAAAAGCCTGCTGAAAACATTCATCTTTATATTTATAAAGGTGACAGAGGCTCATTCACACTATATGAAGATGAGAATATAAACTACAATTATGAACAAGGAAATTATTCCACTATTCCTTTTGTCTATAACGACAAAAACAATACGCTGACAATCGGCTCCCGCAAAGGAACTTTCAAAGGGATGTTGAAAACACGCATATTCACAATTGTCACTGTAGATAAAAATCATCCTAAAGCCTTCGAGGCCAATACTTCAGGAAAAATAATCAAATATGTTGGAAATAAGATAGTCATCGCTTTGTGATTAAAACTAATAAAAGACATATCTTCGCATTATAATCAGTACTCACAAACTATTCACTTCATCATGAAAAAATATTTTTTATCATCCTTCCTGTTCCTCTCCCTGTCACTAACGGCAGGCAACATCAATAGAATTGAACCTGCGTTTTGGTATGTCGGAATGAACAAACCTCAACTTCAACTCATGGTTTATGGCGATGAAATATCCAAAGTGGATGTAAAAATCAACTATCCTGGAGTATCCATCGATAGCCTTGCTCACCTCGACAGCCCCAATTACTTGTTTATTTATCTAAATCTGAATAAAGATGCAAAGCCAGGAACGATGAAGCTCACATTCAAGTCCACAGTTAAAAGTTTTACATACAATTATGAGCTGAGAGTACGAAATAAGGCAGGAAACGAACGGAAGGGGTTTGACATGTCAGATGTGATTTATCTAATCATGCCAGACCGTTTCTCAAACGGGAATCCTCAAAATGATGTTATCAAAGGAATGCCTGAAAACGTTGTGAATCGCTCTGACCCGAACGGACGCCACGGAGGTGATTTGGCTGGTATACAAAATCATCTGGATTACCTCAATAACCTTGGAATAACAGCAATATGGCTCACTCCGGTCCTTGAAAACAATATGGACAGAGTCTCATATCACGGCTATTCAATCACTGATTTTTATAACATCGATCGGCGATTGGGAACTAACGACGAGTATCTCCAATTGGTCGAAAAAGCACACGAACACGGAATAAAAGTCATTATGGACATGGTTTTCAATCATTGCGGTTCAAATCACCCATGGCTTAAAGATATGCCATCAAAAGACTGGTTCAATTATCCTGATTATAAGAATAATTTCGTCAGGACGAATTATCAAATCGAGCCTGACGTCGATCCCTATGCTTCCAAATACGATAAAGACTTGATGAACAACGGTTGGTTTGACACCACCATGCCTGACCTCAACCAGCGGAATCCGCATCTATACAGATATTTGGTTCAGTTCAGCAAATGGTGGATTGAATATGCTGGTATCGACGGCATTCGTATGGATACACATTCTTATGCTGATTTTGACGCAATGAGTAACTGGCAAAAAGAATTGAACGACGAATATCCCAACTTCAACACTGTCGGAGAAGTCCTTTGCCCAGAACCGGCACTCACCGCTTGGTGGCAAAAAGATTCCAAACTTGCTGCACCTCTAAATAGCAATCTCAAAACTGTGATGGATTTTAGTTTCGAATATAAAATTAACCAAGGGAAAAACGAATTGACAACTCGCCAGAATACAGGATTGGACCGTATATACAACAGTTTTATGTATGATTATCTATATCCTGACACAAAGAATATCATGGCGCTGATTGAAAATCACGACACTGACCGCTTCCTGGGAGATGGAGAAGACTTGTCAAAACTCAAACAGGCCATCGCTTTACTGCTCACAACGCATCGCATTCCTCAACTCTACTATGGTACAGAAGTACTTTTGAACGGACGAAGAACAACATCTGACGGATTTGTCCGTAAAGATTTCCCGGGAGGTTGGAAAGAGGACAAAGTAGACGAATTCACAGTTTTGGGACGAAGTGAAAAGCAAAACGAATGTTTCGATTTTCATCGCAGGTTGTTACAATGGCGCAAAGGCAATGAAGTTATCAGCAAAGGCACTATGATTCAATTTCTGCCTGAAAATGGCATATATGCCTTTGTAAGACAATATAACGGCAGAACAGTCTTTGTCGCACTTAATGGTACTGACAATGAGTCATCCGTCGACATGAATATTTACAAAGAAGTACTCAACGGCAAGACTTCTGGTTGTGATGTAATAACAAACAGAAATATTGACTTGTCTAACAAACTGATAATGTCGCCAAGGCAATCACTCATCATCGAACTATAAACTTTGAGGAAGAAAAAATATTAGGTATCTTTTTTAAATGTGAACTTAACGAAAAAAGGTATTTTCTATCAAATTCGATTATCCTATATAGTATTTCTATTGATAAAAATTTTTATCAATATGAAAAAGTTTATCTCAAAAATTTTTGATTAGAAAAGACTGAAAATATATTTTGATAAATATATCAACCATAAAAATAATTTGATTATCTTTGTATGTTCATAAGCCTTTCAGTTGAAAAGTACCAATAACAAATATTAAATCGATATATAATAAGTAAATTCTATGTTTAAATCAATTATACACTTTGCCATAAGGAAAAAGGTTTTTGTCGGACTGACAGTTCTTTTCCTTCTCATAGGCGGCATCTATGCGATGATGACTCTTCCAATAGATGCAGTTCCTGACATCACCAATAATCAAGTACAAGTTGTCACCGTTTCGCCGACTCTTGCTCCACAGGAAGTGGAGCAACTGATTACAATGCCCATTGAGATTGCCATGCGCAATATCATGAATGTAAAAGAAATACGTTCCGTCAGCCGCTTTGGCCTATCCGTCGTAACAGTCGTTTTCAAAGAGAGTGTACCGATACTCGATGCGAGGCAATTGATTAATGAACAGATCCAAACTATTTCAAGTGAAATTCCTTCGGAATTAGGGCAACCTCAATTAATGCCAATTACAACTGGCTTGGGTGAGATATATCAGTATATTCTCAAAGTCGACCCTGCCTACAAGAACAAGTACAATGCAATGGAACTCCGAACCATTCAAGATTGGATTGTAAAACGTCAGCTTTCTGGTATACCAGGCATTGTGGAAATCAATAGTTTCGGTGGTTATCTGAAACAATATGAAGTGGCCGTAGATCCTGATGTCCTCTTTTCTTTAAATGTGACTATCGGAGAAGTATTTGAAGCTCTTAGCAAGAACAACCAAAATACTGGTGGCAGTTACATTGAGAAAACATCTCATGCATACTATATCCGTTCTGAAGGTATGATTACCAATATCAACGATATCGGAAAGATTGTAATAGCCAGCAGAAACGGCATTCCAATTCACATCAGCGATGTAGCGACAGTTAAGTTTGGCGCGCCTAAACGATTCGGGGCTATGACAATGGATGGAAAAGGCGAATGTGTAGGTGGCATAGCAATGATGCTTAAAGGTGCTAATGCAAACATTGTCACCAAAGAATTGAGCACTCGCGTTGATAAAGTGCAAAAGATGCTGCCTGCGGGTGTCCATATCGAGCCATATCTTAATCGTTCGGAATTAGTCAATCGCAATATATCAACTGTTATACATAACCTTATTGAAGGTGCACTCATTGTCTTTCTGGTACTGATTCTCTTCCTCGGAGATATTCGTGCGGGTGCTATTGTGGCTTCCGTTATTCCTCTGGCAATGTTGTTCGCATTCATTCTGATGCGTCTGTTTGGCGTCACAGCCAATCTGATGAGCCTAGGTGCTATTGACTTTGGTATTGTTGTCGATGGCTCCATTGTCATCTTGGAAGGAATAATGGCGCATATTTATACAAAAAAACGACAAGGGCAAACACTTACATCTGAACAAATGGATGAAGAAGTCGAGAAAGGTGCTTCAACAGTTGTTCGTTCAGCTACTTTTGCCGTGCTGATTATCCTCATTGTTTTCTTCCCGATTCTGACATTAACTGGTATAGAAGGCAAATACTTCACCCCTATGGCGAAAACACTTGTGTTCTGTATTATAGGTGCACTCTTATTGTCGTTGACTTATGTTCCCATGATGGGTTCACTGTTCCTAAAAAAACGCATTTCAAACAAGCTGACACCAGCCGATAGATTCTTCACATGGTTGAATAAGGTCTATCAGAAAGCCTTAAAATATTGCATTAAAATGAAATGGGCAACAGTGACAATAGCTTTTGGCGCTTTGGTCGCTTCGCTCCTATTATTCACCAAACTTGGTGCCGAATTCATACCGACACTCGACGAAGGCGATTTTGCAATGCAGATGACTCTCCCTGCAGGGAGTTCGTTGACTGAGAGCATACGGCTTACGAACGAAGCCGAACGTATTTTGACTACCAAATTCCATGAAGTTAAACATGTTGTTGCCAAGATAGGAACGGCGGAAGTGCCCACAGACCCGATGGCTGTAGAAGATGCCGATATAATGATAATTATGAAACCGTTTAAGGAATGGACAAATGCTCGAAGTCGCGCAGAGATGGTTGAAAAGATGAAAAAGGCTCTCGAACCTTTGGCCAACAAAGCTGAAATCAACTTCTCACAACCGATTCAACTCCGTTTTAATGAGTTGATGACAGGTTCTAAAGCAGATATTGCAGTTAAACTTTATGGTGAAGACACTCGCGAACTGGCAGCAAAAGCCAAAGAAGTTGCAAAACTGATTAAAGAAAAAGTGCCTGGAGCATCTGATGTCATCGTCGAACAGACAATGGGACTTCCTCAACTAGTTGTCAAGTACGACCGCAGTATGATTGCCCACTTCGGCGTCAACATAGAAGAATTAAACACGATCATCCGAACAGCATATGCCGGCGAAGTTAGCGGCGTAGTTTTTGAAAATGAAAGACGCTTTGACTTGGTTGTCCGACTTGATCAAAAGAAAGTGTCTGACTTTAACTTGAGTAAACTGTTCGTCCGTACTGCCGACGGTTCCCGTATCCCTGTGACAGAAGTCGCAAGCGTTGAACTAGTAAACGGGCCTTTGCAAATCAATCGTGACGAAACAAAACGACGTATCGCTATTGGGGTCAACGTGCGCAATGTCGATGTACAGCAGGTCGTTTCCAATATTCAAAATGTATTGGATAAAAATGTCAAATTAAAACCGGGTTATTATTTTGAATATGGTGGACAATTTGAGAATCTGCAGAATGCAATCCACACTTTGCTTATCGTTATTCCGGTTGCATTGATGCTTATTTTATTGATTCTATTCTTTGCATTTAAAAACATCACATACACCCTAATGGTATTCTCGACTATTCCTCTCTCGCTCATCGGAGGTATTCTCGCACTTTGGCTCAGAGGGTTGCCTTTCAGTATTTCAGCTGGAGTCGGATTTATCGCTCTCTTTGGTGTCGCTGTACTCAACGGACTTCTCATGATCAATCGATTCAACGATATAAGAAAACAAAAAATGTTTCATTTATCAACAAACAAAATAATCAAGGAAGGAACACCTCAGCTTTTACGTCCTATTTGCTTAACAGGTTTTGTTGCATCATTGGGTTTTGTACCAATGGCAATAGCCACTTCTGCAGGTGCTGAAGTTCAACGTCCGCTAGCTACAGTTGTAATCGGTGGACTAATCATATCCACAATACTTACTCTACTTGTTTTACCAGTCCTATATAATATTGTGCATTCCTTCTTCGCTTGGGCTCGCCCAGGAAAACGTTTTCACATTCCATTTTTTGTATGGCCGATACTTCTACTCTGTCTACCTGCATTTGCACATGCACAACAACAAATTTCACTTGATGAAGCATTGGCTATAGCCAAACAAAATAATCCTCGTCTGAAGACAGCCGAACTAGCTATCCGACAAGCTCAAGCAACCAAAGGTGAAATAGTGGAAGCTGCTCCTACATCTTTTACCTATCAATGGGGACAAATCAACAGTGATAATAAAAATGACAAACAGTTTGCAATTGAACAAAGTTTTGGCTCTCTATTGACGCCTTTTTATAAAAATGCCTTGGTTAAAACAAAAGTCCAAACCAACACGTACTATCGCCAGATGGTTGAAAAAGAGGTTGTCGCAGAAGTCAAACGCGCTTGGGCATATTATCAATATGCCTACAATCTCAGTGCTCTTTATCGAGACCAAGATCTCATGTCAACAGATCTACAGAAAATTGCTGACGTTCAATACAAACAGGGAGAAATTACACTCTTGGAAAAAAACATGTTAGCTACAGTCGCTTCCGAACTGCACAACAAACTTTTCCAAGCTAAAGAAGATGAAAAGATAGCAACTGCTCGTTTTCGCTGGGCATGCTTTGCAGAAAATGCAATCATTCCAAATGACACGACATTATCGCTTCTTTCTATTCCAATTGATAATCGAAATCTTTCAGAAGCGCATGTTGGCTACTTCAATAGTCTGACTACCGAGAAAAAAGAAATGGTAAAAATCGAAAGCAGCAGATTCTTCCCTGAAATCAATTTAGGCTACACCCGACAAAATATCCTGCCATTAAAGAATCTAAATGCCTGGACAATCGGAGCCTCATTTCCACTCTGTTTCTGGCCGCAAAAAAGTCGCATCAAACAAGCTAAAATTGCAGCTCTATCTGCAGAGATTGAGGCTAATGCAAACATTACACAATTAACAAACAAAGTCACAGAATTGCAATCGTCGCTCCGACGCTATAATGAAAGTCTCAATTATTACAAAACTTCTGCTCTCAAGGAGGCTGACGAACTGATTAAGAATGCACGTTTACAATTGCAACAACATGAGACTAGCATGTCTGACTTTATCCTTTCTGTTTCAACTGCACGAGATATTCGTCGTGGATTCATTGAAACTGTTTATCAATACAACATTGCAGCTTTAGAATATGAACTATATAAATGAATTTAATATGAAAAAGATATTTTATCCTCTACTCCTCATTGCTCTCTTTGCTTGTAACTCCGGACAAAAACAACCGGTAACAGAGACAGCAACTGCAGTTCCCGACTCGACTGCAGCAGATACGACAACAATAGCAGGAGATGACGCTCAAGCAATTAGTGATTCACAGGTAGACGGCATGACAGCTGCTACTTCTAAACCAAACGAAGTAATCTTGAACGGAACAATTACACTTCCGCCACAGAAGAATGCTACAGTTTCACTAACAATGGGTGGAATTGTAAAACATACATCTCTTCTTTCAGGACAGTTCATTCAAAGAGGCGCTATTGTTGCAACTATCGAGAATCCCGATTTCATCACACTTCAACAGACATATCTTGAGAGTCATGCACAAACGGAATTTCTGCGGACAGAATATGAACGACAAAAAGCTCTTGCGGCTAATGAGGCTGCTTCCCAAAAGAAATTACAACAAAGCAAGGCCGACTATCTGGCTATGCAGAGCAAATTGCAATCAGCTGCCGCTCAATTATCTTTGCTTGGGGTAACTCCAAATTCATTGCTGAAGAATGGCATACAACAAATGCTCATTGTCAGAGCACCTATTAGTGGTTATGTAGCTAACATCACCATGAATATTGGCAAATACATGCACTCAGGTGATCCTTTATGTGATATCATTGACAAGAGTGGAGTAATGCTTTGTCTTACAACGTATGAGAAAGACATTCCCAGAATCAAAGCAGGCGACGGTCTTGTGTTTCATGTAAATGGAATGGGAGACCAAGAATTTAGCGCCGTTGTTGTTTCAATCGGACAAAACGTAAGCCAAACAAACCGCTCAGTAGAGATTTATGCCCGCATCACTAAAAACAATCCAGATTTTAGACCGGGATTGTATGTGACAGCTAGATTTCTAAAAAATAAATGACACAGATTATTCTAATTACTGGTGGCACTCGTTCAGGCAAAAGTTCCTATGCAGAAAAACTTGCCCTTTCACTATCCCCTAATCCAATATATTTGGCTACAGCACGTATCTGGGACGAAGAATTTCGTCAACGTGTGATCAAACATCAGGAACGCCGTGGAAAAGAATGGATAAATGTTGAGGAAAACAAACAGTTGAGTCAACATGATGTTAATCGAAAAGTTGTTCTGATCGATTGTGTTACCCTTTGGTGTACAAATTATTTTTACGACATGCAAACAGACACGGACTCAATTTTGAAAGCATTAAAAAATGAATTTGATAAATTTACAACTCAAGATGCAACGTTCATTTTTGTAACAAATGAAATAGGTTCGGGGGCGATTTGCGAAAATGATTTACAACGACGATTTACTGATTTGCAAGGTTGGATGAATCAGTATATTGCTGAACGGGCAGAAAAAGTTATTCTAATGGTTTCAGGAATTCCTGTCGTGATAAAAAAATCTTCAAATGAGAAGCTTCAATATTGAAAAACCTGATGAGCAGATTAAATCTGCGCTTCAGTCAAAAATCGACAATTTAACCAAGCCTAAAGGGTCTTTGGGAACACTTGAAGAGCTTGCATTACAAGTTGGTCAGATTCAACAAACACTCACTCCTGCCCTCAATGCTCCTTACAATATTCTCTTTGCCGCTGATCATGGCATTGTGGAAGAAGGCGTCAGCAAATCTCCGAAAGAAATCACATGGCAACAATTAAGTAACATTTTGCATGGCGGTGGTGGAATTAATTTTCTCTGCCGTCAAAACGGTTTCAAACTTATAATTGTTGATGCCGGTGTAGATTATGATTTGCCTTATGAGAAAGGTATTTTTAATGCCAGTGTCGGACGAGGAACAAAAAGTTTTCTAAATGGCCCGGCTATGACATCCCATGAAGCGGACTTATGCATCCAACGTGGAGCGTACATTGTAAAACATGTGCATGACGAAGGTTGTAATGTGATCAGTTTCGGAGAAATGGGCATAGGGAACACATCTCCATCGTCAGTTTGGATGCATTATCTGACAGAAATCCCTTTAGAGCAATGCGTTGGTGCAGGAAGTGGACTTGACAACGAAGGAATCAATCATAAATACAAAATTCTAAAACAATCAATAGATAATTATAAAGGCTCGAATAGAACAGAAGATATTATGGCTTGGTTTGGTGGATATGAGATGGTTATGACCGTTGGAGCCATGCTGAGTGCCGCAGAGCAAAAGATGATTATTCTAGTAGATGGTTTCATCATGTCCAATTGTATGCTGGTTGCTTCACATCTTTATCCGGAAATCCTTTCTTATGCAGTTTTCGGTCATCAAGGTGATGAATTAGGCCACAAATTACTGCTCAATGCGATGCATGCCCATCCACTGCTTAATTTAGATCTAAGATTAGGCGAAGGAACAGGTGCTGTCTGCGCATATCCAATTCTTCTCTCTGCTGTGAATATGATAAATGAAATGGATAACTTCCAACATGCGTCAATAACCAAATATTTTTGATGAACAAAATTCTAGCTTCACTCATATTTTTCACACGACTGCCTTTTGGAAAGTTCGTAATAGTTCCGTCGGAGACATTTCGAAAAGCAGTCGACTGTTGGCCATTTGTTGGGTGGCTAACAGGTGCAACAATGGCTGGAACTCTTTGGCTTGCCTCTCATTGTCTACCTATGATGGTTGCTGTTATAATGGCATTCTTGCTTCGCATCTTAATTACTGGTGCAATGCATGAAGATGGATTGGCTGACTTCTGCGACGGATTTGGTGGAGGGACTTCCCGTGAACGAATTCTTACCATCATGAAAGATTCCCATATTGGAACTTACGGGGTGCTAGGACTGATTATCTATTCTGCCATTTGGTGTTCACTTGTTAGTGCTTTACCAATCAATTTGGCTTGCTCGGTTCTTATAAGTGGTGATGCATGGTGCAAATTCACTTCCTCTCAAATCATCAATGTTCTGCCTTACGCACGCAACCAAGAGGAATCGAAAGCTAGAGTCGTTTATGAGAAGATGGACAAACTATCTCTTTTATTGGCTTTAGTTGCAGGCATCCTACCGCTAGTATTATTTATTAAACCCCTTTATTGGTCGGCTACATTGGCTCCTATCATAGTAACAATTTTGATGATTCTACTGATGCGTCGTCGTATCAACGGCTACACAGGCGACTGCTGTGGTGCCTCATTTCTTATCTGTGAGTTAAGTTATTTGTTGACAATCTATTCCATCTTCTATTTATTGCCTTGACAAACCTATTGACACGAATTATGCCACTCTTGATCGGCTGGCTTCTTGACAAGACTTTTGGAGATCCACCAAGTTTGCCTCATCCGATTGTTGGATTTGGCAAACTGATTGCATATTGCGAAAAAAGATGGAACAAAGGCAAGAATCGAAGATTGAAGGGCTGTTCAGTTGCTATTGGATTAATCGCCTCAGTTTATATGCTGACATTCTTTCTCCTGCATTATCTGAATGCTTTCTCATCGTGGGTAGGAATGATCGTTTCTGTAATTCTTATTTTTTATTGTTTAGCTGGAACGACACTTATTCACGAAGTTCGGATGGTGTTCCTTGCTGCTGACAAATCTTTGGAGGAAGGACAAAAACAAGTCGCACGCATTGTCGGAAGAGACACAACTCAACTTACAGAACAAGAAGTAAGACTTGCCGCATTAGAAACTTTAGCAGAAAACCTAAGCGATGGAGTTATTGCACCAATGTTTTGGTATCTTATTCTTGGCGTCCCAGGAATGTTAGCATATAAGATGGTTAACACTCTCGACTCAATGATTGGCTATAAGACAGAAAAATATCGTTTATTCGGATGCGTTGCTGCGCATATAGACGATGTTGCAAATTATATTCCCGCCCGTTTGACATCCGTATTGATGATTCTAGTAAGCGGCAAACCTTCACTCCTTGCTTTCATTCATAAATACGGCAAAGCTCACGCAAGTCCAAACGCTGGATATCCAGAGGCCGCTCTTGCAGGTATTTTGAACTGTCGATTTGGAGGAGCACATACATATTTCGGAGAAATAATAAACAAACCTTATATCGGAGACAATACCCGACAACTTACATCAGCAGACATGAAGACTGCATTCAGTATCAATCAAGGTTCAGAATTAATCATGGTTCTATTAACTATCCTTGTAAGGTCTTTTATTCTATGGTGATTACTGGAATATTAGTCTTGCTTTCCATAGATTCACGTAAGATTATTATGTATCTTTGCATCAAAGAAGAAAAGATAGATTGCACCTTTGTAAAACAAGTAAACTTTTTACACTAAGCTCGAGCTTGCACTATCTTTACTGATAGTAAGAATAAAAGAATACAATCATGTTTATAAACACAATACTTATGAGTTTGCTCATGTTATTGTCTGGGCAACCGCAAGCAGATAATTATGAACGTTATGTAAATCCGCTGATAGGTACGAGTATTCGAATTGTCCAAGGCAAAGACAAAACCTCAACTGAAGAACGCGGACAAACAATGCCAGCAGTTGGTGTTCCTAATGGTATGACAAACTGGGTAGCACAAACCGAACCGACAGAGCAGAAATGTCATCCTCCCTATTATTATTTCCAAGATACTTTCGAAGGCTTCCGCGCAAGCCATTGGATGAATGGCTCATGCACACAAGAATATGGCAGTGTGACCATTATGCCTCTTTCTGGAAAACTGTTGACAAATCCTAAAAAAAGGGCATCATCCTTTCAACACTCAGAAGAAAAAGCAACTCCTTCTTACTATAGCGTACAACTCAAAGATTACAATGTTTTTGCTGAAATCACTGGACTTTCACATGCTGGAATAATGCGATTCAACTTTCAATCTGTCGGTGACCATTTCATTGTGGTTGATCCCAATAGTGACAAAGGTTTAGCTACCGTTTTAATTGACAAAAACAAAAAAGAGATAATAGGTAGCAATCCTGTTTTCCGCATATATCAAGGATTCGGTAAACCTGCAGGTTTTAGCGGGAACTTCGTGATTCAAATTAGCAACGAGATAGCAGACTGCGGCATTGACACGATTTCAACTAATCACAAAATAGCATGGCTAAGACTTAAATCGACAGAACCTTGTCAGGTATCTGTAAAAGTGGGAATGTCGTTCACAGATGTCGAACATGCACGAATGAATCTTCTGAAAGAGATAGCCAATAAAGATTTCGATGCGGTGAGACAAGCTTCTTCAAACGCATGGAATAAAGTATTGGGACAAATATCAGTCAAAGGAACGAACGAAAAGGATTTGGTAAAATTCTATTCCGCCCTCTATTGTGCACGATTTCTTCCAAGAGAATTCAGTAATTGCGATGGCACTTATCGGGAATTTGACGGAGGAAAGCAAATACTCAAAATGGAAAAAGGCATTTATTATTGTGACTTTTCCCAATGGGATACTTATCGTGCAGTCCATCCTCTTTTGACTATCCTCAACCCGACTCGCGATGGAGAAATGGCCGCATCTCTTGTTCTTAAAGGAGAGCAAGGTGGCTGGCTGCCAATCTTTCCATCTTGGAATAGTTATACTGCAGCAATGATTGGCGACCATTGTATAGCCATGCTTGGTGACGCTATAATGAAGAATGTTCCAGGTTTCAATTATGAGAAAGCCTATTCTTTAATGCGTAAAAATGCTTTTGAACCAAACTCCGATTTGGCAAGTTATTGCGATGGAAAAGGTAGAAGAGCTTTAACTTCATATCTGAAATATGGATATGTGCCTCTTGAAGATTCTGTCAAAGAAGCTTTTCACAAAGGTGAACAAGTGTCCCGTACACTCGAATATGCTTATGATGACTTTGTTCTATCTCAAGTCGCACTTAAACTTGGCAAAACGAATGATTATAATCAACTTATCAAAAGAGCTCAGAACTATAGAAATGTGATTGACAAACAAAGCGGTTATGCACGCGGTCGATATGCTGACGGTCGTTGGATTACTCCATTTGATCCTAATAAGTTTGTTTCTTTTGTCACTGAGGGAACACCTTTCCACTACACATGGTATGTTCCACAAGATGTTGCAGGACTCATTAGACAAATGGGTGGAAGAGATCGCTTCATCCAAAGACTTGATTCTTTCTTCAACGAGCAACGTTATTGGCATGGGAATGAACCTGGACATCACATTGCCTATTTGTTTGCATATGCTGGACAACCTTGGAAAACCCAACAATGGATTCATACAATCATTGATAGAGAATATCTTCCTGTCGCCGATGGTTTAGCAGGCAACGATGATGCAGGACAGATGTCAGCTTGGCTTGTTTTCAGCATGATGGGATTTTATCCTGTTTGTCCAGGAATGCCATATTATGTCATTGGAAGTCCAAGCTTTGACGAGTCTGTCATCACTATGGAGAATGGCAAGAAATTCATTATAGAAGCGACCAGGGCATCCAAAGGCAACATCTATATCCAATCAGCCAAACTCAATGGAAAGCCTTATAATAAGAGCTATCTCATGCACACAGATATAGTTAAAGGAGGTAAACTCGTCTTAGTTATGGGAAAGAAACCAAATAAATCTTGGGCTGCAACATCATCTTCTCTTCCTCCATCCCTAATTATGCCGACAATTAAAACTACTTCAAAATGAAAAGAAATAGAACTGACGTATTTTTGATTTTCTTAATTTCAATTACATTTTTATGCTCAGCCTCGGCTCAAACAAAAGAGCCTGTCGATTATGTCAACAATCGCATTGGGAATATCAGCATCTTACTTGTTCCTACTTTTCCAACAACACATTTGCCAAATAGTATGCTTCGAATGATTCCTGCTCACACAGAATTCGTCACAGACCGCATGCAAGGCTTGCCATTAAATGTTCCCTCTCATCGCCAAGGAGATGTCTTGATGCTCATGCCGTTTTGCGGCAATGAATTGGAGATGCAGAAAGTATCTGACTATCGATATGACCAAGAGATTTCAAATCCTTACTCCTATTCAGTCCTACTCGACGACTATGGTATTGACGTGCATTTTGTCCCACAACATAAAGCAGGATTATTCACTTTGAAATATGAAAACAAAGGAGGTCGATTTGCAATTCTAAGAACTATCAACGAAGGAGAACTTCAATGCAAAGAGAACACATTTTTCGGCTATGAATTATATCATGGTATCAAGCATTATTTTTATCTTGAATTTGAACAACAGCCTACTAAGTCAACTGCTATTTCAGAATCAGGAAAAGCCAAATTATTTGCCCGGTTCAACGACAACATAAATGAAGTTCGTCTCCGTTATGGAGTTTCTTATATAAGCATTGAGCAAGCTAAAAAGAACTTGCGCCAAGAAATTGCAGATTTCAATCCTCAACCACTTCTGCAAAATGCACGGAAATGCTGGAACAATACTCTTGGAAAAATCAAAATTGAAGGTGGAACTGAAGACCAGAAAACAACTTTCTACACGGCTCTTTATCGCTCGCATGAACGAATGATTGACATCTCAGAAGATGGGCAATATTTTAGTGGTTTCGATGGAAAAATTCATAACGATGGCGGTACTGATTTCTGGACAGACGATTGGAGTTGGGATACACATCATGCTCTGCATCCATTGCAAATAATCCTACATCCGAGAGAAGAAGCTCAACAAATGACCTCATATATTCGCATGTATGAACAATCCGGACGAATTCCAACGTTCCCTTGTGTGTTTGGCGATGCACATTGTATGAACGGTTATCATACTTCAGTATCTTTCGCTGATGCGCTTTGCAAAGGCATTCCTTTCGATGTAAACAAAGCTTTTGAAGGCATGAAACACACAGCTTTAAATGAATCTATGATTCCTTGGTATCTAGGACATAAAACAAAACTTGACGATTTCTATCAAAGCAACGGCTGGTTCCCAGCGCTACATCCGAATGAAACAGAAACATACAAAGAAGTCAACAGTTTTGAGAAAAGAGAAGCTGTAGCTGTTACTTTAGCAGCTTCTAATGACGATTGGGCCATCGCTCAACTTGCAAAAGCTTCTTCAAACACGAAAGAGTACGAATTCTTTATCAAGCGTTCTTTCAATTATCGGAACTTGTTTAACAATAAAACAAACTTCTTCCATCCGAAAGATAGTTTAGGCAATTTCATAGAACCATTTGATTATATCTTTTCAGGTGGAATTGGCGCACGAGATTATTATGATGAAAATAATGCTTGGACTTATAATTGGGATGTTCATCACAATATTGCTGACTTGATTTCACTCTTTGGCGGAAATGAACATTTTATCAATAAACTTGACAAAATGTTCACAGTAGGGTTGCAACGCTCTAAATGGCAATATTATGCTGTTCATCCAGATGCAACAGGCAATGTTGGGCAATTCGTTATGGGAAACGAGCCGAGTTTCCATATTCCTTATTTATATTGTTATGCAGGACAACCATGGAAAACTCAAAAAAGAATTCGCATGTTGATGGAAAGTTGGTTTAGAAATGATTTGATGGGCATCTGTGGTGATGAAGACGGCGGAGGAATGTCTGCCTTCTATGTTTTCTCTGCATTAGGTTTTTATCCCGTTACTCCAGGTTTGCCGATATATGTTATAGGTAGTCCGATATTCAACAAAATCACCATTTCTTTGGAAGGTGGCAAGACATTCACTATTATCGCCAAAAATGCATCATGGAACAATAAATACATCCTTTCAGCAAAGCTGAATGGAAAGGGCTATGATAAAACTTGGTTTTCACATTCTGATATACTAAATGGTGCTGTTCTTGAACTTGAAATGGGCGATAGACCTAACAAACAGTGGGGAACAAGTGCTACATCCATTCCTCCATCTTTTAAGATGAATTGATAGAAGGATTTGTTATAAGTCTTTTTTCTCATCTTAACGTTCAATGTTCTTTGTTGAATCAACAATGTACTCAGGACGACCTTTGACTTCATCAAAAATAATTCCAATATAACGACCGAGAACGCCGACTGTAAGCAATTGAACGCCACCAAAGAATATGACAGAAGTCATAATTGATGTCCAACCTGTTTCAGCATTACTGAATCCATAAATTTTACCTAAAGTAAACCAAACAGATAGGACTATGCCAACAATCACTGCAATAAAACCTAAACTTGTGGCAAGACGAAGTGGCTTTTTTGAAAAATATAGCATTGCTGTTGAGGCATAACCAATCATTTTGTGTAAGGGATATTTAGTTTCACCAGCAAAACGAGCTTCACGTTCATAGTAAAGAGGTATCTGTTTAAAACCAGACCAACTAATCAGACCGCGCACATATTTCCCATACTCATGAAAGTGGTTGAACTGGTCGATAACTTTTCTATCTATAAGACGGAAATCACCTGTGTCAAGGGGGAATTGAATATCACTCATATAATTAAGAATACGATAAAACATTTTGGCGGAAAACTTTTTAAAGAAGCTTTCCCCCTTGCGTGCACTTCTGACACAATAAACAACATCTGCTTGTTCCTTTTCTTGAAGTACAATCATTTGAGAAATAAGTTCAGGAGGATCTTGAAGGTCGGCATCCATAATAACAGCAAAATCAGTTGTGCAATAATTAATCCCTGCTGTGATTGCTGCCTGTTGCCCGAAGTTTCTTGAAAAATGGATAACCTTAACAGAATCGTCCTTTTCAGCAATCTCATTAAGTATTAAAGATGTCTTATCATCACTTCCATCATCAATCAGAATGACTTCAGAAGAAAAAGAAAACGTACCGAGAACATTCTTTATTCGAATATACAATTCTTGCAAGCCTTTTTCCTCATTGTAACAAGGAATGATAACAGACAAATTTTTCATACCTTAAAAGCATAAAACTTGTTCAATACAAAATTAAGAATAGTGTAAAAGGCCATGCCAATGAGGTGGTTAAAATAATGATCAATAGCAAGATGAGCATTAAGCCAAGTAACAAGTCCCCATTGGAGAGAATAACAAATACAAAAAGCCACAAGAAAACGAACTGAACTTTTTATCCATTGAGAATGGGACTCTTTGAATGTCCATTGTTTATTGAGAATATAGCTGTTAATGATACCGGCAACATAACCTGTGATGTTTGAAAGTCCTTCACGAGAATCAAGGACTTTAAGCATCACCCAAATAACAACCATTGTTATCAGAGTGTTGGCAACACCGACAAGCCCATATTTAATTATCTGGCTTACTGTCGGTGGCAAATTTCTCCAATACTGTATTAATCTCATCTTTGTTCAATTCTTTGACATTACTGATAACCAATTGACTATTGATAAAGTCGCCATATTGATTACACTCATTGACTATACCAGTAATAACATCATTTACATCTGATAAAATAGGAAAAAGAGCCGTCAAAGTAATGTAATGATCTGCAATAAACAACTTCTCTATTTCACAGTGTTCAGCATGCATTGTAAAATCAAATTCTTTTTGAATAACTTTTTTCTGATACTCTTCAAAAGGCTTGAAGTTTTTTGAGAGCATCAGAACAAAGAATCGCATCAAATCATCCTTTCCTCCTAATCCGGAGGAGATAAAAACTTGTTGTTTCCCTGATAACTCTGATTCAATTGAAAGGCGACCTTCCATAAGAGATAAAACAGCCCAATTTTTTAATTCTGTATCAGGACACTTCAAATAACGTTCAACTGTTCGATAAGCAGAAATCTCGTGCGAAACAGCTAGACGCGAAAGTATATATTTTTTTTGTTCAATAGAAGTCTTTGTATCGGTCAATTCATCAACCATAAGACTGATTTCCTTTTCATCAAGACTTAAATCCTTGTTTTCCTTGAAAATCTTTGCTGAATAACGAAAGTAGTCAATCTGCTCATCAACAGGAATCGCCGCATCCATAAAATGAACACGACCTTTCAGTTTCATCATTTGATTACGAAACTGTTTAAACTGATCAGCTAAACCATCATTGTCCGTTTCTTCTTCCTTCATTTCTAAATAGTCACAAAAATCTTAACTATGCAAAAATACAAAAAGCAAAACTTATTTAAGCATATAATTTTCTAGTATATCTGCAATTTGCGCTGGCGTTTTTTTCCATGTCAAACGATAATGATTCCCTTTCGCATCAGGAGTCCAAACATCACTCCCATCCTTATCAGACACAGTAACAACACCGCGCTCAATATTAAAATAGGGCTTGTATCCTTTGACAGCAACTAAAGTGGCAGTCAAATCCCAACTCATTCGCCCGCTATGGTCTGTTTCTGTAATACACATTTCATAAACCTTTCTTGCTGGGTTATCTCTGTTTCCTTCAGCGACAAAACGTTTACCAGTAAGAACTTTATCGCCTATTTCAAATCCACTAAAGATAATTCTAGTTGGCCATTCTTTCATCACACAAACTGAAGCGGGAGTGTCACAATACACATTAAACTCACGACCCTTCGGAAAAACTGCAGCCATTGAAACCAGCTCTTTAACTTTCAAAGCGACCAGCTCGCGACCAGTCATGCTGCTGAATTCATCTGGCTCAGACTGTAATAGGTCGCGGAGATTTGTAAAGAAACCAACAGTACAAATTACGACACTATGATCAGCTCGGCTGCTCAATATTCTCCTATAAAGCTTTACCGCATTTTCTGCATCCAAGGTCTTAGCAATTTTATGTGGATAATTATCAGAAAGATATAAAGGCCAATTCGCTTTATGAGAGTCTGTCAGAGAAACGCCGCCTTTACTTTTCGGTGCACCAAGAGGAATGTTCGGCCGACCAAAAAAAGTATTAAGCACATCAATAGATGGAATCACTTGCTCATCATGATTAGATGACATTATCGCAAGAATATTCACTTCACCTCTATCAGCTAAATGATGAAGAATTGTCATTGCACCAACATCGTCATAGTCGGGACCAAGATCGGTATCAAAAATCAAATCAACTTTTCGTGCGTAAACTGTCATTAACGATGCAGATAAGAAGCACAAAAAAAAGATAGTTACAAACTTTTTCATGATATTTTAAATTCAGATTCTACTTAATATAATACTAACGACCAGAATACATCCGTTCATAATACTTCAAATAATCACCCCCAGTGATGTCTTCGACCCACGATTGATTATCCAAATACCAACGAATGGTTTTAACTATTCCCGTCTCAAAATTAGTTTCTGGCGACCAGCCTAGTTCACGATGGATTTTTTCAGGATCAATTGCATAGCGTTGGTCATGTCCAAGTCTATCTCTAACGAATGTAATTAAACTATCATTTATCCAATCAATTGAGATCTCTCCATCTTTTCCAACATCCTTCTTCTTAAGAACTTGACGATAGCGAGGTTCTTCAATCATTATACGATGAATTGTTGCTATCATAAGTTTAACAATATTAATGTTTTGCCATTCATTATGACCGCCGACATTGTAAACTTCACCGGCTGTACCTTCATGAAGTACAAGGTCAATAGCTTTGCAATGATCTTCAACATAAAGCCAATCACGGACATTAGTACCATTCCCATAAACAGGAAGTTGCTTGCCTTCAAGAATATTACGTATGATAAGAGGAATCAACTTTTCCGGGAACTGATATGGACCATAATTGTTAGAGCAGCGAGTGATAGTCACCGGCATTCGATATGTGTCATGATAAGCTTGCACAAAATGATCTGAACTTGTTTTAGATGCACTATATGGACTATGAGGAGAGAGAGGTGTCATTTCCGTAAAATATCCGTCTTGACTTAAGCTACCATAAACCTCATCTGTTGAAACTTGATGAAAACGAACACCTTCTCGCCATTCAGGATATCCGTCAGAGGACTTTCCAACAATCCATGCCTTCCTTGCCACATCCAAAAGATTCTGAGTTCCAAGGATGTTAGTCACAAGAAATAATTGAGGATTTTCAATACTCCTATCCACATGACTTTCTGCCGCAAAATTCACCACATAATCAAATTGATATTCGTCAAAAAGATGTTCAACCAAATGTCTATCGCAAATATCACCTTTGACAAAAAAACATTTTTTGTCATCTATATCGTCAACAATAGTCCCAAGATTTCCAGCATAAGTAAGCAAATCTAGCACAACTATCCGAATATCCGAATATTTAGTCAACATATACTTAATAAAATTTGAACCAATAAATCCTGCAGCTCCTGTAACTAAATAGGTTTTCATAACGCGAACTATTTATATATATTTATTTTTCCTTATAGATAAAATTCAACTTAGCATCTTTCAGCAGAGGTGCCGAAGTGTCTTTAGCAGAAAGATTCAGTTGTTCATCTACAGCTATTTTCCAATCAATGCCAATCGCTGGATCATCATAACGGATGCCGCCTTCCAAATCCGGTGCATAAAGATTATCTACTTTATAAGTAAATATTACTTTATCAGTCAGCACATGAAAACCATGTGCAAAACCGCGAGGAATAAATAGCTGACGTTTGTTTTCTCCCGACAACTCCACAGAAACATATTGGCCGAATGTTGGCGAATCTGTACGGACATCGACAGCAATATCAAGAACGCAACCACTAATCACGCGAACAAGTTTTGCCTGAGATTTCGGAGATAACTGAAAATGGAGTCCACGCAAAACTCCACGAAATGAACTGGATTCATTTTCTTGTACAAAATTGACTTTCCCGATAACCGATTCAAACTCTTGCTGTTTAAATGTCTCCACAAAATACCCACGCGCATCACTATGAACAAGAGGATCTATGATCCAAACTCCAGGAATTGCAGTTTCTTGATATGTCATTTTACTTTTATTCTAATATTACAAGCAAAAGTAAGGATAATTTGAGAGCCGAACAACTCTTTCAGAAATTATTCTTATCTTTGCAGCCGAGTGCTTGGAAACCTCGTTAAAAACAAGAAAAATGCAAAAAACAGTCTCGTTATCTTTCATGCTGTTAGGCATTCTATTTAATGTATGCCTTGTAGCTTCCAATTTATTAGAAACCAAAGTAGTACAAATTGCAGGCATTACTGCAACAGCCGGACTCATTGTCTTCCCAATCTCCTACATTATTAACGATTGCATTGCTGAAGTTTGGGGATATAAAAAAGCCAGATTAATCATCTGGAGCGGATTCGCCTCCAATTTCCTTGTTATCGTCTTCTCTCAAATAGCCATTCACATTCCTGCAGCCCCTTATTGGCAAGGTGAAGAAGGCTTCAATTTCGTTTTTGGTCTTGCACCTCGGATTGCCTGCGCTAGCCTTATCGCATTTCTTGTCGGTTCATTTCTGAACGCTTATGTAATGAGCAAGATGAAAATTTCGTCGAAAGGGAAAAATTTTTCATGGCGTGCTATTGCTTCGACAATTGTCGGAGAAAGTGCAGATTCACTAATTTTCTTCCCAATAGCATTTGCAGGACTTGTTCCAAACAGTCAATTATTTGAATTAATGGTTGTACAAGCTATACTGAAAACTCTTTATGAAGTAATTGTATTGCCGATTACCATCCAAGTTGTTCGTTACATTAAAAAAACAGACGGACACGATGTGTATGATTACAACACATCTTATAACGTACTTAAAATAAAAGAACTATAATCAGATAAAGAGTTTTGGCCAATCCTCATGAGGAGTTGGAGTATATGTACGAATACCAAGTTTTTCAGCGGCTCGACAATTAGCTGGCGAATCATCAATAAATAACGTTTCCTCTGGACGGATACGCGCGTCAGAAAGAACAAATTCGTATATTTCCTGGCTTGGTTTAAGCATGTGAAGTAAATAAGACAAATATATTTTGTCAAAATAGTCTATGACTTCATGGTTCCCATGCGAAAAGAAAGTTTTTAGAGAATAATTCCAATGAATCTCGTTGGTGTTGCTAAGAAGCATCGTCTGATAATGTTTTCTCAATTTCAACAAAGATTTCAGTTTAGATGATGAAACGTCGTCCAGCATGGAAATCCAAGCATTATCAATCTGTTTATCTGATAGCGACTTAGTCGTTAGCTTTCTTACACCATCACGGAATTGAGCTGAAGATATTGAACCTTGTTCCAACTGTATAAAAATATCCTTAATCCGATAAGCGCCGTCGAACTGATCCAAGACATCAACAATCCCAAGACCAGCAAATTGCTCAATACATCGGCCACGCTTCAGATTAACGATAACGCCTCCGAAATCAATTATTAGGTTTTTTATCCCTTCCATAAACTTTCTTTATCGCGCAAATGTAAGCTTTTTCTCAAATACAAATCATATAATTTATCGAATTAACAAACTGGATTGATAAAATGAATCCTTATTGGTAATTTTATTGTCAAAAATCATTTCAAAATGAGAAAGATGTAATATTTTTGCAACGTAAACAAAAGAATTGAAATAAAACAATAACAAAAAACGATGAACGAGTATTGGCAAGAAGAATTTGAAACGATGTCGCGTAAAGATATCGAGAAGTTGCAATTGGAACGCCTCAAACAAACGATGGAACTTTGTACAAATTCTCCATATTATCAAAAAGTATTCAAAGAGAAAGGCATTACAACTGACAGTGTCAAAAGTTTAGACGACGTACAAAAACTACCGTTTACAACTAAAGATGATCTGCGAAACAATTATCCCTTTGGTTTAGCTGCAATTCCTTTGAAAGATTGCATTCGAATCCACTGTTCAAGTGGAACAACAGGTAATCCGACAGTCGTTCTTCATTCTCGTAAAGACATCGATGAATGGGCAAATCAAGTTGCTCGAAACATTTATATGGTTGGTACTCGCGACACTGATGTTTTCCAAAATACTTCCGGATATGGAATGTTCACTGGAGGACTTGGTTTCCAATATGGTGCTGAGAAAGTCGGATGTCTGACAGTTCCTGCTGGAGCTGGAAACACCAAACGTCAAATCAAATTCATGATTGATTACGGAACAACTAGTGTTCACATTATTCCGAGTTATGCCACACGTTTAGCTGAAGTCATGTTTGAAGAAGGTATAGATCCTCGTCGTGACACAAAACTTGTTCGTTTATTTATTGGAGCAGAACCTCATTCGGAAGAGCAGCGTAAACGCATTGAACAATTACTTGGTGTAAAAGCATACAACTCATTTGGAATGTCTGAAATGTGTGGTCCAGGTGTTGCTTTCGAATGTCCTGAACAAAACGGAATGCATATTTGGGAAGATTATTATATTGTAGAGATTGTCGATCCAATCACATTAGAACCTGTTCCAGACGGCACTTATGGTGAAATGGTTCTTACAACCTTACGACGTGAAGCGATGCCATTGATTCGTTATCGCACACGCGATTTGACTTGTATTCTGCCTGGTGATTGTCCTTGCGGGCGTACACATAAAAGACTGGCTCGTTTCCGCGGACGTTCCGACGATATGATTATTCTAAAAGGCGTTAATATTTTTCCAATTCAGATAGAGAAGATTCTAATGAAATTCAAAGAACTTGGCAGCAACTTCCTCATCACTCTTGATACTGTTAAGAACAACGATGAGATGTTAATTGAAGTTGAGCTAAGCGATCTTTATACTGACAACTATTCAGTTCTCCAAAAACTGGCAAGTTCTGTAACTCGCCAATTAAAAGACGAATTGCTTATTACACCCAAGCTCAAGTTGGTTGCCAAAGGTTCACTTCCTTCTCAAGAAGGAGGAAAAGCCGTTCGCGTTAAAGACTTGCGCAAACTATGCTAATACATTAACAGAGTATTAATAACATAATAATTGATTACCATGACAGTCAACCAGATTTCAATTTTTCTAGAGAACAAGTATGGCACACTAAGTGAAATACTTGGATTTCTATCCGAAGAAAACATTCGTATTGTTGCAGCAACAATCGCTGACACTTCAGAATTTGGCATCTTGCGTATAATCGTTTCCGATCCGCAAAAAGCGATCAACATCTTCAAGAAGCACAATGTGACAGCATATCTGTCTGATGTGCTTGCAATAATATGTGATTCAGCTTCCGGAAGTTTTGCACGAACTCTTTCTTACTTTACAAAAGCAGGTTTGACGATTGAATACATGTACAGTTTCTCTATTGATGGAAAATCACTACTTGTTCTTCGCACCAACAATCGCGAAGCAGCACTTGAAGTGATTCGCCGTCAGAATCTGGATAGTCTTAACGAAAACGATTTACTCAAACTTTAAGAAATATGTTCGGAATCCATGACCCTGGAATATGGCTCGCATATTTGTTGGCCATTCTTTGCCTATTATTCTCTGTTTGGTATGGTATAACATACTGGAATAAAGACGACAAACGAGACCTCAAAGAAAACAACGACTCTAAACCAGACGCCCAATGAGTACACTTACATTAGGAATTATCGTTATTGTATATATGTTTTTTCTCGCTTGGCTCGGATGGTTGGGCTACAAGCGGACAAAAAACTCAAATGATTATCTACTCGGTGGACGAAAGGTAAATCCCTTCATCATGGCTTTGTCATATGGCGCAACTTTTATTTCAGCTTCCGCTATTGTCGGGTTCGGAGGAGTTGCAGCCACATTTGGTATGGGTATTCAATGGCTTTGCATGCTTAATATGCTTATGGGAGTCATTGTTGCTTTTATTATTTTCGGCAAACCGACTCGACGGCTAGGAGTCCTTCATAATGCACGCACTTTCCCCCAATTGCTTGGGCTTCACTTTCAATCAAAGGGAATACAAATTTTTGTTGCATCATTGATTTTTATTGGTATGCCACTTTATGCAGCAGTTGTGATGAAAGGCGGCGCGGTTTTTATCGAACAAATGTTTGGAATGGATTTGCATGTCGCATTGCTTATATTCACGCTCATCGTTGCAGCTTACGTGATAACCGGCGGCATCAAAGGCGTACTTTATACTGATGCATTTCAAGCTATTATCATGTTCACGTGCATGTTATTCCTTCTATTTTGGTTCTACAAAATAATGGGAATGGGATTTACAGAAGCAAATGAAAGACTTACAGACATTGCTCCACTTGTTCCTGACAGATTCAAAGCTCTTGGCCATCAAGGTTGGACTGCAATGCCAATTGCAGGTTCTCCGCAATGGTACACTTTGGTTACATCGCTCATCCTCGGCGTTGGCATCGGTTGTTTGGCTCAGCCTCAATTAGTTGTCCGCTTCATGATGGTCGATAGTTCAAAGCAGCTTAATCGAGGAGTATTGATTGGCTGTGTTTTCCTAATTATCACTGTTGGAGCTATATATCATGTCGGAGCTCTTTCGAACCTCTATTTTCTGAAAACGCAAGGAGTTGTCGCCGCTGATGCAATTAAAGATATGGACAAAATCATTCCTCTTTTTATCAGTAGAGCGATGCCACAATGGTTTGGTGCAATTTTCATGCTTTGTATTCTTTCTGCTAGCATGTCAACGCTTAGTTCACAGTTCCATACAATGGGTGCAGCTTTCGGCGATGATGTATTTTCACGGTTAGGCCGAAGTCGCGATTCCAACTCTACGATTGGTGTTCGTATCGGTGTTCTTTGTGCCATTCTATTAAGTTATATCATTTGCTACACTTTAAGTGACAGTATTATTGCTCGCGGAACATCGCTTTTCATGGGCATTTGTGCAGCAACTTTCTTACCGACATATTTCTGTGCTCTTTTTTGGAAAAAGGTAACAAAAGAAGGCGCAAAAGCCAGTCTCACTGTTGGAGTCCTGACGAGTTTATTCGTCATGATTTTCCTTCATAAAGCTGAAGCTGCTCCAATCGGACTGTGCAAATTGATCACAGGGCAAGATGTTTTAGTCAACGTATTTCCTTGGTTTGCCATTGATCCTATTTTATTTGCTCTGCCATTGTCAACTATCGCAATTATAGTAACAAGTTTAGCTACAGCGACAAAAAAGAGATGAGAAATCTCTGGTTCATTATACCACTCATTCTTCTTACCGGTTGCAAAAGTCCATCCGATAAGGATAAGGCGTTGCAAGTTGCTGTACTGCGAGGTCCTTCGGCAATTGCTTTTGCCGAATGGATGTCACAAGATTCTCCAAAAATTGATGGTCAAACCATTAACGTACAGATTCTCGACTCGCCTGAGCAAATGCAAGCCGCGCTCATTAAAGGCGAAGCAGATATTGCCGCTTTACCTTTGATATCAGCTGTTAATCTGCAACATAAAAGTATTCCCTATGAAACGCTCGGTTACCCTATTTGGGGAACACTTTACATTGTAGGAAAAGACAGTCTTAGTTCACAGCAAACGATTAATCTTTTCGGTAGTGGGACAACACCCGACATTCTAACACAGTATTTTCTTCGCAAAAAACACTTGAATTGCGAACTCAACCGTACATTACCGACAAGTAATGCAATAATGATTTCAATTCTTGCCGGCAAAACGCAAACAGCTGTTCTGAGCGAACCTTACGTTAGTATGCTGCTAAAAAAAGACACGACTTTTCGAATCATCGCGGACTTAAACAATCAGCCTTTCGGATTTCCACAAACAACTGTACTTTGCAAAAAGCAATTGTATTCGCATCGGGCAAATATCGAGAGTCTACTTCGTAAATCTTGCCTATTTGCAAATGAACAACCAAAAGCAGCCATCCAATTACTCGAAAACCGCGGCGTTTTCAAATCAGGTATGCTAACGCCCGAAGGAATTGACAGAAGCATGATTTATTTCAAAACCACTCTTGAAGCATCAAGTGATGTAGAACAATTTCTTGAAATAGTTCGGCAAATCAATCCTGAAGCAATCGGAGAACATATTCAGAAACAATCCGAAGCCATACACATTACAATGACAATATTGACGACTGTGTTGCGCGGGTTAATCGGCATATGTTTATCATTGCTTTTAGCAATTCTATTCGCTTGGCCAATGAGTCGCAACAAGCTGTTCAATCGACTCATGAGCCCATTTTTATCTCTCATCCGTTCGATTCCTATTGCAGCTTTCATCCTTATAGCACTGATATTTCTCAATCCAGACGGAATTCCATTGACGATTGCATTCATTACAATGTTTCCTTTGCTGACAGAAAACATCGCAAAAGGGCTAATCAATCTTAATCCTGAATTGGACGAAATTGCTCGGGCTTTCTGTTTAAGTAAACGTAATCGATTGACACAAATCATTTACCCGCAACTCAGACCTTTTCTATTCAGCGGACTCAGTTCTGCAATGGGATTCGGCTGGCGAGCTATCATCATCGGAGAAGTGATGTCTCAATGTGCATACGGCATCGGAAGCGAGATGAAACGAGCACAGTTGTTGATTGATATTCCACAACTGCTTATTTGGGCAGCGGCTATTGTATTAATCAGCTGGCTTTTTGACCGTCTAATCAATTGGCTCAGCGGATGTTATTTTCCCGTTCATTACAGTAAAAACATTCAGAAACCAACAACAAACTTTACAGATATTGAACTGAATGATATATCGTTCAACTTCCCTGGAAAAGAAATTTTTTCACATCTGAATTACTTGTTCCATATTGGCAGAATCTATAGTCTTGAGGCACCTTCAGGAATAGGAAAAACGACACTCCTCAGATTAATTTCCGGCCGACTAAAACCTCAATCCGGTTCTATTAATCACAAGTGTAATCCAGGAATTGCAATCGTTCCAGAAAACCAATCACTTCTAAATCACCTGTCAGCAATAGAAAACGTTGCTCTCAGCATTGCAGCTTTCACACGTAAGAAGGATGCTCTTAAGGAATCTTTGCTCCTACTCTCTGCTTTAGAACTTTCGGACCTTGGTAATCAGCATCCCTATGAACTCAGTTTCGGTCAACAACAGAGAATAGCAATTGCTCGTGCGCTAATTTATCCGTCTTATCTTATGTTAATGGATGAACCTTTCAAAGGACTTGATGAAAAACTTTGTGTAAACACAATTGCGTTTATTCAAAAACATCATGCAGAAAAGAGTCCAATGCAGACCATAATCTTTACTTCCCATAATCAAACAGAGATAAAAGCGCTCGCTGATATATCACTTATATTAGAAGGGAAGAACTGTTTGGAAAGGGAACTTTAATCCCGAACTTATTAAAGGAAGAGGCAACAGAGGATAATCTTATTACCTCTTCCTAATCTCGGAGATTCTTCCTTAAAATCATTGAATCTCCATTCTTTTTCATAGTTAAGGTTTAGTTAAATAAACTTTTGCAAATCTATTACATTTCTTCAAATTATGCAAATTTTTTTACGAAAAAATTCACAAACATGCTATCAAACATGTTTTCAAATATATATAATTTTTTAATAAGGCACAAAAAAAGTCGGAACATAATGATGCTCCGACTCTTATAAAAAAATCATCAATTAAATGTATTTTTCCCATTTCACATTTCGCATGTCTCCACTTGAAGCAAACTCTTCATGGAATGCAAAACAACATTTTAAATTCTGAGGAGTTTGACCTTTAATGCCCATACTAAGATAATCATTCAACAAAGGACGATAATCAGGATGAACACAATTTTCAATAATTGTGTGAGCACGTTGAATCGGTGATTTTCCTCTCAAGTCAGCAACACCGTATTCCGTTATAATCACTTTCACAGAATGTTCACTATGATCAAGGTGAGAAACCATCGGGACGAATGAGCTAATCAATCCGTCTTTTGCAGTTGAAGGAGTTGTGAAGATTGAAACCATTGCAGAACGGGTGAAATCACCTGAACCACCGATTCCATTCATCATCTTTGTTCCAAGAACATGCGTAGAATTGATGTTACCGAAAATATCAGCCTCAAGAGCCGTATTTATAGAGATAAGTCCAAGACGACGTGCAACCTCAGGATTATTTGAAATCTCCTCCGGACGGAGCAGAATCTTGCTCTTGAAGAAATCGAGATGAGAATAAACCTCACGAATCATTTCGTTGCTGACAGACAATGAACAACCACTGGCAAATTTGATGCGGTCTTCTTCCATCAATTTAATTACGGCATCCTGAATAACCTCCGTATAAACATTGAATTGAGGGATTTCCTTGTTTTCTCCCATGCAACCGAGCACTGCATTGGCAACATTACCGACGCCACTTTGTAGCGGAACAAATTCTTTCGGCAGACGACCGGCACGGAGTTCACCAACGAGAAAGTCGGAAACATTTTGACCGATAGCCAATGTAACATCATCTGACGGAGTGAATTTGCCACCTTCATTCGGTTCATCTGTATTGACAACAGCAATAATTTTAGACGGATCAACCTTTACAAAAGACTTGCCGATGCGATCGGAAGGCGTATAAATAGGAATCTCACGACGATAAGGAGGATCGAGAGGTTCATAAAGATCGTGCATTCCTCTGATTTCTTTCGGATGACGACAATTAAGCTCAACAATAATTTTATCGGCCAAACGACAAATTGTCGGAAAAATGCCAACGCCGCTAGTAGGAACGATTTCACCGTCTTCAGTAACATCCGCAGCTTCAACAACAGCAGTGTCAATATGACCAAGAAATCCATAACGGAGGTCTTGAGCGACTTCAGAAAGATGCATGTCAACGTACTCTGTTTCATGCGTGTTGATTCTGCCACGAAGATCCTTGTTAGATTGATACGGTGTACGGAATTTTTCTGCATTTGCACGAGCAAGCGAACCATCGAGCTTATCACCGGTAGATGCACCTGTGAAAACTCCGATTTTGAACGGATTTCCTTTCTCATGTTCTGCAACCGCTTTAGCAGCTATTGCAACTGGAACAACTTTAGGACAACCTGCAACAGCAAAGCCACTGAAACCCACATTGTCATTGTCATGAATAAATGAGGCAGCCTCTTCGGCTGAAATAAAATTTAATGCCATTTTTACTTTATATTATTTTATATGTTAATACTTTCGATTAATAATCTCTGAATAAATAATCGCTTTGCGGAAATCTTCGGCAGAATTAAGAGATATATCAATATTTTCAGCTTCATCAAGATTAATAGCATTGATGGGCTTAAGATGATCAACATTCGATTCATCGTCAGAGAGGAAAGGTTTTGGAGTCGGAACATATTGATGTCTCTGAGGTGCACTTGTAACTGTAACAGGCTTAACGACTCTTTCCTGCCGTTGAGGAATAACTGGCTTGACGACCCTTTTCTGTGCCTCTTTAGCATCTTTGTTTTTCTTGTTCTTCGCACTGACAAGACCTGCTATAAGAGTAGCTACGATAATAAGAATATTAACCCAATCTCCTGAATTGTCCATAACTTTGATTACTTTTGCACGTCAAAAATAGTAAGTTTTATTTGAATGGTAAAATATAATATTTATAAGATAAGAATTTGTGAGATTTTGAACTCTAACTCTATAAAATCAAATAGAGGAAACTTCACAGCCTCCTCTACTTTATTAACCAAAACCTTAACTATGAAAAAATTTACGTTTTTCAATTGCAAATATACAGCCTCAATTTGAATATACAATAGAAAAGTCAAATATTTTTTTGAAATTAACTTTTTTTAAATAATGCATACCGACAATAAAAAAGCTTACATAGAAACATACGGTTGCCAGATGAATGTTGCTGACAGCGAAGTTGTCGCATCTATCTTGAAGATGGACGGTTTTGACATGACTGATTGTCCTGAAGAAGCAGATATTATTCTGGTTAATACTTGCTCTGTGAGAGATAATGCGGAGCAGCGTGTCTATGGCAGATTAGAGAATCTTCAGGCTTTGAAAAAGAAAAAAAAGCATCTTGTCATCGGTGTTATCGGTTGTATGGCTGAGCGAGTAAAAGAACAGCTCATCAACGAACACCATGTCGACGTTGTTGCAGGTCCAGATTCATATATGGATCTTCCTAATCTCATCGGTGCTGCGGAAAGCGGAGAGAAAGCCATCAACGTTGAGCTTTCCACACAGGAAACTTATAAAGACGTCATTCCTCTCAAACTTCCTGGTGTTCACATTTCCGGATTTATTTCTATCATGCGCGGATGCAATAACTTCTGCTCGTATTGCATAGTTCCATATACTCGTGGTCGCGAACGCAGCCGCGATTTGAGCAGTATTCTAGCTGAAATAGCAGACATGAAAGCCAAAGGTTTTCGCGAAGTCACTCTTCTCGGACAGAACGTTAATTCATATTTCTATGAGAACGGTGATGAAAGGATTGATTTTCCAAAACTTCTCGAACGCGTTGCCGAGGCCATACCTGAGATGCGGGTTCGATTCGTAACATCTCATCCGAAAGATATGAGCGACGAAACGCTTCGAGTCATTGCCCGCCATGAAAACATTTGCAAATACATACATCTTCCTGCGCAATCCGGCAGTTCAAAGATTCTGGAAGTGATGAATCGCAAATACACGCGCGAATGGTATCTCGACCGCATTGCAGCAATTCGTAGAATCATTCCTGACTGCGCTATTTCAACGGATCTTTTCTGCGGATTCCATTCAGAAACTGAGGAGGATTATCAGGAAACAATTTCGCTCATGAAAGAAGTCGGCTACGACAGCGCCTATCTTTTCAAATACTCAGAACGACCTGGAACATACGCTGCTAAACATTTGCCCGACGACGTTCCTGAAGAAATTAAAGTTCAACGGCTGCAAGGCATGATTGACTTACAAAACAAACTTTCTGAAGCAAGTAATCAGCGCGACATCGGTAAAACTTTTGAAGTATTGACCGAAGGCTTTTCCAAAAGGTCGCATGAGCAATTATTCGGTCGAACTAGCCAAAATAAAGTAGCCATTTTCGATAAAGGGAATATTCACATCGGTGATTTTGTCAAGGTTCGAATTACTGGAGCCACTTCAGCCACGCTTTTCGGAGAAGTTGTCAGTTGAAAATTCAATCTTCACATGCAGATTTGAGGTCTAAAAGGTAAAAAATGCAACCTTCACATGCAGATTAGAGGTTTTATGTTTACAAAATGATTTCGACGCATGCAGATTAGAGATTTTATGGATTAAACGTTAATCTTCATGTGCAGAATAGGGATTTGATGCTCGGGAAATGATTTCGACAGGTGCAGATTTGAGGTTTTACGTTTACAAAATGATTTCTACGCATGCAGATTAAAGATTGTACGGATTAAACGTTAATCTTCATGTGCAGAATAGGGATTTGATGCGTGGGAAATGGTTTCGAAACATGCAGATGCATTGATAATAATTAAAGCCTTTCTAACGAATCATAGAAACTGACAAAAAAATGTCGGAACCATTCCATTACTAAATGAATGATTCCGACACTTTAAAATTCTTTTTATTTACAATAAAGTATAGACGTCGAAAAGACAGACTATCTTCTTGTTGTTGTTCTCTTTGTTGTTGATTTTTTTGTAGTCGAAGTTACCTTTCTAGCTTTTGTACTATTTGTAGATGTAGTAGTAGTAACAGCCTTCGTCATATATTTAGATTTGATGCCTGGAAGCTCTTTCTGGATAGCAGAAATACGAGTCGCATCACTAGGGTGAGTACTCATGAATTCCGGAACAGTTGTCGTACTTGAAGCCGACATTTTTTGCCAGAAAGAGAGAGCAACATCAGGATTGTAACCAGCCATCGTCATAAAAACAAGTCCCATATAATCGGCTTCACTCTCATGTTTGCGAGAGAAAGGCAGAACAGCACCATATTGAGCGCCAAGACCATAAACTGTGTTTCCAAGGGTTTGAATAGCTTCTGACTTTGTACTCAATGCAGCACCGACAATCTGTGCACCATATTGAGCGACTAATTCTTGGCTCATACGTTCGTTGCTATGTTTTGCAACTGCATGAGCGACTTCATGACCAAGGACAACAGCCAATTCATCGTCAGATTTGCAAAGAGGAAGCAATCCTTCATAAACAACAATTTTACCTCCAGGCATACAGAAGGCATTGACTTGTGGATCTTTCACCAGATTGAATTCCCAAGAAAACTCAGAGACTTGATCACTTAATCCGTTATTTTTCAAATATGTTTCTGTAGCTAATGCAATTCTCTTTCCAACGCGAGTAACCATAGCCGTTCCTTCTGCATCAGATGATCTTGTGGCTGATTTCATATAAGTCTGATATTGAGTCAAACTAGATGTGAGCACATCGCCGTCTGAAACAAGAAGAAGTTGTTTCCGACCTGTAAGTGGGACACTGCTGCAACCTGCAAGCAACATGAGCCCAAGAAAGAATACCAATTTTTTCATGACCTTTTATTTAGATTTTTTATTAATATGCAAAGATACGAATTATGTCAGTGATTGAACAGTTTTTTACTATTTTTGTTCCAAAATACATATATACTTTTTATAGTTATGAGAAACACCCTGCTTACAACATTACTCCTGCTGTTGGCAATGCCAATCTATGCTGCAGACTCTCTTTTCGTTCATACACCGAAAGTGCCGATTCTCATTGATCGCGCCGATAACATTCTGTTCCAGATGCGTATAAAGGCAAACAGAGGCGACGTCATGAACAAGATTGTCGTCTCATTCAGCGAAGCTACCGATTTGAGTAACATAGCCTCTCTCCGACTCTATTATAGCGGACAAGAAGCACCACAGCGAAAAGGCTCGCATTTTACACCAACAGATGAATATATCCCTACATTCATTGCTGGCAAAGGGCGGAGAGCGGAAAAAAGCAATTCCGTTTTACAGACTGAAACATCGGAAATTGCTCAGAATACAACTCTTACAAGTAAGCAACCTCTTCCAATCGGTATCAACTACTTCTGGGTAAGTATAGTGATGAAACCGAAGACTTCACTCTTTGAAAAAATATCTGCAACTCTGACTGAAGCATTAGTGAACGGAAGTTCTGTTCCAGTCGTCGGTGAAAGGGCTTTAAGATATTTAGGATTAGGTGTTAAACAAGGAGGCGATGATAATGTAATGGCTTATCGCATTCCAGCCATCGCAATGACAAAGAAAGGCACGCTGATTGCTGTATATGACATGCGATACAATCACAGTTCCGACTTGCAGGGGAAAATTGACATCGGAATATGTCGCAGCACTGACAAAGGTGAAACTTGGGGGCCGAATCAAATCGCTCTTTCTATGGGCGAATATGGAGGACTTCCACACGCACAAAACGGAATTGGAGATCCCGCTATTCTTATCGACAATCAGACCAATACAATCTGGATTGCAGGACTTTGGACTCACGGAGCAGGAAGTATGAGTACAGGAGGAATGGCGTCGGGAATAGAGCCTGACGAAACAGGACAGTTTATTCTAGCTCGCAGCGATGACGACGGTTTGACATGGAGCAAACCTATCAACATCACACATCAAATAAAGAATCCTTGTTGGGGCAGATTCTTCCAAGGTCCTGGGCGAGGAATCACAATGAAAGACGGCACATTGGTATTCCCGATGCAATATATTGATTCCTTGCATGTAAGCAATGCTGGAATTATCTTCAGTAAGGACCATGGTGAAACCTGGCAAGTAACGAATGTGGCTTGTCCAAGCACAACAGAGTCACAAGTGGCCGAAATAGAACCGGGAGTTTTGATGCTCAACATGCGGAACGAGTATGGTAAATACCGTTCGGTAAGCATCACACGCAACCTTGGTAAAACATGGACAGCTCATATATCAGATAAGAACACGCTTCGGGAACCTGTTTGCAATGCGGGTTTTCTTCATATTGATGCCGCTGATAATGTGACGGGAAAAGACTTGTTGCTATTTTCCAATCCGAACACATTCAACTCCCGCGACCACATTACAATCAAAGCAAGCACCGACAAAGGTATAACTTGGCCTGAAAACTATCAGCTTATGATTGACGAAGAATCCGGATGGGGTTATTCCACGTTGGAGTTGATTGATCGTGAAACGATTGGAATCCTTTATGAATCGAGTACTGCAGAAATCACTTTCCAAAAATTCAAATTGAAAGATATTCTTAAAGACATACCTGCGCTAATTCCTGAACCGCAACAGCTTTGCTGGACAGGAACTGATTATATCAGCAACACAAAACCTGAAGCTAAAGTGATAATGATAAAAAGCATCCCTGAAGCCGGAAAAAACGAATCGGAAGCCTATCGTCTTACAGTAGCAAAAAGCGGCATTCAAATAGAGGCAGTTACCGAACAAGGCGTTTATTGGGCAAAAGAAACAATCCGTCAGTTGACTCAAAAGAAAGGTAAAAGCTTTGTTGTTGCTGGCTGTGAAATCACAGATTGGCCGGCTTATCGAATTCGAGGATTCATGCAGGATGTCGGACGTACTTACATTTCGACAGATGAACTGAAACGGGAAATAGAACAACTTTCACATTATAAAATTAATGTCTTTCATTGGCACTTGACTGAAAATCAGTCGTGGCGTCTGGAAAGTCGTCTCTATCCTCAATTGAACAACCCTAAAAACACGACGCGTTTGCCTGGAAAGTTCTACACTTTAGCTGAAGCTCGTGAGCTGGAGTCTTTCTGCAATGAACACAATGTGACTTTAATTCCAGAAATCGATATGCCAGGTCACAGTGAAGCCTTTACGCGTACTTTCGGATTTGATATGCAAAGCGAAGAAGGCATGAAAGTACTAAAGAATCTTGTTGGTGAGGTCTGTGAAACGTTCAAAAGCCCATATCTGAACATCGGAACAGACGAAGTGAAATTCAAAAATCCTGCCTTCGTTCCTGAAATGGCAGCTTTTGTCCATTCAAAAGGCAAAAAAACCATTTCCTGGAGTCCAGGTTATAATTATAAACCGGGCGAAATCGACCTGCTTCAAATCTGGAGCGCACGCGGTGTTGCTCAACCTGGCTTTGTTTCAATCAATTCCCGATTCAACTACTTGAACCATTTCGACAACTATAGCGATATCATTCATCTATGGAACAATCCTCTGTACGATTTACATTCTAACAACTGTGATATCGCAGGCGCGATTGCTGCCGTTTGGACTGACCGCTATGTACAACCGGAAAGTCAAATTGTTCTTGAAAACAATCTTTATCCAAACGTGATTGCACTTGCTGAAAGAAGTTGGAAAGGCGGTCAAGCTGACAATACACATTCTTTTGCTGGCTTTGAAGACCGTTTGCTTAAACACAAAAATTTATATTTCAAAGGTTATCCTTTCTGTTATGTCAAACAATCTAACATCCGTTGGCGCATAACAGATGCTTTTCCTAACGGCGGGGATTTGAAGAAATCTTTTCCTCCGGAAGAGTCTTTAAAATCAATCTATAAATATGATGGATTAACATATTCGACTCGCGATACGACTGGCGCAGCTATCTATCTCCGACACACTTGGGGAAATATTGTCCCGGCATTTTATTCGGATCCTCAAGAAAATAGTACAGCATACGCTTGGACTTATATCTACTCACCTGAAAAGCAAGATGTCGGAGCTTTAATTGAGTTTCAAAACTATAGTCGTTCTGATGCTGATCTTCCGCCAAGGCAAGGAACATGGGATTATCGCGGCAGTCGCATTTGGATAAATGATACTGAGATTCTTCCACCTCATTGGACAGCAAACCACACTGTCAAATCGATGGAGACTTTACTTGGCAATGAAAACAGTCTTGCAAGAAAACCCATCATAATTCATCTCAATCAAGGATGGAACAAAGTATTCATGAAATTGCCTATAGGAAAATTTTCAATTCATGAAGTCAGACTTCAAAAATGGATGTTCAACTTCGTATTGGTCACAAAAGATGGTTCAAAAGCTGTCGATGGACTAATTTATTCGCCTGATAAAAAGAATTAAAGCGAAAAAAGTTGCTTGTAATGAAATTTTTACTACCTTTGCACCGCATTTTAAAAAACAACAATTAAAAATTTAACAAGAGATTTTATGAACAATTACGAAACCGTTTTCATTTTAACTCCCGTTTTATCTGACGCCCAGATGAAGGAAGCGGTAGACAAATTCACGAAAATCCTTACTGATGAAGGTTCGGAAATCGTGAATGAGGAAAATTGGGGATTGCGCAAGCTCGCATATCCTATCCAAAAGAAGACAACTGGCTTCTATGTTCTGATTGAATTCAAGGCTAATCCTGAAACAATCGCTACTTTGGAGAAGAACTATTGCCGTGATGAACGTGTCATCCGTTTCTTGACTTTCCGTCAAGATAAATTTGCTGCTGAATACGCTGCCAAGAGAAGAAACCTCAAGAAAGCTAAAACAGAAGGTACAGAAACGTCTAAGGACGCAGAAAAAGAAGATGTCAAATCAACTGAAAAGGAGAATTAATCATGGCAAAACAAGATCAAGCATCAACTAACAATCAAGAAGTAAGATTTCTGGCTCCTCCATCAGTGGACCTGAAGAAGAAAAAATACTGCCGTTTTAAAAAGAATGGTATCAAGTATATCGATTACAAGGATCCTGAATTCTTGAAGAAATTCCTCAACGAACAGGGAAAGATTCTGCCTCGCCGCCTTACCGGCACATCGCTGAAATTCCAACGCCGCATCGCTCAGGCTGTTAAACGCGCGCGCCACTTGGCTTTACTGCCTTATGTAACCGATTTAATGAAATAATAAAAAAGGAGACAGACTTATGCAAGTTATATTGAAAGAAGATGTACCCAATTTAGGATACAAAGATGATATTGTTACTGTTAAGGACGGCTACGGACGCAATTATCTGATTTCTCAAAAGAAAGCAGTTATCGCTTCTGAATCAGCAAAGAAAGTCCTTGCAGAGAATTTAAAACAACGTGCTCACAAACTGGCTCAAATCAAAACAGATGCAGAAGCTCAAGCTGCCAAGTTGAAAGATGTCACACTCACTATCGGTGCAAAGACAAGTTCAACTGGTACAATCTTCGGTTCTGTTACAAATGTTCAGGTTGCAGAAGCATTGGCAGCTAAAGGTTTTGAAATCGACCGCAAGATTATCGAAATCAAAGACGCTATCAAGGAAGTTGGTAACTACAAGGCTATTGTCAAACTTCACAAAGAAGTTAGCGTAGAAATTCCCCTTGAAGTTGTTTCTGAATAATACTTCACATCATATAAAAAAACGGACGATTCTTTCGAGTTGTCCGTTTTTTTGTGTTTTAATTTTAACATTCTGGTATTGCACTTGGTATTGCATGAATGACAAAAATGATGGCTTTAATAAATAAGAGCATAAAAAAACCCACAAAAAACTACTTTTGCGGGCATTTTAGACATCAAGTGAATCCGAAGGGATTCGAACCCTTGACCCACAGCTTAGAAGGCTGTTGCTCTATCCAACTGAGCTACGGATCCTTTTTGATTTTCGGCTGCAAAGTTAATCATTATTCTTTAAAATGCTAACTCTTTTTTCAAATAATCAGAAAGGATAACCAACAGCAAAATGCCAAGCGAAGTTATTATGAAAGTTCGGATGAAGGAAAGCCCACTTTCTATCTCCTACTTCTTGAGGATTGTATGCTTTCATACCCGTATCGAATCGAATCAAGAAGAAGTCGAAATCCAAACGCAATCCAAGACCGTAAGAGAGTGCAATCTCCTTGTAAAACCTTGAAAAGTCGAAATTGCCTTTCGGTCTATCTTTGTCGGGACGGAATGTCCATATATTGCCGGCATCGACAAATGTAGCCATTTCAAACTTCCAAAAAAGCTTAGAACGATATTCCATATTCATGCCTAAACGGATATCTCCAACTTGCTGTGCAAAACTTCGAATCGAATCAACAGGCATACTTCCTGGGCCGAGCGAACGAACTGACCAACCGCGAACACTATTTGCTCCACCAGCAAAATAGCTTCGTTCAAAAGGCAGAGTTCTTGCATTTCCGTAAGGATAACCGACGCCGACACCTATATGAAATGCCAGTTTATTTCGGTTGTCCAAGATGATACCTTTACTGATATCAGCATCAACCTTAGTGAATTGTGCATAATCGATTCCGAACAATTCATAACGATCATTCACATTCTTCTTCGCACCTGTCAGTTTAGAAAGTCCATAAAGCGTATTGCCTGCAGTTTCAAATGACAAACGCACAGAATGAGTGTTTCTCTGACGGTTTTGCGGATTATAGTTGCTGAAAGAATAAGTATAACCCAAGCCGACAATAAACTGATCAGTGAAATTATATAATCGTGTAGAAACAGGAAGCGTATCGCGGAAAGCAGGATCGATTTTGGGCAAATGAACATAATCAATGTCGATTAGCTTAAAAACATGTCGAGCACCAGAATTATTTCTGTCTTGCCAAATATAACTTAATCCACCGGAAAGAATCGCTCTCTGATATTCTGGACGGGTTTGGAAACTGTAACTGACTTTCAATTCGGTCGTTGCGCGCAAATGCCGACGGAAATCACTGCTTAAAAATGGGAAAAGAAAACGTGGGAAAAGAACCGACATTTCACCATTTGCTTCCCAATAACTGCTCGCTTGACCGGATAAAGCTTCGTACGCACCTCCAATTTTAGCAGAAAAGACTTCAGAACCGCGAAAGAGATTTCGATGCTGATAATTCAAATTTGAAGCAAATCCCAAATCACCGTTTGAATTGGTTCCCTCCACGTCGACACCAAAACCTTGAGTTTTTGCCGGAGAAGTCAGAATCGTACAGCCAAGCTTCATCGTGTCTGATTCCTGTAATTCATCGAATCGCACATTCACATTGCGAAGTGCGTTAAGCATTGCAAAGGACGAATAAGTTTGCTCGACTTGTTGTTCGTTATAAAGCTTTCCCGGTCTTATAAAACTGCTTCGACGAAGAATACTCGGACGAATCGTTCTTCCGTTTTTCCCATAAACAATTGTCACATCTCCACTTCTGAGTGTATCTCCTGGAACAGAAACGCTATCAAGTCCCAGCGGATCGTAATCAGTAACAATGGTCACGTTCTTTATATAATATTGCCGATGAAGCGTGTCAGAAACGGAACCGTCAGGATGTTGAAGAGGAAATGGACGAAGTTTCATCGACAAATCAATCATGTGCGACTTCAAAGAACTATCAGCCTCATAAGAAAGATAATCTCTATTAAAGGCATAATAACCGTTGCGTCGAAGTAAAGACGTGATTCTCTGGCGCTCTTTGTCAAGAACGTCCCGGTCAAACAACGCGCCTTCGTTTACCAATTGATTGTATTCTTCAGAAGACGAGAAAAATGCAGACGCAAACAAGGAACGATGCGGAGCTCTGATTCGTGCGATACTATCAATGAAGGCATCGCCCAAATCCATTTTGTATTTAGAAATCACATATGGTTTTCCTGCCGATACATTATAAGTAACGACAGCTTTTTTATGTCTTGAGGTGTCGACTGAAGCATATATCTTTGCATCCATATATCCTTTATTGATGCAAAAACGCTGAAGTTCCTCAACTGAAAGAGCCATTAAAGCTGTATCAAGCAAGACTGGTTCTTCACCGATTCGGCGCAGCTGTTTGTTAATCCAACGTTTTTCGTTCCTTCCCGACCAATCATAAACAAACAATTGCCATTTCATTAATCCGAAAACCTTGAAGTTAGGCTGCTGACGTAAATGCTGCTTCAAAACACTTGGATTAAAAGCCGTCAGACTATCGACAATTTCGTTCTTATCCAACAAATATTGTCCTTCGCCAACAAACTTAGTCGAGTTACAGGCAACCAGTAACCCAACAAGAATCAATAACGACAAGTTCCGGACGATTTTATTCATTGTTTCAAAGTATACAATGCAAAAGTAAGATAAATCCAAGAATTACTCGTAATTTTGTTTCGCAAACATCACCGAAAGCAGCCGGATTCATGAACAATTTATCAGAATAATTCATCAAGAGGAAATGTTAAGCAAGAACAAAATCAAATATATCCGTTCATTAGAGCTGAAAAAAAACAGAATCGAAAACGGGACATTTGTCGCTGAAGGGAACAAACTCGTATCTGACATATTGTCGAAGTTCGAATGTCAATTTCTTGCAGCTAAAGAGACTTGGATTGCCCAACAAGGAAATATTCTCTCAGAAGAAATAGTGGAAGCAGATGAAGAAGATATTCGTCGTGCAAGTTTCCTCAATAATCCTCAAGATGTGATTGCTGTCTTCAAATTGCCTCAGTGGAAAATCGAAGATGTCAAACCTTCGGAACATTTAGTTCTTGCTTTAGACGGAATTCAGAATCCTGGAAATTTAGGCACAATCATCAGACTTGCTGATTGGTTCGGTATTTCTCATATTGTTTGCAGTGAAGATACTGCAGATGCTTTTTCTCCGAAAGTTGTACAAGCAACCATGGGTTCATTAGCTCATGTTGAAGTTCATTATGTTTCACTAGATAAATATCTGAAAGAACAAGCAACGAAGCAAGTTCCACTATTTGGAACGTTCCTTGACGGAGAAGTCATTTACAACAAAGAACTTTCAAACCACGGAATTATCGTCATGGGCAATGAAGGCAACGGAATTCGTCCCGAAATTGCAAGTTTAATAAAGGAAAGGCTATACATTCCTCATGCTTTCAACAGAGAAGCCGAATCGCTCAATGTTGCGATTGCAACTGCAATCATTTGTTCAGAATTCCTGCGGAGAACAATCTAATGACTTGCAATCTTATACAGATTCAAGCTATCCAAATAAATGGTATTATATTTTAGTGAGTCCGCCTTTCCCATCATGATAATTCCATAAACACGACGAACAGAACCTCTATCAGGCAAAGCTCTAAGTGAGACTTTTTTTATTCCGTCATGCATAATAGAATCCACTGCAACCAAGACAGTATCTGTTTGAACTGCACAAAGTCGAATCTGAGGCTTTTGCATCAAATCCCGGTTCATTCCCCAAACACCCATATTAAGAACAAACAGAGAATTTGATGAATTATCCATCACACTGTCAATGTTGAAAACAATGCCGTTGAATGGCTGCTTCGACTTCAAAGTAAGTAATCGACGATCTTTCCAAATATCAACGGTATCTCCATTTGTTGATTTTGCAGACTCAAGTTTGTCGTTCTGATCAATCTTTTTCTTCAAATCGTTCGAAATCCGCTCAAGAACCTTCGCATAAACATCCACATTTGCACCATACCAGACAAGCGAACTGTCATATTCGGCTTCGGTTATCTTATGTTTTTTGAAAACGCCAAGAAAAAGAGCTTTTCTTTGCGTACTGTCCAAATAGTCATTAGAATTATTATTAATCAAAGCTTCAGCAATCTGCATGTCTTCTTGGACTTTTGCCATTTTTCTTTGCGACATAACTCCAGAAGGCCGTGTCGAACAAGCAAATATTCCAACAGCAAACAAGAAAAACAGTCCGCAACGATAAAGCCTGCTTAACATAACTATTTCTTGAACAGTTTAAGCTTAGAAAGGCTTGAAGAAAGCATATTGCGATAGAAAATCAGCATCAGGAACACGCCAACGCAGATGGACGAATCAGCCAAATTGAAGATTGGACGGAAAAAAACGAATTCTTTTCCTCCCCAAATCGGAACCCAATTGGGAAGTATCGTGTCTATAAGCGGAAAATAAAACATATCGACAACTTTACCATGCAAAAGACTTGCATAGCCGCCTTCAGGAGGAAAAAGCGTAGCAATTTGACCAAAACTATGATTAAAAATGACTCCATAAAAAACAGAGTCGATGATATTACCAACCGCACCAGCAAAAATCATTGCAATACAAACGATAAAGCCTGCACTATAATTCTTTTTGACCAGCCAATAAAGGTAATAACCAATAAAAGCGACCGCGACAATTCTGAATATCGACAAGAACAGCTTTCCAATCACCTCAATGCCAAAGGCCATGCCGGGATTCTCTGTGAAATAAAGATAAAACCACGGCGTAATCTCAATGCTTTGATGCAATTGGAGATGCGTCTTTATCCAGATTTTCAGAATCTGGTCGAGCGTAAGGAGCAATAAAATGATGATTATTGCTCCCCAGCCTTTTGGAAACTTATAATTACTTGACGCCACTACGTTTGGCTTCAATACAAAGTGTTGCGTGAGGAACAGCGCGCAGACGTTCCTTAGGAATCAGTTTTCCTGTTTCCCGACAGATACCATAAGTCTTATTTTCAATGCGTACAAGTGCAGCCTGAAGATTCTGAATGAATTTCAGCTGACGCTGAACGAGACGTCCTGCTTCTTCTTTCGACTGTGTTGTAGCACCTTCTTCCAAGACTTTGAATGTCGGAGAAGTATCAGCAACATCATTGCCGTCGGTATTCATGACGCCGCTGCGCAACAATTCATAATCCTTCTTTGCTTTTTCAAGCTTTTCCAGAATAATGGCACGGAACTCCTCGAGCTCTGCATCCGAATATCTAGTCTTTTCTGCCATAACTATAAATATTTATAGGTGAAATATTATGCTTTTTCAATATGTACCGAGAGTACGAAATCTTCGAAATCGAGTTCGGTAGCGTCACTTACTGCATGGTCTGCAATCTCAATCGAGACAGCCAGAACCTGCCGTGAAATATAATCTTTATATGAACGAATAGCATCGTCCATCTGCTCGTTAGAAAGAACTGTCACTGCAATCTTGTCTGTGATATCGAAACCACAACTCTTTCGGAGATTCTGAATTCTGTTCACCAGCTCACGAGCAAGACCTTCTTTTTTAAGTTCATCACTAACAATGATATCTAGAGCGACTGTCAGATTTCCTTCGTTGCTGACGAGCCATCCCGGAATATCTTCCGAAATAATCTCAACATCGTCTCGATTTACAACAACTTCCTGGCCTTCGATGTTCAAAGTACAAGTGCCTTCTTTTTCAAAAGACGCGATGTTCTCTTGCCCCATTTCTTGCAGTGCAGCCGACAGCTTCTTCATTATCTTGCCATAAAGAGGTCCTAGTTTCTTGAAGTCAGGCTTGATTTTTTTGACAAGAACTCCGGCAGCATTATCGACAAACTTCAACTCTTTCACATTGACTTCATGAAGAATCAGATTCTTCACCGCTTCAATATTTGCACGCTGATGTTCATCAGAAGTTGGAATCATAATCATCTGCAGCGGCTGACGAACCTTAATGCTGACTTTACGACGAAGAGCCAAAACCATCGAAGAAACATCTTGAGCTACTTGCATACGCTCTTCCAAATCCTTGTCAATCATCTCTTCATGAGATTTCGGGAAGTCGGACAAATGAATAGACTCGACTTTCTCACGATCCGTCACTTTAATCAAGTCGCAGAACAATTGATCGGAATAGAAAGGTGAAATCGGCGCCATCAGTTTGGCCACAGTTTCAAGACAAGTATAAAGTGTCTGATAAGCCGAAAGTTTATCAGTTGTCATTCCTCCGCCCCAGAAACGACGACGGTTAAGACGGACATACCAATTGCTAAGATTGTCGTCTACAAAGCTTTGAATTGCTCTTCCGGCACGTGTCGGCTCGTAAGTATTGTAGTATTCATCAACATCCTTCACCAAAGAATTGAGCAACGACAGAATCCAGCGGTCGATTTCCGGACGCTCATTCCAAGCAACATCGGGCTCTGAATAATCGAAGTTGTCAACATTCGCATAGAGAGCAAAGAATGAATAAGTATTATATAAAGTACCAAAGAACTTGCGGCGAACTTCTTCAATACCGTCAATATCGAACTTGATGTTGTCCCAAGGCGAAGCATTGGTAATCATATACCAACGAAGCGGATCAGAACCGTATTTCTCGATAGTAGCAAAAGGATCAACAGCATTGCCTTTGCGTTTCGACATCTTCTCTCCATTCTTGTCGAGAACAAGTCCGTTAGAAACAACATTTTTGAAAGCTACACTGCCAAAGACCATCGAAGCGATTGCATGGAGCGTGAAGAACCATCCACGAGTCTGATCGACGCCTTCAGCGATAAAATCTGCCGGAAAGACCTGGCCTTTGTCCAACGCTTCCTTATTTTCAAACGGATAATGAATCTGGGCATAAGGCATTGAGCCGGAATCGAACCAAACATCAATCAAATCGCTTTCGCGTTTCATCGGTTTACCTTTAGATGATGTCAAAATCACGTCATCAACGAACGGTCTATGCAAATCTATCTTTTCGTAATTGTCTTTCGAATAATCACCTGGATTGAAATGTTTCAACTTGTAAGGATTAGCTTCCATCAAACCAGCTTTGACCGATTTTTCGATTTCGTTGTAAAGTTCCTCAACCGAACCGATACATTTTTCCTCTGAACCGTCTTCCGTTCTCCAGATAGGAAGCGGAGTTCCCCAGAAACGGCTGCGGCTAAGATTCCAATCCTGCAGATTCTCAAGCCATTTACCGAAACGTCCTGTGCCTGTGCTCTGCGGTTTCCAATTGATTGTATTGTTAAGTTCAATCATCTTGTCGCGACAAGCGGTTGAACGGATAAACCAGCTATCAAGCGGATAATAGAGCACCGGTTTGTCGGTACGCCAGCAGTGCGGATAACTGTGAACCATTTTCTCAATGCGGAACACACGGTTCTGCATCTTCAGCATCATACAAATGCTTATATCGAGAGTTTCATCTTTATCAGTCAGATTATCGTCATAATCGTTCTTCACATAACGTCCTGCCCAAGGATCATAATCGGCAGCATTCATGTTATTTTGAACGAAATCGGAATCCAGGTCTTCAATACGGAAATATTTACCTGTCAAATCGACCATCGGACGTAGATTGCCGAAGCGGTCGAGCATCATCAGCGGCGGAACGCCATTGGCTTTTGCGACGCGAGCATCGTCAGCACCGAATGTCGGAGCGATATGAACTATTCCTGTACCATCTTCAGTTGTCACAAAGTCGCCTGTAATCACACAAAAAGCGCCTTCTCCCGGATTAACCCATGGAACAAGCTGCTCATAATTCATTCCCTTCAGTTCAGAGCCTTTCCACTCGCCTACAATCTTATAAGGAACGAGTTTATCTCCATGCTTATAATCTTCAAAAGGAATGTCTGCAGCTTTAGGATTGAAATATGCAGAAACACGCTCTTTACCCAATACTGCCGTCATAGGTATTCCAGTATAAGGATTGAAAGTGCGAACAGCGACATAAGTTATGTCCGGTCCGACGCAAAGAGCTGTATTTGAAGGCAAAGTCCAGGGAGTCGTCGTCCAAGCAAGGAAGAATGGATCACCGTGGCCTGTCATTTCAGGCTTCGGGTCTAAAATCCTGAACTGGCCCGTACAAGTCGTGTCCTTAACATCGCGGTAGCAGCCAGGTTGGTTGAGCTCATGAGTGCTCAAGCCGGTTCCTGCAGCCGGAGAATAAGGCTGAATTGTATATCCTTTGTATAGAAGTCCTTTGTTGTAAAGCTGTTTCAGCAACCACCAAAGTGTTTCAATATACCTGTTGTCGTAGGTGATATAAGGATTATTCATATCAACCCAATAGCCCATTTTCTGAGTCAAATCTTCCCATTCGCGCGTGAACTTCATCACATCGCGGCGGCAAGCTGCATTATAATCGGCGACAGAAATCTTCTGACCGATATCCTCTTTTGTAATGCCTAAAGCTTTCTCAACGCCAAGTTCTACAGGCAGACCATGCGTGTCCCATCCAGCTTTGCGGTTGACGAGAAAACCTTTCATCGTCTTATAACGGCAGAATATATCTTTTATAGAACGTGCAATAACATGATGAATGCCAGGCATTCCGTTAGCAGATGGTGGTCCTTCGTAAAAGATAAAATCAGGATATCCTTTACGTATCTCAAGACTCTTGTGGAAGATATCACCTTCCTGCCATTTTTTGAGCACTTTTTTATTGATGTCCGACAAGTCGAACACGTTATATTCAGAAAACTTCTTGCTCATCTTTTATTCTCTAATTTCTTACTCTCTTAAAAAGTTGCGCAAAGATAGTCATTTTATTAATAACAGGCAATAGAAGCATTATCCTAACAATTTTTTTGAAGAAAGACCTCGCTTCAAGAAGAAGATACATCTTACAGAATGACAATATTATAACAGATTACGATAAGAAGAAAAACACCTTTAGCGAGTTACCAACATAAGAGAATTAAAAATCAAAACTTCAGATAAACCACAGCATCACATTTTGCATAGGTTTAAAGTGTAGAAACTACAATCTTCAGCCGTCGATTGGAGGTTTGAATCGTCAGGAATGCCTTCCCCGCATGGCGGAGATAGATTCCACGAGTTGGAAATGCTTTCCCCGCATGGTGGAGATAGATTTTCATGAGTTGAATATGGTTCTCCCGCATGACAGAGACAGATTGCACGAGTTGGAAATGTCTCTCCCACACGATAGAGATAGATTTTCATGAGTTGGAAATGTCTCCCCCACACGATAGAGATAGATTTCACGAGTTGGAAATGACTTCCCCGCATGGCGGAGACAGATTTCATGGAGCAAATGTCAAATTCCCGCGCGGGAAATGCATTTTTACCTGAAGTAAATCTACTTTTCCCGCCTTGCAAAGCAACGAGCACAAAAAAAGACCTGTTTCCTCTCAACAAGAAAACAGGTCCTAAAATATTATCTCTTCAAATCAAATCCCGAAAGATGCTTTGATTCTCTCAATCTTCTCGCGCGCAGCTTCGTCGGCAGCCGGAATATCTTCAACGCTTGAAATTTTTTCGTGCACTTCGAAATAAAACTTGATTTTCGGTTCTGTACCAGATGGGCGAACGGAAACCTTCGTATTATCCTCAGTAAAATACTGAAGGACATTGGATGTCGTAGGTTTATGTAGTGAAATCGTCTCGTTATTGATTAAATCCAATCCTTTCAGCGAAGCAAAATCGTTCATCATAGTCACTTTCGAACCGGCAATTTCAGTATGAGGATGAGCACGGAACTGTTTCATCATAGCTTCAATTTCGTCAGCACCACTCTTGCCTTTCTTAACAACTGAGAAACCTTGCTCTTTGGAGAATCCATACTTGACATAAATCTGCTGCAATAGTTCGAAGAGCGTCATGCCCTGATCTTTAGCCCAAGCAGCAATTTCTGCCATGATTGAACAAGCAGAAACAGAATCTTTATCGCGAACAAAATCTTCGCAAAGGAATCCGTAGCTCTCTTCACCTCCACCGATATATGTCTTCTTTCCTTCATTCTCACGCATCACAGCAGCGATCCATTTGAAGCCCGTATAAACATCATAGACTTCAACGCCGTTCTTCTCGGCAATGGTACGAAGCAATTCAGAAGAAACAATCGTCTTGACAATGTATTCTTTGCCTGTCAGTTTGCCAAGTTCCTTCCAACGTGTAATCAGATAATAGACAAACAGAATAGCTGTTTGATTACCATTGAGCAGAATCCATTCGCCTTTGTCATTCTTCACCGCTGCGCCCATTCGGTCCGCATCCGGATCAGAAGCTAAAACAAGGTCAGCATCAACTTCTTTGGCCTTATTGACAGCCAAAGACATTGCTGCAGGTTCTTCAGGATTCGGAGAAACAACCGTTGGGAAATCGCCGCTAACAACATCCTGTTCAGGAACGTGAATGATGTTCGTAAATCCGAAATTGGCAAGAGAACGAGGTATAATGCGAACGCCTGTGCCGTGAATCGGAGTGTAAACAATTTTCATATCATGACAACGCGCAATAGCTTCCGGAGAAAGAGAGATAGTCTTTATATCTGCAAGAAACTGTTTGTCAATCTCTTCACCAATTGTCTCAATCAAAGCCTTATTCCCTTTGAACTTGATATCGGAAGGGCCTTGAATTTTGTTGACTTCGGCAATCGTACCTTTATCATGAGGCGGAACCATTTGAGCTCCGTCGTCCCAGTATGCTTTGTATCCGTTGTATTCCTTAGGATTATGAGAAGCTGTCAGAATGATACCGCTTTGGCAACCGAGTTTGCGTATTGCATACGACATCTCAGGTGTCGGTCTCAAATCGTCGAACAGATAGACCTTGATTCCGTTAGCCGAAAAGATGTCCGCAGAAATCTCAGCAAATTTGCGGCTGTTGTTACGGCAATCGTGACCGATAACCACTTTTATTTGTTCAAGTTCGGCAAACTCAAGCTTCAGATAGTTGGCCAAACCTTGTGTTGCTGCGCCAACAGTATATATATTCATGCGATTGGTGCCTACGCCCATGATTCCACGAAGACCGCCAGTTCCGAATTCCAAATCTTTATAGAACGACTCTATCAATTCTGTCGGATCTTCATTATCTAACAAAGCCTGCACTTGAGCGCGAGTGTCAGCATCATAATACTTAGTGAGCCAAGCTTGTGCCTTGCTCCTTACTGTCTTTAATAGTTCTTCATTATCCATGACCTGAATATTTACAGTTGAATTTTATCTTTTTTACCGAATGCAAAGTTACATAATAATTGGAATAACAGAAATTATTTCACTATTAATCGGGCAGTCTGCAAATCCTTATTGTCAGAAGAAGCGCCTACCATAATAATGAAGCTTCCAGGTTCGACTTCCCAGCGTCTGTTTGCCGTAAAAAACTTCAATTCATCAGGAGAAATCCGGAACGAAACCTTCTTGGTTTCTCCGACTTTAAGAGGAACTCTCTGAAAACCTTTCAACTCCTTGACTGGCCGTGTCACGCTTCCATATTCGTCGCAGATATAAAGCTGAACAATTTCCGTTCCATCCATTTTTCCACTGTTCATAACATCAATTGAAGCTACGAGCGAGCCATCTGTTGCAATCAACGTATCGGAAAGCTGAAGCGGTCCATATTTATAAGATGTATAACTTAAGCCATAACCGAAAGGATAAATCGGACCTGATTCCGTAAGCGCAAACTGACGGGAATATTGTGACCATTTATGATTGTAGATTGTTTGAATCTGTCCTACACTACGAGGAAAACTTACCGGAAGTTTGCCGCAAGGATTGATTTTGCCAAACAAGAGTTCAGCTATAGCCTGACCGCCTTTCATTCCAGGTTCCCATGCTTCAACGATAGCCGGAACATGCTGATTTGCCCAAACAATACTCAGTGCACGGCCGTTAAGCATCACGAGCACAGTCGGTTTACCCGAAGCATAAACCTTTTCAAGCAATTCTTCCTGACGGTCGGGAAAATCCAAATTGTCACGGTCGAAATTCTCACCGCAAGTACGACCTTTATCTTCGTAACGCATAGAATTCTCACCAATGACAACTATATTCAAATCAGCCGATTTGGCCATTTCAGCAGCTCGATTGACAAGTTCCTCCTTCATTCCAGGAATGACACCGCCAAAACAAAGCGTATCAATCTTAGCTTTCGGACAAGCGTTGCGAATGCCTTTCAATACCGTAATGATATTGCTTTCAGGCTGTGGCATTGCCCAATCTCCTAAAATTGTCTGACTGTCGGCATTCGGTCCTGTAATGAAAATATGATTGTACGCATCCTTTTTTAAAGGTAGTAATCCGTCATTTTTCAGAAGTACAAGACATTCGCGGGCCGCATCAAGTGCAGTCTGCTGATGTTCTGGAGTTCCAATCAGCTTACGGGTTGCAGGAATGTCTACAACAGAGTTTTCAAACAGACCTAAAAGGAATTTTGCTTCCAGTATCTTTTCTACCGCTTTATCAATACGGCTTTCAGAGATTCGTCCCGAACGGACTGCTGAAAGGATTGATTCATAATAACCTGGACCTTGCATGTGCATATCGATTCCAGCGTCGACCGACAGCTGAAAAGCGTCATCTAACGACGGAACAAAATGATGCATGGCAAAAAGACGGTCGATATCCATCCAATCGCTGACTACAAAACCTTTAAAGCCCAACTCATTACGAAGCAAATCAGTTAGAAGCCATTTGTTGCCATGACAAGGGATTCCGTTCAATTCGTTGTGCGCAGGCATTACGGTGAAAACTTTGGCTTTTTCTAGGGCAGAAATAAACGAAGGCAAATATACTTCACGCAATTTCTGCTCTGAAAGGTCCATCGGAGCCGCATTGATGCCGCCTTGCGGTTCACCTCCTGCAATCAAATGCTTTGCACAAGCGAGAACTCGGTCAGGTTCGACACCATTGTCGCCTTGAAGTCCTTGAATCAACGCCGTTCCCATTTGAGTGACCAAATAAGTATCTTCACCGAAAGTCTCACCCATTCGGCCCCAACGTGCATCACGAGCGACATCGAGATTCGGATTGAATGCCCAATGCATTCCGCTGGCACGCATTTCTGAAGCAGTTTCCACACCGCTCTTTTTCAAAAGTTCAGGATTAAAAGTTGAAGCCATGCTGATAGCTGTCGGATAAACAGTGCAACCCGCATGAAGCGCATTGCCATGAATCGCATCTACACCTATGAGCAGCGGAATTTTCAAACGGCTCTGACGTGCAACTTGCTGAAGCGCATTAGCCTCATCGACAGTCAACACATGCAGAAACGCACCTATTTCACCTCGCTTCACCTTATCGACAATTTCCTGCGACTGCAGTCCGAATGCGTTGGCATCGATATTGCCCATACTGTTTTGAGAGCTTGCCTTTTGGTTATTCTGTTTAATATGACCGGGACCAACATATTGGCACATCTGACCGACTTTTTCCTCTAAAGTCATTTCCTTTAAAAGAAGTTCGGCCCGTTTCTGAGGCGCCAGACTTTTGTCCTTATAACTTTCTTTTGCAGGTGTAGCGCAAAGCAAACTACCTGCAACTAATATAAATACGTAGATTCTTAAACTTTTCATTCAGCAAAGATAGTAAAGAATACGATTTAAATCCTTACCTTTGTCACAAATAGCAAAAAGCATGAAAAAGATTTTATTCACCTTACTAATCATTCTCCCGTTGACAGTTTATGCCCAACAAAGCGGAACGGAAGACCGCGCCTTATGGGTTTCTACTCTAGACAAAATCGCCAATCCTGTCTTGACCAATCTTAGCGAAGGAACTCTCAAACAAAACATGCCTTACGAAAGTCTGGCAGATAAAGCAAGTCGTCAGAAATACTCTCATCTAGAGGCTGTAGGACGTCTGATTTGCGGTATTTCTCCATGGCTCGAACTTGGTCCAGACAACACTCCTGAAGGTCGGCTTAGAGAAAAATATATCAAATTGGCTGTCAAAGGCCTGGCCAATGCAGTCAATCCTTCTTCTCCAGACTATCTTCTGTTTAATGCCAAATCTCAAGCACTGGTTGATGCCGCATTCTTGGCTCAAGGGCTGCTTCGCGCACCTAAACAACTATGGGGAAACTTCGATAAAACAACGAAGGAGCGCATGATTACAGAACTCAAACGCAGCCGTGAAATTACACCTGGCGAAAACAACTGGCTGCTCTTTGCATCAACAGTCGAAGCCGCTTTGCTTGAATTTACCGGCGAATGCGACACGGCGCGAATGATGTACGGAGTGAACCGATTCCGCTACGAATGGTACAAAGGAGACGGCAACTATGGCGATGGAGCCAATTTCCATTGGGATTATTATAATTCATTCGTCATCCATCCGATGCTCACTGAAGTACTACTTGTCTTAAAGAAACACAATCTTCCTGGTAATGAATTCCTCGAAACGCAATTAAAACGAGAGACACGTTACGCAGAACAGCAAGAGCGACTCATTTCTCCGGAAGGAGCATTTCCCGTTGTCGGACGTTCTATCTGCTACCGTTTCGGAGCATTCCACGCTCTCGAACAGGTCTGCTTAATGCATCAGCTTCCTGCCAGTGTCAAACCCGAACAGGTTCGCTGCGCTCTGACTGCAGTAATTCGACGTCAAATCAAATCACCGGCAAACTTCGATAACAACGGTTGGTTGAAGGTCGGTTTTGCAGGCGACCAACTCGAGATTTCTGAATCATATATAAATACGGGCAGTGTTTATCTCTGCAGTGTCGGTCTGTTGGCTCTCGGTTTGCCTGCAACAGATCAGTTCTGGTCAGGTCCATACACAGAATGGACAGGGTTAAAAGCTTGGAAAGGCGAAGACGTAAAAGCAGACCATGCAATAAGCAATTAATTATAAAACAATAACATTACAACAACAATATGAAAACAAACTATGAATTGCGTTACGCTGCCAATCCTGTTGATGCCAAATCATACGACACACAGCGTATCCGTAAAGATTTTTTAATCGAAAAAGTATTCGTTGCCGACGAAGTGAATATGGTTTATTCAATGTACGACCGAATGGTTGTCGGTGGCGCAATGCCTGTGAAAGAAACTTTGCCGCTTGAGGCAATTGACCCTCTGAAAGCACCATTCTTCCTGACTCGCCGCGAATTGGGTATCTATAATGTTGGCGGAGGCGCTGGAATCGTTCGCGCTGGAGACGCAGTATTTGAACTGAATTTTAAAGAGGCTCTCTATCTCGGCTCAGGCGACCGTTTGGTTACATTCGAAAGCAAAGATGCCAAGAATCCAGCTAAGTTCTATTTCAACTCCACAACAGCTCATCGCAATTATCCAGACAAGAAAGTCACGAAAGCTGATGCTATTCACGTTGAATTAGGCTCCTTGGAAATGTCGAACCATCGCACAATCAACAAAATGATTGTCAATCAAGTGTTGCCTACATGCCAGCTGCAAATGGGAATGACCGAACTGCAGCCGGGAAGTGTTTGGAATACAATGCCTGCGCATGTACACAGCCGCCGTATGGAAGCTTACTTCTATTTCGAAATTCCAGAAGACCAAGCAGTATGCCACTTCATGGGCGAAGTTGACGAGACACGTCATATTTGGATGCGCGGCGACCAAGCTGTTCTTTCTCCAGAATGGTCAATCCACAGCGCTGCAGCAACGCACAACTATACATTCATTTGGGGAATGGGCGGAGAAAACCTCGATTATGGAGATCAGGATTTCTCGAAAATAACAGATTTGAAATAGTATCAAACTATAGAATAACAATACATTAAATTATATCAACATGGTAAATTTTTCATTGGAAGGTAAAGTAGCTTTGGTTACAGGAGCTTCTTACGGTATTGGTTTTGCTTTGGCAACCGCATTTTCGGAAGCCGGCGCTACTATTGTTTTTAACGACATCAATCAAGAACTTGTAGATAAAGGTCTGAAAGCTTATGCTGAGAAAAACATCAAAGCACACGGCTATGTTTGCGACGTTACGAATGAAGAACAAGTCAACGCTTTCATTGCACGGGTTGAAAAAGAAGTTGGCGTTATTGATATTCTTGTTAATAATGCAGGCATCATCAAACGTATTCCGATGTGCGATATGACTGCTGCTCAGTTCCGTCAAGTAGTTGATATTGATCTGAACGGACCGTTCATTGTTTCGAAAGCCGTAATCCCAAGCATGATTAAAAAAGGACACGGTAAAATCATCAACATTTGTTCGATGATGAGCGAACTTGGTCGCGAAACAGTATCTGCTTATGCAGCTGCAAAAGGCGGTTTAAAGATGCTGACTCGCAACATCTGCTCTGAATACGGAGAATATAATATTCAGTGCAACGGCATCGGTCCGGGTTACATCGAAACTCCTCAAACAGCACCGCTTCGTGTGCGCCAAGCTGACGGAAGTCGTCATCCTTTCGATGCTTTCATCGTTGCAAAAACTCCAGCCGCTCGTTGGGGAACGACAGCTGATTTGCAAGGTCCTGCTGTATTCCTGGCTTCTGACGCTTCGAATTTCGTTAACGGACATATTCTTTATGTCGACGGCGGAATTTTAGCTTACATTGGAAAACAGCCCTAAACTATAATTCTTAGAAACTAAGAAACGGCCGATATTCGTTAAGAATTATCGACCGTTTATATTATATTTCGGAAACTTTAGAACAATGGTTCTGAAACCTTTTCTTGCAGAAGAGCCAGTTCAATCACTTGCCGAACATCTTCAACATAATGAAAAGTAAGTCCTTTCAGATATTCAGGTTTAATTTCATTGATGTCTTTCTCATTTTCCTTACAAAGAATAATTTCACGAATATCCGCCCGTTTGGCAGCAAGAATCTTTTCTCTGATTCCTCCGACCGGCAAGACTTTTCCTCTCAAAGTGATTTCACCTGTCATTGCTAAATGGCTTTTCACTTTTCGCTGAGTAAATGATGAAACAAGCGACGTAACCATTGTCACACCTGCACTTGGACCATCTTTCGGGATTGCTCCTTCAGGAACATGAATATGAACATTCCATTTCTCGAAAAGTTCCTCATCAATGCCGAAGTATGATGCATGCGCATGAATATATTCAAGCGCAATAATTGCAGACTCTTTCATCACATCGCCAAGGTTTCCTGTCAAAGTCAGTTTCGATTCTTTACCATGACTTAGACTTGACTCGACAAACAAAATTTCTCCTCCAACAGGTGTCCAAGCCAAACCTGTTACAACTCCCGCATAGTCATTGCCTTGATATTTCTCGCGGGTAAACTGAACTGCACCTAAAAAGTCCTTTAACATTTCAGGTTTAATGACCGTCGGGATTTTTTCATCTGACGCTATTTTTAAAGCCAGTTTTCGCATAATGCGAGCAATTTTCTTATCAAGTTCGCGAACACCGCTTTCCCGAGTGTAAGATTCAATGATTGTGCGAATTGCCTTCTTCTCAAACTTAATAGTATTCTTAGGTATGCCATGAATGGCCAGTTGCTTCGGAATCAAATGATGGATTGCAATCTCAACTTTTTCTTCCGTGATATATCCGCCAACTTCAATAAGTTCCATTCTGTCCAATAAAGGCTGCGAAATGGTATTCAGATTATTGGCTGTCGCAATAAACATTACTTTACTGAGGTCATAGTCAATATCAAGATAATTATCATGGAATGTACTGTTTTGCTCTGGATCAAGCACTTCAAGAAGTGCTGATGCAGGATCTCCCTTAAAGTCACCTGAAACCTTGTCAATCTCATCTAATATAAATACAGGATTTGATGTCCCCGCTTTCTGAATGCTTTGAAGAATTCTGCCGCACATCGCACCTATATAAGTCCGTCGATGACCTCTTATTTCAGCCTCATCGTGGACTCCGCCAAGTGAAATACGAACATATTTTCTATTTAAAGCCTCTGCAATTGACTTTCCCAAAGATGTTTTACCAACTCCAGGAGGCCCGTAAAGACATATTATCGGAGATTTCATATCGCCCTTCAGTTTCAAGACAGCCAAATGTTCAATAATTCTGTCTTTTACCGGCTGAAGACCTTGATGATCGCGGTCTAAAATCCTACGCGCATGACGTAAATCAAAAGAATCTGTGCTATACTCTTCCCAAGGTAGACTGATAATTGTCTGAACATATTGCATCTGCATCGAGTAATCAGGAGATTGCGTGTTAATATGCTCCAACTTACTTATCTCTTTTTCAAAAACTTCACCAACATTGGCCGGCCATTTCTTGTTTTTTGCTTTTTCATGAAGTTCCTTGATTTCCACATTGGCATTTTCACCCAATTCTTGTTGAATTGTCTTGATTTGCTGCTGCAAAAAATATTCACGTTGCTGCTGATTGATATCTTCATGCGTCTTCATCTGAATAGACGCCTTCAATTGAATCAATTGATATTCCCGATTTAGAATGACCAACACACGATATGCTCGCTCTTTTAAGTCATTCACTGACAAAAGATCTTGCTTTTCAGATACAGAACCAGGGATGTTGCTACAAGCAAAATTGACATTATATAAAGGATTCGAATTGTTTCTAATGGAATAAATCAAATCACGAGGAATATCAGGATTTGCACTAAGCATTTTTATAGTCAACTCTTTGATATTGTAGAGAAGTGCTTCAAATTCCTTATCTTGTTTTGTAGGAAGAATATCCTTGAGTAAAGTATAATTACCCATTAGATATGGTTCTGTTGTTGTAATTGAATTAAGAGTAAAGCGCTTTTTCCCCTGTAACAGAACGGTTGTCGTTCCGTTAGGCATATCAAGAACACGAATGATTGTTGCAATTACACCAATACTATATAAATCATCGATTCCAGGATCCTCGGTTTCCATGTCTTTTTGGCAAGCAACACCAATCATGGATTTATTCTGGTCTGCATCCCTAATCAAACGAAGTGATTTCGATCGACCGACAACAACGGGCATTGCAACGCCAGGAAAAAGGACCATATTCCGCATTGCAAGAATAGGAATTTGCTCACCTAAATCTTCAATACCTTTTGCAAAATCCTCATTAGCATCGCAATCCATCAATATTGGCAATACGATATTCGGATTAGACACATTTTCCTTGGAAAGATAATCAGTCATGATTAAATTATTAATATATGAATGAAGCTTCAAATTTCGTATTTTCTCGTGAAATTTCCTATTTTTGTCTGATTAAAATTATAAATGTTCAATGTCTAACCAATTTTTTCATTTCAAACAATTTTCCATACAGCAAGATCGATGCGCAATGAAAGTTGGAACTGACGGAGTATTGATTGGAGCTTGGGTCAATCTTTCTGATTGTGACGGAAGTAATATGCTTGACATTGGCACAGGCTCTGGTGTTATTGCATTGATGTTGGCTCAACGTTGTAAAACAGCACATATCGAAGCAATTGAAATAGATAAAGAAGCAGCTAGCCAAGCGGAAGGAAACGCATCGTCATCAATTTTTGCTTCTCGAATCAACGTCAAAAACGTGTCTTTATCTGATTATACTCAAAATTGCAATCTACATTTCAAACGTATAGTCTCAAATCCTCCCTATTTTAAGGATTCGCTTAAATGCCCTGATAATCAAAGAAGTCTTGCCAGACACAGCGACACTTTATCTATACAATCACTTATTTCAAACAGCGCCGAAATGCTTGCACCCGACGGACATTTAGCGCTGATTTTACCCTTTTCTCAAAAAGAGATACTGCTTCAAACGGCTAAAGAGTACAAACTCTTTCCTGTCCGCATTACAGATGTTTGTTCTAGAGAAGGGTTGCAACCAAAACGTATTCTTACTGAACTATCAAAAAAGGAATCAGAAACAATTGAAATAAATCAACTTGTGATTGAGATATCTCCATTGCACTTTACTTCGGAATACATTCAATTGACCAAAGATTTTTATCTGAAGATGTAAGGCATTTTCTTGGGGAAGAAATTCGTAATATCATCAAAAATTCCTTGCACTTCTGTTGATATAGAAACGACCTCAGGAACGATAACATGTAATGAATTAGGAATAACCGAAACAACAATTTTCTGCTCAGCGGCTATAGGTTCACCATCAAGATGCATGATACCAGGTTTTTGGCGAATGATAACAGCTTCCTTTCCAGAGAAAGTTTTTATCTTATTGCTGCGCTCAAGCTGGCGTGTAAAAAGCTGCAAGGCTAATTGGCCGATATCAAGCGGAGTGAACGGAGACAGAATCGTAATATCAAGCTTCCCATCCTGAATATTGGCTCTTGGTGTAATATATGCGTTATTTCCATATTGAGAAGCATTGCCGCAAGCAATCAAAAAAGCTTTTTCAGAAATTGTCTGATCAGCTATCTGTAATTCATACTGTTCTGGCTGATAACTAAGATATTCATTTATTGCACTTTTAATATATGTAAGAGAACCTCGATGCTTTTCATCAGCGAATTTTTTGCTTACTGCCGCATCAAAACCTACCCCACAAGTACAAAAGAAGATCCTTTCATTTGCCTTACAACAATCTATAACCGTTTCATGTGTTTTAGAAATCACATCAAACGCCCGTCTTACATCCATCGGAATATGAAGTTCTCTAGCTAATCCGTTTCCAGAGCCCATCGGAATAATACACAGAATTACATTCGTCAACACCAAAGCCCGCGCAACTTCATTGATTGTTCCATCTCCACCTACAGCAATAATATGTGTGGCACCATCTTCAATAGCTTGCTGAGCTAAAAGAGTCGCATGACCTTGAAACTCAGTAAATGAAATGCTATAAGTCCATCTGTTATTACGACACATCTGCTCAATGAGTTTAGGAACTTTCAGCTTTGAAGCTGTTCCTGAAATTGGATTTATGATTGCGCGTACTTTCACTTCCATTCTAGATATAATGTTTTTCCATTTTGGGACAAATATAATGCTTTTCGAAAACTTTTGTTCCTATACAAGGATTATAAGTTTTTTTTTACTACTTTTGCGTCTAAATTAAATGAGCACTTAAACATTCTCTTTTTATTATGAAATTTTTGCAAGAGAAATTATCGAAGTATGATGAGCCTCAGCGAGCCATGGCTGCAGGAATATACCCTTATTTCAGAGAGATCCAAAGCGATCAAGATACTGAAGTTACTATCAATGGAAGACGTGTGTTGATGTTTGGTTCCAATGCCTATCTTGGCCTTACGAATCATCCTAAACTGAAAGAAGCCGCTATTGAAGCCGTAAAAAAATATGGAACAGGTTGCGCTGGATCTCGCTTTCTAAATGGAACATTGGATATTCACGTACAATTGGAAAAACGTCTTGCCGAATTTGTCGGTAAAGAAGACGCTATTACTTATTCTACGGGCTTTCAAGTAAACCTTGGCGTTGTTTCATGTGTAACAGGGCGGGAAGATTATATTTTGTGGGATGAACGAGATCACGCTTCTATAATCGAAGGTGAACGTCTTTCATTCTCTACGAAATTGAAATATCGTCACAATGACATGGATTCACTGGAAAAACAACTTCAGAAATGTGAACCGAATCGCATTAAATTGATTGTTACTGACGGTGTTTTCAGCATGGAAGGTGATATCGCAAAACTTCCTGAAATTGTTCAACTTGCAAAAAAATATAATGCAAGTGTTATGGTCGATGAAGCTCATGGAATTGGCGTTTTAGGCGATCATGGACGTGGAACTTGTAATCATTTCGGCGTTTCTGATGACGTAGATCTTATCATGGGGACATTCAGCAAATCTTTTGCTTCTATCGGTGGATTCATCGCATCAGATAAAGATACTATCAATTACCTGCGTCATCATTCTCGTTCATATATTTTCAGTGCAAGTAATACCCCTGCTGCTACCGCAGCTGTTGGTGCAGCTCTCGATATTATGCTATCGGAACCAGAACGAATTAAACATCTTTGGGATTTAACACACTATGCATTGGACGGTTTCCGTCAAATGGGTTGTGAAATTGGACATACAGAAACACCTATTATACCGCTCTTTATCAGAGACAATAATTTGACATTCCTCACCGTCAAAGAATTGTTTGACGAAGGTATTTTTGTTAATCCTGTCGTTGCTCCAGCAGTTGCTCCAGATGAAACCTTGATTCGTTTTTCACTGATGGCAACTCATACCAAAGAACAACTTGACTTTGCCTTAAAAGCCATTCATAAAATCTTCAAGAAACACAATCTAGTTAAATAATTAATAAGAATAATGGATTTTGAAGCGGAAACTGGCAGTCATTTTTTATCTGCTCATGGGTGCTGTAAACAGCAAAATAATAAGCTTAATACTTATGATTGGCTGTGTGATGTCCCTGGTGCTGCCAGTGCAACCGACTTTGTTGAAGTTCAATTCAAAAATACTCGTAAAGGCTATTATCTGAACAACACAAAAATTCCTCTTCAAAAAGGAGACCTTGTTGTTGTCGAAGGTAATCCAGGACACGATGTAGGGACTGTTTCTCTAACCGGCAAACTTGTTGTTTTGCAAATGAAGAAGAATAATGTTCGCACAGATGATGGCGCTGACATTAAGAAACTTTATCGCATAGCAAAACAAACAGACATTGATAAATACAATGAAGCTAAGTCTCGTGAACATGCTACAATGATTCAATCGAGACAAATTGCAGCTGATCTTGGACTTAGCATGAAGATTGGAGATGTTGAATATCAAGGTGACGGGAATAAAGCTATCTTTTATTATATCGCAGATGAACGTGTAGATTTTCGCCAATTAATTAAAGTTCTGGCAGAGACCTTCCATATTCGTATTGAGATGAAACAGATTGGCGCTCGTCAAGAAGCTGGACGAATAGGTGGAATTGGTCCATGTGGTCGTGAACTTTGCTGTTCGAGTTGGATGACAAGTTTTGTCTCCGTTGCAACTGGCGCCGCACGCTATCAGGATATGTCAATGAATCCACAAAAGCTTGCCGGACAATGTGCAAAATTGAAGTGCTGCATTAATTATGAAGTTGATGCTTACGTTGAAGCACAAAAGCGACTTCCTTCTCATGAAATTGTTCTTGAAACTCAAAACAGCAGTTATTACCATTTCAAAACTGACATTTTTAAACGCGAAATTACTTATTCGACAGAAAAATCTTCAGCTACAAATCTCGTCACTATTACTGCTGAGAGAGCTTTCGAAGTTATTACTATGAATAAAAAAGGCGCCAAACCAATCGCTCTTGAAGCAGACACCAAACCAGAACCTCCGAAACGTGACTCTCAAGACATTCTTGGGCAGAATAGTATGACTCGTTTCGATAGTGCTCATAAAAAGAAAAAGAAACACTTGAACAATCGAAACAATCACCAAAATTTCAGAGATAACAATGATAAACGTCAAAATAATGACCAATCACAACAATCTCAGAAGAGTCCGGAAGTATAGACTTTTTCATTTAATAAGTCTCATTGTTTGTTGCTTGTTTGTTTCCTGTTCCAATGGTTCTATTTATGACCAATATCAAACAATTGGCCAAACATCATGGGAAAAGAATAAAGAATATTACTTTACCTTTATGGTTGAAGATATTTCTGTTCCATATGACGTTGCGCTGAGCGTTCGAAATAACAATCGCTATCCTTACCAAAATCTTTGGATTTTCTGTAATGAAGAGCAACCAATTGGTCCTTTAAAAAAAGATACAATCGAATGTTTGCTTGCTGACGAATATGGCAAATGGTTCGGCCATGGAATTTCTCTCTTTCAATCAAGTTATATTATTCATTCTCATTATCTATTCCCGCATACTGGACAATACACTATCAGTATTCAACAAGGCATGAGAGACGAGAATCTGAGAGGAATTCAAGAAATCGGCCTTCGAGTAGCAAGATCCCATTAAAAGAATATTATTTTCCCACTACCTTTGATGTCGAGAAGCATCAAGACGTAAAAATATAAAAAGTAATATAGTAAATCCCCAAAGGGAAGAGCCTCCATAACTGAAAAATGGTAATGGAATTCCAATAACTGGCGTCATTCCAGTAACCATTCCTATATTTATTATCAAATGAAAAAAGAATATTGAAGCCACACAATAACCATATACACGACTAAACACAGTGGTTTGACGCTCAGCTAAAACAATAAGTCGTATTATCAAAGCTCCAAATAATAAAATGACAGCGACAGATCCAACAAAACCTTGTTCCTCTCCTACCGTACTGAAAATAAAATCAGTATCTTGTTCGGGGACATATTTAAGCTTTGTCTGAGTCCCATTAAGAAAACCCTTTCCATGAAAACCGCCAGACCCTATTGCGATAACAGATTGATTGACATTATATCCAGCTCCGCTCGGATCATTTTCCATACCAAGTGTCACTTTGATTCGTTCTTGTTGGTGAGGCTCCAATATGTTATCAAACACATAGTTGACAGAATACATAAAAGCTATAGATGCAATAGCAAAAACAGCAATCATTGCATAATGCAAAACCCAGTTTCTAAATGAGAGGTAAATCAAATATAAAACAAGAACTCCAATTAAGGCAAATACTATGTAAGTAAAATCGATAGAATAGAAGAGTGAAAAGATAAAACTAATAGCAAATGTTGCTACGGTTGTGCAGAAAATATAAAAAACTGCCCGGAAATCTTTTCGTTCAATCAATATCAAAATAGTAGATATGAATAAAATCAACCCTCCAACAATAAAGGGGCCAACTGGAGTAATTCCTACAAAGACAGATGATAATTTCATCGTCACCACGAAGAAAATAACCGAGCAAACTCCTGCAAGTAAAAAATATCCAGACATACCTTCTCTATAAAGCATCAAGAAGAAGGCTAAAAACACCAAAGCTGAACCAGTCTCCCGCTCCAAAAGAATGCAAATAGCTGGGAGAATAATAATCATAATTGTTAAGAAGAGATTCTTTGGGGCAGTGAGTTTAAATCCATAACTGCTCATAAGATTTGATACAGCAAGTGCTGTCGCAAATTTAGCAAATTCGGCTGGTTGCAATCTTATCGGGCCAAGAACTAACCATGAATGGGACCCTTTAATATCTGGAGCAAGAAAAGCAGTTGCAATAAGAAGAAAAATAACTATTGCATATATCAAATACGAGAATATCTCATAAAGGCTGGAATCAAGCATCATAATTACAAATATGATAACGGCAGATAAAGAGATCCAAAGAAGTTGCGTTCCGGGACGACCGGATAAGTCGAAAACATTATCGCTTTCGAACTCGAAACTTGCTCCACAAATGGCAAACCAACCAGCCACAATCATGATTACATATATCAGAATCGTGAACCAGTCAACAGACTTCCACATATTTATATCTCTTCGCTCACTCATCTCGATATAAAATATTTGGATAAATTGCTATTGAGGACATATGTTCAACTTCTGCTTGTTCTCCTTCAGAAAGAGTTCCTCTTAAATACTTTTCAATCATCAACTTTCCAATAGGAACACCAAAATCAGCACCCCAACCTCCATTCTCAACATAAACACAAATTGCCACCTTCGGATTATGATACGGTGCGAAGCCCATAAAAGCCGAATGATCTTTACCATGAGGATTCTCGGCCGTTCCTGTTTTACCACAAATTTCAATATCGGGCAAATTGGCAGAACGACAAGTTCCCCCTAATACAGAAGCACGCATTCCCTGAGCAATTATATCATAATAATATGAACGAACCATCGTATGACGAGGTTTTGTATATAGTGTGTCAAGAGGTAAATCTTGAATTTTATGAACCACATGTGGCGTGATAAAGAAACCACGATTGGCAATTGTAGCAGCCAAATTACATATCTGTAGTGGAGTAGCAGAAACTTCTCCTTGTCCAATAGCTACGGAAATCACAGTACTGGAATTCCATCTTTTATGATAAACCTTATCAATTACTCCACTATTCGGAATATAACCGCGTTTCTCGGAAGGAAGGTCAACTCCAAGCTTGTATCCATAACCCATTGAAACAAGATAATCCTTCCATTTATCGAAAGCTACTTGTACAGAACGATAGCGTTTTCTGCTATCCAACATATAATGTAACCCCCAACAAAAATAAGAATTACATGATGTGGATATTGCAGAAATAAGGTTTAGAGGTGAAGCATGACCATGGCATGCTGGATGTCCGCCTCTTAAAGGATAACCGTGATTACAAGTAAACATTGTTCCAGCAGTTATAACGCCTTCTTGTAAAAATATCAGACCTTGAGTAGGTTTAAATGTAGAACCCGGAGGATAAGTACCCATAATAGCACGGTTAAATAACGGCTTTCTGGAATCTCTTTCCAAAGCGACTTGATTTTTACCGCGCTGCTTTCCAACCAATAAACTCGGGTCATAAGTCGGTGAAGATACTACACACAATATCTCACCTGTAGAAGGTTCAATCATCACAATACTTCCTCGCTTATTCTGCATCAATTTTTCGCCCAATGCTTGTAAGCCCATATCAACAGTAAGAGTCAAATCTTTTCCAGAAACTGGATTAACATCATGACGACCATTTTCGTATTTCCCTTTAATACGACCATGAGAATCACGAAGAAATATTTCAATGCCTTTTTCTCCTCGCAGAATTTTCTCATACGAACGCTCAACCCCAGAACGGCCCGAATAATCACCTTCTACATAATAAGGATCTTTTTCAATATCATTATAATTAACCTCGCCAACACTACCTAGAAGATGTGCTGCATAAGGTAATTTATATTGGCGAATGGTTCTGTTTTGGATATAAAAACCAGGGAATTTGAAAAGCTTCTCTTGGAAGATTCCGCATGTTTCTTGTGAAAGATGATTCATGAAAACCTGCGGAGTATAAGAAGAATAATTAGGATTAATATGTTTATTCTTAATCGTTTCAATACGTTCAATAAATTGTTCCTTAGTAATCTGAAGTATATTGCAAAAATCAGTCGTATCAAAAGGTTCTATCTCACGCATAATCAACATCACGTCATATGCGGGCTGATTATAAACCAAAAGATTTCCTGAACGATCATAAATCATTCCTCTAGCAGGATACAATGTTTTCTTTAAAAAAGCATTACTGTCAGCCCATGCTTTGTAATCGCTATTAACAACCTGCATGAAAAAGAGTCGAATGATAAAAATAATAACGACAAGAATTACAGCACCAATAATCACACGATGTCGATTCTCAAATTCATATTTATTATTTTCTTCCACAGCATTAAAACTTAATGTTAAACGATTCAACAGCACAGATGAGTAATGTCGTTGTGACTATCGTTGCAACAATTCGAAGACTTAAATAAATAGGATCAAACAATGTGAAAGCTTCAATTAAGAACAAAGTAATATGATGAATTACTACCATTAATAACGTAAAACGGATAAAAACGGCATATCCGAATGTGTTATATGAAGGATAAATTCCCGGTTCGACATCTTTACCAGCCAATAAATGTATAATTGGTTCACGCAATACACCTATCAAAGAACATGCAGATGCATGCATTCCTGCCGTATTAGAAAAAATATCAATTACAATACCTAAAAGGAATGAGAAAAAAACGACCTTGGTTTGCGACGTACCAACAGGTAATTTCAAAATAAAGTACAAATATAAAAATGGTGTAGCAATTCGTAGGAAATGAATATTATTGAGAATTAGTACTTGAACTAATACCAGAATAATAAAATATATAATGCCTCTTAATATATTATTCATCGTTCTTCACAGCCTCCTTCTCTGTCGCAAGTTGTTCTTTTTGACGATAATTCTTAATAATACGAACATTTTTCAAAGAAGCAAATTTAGTTGCCAACCTAACAGACAGCGTATAGAAATTATCATCATGCTGATGAGCATACTTTTCAACTACACCAACAATAATTCCTGGTGGAAAAACTGACGAATATCCACTCGTAACAATTAAATCACCTTTATGAAAAGAAACGTGTCTCGGTAATTCTTCCATATTGCCATAACGGGCATCACGACCATTCCATGTTAAAAACCCAAAATAATGTCCATCTTTCACCTTACAGCTCAAATGAAATTTAGGATTTAATGTCGATAGAACAACAGCATAATGTTGAGAGACTTGAGCGACAATTCCAACGACTCCATGATCTGAAACCACACCCATATCTTCTCTAATTCCATCAGCAAATCCTTTATCAATTGTAATATAGTTTGCTGGTTGAGTGACGCTATTATTCACCACACTTGCCACATAAAATGAATAAGCAAATTGTTCTGAGGAATCTGGAGAAAATCCTTTAAAAGAAGATGTATCTGCAATAAGCATATCCAATCGATCCTGTAATTCAAGGACTAGCATTTCTAAACGTCCATTACGTTCTAATAAATCTCGATTCGTTTTACGAAGATTGATGTAAGATCCGACTCTACTTGAAATAGAAGAGACATAGCCGGCTGCAACATTTGCTGAGCTAAAAAAAATACTCCTCTGATAGGAATTATTCCGATAAACTAATATTATCGAAACAATTTCTAGCAGCAGAAAGAGAAACCAGTGCCGCTTACTTATCAGAAAATCAAGCAGCTTTCTCAAGTATTTATCTGATTAAAAAATTAAACTTGTCTAGGTTCTTCAAAGCAATACCTGTACCCTTGGCTACTGCATGAAGTGGATCATCAGCGATATGAAAATCAATTCCCATTTTGTCTGTTAATCGTTTATCAATGCCTCGCAATAGAGCACCTCCGCCTGCCAAATAAATTCCATTCTTTACAATATCAGCATATAGCTCAGGTGGAGTTCCTTCGAGAGCGCTTAATATAGCTGCTTCAATCTTAGAAATAGATTTATCCAAACAATGTGCAACTTCTTGATAAGATACAGCTACTTCCATTGGGAGAGCAGTTGTCAAATTTGGGCCATGTACTACATATGGTTCTGGTGACTTTTCAAGAATAGTAAGAGCTGAACCAACATTAACTTTAATCCGCTCAGCCATTCTTTCGCCGACACGAACATTATGTTGACGACGCATATACTCCATTATATCAGCAGTCAAATCATCGCCAGCCATTCGAATGGATTTGTTACTTACAATACCACCTAATGAAATAACCGCGATTTCAGTTGTTCCACCACCAATATCAACAATCATGTTTCCTTCAGGAGCCAAAACATCAATTCCCACACCAATCGCAGCTGCCATTGGTTCGAAAACCATATAAACGTCACGACCTCCAGCATGTTCTGCAGAATCACGAACGGCACGAATCTCAACTTCTGTACTACCAGAAGGAATACCTATTACCATTCTTAATGAAGGAGCGAACCAATGTTTTCGACTGCTCGCCATTTTGATCATGCCACGCATCATTTGTTCTGCAGCATAAAAGTCGGCAATAACACCTTCTCTCAAAGGACGAATTGTCCGAATATTTGGATGAGTCTTCTCATACATTTCTCGGGCAACTTTTCCAATTGCCAAAACTTTGTCGCTTCGCGCGTCAAGAGCAATAACTGACGGTTCATCAACGACAATTTTATCATTATAAGTAATGACAGTGTTGGCTGTCCCTAAATCCATTGCTATTTCTTGTGTAAAAGAGAATAATCCCATTGTATAAAAATATTAATGTTTGAAATGACGAATTCCTGTTTTAACCATAGCCAAATTATGTTCATTGCAATAATCTACAGACAGATTATCTCGAATGGAACCTCCTGGCTGGATGATTGCTGTTATTCCAGCTTTATCTGCAATTTCCACACAATCTGAGAATGGGAAAAATGCGTCAGAAGCCATAACAGCTCCATTTAAATCGAAATTAAATGAAACAGCCTTTGTAATAGCCTGTTTAAGCGCATCTACACGAGACGTTTGACCGATTCCGCTAGCGCAAAGTTGTTTATTTTTTACAAGTGTAATTGCATTCGATTTACTGTTCTTGACAATTTTGTTAGCAAAAAGAAGATCCTCAATTTCAGGTTCAGACGGTTTTTTAATAGTCATCGGCTCTAAATCGGCCTCTGTTTGGATACTTAAGTCTTTTTGTTGAACAAGAACTCCATTCAACAATGAACGGTACTGCAATTTGTCTGTCAAAACAGTATCTTTTCTGATAAGAATAATCCGATTCTTTTTTTCTTCGAGAACCTCCAGAGCATCTGGTTCATATCCCGGAGCAATGATTACCTCAAAAAATATCTTAGTTATCTCATCCGCTACAATCTTATTGATAACGCTATTGGTGATGATTATTCCACCAAAAGCAGAAACTGGATCGCCTGCCAATGCATCATTCCATGCTTCAAGCATATTCGCTCTTGACGCAACGCCACAAGGATTATTATGTTTGAGAATTGCAAAAGTTGTCTCATCAAATTCATCAATTAAAGTAACTGCAGCATCTATATCTTGCAAATTATTATAAGAAATCTCTTTCCCATGAATCTGATTGAACATCTCATTAAAATTTCCAAAGAATTTTCCTAACTGATGAGGATTTTCTCCGTAGCGCAAATGCATCGGAGTATCAACAGCACAACGGAAATAGGAATTATCGTGGCTATCGAAGTAATTGAAAATTGCGGCGTCATAACCAGATGAAACTGCAAAAGCTTCCTTCGCGAACCATTTACGGTCGTCTATAGTTGAAGCAGCACCTTTTTCGTTCAACAACTTCATTAATGGAGCATATTGAACTTTAGAGGCGACAATCAGAACATCGCTGAAATTTTTGGCAGCAGCACGAATTAAGGAAATTCCGCCTATATCTATCTTTTCAATTATATCTTCTTCTGAAGCACCAGACTCAACTGTCTCTTCAAATGGATAAAGATCAACAATCACTAAATCAATTTCTGGGATCTCATATTTTTTCATTTCATTTTTATCATCCGAATTGCCGCGACGTCCCAAAATTCCGCCAAACACCTTTGGATGCAGTGTTTTAACTCTTCCACCCAGTATTGAAGGATAACCAGTCAAATCTTCAACGGCATCGCAAGGAAGTCCTAATTTTTCAATGAAAGCTTGAGTTCCGCCTGTAGAAATAAAACTTGCACCTTCTTTATGCAATTTCCTCAAGATTTCTTCTAATCCATCCTTATGATAAACAGAAACCAGGACTCTTTTAATTCTCTTTATGTCAGTCATTTTCTTATCTATATTACACTAATTGAAATCAAGTACAAAAGTAGAGATTTATTTCCACACTACATAGATAATTAGTTAAAAAGAAATAGAAATAATCATCATTTCAATTTAAAAAGGTGTTAAGCAGCTTCAGCAGTAAAAATAGATTCACAAATAAAAAAGAATATAATAGATATGAAAAAATTCAAACTTAAATAATTTTTAGAAGAAGAATTTGATAGAAAAGTGTTCTGAAAAATTTGATTATTTACTTACATTATTTTTGATATTAATAAAAATTCAATACATTTGCATCCATAAAATGGAATCAATAGATTCCTTTCAAATAGCAATTGTATGTAATTTGTTTATGAACTAAAAATTATCATTATGGCAAAAACAATTAATGTTACAAAGAAAGCAGAAAAAATCAAAGCGATGATCGATGAATTAACAACTGCTTGCAAAGCAAAACCAGCTCCTGCTGTAAAAAAACAAAAGAAAGAAAAGGTAGTTAAAGAAAAAATTGATTTAACGGCTTTATCAACTCTCGAATTATCTAAAATGCAAAAAAAGATTTCTGATATTCTGCTGCAGAAAGCAAAAGAAAGCAAGTAAGAAGTAACGATAATTTAAAGCGGACTAATCATTTGATAAGTCCGCTTTTTAATTCGCCAGTAAATTATTTAATTTACCGAACCTTGAAAATTTTTACCGAATCAATTGTCAGCGTTCATTCTGGATTTCTAAAATTTATGTGACGAATCCACTAATCATCTTCAGCAACTGTATCAATTAACTGTCCATTTTTTGGGAAATAATTTACCGATTTAATGTCTTTATGTCCGCCCAAAAGTTCAAATTGGGAGAATCTTTCAGAGATGATATTAAAAACTCTAACATTATCATCTTCCCTTACAATCAATTCATTATCTGATAATTTTGACAAGTTGTGTCCGCCATAAAGAGGAATCTTTCAGCTATTTTCAAGCTTCAAAGAAGGTGAATCGCTTTTCAAATTAATAAGTGAATATGCTCAAAGTTCACTGAAATCTAGAACATAAAGGAATTTAAGTTTCGCCATCCAAACTGCTCCATGCACTGAAAAAAGTGTATCACGGAAATATTTAATCACAGGATTTTTTACAACATAAAGTTTAATACTATTTCCCTTCGAATTCACAGACAATGCGACAACAATTTTTCCGTTTAGCAGTAATTCTACAGAATAAACCATAGGTGTAAAGACAAAGAACAGTTTTTTGTAGCAATATCAATTAAAGAGTTCCACGTCCCGAAGAAATAAGCAGAAGTATAGTATTTCCATCAACAGGTTTACAATCATCAACAAGAAACATGGATTTTCTTTCTTCAGACGTCATTATTGTTGAAGAATCTGAAGTATTCCATTTCCAAACAATTTCCGGATGTATTTTTTTCGATTAATTCAAATCTATAATCATAACATCTTTTTCGCCTCAAACAACTACTTTATTGAATGGTTTAAATTTTTGTGCAATGATATTTCCTGACAAAACAATAAATAAAGCAATAACAGTAATCAATCAATTTTTCATGATATAAGAATTCATGAAAATATTAGCGGATAAATTCCGGCAAAGTGATTCCATGTTCTGAAAGCCATGCTTCAGTATCATTCCAAAGCGGAAGCTGCTGCGAATGATGAAGTATCTCTGTTGGAACACGTTTTTCCTGGCAATCCGCAAAACATTTTCCTGTGATACCTTCGAATTTTGACCAAAGAGCCAATGCAATCGCTGTTGAAGCGCCTTCCAAAGGTCGTTTTATGAATGGACGAAAGAAAATGTCTGTTAACGGATCGAACCATTCGTTCATCTTAATCATTTTAGTACTAACTATTCCTGGATCGGCAGCATTGACGGCAATCGTACTGTTTTTCTCTTGCAGCCTGCGTGCTAATTCCTGAGTGAACAGCAATAATGCCAGTTTAGTATTACTATACGCTGGAATACGATGAAAAGTTCCTTTCATTCCATTGCTGAAAAATTCAGGAGTAATCTTTCCAATGGCATAAGTGCATGATACTGTATTGACAATACGCGCATTTTCCGCCATTTGAGGTAACAGACTTCGTGTAAGCAAATATGGAGCAATATAATTTACACTGACAAGCGTCTCCAACCCATCTTTTGTTGGGCGGGCTTTCGTTGTCAGTATACCGGCATTATTCATCAGAAAAGAGATTCTACGATTCTCGGTACGCAAAGTCTGAATGAATTCACAAACTGACGACATATCCGACAGGTCTATTTTCCGAATCTCTATATTGCCGTTATTTGTAGCTTTCCGCACTGTGTCGGCGACCAATTGAGCATTATTAATATCCCGGCATGCCATGATTATCTCAATTCTCTCTTTTGCAAGAGCCTGAGTAATCCAACGGCCCATGCCGCCATCAGCGCCAGTTATGATTGCTAATCTTTTTTCCATCTTTTCTCCATGCAATCTATTTCTTTCACAATTTTTGAAGGCAGGTTATCTACGTGGTGATGACATTGCATATCAATAGAGTACATTCTTGCTATGCAATAATTGCTATGGCCGCAATTGCAACATCCGTCTTCATCAGCACGAATATGATTCACAAATTCGGGGTCATTTATCAGTGCACGGGCCATACTGACAAATTCAAAACCTTCAGAAAGGACATGTTCGATTACCGGACGCGAAGTAAGGCCTCCGATATATACCAACGGCATTTTGAGTTCTTTACGGAACTTCAGCGCATCGTCAAGGAAATATGCATCTTTGTAAGGAACGGTAGGAATCAGCATAGGTCCGAAAAGCCGTGCGAAAAGAGGCATCAAACCGTTTGGCATATAATACGCCATTGTTTTTAGAGGCATCGCACCATTCATAACATACATCGGTGCACGACTTACGAATCCGCCACTCAGTATCAACGCATGTGCACCGCAAACATCCTGTAAAGTTTTGGCAACCACCATAGATTCGTCAATATCCATACCTCCACTGAATCCATCCCTCATATTCATCTTGACAAGCACTGCCATATCATTTCCGGCTGCTTTCATGACTTCATCCATACACATTTGCATGAATCTCATTCGATTCTTCAGGCTGCCTCCGAACTCATCATGTCTATGATTGGTATATGGTGATAAAAATTGGCTTATGAGATATCCATGACCCGCATGAATTTCCACGGCATCGAATCCGGCTTCACGTGCATAACTTACCGCTTGGCCGTATGCTTTTGCCATTTCCGGCAACTCATCGGAACGTAATCCGCGAACAAATGTCGGAGAGTACAGATTGAATCCTGTCGATGCTGAGACAGGCGTACAGCCGCAAATAGAGCGATGCGACATATTTCCGCAGTGACCGAGCTGGATAGAGGCTGCCGCTCCTTCAGAATGGATTGCATCAGTCAGGTGACGCAAATCCTCTATGATTTCAGGCCGCATCCAAAGTTGTCTATCGAAAGAAAGACCACTTTTAGTAACTGCCGCATATGCGATTGTCGTCATTCCGATTCCACCCGCAGCCACAGATGTGTGATATCGGAAAAGTTCTTCAGAAGGCTTGTTGCCGGGACACATACTCTCAAACGCTGCTGAACGAATCGTTCGGTTCCTCAACGTAAGCGGCCCAATTTTCCCAGGAGTAAATAAAACAGATTCCATGTAATTCTTTTATTATTTACGACGACTTAAATTCTCAGTAAAGGAAAGGGAATACGCGTTTCCTTGCTCCCACTTTGTCGCCAAACATTTCTCTATATTTATGATATATTGTATTTGCACGAGGTACAAGATTTGCGAAAGTCCACCATGCAAAGACTGCGCCACTCCAACTCCAAGTCAGAATAGCAAATCCAGTCCATTCAAGAATCTCCCCTAAATAGCCTGCCGAAGTGACGTAACGGAACATTCCTTTCTCCGGCAAATAATGGTTCGTATCGCCCGGCGCACGCAAATTTCTGACGATAGAGTCAGATTGCCAATTGATAAACATTCCTCCGAAGAAAATAACCGTACCTGCAATGAATTGAGGAGACAAAAGCCATTCAGAATCATACATTTCCACTGGCGCAAGATGAAAGAGCCATTCGCCTTGGATATACCCGTTAATCAGATTGAAAATCACGCCCATCGACATAATACTCACAGGCATTTTACTCTTTCCCTTCATCATCAGAGGGAATACGAAAGAACGGCGGAAGTAATGCAGCTCAAAGAAGATGAAAAACAAAAGCGGAAGCAACTCAAAACGGCGCGGCGACGTAATCCAGAGAATGAGCATAACAATAAAGACCGGAGATTCCATCAGAACCCATGCCAATTTATTAGAAATCTGTAATCCCCACTTTTTATTAATCAGCAAGCCATATCCTGCATCCACAAAATAAAGTGACACAAATACTATCACTGCAATTATGGCCATCACGACAAGTAACAAATAAAACAGGTCAATCGTCATATCATAATCCGCATTAACGAACTGCAAAGTTATCATTTTCCGCAAATAGGCAAAGTTTCAGAGCCGATAAATGAAAAATTTGATACCTTTGCAACATTAAATACTTAAAATGTGTCATGGAAAAAGTTACAAATCTGAATGCAGACCTTTTATTACACGATACGGCAAAAATAGACCAATATAATAAAGTTTTATTTGTATATGAAGTTAATGATGAGAACATTCTGAAAAAATACAGGGACGTTCAACATCTTCCTGCAATCAGATTCAATGCGCTACAGCTTACTTTAATCACAGAAGGTAATGCAACTCTTACCATCGACTACCGGCCATTTAAGGTTCATCGTAACAATCTTTTCATCATTCTTCCTACGCACACTATAGTACCCAGTCAAATCAGCAACGACAGCAAAAGTATCTCAATCTTAGCCACTAAAGAAATTGGTGACATGTTCAATAGATTTCCGAGAAGTTATCAAGCCATGACCAACTATATGGAAGTTAAAAATAGTCCGGTTATAGAATTAACAGATAGTGAGACTACAATTATCAAGTCAAAAATTGAGCATGTACGTGAAAAAATCAAGATGGAAGACAATCCGTTTAAAGAAGAGATGATACTCAACAGTTTTGTAGGTCTGATGCTCGAGATTGGCTATATTTTCTCAAAAAATAAAGACATAATAATCAAACCTGCATTAACTCGAAAAGAAGAGCTGTTCGAGAAATTTCTACAGCTTCTTTTCAATCAATGTAAAGAGCAGCATGACGTTGTATTCTATGCCGACAAACTCTGCATCACTCCCCAATATCTTTCTCTGATTTTAAAAGAGCTTTCCGGAAAAACAACAAATGTATGGATAGATGAAGCACTGATTATGGAATCTAAAATTCTGCTTAAGGCTCCGAACACATCCGTACAAGAAGTCGCAGACGCATTGAGGTTCTCCAATCAGAGCACTTTCGGTAAATTCTTCAAAAAGCACGTAGGAATTTCCCCTCTTGAATATCGCAAATCTTAAAGTCGTTACTCCGGCTTAGCATTTGTGTTGGCAGGAAGCGAAGTGTCTTCCTCTATCGCTTTCTCAGATTTGTCAGTTATCGAATCCTCTTTTGCAGGAATTGGACGATGGCGCATAAATTTGAGCCAGTTTATCAGTTCACAAATACCATATAAGAGAATTGCACCACCAAAGATGACTATCATATTGACAGCCGTTCCGACAGGATAAATAATTGTCAGAATACCGGCGACCACTAACAGACATGGAATGACAAAAAAGCCCCAACTTACACTAATCCACCTTTTGGCGATGCCCAACGACCATAACTGTTGGAGACCTACGATAATCAAAAGCGCTCCTAAAATATACATCAAGATATTGCGGAAAGACGAAGGTGCTATTACGAGCCACAAACCAAGGGCAATACCACCGATACTGTCAAGTGGGAATGTTGGTCCGGATTCTTCAATCGTTTTATCGCGGGAGAAAAACTTGATAAGCGAAAAAATACCTGAGATAATAAAACACACACCTACAACTACGACAATATAAAGTGCTGACTCTTCAGGCCAAAGAATTGAACTGATACCAATCAATACAGCAACAACACATCTAAAGATATATCCTTCGGAAATTTTCATATTCTTATTTTTAATTATCTGCGAAGGTAACAAATATTCCAATAGATGAAAAATATTAAACCACAAATTAGTAAATCGCTTTATGAACGCAAACTATCAAATTGTCAGTTAAAGATGTTGCATAACATATGTTTTCATGTTCGTTGGTATCAAAAATCATATACCTTTGCTGTTGAAATACACACATGAAAATAAAAATCTTAGCAAGGTTTTAGTTAAGTCCCGCACATGAGTGATCATCTGCGGGATTGTTTTTTTCAAAATTTCTAAAGACAGCAAATATGCCAACAGACATTCTTTGTAAAAAAATATAGTCGTATATTTGCCAAATATAAAAAATGATAAAAGAAAAAGGCAAATGAAAAAAATCTTCTTACTCCTAGTGATGATTGCCATAGCCTGGTGTGGCAAGTCACAAAATGTTCAGTTGCATTATGATCTCGGAAGCGAATTATACAATAATGATTTGAGTTCAAGGCCTCCGCTGACGTCAACAGTCGAAATGTTTCATGCAGACAAATGGGGAAGCACATTCTTCTTTATTGACATGGATTATAACAGTAACGGAGTTCAGGCTGGCTATTGGGAAATTTCGAGAGAAATCAGCTTAGGAAAGAATCCATTCTCTATTCATGTGGAGTATAATGGCGGAACTTCAAATGCTTTTTCCTACAAGAACGCTTATCTGACAGGTATTACATACACATATAACAGCAAAGATTTCAGTCGAGGATTTACGTTCACACCTATGTACAAATATATCCAGAAAGCGGATGAACCGAACAACTTCCAGCTGACTGCAACATGGTATATACATCTCGATAAAGGATTTATCACTTTAGATGGGTTTGCCGATTTCTGGAGAGAGCATACATTATATGGGCGCACGATATTTCTTTCAGAACCTCAGATATGGTTTAACTTAAACAAGCTCAAAGGGGTTGATAAAGATTTCAATCTGAGTTTGGGAAGTGAAACTGAATTCAGCAACAATTTCGGCGGGCGCGACGGGTTCTACGCTATTCCGACACTTGCCTTTAAATGGACTTTCAAGTAAAAATCGAAATATGAACTTTCAACAATTGGAATACATTCTCGCAGTTGATGAATTCCGCAGTTTCGCCAAAGCCGCCAAGTATTGTCATGTGACACAGCCAACTCTGAGCATGATGGTCCAAAAACTGGAAGAAGAGTTGGATATCAAACTTTTTGACCGATCGTCGTTGCCCATAACGACTACACGCGCCGGAAAAAAGGTCTTGAAACAAGCGCACAACGTACTAGAACAAGCGGAACGCATCAAAGCAATCGTCAGTGAAGAAGAGCAGTCGCTTAAAGGACCTTTCCGTTTGGCCATTCTTCCCACGATTGCGCCTTATCTGTTGCCAAGATTTTTCAGACCTTTAAGCGAGAAATATCCCGACTTGGATATCCGCATAATGGAAATGAAAACGTCGCCGTCTATTGAAGCACTTCAGAACGGCGAAATTGATGCCGCAATCATCGCCAACATGCCGACCGAACCCCAATTGCAGGGTAAATTGCTATTCTACGATGAATTTTTCGTTTATACGGCTCGTAATGAGAAACTGTTTAAAAAGGAAATTGTCAAAACCGCCGATGTAAGCAGTGAACGACTTTGGCTACTCGATGAAGGTCACTGCTTCCGTGACCAGATGGTGCGTTTCTGCCAAATGGAAAAAGTTAAGCTGCATCAGGCAGCGTATAACCTCGGAAGTCTTGAAACATTCATGCGCATGGTAGAAGGAGACGACGGAGTGACATTCATCCCGGAGTTGTCGACTCTTCAATTGAGTCAGCAGCAAAAAGAACTCGTTCGCCCATTTGCAATTCCACGCCCTACTCGAGAAATCGTATTCACAATTAGGCGAGACTTCATCCGCAACAGTGTTGGGAACCTGTTGATTAGTCAAATCCAAAAATCGGTACCGAAAGAAATGCTCACTTTGAAAGCCGGCCAAATTGTGGTTTGAAAGAAATTTCGAAAAAAATTTATCTTTTTTTCTTGCATATTATAAATATTGCGTACATTTGCAGCGAAAACAAAAATGAAATAATCGAAATGACACGATTTAGCTTTGCATATTACTATTATTACTTTTATCAAATGTTGGTAAAGGCAGGATGTTGTATGTGAAGCATTAGTTTGAAAACATATTATTTATTGCATATAGTCCTGCCGGCAACGACAGGACTTTTTTATTTCTATAAACTGAAAAGAAAATGAGTAAAAAAGTTGCTATACAAGGAATCGCAGGCTCGTATCATGATATCGCAGCTCACAACTACTTCGAGGACGAAGAAATTGAACTCGTAGCTTGTGATACATTCCGCGACGTCGTACAAACCATTCGCCACGACCCTGCAGTACTTGGGATGATGGCAATTGAGAATACCATCGCAGGCAGTCTCCTTCAGAATCACGAATTGATACGTGAAAGTGGAGTTGCAATAATCGGTGAATATAAATTGAGAATTTCTCATTCGTTAGTAGCTCTTCCGGGCACAAATATTCATGAAATAACTGAAGTGAACTCCCACCCGATTGCCTTAATGCAGTGCCAGGATTTTCTAGACACTCTTCCGAACGTGAAGCTTGTTGAAAAAGATGACACGGCCATGAGCGCCCGCTGGATTGCAGAGAACCATCTCAAAGGTCACGCCGCTATTTGCGGAAAGAAGGCGGCAGAAATTTACGGAATGGAAATTCTGGCGGAAGGCATTGAAACAAACAAACGTAACTTCACGCGGTTCCTGGCAATAGCTGACAGATGGGCAGCCGACGAAATCATGAACGGAACCGAAGTCAACAAATCGTCATTACTCTTTTCGCTGCCCCATACGACAGGCAGTCTTTCGAAAGTCCTTACCGTACTTTCGTTTTATGACATGAATCTTACGAAAATCCAATCTCTGCCGATAATTGGAAGAGAATGGGAATACTTGTTCTATGCGGACCTGACATTTACGGACTTCACACGCTACAGACAAGCCCTAGATGCAATTAGACCATTAACAAAAGATTTGAAAATACTTGGAGAATATGCAGAAGGAAGACAAAGCGTTTAATGTTCACCCAGCCGACAGGGTTGGAAACATACAGGAATATTACTTCTCTCGCAAGCTGAAAGAAGTGGCTGAAATGAATGCCAATGGTAAGAACGTCATCAACCTTGGAATTGGCAGTCCCGACATGCCTCCCAGCTCAACAGCAATAGAAGTTTTGTGCGAACATGCTCACCGCGCCGACGAACATGGTTATCAGCCTTACGTCGGAATTCCAGAATTGCGCGAAGGATTTGCTCGCTGGTATAAAACATGGTTTAATGTAGATTTAAATCCAAAAACAGAAATCCAACCTCTCATAGGCTCCAAAGAAGGGATACTCCACATTTCGCTTACATTCCTAAATAAAGGAGACAAAGTGTTGGTACCGAATCCAGGCTATCCTACTTACAGCGCAGTGACGAAAATCGTCGAGGCAAACCTGATTCCTTACAACTTGCACGAAGAGAAAGGCTGGCAACCGGATTTCGAGGAACTTGAAAAGATGAATCTAGAAGGTGTAAAATTGATGTGGACCAATTATCCGAACATGCCGACAGGTGGAAACGCTACCATGGAGTTGTATGAGAAGCTGGTGGATTTCGGACGTCGCCACAATATAATTATATGTAATGACAATCCGTACAGTTTCATTCTGAACGAGCATCCGATAAGTATTCTTTCTGTGAAAGGCGCAAAAGAAGTATGTATTGAAATGAACTCGATGAGCAAGGCCCATAATATGCCAGGATGGAGAATTGCAATGCTGGCATCAAACGAAACTTTCGTAAAATGGATATTAAAGGTAAAGAGCAATGTCGATAACGGACAATTCAAGCCGATGGAATTGGCGGCAGCTGCTGCACTTGATGCAAAAAAGGATTGGTACGACGGTATGAACAAGGTATATCGCAGCAGACGCGAACTGGCAGGAAAAATAATGCAGGCCTTGGGTTGTACTTATGATAAAAACCAAGTGGGGATGTTCCTATGGGGAAAAATTCCTGCTGAAATAGAAGGCAGTGAAGCTTTAGCCAATAAAATTCTTTATGAAGCAAATGTATTCCTGACTCCCGGGTTCATTTTTGGAAGTCGCGGCGAAAGATACATCCGTATTTCGCTTTGCTGCAAGAACGATAAACTTCAAGAAGCATTAGACAGAATAAACACATGCTTGCATAATAATTAAAGAAAACAATTAAAAAATATACAGACTATGGATATGACATTTGAATCCATTTTATTGCCGGGCATAGATGCAAAACGACCAATCGTTATTGCAGGTCCGTGCAGTGCAGAGACAGAAGAACAAGTGATGGAAACGGCACGAGGTCTCGCTTCCAAAGGTATCAAACTCTTTCGCGCAGGCATTTGGAAACCTCGCACAAAACCAGGAAGCTTTGAAGGCGTCGGGGTTCAAGGTCTCGCCTGGTTGAAGAAAGTAAAACAGGAAACAGGCATGTACGTATGCACCGAAGTTGCAAATCGTGAGCACGTATTCCAAGCACTCAAAGCTGGAATCGATGTTCTGTGGGTTGGAGCGCGTACAACAGTCAATCCATTTGCAGTTCAAGAAATTGCAGATGCTCTGCAAGGCGTCGATATCCCAGTTTTGGTAAAAAATCCTGTTAATCCCGATATTGAATTGTGGATTGGTGCCATTGAACGCCTTTACGGCGCCGGCATCCATCGTCTGGCTGCCATTCACCGTGGCTTCAGTTCGTACGACAAGAAAATGTACCGCAATCTCCCACTCTGGCATATTCCAATTGAGCTTCATCGCCGCATGCCGTCGTTGCCGCTATTCTGTGATCCAAGTCACATCGGGGGAAAACGTGAACTGATTGCGTCACTATGTCAACAGGCTATGGATTTGAACTTCGACGGCCTCATCATCGAATCACACTGCGATCCGGATGCTGCATGGAGCGACAGTTTCCAACAGATTACACCGGAGGTATTGGATTATGTTTTAAACCTCCTGGTCATTCGCGACAGTAACCAGACAACAGAGAATCTTACCGAACTGCGTCGACAAATCGATTCAATTGATGAGCAGATACTCGAACAGCTTGCAAAAAGAATGCGCATCTCCCGCGAAATCGGAGTGTACAAGAAAGAACATAACATGCCGATTCTCCAATCGCCGCGTTATAATGAGATTCTGGAAGACCGTTCCAAAGCAGGAGCTTCTATGGACCTGAATACAGACTTCGTAAAAGATATGTTGAAGAAAATCCACGAGGAATCTATCAGACAACAGATGATTGTGATGAACGAAACCAAATAACAACTGAAAATAAAATGAAAATACTAATTCTCGGCGCCGGGAAAATGGGATCTTTCTTTACTGATCTCCTAAGTTTCGATCATGATGTGGCGGTTTTTGAAACCGATGCCAAAAGAATGCGGTTTATTTACAATGCTATCAGGATGCAAACGCCTGAAGAAATCAAAGATTTCGCTCCGCAACTTGTTATAAATTGCGTGACACTCAATCACACAATCGACGCATTCAATTCCGTTATTCCTTATCTGCCTTCAAATTGTATTATATCCGATATCGCATCTGTAAAAACAAACTTGAAAGATTTTTACGACAAATGCGGCTTTCCGTATGTCAGTACACATCCAATGTTTGGTCCTACATTTGCCAATTTAGGAAATCTGGAGAAGGAGAATACAATCATTATTTCTGAGGGAGACCATTTGGGAAAAATCTTCTTCAAAGACATCTATACCAATTTGAAATTGCATATCTGTGAATACACATTCGAAGAGCACGACAAGGTTGTCGCATACTCGCTGGGTATTCCTTTTGCAAGTACGATGGTTTTCGCTGCGACGATGGTTCACCAGGATGCGCCGGGGACAACTTTCAAACGTCACATGAGAATTGCTAGAGGATTGATGTCGGAGGACGATTATTTACTTACAGAAATTCTCTTCAATCCTCGTACACCGCATCAGATAGGAAGAATTCAAGAGGAATTGGCTACTTTACAAGACATCATCGCAAAAAAAGACAGCGATGCAATGAAAAACTACCTTACTAAGATACGTAAGAATATAGAATAACAAGTAATGAAAAGTTGAAAAGGCTTCCTCCGTATGGAGGAAGCCTTTTTTATTAAGTCTACTCGACAGGAGTATCCTCATTGCCGCTGCCGGAACCTGAAGTTCCTCCCGACGAAGGCGAAGTGTTGTCGCCTGCCGGTTTCTTATCTCCGTTAGTCTTGTTTCGATTTATCGAAGATTCCGACTGCTTTTGTTTCAATTTTGTGTCAGTAATCAACTGATTAATGTCTTCAATAGCCAAATTTAAGATTCCGGAAGGCACCATGACACTTAAAGCAAAAACTCTATCAGTTATTTCATAATAAAGTTCCTCCAATTTTTCACGACAAATGTTAGTGCGACCTATAACAATACTTGCCCTTGCAGATTCCCGTTGCATGTAATTAGTATTGTATCTGTCGTTGGCAACTTGCATTTGATCGAGTGACTGATTGAGTCCTAATTTCGTAACATGTGGTAAATTTTCTGCCTTCTTTAAATCATAAATCAAGCCATTAATACCAGCAGATTTTTCATGAATATTCTTACGAATAGTCTTTTTATACGGATCCGTTACAATCTTTAAGGCATTAGCTGAATCCACTACCGCGGCATCAGGTGAGATCAGCGAATTTTGAATTCTGTTCAAGATATGTTTAAGTATCGTTGTACGCAATTCATTGTCTTCAATAATCAATTTAGACAATGCCGATTTGAAGGATTGATTTACAATATCTACCATCTCTTCAACTTGGACAACTAATGCAGCTAATAAAGCTATAAGTCCATAACTTTCATCCGTCAACTTCTTAACGATTGAATTAAAACGTTCCATAAAAGTGGACATACGTGAATTGGATAAACCTTTAAAATAGATTATATTAATTTGAGTGAATGACCGTGCCATCATATTTTTTTATTTAGTAATTTAATAGATTAAATATCAGAGAAGTCCTTTTTATAAGGAATTCTCTTGATTATTGCCATGACTGAAATCGCTGCAAATATTAAGAACAATACAGTCATGTGATAGCCTCCTAATCAAAAGAGTTGGCTTGGCATGTTTATTAACTCAAAATCTGAGATATATCATAAACAGATTGTTTTTGAGCAGTCATTATTCTTATGGAAAAGTTGCGAAATAAATTGCAAACGTCTATCTGTTACACCATAAACGTGTTTGCAAAGATGAAAACACGAATCTGTTACACCATAAACGTGTTTGCAAAGATGAAAACACGAATCTGTTACACCATAAACGTGTTTGCAAACGTGAAAACACGAATCTGTTACACCATAAACGTGTTTGCAAACGTGAAAACACGAATCTGTTACACCATAAACGTGTTTGCAAACGTGAAAACACGAATCTGATACACCATAAACGTGTTTACAAAATTTCAACAACAATCCGAAATGAAGAATGTAATAAAGCGATATGCAAAGCCGCTAATCTTGCGCTGTGGAAACCTTAGCGGTTGTAAAAGCAGGTCTATAGCGCTCAAAGACCTGCTTCAAAGATGTAGAAGTCGAATTGTGTACGATTGATGATTACTCGCGAATAAGAATAGCCATCCCCTGTACTGGGAATAGAAGGTGAAACAATATATAGAGGATTGATAACTTCGGTGAAGAGACCAAAATGAAGGCCCACATAAAATACGTAGGTAAGGATTTGGATAATATGTCTTCTTAAGGTTTTCATACCGCAAAGATAATACATCAAAAACAAAAAGTCAAGTATTTTGGTAAAAATTTTATGTTTATACAAACTTATTTTTCCATTCTGTCACAAAACAGCACTTTCAAAAGAAATATTTGAATTTTTTACTGTACAAAGTGATTGTTTCAGATGACAAAGAAAAGGGCTGCTGCCGAACGGCAGTAGCCCTTTATGAATGTATGTTATATCTAAAAAATTAATTGTAGCAATTATTGCAGGTGGAATTCTATCGGGAGATTAACCTCTACCGGAACTGGCTTACCGCGTTGCTCACCTGGATTCCATTTTGGCATAAGGCCGACCACACGTAATGCTTCTTTATCCAAAGAAGGATCAACACCACGAATAACTTTCGCATTAATAATCGAACCATCAGGGCTGACAACAAAAGAACAGGTTACACTTCCTTGTATGCCGTTTTCTTGAGCTATTGCCGGATATTTTATATTCGATGCCAGAAATTTTGCGCAGGCTTCTTTTCCGCCGGGAAAAGACGGCAAAGCTTCAACGACCATAAACACCTCTTTTGTCTGTTTCTTTTCTTCAGAAGTCTCTTTTTTGCCGTAACCGACTACTAACACTTTATCGAGCATCAAAACTTCCGGAGTAAGCTTGATAGTAAAAGGCTCTCTAGTGTCATTAGCATCGAATTGCACTTCCTCTGTCCGGTAACCGATAAACGAAAAGCATAATGTACCTTTCTGATCAACGCCTAGCATGAATTTACCATTAGCATCAGTGATAGTTCCTTTAGTCGTTCCTTTGATAATGACATTGGTACCAGGAATTGGCGAACCATCATTTTTATCAACTACAGTTCCTAGAATAATTATATTCTTATTCGGCACTACAGGAACCGGCTTGACGGGCTTGGCGATAGTTTTTACCGGAGTCACAACAGATTCGGCAACTTTTTCTTTGACAACTGACGTCAATTCATTAACTTTGGCGTCTGAAATGTTCTGAAGTTTCTGTGAAATTTCAGGACGGGCGAATGCTACAACCGTGATTGCAGCTAGCGGAAGAATGTAAACGACTTTCATCCGCGACCATGGATTTGATTTACTTTTAATCATCATAGCGATACGTATTTTAAGTGAACTATGGTTTAGGCTGTTGGCCAAGGAGTAGAGCCTTGAGCCAACAGCTTTCTTTATTAATAGCAACTGATATTCGCGAGCGTTTACACCATGGCGGATGACTGCTTCATCGGCTTCGAATTCATGGATGTTCTGCAACTCGCGTTTGAGCAGCCAAACTGCAGGGTTGAACCATTGCAACAGGATGCAAAGTTCAGCTACTAGCAAGTCGAAGGAATGATGCAGATGAATATGTTCCAACTCGTGCGTCAGAATCTGCTCTCCACTCTCAGCCAAATCCTTTTCTGAGATAAAAATATACTTCATCCAACTGAATGAGGCTATGCTTTTAGGCAGAACGACAAGTGTAACGTCGTCCAATTGACGATGCGACCCTTGGTGGATAAGTTTCAAGAGACTGAATATGGAATACAGGTCCCGAACGGCGATTACCACAATTCCTAGTATGTACACAGCCAGCAGAAGGCTGAGCCAAGGAAAGGGAGCTTTCGTTTCTGTCGAAACTACGGATTGACTGTTCACCGACTGGATATAATTCTCAACTGTGATTACAGGCTGAGAAATCTGTACAGGCTCGGCTGTGGAAATATGGATAAACGGAATAACAAGGGAAATTGCCAAAATCAGAAGCAGTGTGATGCGGTTGAACCTGTGAAACGTCTCACGACTCATAAGCAGCTTGTAGAACAAGTAGAAAATTGCAAGGCAAACTGCAGCTTTCAATATGTAGACAAAGAATGTTCCCATTATTTCTTATTGGCTTTTTCTACACTGTTAATTAATTTCTGAAGTTCATCGACTGACAAATCTTCTTCTTTGATAAACGTAGAAACGACACCGATGAATGAATTGTCAAAATATTTTGCCACAATATTTTTCAATGTACCGTTCCGATACTCCGCTTCATCGATAATTGGATGATATTCGTAATTTTTACCTGTCCCTTCATGAGCGAGAAAACCTTTCTCCTCCAGTCCACGGACAAATGTGGATACAGTATTGAAGTGAGGTTTCGGCTCATCGTAATATTCGAGAAGCTGACGGACATGCATAGGCCCGTGTTCCCAAAACAAATCCATGATAATCTCTTCCTTTTTTGTCAACTGTTTCATATTCGTAAACATCTTGTTTTTTATATTACGGATACAAATAACGAGACGTTTTAGTTATTCGCCAAATTTTTAGAGTTAAATAAACTAAATATTTTAGTTTTTTCTTTTGGAGAACACTAAATATACTATATTGCAAGCTCTTGAAAAGCGAGGAACGATAATAATGTCAGAATAGTTGAAACTTCAGACCGAACGAGAGCGAAATATAATCGCGGGGCTTGAGATACTTGTTGCCGACTGCACTTGCCAGATAAAGGTAGGAAGTACTCAATTCATAGAACACCGCAATTTCCTTTGCAAACCATCTCTTCTCGACAGGAGTATGTATCACGACACGCTGACCGATGTAAACGTTTGCACGTACACGACTTGGGAAAGTGTAATAACCCTTGGGATAACGTTCAGGTTGTCGCGTCCAAAATTCCGGGCCGTAAACAGTATTCAAATAGATTCCGCAACTTAATGGTTCAATTGCCCAAGTCGAGTTAAGAGATATGCTCCAGGGAATGAAGTTTTGCTTTAATGTCATTGTCAAATGCGTCTTGCCAGAGCTGTACGGCGGAAGGAGACCAAATAAAAGGTCTGTCTCCCACTGTTTCTTGTGACCGTAATCCCATCCCATTCCTATGGAAACGAGTCCCATATTTCCGTACATCTGTACAGTCGACTGGGTTGGAATCATCGCTTCCCAATGTTTGCGATAACGGTGAATTCGACGGTCATAATGCGATTCCTGAGCAAATATCGAACAGGAAAAGACTGTCAGCAGTAAAACCAACAAATATTTAGAATGGAACAACTTCATACTCATATCCGTCAGCTTTAATTGTAAATAATAGATAGTTTCGGTTCATCATGCAATCGCTTCCATAATACATTACACCATCTTTGAATATCGCCTCTGCAGTAATTCTGTGGTCATGAGCCGCCGTACAGAATTGAACCTTCGGAAAGAGATTGACATAGTACTCAAAAGGTTTGGCATCATTATTATTGAACTGTTCGCTCAATGGACGAGCGTGCATACAGAAAACTGTCTTGTCGAATTCTGTCTGTCTGTTGGTCAATTCGTCTTCTATAAAAGTGAAATCCGGGATAGGCTCCGAGTAGTCGAATTCCATAGAGTTCGTGTTAAGACAGATAAATTTCACCCTGTTGGCAATGAACGAGAAATTCAGTTGGCCGAAAATCTTCTTGAAAGTTCTCTTCCCATTTCCAATACAATCATGATTGCCTATGATTACTATGTACGGAACGTCAAGTCCATTTAAAATATCTCTCTGCCACTCGAATTCATCAGTCATACCAAAGTCGCTGACATCTCCTCCGTGAATTACAAAGTCTATATCGTTTCGCGAATTGACAGCTTTGACAAAATCTTCGGTTTCGTCGTACCAACGTTGTGAATCCCCGGTCACGACAAACCGTATCGAATCTTTGTCTCGACAAGACGTCTCGATTTCTTTAATGTTCGTTGCATTGATATCTCTTTCGCCATTGATTTTGACTGCATACGGATGTATGTCCAACAAATCGCATGCAGTAAAAGTACTGGCAAGAAGGGCCATGCATAATAATTTTACAATTTTCTTCATGAAAAACATTTAATCCTTTTATTTTATAACAATTATCACCCTCAAAATTATTTGTCCATTTCTATGAAGAATTGTCCCATAAAGAATCAATTTGGTCGGATGAAGTCGGGAGAACGTCGATTAATCCTTGCGTTAGCTTTTACACTGGCATACTTTTGTCGCAAAACAAATACAGATATGAAAACTCTAGTAAAACTCTTCACTCTAATGCTGGTCATGTCATTATCCATGTCGGTAAATGCAGTTAACGATTCCAAAACCGTTATCAAAGGCGTATTGGTCGATTCACTGACTCGCCAAGGCGAACCTTTTGCCACAATAAGGATTTCAAAGAAAAGCGACCCAAAAAATTATGTTGCTTTAGCTGCTACCGGAAAAGACGGCGACTTTAAGCAAACCATTACGGGAAAAGGCGAATTCATCATCACCTTTTCTTCGGTCGGAAGAGCAACTGTCATAAAGAACTTCAAACTGAATGGAGAAAAAGAATATGACTTCGGTACCATCAATATCTCCGACGATGTGCAACAGTTAGGTGATGTAACTGTCACAGCACTAAAGCCGCTGGTAACAATGGAAACTGATAAGTTAAAGTATAATGTTTCTGAGGATCCCGATTCAAAATCCTATACACTGCTGGATATGCTGAGGAAAGTACCTATGGTGACTGTCGACGGCAATGACAACATAACAGTGAATGGCAGCAGCAGTTTCAAAGTCCTTGTCAATGGACAGCCGAATGCAATGATGAACAGCAATCCTTCCGTCATCTTCAAATCCCTGCCAGCAAGTACGGTAAGTAAAATCGAAGTCATAACAAACCCTGGAGCAAAATACGATGCCGAAGGCGTTGGAGGTGTTTTGAATATAATCATCAACAAGTCCCCGGAAACGAAAAATGCAACAAATGGCAGCAATGTGTCTTTGCAAGCCGTTCTGAATAACAGAGGCTGGAACGGGACAGCATACGCCAGCGTTCAGGAAGGCAAGTTTTCGATGAGCGTAAACGCAACCACGGCGCACATGAAAATTAACGACTTATCCACTGACATGCTACGCACTCAATTCGGAACAGGCGGAAATTCCACCATCGGTTTTAAACAGAATATGGACAATAAATCCCATACAAACATGGGAAACTTTGACGCGAGTTATGAAATTGATTCATTAAGACTGATTACGGCTTCATTTGGCGTAATGGGTTACAGCAATAATGTCAACGGCAACGGATTAAACACATTAAAAGGCGGTTACTACGGAAATGGATTCAGCTATAGCTCTATCAAAAAAACCAACAGCAGCAATTATTCAATAGATGGAAATGTCAACTATCAACGCTCCTATTCCACTCCAGGAAGAATACTCACACTTTCGTATCAGATTTCTACAAACCCGAACAGGAACAATTCGTATAATTCATACGATAACGAAGGAAATACTTTCCTTGATTTGACTGACAGACATCTTAACGAACATACAAATACGGTTGAGAATACTTTTCAATTGGATTTCTCAACACCAGTCGGTGTTGGAAAAACCCTGGATGCTGGTGCGAAGTACATCAGCCGTAATAATTCTTCAAACTCCAAGTATTATCTGATGGAAAATAACAGCTACGTTTTCAATGGTGACCAAAGTCTTAATTATAGGCATAACAACGACATCTTAGCCGCATATACAGAATATGCAGCCAATGGCAAAAAGTTCGGTTTCAAAGCCGGCCTGAGATACGAGTACACACTTCAGCATGTTAAATATCTGTCCGGAAATGGCAGTGATTTTAATCTGAACTATGGCAATCTTGTTCCATCCGCGTCATTGACATGGAACATAAGTCAAATGTCCAACCTTGGAATGACTTACAATCTACGCATCAATCGTCCTGGCATCACATACTTGAATCCCTACATCAACACTCAGGATCCCACAAGCATTTCATACGGTAACACAAATATCAAGAGCGAACAGACACACAATATCGGTGTTGTCTATAATTCCTTCACGCCGAAATTCATGATGAACATAAAGGCGAATTTTGAAAGTTGCAATAACGGCATCGGACAGTATAGTTTTTATAAAGACAACGTGTTAAATACAACCTTCGGAAATGTTGCACATCGGAAGAATAGCAGTATTTTTGCCTTTATCAATTGGGCAGCAACGAAAAGCACCCGCATTTATATGAACTCAGGAGTCTCATACGTGGATCTTAGCAATAAAAATCTGGACCTGAAGAATCACGGTTGGCAAGGTAACATGTATCTCGGTTTACAACAGACGTTACCTTGGAACTTGAAACTTGGCCCAACTATTATGGTTAGAACAAAGCAATATACACTTCAAGGATGGCAAGGAGGATTCACAATGGGTTCAATTACTCTTTCAAAAGACTTCTTGAAGGATAAACTTAATGTAACTCTTCTGGCGTTCAGTAATATCGGCAAAGGAGATATGAAGATGAAAACTTTTGACCAAGGAAGCGATTACGAAAGCTGCACAACCGTAAAGATTCCGCTTCATATCGTTGGAATAAGTTTACGTTACACTTTCGGCTCAAGACAGGCAACCGTCAAAAAAACCAGTCACTCCATTACGAACGATGACTTGATCAATAAAAAGTCAGACAACGAGCAAGTTGGAAATATGATGAAACAATAGAATCAGCACAAATGGCAATGCGGAAATTCTTTCAAAAGATACTCGAATACATCAAAAGAAGGCCTATAATCATCTGGGCAACTGTCATAGGCCTTCTTCTGCCAATAATCGATAATGCTCTCGGCACCCAAACGAAGTTTCTGGCAAAAATTGCAGAATCAATATTTGGAATCGCATGGCCATTAGCTGTTTATTACTTAGCCAACTATTATCTGCTTGTCCCGAAACTGTTATTCAAGGGAAAAAAGAGCTGGTACATAATCTGCAACGTCGTTCCGTACATAATCCTATCTGGATGGGCGTATTTATCAAATACGGCAGCTTACAATTTTGCTTGGAAGAAAGCCGGAGTAGCCGGGATTATTATATTTTTGATAGTTCCTTTTATTGTATATATGGCAGTTGCGCGAATTGCTGCAAGCAATCTCTACGTAAAAAAAACTAACAAACTGCTGGCTGAACAGAAAGAAAAAGAAAAAAAGGCTACTGAGGCCGAGTTGGCATGGCTTAAGAATCAGTTGAATCCACATTTTCTCTTCAACACTTTGAATAACATCTCCAGTTTGGTACAAATTAATCCTACAGCTGCTCAAGAAAGCATCAGTCAGCTAAGTGAGCTGTTGCGGTATGCACTCTACGATTCAAACAAGCAGTTCGTACCATTGGAAGGTGAAATAGAATTTATGGAAAACTATGTCGAGCTGATGAAACTCCGTTGCCCGGAACGTGCAGACATTCAAGCAAACTTTCAACTTCCATCTGAACCGAAAATGATTCTTCCGCTGATTTACATTTCTCTTATTGAGAACGCTTTTAAACATGGACTCAGCAACAGCAACGATTCGTTTGTGCATATCAGCCTTCACGAAGAAGACGAAAAGCTTATTTTTACTACTGAAAACACTAATTATCCGAAGAATTCGAATAATAAGAGCGGTTCCGGAATAGGCATTGAGAATCTTAAAAGACGGCTCGATTTAGTCTATCCGAAAAGTTATGAATTCGTAAATGAATTAAGAGGAACAACTTACTTTACCCAATTGACGATATGGAACTTACATGTATGATTATCGACGACGAGCCTTTGGCTATCCAATTGTTGGAGAACTTCATAAAGCGTACACCGTCACTTTCACTTGCAGCTTCTTATGACAATTCCGTTGCTGCTTTGTCCGCTCTGCAGGAACATCCTGTAAACATTTTGTTCCTAGATATTCAAATGCCGGACCTTGATGGCATGACATTATCACACCTCGTACCGCAGGAAACCCGGATAATTTTTACGACAGCTTTCAAACAATACGCGTTTGACAGCTACGATGTCAATGCACTTGATTATCTGCTCAAACCTATCAGCTACCAAAAATTTCTGAAATCAATCGCGAAGGCAATGCAATGGTTTACATCTGCAAACACACAAACATCACAAAAAAAGGAGTCAAAAGAACCGGAAGCTATCTTTGTGAAATCGGATTCCCAATTGGTCAGAATTGACATTTCTAATATTCTGTACGTTTCGGGACTCAAAGATTATGTACAGTTCTATTTTGACAACGGACAACGACCGATAACTGCGCTAATGACAATGAAGGCCATTGAAGAGCTGTTGCCCGCCGAACGATTTATGCGCGTACATCGTTCCTACATAGTGGCACTCGACAAAATCCGAAGCATCGACAGAAACAGCTGCATATACATCGGCAAAGAGGTTATTCATGTTTCGGATGCTTATCGTGATATATTCAATACATATCTTCAGGATAGAACCAAATAGCAGATTCGTCAACTTCTCGCTTGGTTCAAAAAAATACGGAGAACGCTCATTCAAACGCTCTCCGTATTCATTATTATTACTGCAAAAACATTATTTCAACAAATTCTTTGCATCATTGGATAGCTTCTTAGCTGAATCCTTGGTTTTGTTTGCAACATCCTTTGCACCATTCTTGGTGTCTTTAACTGCCTGCTTTGTTTGATCTTTCAGACTTACAGCTTGGTCTTTTGTATCTTTTACCTGATTTTTAACCGCTTCAGCTTTCGCATTTACATCTTGAACAGCTTGGTCGGCTTGATTAATAGCTTCATTGGCTTTGTCAGAAGCGTTGTCAACGGCATCAGTTGCTTTGTTTGCTGCATCTTCGACTGCACCGCCAACCAATTTAGCTTTCTGAACAACAACTGCCTTTGCATAACGTAGTTTAAGAGCTTCAATTTGAGCCTTTTCCTCTTCAGTCAGTTGCGAACCATATTTTTGATAATATTCGCCAACAAACTTATCGAACTTAGCAGAATTTTTGTCCATATCCTTCTGAGAAACATTTTCAGTTTTCTCATTTGCCTGAACAAACTCGTCAAAAGACTTTACATACGATTCCTTACTATTTACACCATCTCCGCAAGAGAAAAAGATAGCGCACAAAAGCAAAACTGAACAAAAAATACTTACATGCTTCATATTACCAGATTTAAAGCCTTGCGCCGTGCGGGCATTAATATTTTTGATGAAAAGCGGCACAGAACAATCATTTAATTGCTCCATCTCATCTTTTAAATAACAAAAATAAAGGAGAAAGTGTTCAAAAACAAGAAATATGAACACAAAATTTCATGAATTGAAAATTAATCTTCGTCAACTTGCATGTCAATGACAAACTTGTCATTTCCGTCAAAAGATTTAAGTGATTCTTCAGGCGCCATCATAACTTTAAAATTCCCTTTCCCTAAATGACAGTTTTTCCTCAAATACTGAGCAATAACCTCATTGCGTGCGTCTGCAAATCGATTTACTGCGTCGAGTGCCGACTTTTCAGTTGCTGACTTGTGTTCCCTCATGTATGCATGAACTGCACGATCGGTATTGACGAATTGTTGAAGCACAATCTTAACATCCTCTTTTTGAGCTATCGCTTCGGCAAGATGATTCAGTTTGGCATATTGTTCAGCTGTAAAATCTGTCTGCAAAGCATTGAAAGCGATTGACGACCAATCTCCGCTGTCGTTGCTATCAAGTGAACCTGTCAAGAAGTGAATCGGCGACAAAGCAACCTTACCAAGAGTGTTCAGAATTGCTTTCATGATAATTTTCCGGAACGAAAAATGCGGATCATTGGTATATCCGGTAACGGGAAGATTCAGTTGGATTTTGTTGCCGTTATCTTTTAGCGCAAAAAGAGCTAAACGAACAGGCAATCCTGAAAATTCCACCTCATCGCTTTTGTTTCTTTTGCCGACCTCAATATCGTAAGCATCAAGTATGTTGGAACTGTTGATGGCATGGTCATGGATGATATTTTGACTTGTGAAATTCATGTTGCCGTCCGTAATCTTTCGCCCCGTGTATTCCATGAAGTACGGAGACAAAAGTGGCAGCGAAAGGTTTCTTAAATCGACCATCAATTGCTGATCCGTCAAATCGCTCGGATTCCCATGCCAGGCAATCTGAAGTTTGCCTCCTTTCGGCAATTCGCCGTTTATCGACAGCGCACTCATGCCGTGATAATCGAAGTTGTGACTCAAAATATTCACATCCGAAAGTTTGATTGAGAATGCGTGCTTCAGCGACAAGTCGGCATAAGAAGCCTTGGCGTCAGAGACTTTCAAATCTCGAATCCTAAGAGCAAATGGTGGTAGCGCAGATGTATCAGGCCCTAAAAAAACAGAGAAGTTATTTGTCGAGTCATGCACGATATAATTTAAATCGGCATCTTTCATCGTAACATAATCAAAGGCAAAAATCATCTTAGCTAACGACATTTCACTGATTTTCATTTGAATATCTCCTATTTCCGCGATTGGATCGCCTTCGACATTCGTTATGTCGAAATCTTTTGTCGTTAACTGACCTTTCAAATGAAATGCCGACAGATGATGCGTGTTACCAGAAATGAAAAGTTCACCTTCTGACGAACCTTTTAGCTTACCGACTTGAAACATCTGCTTGAGATAAGGTTCGATAATCTCCAACGGAAGTTTCTTGAATTTCAGATTCAGTTTGTAATCATTATTCCGACTGGTTGTCAACAATCGGCTTTCTATCGTTGCACCAGCAAGACGAAGGCGAACACCAGCGTCAGCATTCGTTTCACTTCCTCCGAATACCAATTTTGGGATTGCAATGGCAAGATTATCAAGATCTATCTTGTTGGACAATTGTTTATCAACATACACAATATGTCCACCTTCCATATAAATCTTTTTGAGCACGTATTTTCTGCTGGTATTTCTTTTCGAAGAGCTTTTATGCTTTGCCAAATCATCGAAATTAAAAACGTTCCCATTTTGAATGATTGACAAATAAGGATCTTTCATTTTCAACTTGGAGATTCCTGTATTCCCAAGAATCATCTGAAAATAACTCAAACTGACATAAAAGTCTTTAGCTGAAACGAACATTGTATGTCCATCTTTCTCATACATTTTAAAGTCACTAAGAGAAAGGGAGCCATTAAGAAGGTTAATTCGCATGCTGCTCATTTCAACCTTTCTGCCAATCAATGTTTCAGCATTCGAAACGATATAATTTTTCGCAATTGGGGATAATGCCCAAGGGATAAAACCGATTATTATTGCTATAGAAGCAACAATAATCGCAGTGATAATTATTCCTCTGCGATGTTTCATAACAATATTAATCAAGCTTCAATACAGCAAGAAAAGCCTTCTGAGGAACTTCCACCGAACCGATTTTCTTCATGCGTTTCTTACCTTCTTTTTGTTTCTCCAAAAGTTTGCGTTTACGAGAGACATCACCACCATAACACTTGGCAGTTACATCTTTGCGGACTGCCTTGATAGTTTCTCTAGCAATAATCTTCGCTCCAATAGCAGCCTGAATCGCGACATCAAATTGCTGACGCGGGATAAGTTCTTTCAACTTTTCACACATTCTACGGCCAAAAGGAACGCTATTATCAATATGTGTAAGTGATGAAAGCGCATCAACCGGTTCACCATTGAGAAGAATATCAAGTTTTACCAATTTCCCAGGGCGATAATCGTGTAAATGATAATCAAATGATGCATATCCTTTTGATATACTCTTCAACTTATCATAGAAATCAATCACAATTTCACATAAAGGGATATCATAGATTAATTCTATTCTGTCCCCGGAGATATATTCCTGTTTAATCAAAATACCACGTTTTCCAAGACATAAAGTCATGATTGGACCGATGTAATCAGTCTTTGTTATCACGGAAGCACGAATATAAGGTTCTTCAATATGATCAATTAGAGTTAAATCCGGAAGACCGCTCGGGTTATGGACCTCTTTGCAAATTCCTTTCTTATCGTAAACCTTGTAGGAAACGTTAGGAATTGTTGTAATCACATCCATATTAAATTCTCTGTCGAGACGTTCCTGAACAATTTCCATGTGTAGCAAGCCAAGAAATCCACACCGAAAACCAAAGCCTAAAGCAATGGAACTCTCAGGTTGAAAAGTAAGTGAAGCATCATTCAACTGAAGTTTTTCGAGCGATGAGCGAAGATTTTCGAAATCCTCCGGCTCAATGGGATAGACACCCGCAAAGACCATTGGTTTTACTTCTTCAAAGCCTGCAATAGCTTCATGAGCAGGATTATCAACATGAGTAATAGTATCACCAACCCTAACTTCAGACGAAGCTTTTATCCCAGAAATAATATAGCCCACATCACCTGTTGTTATTTGATTGCGCGGCGATAGATTCAATTTCAAGACTCCAACTTCATCCGCAGTATATTCGCATTCTGTATTAACAAATTTAACCTTATCTCCCGTATGAATCACTCCATTTTCAACTTTGAAATAAGCAATAATGCCTCTGAACGGATTAAAGACTGAGTCAAAGATAAGGCATTGTAAAGGAGCGTCGGGATCGCCTGATGGCGGTGGAATCTTTTCAACTATTCGGTCAAGCAAAGGAACAACACCTTCGCCTGTTTTACCACTGACACGCAAAATGTCATCACGGCTGCAACCCAGCAATTCGACGATTTCGTCCTCTACTTCATCCGGCCGAGCAGCTGGCAAATCAATCTTATTGATGACAGGTATAATCTCAAGATCATTCTCCAGAGCCATATAAAGGTTGGAGATTGTTTGAGCTTGAACTCCTTGAGCCGCATCGACTACAAGCAGAGCTCCTTCACTGGAAGCAATAGAACGAGAAACCTCATAAGAGAAATCAACATGTCCCGGAGTATCAATCAGATTCAGGATATATGGTTCTCCCTTATAAGTATAGTTCATCTGAATGGCATGACTTTTGATAGTTATTCCACGTTCGCGCTCGAGATCCATATTATCGAGCACTTGAGCTTGCATATCCTTGCCCGCGACTGTATCGGTGTACTCCAACAGCCTGTCAGCAAGAGTGCTTTTGCCGTGGTCGATGTGTGCGATGATGCAGAAATTGCGGATATTCTTCATTTGTTTCAATTTTGAGGCAAAGATAATGTAAGCTGAGCTTAGAACAAAATGTACCAGTTCATTTTTTATAACGAAGCGAAGCCTTTCTTCTATTCTTTGAAGCAAAGATAATGCAAGCCGAGTGAAGAAGCAAATATTTTCTATTCCTGAGGCGCAACTTTCTTTCGTTACGAAGCAGCAAAGAGAATGTAGTTTAATAAAGAATATTTTATTATAAAGATAGAAATATCGAAATTTTACGTCTAAATTTGACAGACTTATATAGAAAACGGACATTATGACTGAAAAAGAGATCAATGACATCAGTGACAGCATCAAAATAAACCTTCAGAAACGCGAATTAAAGAGTGCTTTTGATGCATTAGAGCAGTTGATTGCAGGCACACAGCAGGTTTCATATCAAACTCGCCTAGACGAGCTTCGCCAAACCTACAAAAACATGCTTCGTTACCGTTTCGACGGAATTTCAGACCCAATGCAGGAACAGATATACAGAAATCTGTTGAAGTCAGCCTATCAGCTTAACGATGAGCTCAGAATTTCTTCATTGACTCATGTTTCACACAGGAATTATTTTCTTTCCCGCAACTCTTATGGTCTCTCGCACGGTTCAGTTTTCAAAGAAATATCAGACACTTTTTCCACCCTTTTTGATCAGGAAGGTGATGAGATTGATGACAGCTCCACAAAGCAACACATCGAAGAATTAGAGAACCGACTTTTTTTCAACGTTTGGTGTGCTGACAACATACATAATGAAGAGACAAATGCCATTCAGAGCATCATAAATCTGCCGAGAGTTCCACTCACGACAAGCTGTCTGATTGCCTCGGCACTAACACTGTCACTACAAGAATTTTTTGACGAAAGGAAAATGCTTTTGCTATTTGATTTAGCAGATAGCAAAAAGGACGAGCAAATCAGAATACGAGCTTTGGTTGGCATTCTACTGACACTTTATGTATATCCGGACAGAATGCAGCTTTACACAAACGTTTGTCATCGACTTGCGGCAATGGCGGAAACTCCAGGATTTACGCACATGCTCAGAACCATCACACTTCGTTTTATCCTTTCACGCGAGACAGAAAAAATTGCTCAGAAAATTCAAGACGAAATCATTCCTGAGATGCGCAAAATCAGTTCACATTTCACCAACAATCCGAATCTTCTCGATCTTCCGTCTGAACAAATCGGCGAAGAAATGAATCCTGAATGGGAAAAGCTATTTGCGAACAAATATTTTGGCAAGAAGATGGAAGAATTCGGTCAAATGCAAGAAGAAGGTGCCGACGTTATGCATTATACTTTTATCCATCTCAAGTCGTTTCCTTTCTTCATGAACATGGGAAACTGGTTTCTGCCGTTCGATTCCAAACATTCCATATTGAACTCCATTTCTAACGGTTTTGACAAATCCAATCTACTTGACATGCTGATTCAATCACCTGTAATGTGCGACTCAGACAAGTATTCGCTCTATTTCAGCATTTTGACACTTCCTGAAGAAGCCAGAAAGGCGATGGTTGGTCAGTTCAATCAAGAAATGGGTGAAATGGGTGAACAAATCAAAGAAGAACTCAACACTAAATTCAACAAGGCTGAAACAATTGTCAGCCAATACATTCAAGATTTATACCGTTTCTATAAACTCTATCCTTTAAGAAACAACTTCAAAGATATTTTCACCTTCTCGCTTGATTTCTACAACATTCAATTGTTGAAGCCTTATTTGACAGATGAAGAAAGTTTGACCACATTTGCCGAATATTATCTTCGCAAAAATTACTTTGCTGAAGCATTGTCGCTTTATAGTCTTTTGGCCGGACAGAGACAAGACAGCGATATTTTATTCCAAAAAATGGGTTATTGCAAACAAATGCTTGGAAACATTGAGGGCGCACTCAACGATTATCTGCACGCAGATTTGCTCAACTCAGAAAGCAAATGGGTTATTCGTCACATAGCCAACTGTTATAGGACTCTCAAAAAGCCGGAAGAAGCATTGAAGTATTATCTCCGATATGAAACCTTGGTACCTGACAATCTGAATATTCAAATTAGCATCGGCAACTGCTATCTTGAACTAAAAAATTACGAAGAAGCCTTAAAACGCTATTTCAAAGTAGATTATCTTGATACAGAGAGTCACAAGGCATGGCGTCCAATGGCGTGGTGTTCTTTTATGGATAAAAAATACGAACAAGCACACAACTATTATCAGAAGATTATCAGAGAACAGCCAACTGCTCAAGATTTGCTAAATGCAGGACATACAGAATTCGCTCTAGGAGACTTTCCGAAAGCGATTTCATTCTATTTACAATCCATCAAGGAAATAGGATCATTCGATGAATTTTTCTCTCAATTTGAGCAGGACAAATCAGATTTGCTCAGTTCTGGCATCAGTCAGGCTGATATTTATCTTATGCTCGACCAATTGCGGTTTGCTTACAGCGAGTAAATTCTATTTGATGATGTTGCGGTAGAAAGCCTCAACATCTTTCCAATTATAATAAGGCCAAGTGTTTGTCTTCACAGGAATTGTTCTCTCCTGTTCATTCACCATAATTTTTACCAGCACTTCGTTATTTCCAGGTTTGCGATAGAAAATTAACTGCAAGTTTGCTGCCATCGGCACGATATTGGTATTGCACCAGACTTTGTAAAGATTATCATAGTCTGTAGTCTTTGCATAACAGCCGCTAATTTGCATCAAAGCTGTCAAGCGACAAACATAAGTGTCATGACCAAATCTGAGATCTGCAGAATTTCCTTTGCCGACAATTGCCGAATCGGCCTTGTCAAGAATATCACGCAACAAATTGAATTGGCTTTTCTGTTCTCTTTCTTGAGAATATTCCATTAAGCCGCTAGATCTGTACCATGATAAGTTATCAGTCTGCCAATAATCAAACAACTCTTCGTTCTGCCATAAATCTAAAAAAGAGATGTTTGTATCAAGGCATTGCATGTCTTCAGTAATGTTATAAAGGTCGCCCATAAAATGAGGTCCGTTAACATGTTTCTTAACGAACTCCTCATCAGAGAAAATAATTTTCAGCAAGCGAGCTGGTTTAACATGAGCACTATCAAATTTTTGATCCAATTCACTAAACTTTTTTTCCTTCCACTCATCATTTTTGTACGTACCATCACTAGCTAAATAATACATATCGTGTTGACTTGCATCCATGGAGATTTTCAGTTTAGGATTAAGTGCTCTTAGTTGTTGGCAAAAGTTTGACATGCTCAATATCACACGAATAGAAGTGGTAGAATGAGCATCAACTTTTGCATTTCCTGCAAAAACAGCTGGAAAAGAATCATACATACGATGAGCAATCGCCTGGTGTTGTCTTGCTCCCAAAGGAGAAAGTTCACCAGAGCGTTTGTCTGCATCTTTAGCTGCCTGAAGAATCCGTTTCTGAACATCTTTCCCCAGAGGAGTCAGAGCATTAGCTTTTTCTGCCGATTCAAATAAATCGACCATATTTTCATAAGGACGACTGCTTGTCATATAACGGGAACCATGACGCCCATAATGACTGATATAAAAAGGAACATAACCTTTTGGAGCAGGTGTTTGCGCCTTGAATTGAACCGGATAAGTACAATAGTTACCGCTTGCCATGTGCAACTTTTCAATGTTGTTTTGAGCAAAAGCGAAAAGACTAAAACTACAGAATAAAAAAACTAATAACTTCTTCATCAGGTAAAATCAATTTGAAATAAACTATTACAACTTCTGCTGTTCTAACTGCAGCGTTTTTGTCGGCAAATCACAAACAGACGACGGACCAAAATACTGTATCGGGCCTGGATAAACGTAGCATGTGTTCATTGCCCACTCGTCGCGATTTTCAGCAAAAGCTTTAAATGGAGCGCCATCGAGTTTAACGAGCGCTTTCTGAATGACAGGTTTCATCACACCATTACGACGTTCCATATTCATCATCATTGTGATAGGAATTCCGCCAGCAATCCATTTCTCGGCCGGAGCAGTTGTATTGCGGACTGAAGACATATAACCTGTCTTGCCGGAAGAAACTAGGCAAGCTGCGGTATAACCGAGCGAATAGCAATAATCAGCATCGTAATTAGACGGAGCCGCACAACGACCTTCATAGCCAAAGAAGTGATGTTGAGTTGCAAACTTTCCAACATATTTACCATCTTCTTTCCAATCAGCCAATTTGCGACCAACCATTTCAGAGAGCAGTTTTTCAGTCTCAATTAATGAAACCTGGACATTTCCGTGCGGGTCGCGATCCATTGTCAACTGACGTGCAACAGCATCTGGAAGTGAAGCATAAAGTTCTGCATTCTCCTTTGTAAGTTTAGTGATGATATAAGTGCGTTGTTCGCTCTTACGAATCATCTTAAATTCAGTCTCGTGTTTAGCCAGGAAGTCGTTCAGTTCTGCAATCAATCTTTCCATTGACGGAATGAATTCAACCAAACCTTCAGGAATAAGAACGGTTCCAAAGTTGTGGCCTTGTTCAGCACGTTTTGCAACGATTGTCGCAATGTATGTCACAATATCGTCGAGTGTCATATTCTTTTCCTGAATCTCTTCAGAAATCAAACAGATGTTCGGTTGTGTCTGCAGAGCGCATTCAAGTGCGATATGAGAAGCAGAGCGCCCCATCAGCTTGATGAAATGCCAATATTTCTGAGCAGAGTTGCAATCGCGTTGGATATTACCGATTACTTCAGAATATACTTTCGTTGCAGTATCGAAACCGAAAGAGGTTTCAATCTGTTCATTCTTCAAGTCGCCATCGATTGTCTTCGGGCAGCCTAGCACCTGAATTCCATCATCCTGAGCTTTGTAATATTCAGCCAAAACAGCAGCATTCGTATTAGAATCGTCACCGCCGATGATGACAAGAGCTGTAATGCCAAGTTCTTTCAATATAGAAAGGCCTTTCTCAAACTGATCTACAGTCTCCAACTTAGTACGACCGGAACCAATCATATCGAAACCGCCTGTATTGCGATATTCGTCGATAATGTCGGCTGTAAGCTCCTTATATTCGTGATTGATGAGTCCACCAGGCCCCAGAATGAATCCGTAGAGACGCGAATCTTTATTGAAAGCTTTTATTCCGTCGAATAAACCTGCGATAACATTATGACCGCCAGGAGCCTGACCACCTGAAAGAATAACACCGACATTGATAGCAGGAATCTGAACAAGTTCTTTGCTCTTCTCAAAAGTCAAAATAGGCATTCCATAGGTATTCGGAAACAGGGCTTTAATCTCTTCCTGATCGGCAACGGACTGTGTGTAACCACCTTCAACAGCTTTCACTGCACCTTTCAAAACTGCAGGTACTTTCGGTTGATATGATGCTCTTGCAATTTGTAATGCACTCTTAATCATTTTTCTTTTATTTATTAATGGATATTATTTCTTTGCGAAGCGAGCCTCAAGTTTGGCAAGCATATCTTTTGTCATCGAATCCAGATCGTATTCTGGTTTCCAGCCCCATTCCTCACGTGCACAAGTGTCGTCAAGAGAGTTTGGCCATGAATCGGCAATAGCTTGACGAAGAGGATCGACTTGATATTCCATCTCGAAAGCGGGACGATATTTCTTGATATTATGATAGATAATTTCAGGGTCGAAGCTCATAGAAGCGATGTTGAACGAATTACGATGAACGAAATTGGTAGCGTCAGCTTCCATGATTTCAATAGCAGCGCGAAGGGCATCAGGCATATACATCATATCCATGAATGTTCCCGCCTTAATCGGGCAGATAAACTTCTCTTTCTTAGCTTCTGAATAATATATATCTACCGCATAATCTGTTGTACCGCCACCTGGAGGTGTAACGTAAGAGATCAAACCAGGGAAACGAACAGAACGAGTATCGACACCAAAGCGGATAAAATAATAATCGCTCAGCAATTCACCGGAGACCTTTGTAACTCCGTACATTGTCCTCGGATTGCGGATAGTGTCCTGAGGAGTTTTGTCTTTTGGAGTATTATTGCCGAAAACACCGATAGAACTTGGTGTAAAAACAGCACAATGCATTTCACGAGCAACTTCAAGTACATTGAACAAACCGCCCATTCCAATCTTCCATGCCAATTGCGGTTTGGCTTCGGCAACTGCCGACAGAAGGGCTGCCAGATTATAAATAGTATCAATGTCATACTTGGCAACTGTTTCTGCAATCTGCTGCTCATTAGTAATATCAACAATAGCCGAAGGACCGGAATCACGGAGTTCTCCCTTAGGTTCTGCTCCAGGAATATAGCCGGCAACGATGTTGCCGCTGTAAATACCTCTTAACTTCATCGTCAGTTCAGAACCAATCTGACCTGTTGAGCCAATAATCAAAACGTTCTTCATTATATTTATACTTTTAAAAATATTGTCTTCTAAAAAATATCCGACTCATCTTAATTCTTTCAAAAATAATGCCAACTGAAAGCAGTGGCAAAATCATTATCCTTGACTAAAATCAGTCAATCATATGTTTTGATATATCACGCAAAGAGAGTATTACTGCGGGCAGAAGCAACATCCTAAGAAATTTGCCAAAGTGCAGCTCATCATTGCTTTTGTCAAATATCAAGCAAAGGTAGATAGAATTTGGTTATGTTCAAAAAAAATATGACCTTTGTATCACGATTAAAAAACAACAATTATGTACGGTAAACTAAAAGAATTTCTGACTAGTGAACTGGCCGACATTAAGGCTGCTGGTTTGTACAAGAACGAGCGTTTGATTATAACGCCTCAAAAAGCTGACATCAAAGTTGGCAAAGGAACTGATGTTCTAAACTTCTGTGCTAACAATTATCTCGGTCTTTCGAATAATCCTCGCCTAATCAAGGCTGCAACCGAAATGATGGCTGAACGTGGCTTTGGAATGTCATCGGTTCGCTTCATCTGCGGTACTCAAGACAAACACAAAGAACTCGAAGCTGCTATCTCAGACTATTTCAAGACTGAAGATACCATTCTCTATGGTTCTTGTTTCGACGCCAATGGTGGCTTGTTTGAACCTCTCTTTGGTGAAGACGATGCAATTATCAGCGACTCACTCAACCACGCTTCTATCATTGATGGTGTTCGTCTGTGCAAAGCCAAACGTTATCGTTATGCCAATGCTGACATGGCCGACCTCGAACGTTGTCTAAAAGAGGCTCAAGCTCAACGCTTCCGCATAATCGCAACCGACGGTGTATTTTCAATGGACGGCAATGTCGCTCCGATGGATAAAATTTGCGACTTGGCTGAGAAATACAATGCTCTCGTAATGGTTGATGAATCACATTCTGCTGGTGTTGTCGGCCCAACAGGTCACGGAGTTGCTGAACAGTTTAATTGCTACGGCCGCATCGACATTCATACTGGTACACTTGGCAAATCATTTGGCGGTGCGATGGGTGGATTCACAACTGGTCGCAAAGAAATCATAGACTTGCTTCGTCAACGTTCTCGTCCATATTTATTCTCCAATTCAGTTGCTCCTGTTATCGTTGGCGCAAGCATTGAGATGTTCAAAATGCTGAAAGAAAGCAATGCCATTCATGACAAATTGGTTGAAAACGTCAACTACTTCCGTGATAAGATGATGGCTGCCGGATTCGATATCAAACCGACTCAGTCCGCTATCTGCGCTGTCATGCTTTACGACGCCAAACTATCGCAAGACTTTGCAGCAAAAATGCAGGACGAAGGCATATATGTCACAGGCTTCTATTATCCTGTCGTTCCTAAAGATCAAGCTCGTATTCGCGTTCAGCTCTCTGCAGGTCATGAGAAAGCTCATCTTGACAAAGCTATCGCCGCTTTCATCAAAGTAGGCAAAGAAATGAAAGTTCTGAAATAATTTGGTTTTTACTATATCAAAGCGGGCCGGTTCTTATGAATCGACCCGTTTTTGTTTATGGGAAAAAAACATCAGGTGAATAAGCTTTCCCCGCTTGAAGATTAGAGGTCTGACAAGTGGAAAATGCTTCCGACGCATGCAGATTGGATTTCTGAACCGTCAGAAATGGTTTCGACACTCGACGGAAGTAGATTCGACGGAGTGAGAAATGCTTCCGACGCTCTACGAAAAGAATTTTGACGGTGTAGAAATAGTTCCGACGCTCAGGGAAGTAGATTTAACGGCTTGAAAATGCTTCCGACGCTCGACGAGAAGTAGATTGAACGGATTGAACCTCTAATCGACGCGTGAAGATTGGATTTTTACCGTTTAATATCTCCAGGAACCCAAATAATGCGTATATTTGACACTGAAATGGAAACACAAAAGAACACGTATTTATCATGACAACACGAAGAGATTTTCTCAAGATAGCTGGAGCGACAACTTTTATCGGTTGCGTCACTCCGCAAGCGGCATTTTCTGAATTGATGAAACAAAAGACGATGAAGAGAACTTTGCCTCGCTGGCGAGGTTTCAATCTTTTGGACTTCTTCTCTCCGACCAGATTCACCGGTAAGGAAAACAATCCGCGTTTCACCACGGAAGATGATTTGAAATGGATGCAGGATTGGGGTTTTGACTTCGTTCGCATTCCCATCGCATATCCTTCCTATCTCAAATTTGACAACAAAGGAGACAAAAATAAACACATCACAAAAGAGGAAGTGCTGGAATTCGACGATTTCGAGCTTGAACGCATTGACAATTTAGTCGAAATGGCTAACAAGCACGGACTTCATGTCAGTCTGAATCTCCATCGCGCTCCAGGTTTCTGCATCAATTCAGGCTTCTATGAGCCATACAATCTGTGGCGCGACGAAGATGCTCAACAAGCTCTTTACGCCCATTGGGGAATGTGGGCGAAACGATATAAAGGAATCTCAGCGAAAATGCTGAGTTTCGACCTGCTGAACGAACCCTGCGCTCCAGTTGACATGAACGACCAGTTTTCCAAGAAACCGCCGATTGAAGGGAATCTTTATCGCAAGGTCGCCAAAGGCTGCCTGGATGTAATTCTGAAAGAAAACAGTTCGCGAATAGTTGTTGCAGACGGAAATGGCGGTGGTTCTTATGTAACGCCTGAACTAACAGATTTGCCTCTTGGACAAAGTTGCAGAGGTTATTATCCACATTATATCTCACATTATCGCGCTCCTTGGGTTTGGAAAAATCCCGATGATTCTCCGGCAGTTGAATGGCCTGGCATAATCGATGGAAAGAAATTCAATCGCGAAGTGTTGGAAAAATTCTATAAACCTTGGATTAACCTTGCCAAGAGCGGGGTCGGCGTTCACTGCGGCGAATGCGGCTGTTACCACGAAACTCCACACGAGGTTTTTCTTAGATGGTTCGAAGACCAACTAAGTATCTTCACAGAAAACAAAATAGGTTATGCGCTTTGGAACTTCCGCGGCGATTTCGGCATCTTAGATTCTGGTCGCAAAGACGTACAATATAAAGATTGGTACGGACATCAGTTGGATGAAAAAATGCTGCAACTTTTGCAAAAGTATTAATCTGGTTCACAGAACTCATTAATTTATAAACGTTCAATTAATCAATACAAATGAAAAGAATATTTCTGATTATTTTAGCTTCTTTGTTGTTGTTCCAAAGTTCTCCACTAAAAGCTGCTGACGGTTATAAAAACCCAATTATCCCAGGGTATTATCCCGATCCGAGCGTGTGCAGAGTTGGTGACGATTACTATTTGGTAAACAGTAGCTTCGCCTACTTCCCCGGCGTTCCCATCTTCCACAGCAAAGATTTGATTAATTGGGAACAAATCGGTTATTGTCTGACTCGCGATTCTCAACTGCCATTGCCTAATGCCGGTGTTTCGGGCGGAATTTATGCTCCGACAATCCGCTACAATAACGGTTATTTCTACATGATTACAACCAACGTTACCAAAGGCGGCAATTTCATCGTCTACACGAAAGATCCTGCAAGCGAATGGTCAGAACCGATTTATGTGAAACAAGGCGGAATCGACCCTTCCCTATATTTCGAAGGTGACAAATGTTATCTTGTTTCAAATCCGAACGGAATTGTTCTGTCGGAAATAGACATCAAAACAGGTGCGCTTCTCTCCTCGCCTGTCACCATTTGGAGAGGAACAGGCGGCCGTCATCCTGAAGGTCCGCACATTTACAAGATAAACGACTGGTATTATCTGATGATTGCAGAAGGCGGAACAGAAATGGGTCACAAAGAAACCATTGCTCGCAGTCGGTCAATCGCGGGTCCATACGAAAGCAATCCAAACAATCCGATTCTGACGCAGTTTGACATGAAAAGTCAACGTAGTCCGATTCAAGGAACAGGTCATGCTGATTTAGTTCAAGCTAAAGATGGCTCATGGTGGCTTGTTTTCCTAGGCTTTCGTCCAATAGACAAACATCACTTCCTTGGTAGAGAAACTTTTATGGCTCCTGTCGAATGGAATTCTGATGGTTGGCCAGTTGTTAACAACGGCGAATCAATTCAAATCGACATGAAACATCAGACTCTGCCGTTAGTGCCTGTTGCAGCCAAAGACAGCATTGAACAATTCAATGAAAACAAACTGCCTTTCGAGTGGAACTATTTGCGCAATCCGAAACTGTCAAGTTATTCGCTTACACAGCATAAAGGCTTTCTGCGTCTCATCGCTGACACTGTCTCTTTAGACGATTTGGCTTCTCCAACGTTTGTCTGCCGCCGACAGCAACATTTCGATTTCAAAGCAGAAACAAAGATGCTATTTTCAAGCAAAACGAATGGAGATATTGCAGGTTTAACCGTTTTTATGAGCAATCGCTTCCATTACGATTTAGTTCTTGAAAAGAGCGGACCTAAGAATATACTGAAACTGATTCTTCACGTAGGAGAAATTAATCACGTTCAAAAAGCCATTGCTCTGAATACTTCTATGATTTATTTGCGTGTGACAGGCGACAAGAGCATGTATTATTTCTGGTATTCGCTTGATGGAAAACAATACAATTATCTGTCTAAAGCCGACACGAGATTGCTGAGCACTGAAACAGCAGGAGGATTCACAGGCATGATGATTGGTATGTTCGGTCAATCTGTTTCACAAGCACATCCGCTTGTTGCCGATTACGATTGGTTCGTTTACAGCGGCAAATAAAAGTGTTTGTTCATAGCATCTTTCAAAAATTGTATTGACAACATCAATATATCTATATATCTATTGACAAATTCTGTTTGATTGAATGATGATGAAATAATACTTTTGTATCGTCAAATAGCCAATTGAAATTTTCTCTTTTGAAAGGCATAAATATTAAGAATTATGGCAGTTAAAGTAGATAAGAACATTTGTCCTCACAATCATGTTTGTCCGCTAATAAAGATTTGTCCCGTTGAAGCTATTTCTCAAGGAGCAGATGGTTATCCTATAGTGGATGAAGATTTGTGCATCGAATGCGGAGCATGCGTTGATGCTTGTCCAATGAAAGCGATGAAATTCAACGAAGGCAATTAAAGGTATATTTCTATCGCGCAATGCAATTGTTTGAAATGAGACTGCAAGACTTCAGATAGAATCTCTGTCGCTCTTGTTCCTGTGCAATGTCCGGCATAAAGCATCATGTTAGGATATTTCTGAAGGATTGTTTTGGCAAGAAATTCGACATCATCTTCATCCGCTGACGACTCAAAATCGATCAGATGCAATCCTCCAACGAATGCAGCCACCTTATTTATACCAGTGGTTTGTATACAAGATTCAATGATGTTCAATATTCCACAATGAGAACACGAAGAAAGGATAACCAAACCTTTTGAAGTTACAATTGACAATGCAATTTCATCATCTGCACAATATGAAGATTCCCTATCTTGAACACTAATAGTTAAAAACTTATTTCCCTTTGGAAGTGGATTTGCAAAGACTTTATTGAAAATCAAATAAAGTTGTGGAGTAAGTTGTATGTCTTCTCTGAGAAAAACGATTCTAGAAAGATTAGCTTTAAGTGTTTCAATATCGGGACTCAAATCTTTAGGTCGACTCGAATGGCGATAGGAAAAATATTTATAACGCATTATCCTCTCCGAAGCATATACTTTTGCTTTAGAATTCTTCTGAAAAAAAGAATTCAAACCTCCGGTATGATCGACATGACCGTGAGATAAAAACAGATAATCAATATTCGATACATTAACGCCTAACTTTAAGGCATTTTCGGACCAATGTTCAGTCGCTCCGACATCAAGAAGACAATGCAAATCATTCTCTTCGAAATAAACCGACAAACCATGTTCAGAAAACAGATTCGGCTGAGAGATGGATTTCTGGTTATCAATTAAAACTACAATTTTCATTATGGAATTTCCAAATCATCCTTTGAAGGCAAAGCCGGGAATTGAGCGTGCGGCTCTGTCTGATACCAAAAGACTGTCGATGAAATATCGGATTTCTGAGCATTGTAGCGGCCACCGCTGCGCCATCCCAAATCCTGAATAGTCACTTTTAATTCTTTGTTGAAACGAATCGGATCCATGATGTGCCACCGATAAAGGCCGAAAGAAGTCACTGCACGATAAAGTCCATCAGGACGAATGACTTGCACAAGACCAGAATAAGGTGTTGTAAATTCCTGATAGCGATGCTCAGCATTGTTCTCGAAATTATAGGAACCGCAGAAATAATCTTCTGTTCCTGTTCCGCAAATCGTCGGATATTCTTTATCGTTATCGAGGTAAAACTTGATCTCGCCTTCTCCCCACCATCCATTGTCGTTCACTCGCCAAGCAAGATAAGTTCCGACATATTGACCTTTGCCCTTGATTCCGTCAACCAATGTGTGAAGAGAACCTTGTGTCGGATTGGAACGACGGAACTGTGCATGAAAATAGGCTTCATCAGAAGGGATATCTGTTAATGTGTAATTTACCTGATAATATAAGGTCATCTTATTCGTGTCAATATTTTCCATCGTAATGCGAGCTTTCTTGCGGAAAGGCATTTGCCAATAACAATTGAACGCGCGTCCTGGATTAACGCAAACTGCCAAAGAATTCAACTGTGCATAAGTATTATACGCACATGCGAAGAAATCTCCAATCGGACATTCAACGGAAGGCGTTTTCTCATCATCCCAATATATGCGTATAATCGAAAAGCGCCAATTACCTGTCGGAGTCATCCATATCTGTTGAATCGCACCGGAACCGTTTATCTCAGCGATAGTAATAGTTTCACCCGGATTGATATTAACAAACGGATTAACCTTCCAACCTTTACCCAAATCTCTTGAAGCCGCCCATGCGTTCGCTGTGTTTCGTTGGTCTTTATCCTTTGGATCGGCCATTGCACCTTTGCCAGGTTCGCCAGTAAAATTCTCGGGACTAATCGAACGTGTTTGTGCATTTGACAAACGCGACAGATTACCCATATTCATGCCTAATCCGTTGAACGGATAATTATTCTGTGCTTCAGAATTCTCAGCCAATAACAGACATAAAACAAATGTGAAGGAAAAAAGAAGAACCTTACCTGGAACTGCGATAATAGTTGCTTTCATGTTATTGAATTTTAGGTTTAAAAATTACAGGTAACTTTTCAATGATGAAGAACTACCATAATTGCAAATTTAGTTCTTTTCTTTTGATTTAAAATATATATCCCTTTATAATTATTTTCTTTGCAAACAAAAACAATCGACAATGGAATTCAATCACGACTTGAAAAATCACAGAGTTTCTGCAGCCATTGATGGAGAAACAGCCTTTGTTGAATATGAATTGGAAGAAGGGGAACTCAACATCCTACACACTTATGTTCCGTCACCACTTGAAGGCAAAGGCTACGCTTCTGAATTAGTGGAATTCGTTTATGATTTTGCTTTAAGTCAAAACTTAAAACCCGCTGCAACCTGCTCCTATGCTGCCAAATGGTTGCAAAGACATCCAGAATATAGCAAATAGAAAGCGTTTATTACAAAGAAACTGTTGAACTGCCAGAAAGAATCCGACAGAACAACTGTTTGAGATAAACAAGGACGCAAAATTAATATTTCGTATTTTCTGGATCGAAGTTGGTCCAACCATCAAGCCATGTATCGTTGGCACCGAAGGCTCCGATATAGGATACTTTCGTAAAACTGCTCAGCAATGAGTTACTGAAAGAAGCAGCATTCAGCAACGGACTTCCTGCCTGCGGACGGAACGGAACGCCGGCGTTAACACCGTCTGTAAGATTCCAACTTGAAGCTGAATCCATAACCTTGACACTCGGCTGTGCAAGCAACCATGTAGAAGAGAAGGATTTCTTTGATTGGTCATAAGTAATCGGGCTAACCCAAGAAGTAATTAATTGATCAACGTATGACTTGTTAGCATCTGAACCAGTAATTCCAAGAGCAGCGAACCAAACATTTTGGACATTGAGAAGCCCTTTTGTAGCTGATGTCTGTGTATCACCCTTTTCTCCATCAAGAATTATGCCGATAGGCCAACCTACAACAATCGAATTAAAGCAAGAGAGTCTGGAAGCACGACGAATATGCATGGCTGTCTGATACTTACCTAAAGCGGAACCATTGTTAGGATTGAATGTTCCTCCAGTAATATAGTCGGTTGTGTTTGTAAATCCGTCACGGCCCATCGGACCGATAAAAGTAATATTGCTGAAGACTGCTTTCGTATAAGGCTCAATTAAATCACCTCCTGCATCGTTATCACTCTCAAAACCATTGGATTGAGATTGGTCAGCAATGCGCGGGTTGCGAATACCAAGACCAAACTGAACGTTTCCACTGAAACCGTTATCAGTATCAAAATCATCATCCCAACCACAGAAGGCGACAAGATGATTGCAATTGACTGTTCCTCCAAACCATTCGAACGAATCGTCATTGCTGTAAGAAACCTGAACATGATCTATTTGCGTGCCGTTGCCAATAGAGCCCATAGTCAAACCATTGATTTCCTTGTCTTTTTGGAAAGGATAACCAGCGAACTCAATCCTGACATAACTTAGAATTCCCGAATTATCAGCAGCATTCGAACCACCGTGATGTGTGCGCGGTCCACCTTCAATCTGCTGGTCGTTGTTCTGATTGTTCGGAGCTTTACCGCAAAGGATAATGCCGCCCCAATCGCCTGGTTTACGAGAACCTGCAGGCTGTGCGGATGTAAAAACGATAGGTGATGAAGTTGTGCCTTGTGCAATCAGCTTACCACCGCGTTCTGTAATCAGAGCCGCCATAGTTTTCTTATCGCCCTTAATAATCGTTCCTGGTTCAATTGTCAAAGTAGAACCATCAGCAATATAAATCCAACCTTTTAAATAATATGTTCCTTTCTTGATAGTCTGTGTTCCTTTGAATACTAATTCAGAATCTCCATTACCTATCGTGTCACGATTCGCTCCGAAAAGAATGTCATTTACACTCTTCAGTCCGCCGTCGGTTCCCCAAACGCGTTCAACCGTCGGCTCTGGCGTCGGATTCGAATCGTCATCTTTACTACACGAAACGAATTGTAAGCAGATAGCCATTACAACGGCAAAAGCTAATAATTTTCTCATACTCATTTCTTTCTTTAATTGATTAAACATCTGATTTATTATTTAGAAGATATAACTCAAACTCATATTGAAATTCCGTCCCGGAGAATACTGACGTGTGATTTGTTCGACTGTTTTTTTTGTTTCATTGATTGTCACTTTGGCGAACTGTTTGCATGTCACTTTCTCAGCCAACAAATCCCGCACAGATAAACGCGTTTCCCAATGTCTTCCAAATTTCTTCGAGAAATTCAGGTCGATGGCATTGCGTGGCATTTCGTATGAATCGGGAATGCGTGAGTTGTCGTCAACGGTTGTTCCTTGAGAGCGACCAACTCCTATAATTCTTTTACCGATACGATTGTAGAGAAGCCCAACATTTATCTGCGATTTGTCATTATTGTAGAAGATGCCTGTATTGATAAGATAAGGAGATTGACCTTGCATAGGCCGATTCTCATCTTTTGAACCTGGTTCAAAACGGACCTTGCTCTGAATAATCGAACCATTGAAACTTAGACTGAAATTCTTCAAACCAAGAAAACCGAGGTCTTTGCGGACGTCCAACTCAGCACCATAGTTGTCAGCTCCTTTTGCATTGATGAACGAATAAACAAGATCCGTTCCTCCTGAAACCGTGTAAGTCCATTCAATCGGGTCTTGAAAATTCTTATAGAAAAATGCAATACTGATTTGTTCTCCGTTTGAAGGATACCATTCATAACGCAAATCAACATTGTCTATATAAGCAGGTAACAACGAATAGTTGCCTTGAACATCTGACGCAAGATCGAAATCGTAGAAAACTGACGGCGAGAGTTCGCGAAACTCAGGCCGATTGACGCTCCGTCCATAACTTGCACGCAAAATATTTTTATCATCCAATTTGTAAGACAGATTGACAGAAGGGAACAAATCGTTGTTATCATAGTTGTTGTTCGAAGGACTCTTCTCATACTTTCTTAAGTTTCGTACAATTTCCATACGATTGTGTTCGAAGCGAAGACCTGCATAAACGTCCAGTTTTCCGAAAGGCAAATCCAAAGCTGCATAACCGGCATAGAGCTGATTGTGTCCGTCGTAGCAGTTAGTCCAATTCACCTGTTCCAGCATATAGAGTTTGTCAAGGCTATAGTTTTCATCACGAAGTAATTGTGTAGGAAGATCGAAGTTCCTAAAACCATTAGGAAGTGTATTATCAGCTGCATTCCACGTATAAATAAATTCACGTGTTGAATACCGTCGCGTACGATATTCGCCATAAGCTCCAACTTTGAGTGTAGGATTGAAAGAAGCGAATTTAAATGGTTGAACCCAATTTACATTTGCAGAAAAGATATGTTCATCAAGTCTAGTAAATTCACGATTGATGTCATTTCCTGTAGCCAAGGCTAATGTGCCATCTGAAGTTTCCGAGTCGTCAATTAAATAACGACGTCTGTCAGGAAAATTACGGTTGGCATAAGCATAACCGGCACTCCAATCCAAACGACTATCGTCTTTAAATGCATACTTTCCTGTAAACTGTCCATTATAGGTCGTACGACTGTTATAATAATATTCAGCACTTTGTTCTTGATTGTTCTGAGCACTGATTCCTTCACGGGAAGTGTAGCGCGACTTGCCCAACTGATTGAAGATGTTCTTGAATTCATATCGTGTATTTCCTGACGGTGTTATGAAAGTCATATTGAACATTGCACCGAGCCGCACGTCGTGATTGTATTGATTGTCTATGCTATGACGAAGATAATTGCTACGGTCGTGCGTCGTATCGTAACCGCCAAAAAGCGAATTCTCCATCTTTTCATAAGTTTTGTAATAATTCCCATAGTTGAGAGAACCGATGTATGCAAAGGTTGACCCTGAGGAAAACTCTTTTCTGCGTGCTAAATCCAAATTAAAGTTCAGATCAGCCAATGGCTTCATGTTTTTCACTGTCCAATCATTGTTGAAACCGTTCCCTAAAAGACTGACGCTATTGTCCACACCGTTGAAGCCCTTCAATGACGAATGAATTCCGCCGCTCAATGAACGAAGTCCATTGTCGAAGCCAAGGAAATCCGTTGCACTTCCTTTGTTATAACTGAAATTCTGAAAATGCGTCTTATCGTTAAAACTTGAACCTAAACTTAAACGCATATTGTTGTATGATGGAATGTCTTTTGTCTGTATCAGAATGAAGCCGCCTGTGAAGTCAGCCGGATATTCGGGTGCCGGACTTTTCACAATCACAATATTGTCGAGCTGTGATGAAGGTATGATATCGAACGAGAATGCACGCGCATCAGCTTCACTGCTTGGCACCGCACCGTTATTTATCCAAACATTATTATATCGCTGCGATAATCCCCGCACCATTACAAACTTCTCCTCAATCAAACTAACCCCTGGAATACGACGAATCACTTCCGAAGCATCTTTGTCTTGCGTGCGAGTAATCTGCTGTGCTGAAACTCCAGTCTGAATCACAAGACTTTGACGTTGTGCCGTGAGTAAAGCTGTTTCTGTATTTTTCTTTGCTTGACCTTTAACTGTCACTTCCTTCAAATTCTGCGTATTGCTTGAAAGAGCGACATTCAGCGTCATTGTTTCATCAGCGCCAAGCTTGACAGACCGTTTTTCTGTTTTATATGAAACATATGAATACTCAACTGAATAATTCCCGGCAGTAAGTTCTATTTGATACTCTCCGTTAACATCAGAAACAACGCCCTTTGTCGTTCCAGAAATCACAACGGCTGCGCCTATAAGAGGCTCCTTCGTAATAGCATCGGTAATTTTTCCTTTAATTATACCTGCATGAAGATTTGTTGAAACAAACAGAAGAGTAATAATGAAAGCGGGAATTTTCTCTCTGAAGCTTCTTTTGTTAAGTCCTTTTGTCATGTTGCGTGTCCTTTAATTATTTCGGTGCAAAATTCACGGTAAATAATTACAGACTTATGACAGAAAAATGAGGAGAATGTGAACGATGTGAAGCGATTGTTACAATCAAATAATAAAGGTATTAAGAGACGCCTTCTTTATCCATAAAAAAACAGGTGACAAATCCATCAGATTGTCACCTGTTTGAAATTGATTCAAAAAAATAGAATGATTTAATTGGCCAACAGAATGTTTAACTTATAAAAAACAGGTATTTCATCTATGTGAACAAATCGTTCAAAGCTTCGCTCATGCTCGGATGAGTAAAAACAAAATCACGTAAAACAGTTGCTGGAAGGTTATTCTTCATGACAAGAGCAACAATATTAATTATCTCACTTGCTTCAGGACAGAACAAAGTACATCCGAGAATCCTCTGAGTATCAGGCTCCACTAAGGCTTTCAAAAAACCGTCTGTCTCACTTAGTGTCTTTGCACGAGGAATTGCAGCAACGGGCAATTTCTTAACCAAGAACTTCAATCCTTTAGCATTTGCTTCGTCTTCATTCAAACCGATTCGTGCCAACGGTGGATCAATAAATACGGAATAAACAATAGGATTACGGTCAGATGTAGTTCGAGTATGTTCACCAAACAAGTCTTCACGAACGATGCGATAGTCATCAAGAGAAACATAGGTGAACTGCAAGCCGCCTTTCACATCACCCAGAGCACGCACAGAAGGATTTGTTGTCACCAAATGTTCATCGACTATGATTGCTCCGCGATTATCTGTCTGAATTCCAGCGGCAGCAAGATTGAGCGAAGAAGTTGCCGGCCGACGACCAGTTGCAAGCAACACTGCATCAGCTTTGAAAATGACAAATTCATTAGTCTTTGCATCTTGATATGTCACAATTGCTTCTTTTTCATTTTGCTCAATAGATTGAACCTTTGCATTCATATAAAATGAAACGCCTTTTTTCTCCAAACGTGCTTTTACAGCTTCTGCGACGTCGCTATCTTCACGGGCAATAAGTTTGTCGCTGCCTTCAAGCACAGTAACTTGAGAGCCGAAGGATGAAAACATTGAAGCGAATTCCAAACCAATATAACCGCCACCAACAATCAGAAGTCGCTTGGGAAGTTCATTGAGTTCCAACATTGAAGTGCTTGTAAACACAAATCGATTGCCTTCAACACCTTTAATTGACGGAATAATAGTTTCTGCACCAGTATTGATGAATATCTGCGGTGCTTGAAGAGAGAATGTTTCTGCTTCAGTACGTACTGAAACTGTATCAGCTGATACGAATGAAGCTTCGCCTGTGAAAACGGTAATATTTGGATTGTTTGCAAGATTATCATAATTCTTACCACGAAGAGTCGAAGTCACATTCTCTTTGATTGAAATCGCACGGCGATAAAAATCTCGCTGTTCTTCAAATGTCTTGTCACCTCCACATGATGCAAGTTTTGCTTGATTTACAAGAGTTTTCGTCGGGATGCAACCAATATTAATACACGTTCCACCATACATCTTATTGGAGCGTTCGACCATTGCAACTTTATAGCCGCGTTTACCCAAATCTGCAGCCAACGTCTTTCCTCCTTTGCCAAATCCGATAATAATTACATCAAATTTTCTTGTTTCCATTTTATACTGATATTATTGCCTTAATTTCTGTGACAAAGGTCGCCTCTTTTTACAACCCTACAAATAGCAATAATGCACTAAAAGATGGCAATTTTTCCTATAGTATCAATAACAAACGAAGAAAGAATATTTTCCCTTCTGATAATGTTTCTTACCACTTGTTATCTTCTGCAATTCTTTGTTCGTCAACCAGTATTTTGTCGGAACAAAAAACAGATAAGGCTTTGAAACCTGTGATAATAGCTCAGGATTTGGTTTTGGAATCTCTGTAACTGGCATATCCAGGTAATAATCCATTGCATTTGCATTCTTGATATGATAACTATAGTAGCAATAAATATTGTTTTCCTTGGCTAAAGAGGTGACATTTTTGGCTAATTGGGAATAACCGATGTCATCATTCAAATTCGGCAAAGAACCGCTTGCTACAAACAGCGCAAACATGGTTGCCAGACATATCATTCGAATATTCTTTACCATAAAGACCGACTCATGCGGTTGTCCGTAAACATCAACGTCATGTTTAATACTGTTTATTGTTTTGATTAGTTGGACCAACATCACAACTCCGCCAAAGGATAAAATTGCAGTGGCAGCATAAATAAACGGGTTCTGCCAAGTTGGTAGTAAACGAAGATTTCTCATTATCAACATAGCAGGCAGACTAAGAGTAAAGCACAATGCCGGTAAAAACAGACCAACAATCGGTCCTGTCTCATTTTCTGTTTGTTTCATCAATGAAGCAACTAAAAAGACAATAAAAGGATATGCAGGAAGCAGATAGATTTCAATCTTAGAACTGATGCACGATAAAAGGACAAATGTCACTACAAAAACCGTCAGAAAAAAACGTTGTATCGGATGAACAATAAGTTTCTTTTTTATTCCTTCATAAATGACACAAATATAGAGAATTATCCATGGGGCCATACTATAAATCACAGCATAGAAATAATAGAAGAAACCTGTACGATGGGCAAACGCTTTATAAGCACGGCCAAAAGTCTGATGAAACAACAAATTATATAAATAGGTTTTGCCGCCTTCAATAAAGACCATCATAAACCAAAGGAAACAAAAGGCAACTAAAATAGCCCATGTTTTCCAACCCAAATAATATTTGAGTTGTTTGGTTTTCTTCTCTACAATAAGAAAAACGAAAATGGATAGTACTGGGATAAGCAATCCAAGCGGTCCTTTAGTGAACACAGCAAGAAAAATATAAAAAGGAAACAGAAACTGACGCTTAACGGTTATGCCATCGGTGTACATCTTATAAAAAGTGTATAGCGCAAGAACAATGAACATTGACATCAGCATATCCATTCTGACAATAACGGTTGAACCGATGAACAAACCAGTTGTAAGCAACAGCCATTGTCCTGAAGTACGATATTTTATATCAATTATCGGCGTACACCATTTATCCATAATATAAAGAATAACGAAAGCAGGAACGATTGAGAAGATTCCCATCCAAAGCATGCAATGACTATTCCAGAATTTTTCCCCTAACATTATCAGCCAAATATAAAGAGGCGGCTTATCGGCATAAATTGCACCATGATTGTAGAAAGCAAATAAATTACCGTTCTGTAAAGCTTGGTCGGCAATACTGAGATATGTCAATTCATTCCCTTTAGCGAAATCTCTCATTAGAAAGATAGGGAGCAACGCTAAAAGCCAGAATACATATTTGGTGTAATTTATCGTTTTCTGCATGGGAACATCCTTTTATAAAACACTGCAAAGGTGCATAAATAGAATGTTCTAAAGTGTTCCGAATAGAGTGATTATTGTTCTTTATCAAGGATTTGTAAATTCAAAAATTATTACTATATTTGCATAATGGTAAAGCGTTCATTCTAATAAAGTAAGATATGTTATGGCAACAGATATACAATTAAGCAAAAAGGAAATGAAAGATTTCGTCAAGTTTCAACAAGACGAAATCAATGCCACTGAAATCTATCATAGATTAGGTATGTTGGCAAAATCAGAAAACAACCGCAAGGTTTTAATCGAGATGTCGAACGAAGAGCACGGACACTATACATTCATTTCAAAATACACAAAAAAGGAGATGAAGTACAATCCATTTAAAGTCAACTTAGTCTGTCTTCTCGCACACATTTTCGGACTGATGTTCGTACTCAAAATGCTCGAAAAAGATGAAAGTCTTGGCGTTGAAAGCTATAAAAATTATGAGCAACTTGCTGCTTTTGCAAAAACTGAAGATGAACATGAAGACCAATTGCTTGACATGATTGATGAAAACATGTTGAAATATATGGGTTCAATTGTTCTAGGATTGAACGATGCCTTGGTTGAATTTACCGGAGCTTTAGCTGGATACACACTTGCGTTGAGCAATTGCGGACTTGTTGCATTAACAGGAAGCATCACTGGAATCGCAGCTGCTTTAAGCATGGGCTCATCGGAATATCTTTCCACAAAATCTGATACGGGCGACTCGAAACATGCATTGCGATCGGCAATGTACACAAGCATCGCTTATTTAGTTACTGTTTTCGTACTTATCGCTCCTTATATTTGGATACCGAATGCACTTATCGCATCGATTGTAATGTTGATTATGGCAATCGCCATCATCGCCATTTTCAATTTTTACTACACAGTTGTACGCAACGAAAAATTCAAACGCCGTTTCATTGAAATGGCAATCATCAGTTTCTCGGTCGCATTGTTGAGTTTCATCATTGGATATCTTTTGAAAGAATTCACTGGAATAGAAGGATAATCATTAAAAATCAAGAATATGTTCAGAGAAATGCGTCGCATCAAACAGCAGTTGCCTACTGACGAAAGTTTAGCCATTCTTAAACGGATGACTTCAGGAGTATTGGCTCTCAGTGGAGACGATGATTATCCTTACGCTTTGCCAATCAGCTATGTTTATTTCGACAATAAAATCTTCTTTCATTGTGCAGCATCAGGACACAAAATCGATGCTATCAAACGGAATGAAAAAGTATCGTTCTGCGTGATAGAAAAAGACGAAATCATTCCTGATGATTTCACTACTCATTTTCGGAGTGTCATTGTCTTCGGTAAAGCTCATATCATTGAAGACGATGCAGATAGAATGAAGGCAATCAAAATTTTGTGCGACAAATATTCCCCAGACAGAGAAGAAGGCTTCAAAAAAGAGATTGAAAAGGGATTTAATCGGGTTTGTATGGTTGAATTGAATATCGAACACATAACAGGAAAAGAAGCTCTTGAACTGACAAAAAAAGATATGGACAAGTGTGATATTAAACCATAAACTAAATAGTTAGAAATTTAATTCCATTTTCAGAAATAAATTATATCTTTGCGTCAAAATTACACAACACAGACATGGAAAAGGAAAACGAATTGAAGTATAAATATAAATATCCTCATCCAGCAGTCACTTGCGACTGTGTCGTTTTTGGATTCGACGGCAAACAACTCAACATATTGCTAATAAAGCGCGGACTTGAGCCATACAAAGGAGAATGGGCTCTTCCTGGCGGTTTTGTCCGCATAGACGAAAGCTGTGAAAATTGTGCAATGCGAGAACTGAAAGAAGAAACGAATATGGATAATGATTATCTGCGTCAGTTTGGAACTTTCAGTGAACCAAAAAGAGATCCTCGCGAACGGGTTATTACAGTTGCTTATTACGCATTGGTAAGTCAAAGCAAATTCAATATTATTGGTGGAGATGATGCAGTCGATGCACAATGGTTTTCTGTTAAGAATCTTCCATATTTAGCCTTCGACCATTCGCAAATCTTATCTAAAGCTCGGCAACAGCTAAAAGAAGACCTTCATTTCCGTCCAGTCGGCATTCATCTTCTCGACGAACTCTTTACAATGACGGAACTTCAGAACCTTTTCGAAAGCATCCTTGAAGAGAGATTCGACCGACGCAATTTTTATAAGAAAATGCATAGTCTTGGCATTGTAAGTGAAGTCAATGAAGAGATAAAATCAAATGGCTTATTAGATATAATGTATGATGTTAAATTGAGTGAATGTGCTCCAAAATCTTCACCTATTACTGGAAATTCATTCTTTAGTAAAGTTGCATCTAAATTCGAAAAGTCGGGATGTTCTTCGTTAGTTAATGATTCAAATTTAGGAAACCTACAATCTGACGAAGACAGATATGATAGTTTAGAAAACGATAGCTCACAAAGAAGCTCAAGGTCTGGAAGAGCCTCTACTCTCCTATCATTCAACAAGAAACGCTTCGAAGAAATACTTAAGAAGAAGTCGGGAGAATTTCCTCTATAGTTAAACTTGTTTAAATGCGTAATTTTTACACAAAAATATTTTGTGCGTAAAAAATACACATATATCTTTGCGTCAGTTTTACACAATTAAACATCGCAAAGATATGGAAAAACTCAGTATTTACAATTTGATTATTCTTGACGAGAGCGGAAGTATGGAATGCATCAAGAAACAAGCTCTCAGCGGACTGAACGAAACAATTCAGACTATTTGTGCTGCAACAAAAGAAGACACGGACCAAACACAGAAAGTAACTTTGATCTCATTTAATTCAGAACATCAAAACTACATTTACGACCAGTTAGAAGCGGCCAAATGTCACACTATCACTCAAAAAGATTATGTACCTGACGGCTGCACGCCTCTTTTTGACGCTATGGGGAATGCATTTGTTAAATTGAAAAAGGAACTGAAATCAGATGAAAACTATCGCGTGCTGGTGACAGTAATTACCGACGGAATGGAAAATGCTTCAAGAGAGTATAGCGTTGATTCAATTGGACTTATAATAGATGCGCTGAAAAAAGACAATTGGATTTTCTCATACATCGGAGCAAACCAAGATGCAGTTGAAGAAGCACGAAAAATGAACATCGGGAATTCAATGAATTGGGTTGCGGATGCAAAAGGAACTGCTGATATGCTAGCTGCCGAACGTACCTCAAGAACAAAATTCTACAAACGTGTTAGAAAAGAATCTTCAGAAGATCTTAACAAGAGTTTGTTTTAAACACAAAAGAAAAAACCACAACCAGAAAATTACTTCAATAGGGTAATATGAAAGCGAAGGACAAATCCAGGCGATTTGTCCTTTCTTTTTATTCTAGAAATCAATCTGCATACGAAGATTAGAGATAAAAAAATAAAATATCTAATCTGCATGCGAAGATTGCTCCAGAAAAAATAAAACGTCTAATCTGCACGTGAAGATTGCTCCAGAAAAAATAAAACGTCTAATCTGCATGTGAAGATTGCTCCAGAAAAAATAAAACGTCTAATCTGCATGTGAAGATTGCTCCAAAAAAAATAAAACGTCTAATCTGCATGTGAAGATTGCTCCAGAAAAAATAAAATGTCTAATCTGCATGTGAAGATTGCTCCAGAAAAAATAAAACGTCTAATCTGCATGTGAAGATTGCTCCAGAAAAAATAAAACGTCTAATCTGCATGCAAAGATTGCATTTCGGACGAATTGAACCTCTAATCTACAAGGTGCGGAAAGATATTTAATAAAAAAACGTCATCAAGAGGCATGAATGTCAGTGATTATAGTTTTTGAACATTTCTTCAACGATGGATTTTATGTCGTAACGAAGACTTTCGGGTTTTAAAACCTCGAACGGATATTCATTTCCCCGTTCGAGGATGTAAAATAAGTGATTCCCCCAAAAATTTCTCATTCTGTCTGATTTGCCAAATAGCCAATTCTCGGCAGACGCTTTTGTCTGTCGAACAACTCACCGTCGCAGTAGCTGCGCAAGGTTTCCAAAGAGATATTGTCGCCATTGATAATTTCGTCGACAGCTATCTTGCGGGCAATGTTTTCAATCTGACCACCGCTGAATTCATATTTCGACGCTAGAACTCGCACATCGGATTCGCTTAGCGTCGGAATCATCGAATGCCAGATAGAGCACATGGCTTCCAGGTTGGGTTTTCTGAAAAGTATCTTGTAGATGAAACGACGCTCGAAAGCCTTATCCATGTTTTGGGTAAAATTGGTTGTAGCAATCATGATGCCTTCCAGATTCTCCATCTCTTGGAGGATGATGTTCTGGATAGAGTTCTCCATCTTGTCGACAGCTCTTTGGACATCAGCCTGACGGCGACTGATAATAGCGTCAGCTTCATTGAACAAGAGAATCGGCGCAACTTCTGAGGTTGCAACCAATCGGCGATATTTGTCGAAAAGCGCTTTCACGTTCTTCTCGCTCTCGCCGACCCAACTGCTCTTAAGCTGGGAATAATTGACTTGCAAGATGTTGCGGCCAGTTTGTTTGGCCAACTGATATACTGTTTCCGTCTTGCCAGTTCCTGGAGCGCCATAGAACAGACATGCAAAACCTTTGCGCATGCCGCGTTTCGACATTCGTTCGCAGACTTCCTTAAATTGATCAGGATGCAGCAACTGCGCAAGTTTCTCGACTGATTTTTTTTCCTCTTCGTTGTAGAAAAGCTCCTTTTTCGGCAAATTGGAGGTTTCAATCAGTTGTTTATCAACCACCTCAGGCGCAACGACTATGTTCAGTTCCGAAAGCAACTCTTTCTTTGCAAAATCAGTCAACTTAAAAGAATTGCGGTCGGTAAACCCTCCGACGTTAGAATATTCGACCAGATTAAATGAAAACAATTTGTTAGAGCCATCCGATAAACCTCTGCTTATCATCTGTTCTCTTATTTTGTTTTCGAGCAAGTCTTTATAATCCCATGGTTGAATATGGTCATCTGCTTCCTCGACAAACTGAATACAAAAAAATATGAGCAAAATCTTAATATCATCACCCGAAATCTTGAAATTCTCAAGCTTGCGGACAAACAACAGGTGTTTGTTCTGGAGAAGAAGCAGATTCACTTCTTCGACAAACATCGTGTAAGTAAATGAATTGTTCATTTTCTGTTCGAACAACTCCGACAGAGCAATAAAGAAATCTTCAATATTCAGATTCGACTGTTTTTTCGGTTTATAAGCTTTGTTCTGTTTCAAAGCTTCGAGAACACGATTGGGAACTGAATATCCGATGCTTCCGTTTGGTTCGCCATTCCCCCAAAGCAGTCTTTTCTTCAACAAAACATCAATGTCTTTTGCATATCTGATAATTCTGACAGGCCGACAGCTGAAGTGTTCAGCGAGGTCACTGTATTCGATATGCGGATCATCACTTTTGTCGACAAAGACAGAAAAGAGGATAGCCTGCATCGGTGTGACGTGAAGCTTCTTTGAAACATAAACAATGCTCTCTTCTGCCGCAACAAATAGCGAATCTCCCAGATTGGAGCCGGCCGACATCTCAACAATCAGTTCGATTGCAGTCAGAAGATCAAGCTCTTTGTGGTTAATAGTCTTTGGTTGGCTTTCGTTTTTCATAATTACTTTCTCTTTTTTTTCTGGAGTTTTCTTCATGCTTTTATTATTTTTATGGTACAAATTTCGACTTCCGTTATGCCAAATCTTGGCATTTCAAGTTTAATTATTTTCATTGTACAATAGTAGAAAACTGCTGTGCATTCTATGTGCACAAAACATTAATAAATAAAAAGCAGTCTTTTCATTATCTGAAAAGACTGCTTTTATAAATGTATTGATAAGTTTTGATTTGCAGAATATGCCTGATTAACTCATTGTACAAAGTTAGCAGATTTGAATTGTAATCCCATATTGTAAAAGATAAAGGAATAAATATCAGCCATTTCCTCAAGTGCTTTGCCAATTGGTTTGCCACCGCCATGACCCGCTTTGCTGTCGATACGAATCAATGTAGGATTAAATCCGTCGTTGCAATCTTGAAGAGTTGCGGCAAATTTAAATGAATGTGCAGGAACGACGCGGTCGTCGTGGTCAGCCGTTGTAACAAGCGTGGCCGGATAGCGGACACCTTTCTTCAAGTTGTGCAAAGGAGAATAACCTTTCAAATATTCAAACATCTCCTTGCTGTCAGCACTTGTTCCATAATCGGAAGCCCAATTCCATCCGATTGTGAATTTATGATAGCGCAGCATGTCCATCACTCCGACTTGTGCTATTGCAACACGATAAAGATCAGGCCGCTGAGTCATGCATGCTCCGACAAGCAATCCGCCATTCGAACCGCCCATAATCGCAATCTTGCTCTTGTTCGTATATTTGTTGGCAATAAGATATTCAGCAGCAGCAATAAAATCGTCAAACACATTCTGTTTGTGCAGCTTTGTTCCTGCAAGATGCCATTTCTCACCATATTCATATCCTCCTCTAAGATTGACCTGCACATAAATGCCGTCATTTTCGAGTAATGGCAAGCGCATTGAACTAAAAGAAGGATTAAGGCTAATTGCAAATCCGCCATATCCATAAATAAGCACCGGATTTTTACCATCACGCTTCATTCCTTTCTTATAAGTCAAGAACATCGGAATCTTGGTTCCGTCTTTACTCGGATAGAACACTTGTTCTGTTATGTAATCATCAGGATTAAAAGCCACTTTTGGCGAGAGATAAAGTGTACTATTGTCTTTATCTATGTCATATTTATAAATCCTTCCGGGAATGGTAAATGAACTGAAATTGTAGAAACAATCCTTCTCATCTTTTACTCCACTGAAACCGACCGAGCCCAACGAAGGCAGCTTTATTTCATGCTCCACCTTTCCGTCGAGCGAATATACATAAGCATGGTCCGAAGCATCTTTGCTATAAGTGATGAAAAGCTTTCCGCCGATGATTTCCGCGCTCGAAAGCACATTTTCTGTTTCAGGAACAAGAACCTGCCAATCTTTCATAGCCGGATGATTGACATCGGTTATCATGATACGGTTCTTTGGAGCTCCGATGTTTGTAAGAATGAATATCTTGGAACCGATATTGTCAAACGGCGAATAAGTATAATTCATGTCTGTTGTGGCTTGTACAAATTCTGCATCCGGCTTCGTAAGGTCTTTGATATAAATATTGTTTCCGCTGCCCTCGCCACTCTCAACCAAAAACATCATTGTTTCGTCCTTGTTCACATCAATCGTATAGAAACGTTTTGGATGTTCAAGATTCTGATAGTAAAGTTTATCTTCAGATTGCGGCGTACCGATTTTATGGAAATAGATTTTTATACCTTGATTCATATTAGAAAATTCCTTACCTTTTTCGGGAGCATCGTATGCACTATAATAAAAGCCGTCACCTTGCCACGAGGCGCCAGAAAACTTTGCCCAAACGATGTGGTCGTCGAGCTGACGGCCGGTTGCAACATCGATAACATAGATTTCTTGCCAATCAGAACCGCTGCGTGAAATTATATATGACGCATATTTTCCGTCGTGAGAAAAGCTCAAGCCTTTCAGAGCCACTGTCCCATCGGTCGAGAGTTTGTTGACATCGAAGAAGACTCGCGCTTTACCTCCAAGCGAATCCTGGACATAAAGGACAGACTGATTCTGCAGTCCGCTATTCTTATAGAAATAATATTTGCCGAACTTTTTGAACGGAATGCCAATCTTTTCATAATTGCTTAGTGCAGAGAGACGACTCAAAATATTATTTCGATAGGGAATCTTACTTAAATATTTCTGAGTCACTTCATTCTCAGCCTTAACCCATTTAGCGGTAGCCGCGCTTGTATCGTTCTCAAGCCAGCGATAAGGTTCGGGCACTTTCACGCCAAAATATTCGTCCACGACATTTCCTTTTGTTGCTTTAGGATATGTAATCTTGTGAGATTGAGCAAAACAACTCACTGCAAATAAGCTAAATGTAATAGCCATCAGTATTTTCTTATTCATATTAGGAACCATTTAATAGCGTAAAAATAGACATAATTTTCTTTAATCCTCTGGAAATTCAATAATTTTTCTTTTACGTGTTGAATATAAGAAAGAAAACACTATATTTGTCACGGTTTAACTTTAAAAGGAATTTACTATGGGATGGTTAGTATTTATTATCGTCGGCTGTCTTGCTGGCTTTATTGCTGGTAAACTGATGCGCGGCGGAGGCTTCGGCCTTATTATCAATTTGATTTTAGGTATCGTCGGCGGCCTTGTTGGTGGCTGGGTTTTGAGTTGGTTTGGCGTTGCTTGGGGCGGCTTTTGGGGCTCTTTGGCAACTTCCATTATCGGCGCAGTAATCGTTTTGTGGATAGCTTCGCTATTCAAGAAATAGGCAGATAACAACTGATATTCGAAAGGCTATGCTAATCAACTTAGTATAGCCTTTTTTATTGTTTATAGTTGAATCTCGTCAAAGGGACGAATCGTCTTTCTTATGTTTCGATTTCCGTGTATAGAGTTTCTTCGACCGATGAACTCTGTCGGTAGAATGAAAGCCAGGACCAAGTTTATCCTGTTCTTTCAGTCTTTCTCCCCGCTTGGCTGCTTTTACATAGTCAGCTAAAGTTATCTTTCCTATTACTTTTCGTGGTTTCATTTCTGTTTAATTTTCGACGAAGATAGTCATTTTATTCCATTCAAACAAAGAGCCGGATTCTTGAGTGAGTCCGGCTCTTATATCAATCATTCATAATATTCGCCGCACTATTTCACTTTAGTCGTCTTCCAAAGATTTCTCAGATATTTCTGAGTCTTGATAGCATAGTCCTTGTTTGAGCCGCTCATTTCGCACTCAATCGTAATGGCTCCCTTGAAATTGTATTTCTTCAATTGTTTAAAAACAGCTGGGAAATTGACATCTCCCGTAGGAATTTTCACTTCTTTGCCTAATTCATAAGGATTGCTGGGGTCAGGATAGAAACCGTCTTTTGCATGAAGTTCTTTCAGCACGCCGGCTTTGCAGAACAGTTTGACAGCATCGGCTGAATTGGCTTTTCCATAAAGCAACAAGTTAGCTACATCGCAGTTGACAAACATATTACCTGTACCAATGTCCTTAATCGCACGGATTAATGTAGTCGGAGTTTCTTGCCCTGTTTCGAAGTAAATCATGATGCCCTTGTCTTTGGCATAATTGGCCAAGTCTTTCATCACTTCGATAAAGTCTTTATATTGTTCGCTTGACGGATCTTCAGGAATGAAACCGAAGTGCGAATGCATGGCTGGAATATTCGCTGCGACACAAAGGTCAATCATTGTGTGATAAGCAGCAAGCTTCTCTTCGCGGCCTTCTTTCGGAACCAGACCTATCGTTGCTGGACCTTGTTTGAAGTTCCACACGCTGTGACCTGGAACGCCAACTAAAGTGGTGACTTTCATATTGTACTTTGCTGCAGCATCTTTAAGCTTGAGAGCAAAGGCCTTATCCATCTTCTTGTTATAATTCATTTCGAACGAAGTAAAGCCTGCATCATGCAGTGCTTTGACACTTGCGTCTATGTTACTCATATCATACTGAATAACGCCGAAAGTGACATCTTGTGCTTTTACATTAAATAATCCGAAAAGCATCAGTAAAGCGATTAAAGAAAGACTCTTTTTCATTGTTGAATAGATATTCGTTATTTATATTGCAAAAATAGACAAATTTCCGACCTATTATTCATGGTTGTCCAATTTCATCTTTTTCCTGTAGTTTTTAGGTGAGATTCCGGTATATTGCTTGAAATACTTCCCAAAGAACGATTGCGAAGGGAAATTGAGGCGCATGGCAATCTCTTTAATACTTATTTCAGAATACTGAAGCATCTGTTTAGCATCAATCAACACCATTTCAATAATCCAGTTGAGTGCCGTACGTCCAGTCTTTTCCTTAATCAAAGTCGAGAAATAACTAGGTGACATCGCCTGCTCGTTCGCATAAAAATAAACGCTTCGCTCAAGCCGGAAATGCTGATAGAGCGAGACAATAAACTTCTGAACGACCATATCGTTTCTATCCTGAACCGATGGCTCAAGCGGGATATTGGTGAAGAAAATATTGACAATTTCATAACTGAGCGTCGTTCCGAGAGAGATGATGAGTTCACGCAGAATCCTTTTTCGGGTGAAATCAACGCTTGACGTATTCTCTATTTCTATTCTTTTTGCCAACGAGTTAATAAGCATACTAATGTTATCATATTGTTCGTCGGTCAACTTTAAACAAGGATGACTTCTCACAAACAGTTGGTTCTTGACATCAATGATTTTGTTTATCAGCGGAAGTGCAAAATTATAATCCGTGATGATGGCAATCGATTGAAAGTCCGGCGAAACAGATTCGACAATGGCAAAAAAAGAAGGCACATAAAAATACATGCTTCCTTTCGAAATCGAATAGGGTTTTGAATCGATAATGACATCAATGTCGCCTTCAGTGCATAAAACCGCACCAATCATATCTGCTGTCAATGTGATCTTATTAATGTCCTTCAAGTACGGCGAATCGGCCGTGATTTTGATGAACTGGAAAGGTAAATCGAGATTATCGTTCATTTTTTTGTTTTGTGCAAAAATACCTGGTTTCAATTATAAAATGACCAATCCGAGATACAAATAAATCGAAAAACTATAAAATCGAACAATCTTGGGCAAATATCAACCTTTATGAGAATAGAACAATGCGCTACTTTTGCCGCGAAATTGAACAATCGTAGTTTAATAACAGAATATAAAGATGAATAAAAGAACTCTCACTATCATATCATGCCTTGTTTGTGTGGTAGGATTGACAAGCTGCGGAAACAAGCAAAAAGCGGAAGAAACCGTCGTTCAGGTCAAAACGATAACTGTCTCACCCATGTCTCAAGCCGGCAGCAAATCTTACGTCGGAACAATCGAAGAGTCTTATGGCTCTCAGTTGAGCTTTTCAACGATGGGAACAGTATCCAAAGTCTTGGTCGACGAAGGACAAGCAGTCCGTCAGGGACAAGTGCTGGCTGAACTAGACAAATCGACCGTATTAAATGCCTATGAAATAGCCAAATCAACTCTGAACCAAGCGCAAGACGCCTATAATCGTCTGAATACCTTATATAAGAAAGGAAGCCTTCCCGAAATCAAATATATAGAAATGCAGACTCAACTTGCGCAAGCACAAGCCGGCGAACGCATTGCTCTCAAAAACGTGAACGATTGCGTACTTCACGCTCCATTTTCCGGATATATTTCAAAGCGCATGGTTGATGCGGGAAACAATGTCGTCCCCGGCTTTGGCTGCTTCAAGCTAGTCAAAATCGACCAGGTGAAAGTGAAGATTTCCATACCTGAAAAAGAAATAGCCGAAATAAAGAAAGGGCAAGACATTAACTTCACGGTTGCAGCACTCGACAACAGGTCGTTCACGGGGAAAGTCACTGAGAAAGGCGTCCAAGCCAATGCTTTGAGCCATACTTATGATGTTCGTCTGGAATTGAACAATCAAGACCACGTTCTCCTTCCCGGCATGGTTTGTAGTGCAAACATCGATGTCGAGAAGAGCGACGATTCAATCATCCTTCCGCAAGAGGCAGTGATGCTCGATGGCGAGCGCACTTTTGTCTGGCTGGCTAAGAATGGACAAGCCAAGAAATGCGTCGTAACAACCGGTGGAGTCAACAATCAAGGCGTCATCATCGCTGACGGATTGCAAAGCGGCGACGAGGTAATTGTCGAAGGTTATGATAAAGTCAGTGAAGGCACTAAAATCAAGACATTATGATCGGCAAGTTTAACAAACTCGATGCTGTTGAAAGCGTGATGCACTACAAAACCATCATGCTTATCATCCTTATTCCTGCGGTGCTTTTCGGCATATTCTCGCTCATTGTCATGCCGAAGAACGAATTTCCTTCGTTCACAATCCGTCAAGGCGTCGTTGTCGGAGTTTATCCCGGCGCGACCTCGAATGAAGTTGAGGAACAGGTGACTAAACCGCTCGAAAAATTCCTCTGGGAATTTAAAGAAATAAAGAAAAGCAAGACATATTCACAGACGAAAGACGGCATTTGCTATGTTTTTGTCGATTTGAACGGTGATGTGAAGAACAAAGACGAGTTTTGGAGCAAGTTCAAGATTCGTTTGCAGCAGTTCAAAAGCAATCTGCCTTCAGGTGTAATGGCTCTTATCGCCAACGACGATTTCGGCGATACTTCAGCCATGCTGATTACACTCGAAAGCCATGACAAAACTTATCGCGAACTTCACAATTACATGACAAACCTTCAAGACCGTCTTCGCACGATTCCAGCTGTTGCAAACCTTCGAGTTTATGGCGAACAGAAGGAAGAAATTGATGTCTACATTGACCGCGACCGCCTTTCAGATTATGGTCTGAACACATTGACGCTGCTTGGCAATCTTTCGTCGCAAGGAATGACCATCATGAGCGGTTCGGTCGACGACCAGAACACGGTCCGTCCGATTCATCTCCATTCGTCGTTGAACACCGAGAATGATGTTGCAGAGCAGATTGTCTACTCCGACCCCAATGGCAATATCATTCGATTACGCGACATCGCGACCATCAAGCGTCAATATCCAGACGCCGATTCGTATGTGAAAAACAATGGTAAGAAATGTATCGTCCTCTCGCTCGAGATGAACGAAGGAAACAATATTGTCAAGTTCGGTAAAGATGTAAAAAACATTCTGAAAGACTTTCAGAAAACTCTGCCGAAGGATGTAACAATCTATCCTATTACAGATCAGAGCGAAGTGGTCAACTCTTCCATCATCGAGTTCCTGCAGGAACTTCTCATCGCCATCTGCTCCGTCATCTTTGTCATCATGCTTTTGCTGCCGACTCGAGTGGCGAGCGTCGCGGCAAGCACAATTCCAATCTCTATCTTCATATCGTTAGGCATATTCTTCGCCTGCGGTATTGAACTGAATACCGTTACTTTAGCTGCGCTCATCATCACTTTGGGAATGATTGTGGACAACTCCATTGTCATCATCGACTGCTATGTCGAAAAGATTGACAAAGGAATGAGTCGCTGGCATGCGGCAACTTCTTCGGCAAAGCAATTCTTTTCATCTATTTTTGCTGCGACATTGGCCATATCAATCACCTTCTTCCCGCTGCTAATCACGATGGGCGGAGAAATGTACGACTTTGTCAAATGGTTCCCTATTGCCGTCACCATCATTCTCGGTACTTCATTGTTAGTAGCTGTATTTGTCGTGCCTTGGCTGCAAGTAACTTTCATCAAAAAAGGACTCAAGAGAGATGAAAGCAAACACAAGCACAAGACCTTTCTGGAACTTATCCAATCATATTATAACAAACTTATCGTCAGATGTTTCGACCATCCGTTCATCACTTTCGGCATCGGAATCGCTTCGATTGTCGTTGGCGGACTCATCTTCTCATTATTGCCTCAAAAACTGATGCCAGGCTGCGAACGCAATCAGTTCGCTGTTGAAATCTATATGCCGACAGGAACATCCATCGAGCGGACGACGCAAGTCGCAGACAGTCTGAGAGATTTGCTAAGGAAAGACGATAGAATAGTGAATATCACGACTTTCTATGGAACCGGTTCTCCCCGATTCCACATGGTTTATGCACCACAAATGGGTGGAAGCAACTTTGCTCAGTTCATTGTCAATACAAAAGGGAATAAAGAAACTGTGGAGTTGATTAACAAATTCACTCCGATGTATTCATATCACTTCAGCGATGCAATGGTTCGGTTCAAGCAACTCGACTATTCTGACGCTGCTGCGCCTGTCGAACTCCGTTACAGCGGAGAAAATCTGGCTCAGCTTCATGTGGCGGTCGACAGCGCTATGCAAATCATGCGCCACAACCCTGACCTGCTGCTCGTCAGAAGTAATTTTGAAGGCACGACTGACGGACTCAGAGTCGCTATGGACAACGACGAAGCCAATCGCTTGGGCATCAACAAAACCATGCTTTCAATGAATCTGGCAACGCGCTTTGGCTCTGGCATTCCGCTTACGACGGTTTGGGAAGGTGATTATCCTGTGAATGTTTTGCTTAAAGACAGTCATTCGGGATTGCAACATCCTGAAGATTTGAGTAATGCGACAGTCAGCGGAATGATTCCGGGTGTGAATGTACCGCTTCGACAGATTGCAAAAGTTCAGCCCGACTGGAGCGAAGGAATGATTGTCCATCGCAACGGCGTCAGAACGATGTCGGTTTACGCTGATATTAAACCTAAACTGAATCTGAACACAGTGACAGACAAAGTGATCAGTCAACTTTCGAACATGAAGCTGCCTCAAGGCGTGACAATGACAATCGGCGGTCAGCGAGCCAGCGACAACGAATATGGACCTCAGATGTACAATGGTTTGGCCATTTCGATAGTTGTCATCTTTCTCATTCTGCTCTATCATTTCAAGAACGTTCGTCTTTCGATACTCATCATGTTCTCGCTGCTTTTCTCCGTCTTCGGAACAGCAGTAGGAATCGGAGTCATGGGACAAGCTCTAAGTTTCACATCTACAATGGGAATCATCTCTCTGATGGGAATCATAGTGCGAAACGGAATAATAATGATTGACTATGCGGAAGAGTTGCGGAAAGAGTATCATCTCAGTGCCAAACATGCGGCTTTGCAGGCTGCACAGCGAAGAATGCGCCCGATTTTCCTGACAAGTGCAGCAGCTTCGATGGGCGTCGTTCCGATGGTGATTCAGAACTCGCCGATGTGGGGACCGATGGGCGTTGTCGTCTGCTTCGGAACGCTGATTTCCATGCTCTTCATCATCACGATGATTCCAATTGGTTATTGGCTGATTTTCCGCCTTGAAGACAAAAAACGTCAATTGAAAAATGAAAAAGAACGCTCCGAAATGATGCTTGCTGAACTGCATGCAGAATCAGGAATTGCAGATAAATAAAGACTTATGAAAAAGATATATATTTTGATTTGCATCGGAGCTTTGATTGCTCCGATGATTCAAGCGCAAAAAATTTACACATTGGAAGAATGCCGTCAGATGGCGCTTAACAACAACATCAAGATGAAAAACAGTGCTCTTTCCATCGACCAGGCCAAAGAGCAGGAAAAAGAAGCATTCACGAAATACTTTCCGACTGTTTCCATGTCAGGCGATTATTTTCGCGCCGGTGATTATCTGATGCAGCAAAAGATGACATTAAGCGCTGAGAATCAACAGCAGCTCGGTGCCATCATCCAGAAGCTCGGACTTGATCCGTCGGCATTGGCTTCTCTCCCGAATTCCTATAAGCTTCAGGCCATCAATCACGGAACTTTAGTCAACTTGATGGCGATGGAGCCAATTTATGCCGGCGGACAAATTACCAATGGCAACAAACTGGCCAGACTGCAAACTGACGTCCGAAAACTGCAACTTCAGCAGTCGCGCGAAGATATCATCAGCACGACAGAAATCTATTATAATCAGTTGCTTTCTCTTTTCGAGAAACAGAAAACCCTCGATGCGGTCGACAAACAACTGGAACGCATCCATCAAGATGCAGAGAACGCTTACAAAGGCGGTCTTCGCAATAAGAACGATGTGCTTACTGTCGAACTTAAACAAAACGAAATCGCTGTCAACCGTCTTAAACTGGAGAATGGCATCAAACTCTGCAAAATGGTTTTAGCTCAATACATTGGTTTGGAAAATCAAGATATCAATATCAACACAACCTTAACTGACAATCTGCCAAATCCTAATATTTACCTGACCGACCATGCAACAGCCCTAAACAACAGAACCGAATCGCAGCTGCTCGACAAGAACGTTGAAGCGAATGCATTGCAAACCAAACTGAAACGCGGCGCTTTGATGCCGACTGTAGCCGTCGGAGCTGCTGGTTATTATCAGGACTTGTCGAATATAGGACAATTCAATGTTGTAGGTCTTGCAACTGTCAGCATTCCAATCAGCGATTGGTGGAGCGGCCGACATACTGTTCGCCATCAACAGATTGCAGAGCAAATCGCCCGTCAAAGTCGCGACGACAACCGTCAGATGCTGCTGATTCAGATGCAAAGCGCTTTCAACGACCTCGACAATGCTTATAAACAACTTGAGCTTTCACGAAAGAGCATCGAAAAATCGGCTGAAAACTTGCGACTAAATGAAGATTATTATCAGGCTGGAACTTCGACCATGAGCGATTTGCTCGACGCTCAGACGCAAGACCAGCAATCGCACGACCAATACACTGATGCAGTAACTCAATATCTGAACTGTCGGACAGCTTACTTTATCGCTACTGGAAGAAGCGAGCAGGCTTATGCTGCTCAGACCAAATGATTTTAATTAAGTCGGGCATTAAGCATGGAACCCATAAACAAAAGAAGCACCTTTTTCCAAAGATGCTTCTTTTTATTTGTAGAGTTACTGGTCGAAAAGGTTATTTAATCCGTTCATAACCATAAACTGCCAAGTCGCCCAACTCCTCTTCTATTCGCAGCAATTGATTGTATTTAGCCATTCTGTCGCTTCGACTCATCGAACCAGTCTTTATCTGGCCGCTGTTTGTCGCTACAGCAATATCAGCAATGATTGAATCTTCGGTCTCGCCCGAGCGATGACTTGTAACAGTCGCATAACCATTGCGGTGAGCCATTTGAATGGCATCCAGAGTTTCACTCAGCGAACCGATTTGATTTACTTTAATCAGAATTGCATTGGCACAACCCATTGCAATGCCTTTTGCAAGAAACTTCACGTTGGTGACAAACAAATCATCTCCAACCAATTGGCAGCGATTTCCAATGCGTGCAGTCAGTTTCTTCCAACCTTCCCAATCGTTCTCGCTCATTCCGTCTTCGATGGAATCAATCGGATATTTGCTGATCAATTCTTCCATGTAATCAATCTGTTCGTCGGAAGTCCGTTTCTTTCCTTTCGCACCCTCGAAAACGGTATAGTCATAAATGCCGTCTTTGTAAAACTCCGAAGAAGCACAGTCGATGGCAATTCTGACATCTTTGCCCGGTTCATAGCCGGCAGCTTTAACAGCGGCGAGAATAGAGTCCAGCGCATCTTCAGTGCCATTCAGAGTCGGAGCAAAACCGCCTTCGTCGCCGACAGCAGTGCTCAGCCCGCGGTCGTGAAGCACCTTCTTCAGTGCATGAAAGACCTCAGCGCCCATCCGCAAACCTTCGCGGAACGACGGTGCGCCGACAGGACGAATCAGGAATTCCTGAAAAGCAATTGGAGCATCACTATGAGAACCACCATTAATAATGTTCATCATAGGGATAGGAAGAGTGTAAGTGTTTGTACCTCCGATATATCGGTACAACGGAATCTGCAAATAATTTGCTGCAGCTTTAGCAACAGCAAGAGAAACACCGAGAATGGCATTTGCGCCTAGCTTCGATTTGGTCGGCGTTCCGTCAAGTTCAATCATCTTCGTGTCGATGGCACGCTGTTCCAAAACTGACATGCCAATCAGTTCGGGCGCAATCGTATTATTAACGTGTGAAACAGCTTTCAGCACACCTTTCCCGCCATAGCGGTTCTTGTCGCCATCGCGTAACTCAAGCGCTTCATTTTCACCGGTTGAAGCTCCAGAAGGAACAGATGCGCGTCCCATAACGCCGGATTCCAATTTAACATCTACTTCGACGGTAGGGTTGCCGCGTGAATCCAAAATCTCGCGGGCTATAATCTTTTCAATTTTCATATATTCAATATCTTAATTATTACTCCACAAATATACGGAAAGAATCCGATATCTGCAAATCGTATGTCCATTATTCTATACTCTTCCCAAAGGAATGAAAAACGGCTCATTCCTTGTTTTTGCAAACGTGGAACAAGCCGTGCTAATTATTTATATATCTAACAAATTAGCCGCAATGGAAAAATTCAAATAATAAATCTGTCTCCTCAGGTGAAGCCTTCACCAGTCTTTCACGAAGCGAAGCGTCATTGTAGCTTTCCAACTTCTGAATGATTCCGTCAATCATTATTGGACTGAAGATACCATATTTCTCAAAGTAAGCGCGTTGTTGTTTGAGGCATTGGGCCGAAGCCATGCAGCTGTCAGGAAGTTCGCCAAGCAAAGCCATCCGAGCCTTGTTCTCCACTTTATGAATATCTACATCAACATACGTTTTTTCCGCAACTTCCAAAGCATCCGGCATTTCAAGGCCATGCAGGCAAGCTACTGTCAAGCCTGCAAGCAATTGATAGATGTCGGCTGAACCGTCAGGCGAACGCATTTCGACAGTCTGCTTCTGCGTCGTATCGAAATATTCGCTAGCCTGCAAAGGATTGGCTTGCACGCACATATCCTTTCCTGTCGTCCAACCCAGCGGAACGCGCACAAGAACAGAACGGTTTCTATCTCCCCAGCAAATGTTCGTCGGAGCTTCTTGATGCGGAACCAAACGGAAATATGAGATTGGATTTGTATTCCCGAATGCCGTGATTGACGGAGCCAAATCCATCATTCCTGCTATGGCCTTGCGGGCGGTTTCCGAAAGAACATTGTTATTGAGCATCAGATTTTTTCCGTCCTTCATGATACGCATGTGGATATGCAGACCAGAGCCGGCTTTTCCTGCAACAAGCTTCGGAGCGAAAGTCACGTTGTAGCCGTATTCATAAGCCAGATTACGAATCACCCATTTTGCAATCAGCAGATTCTCTGCTGCTTTTTCAACCGGAACAGGGAGAAACTCAATTTCATTCTGTTCGTAGTTCTTGCCGTTGAGAGTAAAGTTTCCAACTTCTGAATGGCCATATTTTATTTGTCCGCCCGCTTGAGCGATGTAGCGCATACATTTCGTGCGGAACTGATTATACTTTCCAAAAGGACCAGATTCGTGATAACCGTGCTGGTCAGTGGCGGGATACAAATCCTCTTCATCGGAAATGACATAATATTCCAATTCTCCCATTGCTTCGAAAGTCATTCCCGTGCGCTCGGTGAAAATATCGCTTGCTCTCTTAAGCGTCTGTTCGGGAGCGATGTCAAGCGGATTGCCATCTTTATCGAAGAACGAGCAAAGCATCGTCAGCGTCGGTAAAAGGGCAAACGGATCGACAAAAGCGGTGCGATAACGAGGAATCACATATAAGTCGCTGCTGCTGGCCGGAATGAATGGGAAAAGACTTGAGCCGTCAACTCTTTCACCGCAAGTAAGTATCGCATTGAGATAAGCTGCGTTCGTAATTACAAAGTTCAAGGTTTTCAACCGACCGTCGCCAGCGGGATACATAAAATTTATCATCTGAATGTCATTCATTCTGACAAAATGAATAATATCTTCCTTACTAAATTCTTCAGAAGGTTTTTTTAGGAATGCAACTACCTGGTTGGCAGACATCTCTAATTCCATATTCATGTTTTCCATCGTTATTTGTTGATTGTTTTAGAATGTGTTTATAAATTCGCGTCAAATATAAAACAATTATTTGACATTTTGTTCATGGCAGACAATTATCTTGAGCGTCAAAGAGACGAATATGAAGTTAAAAAGGCAGCGTGGCTTAAGTCGCACAAGCAAGTATTGAAGCGCTCTCATACATCTGAAAGCAGTCATAAAATTAATGAAGAAAAAACTTCAGAAAACAATCAAAAATAATCAAAATGATTATTTATGAAACAATTCTTCAGTATTTTTACCCAAAAGAACTGACGATTCGGAATTCCGCAAAACGCCGGTGTTCTCATCTCGTCCTTGAAGCACATACTTTGTATCCTTTTCCTCGATGGCTTTGTGGCATAAAAGGCTGATTTTGCCCGATGAAACACGGTTGAAAACAAGTCCGCATTTCATATCCGGGAATTCTGTCAGCATATTATAGTCTCCGTCGCTGTCCCCGCAGACCAAAATTGGTCCGTGGTTTTGATGTTTCGATGCGATATAATTCTTGATAGCGACAACTTTCCCTTCTTTATAAGTCATCGGATAAACCGTATCGTAAACCGTTGTGAACCTGTTGTTCGCATCGCGCTTCATCATCATGCCGACGACATGATTGCGGTCGAGATTCAATCCATACTTCTCGAAGGTTGCCGCGGCTTCAATAACTTCTTTAAGCGAAGCCGAGCAGATATAGACTTCTATGCCATTATCCATCAATGTGTGATAAAGATTCTTCACCTCGTCGGTGATGGCAAGTCCTGTCATGAAAGTGACGGATATTTTGCCTGCTTTTCCCATGTCTGGACTTTCCCAACGCTGCGTGTCGAAATGAGATTCATGCATCCAATAATCAGCTGAGCGTGAAGTAAGATTGCGGACCTCGTCCGTCGTCATTCCTTTGAATGCATAGAGAATCCAAGTGTATGTCAGTTCATCTGGAAAAGTATAATTCATAGCGTCGTACATGTAACGCATCTTGCAACGGAAATCAAGGAACTGAGGTGTATTCTGCACTTCATCAAGAGTTTCCATTCCGCCGAGACCGATGTAATGACGATAAAGATAAGCATAATCGTTGGCAACATCAGTGGCCAACATCCTGATTGTCATTTTGCGGCCTCCGAGCTCGTTATTAAAGTCTGTCAAAGGCTGGTCGACAGGCAAATTCAGTGTAATGACGCTGTACATCTCCGCAGGTTTGATTTTGTAACAGAGATGTGAAATCTGATAAGCCATCAGCGTTTCTTCAATGTCGTTGATGGAAGTTGTATTGTCGAAGTCAAAGACAGCGTAAGGTTTGCAGTTGGCGTCGTACTGATTGCCATGAACTCCACAGGTTTGAATCATATTGTTCAATGACTGATAAGCCTTCTCCGCCCAATGATTACGTGTAAGCTGGGCTGAAACCGACAAGGAAATCAGGAGACAGCAAACAAGCAGAATTATATTATTGAATCTTTTCATTTCAATTGTTTATTTATTCAGACAACGAAATTACGACAAATAGCTCAATCGTCCAAATACAAAAAAAATGTTTTTACCTTCGTGAAACTAATCCGATTTTCATACGTCGTATAATTAAACAAGATAGAATAGTATGGAACAACAAAATGAAACAGAGTTCCTGAGTCTTATCGGCACATACAATAAGATCATCTACAAAATTTGCTACATGTATGCGACCGACGACGAGAACCTGAAGGATTTGTACCAGGAAACGGTAATTAACCTATGGAAAGGATATAAGGATTTCATCGGTTTAAGCAAGATGTCGTCATGGATTTACCGCGTTTGCCTTAACACCTGCATCTCCTATTATCGTCAAGACAAGAAACATAGGGAAACCTTAACACTATCCGATCAGCACGACATTGAAGACAACAACGAACATGCAGAGCAAATCAAAGAGCTTTATCAGCTCATCAACCGCTTGAACAAACTCGAAAAAGCCATTATCCTCATGTGGCTCGACGAAAAGTCGTACGAAGAAATTGCTGAAATCATCGGTATCAACCGCAACGCAGTCGCTTCAAGAATCAAGCGCATCAAAGAAAAGCTTTCTAAATTGTCTAATGAATAAAAACGCACTAAATATATGGAACTGGAAGAATTGAAATCAAGTTGGAATGCGCTCAACGAGCGTGCCAACAAACTGGAAGGAGAAAACAAACGACTTGCCCGCGAAGCATTGGGCCTGAGAATAAAGAGCACGCGCGCAGCTTTCATTCGCCGCAATCTCTTGAAAGTCGGAAGCGTCGTCATTCTGTTATTCCTGTTGAATGGAATCATTACGAATCATTATCCGTCGACCTTGGGCGATTGGAGTGTTCGTGCAGTCGGAATCTTTGCCATTTACATGATAGTCACTGTCACCTACAACACGCGACTTCTGAGTCGCATCAACATTTTCAAATATCCGCCGAAGACCGTATTGGAGAACATGTGCCGTTTCCGGATTTCAATGAGATGGACTTATATCTTCAATTTCATTCTTGTAACCGGCATCGCCACTGTTATGTTTGCATATTTCCATTCCATCAACAGCGAAATATTCTATGGCGCAGTTATCGGACTTATTATCGGCCTTGCACTTGCCGCATTTATCATGTTGCGCCGCATCGTCAAGGATATGAAAGACTTGAAAAGCGAAATAAAAGAATTGGAAGAGATTTAAGACAAACGGTCAGCTTTTACAGAAGTATTGAAAACGCAATTCCAAGAGTCAAAAGCAGACCGAAAGCTAAAACGAGCTGAGCAGAAGCTGCATCCAAGTTTCGGATAATGGGAAGATTTTCCATATCGGCTTTCAAGATGATTCTGATGTTTTTAATCGCAATTGGAAGCGTAATAACGACTGCAAGACATAGCATCGGCAGAACATGAACCGCGACTAAAACAACAATAGCTGCATAAGCGGCAATGGCCAAAGCGATATACTGAACTTTAGAGCCGCATAATCCCAAAAGCATAGCTTGAGTACAGATTCCGGCCTTTGCATCGGCAAGCATATCACGCGTATTGTTTATGTGAAGAATATTAACAATCAGAAAACCTATTGGCGCCGACACAGCCAAGATTCGCCAATCGAGAACTGACGTCATCGCATAAACCGTGCCCAAAGCAATCAGTTGTCCATATACAATAAATATCAGCAGGTCACCTAAAGCACGATATTTCAGTACGTAATAGAAATATGTAGCAAAAACCCCGAAGGCGCCAATCCACAGCAGATGGAAACCGCAACGCATTGCAAGCCAGAAACCGAGCAAAGAACCGACAGTCAAAACAATGACACCAAAAAGCCAAACAGTGAGCGGAGTGAAAATTCCATCCACAAGCATTCGGCTCGAACCGAATGTTTCTTCCCTGTCAACTCCTCGACGGAAATCATAATAATCGCTTATCAGATTGCCCGCCGCCTGAAACAGCACGGCACCAAAGATGGCAAGCAGTCCGGCAATCCAATCGATATTAAGATTTGTCGGTTCTGTATGTTTTGACCAAAAGACGTAAACAAAGGCGATAAGCGCTGGCATCGCAGAAGCAGGGAACGACCAGGGACGAGTAGCAAGGATCCATTTATTCATAGAAGCATTGTTATTTGGCAGCAAATGTAATCCTTTTTATCTTTGCCAAAAATATTCAAGAGCATTTTCACATCCTCTTTCAAATGAAAAAGTTACTTTTTGCCATCGTCACCGCTGCAATTCTTTGGGCTTTCATGTTCTCGCCTTGGACATCGCCGCATCTTAACTTTTGGGCGGTAATGACAGCTTCAGCACTGGTTCTCACCACTATGAGTGTTCTGATGACACCCGACTTTCGAAAGCAATGGCCGATTTCATTTAAAGAAATCGCTTTGGGAATTGTTGCAGCTGCCATTCTTTGGGGCGTCTTCTGGATTGGCAATAAACTTTCATCACTGATATTCTCGTTCGCACGGCCGGAAGTAAACCTTATCTACGGCATGAAAACTGGTCATAACAATTTGATTATAGCAGCTTTATTACTCATCATCATCGGTCCTGCTGAAGAAATCTTCTGGCGCGGTCTGATTCAGCGGAAACTGACTGTCAAATATGGAACTGTTGCAGCATTCATCAGCACCACAATAATCTATGCTTTGGTTCATATCTGGTCATTCAACTTTATGCTGATTGCAGCAGCAGCTGTTTGCGGCGGTTTCTGGGGATTGCTTTACGCTTGGAGGAAAAACCTTACAGTTGTCGTTGTCTCGCACGCTTTGTGGGACGTTGCGGTGTTCATCGCTTTTCCAATTTAAAGCAGTATCTTTGTAAAAAATAACCTCTGAAGGATGAAAACACACAGTTTCAAATCATTTGCAATCGTGCTTGCATTGCTCGTAGCAGCTGCAGCCGGCGCACAGAAGAAAGCTTATCTCTTCTCCTACTTCATCAACAACGGCGAAGACGGACTTCATCTGGCTTACAGTTACGACGGACTGAAATGGACGGCTTTGAACGACGAACAGCCTTATCTTAAACCAATGGTCGGCAACGACCGACTGATGCGCGACCCAAGCATCTGCCAAGCGCCCGACGGCACTTTTCACATGGTTTGGACATCAAGCTGGAACAATCGTATCATCGGCTATGCATCGTCGAAAGACTTGATTCATTGGAGCGAGCAGAAAGCCATTCCAGTGATGATGCACGAACCAACCGCGCACAACTGTTGGGCTCCGGAACTGTTCTACGATGCGCCTTCAAAGACTTACTACATCTTTTGGGCCACGACAATTCCAGGACGACACAAGGAAGTGGCGACTTCGGAAAGCGAAAAAGGTCTGAATCACCGCATCTACTATGTGACGACGAAAGATTTCAAGACCTTCTCGAAGACTCAGATGTTCTTCAATCCCGACTTCTGCGTGATTGACGCCGCCATCGCTTACGATCCTGTACAGAAGAATCTGATGATGGTTGTAAAGAACGAGAATTCCAATCCGCCGGAGAAGAACCTGCGCATCACACGCACAAAAGATATCCGCAAAGGCTTCCCGACCGAAGTCTCCGCTCCGATTACAGGCGATTATTGGGCTGAAGGTCCTTCTCCACTCTTCCACGACGGATTCATGTACGTCTATTTTGACAAATACACCAAACACACTTACGGAGCCGTTCGCAGCAAAGACGGAAAGCATTGGGAAGATGTTTCTGAAACCGTTTCTTTTCCGCAGGGAACACGTCACGGAACAGCTTTTGCTGTCGATGCTTCGGTCGTCGACAATTTGCTCCGCACACGTTATTACAATCCGATTATCGCCGACAACATCGCCGACCCTTCGCTCTGCAAGTTTGGCGACACTTATTATCTCTACAGCACGACCGACATGAACAAAGGTCTCGACATGGCCGGAATGCCAGTCGTATGGAAATCGAAAGACTTCGTCAACTGGAGTTTCGACCGTTCGCCTGTAAGCGGCTTCGACTGGAAGAAAGCCTTTTCATACAAGAACGACAAAGGCGAACAGACGAAAGGATACTTCCGTTTCTGGGCGCCAGGAAAAGTCGTGCAGAAAGACGGTCAATACCACTTGTTTGCGACCTTCGTCAAACCCAACAACGACGCTCGCACCTATTCTCTGATTGCCGACAATCCTGAAGGACCTTTTCGCTTTGCTGAAGGCGACGGCTTGCTGCCGACCGAAAACGTAACTAACGAATCGCCGTGCATTGCACCTGACATCGACGGTGAACCGTTCATCGACGACAACGGAACACCTTACCTTTTCTGGCGCTTACGGAAAGCAGCTCAGATGACGCCCGACATGCGGCATCTTGTCGGCAATACAGTGACGATTGACACTTATCGGAAAGGCTATTCCGAAGGTCCGCTGATGTTCAAACGCAATGGCATTTATTATTATGTATATACCTTGAGTGGAAATCAAAACTATGCATACGCCTATATGATGAGTAAAGAATCTCCGCTAAGCGGATTCACAAAGCCTGAAGGCAATGACATCTTTCTCTTTTCTGCACCTGAAAACGGCATTTGGGGACCGGGACACGGAAACGTCTTCTACAACGAAGCAACCGACGATTATATCTTCCTTTATCTCGAATACGGCGAAGGAGGAACGACACGTCAAGTCTATGCTAACCGAATGAGTTTCAACAAAGACGGAAGTATCCGCACGTTGGTTCCCGACCGCAACGGCATCGGTTATCTCGGCGTTTGCGAAGAGACGCGCAACAATCTGGCTTTCAATGCCACCTTTGCTGCCTCAAGCACTGCTGAGCCAAATAATCTGAAAGTCAGCATCGAAACCCAGCCGAATGCACCTTTGGCCGACAAAGGTTCCGTAAAAGAGTTCGAACGCACAGAGACTTACGCGGCCGCCAGCGTTGGCGACGAATCGAACCGCACGCTTTGGAAAGCTGAGAACGGCGATATCAATCCTTCGATTATTGCCGATTTGGGCGCTGTCAAATCAGTCGACGAATGTCAGTTCTATTTCTTTCATCCTTCCGAAGGACACGCTTGGAGTTTGAAAGTATCTGTTGATGGCAAGACTTGGACGACTTGTGCCGAACAGAAAGAGCCGAAAATCTGTTCGCCCGACATAGCCAAAGTCGGCGCGAAAGTCCGCTATCTCGAACTGCACATAAACAGCGGCGAAGCAGGTCTGTGGGAATGGAAAATTCTTGCTCCGCTATTGAAATAAACAAAACTTGTGGGATTTACTTCTTCATCTTTGATGCGCTCAACTTGTAAGGACGCTTGATGGCGAAGTGCGCCGCTTTTTGAGCGACTGCAGCTTTCTCGGCCGTGACTGAAGCGGGGCGGAAAGTATTTCCAACGACATTCTTTCCTGTCAGAAACTCGCACCAAGTGCAGGCTACGATATATCGTCCAATCGACAGCGAAAGATGATAGCCGTCGCGGCAAAGGCTGTCGCCAAGAACAACACGTGCGTTCTGAATTGCCGTTCCATCTGGAATGACATACTTTATCTTATTCTTTTTAGTCGCTTGTTTCACAGCACCAAGAATGCTTCGGTACATCGTCATCTGGTCGTTGCTGTAGTTGGCAAAACCACTGTGTTTGTTCACCTGCGCGTATGCCCAAGTCATGTGAAATGCGAGACGGAAATCTTTATTTACAGCCGTCTGGCGAAGATAATTTATCAGATTCTGCAGATTGCCGTACGTTTCGAACTGTCCAGAGAGCGGACTTGCCTGCTGCACCGTGATGATATCCCAAGGCTCGTCGCGGACAATTTCTTCCAGTGTGACGTTATTCTTCCCCGTCTTCACTCCGCCGATGAGCTTGCGATAGCCATATTCAGCCTTTCCAGTTTGAGCGTTGCTCCAATGGCGGTCAATCGAGCAGCCGCCGATATAAGCGTTGCCGATGACAAGACTGTCGCCTTCAACCCTTGCCAGTTCATACAAGTTCTGTTCGACAGCGTCTTCCGAGAAACTATTGCCGACTGCCAGCACCTTCAAAACCTTCTGAGCATCAGCGCTTCCGATGCCAAACACAATCGTCGCTGCAATCAGCAGCATCAACGAACAATATCTTTTCATTTCATTTCTATTTTTACAACTGCGAAGATAACAATATTTACAATAAATTTCTTCACGATTGTCTTTATAATATTGTTTCTTCCATCATCCAACGCCATACCGGCAATATATGGATAACCTTGTTCCCAATCTTTACTTCCTGATTCTCAGTAAGAGTTATGATATATCCGTCAGGAAGGTCATAAACATCCATTGCATCAGTAAGCCCTTTTATCTCACGTTCGTATGTCTTTGGTGATTCGACTGAAACGGTTACCTGTATCGCTTGGACAATCTTATTCCCTTTACGAATCAGGAAATCACATTCAGATGCGTTAGAAAAATAATAGACATCACAGGAACGCCGCATAAGTTCAACCATTACAGCGTTTTCAAGCAAACTGCCTTTATTTTCTGTAGCATTAAAACCGATTTTGTTTATGATGGCATTGTCGATGAAATAGATTTTCTTAGGGCTGCGCATTTGCGTACTGACCGAATTATCATACTTTGTAAGCTGTCGTATCATATAAGTGTCTTCGACAAACTTGATGTAATTTTTCACCGTGTCAGGATTCTTTATTCCAATAAGTTTGGCAATGGAATTATAAGTGAAGCGATGCGTGGCATTGCTTGCGAGATAATTCATCATTTCACGTATCTGAATTTCATTGGTCAGTTTGTTTCGCACAATGACGTCCCTAAAAAGGATGTCGGAATAAAGTGACGAAAGATAGTTTACATCTTGATGTTCGGCATATCGCGGAAAACCTCCACACTGCAGATACTTATTCATCATTGATGAGAATCTCGCTTTCCCTTCGGTTGTAAAACAATCATTTCTTTCGAACTTGACTTTATTCAAATTTAGAAATTCTGTAAAAGAGAAAGGATAAAGTTCCTTGGTTACGTGACGGCCAGTGAGATATGTACCCAATTCCCGACTTAACATATTGGCATTTGAACCGGTCACAAACACCTTATTACCTTGCGAATACAGCCGACTTACAAAACGCTCCCAACCTTCTACGTTCTGTATTTCATCGAAGTAATAACTATGCTGAACGCCGAATTCTTCCATGAAAACCTCATTGAGATTCTGGAAATCCTCAAGTTTGAAGTTCACCAGTCGTTCGTCGTCAAAATTGAGGAAGTAGTCATTTTCCCTCTGTTCAGACCTTATTTGTTGAAGAAGTACCGACTTTCCGCATCTTCTTACACCTGTTATCACAAGTATCTCACGAGCATCTATCAATTTATGATCGATGATTCTCTCCACAGATTCGCCCCAGTTGTAGGCTCGCTGTTCGTAAATTATCTGGCGCAGCAAATCTTTCTCCATACCTTTTATGCATTAAACTTTCATCTGCAAATATATAAAACTTTTCAATGGTAATGAAAAGATTAACGTAAAACTTTTCAATGGTAATGAAATTTCCAATCTTCGCACGACTATTATAAGTTCAAAACCTAAAATCTCTAATCTTCACGCGGGAAATGTAGGTTGACCTGAGGTTGAAGTGCATTTCCCGTAATGCAATCATACATTTTTCGTGTGTTATCTCATTTCGCAGGTTGAAGACTACTCATTTGCAATGAAAAGACCTCTTCCCGACGCTTGCAGATGACGCGCATTAAGAAGGAAATCTGTCTCCGACGCGTGAAGATTGCACATTTCAAGTAGAAAATCTGTTTCCGACACTTGAAGAAGAGACATTTCACCAAATTTACCTCATTTCGCCGTGCGGGAAAAACACTTCAACCTTAAGTCAACCCTGTTTTCCCGCACATCTTTCATAGAGTACCGTTTTCTGAAGTCAATTCCAGTTTCTCGACTTTACCTACGAAGAGGATTGTGCCTGTGCTCTTTTTGGAACGGACGGCTATTACGCTTCACAACAGTTCCGCCATATAAACAGGTAATAACAGCAAATCCATATCTTTTTTCAAATCTTTCGTGTATAACAAATATTTAGACTGGACACGAGAAGAATATTTGCTGCAAAAAGCATCAAGTGAAGTGTGAGTCTTATAACCTGATGACTTAACTTCTATAGGGCAAATCTTCTCTTTATGTGACAACAAAAAATCCACTTCATAATAATGATTATTGTTTTCCGTCGGGAAAGTGTAATAAAATAATTCGTTTCCTGAGGCTCGTAGTAATTGAGCAACAACATTTTCATACACATAACCTAAATCTGCACTCAATTTGTCGTTTAGTAACTTAGCATATAACGTATTGGATGTGTAATCTCTATCGATAAACGCCAGAGTCACAAACAATCCTGTATCAGCTAGATACATTTTGTATTTACCAATATCTTTATGCAATGCCAACCCTACACTAGGATCGTTTGCGTGATAGGCAATGTTGACAGCCATAGAGTCTGCTAAATTGCCTATTGTTTCCAACATACGGTCTTGCCGAGCGCCTTCTATCACATTGCCCACCTCGTAACGTGAAGTGTTGCGATTAAGTTCTCCTGGTATTGCGTTAAATATCAGAGATGCTTTTCCCGTACTATCAATTTTATGAAAATCGTCATCGTAAAGCTCCAATATTTCTCGTTTTACTTCGTCCACCTCTTTCAGATTATTTGTCTCCAAATATTTACATACAGCTTGCGGCATGCCGCCGACAATCATGTAAAGACGGAAGTCACGCATTATCTTACGGTTAACGACATCACTTAAAGCTCTCATATTCGAAAACGCTTCTTGGATAAATGAAAAAGTAACCTCTTTACCCAATGCCCACATAAACTCCTCATAGTCTAACGGATATAGATTCACACGCGTTTCTTCACTTGGTATCACTATGTTTTGAACGTTTCTTTTGATTGACAGTAAAGAACCAGTCTCGATATAGTCGTAACGTCCATCGGCGACAAGATGTTTTATCGCTTGACGCGCCTTCGGCAACAACTGAACTTCATCAAAGATGATAACAGATTGACGTTCGATGAGTTTTACGTTAAACATTGCTTGTAATCTGAAGAAGAACATATTAAGATTAGAGATATCATTAAACAACTCTGCTGTTTCTGGAGAAGCGTTAGAGAAATCAATTTTCAGATAACTTTCATACTCACTTCGAGCAAATTCTTCAGCTATTGTAGATTTACCCACACGTCGAGCACCTCTTATCAGTAAAGCAGTAGAGCCTTGTTTACTTGTTTTCCATTGCAACATGCGGTCATACAGCTTTCTTTTGAAAATTATTTTATTCATTTTGAATGAGGTTTTAATATGTTACGCATGCAAAGATAACCATAGCAATTTAAAATCCCAAAATTTATTTCCCCGTTTTTGTCGCTGGGAGCAAAATTTATTTCATCATTTTAGTCGCTGAGAGCAAAATTATGGCTTTGATTTGTTCCTAGATATAAAACCAGACAAGGAATACTTCCATAAGTGACATAAGGTAGCGCCTTCCTACAAAAGCGCCCGCAGGAAACTGCGGGCGCCCATGATAATTGATTTGAAATAAAAAACCTATGGCAGATTATGAAAACTGTCACAGATTATAGGATGATTTTCTTTACTGTCGTTCCGGCTTTGACGATGTAAAACCCTTCGTTCAGACCGCCGATTGTGGTCGTGCCTGCAGGAATGTAAAGCGACTTGACAATCTGTCCGTTCATACTCACAATCGTCAACTGTACTGATTTCGCAGTTGTGATGACAACGTTTCCGCCATTTGTCCAAACCGTCGCTTCGGCTGCATCGACTGCTTCGGCTGATGCCGAGTTGTTGGTCGTCAGCGTCAGGTAATGCCACAGTTTGGTCTGTGTGTCGATTCCTTTCTTATAGCTGGCATAAGCTGTCGTATAAGCATCACCCGAAAGCAGTTTGCCCGACGAATCGACGAGATAAAGATAACAGGGCTTTTTGTTTTGCGGGAAGACATCGTTTCCATCAATCTTTGGCGGAGCGGCAGGCAATGAAACAGAGACGAGCGAATCGCAAATGTAAAATGCATTTTCGCCGATATAAGTGATTTTTGGCAGTACGACGGTCGTCAGTTTCGTATTAGCGAGCGCGCCCGTTTCAAGAGAATCGGCTTCTGGCAGTGTAATGGATTTCAATCCCTTGCAAACTCCGAACGCTCCTGTTCTGACAACTGTCACTTTCGGCAGCGAAATCGACGTAACACCGCTTGAGGTAAAGGCTTCCCTGCCGACAACTGTCAATTCCGGAAAATTGATTGTCTTCAACGACGAGTCGTTTTTGAATGTATTCCAGCCGACGCTTTTGGCTTTCGGCAACGCAACAGAGTTCAGTGAAGCACACTCGGAAAAAGCAAAATCACCTATGAATGTGGCTTTTGGACAATTAACTGAGGCTAGACTGTAACACGAAAGAAACGAGTTCGCGCCGATGGTCAGCACTTCAGGCAGATTGACGTTCGTCAGCTGAAAACAGCTTTGAAAAGAGCCGTTAATGACCGTGACGTTCGGCAGATTAAGCGTCGTTATCGGACAATTCAAGAATGCGCTTTTGCCGACCGAATAGACATTCGGCAGATTGACTGTCTTCAATCTGTAGCAATCGCTGAATACAGTTGAGCCTATCAATCTCACTCTTGGAATGACCTCAGATGTCAGTTCGGGAATCAGCGTCTTACAAAACGCGTTGTCGCCCAAGATTTCGGCTTTCTGTATTGAAACCGATTTCAAGGATTTGCAATTGCTGAAGGCCGATTCTCCGATGGTGACTACTTCGGGCAACGAGGCCGCTTCCAAAGCAAAACAGTTGAGGAAAGCCTCGTCTCCGAGCGTCACGACATTGGGCAGCATGACCGACGTCAGCGAATCGCAATAGTAGAATGCATCGTTACTGACAGTCACGGCTTGAGGCAGCTCGACCGTCTTCAGCGAACGCATGGTCGGGTCTGTAACCGACAGATTCATGCCTGTGAATGCACCTTGTCCGACAGCTTTCACCGTCGCCAGTTTCACAGTCGTCAGTTTGGGACACAAGATATACGTTTCAGTCGCATATATAACAGAAGTCTGATTGTAGAACTCGTATGAGGGAATATTTGTCACTGTAACCGCCGAGTCGGTGATAAGCGAACGCAGATTGGCCAGCGTACGCAGTGTCGCCCAATCGCCTGTGCCGCTGTAGGTTTTCGTCACGGTTTTGTCGTAAGTTCCAGTCAGTGCGCCAGCTATGTAACGGATGCTTGTAACTTTCGTTGAATCGATTATTCCAGCCTTCTTTATCGCATCGGCAAGGCTCGACGCTCCGACGATGGTCGTGTCGTTGACCATGATTGTGCTCGTCGTCTGCGACATTGCGCTACCTGCCAACAGAATCATCGACACAAATAAAACGCTTTTCAGATGTTTCATGACTGTTATAGTTTTTAATTTATACTATTATCTAGGCAAATATATAATGATTATTTCGAATAGAATCAAATGAAAATCTAATATTTTCATGACCAATGATAAACAATCCCAAATTTTAATTCGCAACCAAATATCAACATTGTTGCTATCAAAAGCGCCCGCAGTTTCCTGCGGGCGCACATGATAATTGATTTGAAATAAATTGTCGGTTATTCCGGTTTCTCGACTTTGCCGACGAAGAGGATTGTGCCTGTGCTCTTTTCCTTCAGAATGAAGCCGAACGGATGGTCGAACTTGACTTCCGGTATTGACATCGTAACAGATGAACCCGCTGAGGTATAACCCATTGCAATGACTGTTGTAGCAGCAGCTTCCGTTCCAGATTCATCAACTTTCATATAAGTACGATGATTGACTTGTGAAATGCCAAGATTGTTTTTGCACATCCTTGTAAAGTCTGCATTTTGAGCGAAAGCGGACTTGATTCCCATGCTTTCAAGAGTCGGAATCAGATTGTATGCGGTGTTTGGCTGAGTGAACCGAGGCAGATATAGATACATCGTTGCAACATGAGTGTCCATTGCTGATTTCCATTTTTCCCATTCCGATGATGTAAGACCTGCAATGGTTTCGTCAATCGTCTTGTCTCTCGGCATGAAAAGCACCAAGCTGAAGGCTTCGTTTCCGTATGGAAGTTCAACAACACTCATCTTGTCATCGATATAGCATCCGAAGTTGCCCTGCTGATACATCGTCTTCACGCTCAGTGCAGTTCCATCGGCGGTGTAGAACGGTTTGTCCTTCGTGTCGGATTCGTTGAACCTGCTCTTCCACATTCCTTTGAAATAGACGGCATTCAGAAGATATACCTGCACGTCTCCAGGAATCTGTTCCAGAATCTTCGGAATCAGCTTCTTGGTCTTGTCGCTGCACCAGGAGTTGATTTTGTTCAATGTTGTCGCGTCGAAAGGCTGGTTGTCCTGCAGTTCGGCATCGTAATTGCTCTGGTTCACGCTGACGAAGTTGTCGAGGAAACTGCAACCGCTTTTCGCCCACATACTGTTGGCGATGGCGAGGTCGGTGCGTCCGTCGAGTTTAGGGAATTCAGTCAGAATCGTCTTGATGTAGGCGTTAATCTGCTCGTCGGTCATTCCTGCATAGCCAAGCGTGTTCTGCATCTCGGTGTAAGTGCTTCCGGCAGCGCCGTTCAATGCAATTCCGAGGCAAACTGCAGCGCTGAAAGGCGATACACAGAAGTTGCCGTCGCTATTTAATTCGGCATTCTCCTTGGCGATAGTTTTAAAGAAATTCAGTGAGAAATCCTGCGTAGCAGTTTTCAATTCCGTAGCAGCTTTGGTGTCAGAAAAAGTTATGTCGTAGCGCGGAGTGTCGGTCCCGAACGTATCGCCACCGTCAGAATCCGAACTGCAGCCTGAAAATGTCAAACTGAGACTTGACAAACTCAAACAATACAATAAATAAGATTTTTTCATGATGAAGAATATTTAAAAATCCGTTTATACTATAATCATCGATGCAAATATATAATGATTATTTCGGACATAACCTAATGAAAATCTAATATTATTATTAAACTATTTTATTTTATCTGATAATAACGAAATATATATTGAATCCTCGGGTATTCTTCAGTTGAAATGACAGCTTGTGATAGATAAAGATGTCCGAATGACTCAATATATGAAAGACTTTACGTTCTTGATGATTCGACGAAAACAGAGGAGAAATGTCTGAAGTTATTATCAACGCACGTAGTGAATAAATCAATTTTGTTTGTTTTGATACAATATAAGAGATGTAGAAAAGTTTTTATAACTAAAAAGGAGGTATAATTATGTTAGAGGAGAATAACGGAAAGGCTCAATCCTTTCACATCGACAAAGAAACGAATTATGTAACAGCTCAGGGAATACCTGAATTGGAAGGACGCGTAGGAATATCTCTTGGAGAAGGCATGGCATTTTTCTGGTGTAAAGGTTATGAACTGATTATAGCCAACACCAATACAGGCAAGATGCGTAAAATGTCCACAGAAAGCGGTTCTCTGCTGGTTGAAAATAAAGATATTGACTATGAAGCCATCAACAAAGAGTGTGTGCATGGAAACTACACTGCGTCTTCTAAAAGCATCTGCTACGGCAAATTGAATCGTTGGGACAACTTTGAAAAAGGTTTGTGTGCCATCACCTGGACAATTTATCCTGATGGACGATATTTCGAGGATGAAGATGGCTTTGGCGGTCAAAGCAACAACGAAGAATGTGTTTATGCCATTATCAACACCGACTTAGAGATAATTGTCCCTTTCAGACCGATAGATGACGTTAATCAATTTCTGAAAGAAATGAGAAGCAAGTAAGTAATTGATAGGTTATGTACAGATTGAAACAGAAAGCTTTGAAAATTCCATTCGTAATTGAGTTTAAAGCGGCAAATCTGTCATCTGCATACTGCGATTAGAGATTCGAAACTTGAAATCTCTAATCTTCACGCGGGAAATGTAGGTTGACCTGTGGTTGAAGTGCATTTCCCGCAATGCAATCATACATTTTTCGTGATTTGTCTCATTCCGCAGGTTGGAGATAACTCATTTGAGATGGAAAACCTATTCCCGACGCTTGCAGATGACACGTTTCCATCAATTACATAAGTCTCCGACGTGTGAAGATTATACATTTGGAGCGGGAAATCTGTTCCCGACGGTTGAAGAAGAGACATTTTACCCAATTTACCTCAATTCCCCGTGCGGGAAATGCACTTCAACCACAGGTCAACCTATATTTCCCGCAAAATTATCATAGTTATTCCTTTTCAGATGTTACCTCTATACTAATTAGAAACCGTCATAGAAGAAAGTATCCTTTTGCTCAATCTTTAAAGACATTAGTATCCAAGATAATAATTGTCTTGCCTTCAATCTTTATCGAGCCTTCTTTCTCCAGATTCGCAAGCATTCTGATTAAAGAATATTTCTGTATTCCAAAACTCTCGGCTATTTCTTTGCGCGATTTCTGAAGCCGTATGGTGTTCGACTTCTGGAGCATGGACTCGTTCAGCAGGAAAGATTTGACGTTTTCACGCACTGACGACAGTCCCAACGAACGTATTTTGTTTGACAGAAATAATGCGCGGTTGGAGATTGTCTTGATGAAGTTCATCCTGATTTTTTCGTTAGAACCGATGAGATGTTCAAGGCTCGTTTTCGACATTCTGAAAATCTCAGTATAAGCACCGGCTCTTATGTTAACCGGATATCTGTTGTGGTCGGAGAAAACGAATGCAGGCGCAATGATCTGTCCGGCAGGAAGCCTTCCGATAGGGACTTCTTTGCCCGACTGACTGGTCATTTTACTTATCACCAAACCAGACAGTACGATGTCGACGTGCATGATTGGCTCATCTGCCAAAGTGAAAATGTCATCTTTATTATATATCAAAATCTTGTATTCTATTCCTTCCAGAGTTTTCCGGATGTCCTGCTTCTCCATGCCATTGAACAAGACGCAGTTGTATAGCATCTCCAAAATTATCTCATCCATTAGTTGATTCCCTTGTGTTGTCAGTCTACAAAATTACAAAAATTAGTCAGATATGCTCGTTTTAATATTTTTTAGCAATTCATGGACACAAATGTTACCTTTTTGGAAAATTATAATAAATAGTTTTGTAAACTAAAAGTATTTTAAGACAAATCCACTAACTTATAAAAGCCGTAATGGGTCTTTATATGGAAAAACGACATTTTGAACTAGATTATAAATTTAAATTTTATTGTAATGAAGAAAAAGAACATTTTTACTATTGCATTGCTGTTTGCAGCATTAGGAGCTATCGTATCTTGCAAGCCCAAAATGGGCAAGCAATCTGTCGATAGTAGTGCGGCATCATCCGTTTACATTGCTCCTGGTCAGTATGATGAGTTTTACGATTTTGTATCAGGTGGATTTAATGGCCAACTTAGTGTTTACGGCTTGCCGTCAGGCAGATTGCTGAAAGTCCTTCCTGTATTCTCACAGAACGGTGAGAACGGTTACGGATATAGTGAGGAGACCAAGCCTATGCTGATGACGTCGTTCGGATTTTTACCTTGGGATGATTCTCATCACTCTACACTCTCTATGACTGATGGTTCCTATGATGGCCGCTGGGCGTTCATTAACGCAAATAATACGCCTCGTATTGCACGCATCGACTTGAAGACTTTCCGTACTTCGGAGATTATTGAGTTGCCTAACAGTGCAGGTAATCACTCTTCTCCATTCCCGACTGCCAATACGGAATATCTTGTCGCCGGTACACGTTTCAGCGTTCCTGCTGATTATGAAAACGGTGATGTTTCAATTGCTGATTTCGCAAAGTATTTTCACGGACATATCAGTTACATCAAGGTGGATCCAAAGACCGGTGGTCTTAGCCTGGATTTCCAACTTGAGTTGCCTCCATTTAATTTTGACCTCAGTCATAGCGGCAAAGCCAAATCAACTGACTGGTCGTTCTTTACTTGCTACAATTCTGAAAAAGCACATACACTGCTTGAAATCAACGCTTCCAAGAACGACAAGGACTATATTCTCGCTGTCAATTGGAAGAAGGCTGCTGAACATGCTCAAAAAGGCGACTGCAAGATTCAGAATGTAAAATACGCTCACAATGTATGGAGTGAAGAGAAACTTACTGCTACCTCTGAAATCATTAATACAGTGAAGGTCATAGATACAAAAGTCGTTAACGACTTCCTGTATTTGATACCTTGTCCTAAGTCACCTCATGGTGTAGATGTTGATCCGACAGGTGAATATATCGTTGCAAATGGCAAATTGGCTACTAATTTGCCTGTTTTCAGCTTCGATAAGATTATGAAGGCGATTGAAGGCAAACAGTTTGACGGAAACGTTGATGGCATCAATGTTCTCAAATATGAAGCTGCTCTGTATGGTGAAGTTAAAACTCCTGGTTTGGGCTCTTTGCACACAGAGTTTGATGCATCGGGTCACGCTTATACAAGCTTTTTCATCTCTTCTGAGATTGTGAAGTGGAATCTGAAAGACTTGAAGATATTAGATCGTATTCCTACTTATTATTCTATCGGTCACCTTTCTGTCATGGGCGGCGACACTCGTACTCCTTATGGCAAATATATGGTTGCTTACAATAAGATTACGAAAGACCGTTTCTTGCCAACAGGTCCTGAACTCTGCCAGGCAGCTCAGCTTTATGATATCAGTGGAGACAAAATGAAGCTGATACTTGAATTCCCGACGATTGGCGAGCCTCACTACGCTGTAGCTATTCCGGCAGATAAGATTAAACCGAATGTACTTCAGTTTACTAAACTGGCCGACAACCACAACCCTTCTATGATAAGCTCTCCTAAAGAAGCTCGTGTTGAACGTAATGGACAGCGTGTTGATATTTATCTTGGCGCTATACGTTCGAGACTTATTCCAGACAACATCGAAGGTATAAAGATTGGCGATGAGGTTTATTTCCATGTTACCAATCTGGAGCAGGAATGGGATATTCCGCACGGATTTGCTGTAAAGGGCAATACCAATGCTGAGGTTCTCGTAATGCCGGGTGAAACATGCACATTGAAGTGGATTCCAAACCGCGTTGGTATTATTCCATTCTATTGCACCGACTTCTGTAGCGCTTTGCATCAGGAAATGCAGGGATATGTTCGGGTATCGGTAGCAGGCAGCAATGTGCCGTTGAAATTCTCTATCGATGACAAATCAGTAAAAGAACTTAAATAAATACGTTAAGAGATGAACAATCAAGAAAATAAGAAGATAAAAATAACGATGCTACTGCTCATCGTAGCAGCAATATTGACAGCAATCAGCGCGTTCATGTCGCTGTGGCGCATCGATTTGGCGGCGCCTCAATATCCGGAAGGCTTAGTGCTCTTTATCGGTGGTTTCGACGGCGTTTCCGGCAATCTCTACGGTATCAACGAACTTAACCATTATGTAGGTATGGCAAAGATTATTCCTTCAGAATTCTGGGAGTTCCAGCTTCTGCCTTATCTGCTCCTGGGCTTTGCAGCACTGTTCCTTGTCAGTGCTTTCGTCAAGAAGAAAGGTCTGTCGCTTTTCTCGTTGATTCTTTTTGGTATATTCGGAATTCTGTCGTTCGTAGACTTTTATTACTGGACTTATACCTACGGCCACAATCTGGATGCATCGGCTCCTATCAAAGTTCCGGGCATGGCTTATCAGCCACCGATCTTCGGCTACAAGAAGCTTCTTAACTTTGAAGCCTTCTCGCAACCCGATCTGGGCGGTTATCTGCTCATCGCTGCGGGTCTTATTTTAGCTTTTGCGGTTTTATACAGGTTTGACTTCTTCGGTTTGTGCAAGAAAAAATCAGTTTAGCAATGAGTTCAATCAATTCTTATATTTTAAAGTCAATGCCAGTATTGCTGGCATTGATTCTGTTTTCCTGTTCTGTGAACGACAAGCCTCAGCCTATTAATGCCGGCAAAGACAGTTGCACAGCTTGTTCTATGCAGATAATGGATAAGAAGTTTGCCTGCGAAATAATTACGACCAAAGGCAAGGCGTTGAAATTCGACGATATGTCGTGTATGTTCCATTTTATCGGGAAAGGCAAAATTGCCAAGGAAGATGTATTGCGAATGTACGTCTCCGATTTTGAAAATCCTGATTCGCTCATAGATGTGAAAACTGCCAGTCTCGTGCTGGGCAGTGAGATTCATTCTCCTATGAATGGCGGAGTTGCCGCTTTCAGCAATAAGGAACACGCTGTGCAATTTGCCAATGACACAAAATCAGAATTACTCGACAAATGGGAAAGGTTAGAAATGCAGCATTGACACTGCTTTTCTCATCTCTCTCTTTCATGAGTGCTTATGCTTCCACACTGCATGTCAATGCAGGTGGAAGTATCAGCAATGCTGTGATGAATGCCTCTCCGGGCGATACTATTGTTGTGGGGAAAGGCTTGTATAAGGAACATGTTGTTATCAACAAGTCTCTTATACTGCGTGGCCTTGACTTTCCTGTTATCGATGGCTCGTTACAAGGGTCTGTGATAACAGTCAGTTCCGACAATGTGAAAATCGAGGGATTCAAGGTCATACGTTCCGGACGTTCGTCTCTTCGTGACTATTGTGGAATATTAGTTAAAGACAGCCATGGCATTTCAATAGTCGGTAATATCATGAGGTCGAATCAATTCAGCATTATGCTTCAGAACTGTAACAACAGCATTATAGCAAATAATAGCGTTGAAAGTGATATCCGCGAGATGCAGGTTATGGGCAATGCCATACACTGTTGGAAAAGCGATCATCTGAAGATTCTGAATAATATAGTAGGCCACAATCGCGACGGCATTTATCTGGAGTTTGTCTATGATTCATTCATTTCAGGTAATAAGGTGAATGGATGTGAACGTTATGGCTTGCATTTCATGTTCAGCCACCATAATACATATACACACAACCATTTCAGCCATAATCTGGCTGGCGTTGCAGTGATGTACACGCACGATGTGAACATGAACGACAACGTTTTCGAACAGAGCAAAGGCGGAGCCTCATACGGTCTGCTTCTGAAAGAAATCAACGGCGGACAGATCAGAAACAACATTTTCAGAAATAACAGTGTCGCCATACTTATGGACGGCGGAACGGATCTGCATATCAACCACAATATTATTCGGGAAAACGGTTGGGGAATGCGCGTCGTCGCAAGCAGTACCGGTGATGTGATTGAAGGCAACGATTTCGTCGGCAACACTTTCGATGTGTCGACCAACAGTTCGTACAACGCCAACGCTTTCGACGGCAATTATTGGGACAAATATGACGGATACGATTTGAACAGAGACGGACATGGCGATGTGCCTTATCATCCTTTAAGCCTCTTTTCAACACTCGCAGAGCAGAACGAAGGAGTGTTGATGTTCTACAGAAGCTTCATTATGAATCTGCTCGACGCTGCTGAAAAAGTAATGCCAACACTTACACCAGACAATTATGTGGATAACCGACCTTGCGTCAAACCTAATGTAACAAAATGATTAAGATAGAAGAATTGAACAAGTATTACGGTAAGCTGCATGTGCTGCGTGATATATCTTTAGAACTTCACGGTGGAGAATGTGTGGCGTTTATTGGTCCGAACGGATGTGGTAAAACTACCCTTATGAAATGTGTACTTGGACTGGTAAATCCATGTTCCGGCAGAATTTTTGTGAATGGAAAAGATGCACTTACAACTCCTAAGTCAAGGGAGTCGATAGGCTTTATGTCACAGAACAGCAGTTTTCCGCCGAACATGACTGTAAAAGATGTTTTCGATACCATATTGACCATACGCAATTATAAAGGTCAATTGGACAAAGAACTTTTCGAAGCGTTTGCAATTAAAGAAATTTATGGCAAGAAAATGAATGAGTTGTCGGGAGGTACAAGCCAGAAGGTAAATGCTGTATTGGCTTTTCTCTTCAATCCCGAGATTTTGATACTCGATGAGCCGACAGCCAGTTTGGATCCTTTTGCAACAGAGGTTCTTAAGAAAAAGATTTTAGATGAGAAGAAAAAAGATAAACTGATATGCATTACCTCGCATATACTTAGTGAATTGGAAGGCCTTGTTTCCCGACTTATCTTCATAGAGGATGGCAATATCGTTCTCGACAACGAAGTAAAGCAGTTGCTCGCTTCAACATCTGCAAACAGCCTGATACAGGCAGTGATGACGGTTCTCAACGACAATAAAGATGTTGCCCACAATAATAATAAATAACTATGAATAAAATTACACGAACATTTTTGCTTGACAATTTGAAGAATGTTGTCACAATCATATATTTTATAATGATAGCATTGCTCTCATGGAGTACTCTTGCGCTTGAAGCCAACGAAGCTAAGAGCACCATGACTGTAATGAACATACTTCTGTTTATAGTACCATTGATGGCTTTGCTGTATTCTTCAATATACATATATAATAGTCGGGAATTCTTAATTTTGCTTCTCTGTCAACCTTTGAAAAGGAGTCGTATTTGGGACAGTTTATTCTGTGGCGTAACAGGAAGTCTTGTTGTTGCTTTCTTTTTAGGCTCAGGCATTCCGATATTGATATATCATCCTGATATCGTAGGAATAACGCTCGTTCTGTCGGGGATTGCTATAACATTGATATTTTCGGCAATAGCATTCTTTACAACAATTATCACAACAGACAAGACAAAGGGAGTTGGTGTTGCTATATTGATATGGTTACTTTTTACTATCGTTTACGACGGGTTGTGCCTGTTTTTGTTATTCTCGCTGAGCGATTATCCGATAAACAATGTAATAATGGGCATATTGATGATAAATCCTCTTGATATAACTCGTTTCCTATCCGTAATCTCGCTTGAACAAGATGCTATGATGGGTTTCTCTGGTGCTGCTTTCAAGGCTTTTTTCGGTCAGTCGCTGGGTATTGCCATTTCCGCGATTTTGCTTCTGCTATGGATTGCACTGCCTTACTATTTCTCGCGCAGGATTTTCAACAAGAAAGATTTGTAAAGGCTTTTCATAATTTGCCTTTCGGTCGAAGCCAGCGGCTTGAACGTCCTCTTTTATTGTATCTGTAATCCGTCGTAGTTACAGTATTGCGCTTCTGCAAGAGTTTCTGGCTTTCCTATGTCAATCAATTTGAGGTTCGATGCAGGGTAAGAGAAAATCCGCTCTTTTGCCGCAACTGAAAGATAAAAGTCGATGATGGAAAATCGGTCGTCCCAGTCTTTCATCAGCTTGAAGATTTTAGGCGAGACGACGTGAATGCCGGCAAAGGCTTCGGCTTTGTATTGATTTGGATCAAAGTCGGGCAACGGACTTTTAACTTCGCCTGTTGAGCGGTTTGTCCAACCTGTCAATCGGCCGTAGTCGTCGAAAAGCAGATATCTAGATGTCTCTCGCGGACTGACAAGAACCGTAGCCAACGGATCGCGAAGCTGATGACGCTGATAGATAGCTGTTAGATTTATGTTGGATATGATGTCCACATTGTGGACAAGAAAAGGTTCGCGACCTCGCAGGAACTCGCCGGCTTTCTTTATTCCTCCGCCTGTGTCGAGTAGCTGCCCGCTTTCATCTGAGATATCAATTTTAATCCCGAAGTTGTCTTTTGCATGAAGGAAATCGATGATTTGACTTGAAAGATGGTGCACATTGATGACAATGTGGTTGAATCCTGAGTCTTTGAGTTTGAGAATGATGCGTTCGAGTATCGGACGGCCGCCAACCTCAATCAACGCTTTTGGCTTGGAGTCGGTCAACGGGCGCAAACGAGTGCCTAATCCGGCAGCGAAAATCATAGCTTTCATTGATGCGAGGGTAAAACTTGTTCAATATTTTGTGCCCGATGGATGAGATCTATTTTTACACCGAATTTGCGGTTGAGATGTTCAGCCAAATGTTGTGCGGCGTAGACAGAACGGTGCTGACCGCCGGTGCAGCCGAAAGCAACCATAAGGTTTGTAAAGCCGCGTTCAAGATAACGGTTTACCGAAGCGTCGACCAGAGCATAAACATGTTCCAGAAAACGTGTGATTTCACCGTCGTCTTCCAAAAATTTGATGACAGGATCATCAAGGCCAGTGAAATGGTTGAAACGTTCGTATTTGCCTGGATTGTTAATGGCGCGACAGTCGAAGATAAAACCTCCGCCATTGCCGCTTGGATCTTCAGGAATGCCTTTTTTGTATGCAAAGCTGAGAATGCGTACTTCAAGTTCGCGTTTGCGCGTGTCTTTGAACTGTGAAAGGTCAGTCAATTGACGAAGCAATTGTGAGAGATATGGGTATTCAGGAAAATCTTCTTTTAGCAGTTGCCGCAGATTCTCGATGGCGAAAGGTACGCTTTGGATAAAATGCGGCTTTTTCTCGAAGTATCCGCGGAATCCATAAGCACCAAGCACTTGCATGGTCCTGAAAAGAACAAAGTGACGAAGCTGAATGCGAAAATCGGCTTCATCAACATGTGTGAATTTCTTCAGAGCATCGAGGTAGCAGCGAATCAGTTCTTGACGAAGTTCGTCAGAAAAACAGGCCTTTGCTTGCCAAAGAAAAGAAGCGACATCGTAGTAGATTGGACCGCGTCGTCCTCCTTGGAAGTCAATAAACCATGGTTTCTCGTCGCGAATCATCACGTTGCGGCTTTGGAAATCGCGATAAAGAAAAGTAGGTGTGTTGTCGGAGAGCAACAGTTTACTCATTTTTTGAAAATCATCTTCGAGTCGGTCTTCTTGGAATTCGAGCCCTGTAGCTTTCAAAAAACAGTATTTGAAATAGTTCAAATCCCAAAGAATCGAACGTTGGTTGAATGCAGGTTGCGGATAGCAGCGGTTGAAATCAAAGCCTTCGGTTGCAAACTGTATCGATGGAAGCATAGCAATTGTTTTACGGAGCAGACGTTTTTCTTCCTCAGAAAATACGCCGGTTTTTCGTCCTTCTGCGATAGCATTGTAAAGCAATGTATTGCCAAGATCTTCTTGCAGATAAAGTGAATGGTCGTCAGATACGGTCAGCACTTCGGGAACGGGCAGATTTTTCTTTCTGAAAAAGTTATCCATGTAAAGGAATGTGTTGTTCTCTTCCTTTGATGTTCCGCTCACTCCGATTAGCGTTTGTGTTCCGAACAGACGAAAGTAACGACGGTGTGAACCCGATGATGGCAATTCCAAAACTCCGCTTGATTCTTCACCGGTATATGTTTTGTATAGCTTTTTAAGCTCTTCAATGATAATATCCATTTTAACTTATATTTGGCTGCGAAATTACTACAATTTTTTATGACACAATAATTCTATCTTTGAGCACTTTTTCTTGAACATCCTTTTTTTAGCAGAAAAAATTATTACTTTTGTATTCTGTATTGTAATTAATATGGAAGTAAACAAACGACATGGCTATCTGATTCAATGGATAACGGGCGTTGGAGACTTGATAGTTCTCAATGCGTTGTTCTTCATTATCTATTATGGATTAGGCCCATACTATACATCAGCCATCAAAGGTCATCTGCGGGAAGTCGTTCTGCTTTTGAATTTCTGCTACTTTTTCTCAGCCTACATGGTTCCACTTAGGCTGCATCTTTCGGTAGTTTATATTGATAAGATTGTTCAGCGGGCGTTTCTTTTAGTGACACTTTTGACCTTTCTGTTTGCAACTTGCATGATTTTTTTGAATGTAGGAAATGCCCTCGCTACATTCCTTCTCGTCTACTATGTCGCTCAGGTTATATTTTTCTCGTTGTGGCGCGTGATTGCTCGTCTGACACTCAAACGCTATCGCCGAACAGGACATAACTACAAGCGTGTGATTATCGTTGGCGCCGGTAAAAACGGCATGGAACTTTATCAGGTGATGAAAAACGACCTTTCATATGGTTTCAATGTTATGGGTTTCTTTGACGATAATATTGCACTCAGGAATGTTCTTCCAAACTATCTCGGAATGACATACGAGGTAGAAACCTTTGCGGAAGCCAATGATGTGGATGAGATCTACTGTACGCTTCCCGGCAATAATGATGAGAAAATACTTCGCATGCTTAATTTTGCAGAAAAGCACATGATTCGCTTTTATATAGTTCCTGAATTCTACCGGAATGTAAAAAAGAGTCTTATCATGGAGATGCTAGAGTCTATTCCGATTCTAACAGTTCGCCGTGAGCCGTTGCAATCTGCTTATAATCGTTTTGTGAAGCGAACTTTTGATTTAGGTTTTTCTTTCATTATTCTGGTAACTGTTTATCCGATCTTATATGTAATAGTCGGAACGATGATTAAACTGACTTCTCCCGGACCGATTTTGTTTAAACAGATGCGTACGGGGCTTTATGGCAAGAATTTCAAATGCTATAAGTTCAGGACCATGAAAGTGAACGACGAGGCTGATATTTTGCAGGCAGAAAAAGACGACCCTCGCAAAACGAAAATCGGCGATTTTCTGCGGCGAACAAACCTCGATGAATTTCCGCAATTCATCAATGTCCTGCTCGGCGATATGTCGGTTGTCGGACCACGTCCTCACATGCTCCTTCACACCGAACAATATTCGGCTCTGATAGATAAATATATGGTTCGTCATTTGGTTAAGCCTGGCGTCACAGGTTGGGCACAAGTGACTGGCTACAGAGGAGAAACGCGTACACTTGAACAGATGGAAGGTCGCGTCAAACGCGATGTTTGGTACATTGAGAACTGGTCGTTCTTCTTGGATATTAAGATTATTGTCGTTACGATTCTGAATATGTTTAAAGGCGAGAAAAACGCGTTCTGATATGGCACGAATCATGGCAATAGATTATGGGAAAAAGAGAACTGGTTTGGCAGTTACAGATGTCCAGCAGATAATTGCCGGCGGTCTTGCTACAGTTCCCAGTCAGAATCTTCTTCCTTATATTACAGAGTATGTTTCACGTGAACCTGTTGAGAAGTTTGTAGTAGGTCAGCCACGTCAGATGAACGACCAACCGTCGGAGATTACTCCTTTTATAGAGGCTTTTGTAAAACATCTCGAAAAGATTCTTCCATCGATTCCGGTGGAATATTACGACGAACGATTCACGTCAGTTTTGGCTCATAGAGCTATGCTTGACGGAGGATTGAAGAAAAAGAAAAGGCAGGAGAAAGCTCTTGTAGATGAAATAAGTGCTGTTATAATTCTTCAGTCATATATGGAACAAAACAAATATCAATGATATAATGATTCTACCTATTTATTTATATGGGCAACCAATCTTGAGAAAGGTGGCAGAGCCTGTGCCGCTTGATTTTCCGAATTTGAAGCAGCTTGTTTCGGATATGTTCGAAACGATGTATCATGCTGAAGGTATTGGCCTTGCAGGTCCGCAAGTCGGCCTTTCCTTACGGCTTCTTGTGATTGATGCTGATGTCATTAAAGATGATTTTCCTGAATGTAAGGGTTATAAACGTGCAATGATCAATCCTGAAATTGTGGAGTTCAGTGTTGAGAAGGTAACTCTTGAAGAAGGTTGTCTAAGTCTTCCTGGCTTGCATGAGAATGTGGAACGTTCGAAGTGGGTTACTGTTAAATATTTAGATGAAGACTTACAGCCACACCAGGAAACAGTCGACGGGTTTGCAGCTCGTGTCACTCAACATGAATTCGAGCATCTTGGCGGCCATGTCTTTATAGACGACATTTCTGCCATTCGTCGTCAGCTTGATAAAGGCAAACTCAATAATATTATTAAAGGTAAGACGCATTGTTCGTATAAAGTGAAAGCAGTACAAAGTAAGTAAAGCTCTATATTTTATGGGCTTTATTTACATTTGTTTATATTTTAGAGTACCTTAGTTATCTGAATCTTTTTTACCTTTGCGTCAGAGACGCGAAGATGGGATTTTATCCTGTTTTTGTTGTTAAAACGTATCAGGTCGTGAGATGAGGCAGATCATTTTGTTAATTAGCTTGTTGATTGGCCCGGAATTACTGTTTTCCCAAGAAATGGTGAGAGCAAAATTTCTGGTCGATGGCCGCTTTTATTCAGAAATGCCGGAAAGTGTCTCTAGTCTTCCTGTTGTTACTATGTGCTTTGTCAAAGATAATAACGGTAATTCGCTCAACAAGATTCTATTGCCTGAAGGTTTTATCATAGACCCTGAAGATACTGCTTATGCAATTCCATTCTCTCATGTGCTGAATGCACGTCAGTTTTTGATTAACTCGAGGAAGAGAAGTTTTACATTCGAGGTTTCTGTCAATGATAATTTGCGTTCGGGATTGCATGTCGGCGATACAATCCCTCATTTTCGTGTTAAAGACATCAAAGGTAAAACATGGAGTAGACGCCGACTTCATGGTAAACCAACTATTATCAACTTTTGGTATATCGGATGTGGTCCATGCCTTTATGAAATCCCCGAACTGAACGAGATGATGAGGCTTTGCCCGAAAGCAAACTATTTGGCTGTCACCTGGAATACACCGGCGGAGATACAAAAGATTCTTACGACAAAGCCTTTCCTTTTCACGCATATTGCAAATGACAAAGTTCTGATACAGTTGTTTGGTATCCGACAAACGCCAACAACAATTCTGCTGGATAAACATTGCGTAATCCGAAAAATATGCTCCGGAACTACAAAACAGAAAAGAGATGCAGTTGTCAGAATGTTGCGTCAGATTTCGGAGGAGTAGTGTGTTTGAAACAAGATGAGAATCGGCTTCTGATAAGCCTTGAGCTGCTTTATCATCAATAAAATAGAGAGCTAAAGTGTGTGATTGAATTATTATTCGTACTTTTGTGCGACAAACGGAACTATCCGCCTTGGCTCAATAAAAAATATTTAAATGAACATTTCTTATAATTGGCTGAAAGATTATCTTGATTTTGATCTTACGCCGAAAGAAACATCTGATGCTCTTACATCTATCGGTTTGGAGACTGACGGAGTAGAAGAGAAGCAAACCATAAAAGGAGGCCTAGAAGGTCTTGTTATTGGCGAAGTATTGACGTGTGAAGCTCATCCAAATTCTGATCACCTTCACGTGACAACAATTGATGTGGGAGAGGAAGCTCCTTTACAGATTGTTTGTGGAGCACCAAACGTGGCTGCAGGACAGAAAGTCGTTGTTGCTGTCAATGGCACGAAACTTTACGACGGTGATAATTGCATTACAATCAAACGCTCGAAATTGCGCGGTGTTGAATCGAATGGAATGATTTGTGCTGAAGATGAAATCGGTATCGGTTCTGACCACTCTGGTATCATCGTTCTTCCGGATTCAGCTGTTGTTGGAACTCCTGCCAAGGATTATTACAATATCAAGAGTGATTATGTCATCGAAATAGATATCACACCAAATCGTGTGGATGCGACTTCTCATTATGGTGTGGCTCGCGATTTGGCTGCTTACCTCAAACAACATGGTCTACCTTGCAAATTGAAACTGCCTTCTGTTGAAGGATTCAAGATTGACGAACCGAATGATTCGTCTATCAGCGTCAAGATTGATAATCCTGAAGCATGTTTTCGCTACAGCGGCTTGACCATTAAAGGTGTGAATGTCAAGGAAAGTCCTGATTGGATGAAAAACAAACTGACAACAATCGGTTTGCGTCCTATCAACAATGTTGTAGATGTCACAAACTTCATTCTTTTCGAACTTGGGCAACCTTTACATTCTTTTGATGCAGATAAAATCAAGGGTAATCAGGTGATTGTAAAAACGATGCCTGAAGGAACGCCGTTTGTTACACTTGACGGTGTGGAGCGTAAACTGACGGAGCGCGACCTTATGATTTGCAATGTTTCGGAACCGATGTGCATAGGTGGCGTATTTGGCGGTTTGGATTCGGGTGTGACCGAACATACTACAAATATCTTCCTTGAATCAGCTTGTTTCCATCCGACATGGATTCGCAAAACTGCCCGTCGTTTTGGCTTGAACACAGATGCTTCGTTCCGCTTCGAACGCGGGCTTGACCCTAACAATACGATTTATGTACTTAAACGCGCTGCCATGCTTGTCCAAGAGCTTGCAGGTGGAACTATCACAGGTTGTATTCAAGACGTTTATCCAAAGAAGTTGGATCCTTGGCGCGTAGAAGTCGCTTACGATAAAATCAATAATCTCATCGGTAAAACCATTCCCGTCGATACTGTTAAGAGTATCGTAGAGAGCTTGGAAATGAAGATCGTCGATGAGTCTGCTACAGGTTTGACTCTTCTCGTTCCTGTATACCGCTATGATGTTCAACGCGATGTTGACGTTATCGAAGATATACTTCGCATCTATGGATATAACAATATTGAGTATGGTGAATCGCTTAAGTCGAATCTGAGCTATAAAACACCTACTGATCGGAGCTATCAGTTGCAGAATTTGATTTCCGAACAACTTACAGGTGCCGGCTTCAACGAGATTATGAATAACTCTCTTACACGCAGTGCTTACTACGACAGCTTATCGACTTATCCTGCTGCTCGTTGTGTGAAGGTCTTGAATCCGCTTAGTGCAGACTTGAATGTGATGCGTCAGACTTTGCTTTTTGGAGGTTTGGAGAGTGTTGCACGCAATATAAACCGTAAGAACAGTAGTATTCATTTTTATGAGTTTGGCAATTGCTATTCTTACGACATTGATAAGAAACAGGATGATGTTTCGCTGTCAGGCTTTGCAGAAGATTATAGACTTGGCCTATGGCTGAGTGGTAATCGTGTGGAGAACAACTGGGCGCATTCTGAAGAAAAGACTTCGGTTTATGAACTGAAAGCTTATGTCGAGACTGCTCTTGCCCGTTTAGGAGTTGATGTGAAGTATATCATTTGGGGAAACTTAAGTGATGATTTGTTTTCAACAGGTCTTAGTATCACGACTGCTGCCGGACGGAGAATCGGTACTTTAGGCATTGTCCGCACAGTTATATGCAAGGCTCTTGATATTGATACGGAAGTCTTCTTTGCTGAACTTTCATGGACGGCTCTGATGAAAGATATCCGTAAAAATGAGGTTCTCTTTAGCGATCTCTCCAAATTCCCGGCTGTCAAACGTGATTTGGCTCTCTTGATTGACAAAAAGACAGAGTTTTCAGAAATAGTTAAAATTGCAAATGAAGCAGAGCATAAATTGCTGAAGAATGTCGTTCTATTTGATGTCTATGAAGGCAAGAATCTTCCTGAAGGGAAAAAATCTTACGCTGTAAGTTTTTATCTGGAAGATGAGACAAAGACTTTGAATGATAAACAGATTGAATCAATCATGCAGAGAATATCCACAAACCTGCAACAAAAATTAGGTGCTCAATTAAGATAATCTATTTTATAAATTAATAATAACTAGCTGTATAATAATATGGGAAGAGCGTTTGAGTTTCGTAAAGCAAGAAAGTTTAAACGTTGGGGCAATATGGCCCGCACGTTCACAAAAATCGGTAAGGAAATAACAATCTGCGCACGGCAAGGTGGAGCGTCTCCAGATAATAATCCGAGATTGCGTACCTTGATAGCTAACGCAAAGAAAGAAAATATGCCGCGAGAGAACGTTGAACGGGCACTGAAACGTGCAGTCTCTAAAGATTTCTCCGATTATAAGGAAGTCAATTACGAAGGTTATGGACCATACGGAATTGCTATCTTTGTTGAGACAGCAACTGACAACACGACACGTACGGTTGCTAATGTACGTAGTTATTTTACAAAGAATGGCGGAACTTTAGGTACCAATGGCTGCCTGGAATATCTCTTCAATCACAAATGCGTGTTTAGAATTCAGAAACCGGAGACTTATTCTCTTGACGACTTGGAATTGGAACTGATAGATTTCGGCGTTGAAGAGGTATATGAGGATGAAGATGAAATCGTTATCTATGGCGATTTTTCTCAGAACGCCGCTATTCAGAGTTATCTTGAAGAAAATGGTTACGAAATCAATAGTAATGAATTCGTCCGTATTCCTAACGATGTCAAGGATGTTACTCCAGAACAACGCGAAAGCATCAACAAACTGATTGAAAAGATTGAGGAAGATGAAGATGTTCAGAATGTCTTCCACAATATGAGAGAAGATGATGATGACGACGAGGAAGAATAATTATCGAATAAACTAATTATAACTTTATTATACTCTGTCGAGAAAAAACGAATAGATGAAGAAAGCAATTGTAGTTCTGTTTATGCAGCTTCTTGCGCTTCCGATGATAGCGCAGATTAATACAGATCGCGTGTTGGCTATAGGTCGCAATGCTTTGTACTTCGAAGATTATGTTCTCTCGATTCAGTATTTCAATCAGGTCATCCGTTCGAAACCGTGGTTGGCTGAACCCTATTTCTATAGAGCTGTAGCTAAAATCAATCTTGAAGATTATCAAGGAGCTGAAGAAGACTGCTCTTTGTGCATTGAACGGAATCCTTTTCTAGTTCAAGCTTATTATGCTCGAGGCATTGCTCGTCAAAGCCTAGAGAAGTATGATGGTGCAATAGCCGATTATAATAAAGGTCTGGAATACCAGCCTGATGATCAGCAAATGCTCTCCAATAAGGCTATCGCATACATTCAAAAGAAAGATTATAAAGGGGCTGAAGATGTTTTCAACCACATGATGTCTGTGCATTCAGGCTCTGCGATGAATTATCTCACTCGTGGAGCTATGTATACGGAAATGGGTGATACCGTAAAAGCACTCGCCGATTATAACACAGCCATTAAGATGGATTCTTATTATGCTCCTGCTTACGGCAATCGTGCTATTTTGCTTTATCAGCAAAATAAATTGAAGGAGGCTTTGGCCGATCTTAATGAAGCGATACACCTGAACACTCGAGATAACGGTTATTATATCAACCGAGGTCTTGTCAGATATCAGTTAAACGATCTGCGAGGAGCAATGGCGGATTATGACCAGGTTATCAGTTTTGATTCCCAGAACTTGATAGCTCGTTTCAATCGCGGTTTACTTCGTTATCAGGTGGGAGACAACAATCGAGCAATCGAAGATTTCGATGTCGTGATTGCTATGGAGCCGAACAACTATATGGCTATCTATAACAGAGCCTTGCTTCGTTTTGATACAGGAAACTACAGCGGAGCTGTTGAGGATTTTACAAAAGTTCTTAAGGAATATCCGAATTTCTTGCCAGGTTATTATAGCCGTTCTGAAGCTAAACGAAAAATGCACGATGCAGTAGGTGCGGACCGTGATTATTGGTATGCTTTTAACTTGGAAGCTAAACTGAAGAAAGATCATGATGCTGGTAAAAAGATTACAGGAAAAGGAAGCACTGCAAAAGCTATGGCTAAGTCGACTTCTTCATCATCCTCTTCTGGCGGTGCGACTGCTCAAGCAGATCAGAACACCCGAGAGAAATCGGATAAGAATATTGAAAAATTCAATCGTCTTGTTGTTTATGACAAAGATGAGGAGCAAAAATCAAAATACCAAAGCGAAGTTCGTGGCCGTGTGCAGGACCGCAATGTTAAAATCGATATTGAGCCGATGTTTGTCTTGACATATTATGAGAAGGCTGATGTTGTTAAAAAATCGGTTTATTATTCAAAAATGGTCGAGGATTACAATGCCAACACCAAGTTGAACTATAACTTACTTATTACAAATCAAGAAGTCGCTTTGACTGAAGAACAAATCAGCTTGCATTTTAATTCTATTAATGAATACTCTGCTAAGATTGATCGAGATTCAACCAACGCGAATGTGTATTTCGGTCGTGCTATAGACTTTATGTTGGTTCAGAATTTTTCCGAATCAATTGAAGATTACACCAAAGCCATCTCGCTTAATCCTAATTTTGCTATGGCATATTTCAATCGCGCTGTTGTCCGCTATAAACAACTCGAATACAATACTGCTCAAGCAGCGGATTCACAGGAGGATTTGTCTGTTATAAATGTTAGTACTTACAAGTCAGGTAAAAAACAGTCTCAAGAGAATGCAGATGCTACCAGTGCACAGGTGACAGAAAATAAGCGTGCGCATGAACACGAATTAATTTCCCGCGATTATGATATGGTTATCCGTCTGAATCCGGAATTTGTTTATGCTTACTTTAACCGCGGAAACTTGCGCTGTGCTCAGCACGACTATTCTGCAGCCATACAGGATTACAATGACGCTATTCAGCGCGATCCTGATTTTGCAGAGGCTTATTTCAATCGCGGCTTGGCTAGGTTGTCGCAAGGTGATGTTGCTAATGGAGTTGCAGATTTGAGCAAATCCGGCGAATTGGGTATCGTCGATGCATATAGTATTATCAAGAGGATGCTCAAGAATGAATAAGATTATTCTTCTTGTTGTTTATTCACAAAAATAATATTAACTTTGCACCCAAATTTCTATAAAGAATTTCAATATGATTAAGATTACATTTCCGGACGGTTCCGTGAAAGAATATGCTGCTGGAACAACAGCGATGCAAATTGCTGAGAGTATCAGTCCACGTTTGGCTCAGGAAGTTTTGGCTGCAGGAGTGGACGGTGAAATATGGGATCTTACGCGTCCGATAGAAAAGGATGCAAATCTTAAACTGTTCAAATGGGAAGATGAAGAAGGTAAACATGCTTTCTGGCATTCAAGCGCGCACTTAATGGCGGAAGCTTTGCAGGAGCTTTATCCAGGTATTAAGTTCGGTATCGGTCCAGCTATTGATAACGGCTTCTATTACGATGTTGACCCAGGCGATAAGGTTATTAGCGAAACTGATTTCCCAACAATCGAAGCAAAAATGCAGGAATTAGTAGCAAAGAAGGAAAATATAGTTCGTAAAGATATCTCTAAAGCTGATGCTTTGAAAATGTTCGGTGATAGAGGCGAAACTTATAAGGTTGAATTGATCAGTGAATTAGCTGATGGAACAATTTCGACTTATACCCAAGGCGCGTTCACAGATCTTTGCCGTGGACCGCATCTTCCAAATACTTCATATCTGAAGGCTGTTAAACTGACAAGTATCGCAGGCGCTTATTGGCGCGGTGATGAAAAACGCAAGCAGTTAGTTCGTCTCTATGGCATCACGTTCCCCAAGAAGAAAATGCTTGATGATTATTTGGTATTGCTTGAGGAAGCAAAAAAACGTGACCACCGTAAAATAGGCAAAGAACTTGAACTGTTTACTTTCTCTGCGATGGTTGGACAAGGACTTCCTTTATGGTTGCCTCGTGGTACGCAACTTCGTCTGCAATTGGAAGATTTCTTGAAACGCATTCAGAAAAAATATGGTTATCAACAAGTGATGACTCCACATATCGGAGGAAAACAACTTTATGTCACTTCCGGTCACTGGGCTAAATATGGAAAGGATTCGTTCCAGCCGATCAAGACTCCGCAGGAGGGTGAAGAATATCTTCTGAAACCGATGAACTGCCCGCACCACTGCGAGATTTATAAAGCTTTTCCACGTTCTTACAAAGACCTGCCTTTGCGTATTGCAGAATTCGGTACGGTTTACCGTTATGAACAAAGTGGAGAATTGCACGGACTGACTCGAGTACGCTGCTTCACACAAGATGATGCTCACCTGTTCTGCCGTCCAGACCAACTTAAAGGCGAGTTTCTGAAGGTAATGGATATTATCTCTATTATTTTCAAAGCCCTTGATTTCAATCAGTTTGAAGCACAGATTTCTCTGCGTGACAAAAACGACCATGAGAAATATATTGGTAGTGATGAAAACTGGGAGAAAGCTGAAAATGCTATTATTGAAGCTTGTGAAGAAAAAGGACTTAAAGCTAAGATTGAATATGGCGAAGCTGCATTTTATGGACCTAAACTTGATTTTATGGTGAGAGATGCCATAGGTCGTCGTTGGCAGCTTGGAACCATTCAAGTGGACTATAATTTGCCCGAACGTTTCGGCTTGGAATATACAGGAGAAGACAATAAGAAACATCGTCCTGTGATGATCCACCGTGCGCCGTTCGGTTCAATGGAACGCTTCGTCGCTGTCTTGATTGAACATACAGCAGGTAAATTCCCGCTTTGGCTGACACCTGATCAGGCAGTCATTATTCCGGTAAGTGAGAAATTTAATGATTATGCACATAAGGTCGCAGCTGAGCTTGACGACGATAATGTCCGTGTTGTTGTGGATGACCGTAACGAAAAACTTGGGCGCAAAATTCGCGATAATGAACTTAAAAGAATACCTTATTTGTTGATTGTTGGTGAAAAAGAAGCAGAAAATGAAAATATTTCTGTAAGAAAACAGGGCGAAGGTGATAAAGGTTCGATGAAAGTTGCTACCTTTGCGGCGCAAATTAACGAAGCGGTGAATGAACAGATGAATCGCTGGCGTACAGTTAAAGAGTAACGTAACAATATAAAAAAGGAGAATAAAGCTTTTTGAATGAAGAATGACAGTCTGAAGGATCAGTACAGAATTAACGAACGTATTCATGTTCGCGAAGTTAGGGTTGTTGGTGACAATGTTGAGCAGGGAGTTTATCCAATCTCTCAAGCATTGAAATTGGCTGAAGAGCAAGAATTGGATTTGGTAGAGATATCACCTAACGCAGTACCGCCTGTATGTAAGATCATCGACTATCAGAAATTCCTCTATCAGCAGAAGAAACGTCAAAAAGAGCAAAAGGCAAAGTCTTCAAAAGTGGTTATCAAAGAGATTCGTTTTGGACCACAGACTGATGACCACGATTATGACTTTAAACTCAAACATGCACGTGGCTTCTTGGAAGAAGGTGATAAAGTTAAGGCCTACGTCTATTTTAAAGGACGTTCGATTTTGTTCAAGGAGCAAGGAGAAGTGCTTTTACTTCGTTTTGTAAACGATTTGGAGGATTGCGGAAAAGTGGAACAAATGCCTGTCTTGGAAGGTAAACGTATGATTATTATGTTGACACCTAAAAAAGTTGGTAACGCCCCTGCTCCTGCAAAAAATCCAGTTAAAAAAGAGGTGAGGCCGAATACTACTCCTGAAGATAAAAAAGAATAATGCCCGGAGACGGGAATATATAATTACTAATTAAAAATTTATAGGAAATGCCTAAAAAGAAGACTAATTCCGGTTCTAAAAAGAGGTTTGCCCTTACCGGAACAGGTAAAATCAAAAGAAAACATGCTTACAAAAGTCACATTCTGACAAAGAAGACTAAGAAGCAAAAGAAGACTTTAACCCGTATGGGTTACGTTGAGAGTGCTAATCGAAGTGCTGTTAGAGAATTATTGGGTTTAAAGTAACTTCCACTAAAAGTTTTAAAGATTTTATTAACAGAATGGTTAGCTAAAAGATTATCCTACATGGATGACGCTAACGTTCAAAAAACAGTTTAAATTATGCCGAGATCAGTAAATCATGTTGCTTCAAGAGCAAAAAGAAAGCAGATTCTGAAACTTACACGTGGCTACTTTGGAGCTCGTAAGAATGTCTGGACAGTAGCTAAAAACACATGGGAAAAAGGTTTGACGTATGCATGGCGCGATCGCCGCAACAAAAAACGCAATTTCCGTGCTTTGTGGATTCAACGTATTAACGCTGGGGCGCGTTTGGAAGGTCTGTCTTATTCCCGTTTGATGGGTGCTCTGCACAATGCAGGTATCGAAATCAATCGCAAAGTCCTCGCAGACTTGGCGATGAATCATCCGGAAGCTTTCAAAGCTATCGTTGACAAAGTGAAGTAATACATTTGTCTATATAGCAAAGAGCCTTTCTTTCAAGAAGGGCTCTTTTTTTGTGAATTTTTTCCCGAAAATATTTGGTAGTTTCGAACTAAAATTTTATCTTTGTCAAAGTAAAAAATTGAAGAGCTAAGCCGCACCTGTTCGATTGGGAAACTCATCAGTAATTTATGATTCCGAGGCAAAGCTCTTGTTGCTGATGGCGGGCCGCGCCCTTCGGGGTATGCTTCGCACAGCGGATTACAAAGGTGACATAGCTCTCAAATCCTGTCTTTCGGAGTTTGTTCATTTCTACGGTGCGGCTTTCTTAAAGGATGGGGAAATTTCTAATAAAGTTTCCCCATTTCTTATGTCTGTCCTATATAATAGATGTATAATTTCGTGTCCAATCTAATATTTATTGGCTGAGCTAAACCTCGTTCGTTATGAAAACTGATAAAATATTGATAGCTGTTTTCATCATTAGTTTAATGATAACTTTTTCTCTTCAGGCACAAATCCAAGTGATTCCTGCACCTGCGGAAATTTCATTGTCAGACGGTTTTTTTAAGGTCGACAGCACACGATTGTTCTCTGATAAACATATACGGAAAGTACATATTAAAAAAGATAAGAAAATGAGGACTGCCAACCCTGAAGGCTATTCTCTTATCGTTGACAAGAAAGGCATTCAACTGAAGGCTGGTTCAGAAGCGGGTTTATTCTATGGTCGACAGACACTTCGACAATTATATAACCAACAAGGCATTCCTTTTGTAGCTGTCAATGATTCTCCTCGTTTTAGCTATCGTGGCTTGATGGTCGATGTTTCACGTCATTTTTTCACTAAAGAGGAAATTATGAAGATTATGGATGCAATGGCATATTATAAATTGAACCGGTTACACTTGCATCTGACAGACGCTGGAGGATGGCGAATACAGATTGACCATTATCCGATGCTGACCGAACAGTCTGCTTACCGTACTGAAAGTGATTGGCGTAAATGGTGGGCAGGACGTGATAGGACTTATTTGTGTGAAGGCGATTCAGGTGCTTATGGAGGCTATTATACAAAAGCGGATATTAAGGAAATGGTTGCTTATGGTGAATCCAGACGGATAACAATCGTTCCTGAGGTGGAATTCCCTGGCCATTCTGAAGAGGTCTTTGCTGCTTACCCTGAACTTTGCTGCGCTGGAGAAGCGCATACAAGTGGGGAGTTTTGTATTGGTAATCCCGCATCGATGAAATTCATGGAAGATGTCTTGGGCGAAATCGTAGAATTGTTTCCTTCAAAATATATTCATGTTGGAGGTGATGAAGCGGGGAGGTCTGCATGGAAAAAATGCCCAAAATGTCAAGCTTTCATGAAGGAACAGGGTATGACTAACGAGGATGAATTGCAAAGCTATATGATTCGTCGTGCGGAGGACTTCCTTCTCACTAAAGGCAGAAAGCTGATTGGATGGGATGAAATCCTGCAAGGCGGACTTGCTCCTGAAGCGACAGTGATGTCATGGCGTGGTGAATCAGGCGGGATAAAAGCCGCACGAATGGGCCATGATGTAATAATGACTCCTGGAGAATATCTTTATTTGGATGCATATCAGGCAGACCCTCGTTTTCAACCCTATGCAATCGGCGGATATACGACGGTAAAGAAAGTTTATTCTTACGATCCGATTCCTTATGATTCTCTTACAGTAGACGAAAGTCACCATATTTTGGGTATGCAAGGTAATGTCTGGACTGAATATATCCCGACTCCTGACCATTTGGAGTATATGATTTTTCCACGTGCGCTTGCTTTGGCTGAAGCGGCTTGGTCACCGCAGGCCAAACGAAGCTGGACTGATTTTAAGCCTCGCATGAACGCCCATCTGAAACAGCTTCAGACAAAAGGTTATCATCCTTTCCCTCTTTCTGATGAATTGGATGTTTCGATGCGTGTTGATACTTTGAATAGACAGATTGTCGTAAAAATGGATGCTGAAAAATCTCCGGCTGAAATCAGATATACAACTGATGGCACAACACCGATATCGTCATCATTGTTGTATATGGATTCGGTGATCGTTAAGGATTCCGCAGACATTAGAGCTGCGATATTCAAGAATAATGAGCTTCAAGGCGAACCGACTGTTTACAAAGCTGATTATCATCATGCGGTCGGTAAACCGATTCGTTTCCTAAGTCGGTTCTATCGTGGCTATATGGCAGGAGGACGAGGAGCTTTGGTGGATGGTTTTCGAGGAGGATTGACTTATCTCGATGGTCATTGGCAAGGTTATCTCGATAGCTTGGATTGTGTGGTGGATATGTTGGATACATGTGATATTCATTCTGTTTCAGTACGGTTTATGCAATTGATAGGTCCAGGTGTCTATCAACCTGCGAGTGTTGAATTGATGACTTCGTCAGATGGTGAAAACTTTACGTCTGTCGGTATTGTTCCGACTACGGTTCCATCGGATTATTCATCGCTTGCTTTTCAGACATATGCCTTTAGAGGACCATGGCATGTTCGTTACTTGCGTATACGAGCTCCTGAAGTCCATAGCGGATTTATCTTCGCGGACGAAATTGTAGTTTGGTAATTTGTTCACACATGGATTTTGCATTATCTTTGTATTATAATTGAGAACAAAAAGATTAAAAGATAACTTTTATGTACAGAACAAGAACATGTGGTGATTTGCGCCTTGCGGATCAAGGTTTGATCGTGACGCTAGCAGGTTGGGTGCAACGCATTCGCAGAATGGGCGGAATGACTTTCGTCGATTTGCGTGACCGTTATGGTATCACTCAGATCGTTTTTAATAGAGATAAAGATGCAGCACTTTGCGATTCAGCTGATGGACTTGGACGCGAATATGTCATTCAGGTGAAAGGAACGGTCAATGAACGTTCAGCAAAGAATCCGGCTATGACAACGGGAGATATTGAATTGGTAGCCGAGGCTTTGAAGGTGCTTAGCCCATCTGCTGTTCCACCGTTTACAATTGAAGAAAATACCGATGGCGGTGATGATATCCGAATGAAATATCGTTATCTCGATTTGCGACGTCCTAATGTTCGTAAGAATTTAGAACTACGTCATAAGATGACAATGGAGGTTCGACGTTATCTTGATCAGTTGGGATTCCTTGAAGTTGAAACACCGATATTGATTAATTCAACGCCTGAAGGAGCTCGTGATTTTGTTGTTCCTTCACGTATGAATCCAGGTTCGTTCTATGCCTTACCTCAATCTCCGCAAACTCTCAAACAATTGCTTATGGTCGCAGGCGTTGATCGTTATTTCCAGATTGTTAAGTGTTTTCGAGATGAGGATTTGCGTGCCGATCGTCAACCTGAGTTTACTCAGATAGATTGCGAGATGAGTTTTGTTGAGCAGGATGACATTTTGGAAATCTTTGAAGGAATGGCTAAACATCTCTTTAAAACTATTCGTGGCATTGATTTGACAAAACCTTTTATCCGCATGCCTTGGGAAGAAGCAATGCGTCGCTTTGGTAGTGATAAACCAGACATGCGCTTCGGAATGGAATTTGTTGAACTGATGAATGTTCTGCAAGGTCATGGCTTCTCAGTCTTTGATGATGCTAAATATATTGGCGGAATTTGTGCTGAGGGTGCAGCTTCTTATACTCGCAAACAACTTGATGAGTTGACGGAGTTTATTAAGAAACCTCAAATTGGAGCAAAAGGCATGGTTTATGCTCGTATCCAAGAAGATGGCTCTGTTAAGTCGAGTGTTGATAAATTCTATTCGCAGGATGTTCTTCTTAAGATGAAAGATGCATTTGGTGCAAAACCAGGTGATTTGATACTTATTCTTTCTGGCGATAATGCTATGAAAACGCGTAAACAGCTTTGTGAATTGCGTTTAAAAGTAGCTGAGCAATTGGGGTTGCGCGATAAAAATAAATTTGCATTGCTTTGGGTAGTTGATTTTCCATTGTTCGAGTGGAGTGATGAAGAGCAACGCTTGATGGCGACGCATCATCCGTTCACAAGTCCAAATTTAGATGATGTTCCATTGCTTGATACTGCTCCAGAAAAGGTTCGTGCTATTGCTTATGACATGGTTTGCAATGGCATTGAAGTTGGAGGTGGCAGTGTCCGTATCCATGACAGCAAACTTCAAGACAAAATGTTTAAGATCCTTGGTTTTACAGAACAACGTGCGCAGGAGCAATTCGGCTTCTTAATGAATGCCTTTAAATTTGGTGCTCCGCCTCATGCAGGTTTGGCTTATGGTCTGGATCGATGGGTAAGCATTTTTGCGGGACTTGATAGTATTCGTGATTGTATCGCTTTTCCGAAGAACAATTCCGGACGCGATGTTATGCTCGATACCCCAGCTCCATTGGAACAAAAACAGCTTGATGAGTTGAGTATAAAAGTAGATTTAAAGAAATAATGATAATACGTGAGATACTAAAAGAGATTGAACAATATGCTCCTTTGTCTTTGCAAGAAGACTTTGATAATGCTGGAGTGCAAGTCGGTGACGTTAACCGAAAAGCAACTGGTGTTCTTATTTGTCTTGATGTAACTGAATCTGTGCTTGACGAAGCTTTGCAATTGGATTGTAATCTGATAGTTTCTCACCATCCTTTAGCTTTTCATTCTTTTAAATCGTTGACAGGCAAGTCATACATTGAACGGTGTATGATGAAAGCTTGTAAAAATGACTTGGTGATTTATGCTGCTCATACAAATTTGGACAATGCTGAAAGTGGCGTGAATTTCAGAATTGCTGAAATGATTGGTTTGCAGAATGTTCGTATCCTTCAACCTTTAAAGGACAAGCTCCTTAAACTGGTCACTTATGTTCCGGTCGCTTTTGCAAACAATGTCCGAACAGCTTTGTTTAATGCTGGTGCAGGTAGTATTGGCGATTATGACCAATGCAGTTTTAATAATCAAGGCGAAGGAACATTTCGTGCCGGTGAAAATTGTCATCCTTTCTGTGGAGAGATTGGCATGTTTCATAGAGAAGAAGAGGTTCGTTTAGAGGTGATTCTTCCAGTTTATAAAAAGGAGAATGTCAAAAAGGCTTTGATCTCGGCTCATCCATACGAAGAACCAGTGGTGGATTTCTATCAGCTGGCCAATTCTTGGAATCAAGTAGGATCGGGTGTTGTCGGTGATCTATCAGAATCTGAAAATGAAGAGGATTTTTTGTTGAGAATAAAAGATACTTTCCAAGTGGGGTGTGTAAAGCATTCTCCATTCTTGGGAAAAGCAATAAATAAAGTTGCATTATGCGGAGGAGCAGGGGCATTTTTGATTAATGATGCTATCTGTTCTGGCGCGGATGTCTTTATAACGGGCGAAGCGAGATATAATGATTTCTATGATGTTGACGACCGCATTCTTTTGGCTGTTATTGGACACTATGAAAGTGAAGTGTGTACAAAAGACATCTTTTATAGAATTATTTCTGAAAAATTTCCTACTTTTGCCGTACATTTATCTAATGTGAATACAAACCCAGTAAAATATTTATAGCATGGCTACAGAGAAAAAATCAGCTGCGAAAGAAATAACGGTTGAAGAAAAATTGAAGTTGCTTTATCAGCTTCAAACAATGATGTCTGAAATTGATAAGATTAAAACACTTAGAGGTGAACTCCCTCTTGAGGTACAGGATCTGGAAGATGAAGTTGCAGGCTTGGAAACTCGTATGCAGAATTATCAAACTGAAATAAAGTCATCTGACGATATTATTGCTGAACAAAAACATAAAATTGCTGAATCAAAAGTCCTTGTTGAAAAATATAAAGTTCAATTGGACAATGTCAGTAACAACCGTGAATATGATAATCTTTCAAAGGAGATGGAATATCAAGGTCTGGAAATTGAGTTCTCAGAAAAGAAAATAAAAGAAACTACTGACGCAATTGAGGAAAAAAAGAATGAGATTGACGAACTTAAGAAGAACTTAGATGAGCGTAAAGCTGATTTGGTTCAAAAGCAAGGTGAACTTGAGCAAATCGTCTCTGAAACAAAACAAGATGAGGAAAAACTTCGTGAAAAAGCTAAAAAGTTAGAAGTTAAGATTGAACCTCGTTTATTGACGGCATTTAAGCGCATTCGCAAAGGCGCACGTAATGGATTGGCTGTCGTTTATATTCAGCGTGATGCTTGTGGTGGCTGCTTTAATAAAATTCCACCTCAGAAACAACTTGATATCAAAATGCATAAGAAAATTATTGTTTGTGAGTATTGTGGTCGTATTTTGATAGATTCGGAGTTGGCTGGTGTTAAAGAGTAAATGCTTGACAAAGTCCAGAATTTTATCAGACAAAATAATCTGCTGAATTACGATTCGCCTATTGTGGTGGGTGTAAGCGGCGGAGCAGATTCAATAGCCCTGTTGACAATATTAGTCAATTTGGGCTATTCCTGTATTGCTGCACATTGCAATTTTCACCTCCGTGGTGCAGAATCTTTGCGTGATGAAATTTTTACACGTGACTATGTGGATTCGCTCAATGTCCCTTTTACTAAAATCGATTTCGATACTAAGCAATATGCGGATTCTAATCACCTGTCAATAGAAATGGCTGCAAGAGATTTACGTTATGATTGGTTTGAAAGTATTAGAAAAGAAAAAAAAGCACAAGCAATTGCTGTTGCTCATCATCAGGATGATAGTGTTGAAACCTTTCTGTTAAATCTTGTTCGTGGAACAGGAATTCGTGGTTTATGCGGAATTAGACCGAAACAAGGTTATGTTGTCCGTCCTTTGTTGTGTATTACAAAGGATGAAATCTTAAACTGGATTTCAAAGGAAAAGTTGAATTTTGTAATCGATGGAACAAATCTTTCAGATGAATATTCACGGAATTTTATTCGTTTGCGTGTTCTTCCTTTACTACAGGAGTTAAATCCATCAATTAAACAATCTATTGCTAAAACGGCATCGAATCTTTCGAAAACAGAAGAGATTTATCGTTATTATATTGATAATGTGAGAAGTGAAGTTATTAAATCGAATACTATTTATATTCCTTTTCTTCTTAGTTTTCCTGCTTCACAAACGATTTTGTATGAATTGTTACGAGATTATGGCTTTTCGCCTCAAATGAGCTTAGATATTTATAATTCTTTGTCACATGAATCTGGAAAATGTTTCTATTCTCCAATATTTCGTTTGATAAAAGACCGTGATCAATTGATATTGACAAAAATTGTACCTGAAACTGAATTAAATGAGGAAATCGTTTTTCCGGATAAAGAAGGTTTTTACCAAAAGCCTTTTAATTTTAGTACAAAATATTCAACGTTTGATGAATTTCAACTATGTAAAGATAAACGCTGCGCATTCTTCGATGCTGATAAACTGGCTTTTCCTCTTTATTTTCGTAAGTGGCAAAAAGGAGATTGGTTTATTCCTTTTGGAATGAATGGTAAGAAAAAAATAAGCGATTATTTTAATGATCATCATTTCAGTATAATTGATAAAGAAAATTCTTGGCTGCTTTGTTCTGGGAATAATATAATATGGATTGTCGGTGAAAGATCTGATAATAGATTTTGTATAGATGAGAAAACGTCAAGGGTCCTTTCCATAAAAATTATTGATTAAATTATTGTTGAAAAGAAATTATTTGTTACTTTTGCAGTGATTTACTCCGCAGATATGTTTGTCGGTTAACCGACTTTTTAAAACAATCCGGTTTTTCATTCAAGAAAAGTACCATACTTCCAAATTTTTATTTTGCTTTATGCAGAAATATAACATTTTACAATTAAATGAAATGATTCTCCCTGAGTTGCAATCTATAGCTAAAGAATTAGGCATTAATAATGCTAATTCATTAGTAAAAGAGGATCTTGTTTACGAGATTATTGATGAACAAGCAAAGCAAGTTGGCGTTATTCAGGCAGAAAAAGATAAAGAAAAAGAGGCTCGCAAGGCAGAACGTAAAGAGAAATCTAGAAAAGCGTCTAAAGCTAATAAAGATAAGACTCCAAAAGTATCTGTCCCAATAAAAGAACAGCCTGTTGCGCAAGAACCTATAGCTAACGAGACTCAGCAACCTAAGAAGGTAGAGAAGAACAGTGTTCAAGTACGACCCAAACGTGCAAGGATTAATAAACAGGAAAAAGTTATTATATCAAGTGCTCAACCTACTACACTTGTAACAAATACACCTAAAAGTTTAGTTTCTCAAGAGAATTCTGATAGATTAAATTTACCAAAAAATGTCTCTCAGAATCCAGTGTCTCCACTAAGCTCTGAACCAGTTCGTAATCAGACACCAGTTGTTAAACCAATGCTTTCTCCAGTGATTGCCGAATATGAAGAGGCCGATCTACCTGATTATGAAGAGCCAGAAATTAGCACGACTCAAGAAACGTCTATTCCTACAATAACAGAAGGAGGGGAAGAACAGCCTAAGCGTTTGGTCTTTCGTCATGGAGATGCAAAAACTGTTCTTGATCAGATTTTTCCGATGGCACCTCCTGCTCAAAAAGTGGAGCCAAAGAATAATAGGGATCAGAATAATCAACAAAAGAAAAAAGATAATAGGATTAATAATTGTAACATAAATAATCCAAATAACCCGAATTATAATCCTAATGCAAAGTCTGTATTACAACAGCAAAAAACAGAACCACAACAGGATCCGCAATCTGAAAATAGTTATGATTTTGATGGAATCTTGATTGGTACAGGAGTTCTTGAAATTGTTGCTAATGAGAATTATGGATTCCTTCGTTCGTCTGATTATAACTATCTGAATTCTCCAGATGATATCTACGTCTCTCAATCTCAAATAAAACTTTTTGGATTAAAAACTGGAGATGTTGTTGAAGGCCCTATTCGTCCTCCTAAAGAGGGTGAGAAATTTTTCCCGCTCGTGAAAGTTGATAAAATCAATGGCAGATCTCCAGATGAGGTTCGTGACAGAGTTCCATTTGATCATCTTACACCTCTTTTCCCTGACGAGAAGTTTATGTTGACTAGAAAAATGTCACCTAAAGTATTTGATAAAACCGCTGTTCGTGTTGTTGATCTCTTTTCTCCAATAGGTAAAGGACAACGCGGTTTAATTGTTGCTCAGCCAAAAACTGGTAAGACAATGCTTTTGAAGGATATAGCAAATGCTATTGCATATAATCATCCAGAAGTATATATGATTGTGCTTTTGATTGATGAGCGTCCAGAAGAGGTGACTGATATGGCGAGAAGCGTAGACGCTGAAGTGATTGCTTCAACTTTTGATGAGCCAGCCGATCGTCATGTGAGAATTGCTGAAATTGTTCTTAACAAGGCAAAACGAATGGTTGAATGCGGTCATGATGTCGTTATTTTACTTGATAGCATTACTCGTTTAGCAAGAGCATATAATACGGTTCAACCAGCATCTGGAAAAGTCCTCTCGGGTGGTGTTGATGCTAACGCATTACAAAAGCCGAAGCGATTCTTCGGTGCTGCTCGTAATATTGAGCATGGAGGTAGCCTTACAATTTTAGCAACTGCTTTGACCGAAACAGGTTCTAAAATGGACGATGTCATTTTTGAAGAGTTTAAAGGAACTGGTAATATGGAATTACAGTTAGATCGAAAGTTGTCTAACAAGCGTATTTTCCCAGCTGTTGACATAACAGCCTCAAGTACAAGACGAGATGATTTGTTATTGGATGAGAGCACGTTAAATCGCATGTGGATATTGAGAAAATATCTTTCTGATATGAATTCATTAGAAGCTATGGATGACGTCAAGAAGAAATTAGAAAATACTAAGAGTAATGCTGAATTCCTTATATCCATGAATAGCTAATCATTCTTTTAATAAAAGAAAATCCGTATAGTTATGCTATACGGATTTTTTATTTTGATTCAATTTTTAAATTACTTGTCCTTTCTTGTTTGACTAGAATTATTCCTTTTATGTGGGTGAGAATAATGTCTATTTATTGAATATTGTTTTGGCTCATATTGAGGTGCTTCGCCAAATTTGGGGTCTATAGGAATCTTATAAACTTGTTTTCCTAGTAACTTCTCGATTTTCAGAAAACTGTCTTGTTCTTCTGGAGCAACAAAAGTGATAGCCAGTCCTTCTCCGTTTGTGCCACGTGCAGTTCTTCCAATTCGATGAATATAATCTTCGGGATCGCGGGGTATATCGTAATTGATAACTAGTTTCAAGTCCATGATATCAATACCACGAGATACTACGTCTGTAGCGACTAAAACGTCGATTCGATTATTCCTGAATTCTCTCATCACTTCGTCTCTTTGTTGTTGCTCTAAGTCCGAATGCATGGCCGCTACGTTGTAATTCATTTTCTTAAGGGTTGTCGCTAATTCTCTTACCTTAATTTTTGAAGATGAGAAAATGATAACCCGTGATGGGTGACTGTTCTCAAACAAATCAGCTAGAATTTTCAACTTTTGAGTCTCATAACAAATATATGCTGTTTGCATTATAGATTCAGGAGGTCGAGATATTGCAATTTTCACCTCTTTCGGATTCTTCAAAATGCTTTTTGCAAGTTCATTGATTTTAGTAGGCATAGTAGCTGAAAACATCACGGTTTGAACAGATGAAGGAAGCAGTTTGTAAATTTGCATGATGTCGTCATAAAATCCCATATCAAGCATTCTGTCAGCCTCGTCAAGAACAAACCAGCTGACATGTGATAAATCGATAGCGTTTAATCTGATATGTGCGAGTAAACGTCCTGGAGTCGCAATTATAATATCTGTCCCCATTTCCATACTTCGTTTCTGTTGTTCAAAAGTAATACCGTCCGTTCCACCATAAACAGCAATTTCGGTAACAGGAATGAAATAAGAGAAACCCTCTATTTGTTGATCAATTTGTTGTGCTAATTCTCTAGTTGGAGCCATAATGATGGCATTGATAGCATTTTTAGGATGCTGACCTTTATAAAGCATATTGATAATAGGTAGAACATAAGCAGCTGTTTTACCCGAGCCAGTTTGAGCACAAGCTATAATGTCATTTCCTGATAGAATCAAAGGAATAGTCTTTTCTTGAATAGGAGTTGTTTCTGAAAAATTCATTGCCTCTAATCCATTTAGGATTGGTTGTTCCAAGTCTAATTCATCGAATTTCATTTAATCTATTTAATTTTTATGTAAAGGCAGAGCCTTTATTCTTTGTCAATATAATTGATAGAAATCTTAGTTGTTGAAATACACTGAAACTCCCATTTTAAGGACCATAGGATTGAGTGGGTAGTGGGCAAATGAGAAATAATTCGGATTTGCGAATTTGGAACTAAGATTGTATGCCATAATAAAAAAACGTGCTTGCTTCAGATGAAAGTTTACATATGCATTAACTAGTGGATAGTTGCCAATCTTTACTTCATTTTGGAGTTGAAATTGTTGTGTCGCTGGTTCATAATAAGGAGCATAATACGATGAATATAAATAACAATCTGCTCCGATTTGAACAGTTAATACTTTTGCCGCTTTGAAGGCAAGATATAAATTACTATTAAGACTGAGTCGGGGTAATGGAATAATATCCTTATTACTTGGAAGTTGAAATATAGCTTCGTTTTCCCAACCCAAAGCTCCAAAGTGCAAATCTTGTTTTAAACGGGCTGATACAACTTGAATATTGCCATTGTCTTGTTCAACAAATCCTTTTTTGTTGAAATATACATAGTTCTGGATACTAACTACACCAGCAGAAACTTGTGTCTTTGTTGATTCCAAATTGATTTTGCCGCCAGCATAAAACTGTTGGATATTATGTAAATTATTGTCCCACCAAAAGTAACGGGAATGAAAATGTCGTAAATAAAAAGCAGGCGTTACATTCCAGATATAACCTTCTGCTCGGATTATTGCATCTTTATTGAAGAGTTTAAAGTTCGTTTGTAAATTTCCTGAAGCACGAAATTCTCCTATATCATCACCGACTACACATAATTCACCTCTAGCGTCATAAGTTAGAAGCGAGCCCAGGCGTTTTGACAACTCTGCGCCAATATAGGTGGAGAATTCATCATATTCTTGAACAACTGGAAATTTTAGAGATGTTGGACTTGGATAAAGTCCACGCCCTTCTGATTCATACGATAATCCGGCTATCTGCGCAGGCAGTCTGAATTTTCTTTTATCAAAAGTGATAAAAGCAGTCAATCCGAACTTTGCCCACTCTTGAAATCCTTCTCGTAATGAAAGAGCAAAAGTATTCTTCATGCTCCATGCTGAAGTTACATCGTTTGTTATGGAATCAAGTCCAAAAATTCTTGATGTACCGTTATCATTTAGATAGCAAAGATCTAATTGTGATTGATTTTTGGAAATAAAACGGCGGCGATTATCCTCGTATTGAAATGTATGAATGATACTTGATACAGGAACAAATGTCGAATCTTTCCAGAAACCAAGGTTATAGCGATGAGTCAAGAAATATTGTTTTCCACGAACGCGATTCCAAACTTCATCGGGTAATCTTACTTCATAAGCTTTGGTATCTGTTTGTCTTTTTCCTGTCGAAAAATAGTCGTCAGGATGAGTAATCGTTGAGTCGTTTGCTAAACCGCCATTCTCGTAATTGATGAAATTGAAGTTACTTAAATAAGCCCTGATTTCATAATGAGGAGTTTTATGCGAGCCAAAAAAACGATAGCTTAATAATTTGTTTCCATTGTTGTTGTAGTGCCCACGGCTATAAATATAGTCGAAATCGCCGCCGACATTGGTATTCGGACCAAAATTGAAAGTCATTACACCTTTAAAACGTTCCTCTTTGTTGGTCATACCGCCTGCCGTTGTATAAAGAAGATTTGTGTAAGGAACTTTTGTGTCGTAGAAACAGGCATTATTTGGTGTGGTAATATATTGGTCGTATGCATCTGCAAAAATAAAGTCACGAGATTCTTTTCGTTCAGAGAAAACACGTGATTGACCTGGAGAACCGATATTCGCTAGATAGCCCATCGCGATGGATTGACCTTCTGCAAGAGTGCTTTTAGCAAAGTTATATTTGTCAGTATCCATCAAAGCGACGTATTGATCGCCAATGTAAGGAGTTAAATGGAAGGCAGTAATTCGTCTGTTGGTATTAGTAGAATCATTGCGGAGTAAGCTATCAGGAATTTCCTTATGTTCTGAATGACCTCTCATCTCCAACTTTTTTTCTTGCGCATCGGATAGAGCTGCAAAAAACAAAAGTAAAATGATGATATAAACTCCGCGATTCATACTCTTATTTTGGTTAAGTTATAATTTCAGACTGTTCAAATATCGTTGTTTGCATATAAAGGACATTTAAACAGTCATAATATAACCCATTAATCAAACTTTGCTTCATTAATCTTGTTAATGATTCCCATTCCTTGACGGATAGCTGCTTCATTCATAGGGAGAAGATTGTAGTGCCGTTCAGGTAATGTTTTCTTAAGGCCTAACATGACGTTCTCAAGTTTAACCATCGGGACGATTTTCAAAAGACCTCCTAAAATGAGCATGTTGAAAGCTTTACTGTTGTTCATTTCCGTCGCTGCATCCATAGCATCAACACGATAGATATTGATATCAGTGCGAGTCAAAGGTTTATGAATACCATAGCCGTCAAAGATAAGAATTCCACCTTTTTTTACCTTCATCTCGAATTTGTCCATTGAAGGTTGATTAAGGATAATTGCAATGTCATATTCATTGAGAACAGGTGAACTAATGCGGTTGTCGCTGAGAATTACAGTAACATTAGCTGTTCCACCGCGTTGCTCTGGTCCATAAGAAGGCATCCAGCTAACTTCTTTCCCTTCCATCATTCCTGAATAGGCAAGTATTTTGCCCATAGAGAGAACGCCTTGTCCTCCAAATCCTGCGATAATTATTTCTTCTTTCATTTTGTAGAATCTTAGATATTTTTTAAATCACCGAGAGGATAAAAAGGAACCATATTTTCTTCCATCCATTTGTTAGCTTTTTCAGGTGTCATTTTCCAGCCAGATGAACAAGTCGATACGAATTCAACGATTGAAGTTCCTTTTTTAGCCATTGAGTTTTCGAATGCCAAGCGAAGCATCTTTTTTGCTTTTCTAATAGACGCAGCGGTATCGACTGTTTGGCGAGTGACTAGGCATGTGCCCTGGAGTTGTGCCAATAAATCACAGATTTTCAGAGGATAGCCGTTTAGTTCAGGTGTGCGTCCGTATGGGCATGTGGAAGTTGGCATACCGAGTAATGTTGTCGGAGCCATTTGTCCGCCTGTCATACCATAAATAGCATTGTTAACAAAAACAATAACTATATTTTCTCCACGGTTTGCAGCGTGAATAGTTTCTGCAGTTCCGATAGCAGCCAAATCTCCATCACCTTGATAAGTGAATATCATTTTATCAGGATTGAGGCGCTTGAGAGCAGTTGCGATTGCGGGTGCCCGACCATGAGCAGCTTCCACCCAATCAACATCAAGGTAATTGTATGCAAACACAGCGCATCCAACAGGAGAAATGCCGATAGTTTTTTCTTCCATGCCCATTTCATCAACAACTTCAGCTATGAGTTTGTGAATAACACCATGACTGCAGCCTGGACAATAATGCATTGGGTTGTCATTCATTAATCTGGGTTTTTTATAAACCAGATTTTCGGGTTTGACTATATCATTTATTTCCATAATTCTTAATTCATAAATCTCATTATATATTGTGAAAGTCTAAGACAAATTGCAGCGCCGCCACAAATGAAAAAAGGTTTTTTGCCAGTAAAGGCAAAATAGCAAATCACAGCCGCGACGGCCAAAAACATGAAAATCCATGTCAGTGTATTGTCTAATTTACTTCTACGCATCACATTAATTTTTCTTTAAGTGCTGCAAGTATTTCGTCAGGTGTGAAAACTATTCCACCGAGACGGCCAAAGTGCTCTACTTTTATTTTACCATTTACTGCAAGCCTGACATCTTCAACCATTTGCCCAGCGTTCAATTCGACAGAAAGCATTCCTTTTACCTTATTGGCATAAGCAGCAATCGCTTTTGTTGGGAACGGCCAAAGCGTAATTGGTCGAAGTAATCCTAATTTGATGCCTTGTTCACGAGCGATTTCAATTACTTTTTGGCAAATGCGGGATGCAGATCCGAAAGCTACTAGAAGATAATCGGCGTCTTCGCATTGAAATTCCTCATATCTTACTTCATTCTCTTCAATTTTGTGGTATTTAGCCTGGAAGCGATTGTTGTTAATTTCCATGATAGCAGGGTCCAGTTCCAAAGAAGTAATGACTTTCCGTTTTGTCCCTGATTTTTTGCCTCTGACTGCCCAAGGATACTCTTTCTCAATTTCAGCGTCAGTTTTGCGAGGACGTAAAGGAGGAAGGACAACTTTCTCCATCATTTGACCTATCAAACCATCAGCAAGAATAATGGCAGGATTACAATATTTAAATGCCAAATCGAAGCCTAATCCGACGAAGTCTGCCATTTCTTGAACTGAAGCAGGAGCAAGAGCGATTAATCGATAATCTCCATGACCACCACCTTTGACAGTTTGAAAATAGTCAGCTTGGCTTGGCTGGATAGTTCCAAGGCCAGGACCGCCGCGCATTACGTTTACTATTAAACAAGGCAGTTCAGCGCCTGCCAAATAAGAAACGCCTTCTTGTTTCAAGCTGACACCGGGACTTGATGATGATGTCATAACATGCTTGCCGCTTGCTGCGCCTCCATAAACCATATTGATAGCTGCAACTTCACTTTCAGCTTGGAGAACAACCATTCCCGTCGTTTCCCAAGGCATTTCTGCTTGTAACGTTTCGAGAATTTCTGACTGAGGTGTAATAGGGTAACCGAAGTAGCCGTCTGTGCCAAAGCGGATAGCAGCACGAGCTATGGCTTCGTTACCTTTCATTAATTTTACTTCTTCTGACATATTAATTTCAGATTTTTACTTTGTAAACGGTTAGACAACCATCCGGACAAATGATACCACAGCTTGCGCAGCCAATACATGAATCCGGATTTTTCATGTACACATAATGGTATCCTTTATTGTTTACTTCACGCGGATGAAGTTCAAGTACGTCGCATGGACAACCAACAACGCATAGATTACAACCTTTGCAACGTTCTTGATCAACAACAACCGCACCTTTCATTTTTGCCATATATATCTGTTATTATAGTTTTATTATAATCAGCAAAGATAACTCTTTTTATCTGGTTTAAAAAACCTTGCCATAATAATCTTTCTAATTTGCGTTGCAACTATCATCTAAATATGATTGGACCAAATCTTCAGGATCTACATGGTTATATTCACTGCTGTAAGTCAGCGATTTGTCATAGGAGAGGCTATATTGCTCTATAAAATCGAGAAGTTCTTTTTGCATTTTAGTGGAGAAGTACAGCTTGAATGACTTGAAATCTCCTCCTGCCAAGTATTTTACTGCATTGGCAAAGCTATTGAAGACGTCTTCCATGTTCTCTGCTTGCTTGACAGACAATTCAAAAGCTTGTTTTCCATATTTAACTGCAGACTTTTTGTCGCCGTTAAGCAGGCATGTCAGTGTTGTATAGGTTAAGACATACATGCTGTCAGGAAAAAATGAAAAAGCTTTTTTCATTATCTGTTCTAGTTTGTTGTTATATCCGAGTTTTGCACAGCAGCGCATGAAATTGATATAAGTCTGTTCTCCTTCTGCAAATCCTTTCTTGAATGTCAGTTCTTTCAGTAGTTTGTATGCTTTTCTGTAATCTTCTACATGGATATAACTCTGTGCAAGAAGTTGGGCGTAAAGCAGATGGGAATCATCTAACAACGGAATTTTATTTAGGATGGAGATAACCATTCCGTGATTGTCAACCATATAGAGGCAGAAAGCTTTTAAGATGTTGACATCAGGAATAGAACTATCGCATGTTAGAGAGAAGTCTAGAGCTTCGATAGCCTTATCATATTTGCACAAAGATGTATAAAGACGACCTAGAGTGTACCAATGATCGGCGGAATAAGGATTTTTGCTTATCAGTTTGTTGACTACGGGCAAGCATTGTTTGAACTCTCCTTTTGTTTCCAGAGTAATGACTAATTCATCCATCAGATATTCATTGTTCGGAAATTTTTTCAAACCGAAACTAATGGTTTTATATGCCTCATCGTACATTTTAAAGAGATTCAGCTGAGTGGAAAGAACTTCGAGGGCAGCCTCAAGATACTCACTGTCATTTTTTATGAGTTTGTTCAGATAATATTTTACCTTATCAAACTTTTTCATCGAACAAAAGCTTTCCAATTTAAGTACATCCAGTGCGTCAGGATCTACATTCTTGTGCATTGAAAGCATTTTGAATGCTTGTTGGAGTTTTCCATTGCCGATATAATCCTCACTTTTGCGGATTAGTAGGTTGGGATCATCAGGATGGAGCGAAAGGCCCAATTCCAGAATCTCATCATAGTAAGTATAGTCGTTCTCAGCTTCGATACCGTCGAGAAGATCATTAATCTCGTCAGCGTCAAAGTATGGTCGTTTGCCTCTTTTCTTTTCCGTGATATAGCGATTCAGCAATATGGAAATTCTTCTGTCCATTTGTGAAGGTCTTTATTTATTATTTTTGGATTTGCTCCAACTATCTTTTAGGGAAACAGTACGATTAAAGACAAGATGATTCTCTGTTGAATCAGGGTCAAGGCAAAAGTATCCTATGCGCTGGAACTGAAAATGATCAAGCGGTTTTGCCTTCAGCAATTCGGCTTCGACTCTGCAGTTAGTCAATACTTTTATGGATTCAGGATTCGACAGGTTATGAAGGTCTATGTCTTTTTCTTCTCCTGGATTTTCACTTAAGAAAAGTCTTTCATAGAGACGAACTTCAGCAGGAATACTATGGATTTCTGAAACCCAATGGAGAGTACCTTTGACTCGACGGTTACTGCCTGGCAGTCCGCTTTTCGTTTCAGGGTCATATTCAGCAAAGATCTCTTCAATTTCTCCGTCGTTATTTTTCTTGCATCCTGTACATTTTACAATATATGCATTCTTGAGTCGTACTTCTTGTCCGGGCGTCATACGGAAGAAATTTTTCGGTGCATCTTCCATGAAGTCGCTGCGCTCAATGAGGAGCTGACGGCTGAAAGCTATTTCATGACTTCCTTCTGTTGGATCTTCGGGATTATTGACGGCTTCCATCATCTCAGTTTTATCTTCCGGATAATTGGTCAATGTCAGTTTGACAGGATTGAGCACAGCCGAAACACGTGGCGCCGTCAAGTTGAGGTCTTCGCGGACTGCATTCTCAAGCAGAGCCATGTCAACTGTACCTTTATATTTTGTGTAACCGATGTCGTTGATGAAGTTGCGGATAGACTTCGGTGTGAAGCCTCTACGACGGAAACCGCAGATTGTCGGCATGCGCGGATCGTCCCAACCATTGACAAGGTGTTCTTTTACAAGTTGCAGAAGTTTCCGCTTCGACATCATTGTATAGGTCAGCTCCAGTCGATTGAATTCAATCTGACGCGGATAATAAGTGTCATCTTTCTTCAATAGGTCGATAAAGTAGTTATAGAGCGGACGATGAACTTCAAATTCTAAAGTACACAAAGAATGTGTGACACCTTCAAAATAGTCACTTTGACCATGGGCGAAATCATACATCGGATAAACTTTCCATTTTGTACCTGTGCGATGATGCGGATGTTTGATGATTCGATATATGATTGGGTCGCGGAAGTGCATATTAGGATTTGCCATATCTATTTTGGCACGAAGTGTCATAGCTCCTTCTTCAAATTCGCCTTGATTCATGCGGTTGAAAAGGTCAAGGTTTTCCTCTACGGGACGATCACGGAATGGGCTGCTAACACCAGGTTGAGTAGGTGTTCCTTTCTGTTCAGCAATGACTTCTGAACTTTGCTCATCAACATAAGCTTTACCTTCTTTGATGAGGCGAATGGCGAAATCCCACAATTGTTGGAAATAATCGGATGCGTAATATACATGATTCCAGTGAAATCCGAGCCATTTGATATCTTCCATGATGGAGTCGACATATTCTGTGTCCTCTTTGGAAGGATTTGTATCGTCGAATCGCAGGTTGCAGACGCCTCCGTAGCGTTCGGCAATGCCAAAATCAAGGCAGATGGCTTTAGCATGTCCGATGTGGAGATATCCATTCGGTTCCGGTGGAAAACGAGTCTGGATGCGGCCACTGTTCTTGCCTTCAGCTAAGTCCTGTTCAACAAATTCTTCTATGAAATTCAGGCTCTTTTTGCCTACATTTGTTTCTTCATTTGTCAAATCTTCGTTCATCGTCGTCTGTAATATTAATTCTGTTTTAGGCAGCAAAGTTAATCATTCTTTGCGAGAAAACCTTGTTTCTTTCGAGAATAGAGAATGACAGGGTTTAAAGTATTGTCTTTAATCCTTTTGCTGAGCGGATTGTTTTTGGTAATAATCACACCAGGTCTTAAGATCGCACTCTCCACATTTGGGATTGCGTGCGAGACATGTGTATCTACCATGAAGAATCAGCCAATGATGAGCAATTGGAATTTGTGATTCTGGAATATTGCGTGTCAATATTTTTTCTGTTTCAAAAGGAGTACGGCTGTTGTGAGTGAGTCCAATGCGGTTTGCAACACGGAACACATGGGTATCGACAGCCATTTTCGGTTCATTATAGACAACAGAAGCAATTACATTAGCCGTCTTTCGTCCAACACCTGGCAACTTCATCAGTTCATCTACGTCATTTGGTACTTCACCGCCGAAATCGTTCATCAGCATTTTTGCCATTCCGACCAAGTGTTTTGCTTTGTTGTTAGGGTATGAAATACTATGAATATACTCGAATATCTTTTCAGGAGTAGTTTTTGCCATCAGTTCAGGTGTCGGATAATCTAAAAAGAGGGAAGGAGTAATCATGTTCACGCGTTTGTCTGTACATTGAGCAGACAAAATGACGGCAACCAGCAGCTGAAACGGATCTTGATAATGAAGTTCAGTTTCTGCGACTGGTACATTTGTTTGAAACCAGTTCAATACCCCTTTGTAACGTTCTTCTTTTGTCATTTTAAATGAAAAAAGCCGTTCCCGGCATTTAGTCACTTAACCATTCATTCTTTCGAATGTGTTTCCCCGGGACGGTTAGATTCCCGGGGATGATGGTAAGCGACTTATAAGTTTTCAACTTCAATTGGCTGATTCAAATTCCTTAAGGAATCGGATGTCATTTTCTGAGAACATCCTTAAATCCTTGACCCTGTATTTTAAATTAGTAATTCTTTCAATTCCCATTCCTAAGGCAAAGCCTGAATAGACTTTACTGTCAATGCCGCAATTATCGAGCACGTTCGGGTCAACCATTCCGCAACCGAGGATTTCAACCCAACCGGTATATTTGCAGAAAGAACAACCTTCGCCGCCGCAAAGATCACAGGAAATATCCATTTCAGCCGATGGTTCGGTGAAAGGGAAATAAGATGGACGAAGGCGGATTTTCGTCTTCGAACCGAACATCTCTTTAGCGAAGAAAAGCAATGTCTGCTTCAAATCTGCAAAAGAAACGTTTTTATCAACATATAGAGCTTCAACTTGATGGAAGAAGCAGTGAGCACGTGCAGAAATGGCTTCATTGCGATAAACTCTTCCTGGACAGATGATGCGGATTGGAGGCTGTTGCTTCTCCATTACGCGAGTTTGTACAGAAGATGTATGGGTGCGCAGAAGCACATCTGGTTTATGCTGAATGAAAAAAGTATCCTGCATGTCGCGGGCCGGATGATCTTCTGGAAAGTTTAACGAGGTGAAAACATGCCAGTCATCTTCAATCTCAGGGCCTTCAGCAATGCTGAATCCTAAGCGCCCGAATATATCACATATTTCTTTCCGAACGATGGAAAGCGGGTGACGCGTTCCGAGTGGAATAGGATAGGAAGTTCTGGAGAGGTCTAGATTATTTTCGGAGATTTCTTCCGTTTCCAAACCTTCTTTCAGTTCATTGAATTTATCTAGAGCTGTTGATTTTAGTTCATTGAGAAATATGCCTACCTCACGTTTTTGGTCAGAGGCAACATTGCGGAAGTCATTCATCAGCATCGATATCTCACCTTTTTTGCTGAGATACTTGATGCGCATGGATTCAAGTTCTTCAGAGTTCGAAACTTTCAAGTTCTTGACTTCTTCCAGCAGTTCTTTTATCTTACTTATCATTCTAATTCCTCTTTTTCGAGCGACAAATGTACACTGTTCTTTTTAGATTGACAATTTTTTGAAGAAAAAAACCGAAAAAACTTTTGGAGGTTAAAAAACTTCATATACCTTTGCACCCGCATTCGAACAAAATGGAGAGATGGCAGAGTGGTCGATTGCGGCGGTCTTGAAAACCGTTGAACTGAAAGGTTCCTGGGGTTCGAATCCCTATCTCTCCGCAAGAGCACACAATTCTTCTGAGTTGTGTGTTTTTTTATGTCTTTTGTCATTGAAAATAGGATGATTACTTCTGATGGTTGGAAAGTGAAGAATAAGCTAAATTATAAGCGGTGAAAAAAATGACTAATCACAGGAACTTATTTCATTATAATTTTATAAACTCGACTCGTCGGTTTAAAGCCTTATTCGAGGGAGAGTCGTTTGGAGCTATAGGTTTTGAAGCTCCCGCTCCGTCTGTTGATAGCAAATCAGCAGATACACCGAGTTTAGAAAGTTCTGTCTTTACAGAAGCTGCTCGCCGTTTTGATAATTCAAGATTCGTATCCGCGTTTCCACTATTGTCGGTGTGTCCGACAATTTGAATCTTAACGTTTGCTTCTTTGATAATTTTGGCAATATCATTAAGTGTTCCGTGTGATTCTGGTTTTATCTTATCTGAATTTATGTCGAAATATATTCCATATGAAACAAGTTTCCCTTCTTCCAAGAGTTTGTTGCGAGTATCTGGAGAAGCAGTTGTAATGCGGATATTGCTGATAAAAGGAAGCGCTCCGTTGTTGTCTGAGATGTCGAATGCCAAGCGGTCAGGTTTTAATCCGACGGGAACTTGAGTCGGCAAATCCAGAACCTTAAGTCCGGCATGATAAACACGCAATCGCCGTTTTTGAATCCATATAATTATATGTTCAACTGTGTTTGCTTTGATTTTCCCGATCTCTGAACTGCCTTCAATATAGCCGCCATCATTGTAAACAATAGAAAGCCAGCCGCTTTCAAAGTCGGAATAAAGACTGACACCTTTTGAACGGATTGACGATTCAATGGTTCCGTTGTTGCTTTCTTCTGCCTTATATAATGTAAACCAGATTCCGCCGCCGTTGATATCACCTCTTGGCACGATTACATCATATTCCACAATGAAATTATCCGGCAGTACAAGGTCTTTCATCAGCTGGTAGATTTTTTCTTCCACATTGAGATGCAGCCATTTCCCTTCTGCAATATTGAGCGTTTTCACTTCTCCGCTGCCATTTGTTGTCCACAGTGCAGGAAAATCGCCGATTGCATCTTGCGAAAAGTCTTCGAAAAACAGTACTTTATCGCCAGGAACAAAATCATATTGAGAGAAAGATTGTATTGCAGTCTGTTTCTGTTGCTGAACATCTTTTGAATCAGATTCAACTTGTTCCTGAGCTGATGAATCGTCTTTATTCTCAATTGTCTCTTTTCCTGAACTAATGATAGCTCCTTCGGCTTTGTTCATTGCATTGTCTACGCCTCCTTCGGCTTTTTGTTCAATGCGTTGTTCCACTTGTTCACCGGCTCTTTTTACTATGCGCTTGCCCAAACGTTCCAAAGAGCTTTGAGCAAAAGTGTTTCCTATTCCAATAGAAAGCAGCATGACGATAATCCATATTTTTTTCATAAAGCATTTTTTTACAGGTTTAATAATCGATCATTGTTTTGTTAATGTCACAAAATTACTGATTCGAAGAGATGCTTCATTGTAAAAAACGGCATTGGTCAGCGTTTGCCGGAAATGATTTTCACATTATCCAGATTCCTTCTGAAAAAGACAGAAGGATTTTCTCCAACAATTTTTTTAAAGTCGTGTATTAAATGTGCTTGGTCAAAGTAATTGCCTTCGAAAACCATGTCCTGAAAATCTATTGCACTGTTTTCTAGAATCATCGACCAGAGATGATTGACACGAACAATGCGTGCAAGTGTTTTGGCATTTACTCCAACTCTTTTAATGAAATGTTCGCGGAAATAGCGCGGCGATTTATCGAATTGCTCTATATGCTCGGCAATCGGTTTGCATCCTCGTCCGTTCATGATTTCATTGTATAGTAAATCTATTTCATCTTCGGCATAATTAATCAGGCCTTTGTCAATGAAAAAATGTTCAATGATGTCGATTCGTTCTTTTTCCGATTTGCATTGTACATACTGATTCACAATTAATTTCAAATCATAACTCTCAGATAGGCAGTAATAACCGCTCTCTAGAATGTTGAAATTGAGAGATAAGAGTTTTGAGAGGACTGGAGCTTGGCATGTAACTATAAAAGAATCAATGTCCCCAAACACGGCGATTTTTATCGCACGAAACAGAGGTACTACGATGAAATGAGTCGGTAATGTTATGATTCTCTCTTCATGAATGGCTACCTGACCTGAAGGATTGAAAACCAGCGAAGCATAGCCGTTCGAAATGTGGCGGTCAATGACGGGAATATTTCCGTTATCCGCTTGAATGTGCTGATATTGAAACACAAGCGGGTGACATGAATCCGATGGGGAAGAAAAGCTGTACTTCATTTTGCAAAGGTATAATTATTCTCCTTAAAGCAATAGTTTGAAAAAACACTTGATTATAGAACTATATTGGTCAGTTGCAGTATTAATATTTGCTCATTGGTAGGTTATTTGGCCTATCTTGCTCTTGAAAAAGGCTAAACAGCATATAATGCCTACAGCAACCATTTGAAGGCTATTCCTATTTCAGGAATCCACAACAATCTGTGTGGTTGTTTGATTAGGCCTAAAGAAAAATATATGTCACTTCTGGAAAGAGAATTCTGCAAGATTGTAACAAGCCACTGGCAATAATATTACTCTCTATTTCTCTCGATGATGGTTTCGGCACGTTCGATGAGGCGAAGGCGAAGAGATTCGGGTTCAAGCACTTCGATGTCGTGCGCATAACCGAGCAGCAACGCTTCGAATTCATAATTAGGAATCAATTTCAGTTCGAGAATAATATAATCTTTGTTCTTCTCTTTCAGCTTCTGTGAAGCGTGGAAAGGCTTTGTCAAAACATAATTTGCGGTTGGAAAGTACACTTTCAAGCGGATAGTTTCTCTTTTCTTGTCAGGAAAAACAGTTATGCCGATGACGTCATAAAAATAGTCGTCCAGATCGATATCGTTTTCCCGATATTCTTCATCAGGAAGGATTTTAACGCCTTCGATTCTGTCCAAAGCTAAATTTGTAATCGGATACTTGTTGCTGAAAACCGGATTGAATCCGATAAGAAACCAGCGATTATTGTATCTTCTTAGTTGATAAGGATGAAACTTGATTCGTTTGATTGGTTTGTCGAAGCGGTGATAAGTGATTTCAAGCACTTGTTTGTTGACAATCGCGTTGAACAAATCAGAGAAATAATTCAGACCGACCAAGTCCGGATTGTCCTCGAAAGTCACGGCATTGGTGACATTCTCCTTCAGATTGAAACTGCTTTCAAAGCGTGTAAGCACTTCATTCATCCATTCGAAATGAGGTAGTCCTTTGAAACGGTTCAGCATGAAAATGGTATTTTTCAGTTGTTCTATTTCCATGCGGCTGAGCGGTTGGTGATTAATGGAATAATGGCTGTCGTCGTAACGATAATAAATTCGTTTGCCCTCTGGAATTCTCTCTAAAGGAATCGCATAGCCTTCTTCGCTTTCCATGAATTTGATGTCGTCGAAAACCTGGCGTTTTTTAACTCCCGCATCGCTACCCGTGAATTCATAAAGAGCCTTGTTACATTCTTCTATCAAGTCTTCGATATAGTAATTGCGCCCGAAATTACTGAAACATCTGTCTAAAGCCTGATATCTGATGATTGCATGTTTGTTTGTAGCCATTCCGTCATAAATGTTTAAAGTGAATAGTCAGGGAACTCTGTTATATCTTACAAAGTTACTGAGAATTCACTTTAAATCAAAAAAACGTAAACGGAAAATTCACCCTTTTCGAGTTTGTCAATCCCATAAACCTAAAACACCTGTGTTCTTAATGTTTTTGCTTTTACATTCTGGACAGAAAATCTCATAAGTAACATATCTGCCGCCACATCTGCATGTGTCCGGTTTTTTTGTTGCAGCATCGATGGTGATGACTTTTCCGCATTTGTTGCAAACATAATGCGCAGCAATCATTCCTCTACCTAAAGATGAAATCCACTCGTGACCGCAATTCTTGCAGGCCATTCCAATCATTTGTCCCATTTTATACCTTTATATTATATATATTGTTAGTTAACGCTGCAAAGTAAAAAAACACCTGTGCACTGATTCTGCACAGCAAAAAGAAATCTTATTATTCACCATAAAAGTTTGCAGTTATCATTTAATTGTTGTACTTTCGTCATATATATGAAAAAGCTGAATAGCATAGTAATAACGGCTGTTCTTCTTGGTGCGGCTGCAGTGTCTGTTTTGTTGTTGTCGTGTTCGGGCGGAAGTTCCGGGAATGAAGAACCAACGTCTGAAACTGGTGTCATAAATGCCGGATTTGAGAACGACAAGGCTGAAGCCAACTCGCCGAAAGGATGGACGGTTTTGGGAGATAAGACTGTTGTGTCAGTGAAAAACGGCGGTTATGAAGGACAATATGCTTTAAGTCTGGTGCCCTCAGCGACTTGCAGTACGACGGTTCAGCAGATTGTAACCGGTTTGACTGACGGCTATTATACCTTGGAGTTTTATGCTAAAAGCAGTGGCGGACAAACTAGCTGTTATGTTTCAGCCGGAAGTTCCGATTCGGAAATGGAGATGACATCTCTTCAGAAATCTGAAAATACATGGGTTCAAACTATTGTCCGCGGAGTAAAGGTTGAAGGCGGAACATGCAAGATTGTTATTGGCATACAATCGGAAAACGGCACGTGGGCGCTTATCGATAATCTGAAACTGACGAAAACCGACAAGGAATATACTTTGCTGAAAGGCGGCGACATTTCGGAACTGTCTTATGTGGAGCAAAACGGCGGACGGTTCTTCGTGAACGGATGGGAGAAAGATTGCCTTGAGATATTAAAAGAAAAAGGATTTAACATCGTTCGCCTGCGCCTTTATAACGATCCTGGCAACCTCGACTATTCGCCTTCAAAAAGTCTGCCGAAAGGTATTCAGAATCCTGACGACATTCTGAAACTTGCCAAGCGTGCCAAGGCTGCGGGAATGAAAATTCTGCTTACTTTCCATTACAGCGATTACTGGACAAACGCTTCGACTCAGAATAAACCACACGAATGGAGCAGTTTGAGTTATTCCGACTTGAAAAAGGCTGTTTACAATTTCACTTACGATTTCATGAATAAGATGAAAGCTCAGGGAACCACACCCGAATATGTTTCTCTTGGCAATGAAACTCGCGGAGGAATTTTGTTTCCTGACGGAAGTGTTGCCGGCAACGATTTTACCAAATATGCCGAATTAAACAACGAAGGCTACAATGCCGTGAAGGCAGTTTCGTCGGATTGCAAAGTGATTGTGCATTTGGATAAGGCCGGTGACAAGGACATCTTCGATTGGTTTTTCGGAAAATTGAATTCAAGTGGAGCCAAATATGATATTATCGGAGCTTCATATTATCCCTATTGGAATCAGATAACTGCATCCGCCATGCGTGAATGGGCCAATTATGAATCCAATAAGTTCAGCAAGAACATCTTCATCATGGAAACCGGCTATAATTGGAATCCGACGACAGCGACCGGTTATACAGGACAATTGGCCAACAACGGCCCTTATGAGTCGGTTTATCCGTCGAGCAAGTTAGGGCAGAAGAACTATATGCTTGAATTGTTCAATGAAATAAAGAAATCTGAGAACGGTTGCATAAACTGTTGTTTGTATTGGGATCCTGTGATGATTGCTGCTCCGAATGTCGGTTGGATTGTCGGTGGGCCGAATGTAGTAAGCAATACGACGCTTTTCGATTTCCAAGGTCTTGCCAACGATGCTCTCGATGCCTTTTTATATAATAATTGATTTGAAGATCATCGTTTCTTCCAGACTTTTTGAATGAAAACCTAATCTGCACGTGAAGAAATCATTTTGTCGGGTGGAAAAGTCCAATCTTCACGTTAAGAAATCATTTTGTCGGGTGGAAAAGTCCAATCTGCACGTGAAGAAATCATTTTGTCGGGTGGAAAAGTCCAATCTTCACGTTAAGAAATCATTTTGTCGGGTGGAAAAGTCCAATCTGCATGTGAAGAAATCATTTTGTCGGATGGAAATGTCCAATCTGCATGTGAAGAAATCATTTTGTCGGATGGAAATGTCCAATCTGCATGTGAAGAAATCATTTTGTCGGTTGGAAATGTCTAATCTGCATGTGAAGATTAAACTTTATCCTTGAAATACAGTATTTTGAACCAATACATTCTTTTTCTTCACCAAAATCATGAAGAAGAGTAGCTACATTTAATAAAAAAATTTCGTACCTTTGCGGCCTAATTTCGGGGAAATGATGATGTGATTTTGTTATTTTCCGAATAAGATGTTAGAAAGTATTCAGATTAAAAATATAGAAAAGAAACCGTTATGAATTTTCTATTATTGCTTGTCGTCTTTTTGACTGCGATTGGGTTTGTTGCTTTAGTTGTCGTTTTGGCTAAAGCACTCTCACCTCGCTCCTTTAATCCACAAAAATTCGAACCTTATGAATGCGGTGTTCCTACACGAGGCAAGTCATGGATTCAGTTCCGTGTCGGCTATTATCTGTATGCACTGCTGTTTTTGATGTTCGATGTTGAAACAGTTCTATTGTTTCCTTGGGCTGCAATTGTAAAGCAGACTGGTCCGATGGCATTGTTCAGTGTGGCTTTCTTTTTACTGATTTTAGTGCTGGGACTTGCTTATGCCTGGCGGAAAGGAATTCTGGAATGGAAGTAAAGAAAAAACCCAAGATCAAGGATATTCCTTATGATGAGTTTATCGACAACGATTCTTTGGAGAAACTTGTCAAAGAGTTGAATACCGGAGGAGCGAATGTCGCAATCGGTGTTCTCGACGATGTAATCAATTGGGGACGAAGCAATTCTCTTTGGCCTTTGACTTTCGGCACAAGCTGTTGTGCTATTGAGTTTATGGCTTTAGGAGCGGCTCGTTATGATATGGCGCGCTTCGGTTTCGAAGTCGCTCGTTCAAGCCCTCGTCAAGCCGATATGATTATGGTTTGCGGTACAATCACAAACAGAATGGCTCCTGTTCTGAAACGTCTTTACGATCAGATGGCCGATCCGAAATATGTGATTGCTGTCGGCGGCTGTACAATTAGTGGCGGACCTTTTGTTAATTCCTATCATGTTGTGAAGGGCGTTGATAAAATCTTGCCTGTCGATGTTTACATTCCAGGTTGTCCTCCACGTCCTGAAGCATTTTACTATGGAATGATGCAGCTGCAGCGGAAGGTGAAAATTGAAAACTTCTTTGGCACAGTGAATAAGAAAGAGAAAAAACCTGAAGAATAGTCATGGAAGAAATAAAATATATCGAACCGTCTCAATTGCGCGACGAAATGTTGCGTCTGCGCAATGAGAAGAAAATGGACTTTCTTGAGAATCTGATTGGCATGGATTGGGGCACACCTGCTGAAGGCGATGCTCCTGAGATGACACGAGGCTTGGGAGTCGTCTATCGCTTGGAATCGACTGAAACGCATGAACATGCAGCAGTCAAGACTTCGACGCTCGACCGTGAACATCCGCAACTTCCTACTGTCAGCGACATCTGGAAGATTGCCAACATCTACGAACGTGAAGTTTATGATTTCTATGGAATTGAGTTTATCAATCATCCCGATATGCGTCGTATTTATCTTCGCAACGATTGGGTTGGATTTCCTTTCCGTAAGGACGACGAACCTGAGAAAGAGAATCCTCTTAACATGGAGAATGAGGAGACGATTGATACGACTACCGAACTGGAACTGAATCCTGACGGTACAATCAAGAATGTGGAAAACGTTATTTTCGACGATCGCGAATATGTGATTAATATCGGTCCGCAGCATCCGTCAACTCACGGTGTGCTTCGCTATCGCGTCTCTTTGGAAGGAGAAACCATTAAGAAGATTGATCCTATTCTCGGATATATTCACCGCGGCATTGAAAAGATGAACGAGAGTCTGACTTATCCGCAGACTTTGGCTCTGACCGACCGTCTTGATTATCTGAGCGCTCAGCAGAACAGACATGCGCTTTGCATGTGTATCGAGAAAGCGATGGGCATTGAGGTGAGCGAACGCGTTCAATACATCCGTACAATCATGGATGAACTTCAGCGAATCGATTCGCACTTGCTCTATTACGCTTGCCTGACTATGGATTTGGGCGCTTTGACAGCCTTTTTCTATGGCTTCCGCGACCGTGAGAAGATTCTTGATATTTTCGAGGAAACTTGCGGTGGTCGGCTCATTATTAATTATAATACAATCGGCGGTGTTCAAGCCGATATTCATCCCAACTTTGTCAAACGCGTGAAGGAGTTTATTCCATATATGAGCGGCATCATTCATGAATATCACGATATTTTCACTGGAAACATCATTGCTCAGAACCGAATGAAAGGCGTAGGCATTTTGTCGAGAGAAGACGCAATCTCTTTCGGGGCAACTGGCGGTTCAGGTCGTGCAAGCGGCTGGGCTTGCGATGTCCGCAAACGGATTCCATACGCGATGTACGACAAAGTCGATTTCAAAGAAATTGTTCGTACGGAAGGTGATTCGTTCGCTCGATACATGGTTCGTATGGATGAAATCATGGAAAGTCTTAAAATCATTGAGCAGTTGATTGACAATATTCCCGAAGGTCCTTATCAGACGAAGACAAAGCCTATCATCAAGGTTCCGGAAGGCTCTTATTACTCTGCTGTTGAAGCCAGTCGTGGCGAATTCGGTGTATTTCTCGAAAGTCACGGCGACAAATATCCTTATCGTCTGCATTACCGTTCGACAGGTTTGCCTTTGGTTGCAATCATGGACACGGTTTGCCGTGGGGCGAAGATTGCTGACTTGATTACTGTCGGTGGAACAGTAGATTATGTTGTACCAGATATAGATAGATGAATATGTTTGACTTTAGTATTGTTTCAAGCTGGATTCATACCATGTTGACTTCCGTCATGCCGGATGGTTGGGCTGTATTCATCGAATGTGTTTTAGTGGCACTTTGGGTGATAACGCTCTATGCTTTATTGGCTATCGCTCTGATATACATGGAACGAAAGATCTGCGGATTCTTCCAGTGCCGTTTAGGTCCGAATCGCGTTGGAAAATGGGGAATCTTCCAAGTTATAGCCGATGTGCTGAAGATGCTGACCAAGGAGATTTTCAATCCGAAGAAAGCAGATCAGTTCCTCTATAATCTGGCTCCTTTCCTGGTTATTTTGGCATCGTTCCTGACTTTTGCATGTCTGCCGATTAATAAAGGCACGACAATCATCGATTTTAATGTGGGCATTTTCTTCCTGATAGCAGCTTCGAGCATTGGTGTGCTTGGAATATTGCTTTCCGGTTGGGGTTCATATAATAAATATTCGCTCATCGGCGCGATGCGAAGCGGCGCACAAATCATCAGTTATGAGATGTCGGTCGGGCTGAGCATCATGACAGCCGTTGTGCTAGCCGGAACGATGTCGTTCCAGGGAATTATTGAGTATCAGGCCGACGGTTGGCTTATTTTTAGAGGTCATATTCCTGCCGTCATTGCTTTCATCACTTATTTGATTGCAGGCAATGCGGAGTGTAATCGCGGACCTTTTGACCTTCCTGAAGCCGAAAGTGAATTGACGGCAGGTTATCACACCGAGTATTCGGGAATGCATTTCGGATTCTTCTACTTGGCAGAATATTTGAATCTATTTATTGTGGCCGCAATTGCAGCTACCATTTTCCTTGGCGGTTGGATGCCTCTTCATATTCAGAATCTTGACGGATTCAATGCTGTGATGGATTATATTCCAGGTTTCGTCTGGTTCTTTGCCAAAGCATTCTTTGTCGTGTTCCTGCTGATGTGGATTAGGTGGACATTCCCGCGCTTGAGAATCGACCAGATTTTGGCTTTCGAATGGAAATATCTGATGCCTATTTGCTTGGCCAATCTGATATTGATGACATTGGTCGTTGTGTTTGGCCTATATTTTTAAGGAGGATTGAATGATGAACAATAATACATATTTGGGAGAGGTTCTCTCAGCCATCAAGACGTTGGTCGTCGGTATGAAGACCAGCATCAAGGTTTTCTTCCGTAAAAAAGTGACTGAACAATATCCTGAGAACCGTAGTACTTTGAAGATGTTCGAACGTTACCGCGGCACGTTGACGATGCCGCATAACGAAAACAACGAACATAAATGCATCGCTTGCGGTATTTGTCAGATGTCCTGCCCGAATGGCACAATTAACGTGATTAGTAAGATGGTCGATACAGAAGACGGAAAAAAGAAGAAAATCCTTGACAGGTACGAATATAATTTAGGTTCTTGCATGTTCTGCATGCTTTGTGTGAATGCTTGTCCGCATGACGCTATCACATTCGACCAGAACTTCGAGCACGCAGTGTTCGACAAGTCGAAACTGATGATGAAGTTGAATCATGACGGCAGTAAAGTCGTTGAAAAGAATAAAGAAGCATAATATGGATTTATCAGTCGAATCGGTAGTTTTCTACTTCATTGCCATTTTCATTGTCATCACTTCGGTGTTGACCGTGACAACACAGCGCATTGTGCGCTCGGCAACTTATCTGCTTTTTACGCTCTTCGCCACAGCAGGCTTTTATTTCCTGCTCGGTTATACTTTCCTTGGTTCTGTTCAGATGGTTGTCTATGCAGGCGGAATCATGGTTTTGTATGTCTTCTCTATTTTGCTGACCAGTGATGAGGCCGACAATCTGGAAAGGATAAAGAGGAGCAAACTGTTTGCCGTTTTAGCTTCGGTACTTGTCGGAGCCGGCATTGTCCTATTTATTTTTATCAGTCATGGTTTCCTCTCCGTCGGATACAAACTGACAGAGACACCGACCATCGACAAAATCGGCTCGATGCTGATTTCTACCGATAAATATGGTTACATTCTGCCTTTCGAAGCAGTCAGCATCTTCTTGTTGGCTTGTATCGTCGGTGGTTTGTTGATTGCTCGTAAAAGATAGGAGAGGAATGATATGATACCAGTTGAATATTATTTAGTAATTTCCACCATCATGCTGTTCGCCGGCATTTATGGTTTTCTTACGCGTCACAACACTTTGGCAATGCTCATCTCCATTGAGCTGATGCTGAATGCGACTGACATCAATTTTGCCGTGTTCAACAAGCTGCTTTATCCGGCTGGACAGGAAGGCTATTTCTTTGCTCTGTTTTCCATTGCTATGTCGGCGGCCGAAACGGCTATCGCAATTGCAATCATGATAAACATCTATCGGCATATCCGGAGCATTCAGGTCGATAAGTTGAACAAGATGAAATGGTAAACAAATAAATCAAACAGTAAAATGGAATTGTCATTATATATATTGCTGCTACCCTTTCTCTCATTCGTCTTTTTAGGACTGACGGGAAAGTGGCTGTCGCATCGTACTGCGGGACTGATCGGCACACTGACTATCGGCGTTGTCGCGGCACTCTCGTTTTATACTGCATTTCTCTATTTTTCAGCACCTCGGCTTGCTGACGGAACCTATGCGACGCTGATTCCTTATAATCATAATTGGTTGCCGTTCTTTACGGGAACATTACAGTTTAACATGGGCATTCTGCTCGACCCGATTTCTGTGATGATGCTGATTGTCATCTCGACCGTGAGTCTGATGGTTCACATCTACTCATTCGGTTATATGCACGGTGAACGCGGGTTCCAACGTTATTATTCGTTTCTTTCTTTGTTTACGACATCAATGCTCGGTTTGGTCGTCGCAACCAATATCTTTCAAATGTATCTATTCTGGGAATTGGTCGGCGTTTCATCCTATTTGCTCATCGGTTTCTATTATACGAGGGCAGCTGCAGTTTCTGCATCAAAGAAAGCTTTTATCGTTACCAGATTCGCTGACTTGGGATTCCTTGTCGGCATTCTTATATATGGATTCTATTCGGGCTCTTTCGATTTCCTCAGTCCGAGTGATTCGACCTTTGCTAACGGCGGAGCAAGGATGATTCCATTGGCTTTAGCGCTGATGTTCATCGGCGGTGCAGGCAAGAGTGCAATGTTTCCGTTGCACATTTGGCTGCCTGACGCAATGGAAGGTCCGACACCTGTTTCTGCACTTATTCATGCTGCAACAATGGTCGTTGCTGGTGTTTATCTGGTTGCTCGAATGTTTCCGCTTTACATTGCTTTTGCACCAGGTGTTCTGCACATGATTGCTTATGTTGCGGCATTCACCGCTTTCTACGCGGCTTCAGTTGCCTGCGTTCAAAGCGACATCAAGCGAGTGCTTGCGTTCTCAACAATCTCACAAATCGGTTTCATGCTTGTTGCACTTGGCGTTTGTACATCGATTGAACCCCACACAGGCGGTTTGGGCTATATGGCTTCAATGTTCCATCTGTTCACACACGCTATGTTTAAAGCATTGCTCTTTCTCTGTGCTGGCTGTATTATTGAAGCTGTTCACAGCAACGAAATCTCGGCGATGGGCGGAATGCGCAAGTATATGCCAATCACGCATATCACTTTCTTAGTCGCTTGCCTTGCCATTTCAGGCATTCCTCCGTTCTCCGGCTTCTTCTCGAAAGATGAGATTCTTTCAGCTTGTTTCATGTTCAGTCCTATTATGGGTTGGGTGATGACAATCATCGCTGCTATGACTGCTTTCTATATGTTTCGTCTTTACTACAGCATTTTCTGGGGCAACGAGAACAAAGAACTGCATGCTGAAATTAAACCGAAAGAAAGTCCTTTGACGATGACTATTCCGCTGATTATTCTGGCTTCAATCACTTTGTTTGCCGGTTTCATTCCGTTCGGACATTTCATCTCAGCAAACGGTCAGTTCTTCACTTCGGAGATTGAGATGAAAGTCGCTATCACGAGCGTTGTGATTGCACTTCTTTCAATCGCACTTGCAACTAAGATTTACAGTCGTGCCAAACAACCGATTGCCGACTCGATGCAGAACCGATTCAAAGGTTTGTGGACAGCCGCTTATCATCGTTTCTATATCGATGAAGTCTATCAGTTTATCACACATCGCATCATCTTCGGTTGTGTTTCACGTCCGATTGCATGGTTCGATCGTCATGTGGTCGATGGTTTTATGAATTTCCTTGCCTGGTCAACCAACGCTGTCAGCTATCAGATTCGGGGCTTCCAGAGCGGCGAGATTCAGGAATATGCTTTTGTCTTCCTGTTAGGAGCGATGGCGCTAATCTTATTATTAATCTTATAAAGAAGTAACGATATGAATCTATTATCTGTATTTATACTGATTCCTTTGCTGATGCTTTTGGGATTGTGGATCAGTCGCAACTTGACTCAAGTGCGCACAGTGATGGCTGTCGGTTCTTCGGCACTTTTGATAGCTGCCGTGACCTTGACCATATCTTACTTGAAGGCAAGAGCTGCCGGCGCAACTGACGAAATGCTGTTCCGCTCGGACATTGTCTGGTACGCACCGATGAATATCTGCTATTCGATTGGTGTCGATGGCATTTCAGTAGCGATGCTGCTTCTTTCTTCTATCATCGTTTTTACAGGAACTTTTGCTTCCTGGCGTTTGCAACCGCTCACCAAAGAGTTCTTCCTTTGGTTTACATTGCTTTCGACAGGCGTTTTCGGATTCTTCATTTCCATAGACATGTTCACTATGTTTATGTTTTACGAAGTGGCTCTTATTCCGATGTATTTGCTCATCGGCGTTTGGGGTTCGGGACCGAAAGAATATGCTGCAATGAAGCTGACATTGATGTTGATGGGAGGTTCTGCCTTCTTGCTTTGCGGTATTTTAGGCATCTACTTCAGTTCGGGTGCAACGACGATGAATATTCTCGAGATTGCACATCTGCACAATATCTCACTCACGAATCAGCTGATTTGGTTTCCGATGACATTTGTCGGCTTCGGTGTGTTGGGAGCTTTGTTCCCGTTCCATACATGGAGCCCTGATGGTCATGCTTCGGCGCCGACTTCTGTTTCTATGCTCCATGCAGGCGTTTTAATGAAACTTGGAGGTTACGGCTGCTTCCGTATCGCAATGTTCCTGATGCCTCAGGCTGCTCATCAGTTGGGTTGGATTTTCTTGATTCTGACAACAATCTCAGTCGTTTACGGTGCTTTCTCCGCATGCGTTCAGACTGACTTGAAATATATCAATGCTTATTCTTCCGTTAGTCACTGCGGTTTGGTTCTCTTCGCTATTCTGATGATTAATCAGACTGCTGCAACTGGTGCTATTCTGCAGATGTTGAGCCATGGCTTGATGACTGCCTTGTTCTTCGCATTGATTGGTATGATTTATGGTCGTACACATACGCGAGATACACGTGAATTAAACGGATTGATGAGGATCATGCCGTTCCTTGCGGTCGGCTATGTGATTGCCGGACTTGCAAACCTTGGTTTGCCTGGTTTTAGCGGATTCGTTGCTGAAATGACCATCTTCGTTGGTTCGTTCCAGAATTCTGATGCTTTCCATCGCACATTGACAATCATCGCAACGACAAGTATTGTCATCACTGCAGTTTATATTCTGCGATTGGTTGGAAAGATTCTTTATGGAGTTTGTACAAATAAAGCCCATTTAGCATTGACCGATGCTACGTGGGATGAACGTTTGGCTGTGATTGTTCTTATTGTGGGCGTTGCCGGACTTGGTTTGGCTCCGTTCTGGATGAGTAATATGATATCAGACAGTGTTTCACCAATTATTGCCAATTTAATACACTAAAGCGATATGGATTATACACAATTTCTATATATGAAAGAAGAGCTATCGTTGATAGCAGTGATTCTTATCCTTTTCCTTGTCGATCTCTTTGTTGATCCGAAGAAACGGCAGAATGTCGGCACTTCGCGTCTGGCTGTTGTATTGCCTGTCGTACTGATGCTTGCTCACACTTTATTAAACGTCATTCCAGGTGTCAAAGCTGAGGCTTTCGGCGGAATGTATCAATATTTGCCGATGCACACGATAGTCAAGACTATTCTCAATTTAGGAACAATTATTGTTATGCTTATGGCTGGTGAATGGCTGAAACGCGAAGACACTTCGATTCGTCGTGGCGAATTCTATATGTTGTTGCTGTCGACTTTGCTTGGAATGTATTTCATGATTTCTGCAGGTCATTTCCTGATGTTCTTCATCGGTCTGGAAACGGCTAGTATTCCTATGGCTGCTCTTGCCGCATTTGACAAAAAAAGATATGAATCGGCCGAAGCTGGAGCTAAATATATTTTGACTGCAATGTTTTCAAGTGCCTTGCTGCTTTTTGGCATTTCTCTTATCTATGGCGCCTGCGGCACACTTTATTTCAAAGACATTCAACTTACAGGTAATCTGCTTCAGATTATGGCTTTTGTCTTCTTCTTTGCTGGCATGGGCTTCAAGCTTTCATTGGTCCCGTTCCATTTGTGGACAGCAGATGTTTATGAAGGTTCGCCAACGCCTGTCACAGGTTATCTGAGCGTCGTTTCGAAAGGTTCAGCAGCATTTGTGCTGATGACGATTCTTATTAAGGTGTTCGCACCGATGGTTACCGATTGGCAACAAGTGCTTTTCTGGGTGATAATAGTTACAATCACTTTGGCTAATATCTTTGCTGTCCGTCAACAGAATCTCAAACGATTGATGGCTTTTTCCAGTATTTCTCAGGCTGGTTATATCATGCTTGGAGTGATTTCGGGAAATGCGGTCGGAATGACTTCATTGGTTTATTATGTGCTTGTTTACACAGTTGCCAATCTGGCCGTCTTTTCTATCATTACAGTCATCGAACAACATAGCGAGAAAGTGACGCTTACAGATTATGCCGGTTTGTATCAGACTAATCCAAAGCTTACATTTATCATGACACTTGCACTTTTCTCATTAGGCGGAATTCCAATCTTTGCTGGATTCTTCTCGAAGTTCTTCATCTTCGTGGCAGCATTCAAAGCCCATTTTGCAGTGCTTGTTTTCATCGCTTTGGTGAACACGATCATTTCACTTTATTACTATTTATTGGTTGTGAAGGCGATGTACATCACGAAGTCCGAGAATCCGATTCCATCTTTCAAAAGTGATAGCTTGACGCGTATCGGACTTGTCGTTTGTCTGATAGGTATCATTGGAATAGGTTTAGCTAGTGTTGTTTACAACACCATCAATCAGTTCGCCTTCGGTTTGTAGCCGAATTTAGCCTTTCTTTTGTAGACGATAGGCTCGGGGTGAAGTGCCCATAATTTTGGCAAACAGACGAGAGAAGTAATAGGTGTCTTCGATACCGATTTTGTAACAGACTTGATTGATTTTCATATCGGTTGAGTCCAAGAGATAGCAGGCTTGCTGAATTTTTAGCAAATTGAAGTAGGAGAGCGGGCTGTGGCCTGTCTTCAACTTGAACAGATTGGAAAAATATGATTGCGAATAGCCGATATGATCGGCTATTTGTTTTAATGTAAGGTGCTTCTCAATATTCTCTTTCATGAAGTGAATCCCTATTTCTACGAGATTATCGTCATTGATATGTGTGTCGTTGGCATTTCTATATTGTTTGACAAAGCGCAAAGTGCCTAAATAATAGTGGAAGATTGAAGAGACATAACGTAGATTCTCATTGCTGTAGCCAGATTTAAGTGCATTGTAAATCTCCTCGAAGAGAGCTGTTCGATCGCCGATTCTGGAATGAACTTCAGGTTTGATGTCGATTGGTCGCACTAAGTTTTCTGCAAAGAAAGGAGCTAAAGTTCCTTTGAAATGAATCCAATAAATTGTCCATGGATTTTTTTCGTCAGCAGCATAAACATGCGGAACACCTGCTGGAAGAATGATATATTGATTGGCTTTGACCTGCTGTTTTTGTTCTCCGAGGCTAAACCAACCCGAACCGTCGATACAGTAAATAAAAACATATTGGTCTATCGGCTCTTTACGCTCTCTAAAATGATGAGCGGCTTTGGGATAATAACCGATGTCGGTAATATGAAGCATCGAAGTCATCGGATCTTCTTCCATCATTCTGACAATAAAAGGCGGCAACACCAAAGTCCTTTCGCCGCTGAATCCATCTTTGAGCTTAATCATTGTCTTTGAGTTTTATAATCAACAGGCAAATATAATGAATAAGTAAGATTGTCCATCTTTTCTTCTTAAAAATCCATTGTTTGGCCATTCACATCACTCTATCTTTGCATGAACTAAAAGAAGAAGTATGATGAAAGAATATAACAAACGATTCGTTTATTTCATTTGCTGTGTCTCAGCTTTGGGAGGTTTTTTATTCGGTTACGATTGGGTTGTCATAGGAGGAGCAAAGCCTTTCTATGAATTATTTTTCCATATCGAAAACAATCCTTTCATGCAAGGCTGGGCAATGAGCATTGCGATGCTTGGTTGCTTGATTGGTGCAACAATTGCAGGATTGTTGGCAGATCGCTTTGGCCGTAAACCTTTGCTGCTGACAGCGGCACTTATCTTCTTGGTGTCTTCTTATGCAACTGGACAGGCTACAAGTTTTACTTTTTTCTTGACAGCGCGTTTTGTTGGTGGAATCGGCATCGGTATTGCATCTGACCTTTCACCGATGTATATTGCTGAAGTGGCTCCAGCACATGTTCGAGGCAAACTTGTTTCGCTCAATCAACTGACAATTGTGCTTGGTATCTTGAGCGCGCAATTGACCAATTGGTTGATTGCTCAACCAATTCCTGATAGTTTCTCGCCTTCAGAAATCTGTGCTTCATGGAATGGCCAAATGGGTTGGCGTTGGATGTTTTGGGGCGCTGCTTTTCCCTCTGCTCTCTTTTTCTTGTTGGCTTTAGTTATACCGGAAAGTCCGCGTTGGCTGGCTTTGCGCGGTCGAGACAGCAAAGCTCTTGCTGTTCTGGCAAATGTCGGCGGCAAAGAATATGCTGAACAAGAACTGCAAGTCGTCAAAGCTTCTACAAAAGCTACCAAGTTTGGTGAAGGTTTCCGTCTGTTGTTCAGTCGTCCTTTCCGCAAGGTCTTAATTATCGGTGTTGTTATTGCTGTTTTTCAACAATGGTGCGGTACAAATGTCATCTTCAATTATGCACAGGAGATTTTCCAGTCAGCAGGATATAAGTTGAGTGACGTCTTGTTCAATATTGTTGTTACAGGCATTGCGAATGTAATCTTCACTTTTGTGGCTATTTATACAGTTGACCGCATTGGTCGTCGAGTTTTAATGCTCATCGGTGCGGGCGGATTGGCTTGCATTTATTTGATTCTTGGTGGAAGTTATTTCTTCCACCTAAGCGGATTATTCATGGTTGTGCTTGTTGTTATGGCTATTGCATGCTACGCTATGACCTTGGGGCCAATCACTTGGGTTTTGCTGTCAGAGATTTTCCCCAATCGCGTGCGTGGCGTTGCAATGGCGCTTTCCACATTTGCCCTTTGGGTCGGCTGTTTTACACTCACATATACGTTTCCGTTGCTTAATACAGCTTTGGGAAGCAGCTTTACCTTCTGGATTTATGCATTCATCTGTGCAGTCATGTTCATATTTCTTTTCCGTATTCTGCCAGAGACAAAACAGAAATCGTTGGAGACTTTAGAGAAAGAATTAATCAAACAATAAACACATATAGCTATGGTAAAAGCATGGAGAGAGGCCGTTGTAATTCCTACTTATGAAGTAGGACGTCCGGAAAAGAATCCTGTATTCTTGGAAAAGCGTGTCTATCAAGGCAGCAGCGGCGTAGTTTATCCTTACCCTGTAATAGAGAAGATTGAAGACCAAAAGGTCGATAAAACATATAATGCGGTTTATTTGGAGAACGAATACATCAAGGTGATGATTCTTCCAGAACTTGGTGGCCGCGTCCAGATGGCATACGACAAGATAAAAGAGCGATATTTCATCTATTATAATCATGTCATCAAGCCTGCGCTTGTCGGACTAGCAGGACCTTGGATTTCAGGCGGAATCGAATTCAACTGGCCGCAGCATCACCGTCCGAGCACATTTATGCCAGTCGATTGCGACATTGAGACTTTCAGCGATGGAAGTATTACTGTTTGGGTAAGCGAGATTGAACGAATGTTCCATCAGAAGGGAATGGCTGGATTCACTTTGCGCCCAGGAAAGGCATATCTTGAGATTAAAGGTGTAGTTTATAACCGTACAGAAATGCCGCAGACTTTCCTTTGGTGGGCAAATCCTGCGGTTTCTGTCAATGATTATTACCAAAGTGTCTTTCCTCCAGATGTAAATGCTGTGTTTGATCATGGTCGACGCGACGTTTCGACTTTTCCGATTGCGACCGGCACTTATTATAAAGTCGATTATTCGGCTGGAGTCGATATATCTAACTATCGTAATATTCCCGTTCCAACTTCTTATATGGCAGTCAATTCGCGCTTTGATTTTGTAGGCGGATATGAGAATGACACACGAGCAGGAATGTTGCATGTTGCAAATCATCATATTTCTCCGGGGAAAAAACAATGGACTTGGGGAAACGGAGATTTCGGTCGTGCATGGGATAGAAATCTGACCGACAACGATGGACCATACATTGAACTGATGGCTGGCGTTTATACTGACAATCAACCTGATTTCTCATGGTTGCAGCCATACGAGGAAAAAAGTTTTGTTCAATATTTCCTGCCTTACCGCGAACTTGGCGTTGTCAAGAATGCCAACAAAGATTTACTACTTAATATTGAGCCGTGCGGCGAAGGTAAAGTTTGTATCAAATTGTTTGCTACATCTAAGCAGACCGTCAATATTTCTCTAAGCTCTGATGCTCATACATTTTATAAAGAAGAAAAGACATTGTCACCAGAAACAGTCTTTGAACAGACTGTCAGTATCGGCGATGCTTCATTCAATCGTCTTGTCTTGAACATTTCATCGGAAGGAAAAACTATGCTTACTTGGCAGGCAGAGCCAGACGAAGTGAAACCGATTCCAGAACCTGCTGAAGCGGCTCTTTTGCCGGAGCAGATTGCAACAACAGAACAACTTTACCTGACTGGTTTGCATCTTGAGCAATATCGTCATGCAACCTATAATCCAGTCGATTATTATGAAGAAGCCTTGCGGCGCGATTCGAGCGATTTGAGAAACAACAATGCGCTTGGATTGTGGTATCTGCGAAAAGGGAACTTCGCAAAAGCCGAGCCTTATCTTAGAACTGCTGTAAAAACTTTGCTTCGCAGGAATCCTAATCCTTACAATGGAGAACCGTTATATAATATTGGTCTTGTACTTAAATATCGGCATCGCTATGATGAAGCTTATGATTATTTCTATAAATCGTGCTGGAATGGAGCATGGCAAGATGCAGGTTATTTTGCGTGTGCTCAGATTTCCGCTTTGCAAGGTCGTTTTCCAGATGCATTGGATGAGATTGAACATTCACTCATTCGCAATTGGCACAATCATAAGGCACGTCATTTGAAGGCGGCAATTCTCCGTCACTTAGGAAAATCTGTCGAGGCTATTCTCTTGATTGATGAGTCGTTGCAAATTGATCGTTTTAATTTTGGCTGTCTTTATGAAAAGTATTTGAATTCGCATGATGTTTCTGATTTGAAAGAGATGCAAAAGCAGATGCGTGCCGAATCTCACAATTACGAAGAGATTGCGCTCGATTATATTGCTGCTGGTTTCTTCGACGAAGCTATTTCGTTACTCCAAATTGCAATTGAAGGAAAGTTCAGTACTCCGATGACATATTACTATTGTGGTTTGAGCTTGGCCGAAAGCGGTAAGATTGATGAAGCTAAAGAAGCGTTTACGTCTGCATCTAAAGCTCTTCCTGATTATTGTTTTCCTAATCGTCTCGAAGATATATTGGCTTTACAAAAAGCTCTAGACATGAATCCTTCAGATGCAAAAGCTTTTTACTATTTGGGTAATCTTTGGTACGATAAACGTCAATATGATTTGGCTATCAAAGCATGGGAAAAGTCGGCGAAAATTGATGCAAACTATTCAACTGTTTGGCGGAATCTTGCTTTAGCTGCATTCAACAAACAAAACGATGCCGATAAGGCTCTTGCATGCATGGAAAAAGCTTTTAGTCTTGATATAACCGACGGACGTTTGTTGATGGAACTCGACCAACTTCGTAAGCGGCTCAACATATCGCCAGCAGAGCGTTTGGCTTTTCTACAGCAATATCCTGAACTTGTCATGCAGCGCGACGATCTTTATCTCGAACGCGTCACTCTGCTCAATCAGACAGGAAGCTATGAAGTGGCAAAAATGTTGCTTGACGCGCATGTCTTTCATCCTTGGGAAGGCGGTGAAGGGAAGGTAGTTGCACAATATCAATTCTCGCGTGTAGAAATGGCAAAGCAATGTCTTAAAGCTCAAAAATATAAAGAGGCGCTTGCCTTGCTTGATGAGTGTTTAGTTTATCCGAACCATCTCGGAGAAGGTAAACTGCGCAATGCACAGGAAAATGACTTTTATTATTTCATTGGTTGTGCTTATGAGCAGCTTGGTGAACTTGATTCAGCATCAGAAGCTTGGAAGAAGGCTGCAACAGGCAATGCAGAACCTGCAGCTGCAATCTTCTACAACGACCAGAAACCTGAGAAGATTTTCTATCAAGGATTGGCTTTGCTCAAACTTGGTCGTACTGAAGAAGCGAATGGACTTTTCTACAAACTTATTTCTTATGGAGAAAAACACCTTTTCGACAAAGTGAGGATGGACTATTTTGCGGTTTCGCTTCCTGACATGCTTATTTGGGACGACGATTTGACTGAACGTAATGTCATTCACTGCAAATATCTGTTGTCACTTGGTTATTGGGGATTAAAAGAATTTGACAAATCGCTAAATCTTCTCAATAAACTTTCAATAAGTGATGTTAATCATCAAGGTATTATTACCTTTGTAAATTATATAAACTTAGGATTATGAAACGTTTTTCTTTTGTTTGCATGATGTTGTGCCTTTGCGTGCTTGCACAGGCACAACGCATCGATTTGTCCGGAATATGGCGATTTGCCATTGATCGGGACAATGCAGGCGTTGCATCCAAGTGGTTCTCAACCAAGCTACAGGATGCAATTATTTTGCCTGGTTCAATGATGACTGGCAATAAAGGCGACGAGGTGACTGTTAATACTCCTTGGACTGGACAAGTTGTCGATTCTGCCTATTTTAAGTCTGATGAGTATGCTCGTTATCGTCAACCTGGAAATATTAAGGTTCCATATTGGCTTCAGCCGAATAAATATTATAAAGGTGTTGCTTGGTATCAGCGAGATATCGTTATTCCGGCCGAATGGAAAGATCGTGCTGTTTCACTGTTTTTAGAACGTTGTCATTGGGAAACGCGTCTTTGGGTTGACAATGTCGCAGTCGGAATGCGCAACGCTTTAGGTGCACCTCATTTCTATGACTTGACTGGACTGCTGAAACCTGGGAAACATGTGATTACAATACTTGTTGATAATCGCGTCAAAGATATTGACCCTGGAACTAATGCGCATAGCATTTCAGACCACACGCAAGGTAACTGGAATGGCATAGCTGGAGCTATTTATCTTGAAGCTAAACCTTCATGTCATTGGGGGCAGATTGATTTATTTCCTGATCTTGATACTCGTACAATGGTTGTCAAATCCAGCGTTCGTAATAACAGCAAGGGCAAGAGAAAAGTCATTTGCACCTTCTCGTTTGGTGATCGTCCTCAGACATTTAATCACCGATTAAAACCAGGTGATAATTTTTTGCTTGATACATTGTCTCTTCCTGCCAATTTGGAATTATGGGATGAGTTTCATCCTAATCTTTATTCTTTGCAATTGTCTCTCTTCAATAAGAAATCGCTTGACATTCGACAGATTCAGTTTGGGTGTCGGAAATGGACAACAGACAATGGCATTTTGAGTCTAAACGGACATCAAGTATTCATGCGTGGAACGCTTCATTGCGCTGCATTTCCGCTTACGGGCTTTCCTGCTACAGACAAAGAAGAATGGATGCGTGAGTTTAATATTTGTAAGGCGCACGGCCTCAATCATGTACGATTCCATTCGTGGTGTCCTCCGGAAGCTGCCTTTCAAGCGGCTGATGAATTGGGAATGTATTTGGAAATTGAATGTTCCGCTTGGGCCAACCAGTCGACTAGTATTGGCGACGGCAAACCAATTGATGAATTCATTAAGGAAGAAAGCCATCGCATTGTTAACGCCTTTGGGAACCATCCTTCGTTTTGTATGTTGATGTATGGAAATGAACCTGCAGGACAGAACCAAAAGAAATATCTGACCGACTTTGTAAATTATTGGAAGACGACCGACAATCGCCGCCTTTATTCGTCGGCTGGCGGATGGCCTAATCTACCGGTAAACGATTTTCTGAGCGATCCGAATCCGCGCATTCAGCGTTGGGGCGAAGGCGTAAACAGCATCATCAACGCCAAATCGCCGCAGACTGCGTACGATTGGAGTCAATATGTCATTAAACAGACTCAACCGATTATCAGTCATGAAATCGGTCAATGGTGTGTATATCCTAACTATAAGGAAATGTCGGAATATACAGGCGTATATAAACCTCGCAATTTTGAGATTTTTCAGGAGATGCTGAAGGAACACGGAATGGCTAATTTGGCTGATAGTTTCCTGTTGGCTTCTGGCAAGTTGCAGACTCTTTGCTACAAAGCGGACATCGAAGCTGCACTTCGTACTCCACGTTTCGGCGGATTCCAATTGCTTTCGCTCAATGATTTTCCAGGTCAGGGAACTGCACTTGTAGGAACGCTCGATGTTTTCTGGAAAGAAAAAGGCTATGTCACTCCTCAGCAGTACAGCCGTTTCTGCAACAGTATAGTTCCTCTTGCTCGGATGCCTCGGCTTATTTATCAGAGTGGCGATACGCTCGTTGCACGTATCGAAGTCGCTAATTATCAACAACTGCTTACCAATCCATATATTGAATGGAAGATGACGGATATGAATCATAATCTTGTCACTAGAGGTACCTTTGTTAAACAGTTCGTGCCGATTGGTGAGGTGACAGTTGGAACTTTGAATTTGCCTTTAGGCAAAGTGTCTCGTGCAGCACAACTCAATCTTGAAGTGTCGGTTGATGATTATTCTAACGACTGGAACATTTGGGTTTATCCGAAAACAGCCGTAAACAAACCGGCTGATATACTTTTCACAGACACATTTGATGCAGCTGCAATTGCTGAACTGAATCGTGGTGGAAAAGTTCTTTTCTCGTTGAAGAAAGGTTCTTTGAGTGATGAATTCGGTGGAAACATTCCTGTAGGATTTTCGACTATCTTCTGGAACACGGCTTGGTCACGCAAGCAACCGCCTCACACAATGGGTATTCTGTGTAATCCTCGACACCCGGCGCTTGCTGAGTTTCCAACTGAATATTACAGCGATTATCAATGGTGGGACGCAATGTCACATTCCCAAGTTGTTAATATTGGGAAACTTTCGAGCAATCTCCAGCCGATTGTTCGTGTCATCGACGACTGGTTTACCAATCGTTCGCTCGGATTGATTTTCGAAGCGAAAGTCGGCAAAGGCAAACTCATCATTTCAGGCGTTGATTTCTCTCAGCAGATGGAGCAGCGCGCTGAAGCAAGACAATTGCTGCGCAGCCTTTACTCTTATATGGAAAGCACACGCTTTAATCCTCAGACAGAACTTTCTGCCGAAGTTGTCAGTGCTCTAATGAATCGTTAGTAGACTTTATTCTTTTTCTCCGTAGCAAAGATCGCCCGCGTCACCAAGGCCTGGAACGATGTACGAATGAGTGTTAAGTTCGTTGTCGATTGCAGCAGCCCAAATAGTTGTGTTTTCGTCTGGTAGTTTTTTCTTGATGTAGTCGATGGCTTGAGTCGTCGCAATGATGGCAGCAATATGAATATGTTTTGGACGGCCTTTTGTTCGAAGTGCTGCGTAAGCTAATTCCATCGAACTTCCTGTCGCCAGCATTGGGTCAGCAATAATCAGAGTTTTTTCATCAAGACGAGGAGATGCGATATATTCGATATGGATTTCGAAATTCTCAGGGTCTTTATATTTGCGGTAAGCAGAAACAAAAGCATTCTCAGCATTATCCATGAAATTGAGAAAACCTTGATGAAAAGGAAGTCCGGCGCGGAGAATGGTGCTTAGAACAATCCTATTGTCGTACAAATTGACGGGTGAAATGCCCAATGGAGTTGTCACATTCTTTGGGCTGTAATCTAGCCGTTTGCTGATTTCATACGCCATTACTTCGCCAATGCGTTCAACATTGCGTCTGAATCTCAGACTGTCACTCTGCACGTTCACGTCTCTTAGTTCTGCAACGAACTTGTTGAGGACGGAGTTTGTCTTGCTTAGATTTACGATTTCCATTATAGATTTATTTTGGTTACAAATGTAGAAAAATTTATAATGTTATTCTCTTCTTTGATAAAAATCTTGCTTTGCTAATTAAACGACTAATCTTCACTTGTCGTGGAATGGTTCAGACTTTTAAATGTCAAATAGTCAAGTGCAGGATGAGATAAAATAGATCGAATCTGTTATCTTCGTGTGGGAAAAGTAGGTTGACCTTAGGTCAAAGTCTAATTCCCGTAATGTAAACATGGATTTCACGTGTTCTATCTCATTCCGCAGGTTGAAGATTGGTGATGTGAATTTTAAAATCTCTTGCCATCGCGTACCGATGACATGTTTTATCTATTTTATCTGTGTCCGACACATGAAGATTGAGCATTTTGAGAATAAGTTCTGTGTTCGACGCATGAAGATTGGATATTCTATGAGTTATACCTATAATCGCCGTGCGGGAAAAACACTTCAACCTTAGGTTAACCTATATTTCCCGTACATTTATTATAGACTTTCATCTTAAAAGTGACTTGATTCAAATATTTGTTGTATCTTTATGGAATCAATATTAATATAAATATCATGAAAAAGATTTTGTTGCTGACTATCACCTTGTTCTCGATTGGGGCGCTGGGCGCGCAGACAAGAAGCGAATTATATAATGAGTTGCCGAATCCGACCGCAACGGATGCATCACAATGGGCTAAAATGACTGCATCGACACCTTCGCAGGTCAGTTGGGGAAGCACAGATGTAAGATATAAGAAAGAGATACCTCCAACGCTCAAACTTCAGAAAGAACTGACACTGACAGCTTGGAGAGGTGAAAAGGTCTCTGCTCAACTGGTGATTTGGTCATCGACACAAATCGATGCTCTCGCGGCTTCTATTGGTAGTCTGAAATCGGCCAAGGGAGAAATCACTGCTGAGAATGTACGCACAGCTTTTGCGCGTTATGTGATGACCGACGAGTTGAACAAAGACCGCAAAAGCGGCTGCGGTCGGCGCAATAGCGCTGACTTCGATTCGTCGCTGGTCGCTGACCCGCTTGACCATCTCACACAGGCGCTGATGATTCCTGCACGCTCGACACAAGGCGTCTGGATTAGCGTCAGTGTTCCGCAGCAGACGCTTCCCGGTATTTATTCGGGAAAAGTTAGCGTCCGCAATGGCGAGAAACTTTTGGGTGAGTTGAAGCTTAATGTCAAGGTGCTCAACCATACATTGCCAGTCCCTTCGGAGTGGGCATTCCATCTAGACTTGTGGCAGAATCCTTATGCAGTCGCAAGATATTATAATGTAGAACCGTTCAGTAAAGAGCATTTCGACTTGATGAGGCCTGTGATGAAACTTTATGCCAACGCAGGAGGCAAGGTTATCACCGCTTCTATCATGCACAAGCCTTGGAATGGTCAGACATACGATCCGTTTGAGAGTATGGTGACATGGCTGAAGAAAGCCGACGGAACTTGGGCGTTCGATTTTACTACGTTCGACAAATGGGTGGAATTCATGATGTCTGTCGGCGTCAAGAATGAAATAAACTGCTATTCGATGGTGCCATGGAAACTTACATTTCAATATCTTGACCAGGCAAGCAATTCGTTTAAGTTTGTTACGGTCAAGCCGGGCGAGGCCGCTTATGAAGAGTTCTGGTCGCCGATGCTTCGTGCATTTGCACAGCATTTGAAAGAAAAAGGATGGTTCGGAATCACACATATCGCCATGGATGAGCGACCGATGGAGGATATGCTCAAGACGATGGCTGTCATTCATAAGGTTGACAAGGATTTTAAAGTATCATTGGCCGGCGCTTGCCATGACGAACTGTTCCAGACGGTAGATGACTATTGTGTTCATTTGGCGCAGTCGTTTCCTCCCGAAGTGATTGCTGCACGTACAAAAGCCGGCATGAAGACGACTTATTATACAAGCTGTGCTGAAGCTCGTCCGAATACATTCACATTTAGTCCTCCTGCCGAAGCAGAGTGGTTGGGATGGTTCGCCGCTAAAGAGAATCTGAGCGGTTATCTTCGTTGGGCTTTCAATAGTTGGGTGAAGGAACCTCTGCTCGACAGCCGCTTCATCACTTGGGCTGCAGGAGATACTTATATGGTTTATCCTGGAGGTCGCTCGTCGATTAGATTTGAGAGGTTGACAGAGGGTATTCAAGCCTATGAGAAGGTGCGCATCCTTAAAGAGGAATATACAAATAAAGGTAATAAAACTGCCCTCAAGCAGCTTGAAAAAATACTAAAGCCTTTCGACCGCTTCGGGCTGGATAAGTTTCCACCGACGATTACAGTCAAACAGGCGAAAGATGCTATCAATCGCTTATAACATATAGATTAAAGAGTGGAAGGATTTTAGATTATTCCTAAAATCTCGGCATATTTGATAATCTCATCAGTCGGTTTGACTTGCAGCTTTTCAACAATACGCTGACGGTGAGTGTTGACAGTATGCACGCTGAGATTCATCTTCTCGGCAATCGCAGTTGTATCCAATCCTTCTTTCAAGTACTTAACCACTTCCATTTCTTTTGCTGAAAAGATACGGTCGTTGTGATAATATCTGTCCACAGGAACGTATGCTTTACCTGTTGGCAGATAAATGAATTTGGCGGAGAAAACACTTGGATAAGTTTGGTCCTCGATTTCTGATATAACACCTAATAACAGCCACACGTTCTTTTTAGCATCTAAATCCAACGGCTCAACGGTTTTGTGTATATCCCGAAAAAGGCCTTTGCAACGCATCCGAAACTCCCGCTCAATCCTGATGTTCTTCGCTTCTTTGTTGTTGAAAAACAGATGTCTGAAAGCTGTGATGTTGTTCTTCATTACTTGTGGAAGGTCTTCAGGATGTATCAATAACTCATAGTCGTTGCTTCCTGTGTTAAAGATATCTTGATAAACAGGAGATTCGTAAATTTTTTCCTGTTTGTAGACATCGTAGATGTAAAACGCCTTTTGAGAGTAAGCCGTTGAATGGGTGAGTGCATTAATGTGCATGTCGATTCGAGACGGGTCTATGTCTCTATCATCGAGAGATTTACTTACTATTAATTTTTTGAGTTCATTTTCCAGGCGAGAAATGACTTGATCTTCTAATTTCATTTGTGTTTGTATTTAGTTTCAGCAAAACTACTGCTAAAGCAGTTATATTGCAATCGTTTTGCCTCTATTTGACCTAATTTGACAGAATTTAATTAAGAACATTACTGGTCTATTTCTATCACAATTCTATTCTATAACATCTGGGAAACTAAAAAAGTTTTATTTCTTTTTATTATTAGTGGCTATTTGTTGCGTACGGTTTTTGTGCGGGAAAGCTTTGGCAATTCGCGCAAATTGTATTATCTTCGTCACATTAATGTTGAAAACTGATTTGGTATGAAAAAGATACTTTTTACTCTACTTGCATCATTCGCGGTATTGAGTTTCGCTATGGCACAGAAACAATGGTTTAATGATAAGGACCTTATTCTGACAGGTTCCTATTATTATCCCGAACATTGGAACCAAAGCGAGTGGGAGCGTGACCTCAGCCAGATGCATGAGATGGGCTTCGAATTTACCCATTTCGCCGAGTTTGCCTGGGCTCAGCTCGAACCGCAGGAAGGCAAATACGACTTCGCATGGCTCGACAAAGCTGTCGGGTTGGCTGCAAAATACAAGCTCAAAGTGATTATGTGCACCTCGACGGAAACACCGCCGGTGTGGCTTGTCCGCAAATATCCGGAGGTGCTTGTCAAGCATGAGAACGGTCAGTCGTCGGACCATGGTGCACGCGGCCACGCATCGTTCTCGTCGCCGCTTTATCGCGAGCTCGCCTTCCGTATGATTGAGAAACTGGCGCAGCATTATGGCAACGATGCGCGTATCATCGGGTGGCAGATTGATAATGAACCGCCTGTACAACACGATTATAATGACAAGGCTTTTATCGCCTTCCGCGATTTCTTGAAAACAAAGTATCACAATAATATCAACGAACTGAACGACGCTTGGGGCACTTCGTTCTGGAGCCAGAATTACAGTTCGTTCGACGAAATCAATATTCCGCGCAATGGAGGCAATCCGCATCAGGCGCTCGATTATCAACGCTTTGCTGTCAAGCAGACAAATGACTTCCTAAATGAGCAGACGCTGCTGATTCAGAAGTATTCAAAGAACCAATGGGTGACAACTAATTATATTCCTGGTTATGAATCGGGACATATCGGAGGTAGTCCTGCAATGGATTTCGTGACTTACACACGCTATATGGTTCATGGTGATGATGATGGCATTGGACAGAACGGTTTCCGCGTCGGCAATCCGCTGGGCATCTCTATGCCGAACGATTTCTTCCGTCCGATTCGTGGCACATACGGTGTGATGGAACTACAGCCTGGACAGGTCAACTGGGGCAATATCAATCCGCAACCGTTGCCTGGAGCCATCAGAATGTGGCTGTGGAATGTCTTTGCCGGAGGAAGCGATATAGTTTGTACTTATCGCTACCGCCAGCCACTTTATGGCAGCGAGCAATATCATTATGGCATCGTCGGACCAGATGGCGTGACTCCGACTCTAGGAGGTCTCGAATATCAGCAGTTTATGAAAGAGATTCGTCAGCTCCGTAACATTGCAGCCAAGCGCGAGGTTAAACCTTCTGAATACTTGGCTCGCCGCACTGCTATCTTGTTCAATCCTGAGAATGCATGGAATATCTCAATGCAGAAACAGAATGAAAACTGGAACACTTATGCGCATTCGACAAAATATTACTGTACGCTGAAATCTTTCGGCGCTCCAGTCGATATCATTAGCGAAGAGAAGGATTTTTCACAATATCCTGTGTTGATTGTCCCTGCCTTTCAAATGGCCGACGCAGCACTTGTAGCTCGTTGGAAGAAATATGCCGAAAATGGCGGTAATCTGGTGATTACTTGTCGCACAGCTCATAAAGACCGCTGCGGAAGGCTGCCCGAAGCTCCTTTCCGTTCGATGATTGATGAACTTGTCGGTAACAAACTCGATTTCTTTGATTTGCTCCTGAAGAAATATCCTGGAAAAGTATCCATGGACGGGAAAAATTATACGTGGTATACTTGGGGCGAGATTCTGAAGCCTGAGAAAGGTACGGAGGTTTGGGCTACTTATGCTGACGGCTATTATAATGGTCGACCTGCTGTCACTTCACATCGCTTTGGCAAAGGCAGCGTCACTTATGTTGGTGTTGACACTTCCGACGGAGAAATGGAAGCTGCAGTGTTGAAGAAACTTTATGCTCGGCTTGGCATTGGTGTGATGGACTTGCCTTATGGTGTGATGCTTGAATATCGCAACGGATTTGGAATAGTTATGAATTATAGCGACAAATCCTATGATTTTATCCTTCCTGCAGGAGCGAAGGCTGTCATTGGCTCGACGAACATTCCGTCTGCAGGTGTACTTGTCTTTACCGCTGTCAAATGAATTTTTAATCATTGAAAATTGCTTGTCATGAAGAGAATATTGCTTCTGTTAATCTCTATTTTGATTGTGTCGTCAGGTCTTGTCTCGGCACAGAAGAAATCACCAACTTTGACCTTCGACCAAAAGATGGAATGGTGGCGCGATGCCAAGTTCGGAATGTTTGTTCATTGGGGTCCTTATGCTACTTATGGTGGCGTTTATCACGGCTATCACCAAGCTTATGGCGATGCCGCTTGGATTATCAACCGTTGCAAGATTCCAGTTCGCGAATATAAAGCCAATGCAACGACATTCAATCCTGTGCGCTTCAATGCCGATTCGCTGGTTCGTCTGGCTAAGGATGCAGGCGCCAAATATATCGTTTTCACTTCGAAGCATCACGATGGCTTTGCGATGTTCAAATCGGCTGCCAGCAATTTTAATATCTATGATTATACTCCATTCAAACGCGATGTTGTCGCTGAACTTGCCCAAGCCTGCCGCAAGGAAGGCATCAAGCTCGGACTCTATTATTCGCAGTGCATGGACTGGACACATCCTGGAGGTGCGACTGCTCGGCGACCGATGAATCAAGGATGGCCGAATCCCGACTCGACGGAGATTGACGCTTTCACAGCTGCAAATAATGGTGCGTGGGACTGCATTCAGGAAAGCGAGTCGTTCGAAAGCTACTTCTATAAAGTCGCTCTTCCACAAATCAAGGAACTGCTTACCAACTATGGCGACATCGCCATCCTTTGGTTCGATTATCCGCGCGAAATCACTACAGCTGAAGCGCAGGATATTCAAAAAGAACTTGACAAATATCCGCAAATCATAACCAACGACCGCTTGAAAGAGCCTGACTTCATGGGTGATTACAAGACTCCTGAAGGCTTTGTTCCTAAACTCGAAGATGTGGAAGGCATCGATTGGGAAACTTGCATGTGCGTCGGCGATTCCTGGGGCTTTCGCAGCTGGGATACGAAATGGAAGACGTCGGAGATGCTGATTCACAATCTGATTCATATCGCTGCACGCGGCGGCAATTATTTGCTGAATGTCGGACCCGATGCCTTAGGTGTCGTGCCTGAAATTCCCGCTTCACGAATGAGAGAAATCGGGCAGTGGATGAAGATTTATGGCGAAGCGATTTATGGAACACGGCGCAGTCATCTGCATCCCGATTGGGGCGATTGCATCCGCAAGGATGTTGGCAAGAAGACGCAACTTTATCTTTGTGTGTTCAATTGGCCGAATGACGGAAAACTGGTGCTCGACGCTGACTATAAGATTAAGGGTGCTTCATTGATGCCGATGGGACAAAAACTTAAGGTCGGTAAATCGATGCATAAGATTGTGATCAAGGTGCCGCAGAATGCTCCAGACAAAGTCGCTTCTGTCATTCGTCTTGAATTGAACGAAATGCTTCCTGTCGATAAGATCATTCCTAATCGTATCAGGCAATTGGATAAGAATGCCGAATAACTGGCAATCGGAATAATTTGAGTTATAATCCGAACACTTCAGCTGCCTTTTTCATGTTCTCGATGATTTGAACGTTGAAAGGACAGTTCCTCTCGCAGCTTCCGCATGCGATGCATTCCGACGCGTGATGCTTTAGCAACTGGTAATGTTCCCTGACAGTTTCAGGAATCATGCCTTCGGCGATGGTCAGATTGAGGAACTTTGTGACTGCTGCAACATCAATGCTCACTGGACAAGGGGCACAGTGACCACAGTACATGCAATGTCCTTCGAAAGTGAATTTGTCCATTCCTGTGAGAGCTTCTGCATAGTCCTTCGCTGCGTCAGTTGCCTCGCAGTAGGCAATAGCCGAATCCCATTCGGCTTGTGTCTTGCAGCCGAGCATCACGGCAGCGACAGCGGGACGAGTGAGCGCATAATGAATGCATTGAACTGGAGTAAATGCCTTCCCGAAAGGCGACATCTTTTCGCTCAAGATATCTCCACCTCCGAAAGTTTTCATCACATCAATGCCGATACCTTTGCTCTCGCATAGCTCATAGAAGATTTTTCTTTCAGAATCCTGATTGTGTAGTGTGTGGTCATAACTTTCGTCAGCCCAAAGTTGCTCGACATCTTCGCCTGCGGGCTGCATGTCATAGCAAGGATTGATGGAGAAAAGTATGACTTCGATGAATCCAGATCTGGCGGCTTTAATGGCGACCTGCGGATTGTGACTGCTCATGCCAAGGTGAAGAATTTTTCCTTCTGTTTTCATCTGCTCGGCATATTCACGAATCGGACCGTTTTCAATCGCGTTCCAGTCTTCAAGACTATCGACATAGTGAATCATTCCAACATCGATATAATCTGTGTCGAGCTGCTTCAACATGGTTTCAAAACCCGACTTCACCAATTTGATGTCGCGTGTCCGCTTGTATTGGTCCTTAATCATAACAGCGCAAAGGTGACTTTGCAAGATGATTTCATGTCGGCGATTTTTGTATGCAGCACTGATGTGTTTGCGCAGTTCCGGCTCGGGAGAATATATGTCTATGAAGTTAAGGCCGCGATCCAATAGATAGCTCAAATCGGATGTGGTTTCTTCTTCACTCTTGCCGTCGAAACCTTCGCAGCCCATCGAGATGACGCTGACCTTCAGTCCTGTGTCTCCTAAATTTCTGTATTCCATTGTGATGTGATTCTAAATGCATGTACATTGTTTCTTCGAAGCGAAGATAATCAATTATCATGAGAATTGTCGAGTCGGTGTCGCAAATTTTGCAAGAACTCATCAGAACCAATCTTATTATCAGCAACATTAGGAAAATAACAGAAAGTCATCTGACTTTATTAGTTATTTCGATTTGATTTATTATCTTCGCCCCGTCTAATAATAAATAAAAGTAGTATATGAAAAAGTTAGGAATGTTGTTGATGGCAGTAGCCATGATTAGTTTCGTTTCTTGTGCTAATAAGTCAGCCAATGCTGATGGTAAAAAATGTGAGAAAAGCGAACAATGCTGCTGCAAAGGCGGCGATAAAGCTGGAGAGCACAAATGTGATATGGCTGGTGGTGGTCAATGTGACAAAGCTGGCACAGGTCACGAATGTGAAAAAGCCGGCGGTGAGGCTTGCGCTAAAGAAGGCAAAGCTTGCATGAAAGATGGTAAAGCAGCTCCTGCGGCTAAGAAGACCATCGTTTGCCGCGTGTATGTAAAGAAAGGTCAGGAAGCAGCTTTTATCAAATTGGCTAAGACTCTGACTGATGCAACACGTAAAGAAGCAGGAAACGTTAGCTACAACCTTTATCAGTCCCCATTCGATGCTTCAACTTTCATCTTCTACGAAGAGTACAAAGATGATGCAGCTTTCCAGGTTCATGCAAATTCAGCAGCTTTCAAAACTTTTGCTGATGGCATCAAACCTCTGCTTGCTAAAGATCTGAATATCGAACAGTTCTAACACAAATACAAAACAATCATAAAAGCCGGACAATTGCTTGCCCGGCTTTTTTTATTGTCTTTAGTGAAAACTTAAAATGATTTGTGGTGACACTGAGAAACAAAAAAACAGTCGAATCGAATTAGCTATTTTTTTGTAGGGATAGATGAGGTCTGTTAACCTCGACCAGACTCCTGAACTGTGATTGGTTTGTCTTGCTTCAGTTCTTCAACAAATTTATTGATGCGTTGCATCTCTCTCGGAATGTCGATATGTTGCGGACAAAGCGGCTCGCATTTGTGACAGTTGACACAATGGTCTGCCTGTCGCTCAGCGGGAATAGCGCGATTATAACCGAGCAGGAAGTTCCTGCGGTCGCGACGATAGTTCTTGTCTTGCAAGTTCTGGGGCACAGTTCCGTCATTTACAAATTTGTTGTAATGAGCGAAGATGCCCGGAATATCGAGACGATAAGGACAAGGCATGCAATAGTTACAGCCAGTGCAGTCAATCAGCGGATATTGAAGTATCATCAGAGCCACTTCTTCGAGCAGTTCTTTCTGTTGTTCAGTGACAGGAACAAGCGGAGAATATGTTCGGATATTGTCTTGAAGATGTTCCATGTAAGTCATGCCGCTCAATACTGTCAGAACATGGTCAAATGTGCCTGCATAGCGAAAAGCCCACGATGCACAGGTAGCCTTGGGATTGATTTCCTTGAGCTTGGCCATGGAAGCATAGTTTAGCTTCGAGAGCGAACCGCCGCGCAGCGGCTCCATAATCACAGAAGGGATATTCCTCTTCGTGAGTTCTCCATAAAGATAGTCTGCATTGACATTCTCACCTGAAGCATGTTTCCAGTCGAAATAATTGAGTTCAATTTGGACAAAATCCCATTTTACACCACAGTTGAGTACATAATCGAAGAATTCCTTATTGCCATGGAATGACCAGCCGAGATTGCGGATGCGTCCGGCTTCGCGCTCTTTCAGAAGGAAGTCAAGAATGCCGTTGTTGAGGAAACGTGCTTTATATCCTTCCATCTCACCAATGGAATGCAGCAGATAATAATCGAAATAGTCGGTATGCAATTCTTTCATCGAATTGTGATACATGGCAATTGAGGCTTCTCGTGTCTGTAGTTCCGGATCGAAGTTAGACATCTTGGTCGCAATATAATAGCTGTTCCGCGGATGGCGGGCGAGCGCATTGCCAGTGTAATGTTCCGATAGACCTTTTGTATAGACAGGAGCTGTGTCGAAGTAATTTACACCGTGTTCAATGGCGTAATCGACAAGTTTGTTAACCATTTCTTCGTCAACTTCCTGATCGTTCTCTTCCTTCGTTGGCCAGCGCATGCTGCCATATCCGAGGAGCGAAACCTTGTCTTTAGTATTCGAATTGATGCGATAGGTCATCTTGCCGACAGGCACTTCGCCACTATAGGCATCTTCATCGGAGTAGACCTTCTCTTTGCCTGATGAACAACCGGCCAAGGTGACTGATGAAGCGACTGCGCTTCCACTCAATAATTTTAGGAAATTCCTGCGCCCAATATTATTATTGTTTTCCATTTCTTCGACGATTAAATTGTTTTGTGAACTTCATGACCTTCAACATAGATGGCACTGACAGGACGTGCAGGGCATAAGTACTCGCACATTCCGCATCCGATGCATCTTTCTTCATCGACAGCCGGAATCATCAGAATTTGCGGTCCGTGATGATGCCGTCCGCCGTCGCCTTTCTGTGATTGAGCCAAAAGCATTTCCTGCATAGCATCTCTCGGGACCAAGTGGATTGCTCCTGCAGGACAGTTTCTGCCGCAGGTGCCGCAAGATACACTGTCTTTGACAACAATGCATGCGTCTTTATTCCAGACAGCGTGACCAATCTGAATTGAGGTTTTTTCTTCACGTGTGATTGGTTTAATAGCGCTTGTCGGACAGCGGTCGGCGCATTTGGTACATTCGGGACGACATGCGCCGTTTTTGTATGACATTACAGGCTGCATGAAATTCATCAAGTCGCCTGAAGGTGTGAGCACTTTGTTTGTGCAAGCGGTGACACAGAGCTGGCAAGCGGTGCAGTGCTGTGCGAAATGCTTTGCACTGAGTGAGCCTGGAGGTGTGAGCGGAGTTTTGCGCTTTGGCTCTTTTCTGTCGACCAACGGAGCAAGTCCGCCATCGCCTTGCTTCTTCTGTGCATTCAGCAATGATGTGGCAGCAAGGATAGCCGTTGCTGTAAGTGCGGAGCGACGGGCTGTGTCGACAGTCTCGGCCTCGTGAGATTCGGCAGATTTCGAGGTTTGCTTCTTCGGTATAAATTTATAACTGATGGCATGCTGGTTGCAGTTGCCGATGCAATCCATGCAGGCAACGCAGCGACTGAAGTCAATCTTATGTTCAGCAGGATTGATGCACGATGCTTTGCAGCGGTAGGAGCAGAGCTTGCAGCCATTGCATTTGTCTATATCGAATGTGATTTTGAACAGCGAAAAGCGGGATACAAATCCGAGGACTGTTCCGACAGGACAAATCGTGTTGCAATAAGTGCGGCCATTGCGCCAAGCAAGAATGGCAATCGCGATGAAGGTGACAGCTGCGACGACAAAGGTTCCGATTCCCTTAATCCACACATCGACACTATAGAATGCATAGCTGTCGGCGCGCTTGGCAAAGTAAGCAAAACAGTTGTTTATCCAATCATAGATAGGAGCAAAGAGGTTCGATGCGATGCGTCCATAAGCGCTGTATGGCGAAATAAGTGCAACAAAAGAACTGATGCCGGCTATGAAGGCGGCAATGAAAAGAACCAGTACAGTGTAGCGCAGCCATGCGATGGCGGACGAATATCTGAATCGGTTTTTCTTTTTCTTGCGCATGGAAGAGATTCTAGAGACAACGTCCTGGAAGACTCCAAGTGGACAGATGACTGAGCAGTAAATGCGTCCGAAGACGACTGTCAGCAGTACAAGTCCGATAACTACTCCGACGTTGAGTGCCAACAAAGCTGGCAGGAACTGGATTTTAGCCATCCAACCGAACCAGTGTTGAATTGTTCCTGTCAAATCGAGGAATAGCAAGGTAATCAGCACGAAGAAGATTACTGCAAGGATTGTTCTTATTTTCCGTAACATTTTCTGTTGCTTATATTATTCTCGTTTATAAATATCTTTATTATTCGGGATTGACTGCGGTTTTAGGATTCTCAGCCGCATAGACTTTACTCCAATCGACATATTCAACGGCATTCTCAAGAATTGCATCCATTGCCTTATTTGAAACTTTCTTGATGAACTTCGCTGGCACGCCGCCCCAAAGTTCTCCGTCGCCAACTTCAGTGTTCATTAACACCAAAGCGCCACCGGCAATAATCGCTCCGAAACCGATATGACAGTTGTCGAGCAGAGTCGAGCCCATTCCGATGAGCGCCTTGTCGGCAATCTTTGCACCGTGAACTGTTGCATTGTGTCCAATCGTCACATCATCGCCGATGACAACGGTTCCTTCTTCTCCATAGGAAGTGTGAAGCACGACACAATCCTGAACATTGACTCGCGAACCGATGCGAATCTTTTCAACATCTCCGCGAACGACAGCACTAAACCAGACACTGCAATCGTCGCCCATGACAACATCTCCGACAACAGCTGCGGTTTCAGCGACATAGCAGTTCTTGCCAAATACGGGAGTCTTTCCCTTGATAGTTTTAATCATCTGAAGAATTTTTGCGCACAAAGATAAAAAATAAGATTCAATTAATAGGTTGAAATCTTACGAGGTGCAGCTAATCTTCGTTACTTTAATTCTACTTGACTGCTTTTGCAGCTTCATTCACGCAACGGAGTGCATTGAGCGAGCGTGGATAACCGATATACGGCAGACATTGAGAAACAACGTTGATGAGAAACTGTTTGCTGTTGCCGACATTCAAGTTTGCACCTGCATGAGCAATCAGTTGAGGTTCGCAACCGCCTTGTGCCGACAGATAGCAGAATGTGACCATTTCGCGCTGCTTGTAGTTGAGTCCGCCACGCGTATAGTAATCTCCAAAACAATTGTCGGCAAGCCAGCGGTTGATGTGACGGCTCTCGTCGGGCCCGGATTTGTAGAACTCTTTCATTCCTTTGCCGAAAATGTCGACTTGTGCTTGAACGCCGCCTTCCAAGCGCGTCTCAATAGTCGTCTTCGCTTGACTTTCCAGAGGCAGACCGACGCCGCGTGCAGTCAGAATCTCGTTCGTTGCATTCAAGAATGGAAAGACTCTTCCGATGCCGAGATAGGCCGTCGCCTGATAGACGATTTCTTTCACTTCGACAGGTGTCACACCGAAGTTGAGAGCTGCAGGCAAAATGGCTTTATATTCGTCGATTCCTTGACATCCAAGCAATGTCGCAAGAATGACCATGAATCGAGTCTTGTCGTCGAGCTGTTCGTCATCGCTGCCTGTCTTTTGATTGACAACTTCGTCGTACGCAAAGTTGTCGAAGCGTTCGATAAATTCAGGGTCTGTCTCTGACAACGTGGATTTGCTGCCTGGAAACATACGTTCATGATAGTCTTTTGCAGACTGGGAAATATTATTCATTACTTTTTTTTTAAGCCAAGATTGTCTAACCAATTATTTATTTCGCTTTGAGCATTGCTTACTCTGATGCCTTGGATAGCGATGCCTTGACGGACTTCAGCCTTAGGAAAACGCTTCTTCAAATCCAAGACTGTCGTTCCCATGCCGCTGCCTTCGTGTGTACAGAAAGGAATCAAAATCTTGCCATTGAGGTTGTATTTGTCGAAGAAGGTCTGATAAACCATAGGAAAAGTGCTCCACCAGATTGGCGTGCCGAGAAATATGATGTCATATTTGTCAAGGTCTTTTAGTTCGTTCTTCATCTCTGGACGCGCATTCGAGTTTTTTTCCTCTTTGGCAACTTCCGTGCATTTAATGTAATTGTTGGGATAAGGTTTGGCAGGAACAATTTCGAACAATGTTCCACCTGTGTATTGCTGGATATAATTGGCAATGACAGCGGTATTGCCGATCTTCAGATTCAAGTCAGGGTAGTTTTGTCCTGTCTTGGAAAAATATACAATTAAAGTCTTGCCTTCATTCATTTTATTTACTGTATTAGTATTTGCTTTCGATTTGATAGGCTTTGGTGTGGTCGCCTCTATCTTATTCATACTTAAGAAACAGAACATCAGCATTGTAGCTGCCATAATAATTCTCAACGATGATTCCATATAATTTGATATTTATGATAGTTCAGTCTCTCAGTCTTTTAATCAATCTTCATATTTAACGATGCAAAGATAGAGGGATAAATCATCTTACCTATGAAACCAATTACTGAAATAAATACCAATATTACAGATAATACAATGACAAAACAGGACAATATTTTTCACTTCGTCCCGAAAATTTGTTTATATAATGCAACAACTGCTGTTTACCTTTCCATGTATGGAGTTCAGATGGGTTTCGTTTAGTACGAAGTCTTTGGAATGCAGACCCAGAAAGTCGAACCTTTACCATAGTCGGAAACGACACCGATAGTCCCGCCGAGCGAATCGACAATCGTCTTGCAGATAAAGAGTCCCAGTCCTGTACCTTGAACGAACGGATCGAATTTTGAGAAGCGCTCGAACACATGTGAAACATTTTCTTGTTTGATGCCTTTTCCAGTGTCGGTGACAAAGATACGGATGTTTTGGCCTTCAGGCATATATCCAACAGTGATGGAACCTTTGGTGGTATATTTGATGGAATTGCTCATCAGATTGATGAGAACTTGCTCCAATCGGTTCAGTTCTGAATGAATGATGCAGCTTTCTTCAGCAAAATCCTTCTTGAACACAACACCATCCTGTAGACGTGGCGTCAGTGAAGTAATGAGCGAATCAAGCATTTCATTTATGTTGAATTTGGAATATTTGAAGGCCATTGTTCCCGATTCAATTTTTGAAAGGTCGATAATATCATTAATCAACTGAAGTAACAGATTGTTGTTTGTGTTGATAATCTTGATGTAATCTCTACGCTCGTCAGCATTTTCTGCCTCAGCCAACATGTTGGAAAAACCGATGATGGAATTAAGAGGCGTTCTGATTTCGTGACTCATGTTCGCAAGGAAGGCGCTTTTCAAGCGGTCTGATTCCTCAGCCTTTTCTTTCATTCTGACAAGTTCGTCTTGAATGCAACGGCGTTCAATCAATTCCTTTTCGTCAGAGATATCCCGTGAGATGCCAATGATGCTTTTGATTCTGTTGTTTTCATCACGTTCCGAAACGACGCCGTGGATGTCCAACCAACGGTAATCGTTGATGAAGCGGAGGAAAAAACGCGTCGCAATATTGATGGTAGAAATGTCTTCTCTTATAAGTTTGTTTATATACTTCAACAGATTCTCCGAATCATCAGGGTGTATTTTGTCATAAATTTCATCATAAGTGAGAGTCTTCACCTCTCCAGTTTTGATGTCAGGCATGGTGTAAATTCGGTCGATGACATTATATTCCCAGAAGATGATTCCGCTCGAACGGGTGACCATATCCATCTTTATCTGATAATTATTCAAATCAACTTCGTTTTTCTTGATGGCAGTGTTGTCACGACAAGTAGCGATGACGCGTTCGATAGCACCTGTTTCTTCAGACACGACAGCTTTCATATAAACGTAGTAATATCTGATACTCTTATCTTCATTCAAAGCCCGCATGAAAATGTGGTCCGATTTTTTCTTTCCCTTTATAAGTTGTTCGACCGAATCGTAATACAGAATCTTGTCTTCTGGAAGCAGGTCCTTGGAGAAGAGTCCATTTTTGATGAACTTTTCGCTGTAAACGTATATCACTTGGACTTCTTTGGTCTTGGCATCTGTCGACCATGCGCTCATTTCTGAAGCTTCGAGCGCAAGCTGAAGGTTTGTCCGAGCATCAGATATCGCTTTTTCATATTCTTTTTGTTTGTTTATGAAAGTCACAGTTCCGATTACGCAATCCGGTTTGTCGGCGTGTATATTTGAAAGGCTTGTACAGCTGAAGTTTACCCATTCGTATGTCTCTTTTTCTGCGTTTTCAATGTGTAGAGGTATTTGAATAGTTTTATAACCGATTTTGGAAATCAGTTCGTAGAATGACTTCGCAGTAGATTCAAAGTACTGAGGATGGACCATTTCCTTTAGAAATTGGTCTCCAGTAATGGTTGGTAGCGGATCCTTGAATCCCAATCGATGAAGGAATCTTTCGTTATTGTGATAGCAGTCATTGTTTAGGTCATATTCCCAAGTGTAAGTGTCACTTTTATCGAATGCAGCGTTGGAAAGTGTATTCCAGCGACGGTTCAGTTCTTCTTGTTCACTACGTTTATGATTGACTGAAAGCACTTCGCATATCAGCGGTAACAGTTTCAATTCCTCTTCTTTCCAATAAGCGCTGTTTTGCACTCTGATGAGAACGAGCAGCTTGTCCATTTTTCCATCTTCGAAGATAGGTGCGGCTACAGAGCTTTTGTAAGCGATTCCTTCAGCATCCAGTTTATCTGTCAAAGCATTGCGGGTGGATAATTCTCCTTTGTAGGTAGTCAGAAGATTGCCCTGTCGGTAAGATTTAAGGAGTTTGCTGTTGGGATTGGATGCGATAGCTTTTCGTTCTTCAATTAATTTGTCTATTTTGCACTGCGGCATTTTTGAATTGCGTGAAACAGTATATGGTCGCATCAATGTATCGCCGTCGGTAAACTGGAATATGATGCCGAAATCGACCTGCAACTGCTCGATGACGATGCTGATTATGTCTGCATTCGTCAGCTGGTAGTTCTTCAGCAGCATATTGAGCAGCTCTCTTGTAAAACTGGTTTCGGATGCTTCTTTTTTCTTTAGATTCTCATTCTGGACCCTGATTTGCTCGCTGATTTTATCTTGAATGTTGCGTGGAAGACAGTACGAAGTGATAAAACTCAATGTTCTGTCTTCATTAAAGGCTCCTTGTATTTGCCATTCCATCCCTCTGGTTACACGATCCGGCATGACATGCATGTCTTCGTATGCACAAGATGGATTTTCAGGAGTCAATGTGTGCAGCAGCTTCACATAACTGGCTCTTTTTTCATCGCCGTTGACTTCGTCTCCAAATGTGGGAAAATTTGCAACCCTTTCTTTGGTTGTGGAGAAAATTTTGCATGCGCTTTCATTAGCTTTAAGGATAACTCCGTCTGGAGATATTATTAAAAACGGAAAGTCAAAGCTGTCAAATATCTTTTCAAAGGATTCAACATCTCTGAATTTTTTATTGTCTGATTTATTCATAGAACTCTTATAACCCTGCGAGAATCATACTCATAATGTTTTACAAAGGTAGGTACTTTATTCTATCTTAATGTGTCTTTTAAAAAAAAAGTTTTCATCTCTCTTTGATAAAAATCAGTTGGTCTGTTAAATCTGAATGTTGTTGACCAGATAGACAAGTTCTGATGGTATGTGCTGATGCAGAACAACAGAGAAACTGATATGTTAAATAATGTCCCATTTTTTATGCCGTGAATATAATATAAATTTTAATCTTTACGAACAATACCGCAGGAACTATGAGAAGCTCCTGCGGTAAAGATCAACTAATATAAATTAGGTATGGAAGATGATTTTATTCGATTGCGCTTCCACTGGCAATTGTCGGCCAGTAAGGATTCTGATACATTGTGGATGCTGCCATGACAGCTGCGGCATCGGTCTTGTCTGTTGCCGTCGAAGTCAGCGTCAGGTCCTTGATACCTAGAGGGGCAAGGTAATATGCCTTTTTCCATTGATAGCCGTCCCACACTTCATTGTTTTCCTTGACGATACGGTAAGGACATAGATACTTGCCGGAGTTTGCAAGGCTCGAAACATTGGCGTCAGCAACACCTGCAGCCTGAGGAATCAGAGCGGAAACGCTCGTCGGCTTGCCCGAAGCGTCTCTCTTGAAGTATTCAGGATAAGAGTAGATTTTTGTCCAAAGATTGATACCTTGTGGGATGTAACGTCCCATGTTGCCGTCGAACAATGCGTCGAATGCACGCCAGCGGATAAGATCTCTCCAACGCATTCCTTCACCGATGAACTCGCAGCGACGTTCACGACGGATGTTGTAAAGTGTCTTGTCGACCAGTGTCGATCCTGAATACTTTGCCCAGTCAGGTTCTTTCGAGAGGTCAGTGGCAGCGATTGTCTTATTATAATCCGGGTCAACGCCTGCACGGGTGCGCAGTGCGCGCCAGTAAGCGTCGGCTTTGCTGTCGAGATTTCCGTTCTTCATATACGATGCTTCCAGATAGATGAGGTAAGCTTCGGTGGCACGTGCCACTATGTAGCCGTTGGTTCCGACATTACCTGTGCCGAACTGGTCGGGTGAGTATGAATAATGTTTGCGCAAACGGAAACCTGTGCGGTCGCGGTGTTCCGTCAGATCGATGATTGTCGGAATGTAATAAGTGATGGTGTCGCCGTTGGTGTAAAGCGAACTGCCTTCACTGAAAAGGAACAGTCTCAGACGACCGTCGCGACCTTCCTTTTGCATATCGATGGTCTCGTCGCCTTTGTAGCCTGAGTTGGCAGCATAGATCGGCAGACCGTTAGACATCAGGAATGCATCGACACACGATTTGGTCATTCCGTTGTTACCGCCGTAAGCGATATATGCGTTGTAACCTGTGGTGACGCTCTCCGACATACTGTAGGCACGATAGAACAGAACTTCATCGACAGTGTTTGGCGTCGGCATACTGAACATCTCGAAATAGGGGTTCCAACTGTAGTACTGATGGAGTTTGGGTTCGTACTGACCGCTGTTCGTCACGAGTGTGTGTGAATCAGCAAGAGCGGAAGAAGCTTCCATGGCTGTCGTCAGGAAATAGGATATTTCGCTGTCGATATTGAAGGTCTTGCCTTTGTTGTACGACATGTTTGCGCCCGGCCAACCTTGTTCACCGGGAACGCGTGGCGTGCCTTTGTGATATTTCTCGAAGCTGGCTTCGAAGAGAGCTACACGAGCTTTGAGCAGTTGAGCCAATTCTTTGCTTATGCGGTTCTTTTTGTAAGTGGAAGCTGTTTTCAGCATTGAAATGGCTGTGTCGCAATTGGCGATGATGAATCGTGCCACTTCATTGCGTGGAGCACGCTTGCTGGCTTCGATCAGCTGGTCTTTGTCGTCAGTCAGAACACTGGTCACGATCGGGAAGTCACCGAAGTTGACAAGTTGGTCGAAGTAGGCGCTTGCACGCATGTAATAGATTTCGCCGATGTACTGTTGAATGTCAGCATCAGCACCTGTGATTTGTCCGGCCTTGTACTTCGGAAGTACTTTGTCGAGGAAGTAGTTCATGGCGCGTATTGTACCGAAGCCGATGCTCTTCTCGGAAGAAACCAGCCAGTGCCCTGGTGCATAGTGTGTCAGATCAGCTTCACCTACAATTTGGTTGTCCGTATCGCTGTCGGCATTGTCTGGTCCTGCATTGAAGTTTCCTTGCCAGGTCGAGAATACGCTGGTGTAGTAGTTTATGGCATAAGCTGCCAATTGGTCAGAAGATACAAAGTATTGCTCAGGCGTGATTGAAGAAATCGGTTCCTTGTCCAAAAAGTCGTTGCAGGAGACCATCATAAAGCTGCTCAAAGCAATAGCTGAGTAAAAAGATGTTTTCTTTATGTTTAGTTTCATATTTGCTATAATTTAGAAAGTAAGATTTAAACCAAATGAGATAGTTTTGCAGAGCGGGTAGAGTTTACCGTCGCCCCAATCACCACCTAATGTTTCAGGGTCGAAAATACCTGTGATGTTAGAGAAGGTCAGAAGGTTGTCGCCAGAGACATAGAAACGAACAGAGCTGATGCCTGCTTTTTTCGTGATAATCTGAGGCAGAGTGTAACCCAACTGAATGTTTTTCAGACGGATATAAGATGCGTCCTGGAGATAACGGGTCTGTGTATATTGGTTCTTTGTGCCGTCGAAACTTGCACGTGCATAATAAGCATTGGTGTTTGCACCGAGTTCATCGCCTTCAGGACGCCAGAAATCCCAGTGGTTTTTGAAACCAGCCGATTGCCACATACCGCCGGATGCTCCGAAGAAGTACGGTCCGCTCAGCCAATAGTCTCTCTTGGCAACACCTTGCAGGAATGCCGAGAAGTCGATGCCACGCCATGCGCAGTCGAGTGTGATACCGAACAGATAGCGAGGTGTGCTGTTACCGATAATCTTCATGTCGCCCGGATCAGTCTTGGTGTTCGAACCGCTGTTTACTTTTCCATCGCCGTTTAAATCTTTGTACATGATGTCTCCTGCGCCCCAGTTGCTTCCCCAACTCGGTTTGTTGTTTGCCAGATGTGTGGTCATCTCATCTGCTGAGTTGGCTATGCCTACGGTTGTATAACCCCAGATTTCACCCATCTTGCGGCCATTGTAATATGTGCTCAATGACAGGGTTTCGTTCGGATATCTTGTGATTTCCTGCTGTGCATCGGAGAGCACAGCGCGAATACCGTATGAGAAATCTTTAATGCGGTCGCGCCATGAAATTTCGAGTTCGAAACCGTACGATTTCATATCGGCATTGTTGATTTTCGGTGCGCTGGTACCAAGAACTGAGGGAAGTTCCTGTGCCGGACCTACCATGTCCTTTGTCATACGTTTGAAATAGTCGAATGAACCTGTCAAGCGGTTGTTGAATGCAGCCCAGTCGAGGCCGGCATCCCATGATTCAACCTTTTCCCATGTCATTGCAGTACTGATGATGCCGGGAGCGGAGGCAGTGTTCTGCTTCTTTCCGTCGATCAACCATGCACTGTTAGCGGTGCTTGTCGACAAAACCTGATAGAACGGATACCAAGAGTCGGTGTTAGTGTTGCCTAAACGTCCGTAAGAACCCCTAAGTTTCAACGTGCTGATGGTTTTGCCAAGGTTTCCGAAGAACTCCTCACGTGCAATGTTCCAACCTGCAGATACTGAAGGGAAGAAACCCCAGCGTTTATCGCCGATGAAACGTGACGAACCGTCGTAACGTGCGTTGAACTCAACCATGTATCTGTCCATGTATGAATAGTTGATTCGTCCGAAATAGCCAGCTACCGAATTGTGGTCTTGGCCTCCGTAGGATTTCTTCTGTTCTTGTGTCTGGCTTAGATAAGGAGTCGTGTAGGATGTAAGGTTGTCGCCTTGTCCGGAGATCCAATCGGTTTTCGTAAGCTCGGCGTTCAGTCCAATCATACCTTTTATATAATGGTTACCAAAGATTTTCGAGTAGTCGGTATAGAGGTTGGTCGTGAAATAGTCCGAAGTGTAACGATATTCATAAATACGTGACTGTCCCGGAGAGTAGCTTGCACCGCCGTCCCAGCTGATTGCGTATGGATTTCCTAAGCTGTCGTGTCCGTAAACAGGAAGAACAGCCCAATGCTGACCATTGTTGAATGTACGCATGTTGCCTTCCAGATTGATGTGCCAGTCTTTGATTGGTTCGAAGACGAATGCGAGCTGGTTTGTATAGTAGTTTTTCTTTTGTGTCTGTATACCGCCGTCGCGCATCTGGATGACTTCCATACCTTCGTTTAGGTAGCCGTTTGGTGTGTATACAGGGCAGGTCGGCCAGCGGCGTGCGATGTTATGGAAGAACAACGCTGTCATATAGGTAGGACGTTCATACTCCTCACGTTGCCATTTGTTGGAGTATCTCATAGTCAGCCAAGGTGTCAACTTTGCCTGAATCTTGGCATCAAGAGTGTAACGGTTCATTTTGTCCTTACCGAAACGGATTAGACCATTTTGATTCATGAAACTGCCGCTGATACGATAATTGAGGCTTTCTGTACCGCCGCTGACACTCAGATTGTGTTCGTGTGAAGGAACCCAATTTTTATACATTTCCTTGAACCAGTCGGTGTTTGCAAACGAACCGGTGTAGTTGTTGTAACGGTGGTTATTGGGGTTTTCTTTCTGTGTGTAATCGATTTCTCCTGCTTGGTATTTCTGTATCAGGTCCATGATTTCGGCGCTGAACACAGCCGATTGGCCTGCATTCTTGGCTGACTTATTGAAATAGGTGGCAAATTGGAATGAATCCATCATCTTCGGTATTTGTAATGCGTCTGTGAAACGCACGTTTCCTTGATACTGAATCGTCGGCTTGCCAATTTTGCCTGACTTGGTGGTGATAAGGATAACTCCGAATGAACCACGTGCACCGTAGATTGATGCTGAAGCGGCATCCTTCAGAACAGAGATGTTCTCAATGTCGTTCGGGTTGAGGGTGTTCATGTTTCCCTCGATTCCGTCGATGAGTATCAACGGAGCGGCTGTAGAACCTGAACCGATTGTTCCTGTACCGCGGACGTTGATGTTAAGCGTGTTGTCCAAGGTTCCGCCGCCGGAGTTGACCGACAGGTTCAAACCTGGTATCTGACCTTGCAGAGCCTGGCCGACATTCTGCACCGGACGTGATTCCAATACCTTCGAGTCAACCATACTGACTGAACCGGTCAAATTGACCTTTTTCTGAGTACCATAACCGATGACTACGACTTCATCCAAAGCTTTCGAGTCTTCTTTCATCAAGATGTCTAAAGTAGGTTGGCCTGTGTACTTGATTTCTTGAGGAACATAGCCGACGAAAGATATCTGAATGATATCTCCTTGTTTAATTCCGGACAATGTGAAATTTCCGTTTACATCAGTCACTGTTCCGGTTGTCTTACCTTTGATGGTAACTGTAGCGCCTGTGATTGGGCCAGTAGCATCTGAAATAGTACCTGTGATTCTTCTTTGCTGAGCAATTGCAGCTGTCTCATGGGTTTCAGAAGCAAACAGATCCGCTGAAGAAGCGAAAAGTGCTAATGAAAGCAGAATGAGATTGACTTTTCTGATTCCTTTGTGCATAGAATTGATTAATTAAGTTGAACAATAGTATTATAAATGAAAATTTGGTAGTTATGTAAATTCAATGTTTTTGCCAAATTTGCTTTTATTTATATTTTATTTGTGTTATATTTTTTGTTTAAATTCGCCGTAAATATAGTAATAATTTTTATATGCAAGTTTTTTTCCAAAATTATTTTCTATATTGTATAAATAAAAAAATTTATTTATTAAAATATGGATATAATATAAACATATGAAAAGAATTCGCTTGTCATATTAAATTAATAAATTTTAATTTTTGAACGATGGTTGAAAAGGCATTCAGCATTTCAAAGAGAAAATTTTACCAATCATAAATACAATCTTTGCGTGTCGATTTGAGGTCATGGATGTCAAAAATGGTTTCGTCAAGCGTCGGAGGGTGGATTTTGCGGATTGGAAATGGTTTCTCCGAGCGTCGGAGGCATATATGATGGGTTAGAAATGGTTTCGCCGAGTGTCGGAGGCATATATGATGGGTTAGAAATGGTTTCGTCAAACGTCGGCGGGTAGATTTTGAGGGTTGGAAATGGTTTCGCCAAGCGTCGGAGATAGATTGGCGAGTTGGAAATGGTTTCTCAGAGCGTCGGAAGTAGATTTGATGTGATAGAAATGGTTTCTCCGAGCGTGGAGATAGATTTGACGCCTATAGATAAAAAACAGCCGGACAAAATGCTCGGCTGTTCAGTTTATTTATCTTGATTGGTTAGAAATCGTAAATCTTCTTCAGTTACTGCGAAGTTTTCTTTATGCTTTAGTCTTTTCAGAACCAGTTTTCCAACTCGTTCAGCACTTTCCTTGTCACGGAAAGGCTTTTCGCCGTTGATAACCGGAATATAAGGCTGGTAAATTAGAACTTTTTGTTTGACTTTGATTTCATAACCCCAACCGCCTTTGACTTCAATCACTTCAAGCTTCGGCTGTTGTTTCTGAACTAGTACGTATCTTATTCCAAAATAAATACCAGCAGTAAGACACACTAAAAAAATAAGACCAAATATGGTCTTATTCTTTTTATTAATAGGTTTCACTGTCGTAGATATATGGATTGAATTCCCAAATATCATCGAAACGATAGCTGCTGCTCTTACCTGTCGCTACAAAACCTCTCTTGCCATTAGAAAAAGCGACTGCAGTGGAACGGGCTGTGCCTTTGAATTTGGCTACATTGTCCCAAAGGTCAGTTGCTGGGAAATATTCCCATGTATCACTTCTGATACTTCCGCTTTCACCGCAGGTAATGAATGCATGTCCATCGATAACAAATACTGATGCGCTGGCGCGAATGATTGCATAATCATCGTCGTAGCTGTCATCTGAAGTATCGGAAACGTCACGCAATTGCGTCCAGCTTTCATTTGAAGGAGTGAATTTCCAGAAATCATTAACATAAGTACCGTTGTTGATTCCACCAACTACATATGCTATATTGTCGATGATGAAAGTCGAACCGTACATACGTTTGCTGCCGCCGATGCTGACAATCTGCGTCCATTTGCTTGTTGAAGGAGTATATTTATATGTATCTTTCAAGTAATTGTCGTCGTAACCGCCACCGACGTATCCGGCATTGTTAATTCCGAACGAGAAGCAGCCATAACGAGCTGTGCCTGGAAAATCGTCAATTTGTTTCCATGTGTTTGATGATGGATCATATTCCCAAAAATCTTTGTATTTATCTTCACCGTCGTAGCCTGTGCCATAATAACCTTTGCTTCCGACTGCGAAGGCTGTTGCAGAGTTACGAGCCTTGCCCGGAAAATCGGCTTTCTGTGTCCAAGAGCCCATTGTAGTGGAAGCCTCTGTTGACATATTTCCTTCCATGTTGAATTCCCATGTGTCACTCAAACGGCCATTATTTCCTTTATTACTGCCGTCATAACCACCGACCAAATAACCTTTGTTCCCTATAGAGAAACTCGAGGCATCGCTACGGGCAACACCATCAAAGTCTGATACACGAAACCATTCGCCTATCAAATCATCATCACTGCTACTACAAGAAACTAAAAATAAGGGTACAGAAGCTATCAGAAGCGCAAACAAACTTTTGTGTGTCATCTTTATTTATCTAACTATGTTTATAAACTGGTTATCTTTTTCTCAAAATTTCGGGCAAAGATGCGTGAGTTTCGTTAGTTCTACAAATTAAATCGACAAATAGGCAAACTTTGCCTTTGAATTGCCATATATCAAGGTTAAGACCATTTACCTGCCCGAAGCTACCTTTTGTCGATTAAAAACGGCAATTTAAAGGTTATTATTGCACAAGAGCGGATAATTCGAGTTCTTTGTCGTCAATTTACGATTTGAATAAAAAATGCGTTTCATATATGAATAAATTATGGGCCCTTTGGATAACCATTTTCCTTTCATGCAGCCTTTTCTACTCATGTTATGATGAGCAAAATACCTTTGGCGATAAGCTGATCAGTTCGACTTTTCGCAATGTGACATCTGACACATGCACTGTCAGTGTCACTAATGTATTGATGGATTCCGTTGAAACAACTGGTAAATCGCTCTATTTGCTCGGACATTACACGAACGAAAGATGGGGAACCTCTACTGCTATGGCTTATTTGCCATACTCTCATCCGACATACGGAACAGACCGTGATAAAACGGTCAAACTGGATTCTATCGTGCTTCATCTGAAAATGACTGGTTATTCTGTTGGAGATACAACTCAAGTTCAGCATTTTACCGTTCACAGACTCTTGGAAAAAATCCAACTTAACTCTGAATCGAGCAAACTGTACAGTACTTCATCTTTTAAATACGATCCGACTCCAATAGGAGAAGTCACGTTCAAACCTCGTCCTCACAGAGTTGACACTGTTGAAATCCGACTTCCTGATGAATTGGGCAACGACATGCTCGACAAGCTCCATCGTCGTGCTGATGCTGTGAATATCGACCACTGGGAAGATTATTTTAAAGGTTTGGTTGTCGTGCCTGATAAGTCGGTTTGCAAATCAATACAGGCTTTTGCTGTCAGTGATACAGCCTCAGCGATAATTCTTCATTATCATGTCGCCGACGAAACCGATAATGCACAAGAGTGTTATATTAATGTCAATACATCAAAGAGTTTCTATCATATCGACCATGACCGCTCTAATTCGCTGTTGTCAAAATATACAGCGAAAAAGAATCTGGAGATTCCCTCGAGCGACCTTGGAAACTTAGGCTTTCTCTTTGCCGGTATTGGTTGGTATTCACGTCTCGAGTTTCCGACCTTGAATTCGATTATGCAGCAAGGTTCGGAGGTTAAAATCCAGTCGGCGTACTTGCGGATTTATCCTTTGCCTGACAGCTACGGAGACTTCAACCAGTTGCCTGACAGTGTATACCTTTATATTGCTGATGAAAACAATGTCGTGACTCAAGCTGTTACCGATTATCTGGGAAAGGAAGTGCAGAGTGCTACACTTCTGAAAGATTTGCAGAATAAAACGAATACTTGCTATACTTTTGATATTTCCAATTTCATTTCTAGTGAAATGGGTACTTTCGGCATGTACAAGCACAATCTTCATCTTGTCTTTGACAGTGATACTTATACAAAATCGTTCAAGAACATTACTTTCTATAACTCTCGAGGGAATCGGGAAGGAAAATATGGGGTTAAACTTATTGTAACGTATAAAATATATGACGGCAATTAAACAATTAAAATATATCGCCTTTCTTTCTCTATTGTGTGTGTCTCTCAGTGTTTCAGCGCAGAATGTAATGACTTCGTCTCCATATTCGATGTATGGAATCGGAGAACTCTCCAATGGCCTTTATGGAGCTAATGCTTCTATGGGAGGATTGTCGACTGGCATGAGAAATGAATGGCTTATTAATACTGATAACCCTGCAGGTTTGTCAGGACTTGATACAACTCGTCTTTATGCTGAGGTGTCGGCCTTCTCCAAGTTTGAGAATTATAAATCGAAGGGCACAGGCAGCAATGCCTTCACAGGAAATCTTTCACGTTTTGCTTTGGCGGGACGATTGATGCCGCATTGGTATATGGCTGTCGGACTGACTCCTTATAGTTTTGCTGGATATTATTTCGTAAGCACTCAAGAGATTGAAGGTTCGCCGGGAACTTATGCGAATAGCGTATTCTCTGGCGACGGCGGTTTGTCGAAATTCTATATGACAAATGCCATCACTCTTGGCAAACATCTGTCTATCGGCGGCAATGTAAACTTTATCTTCGGAAATATGACCAATGCCGAGACACAGTCAGATATGGCTGTCAACAAGACTATCAACGGAAGAACAGTCAGCGGTGATTTTGGTTTGCAATATTATCGCAGATTAAGCAAGACTTCGTTTCTGACGATTGGTGCCACTTATGGCATGCAGCAGGGCATTACACTCAAAAGAACCAAGACAATTATCAAGAGTTCGACTTCCACAGATTATTCGATGCGGAGCGTACATCAGACTTTGCCTCAGTTTGCTGGCTTAGGAATGTCGCTTGTAAAAGGCAAAATGACTTATGGAGCTGATTATACTTTCCGTCAATACAGCAAACTGAAATCCGACGAAAGTTCAGTTTCCTTCAAAGATTCGCATTCGCTGAAACTCGGTGTTTGCTATTTTCCGAATGGTTACAGTTCAATGTCACTTTGGCAAAGAGTTGCTTATAAAGCAGGTGTTATCGTTTCAACTCCTTATATGAGTGTGAATGGAAAGAACGGTTATTCAGTAAGAGCGACTGCCGGTTTAGATTTTCCTGTTATGTTCGGTAAGGTCAATCTGGCTTTGTTCTACGACCACATGCAACTGCAGGACAATGTGCTTCAGCGCAATCTGACTGGTCTGACAGTTACATTCACACTTAGTGAATACTTCTACAAGGTTAAATTGTAAAGCTTGATTATTCGTTTAAAGACAATCTTTTCATTAACGGTTGAAGATATGAATCGCTGATGGGAATCAAGTCGTTGCTGCCTATCTTGATGCGCTTGCGTTCAATATAGGAGATGTGGTAAAGCGAAACGATGTATGAACGATGGACTCTGCAGAACTCTCGCTCCGAAAGTCTTTCCTCAAATTGTTTCAGACTGATTTGCGTTAACAGCACTTTCCCCGATGTGACATGGATTTTTACATAATCGCCGTAACCTTCCAGAAAGAGGATTTCATCTCTGTCCAGATGGATGATTCTACCGCCTTCTCTGACAAACAAAGGTTGTTTGTTTTGACTGAGCAATGTTTCATTTATTTTCTTAAGTTCTTTTTCTAACCTTGAAATGTTTTCAGAGAGCGTCTCTATTGTAGGAATTCCATTGTTCGATACACTGCTTTTCATATTCGTTTTTCTTCGTTTTTCTATTGCAAAGGAATAAGATTTTTCGGTGAATAAAGGTTAATCGTCGATAAATTATATCATCGAATCGATAAATGCCATAATTTTCCTTCAGAAATATCTCTGAAAGATGCTATGTGCTGGATTTTCTCAGGAAATTATGGTGTATTCACACCATAAAAAAGAGGAGGAAAGCATCTGTTTTTCCTCCTCTTATATTTTTCTCAAATGATTATAGCTATTATTTCGTTCCAAACAGTTTTTGAGCAATCTTTTCATAACCATTGTCATTGGGATGAAGTCCATCACCGACAAAGAGCGATTCGTCGATTTTTCCGTCAGCTTTCAGCAAGCCGCCGCCGGCGTCACAGAATGTGCAACCGTTGCGCTTGACCATATCTTCAATGCTGCTGTTGATGTTTACAACCCATTTCTCGCGGTCGCGGCGCGGCAGAATTCCGATGATGGTGATTTTTGCTTTAGGTTGACGTTGCTTGATGGCAGAAATCAGAAACTCGATGCCTTTGACAATGTCTTCATCGCTGTTCAATCCGAGATTGTTCGTGCCAATCATCATATAGACATTGTCGGCAGTATAACCGTCAAGTTCGCCGTGATAAATGCGCCAGAGAACGTTTTCGACGCGGTCCCAGCCATAACCCAAGTTTTGGAAATTGCGCGGTTCGAAGTATTTCTGCCAGCTTTTCGGACCATTCACTCTTGCACCCTTGGGAAGTCCGCCCCAATAGTTGGTAATGGAATTGCCGATGATGACATTTTTCGGTTTGACCGTTGCCAATCGGGCGAGGATGTCGCGGTGACGTTGTTGCCATTCGTAATTGCCAGGTTCACGACGCTGTGTGATCGGCTTCTCGGTATAAATATTCCCAATCGGTATATGGAGAGCTTCGCGGAGAACTTTTTCAATGGCATCTGCATAATGCGTCATTCCGACATCCGATGGATGCGTGTTGTCGACCCACGAATCAGGTCCCATGCCAATGTCTTCGCGTGAAACATAATAAAGGTCGGGGAAATTCTCGTCCTTCAGGATTTTGTATGCTTCTTTGCAAGCCTGGTTCGGGACGTTGGTCATCGTCACGCGAGCAGTGTCGGTTTCGGCATTGCTGTAGCCATCATTCTCGACAAGGATAATCGGCGCATAATGTCTGCTGCGCAGTTGATGAGCAGCGTCAAGAATGTGCTGGCGCGTGTATTCCTTGCTATCGCGCGTCATGTTTGGAAGGCAATCGAGGATGTAGGCTTTTGCGTCAATCTCGAAGATAAAATTCAAAACTTCTTTCTCGAGGCGTCCGTTGCCTGAGAATCCGAGATTGATGACTGGAAAATCCAGCCTTCTTTGCAAAATGTTGGTCCAAGCCATTGCAGGACGGGAAGCACAGGCACCATGTGCGATGGATGTTCCGTAAACAACAATCGGTTTGTCTTTTGAGGTTGGAATGAATGTGACATTCGAGCTGTCGGGAACGCCGATTTCCAACCATTTGACATTGTTGTAAAGCGGTAGATAAATACGGAACTCGTCGCCGAGTTTGTGATATTTCGAACGGCCGAGATGGGTGTAAGTATAGACAATTGTGTCGCCAGTGAAGTTGAACAAGTCTGTGCGGATGTTCCATTTTCCATCACTGTTGATGCTATAGAGGTCAACGCCCGAAACGCCTGTTGCAGGCATGTGCGACATTCCGTATGACAAACGGTAGTCTTTAGCGACCTGATAGCGAATCTGCATCGTCGGCGCATTGCTGTAAAAGTAAATTGCAAGACCGGCAGAATGGCGCGAAAGGTCCCAAACGTCTTTGCGGACGACATCTTTTGCCCTATCAGGAAGACGAACGTAAGTTTTACCTATCTCGTCAGTGAATCCTTGACTCTGAATGACAGAGAAACCAGCATCCATCGGATTAATCCATTTCCATTGTGCTCCAGCCGACAATGCCACCAGGCAAAGCACAACGATAATTGATAATTTCTTCATTTCTATATTATATTAATATGTAATCGTACAGTGTGTCAGTTCAGACCTTTGATAGTCAGTTCGAGCGATTGAAGGTCTTTGTCGGCTGAAGAGCTGCCATAGTAAACTATATACTTGCCAGGAACAACGTCGAAGGTCTGCGTTGCGTCGTTGAATGTCATAAAAGCATCAGGCTTGAGTTCGAAACTGACAGTCGTCGTTTGTCCGGCTTTCACATTGATGCGCTTGAAACCTTTCAGCGACTTGATTGGACCGTTCATGTCCTTTGGATTTCTGATATAGACTTGGGCCACTTCGTCTCCGTCCATTTTTCCGTTGTTGGCAATGTCGAAACTTAAGGTAACATTCTCGCTCATATTAATGGCGTTGGACGAGAGATTGCCGTTTTTGTAAGAGAATGTCGTGTAGCTCAATCCGTAACCGAAGGGATAAAGCGGTGTTTCAGTCATGTAACGATAAGTGCGGCCAGCCATATTGTAGTTCTTGAAAGCAGGAAGTTGGTCGACCGATTTGTAGAATGTGACAGGCAAGCGTCCGGCAGGATTGTAATCGCCGAAGAGAATGTCGGCAACAGCTGTTCCAGCTTCTTCACCGCCATACCATGCATTCAGGATTCCGTCGAGGTTCGAATCTTCCCAATTGAGTGCAAGCGCACTTCCTGTGCAAACGACGAAGATGACAGGTTTTCCGGTAGCCTTCAAAGCCTTCAGCATTTCTTTCTGAACGTTCGGCAATTCGAGGTCGGTTCTGTCACCGCCTTTGAATCCTTTCACATCAATACGCATTTCCTCACCTTCGAGTCTCGGAGAGATTCCGCCTACGAAGATAATTACATCGGATTGTGCAGCCTTAGATGCTGTAGCGTTGTAATCGACAGTGATAGTCTTATCGTTGTCAATCAGTCCGCAGCCGCGTTCGTAAGAAATTTCAGCTTTAGGCATCTTGTTGCGGATTCCAGCGAGAATCGTCACTGTTTGCGATGGAATTCCGTTGTAATTGCCCCAAAGCATTGTCGTGTCGTTAGCGTTCGGTCCGATGACAGCAATCTTCTTGATGTTTTTGCTCAGCGGCAGAGTGTTATTTCTGTTCTGCAAGAGAACCATGCTCTTCTGTGCCATTTCTAGCGCTTTGGCAATATGTTCTTTGCTTTCGACTACGCTATAAGGAATCTTACTGTATGGCACTTTATCGGCAGGGTCAAACAGACCGAGTTTAAAGCGTCCGCGGAAAAGTCTGCGCAGCGATACATCCATTTCAGACTCTTTGATTAAGCCCTGCTTCAGACCTTCGACAAGAGATTTGTATTGGTTTCCGCATTCCAAATCTGTTCCCGACAAGACGGCTGCAGCCGATGATGTTGCAGCATCTTTATAAGTGTGATGGCCGTTCGGTTGGAAGAAATCGTGAATAGCACTGCAGTCAGAGAGAATGATTCTGTCATATTTCCAGTCGTTGCGCAGGATGTCGACCAGAAGTTTGTCACTGTTGCAGCAGGGTTTTCCTTCGAAGCTGTTGTAGGCGCACATCACTTCCTGCACATTTCCTATCTTCACGGCAGCTTCGAAAGCCGGCAGATAAGTTGTCCAAAGGTCGCGTGGAGTGACAGTGGCATCGAAGCTGTGGCGTTCAGGTTCAGGCCCGCTGTGAACAGCATAATGTTTTGCACAAGCATGAGTTTTCAGATAGTTAGGATCATCACCCTGCAAACCTTTGACTACAGCAACACCCATGACAGATGTGAGATAAGGATCTTCGCCGTATGTTTCCATTCCGCGTCCCCACCGAGGATCACGGAAGATGTTGATGTTCGGAGTCCAAAAGGTCAAGCCTTTGTATATATCATATTGTTTCTCTTTTTGGAACTGATTGAATTTGGCACGTGCTTCATCGCTGACGATAGTGAAAGTTTCCAGTAGCGCTTTGTCGTCGAACGTTGCACCTAAGGCGATAGCTTGCGGAAAGACAGTCGCTTTGCCTGCGCGAGCGACACCATGCAATGCTTCGTTCCACCAGTTGTATGCAGGAATGCCAAGGCGTTCGATAGCTGGTGTCGAGTTCATCATTTGTGCCACTTTTTCTTCCGGAGTCAGCCTGCTGATAAGGTCATCGACGCGTTGGTCTATAGGCAGAGCGGCGTTACGGAACGGAAGAACTTCCTTTTTGGTGCTGCATGACAGCAAAAGAGTGAGAGAAATTGCTGTTAGAATAATCGATTTTATTTTCATGATACTTTATAAAGTTAGTTATTTAATCAAATCGGGACGAAGACGTGCTGTCCGTTCCTGTGCCTGATCGAGTCGCCATTCTTCAATCAGTCGTTCATTGCCGGAAAGCAGTACATCGGGAACTTTCCATCCTTTATATTCGGCAGGTCGTGTATAGACCGGCGGAGCCAGAAGATTATCCTGGAATGAATCACTCAGTGCGCTTTGCTCGTCGCCTATAGCTCCTGGAATTAATCTGACGATTGAATCGGCCATCACGGCAGCAGCGAGTTCTCCTCCAGTCAGAACATAGTCGCCGATGGAGATTTCTTTGGTTATCAGATGTTCTCTGATGCGATAGTCGATGCCTTTGTAGTGTCCGCAAAGGATAATGAAGTTGTTGAGAAGCGACATGCTGTTGGCCATTTGCTGGTTGAAAGTCTCGCCGTCAGGCGAAGTGTAAATCACCTCATCGTAGTCGCGCTCTTTTTTCAACGCAGTGATGGCATTGTCGATCGGTTCAATCTGCATTACCATTCCGGCTTCGCCGCCGAAAGGATAATCATCGACACGCCGCCATTTATTAGATGTATAATCGCGGAGGTTGTGCAGATGGATTTCCACCAGACCTTTGTCCTGTGCACGTTTGACAATGGAACAATTAATCATTCCGTCAATCATTTCAGGGAGCACCGTCAATATATCAATTCTCATCATAATACATCTTGTTTGTCAGAACAGGAATCCCAAAGAGAAGGTCATCAGGTTTGTTCGTTTGTTGATTGATATATTGTCATCGACCTTCGTGTTCGTGTTGACTTGTGAGAAATCCGATTGTATTTCATTCACGCCGAACTCGTATGTAAAGTCGAAGAACAGACGCCAGATGCTCACACTCGAACCAAGTGCAATGTTAACGCCGAAAGGAGTGCTGTCGCTCTTATATTTTTCACTAGTGTTGTTAATGTCTGTGATATAGCGGACTTTGTAATTGTACTTCATTTTAGGTCCGGTGAAGATGCTCAGTGCATAAGGACCTTCTTTGAACAGGTAAAAACCGAACAACACGGGTAGTTCCAGTGAGTTGGTTTTGAATGTCGCAGCATGTTTGACGCTGACAGTTGAGGTCGTGGCATCTTTTCCGGCTTCGGTTGCTGGAACGACAGTCGTTTGCAAAAGCGTAAAATTGATGTCGCCTGCAGAATACTGCCATTCGATGCTCGGCTGAATGAAGATTTTCTTCCCGTTGAAGCGGCAGAAAATCGATGCCAATCGTCCAACTTTATATTCTGTACTGATGTCCGTTGCTTTTATGTTAGATATTTTGATGGAGTTGATGACTGGAGATGCAGCGTTCAGTCCCAATTTCCCTCCCCAATTGAAGGCTTTTGCCTTGTATTCGGGGAATTCTTCGGCGAACTCCTGCGCATTCATCGTAAAGACGATGAATGTCAGCATAAACAACATCAGAAGAACGGACTTTTTCATAGCTTATTTTTTCTTTTGAATCGACCAGCCGAATTTGCCTAACAGTTGACCGAGCTCATAATATTTGCCGTGAACGTAAGCCATCAGTCCGGCTTTTTCCATGTCGAAAGCGCCGGTTTCAGGGTTGAGATATTTATCGTCGGCAAGTATATTTACAACATCTGCGATGAACATATCGTGGCTGCCAAGGCCGAGAACTTCTTTCACGCGGCATTCGATGGAAAGAGGAGCTTCCTCAATGACCGGAGCTTGCACATAAGAGGCTTTTCCCGGAGTGAGGTGCATTTCTTCAAACTTGTGATGGTCGCGTCCGGAGTTGACGCCGCACCAATCGGTGGCAAAGGCAAGGTCTTTGTTGGTCAGGTTGATGACGAACTCCATGTTTTTTTTCAGAATCTCGTAAGAATAGCGTTCCGGACGTACAGAAATGTAGCACATCGGCGGATTGGTACAGATTGTGCCTGTCCAAGCGATGGTCAGAATATTATATTCCGACGGCTCGCAGCCGCAGCTGACCATGATGGCAGGCAGCGGATAAATCATCGTTCCCGGTTTCCAATCGTGTTTCATTTCACCTTGATTATGATGCTTTCCTTATTGATTTTGCGTTCGCAATAATGGCATTTGAGCGTTCCCTTTTCTTTGTCGATGACCTCGAAGCGTGTCGGCATCGGTTCGTTGTTCGTGACACATTTGGGATTATTGCATTTCACCAGTCCGACAACTTCGTCAGGCAAAGTGACAGTTCTTTTCTCCACGACTTCATAGTCGCGGATGATATTCAGAATCACATTCGGAGCAATCAGAGCGATGCGGTCGAGTTCATCTTCCTCGAAGAACTTGTCTGCAATTTTGATAACGCCTTTGCGTCCCATCTCCCCGCTGATGAAGTTGTTACCGATAGTGATGGTGCTGCTCGTCTTCTCGAGTCCGAGCATCAGAGCAATCTTGAAAAGTTGTTCCGGTGGAATATGGTCGATAACTGTGCCGTTCTCAATGGCGGCTACCAGCAATTCTTTCTTTTTTTCTGTCATACTGTTCTATATCTATTTGGAAAAGTAGGATTCAACATTATATTTCGATGCCCAAGACATCGCAGATGATAGCCTGGCGGGCAAAGAGTCCGTTGCGTGCCTGCTGAATGTAATAAGCTTTCGGGCTGTCGTCCACGTCGTAGGCGATTTCGTTCACGCGGGGCAGCGGATGGAGCACGCGCAGGTTCTCACGACTGCCGCGCAGCATTTTGTTGCGCAAAATATAGACATTCTTCACTCGCTCATATTCTTCGAGGTCGGTAAAGCGTTCGCGTTGCACACGTGTCATGTATAGGATGTCCGTCTGGTTGATGATATCTTCCGAGAACTCTGTGCATTCGTTATACGGAATATGATGGAGGTCGCAGAAGTTCTTCTGTTCGTCGGGCATCTTCAGTTCGTCTGGTGCAACGAAATTGAAAGTCGGATTGAAATGCGACATTCCGACAATCAGCGAGTGGACTGTGCGTCCATATTTCAGGTCGCCAACCATTGTGATGGTAAGGTCGTTCAATCGTCCTTGTGTTTTACGAATCGAATAGAGGTCGAGCATCGTCTGCGAAGGATGCTGGTTGGCACCGTCGCCGGCATTGATGACCGGAACATCAGTCACTTCCGAAGCATAGCGTGCTGCGCCTTCCAGATAGTGACGCATAATAATCAGATCGACATAATTGCTGACCATCAGGATGGTGTCTTTAAGCGTTTCTCCTTTTGAAGAGCTGGTCGTCGAAGCATCCTGAAAGCCGACTACGCGGCCTCCAAGCCTGTTGACAGCAGTCTCAAAGCTGAGCCGTGTGCGTGTCGATGGTTCGAAGAAGAGTGTCGCCGCCACCTTGCCGTTCAGAAGAGGACGATTCGGGTTCTGTTCAAACTTAGCGGCATTGTCCAGTATCCGAAGGATATCCTTTTCAGACAGCTGGTCGATTGAAACTAAACTTTTGCTGTTCATTTTCCGTATTTTCTTTATTATGCAAATTTACATAAAAAAAGCGGAAACTAAAAGTCTCCGCCCTTAAATTTATTTCAGATAATCCGCCAGTTTTTTAGGCAGATAAAATGTCTTGTTTCTGTCCACATAAACAACGACTGTATTGAGTTCAATTTTCTCTTTCCCTTTTTTACCGAGAGTGACGATATTTGAGTTCGGAGTGATGTTGAGTTGTTTCTTTTTGTTGGTTACAACCAAGGTTGGGAGCGCTGTCGAGTCTTTCGAAGCAACAATTGTGCATTTGTAATCCTTGAACACTTTCGTAGAAGGTGAAAAATACTCCTGTGTCAGTTTGTCGAGGTCGCCGACTTGGAATCCGAACAGATTGCACATATAATGATTCAGTTCAATGTTTGTATGCATTCCGACAGGCAGGACTCCACTCGGATGATAAGCAGCAAGGAAGACATCATCTCCCGTGTGGCTGTTCGAAGTGAATCCGATGCCTGAATGTTGGCCTTCTATTTTAGTCACGAAGGTGGTCATCGAACCGCTGTAGAGCGAAGCTTCCACATTTGTAGCCGAACGTTTGTCGGCAGGAATCGGGCTGTTCTTATAGTCTTTGCAATTGTTGAGTGCATTCATTTCCACTTTGCTCAGTTCGTAGCCGACGTTCTCACGGAAGAGCTGTTGCACTTCGGAGTTCGGAATCGAGTTCAGCTTGTCGGCAATCGCTTCAGCTGTCATCTTAACGCGTGCGACAGGTCCGAACAATCCATCTGCTGTATTGATGTGGAAGCCTTGGCGTCCGATAGTGGTGCCTCCGGTGCAATGGTCTGGAACGATGATGACAGCAGTTTCACCATTGCTGCGTGCGAAGTCGAAAGCGACTTTGCAAGCGCGGTCGAAGGCCAAAAATTCGCTGGCAATTCCAGGAGCGTCGTTCGAGTGAGCTACCCAATCGACCTTGCTTCCTTCAACCATCAGGAAGAAGCCTTTCGGGTTCTTCGACAGTTTGTCGATAGCAATTTTAGTTGTTTCATCCAGTGACGGTTCTTTGGCAGGATCGCGGTCGAGTTCGTAGCTCATATCAGATTGAGTGAGCAGCGACCACATGTTGTCGCCTTTATAGTTGCGCATTCCGTTCATGTCGTTGATGAACACGCCGTAGCCTTTCTCTTCCAGATACTTTTTGTCGGCAGCAGACAGACGTTGTGCGCCGCCGCCAATCATCACGTTCAAGTTGTTGTGCACCATTTGCGGTGCAATCCAGTCGTAACGACCGCGATTGTAAGAGTGCGAAGCGCAGTCGGCAGGTGTTGCGTGCGGAAATTCGCAAGTGACAACGAGTCCCGTCGAGCGGCCTTGAACGGCTTTGGCTGCTTCAAGCAGCGTCATCATCGGTTGGTAAGAAAGCGTCGTATCAATCGGATACAAGTCGTTCTTAGGATTGGCAATCGGATAAGTTGCAACCCAGCCGGCTTTACTCATATGTCCTGTCATATAGCAGGATGTAGTAGGAGCGGAGTCGCCTATTGGTGAATCTGAGCATGAAGTACGAATTGTTCCGCACAAATAAGGGTCGATGAATAGTTTCTCAATTTTGCCTTTGGATTGATACCATTGAATCCATCGCGCCAGCGACACAGAGCCTGGCGACGTTCCGTCAGGAATTAGTAGAATGATGTTTTTTACTGGTTTTACATCTTTAATGTCCTGTGCTTGGCCCGGTATAAAGAAGATTGCCGACAGCATCAGGAAACATAATAACTTTTTCATTTAATTTTAATTGATTCTATATTTTGTTGTTTCATTTGTTCTTTAGAACTGTTCCAGAACGGCGATACGTTTCTCAATCGGCGGATGCGTAGCAAAGAGTCCGTTCAGACCACTCAGCGCGTTGCTGGCTTGTTTTCCTGGATTTTGGATGAATAGTTGGGCTACATCGGCGCGTGTCACAGCTTCGATGTCGGGGTCGCCTGAGATTTTCCTCAGTGCGCTGGCCAAAGCCCTCGGGTTTTTGGTCATTTCGGCCGAGCCTGCGTCGGCCATATATTCGCGGTTGCGTGAGATGGCGAAGCGCATCAAGAGCGAGAAGAAATATCCGATAGCAGCCACAACGAGCATTGCGATAATGATGATGATTGTTCCACCGCCTCCACCACCTCCTCGGCTGCGACTTCGGCCGCCGAACGATGAATAATAAACTCCTCTCATGGCCAGTTGCGCAATCATTGAGAAGATGCCGACAAAGACAATGGAGATAATCAGCAGCCGGACGTCATGATTGCGGATGTGAGTCAGTTCGTGACCGATGACGCCTTCCAGTTCGTCGTCTTCAAGCTTTTCCAGAATGCCTTTGCTGAAGGTTATGGTATAAGTTTTCTCGTTGATTCCGCTGGCAAAAGCGTTCAGCGAATCATCGTCGATGATGTTTATTTTGGGCATTTTCATTCCCTGCGACATACAGAGATTCTCTACCAGATTATAGACGCGTTTATTGTCGCGTCGTTCAAGTGGAACAGCGCTTGTCGCATGTTGAATGATGGATGTGTTGGCAAAGTAGGCGATGAAGAACCAGATGAGGATTCCGCCGATGACCCAAGGAGCGATGTTGACGAAGATTTCCGTCGAGGCGCCCATCACGTCGTTTTGAATGGCGTTTCCATATTGGTCATAGCTGCTTCCGCCGAACCAAGCCAGAATATAGCAGAACAGGAATGTCAATCCTACGGCAAGCACAGGAAATAGCAAGAGCAGCAACATCGAACGTGCGTTGTTGCGGCTCTGTTGTGTCTGTATGCCGACGTATTGCATTGCTTAGAACTTGATTTCCGGGGCCTCTTCCAGATTGGCGCGTGTTTCGCCAAGGTCGAACATGACCTCTCTGTGGAAACCGAACATTCCGGCGATGATGTTCGACGGGAATGTCTGGACTGCATTGTTGAGTTCTTTTGTTGCAGAGTTGAAGTAGCGGCGAACAGATGATAGCTTGTTCTCGAGGTCGGCAATCTCTTCTTGCAGCTGCAGGAAGTTCTGATTGGCCTTCAGTTCGGGATAGGCTTCGAGCGTCACTTTCAATCCTTGCAGAGCGGAAGTCAGGCGGTTCTCAGCTGCAATCTTATCGTCGATGGTCTGTGCGCCCATCGCTTCGTTGCGAGCCTTGACTACTAGTTCGAACGTGCTCTTTTCGTGAGCGGCATAGCCTTTGACCACTTCGACCAACTGCTGCACCTGATCATGGCGCTGTTTGAGTTGAACGTCGATGTCGGCGAAAGCATTCTCGCGGTTGTTTCTCAGTTTGACCAACCGGTTATACATCGATATCAGCATCAGTATGATGATGACGATGATGGCAATAACAATAATCAGTGTCATAATTTCTCTACATTTAATATTATATATACAGTATTTGTCTTTGTTTCTTCGTAGCAAAGTTACAACTTCTATTTAACATTTCCAAATCTTATGCATGAAGAATACGTTACGTCAGAGTTTTGTTTCTACAACGCCTGTTTGACGGTTCAGTTCCGAGCCTCCGAGGCTGTGAGGAAGCAGGAAAACGATGAAGAACGCTACAGCTGCAATGATGGCAATCATGCGGTTTGCGCGCAAACGTTGTGTTAGGATTGTCGCCAGCACAATGAGCATCACAATCAGCGTCTTGTTGTCAGTTAAATCCCAGCCGAAAGGAATGCCGCTCCACCAGCTTCCGAAAGCGTACCATTGTACAATCGGGCCTAAGATGAAACCGCCCGCGAACAGCACGATTCCTGTCCAGATGAAGTAGCGTTTGTAAACGGGATTATTGAGGAGCGCCATGATTCCTCCGTAGCAAGCCAGAAGCATGGATGCGAACATCAGAATGATGTGAACGATAAGCAGCGTTGCAGGAACGTCGCCTTTGAAGCGAATCACCAGCGGTTTGTCGGCAAAGTATTCTTTCCCGTCGATTGACACGAAATATTCAAGTTTGCCTGCTCTCGGCTGTTGCGGCAGTGCGCCTTTCAGTGTTGTTCCGTCAAAACTCATCGGAACTTCTTGAAAGCGGTCGTTCGACGGATAGTTGCGCCAGAAGATTGAAGCCTTTGTTCCTTCGGGAACGTCGGTCAGCTTCACGATGCAGTCGCTTTCGCCGCAGCTTCGAGGCAGGCTGAAGCTGCAGTTCCGGTTTGCAATAGCCGTTTTTAACGTTGTTGGATGCGTTGGTCCTGTGATGCGTTGATAGGCGCTGGCAGCCAATGTTATGATAATCGTGATGATCCAGCAAAGGGTCTTTCTCATGTTTGCTTTAATTGATTTGCGGTGCGAAGATAGCAGTTTTCCTACAAACACAAAAGAGGCCGCTTCCGTTTGGAAGCAGCCTCTTTTAATTATTTAAGGAATGTTATAGTTTAACTTTCCATGTCTGATTCTTGATGCGTACGAAGTAGAGTCCTTCAGGCATCGGGATTGCTTGTTCACCAGCCTTTGTAGCGACTGCGCGTACACGACCGTCGAATGTGCCGACGTAAACCGTGACAGCTGTTGGAGTAGTGATGTGCAGAACTCCGTGAGCACCCCAAACCTTAACACCACTTTCAATCTCACCGACTGCAGTTGATTTTACACTGTCTGTAACCTTTACGATGATTGAATCAGTAACAACAAGTGAGAATGTATAAATTGAATCGCCAGACGTACTAATAGGTTTCAAAGTAGCAGTACTGTCAGCTTGTGTGTAGATAGCTTTCAGTTTGAGATATTTGTTTGTGAATCCCGGTTTAGCTTTAACTACGAAGGTGAATTCATCCTTTTCGCTTGCTCTGTAAAGTCCTGCATTAGGAGTAGTTGTTGCATGATCGATTGTAGGAAGTGTAACAGAGAAGGTCTTTGCAGGAACGACTTCTGAAACAGAGCCCGTAGAAACCAAGCTCGTCCAAGCTACAACTTTACCGAGGATCTTTACAGAGTCAGTGGCGATGCAGCGATAATAACCGCCTGCTGATACGTTCAGTGTATCTGTAGCTGACGCAGCGGTACTTGTATGAAGAACTACATTTTCCCATCCGGATGTTTTCGTATTCAACTTCTGCCACTGGAAGGTCAGATTGTTGTTAGCTACTGGGTCAGCGGTCGTCTTAATCGTCAGATAGCCTTTCTGGCCTGATGTAATGGAAATAGTAGGTATATCTCCAATTTTTAAAGTAGCTGTTCCAGCAACACCCCTTGTCTTTTCAGTCAAATCCTTGAATGCTCCGTTGTTTGTGATATTATATTCTTTTGAGATACTCTGTATCTGCATCGTACCATTGTTCGTGATTGTACCCAGTTCAGACGTAGAGCTTGTCAAGTCGATAGTACCGTTGTTCACGATGCCTTTCGAGATGTCGTTGCTGGTTGAAAGTGCTAAGCCAATGTATGAATTCTTGTAAATCTGCATCGGTGTCTTGAGAGTGATATTGCTTAATGTCAATGGCAGTTCGGCTGTCGTATCCGTGTTGATGATTAACGAATCGATGGTCAGGTCACCCAATGAGATTCCATTGGTGAAAGAGATAACCTTACTCAATGACTTCTGCAGTACTCCGCCTAGATAAACGCGGCAGCTGTCTTTCGAAATGACAACTCTGACAGTCGTGTCTGATACTGATTGAGCAATGATATTTCCGAACGAAGCAGTATATCCTTCCCATTTTGCAGCGATGTAAGCAGCTCTTGAGGCTGTTGACGGAACATACAAATCGACATTGCTCTCTGGCAAATATTTATCGCCTGTATGGAACTTGCATGGGTTCTCGTTCTTAGCATACACAGACTTCAGTGTTGTTGTGTAAGAAGTGAGGTTCTTAACAGCTTGAGTATAAAATGCCTCAGTACCGATTGTGTCGACTGATGCCGGAATTGTGACTGATGTCAGTTTAGAGTCTTTAAATGCATAGCCTTCGATTGTTTTCATTGTAGAAGGAATCGAGACATTGGTAAGAAATGAATTCTTGAATGCGCTGTTTTCAATCTTTTCAACTGTAAACGATGAACTGATTACGTTTGCAGCAATATTCAAAGAAGTTGAACTCATATCCACAGGATTGATGGCTGCAATCTTACTGTCTTTCGCATTGTAAACGCGGTACCAGACTCCGTCAGCATAGTAGATACTGCCTTCGTCACCGACTGCATTTGCCTTATATCCTTCGAATTTATCTTTGGTTCCTGTTGGAACTGTGATTTGTGAATAACTGGTTGGCATAACCCAATCGTCATTCTTTTCAGTTGCCGTTGTGTAAAATTCGAGATTTGATAAACCAACGAAAGCATTGCTTCCTAAAAACTTCAAGCCTTTAGGCAAAACAACATAGCGTAGACTTGAGCATCCTTTGAATGGTGCATAATCAGTACCATTTTTCGTTGCAATTGCCTCGACACTGTCGGGAACAATGATTGTAAGAACGTTAGTGCAGTTTTGGAAAGCTGTGTCACCAATAATCTTAACAATATAAGTAGTATCATTACCAAATGGTTTAACACTGTTTACAAGATTATAATAAGTCTTCGTTTTGTCTGTTACACCAATGATTTTAGCTTGGAAAGATTTCTTGTCCGTTCCAGTTTTTGTAACCATGTATTTGATGCCGTCAACTTCAAATGTAGCATCTACACCGCCTGCTTCAATGATTTGGGCTTGTGGAACGTTATTATAATCGTTAACCGGGTTAGTTAAATTCAAATATGCACTTTTTGTACCTTTCGGAACATAGAGATATAGACTTGTACTTGGTGTAGCGCCAAATACATCTTTAGCTTCTTTTGGTGGAGTTGTCTGATTGTAAACGACCTTCGTCAAAGCATCACATCCGTCAAATGTATAGTCACCGATTGTGGAGTAGGATGCAGGAAGTTCGAGCTCTTTCAAAGCTGTACAATTTTTAAATGTTCCAATCAAGCCTTTGACAGTTAAACTGTCAAGTTTGCTCGGTAATGTTGCTGCGGTTGTTATGCTCAAATCTTTAACTCTGGTAATTAATGTGGAATCTGCACTAATCTTATTGTACCAATAGTTATTATCATAGGTGTAAGAACCATCTGCACCAGCTTTATAAAGTTTAGTATAAAGTGCTGATGGTAAATTAGAAGCACTTGGTTCAGAACCTAAGTATGTAACTACTCCAAAAGTATTAGTTTGTGTTCCGAATTTTGTTGAAGATGTTTTCAAGAAAATGTTTACATTATCTGCATTTTCAATATTATTACCCACTTCTTTCAGATTCTCTGGGAAAATCAGATATTCCAGACCATTCATGCCTTTAAGAGAATTGTCATTGACTTTTAATACATACTTTGGAATTTCAAGAGAAACAACATTATCACAACCGCTGAAAGCAGAACTAGAGCCATCTCCAATTTCAACAATGGTATCGGTCTTGCCGTTATAAGTTACAGTTTCCGGGATAGCAAACACATATTTGTCTTTGCTTCCGCTTACAACACCTGTCAAAGCGACTGTACCACCTTTTGTGCTTTCGCTTAAAACTTCGTATGTGAAATCGCCTGAAGTGAAAATTTCATTTGCAAATGCTGTGTATTGACCCCAAATCTTGTCTTTTGATGTTTTTGCAGGATCATAATTTTTTCCTTGATAATTTGCTCTCGCTGAATATGGAACCTGAAGAGATTTTCCTGTCATTGTAACTCCAATAGCTTGTGTACTATCAATGTTTGTATAATAATTTGTGTACAATACTGGTGGATTTGTTCCTAACATAATTAATTTATCAGGCATGCTTGCATCATCAAATAGAGGAGGAACAATTTTTGTTACAGAGCTAGGGATAGCAAATGGAGAAAGTTTTGAGCCAGTCATAAAAGCATTTTTCCCGATAGCTAAAATATTATTAAATGTGAAAGATGAAATCTTATTGTATGAATTGAAACATCCAGGACCAATTTCTGCAGTTTTGTTAATTGTTACAGAACCGCTGAGCTCTCCAACTTGAACTGCAGGGAATGAAATACGGATAGAGTCATCTGCATAATAATAAGTCCAATAATCTACACCATTTATGGAAATGACATCAAAACTGTTTGTCTTTCCTATTTGCTTAATCCTTGCTGAAGGAAAGCCTGCGGATGATGCAATGAGGTTAGTCTTTAGTGCGTTAGTTACATCTTTTATGGAAATATAATTTCCGGGAGAGTCTGTTATTGGAAGATTCGTGACAGTAAAGCCGCTTGGACGAGATGTGGAATCAGTATTAAGAACAATTTCTGTCACGTCATGGTTAATAATAACACCATCAAGTATTGGAAGAGAGCCATCAAATTTGATGTAGCTTAATTTTGAAGCACCATAAAAAGCATCACCTTTGATTATTTTTATTGTTGATGGAATAACCAGGCTCTTTAATGCTGCTGCAGTTGTAAAGGCATTGGCAGCTATAGTTGTCACATTGTAAGTATTTTTTCCGTCACTAACGGTTGCCGGAATATGATATGTTAATTCACCTGCATTGTACAGACCACTGATAGAAACATTTCTGTTGTCTGCTAATATTGTGAATTTAAAGTCTTTGTTTGTTAAGTCAATTATTGATATTCCTTCTTGATTCAAAACAATCATTTTAGGATAATTCTTCCAACCTGCTATGTTTCCAAAACTAAGAAGAGCAGCATTGTCCTTAACATACACATAACAGTTCGATGGAATTGTTCCATCAGTGAAGGTAGGAGCAGTGGCCGTTGCCATGTACAAACCTACAAGAGCCGTACATTCTTTGAATGCGTCACCTGCGATAGTTGTGACAGTTGACGGCACATAAATTGTTTGAACTTTTGTGCAACCTTTAAAAGCATTGGCTCCAATGGCTGTCACGGTATAGTTGTTACCATTGTCAGCAAAAGTGTTAGGAATAGTTATTGATGTTGAACCTTGAGTGAAATCTGTCGCAATAGTTGATGACGCAGCAATACTTGATACAGTTGCAATATAAGGATTTGCTGCTGTACCATCTCCAGAGACTTGATAAGCAATTCCTTCAACGCTTAGGGCTGCCCAACCAGGCGATGTGCTCAATAGTGCGACTATTGCCAAAAGCAAAGTTCGCCATAGATTAAAATGTAAAATCTTTTTCATGAGATATTTGTTTTTAATTGTTATTTGTTTCTCTTTAGGAACTTCGTGGTATTTTTTTCTTCGTTTCCACGGTAGTTTCGTTTACTTCTATCGTTTACAATTTCTTTTAATTAAGGGACAAACATAGTTACTTTTCCTTATTTATCCTAATTTACAATGGTTTTTTTTCGATTTAAGGACGTTTCTTGCCCTTTTTTGTATCAAATTGGGCAGATATTGTACAAAAACATGAATATTCCTTTCAATAATTCGTTGCAAATCGAAAGGATAGCGGTTGTTCTTTAAATCTTTAGTGTCACTTGTTTTCTGTCTTCAGTGAACCTTTTATCGGACAACGACTTTTTTTGTTGTCGTACCGATTCTGACGATGTAAACGCCGTTGGCAAGTCCATTGATGACGGATGTTCCTGACGGAACAGTTACGACTTTTACTATTTGACCAAGGATGTTGATGACGAAAGCTTTTGAGGGTTGCGGAGAGGCGATGTAAAGACTTCCGTCCTTCGACCATAATGCGACTTTTTCTACGTTTTCGACTGCTGTAGCTTTCAGTACTTCGATATTAATCAGTGTGTTGCAGCTCAGGTTCGAGATGGCATAATGATTGCCGTTGTAAGGATAAAGCGTTTCGCCTTGGTCGGTCGTCACTTTCACTGAAAATCCTGCGTCTGGAGTAACCGTGAACTCGAATGATTTGCCGGCTTCAGAGCGGATTTCACCTGCTGACGGATTTGTCGTCGCATTCTTTACCGACGGCATTTGAATTGAATATTTCTGCGGTTCGATAGAGAAGGAGATGACCTTTGTCCCAATGTAATCGCCTTTGCCTGTGAGAGTTATTGTTCCTGTGCCGTACGTGTTATTGGCGCCGTAAGCAACGTCGTAATCCGTGCCGGCAATCAGTTTATTTCCTGCCAACGTGATGTAGAAGGCTGGACGAATCGGTTCTGAACCCAAGACATAGCTGTCGCTGATGCCATAGATGAGCACTTTCGATATGTCGTAGTACATGATATTCCATTTGTGCCATTTATTGTCGGCCGTGCTTCCGTCGTTGTCGTACTTGTAGGCATGAGCTGCAGCCATATAATCGCCTTTCAGCAGCGGGTCAGTGTCGGGCTTGATGAACGAGAGATAACGCGTTACGGGAATATTGGCGAAAGCATTGCTTCCGACTTCAGTTGGAACTGTTGCGCCAAGAAACAGATATTGCATGTTTTCACAGTCGAAGAAAGCATTATCGGTGAATTTTACGGCTTTCGGCAGATAAGCGCGGACGAGTTTTGTACAACCGGAAAAGACGTTAGCGTCGATAGTAGTCATTGAATTTAGTCTGACCGACTCCACGCTGCTGCGGGCGAAAGAACGATTGACTTCTGAAAGCTTGGGCAGCCAAACGTCGGTCAACAGGGTACATCCGGCAAATACTGCGCTGTCCATCTTCCCGACAATAGGCAAATCGACAATCTTCAGCTGAGAGCAGTTGAGAAATGCAACAGGACCGGCAGTTGCGGCTTTGGGCAGCGAAACTGTTGTCAATGCAGTGCATCCGGCAAAAGCAGAGCTGTCGATGGCGGTTAATCCGTCGAATTCGATTATTTTTATGGAAGAGTTACCACCAAATCCGCCTTCGCCCATCGTGACGGTCACGCCTTCGTCAGTTACAAGTTCTTCGAGATTCCTCAGTGTTTTCTTTAATGTCAGCCAATCGCCGTGCATTTTATCTGTGCCGGTCAGTGCTCCGGCTGTGTAGTGAACGGATGTGATTTTGAGGGAATCGATGCCTGATTTGTTCACAGCATCCGCAAGGCTCGCGGCACCTGTCACGGTCGTCGTGTTGACGACAACCGTGTTTTGTGATTTTATGCTTCCAGTAAAGGAGGCAATAAGTATTATGAGTATAAGTTTATATGCTTTCATCCGAATATTCTTTTATATTTGTTTGTGTGCAAATATAAGAATAACATACGAAAAATGCAAATATATTTAATAGAGGCACAATATTTTGTGCCTCTACGGGAATCAAAATCATACGTGTCATTGTAGGGCAAATGATTATTTGCCCTTACAATCATCGGACGACAACCTTTGCCGTTGTTGAACCGATGCGGACGAGGTAAACGCCTGCGGAAAGGCCGCCGATGACGGTTGTGCCGGCTGGAATCGGCTGCGACTTTATAACCTGTCCGTCGATGTTGAAAATCGTCATTTTTTCCTTTTTAGGCGAGGCGATATAAACATTGCCGTCCTTCGAGCGGACGCTGAGCGTTTCGATGCCGTCGGCTGCCGTGGCTTTCAGCACTTCGATGTAAACCCGCGTGTCCCATTTCAGGCCCACAATCAGGTAACGGTTGCCGTCGTAAGGATAAAGGGTTTCGCCCTGGTCGGTCGTGACTTTCGCAACGAAGCCTTTATCTGGTGCAACCGTAAAGCCGAAGTCCTTGCCTTCTTCCACGCGGAACGAACCGGCTGCAGGATTCGTCGCCGCATTCTTCACCGACGGAAGCGTGACCGTGTATTTCCTGGTCTCGATGGAGAAGGTCACGGTTTGAGAGCCTTCATAGTAGCCTTTGCCTGTAATGGTGACCGTTCCCGTTCCGACCTTGTCGTTCGCTCCGTAAGTCACTTCATAGTCGGTGCCTTCGACAAGCGTTCGGTCATCGAGCACGACGCTGACAACTTTTGGCTCGATGGCACTGCCTGTAACTTCGAAGCTGCTGCCGCTGAGCGAAACGACCGCTTCGGAGAGATTCCTTATTGTATAAATATGAAAGTACTTGTAGGTTGCGGCGTCCGACGGATTGTATGTTACCTGATTGATGCCGTCAAAGTCCTGGCTCGCTACGATGATGGGTTTGACATAGTTGTCAAGGTTCGGAATCTTATAGAAAGAACTTGTCCTTCCCTGGGCAAGGACGTTCCCGGCACTGATGGTCGGTTGAGTTCCGGAATATATGCCAAAGCTAAAATTATACGATGAATTGCCGGCAATGGCTTTTACAAATCCCTTTGTATCGATGTTCAAACTGCTAGACACGGAAGTTAAACCCGTGCTAAAACCAGATGCATTAGCGGCCTTCGCGATGACATTGCTTTTCCCGGTGATATTCAGTTCATCACTGGCATATACACAACCGTTATTGGTTGTAGCGCTACCTGTTTCAGAAGTCAATGTCCCATCGATGTCGATGGTCAAACTTTGAGAACTTACAACGCCAAAAGAATAATCACCGTTGCCGGTTGCGATATTCAAATTCCCTTTTCCTCCGATTTTCAGCGAATAAAGAGAAGCAAGAGACCATCCTGTATTAGTGTCACTCAGATTCAGCGTGTTGTTGCCCATCAAAGTCAGAACGGTCAGTCCGTTAAAGTTGATGCCAACATTAGAGCCTGTACTAGATGAGAAAGTACGACTCTTACTTACCGTCAGGTTATTGAAGGTGAGGTTTAACGTGTTGCCTGCGTCTTGTGAGATAGACACATTGAAGTTCGCCGGCGAACCGGGCGAAAGCAAGCTGTTCGGATTTTCCGAATAGATGTAATATACGGTTCCCGAGCCGCTGGCGGGAATTGGCAGCGGAAGAGAGCCGATTTGAACGGAATTCTGTGCAAAAGCACTCCAGCTGAGTGCCAGCACTGCAAAGACAAGACTTGCCACAAATTTGCGGCGGAAAGATTGGTTCCTGTTGCGTAGATTTGCTTTCATATAAAAGACGTTTTATTTCACTTGCAAGTATAGTTAAAGATAAAAAGAAACATGTCAAAAATTGTATTTATTATGTCAAAAATCGTATGCTTTTGTCGGTTTCGAATAAGAAGTGAAGTAATCTGAGCACAGAGTTCCATCTAGACATCAGATGTCAGATTGTTTTTAAATTGACTTGGAGAAAGGCCTGTGAGATTCTTGAAGGCATTGTAGAAACTCTGACGGTTGTTGAATCCCACCAAGAAAGCAATACTCTCGAATGACTCGTTTCTGTTTTTCGAAATGAGGCGAATGGCTTGCTTTATCCTGTATCTGTTTATGAATATGGAGAAATTCTCTCCATGTTTGTTGACCACATTTGAAATGTATGCGCGATTACGGCCGAGTTCTTTTGCCAATGTATCAAGAGAGATGCCGCTGTCACAAAAGCGCATGTCTTTTTCGACATAATCTTTCAAAACTATCCAGAATCCGTCATCTTCATCTGTCGTTGTAACGGCTTCAGAAATCTGAGGATTTTCATCTGTCAGATTATTGGCCCATTGTTGGTTTTTCAACACCAATTGTCTGTAGGCCTTTCTCTTTTGGATGTAAAGGCGAATGTAAACGGCCAGCGAAATGGCAATAAAGATGGAGACGAACAAGATGGAATAGAATCTGTTTTTGTATGCTTGTTTGGCAGCTGTCTCTTTCTGCAGTTCAATCTGATGGTTTTTCTTTTCAATCAGCAGGAAATTATTCATGTTATAGCGGTTCTCAATCCATCGGTTGAGTAAAGAAGCCGAATCTTCATACAATAGAGAAAGAGACTTTTCGCCTATGCCGCAGTAATACTTGCTCTTCGCTATATATAAATCTTCACGACCGGCTGATAAGGAAGGTATAGCTGTTGCACATTCTTCCGCCAGATGAATGAATTCAAGAGCTTTGCCGTATTTGCCTAAAGCGCTGTAGCTTTGCGATAAGGCAGTTGCCAAAGTGTATGAAAAGGAGTAATCCTTCGCCCCATACATCACTTTGAATGATTCCTCCATCAAATGGTTGGCTCGGACAAAATTCTTCCGATAATAATAATTCTTGCCAATATTGCCATTTACAATTGCTTCCCAAAAATAGGAACTCTCTTGTATTCCGTGTTTCTTGTTGAAATCGAGGATTGACCGGAACCATTTGTCCGATTCGTCATAATCGTTGTAGTAATTTCGATAGATGAGGCCGAGATTGTTGCGGGCAAGGATGAATATGAACTGTATGTCTTTTATGTAGGGTGAAACGACCACTATTTTGAAATAATCTTCAGCTCTTTTAAAGTTCTTGAAGTTCATATACATATCGCCGAGACGGAACTGGCAGTCGACAACATCAGGAAACTCTTTTGGAGAAACTTTTTTCAGCATTTGCTCCAACTGCCACGTGTAATCCATTTTGTCAGGAATGTCTTTGGCAACCGAATAATCGAACAACTGACGGATGATTCTGAACTCAAACACCTTGTTGTGATATTTCCGACTTTCCTCGAGCAATCGTTTCAACTCTTTGACATAGGATTCGTCAGAGCCCTTTCTGTAATCGTGCAGGAAACAGATTTCGATGAAGTCGGCTTGAATCTCCCATTGATGGTCATGAAAAACGTCCGGGACTTCGCGCATCTGCTTTACTGCTAATGGTATTCTTGCAGCGTTGTCGTGATCGAACCGCTCACGCAAAGTGTCGCGTAAAGCATAATGATAGCTTCCGTATGGCTTGCCTGCAAATTGAAGGAAAGGGTTTTGATCACCTTGCATTGCGTTAGCGGATAACAGCAAGGAGAACAGCATGCATGGCATTAACCAACTTATTTTGGGCTTGAGAATCATGTCGTGTTGTTGTTCGGTTTCTCTTTTTCGTTTGCAAATATAAATAGAAAGTCGGAGAGTTCAAACAAAAGAAAGAAATCAAATTTTGTATAATCTTCACCTGTCGATTGGAGATTTAATCCGTCAAATATCCAATCTTATCTCGACGATGAACTTCAAATTAGTAAAATATCTAATCCGCACACGTCGGCGGTATTTCAAATTCGTCAAGTCTCTAATCTTCACACGGGAAATGTAGGTTGACCTTAGGTCGAAGTGTATTTCCCGCTTTACAATCATAGATTTTGTCGTTTTGTCTCGTTTCGCAGGTTGAAGATTGGAGATTTGAATTCTAAAATCTCTTTCCGACGCATGCAGATGACACGTTTTATCAATTTTACTGTTTCCGTCGTGTGAAGATTTGAGATTTTAAATGGGAAATCAGTTTTCGTCGCATGCAGATTTGGAATTTTGAAGGAAAATCAGCTTTCGACGCATGAAGATGACACGTTTTATAAATTAAACCTGCTTTCGACGTGCGGGAAATACACTTCGATCTAAGGTCAACCCTGTTTTCCCGCAAATTCTTTATTGAATAGAAAAAAAAGAGCAGAAAATTTGTTATTCAGAAATATATATCTAATTTTGCATCATCTCATCAACCAGGTTGTTGAAGGAGTTACGGGGTCGCTTGTTTACAGGCGCCCCTTGTTTTTTCGATTCATGATTTCTACCGCAAGTGAGTAAAGGGTGTAATTTTTGTTGCCAACTGATTTTTTCCATTCATTATATTCTTTCTGTTTCTTTATTACTTGATTATGATATTCTGCACAAAAGGCTGTCCAAGGTAAAATGTAGTAATCTCTAACATCAAGAATAATGAAATAATTATTATTCCAATGGTTTATCGTTTCATCATCATTCACCTCAAGCCAAATACAAATTCGATTTTTTCCTTTTCTCTCTTCTTCCCAAAAATTCAAAGAAAATATTTCGGTATTTTCTATTCCTGGCCTACACCAAGGCATTCGCTCACATCGTCGTAAGTCGGGAATTCTATTTTTTTCATCATTTCCCTCATGTGTCATGTGGTAAAATGTATAAGCCCTATCTTGGTATTTGGGATTGAGTTTCAATCTAAAAACAAGATTTTCAACATGAGGTTTACTATCGATAAAATCATGCTTAAATACTTGATAGACTTTATCAATAAATTGAGAGTAGTTGCCATTATAACTCTCAAGGTATATTTTTTCAGGAAGATTTTTGGCAGGTACCGTCATTAAGAATTCCTCCTATTCCATATAAATATATTCATTTTCTCTTCTCTTAGGAGCGTTGATTTCGTAAGAGAATAATTTGTTTTTTCTTTTATTGTGTGTATCAATTCTAACTTAGAAGTACTTGTCTGGAGTCCTCGATTCACATAAGCGACAGCGCCAATTAAGAAATCGGCCAATTCCAAAAGTTCAACTTCATGAGACTTAATCTGCTGAATTTTATTAATACACTTTTTATCAAAATCAAGAGCATTATTGCAAAGGACATCTTTCAGCCTTTCAACTTTTCTTCCACCTTGAGTATCTTTAATATCCAAATATATATTATAGATGTTTCTCGGATCAATTAGAGCTTTTAGCATGTCAAAATACATCTTGTAATAAAACTGATCGTGGGTTTGATGATATGCTTCGTGATTAAGATTGTTTTTATCTGGTACAACTAAGGCTCTAAAATGAAGACTTTCATTATTAAAATAATAGTTCAAAACGTCTTTATAATAATCTATTTTTGATTCAGAGACAGCATTCCATTTTAATTCGTTTGTTGGCTTAAGACCATACTTACTCTTTAGCTCTCTTAGCTCTTTAAATGCCTTATCTTTTTCTGACTTTTGACACCATACGCCTCCTAAAACCATAATCTTATTGTCGTCATGTTCCAAATGGCAACTTTCATCACAGTATATATTATATTCCATATCTGTTTATTTTTAAGTATCTAAAATTCAAATAAAAATTCGATAGTTGTTTATTCCAAAACTCATGTAAGTATTATTAAGGAGATTATTTCTCTTTTTCAATCGTTAAGAAAGAAGTGTATTACTTCAAATAAAGTATTAATATTATTATAATTGCAAAGATAATGAATCTAATTGGTGAAATACACTTTAATCTTAAACTTTTATTTACAGTAAGTTTTGATTACCTTTGGATATATAAAAAAAACAGGGCGCCAATTGGCGTCCTGTTTTTGTATGATATTTGGATTATCTTCTTCTCCAAGGATTCAGTTTATACCACGGAACCGACTTGAAAGTTCTTGCAACGCCGTCAGTGAAACTGGTAGCGGTTTTCTCAACAACGCTGAATCTGCGTTTGATGCCGTTCGTCTGTTTCATTGATTTAATGGCAATGTTTTTCAGCGGACGGTCGTCTTCGTTTGTAGCAACCAATTGAATCTTGTTCACCACGTTCATTCCGTCAACAACTTCTCCGAAGATGGTGTATTTACCGTCGAGATGCGGCGCTCCGCCTTTCATCATGTAACCTTCACGTTGTTCTGGCGTAAACTTGTAACCTTCTTCTTTTTCCATCTTGTCAAGGTCGAGAGCTGTGAAGTATTTTCCCGTCACGATATAGAACTGTGTAGCTGAAGAGGCGCGTTCAGGATTGACATCGTCGCCTTCGCGGGCTGCACAAAGCATTCCGCTCTGATGAAAATATTTCGGATAAACGATTTCGGCCGGAATTTTATAATCCAAATCGCCGTCGCCAAGCTTCTTGTCCATAGGTGCATCTTTCGAGTTGATGTCGCCTGCCTGAATCATGAACAGTTTGATGACGCGATGGAAGAGAAGTCCGTCGTAACGGTGCTCATTGACGAGTTTGAGGAAGTTGTCGCGATGCTTCGGCGTGTCGTTGAAGAGTTTGACCGTAATCGGCCCCATATCGGTGTTGATCTGCACGAAAATGTCGCTTTGCGCCTGACAGGTGAAGACCGCAACGATAGCGAGGAAGCATAAGGTGATGAACTTTTTCATATATTAGAACAGTTTAGCCGGATAAACGCCGCTGTCGTGAAGCGATTTGAACTTGGCAACAACGCCTGGACGGTCGGCTGCGTATGTTACACCGAACCATTTGGCTGTCGTATCAAGCACTTTCACGCGCGCTGTTCCTTCGGTTATCAGTTTGTTTACTAACAACGGAATGAAGAACTCTGCCTTCAGATTGCCGCTGTTGGCTTTCAGAAATTCTTTGAAATATTCGTCGGAATAGGTGAAATAGTCAGGAGTGAAACCCCAAAGGTTCATGGAAACAGGAACGTTCTCGTCGAGCACGACTTTCTTGCCGTTCTCGTCGATGAACTGGATTTCGCCGTCGATTTTCTCGATGGCCGTGCGTTCAACAACGCCTGTAAGAAAACCTTCTTTGTTGGTCACACAGACGCCGCGGGCTACTGAACCGCTCTCGCTCAATGTGTTGCCTACACGATAGCCTACCATGCAATAGTCGTCCTTCTTACCGTCGAGATTCTTTAGGTAATCAGCAATCGCCTTGAAACTGTCGCGTCCGTAGAAGTCGTCGGAATTGATGACAGCAAACGGTTCGTGAATGACTTTTTCGCCCATCATGACAGCATGGTTCGTTCCCCAAGGTTTAACGCGGCCTTCAGGACATGTAAAGCCTTCGGGCAGGTCGTCGAGTTCCTGGAAAACCAGCTCAACGGGAATATGGTTCTCATATTTGGAAAGAATCTTCTCGCGGAAATCCTGTTCAAAAGTCCTTCTGATAACAAAAACCAATTTGCCAAAGCCGGCGTGAATAGCGTCGAAGATGGAATAATCCATGATTGTTTCGCCGTTAGGTCCAAGTCCGTCAAGTTGTTTGAGTCCTCCATAACGGCTTCCCATTCCGGCTGCTAATACAAATAATGTAGGTTTCATATCGTATTTTGTTTTTTAACTCAGAAATTTTGCTGCGAAGATAGCACAAAAATTTCACTTTGCGCTATATTTTAGCATTCTCTGTTTTTCGTTTGACTATTTTACATCAAGAACAACGATGGATTTCGACGGCAGATTGACCTTCAACAGACCTTTTTCCATCTTTGCTCCCTTGAATTCCATAGGTTTGACAACGTCTGGATGGTCGAAAGTGTTGTGGTCGTTGATGGCGGCTGATGTGAGAATCCGTCCGCTGACAGAAGAAACCTTCAAACCCTTCAGACTGACGCTGACTGTCTCTGCATCTTTCAAATCCGTATTTGCCAATGAGATATGGATGATGCCGTCTTTGCTGCGTGCAGCTGTCGCACTCAACATCGGAACAGTGCGATTGTTTTCGACATCCGTTCTGTCGCACATCAGGTCCATCGGCAGGAAAGTGGCTTCTTGAAAGACTTTGTACATCTCGAATATGTGATATGTCGGTGTTAGTACCATCTTCGGGCCGTCGGTTAGAATCATGCTTTGGAGCACGTTTACAATCTGTGCGATGTTAGTCATCTTGATGCGGTCGGCGTATTTGTGGAAGATGTTGAGTGTGAGTGCTGCAACCAAGGCATCGCGCATCGTGTTCTGCTGGAAAAGATGACCTGGATTTGTTCCCGGCTCAACGTCCCACCAAGTTCCCCATTCATCGACCATCAAAGCGACTTGCTTCTTCGCATCGTATTTGTCCATAATGTCGATGTGATGCTGGATGACTTTCTCAATCTCCAGACATTTGCCGAGCGTGTTGAAGTAGGCTTGGTTGTCGAAATCGGTTGCTGAGCCTTTGTGATTCCATTCGGCAACTGTATAATAATGAAGTGACAGTCCGTCCATCCGATGGCCGGCATTCTTCATCATCACCTCAGTCCAATTATAGTCGTAATCGCACGCTCCGCTGGCAATCTTGAACAGACGATTGCCGTCGTAATTTAGGCAGTAAGTCGAGTATTGACGGAACAGGTCGGAATAATATTCAGGCCGCATGTTTCCACCGCAGCCCCAACTTTCGTTGCCGACACCGATGAACTTCACTTTCCAAGCGTGCTCTCGTCCGTTCTGTCGGCGAAGCCTGGCCATCGGTCCGTCGCTTTCGGATGTCATATATTCAATCCAGTCGGAAGCTTCCTGGACAGTTCCGCTGCCGACATTCATGCTGACGTAAGGTTCGCAGCCAATCAGCTCGCAGAGGTTCAGAAATTCGTTGGTTCCGAAACTGTTGTCTTCAAGAGTTCCGCCCCAAGTGCTGTTAATCAGATGCGGACGCTGACTTTGCGGACCGATTCCGTCGCGCCAGTGATATTTGTCAGCGAAGCATCCGCCAGGCCAGCGCAGCACAGGCACTTTAAGCTCTTTTAGAGCATTGAGAACGTCGGTGCGATATCCGTCGGTGTTTGCAATAGGAGAGTCTTTTCCGACCCAAAGTCCACCATAGATGCAGCTTCCTAGATGCTCGGCGAATTGTCCGTAGATGTTTTTACTGATGGTTTGTGTTCCTCGGTCTGGAAAGATGGTGACCGAAGCTTCGCGTTGAGCGAACAACGGAAGCGTTGCAACTGCGAATAGGCTTACAAGAAGTGTTTTCATGTGATGAATATTATTGTTGTTAGTATGTTGACAAAGAAATTTATCGTTTACCAGCTCAGAAAATCAGCAATTGTCAGTCCGAGAAAGTTTGGGATGACTTTCCACACTTTGTCGCGGATTTTGTCGGCTTTGCATGTCGTGCTCAGTCCGATGGTGCGCATTCCGGCTTTGGTAGCAGATTCTATGCCCGCAAGCGAGTCTTCGAACACAAGACATTCTTCTGGTTTGCGGTGCAGTTCGTCGGCTGCTAGAAGGTAACACATCGGATCGGGTTTGCCGTGCAGAATCTTATCTGCGGAAATAATCGTGTCGAACAACTTTTCCATCTTAAGGTCACGCACAATCCGCTCAACTTTTACCTCACCCGAACTGGTAACCAAAGCGGTTTGGATTCCGTTGTCTTTCAACAACTGTAAGAAAGCTATGGAACCTGGAATTTCATTCAATGGCATGTGCAGTTCGTATTCCGAACATTCACGACACATCCGCTCTTTGTCTTCTTCGCTCAGATAGGAAAAGTATTTCTGCTGAAGATCTTTCATAACAGTACCTTTAATCAACGACGCAAAGTTGGGAATTTTCAGTCCGTAACGTTTGGCTGCGTCATTCCAGAAGTAATCGTAAAGAGGCTCTGTGTTGGCAATGACGCCGTCAAAATCAAAAAGTGCACATTTTTGCTGCATAATTGAATAATTTTGGAACAAAGGTAGAAATAAAAAGGAAATTTGCACTATCTTTGCTTCAAAAGAAGCGAAGGTAAGCTGCACCACATCATAAAATGAATAAATTCATTGTTCTGAATGCGGTTTGCATTACCTTTGTTTTAATAATGTATTTGAAGCACCATGAAGTCACGAATAATTATTCTTATGATTGTTTTGGCAGGCATTTCCGCCCTGCAAGTTTCTGCACAGTCGCTGACGGAACGTATTGGCGTATGCACTGCGTTGAGAAATGTTCCACAGCTGCAGAAAGCCGGCTGTTCTTATGTTGAAATCGGCATTTCCTCGTTTTTAATCCCGACAAAGTCGGATAGCGAATTTGCTTCGAATCTGGCTGAGATAAAAGCTTCTGCACTTCCTGTCTTGTCAGGAAACGGATTTTTTCCGGGAGACATCCGATTGACAGGTCCGGACGTCGACATGAAAAAGATAGTTGCATACGGTGAAATCGCCATCCGTCGCGCCAAAGAAGCAGGCTTGAAGACAATGGTGCTGGGCAGCAGCAAAGCTCGCAATATTCCTGATGGATTCAGTCGCGAAAAAGCCGAGAAACAGTTTGTCGCAATCTGCAAGAAACTGGGTAAAATTGCCAAGCGTTACGATATTTATATCGCGCTCGAACCGCTTCAGCCGTCTGAAACAAACTTCATGAATACGGTGACTGAAGGTGCTGCGATTGCCAAGAAGGTGAACAGCCCTTATGTCGGTGTGAATGCCGACTTCTTTCACATGATGCGCTCGAAGGAGCAACCGAAGGCGATTGTCGACGCTGCAAAATACATCAAGCATTGCCACATTGCCGAATTGGCCGGCCGGACACCGCCAGGAACAGATGGCGACGATTTCCGCCCATTCTTCCGCGCTCTCCGACAAATTAATTATCAAGGTGAAATTTCTATCGAAGCAGGTTGGAAGAATTTCGACACTCAGGTCGTTACAGCGGTTGCGGAGATGAAACGCCAAATTAAGGAAGTAGAACAAGAATGACAGTAAAACTAAATATGTAAGACTTATGATGACAAGAAGAGATTTTTTGAAGACAACTGCGCTTGGTACGGCCGGTTTAACGATTGGCGGCATGGGTATGAGCGCTGAGAGTTATGCGAAGATTGTCGGTTCGAACGACCGCATCCGCGTTGGTGTCATTGGATTTTCCGACCGTTTACGCAGCTCCTTGATACCTCCATTTCAAGCATGTGCGAAAGAACTGAATTTTGAGATGGTTGCACTTTCGGATATTTGGAAACTACGTCGTGAAGCCGGTGTGGCTTTCTTCAATGAAAAGTATAATCAAAAGGTTAAACCTTTCCTGAACAATGATGCATTGTTCGATTCCCGCATGTGCGACGCTGTGTTTGTAGCCACTTGCGATTTCCAACATGCAATGCATTGCAAAGCTGCTGTTGAAGCCGGATGCGACGCATACGTTGAAAAACCTTTTGCTGAAACAATGGACGATGCGATTGCCGCTCGTAAGGCTGTGGAAAAATCAGGAAAAATAGTTCAGATTGGCTCGCAACGCCGTTCGGCTCCTAACTATCAGGCAGCCAATGAATATATCCGTTCAGGCAAGTTCGGCAAACTGACCATGGTCGAAATGACATGGAATGTCAATCAGCCCGGCCGCTGGCGCCGTCCGAAACTTGTTGCTCAATGCTTCGAGAAAGATACCGACTGGACACGCTTCTTGCTGAATCGTCCTCACGAAGAGTGGGATCCGCGCAAGTACTTGGAATATCGTCTGTTCTGGCCGTTCTCTTCTGGCATTCCGGGACAATGGATGTCGCATCAGATTGATACAGTTCATTGGTTCACAGGTTGCAATCACCCGCGCAGTGTCGCTGCCAACGGAGGCATTTATATGTGGAAAGACGGACGCCGCAACAACGATACGATGACTGCTGTCTTCGATTATGGCACTGACGACGGAAAGATGGACTTCCAAGTCGTTTATTCGTCACGCATGCACAACTCGGCCGGCGGTGTGAAAGAACTCTATTTCTCCAATGGCGGAACACTGAATCTGGATACGAATAAGGTGACTTCTGAAGGTGGACTTACTGCTAACTATGCAAAAGAAATGGATATGCAGCCGAATCTGCTCGAAGAATTCTCTTTACCTTCAGTTAAAGTAGCTACTGATGCCAATATGGGCAGCGATCCGATGACATTCCTGCATGTACGCAACTGGATGGAATGCGTTCGCAGTCGCAAGACACCGAATGCACCTGTTACAGCCGGTTACAATCATTCGATTGCAAACATCATGTGTAATGCTGCTCTTCGAACAGGCGAAAAAGCTTCATTCGACGAGAATACACAACAGGTAATGGCAGGCGGTAAAGTCTTTAAATATTGATTTAAGAGTAAACATATCCTATATTAGATAGGAAATATTATCTTTGCGGCCATGAAACGAAGGCTGATAATTCTGCTGCTCTGCTGTGTCGCATTCTTTGCTAACAACTGGGTGATATTCCCCGATATCATGGAATCGAGGAATATCATTACCGCGCGTGAAATGGTCAACGAGGGCCATTGGATTGTGCCGACAATGAACGGTGAACTCCGATTGGAGAAACCGCCGCTGCCGACGTGGATTGCAGCAGTTGTCGAGGAAGTCATTCCCGACAGCATTGCTGCACAGCGTGCAATGGCTGGAATCGCAGCGACAATGCTGTTGCTGTTCTTTTTTCTCTTGGCTGAAAAGGTCACGCGTAATGAACAATATGCCTTTATTGCATCGCTTCTCTTGTTGACGTGTTACAATATTATTCTTATGGGGCGGACAGCTTCATGGGATATTTATTGCCATGCATTCATGTTGGGCGCAATCTACTTTTTCTATTCGGCCGCCATTGCTCGCGGTCCGCAATACGGAAGGTTTGCGCTTGCCGGAGTTTTTCTCGGTCTTTCATTCATGAGCAAAGGACCGGTTTCATTCTATGCGCTGCTTCTGCCATTCCTGATAGCGATGATTCTTTTCGATTGTCCTACGATGCGTGGTAAATGGAAACCTGTGTTGCTGATGATCCTCATCTGTTTGATTTTGAGTAGTTGGTGGTATGTCATTCTATTCGTTTTCTATCCAAATGAGGCTCAGTACGTTATTCATAAAGAATCGGGCGCTTGGTCGGGACATAATGTCAGACCATGGTTCTATTACTGGAAATTTTTCCTCGAAACTGGAGTCTGGTCGCTGCTGATGATAACGACACTCGTCATCACATTCTGGAAACGGAAAATTGTCTATCGCGAGAAATATCTGTCAGCAATGTGTTGGATGCTTGCCGCTTTGGTTCTGCTTTCGCTGCTTCCTGAAAAGAAAAGCCGATATCTGTTGCCAATGCTCATTCCGTGTTGCTACGCGATGGCTTTTGTCATCTGTCACTGGATTAAAGACCGTAGTTTCAGGAAAACCGACAAATGGTTTTACTATATCAACACAGGACTGATTTCTCTCATTGTTGTGGTTCTTCCAGTGCTGCTTTATCTGTTTTTTGTCAGCAAAGGACTTATCCCAATATGGCTCTTTGTGCTTTCGTCTGTCCTTATTTTTGCAATTGCGATTGTGATGATATTCAGCACGCTGCGTTGGAAACCGGCACTTTTTGTTTATTCGGTTGTGGCGCTTTTCGCTATTGCTGAACTGTTTTTGATGCCATATGTTGGAAATTTAGTGAACAATCCGGACTTCCACAGTGTTTCAGAAACGCGAAAGATACATAAGCTCGATGGTGTGCCTTTCTATTATAATGAGGTGAAAGGTCATGAAGACGAATATGTCAGAGCCATTCCTCAGCTTGTTTATGAAGCATATCGCAAGATTCGTCCGATTGATGTGAACGACGAGAATGCGGTAATGCAGGCGCTTCCGATGGCGCTTCTTTCGCACGAACGCGTCGATAAGGTTTTGCCCGCCTCGCTGCTGCAGAAAGTTGATACGGTTTATATCGGACATTTCGACAACAATCGCCGGCAGAAAGGAACACACTTCTATTCTGGCGATTATATATATGACATAACGCTCATTCGGAAAAAATGATGCAAACAAATAAAACCGGCAATTACGATTTGACTATCATTGTGCCTGTGTACAATGAAGAAGACAATATGAAAGCGCTTGAAGAAAAACTATCTGCTTTCCTTCCAAAAGCGCTTTATAAATCGTGCGTGCTTTTTGTCAACGATGGTTCGGTCGATAACAGTCAATCGCTCATTGAAGACATCTGTAAACGCAATCCGCATTTTTTCTTTGTCGAAGAGGAGCGAAACGGCGGCTTGAGCACGGCGATGAAGGTTGGAATCGACATTGCTCAGTCGAAATATGTCGGTTACATCGATGCCGACCTGCAAACTGACGTTGAGGACTTCAATATCTTGCTTCCCTATATCACAGAATATCAGCTGGTGACAGGAATACGCGCAGGTCGAAAAGACTCTGCTTTTAAAAAGCTGCAATCGAAAATCGCCAATAGTTTCCGCAGAAGTATGACTCACGACGGCGCTACTGATACAGGTTGTCCGTTGAAAGTGATGCACACAGATGTCGCAAGGAAACTGCCTTTCTTCAAAGGAATGCACCGTTTTCTTCCTGCTTTGATTTTGCTCGAAAACGGTCGCTTTAAAGAACTTCCCGTTCGCCATTACCCTCGCGTTGCCGGTGTTTCAAAATATCATCTGATGAACCGTTTGGTCGGTCCGTTTATGGATTGTTTCGCTTATCGTTGGATGAAGAAACGTTACATCCGTTACAAACTGACGGATAATAATATCTGTGAATGATATGACATTGCCTGTAGCTGTCGTTTACACAATAGGTTTTGTTGCCCAAGGGTTTTTCTCCGCACGAATTCTGGTTCAATGGATTCTGTCGGAAAAAGCGAAAAAAGTCGTTTCTCCTGTACTATATTGGGTGTTCAGCCTTTGTGGTGCGATTCTGCTTTTCTTCTATGGCTGGTTGCGCGACGATTTCTCAATCATTCTAGGTCAGTTGATTTCCTATTATATTTATATTTGGAACCTCGATTGCAAGCATGTTTGGAGAAAAATTAATATTGGGTTGCGTTCGTTGATTTTCATATTGCCGCTTGTTGCAATCTTTTTTACTTTACGTGATTTCCCTGCCTTTGTTCACGATTTTCTTCAGAACGAAAAGGTTCCGTTGGGTTTGCTTATCTTCGGTTCTGCAGGACAGATCATCTTTACTCTAAGATTCATATATCAGTGGTTTTATTCGTATCGACGCAATTTATCGATTCTTCCTGTAGGTTTTTGGATTATCAGTCTTATCGGTTCGGCCATCATTGTTTCGTACGGTGCTTTCCGTGGAGATCCGGTTTTGATTATCGGTCAATCGGTAGGTTTCATAGCTTATAGTCGCAATATTGTTATATATCATAAGAACAGCAAAGACCAATGAAGATATTAATTACTGGAACTGCAGGATTTATAGGTTTTCATCTTGCGAATGCTTTGGCTGAATCAGGCAACGAGGTTGTCGGCATCGACGACATCAACGATTATTATGCCGTTCAGCTTAAGTTTGACCGTTTGAAAAATGCAGGTTTCAACAGAAATGATTTGAAAGACGGCGTTTTTGCTGTCAGTAAACGTTTCCCTTCTTATCGTTTCATGAAGATTGATTTGGCTGAACAAATGAAACTCAAGACTCTTTTCGAAAAAGAGAAGTTTGATGTCGTTTGCAATCTGGCAGCTCAAGCAGGAGTTCGTTATTCGCTTGAAAATCCAGCGGCTTACATTCAATCGAATGTGGTTGGTTTTACGAATATTCTTGAGAACTGTCGTCATTTCAATGTCGGCCGATTGATTTATGCAAGTTCGAGCAGCGTTTATGGACAAACTGATAAAGTTCCTTTTGCTGAAGATAATTGCGTCGACAAGCCTGAAAGTGTTTATGCAGCAACAAAAAGAAGCGGAGAATTGTTGGCTTATACTTATAGCAAACTGTTTCATCTGCCGACTGTCGGATTAAGATTCTTCACTGTTTATGGACCTTGGGGACGTCCTGACATGGCCCCAATTTTGTTTATGAAATCGATTCTGCAAGGAAAAACCATACGCGTTTTCAATCATGGTAACATGGAGCGAGATTTTACTTTCATCGACGATATCATCGAAGGCTTGCGGAAAGTGATTGCTTTGGATTTTAAAGATGAAGAAATACCTTATCGCATATATAATATCGGTAATTCATCGCCTGTAAAGTTGATGGATTTTATTCATGTCATTGAGCAAACCGTTGAGAAAAAAGCGGAAATGAAATTCGAAGGAATGCAACCCGGCGATGTTGTACGCACTTTTGCTGACACTTCGCGTTTTGAGAAGGATTTCAATTTCAAGCCATCGACAGCCATTGCCGATGGAATAAAAAGTCTGTACGCGTGGTATAAGGATTATACTGAATCAGAAAATAAAAGTCTTTAGCAGGAAACAAGCATCACTGCCAGATTGACTGCAAAAGTCAAGGCAATTGTGGCATAGAGTATTTTGATGTTGATTTTCTTCGACAGTTGATAAATAACGGTTATCATCGTGATGAGGACCAACAACAGAGAACAAATGACACCTGCATCCCAATGAAAATTGCTAATTAAAATCATGTATACGCTTTGAACTGTCCAAAAGTCCAATCCATACCGAGAAAGAAGATCAGCAGGATTTTCTTTGCATGTCAGAAGAAAGACTGCTGCAGCTATTGCAAGACAAACCAAAATAAATAGAACTGTAGAAAAAACACGCGTGACTTTTGTCCGGTATTCTGTCAGATAAAGAAAGAACTGGGCCAAAAAAACGGCTATGAAAGGATAGGCAGGCAACAGATTACTGGCACTTTTCCCTGAAGGAATGCAATAAAATACAAAGATGCAGATGAGCGCTGTGAGACTGAATAGTTTCACTTTTTCCATGGATAGAACGTCGTTCAGTGAATCCCTTAGAATATTCTTCAATGTTTTGTAAGGCTTGGAAATACAGATTCCAAACAGCGAGAATATTATGAAAATAGTCCAGGGTAAAAAGCCTGTAATCAGCGATGTGATGTAATGCCACCAACTGTTTGGCTCACCAAGATTGATGCTGAACAAATCGCTTAATGTCGCTCCTTGTTTGATGGCAGCTATATAGTAGAGAACAGGCAGAAATAAAGCTGAAACGCCTGAATATACGACGGCTTTGAAAATTGTCAATGCTCTATATTTGCGAAGCAGGAGAAGATAAATTGCAAAGATGAAAAGTGGCACAATCAGTCCTGCAATGCCTTTGGTGAGGATTGCACAACCAATCAGTAGAGAAATGCCGATCGGAAGACCTTTTAGGCAAAGCTGTTCTTCCCATCGGAAGAGTTGAAGTAGCGCAAGTACGATGAACATTCCCGCGACCATTTCAGTTGGCGCTGTCATTGCAGCAACTTCTGTTCCAAAACAAGTGATTAGGAGCAGAACCGCTACAAATGCTTGTTGAAAAGGAAGCCTTCTTCCGAAAAAGAATAGAATACTAGCCATCAGTACAATGAATGCAAGTGCAGAAGGCAATCTCGTGGCTAAAACTGTCACATAACCTCTAGGCATGGATATTGCAGCTGTTAGCCAATGCGTTAATGGAGGATCGTATGGATAGTCTGCTTCGTACAAAGAAGGTTGAATCCAATTGTTGGATTCGAGCATGGAAATAGCAATGGGATCTTCTAGCGGTCCGTTTTGTATGAACGAATTGCGAAGGCCGATCCATGGTAACACGGCAATCAGACTGATGATTACAATCAGTGTTACAGGTTTCTGTAAATAGAGATATTGTAAACCTCTTGGACGCATGCTATATCAGTTCTCAATATTTAATTGTTGCTTGATAGCTTTTCGAATCACGTCTGCATCAGCCTCATCCTTCTTGAGAATGGAGAGAATCAGATCGAGATAGTTCTCTTTGTTGCTAATGCCGCAAAGCGAGCATAATCGACATTGCGGAAGCATTCCTTTTTGATTGTATACGCGCAGGATACTATTATAATCGCTTGTTTTTACATATTCGGCAAATTCTGTACGAAGTTGGTCACAAATGCTTAGAGCATCGACTTCTTCACTGAGATTCTTCAAATGATCTGCCAGTTCTTCAGCTGTGTTGATTTTTTTGTCTACAATAATTTCAAGTCGTTTTCTGACATGATGACGCGCATGAAGCAATACTTGACTTTCCAAATCTTTCTCGAAAAGGCGGATGACGCTCTCTTTAACTTGAGAAAAGACTTCGTCTGGATCTTTCATCAGTCGATGCGCAACGGTCCGAATGACAGGTTCTAGCATCAGCAGATTCTCTACTTCTGCAACGCCTGGAACAAAGATGCGTTGCGTGCGCAGATATTCAATTTCGCCTTCGGTGCGACGGTCTCGATCGACAATTCCCATCGACTCGAGCATGTGGAAGCTCTTGAGCTGTGTGAAGGCTTTTGTCGTTTCAATCACTTTCTGACAGCCGCCCATAGGCTTGACCGTATATTCCGGAAAAATAAGAGGGTAAAGACGGCAGTCGATGCTTCCTGAATCATCTCCTTCAATGAAAAGTATTGGTTTCCGACTACCTAATATTTCCATGTAAACCTCTTCTGGAAGAGCGTCGTTCTTGTCCAAAAGTTCATAATCCCAATTCGATGCTTCAGCATTGTAGTCGCGAATCCAAATGCGCTGACCAGAACGTGACATGGCAAAATCGATATCGTGAGTCAAGTAGACGAAAGAACAGTCGGGACGAAGATTTTCAATCTCATCCCAAAGTTGGCTCTTGATGGATTCATGCAAGAGAATTTCCGGTTCTTCGATGACAAGCAGTGAATCGGGTTTAGCTTCAAGAACAGCTCCAGTCAGATAGAAGACAATTTTTTCGCCGTCGCTCATTCGTCCGGCAGTGTAAGTTGCACTATCGCGACTTGTTGAGGTCAGTTCAATGAAACCGCTCCTGCGGACTAGTCTGTTGTGAGGAAACATTTTTTCCCACACAGTCTGAATTTGGTCAATCTTGGTGATTGGAGGAATGATTCCGGGATTCTTGCGGGAAGCTTCCTTAAAGTTGATGGCAGCTTCGAACTCTTCACCTTGGAGCTTGACTATCAGTTTCTCATAATCGGTGAGTCTCGGCATTGCCAGACGCTGGGCAATCATTGTCTGAAGACGAGGCAGTTGATAACTGATGCTGTCGTCTGTCTCTTTTTCGTCACAATTGAGAAAGAGCGCGTGCATTCCGGAAATGCGCACGCAAGTATCTGGGTAGCGTTGACATAAATCTCTTCCAAAGGAGCTTTTGCCAGCACCATTTGCTCCGATAACGACTAATACTCGAGCATTGACCGTTATCGGATGTTCTGCTTTCAGCTTTTGAGGAAGTTCGATTTCCATATTTGTTTAGTATGCTCTTGCAAACAGTACGCGTTGTGCGGACGGTTTTCCGGTAACCATACATTTTCCCGGTGTTTTGTCGCTATCAAACGGAATGCATCTGATAGTAGCTTTTGTCTCTTCCTGGACGCGAGCTTCTGTTTCAGAAGTTCCGTCCCAATGAGCCATGATGAAGTATCCTTGTTCGATTTTTTCTTTGAAATAGTCGTAAGTATCTACATTGATTATTCGTGAAGCGCGCAAATCGAAGGCCTTTTTGTAAATGTTTTTCTGAATGTCGTCGAGCAGAGATTTTACGTGTTCAACAATGTTATCGATTGGAAGCGTCTCCTTCTCGAGAGTGTCGCGACGCATCACTTCAATCGTTCCGTTTTCTAAATCACGTGCGCCAAGAGCCAAACGGACAGGAATGCCTTTAAGTTCATATTCAGCGAACTTCCATCCTGGTTTCTTTGTGTCGTCATCATCGTACTTCACTGAAACACCAGCGGCTTTCAGTCCGTTGGCAATAGCATTTGCCTTTTCACTGACCGCAGCCATTTGTTCGGCATTCTTGTAAATAGGAACAATGACAACTTGAGTAGGAGCAAGAGCTGGAGGAAGAACCAATCCATTATCGTCGGAATGACACATAATCAATGCGCCGACCATTCGAGTTGAAAGTCCCCAAGAAGTTGCCCATGCATAATCAATCTTGCCGTCTTTATCGGTAAATGTCACATCGAAAGCTTTACCGAAGTTTTGTCCGAGGAAATGTGAAGTTCCTGCTTGCAATGCTTTTCCGTCCTGCATCATTGCTTCTATCGTATAAGTGTCGATTGCACCTGCAAAACGTTCGCTTTCCGATTTAACGCCTTTGACAACAGGCATTGCCATATATTTTTCAGCAAACTCAGCATAAACGCCTTGCATCTTCTTTGCTTCAGCTTCAGCTTCTTCGCGTGTTGCATGCGCCGTATGTCCTTCTTGCCAGAGAAATTCCGCAGTGCGAAGGAATAATCGTGTACGCATTTCCCAACGCATTACATTTGCCCATTGGTTTATCAGCAAAGGCAAGTCGCGATAAGAATGAATCCAGTTACGATATGTATTCCAGATAATGGTTTCGGATGTCGGACGGATAATGAGTTCTTCGTCAAGTTTTGCTGCAGGATCGACGACAACAGCTGTGCCTTCGTCATTGGTTTTCAATCGATAGTGTGTGACAACGGCACATTCCTTAGCGAAACCTTTCACATGTTCGGCTTCTTTACTTAAGAAAGATTTCGGGATAAGTAATGGGAAATAGGCATTCTGATGTCCTGTAGCTTTAAACATTTCGTCAAGAATATGTTGCATCTTTTCCCAGATTGCATATCCATAAGGTTTGATAACCATGCAACCGCGAACAGCTGCGTTTTCTGCCAAACCGGCTTTAATCACTAAATCCTGATACCATTGAGCGTAATTCTCTTTTCTGGAAGTCAGTTCTTTCAACTCTTTTGCCATAATTCTCTTTTTTGTTTCAAATAACGGTGCAAAGGTACATTTTTATCTGTAATCCAGGCAGAATTTTTACCTTTGTTTCTAAAGCATCGGAGATAGGCAACACCTCGGCAAAAGCAATTTTATTTGCTTTTGCTCTCGGTTTGCGCTATCTTTGCTCTAAATTTAAAATCCAATGAAGATTGATGTTTGTTTTTCACCGGCTTTATATCCTGTTTACCACAATCCTGAATCTATAGTGGTTGTTGTTGACGTCTTTCGTGCTACGACAACGATTGCTTCGGCTTTCAGCAACGGCGTTCATAGTATTCGTCCCGTTGCGACTGTTGAGGAAGCTCAGGATTATCAGTCGAAAGGTTGGCTTGTAGGAGCTGAGCGGAATACATGTCGTTGTGAGTTCGCCGATTTCGGTAATTCGCCGTTCGATTATACATCAGAAAAAGTGTCTGGAAAAGATATTATATTTACGACAACTAATGGAACACGTTCAATCACCATTTCAAAAGAGGCATTTCATGTGATTACAGGCGCGTTTATCAATCTGCAAGCGGTTGCAGATTATTGTCTTCATTACAAACGTGATGTTGTTGTTCTCTGTTCCGGATGGAAAGATAAGATTAATATTGAAGATACTTTTTTTGGCGGTGCTCTGACGGAGATACTTATTCAGACAGGTTTTTATACTGTCGGTAGTGATGCGGCCATCATTGCTCACGAGATTTGGAAGAATCATTGCAGCGATCCGCAAACTTATATGGAATTGACAGACCACATGGTCCGTCTTCGTGCAAATCATTTGGAAGGCTGCGTGCCTTATTGCCTGGCGCCGAGTACGACAGATGTCGTTCCAGAACTTAAAATCGAAAATGATATTCTTGTCCTTTATAAAGCAAAACTGAACGAATGAATATTATCCGTTTTGGAATTGTCGGAACCAATTTCATTTCCGACTGGTTTATCAAGGGTGCGTCGGAAGACAGACGCTTTGTCGCTGCCGCTGTTTGTTCACGTCAACAGGAAACGGCAGATGCTTTTGCGGTCAAGCACAATATCCTTCATACTTTCACTTCGTTGGAAGCAATGGCAAGCAGTCCGCTGATTGATGCCGTTTATATTGCGACGCCCAATTTTGTCCATGTTTCGCAAAGTATTCTTTGTATGAAGCATGGTAAACATGTGCTTTGCGAAAAACCTTTGGCTTCGAATGCACGTGAGGCTAAAGCAATGATTGAAGCATCGAAAAAGTATGATGTGACTTTGATGGAAGCAATGAAGCCAACGCTGACGCCGAACTTCCGTTGCGTTATCGATAATCTTCCTCGTGTGGGTGTTGTCAGACGATATTTCGCTTCTTATTGTCAATATTCATCTCGTTATGATGCTTTCAAAGCGGGAAACATTATGAATGCTTTTCGTCCCGAATTGTCGAATGGAGCAATCATGGACATAGGCGTTTATACCATTTATCCGATGGTCGTTCTTTTCGGTCGTCCGAACAAAATAGATGCTTCGGGAATCGTTCTTCATTCTGGTGCTGATGCGCAAGGTGCCATTAACTTCGCTTTCGATAGAATGAACGCGTCAGTTCTTTATTCCAAGATTGCTGATTCTCATCTTCCTACAGAAATCCAAGGCGAATCCGGAAATCTGTTGCTCGACCGTATCAATACAATCAGTCGTGTGCAATTTATCCCTCGTTTGCCAGCCGTTCGCGGAGGCAATAAAGAAATTGCCGCTCCGATAGATATCACAGCGGCAACTAATCATGATGAATATTTTTATGAAGCTTCAGAATTCATTGATTTGGTTATTGACGGTCGACGAGAATCGACTGTCAACAGTCATAACAACTCTCTTATTACAATGGAGATTATCGATGAGGTGCGTCGTCAGCTTGGTGTTATCTTTCCTGCGGACAAAGCTTAAGCTTTATCGGAGAAATATTTCATAAATTGCGACCGTTCGTACAATGTAGGATCTGCGACGTTTCTATAACTCAGTTTTCCACTGAACTCAGCGATGGAAGAGTAGTTCTCTTTCTGCATCCATTTCTCAAGTTTGTCAGTTGCTTGAGTCAGAAAAGATTTGCCGTGATCGTAAAGCGTGCTGCAAAGTTGAACGGCAGAAGCTCCTGCCAACAGGCATTTGACAACATCTTCCCATTCGTGAACTCCTGTTGAAGCTGCAATGCTGATGTTTGGAATCTTTCCGGAAACAATAGCTGTCCAACGAAGTGTATCGCTCAAATCGCTTTGGTTGCTGAAGACATTACCTGAGATGACTTTCTGCGTGTTGATATCGATGTCGGGTTGATAATAACGGTTGAACAGAACAACTGCGTCAGCACCATGGGCCTTCAAGTTGTTAACCAACGACGGAATGTTTCCGATTGTTTTGCCGATTTTAGCAATTACAGGAATATTCACGGCTTTTTTTACCTTCTGAATGATGTCTATGTGAAGCTTTATCAAGTCTGCAGGATTTGCATTCAGTTCAGTTTCAAGATGGAAGATGTTGAGTTCTATTGCATCGGCTTTTGCTTCTTCAATTTGTTTTGCAAAGTCGATCCAATTGGCAGCTTTGTAACAGTTGATGCTGGCTATGATTGGAATTGTGCAGACTTCTTTTGAATTTTCAATCAGTTCAAGATATTTGGTAAGCTGATGCGCTTTTACATATCCTTGAATATAATCGGCAGCTTCCGGATAATCGGACTCCTGCATCAATTGGTCACTTTGTATCTCAATCTGCTCTTCAAAAAGGGATTTGAGTACAATCGCACCAGCTCCGGCTTTTTCGAAATCTTCATTGTGTGAAGCACTGGTAGTTAAACCTGAACTTCCTACGATTAACGGGCTTTTGAGAGTCAAACCCGCATATTCTGTTTTAATTGTAGACATAAACGTGTGTTTTATATTAGACAATTGCAAATGTAGCAATTAATTTGATACATGACAATCTGTTTTCATAAATATGAACAAAGGAAGGCGTGAATCACTTCCTCCTTTTGTCGTATGAAGACATAAACTGACCGTATTCTTTCAAGTAAGCAGTGTTTGGATATCTTTCGAAATAATCTTTGTCCATATATACTCCAAAGGTCGTGATGTTTTTCAATCCGAGTTGGGAATAGGTTTTGATGTCCGATTTGAAGACATTCGATTTCCATGGTATCTGAACTGCAGGTTTTTTATACTTGCTTGCGAGTGAAACATCGAGCCAATATTCGAGTACAACTGCTGTTTCGGCAGGGAAAACTTTGAGATTGTCACGCAAGTCGTTTAAGAGTTCTTTGTGCGTTTTGTTGTCTCTTCCGATTGCATTCAGGTTCGACAAAGGTTCGCTCAGAACTCTTTCGTAAGGTGCAAATTCCAGAAATATTCCAGGTTCCGGCTTGACTTTTTGAGGCGCTTTTATAGTAGCGAAATAAGCCAAATGAGCCAATTGGGCTTTAGAATCATATTTGCACAATTCCTTTATGATTCGGTTTTCGATGAGTAATGCCTGTTCGCTGGCAGAATATTTCGAACATTCGGGACAATGACAAATCGGTTTGTTGTCGTCGAGCCAGAAATAATAACGATGATTTGTTGCTGGCAGAAGTTTTGCATAATAAGCAGCCTTTTCAGCAATAATGTTTAAGGCTTTTTCTGAATTTGCACAGCAATTGAAGTCAGCGACGCGCCTTCCGTTTTCATCCATCCTGAAAAGTGTAGAATCTTTCTCAAACAAATCGCGGGGCAACAAATCATGCAGTGCATGAAGTTGATGTTCAACGTCAATATTATAACGATGACATTCATTAAGAAAGCGTTTCCCCTTTTGCGACTGAATGAACGTAAGCACTTGTGAAGGAGTGATGTGTGTTCCGATTGTGTTGATGTGGTTCTCTGCAGCCAACTTTGGCCAATTTACCGTTTCCAAATCTTCGACACTCAAAACGATTCCTCTCATTGGAACAAGATTTTGAGCTTTGGAATCTTGTGGAAAGAAGAGACAAAGCAATAATCCGCTTAAAAGAAAAAATGTTTTGAGTGTTTTCATTGAGACTATGATGTATATAAATGCAATATCAATATTGCCGTTCGCCGAAAATGGCTGTTCCGATACGGACAGTGTTTGAACCTTGTGCAATTGCGATTTTATAGTCGTCGCTCATGCCCATCGACAAGGTATCAAAAGTTGAATCGTTGCTGAAAACGGTTGATTTCAGTTCGTTGAACAGTCCGCTCAATTGCTTGAATTCCGCAGCGATTTCTGCTTCGTCATTTGTCAGAGTTGCCATTCCCATCAGTCCGCGGACGTGAATGTTCGGGAACTCCAACGGTTTCTTAAGCAGTTCGCATGCTTCGTCACAAGTGAAGCCGTGCTTTGCTTCTTCCTTGGCAATATGGATTTCAAGCAGAATGGGAATCGTTCGATTGAAATGTACCGCCTGTTTGCTGATTTCAGCAAGCAGACGTATGGAATCGACACTTTCAATCATGCTGATGAAAGGAGCAATCATCTTCACTTTGTTTGTCTGAAGCGGACCAATGAAATGCCATTCGATGTCGTTAGGCAGAATTTTCTGCTTCTCCTTGATTTCTTGAGCATGATTCTCTCCAAAAATGCGTTGTCCTGCATCGTATGCTTCCATAATCATTTCTGCCGGATGAAATTTGGAAACGGCTACAAGTCTGACGTTTTCAGGTATCTCAGCCTTTATTTGAAGTAACTTTTCAGCAACTGACATGATTATTTTGCTGCAATATCGTTCGCATCACTGTTCAGTCCTGATGGAACTTTAGGAGCGTAAGGGAACACGTCTACAATTGCAGTTTCATTAATTGCGGCAATCGTATAGTCAGAGATTGTACCTTCCATACCTTTCTCAAGCACTTTGATTGCGTCCTGCAAGGTTGTAGCTTGCACTAACATTTGAACGGCTGTTTTCTTTTCTGCACCGCTTTTCTCATCTAACGTGATGAAAAATACTTTTACCTTATAGAAACGATCGCCTTCTTCATTGAAGAAAGTCTCTGCAAAACGAGCACGTTTTATATCTGCTATAGTGAATTCTCCTGAGATGAACGGCTTGATTTCCTCTATGATGCGAGCTTCCGCTTCCGTGAAGGAAAGCGCATCGACGAGATAAGGTTCGGTTACACGTTTCTGCATGCCATTCTCAAGCAGTTTCTCATAAGATACTTTACATTCAAACCAATTGTCCATTTTCTTATTGTCTTCTTTTTAATTGTTTATTGTTCTGATTTTCTTTTCGGTGCACTTCATGAGCAGTTCTCAAATAATGCCATCTACACAAAGCTTCCGTTCTGCAAAGATAAGAAAACCTTTTATTCAGGCTTTAATTAAAATTTCTCTTTTAAGTAAATCTAATTACACCAGGTGATTCATTGCAAGATATTTCCAGAGAGGAGCGGCTTGGGTGGCTTGCTGCATTTGGTTGGTTGTCATCAGCTCGCGGATATCGTCGATGGTGAACAGATGTACGTTGATGTCTTCCGAAGGTTCAGTATTTTGTTCAGCAATCTTCTCGATATCTTTTGCTAGAAAGCAATGTATCAGATTGTTCTGCGAGCCTGGATTTGGTGAAATAGTCATGAATTCATGCCAGTTTCCATTTCCATAGCCTGTTTCTTCGAGTAGTTCGCGCTGTGCGGAGATAAGAGGCGAACCGTCTTCCTTCTCACAAACGCCTGCGCAAAGCTCGAATTCTGTGACGCCAAGACCGTGCCGATACTGATCAATCATCACAAAATGACCGTCACGAGTAATGGCAATAATGTTAATCCAATCCGGATATTCAAGCACATAATACGAAGGAATGCGATTGCCGTTCGGTAGTTCAACTTCTTCTTTCCTCACAGTCAGCCATGGCTCGCGTGAGAGATATTCGCTGTGGATTACTTTCCATCGTTTGTCTTTTAATTTGTTCATGATGTTTGTTCTTTGACTTTTATTTCCAAAACGAAACGACAGTCTTAATATTATTTTTCACGAGTTTGATATTCTCTGTTATCTTTGATGACATCTTATATAATTCTATTTATTTGCTTGCTTGAATTAGAATCTGAAATAAACACTAGCTATGACATTTCGAGGACGAATCTTGTACGATTCATAAAGACTTATGGTACCACTATATGCACGATAAGAATAATGTTTCTGATCGAAGATATTTGTCACAGCAAGATTCAGTTCCCACCCACTTTTAAGGCAATAAGTAAAGTCTGCATCGGCCAAAACGAGGGATTTATTGACATCTGTTGTTATTTCGTTGTAATAATGCTCACACATCAATTTGAAGTAGCATGTTTTGGAAGGACTAAACGTTGCTGATGCCTTTTGTGACAGATTTTTCAGTTTAGTTTCTTTCGAAGTATCTTTCATTAACAGCTTATTTTTGTTGTAATTCAATTCATAACCGATATTGCACCAACGGGCAAGTGACATGGTAATTCTAGGATTAATGTTCCATTCCGTTGATACGTAATTGGTCTTCACATTATTCTGATAAATTGACGCGGTTGTCTTATGGTAATCGGAATTCAGAATGAAAATCGTATTCAGCCATTCGAATCCTTTGCTGATTCTCCCGTTGACATACCAGTCGTGAAACCAATTGTCGCGATTCAGATATGAATTGAGAATATAGTCACCTATGAATTGTCGGCTGGAGCTAAGAGGAGAATAGTACCAATTATAACCAAAACCAAAACGAGAGAAGAATGATTTGAGCGGGTTTCTATAGGCAAGATCCAGTGAGGTTGAAGAAGAATGTCCTGTATGATAATCAACATAGCCCAAATACAGATTACGGTAGTTGCTCATTAGTAGACCGCTATAAAACAATTGTTCGTTGACTGCAGTTTGGTGAATACTACCGATTGCCGAAACGGATAGTTGAGGTGTAATGAAATAGTTCAAAGTCAAAGAAGGCGAGGCGTAAAGTTTGTCTGCATGCTCTTTGCTTTCTGTTAATCGGTCGTGATAATAATATGGAAGATACGATATTGGCAGCCTTAAATACATTTTCAGAGAAGAAGTGTTCAACTCAATCTCAGGTGAAGCGTATAAATGAAGAAAATTCATCGATAAATCATTCGCCATAGTTCCGATGGAGTCGGGTATGCCTGAGAGATTGCTTTTCATATCACGGAAAGTCCCTATAATACCGACTTTCATTGAAATGGTAATAGGTTTGAATATAAATGCAAGTGAAGTATGTGTATGAGTAAAGAAAGCTGATGAAGAGACATTTTGCTGTTGAATGTTTGCGGTGCGTTCTACAGTGAGATGTTGAGGCTTCTGCTGATACATATTGTATGAATAAAACGTATAAATCTTTTTGCCGAAACGTTTTATCACTTCTATATTGTCGGATACTTTACGATAAGGTAGTTTGGCCATCTGATTATTGGGATATGTTCCAGATATTCCGTTGTTCAAGTTGTCCCATCTTATATCGGTACTCAATTTGTTTTCTATATAATGATTGGAGGTGTTGGACTTCAATGTGATGTTCGCTAGAAGCTGATTTTGTTTCTCATTGCCGTGCTCGTCAGCCACTGAAGTAACCGTTCCGTCGTTTAGGAAATACTGCGTTTCACTCTGTGAGTTGTTTTCGGTGCGGTTGTTCAAGTAGCTTATTTGTGATGTGATATCGAAATTCTTGTTAAGGCTCCATAGATTGTTGGTGCTAACGAGATGCGATTTGTTAAATAAGCTACGTCGGTTGTCTATTTGTGGAATAAGGTTTGAGCCGATAGAGATATAATTATTGAGTCGGTAATTATCGGAAAAGGAGCCGCTGATGTCTTGAAAAGATAACGTTCTGGTTTCACTTGTCAAGTCTTGACCTGTGTTATTCGTTTTGTAAGTATCAAGCGACTGCGTCTTTGGAGTAAAGCGCATGGTGAATAATTGGCTGTTCCATAGAAACGGCGAAAATCCTGCTCCAAGTTTGGCATTGCCGACCCATCGCGCCTTTGCAGCCTCTTTCAATCTGATATTTATGGCAGGATTTTGGGAAAACGAGATGTTTTCGAGAGCCTTGATAGGTTGATGATTTTCCATCACTTCGACTGTACCCACATCTTGCTGATGAATATTGTTCGTCGCTAACCCATAACGACCTTCAAGCATATCCTTTCCTTCAATGTAGAATTTGTTAATTGGTTTTCCATTGTATTTTATCGTTCCTTCCTTATCCACCTCAATGCCAGGCATATTCTTCATTACATCGGCAATTGTCTTATCTTGTGTTTTGGCAAACTTAGAGACAAGGTAAGAAATGGTGTCGCCTTTCATTCTTATACCCTCAGCTTTCACTGTCACTTCTTTAAGTTGCGTGGCTTTTTCTACAAGTTGTATATTGTATTGTAATCCCTCTGTCAACGCAATATCTTTCGTAGCATAGCCCATAAGAGCAAAGCGAATCATATATTTATCAGTCGTTGGAGGTATTGATAGTTCGTAGTTTCCGCCGCTATTTGTGTATGTGAATTTTACCACGGTGCCTTTCTCAACAGAGCGAAGCGACACGATGACTTCAGGAAGAGGTTCAGATGTTCGTGCATCGCTTACTTTTCCTGATATTGATTTGTTTTGTGCGTAAATTGCAAAACTAAAGAATAAGAAGGAAACAAAAAATATTGATCTAAATTTCATGAGAAGGATGATAGAAGTTTGACATTAATTATTAAGCCAATATCTTACATTTAATAACGTTCGATCAAATCATATTTTATCTCTTTGGACTGAGAGGAAGACGATGATATATCTATGTCCGATTCTATTTTATTATAACCGGGCGTATCGTTTAAATATCTTTTCATCGACTTGAGGAAATCAGTTCGGTTTGTTTTTATATATTTCTTGGTAAGATATTTCTCAAAATCCAAGTCCTTATTATTATGTTCTATTGAACGGATAATAAATTTATATTGCATGCCTGTATCGTATGCTTCCAATATCAAACCTGGAAGACCGGAGAATTTCCATGGGCCATCGTTAACAGGTATTTCTTCTGTAAACCAGGCAGTCCAATGCCGGCCACGAAAATTGCATTCTGCTTTTTGGCATTTATAATTCAGAATTTCCTTAGTACTATCCAAAAGCTGCCATTTTTGATTGTTCAACGAATCCTGATAGGTGAAGCCTTGTGTGGAGATATGATCGAATATGGTCATGCAGCTTTTCTGATAATATTTAGTGATATAGGTAGATAAACGCCGGTATGGAAAATTTGCATTTTCCACATTTCCTGTTTCAATGGCTTTTTTAAATAGTTCTCTCCAGACCTTTCTTCCTTCACTTGTGGAGAAAAGCGAATCACTAATAAACGAATAATAACTTCCAAATTTTGAATTGGCTCCGTCAATTTGAAGAAACAAAATATCTTCTTCGTACTTGAAATCCGTTGTGTCTTTTTGGAACGAATAGTCGTAAAAGCACGTCAACATTTTTTTCTCTGTGTTCTGAGCATCTATGGTTGAACCAAAGAAGAACAACACTATAATTAGTAGAGTAATTCTATTCATCATTGCAATCTATTAATTTTGATTTCAAAGATGCAAATAACGAGATGTTTTAGTTACATACCAAACTTATAGTGTTAATTAAACTAAAGGTTTTAGTTTAACATCACAATTTGCCCCGGAAATAAATTTATCAAGAGTTTGCTCAACTTTTCAAAGTCTTGAAAATGAAAAAATTAATATTAAGTGCAATTACAGTCAGTCCTTTGATGTTGCTTTATAAAATTGTTTAGAACGTTGCTGGCAGGGCGAGCAGTTGATATTGAATTGTGCGAGCAATTCGGTAATCGCCAAGCGCATTTGGATGCAGTCTGTCTGTCGTTCCATTGTGGAAATAGCGGACATTCGAATCGTACAGCGGATAGAGTCCGCTTAAAGAATACAAATCAATTACAGGGACAGACCAATTGCTGCCGGCCTGTTTCAGAGCATTGATGTATTCGTCGATGAACAATCCTTTTGCGTTGCTGTAGTTTTCGTCAGGCTGAATATTTTTTTCTCCGAATTTTGCGTATGCGCGGTGAATCGGCGTCATAATGATGATTTGTTTCGTTGGATAATTTTCTTTCAAATAGGAGAGAACCTTATTGATTCTGCCACAGAAAGTCGAGTCCGCAATTATGGGTTCACGATGTTTAACCGCTGTTTCTTTCCCGTTTCTATTGATTACAGTTAGATCCTCAGTAAAGAAGTTGCCCAAAGGAACGCTGCTGTTATAGTCGTTTGTTCCGGCAAAGATGAAGATAGCATCCACGTCATCTTTCATTTCATCATGCATCTTGACCGCTTGGCCATAGATTCCAGTCCATTGATGGCCGTTGATGCCATAAACATATGTCTGCAAGCCAAGTAGCTCTGGAAGATATTCCCAATAGATACAAGTTGTGCCGACACGACGTTTATCAGTCATTGAATCGCCAAGGAAAGCGACTCTTTTGCCTTTCCACTGAGAATCTTCTGTCTTGTCATATTTTTTGACAACAACTTTAGCAGAATCGGAAGGAGTGTCTTGTGCGCTGATGCAACCGCAAGAAAGAAATAACGAGGCAAATGCCAATAGATAAGCTTTCTTCATTTTAATGTCATTTAAATTTTAGTAAAGCTGGCATCAATGTTGGAAATGTCCAACAAAAGTGATGAACTCTGTATATGATTGGTCTGTGGTCTTTTACATATTCAAAATAGGAACTGTCGTTATATATGTAACCCATAGCTTCGAGGAGATTGTATGGCCAAAGACCATCGACGTTAGGATTCTTGAACCAAGGCCATTCTGTCGGATGTTTATAATAATAAGATAAATAATCAAGTGATTTCTTGATGCAGGTGTCGTAATGTTTCAGCGTGAACAGATTTTCGCCCGTCAGGTTGTAAACAAGCCAGCAAGCGCCTGTCATTGGCGACAGCGAAAAATAGGTGTACCAAATGCCGTTGCCTTCACGTCTTGTTTCTTCCGGCATGCTTCCGTCAGCGGCGATTTTGTGAAACAGATCCATCTTGAACAGTCGCACATTTTCAGCAACTTCATTTTTGTCATTCAAGAATGCAGCGCAGAGCAGCGAGCCGAAACGTCCCCAATCGGCCCAGTTGTTCTTGCGTTCGCGAATACTGTTAGCAGCCTTTTGGTAAACCGTCTTAATCCAGACTTTGAAGATGTCTATATCTTCATTATTCCAGATTTTAGAGTCCGACATAAGTTCTGCGGCTATCAAAAGTCCTGTACCAGAATAGCTCATTACAAGCGGTCCGTCAGAGTCGGAATATTTCTTGTTGATTGTTGCCCAAGCGTTAAGGAAATAGCAGGCTTTTTCGCCATATTCTTTCTTGCCCGAAAGTTTATAGGATAAAGCCAGACAATAAGCGGCATAAGCATCGTCTTGTAAAGCTAATGAATTCGCCTTATGTTCTTTTGGTTTAACATAATAACCTGGGACGGAATAGTCGGCAAGCGCATGACTTTGCTGTTGCATTACAGAATCTGCGTCGTGAATCAATGCTTGATAAGCCGTGAAAAACGGTTCGTGTTTGGCTTTGATTTGTTTCTTGACGTAACTGATTTGTTTCAGCGGATGCATAACGTGATTGCTCGCATTGCAATAAGAAATGCCAATGGAAGCCATAATTATGATTGTCAGTATTCTTTTCATTGTAATGTGTTTGAGTTCAAAGTATTGAATCAGATTTTTCTTGTACCATTCTTAGGATGATATCGTGCATCGGTCCGTTGCTTGCAATGACTTGTTCTGCATCAGTCCAACTGTTTCCGCCGACAAAATCGGTCAGTTTTCCTCCGGCTTGCATCAGAATCAGACTGGCTGCGGCAACGTCCCAAGGACCGAGAAAAGCTTCGACACGGGCTTCAAATCGTCCCGCTGCGATGTAGCAAATTTCTGAAGCGGCCGAACCAAGCAATCTCGAGCCTCCCGCACGGCCGTATAGTTTGTCGACCAAATGAACGGCCATTGTATGGTAATGGTTTGAATCATACGGAAAACCAAGGTCTATAAAGGCTTTGTCAAGCGTAGAGATGTTGGATACATGAATTTCCTGACCGTTCAAGTAGGCTTTGCTGCCTTTCCAAGCATAATAACATTCCTTGCGAGTTACTTCGTACACGACTCCAATCAGCAGTTCTTCTCTGTTCCTCAAAGCTATACTGACTGCGTACGGTCCCATTCTGTGAATATAATTGGTCGTGCCGTCGAGAGGATCAATGACCCAGCAATATTCTTGAGTAGTCAAGCTTCCAGAGCCTTCTTCAGCGATGAAACCAGCTTCAGGAAGCAATGCCGAGAGTTCTTTAACCAAAAGCTTTTCAGACGACTTGTCAATATACGACACGTAGTTGTGCGGACTTTTCTCTTCCACACGATTGCGGTCGAAATCCTTTGACGCTTCTTCCAGAAAATGACCTGCATTGACTGCAATATCGCGAATTTTCTCAGATAACAATTCCAAGTCTAACATGATTTTTATGCTTTCTCGTTCTAAGCGCAAAGATAATGCAAACCGAGCGTAGAGCAATATGTTTGCTCATCTTTATGCCGAGGTGCAGCTTATCTTCGCTTATTAAAGCAAAGATACGGTTTATTATACAATTTTGCTATCTTCGCATGTTCTTAAAATATCGAATATGAAAAAGCGAATTATTAATCTTCTGAGATGGAGCGCTCTTTGTTTGGCAGTCGTTTCTCTTCCTTTCACTGCCGACGCACAATTGTTGGGTGGGAAAGTGACTAAACTTGACAAATGGCAGTTTGCTAAAGAAGGCTCAAACAACTGGACTGAAGTGACCGTTCCTCATTCTTGTAACGCAATAGATGGACATTCAGCCTCATATTACAGAGGAAAGGCTTATTACAAAACTGTTCTCAATATGCAAGCCGAGCAATTGAAACATCCGATTTTCCTTGTTTTCTATGGCGCTGCTCAAGCTGCAGAAGTGACTGTTAACGGGAAACTTCTTGCTAGTCACAAAGGTGGTTATACGCCGTTTTCTATTTTGTTGAAGAACACACTTAAAGTCGGGGCAAACGAATTACTTGTAATGTGTGACAATAAAGAAGATGTGACACTTATTCCTGTCAGTTCGGATTTCAACAAGAACAATGGCTTGCATAATCCTGTTTATTTGCTCGAAATGAACGATGTTTATGCATCGCCAACAAGTTTCGGTTTGTATCGCATGCATGTTTCCACGCCGAAAGTTTCTGCACTGGAAGCGTTTACAGATGTGGAATCTGTTGTAGAAAATTCCTCCGATAAAGGCCAGAAAGTTAAAATCACATTAACTCTGACCGATAAAAAAGGCCGCATCAGTTATCGCAATTCGAAAGATTATGCGATTGCTGCAGGTGCTGCGCTTAACTATAAACAAAGCTTTAATTTGAAGAATCCGCATCTATGGAATGGAACAATCGACCCGTATTTGTATAAGGCTCAAATCGTGATTGCCGATCCTTCCGGAAAGACTTTGGACAAGGTTAATACAGAAGTCGGATATCGTTTTTACAAGATGGACCGAGATAAGGGATTTTTCCTCAACGGACATTCATATCCTTTGCGTGGCGCTGCTATTCATCAGGATTGGAATCTTCGCGCATCAGCTCTTGAAAACACTAATATTGACACTGATTATGCAATCATTAAAGAGCTTGGAGCTAATTTCCTGCGTTTTGCTCATTACCCGCACAACGATTACGAATATCGGAAATGTGATGAAATGGGAATTATCGTTCAAACGGAAATTCCTTGGGTGAACGTGTGTGGCGTGAACGCTCAGCAGGATTACTTTGATAATATTCATCAGCAAATGAATGAGATGATTACTAATCTGTACAATCATCCTTCAATAGTCTTCTGGGGAATGTGGAACGAACTTGACCGCTGGGGAAACAATGACAAACTTCAAGGAAAAGCTGATTTTGCCCGTGTAGTTAGCGAAACTGCAAAGCTCTATAATTATGCTAAGTCACTTGACCCTCATCGTTATGTCGGTTTGAGCGATTGCAGTGTATTCGAACGTGCAGGATATGATAAATTGAAAGCTGATTATTATTCGGAAAATCGTTACAACGGCTGGTATTATGGTACTTTTGACGGTTTTACGAAAGATATGCAGGGCATTCATGACAAAATGGGAATTTGTAATGTTTCGGAATATGGTTGCGGAATCAACCCGTTCTGTCATACATCCGACACGTCGAAAATCAACAATTCCGATGGGAAATGTCATGTTGAGGAATATGCCAATCTCTGTCATGAATCATATGTGCGGCAGATTATGAAAATGCCATTCCTCAATTTTACTTCACTTTGGGTAATGTTCGATTTTCCTGTTGCAAGTCGTTTGGAAGGTTATATGGATTCGAGCGACGGTGTTCATTTTACAGTAAACGATGCTCGTAAATACACCAATGATAAAGGAATCGTTACCCGTGACCGCAAGGTGAAGAAGGATGTCTTTTATCTCTATAAATCATTGTGGAACAAAAAAGTGACCACTGTATATATTACAGGGCGTCGTCTTACAGGACATCCGTCGGGGAAACCGATTGAAATAAAAGTATACAGCAATGCGCGCACACTGACACTTTATCAAAACGGAAAAGCTGTTCAAACCATGAAATCTTCAGGAGAAGAAACAGGCGTGGTTTGGTGTTTTAAACCTGTTTTAATGAAGTCGGACAATGATTCGTTTCGTGTTGCCGCTTCTGATGGCACAAGCGATGCAGTGACATTTAAAAGGTTTTGAAAGAAAGGCAAACAATAATGTGTCTTGGAAAGAGTCTGAATCCATGTTGGATTTGGACTCTTTCTGTTTTTGTCTATAAAATCGGGCTTTTCGGCTATTTTATTTTAGAGATAAATAGATTTTAAGCTAATTTTGTACCATCATAAAACCATCTCTTATGAAAGCTATTCGTAGAAGCATTAAAGTATTGCTGATTATTGTCGGCGTTCTGGTTGTCCTTGTAGCGGCAGTTGCCTTTTTCATTTCACCGTTTGCCAAATATTATATTGAGAAAAACAGTAAAGAGCTTATCGGACGTCAAGTCTATATCAAAGATTTGAAACTGAATATCTTTACTGGGACGTTGAGTCTCAATGCAGTCAAAATGATGGAAAAGAACGACAAGACTGTTTTTGCTTCAATAGATTCGTTTTATACTGATGTTGAATTGCTTCAGTTGCTGAAGAAAGATATCGTAGTTGCCCGTTTGGATGTCATCGCTCCTTATGCTGAGATTCTTCAGAACGGCGACAAATTCAATTTCGATGACCTTATGCCGAAAGATTCGACCAAAAAAGATGAGAAGAAAAGTAGTTTCCCGAACCAGATTATTCTGCGTAAGATTTTGCTCGATAGAGGACGACTGGTTTATACCGACCAGCAATTGTCTAACACAATCCGATTGAAGAACCTGGCTGTTTCAATTCCGGAATTGGCTTTTGGCGGAGGACGGACTCATGCTGGCATTCAGTTTAAAATCGGCGATGCTTCACTTGCCAGCAAGCTGACAATGAACATGAACAGCAATGCTTACAAAATGGATTTGAGAGTTCGGAATCTTCCGTTGGATATCATCAAACCATACATTGCAGATATGTATCGGCTTGGCGAACTTGATGGTAAAGCTGATTGCGATTTGGTCGTTTCAGGCAACACTGAGCATATTATGAATTTCTTGATTTCCGGTACGTTTGGAGTGAACAAATTCAATTTGACAAATAGTTTGGGTGAGCCTTTGATTTCAGTCTCTAAGGCAAATGCCGCCATCGACAGCATTTCGTTCAACCATTCGGTTTATGACTTTGGCAAACTGGTCGTTTCAGGCGCAAAGATGACTTATCTTTTGCATCCGAAGACTGACAATCTGACTTCCTTCATGCTTCCTGAAAATTCTGCCAAGAAATCGTCTGCTGATACAGCTTCGACTCCTATGAAATTCCGCATCAAAGACTTGCGTATTGAGAATTCGTTGGCTGAGTATCAAGACGAGACGGTTCATACGCCGTTCAAGTTGCAGGTGAGCAGCATAAGTCTTACCTCGAAGAACTTCGACATGAATCATGCGAACGAGTTCATCGGCAAAGCTTCTTTTCCAAAAGGCGGAAATATAGATATCGAATGGAAAGGCGATTTCGAGAGCTTGGCCAATACCGACCTTGTGATTAGCTTGCGTAATTTCGATTTGGCTTCGTTGAGTCCTTATTGCATGGAATATACGGCTCGCAATATCACAAAGGGCAATATGAATTTCATCAGTAAAAACCATATTCGCAGCAATAATATTATCAGCGATAATATTCTCGATGTGTATAACATCAATGTGGATAAGAAACACAAAAATCTCAGCTTCAAGCCCGAATATGAGAAGGTGCCGCTTAAAGCCGCACTATTTGTACTGAAGGATAAAGATGGAAAGATTCAGTTTGATATTCCGGTCAAAGGAAACATCAGCGACCCCGAATTCTCATATAAGAGAATTGTTATTAAGACCATTGTCAATCTGCTGGTTAAAGTAGCTGTTTCGCCGATTCGATTCATTGCTTCTCAACTCGGACTTTCCGGCGACCGAATGGCAACTCTTCCTGTCGATGCTCTTCAATCCGACCTTACTGCCGAACAATACGCGCGTTTGAATGAAATCGCCGATATGAGCAACAAGAAGAATGGAATGACTTTGGTGCTTGAGCAGTTCATTGATTGGGACAAGGCGACAAAAGATTATGCGATTTTACTCGACAAACGCGCTTTTGAGATGTCTCAGCATCCGCAAGCAAAGAATGTGATGACGTACGAAGAATCGCAACGCATCAAAGATAACGACGAGAAGTTTGTCGCTTTCCGCAAAACTCGTCCGCAGATGTCCGCCGATTCCTTACAAGTCGGAATCAACCATTTTTTGAGCGTCCGAAACACTCAAGTTTCGAATTATCTTATCAATACCTGCAAGATATCTGCTTCTTCATTTAAGATTGCCACTGCTTCCGCCGATTCACTCAAATCGTATTCCAGTGCCGATAAATACAAGGTCGAAATGAATTTCCCTGGTAAGGAAGAAGATGAATAACAGACAACTACAGAACGTATATAATTTCGAATATATCATCTTCAACTGGGAAAAGTAGGTTGACTTGAGGTGAAAATGCTTTTCCCGCGTGTCGATGACAGATATCCTGAGTTGGAAATGCTTTCCCCAAGTGGCGAAAGCATTTTCTTTTGGGTAAAATCTCTTGTTGAAGCATGAGGATGACAGGTTTGACGGATGAAATCTCCACGCCTCAAACGTCGGAGGCACATTCAGAGGTGTAAATCTCCATTCTTCATGCAACGGGAACTTGTTTTATGTCGAAAATCTCCATTTCCCATGCGGGAAATACACTTTTACTTCAGGTCAACCTCTATTTCCCGCATGAAGATTACAGATTTCACATTTTATACCTTTCTCCGTCACGTAACGACGATGAGCCGAGCAAATATTACCTGCCAAAAACTAAAGAAAGAAAGAACTTTTAGAAAAAATAATGCCTACCTTTGCGGGCTTAAAGAGAAAAGAAAGTTTTTTAGCTGATGAGCAAAAAGGTAAACAAGCTTTACACGGTGCCGATCTTGCTATTGCTTACGTTGTTGTTTTGCGTAGGATTTTATTTCCTTCCGAGATTGATTCCCGGAACAGGAATGAAACAAGTTGACATGTTGGCCGATATTCGTACCGGCAGCGATTCGTTATCGCTTGAATCACTTCGTGTGAAGCTTGCCGAAGAAGCGAGGCTCGATTCTATTGCTTATCGCGATTCTATTATGAGAGCTGCAGGCGCCGATTCTCTGATTATTCTCAAACGTGATTCTTTGTATCGTGCAATGATTGCCGAACAGGATAGCGATTCCTCTTTTGTTGCCATCGAAGATTTCTCATCCGGACATCAGGCATTGAAAGACTTTTTTGCTGCGCTCAATCGCCGGAACGAATTGGGACGACCTGTTCGCGTTGCTTTTCTTGGTGATTCGTTCATCGAAGGTGATATCTTGGTCGCAGATGTGCGTCATGGACTGCAAGAACGTTATGGCGGTCGAGGTGTTGGTTTTGTGCCGGTTACAACACCTGCTGCTCAGTTCCGTGCGACCGTGGAAACACGTGCAGGTGGTTGGAAAACCTATTCAATTTTGACAAACCGTAAAATGCCGTTTACACTTTCTGGCATGCTTTTCGAACCGAGCGAAGAGAATGCGTGGGTTAGTTTGAAGTCGACAAATCGTTATCCGGAGCTTAAGCCGGTCAATTCCTTCAAACTTATCTATGATGGAAGTGTTGCTACTGATATTATGCTGACTTCACGCTCGATGAAAGATACTTTGCGCAGAAGTTTACCCGAAACGAACGCGATTGCCCAGTTTGAAGTGACCGGCAATTTTTCGGATGTGAAGCTCAGCCTTACGAAAACTTCCGGTTTACGCATGGTTGGTCTTGTAATGGAAGACAATACCGGCGTAATAGTCGATAATTATTCGCTTCGAGGCAATTCCGGTACTCCGCTTGCTCGAATGAATATGGCTAAATGTCATGAACTTAACAATGTCAGACCATACGATCTGATTATTTTACAATACGGATTGAATGTCGCAAGCGACAGCATGTTCCATTATGATTGGTACACGCGTAAGATGTCGGCTGCACTTCAACATTTGAAAACTTGCTTTCCAGAGGCGGATATTCTGCTGCTCGGCGTTTCTGACCGCTGTTCACACTCAGCAAACGGTTTTCGGACAATGCCCGGTGTTTTGGCTTTGCTGAACGAACAGAAGAAACTGGCACGCGATGCGGGAATCGCCTTTTGGAATCTCTTTCTGGCAATGGGCGGCGAAGGCAGCATGTCTCGCTATGTGAGCTGGAACTGGGCAAGTAAAGATTATACGCATATCAGTTATCGAGGCGGACGAACAATTGCCGAATCTTTACTGAAAGCATTGGACAACGAAAAGAGATTCTACGATGAAGCAGGCAAGATGGTTGAATAATTTGATGGTATTGTTTTGCCTGATGACAGTAACGGCTGCGGCCGATGCTGCATACATTACAGCGCAGAATCAGAAGAAAGATAATTTGACGGCTAAGAAGTTCGCCAGCATTTATATACCTGAGAAACCGCTTGGCTTTGCAGCAGACATTGACTCTATTCATAATACGGAATGTCTTAAAGGATTCTTTACTGCGCTAGATTCGTTGCGCTCCGGCAAAGACACGGTCGTTACTATTATTCAAATCGGTGACTCTCACATTCAACCAGGTTATCTGACGGCTCGCGTTCGTCAGCTCATGCAAGAATCGTTTGGCAATGCCGGACGCGGTTTGCTCGTTCCGCTTAGATTGGCTCACACGAACGGACCTGAAGATTATACTATTTCTTCAGGGGTTTCTTCCTGGATTGGAGGAAGATGCATTCAAGCCAATCCGAAAACACGTATCGGTGTCGGTGGAATAGGAATCAAGACTTCTTCAGATAGGATTTCTTTTACAATACATACATCTGAGAATGATGAATACGACCGTTCCTTTAACCGCGTCGTTGCTTATCGCTGCCCTGAATCGGCAATTCTTGAACCCGACGACGATAACGATGTGGCTTTCACTGCCAGACATATAAAAATGACAAAGGCTGATGTTTGTGTCGATACTTTCTATGCTAAGGCACAGACAAACATGTTGAAATTGCATTCTGACTCGTCGGAAGAAGGAGAAGAAAACCTTTACTTTGGCTTTAATGTGACAAATGGCCATTCGGGCGTGCTTTATCACTCGATAGGAGTGAACGGCGCGACTTATGCCAATTATACTGATGTCGATTATGTCCGTCAGCTCGCATTACTCAATCCTTCGTTACTGATAGTCTCTCTTGGAACTAATGAAACTTTCGGACGGCACTTCAGTCCCGACGACTTTGAGTCACAAATTTCTGAATTTCTGTCGATTGTGAGAAAGGAAATTCCAGGAGCAGCTGTTATTCTTGTAACTCCTGCCGAATGTTATAAGCGCATGAGAACGCGTGTTCGCATCAAGTCGAAGAGAAAACGCAAACGTTATCGCTCAGTAACCACATATGTTCGTAATACTTTTACAGAGCAAGCTGCTGAAGCAATTGCCAATATTGCGCATCAGGATAAAGTCGCTTATTGGGATTTGTTTAATGCAACAGGCGGCGAAGGTTCGTGCAGTAATTGGCAGACAGCAGGACTTTTTACCCACGACCGCGTGCATTTTACGCCGCAAGGTTATGAGCACCAGGGAACGCTTTTGTTCCGTGCTTTAATGAGTAGTTATACCAAATATTCAGAACGATGAACAGCCTCTCGACCTTTTTCACTAATATATCTGATTGGGCCAATTCATATGGCATCTCTTTTTCATCAGAGAAACTGCTCGATTTGCTTTCGTACCAGAAAGAAGCGCCGTTGCTGTTCAGTAGCGGACTCTTCTTCTTCCTCTTTTTGGGATTTTTGGTCCTTTACATATTGCTTCGGAAAAAGACGACTGCGCGTATTGTTTATGTCACGCTTTTTTCACTCTATTTCTATTATAAATGCAGCGGATTGTATGTCGGTTTGCTGATTCTTATTTCCATCACAGACTTTCTCATTTCTCACGGTTTACGGCGGACAGAAAATGCATGGAAACGCAAGATGTGGGTCGTGCTCAGCCTTTTCATCGACCTCGGAATTCTCGGCTATTTCAAGTATTTCAATTTCCTGATGTCTTCTGTGGCGGGATTCCTTTCGTTCTACAATGTTCGCATCGGCGATAGTATTGGGCTGAGCAGCAGCATGACTTCCTGGCAACCTTTGGATATCTTCCTTCCTGTCGGAATATCCTTCTTTACATTTCAGACTATCAGCTATGTAATTGATGTCTATCGTAAAAAGATTGAACCTGTTCACAAGTGGTTTGATTATCTCTTTTATGTGTCGTTTTTCCCTCAGCTGGTTGCAGGCCCGATTGTAAGAGCTGTTGATTTCATTCCGCAGATATACCGCAATATTGTCGTGACACATCGGGAGTTTGGTGAAGGACTTTTCCTTATCATTTGCGGACTTTTCAAAAAGGCTGTCATCTCCGATTATATCAGCATCAATTTCGTTGACCGTATTTTCGATGCTCCACTGCTTTATACTGGTGTTGAGAATTTACTTGGCGTTTACGGATATACACTTCAGATTTACTGTGACTTCAGCGGCTATTCCGACATGGCAATCGGTATTGCTCTGTGGCTTGGATTTCGCTTCAACATCAACTTCCGCTCTCCATATCAGAGTGCGACTATCACTGAATTTTGGCGTCGTTGGCATATCTCGCTATCTACTTGGCTTCGCGATTATCTGTATATTTCAATGGGCGGAAACCGCAAGGGACGCATTCGAATGTATATAAATCTGATGATTACCATGTTGCTTGGAGGTCTTTGGCACGGTGCTTCTATACGCTTTATTCTTTGGGGCGGACTTCATGGCTTGGCATTAGCTGTTCATAAATTTTTCATGATTCATTTCCCGTCTGCTTTCAAGCCTGAAGGTTATATGATGAAACCTTGGCGTCAAGTCCTTGGGGTTATTCTGACCTTCCATTTAGTTTGTTTCGGATGGATTCTGTTTCGTGCATCATCAATGCAGACTGTTGGTGAAGTGCTCACGCAAATATTTACAAATTTCCATCCCGAAGTATTCCTTCAGTTTATTGTTGGTTATAAAATCGTTTTCATCTTGATGGTTCTCGGCTATCTGATTCATTTCATGCCTAAGAAATTGGATGAATCAATTCAGTCGTTCGTAACACGCTCGCCACTTGTTCTTCAAGCGTTTCTTCTTGCCGCAGCAATTTTCATCATTGTGCAGTTCAAGAGTGCCGGCGTTCAACCGTTCATCTATTTCCAATTCTGATTTTAAGAATATTGATAAACCTTGAGGTCAAATTTTGGTACCATACAGATAAGATGATCGAAGATGTCCGACTGAATGGTTTCATAGTCTTTCCAAATTTTGTTACGTGAAAAGAAATAAACCTTTATCGGAAGGCCATACTCTGTTGTCTGTTCTTGGGTAACTACAAGATCAAGATCTGTGTTGACTTCCGGTAAGCTTCTCAAATATCGTTGTGCATAGAGACGGAAAAGCTGCGAGTTTGTTGGTTTTTCACCTTCTTTTGGTTTATAATCGGCCAGTAACGGAATATTTTTCCGAATCTGTTCCAACATTTCTTCTGTACAGAAATGAATCGTGTTCAAGTCAAGACTGATTGTCTTCGAGACGCGACGACCGTCAGATTCCTTCATTCCTCGATAATTTTGGAACGAATTGCTTATCAGATTATAAGGAGGAACTGTTGTGATTGTGTTATCGAAATTGCGGATTTTGACTGTATTGAGAGTTATCTCTTCAACGGTTCCGTTTGCATTGGCCGATGGTACGGAAATCCAGTCGCCTTGTCGCAGCATATCGTTGGCCGAGAGTTGAATGCCTGCAACGAAACCAAGAATTGAATCCTTGAAGACCAGCATCAGCACTGCTGCCGATGCGCCTAAACCTGCAAAGAGTGTCGTCGGTGATTTATTGATAAGAATACTGATGACAATGATGCCTCCAATGAAGAATACGATGACTTGAAGCACTTGCATGAATCCTTTGACAGGCTTCGATTTACTGATTTCCTTTTGATTGTAGGCGTCAAGTGATGCTTTGAGAAAACCGTTGATTGCTAAAATAACCAGCACTGTGATGTATATTGAACAGAGCTTTTGCATCAAGATTCGAATCTCGTGGCCGTGGATAAAAACGTATGGTAGCAATACATAAACGATTATTGCTGGAATGACAGCAGATAATCGGTGAATGGATTTATGTCTGATTAGATAATCATCCCATTTATTGACCGTTCGCTTGGCAATTTTTCTGAAACCACCTACAATCATGTGCTTGCATAAGTAATGTATGCCAACTGCAACAACCAACAATGCAGCGAACAACATCAGTTCATCTAGCATGTCAGCCAAATGGGAATCCATTCCCCATGAGGTGAGTAATTGGTCAATCCACTTGTCCAAATCTACAAAAGTGGATTCGGTTTTTTCCATCGCGTCTTCTGCTCCGGTTATCGAGAGTAAAGTATTTACCATTCTGTATTGCGTTTATATTAAAAAATAACGAAGAAGCTATTGTTGATATTGTTTCGGGAGGATAAAATGTCTATCTTTGTGTTGCTGTAAAGATATGCCGTTTTTTTAATGAGAAAAGAATTATTGATGATAACATTTGCGGGTTGCACAAGTATATTGCTGGCACAGAATGCTGGTTCCCTAAAGGTGATTGAACATAAACTAAACAACGGGCTTACGGTTTGGCTTAATGAAGACCATAGTCAGCCAAAAGTTTTCGGAGCTGTAGTCGTTAAGGCAGGAGCGAAGGATTGTCCTAAGACAGGCATTGCTCACTATTTTGAGCACATGATGTTCAAGGGAACAGACAAAATCGGTTCACTCAATTATGAGGCTGAAAAGCTTCTTTTGGACAGCATTGCGATGAAATACGACGAACTAGCGGCAACTCGTGACACGGCTGCCCGTTCGCGCCTTCAAAGCGAAATCAATCAACTGAACGTCAAGTCGTCGGAATATGTTATCCCGAACGAGTTCAACCGTCTTATCTCGCGTTACGGCGGTTCTGGATTGAATGCCGGAACAAGCTATGACGCTACAATCTATTACAATTCGTTCTCTCCGCAATATATGGAGCAATGGGCAGAACTCAACAGCGAACGGTTGCTCAATCCGGTATTCCGTCTTTTCCAGAATGAGCTGGAAACGGTCTATGAGGAGAAAAACATGCATGGTGATTTCCTTGGTGGACAAGTTCGGGACATTTTGCTTGAGCGTTATTTTCAGCCGCATCCATACGCTTATCCGATTATAGGCACAACAGAAAATCTAAAGAATCCGCAACTTTCAGAGATGAGGGACTTCTTCGAAAAATACTATGTCGCGTCGAATATGGGACTGATTTTAAGCGGTGATTTCAACAGTGATGAGATTCTTCCAATGCTTGAGAGAACTTTCGGTCGCATTCGTTCAGGAGAAGCTCCACATAACGAAAACCAAGCTCCTGCAGCCTTTCACGGCAAGGAACGAATCAAGGTAAAATTCCCGATTCCATTCTTGAAAGCCATGATTTTCGGATTCCGTGGTGTTCCTGCAAACCATGAAGATAAGGTTGCATTAAACATTGCTGTGAACCTTCTGAACAATGCCAATGGAACAGGCTTTCTGGACCGTCTGATGTTGGATCATCGACTTATGGGTGCTTTTGCTATCAACGAAAGTCTGAATGAAGCAGGTATTCTTGCAATTGCTGTCATTCTTAAACCAGTGATTCAATCTTATGGTTCTGCATCCAAAATGGTGTGGAGAGAAATCAACCGAGTGAAAGAGGGAGATTTCAGTGACGATATATTCAATAGTCTGAAACTCGAACAAAAGCGACAAATGGCGTCGGCACTTGAGAATATCGATTCGAGAACTCAAGCTATGATGAGCCTCTATTCCCAAGGTAAAAGTTGGGAAGATTATCTTGGAACAGTGAAGAATATCGATTCCATAACGAAAGAAGATGTAGTAAACATTGCCCGCAAATATTTCACCAATGATTACTTGTATGCTACCAAAGTGACGGGCAAATATCCGAAGGATAATCTGCAGAAACCGAACTTTGCACCTGTCGTTCCGCGCAACCGCGATAAGATTTCGGATTATGCCAAGAGTTTGGAGTCTTTACCTGTAAAAGCTGTCAAACCGCGTTTCATCGACTTCAATCACGATGTCAACTGCATATCTCTCACTCCATTGGTTGACCTTTATACAACTCAAAACAAAGTGAATGACATTTTCTCGCTGACTATTGCTTATGGAGTCGGATTCCTTGATATGCCTGTTTTGCAGCAGTTGGTGACTTATTTGACTTACCTTGGAACTGACAGCTTGACATTTACTCAATTCCGCTCACGCTTACAGTCTTTGGGTAGCACAATGGACTTCAATGTCACTGCTGACAATTTCTTTGTCAGAATCAGTGGCTTTGATAAGAACTTTGGGGAAACACTTGGCTTGTGCAGCGATTTTTTGCGTCACGCCAAAGCCGACGACAGCAAGTTAAAACAGGTGCTTGACGAAGATAAAGTCATGCGAAAAGCCTTCTTCAAGACTAACGAGAATGTTTCGGCTGCTCTATTGGAGTTTGTACAGTACGGAAATCGTTCAAAAAACATTACAGACCTTTCGCGTTCGGAAGTAAAGAGCTTGAAAGGAGAGGAGCTGATTAACGACTTTCATCGTGCCTGCAAAGTGGCTTGCACGATTCATTATTGTGGAACGCTTGATGATAAAACCGTTGAAAACGGCATTCGTCAATCTCTTCCACTGGATGAAGTTGTCGTTGCTTCAAATACTCCTCTTTATAGAGAAATCAAAGACTATTCAAAGCCGACTGTTTTCTTTTATGATATGTTGGATATGGCGCAAAGCATTGTTTATGGAATGGTTAAAGGTGGACCTATAAATACAGCTTCCGAACGCCATGCGTCACGGCTGTTTTCGACTTATTTTGGCGGAGGAATGTCGTCGTTAATGTTCCAGGAAATTCGTGAGTTCCGTTCGTATGCTTACAGAGCAAGTAGTGCATATCAATTGCCTGTTAAGAAGATGATTGGTAAAGCCGGATGTCTGGTTGCCACACTTTCTACTCAATGCGATAAGACTACCGATGCGATGGCTGTTCTTGATTCTTTGATACGCAAAATGCCTTTAAAACCCGAACGTATAGCTCCTGCCTGCCAGGACATTACCAATCGCATTTATAATGATTATCCTGCTTTCCGCAATCTGTCGGAAAAAGTGGCTAGTTTGAAACAGCAAGGTTTCGATTCCGATCCTGGAGAGTCAACATTGAAGGATGTTGCATCGATGGAGATTGATTCCGTTCGACAGTTCTACGACCGGAATGTCAGCGGTAAACCTGTAGTGTATCTTGTTGTTGGCAGCAAGAAAAACCTAAATATGAAAAAACTCGCAGCTTTCGGAGAAATTATCATAGTGAAGAAAAATGAAATTATTCGCTAAATGCACATTCTTCAGCTTATTGTTTCTGCTTGTTTCAGTAGAATCGTTTGCTGATGCAGGTGTAAGCCGTGAATTGGCGCTTTTCCGCAAAGCGGCATACAGCGATGTTCGCTATCATCTTTTTTTCTCTATTCCACGTGAACGTTCTAAGGCTGTGACTGGCATAGCAGACATTACAGTAACTTTAAAAGAGCAGCAATCAGTCATTGTCGACTTCCGTGGACAAAAAGAACAGATTCTTTCGCTTGTTTTCGACGGTAAGGAAACACCATATGAGTTCAAAGAAGAACATATTACAATTGCTAAGGTTGAGGCCGGAGTGCATCGTCTTTCGATATCTTTCAGGGCTTCAGACCAGTCTCTAAATCGCCGGGACGATTTCTTATATACTTTGCTCGTTCCAGATCGTGCGCGTACACTTTTCCCATGTTTCGATCAGCCGGACATAAAAGCGCATTTCACACTTGAACTGGAGATTCCTACTGCATGGAAAGCCGTAGGTAATGGACCTTTGGAAAAGAGTGAAGCGGCCCAAACAGAAGGTAGGACTCATCTGAAGTTCCATACTACAGAGCCGCTGAGTACATATCTTTTTGCTTTCGTTGTCGGTGATTTCAAATGCGAGAGTTTCTCGCGCGACGGACGATCAGTCTCGATATATCATCGCGAGAATGATTCTCACAAAGCATCGCAATGTTCAGACATCGCCGGACAGGTTTTTGACGATTTGAAATGGATGGAAGATTATACAGGAATCGACTATCCTTTTGCTAAGTATGATTTGATTATCATTCCTGGTTTTCAGTACGGAGGAATGGAGCATACTGGAGCAACTCTTTACAGCGACCGCCGTATTTTCCTCAATGAACATCCGACTCTTGCTGAACAACTTGGCCGAACCACGCTTATCGCTCACGAAACAGCTCATCTTTGGTTTGGCGATGATGTTACTATGAAATGGTTCGATGATGTATGGACAAAAGAGGTCTTTGCCAATTGGTTTGCTTCTCAAATGGCTGAGCCGCAATTTCCACAAGTCAACCATCAACTTAATTTCGTACTTGACTACTTTCCTTCCGCTTATGCAGAAGACCGTACTGATGGAACGAATCCGATTCGTCAACCGCTTGATAACCTGAATAACGCCGGACTTATTTATGGGAATATAGTTTATGACAAGTCGCCTATTGTAATGGATATGCTTGCCAATCTTATGGGCAAAGAGGCTTTCAAACACGGATTGCAGGATTACTTGCGTGCATTCGCTTATTCAAATGCCGATTGGGATGACTTCATTCGAGTGCTGAACAAATATGCTCCGACCGATTTACGTACATTCAGCCAAGTTTGGGTGAATGAGAAGGGAATGCCGGAGATAACGGCTGAACTGCGTGATGGACGACTTGTTGTTCGACAGCACGATTCTTTTGGACGTGGCCTTGTTTGGCCACAAACGATTTTTTACCGACTTGAATCTCTCGGACATTCGTCGCAGACGGTGAAAGTTACGTTCGACGGAAAAAACTCTGTCGTTAGCGTAGTTCCTGACTTCCCGATTGAAAAGTCTACAGTCATTGTTCCTAATTCCGGTGGAAAAGGCTACGGCTTCTTCCGAGTCGATTCTCTTCAAAGTGAACAGCTCTTTTCGATTTTGGCTAATGAAGGCAATGAACTCTTGCGGGCATCTCTTTTAATCACTCTTCACGAGAATCTGCTTCATCACAATATCTCGCCAAAACGCTTTATGGTAGAAATGTCGGATTGCCTTTCTCATGAGACCAATTCATTGATTTTTGGGACGATTCTCGGATATATGTGTAATTGTCAGCGACTTTTCCCGACAGATGCAACATCTGTCTGCGATATGCTTTTGAAAATTGCTTCATCAGATATTTCACCGCAGCTTCGTCTTCAGGCCTTTCGCAGTTGCGTTTCAATGTCTTCGTCTGCTGCAACTGCCGAACGTTTATGGATAGTTTGGCACGAACAGAAACCGCCGAAAGATTGTACTTTGAGCGAGAATGATTATATCGGATTATCTTATCGACTTGCCATTCTTTTGCCTGGGCGTGCTGAAAACATTGTTCAGACTCAGTTGGCGCGCATCACCAATCCAGACCGTCGGCGCGAATATCTTTTTATCTCGCCTGCAGTTTCGCCTCAGCAATCGGTGCGCGACAGCGTCTTTACTTCTTTATTGAAACCTGAGAACAGGCGTGTTGAACCATGGGCTTCTTCTGCTCTTGCATTTTTGAACGACCGTATGCGCCAATCTGAAGCCATCAAATACATTCGTCCTGCGCTCGATGAATTGCTCGAAGTGCAGCGGACAGGCGATATTTTCTTCCCGACAAGCTGGCTTCGTTCATTGCTCTATGCACATACATCTTCAGCTGCTCGTAAGGAAGTTGAATATTTTCTTATAGAAAATCCGAACTATCCTTCTCTTCTCAAAGGAAAACTTTTGCAACAAGCAGGACATCTGTTGCAATCACAATAAAATCATGTTTGAAAAGCATGTCTTATTTGAAAAATACTTTTTTCATAATATATATTGTGGTTTAAATTAAATGTTGTAACTTTGCAACGTAAAACAAAGATAAAATGAAACGTAATACGGCAAATCTTCATCATCATGACAACGGGCAGTAGTCCGGTGAGCTGATGATTTTTGCTTATGTGCAGAGATATTGAAAAGGCTTGCCGGTTTTCCGGCAGGCCTTTTCCTTTTGAATTGATAATTAACTAAGATTTTATAAGATAATGCTACGAATTGCGGTACAATCCAAGGGTCGTCTTTATGACGAAACAATGCATCTGCTCGATGAAGCAGGCATTAGAATTGATAAAGCTAAACGCGTCTTGCTGCTTTCTGCACAGGATTTTCCCGTTGAGGTGCTTTTCTTGCGTGACGATGATATTCCAGAAGCCGTTGCCGACGGCGTAGCTGACGTTGGAATCGTCGGCGAGAACGAATATGTTGAAAAGGGTAGTGCAGCACGTCTCGTGAAAAGGCTCGGTTTCAGTCGCTGTCGTCTCTCTCTTGCAATTCCAAAAGATGAGAATTATTCAGGTCCCGGATGGTTTAATGGTAAAACGATAGCTACTTCTTATCCGACAATCCTAAAGAACTATTTGGCGCAACACAATGTCAAGGCAGACATTCATGTTATCAGCGGCTCCGTAGAGATAGCTCCTGGTATCGGTTTGTCTGATGCAATCTTCGACATAGTAAGCTCTGGTAGCACTCTGGTTTCCAATCAGTTGAAAGAGGTCGAAAAGGTAATGGCTTGCGAAGCTTTGTTGTTGGCTTATTCAAAACTCTCGGAAGAGAAACAGGTAATCCTCGACGAACTTCTTTTCCGTATTGAAGCTATACAAACTGCCGAAGGAAAAAAGTATGTACTTTTGAATGCTCCGAAAGAGAAGTTGGCAAATATAGTGAATATATTACCTGGTATGAAAAGTCCGACAATCACTCCTTTGGCCGATGAGAATTGGGTGTCTGTCCAAAGTGTGATTGCTGAAAAACATTTTTGGGAGATTATCGGTCAGCTGAAGTCTCTCGGGGCTGAAGGAATCCTCGTTTTACCTATAGAAAAAATGATTGTTTAAAATGGAAATTGTAAAATATCCGAAAAGAGAACAGTGGAATGAACTTGCTAAGCGTCCCTCTCTCGATGTGACTTCGCTTTTTGATACTGTTCGAACAGTTATCAACGACATTAAAAGTCGTGGAGATGCTGCTGTCTGCCAATATGAAGAACGGTTCGATCATGTGACGATGAGCGCTCTTGAAGTAACTGCAGAAGAGATTGAGGAAGCGAAGATGCTTGTGTCTCCTGAATTGCAGATAGCGATTCTTAATGCAAAGAAGAATATCTCCGCTTTTCATTCAGCTCAACATTTTGATGGTATTAAGGTAGAAACGACTCCTGGAGTTACTTGCTGGCAGAAGTCTGTTCCTATTGAGAAAGTCGGCCTTTATATTCCTGGCGGGACAGCTCCTCTGTTCAGCACAGTGTTGATGCTTGCAGTACCTGCCGTGATTGCGGGATGTCAAGAGATTGTACTTTGCACGCCTCCAGGACGTGACGGTAAAGTTCATCCTGCAGTGCTTTTTGCTGCTTCTGTTGCCGGAGTAAATCGGATATTCAGAATTGGCGGCATTCAGGCCATTGCCGCAATGGCTTTTGGTACAGAAACTGTTCCAAAGGTGTATAAATTGTTCGGTCCGGGTAATCAGTATGTCACTGCTGCCAAACAACTGGTAAGTTTGAAAGATGTCGCTATTGATATGCCTGCTGGACCATCAGAGGTTGAAGTCATCGCTGATGCAGCAGCTAATCCCGATTTTATCGCTGCTGATTTTCTATCTCAGGCAGAACATGGCGTTGACAGCCAGGCAATGCTTGTGACTGACAGTGAAACTATCATTGCTCCTGTGAAAGATGCAATTGAACTGCAGTTTCAACAACTTTCCCGCCGAGAAATCACTGAAAAATCGCTTTCTCACAGCCGAATTATCTTGCTGCATGATGAGAATGAAATTGTCGATTTTACCAATCTTTATGCCCCGGAACATCTGATTATTCAGCGCGCAAACCCGCATAGCATTGCTGACCGTATCGTTTGCGCTGGAAGTTTGTTCCTTGGCGCTTGGACGCCGGAGAGTGCAGGCGATTACGCAAGTGGCACAAATCATACACTTCCGACAAATGGTTATGCTCATGCTTATAGCGGAGTCAATCTAGATAGTTTTTGTAGAAAAATGACTTATCAGGAGATTACTCCTGATGGCATACGCAATCTTTCTGATACTATTTGTACGATGGCCAGTGCAGAAAGTCTTGATGCGCATAAAAATGCTGTAACAGTTAGAATGAATATACTATGAGAACTTTAGATCAACTTCTCCGTCCTAATGTGCGAGAAATGGCTCCTTATTCCTGTGCAAGGAACGAATTTCATGGCGATGCGTCAGTCTTTCTCGATGCGAACGAAAATCCTTACAATTCAGCTTATAATCGTTATCCTGATCCTTTACAATGGAAACTGAAAGAACGCATTGCCGAACTGAAAGGTGTCGATGTTAATTCCATTTTCCTTGGCAATGGCAGTGATGAGGCAATTGATTTGCCGATGCGTATATTCTGTGAACCGCAAAGCGACAATATAGTAAGTATGTGGCCTTCATACGGAATGTATGAGACTGCAGCAGCTATGAATAACATCGCTTTCAAAAAGGTTGAGTTGAATGAATCGTTCGAAATTGACGCTAATCGAATTCTTGACGCAGTTGATGAACATACGAAACTGATATTTCTCTGTTCGCCCAATAATCCCACAGGAAACTGTTTGAATCCTGATGCGATAATTCAAATTATAAAATCGTTTGACGGTATTGTCATTCTTGACGAAGCATACGGAGATTTCTCTTCTGCTCCATCTTTCTTGCAACGCCTGAAACAATTTTCCAATCTCATCGTTTTACAAACGATGTCAAAAGCTTGGGGAGCTGCTGGCATCCGTTTGGGAATGGCTTTTGCTTCTCCAGAAATCATTGCGCTTTACAATAAGGTTAAGTATCCGTACAATATTAATATTTTGACGCAAGAACGTGCCTTGGAACTTCTGAACAATAGTGGAAAGATGAAGGAACAACTTGCCTCAATTTTGGCTGAACGGACACGTCTCAAACGTCAACTTACGGAGTTCTCTTTTGTCAAAAAGATTTATCCGACAGATGCTAACTTTTTACTCGTCAATGTTGGTGCTGCCGACTTGATTTATGATTACCTTATGAATAAAGGTGTGATAGTTCGCAACCGCAACAGCGTTTCACTTTGTTTGGGATGCTTGCGCATAACAGTCGGAACTCCTACGGACAACGATTCTTTGATAAACGCTTTAAAACAGTATAAGTCATGAAGAAAAGAGCCTTATTTATCGACCGCGACGGAACACTGATTTACGAACCTGATATCGAGCATAATGAACAAGTAGACAGTTTCGAGAAACTTGAGTTCTATCCTAAGGTTTTTCGTAATCTATATTTTATACGTAAGCATCTTGACTTCGAATTTGTGATGGTTAGCAATCAAGATGGATTGGGAACATCTTCTTTTCCTGAAGAAACTTTTTGGCCTCCTCATAATCTGATGTTGAAGACTCTTGCCGGCGAAGGCATTACTTTTGATGATATTCTGATTGATCCTTCTATGCCATCGGAGCATTCTCCTAATCGTAAACCTGAAATCGGTATGTTGACAAAATATTTGACAGACAATTATGATCTCTCCAATTCTTATGTTATAGGCGATCGCAAGACTGATTTGCAGATGGCTGTTAATTTAGGGACGAAAAGTATATGGCTCCATCAGGACGATGAAGAAGCGGCAAATATTCTCAAAGGAAATCCACAATTGAAACCATCGCTTGTCACTTCGGATTGGGATTGCATTACGGAATTTTTATTTGCAGGTGAACGTCGTGCAACTGTAAAACGAACCACTAAAGAGACAGATGTTTTCGTCGAACTTAATCTTGACGGAACGGGAAAGTGTGACATTCAAACCGGTATAGGTTTCTTCGATCATATGCTTGAACAAATCGGCCGTCATGGAAATATCGACCTTATAATTCACACCAAAGGTGACTTGCAAGTTGACGAACATCATACAATAGAAGATACAGGCATTGCCTTAGGTGAAGCTTTACTTAAGGCTCTTGGTGATAAACGCGGCATTGAACGTTATGGTTTTACCTTGCCTATGGATGATTGTTTATGCAGTGTTGCATTGGATTTTGGAGGTCGGTCATGGTTGGTTTGGAATGCTGAATTCAACCGTGAGCGAATCGGTGAAATGCCGACTGAAATGTTTCTCCATTTTTTCAAAAGCTTGAGCGATGCCGCTCGAATGAACTTGAATATTCGTGCTGAAGGAACAAACGAACATCATAAAATTGAAGGAATCTTTAAAGCCTTTGCCAAGTCTATCAAGATGGCTGTTCGCCGGGATATATATAAGTATCAACTTCCATCATCAAAAGGCGTCTTATGAAGTATCTTACTACAGGAATCATTCTGCTGTCGGTTTTTTTTATTTCATGTAGTGACAGTATTCTTTCCCAATTGTCGGGGAAATGGCAATTGCAGAGTATTACAGAAGGTTCTGTAGTTACTCCAAACGATACTATTTTTTACAATTTTGAAAATGAGCTGTTTCAGTATCAGATTTATAGCCCATCTTCTGGTATTTACCGCAATGAATGCGGTTACAATGACTGTGACGGAAAAACTATCCGATTAGAATTTGAAAATAATCCCGTTCCGATTGATAGTTTTATTATCTATACTGATTGGACTGCTCGCGTACGGATTTTTACGGTTGATGGAGTTTCATCGTCTCATCTTGTATTATCTTCCGAAGGTAAAACATATCAATTCCGTAAGTTTTGATTGATTATTAAGAATAAGCAAGAGAGGCACATCTATTGGATGTGCCTCTCTTAGTATTATAATCTTGAAAAATTATTTTGAAGAAGAATAGTTCTTATTCAGAACCTCAAGAAATTCAGAGGTGATGTTATAAGCCTTTTGTGATGTGTAAAGGATATTATCACCCATTGTGTTGCTGAAGATTATTTGATAGCCTTTGTTTTTATTGTACTGTGCAAGCTGTGCAACAATTGTGTCACGTAACTGCTCGTTCAGTGCTTGCTGCTTGTTGGCTAAGTCTTGTTGTAACTTGTCTGCATAAGCTTGAAGGTCTTGTTGTTTCTTGACAAGGCGACTATTCTCTTGCTCTGCTCTTTCACGAGTCAGAAAAGCATTGTTATCGACTTTCTTTTGGAAATCTTGAAGTTCAACACGCAGAGCACTTGTTTTTTGATTGACATCTGCACGGTAGCTTTCTTGAGTTGTAACAATTCTCTCGTTGAGGTCTTTCGAGAAATTGTAGTTGAGCAACAAGGAGTCGATATCGACATAAGCGACAGGCAACATCTTTGCTGAGTCAGCGCCGGCTACGAATGCAGGAGCCACTGATGATTCTTTCTTGCCGGTGAAATGCAAAATGAACAAAATCACTATGCAAACTGCAAGTACGCCATTAATAATGTAGTTAATGTTCTTCATACAATGAATTTAGTCCTTTATTTTGTTAATTATTTGTTGATTCGATCATATAGATTACGCTTTCTGATTTCTTGTAAATGCTGTGTCTTGGCGCAGTAAATACCTTTTTTTCTAAGAGCGGAATTGCCGTCGATATGAGTATTCGGAAAAGAGCCATCTTTCTTGAAGATGACCTTTATTGCAAGCAAAAATACGCATGCAAAAAGAATTATAACCGATACTAATAACGTTGTTAGCATTTTCTTTATATATTTGTAGGCGCAAATATAAGACTTTAACTCCTAATTAGAGTTTTATCAAGTGCTAATTAACGAAAAGTAACATCTATAATTTTAGTAGTAACATGAAAATAACAGATTTAAAGCCTGAGATTGTTTGGAAATACTTTTATCAGGTAACACAAGTTCCCCGTCCATCAAAGAAGGAAGGGAAAATCATTAAGTTCCTTGAATCTTTTGCTGAGGAACATAAGTTGGAACATAAAAAAGACAAAACAGGAAATATCCTAATTAAAAAACCTGCAACTCCAGGTAAAGAAAAAGTACCGTGTGTTGTTCTGCAGGCTCATATGGATATGGTATGCGAAAAGAATAATGCTACAAAGCATGATTTTGAAAATGATCCTATAGAAACGATTGTTGAAGGAAATTGGCTCCGTGCAAATGGTACAACGTTAGGTGCAGACAATGGCATTGGTATTGCTGCTGGTTTGGCAGTTCTTGCATCCGATGATATTGAGCACGGACCTATCGAATGCCTTTTCACTGTTGATGAAGAAACAGCTTTAACGGGTGCTAAAGGTATCGAGGCTGGTTTTATGGATGGTGAAATCTTACTCAATCTTGATAGCGAAGATGAAGGACAGATATTTATGGGTTGCGCTGGAGGAAAAGATACGCAAGCTGTTTTCCATTATCAAGCTAACCCTACAAATCCATCTATGCAGTATTTCAAGATTCAAGTCGGTGGTCTTTTAGGCGGTCATTCTGGTGGTGAAATTCATAAAGGATTGGGTAATGCTAACAAGATTCTTGTACGTTATCTTTATATTTTGAAAGGTCATACAGACTTTGCGCTCTGTTCTATTCAAGGAGGGAACCTTCGCAATGCTATTGCTCGCGAAGCACAAGCAGTCATCGGTTTACATCCGGATGGAAAAGAAGTTGCTGTTACTCTGCTTAACAATTATCAAGCAGACCTTGATAATGAGTTTAAAAAAGTTGATCCAAACGTAAAGATTACTATTGAATCGGTTGATCGTCCTGAAACTTACATTGAAGACGCTGTTGCTGATAAATTGATTCTTTCTCTTCATGCTTGTGCTCATGGCGTTATTGGTATGAGTCATGATATCGAAGATCTGGTTGAAACTTCTACTAATTTGGCATCAGTTAAAATGCTTCCAGATAATGCTATTATTGTTGGAACGAGTCAACGCAGTTCTATCGATTCCTGCAAGCAAATGATAGCTAATCAAATTGCTGCTACATTCAAACTTGCAGGTGCAATCGTTTCCCATACTGACGGATATCCAGGATGGACACCGAATACAGACTCAAAGATTCTTCGTATTGCCGAGGAATCTTATCGTCGTCTATTTAACAAAGATCCTCAAATCATGGCTATTCATGCTGGTTTGGAATGCGGTTTGTTCCGTGAGAAATATCCGGATCTCGATATGATATCTTTCGGACCGACATTAAGAGACGTTCATTCTCCTCGCGAATGCATTCAGATTGATACAGTCGGTTTATGGTGGAGTCATTTATTGGAAGTATTAAAGAGTATTCCTGCAAAATAAATTAGTATTGCAGTCGTTATAAAGAGGAGGTAAATTATTGCCTCCTCTTTATTTTTATTGAAGATTGAAATGAAAAAAGATGTCGTAGTTCCATTGTTCCTGCTTTTTGTTCTGTTGATAAGCTTTTTTGCTTGCGAAGGACTAGATGAAAACTATTCGACAAATCCAAATGACAAATTGAAATTTTCTGTTGATACGTTAGCTTTCGATACGGTTTTTACTACTGTCGGTTCTGCTACCAAACAATTTATGATTTATAATGACAATTCCGAACCTTTATTATTGGAGAATGTCATGTTGGCAAGTGGCGGAAGTACGGGATTTCGCATAAATGTTGACGGAAGAAAAGGCTTTAAGTTTGAGGATGTTCGTATCCAAGCGCATGATAGCCTTTATGTGTTTGTTGAGGTGACAATTGATCCCAAAAACAGTGACTTACCCTTGCTTGTCGAAGATTCGGTTGTGTTCAATTATAATGGCAATAAACAATCTGTTAGACTTGAAGCTTATGGTCAGGATGTCCATATGATACGAGGAGGAATGACTATCTCAAGAGATACAGTTCTAACGTCTAATAAACCATATCTTATTTTTGATAGTCTTGTTGTAGCCGAAGGAGCAAAGGTCACAATTGATCCTGGGACAATATTTTATTTACATGATAAAGCCAATGTTATTGTATACGGAACAATTCAGGCAAATGGCTCACAAGAAAGTCCAGTCGTTTTCAGAGGTGATCGTCTTGATTATATTCTAACGAATGTTCTTACATATGATAGAGCTCCATCACAATGGGGCGGAATATATTTTCGCCCACAAAGTCTGAATAACGAATTCAAATATGTGATTGTTCGAAATGGAACAACAGGAGTGACTCTCGATGATTCAGGTGCATCTGTTCGAAAATTGACAGTCTCAAATTCTCAGATTACCAATATGGGGCAAAATTTGCTGGATGCAACAAATAGTAATGTGTTGGCAGTCAACAGTGAATTCAGTAATGCTGGAGGCGCAGTTGTTCAATTTATTGGAGGAACTTATCAGTTTATTCATTGTACTTTGGCGAATTATATGACTCTTGTGACCAGAGAATCACCTTGTCTTTCAATGACAAATAATTATGCTGGAAAGTCATACTCATTGTCGGCATCTTTTGATAATTGTATCATTGATGGCAGCAATGATGCTGGTACGACAAACTATAGGGGCGAATTGTTCATTTCTGCAGCTTCAGGAACTACAATTGATTACAAGTTTAATCATTGCATATTGAAATCTTCAGGTTCTGCAAATGAACAGTTCGTTAGCAGTATTTTTACAAAAACGAGTCCTTCTTACCGTAAAATTGGCAAAACGGAGAATAAATATGAATTTGATTTTAGACCAGATTCTTTGACTTCGTTAGGCGTTGGAAAAGCGGATTTGACAATTTCTAAACTTTACCCCATTGATCGATATGGAGTTAGTCGTCTTACAGGAGAAGGTCCAGATATTGGTGCTTATGAATTTGTTACTCATGAAGATGATAAAAATAAATAGCGGAAAGAGTTATACTTTCGGGATAGCAATTGCTTGCATAGCTTTGTTCTCCTTTTCTTTATCTGTAAGGGCACAACAGACCTTACGTGTTATGAGTTATAATGTTGAGAATCTCTATGATACAGTAGATGATCCTGAGACTAATGACAACGAATTCCTACCTAATGGCATTCGTAATTGGACTAATAGTCGTTATAATGACAAGTTGCAGCATTTAGCAAAAGTGATTTCTGCAGCTGGTGGTTGGGATACACCAACGCTAGTTGGACTTTGTGAGGTGGAGAACGAAACTGTTTTGGATGATTTGGTTCATCGCACATCACTTAAAAAACAAAATTATCTTTATTTCATTTCTCATGGAGATGATAAACGTGGAATCAATTGCGGACTTTTAGTTCAACGTGACAGATTTAAATTCATTGGAAAGAGTGAGCACAAAGTTCGGTTTACAAAGAAAGACAGTAATCGTCATACAAGAAACATACTTCATATTTGGGGGAAAGTTATTACGGGAGACACGCTAGATGTGTTTGTTTGTCATTTTCCTTCAAAATATAGTGGAGCTCAGGAAACACAGTCTGCACGAAATTCTGCTGCCTTTACGCTTCGTTCGCTTTGCGATTCGCTTTTCGCTGAACGTGCTTGCCCTCAGTTAATTATTATGGGAGATTTCAATGATTCTCCGAATGTTGAAGCAATCCGTGATGTTTTGGGAGCGAAGAGTTTTAACGGGAATACTAAAACGACACCGAATAAAGGCGATGCTTTGCATTTGGTCAATCTTTTTGCAAGCCCCAAAGATGCAGACTATTCGGGAAGTGAAAAATATCAAGGTGAATGGAGTCAACTTGATCAAATGATAGTCTCAGCTAATCTGATAAATGAAAATGCTCGAATGTATGTCAAGGCCAAAAGCATTCAGATTTTTCATCCTTCTTTTTTGTTGACTGATGATAAATCATATCAAGGAAAACGTCCGTTGAGGACTTTTCTTGGACAAAAATATGAGGGAGGATTTAGTGACCATCTTCCAATTGTGGTTGATTTTACACTTTCCAAAAGGAAGTGAATAAAGGAATTTTCTACTCTTGAACTGTGATATCAATTCCTTTATCTTTTTTTGCTTTGAGAGCAAGAGTTCGTTTGTTTACGTTGACTTTGCCTTTGATAAATTCTGGAATATTGTAGGATTTCATCAAGCGTTTGTAGAACTCTGTGTTTGACTGAGGAAGCAAAAAAGGTTTGCTAGATTTACCATCATTATTTATGTGAGTAAAATAAGGTCTAGTGTAGAGTCCATCAATTCTTCTACTACTAAAAACAATCCATCTACTATTACTACTCCATGAATGATAGCTCTCAACATCTGACGAATTTGCTTCGGTCAATGGGAAATATTTGCCGTTCATAAGGTTCAGCATCCAAAGGTCAGCACTCTTATGCCAGATTGAAAAATTACCGTAATTAGAAAGAGTAAAGCAGAGATACTTTCCATTTGGAGAAACTCTTGGAAATGAGACACTCTTATTCTCTTTATAGGCACTGACAAGAGTATCAACTTTATTACCGAATGAACATTGGCTCGGGTTGAATTCTATTGAGCATAAGCTATATTTGACAGAACTGTAATCCTGTGGCATTGCACAAGAATCTGCGCTGCAGAAATAAAGTTTTTTTCCATCTGGAGAAAAAGTCGGGAAAGTTTCAAATGATTTGGCAGACGAAAGTAACGGAGATGTTTTGATAGAATGATGCTTGACATCATAGACTACAATATCAGATGCGATATCGTACACTTCTACGCGATTCTTCTTTGTCGAATGGAAAAATTGAGCCGTATTATTGACCGAAAATACAACATAATTTCCAGAAGGATGCCATGAAGGATAGACTAGTGCAGAAATAGTCTTGTCAGTTTTTGTGTTCAGCTTTTCAATATTGTTCTCCATGATAACGAAAGTACCACCATTTTGAGCACGCATGTGAAATAGCATTATTCTTGGATTTTGCATGCAGAAAGAGTGACAGTTCATGCAATTATTGTCGGTCATTCGGTTCTCAATGATTGCACTTTGAGAAAAGTTCTCCAGATTACGTTGATAAATCCCCATTCGATACCATGTTTCATAACCTGGTTCAATTAGTCTGTAAGCAATGTATGGATCAATTGGGTCTGTTGACACGCACCAATCAAACGGTTTGTATTTTATCCATTTGTTGTTTTGTTTAGCGAGGATAGTAACGTGGATGGTTTTGCCTTTAGATAAGTTCATCAGTTTTCTCCATTGGCTATTACTGATAAGAAATTCGCAATCCTTTGACTTGACGCGGAGTTCCTGTTTATCAACCATGAGAATTGCGATAGATTCTTTGGTGAATGAATTATTGAGTTTAAAACGAAGAGGAGCAATATTGTAAGGAATCGTTACTCCAGCATAGTCTGGATAGATCGGAGGAGTCGAATTGATACTTTGACTGATTTTTATGTCACTGTTGCATGACAAAAGAGTTGCAAACAGCAATAGAGCGAAACTTAATATTATAGAATTATGTGTTTTCATCATAATGCTTTATTGTTCATTGTTGAAGAGTGCATAATACCAATATGTATTACCAAAATCGCTTTTTATATTCTGTATAACTGATGAATTATTTTGAATTATATCCAGCTCATTGAGAAAGTATTCGAAATTCTTCTCAATCTTCGCCGATACAGGAAAGTTATCCCAAGTTGCGTCACCGTCACGTGAGAAGAGAATTATAGCTTCGGCATATGATTTTGGAATTATAGGTAGAGCAGGAGTTTTGTAAAATTCTTTCAACATATCCAAGAATGCCAATCTATCTTTAGAAAGAAGATAAAGTGCGCCGAGCATATCAATTGTAGCTTTATGTTGAGGATTTTGCCGAATAATTTGTTTGAGGTCAAAATCAAGCCCTTTTTGTTCGCTTTGAAAATCTTCCTTGACAATGCAGCGGCGAAGAGGCCCTAACAAGGCGTCTTTATCTATAGCCGATGGGTTCTTAATGAACTTACGTTGTGTGTGTGCCCAATTGTTATAGTAGAGAGATTTTTCGAGCATCGATATGTATTTGTCTGCAACAGTCCAGGCCCCATAGATGAGATTTGTTTGAATAAGTCGTTTCAACATTCGAGGGTTAGCTATTCCTTCTGAATTCTCATTCGTTTCAAAAGCCATACGTTGAGCCAAGGCTATGTGGCCGGTTGTAAAATATATTTCACTCAACATTGTTGAGGAGATATTCGTTTTGTCCCATTCAGGATAAACACTTTTTATTCCATGCTGCGGATAGTTGAAAAGTTTGTTTGCCAATTCTCCACGTTTAAGTAAGGCAAGGTTCAAATAGGCGTTACAGAGCAAGTTTTCATGTCCATCTTGGGTATAACAATTAATAACTTTATCCCATTGTTCGGTTCTGACAAAGCCATCAAGTTGTTCATATAATGCAGCGTCGCGATGCATGAAGTGTTTCTCACCATAGAAGACAAGAACACCAACGATAACCAATTGGACTACAAATGAAGAAATACGGAAGATGTTTCCAGGTTTAATTTTTGTTATGAGAAAAGCGAGTAAGAAAAGGGAAAAAATACTTAACCATGCATACCAGACGCCTGAAGTTTTTGTTGCTGCATTATAGATGAAAGCATCGGGTGAAAATGTGTCCTTCATCGAAACGCTAATCGACCAATATACGCTACTAGCTGCAACGATTATAAAAAGAATAATTGGCAGCAGCCAAAGCCAGCTTTTCTTAGTGTTGAAAAGAAGTTCTTTAAGAAACATGCATGCAACAAACAAAGCAGCTATAGAACCGCCCCACCAAAAGAGCAGTATAGAAGCAATCAAGGTGTAAATTAAGCGGTAGTAGTCTTTATGAATGAGAAAACCGATATTGATTGCAATTAGCATTAGAATGAACGCCGTCAAGCCGGCATAATTCCAATTACTGTCGGTCAAGAGGATTCCGAATGCGAGAACAGGTAAAAGGCAAAATGGAAGTAAATGAGCTTGAGGTGTGATTTTCTGCAAAGCAGTTGCAGTCAGAATTCCGATGACTGTTAGCAGAACTGCAAAGATAAAGGCGTCAAAAATGAAAGATGGTGCAAACTGTAGAAAAAAGTTTGCAAGCAGATTTGAAAGGCCTCCAATTTCCTTTATCATAGAAGCAAAGTATGTTCCATCGAAGATGAACAAATGACTTTGTTCCGTATAGTAAAAGTGAAAAGCGACAGTTTTAAGTAAATAAACCGTTAGGCCGACTAAGATTATGAGCCAGAATAAAACGGGATAGAATTTTTCTATGGTTTTCTTCATTGTGCATTAAAGTTTACATTAATGCCTTTATCTTTTTTCGCTTTAATAGCTAGAGCATGTTCGTTCACATGAACTTTTCCTTTAATGAATTCGGGAATATTGTATGACTTCATGAATCGCTGATAAAACTTGTTGTCCTTTTGTGGAAGGAGAAATGGTTTATCAGCGGAACCATCGTCATTTATATGTGTAAAGAACGGGCGAGTATAAAGTCCATCTATTCTTCTACTGCTGAAAACGAGCCAATGACTATTGCTACTCCAAGAATGATAGCTTTCAACGTCCTTGCTGTTGACATTCTCCAGTGGAAAAGCATGTTTGTCTTTTAAGTTAATCATCCAAAGGTCTGCATCTTTATGCCAGATAGAGAAGTTTCCATAACTATGAAGAGTGAAGCATAGGAACTTCCCATTCGGCGAAACGCGTGGAAAAGAGGCGCTTTTGTCAATGGCTTCCGCATTGAAGATTGTATCAACTTTGTCTCCGAATTTCTGAGTCGCAGCATCGAAGGTAATAGAACAGATGTTGTATTTAATGAGGGAATACTCTTGCGGAATCGGGCGTGCTTTTGCCGTGCAGAAGTATAGAGTGCTACCGTCGGGTGAGAAAGTAGGGAAAGTTTCGTAAGCATTTTCCGAGAAGATTAACGGTGATGTAATGATGGTATGTTTTTTAGTGTCATAGACAACGACATCCGATTTTTCGTCGTAAACTTCAACACGGTTTGGGTTGTTTGCATGGAAGCCTTGTTTTGTGGCATTGACAGAGAAAGCGACAAAGTTGCCAGACGGATGCCATGACGGATAAACAAGTGCAGACATTGTGTTATCTGTTTTTGTGTTCAGCTTCTCAATTGCACCTTTCTCAATAATAAAAGTTCCGGCATTTTTCGCTCTCATGTGGAAAAGCATCTTGTCAGGGTTTTGCATGCAAAAAGAGTGGCAATTCATGCAATTAACCTCAGTCAACTTATTCTCCATGATTGGGCTTTGTGTATAATTTTCGATATTGCGTTGATAAATGCCCATCATGCTCCACAATTCATAACCAGGTTCGATGAGTCTGTATGCAATGTATGAATCGATTTTCTCTTTTGCAACAGTCATTGAGAATGGTAAATATCCTATCCATTTTCCTCCTTGATTGACGGCAATAGTAACGCTGAAGCGATGACCCGCAGAAGCTTTAAGCAGTTTCTTCCAAGGTTTATTCGGAATAATGAATTGTCCTTTTTTCGCTTTAACTGTGAATTGCTGTTCACCGTTTGAGAAGATTGCACAAGCTTTCACGTCGCCAGGAAGAGAAAAGTTGAGCGGCGCAATGTTTAGGGGAATTGTACATCCTGAATAATCAGGCGTCAACATGATGTGCTCATTCGTCGACTGATCGATATTTATCGAATAGTTGCACGAAGAGAGAATCGTAAGAGTTGCGAGGAATAATATTGTCTTTTTCATCTTGGATTCATTTTGTTTACTTGAACATAAAATAATACCAATAGGTATTGCCATACGACGGTTGAAGTATTGACTGTATGTTGTAATTACCTCTGTTCTGAAGAATTATCTGTTTGAAGCTATTGTAGCGTGCAATCACAGTTGGAGAAACATTGTATTTAGACCAATAATTTGAATCGCCTTCCGAATAGATGATGATGGCTTCTTGAAAACTATCTGGAAGTTTAGGCAACACTTTCGAACCGTAAAAACGTTCGAGAAGCGGTTTGAAGTCATTCATATCTTTACTAAGCAGATATATTGCGCTCAAGTAATCGAAGGCGTTTTTGTCATTCGGGTTAACGTTGAGAATTGCTTGCAAATCGCCAGCCAAGCCTTCACTATGTTCCAAGTGATTGATTGGCAATGATCGTCTTGCATTGCTGTAGAACGGGTCTGCTGCTATTGCTTTATCATTGTATAGAAATTTGCGTTGTTCGTTTGCCCATTTTTTATAACTATAGGTTTTTTCAAGAAGTGAAATATATTTTTCAGCGACTGGATAACTTCCGAAAATTAGGTTTGTTTGGACAAGCCGCATCAGCATTCGCGGACTTGAATAGCCGAGTGTGCTGATGTTTGCTTCAAAAGCCATTTCCTGAGCAGAGCCGAAGTTGCTCATGGTAAAATAAATCTCGCTTAGAAGAGAAGAAATCTGCTGCGATTTGTTCGAATTGACGATTAATCCCAGCAATCCGTGTTGGTCGAAGTCGAACATATGTTCCGCCAATTTGCCCTCTTTTGCCAAAGCCATATTCAAATAACTCATGTATAAGTAGTTTGTCAACTTTCCTTTGCAAGCTTGAGCGAGTTCATTCCACTGATTATTGCGGGCATAATAGTCCAGTTCTTTAAGCTTATAACTTTTGTAATCGCAATATTTCGAATTATCTTTATAAACAAAAAAGACGGCCAGAGCCAAGAGACAAACGTAGCAAACATAACGTTTAATGCCTTGCAACTGTTTTCTTTTCTTCAGGATTGTGACAAGAAACAGAATGAGAGGTAGCAGAATCCATGCGAAATAAATGTCTGCATGAGCTTGTAATTGAGGTTGGTAAAACATGTCCGGCAGGAAAGCGAAGCGAAATTCACCGAGAAGTCCTGAATAGACGGCAACGGTTCCGAGAATGAGTGCTATTGCTGGAAGAAGTATTGTGATGATGCCTTTCTTTGGGCAAGATGCAAATTCAATGAAAAGAATCGATGTGCCGAAGAGCAGTGCTACAGAACCTCCCAGCCAGAATAAAAGGACAGTTAAAGCAATTCCAATGCTCAATCTTGAAGAAAATCGTTTTTCTTTAAGATATAGAGCAATCGCTCCAAGTGTAAGTAGATATGCTATAGTTCCTTGGGTGAGGTAATTGAAGTCGCAATGAATGAAAAACAAAGAGATGACGACAAGTAAAGAAAGCAGTCGGAGACTGGATTCTTTGTCGATGATGCGGACAATGCCTGCAGTTGCAGTTCCGACGCTTGTCAATAAGGCAGCAATAATGATGGCCGCCATGTATGGTGTGGTGAAGAACTGAACGAGAAATTCGCCTGCGATTAGAGCAAATCCTCCCGGCATAACAAGTCGTTCACTGATGTAAGGCCAAGAAAACAGGAACAACTGGTTCTGTTCGATAAAATAGAAGTGATATCGGAACGTGCTTTGGATAATGATGAATAGGGTGCAGAAGACTGCTATCCAGAAAGCAATTGGTATTAAAGTCTCTTTTTTCATCTTATTCTTGTTTTGTGAGTTCAAAATGTTTGTCAATGCAGTTCGGCAGGTCTTTAAGATTATGTGTGACATAAACCAGAGTCTTTCCAGGAAAAGCACAGAATTTCTCAATGATATTTGTGACAAGTTTTTTTCTACAGATATCTAAGCCATGAAGTGGTTCGTCGAGGATAATCAAATCCGGATTCTTCACGAAAGCTCTTGTGAGCAGAGCTAATCGCTGTTCGCCGGAAGAGATTTCGCTGAACAGACAATCGCGAAGGTATCCGATTCTGAAAACATCCATCCATGCTGAGGCCAATCGTCTCTGTTCGTCAGAACACTTGTTCCACAAGCCGACAGTTTCGAAGAATCCAGAGCATACAATGTCGAAAACGGACACATTCTCTGAGTAGAAGAGATGCATTTCTGGTGAAATATAGCCGATCCGTTTCTTGATATCCCAAATGCTTTCACCTGTTCCTCGGCGCCGGTCGAAGAGCCAGATTGTATTTGCATAAGCTTGAGGATTGTCGGCGCAAACAAGACTGAGAAGTGTTGATTTTCCCGAACCATTCGGACCGGTAAGCGCCCATTTTTCACCATTAAGAACTTCCCAATTTATGTCATTCAGAATTGTTCGGTTGCCATAACGGATGTTGACATGTTCCATTCTGATAGTTACGCGATGAGCAGTTGTCGCAATTGGTGTCATTGTTGGAAGGATTGTTTCTTCATCGAAGTGATCGCCAAAGAAAAGAGTTCGTTGAAGAGAAACGTTTCTTTGGAATTCAAGACGGGAGAGTTCCGTCAATGAGCGGCGGTTGACAAGTTTCACATTGGTGATTATTTCCGGAATGTCGTCAGGGTCGGAGAGGAGCAGTACCGTTTGAATTCCTTTCAGTTCAGTCAGTTTGAGAAGCATCTCACGCAAAATGCCGATAGACTTTGCATCTAAACCTATAAAAGGGTTGTCGATGATGAGCAAACGCGGATGATTGAGCAGTGTCCGGATAATAAGGAATTTTCTTAGTTCGCCACTGGAAAGGAAAATGATGCGTTCAGACAAAAGATTTTTGATGCCGAAGGTCTGCAGCAGTTCGGTCGTTTCCATTTCATTTGCTCTGTCACCTAAAATATTCTCAACGGTCGGAAACTCATCAGTTTCGGTCGAGTTCCAACGCTGTTGATAGTAGCTTCCACGACAATCTGCCAAAGAATAAATATCCTTGAAAGCTATGCTTTTTATTTGTTCACTTGGTCGTCCGTCGAATGCATAAATGACATGACCTTCAGCAAGTGCATATTTCTGTTGCAGCATACCGGCAAGGATGGTCTTTCCCGAACCGTTTGGTCCGACAATTGCCCACTGTTCATCATTTTTGATATGCCAATTGATCGGTTCTCTGAAACGATATTTCTGCAAACGCGGAACGACATTTTCTATGTTGATTAGTGAATGCATGTCCCTCCATTCGTTGCTATAGCCGAAGCAGCCGTGATTATTACTTTTTTTACACCTGAATCGATAGCATGAAAAGCATTGTCGAGTTTAGGAATCATTCCGCCTTGAATCGCTTTTGCGTTGACTAATTTGTGATAATAGTCACGAGTCAGCTCTGGAATGACGCTGTCTTCATCGTCGGGATTGAGCAGGACTCCTTTTTTCTCAAAGCAGAAAACGAGTGTGACATCGAACGACGTTGCCAAAGCACAAGCTGTTTCTGCAGCAATTGTGTCGGCATTCGTGTTAAGCATCGATCCGTGTCCATCGTGAGTAAGCGGCGCCATGACAGGAACAATACCTTGACGGATGATAGATGCGAGCAGTTGTCCATTGACTTTTTTTACATCGCCGGCAAAGCCATAGTCGATTTTTCCGACTGGCCGTTTGTCTGAGAGAATGACATTCATGTCGGCCCCAGTCAAGCCAAGCGCGTTTATGCTAAGGGCTTGAAGACGTGCAACGATGTTTTTATTTACCAATCCGCCATAAACCATTGTAACGACTTTCAGCATCTCCGAGTCCGTGATGCGTCGTCCATCAATCATCCTGCTTTCGATACCGAGAAGAGTGGCAATTTTGGTAGCAGAACGTCCACCTCCATGTACGAGCATCTTATAGCCGCTGATTAAGGCAAAATCGTGCAACAGTTGAGGCAGTGCATGTTCGTCTTCAACAACTTCTCCACCGGTTTTTATGATTGTCAAATTCTCCATTTATCTCTTTATTATATATTATGCAAATTTACACATTTCTTTTGTATTTAATTCATTCTATTTGAAACATTTTGTCTTCTGTTATAGAATCCTAATCAAAATAAAAGAGGAAGCAAACGCATTTGTTCACTTCCTCTTCAGTATGTGAAAAAAATTAATCTTAAATGATTCCTAATCTAGTTTCGTTGATGAAGCTGATGAGATGATCAATTTCCGGACTCATTTCGACTTGGAATTTAACAAACTTGGTAAGTTCCAGCAAATCGCCATTACCTTGGAAAATGATTCGGTAAGAGTGTGCAATGTGCTTGATTGTTTTTTCGTCGAAACCGTCATAAGTCATGATTTTATCATTCACGCCGTCATACGAGGCAGGTTCTTTAGCAGCGACAATATAAGGCGGTACATCACGTCGAATGCGGCATCCTGTTTGAATCATAACATAAGTTCCGATTCGACAACCTTGGCTGACAAGAACGCTTCCGCCGAAGATGACATGATCTTCTGTCATACATTTGCCGGAGATTTTACATCCGTAACCGATGACACATTGATTGCCTATTTCCGTGTCGTGAGAGATGTGAACGCCTTCGTGGATATAATTATCATTGCCGATGATCGTTGCACCTTCCGGAGTAGTTGCGCGATTGATTACAACATTTTCGCGGATATCGTTATTGTTACCGATTCTCACGATTGTATCGACGCCTTTCTTGTACCAGAAATCCTGTGGTTCGGCAGCAATGACTGCGCCGTTGAAGACGCGGTTGTTATTGCCCATGCGTGTTCCGCTCATCAACGAAGCATAAGGCATGATTTCGCAATTGTCACCTATTTCCACATTCTTATCGATGAAAGCAAATGGATGGACTGTGACATCCTTTCCCAATTTTGCGTCCGGATCGACATAAGCTAACTGACTTATCATAATTGTATGTTTTTATTTGTTTTTATTCACGTCCTCCGCCAAGAGCATTGTATAGATTAATTACTGCCTGCAGGCGCTGGAAGTTGTCAGAAACCTCGTTCAGTTGAGCACTTAGTAGTGATTGCTGAGCTGTAAGTATTTCCAAATAAGTAGCATCGGCTGAATGGAAGAGGTCTTTCGTGTAGGAAACAGCTTTTGTAAGTTGTTCGGCTTGAGCATTATGCTCTTTCATTTTTGCGTTTGCAGCATCATAGAGACAGAGTGCATTGCTGACTTCACGGCCTGCGCTCAGAATAGTATTCTGATAGTTCATTTTTGCAATCTCTTCTTCTGCTTTTGTGACCTTCAGATTGGCAATCAGTTTACCATGGTTGAAAATCGGCTGAGCTAAAGAACCGACAGCTGTCAGCAGTAACTTTCCCGGATTAAGGATAGCTCCACCTGCAGAATTGGTCCATCCGGCTTCACCTGTAATGGTCAGATTCGGATAGAAAGCTGAGCGTGCTTGGTTTGTTGAATAATAAGCACCTGCGAGTGTCATTTCAGCTACTTTTACGTCCGGACGATTCTGAAGCAGCTGCAGTGGAACACCCACTGTCAGTTTATCTGGAATAGTTTGCTCATCCAGAGTTCCACGTTCTATTGGTTGAGGAGCCTCATTAAGCAATACAGATATGGAATTTTCAGTCTCGCTGATTTGGCGTTTTAAGTCGGCTTTCGAAGCTTCGATTTGATGACTGTTGGCGCGGCTCTGTACAACAGCTGCTTCCGTTGTGTAGCCAGCCTCTTTCATGGCTTCCATTGTGCGGACAGTTTCTTTCCAGATGTCGGACGTTTGCTCCGTGATTTGAAGTTGTCTGTCGAGCATCAGCAACGAATAATAAGCGTTTGCTAAACCTGCGATAAGCGACGAACGGACAGCTTGTTGATAGGCTTTGCTTTTCAGCAAGCTGGCTTGAGCACTACGATCAGCGTTAAGCAGACTTCCAAAAAGGTCAACCTGCCAGCTGGCGACTACAGGTAAAGTGTATGTCTTTGCAGTTACGCCGTCGAATTTTGCGATTGTTCCTGTAGGGGAAAGATTGATGGAAGGCAGGAAGGATAAATGTGCTGCTGTCAACAGCGATTTCGCTTCTTCAACACGAAGGATAGCTGCCTGCATGTCCACATTGTTCTCTAATCCCTTATTGATTAATGCCTGCAGTTTGGCATCCTTGAAGACCTCTTGCCAAGGAACATTTCCTATGCTAGTAGTGTCGTCGGTCAGATTGACATCTCGATAAATATCTTTAACAGTGATGTCCTGCGGGCGTTCATAAGCTTTGTAGATGTGGCAGCTGCTAAGCAGCAGTGGCAGACACATCGATATAAATATGATTTTTTTATTCATGATTGTCACTCTTAGTGGTTTTTGAATATTGTTCGATTTCAGCAGAGATTTCACTACTGTTGTTCTCTTCGATAACTATTGGTTTGAACTTCTCTTGTAGATATTCAAAGATTACATACAGAGAAGGTACAACGAATATCTGGCAAATCATACCTATCAACATACCGCCGACAGCGCTTGCACCAAGTGTTTCGTTGCCATTGGCACCGACGCCGGCAGCGAACATCAAAGGAAGCAGACCGATAATCATTGCACCTGAAGTCATCAAGATAGGACGTAGACGAGCTGATGCTCCCAGGATTGCACTCCATTTGATTCCCATACCGGATTCACGCCGTTCAATGGCAAATTGAACAATCAAAATAGCATTCTTCGCCAGAAGACCGATTAGCATGATAAGTGAAATCTGCGTATAGATATCGTTTTCATGTCCGAATATCTTTGTGAAGAAGAAGGCTCCGGCTAAACCGAACGGAATGGAAAGAATAACTGAGAGCGGCAGTAGATAACTCTCATACTGTGCGCTAAGGATAAGATAGACGAAGACGAGGCAGAGAATAAAAATCAACATTGTACTGTTGCTTGATTCTTGTTCCTGACGAGTAAGTCCAGAATAATCAAATCCATAGCCGGCAGGAAGTGTCTCGGCTGCAACTTCATTGACTGCTTTGATGGCATCTCCTGAGCTGTAACCTGGCTTTGATGACGCATTGACTGAGATGGCTGTAAACAAGTTAAAACGGTTGATGTTTGACGGACCGTAAACCTTTTTTAAAGAGATAAACTCATTGATTGGTGCCATCCCATAGCTCGTGCGTACAAATATATTATTTAATGACGACGGATCGAGGCGCATGTTCGGGTCGGCTTGAACCATTACACGGTAAAGTTTGCCGTAGCTGTTGAAGTTTGAAGCATATAAACCACCGTAATAACCTTGTAAAGTGGTGAATATGGTTCGTGGTCCGATTCCGCTTTGTTTGCATTTGGCAACATCGACGTCAACCATGTATTGCGGATAGCGCGGGTCGTAGGCTGTCATTGCCATCTGAATTTCCGGCCGCTGATTAAGCTTTGCCAAGAATTGCTGTGTGATTCCGAAGAATTTGTTCACATCGCCGCCAGTCTTGTCCTGCATACTGAATGTCAAGCCGTTTGTTGCACTGAATCCTGGAATCATAGGTGGCGCGAAGGCCATGACCATAGCATCTTTCAGTGATGCTGTCTGAGCATAAATCATACCCAAAACATCCGTTGCACTTTGTCCTTTGCCACGTAATTTCCAATCTTTCAACTTAATGAAGAATGTTCCGAAATTACTTCCTTGACCTGCAATGAAGTTGTAACCGGTAATCATTGCACGGGTTTTGATGGCAGGATTTGCAGCAAGCATGTTGTCGATTTTGTCCATAGTCTGCTGAGTCTTGGAAAGGCTCGTTCCAGGTGTTAAGGAAACAGTACAGAAAATGGTTCCAGTGTCTTCATCTGGAATAAGTCCGGTACGTGTTGTCTTCATCAAAATGGCCATTGTAGCAATACCGATGATTACTAAAGCGAATGCGGTTATCTTGTGTTCGATGAAGAATTGAGTCCCATGTTTGTATTTTTCCAGTAAAGTCGAATAAGTCGTGTTGAAAGAGGTGTGGAAACGGCTCATGAGTGTCGGCTTTTTACCCGACTCGTCAGTCTTAGGTCTAAGGAAGATGGCGCAAAGTGCAGGGCTTAACGTTAAGGCGTTCACAGCCGAAATGACGATGGCGCATGCCATTGTAATACCAAATTCCTTATAGAAGGTTCCACTAGTGCCTCCGATAAATGATACTGGGATGAACACAGCAGCCATAACCAACGTGATTGAGATGATGGCGCTTGCAATTTCGTTCATGGCGTCGATGCTGGCTGTGACAGATGATTTATATCCTACGTCGAGTTTAGCATGGACGGCCTCGACGACCACAATCGCATCATCGACCACAATCGCTATGGCTAATACCAACGCCGAAAGTGTCAGCAAGTTGATGGTAAATCCGAAAACATAGAGGAAGAAGAAGGTACCAATCAGTGACACAGGTACGGCAATGGCCGGAATAAGTGTCGATCGGAAATCCTGCAAGAAAATGTAAACGACAAGGAATACAAGAATGAAAGCTTCTAGTAAAGTACGGAGTACCTTATAGATAGAGGCATACAGGAAGCTCGTCACATCATGTGTCATATCAACCTGCATTCCAGGAGGGAATGTCTTGGCTTGCTCTTCTATTGTTTTCTTGACGTCTTTGACAATCTGATTTGCATTAGAACCGGCAATCTGTGTAACCATACAGGTGACGGCAGGTTTACCGTTGCTGCGGCCATTGACAACGTAATAAAGACCGCCTAGTTCGATACGGGCAACATCTTTCAAACGCAGAGTGTTTCCGCTCTGATCGGAGCTGATGATGATGTTTCCGAACTCGTCGGCAGTTTTCAGACGGCCTTTGTAACGCATGACATACTCATAGGAACGATCGCTGTTCTCACCGAATTTACCCGGAGCAGCTTCAATGTTCTGATCCGCTAAAACAGCAGTAACGTCGCTTGGAATCAGATTGTGCTGTTTCATGGCATCAGGATTGAGCCAGATACGCATACTATAAGTCTTCGCACCCATTATTGATTCTGCTTGTCCTACACCTTTCACACGTTTGATGGCTGGAATAAGGTTGATGGCTGCATAGTTGGTCAGGAACTTCTCGTCATATTGTCCTTTGTCACTGGTGAGCGAGAAAATCATCAGCATACTCGTTTGCCGTTTTTCTGTGATGACGCCGATTTGTACTACTTCAGAAGGCAAAAGGCTCTGCGCTTGTTGCACGCGGTTCTGCACATTGACGGCGGCCATATCAGCATTGATTCCCTGCTTGAAATAGACCGTGATTGATGCTGAACCGTCATTGGTGGCGGTTGAAGTCATATAGGTCATGTTTTCAACGCCGTTGATTGATTCTTCCAACGGCGTGATGACGCTGTTCAGCACAGTTTGTGCATCCGCTCCAGGATAGCTTGTGTAGACCATAATGGTCGGAGGCGCAATATCCGGATACTGTTCGATAGGTATTTGTGTAAGGCCAATGATACCTAAGATAACGATGACGATTGAGATCACCGTTGAGAGTACCGGCCTTCTTATAAATTTTTCAAGTTTCATGATTCTTCTGAATTATTTCTTTTTGGACATCATTGGTGATCCTTGCGCAGCACCCATTTTCGTTGCCATCTGGACTTTAGCTGCAGCTTCTGCTTCGGTAATCGGCTTGATTTGCATTCCGTCTTGCAGCGAAGCGACTCCTTGAGTTACGATGCGGTCGCCTGCTTTTAGTCCGGTGAGAGCGATATAAGTCTGACCGTCATTAAGGTCGGCCACAGTGATTTCCGTAAATTTGACTTTGTTGTCTTGCCCTACGAGATAGACAAATTTTTTGTCCTGCATGTCTGTGGTTGACGTTTGCGGAATAATAATCGCATTGTCAGAAATGTATGGGATGATGATTGTGCCTGAACCGCCGGTTTTCAACAGATGTTGTGCGTTCTTGAAATCAGCGCGCATGCTGACAGAACCAGTTGCCTGGTCAATTACACCGCTGATGGTCGCAATCGTACCGCTTTCGCTATAATCAGAACCGTCGGCAAGTTTCAATTTGACAGGAGGGAAGGTCTTGAGTGCAGAATTGGCGTTTCCATGTTCACGTGTCATTGAAAGCAACTGTTTCTCGGTCATTGAAAAATAGACGTACATTTCGTCGATGTTGGAAACAACGGTTAAAGGTGTTGCAATGGATGCGCTTACCAGGCTTCCCACACGATAAGGAATCTCACCGACAATGCCATTCGACGGGCTTGTCACATTTGTATATGACAGATTCTTGCGGGCATTTACCAACGATGCATTTGCTTGTGCCAACTGAGCTTTGGCTGTAGCCAGAGTGTTTGCGGCAACTTGAAGTTCGTAGTCGCTGATGATGCTCTTGTTGTGAAGCTGTACTTTGTTTTGGTAAGTCAATTGTTGAGTATCGACCGCAGTTTTGGCAACTGCAACATTCGCCTGAGCAACTTGAACGGCAGCTTGATATTGTACTGGGTCAATGATGAATAATGTCTGGCCTTTGTGAACGACAGAACCTTCGTCAACGCACAATTTTGAAATGAATCCTGAAACCATAGGACGAATCTCAATGTCCTGTTTACCTTTAATTGTTGCAGGATATGAGCTTGAAAGCTCTTTACTTGTCGTTTGCAGCGTTACTACTGCGAACTCATTTGACTGTGGCATTCCTCCTTGCTGTTTTCCTCCACAGGAGAACAAGGTCGTACCTATGGCAATCACTGTCATAAGTTTCATTTGTGAAATGACTGAATTTTTCAAATGTACATTCATACCTAAATATTAATTTGATAATTTATTGTTTCTACTACTTTTTAGTCTGATTCTATATCACACTCTACAAAGTGCTGCAAAGATAAACTATATTATTGTGTTAAAAAAGTGCTCTAACCTTCTTTTACTTGGCAAAATAGGATTATTTATATTTAGGACATTCAAAAATTCCTTCATCGAAAGTCAATTCGTCAAAATCGATAGTAAAATAATAAAAATTAAGACTTTTATCAGTCAAAATTGTGACGGATTAAATATGTCTTTGTTCGCTGTATGCAGATTGGAGGTCTGAAATGTCAGAAATGATTCCGACACACGTCGGAAGGAAATTTGCCAGATGGTAAATGCTTCCGACGCTAGATGGAAGAAGATTTGACGGACTGAATATGTCTCCGACACATGTCGGAGAGAGATTTGACGGATTGAAAAATGATTTCGCAATGCGTCGGACAGTAGGAGCGAATGATTATTCGCCAGTACAGTGTCGTCGAATGAAGATTTGACAGGTTGAAAATGGTTACCACACTCGTCGAGTGTAGATTTGACTGATTGAACCTCAATTTGACGTTCGTCGATGTGGTCAAATGAGGAGGAATATCTACAATCTGATATCAGTCATATTTATCAGAACTATTAGTCAAACTTTATTTGATTATTTTTCCAGTCTTATTCTTCTTTCTATATTTGCAGACCGAAATAGGCTATTCTATCTCTAAATCATTAGTAATGAAAAGATTCTTCTTGATTTTAACTTTAACTGCTATTGCAGCGACTTTATTTGCCCAAACAAAAACCGTGAAGACGCAAAGCCTTTCGTTAAATCTTCTTGGGCTCCAATATAATTATGAAATGCCTGTCAGTCGACTTTCTACCGTCACTTATTATGGCGGACTCGTTGGCGAACTCGGATATTCTTCGGAAACCTTAAATTTCAGTGACGATATTCATTACAGCGACAGCGAATGGATGTACTCGCTCCGTGCAACCGTCGGTGCTCAATACCGCTTTTATTATAATTTGGCGAAAAGAGCCGAGCGCGGGAAAAATACACGTGACAACTCGTCCAATTTCTGGGCTGTCAGATTGGGCTATTATACACCTGCTTTTATTGAACATAATATGACATCAAGCAGCATTGAACTGCTTACTCCAAGCTGGGGACTGAAGCGTGTTTATAAAAACAACTGGTTGTTTGAGTTCAGTCTCGGCTATTCAATAGGTTTCCAAGGCGGCGACTTTGTGAATGGTCCGTCAATAGGTATTAGTGTCGGATATAGGTTGTGAGAGACGTTTCAGTGACAACATAAGCCATGCTTTGGTTGTGTTCACGCATTACATGCATATCGTTTATATTTTTTTTGATAAATTAATGATATGGCCTAAAAATATTGGACAGTTTATTTTTAAAGGTGAATTTTTATTTTTTATATTTGCATCGTTTTAAGTTCCCTCCCTTAAAGAACATAATGTTTAGGTTGATGGATTTGGAATTAAGCTTGGAATCATTTTCTAATCATATAATTATTAATTGTTTAACATTATGAATAAGAAGTTTACCGCTTTGGCTGCAGGGTTACTACTTACCTGCACTTCTGTTGTCAGCGTCCATTCCCAGGTACTGACTGCGACAGGCGATGTCGCCTATCGTTTTTCCAATTATCCTAATAATGCTGTCTTGGCTACAGCTCTTGACGACGAATTGTGTTTGACATCATCGATTGACAGTACAAAATGGTATCAGTTGGTGATAAGAAGTAATCCTGGTTTTTTGCCAGGTGATTTGCGCGAAACACAAACGAAAGCTGTAGTAATGAAAAAGGCATTGAATCAGATGTATGTCCTGACTCAAGTTCGCAATATCAATACAGGTGAACTAAAGCTGCAAGCTGCTCCGCTGCCTAATCCACAACAGGAAGGCCTGGTTGGCTCCACTCCATCTTTAAACAGCACTCTTTGGCGGATTGTAGGTGCCGAAACCGGTACGCGTGGTATGGAATATACTTTTCAAAACAAGGAAACAGGTTATTATCTGTCGTACAACGTGGCTGATGTGAAGTCCTTTAAAGATCCGACGACTGCTATCGCTCCTGATGGGTTTATCAATAATGACTCTGTATATTATTACAATAAGCACAAAAAAAATCCGACGGCTCCGGTAAATGCCGTTGACCAGGTGAAATGGCTCTGGTACAGCGACACGGATAACGGACAGCAACCTTTCTATTCTGAAAAGATATATGCTTATATGCATTCCGACAAGTCGAAAGTCATCGGTTTGGCACTTCAGGAATCTATCGGTTCAAACTATACCGGCGTATATGATGTGGTTCCTGTAGAAGTTCCCGCTTCTGCTGCATCTATGATGGATAATGTCAATTTCTTGTCATTTATGGTTGCCAATGCTGGCGTAAAAGTTCTTAACGCTGCTGAAATCAACGGCATGATTAACTCTGATGAGGAAAGGGCTTTTGTTGATAATTTGAGATATGGAGAAGGAGATTCCGAAGAGAAGATTGTCCCAATAACATCTTTCAAATCCAAACCTTCCATTAAGAATGTGCTGTTCAATAATAAATTTATTGCCCTCAATGTAGTTGGACAACAATATCTGCCATTAGTCGAAAATCAAATGCCTAGTAGTGTAAATATAAGAGGTTATAATATCATCTTCACTAATGCGAAGGGAGACAGTCTGCTTGCTGTCAGTCAGGACGAAACTTACGAAAAAGGAAAGAATCCGACTGAACATGGCGGTCTAATTGTCGGCAAAGAAAAGATGAGGGTTTTCAGTCATGGTAATGTTTCTGATATTACAGCATCGGAGGCCCGTGCAGTTTGGAAGGTTACTTATTGGCCTACGCCGGACAGTTTGGTGCTTGAGCCATACAATGCCTCTATGAAAGGAACTTGGGATGCCCAAAATGGCAAACTTTGGTCGGAAACATCTCTGGCTACAGCTAAAAATACTGAGGCGACAGGTCTTTTCTATAATACTGTCAATGCCGGTCTTGCACATAAAGACGGTGCAGCTGGAACAAATGATGCTGGTAAATATACGAATGTTCCTTTCGATAAAAAAGCAGGAATTCCTGTTGCTTTAACAGTAATGAATATCGTCAACGGACAATACGATACCGAAGATGTCTTGACCGTTGGTCAGCCTTTAAATGCCGCGATTTCTCCTACTATGTTGAATTATAAAAAAGGGAATCCTACGTATGCTATTGTGGAACCTAAAGGTGAATATCCTTTTCCATTTATTACAGCAGACATGGGTTTGAAGATTCAGTTCGGCAATGAACCGTTCGCTTATCTCAAGCGTGCGACAGTTCCGTCCGGTCTTTACTTCCTTAAGCTGTATGACCCGTCAGCACAGACGGATGCCCGTACGAATGGAGCATATATTGTTGATAATATGGCTGGCTATATGATGTACGACAAGCAAGCCAAAGATCAGAACTTCAATACGATGCCTGCTGCAATGTGGGTTGTCGATCAAGACAGCTGCTTCGTTGGAAATGCTACGCCGACAGTGAAGATTGCCAATCGTGAATACGGTAATTACAGTCCTGTGACAGAATGGAAATATGAGAATCCTTTCTACGCATTCGAAGGTCAGCTTTATCAAGTCTATAATTACAATAAGACCACGAAGAATTATGAACTTGTAAAAAATACGTACCGTACAATTAATAGATATGGTACTGATCCGTACAGTGAGCCTATATTTGGATATGCTATTAGGGAAGGATCTGTTCCAGTTGGAGGACTCTCACCGCTTGGGAAAATACCAACTCCGCTCTTGTTAGATTATTATAATTACTTTGGTTATCCTTCGTATAACGATGGCGTTGACAAATACGGAAAATTCGATCAATCTTCAAGGTTCTTGGATGCAGAAAATATGCCTCCTTTTGTGTCAGCTTTTGTACCGGATGGATACGAGGTGTGGAGTAGCGTTGAGAAACATGGAAACAGTCCTATTCCGCGTCCGTTCATGACTTATCAAAGATTACATAGCGATGAAGCTTATACCTTTGTTCCTGTTACTGACCCTGTGGCAATGACTTCAACCCATGGATATAAGTCTTTTCCGCTTGATTCTTTGACCGATGCGACGGAGAATAACTTCTATTTGAAATACAATAAGTTCTCAAACGACAATCTCTATCTCTCATCTGTAAACAACAAACTGAGCGAAACAACGGATGCTGATTCGACTATCTTCGAAATTGGGAAAGCAACAATACCTCAGGAATTCGATCCGATTTTCAAAAGTGGAACCATTGTCGACAACGATTTTGCTTGGAACGGTGCAAAGAATGGCGCTAACTTGCAGAATCTAAACCGAACAGCTTATTATTTGAAGGTCAAAGACCTTAATCTGCTTGATAATGACAAACTTTATGTCGCTTATGCAAAGAATCCGACCGGTCAAGATAATATGTGGTATTATACTACAATGAAGTTGGATTCTATCCTTGCAGGAATGGCCGCAGGGACTACAAAGCTGGCTCCTTTCTATTTGAAAGCTGACCAGATGCATGCAGGTGTGGATACTTCGTATGTCCTTGTCGATGTGTTTGAAATGGCAACTCAACCTATGAATATACATTTCGAACAACCTTTCCCAATTGGACCAATTGGACCCATCGAACCAGTCGAACCAATAGGACCATTTACATCTTTGCGTTCTTCTATGGCCTCTCCTTATTTCCACATTACCAACGGTTGGTCAAAAGCCAATGTGGTTGACGGATTGGGCAACCTCCGTTATTCCGACCTTGATGAAAATCCGGCCGATCGCGCATCCGCTTTCTACACTATGGGCAAGAAGGTTTATCAGTATGTCGATTTGGCAAAAGATTACAGTATCCCTGCTAACGGTCTGATTAAGATTTATCGTGAAAACGGCTCCGCTAAAGAATATCTCTTTGAAGACAAGATGGATCAGAGTGGCGTTAACGCTACAACAGGCCAATCCGTCAAGAAAGGTTTGGGTTATCTTGCAATCGAAGGCAAGGGAATCAGCTACAATGCCAATAAAGGACATGCAGCTCTCTATGTTGATCCTGTTTATAATGGAATAGGTGCGAATATGCCGACGTATCTGCTCTGTGTTGCGCCGGATTCTGTTCCAGACGGTTTTGCATGCGAAACGCATACTCATGGATACTGGACAACTAAGGAAGCTGCAGAAAAAGCCGATGAATCACATTATCAACCGTATAACGGCTATGTAGCTGCTCGTTATTTGGTTAACTTGCAGGATTCTGCTGTCAAAGTTTCTGACAATGCTTATATGCTGGAAAAGGCGAATATGTTCAAATGGCAGAATTATACCCGTTTGGCATTCGCTGAAGGTATTCATCAGGTCGATACAACAGGTGGTAATGCTGCCTACGGTAAGGCAAAGGAAAATCTTTATCTCGTAAAAGATGGTCATTCTTTGGCAGATTTCTATACATTAAAGAATAACTCATTCGATGGAGGTTACGTTCCAGGTTATGTATTGAATCAATATACTAAATCGAAAGTTAAGTCATTTGTGGATTCTCTGAATACTTCGTTCCATCCGGCTATTTCTTTGATGAAGAATAAGAATACGATGGTTACATGGTCTTTCCGTAAATTAAACGAGAATGCTTCCTATGGACCAGCTGCTTCTGAACCGTTCCTGATGGAATCTTGGGATGGCGATAATGATTGCAAAGCTCCAGGTCTGTTCGAAGGCGCTTGGGTTAAAGTTCAGAATGGTGTTCCTGTAGTTGCTCAGATTAACAATACAAGCGGTAATCATGAGGGAGATTCGAATCTTCTGAATGAAGTAATAAATCAGGCACAGATCTTCCATTTCGAAACAACGACAGAAACTCCGACCGCCGCTGATGCAGTAGCTGTATCTGCAGTTAAGGTAATCGCAGGTGAAGGCAATGTTCAGATTCTGAATGCTGCTGGCAAAAAGGTCGTTGTATCCAATATCCTTGGTCAGACAGTTGCCAACGCGGTTGTCAAATCTGATGATGCGACAATTGCTGCTCCGGCAGGAGTTGTAGTTGTAGCAATCGAAGGTGCAGAAGCTGTAAAAGCAATCGTTAAATAAACTCCTATTGAATAGATACAAAACTTGTGTCCCTACGAAGATGGGAAACAATAAAAGAAAAACGCCTCACAATAATGTGGGGCGTTTTTCTTGTTGTTCTACCTGGACTCGAACCGGGAATTTCAGGACCAGAATCTGACGTGTTGCCATTACACCATAGAACAATACTGACCATTTCTTTAATTCGGCTGCAAAATTATGAGGATTTTTTCATACTGTCAAATATTTCCGAAATTTTTTTTGTTGTTCTTGATTTTCTTAACAGCCATATCTCTGTTAAATGTAAATTTAGCTGTATCTTTGCGACATAAAATCTTAAAGTCGAAGAATGGATCAAACAAAAACATTGGTAAAAACAATTATTGAGAGCCTTCAGGAAAAGAAAGGACATAACATTGTGACAGTCGATATGACTCAACTGCAAGGGGCTATTTGTCAGTATATGGTAGTTTGTGAAGGTACTTCTCCCACACAAGTTTCCGCTTTGTCTGATTCTGTATGGGATGTAGTACGTGAAAAAGCCAGTGAAAAACCTTTGTCTGTTCAAGGTTACCAACTCGGAGAATGGATTGGGATGGATTATGGCACAGTTCTTGTACATATATTTTTACCTGTTAAGCGTAAGTTTTATAATATAGAAAATCTATGGTCTGACGCTAAACTTACGGCTGTTCCCGACGTTATTTGACACATTATTTATTTTTTATGGATAACAATAATATGAATAAAATGCCGAAAGGCAACAAACCTAGAATGATTCGTATCAATCTATATTGGATGTACGGACTTATCTTCTTGCTGCTTCTCGGTTTATTATATACGAATGATTCAAGTACGACAAAAGAGCTGAACTGGACATCATTTCAAAGATATACTCGCCAAAATGTCTTTTCTTCCATAACGGTCTTTAATAAGAAGAAAGTGCTTGAGGCGATTGTAAGAGAAGGACATTATTCACAAGTCTTCCGTACTGACACGACAAAACTTGGCAAAATGCCAAAGGTGGTTGTAAATATTCCTTCCTCTGACAAGTTTTCAGATTTCTATGACAAAGCTGTTGAGGAAAATCATATCACATCGCAAGTTACTTATGAAGAAGGAAGCGATGTCTTTTGGAACTTCATGCTTTCCTTCGGGCCCTTCATACTCCTTATATTCTTATACATCTTATTGATGCGACGTTGGAGCGGAAATTCTTCTGGCGGAGGAATGGGTGGTATATTTAGTGTCGGTAAAGCTAAAGCTCAGCTTTTTGACAAGAATAGCTCAGATCAAAAAATCACTTTCAAAGATGTTGCCGGATTATCGGAGGCAAAGCAAGAAGTGGAAGAAATTGTATCGTTTCTCAAAAATCCTAAGAAATACACTGAATTAGGCGGAAAGATTCCGAAGGGTGCCTTGCTGGTCGGACCTCCGGGAACAGGTAAAACTTTATTGGCCAAAGCTGTAGCGGGTGAGGCTGATGTGCCTTTCTTCTCTCTGTCGGGTTCAGACTTCGTGGAGATGTTTGTCGGAGTAGGAGCCTCACGTGTGAGGGATTTATTCCGTCAGGCAAAAGAGAAAGCTCCTTGCATTGTCTTTATTGATGAAATTGATGCAGTTGGTCGTGCTCGTAATAAGAATGTGAATCTTAATAGCAATGATGAACGTGAGAATACGCTCAATCAGTTGCTGACTGAAATGGACGGCTTCGCTTCGAACAGTGGAGTTATTATTCTTGCGGCTACGAACCGTGCTGACATACTTGATAAAGCACTTTTACGTGCAGGACGTTTTGACAGGCAGATTCATGTTGAATTGCCGGATTTGAATGAACGCAAAGCTATTTTTGGAGTTCATTTGCGTCCTATTAAGATTGACGAATCGGTTGATTCTGAATTTTTGGCGCGTCAAACACCTGGTTTTTCCGGCGCAGACATTGCTAATGTCTGTAACGAAGCTGCACTTATTGCCGCTAGAAGCGGGAAAAAATTCGTCCAGAAAGATGATTTCATGAATGCTGTTGATAGGATAGTTGCAGGTCTTGAAAAGCATTCTGCAATTATGACTCAAGATGAGCGTAAGAGCATTGCCATACATGAAGCGGGTCATGCCACGCTTAGTTGGATGCTTGAACATGCAAGTCCTCTTGTGAAGGTTACTATAGTTCCGCGAGGCAAGGCCCTTGGAGCTGCTTGGTATTTACCTGAAGAACGTCAGATTACTACACGCGAACAATTGTTGGATGAAATGTGTGCTACTCTTGGAGGTCGAGCTGCCGAAGAATTGTTCCTTGGCAGAATTTCAACCGGAGCGGCAAATGACTTGGAACGTGTTACGAAGCAAGCATATGCAATGGTGACCTATTTCGGCATGAGTGATAAGTTGCCGAATCTCAGTTATTACGATTCAACCGGTCAGGAATATGGCTTTACTAAACCTTATAGTGATGAAACTGCACGACTGATTGATACTGAAGCACAGAAGATGATATCGGAACAATACGAGCGGGCAAAGAAAATCCTTTCTGAATATACTGAAGGACATCATCAGTTAGCCGCTCTCTTGCTTGAACGCGAGGTTATTTTCTCTGAAGATGTAGAACATATCTTCGGAAAGCGTAAGTGGGTTTCTCGTTCCGAGGAAATTCTCGAGATTGAAAAGAATAACGAGAAGAAAGAATTGGAAGAACAGAAAGAAAAAGAAAAAGATGAGAGCAAGTCTGACTCGGATAACGATGAACAGCCGGATAATGCCGAATCTGAACCTGCTGAAGGAAACGATAAGCCAGGAGTAAATAATGATAATTTATTACAAGAGGAACAAAGTGATGGAGAAAATAAAGATCAATAACCTAACGCTTAGATTTGCTACAGGTCTTTTGTTTGTAGCTATCATTGTTGCATCTATCCTCGTTCATCCTTTGGCCTTCTTGATCGTTTTCTGTTTGATTACGGGTTTGACGTTGTGGGAATTCTATTCTCTAATGATGACTCGAGGTAATTCTTACTTAGAAGGAACAATCGGTGTCATTTGCGGAATGTATCTTTTCATTGCTTCGTTCATATATTCACACTGGATGGCTGGTCCTGCAATTTTCTTGCCTTATCTGCTTTTTTTGATGTTCATCATGATTTCCCAACTCTATTACCGTGCGCCAGATCCTGTAAGTAATTGGGCTGTGTCATTTTTGGGACAAGTTTGGATTGCCGGCTCTTTCTCTTTACTTAACCTTATTCTTATTCCTCAACTTGTTTTGGCTGTCTTTGTCTTTATTTGGATAAATGATACTGCTGCGTATGTTTTTGGTACAGCGTTAGGAAAACATAAACTTTTCTTGCGTATCTCTCCTAAAAAATCATGGGAAGGCTGTATCAGTGGTTTGATCTTTGTTGTGATTGCAGCTTGCGTTTTCTTTTTCTTCATACGTGAAATCAGCTTGCTTAATTGGTTAGGTTTGGCTGTGACTGTATTCATTTTCGGTACTTGGGGCGATCTTGTAGAATCTTTGTTTAAACGGACTCTCGATGTCAAGGATTCAGGTAATATCCTTCCAGGACATGGTGGAATGTTGGATCGTTTCGATAGTTTTCTTATGGCAGTTCCTGCCGCATACATTTATATCCGTTTATTCATTTTCTGAATAAGAAATGAATGAATAAGTCGTTTTTTACTTTTGATTTTCTTTACTCAAAATTGAAGGTAAAGACAACAAGGCGGGAAGTCGCCTTGGACAATGCTTCAGAATACTTTTTCAGGGTGGTATCTGTCAAGTCCTTACGGTTATGTTCGAGAACGTCTCCTAAACCGAAGCAGAATTTTATTTCAGGACATAATTTGAAAAAAGGAAGGTATAGGTCGCAACCTAAACCGACTTCAACTCCGAAGTTCTGACTTTTAAGATACATGACATTTCCTTTTTTTCTTCCTAAGTCAAATGCTGTGTAAACACCGGCAAGCATGTATGGACGATAGTTGTTTATTCTGAAGGCACTGTATTTAAGGTCTAGGGGAAAAGTTAGATAATTGGACCGCAATTGTGTTGTATATGTTTCATCCGTTTTTAATTCATGAAAGATTATTTTCTTGTCTCCAAAATGAATTGTCGGAGTGAAACGAAGACTGAAATAGGGACTTAGATACATGTCTCCTATTGCCCCTACACTGAATCCTGGCGAATAATCAGGAACCTCCGCATACCAAGTTTCACCTTCTGCAGTTGCGATGCCGTTATTTGTCAAGATTAAATCTTGAGTGTGCAAACCTACGTGGAAACCCAAATGAAAAAACTTTTGGTCAGCATACGGCTGATTTTTTTCTTTTTCAATTTGGGCATTCATGCTCCAAAATGTAGCTAAGCTCAGACTTATAATAAATAAGAGACGTCTCAAATCAAAATTCTTTTAATTGGTGTTATAACGAAATTAGACATTAGTTATTGCAAGCATAAATTTTTTTGAAGAAAAATCGTAAAAGGAGCGTTTATCTTGCAGGAATGTTCTATATTTGCACTTGAATAATGATCATTTAAATAAAAAAAGAAAATGGCTTACGTAATTGGTGATGATTGTATTGCTTGCGGTACTTGCATTGATGAATGCCCCGTTGGAGCAATTTCAGAAGGTGATAAATACAGCATCGATCCTGAGATGTGTACAGAGTGTGGAACTTGCGCTGACGCTTGTCCAACTGAAGCTATTCATCCAGGAGCTTAAAAAACAATCAAAGAGTAAAGACGGGTTTTTATCTCTCATTGAGAAGATGAAAACCCGTTGCTTTTTATAGAAATAAGCTAATTCGTTGGAAAAAAAGCACTTTTCAAAGGTGTGGAAAAGAAAATCTATTAACTTTGCAGTTGGATTTATGTAACAAAAGTTCTTTAAAAAATGATCAACCGAATTTTAATCCGGATTAAAGTCCTGCAAACGCTTTATTCTTATTATCATAGTGGGTTAGATAGCGTACAGGATGCGGAGGAGGCTTTGCTTTCCAGCCTTCAGAAATCTTATAATTTATACTTCTATCTTCTTCAATTGATATTAAGTGTGACGCAAATCCATCGCCACATTCTTGAATTTCATAAACATAAGTTAGAACCCACTGAGGAAGAGAAACATCCTAATATGAGATTGGCTAATAACCGTTTTGTGACTTTGTTGGAATCGAATGAAGAACTGAACCGCTATTGCGAGGAGAATTCGATTAATTGTGTTGAAGACAGGGTTTTCGTCCGTTCATTATTAGATAAAATTCTGGCTTCTGACCTTTATAAAAGTTATTTGGAAGATTCAAACGACAATTATGAGACCGACCGTCATTTTTGGCATTCAGCTTTTAAAAAACTGATTTGTGCAGATGAAACGACAGACGATTTCTTGTTGGAAAAATGTATCGATTGGAATGTCGATGTTCCGATTATCGAATCTTTTGTATTGAAAACGATCAACCAGTATAAGTTCAGCCTTGGAAGTCACCATCCGCTGTTGGAAATGTACAATAATGATGATACGAAAGAGTTTGCTGTTCGGTTGCTGCGTTTGACATTGATAAACGGTGATAAATATAAGGAAATTATCTTCAAAAATGTCAAGAACTGGAAAGATGATCGTCTTGCAGACTTGGATGTTGAGATTTTACAACTTGCCTTAAGTGAAATATTGAATTTTCCAACCATCCCAATCAGCGTTACAATGGATGAATACATTGAATACGCAAAGTATTTTAGTACTCCTAAAAGTGCCAAGTTTATCAATGGCATACTTGGAGCGATAGTGAAAGAATTTAAAAGCGAGAACAAACTGTTTAAAAACTGAATTGTTTTTATTACCTTTGCAGAGAACGAAATAAACAATAACAACCTATTTATATTTAAAAATGAACTTACTAGTATTATTAGCAGCTCAAGGAGCTGGTAGCGGAATGTCCGGCATTTTGTTGATGGTTATTATTATTGCCATCTTTTATTTCTTCATGATTCGTCCACAACAGAAGAGACAAAAAGACATCCAGAAAAAACGTGATGCATTGGAAGTTGGTGACAAAGTTGTTACAGCTGGAGGAATTTATGGAAAGATTCGTGAAATCGGCGATGTTTATATGCTTATAGAAATTGCTGATGGAGTGAAGATTCGTATAGATAAAGCTTCCGTTTTTGCTTCTTCAGAGGACGCAAAGCAGAAATAAATAAGATTGGGTCGTTATGTCACAGGAAAGTGATATCTCCCAGCAGAAGAGCGAGTCAAAGATTAAGGCTTTTTTCCATCGTAAAGAATTGAAAAATGCCTTGATCTTTTTCTGTTTTGTCCTCCTTGCTTTAGCTTTTTGGATGATTCAAAGTTTGCAAAGGAAGTATGAAATAGATGTAACTTTTCCTGTGAAGTATCGTGACGTACCAGCAAATATTGTTTTTAAAAAACCATTACCTCAAGTCGTAACAGTTCGAGTAAGGGATAAAGGCACAATTTTGCTGAATTATACTTTTGGCCATAAATTTATACCTCTTGATATATCAATGAAAGATATTTCGATTCCAAGTGGTATGTTTAATGTTCCAAATAAGAAAATTGTCGCTGACGTTACTCGACAGCTCCTTTCCTCAACGGTTCTCATTAGTACTAATCCACAACAAATAGAATCGTCTTTTGGCCATAGAGTCAAGAAGAGTGTTCCAGTTCATTTTAATGGTATGGATATGACGGACGCTGGATTCAAAGTTTCAGGAGAGATAATAATCTCTCCTTCAGAAGTGTCTGTGTATTCAAGTAAGGAGTTCCTTAATTCAATCAATGAAGTCGAAACCGTTTATACGAAGATAATTGGCAATAAAAGTTTTGTCCGTTCAATTCGTCTTAAACAAATCCAAGGAGCTACTATTTCTCCGTCTGTCGTGACAGTAAAGATTCCAATCGATGAATTTACCGAGAAGACGCTCGAGATTCCTGTTGTTTGTTTATCTCTTCCTGGAAACTATACATTACACACATTCCCCTCTGTGGTAAAAGTGACTTGTAATGTGCCGATTTCTCGTTTTAAAGATATTTCATCTGATGATTTTGCTGTGCAAATTCCATTCAGCGAATTTGAGAAAAATGAATCCGGAAAGCTTTCTATTCAACTTTCAAAGAAACCGGATTGGGTCGATGCAGCTCGTCTTATTCCTGATAAGATTGAATTCATTCTTGAACAGAAAGATCTCTAAATGATAAAAATTGGTATTACTGGTGGTATTGGTAGTGGCAAAAGCGTCATCTCAGAACTACTCCGTCTTTTCGGTATTCCCGTTTTTATTGCAGATGATGAAAGCAAACAGTTGCTGGATTCATCAATGGCTATCCGTGAATCGTTAACCTCATTATTTGGTAAGGACATCTATTTTGATGGTTTTCTTGATCGCAGACTATTAGCGTCGAAGATATTTGGGAATGAAGAACTGCTTAAGAAAGTAAATGGAATCGTCCATCCTGTTGTTCGGCAGAAATTTTTTGATTGGATAGAATGTAAAAAACAAGTTTCGGATTATTGTGGAATAGAATCTGCAATATTGTACGAATCACATTTCGAAAACACAGTAGATTGTGTTCTGATGGTTTATGCACCTCTCGAATTACGCATCAGAAGGACTGTTGCACGAGACAAAACGTCTTCAGAAGCAGTAGTTCGTCGGATTTCTTCCCAGATGTCTGATGAAGACAAACGTGCTCGAGCCGATTATGTGATTCTGAATGACGATGTTCATTCTCTAATAGCTCAAACGAATAATTTCCTAACATTCTTGCATTCATTTCATTCGTAAATCATTTCATATTTTTGTCTAAGAAAAACTTCCTCAAAATGATTGTTATTCTCAGAAAAACAGTATATTTGCAATCATAAAATGCGTATTCAACAAAGAAAAAACAAAAAATCATGCTGAAGAAAATCGTATCTATTTCAGGCAAGTCAGGATTGTTTAAGATTATTAGCCAAGGAAAGAACATGTTGATTGTCGAATCTTTGACTGATAAGAAAAGAGTTCCGGCTTATGCACACGACAAAGTGAGCAGCCTCAATAACATCGCTATTTATACCGACGATAAAGAAGTTCCACTTCATGAAGTGCTGACAACCATGCAGACTAAGTACAACAATGGGAAAGCAGATGTCTCACCGCAGGCCTCTTCGGACGAACTTCGTGCATTTTTTGCCGAAATTCTTCCGACTTTCGATCGAGAAAGAGTTTATCCAAGTGATATTCGTAAAATTATCAATTGGTATAACTTGTTGATTGAGACTGGTTGCAATGATTTCTCTCCGGAAGAGGAGGAAAAAGAAAGCACTGAAGCACCAGAAGTACAAAAAGAAGAAATTGCTGAGAAGGAAATTCCTGCTGTAGAAAAGCAGAAGATTATCAACGAGAAACAACGTAAGTCACGATCAGCAGCTCCACAAGCTCCAATATCACAACGTTCTTTCCAACGTGCGACTCGTAAAAATATGCCTTCAGGCAACCCTTAGAATTTTGATTATTGATGAGAATAATTTGTTCGTGTCCTACTTCGGTAGGGCACGTTTTTTTATTCTAATTCAACGACAGTTATTCCGGCACCGCCCAACTGAACATGTTCGTCGTGAAAACTTTTAATTCCATCGACGGAAGCTAGATATTCGCGAATTAATTGACGAAGAATGCCAGTGCCTGTTCCGTGAAGAATTCTTATTCGTGATGCGCCGACTTGGATTGCGTCGTCGATAAAATAGGTTACAGTCTGTAAAGCTTCATCTCCTCGCATTCCTCTAACGTCGATTTCCTGTTTGAAGTTTAACTTCTTTTCGTGCATTTCGTCAGCTGTTTGTTCACTGACAAAAGTGCTTTTTGCATCGGGCTTTTTTAGTAGAGTAGGATTGGCCTTTTCCAATTGCTCGGTTTTGACGGTGCTTTTAATCATTCCAAAAGCGACTGTCGCTTGTTTTCCACTTAATTCCATGACTTTTCCAACTGCGGTTTGTCCTTTAAGTCGGACAACATCGCCAATGGCTATTGGTTTTTCTGAAAAAGTTTTTTTCTCAACAGCTTCCTTGTTCTGATTTTTATTTTTCCGTTTATTTTCCTTGCGCTCTTTTCGTTCTTGCAATCGAGCCATTTGATGGGCAATCTTTTCGTTTTCTTCAGCCTTGCTCAGTATTTGATTTTTGAATTCTTCAAGAGCACGTCGTGCAAGCTTTGTTTGTTCTTTTTCTGCTTGTGATTCTTTTATTTCACGAATTGTATTTTCAATCATAGCATTTGCGCCGCTGAGAATGTTTTTCGCTTCATCTTTTGCTGCACGAATGATTTCTTTACGTTGGAAATCCATTTCCTGGAGGTTTGCTTCGTAACTCTGCGTTATCTCGGATAATTTTTTCTCTTGCTGATGAATTGTCTGACGTTTGTTTTCCCAGTAACGTTTGTCACGGACAATATCTTGGAGATATTTATCCATGTTGACATAATCGGAACCTACTTCAGCTGAAGCTTCTGAAATAACATCGTCTGGCAATCCGATTTTACGTGCGATTTCTATTGCAAAGGAACTGCCCGGATTTCCAATAGAAAGACGGAAAAGAGGTTGCATTTGTTGACGGTCATAAAGCATTGCTCCGTTAACAATCCCTTTCGTTTCTTCGGCAAAATGTTTGAGATTCTGATAATGTGTAGTGATGACTCCGAAAGCATGTTTATTGTTGAAACGAGCTAAAAGTGCTTTTGCAATTGCACCCCCAATTTGTGGTTCTGTTCCGCTGCCGAATTCATCAATTAGAAGTAAGGTCTTCTCATTGCAGTTTTTGAGAATATTCTTCATGTTTGTCAGATGAGAGCTGTAGGTGCTAAGATCGTTTTCGATACTTTGTTCGTCTCCAATGTCAATAAAGAGGTCATGAAAGATTCCAACATGAGAAGTATTATATAGCGGAACAAGCATTCCACATTGCAACATGTATTGTAACAAACCAACAGTTTCGAGACAAACTGATTTTCCTCCAGCATTCGGACCAGAGATAATGAGTATTCGCTTATCTTTATCAAGAGAAATATCTAAAGGAACTACCTCTTTTTGTTGTTTGCGAAGCGAAAGAAAAAGCAGCGGATGAATTGCATGAATCCAATCCATTTCCTGTGTGTCAGAAACTTTAGGATAAGTTGCATTGATATCTCTTGCAAAAATAGCTTTTGCTCTGATAAAATCAATTTCTGCCAGAAATTCGTACGATTCCAACATGTCGGGTGCAAGCGGTCTGATTAAGCTTGTAAAATCTGTCAGAATTCTCATTATTTCACGTCTTTCATCACTCTCCAGTTCTCTTATCCGATTGTTAGCTTCCACGACAACTTCTGGTTCGATAAACACGGTTTTTCCACTGGCCGATTCATCATGTACAATGCCTTTTATTTTTCGCTTGAAAGACGGAGCAACTGGAATCATGAGTCTTCCGTCGCGTATTGCAGGCGCTGCATCTTTATCTACTAAACCGTCGTTTTGTGCTGAACGGAGAATATTCATCAGACTACGGGAAATGCTGCTCATCGTAGAATATTTCTCTCTGCGGATATCTGCAAGCTTGGGAGAAGCGTTGTCGCGTATATGTCCGTTCTTGTCGAGGATAATCTCAATTTTGCTGATAATATTTGGAAAAGAGATGATATGCTCAGTCAAAGCATTGAGAGAGGGATAAAGAATCTCTTCATCGTTTTCTGGATGCAGGAATCTGAGAATGTCACTGATAGTTTGGAGAGAGCGACGAAGATCAAAAAGTTCCTGTTCGTCCAACCATGTTCCATCAGGACGAATTCTTTTTAGAGAAGTGCGAACATCAAAGAAATAACTTGCAGGAAATTCTCTGTTTCCTGCCATGATTTGGAGAAATTCGTCCGTTTGTTTAAGATTCAGTTGAACAATATCATACTCGCTGCTGAACGCCATAGCTTCAACGCGCTCTTTACCAAGCGAACTAATGCATTTCTCAGAGACGAGTTGACGGATCTTGTCGAAACCAGTCTTTTGTTCGAAATTCTTTGGGTAAATCACAGGTGATTAATAGACTTCAACAGTCAGCGACTTCTTAACAATCGGATGAATATTGAACTCCGGTTTTTCTTTATCGCGTCGGAGAATAAAAGTTACGATATTGTTACCTGTCGGATCGATGTATGGCGTATCTTGATAGAGATATGAGAATCCAGCCAGATTGACAGGATTTGCCATTGCATCTGCGACTTGAGTATATTTAAACTTGTCCCAATACATACAGCGAGGGAAACCATTTGAGTCGGAGAACTTAGTGGTTGTGTCGCGGTATTTCATTGAACCTGTTATGAATGCCTTGTAAGCGGCAGAGAATTCCTCGGCAGTATGATCCATTTTGCAACTATTGATTTTCTCAATGATATCACCTTTTACGATGCCTGCATGAGAAGCGGGAGAGTCAGAATCAACTGAAGCAATGATATTCATGTGATCTATATCGTAATTGAGGCCTGTATAATTGAAGTCTTTTGTCACGACGTGGAATTTCACGATACGAGGGTATTTCAAGTAAGGATATTGCATCAGCATCAAGGGAACGTGAATGCGTGCATATTCGTCAACACGATAAGAACTTTCGAGCAGTTCGTTTGCTTCACATTCCCAAAGAACGCGGCCCTTAACTCCTTTCTGGTCAATCATGCGTAAACCGAACTGAAGTAAAAATGGAGCTTCTGTTTCTGCTTGCATGGAGAAAAGGAATGGAAATGATAAAACTTTCTGTTTGTCTGTATCGTAGCGATAGATATAGTTTTTTTCTTCATTTGGAACCTTAGCTGTAGGACTGTAATTAGGATTCTTGTCGAAGAAGTAGAATGTCTGAATTATGAAATCAGGATTTTCAGAATTAATTTTCAATCCCTTATCAAGTAATGCTTTTTCAATATAACCGTTGATTGTTGTTTCAAGCTTACTGTTATTTGGATCGATTGCTGCAAAAGCGAATGTCTTATAATGTGCAAAGTTTACGGCGTCAGTTGTAGACGAAGTCTTGAACGGACAGGTAAATGTGCGGTCACAATTTGTTTCGAGGCTATACATATAAAATGCCGTTGCCAATTGTTCTTCTGTGAGTGCGGCTATCGTTTTACAGTCTTTCTTGACCATTACTTGACGAGACGGATTTTTCAGATTGCTTATAGTAAGTATAATTGCATCGCGGTCATTTGGATTAATCAGCCCTTCAATATCTTTTGGTGCAATTTCAGACGTATTCACATCGTCAATCGACATTATTATATCGCCAGGCTTAAGTCCAACTTTTTCTGCAGGAGAGAATGGAGTTATGCTTGTAATGATTGGTCTTTCCATTCCCCAGTTGATACTTCTGCTGGTTTCATATGTAAATCCAAGACGGCAGATCATATTACTCTGTGCCGACAGGCCGGAAAAGAATGCTACAGAAAGTAGAATTGATAAAATCAATCGTTTCATATCAATTTGTATTAGCTTATTATTTATTGCAAATGTAAATAAAATCTCCGAACATTGTATATTTGTGAGTGATTTAATCCTACATCAAATGAAAAGATTCCTTTTGTTAATTATTATATTCATGTCACCGGCGGTTTTTGGTCAGCAGGTTTTGTCTGGTGATTCTTTATCTAAAATTAAGAAATTCAAACCAATGATATATTCATCAAAGAATCCGCTTTTTCTGAATACGACACCAAAAAACCAATTTTTATCTGCATTGATGAACAACAGCATTTTACAGGAGGCTGATATTGCACTGCTTCTGCCAACAGATTCTTTACAGAAAGACAGTATGAATGCTTGTCTTCAAATTGCTTCACTATTGGCTGATTCTCTTGGCTTTGATTTTAATTTTCTTCCGTCACAAATACTCAGTGACAGTTGTGAGGTAAAAGGTGGTTCAATCAATATGGGAAAAAACACTTATCGTGTATTGATTATTCCTGACCGACTTGCCTTGTCATTACATGAACTAGCTAAAATCCGTGTTTTTTGGAAAGATGGAGGCCACATTATTTTTACTTCAAGAGTGCCGGAAAAGTCGATCAATCCTCAAGACGATGAGATTTGGCAGCAAGACATGAGTATGATGATGATGAACAAACAAAATTTGCTAGGAGGGACAATCGATGTTATCGATGAACCGAATCCAGTTAATTTGCGTGATGCACTTTTAGCATATCCTTATGTTTATGATGTCGAAATCCCTGAAAAGAGCGGACTGAATTATATCCATAAAATAGTTGAAGGAAAACATATTTATTATTTTGCCAATTTGAGCGATAAGTCGTTTAAAGGTTTTGTTAGGCTTCGGGGTTTTCACGTTTTGATAGCAATAGAGCCAACGACAGGCAAAAAAAGTGAGGTGATCGTTTCTCAGAAAATGTTTTCTGGAAAGAAAACGACCACCATCACATTATTTCTCAAGCCAAAAGCCTCAGTTTTACTAGTCAATTGATCGCTTAGATGCGGTCGAGCACCGTTTCAATCAGTCCGTTCATTGAACCTTTGTAGTTCGTATTCATATCTTTAGCTACACGGCCTGCAATGATGCAACAAACAGTCATTGCGCGATGTCCCATCAATCCTGCAATTCCTGCTAAAGCAGAACTTTCCATTTCGAAATTAGTGATTACATGACCCTCAAAGTCGAATGCTTCAATTTTTGCGTTCAGTTGAGGATCGGCCAATGGAAGCCGAAGTTCTCGTCCTTGAGGAGCGTAGAATCCATTAGCAGCAATGGTAGTTCCTCGGAGTATATCATCTTTAGTGATTTGTTCAATCAATGATTTATCAGCCGAAACTACGTAAGGAATCAATCCAGGAATCTTCCAATCCAGTTGTTTTAGCAGCGCTTGTTCAAAGCTGATATCACGTACGCGTTCAGTTTTGTCGTAAAACCAAAGAACGCCGTCGAAACCGATTGATTTTTCAGCTGCAACATATGTCCCAATAGGAGTAAAAGGTTGCAAACCGCCGGATGTACCGACACGGACAATCGATAATTGTCTGAAAGTTTGGCGAACAGTACGAGCTTCAAAGTCGATGTTTGCAAGCGCATCCAACTCGCTCATGACAATCTCAATGTTGTCTCCGCCGATACCGTGTGAGAGAGTTGTGATTCGTTTTCCTTTATAAGTTCCGGTAATAGTATGGAACTCTCGGCTTGATACTTCGCATTCGCGGCTGTCGAAATAGTCTGCAACGGTGCTGACTCGATCAGGATCGCCTACCATCAGAATCTTGTCCGACAAATTCTCGGGCTTCAGATGCAAGTGAAATGCACTGCCATCAGCATTGATAGGAAGCTCGGAAGGAAGAATCTTTTTTGTCATTCTTATTTAGTTTCTTTTGTTTGTCCTGAAACCGGTTTTGAAATTGCATCGCGCATATTTGTGTCGGCTTCAATATTTTTCATTTTATAATAATCCATGATACCAAGATTGCCGCTTCTGAATGCATCAGCCATTGCAAGAGGTACTTCTGCTTCAGCTTCGATAACTTTTGCACGTGCTTCCTGCGCCTTGGCTTTCATTTCCTGCTCGACTGCGACAGCCATTGCACGACGTTCCTCGGCTTTAGCTTGAGCAATGTTTTTGTCAGCTTGAGCTTGGTCCATCTGAAGAAAGGCACCGATGTTTTTGCCGATATCGATATCTGCGATGTCGATAGAGAGAATCTCGAAAGCTGTTCCGGCGTCAAGACCTTTGCGGAGAACCAGTTTGGAAATTGAGTCTGGATTTTCTAGCACAGTTTTATGGTTTTCTGACGAACCGATAGAAGAGACAATTCCTTCGCCGACGCGAGCCAAAACGGTTTCTTCACCTGCGCCTCCGACCAACTGTTTGATATTGGCACGAACGGTGACACGAGCTTTACTGATGAGCTGAATTCCATCTTTAGCTACAGCAGTTACAGGAGGAGTATCAATAACCTTTGGATTTACTGACATTTGTACAGCTTCGAATACATCACGGCCGGCAAGGTCTATCGCAGTTGCCATTTGGAACGACAAATCGATGTTGGCTTTTGATGCGGAAACAAGAGCGTGAACAACCTTCTCAACATGTCCTCCCGCAAGATAGTGAGCTTCAAGTTCGTCGCGTGTCAAAGTTTTCAGTCCTGCTTTGTGGGCTTCAATCATTGCCTGTGTAATAACATAAGGCGGAACTTTTCTGATGCGCATCAAAAAAAGCTGAATCAGCGAAATGTTGACACCAGATACTTTTGCCGAAATCCATAATAGGAACGGTACGTAATAGAAGAAAATGATTAGCAGCAGAACTGCTGCGGCTAATAGAACTAAAGGAATGAGGGAAACTTCCATAATTGTTGATATTTAGGATTGAATAATGTTTTTCTTTTTAACTATGACGTTGTAACCTTCTATTTTAACAACTTCGACAGATGTTTGTTCGTCAATGAATTCGTCTTGTGATTTTGCTTCGACAGTCGTATTTCCGAAACGCGCTTTGCCAATAGGAGCGAGGCGGGAAACCGTGATGCCTTCGTCGCCTGGTTTGATTCCTAGTTCGCGTGTCGATTGCAGTTTAGAATCAATATCCGTTTTCAATGCCACTCGGTTGAATGATTTCGAACGGAGCATCCATAAAAAAACTATTCCGAACAGAATTAACGACGCAGCTAAAGTAATGTTGCCAGTTGTTATTGATGTTTTGTAGGCGTAGAACAATCCGCCTGCAGCAAAGACAAATCCTCCGATTCCTGCAAGTGTGATTCCTGGAAGCAGGAAAATCTCTGCAAGCACGAGGACAATAGCCACGAGCATCAGAATTGTAATGATAGTGATGTTGAACAGCATAATATTATTTCTTTAGAAGAAGATTTTCAGCATTCCTAGCCTGTTTCTCCATGGCATCGGGTTGAGGCAACAACTCATCTAGTTCTTTTTCAGCTTGAAGAATCGTTGGCTTTAGTTCGTTGCGTTTTGAAGAGACAGACGAATAAGTGTCGCGCAGTTTGTCTAGTTTAGCTTGTTGCTCTTTGATTTGTTTACGCAAAGCAATCACCTTCTCATAACTATTTCGGGCATCTGTACTCTTGAAATCCGCAAGTTTATAATAAGAGACTTTGTCATTGACTACGAAAACAAAATCACGCTTTGGCTGTTTCTTCCCGATGGTGATTTCTTTGTGTGCCAACTCAATGAGATTTGCGTAATTGGCATCTTGTGCCCATGAATCGTGAATTGAGAAAACTGCGGCTCTTTTGCGTTTCAATTCAGGATTGTCACTTATGATGCGTTCATTTTTTGTGTTCGGAATGAAAAGATAAACGCATACTTTTCCTTCTGGTTGGAAACGGTCTGAGACGAACCATCCTAAATTTTTCACTTCGTCATAAACAACCATATAATCGTTGTAAGGCGAATTGAAAGGCATTCCCAATTGTTCTGGAGCCAGATAACTGTTGCTGTTGATATTGTAACGAGTTACATATAAGTCGTAACCACCGATGGTTCCTTCACGTTTCGAAGCAAAATAGATGGTTGCACCGTCTGGCAGAACAAAGGGAAAATTGTCATCAACCGAACTGTTAACAGTTTCCGATAATTCTTTTTTGTCACCCCATTTGTCGAGCAGACGTGATTGAGTGTAAAGACAATACTGTTTGTCTTCAGTCTCTTGTCCATAGTATACCTTATTGCCTTTTTGGTTCATGTAGACTGTTGAGCCATTTGCAAGTGTCGTTTCGAAAAAGTCATTGTAAGTATAAAGAGTTCCACATTCTTCACTCAGAGTGTAAGCTGTGAGGAATTTGTTTTTGTCTGTTATTATGCTGTCGATAATCTGCACGTTTTCCACTTTGTCCACCATTCGAGCCGCATTCTTGATTTGTTCAAGGCGCTTCTCAAACACTTGGGTATCTTGTTTCTTTTTGGTCATTGCTTCGATGTAATCTTCAAGATTCGTAGCTGCTTCTTCAAATCTGTATTGTTTGAAGTAGACCTCGGATAGATATTTGAGCGCATCTGGAGCATTCCTTGAAGCTGCTACTTTGAGATACTTCTCCGCTTCATTGACATTTCCGGTTTCGTAGCAACAGATACCATACCATTGATTGTACGACGAATTATTTGGAGACTGTTTCACCAACTTTTCGAAAGCTGGCATACATTCTGCATACTTGCCTTCATTATAGAGCCTTTTTGCCTGATCGAGACTTTGAGCGCCAATGTTAATACACGTGGCAGCAAATGCCATTACACAGACAATTTTAGCTGATATCGTTTTCATTTCTGAATATTAATCTTTTTGCACTCCAAAGGTATGAATATTTTTCGCGATTCAAAACAATAGGATAGAGAAATATATAATTTTGCACCCGAAAATTTAAAAGGCTTATGAAAGGCGTTTATACTATCTTGCTTCTGATTGTTTCCAACATATTTATGACCTTCGCTTGGTATGGCCATTTGAAACTGCGTGAACAGTTTTCCTGGTTTAATAATTTGCCGCTTATCGGTGTTGTTGTTTTCAGTTGGTCAATCGCATTCCTCGAATATTGTTTCCAAGTTCCGGCCAACCGCATCGGTTTTCAAGACAATGGTGGTCCGTTCAGTCTCATTCAACTGAAAGTGATACAAGAGGTTATTACACTCATTGTTTTCGTCGGTTTTACAACTTTTATTTTTCGCGGTCAGCCGGTTCGTTGGAATCACTTTGTGTCGTTTCTCTTTCTCATCGGAGCGGTTTATTTTGCTTTCAGAAGCTGATTTCTCAATCTCCTTCTTCAAGTGAGAAAATCTCTTCGACAGATTTTTTGAAGAATTGTGCAATCTTTAATGCTAATACAGTCGATGGCACGAATTTCCCGGCCTCAATAGCATTGATCGTCTGCCTGCTGACACAAACCGCATCGGCTAATTGCTGTTGGGTTGTCTTCAATTCAGCGCGTTCGACTCTAATCCTGTTTTTCATCTTTCATCGACCTCTTGAATAGCCACAACATAATCTCATAGATGAATAAGAACAGAATGGGTAATGTAACCATACTATACATCATTACTGTGAGAAAACTTATTCCGTTGATAAAGATTGTTGCTAATACGATGAGTATAACATAACAGTAGAGGCTTAGCAACAACGAATTGAGTCTAATTGTTCCTATCATTTCATCTTCAATTTGTTCTCGAGAGCATGTGACAAATAAAGCGCCTACAATACTTCCGATTATCTTGAAGTCATTGTATATGACTTCAAGATAATTGCTTGCGAACATTCCTGAACCTACCTTTTTTTGAGATATCCAGGTGGTTTTTAACCAGTCATTGAGTGTGTCAGTGCTGATTGAAATTGCAAGAACTAATACGATAAGAAATATCCACCAGCCAACTTTCTTGAAGTTGTGCGGGAACAGAAGCAGTTTTTGTACCATAGTTTTTAATTCATTTAATTAGTAAAACATGTTCTTCGACAAATTAGCGCGCATCTATTTGTCTAAATAATAACGCTACAAATGTAAAGTTTATTTTACATATTATCAAGTAAACGCGACAAAAATTTTTTCTATATAGATATTATATGAATTATACTTACTTTTGAGCGTCGATATGAAACTGTTCGACTTTTTGAAAAGGCATACATTATAATATAATTATACAGAAATGAAAAGGAAACTATTTCTTCCGGCATTGATGCTCGGTATTTTATGCAGTATTTTTATGACAAAGGCACAGGACGACAGTAAGTATATAGCAAATCTTCTTCCTGCAGGAACTGTTGCCCCAGCATTCAAGTTGACAACACCTGATGGAAAGTACGTTGCTTTAGCTGACTATAAAGGCAAATATGTAGTACTTGATTTTTTCGCTTCTTGGTGTCCCGATTGCCGAAAGGAGATGCCTGAGGTTATTAATATCTACAATACTTATAAAGATAAAAATGTGGTTGTTATCGGCATTTCATTCGATACAGACAGAGCAAAATGGACCGATTACATTACTCAAGCCGGGTTGAAATATCCGCAAGTCAGCGAACTGAAGAAATGGAAAGAAACAGAAATCAATACGCTTTACAAGATTCAATGGATTCCGACGCTATATCTGATTGGAAAAGACGGAAAGGTCCTTTATACGTCTATTCATGCCGCTCAAATCAATGAAAAGCTGAAGACGCAGATAAAATAGTTTCTTTGGATTTTTTATTTTCGAACAGGTGTAATACTGTTTTTCTCAAATTTTTCCACAATATCTTTCAACAGTTCAGTGATATGAAGGTGTTGTGGGCATGTTTTTTCACACTGCTTACATTCTATGCAGTCGCTCGCTTTGCCATGAGTGAGCGAAATGTTGCTGTAATAAACCATCTGACTTGAAAAACTTCCCGTCGTTCGCATAATGCTGTTGTATAAAGAGAAGTATTGTGGAATTGCAATTTTTTTCGGGCAACCATGTGTGCAGTATGAACAAGCAGTGCAAGGAATTGCAATGCTTGATTCGATAATCGTGCGAGCCTTGTCGATGATTTTTGTTTCTTCATCACTCAATAGTTTGAAATCGGTAAAAGTCGAAGTGTTATCGTCTACTTGCTCCATAGAATTCATTCCCGACAACACGCGGATGACACCTTTTTGACTAGCTGCAAATCTTAAAGCCCAACTTGCGGCTGATACATTCGGATTGTATTCTTTGAACAGTTTCAGTGCTTCGTCAGGAAGGTTCACAAGTGAGCCTCCCTTGCAAGGTTCCATCACAACGACAGGCTTTTGGTATTTGCTGGCGATTTCCAGGCAGCGTTTCGACTGCACGTTCGGCTGAAACCAATCAATATAGTTTATTTGCAATTGGACAAAATCCAAATATTGTCCATATTTCGATAGTATTTCCTCAAGCAATTCAGGCATGTCGTGGAATGACATGCCAACGTTTTTAATTTTACCTGCTTCTTTTTGTTTGTGAACAAATTCAAAAGCACTGTATTTGATACATTTCGAATAAACATTCGTACCCATATTGTGTAGAAGATAACAGTCAAAATATTCAACTCCACAGTTGTAAAGTTGCTCTTCAAAGATTGTTATTAAATCTTCTGCGTTATGAAAATCGCGAAGCGGAAGTTTTGTTGCTAGTTCAAATTCGTTACGATCATATCGTTCGACCAATGCTTTTCTTACAGCCTCTTCTGCATGATAGCTGTGATATGTATATGCTGTATCGAAATAAGTGAAACCTTTCGACAAGTAAACATCAAACAACTTTTCAATCAGCGGATAATTAAACGATGTCTGATCTTCAGAATTGAGCAAAGGAAGTCTCATACAACCGTAACCTAGTTTTTCTTCATTCATGATTCTGTGAGTTTAAAGTATCTTTATTCATGTTGCAAAGTAACGATTGAATGATGGACATTCTTGTATATAACTTACTGATTGTTGTATACAAATTACGGATTTTCAATTGATAGCATCGAATGATCAAAACTGTTTGTTTTATTTCTTCTTGTACTTATAGATTGCCGAGCCTGGTTTGTCGTTAATCATAACTTGCAGACCGTCTTCCATCAATCCTTTACCAGAGATTACAATAGATTGTCGACTGTCGAAATCGATGACTTCATATTGCGCTTTCTCTTCCAAGCCTCTCAAATGAAAGGTAATGGATTCTTCTTTGCAACTGTCTCTTCTGAAAGCTTGAACAAAGCCCATTCCTGTTTCAGGACGATTGAATTGCCAACCAATCCAATGTTCTGCATCGATGCTGTAAGGAGTCATAGGATAATAATCGCCGAACAGCATCTCTTGATTGATCTCGCTGCATTCTGAATATGCTTGTTTTTGGGCCGCAGTGTTTTCCTGAGTCAAACCGCCCATTCCGAACCCCGGAAGATAGAAACTGCGCATCGAATATTTGTCGTAGTAATAAACACCTGTTCCTTGGAATGGAAACCAAGATGAAAGGCCATAAGTATGGCCTTGATTCCCTCTGACAACATTTTTCATGTAAGGCCATTGAAAATCGCTGCGCAGCAAAGGAACAGCACGTTTCATCGTTTCCAAGTCGTTGCGTCGTCCACCCGAAGCACATGCGTCGATGTGCAGTTTGGGATTAAGTTGCTTTAATGCATCCCAATGGGCAAGATGACCTTGAACATACATGTTTTCAGTAATACCAATACGATCACTCGCTTCATCGTCTTTTTGCCAACTGCAGTTCATGTCTTCTCGGTACCAATCAAGACCTTGTGTTTTGATAAATCTATCGATATGATTTGTGAGCCATTCGCGCGCCTCTTCAATTCCTTCGTTTAAACTTGAGCCTTGACAACCTGATGGAAGCAACCAATCTATATGATTCTTTGCCAACGGAGAATTCATATCACCGACGTGTTCAGGCTCAAACCAAACTAAAAACTGCATTCCATGCCTGTGAACCCAATCGGAGAAGACTTTGAATCCGTGTGGATATTGAAGCGTATCGATTTCCCATATTCCGGTGTTCATCCAACTATCGTTGCCTTCATAATGTCCGTTGTTATGCGGATACCAACCAGCGTCGCGCCAGCAGATGTCAGGTTTGATTCCGGCATCCAAGAAAGATTGAACATATGATGTATCTTTTTCATTAGGTGAAACTTGTATCTGAAGAATCGGTTGTTGTGGCTGACCTGCGAACGAAGGAATAATATGAGCGATATAATAACGGCGCCACAGGTTTTGTGCGTCGGCAATATCTTTATTTTTCCAGAAAAGCATGGAAATATGTGGAGTGCGAATCTCTTCTCCGGGTTTGAGATAGCAGTTGGTATTTCTTAATCCCGCTTTGACCGTCAGTTTGTCTATTGCATCTCGAGTGAAGGAACTTGCCCAACGTCCTGGCCAGCCAATGGCGATGATTATTCCTTTGTCTTTCATTTGAAGATTGTAATAAGGCCAGCCTTTCGGTCCGTCAGACGACCTGTTATTTCCCTTTGGAGAAAAATCCATGAATTTATTTGGAGTCAAAGTCTCGTTGAAAGGTTCATAGCTGTCTTCGGTGCAGTAATCGCCTTTGTTGCCGTGCAGAATGAATTCGTAATCTTTATCACGTTCAAAAGTTGTGTTCAGGCCTTGTATATCACTTAAGATAGGAGTGTTCTTTCCTCCCATATTTTTGAAATATACTGTCCATTCGATAACCGGATAATCGGAGAATTCCGTAACAATGCATTTTATCGATAACTCAGTGACTGGGTCAATCCACGAAATCTGATATTCAGTGCGTTCATTGTCGATGATGTGCATTTCAGCTTTTCTATTCCATGACTTAAGAATTTCTGCAGAAGGTTTTCCGTCGTATACAAAAGAGAAAGGCAGAATTGCGTCGTTATTTTGCAAATGGCTTTGTAGCCATTGTGCTTTAGCTTTCATTTCTGCTTTTGTCACGAACTTCGTTTGTTGGGCATCGACATGCGAAGAGTAGAGCACAAGAATACTACAAATGGTAAAAATAAAAGATAGTGTATTTTTCATGGAATGTTGTTTATGTTCCTTTCAGTATATTTTTTTGACATTCATCGTCGATGAATTGCAGAATTTCTTCTGAGTTATTAGGAGAAAACCAGTGTATTTCTGGGTCGCGACGAAACCAGGTCATTTGTTTCCGTGCGTAAACGCGAGTGTTGCGTTTGATTTTCTCAACTGCTTCGTCGAGTGTCATTTCACCATCGAAATAACGGAACAGTTCTTTGTATCCGACTGTGTTGAGAGAGTTGAGATGGCGCATTGGATAAACATGTCGAGCTTCTTCAAGAAGTCCAGCTGCCATCATTTCATCAGTTCGTCGGTTAATTCGCTCGCACAATTCTTCACGCTCACGTCGCAACCCAATTTTAAGTATGTTGAAAGGTCTGTGTTTGCGAGTTCCACTTCTGAAAGATGAGTAAGGTCGACCTGTCATTCGGCAGATTTCTACTGCGTGAATGACACGTTTATAATTCTGCCTGTCGACTTCTTCATAATGAAACGGGTCGCATTTCTGCAATTCGTCCAAGATGGGAGCAAGGCCTTCCGTTTCATATTCTTTCCACAAGCTGTTGCGGATTTCCTGAGTGACTGTTGGAATATCGTCGATTCCGTTTGTCACAGCGTCTATGTACATCATAGAGCCGCCGCACATGACGATTGATTGATGTGTTTTAAAAAGGTTGCCGAGCAAATAAATGGCGTCTTCTTCATATTGGCTTGCGCTGTAATAATCGGTAAGAGAAAGTGTTGCTATAAAGTAATGGCGCACTCGTTTCTGTTGCTCCTCCGTTGGTGCAGCTGTACCAATCGGAAGGTCTTTATACAACTGACGGGAATCGGAAGAAATGATAGGAGAACCGAGGTGTTCAGCCACCTGCAAGCTCAATTCAGTCTTTCCAATTCCCGTCGGTCCTAATAGGATAACGAGTGTGTTCATTTTTCTTAGTAAGAATCGTCGTAAGGATTTGTCAGTGGTCCTTCATCGAGCCCGCTGAAACCATCCTTGTCAAGCTCATCTTCATTGTAATCGCTGTCGCCGTAGAAATCTTCTCCAAGCTCATCGCCGTTGTTCTTTTTGGCATCAAAGTCCTCAAGTGGAATAGTTTGTTTAGGTGGAAGACCGATAGATTTGCTGCAAACTGGAGCTTCAATATCTTTTCCTGGTACGATTTCGCGAAGTTCAATGAAAAATGAACGTTCAGTCAGATAATCGAAAACGAAAAGGAGTTTTTGTTTTTCATCTTCCAGCATGTCGCTCAGCTTAGTTTCAGCCATGGTATAATTATCGACATCTGAAGAAGTGTCCATTTCGACAAGCGTGATTTCTGTTTCCTTACTCCAATCGTCGTCACATAGGAAGAAAGAACACATCTGATCTTTCGTATAACCGACTGAATCCATGATTGCATCGTGCAAATCGAGGAATGTCGATTCAGAATCAATTTTTATTTCACGTTTGAAGTCATCAACTTCATCGGATAGAATAAGAAATCTAAATACCATAATCTTTATTCTTATTATTATTGATTCCCCAAAGATAGTAAAAAATCATACTACACAAAAAAGAAAAATAAATTATTCATCAATTGAACCTCTGACAATACCTCTTTCAGAAGATTTAATGAAATTGAGAATAAGATTGCGCTCCTCGCAAGGTTCATATTCGGTTTCGATGGCCTTGATTGCATCGGAATTGTTGAGTCCGCGAGTATATAGTGTACGATAAATATCTTGTATAAGATAAACCTGCTGGTTGGTAAAACCGCGTCGACGCAGGCCAACGATGTTTATGCCGCAGTAAACAATTGGTTCGCGACCGATAAGTGTATAAGGAGGAATGTCTTTGCCGACGCGCGAACCGCCTTGAATCATCACATGTTTTGAGATACGTGTGAATTGGTGGACAAGTGTGCCTCCGCTGACAATTGCAAAGTCGTCGATTTGAACTTCACCAGCAATTTGCGAAGCATTGCCAATAATTACATGGTTTTTGAGCTGACAGTCGTGAGCGACATGTGAATAAGCCATTATCAGACAGTCGTTGCCAACAATTGTATGGCCTTTCGAGGCAGTGCCGCGATTGATGGTTACACATTCTCGGATTGTTGTGCGGTCGCCAATCTCTGCCGTCGTAATCTCACCTGCGAATTTCAGATCTTGAGGAATGGCTGAAATGACAGCTCCTGGAAAAATCTTGCAATCGTTGCCGATACGAGCACCGTTGAGAATTGTTGTGTGAGGAAAGATATGGCAATTATTGCCAATGATAACATCGTCAGATATGACAGAAAAGGGATCAATTACCGTTCCTTCTCCGACTTGTGCTTTAGGGCTAACTACTGCTAATGGTGAAATATCCATGTTCTTACGATTTATTTGTTTTTAACAATCTGAGCCATGAATGTGGCTTCGCTGGCGAGTTTGTCGCCGACGAAAGTGTAACCTTTCATTGTTGCTATACCGCGGCGGATAGGCGAAATCATTTCGATACGCATGATTAAGGTATCGCCTGGGACAACTTTCTGGCGGAATTTCACTTCATCTATTTTCATAAAATAGGTGGAATAACGTTCAGGTTCATCAACTGAGTTGAGGACTAACAATCCTCCAGTCTGAGCCATAGCTTCAATTTGAAGAACGCCTGGCATGACTGGTTCTTGTGGAAAATGTCCTTGAAAGAAAGGTTCGTTGCTTGTAATATTTTTGATACCGACAATGTAATTGCCGCCAATCTCGATAATTTTATCAACAAGCTGCATCGGATATCTATGAGGCAGAAGAGTGCGAATGCGAAGAATATCCATTACCGGCGTTCCATTCGGGTCGTATGACGGAGCTTGTACTTCGTTGATGCGAATGTCGTGACGAATGGTGCGAGCCAATTGATTGTTTATTTTATGCCCAGGACGAGAAGCTATGATTCGTCCACGGATTGGGCGGCCGATTAGTGCCAGATCGCCGAGTAAATCCAGCAGTTTGTGCCGGGCAGGTTCGTTGTCAAAAACCAGAGGTTTGTTGTTGATATAACCAAGTTCGGTAACATCCTTATGTGGAATATTAAGCTCGTCGGCAAGACGATCAAGAATATCTTGCGAAACTTTTTGGTCATAAATGACAATAGCATTATCCAAATCACCGCCTTTAATGAGATTGTGCTGAAGGAGCATTTCTATCTCGCGTACAAAAACGAAAGTGCGCGAGGCAGCTATTTCTGTAGAAAATTCGCTCAAGTCATTGAGAGTGGCATATTGATTGTTCAAAACTGGAGACGGAAAAGAAATCATTGCGTTGACGCAGAATTTTTCGTCTGGAAGAATCATTAGTGATGCACCTGTTTCTTCGTCTTTAACTTCCAATTTATGTTTGATGATGTAGTAATCTTTCGGCGCATTTTGTTCGACAACGCCAACTTTCAAAATAGCTTCGGAGTAATACTTTGCGCTTCCGTCGAGAATAGGAAATTCAGGGGCATTCACTTCAATAAGGCAGTTGTCTACACCATTTCCGTATAGCGCAGCCATCGCGTGTTCGATAGTTCCGACTGCAAAATTATTCATAGAAAGGACGGTTCCTCGTTCTGTGTTGGTTACATGATCGGCAACAGCATCAATAACGGGCGAGCCTTCAAGGTCTGTCCTTTTAATCTTATATCCGTGGTTTTCCGGAGCAGGATTAAAAGTGATTGCTATTTGGAGACCTGAATGCAATCCTTTTCCTTGAAGAGAAAAACTACCGCCTAACGTTTTCTGTTTATCCATATTATTTATTGTTTAATTCATTCTTAAGCTGGTCAACCTCTTTTTTCAATTGGTTTATTGTCTGGTTTAATTCTCCAATTTTGGAGAAGAGAATGCTTGAGCGCATCCATTGTCGCAATTCAATAGCTGGTGTACCTTGATAATTGCCGGTTTTGAGGCTTCCTGCGACACCACTTTGCGCGCCGAGATTGACTCTGTCTGCAAGGTGAATATGGCCTGCTAATCCGACTTGTCCGCCAAACATACAATGACTGCCAACCTTGGTAGAACCAGCAATGCCGACTTGCGCGGCAAAAACAGAATTTTCACCGATTTCCACATTGTGAGCGATTTGAATCAGATTATCAAGTTTGACGCCTTTATGAATGATTGTCGACTCCATAACTGCTCTATCGATGCAAGTGTTAGCTCCGATTTCCACATCGTCTTCTAAGATGACATTTCCAAGTTGTGGTATCTTCTTGTAGCTTTCACCTTCGGGTGCGAATCCGAATCCGTCACCGCCGATAACAACACCGGCATGTAGAGTGCATCGATTGTTAAGAACGCAGTCATGATAGATTGTTGCATGCGGATAGATAATACAACTGTTGCCTAATTTCACGCCGTCGCCGATATAGGCTTGCGGATAAATCAGACAATTGTCACCAATGTGAGTATTGTCGCCGATGTAGGCAAAAGCTCCGATATAACAATCTTTACCTATTGTTGCTGAAGATGAAATATATGCTGTCGAGTCGATTCCGCATTTTTTTGTTTTCATCTGTTCAACCATGTTCAGCAGAATAGCCAGAGAAGCATAAGCATTCTCAACACGAACTAATGTGGCAGTTACCGGTTCTGTGGGTTTGAATTCATTGTTGACCAAAACGAGACTTGCTTTGGTACCATAAATATAATGTTCGTATTTCGGATTTGCTAAAAAAGTTAGCGTACCAGGTTTTCCTTCTTCAATCTTTGAAAAGTTGCTGACCTTTACTTCTGGATTTCCATCAACGGTTCCTTTAAGAATGTCTGCAATTTGTTGGGCTGAAAACTCCATCTTTATATTTTTATAATTTATTTGTCATTATGCGTGACAAGGAATAATCCCTTTGTCACAAAGGTATTCCGCCATTTCATGTTGTACAGAGTGTGCGGCTTCGCGGGCAAATGTAGTAAATTCTTCTGATTTATCAGCATAAATGATGGCTCGTGATGAATTAATTAGTAAACCGCATTCTTTGTTCATTCCATACAAAGCAACTTCTTTAAGGCTTCCACCTTGTGCACCAATGCCAGGAACAAGTAAAAAATGGTTCGGAACGATTTTTCGTATATCTAGAAACAATTTTCCTTGGGTAGCTCCTACAACGTACATCATCTGTTCGTCATTTGCCCATTTCTGCGATGTGTGCAATACTTTTTCAAAAAGACGTTCGCCGTTTTTGTCTTCTGTCAGTTGGAAGTCGGAAGAGCCTTTGTTGGATGTGAGTGCTAAGAGAATAACCCAAGCTTCAGGATAGAGCAGGAAAGGCTTTACACTGTCTTCACCCATATAAGGAGCTACTGTCACGGCGTCAACTTTCAAATGATCGAAAAATGAGCGCGCGTACATTTCCGAAGTATTTCCAATGTCGCCGCGTTTTGCATCAGCTATGATGAATTCATCAGAATAATTGTCGCGAAGATATTTGACTGTTTTTTCAAAAGCCATCAACCCTTCAACTCCATTGCTTTCATAAAAAGCCATGTTTGGTTTGAAGGCAACGCAATAATCAGCTGTTGCATCGATAATTGCTTTATTGAATGCAAAAATCGGATCTTCCTCCTTGAGGAGATGTGGCGGGATTTTTTTGATATCCGTATCAAGGCCGACGCAGAGAAACGACTGCTTTTTGCGGATGTTTTCTATAAGTTGTTGTTTGTTCATGACATGTGATTGTTTAGATTTCCGATTCTTTCATACGTTCGGCGTTCTCAGCAACAATAAGGTGATCAATGCAATCTTGAATGTTTCCATCCATGAAAGCGGCCAAGTTATACATTGTATAATTAATGCGGTGGTCAGTTACACGTCCTTGAGGATAATTGTAGGTGCGGATTTTTGCTGAACGGTCGCCTGTCGAAACCATTGTTTTACGACGAGAAGCGATGTCGTCCAAGTATTTTTGATGTTCCTTGTCATAGATGAACGTACGCAGACGTGATAAAGCTCGTTCTTTGTTCTTCGGTTGGTCGCGGGTTTCTGTACATTCAATCAGAATTTCTTCGCTTACACCTGTATTCGGATTCTTCCACATATAACGAAGGCGAACACCTGATTCAACTTTGTTGACATTCTGTCCGCCTGCGCCACTGGAACGAAAAGTGTCCCATTTGATTTCGCCTTCATTAATCTCCACGTCGAATTCGTCAGCTTCTGGAAGTACAGCAACGGTTGCAGCCGATGTGTGCATTCTTCCTTGCGTTTCTGTAGCAGGAACGCGTTGAACGCGATGAACGCCGGATTCATACTTGAGCGTGCCATATACTTTATCACCGGTAACAGAGAAAACAACTTCTTTAAAACCACCGACAGAGCCTTCACTGGCACTAGATACAGCAACTTTCCATCCTTTCAGTTCGCAGTATTTCACATACATGCGGTAAAGGTCTCCAGCAAAAAGTGCTGCTTCGTCGCCACCTGTTCCACTTCGTATTTCCATGATGGCATTTCTGTCGTCTTCAGGGTCGGTAGGAACGAGAAGGAGTTTGATGTCTTCTTCAAGTTTCGGAACCAGAGAATTGCATGTGTCCAATTGCTCACGTGCCATTTCCTTCATTTCCGGATCTTGCTCATTTTCCAATATTTGTTTTGCTTCGCTTATACCGTTGAGCTGTTTGACATACTCATTGCGGGCATTGACTATTTTCTCTAAATCGCGATATTCTTTATTCAGCTTCACATAACGTTTCATGTCGCTGATAATCTCGGGGTCGGTTATCATTGTTCCGATCTCTTCAAAACGGCTCACAAGTCCGTCAAGTCTTTCCAATAAATTGCTTTCAGCCATGTGTGAGTGTTATTCTAATACTTAAACTGTCCCTTTTCACTTTCAATGATCAACTCATTTTTGTCCGCTTCTTCAACGTGTCCGACAATCTGGGCATCGATGTTGAAGCTCTTGGAAATGGCGATTACATCATCAGCCAGCTCCGGAGAAACATATATTTCCATACGATGTCCCATGTTGAACACTTTATACATTTCACTCCAATCGGTTCCGCTTTGTTCTTGGATGATGCGGAAGAGCGGTGGAATAGGGAAAAGGTTATCTTTAATTACACGTTTGTTGTTTACAAAATGCATAACTTTCGTCTGTGCGCCTCCTGAGCAATGAACCATGCCATGAATGTCGGCGCGATGTTTGTCGAGCAGCACTTTGATGACAGGTGCGTAAGTGCGCGTAGGTGAGAGAACCAATTCTCCGGCATTGATGCCAAGCTCTGCAATCTTATCTGTCAGTTTGAGCTGGCCTGAATAAATCAAATCATCAGGAACAGCAGCGTCAAAGCTTTCAGGATACTTCTTAGCGAGATATTTGGCGAAGACATCGTGACGAGCGCTTGTCAAGCCATTGCTGCCCATACCGCCGTTATACATCTTTTCATAAGTTGACTGTCCGAAAGAAGCCATTCCGACGATAACGTCTCCCCCGCAGATATTTTTGTTATCCACAACATCTGAACGGCGCATTCGGCAGGTGACCGTACTGTCGACTATAATTGTGCGGACCAAATCACCAACATCAGCCGTTTCGCCGCCGGTCGCATAACAACCGATTCCCAAATCCCGAAGCTCTGCAAGCAATTCGTCGGTTCCGTTGATGATGGCGGAAATCACTTCGCCCGGAATCAACAACTTGTTGCGTCCGATAGTCGAGGAAACGAGAATGTTGTCGATAGCTCCGACACAAAGCAGGTCGTCGATATTCATGATTAGCGCATCTTGTGCGATGCCTTTCCAGACATTCAAATCACCTGTTTCTTTCCAGTAAATATATGCGAGAGAAGATTTGGTGCCTGCACCATCGGCATGCATAATGTTACACCATTGCGGATCGCTTCCGAGAATATCAGGAATAATTTTACAAAATGCATTCGGGAATATTCCTTTGTCAATATTCTTGATTGCATTGTGCACATCTTCTTTCGAAGCGGAAACCCCGCGGAGGTTATAACGTTGGTCGCTCATTGTTTTCGTGTCTTTATGTTGCAAAGATAATGCAAACCGAGAGCAAAACAATGAATTTATTCATTTTTTGCCAAGGTGAAGCTTATCTTCGTCTTTTGTAACAAAGATAATGCTTTTATCGGAGTTTTAATACATCTCCTTCAGTAGGAATGTAATCGTAATCCTTTTTATTCATCTTATACAGATTCTTCATTCTGATGCCGTACATCTGAGAGATACTATGCATTGATTCTCCTACTTGAACGGTATGGTTGAAGTTCGGAATGTCTGCTTTCTTCTTTTTCTTCTGCAACCAAATGATATCACCTCTTTGCAACGGATAATCTTCAGGAATCTCATTGTATTTACAGAGGTCTTTCGTCTTGAAGCCAAGGCTCTGTGCAATGACATCAATATTGTCAATGCCGTTTGCATAGACATAAAGCATATCATATGTACGGTAGATTGTGTATCGCATGATTGAAGCTTGTTCCTGTTCGATTTTCTTTGCATGATGTTTCAACTTTGCATTTGCAGAAGCGTCGAATTGGTAAAGTTCATAATCTTCAATCACCTTAATAAGTTTGTTGGCATAAGCTTTATCGGTAGCATAGCCGCATTGCTGAAGTCCTTTGGCCCAACCAACGTAGTCATTTTTTCTCAATTGGAAAAGTGAAGCATAGCGTTTGCGGTCGGCCAGAAAGTGAGAATGGTCTTCGTAAGAATCTTCCACTCGGTCATATTTCCGGAAACATTCACCAATGGCGTCGTCGTCGTGATAAACTCTTTCGCCTTTCCAGTCAGCATGGCATTTGATACCGAAATGATTGTTAGATTCACGGGCCAACTTACTCAATCCTGCGCCGGATTCAAGCAGTCCTTGTGCTAAAGTGATGCTTGAAGGAATTCCGAATCTTTTTTGATGGTCGCGTGCCAGATCGCTGTATTTGCTGATGTATCTTTCATAACTCGGGAGTCTCCGTTCTGCACTGGAAACCGCAAAGGTTGTTGCAAGTAGCAAGGATATGATGGAAAAAATAAGTCGTTTCATGAAAAGCTTGTGTAAATTTTCGTTGCAAAGGTAATTATTTGTAGCTTTGTGACAAATTATTATTCTTATGAAAGAGATAAAACTTGAAACAAAACTTATCGCTTATTCGGCAAAAGATTTGCCGGACGAAGATTTACCATTGATGAATGCCGCTATTGATGCGACTAAACATTCATATGCTCCTTATTCACGTTTTCATGTTGGAGCAGCAGCTTTGCTGGCAAACGGGAAGATTGTCACCGGCAGTAATCAGGAGAATGCAGCTTATCCTTCAGGCCTTTGTGCTGAACGAGTTACCTTGTTTCAAGCCGGCCATCTTTATCCGGATGTTGCTGTCGTCGCTTTGGCTATTGCTGCCGAAACCAACGGCTCGCAAGTTGCCAGCATTTCACCCTGCGGCGGTTGTCGGCAGGTTTTGCTCGAGACAGAAGCTCGTGCCGGTCATCCTGTTCGTGTTCTGCTTTGCGGTAAAGATCAGGTCTTGATTGCTCCAAGTGCAGCATCGCTTCTGCCTGTCAGCTTTGATGGGAAAGATTTGCCGAAGTAATCAGTAGAAAATAACTTTATTAATTCGGCGAATCAAAGCCGATTATAATTACTTTTGAGGATTAATTAAATATATAAATATGTTTTCTAAAGAGACTTACATGGCTCGTAGAGCCGAACTCAAAAAGGCTGTTGGCAGCGGCCTTCTCCTTTTTCTTGGAAATGAAGAATCAGGAATGAATTATGCCGACAATACTTATGACTTCCGTCAGGATTCGACCTTCCTTTATTATTTCGGTCTTCCTTACGCAGGTCTTTCTGCTGTCATCGATATCGATAACAATCGTGACATCATCTTTGGCGATGAATTGACAATCGATGATATTGTTTGGATGGGAACTCAGCCAACGCTGCATGAGAAAAGTGAAGCTGCTGGCATTAAAGAAGTACTTCCTGCGGCAGATATCATTTCTTACCTGAAAAAAACGCTTGCAAGCAAACAGACCATCCATTATCTGCCTACTTATCGTCCTGAACATCAGGTAAAGCTTTTTAAATGGCTTAATATTCTGCCAGGAACGGAAAACCCTTCTCTGCCTTTTATCATGGGCGTTGTAAATATGCGAAATCATAAGACGGCGGAAGAGATGGTTGAGATGGACAAAGCTGCCAATGTAACGGCAGACATGCATATTGCTGCTATGAAGATGGTTCGTCCGGGCATTCGTGAATCGGATATTTCTGCAGTTGTCGCTCAGACCGCTTTTGCTAATAATTATCCGCTCTCATTCCCGATTATCGCGACTGTCAATGGTCAGACGCTTCATAACCATGATCATAGTCATGTGATTAAGAGCGGTGATTTATTGCTTCTCGATGCTGGTGCAGAGACTGAAATGGGTTACGCTGGCGATATGTCGAGCACGATTCCTGCTGACCGCAAATATACTCAACGTCAGAAAGATGTTTATGACATTCAGGTCGCTTCTCACGAAGCCGCTGTTGCCATGCTTGCTCCCGGCGTTCCTTTCGTTGATGTTTACGAAGAATCTCTTCGCGTCATCATGGAAGGAATGAAAAACCTTGGTTTTGCCAAAGGCGATGCAATGGATGCTGTGAAAGCCGGTGCTGCTGCAATGTTCATGCCATGCGGTTTGGGTCACATGCTTGGACTTGACGTTCATGACATGGAGAATCTTGGCGAAGTATATGTCGGTTGGAATGGCATTCCTAAGAGCACACAGTTCGGCCGCAAGTCTTTGCGTCTTGGCCGTAAGTTGGAGCCAGGTTTCTGCTTGACTATCGAACCGGGAATTTATTTCATTCCTGAATTGATGGATTTGTGGAAAGGACAGCATAAGTTTGAGGAATTCCTCAATTATGACAAACTTGCTACATATAAAGACTTCAGCGGCATCCGAAACGAGGAAGATTACGTGATTACAGAAACGGGCGCTCGCATCATCGGAAAGAAGATTCCGCTGCATACAGATGAGGTCGAAGCAATCCATGCATAAAATAAATTGAAAATTTTTTCGAGAAAATAGTTGCACAATGAAAGATAATATCTATCTTTGCATTCAAGAAGCGAAGATAGGCTGCGTTTCAGCATAGCTTGAACAAGTTCAACTCTGCATTCAACTTGCACTATCTTTGCAACAAATAAAGAACAAAAACAAGATTATGACATTAACAATGAATACATATTTTTGGTGGTGGCGTCGCTTACAACTTCATAAGTCGTGAGGAAGCAGCACCTATATATGTATATCATTAAATAAATAATTGAGGTATTACAGAAAGGCCTGTCGCACTTGCGACAGGCCTTTTTTTATTTAGCAAACTTTTATGTGTATTGAAACAAAGAAAATGAAGAATTATCAGGTTGATGAGAATGGTTTTTATGGTGAATTCGGCGGAGCTTACATTCCCGAAATACTTCATCAATGCGTTGAGGACTTGCAGAAATCTTATCTGAAGATTATGGAAAGTGACAGTTTTCAGCGCGAGTACAAACGTCTTCTGAAGGATTATGTCGGTCGCCCTTCACCACTTTATTTTGCCAAACGATTGAGTGAGAAGTATGGCGCACGCATTTATCTGAAACGCGAAGACTTGAATCACACGGGCGCGCACAAGATTAACAACACAATCGGTCAGATACTGATTGCTCGTGCGATGGGCAAAACCCGCATAATCGCTGAAACCGGAGCTGGTCAGCACGGCGTTGCGACCGCGACTGTTTGTGCGTTGATGAACATGGAATGTGTGGTTTACATGGGAAAGACTGATGTTGCCCGCCAAGCACCGAATGTAAAGAAGATGGAAATGTTGGGAGCAACGGTCGTTCCTGTTCTGAGTGGAAACATGACACTCAAAGATGCTACAAATGAAGCCATTCGTGACTGGTGCAGTCATCCTGAAGACACATATTATATTATTGGTTCAACTGTCGGACCGCATCCTTATCCAGATATGGTTGCTCGTTTGCAATCGGTTATCAGCAAAGAAATTAAATATCAGTTGCAGGAGCACGAAGGCCGCGATTATCCCGATTATCTGATGGCTTGTGTCGGCGGTGGAAGTAATGCTGCAGGAACGATTTATCATTATCTCGACGATGAACGTGTGAAGATTGTTCTTTCTGAAGCCGGTGGCGAAGGACTTCTGAGCGGTAAAAGTGCCGCGACGATTCATCTTGGTAAGAAAGGCATCATTCACGGAGCGCGTACACTTGTCATGCAAACCGAAGACGGACAGATTGAAGAGGCTTATTCCGTTTCAGCTGGTTTGGACTATCCTGGAATCGGACCTCTTCACGCCAATCTCTCGGCTTGTCATCGTGCAACAGTTTTGGCAATCAACGACGACGAAGCGTTGGCTGCCGCCTACGAACTGACGCGACTTGAAGGAATCATTCCAGCACTTGAAAGTGCTCATGCTCTTGGTGCATTGCCAAAGATGCATTTCAAACCCGACGATGTCGTTGTACTGACCGTTTCCGGCCGTGGCGACAAAGACATGGAAACATATCTGAAATATATCAACGAAATATCAAAAAAATAATAATACAATCATGAACTATTCATTTAAAACAGTTAGTAAAAAAGTGCTGGGCGATTTACATACACCAGTCAGCATTTATCTGAAAGTGAGAGACGTTTATCCTGAATCGGCTTTACTTGAAAGCTCCGATTTTCACGGTAACGAGAACAGTCTTTCTTACATTGCACTTTGTCCGTTGGCAAGCATTGGAATTAACAACGGTGAATGTACGGCCACTTTTCCTGACCATCATCGCGAAGTGACAAAATTGACTGAGTCATCCAACGTGGCTGATTCAATCAATGCTTTTTTGTCCCGCTTTTCTATTGAAGGAGCTGACAAAAAAGTTTGCGGACTGTTCGGTTACACCGCATTTGATGCAGTCCGTTATTTTGAGAACATTCCTGTTTTGGAGTCGCATCATGCAGAGAACGACGCGCCTGACATGCTTTACATTCTTTACAAATACACGATTGTATTTGACCATTTCAATAACGAGTTGACTTTGGTCGAGATTGTTGAGCCAAATCAGAAACCGACGCTTGAAGAATTGGAAACATTGCTTGACAACCGCAATTATGCTTCGTACAATTTTCAAACTGTTTCGTCGGAAACATCGACAATTACGGACGAAGAATATAAAGCGATGGTTCGCGAAGGTGTAAGGCATTGCTTGCGCGGCGATGTTTTTCAGATTGTTTTGAGCCGACGTTTCCAGCAGGCTTTCAAAGGCGACGATTTCAAAGTCTATCGTGCGCTCAGAAGCATCAATCCTTCTCCGTATCTTTTTTATTTCGATTTCGGCGGTTTTCGAATCTTCGGTTCTTCACCCGAGACGCATTGTAAGGTTGTGAATCGTCATGCAAGCATTGACCCGATTGCAGGAACAGCTTTCAGAACGGGAAATATAGAGATTGACCGCCAACGTACGGAAACACTTCGCGACGATCCGAAAGAGAATTCGGAGCATGTGATGCTGGTCGACCTTGCACGAAACGATTTGAGTCGGAACGCGCACAACGTTCAGCTTGATTTCTTTAAGGAAATACAGTATTACAGTCATGTTATTCATTTGGTCTCTCGAGTAAGCGGTGAACTTAACGACGATGCAAATCCAATCAAGACTTTTATCGATACATTTCCTGCCGGCACATTGAGCGGCGCTCCGAAAGTGCGTGCGATGCAACTCATCACAGAACTTGAGAAACATAATCGTGGCGCTTACGGTGGTTGTATCGGTTTTATCGGTCTGAATGGCGACTTGAATCAGGCCATCACAATCAGAACCTTTGTCAGTCGTGATAATACTCTTTATTATCAGGCTGGAGCTGGAATTGTAGCGAAAAGCATTGATTCACGCGAGCTTCAAGAGGTCAACAGCAAATTGGGAGCATTAAAGAAAGCAATCGATTTGGCAACTAAAATCTTCAATTAATAGCATCATGAAAGTATTACTGTTAGATAATTACGATTCCTTCACCTATAATTTGCTGCATATCTTACGCGAGTTAGGTGTCGATACGGAAGTCTTCCGAAACGATAAGATTTCACTTGATGATGTGGAACGGTTCGATAAGATTGTGCTTTCTCCAGGACCTGGAATTCCTGAAGAAGCTGGCATCATGCTTCCGCTTATTAAACGCTATGCGCCAACGAAAAGCATTCTCGGCGTTTGCCTTGGCGAACAAGGTATTGGACAGGCTTTCGGAGCAAAGCTGGAAAATCTGAAGGAAGTGCATCATGGCGAATGCTCTGACATTCGAATCTTGAAGAATGATTCTCTGTTCCATGGTTTTGAACCTTGTTTCTTGGCCGGACGCTATCATTCGTGGGTCGTTTCTAAAGAGAATTTTCCCGATTGCCTCGAGATTCTTGCCGACGACATGCGCGAAGGTCAAATCATGGCAATCCGCCACAAAACATACGATGTGAAGGGCATTCAATTTCATCCCGAATCGGTTCTGACACCGAAAGGCAAGATTATTATCGAGAATTTTATTAAACACTGAAATATGGAATACATGACACCTCCAAATCATTTCGGTTTCTTGGCAAAGAAGATTTACGGAACTCCGATTGTAGGAACGATTATCGACTGCTCCATTGCGATGATAGAATCGAACGGTGGAGGTCCGAAACCCGCACATCAGCATTTGCACAACCATTTCTTCATTGTCATTGATGGAGAAGCTGCCATTTACGAAGGCGAGAAGAAAACAGTCGTGAAGAACGATGAAGCTATATATGTAGACGGGAATACTCTTCACTCCATTTGGAACGAAAGTAATAAGCCGCTTAAGATGATTGGAATAACGATAAGACAAGAACAAAATAAAGAATAGAATAAAATGAAAGAGATATTGTATAGATTATTTGAAAGTCAGTATCTTGGACGGGAAGAAGCTCGCCAGATTCTGCAGAATATTGCTGAAGGCAAATATAGTGAAACACAAGTCGCAAGTCTGATTACGGTCTTTCTGATGCGCAACATTTCAGTCGAAGAGCTGACTGGTTTCAGGGAAGCGCTTCTGGACATGCGCTTGCCGGTCGATTTGCATGAATTCAAGCCGATAGACATCGTCGGGACTGGCGGCGACGGAAAGAATACGTTCAATATCAGCACTTGCTCATGCTTTGTGGTTGCCGGTGCAGGTTATAATGTTGTCAAACATGGCAATTTCGGAGCGACTTCAGTCAGCGGCGCAAGCAATGTCATGCAGCAACACGGAGTTAAGTTCACGACCGACAACGGCCATTTGAAAGCCTCAATGGAAGCTTGTCATATCGCTTATCTTCATGCTCCGCTTTTCAATCCGGCTCTGAAAGCCGTTGCGCCTGTCCGCAAAAGTCTCGGTGTCAGAAGTTTCTTTAATATGCTCGGGCCGCTCGTCAATCCTGCAATGCCGGCATATCAGCTTCTTGGTGTTTACAATCTGCCTTTGCTTCGTCTTTACAGCTATACTTATCAGGCGAGCGGGACTCAATTTGCTATTGTACACAGTCTTGACGGATACGATGAGATTTCGTTGACTGACGAGTTCAAGGTTTCCATGTGCTCAAAAGAGAAACTTTATACGCCGGAAGAGCTTGGATTTCCAAAAGCGACTGAGGAAGAGCTTTCGGGCGGAGAAACGCCGGAAACCGCTTCTCTTATCTTCGACAATGTGTTGAACAACTGTGCACTTCCCGGACAAAAGAACTGTGTGATTGCCAACTCTGCTTTCGCGATTCAAGTGATTTGTCCTGAGAAAAAGATTGCCGATTGCATCGCAGAAGCTCGCGAATCTCTCGAAAGCGGACGCGCTCTTGCTACCTTCAAGAAATTTCTCTCGTTGAACAGTTAGAAGATGAACACGACAGATATTCTTCAGGAGATTGTGGCGAACAAGAAGCTGGAAGTCGCCCAGCAAAAGCAAGCTGTATCGAAAAATGACTTGCTTGCTTTGGGCAAAGACCGGCTCGACCGACCGATTCGTTCGATGCGCCAAGCGCTTGCGTCATCGCCTTCGGGTGTGATAGCGGAGTTCAAACGTCGCAGTCCTTCGAAAGGCTGGCTGCATCCGAATGCCTTGGTCGAAGACATCGTTCCTGCTTATGAAAAGAACGGAGCTGCTGCATCTTCAATTTTGACCGATTCGAAGTTCTTCGGCGGTTCTCTCGGCGATTTGAAAATAGCAAACCGTTTGGTGAACAGTCTGCCGCTTTTGCGCAAGGATTTTATAATCGACGAATATCAGCTTTACCAAAGTCGTGTAATGGGAGCGGATACTGTGCTGCTTATCGCTGCGTGCTTGGAGATCGACCAATGCCGCGAACTCTCGGAATTGGCTCATCTGCTCGGCTTGGAAGTTCTGCTTGAAGTACATTCGGAAAAGGAATTGAACTATCTCAATGACAATGTCGATATTTTAGGTGTCAACAATCGTCATCTCGGTACTTTCCACACTGATGTTCAGAATACTTTCAGTCTTTCTGAACGCATGAATGCAAGTATTTCCACACTTGATAATCCTCCGCTTTTGATTTCGGAAAGCGGCATCAGCGAACCGCAAACTGTTGTTCGGCTCCGTCAGATTGGCTTCAGAGGTTTTCTCATCGGAGAAACGTTTATGAAGACGGACAATCCGGGCGCTGCCCTTGCACAATTCATAGGAGGAATCGTATGCTGATCAAAGTCTGCGGAATGCGCGAACCGCAAAACATTGCTGAAGTTGCTGATTTGGGAATTGACTTCATGGGTTTTATCTTTTGGAGTAAATCGCCTCGAGCTTACAATGCCGTTGACGAGAAGCCTTTAATCAAACATTCCTTTGACTTTCATAAAGTAGGCGTCTTCGTGAATGCTTCTGTAAAAGAAATGGTTGATACCGCTTCAGAATATCATCTGCAATATCTGCAATTACATGGAAATGAATCTGCACAAGATTGCCTTGCCTTACACAAGAAAGGATTCGGAGTCATTAAGGCTTTTTCCATTGCTTCAGATGCTGACTTGCAAAAAACGAACGATTATATAGGCTCAGTCGATTATTTCTTATTCGACACTAAATGTAATACTTACGGAGGTTCCGGGAAACAGTTTGATTGGAATGTTTTAGCCAATTATCGCGGCAGAACACCTTTCTTTCTAAGCGGCGGAATCAATCCCGACAGCGAGGAATCAATTCGCAAGTTCAATCATCCGTCGTTTGCTGGAATCGATTTGAACAGCGGTTTTGAACTTTCGCCTGGACTTAAAGACGTAAACAAACTCAGAAAATTTATCACATCATTAAAATGAATCGTATTACAACATTATTTCAAACTAAACGGCACGGGATTCTTTCTCTTTATTTTACGGCCGGATATCCAAAGCTCGACGACACAATGCCTGTTCTCAGAGCGATTCAAAAGCGTGGCATTGATTTGGTTGAGGTCGGAATTCCATTCAGCGATCCAATGGCCGATGGCGTCGTCATCCAGCAGTCTTCGACGCAATCGCTACGCAACGGAATGTCTCTTCGCGTGCTCTTCTCTCAGTTGAAAGAGATGCGCAAGGAAATTACAATTCCAATTATTCTGATGGGTTATCTGAATCCAATCATGCAATACGGATTTGAATCGTTTTGCAAGAGCTGTGTGGATGTCGGTGTCGACGGTATGATTATTCCAGACCTACCTTTTGCCGATTATGTCCGTGACTATAAACCGATTGCCGAAAAGTATGACCTGAAGATGATTATGCTAATCACACCTGAAACGTCGGATGAGCGCGTTCGGTTGATTGATGATAACACAAGCGGCTTCATCTATATGGTTTCGAGTGCATCTACAACCGGCGCACAGCAAAGCTTCAACGAAAAGAAGCAGGCTTATTTCCGTCGAATCAATTCGATGGGCTTGAAGAATCCGCGCCTTGTCGGCTTCGGCATCAGCAACAAAGCAACTTTCGAAGCTGCGGCAGACAATTCGTGCGGCGGTATTATCGGAAGCAAGTTTGTACAACTGCTTGGAAGCGAACCGACACCGGAGGCTGCTGTCAATAAGCTGCTCGAAGCTTTGAAGCAATAAGTCGGCAAAAGATTATTCAGAGGAATTGCATCGGAATGACTTTGAACAGGTTATCCTGATGCAACATTCTCGATTCTTTCCGAGACTTTTTTTATGCCGACATCGTTTTCGGATTCGACGTTTTCAGCAATAGGAGTGAGAATCTTCGACATCAGTCTAAGTTGGAGGTTCTCACTTCTTTGCGTTTGCCGTAACTCTGCCGGTTCTTGTTGTTTTTTAATTGAGAAAATTGTTTCTGCGGACTGATTCTTAGAATTATCATCTGATACTTGGCTTTTAGAACGTGCCTCTTCAGTAATGGCTTCTTTTTCCTCTGCTGCTTTCTTTTTGTAATATGAATGCAAGCCGTTCGAAATCTTTGTGTTGTTTAAAGTCTCTTCGATGGCCGCGTTCAGTTTGTCGATGAATGTTGTCAATTCGGCAGAAGACAAGAATAGACTTCCGCCGTAAATGCGGTCAATCAAGTCGTCGTAAATATTGTCGATTTCAGCGCGGACTTTTTTCGAGTCACCGCGCTGTTTCTTAGCTTTGCGACTTTTTGAACGTTTTGATGCTTCGTCAATAAATGACTTGTTGGCGAGGTTCATGCGTTCGACGATTTCACTCAGATGCAGTTTCTCGACGAAAGGTTTGTTTTCTCCTTTCGTCAAGTCTACATACAGCGATTGAATGGCTGCAGTTCTTTCTTCCTGCGGTTTCTTGGAGAGTCTGACACATGGCCTAAGCAACTGCGAAAGCGTCCGGGCGGCGTTTTTTTCATCTTTATCGGTGGAGAATCTGTTCGCATTGATTATTCCGCGAAGAAGCCGAAAAACATCGATGCGAATAGAGTCTGATTCGTGAACGTCACGAGTTTCGATGAAAGCTCGTTTATGGCCGACAAAATTAGTCATAACGCGCATCTTCGCCTTGAAGGCAGAGAAAAGCTTTGTAATTCCGAGTTTCTCATGGTCGAGAGGTTCGGCAAGTGAAATAACTTCTGTCATCAGCGCCACATATCGACCATTGGTGAGTCGCTTGTGACAGAATGATTTTGGTCTTTTTAATGTTCCCATTTCAATAATAATTTAAGAATGAATGATGTATTACTTATCAACTGCGAAGATAAGGAATTTAATTCATATTAAAAAATAAAATGCAAACTTTTTTATACAAAATTATATGGGAACATTTCGCCTGTTTTTATAAAAGTGCGCCAGGAAGGTTTGTCTCTATATGTTGTTGTTTCTCAGCATATTTCATTCGGGAGTATTTTGAGAGGAAAAGTATCAGCCACTTCTTTCCCGATAGTTTTCCGTCAGATTAAGATTCACAACTTTCATTTCTGAAGCATTTTCTCTCAAAATACTTATAGAAAATTGTTTCCTTTCTTATTTCCACTTAGGCTATGTTTCAGCAAAGAGAATTCCCAATGCTTTTCATAGTGGAAATAAATCTGCCTATATATTTCCGAAACATTTCCGCATGAAAACGTATCGGTAACTTCTATTTCAATACTTCTCCAGAGAAGTTGCCCGTTATCCATTTCATCGGAGAAAGAACGAAAGCATTTAAGCCGGTTTTTCTTATAAACCTCTCGAATTCGAGAAGCCTCTAAATGATAAAACAAATGTTTACTTGTTGAGCTAACTAAAATATTTTATATCTTCGCGCTTGAATTAAATCGATTTGTCATGAAGAAAATATTTCTGTTATTGTTTGTAGCTACTGCTTTTTCCTGTTCTCAGAAAAAAATGTTTGAAGTTGTTGTCCGCAACAATTCGACCAATGTCCGGAACAGTGAGATGGTCGAGGTTTCCCGGAGTGCTGTTGAAAATAAAGTTCCTGCCTTCGCAGGAAAGTCATTTATCATTCTGAACGCTAAAAAGAAAGAAATCCCTTATCAGATTACATACGACAACAAGATTATCTTCCAGGTTGATGTGGATGCGAACGGTTCTTCGGCATATAAATTTGTCAATGGAACACCGAAAACTTATCAGACTCTGACTTGCGGCAAGCAATATCCGATTCGCGTCGATGATATTGCGTGGGAAAATGATTGCATCGCTTTCCGTACTTACGGCCCGGCGCTTCAGGCTTCGGGAGAGAAAGCATACGGCCTTGACGTTTGGGTGAAATCTGTTCCTGGTTTGGTCGTAGACAAACGCTATATGACAGAAAACGATCCGCAGACCAAAGCCCGTATTGCAGAGCTGAAGAAGACAGACAAGAAGGCTGCTCAGGCTTTGGCTGATTCAACATCGTACCATATCGATCATGGCAATGGCCTTGATTATTATAAAGTCGGTCCAACATTGGGCGACGGAACAAGTGCGCTGCTCAGCAACGGTAAGATTGTTTATCCTTATTGCTATAAGGAATATGAGATATTGGACAATGGTCCGCTGCGTTTCACTGCGAAAATGGTTTACAATCCCGTGACAGTGAAGAATAATTCCAATATTATTGAAACCCGCGTTATCTCTTTGGATGCAGGTTCACAGCTTAACAAGATTTCTGTTTCTTATAAGAATCTGAATGAGGCAACACCGATTGCAACCGGCATCGTTCTTCATTCTGTCGGCGATTACACAACTGATGCAGCTAATGGATATATCACTTATTGTGACCCGAATGATAAGGTTAACGGACAGATTTATCTTGGTGCTGTTTTTCCGAAAAAGGTGAATGAAGCCAAGGCTGAACTTTTCTCAGCAGCTGAGAAAAAGGAACGCGATGCAGAAGGTCATGTATTGGCTGTCAGCACTTATAATCCTGGAATGATTTATACTTATTTTGCCGGTGCAGGCTGGAGTAAAGGCGGTTTCGCAACTCCTTCGGATTGGCTGAAATATGTCTCAACCTTTGCTCAGAACGTCAAATCTCCATTGGTTATCAGCATCAAGTATCAAGCCAATTCGAAAAAATAGTCGATAAAAGGACTTCTTTTTTTGTTATTGTTCGAGATATGATTTGATATTTTCCAAGTCATAAGTCTTTTTATGTCGGAAAAATAATCCGAAAAAGTTTAGTGTCTATTCTAAATTCTTGCTATATGTGCAAAAAGATTAGAATATAGACGAAAGATTTCTGGTTCTGAAAAGATACAATCCTATGGGGAGGCAATGCCTTTGATTTGGGTTATATTCGCAGTGAATATACAGAAAAACTATACAATAGTATAGGCAACCGGTTGATAAAAGTTCTTGTCGGTCAGCGTTGTGTCGGAAAGAGTTATCTACTCAGACAAATGGCAATGCATCTTGTGGAAATTGGAGTTGACAGCAAAAATATCTTTTTTGTAAATCGTGAACTGCGGGACTTTAATTTTATAGAAACAGAGTCAGATCTCGACAGCTTGTTTAAACTTTATATGAAAGAGCTCAAACCTCAGGGTAAGATATATCTTTTCATTGACGAAATACAAAACATCAACGATTGGGAACGTTTTGTCAATTCTTATTCTCAAGATTATACTATGGAAAGTGAACTGTTTATTAGCGCTTCTAATTCAAATATGCTTTCTGGCGAATTGGCAACTCTTCTTTCCGGACGATACATAAAATTTCAGGTTTTCCCATTTTCTTATGGTGAATATATTGGCTTTTGGGGAATGGAAAAAAACAAAAAGAGTTTTACTGATTATGTCAATATTGGTGGCATGCCGGAAATGTACCGTCTATCTGCTTTCCGAAATTTCCTGTATAAAGGTTTTTTGTATGGAATAGGTTATCAGCTTGAGAATTTAATATTTCTCGATTTACTTCGTGCCGGCTATTCTGTCTATACAGGCAATATCAAGGGTAAAGAAGTTGATTTCGAAGCAACGCGTGGTGACAGAACTATCTACATTCAAAGTACTTATATGATGGTTGATGAAGAAGTTGCTTGTCGAGAATATGCATCATTAGAAATCATCAATGACAGTTTTGAAAAGTATGTTGTCTCGATGGATGAATTTACACGTCATTCCAAAATGGGAATTCGTAATATTCAAGCATGGCAGTTTGAGGATATAATAAAGTAATCGTAAAGTAGGAGAAAACAGATTTATATATTCAGTTGGTAAGCTTTTCTGTCGCCGCGAACGTAATGGACGATGCCGCAATAGGTGAATCCCAAACCATCGATTAATCTGAGCATGTAATAATTGTCGTAGTTCGTATCGATGCGGAAGCTTGTGACTCCTTTTTCCTTGCAAAGATTAATCGTTTCCAAAAAGAACCGTTTTGCAACGCCTTGATGTTTGGCTTCGTCGGCTACAGCTATGCGATGAACAACAACGTATGGATTATCGTTAAGCCAAGCTCCGTCGATGTTATTATAAACCGTTTCGCCATCGAAAACGAGTGCGCTGTATGCAATCACATTCTCTTTTTCCAGCACATAACCGTAGCCGGTATCAATGTCGCGACGAATGATTTCAGGTGTCGGATAATCGTCTTGCCATTGTTTGCTGCCAAGCCGTTTCATCTGAGCTTTTGCTTCGAGAATGATTTGCCAAATCCGATCGACATCCGAAAGTGCTGCTTTTCTGAATTTTATCTCTGTTTCCATACTGGTATTTGTTATTTGTGGCAAAAATATACTTTTCCTCGTTATTTCGGTTAAATGTCGTATATTTGTGCAATGATGAACACACAAAATTCTAATGCAATGAATAATAAAATGCTTTTAGCTGCCGGAGTGGCAGTTGTCCTTGGTTCTTGTAGCGGAGGACAGAAAAAAACTGCTGAAAACGCAGGCGCAAACCCGTTCTTTACAGAGTATTCGACGCCGTTCGACACACCACCGTTCGATAAGATTGAGTTGCAGCATTACAAACCTGCATTCATGCGTGGCATTGAAGAGCAAAACAAGGAAGTTGATGCAATTGTCAACAATCCAGAAGCACCGACATTGGCCAATACATTGGTTGCCTTTGATCAATGCGGAGACCTGCTGAGACGTGTTTCCATCGCTTTTGAGAATGAATCGAGTATCAATAGCAACGATAGTTTGCAAGCTTTGCAAACTGAACTTTCGCCGATTCTTTCGAAGCACAGTGATGATATTATTATGAATGAAAAGCTTTTTGCGCGTATCAAAGCCGTCTATGACAAGAAAGATTCGCTCAATCTCAACAAAGAAGACATGCGTTTGGTGAAAGAGACCTATAAGGATTTCGTTCGTGGAGGAGCGAACCTTGATTCAACAGGCAAGGCTGAACTTCGCAAGGTAAACGAGAAAATTGACCTGCTTCAGCTCACTTTCAGCCAGAATGTGCTGAAAGAAACCAATGGGTTCAAGCTGGTTGTCGATAAGAAATCTGATTTGTCGGGTCTTCCTGAAACAGAGATTCATGCAGCAGCAGAAGCAGCCGAGGAAGCAGGATTGAAAGGAAAGTGGGTTTTCACTCTGCATAATCCGAGCGTGATGCCTTTCCTGCAATATGCAGATAATCGCGACTTGCGTTGTCAGATGCTTGAAGCGTATCTGAAACGCGGTGATAACAACAATGCCACTGATAATAAGAAGATTGTCAAGGAACTTGTTGCCGCTCGTTTGCAGAAAGCCAAGATATTAGGATATAAGGATTTCGCTGCATTTGTACTTGATGATTGCATGGCTAAGGATGAAAAAGCGGTTTATAATCTGCTTGATCAGATTTGGAAACCTGCACTGAAGAAAGCCGGTGATGAATTGGCCGACATCAATGCTGAGATAAAGAAAGAAGGCGGAAACTTCAAGGCTGAAGCCTGGGATTGGCGTTATTATTTCGAGAAAGCGAAGAAGTCTCGTTTCGATTTGAATGAAAATGAAATCCGTCCATATCTCGAGCTCAATAATGTTCGTGATGGCGTCTTTTATGTTGCCAATAAACTTTATGGTGTAACTTGGAAACAGCGGAAAGACGTTCCGCTTCCTGACAAAGATGCTCAAGCATTTGAGTTCTTCGATAAGGATGGAACGACGCTTGGTCTGCTATATATGGATTTTTATACTCGTCCGGGAAAGAGCAATGGCGCTTGGTGTGGAAGTTATGTTCCTCAAACATATAAGAATGGCAAACGTGTTCCTCCTGTAGTTACGACTGTTTTTAATTTTAGTAAACCTGCGGCAGGTCAACCTGCACTTCTTTCTTCTGATGAGGCTTCGACGGTATTTCACGAATGTGGACATGCTTTCAATGCTCTGTTCAGCGATGTTCATTATTATGGAGTGAGCGATGTTCCACGCGACTTTGTCGAACTTCCTTCTCAGCTTAATGAACATTGGTGCTTTGAGCCGGAAGTTTTGAAAGTATACGCTAAGAACTATAAGACAGGCGAGGTGATTCCTGACGCTTTGGTAAAGAAGATTATTGAAAGCGGAAAATATGGCCAAGGTTTTGGTACAACTGAATATACAGCAGCGTCTTATCTGGATATGGATTACCATGTACTTAAAGATGTTCCACAAGATCTGGATGTTGACAAGTTTGAATCCAATTCATTGGCCGGCCGTGGACTGATTTCTCAGATTCCGCCGCGTTATCGTACAACTTATTTCCTGCATACGATGGAAGGCGGTTATACAGCTGGTTATTACAGTTATATTTGGGCAGAAGTTCTTGATTGCGATGCATACGAAGCTTTCAAAGAAACAGGCGATATCTTCAATCAGAAAGTTGCTGAAAAATATCGTAAATGTATTCTTGCTCCAGGTTGTATTGACGATGCGATGGATATGTATGTCAATTTCCGCGGAAAGAAACCGACGATTCATCCTTTGCTTCGTAACCGTGGTTTGGAATAAGATATGAGTTGATGAAATAAAAAAAAGCTGCGATTTTTCGCAGCTTTTTTTATTTGTCAGCAGAAATTTCATATCGTTTGAACCACTTCTTTCCGTCTTCTGAAAAAAAGTATGCTGATTGTCGCTCCGATTCCTAAAAGATACGGATAATAAAGATATTGCATGATGAGAAGAGGAGATGAATGTCCGATTCCGGCTGCCATAAGCAGTTGTGCTCCATAAGGAATAATGCCCTGAACGACGCAAGAGAAGATGTCAAGCAGACTTGCGCTGCGTCTCGGATCGACATGGAATTTTTCTGCAATATCTTTGGCAATCGGTCCGGACATGATGATGGCAATCGTATTGTTGGCTGTGCAAAGGTTTGCAAAACTGACTAAAGCGGCAATGCTGCCCTCAGCGCCGCGCGATGAATGAATATGGGATGTCAGTCTGACTATAATCCATTCTATTCCACCGTTGTATCGTATCATTTCCAACATTCCTCCAGCAAGCAATGTGACAATAATCAATTCGCCCATGCTGTTGATTCCTTCTCCCATTGATGAAGTCCAACCCCAAACGCTGAAACTTCCTGTCAACATGCCGATGACCCCGCTTAAAATAATCCCTAACAGCAAGACAACCATGACATTGACTCCGCAAATTGCTGTGACCAGAACTGCCAAGTAAGGAATCACTTTTACCCACTCAATTTCTCCAGGAGTAGCATAAGTGCTTGTTGCGTTCCCTACGAAAACATATATGATTGTTGTGATGACGGCAATCGGCAATGCGATGCGAAAGTTGATTTTGAATTTATCACTCATTTTACAGCCTTGTGTTCGAGTGGCAACAATGGTTGTATCAGAGATAAATGACAGATTATCACCGAACATCGCACCACTGACAACACTTCCTAACATCAACGCTTCTGGAAGTCCTGTTTTGATGGCAATTCCAATGGCGACAGGTGTCAGAGCGGCAATTGTTCCAACTGAAGTTCCGACGGAAAGTGATATAAAACATGCGGTAAGAAAAATCCCTGCAACCAAAAGATTCTCAGGTAAAACGGATATGCAGAGATTGACGGTCGAATCGACTGCGCCCATCGCTTTTGCAGTTTGAGCAAATGCTCCTGCCAGGATGAAGATGAGAATCATCAGCATGATGTTGGTATTGGCTCCGCCGCGACAAAACTGCTCAATTCTGGCACTGAGTTTTCCTCCTTTTGAAATGACAACAGCTACGACAGACGACAAAACGAAAGCCACAGAAATTGGCATTTTGTAGAAATCGCCGGCAATCAGTGATACGACGAGATAAGTCACAAGAAACACCGCCAATGGAATCAGTGCCACGGCATTCGGTGTATGTGTGAAATGTTTGTCCTCCATTAGAATGTGAATCGGAGAGCGATACGGATTCCGCCTCTCTTGATGTTATCGTGGCCGTTATAGGTTAGACGACGATAATAGTCGACTCGGAGAATTTTTAATATGTTTTCTAAACCGATACTTGCCTCCATGTATGGAGTGCTGCCAATCGGTTGTGTTCCATCTGGAAAGAGGAAAAGTCCGGGAGTCCTTGTTGGATTATTCTTGTCGGACAGACTTCCATATATTCCATTAAATGAAACAACTTCGCGCAGACGTAACCAATTGATGCCTGGAATACGGTTCAATATCAATCCTTTGAGATAATATGTTGCGTTGAAGTTGACATATTGGTCTGCCACAAACTCCATTGCGCTCATTAAATGGAATGCTTCCGGCTGAATCGTGATACTTTGGTTCGTATTGGGCAGAACTAGCAGTGGAAATGGTACTTTGTTCCATACTTTGCCGGCAGCGATTCGGGCATCGATGTGACCAAATGAAGAAAGCCAGATTCGTTTCTGAGCACTGATGTCTGTCCGGTTGTATGTGTATTCGCCGCCGAAAAGCCCACTAATTCCTAAATGATGTGTAAGTTTGAAGACGGGCGCATCACGTTGCAGGTTGAAAATCGATTCTTTACCTTCGCGTCCATTATAAGCTTTTTCTCCAGGAGCGAATCGCAATTGTGTTCCAATCTCGCTTGTTGTAATGTCTTTAAGACGATAGAGATTTCCTTTTTCATCTCGCTCAATGTATTGTAATGTTCCGGCAGCTTCGTTCTTCTCATTCTTAATCCAAGATTTCCACGTCAGTCCGTTGTACCATTCTCTTTCGTATTGAAGCATGCTTTTACGAATATATTGCATCTTCGTCACAGGTTCTCCGACTTTCCAAGCTACAAAGATATTATCCTTGCTGGTGTAAAGAAAGTCTTGGCCAGGTGTATAAATATCGTATTCTTGAATTGCACTCAGGTTGTTGCGGAGAGATTCTCCTTCATGATATTTCTTCTTGTTGAAACTATGAGTGAACTTAACGTTGTATTTGAATCGTCGGTCATTACTTCCGTATGCCATGTAGCCGCTAAGGAACCAATAAGGATTGAGATTTGCCGTCGTCATTCCGCCAAGTCGCATACGAAAACCTTCAACTTGGTTAGCACTGAATAACGTATTCATCGGGCCAAAGTCAAACTTGGTATCTTTACGAGAGTTTGCCGTAGGAATGTAGCCTGAAATAAGAATCTCGCAGGTCTTGATGATAACATTGAATGCTGGAACCTTTCTGAGCTGTTTGAGAAGGTCGTTCAATGCGTCTTCTTTTTCCTTGAGAGGAAGATGCCGGTTGCTGACCCAAAACGAATCAGGTTTCTCAGTTGCGGTTTCAAGAACACGTGTAGGCCCAACCAGACTTAGTACTGAATCGGCATCTTGAGGCGAAAAATCATATTTGCTGTAGTTTCGGACTTGATGGGCATAAAGTTGTTGTGCGCCTTTGACAACATAAAAGTTGGCGTACATGTTTTCAGTATTCATTGCCCAGGTATTGTCTGGCAACCGCTTGTATTCACCGTCAATGCGCAACTTTTCAACCCAGTTAAGATTGATGTTGGCTGGCGTATCTAATACGAATTTCTTCACGGCATATGTTCCGTCAAGCATTACATACAGACGTCCAGTGAAACCGTAGCTTTCACTGTTGACCGGAACAAACGCAAGGTCAATGCATTTGTCACCTGAAACGTCTAAAGTATCCATGATATAATACTTGTAGTAAACAGTGGCTAAAGCACTTGATAAGGGACTGACAAAACGGTTCAGCAGAAGTGTGATGTTGTTGTCGAAGATATTTACACCTTGGAACATTTCCTCCAGATTGGATGTGATTCCACCTTCGTCGACAGTTTTGTCAAGACCTTCAAGACGTTTGGCTTTTGTAATCGTCTTTTGTGTCTTGGGCTCTTTCCGGAAATAAATATCGGCAAGGTTCTCACGTACTGAAACTGTCAGAATCGGACGACCATTAAATTCCGATGTATCCAAATAGTTCTTGATGAATTTGAATTTCTGAGTGAATTTATACTTGTCAAGATTAGGATTAAAGTTGTCTAATGCTATGCTTAATTTCTCGTACATTTCAGTTTTGTACAAGGGTTTTGATTCAAGACGGTTCTCGTCTTTGTGCTCGATAACTTTTTTAATGAGTTCAACCGCAGGATTGTTCTTGCGACTGTAACGTTCATGCTTAGGTTTGACGGTTATCTCGTTAATTGCATAAGCTGTCGGCTTAAGTAAAACAATTAAACCGGTGTTTCTGCGGCCTGCACGAAGCCGTATTGTTTTAGTATCGTATCCAAGATAAGTGAAACAGAGCTGAGTATTGCCGACATTGTTTTGAAGTGAAAAGCTGCCATTGTCGTCGGTCATGCCACCAATGGTCGTTCCTCCAAAATAAACAGAAACATAAGGTATAGGCTCTCCAGAAATGGAGTCCTTGACAATGCCGATAGCTTCTGTTGTTGTCTGGGCTTTCGATATCAGAGCTTCTCCAAGTGACAGGAGAATGATTGTTATAAATATTATTAAATGATAAGCTTTTCTCATTAAAACTATTGTCACCAAATAGTAATCGAGCGCAAAGGTAGTTTTTTCTTAAAACTTAAGATATAATTGCCATCTTAATTATATTTAATCAAACGCCCAATAAACTCAATAGTTCGGAAATTTGTTAAAGACAGCTTTTGTGCAAAAATCGTAGTCGAAGAGGTGATTAATTATATTTTATTCAAAATAGTGACCAAAAAGTATACAACTTGAAAGAAAAAGACGTAATTTTGTTGCCAAATTGAACATAAATACCGAAAAGAATAAAAGTGATGGTTTACGACATCGAAATGTTGAAGCAATTCTATGCTGAATATCCTCGTCGATTAAAATCTGTCAGGAATTTATCAGGTCGGCCGCTGACTTTGGCCGAGAAGATTCTCTATACACATCTTTATCAAGACCCGAAAAATATGATTTCCCGCGGAACTGATTATGCTGACTTCCGTCCAAATCGTGTAGCAATGCAAGATGCAACTGCGCAAATGGCTTTGCTGCAGTTCATGAATGCTGGGCGGAAACAGACTGCTGTTCCGGCCACTGTTCATTGCGATCATTTGATTCGTGCTTTTTGCGGAGCTAAGCCTGATTTGATAGCTGCAAATGAATCAAATCGCGAAGTATACGATTTTCTAAGGTCTGTTGCTGACAAATACGGTTTAGGCTTTTGGGAACCTGGTGCAGGGATTATTCATCAGATTGTTTTGGAAAACTATGCTTTTCCTGGAGGAATGATGCTCGGAACAGATTCTCATACACCGAATGCTGGTGGTTTGGGAATGATTGCAATTGGCGCAGGAGGTGCTGATGCAGTTGATGTTATGACTGGAATGCCTTGGGAATTAAAAATGCCCAAGTTGATAGGTGTTCATTTGGTGGGAACACTTAATGGTTGGGCTGCTCCAAAGGATGTCATTCTGAAACTGGCCGGTATTTTGACTGTTAAAGGTGCTACAAATGCAATAATTGAATATTTCGGTGAAGGAGCGTCAACTCTTCCGGCAACTGGAAAAGCTACAATTTGTAATATGGGAGCTGAAGTCGGCGCAACGACTTCTCTCTTTCCATTCGACGAGAATACAAAACGATATCTTGTCGCAACGGGTCGTGAATCTGTCGCTGAAATGGCTTCTGTTGTTGTTGATGATTTGAAAGCTGATGAGGAAGTTGAACTAGAACCCGAAAAATATTTTGATAGAATAATTGAAATCAATCTGTCAGAACTGGAACCATATATTAATGGCCCGTTCACACCAGATGCTGCAACACCAATTTCTGAGTTTGCAGCAAAAGTAAAGGAAAAAGGTTTCCCTGAAGAAATGGAGGTCGGACTTATCGGTTCATGTACGAATTCATCATATCAGGATTTAAGTCGTGCGGCATCCGTTGCAAAACAAGCTTTGGATAAACATATTCCAATTGCTGCCGAACTGATTGTCAATCCTGGTTCGGAACAGATTAATCAGACTGCAGATCGTGACGGTATTCTTGACACGTTTAAAAAAGCAGGAGCTACAATCATGGCCAATGCTTGCGGTCCTTGTATCGGTCAATGGGAACGCAAGACTGACGATCCGCAACGTCGCAATTCCATTGTGTCTTCATTTAACCGTAATTTTGCCCGTCGCGCTGATGGTAATCCGAATACTCATGCATTTGTTGCTTCTCCAGAATTAGCAATGGCTCTGACAATTGCAGGACGATTGACATTTAATCCTCTAATAGATGTATTGAAGACATCTTCAGGCGAAAATGTAAAATTGTCCGAGCCTTCCGGCTCTGATTTGCCCGCAAATGGTTTCTTCTCAGAGAAAAATGGCTATATAGCTCCGAAATTCGATGAGATGGAAATTCGGATTGACCCGAATTCTGCTCGTCTGCAATCTTTGAAGCCTTTCGCTCCTTGGGACGGCGGCGAGTTGTTGAATATGCCGCTTCTAATAAAGACCGAAGGTAAATGCACAACGGATCATATTTCCATGGCCGGTAAATGGCTTCGATTCCGAGGTCATCTTGAGAATATTTCAGACAATCTTTTGATGGGTGCTGTTAATGCTTTTAATCATCAATCAAATTTGATATTGAATCAACTCACAGGACACTATGATTGTGTTTCTTCGGTTGCCAAAGCCTATAAGGAAAAAGGACTTTTCAGCATAGTTGTTGCTGAAGATAATTATGGTGAAGGTTCGTCACGAGAACATGCTGCAATGGAACCACGTTTCCTTTTTGTACGCGTTATTCTTGCGAAGAGTTTTGCTCGTATCCATGAAACAAACCTGAAAAAACAAGGGATGCTAGCACTTACTTTCCATAATACTGACGATTATAATAAGATTCGTGAGAATGATCATATCTCAGTAATTGGTTTGCGTAGTTTCGCTCCAGGCAAACCGATGAGAGTTTGTTTGATTCATGCTGACAATACAATGGATTCTTTCTTGGCTGACCATACCTATAATGAACAGCAAATCATTTGGTTTAAGGCCGGTTCGGCACTTAATGCAATGAATCTTCTAAATAGGAAAATAAATGAGTAAAATATCAATGACTGAGGGACATCTGATTGTCCCGGATAAAATTGTAGTTCCTTTTATTGAAGGCGATGGTGTAGGAGCGGAGATAACTCCTTGTGTTCAGTCGATTGTTGATGCAGCAATTGCCAAAAGTTATCGTGGAATCCGTTCGATTCATTGGCATGAAGTTTTAGCTGGTGAAAAAGCTTTCAAGAAAACAGGTAATTGGCTTCCTACTGAAACTATGGCTGCTTTCAGAGAATATCTTGTCGGAGTGAAAGGTCCCTTGACAACTCCTGTTGGCGGAGGAATCCGTTCATTGAATGTTACCCTTCGTCAAACACTTGATCTTTACGCGTGTGTGCGTCCTGTCCGATATTTCCATGGCGTTGTTTCACCGTTGAAACATCCGCAGAAGGTCGATATGTGCATTTTCCGCGAGAATACGGAAGATTTGTATGCAGGAATCGAGTGGGCTCAAGGTACTCCTGAAGCTGAGAAACTTTACCGCTTCTTGATTGATGAATTAAAAATGCCTGCTTCACGAGTCCGTTTCCCAGAGACTTCCTCGTTCGGTGTCAAACCGATATCAATAGAAGGAACGGAAAGACTTGTTAGAGCGGCAATTCGTTATGCCATTGATCATCATTGTCCAAGCGTAACGATTGTGCATAAAGGCAACATCATGAAGTTCACCGAAGGAGGTTTTAAGAATTGGGGTTATGCTTTGGCAGCGCGCGAATTTCCTGATAAGACTTTCTGTTGGCCTATGTATGAGCAGATAAAGAAAGATAATGGTGAAGAAGCCGCTAAAACTGCATATAACGAAGCAACTGCAAGCGGAAAGGTCGTTATAAAAGATTGCATTACAGATGCCTTTTTGCAAAATACTTTGCTTAAACCAGAGGATTATTCCGTTATTGCTGCACCGAATTTGAATGGCGACTATATCTCTGATCAGATTGCTGCAACTGTTGGCGGTATTGGTATTTCTCCTGGTGCAAATATCAATTATGAAAATGGATGCGCTATATTTGAGGCGACTCATGGAACAGCTCCTGATATTGCAGGGAAGAATATTGTCAATCCGTCGTCTTTATTATTGTCATGCGTGATGATGCTTGATTATATTGGTTGGAACGAGGCTTCCAATAAGATTACCTCTGCTCTTGAAAAAGCATTTTCAGAAGGTAAGGCAACTCACGATCTCTCTCGTTTTATGTCAGGAGCGACAACGCTCGGTACAAAAGAATTCTCAAGTTTTATTTATGATTTAGTGCAAAATGGTTAATATCAAAAAAGAGTATCTGATTTACAAGTTGTCGGATCTGAGTAAGAAAGCTTGCAAAATCGACAACGATCTTTTCCCAAAATATAACGTTAAAAGAGGTCTGCGTAATGAAGACGGAAGCGGTGTTCTCGTTGGACTTACGAAGATTGGCAATGTCGTTGGATATGAACGGCAGGAAGATGGAACGTTGAAGGCCATACCTGGAAAGCTTTTCTATCGCGGTTACAGTTTGGAAGACTTAGCCGGAGCTTTAATTAAGGAGAAACGTTTTGGCTTTGAGGAAGTAGCTTATCTGATCCTTTCAGGTAAACTGCCCGATCGTGAAGAATTGGCAGCTTTTCGACAACTCATTTGCGATAACATGCCTTTGGAACAGAAGACAACAATGAATATTCTGGATTTGGAAGGTCAGAACATTATGAATATTCTTGCTCGAAGCGTTTTGGAAATGTACACATTCGATTCAAATCCTGACGACGTGTCTCGTGATAATCTGATTCGACAATCTATCGAACTTATTTCTCGTTTTCCTACGATTATTGCTTATGCTTACAATATATATCGCCACAGTACTCAAGGTCGTTCACTTCATATTCGACATCCGCGTGAAAATACTCCGATTGCTGAGAACTTCCTTTATATGCTTAAAGGTGATTATACTGAGCTTGACGCTCGAACTCTCGACTTGATGCTTGTGATTCATGCTGAACATGGCGGTGGAAATAACTCGACATTCACAGTCCGCGTTACAAGTTCAACAGGAACAGACACATATTCATCAATCGCTGCAGGAATCGGTTCACTTAAAGGTCCGCTTCATGGCGGAGCGAACATTCAGGTTGTCGATATGTTCAATCATTTGAAGGAAAATATTCAGGATTGGCACGATGTCGATGAGATTGACGCATATCTGATGAGAATGCTCAATAAGGAAGTTTATAATAAAAGCGGACTCATTTATGGTATTGGTCATGCTGTCTATACGATTTCTGATCCTCGAGCCGTCGTTCTGAAAGAATTGGCTGGAGAATTGGCACATGAGAAAGGTCGTGATGAAGAATTTAATTTCTTGCAGCTTTTGGAGGAACGAGGCATCGCTTGTTTTACCAAGTTTAAAGGCACCAAGAAGCGTGTTTGCGCGAATGTCGATTTTTATTCTGGTTTTGTTTATGATTTGATAGGTCTCCCAATAGAAATTTATACGCCGCTTTTTGCAATGGCTCGTATCGTTGGTTGGACGGCTCATCGTATTGAGGAACTGAATTTCGAAGGCAAACGCATCATTCGTCCTGCTTACATGAATGTTTTGGAAAAAACATCAAAATATGTCCCAATTATTGAACGTTGATTGAGAACTGAGTAAAAGAAAACCGCCGACTTGATATTTTCAAATCGGCGGTTTTTTATGTTGAAAGAATTATTTCTTCAATACAATTGTGCGGGCATTAACATTTCCCCATTCCGTTAGAAGTTCGCGCAAAGCAGGATATTCAGCGGGAGTGTATTTGTCCTTAGCAAGAATAAGACTAAGGGTAACTGTTGCACTTCCTCCATCATTTTTCACTGTGCTGATCAGTTCGCCAGCTGAGTTTTTAATGTTTTTGTTAGGCGCTGAAACAATTTGAATTTCACTTGGAATCTGAAGAGTGTAAGAATATTGTTCATTTACAACAGACGGCATCTGCAAGTCACTTGTGCGAACACTTCCGAGAGTCGGATATAGGCTGTTTGCCAAACTCCATTGCGATATCGGAATTTCAAATGTTGCAAAACCATTGTCGAATTTTAATGGCATATCGCGTTTGATAGAATTGTTTGGCGTGGAGAAATATGGAATGTAAACTTCACTCGATTCTGAAACAAGATTCAACTTTGCCGAGTCAGCAGTGAACGTAATAGTTCCCTTTTGAGCTATTTTTGAGTCAGGCACATTTAATGTGATTTCTTTTCCAGTTGCGATACTGAATACAGGAGAATTCTGTGCAAACATGCGACGTGTTGAGTTGGGTGACAAATAATATTCTTTTCCATCGGCTTTGGCTATGACAAGCAGTTGTTTGATAGCCTTCAATCCAAGACATCCGTCGTTAGCTTTTACATTGAAAACTGCAGCTGGTTCTGCATTAATTTCAACAGCTTTCAAGAGAGTAGTTAAAAAGTTTACTTTTTCAGCCTCTGTTCCGTATGCGGTTGTAATCAATTTATCTGCTGAACGCAATTTGTTTCCAGTTTCTGTCAAAGTGAGAGCTGAATTATCCAGATTGCTCATTACATAATGATGAAGAGCTTCTATCTTGGCGGCATCATTATTTTTGCCTTCAGTCAACGTCTCAGCTAATGTCTGTAACTGTGCATCGCTTGGAGAATCAAACTGTTTGTATAGAGTTGATAAAGCAGCAGCTTCATTGGAATAGGTAGTAGCTGTTATGTAAGGAATATTATTTTCGGCATAAGAAGTATAATATTCAAGAACTGAACACGGCAAATTAGTAAGATGCCATGTATATTGTTTGAGGCCGTCTTTTGAACTTTCACTCGGCTGAACGTTAAGGTGCTGTGCGTCGAAATGAATCGTCTTGCTTTCCGGTGCTGCAATTGAAAGAGTGTAATCTTTGACAGGCCAGCTTTGACGAATGTTCTCAAAGACATCTAATTCCGGCAAATATCCAGGTTTGCTTGTTAAAGTATAATCTAGATATACAGTGCAGCCGAGTTCAAGTCCGGTATGAACAATAACCATTTCCTTCAGATTGTTGAATTCTGGAGCATTTGCTGCATTACGCGGCAAAACTTCTACAAATGCGTTTTCCGGAGTTTTAATGATTGTTCCGTCCTTCTGCTTTGTGTAGGAAGTATTGATTTTCAGTGTCTGGAATTCAGGATTGTATTCGATAAAAGTTTCGCCATTGCTACTAATCCCAGGGTGAGTGAAGAGAGTCAATTCCATAGAAAAATGCATTTGTTGACTTCCATCGTTGTTGAGAATATAAGATTTCTCAAGCTTATTGTAAACGGCTTCGTCATTGTTCTCAACAGCGAAAATACCTGTAGTCATTGTCAGCAAGAAACTGACGGCTAATAATATATTGAATAACTTTTTCATGTTCGATAAGTCTTAAATGTCATTTATTGATTACTAAGAAATCTCCATAACTTTTGTGCGTATTGACAGCTTCGCGGAAGCCAGCCCAATCAGAAGCTTCATAAACACGCTTCCGAAGCGTCAATGTCTGATGCACGACAATCTTGTTGCCTGTTTGAGTAAGTGAGCCTCTAAAGCTGGCGGCTTCGCTGTCTTTTGCATCTTTTTTTACGTCATTTCTCAGTTTGAATCCGTTTGGTATCTGAATGGTTTCGTTGAGTTCAACCAAGCGAGAGCAACCGTCTTTGAAAGCAAATTCACGAGTTGGCAAATCTGTATTGATACGCAGATAAGTTCTGACTTGATTGTAGAGTCCGTTCATTGTCATCGGCTTGAAAAGTATTGTCTTATTCCCGACGATTGCATATTCAGGTATTTCATATTTGAATGTAATCTTTATAGGAGCAGCTTCATAATCTCTCGGATTCTTGCCATAATCGACACTAATCAGTTTTGCACGAGGTGAAACGTTGGAGAGTACGTTTTCCAGAAATGATTGCCATTGTGATTGTCTTCCGTGAGTAAAGATTCCACGGATATTGCTGTCCGATTGTCCTTCAGCTGAAATTGTAAATGTTCCAGTCAAAGTGCCTTTATCATCAATTTTGTTATTGGCATTGATTCGTACATAATGGTTTTCAGCGGGAGAAAGTGGAGTGATGCGCAAATCGGAACCTTCAGGAACTCCCGGCAAATAATTCTGTTGCTGTTCAGCGCTGCTCCAGAGTTCACGACAGAAAGGAACCCAAGTAGGGTCGATTGGCATGTACGTTCCGTCAGCCAATTTGCATACGACAACGCAATGGTTGAAATGGTCGGCAGGAATACTTTCAATCCGACTTCCAGCCATAGTCATTGCAGGATATGCTTTAAACCCTGCGATTCTAAGGAATGAAATCAATGTGCCGGCAATATCTTTACAAACGCCGCATCTGTCAGTAAAATCCATTTGCAGATTGTGAAGCGTATAGCCTTCTCCTTTGCCCATCGTGATTCCTGAGTAACGAATGTTGTCGGCAACCCAATGGGTCAGGGCAGAAATCTTTTCCATATCAGTTTTTTTGCCTGCGATGATTTCGGCGACTTTCTTTTCTGCTTCAGGAATCGGTTTGAAGCTTCCGTAGTCTTCGTTGGTTTTGTTGAACCACAACGATTTGTCTTGCCAGCGGGACGTTGTGCTCATCATCAGTTTTGGAGCGACATCATACAAACTGACCATGTTCGGTTCAGATTTCGAAGGTGTTGCATTCTCAACGGTGAAAGTATAAATCTTGCGTCCGTTCTCGTAGCGCATTGAACTTGAACAGGAACCTTGGTAAAATTGGAATTGCAATTCTTTCTCCATCGGCATAGAAACGCGATAGACTTTTTTTACTGTTGGTTCGTCAACCCAGAAAGGAACAATATCATAGAATTGGCCAACCATAGGCGGAACAAAGCGGCTCTCGTCATCACCGTCAGCAAGCAGAGCGTATGTGAAACCTTGTTTGTCGATTTGATAATCGATGACGTCGCCTTTTTCAAGGTGGCCAACTTGTATCATGATTTGGCGAGCGCCCCAGTAGATGGCGCGTGCAGGTGCGACATAATCGCAGGCTTTTGTAATATCGAGATTCTCAACGTCACCATTAGCGCGATAGAGCGTTACACGATGGAAGGTGGCATGGGCAGTCAATGGATCATAGTCGTAAGTGATTACTCGATTGTTCAAAGCGCCTTGAGTCGTTTGAATTTGGATCTTCTTACAGATTGTAAAACTTCCGGAGCCCGTCGGTTGTACAGTTACAGCTGTACTGTCGAGAAGAATCCGACAGTTGCTTTCATCACTTCTGCTTGGCCTTTGTCCGAAGGCTGTTGCCAGAGAGAGCATTGATAGAAGTACAACAGGTAAAATCTTCATGATAGAAATTGTTTAATTAATAGTTATATTATTACAAAGATAGAATTTTATTTCTGATTGCTGAAATAATCATTTAAACTCTTGAAGTCATTATCTGCATCTGAAAAAATTTCCACTAATAGTGGTGAAGTTGCAGGTTGTGGATCGGTGAGTGAGGCCACAGCATTTGTTAGTTCTCCATCGTTTTGGACAGACATATAACGGAAGCCTCGGACAACAGCCCAATCTTTTGCAGAACTGAAAGATCCAGTGTTGAGAAGCATAATACGTAAGTTGCCGCCCATGTCGGAACAGCAAAGCACATTCATGTCGTGGAAGAAATCCTTATCGCTCAAAATAACAATATTGATTTCATTCGATGCTGCTGCATATCCGATTGCAGTCGGGAGAATTCCTCCGTTTCCACCATCGTTCAAGTTACTGCATACTTCGATATCTTCTGCCAATGAGAAAAGCTGTGCATATTGAATAGCAATGCCATTTGCTAAATGAAGGGCAGAAGGATGAGGTAAGCAGTTCATCAGTTGTCCGACAGCTTTTATACTTGAAAAGTCACATGTTGGAGGAACAATCGCTTTAGCAGTGTTTTCCCAAAGACGTGGAAACATTTCTGTTTTGTCATTATCCATCATTAAGGCAATCTTTTCCAAGAACTCGAAAGGATCCATTTCGATGACAGTCGTAAGCAATCCAAACGGATCGAAAATCTCGCCATCCAAAGACACATGCCAATGCTCTTTAGGAGGAAATTGACGGAATAATGTCGATAACTGTTCAGAGAAAAGTTGTTTGCCATAAGTGATGACTAAATCAGGCGACATCTTCTGCTGTGTCTTTTCTGGAGCCATCCGCAGAATAGAGTCGAAATTGCTGATCGGAATGCCGGGAATGGTTTTGTTTCCAGTATGTTCTTTCAGCCAGGCAAAATGCTTATATAGTTGTTTGGTAATACTTTTATTGAATTGATAAATCACATTCATTTGTCCGACTACAATCATTCGCCGACTGTATTTGTTAAGTCGGGCGATGAGTTCGTCGTAACTGCGGTCATAGGCATTTAATCCTTGATATCGTGTGATTGTACGGACAATTGGCAATGCAGTTTCAGACAATTTGAAATCAGAATCCGATATCGGAATATGAATATGAACCGGACCTTTTCCATGATGGTTCGTTTCTGTGATTGCTTCGTTGATTAAAGTGTCAATGCGTGTAAGATTGTTATCGTCTGCAAACGGTTGCAGATTGACAGAAGTTTTAACTTTGAGCTCCGATTGCATTGTATTGTTACCCATGGAAACAACAATGAGCGGAATCTGTCTTATGTATGCTTCAGCAATTGCCGGATGCATGTTCCTCAATGCATTTCCGTCCGAACAGCATATAGCGACCGGTTGTCCGCTTTGCAAAGCCAAACCATTGGCAAAAAAAGCGGCATTGCGTTCGTCAGTGAGCGTGTGGCAACTGAAAAAGGAATTGCTTTTTAGGTAGTTGGAAAGAACTTGATTTTTGTTGTCAGGACAGAGAACGATTTTTTGCACTTCATGTTCCTTGAGCAATGCAACAAGATGAATGATATGATTATAATCTGTTGACATTATCTTTTCTTGATAACACTGTTCAAGACTCTAATAGATGACACAAGTTTGTCGGTAGAAGTGAATACATCCACATTCCAAACATGCGATAAATGACCTTTATGAATAAGTGTTGCAACGGCTCGTACTGTATCTCCTTCGTGCGCAGACGAAATGTGATTGCCGCTGATTTGCATTCCAACAATCAGTTCATCAGGTTGAATCATGAGCATAGAGCCCATTCCTGCTACAGTTTCGGCTAACGCTAAGGTCGCTCCACCATGTAGAATGCCGAAAGGTTGACGAGTGCGTTCGTCAACTGGCATTGTAGCTTCAACGCGTCCAAGAGAAGCGAAAGTATATTGAATGCCGAGGTTGCCAATGAGACAGTTGTTTGTTCTTACATTCAATTGGTCCAAAGGAATATCGGTAGGATGAATGGAAGAAATGACCGATTTCTCAACAGCCTCTGCAACGCCGTCATTATTATTGTCCTTTGTGATATATTCAGCGCAGGCTTTGACTGAATCTTGAGCATTGCCCATTGCGATGCCGAGTCCTGCGAGCTGAATCATTGTGAAGTCGCAAACACCGTCGCCGATAGCAACCACCGCTTGCGGTTCGATAGAAAGTTTTTCCAGCAACACACCGAGCGTGTTGGCTTTGTCGATAAATTGAGGAACGACTTCCAGAAAGTACTTCTCTGATTGAAAGACATCCAACACACCATTGAGACGGCGTTTCCAGTGTTGTTCGAGATCGACCAACACGTCTTCTTCATCGCTCACCAGCATACATTTGTGGGGCGAGAATGAAATCTCTGCAGCAAAATCATCTGTCTTAACGATTTCCATGCCATTCAGTGTCGCCTCTTCTTGTACATGTGGATTATCTGGATTGTTGGTGTAGATTTTATTTCCTTTGTATGTGAAGATTGAGAAATTTCCTTTCTTGGCTTTCTTTACAAGATAGGGAATCATCTGAGGATCTATTCGTCTTTCGAAAATCAGTTCATCAGTTTGTGCATCGTGTATTTCACCGCCATTGTAGCTTAGAACGTAACCTCCGTAATTCTTAAGCTCAAGTTTTTCTGCAATCGGTTTTAGTCCACAAGTCGGTCGACCGCTGGCTAAAACAATATGGACTCCCATTTGCTGCACTTTCAGCAGTGCGGATAAAGTTCTTGGAGAGATTTCTTTATTGTCGTTCAGCAAGGTGCCGTCAACGTCAAGGACAAGCAGTTTATATTTCATTGTCGTTCGAATTATCTGTTATTAAATCGCAAATGTAAGAAATAATTTTCCCTTTTTTTGTAATATAATCATAAAGTTCTTTATAGAATTTATGCTGAGTGAGCGTTGAAGCATCACCGATGACTACCAATTTCATTCGTGTTCGTGTGATAGCTACATTCATGCGTCGCAACTCATTTAGGAATCCGATATGTCCATTATCGTTGGCACGAACAAGACTGAGCATGATAACATCGCGTTCCTGTCCTTGGAAACCGTCAACGGTGTGAACGGTAATAAGTTTGCGAAGCGGACGGAAGAAAATATCTCCACGTACGAGACTTCGCAAATACTGCACTTGGGAACGGTAAGGTGAGATTATTCCAAAGCTGATTTGTTCATCAAGAATACGTTCTATAGTAATCTTTTCAATATATGCTTTCAGTTGAGTCATCAGAAGTTCCGCTTCTTTCCGATTGATTCGGCTCATACTGCCTGCGCCTGGCGATTCTTCAGTGAAATCAGCACCTGTAGTGTCGAGCCAAATCATCGAAGTGTCGTAATTGAGGATGCCGCGATGAGCAACTGTTGGAGCTGCTTGTAACGTTCCTTTATAAAACCAATGCGAAGGAAAGGCCATAATCTCTTCATTCATCCTATATTGCATGGTAAGCAAGGAGACGTTTTCTGGGTGTTTTTTTACAATTTTCTCCATCAGAGTGCGTCCAAGTCCAGCGCGTTCAGCTTCATAACATTTGATTGTTGGCGGAAGTTGAAAATGGTCACCGGCAAGAATGACCTTGTCTGCTTTCCCGATGGCAATCCAGCAAGCCGCTTCTAATGCTTGCGCTGCTTCGTCGATGAATAGAGAAGCAAAGTGATGGCCTTCCATCACACGATTGGCTGAGCCGGCAAGTGTGCACGCGATTACTCGTGCTTGGCTGAACAAATCGTTGTCGATTTGGAACGTCAGTTCGTTGATGCGTTCTTTAAGTTGAGCAAGACGGTTCGAAACCTTTTTTCTGTCTTTTGCTTCTCGATTATGCAGGCATTTCCTGATTTCGCGGACCTCTTTTCTTGCTGCCCATAATTCGGCGTAGTCAGGATGAGCTTCGAAGCGCCGTTCGTATGTGAATGAAAGCATCTTGTCATTCACCCGGGTAGGATTGCCGATGCGAAGAATATTTGCGCCTCTGTCATTCAACTTTTCGCTAATCCAATCGACAGCAGTGTTACTTTGAGCACAGACAAGAACTTGCGGTTCCCGACGGATTGTTTCGAAAATAGCTTCCACAAGCGTCGTCGTCTTTCCTGTTCCCGGAGGTCCATGCACTACAGCAACATCTTTGGCTGCCAAAACATGATTGACAGCTTCTTCCTGACTTATATTGAGCCATGGAAAACGAATGGGAAACATTTCGTGTTGTGTTGCAGGCGCTGTTCCGAGTAAAATGTCTCTAAGAGCAGCGAGTCGATTATCTTTGGCGCTAATGGTTTGTTTGAGGGCTCCGAACATCAGTTTATATGTCGTTTCATCAAAATATAACTGCACGCCGAGATTTTCTCCGGTTGAAGAAAGACGTGTCAGAGTACTCATGTCCGGTAAAACCACAACCATTGTGTTATCCTTAACGTAACTGATTGTTGAGTGGATATTGAACAATTGTAGTGAGCCATTTTCATTAACCGTAAAAAAACAGACTGTGCGTCCATATTCAAAGCTGTGTTCGATATCTTCTTCGTCGTTGTTGCGTGAGAGCTCGACAACATACTGATTGAGCGCATTGTAATAACTGCGTCCGAGAGACACAGGATACCAGCAAATGCCTTTCTCTATCTTTTTTTCGATAGAAGTTTTTCCACTGCGTTCTTCGTATTCAGCCCTTTCATATTCATATTCCATTTTCAGAAGTTCGGTTTGGTGTTGAAGGTCGGCTAATGGAGAGAGAGGTATTTTCTTTTTTTCTTCCATGGACATCATTTCAATGAGTTAAAGGATGTGAGGTGAGTTTCGGATTATCAAAAGATGCATGTGTGTTATAAAAATCCGGATTTTTTTGAGGCAAAAGATATGGTTTATGTGCTTTCCCGAATTTATCTCGGTAAGACAGATAGAGATGGCTTCGTTTGCCGTCTTTCTGCTTATAGCTGAAGATAATCCATTTACCGGTTGTAGAGTCGGCAGACTGAATAGTTGAACTGCTGTTGGCAAGACTGCCAGCGACGATTCGATCACTAAAATTCTCTAGATTACGTTCAATAGTTTGGGCTTTGTTTGGTTCATTTATGACATCTTTTGTATATCGATAAGAGAGGAAAGATTTGATTCTGTTTGTGGAAATCATCCATTGAAAGTCGCTGTAGTGATACCACTGGCCTTTGATAAGAGCCGTGACGTTGATTGAAATGCGTTGCCCGACTGATGAGGCCATCAGTTTCTTCCATTGATTTTGATTGAATTTGACTTCTTTGCCACGTGTGTTCATTGACAAAAGAGTTTTCCCTGCTGTTGACTTTACTGTGACAGAAAGAGCTTCTACATCTTTCTTCATCTGAAAGTTCATCGGAGCAACGTTCGGAGGTATTATCACAAAGATATAATCCGGAAAGATGCGCGGCATTTCTGCAACATTCCTAACATCTTTCGGCTCTGGCGAACAACCTGTGATGACAGCAAGCATAAGCACGAAAGCATATATGATTATATTACTCGTTTTCATTTGTTGCAAAGGTACGATAAAACTTATGTATTTCCAATTTGGACAGAAGGAGAAGCAACTTTTGTTGTGAAAGAACTGGTTATGTTTCTAAAGATGTGAAAACAGTAGCTGTTTCAGCATGGCTTAGTACATAGGCCGCTGGAGTTTGATTCGTTTCAGAATAACCTGTTTTCAATGTTGCGACCATATTGTCTTTTCCTTTTCCAACTATAGGAATCAGTAGCGGAACACGATTAAGAATGACATTGCCAGTCATTGTAACTCGAAATTGTCCGCTTTTCGGATGACAAGATACGGCATACAAACGTTCGTCCGTTAATAAGGACATTGTTGACGGAAATATTGATGCTGTATGTGCGTCAGGGCCAATTCCCAGAATGATACAATCGAACTTTGGGAATCCATTAAAAACGGGTACATTGTTGGCAACGATTTTCGAATATCGTTCAGCTTCTTTTTCAGGATTTTCTTCTCCGAAGATGCGGAAAACGTGTTCCTCTTTTATTCCTAATGGCTTAAACAATAGAATGTCGGCATATTTATAGTTGCTCTCATTGTCCGTCGGAGAAACGCACCGTTCATCTACCCAGAAGAAACGGAATCTGTTCCAGTCCATCTTCTCCTTGTATTTTTCCGCCCAGAAAGAAAACATTTTTTTAGCCGTTTCACCTCCAGATAGAGCAAGATAGAATGGGAGATGAGAATCTTTTTGGCTGTAAATATGAATTAGATGTTCGCTTACAGCTTGAAGTGCATTTGATTCGTCAGAATAATTTTCAAATGTCATGGTCGATAATATTTTTATGGCACTGACAATCTGAAACAGGCATTTCTAAACGTAGGCTTTCTTTCGGACCGTTCTCACCTGAATTGTAGAAAAACAGGTTCTTGTTTTCTTCTTCTTTCCAATGAGCAAGAATCGGATCTATGATTTGCCAACTTGCTTCTAAGGCATCGCTACGGGAATAAAGCGTTGAATCGCCCAACATTGCATCAAGCAACAGACGTTCGTATGCGTCTGGAAGTTTTTCTTTGGATAATGAGTCATAACGGAAATCCATGCCGACTTGACGAACTGTGAATCCTGCTCCTGGAACCTTCAATCCGAATCTCAATGTGATACTTTCGTCTGGTTGGATGCGAATAGTAAGCTTATTGCAGGACGTTCCTGTACATTGTCCAACGAACAATTGATGCGGAGTAGATTTGAAATTGATGACAATCTCGGAAGTCTTTTCCGGGAGTTTCTTTCCCGTAAAGATATAGAAAGGAACGCCGCTCCAGCGCCAGTTCTCGATGAACATTTTCAATGCAACATAAGTCTCGGTTGTAGAGGTCTGCGAAACATTGGGCTCTTCACGATATCCGTTGTATTGAGCGCGAACGATGAAGTTGTCAATATCATCAGGTGAATAAGCATGAAGGGAACGGAAAACTTTTACGATTTCGTCACGGATAGGCTCGGGATCGAATGAAGATGGTGATTCCATAGCCGTGAATGCCATCAATTGCATCAAATGATTTTGAATCATGTCTCGTAAAGCTCCGGCGCCGTCGTAATATTTGCCACGATTTTCAACACCTAAAGTTTCGGTTGCACTGATTTCGACTGAATCGATATAATTGCGGTTCCACAGCGGCTCGAAGATTCCGTTAGAGAAGCGCAAAACTAAGATGTTCTGAACGGTTTCCTTTCCGAGATAATGATCGATGCGGTAGATCTCCTTTTCATTGAATATTTTCGACAAATGTTTGTTGAGATGTTGTGCTGTCGCCAAGCTTGTTCCGAACGGTTTTTCGACGATGATTCTGCGCCAGCCCTCTTCAGTTCCGGTTTGGTTCAAACCGTTTTCTTGCAGGAATGTCGGAATTCTTTCGTACATCAAAGGAGGTGTAGCTAAATAAAATATGATTCTGTCGGGCAGTAGTTCCTGTTTTTGAACTGAAAGAATCTTGTCCTTTAAATTCACATATTCGGCCGATTGAGTCGAATCGAAGGCAACATAAAACAGACGTTGAAGAAAAGAATTGATAACCGATTCTTCGACGGTTTTATCTTTCAACGCTTCTTTGATGTGCGTTTCTGCAAGAATACGAAATTCATCATCGGCGAATGCCGTACGAGCTGCACCGAGAATGCAAAAGCGTTTGGGCAACAAATTTTTGATATGCAGTTCAAAAAGTGCCGGTAGTAATTTTCTGGCTGTCAGATCACCCGAAGCACCGAAGATTACGAGTAATTGATCTTTGTTATCTTTCATTGACTTATGTGTTTTAGGTTGCTGAAACTGTTCTTTTAATAAGAGATTCTCTTCTAAAAGGATTAGACCGGATAATCCCTTAGTTTTTTGTTGTTTTTTTCTTTATGCAAAGTTACAATAAAGTAGTGAGATTTTATATGATTAGTGATTTTATTACTTTTGTGGAAATAATCATTATACCAGAGATATGAAAGAGAAAATAAGACAAATAGCTCTATCTGCCGGTGCAGAAGTATGTGGTTTTGCCAATATTGACAGATTTATCGATTTGCCGGTTGAGTATGCTCCAAGTGGGGTTTACAAAGATTGCCATTCTGTTGTTGCTCTCGGGAAAGCACTTCCCAAAGGTCTCTCGCAAGTGAAACCTCAACTTATCTACAACTATTTCAATGGCTATCTTGTGACAATGGTCGACGATATTCTTTTTCGCGTAGCTAAACAGACAGAGCAAATGTTTGGGGGTTTTGCTGTTCCAATACCTTGCGATATGTCTGGTTCATGGAACGATGAGACAAAGACAGCTCATGGAATACTGTCGGTAAAACATCTTGCAGTGCAAGCTGGAATAGGTTTCATGGGAAAGAACACAATTTTATGTAATGAACGCTTCGGTAATCTGATGACAGTCGGAGTCATATTGCTTAGCTTAGATTTACCTTCCGATGATTTGTGCAAGAATTATTGTCCTCCGAAATGTCATATTTGCATCGACAACTGTCCTGCACATGCCATTAGTATAAATGGGAGCGTGAATCAGACCTTATGCCGCCCAGTGGCTTATGGAAGCACTTTCCGCGGTTACGGCACTGTCGAATGTAACCGTTGCCGCATGAGCTGTCCATTGAGGTTTGGAGTGAAAAAACATGTACAATAAAATCAACCTATGTGATTAAATTGGAATAAACGGATTATTTATGTTTCAAATGAAAAAACATTTGTTACCTTTGCCATTGGATGTTAAAAATGAATTTGGATATTGTTTAGAAATAACCTTTAACCGTTCGGTTCAGGTTAATTTCCAGTAATTACTCAGGCATACTTCTGTGTCTGAGAAGTTGTTTTTTTCATTTAATCACAATAAATTTTACGACATGAATAATAATGATGATAAATCAATTAATGATTTTGATTTCAATCTAATATGCGAATATTTTTCCGCTATCGACCGTCAAGGTCCTGGAAGCGGCGAGGTAACTATGAAGGCTTTAAGCTTTATTGAAGGACTGACTTCTGATTCTAAGATAGCCGATCTTGGCTGCGGAACGGGTGGACAAACAGTCACACTGGCTCAGAATACGCCTGCTCAGATTGTTGCACTCGATTTGTTTCCCTTGTTTATTAACAAACTTCAAGATCGAGCCGAGAGCCTGAATCTCTCTGGAAGGATCAAAGGCATTGTTGGTTCAATGGAAGATCTGCCATTCAAAGAAGAGGAATTTGATGTAATCTGGAGCGAAGGAGCCATTTACAATATTGGCTTTCAACGCGGACTCAAGGAATGGCACAGACACCTGAAGAGCGGTGGCTATATCGCTGTCAGCGAAGCTTCTTGGTTTACCGAAAGCCGTCCGCAAGAGATAGAACAGTTTTGGACAGACGCTTATCCGGAGATAGATACGATTCCCAATAAGGTTGCACAGATGCAGTCGGCCGGATATATTCCGGTCGCAACATTCATACTGCCGGAATATTGCTGGACGGATAATTTCTACATCCCTCAAATCAAGGCTCAAGAATTGTTTCTGCAAAGACATGAAGGAAACAAGACTTCCGAGGACTTGATTGAGTATGTCCGTCATGAAGCTGAATTGTATTCAGAATATAAGCAGTATTATGGCTATGTCTTTTATATTGGGAAAAGGATTTAATAACAAAGTCAGAGGCTGCAACAATGATGTTGTGGCCTCTGTCAATACAAAGCAATTCTAATAAGAGAAACTAAATTTGAAATAAGACAGATTTTCAGTAAATTTGCAAAGCAGACAAACAAAAGAATATTATTATGAAGAATACAGCACTGATAATGATTCAGATTTATTATGAAGATAATCGGTTCGTTTATTAAATAAAACAATAATGGAATTACTTAAAAAAAGGATATTACAGGACGGGAAATGTTATCCTGGTGGAATTCTAAAGGTTGATAGTTTTATCAACCATCAGATGGACCCGAATCTGATGATGGAAGTTGCTAAGGAATTTGCCCGCCGTTTTTCTGACTGTAAGATAAACAAGATTATTACAATCGAAGCAAGTGGAATCGCACCTGCAATTCTTGTCGGTTACATCATGCAGCTTCCCGTTGTTTTCATCAAGAAAAAACAGCCGAAGACGATGGAACACATGCTTTCGTCGGTTGTGCATTCGTTTACAAAAGACCGTGATTACACGGTTTGCATCAGCAATGATTTTCTGAATGAGAAAGACCACGTGCTCTTTATCGATGATTTTCTTGCATACGGAAATGCGGCAATGGGCGTCATTGACCTTGCACGGCAAGCAGGAGCAACGATTGAAGGTATGGGATTTATTATTCAGAAAGCTTTCCAGAATGGAGGCGAAATATTGCGTAGACAAGGTGTCCGCTTCGAAAGTCTTGCTGTTGTACGAAGTCTTGACAGTTGCAAAATCGAATTGGAATAAGATTTCAATCTGTTATCATTATTTTTCCTCTTGAAAAGAGTATCTTTGCATTTAACAATGACATGATTGAGTTTTATAGAGATAATGACTTTGATTGAATATGCAGGTTTTAATTGCGTGTGCAAAGATAATGACAGGCGAGGCTCCGAAAGAAATACGATTTGCGACGGAGCCGGCATTCCAACAGCAGGCAAACGAAAATGCCCTGCAGATGGCTGCATATTCCGTTGATGAATTGCAGGAAATGTTGCATGTCAATCGCGAGATTGCCTACGAAAATTGGCGACGTTTTCAATCATTTCATTCTCTTGAAAATCGTCAGCCAGCAGTTTTCAGTTATGATGGAATGGTTTTTCAGAAGCTTGCGCCGGAATCCTTTTCAGATGGAGAATTACTCTATGCCAACAACCACTTACTGATTTGTTCCTTTCTGTATGGTTTGCTTCGTCCGTTGGATATGGTGAAACGATATCGACTCGAAGGAAATGTCGTGCTGCTTGACAATGGTGGCAAGACGATGTTCGACTATTGGAAACCCATTCTTACAGATTGGTTTATCGATAAGGTTAAGGCAGATGACGGCATTCTTGTGAATCTGGCAAGTGACGAGATGCAGAGCTTGTTTGATTGGAAGCGAGTGGAGAGTGAACTCACAATAATATCGCCCGATTTTAAGGTTGAAAAGAATGGAAAATTGAAGACAATCGTAATCTACACCAAAATGTGTCGTGGAGCGATGACGCAATTCATCTTAAAGAATGAAATTACAGACATCAATAGTCTGAAAAATTTTGAATATGAAGGATTCAAGTTCGATGGAGAAGGCAAGTGGAGATTTACACTAAAATAATATAATAGCTTATGAAACTATCAAAGATTATTATCACCATGTTCAGTTCGATTGGCATTTGCGTCGGTTGTGCCAATGCGCAAAAACCTGCAGAAAACAGTAACATCGATGTTGTAGCTCCGCAAGAGTTCAGTGCTCGGTTACAGGTCGACAGCACAGCTTGTCTGCTCGATGTCCGTCGTCCCGAAGAATTTAAGGACTCTCATCTTAAAGGCGCAAATCAGCTGAATTGGCTCGACCGTGAAAACTTTGAGAAAGGGGTTGAACGGCTCGACAAGGCAAAAACCATTTATGTTTATTGCAGAAGTGGTCGCCGAAGCAATGAAGCTGCCAATTATTTGGCTTCAAAAGGATTTAAAGTTGTCGATATGAAAGGCGGTATTCTTGCCTGGAATCAATCTAATTTAGAAACAGTTAAATGATAACATCATGGATAAGGTAATACAAATCGACAAAGACTTGATTGCTTATTGCGGTCTTTATTGCGGTGCCTGCAGAAAATTTTTGGAAAGCAAATGCCCCGGCTGTCGCAAGAATGAAAAAGCCGGATGGTGCAAGATTCGTACTTGTTGTATCGAAAACGCTTATCATACCTGTGCCGAGTGTAAGATGAACCCTCACGATTGCAAGAAGTTCAACAACTTTTTCAGCAAACTATTTGCTCTTATCTTCAAATCTGATCGTGAAGCTTGTATCCGTTGTATCAATGAAGTCGGAGAGGATGCATTTGCAAAAGAAATGGCTGAAAAGCGAATAATGACTCTTAAGAAAGGAAAATAATATGCGAATTGTAAAAGGTTCGTATTAATTAAGTCAAAAGAATAATAGTTGTTATGCAGGAAATATTTGGTGAAAGATATCAGGAAATGAAATATCGCCGTTGTGGAAGGAGCGGAGTGAAAATGCCGGCCGTTTCGCTTGGCTTTTGGCAAAATTTCGGTGACGAGAATGTTTCGTCAGAAGCCCGAGACATTGTCCTTAAAGCATTTGATAAAGGCATCACATATCTTGACTTGGCTAATAATTACGGTCCGCCTCCAGGAAGTGCGGAGATTAATTTCGGAAAGATATTCCATAATGATTTGAAAGCGCATCGTGATGAACTGCTGATAGCTTCGAAAGCCGGATATATCATGTGGGACGGACCTTATGGCAATTGGAGTTCACGTAAGTCGCTCATTGCAAGCTGTGACCAAAGTTTGAAACGCATGAAACTCGATTATGTCGATATCTTTTATTCTCATCGTTACGATCCAGAAACGCCACTCGAAGAAACTATGGGCGCGCTCGATTATATAGTCCGTTCAGGAAGAGCTCTTTATGCTTCGATTTCGAATTATCCGGCCGAAGTTGCTGCCCAAGCAATTACGATTCTTCGTGGTTTGGGAACACCTTGCATCGCTCATCAAATTCGATATTCGATGTTGGTTCGTGACATGGGAGACTCTCTTTTTGCACTTCATAAGAAAGAAGGCGTCGGTTGTGTTTCGTTTTCTCCGCTTGCGCAAGGTCTCCTCAGCGACAAGTATCTGAACGGAATTCCCGAAGGTTCTCGTGCTTCGAGAGAAGGTTCGTTGAAACGCGACTTTATCAGTCAGAATATTCATAAAGTTGCAGAGTTGAATATGATAGCCAAGCGGAGAGGACAAACGCTGGCTCAAATGGCAATCGCATGGCAATTGTTCGACGACCGCGTAACAACTGTACTTACCGGAGTCAGTTCTGTCAAACAACTCTGTGATAATGTTGAAGCTATAAAAAACACATCCTTCACAGACGAAGAACTGTCGGAAATCAATAATATACTCATCGGCAACTTCTAATTGGAGGCAATATTTTTGACTCCATTGCTTAACGTGGAGCAATGAAAGGTTACCATTCTTTATTCTCTGAAAGGCGCTTTACTGAAACAAGTGCTAATCTTGAAATACCCTTTTAAAGCACGTCGGAAAGAGATAAAATGTGTTGAAACAATCATCTTCGCGTGGGAAATATAGGTTGACCTCAGGTCAAAATGCATTTCCCGCACGGAGATTTGAGTTTTATACTTAAAAATGTGTCTTCTTCACTTGAAGGGAACAGTTTTCCCAAGTTGAATCACTAAGCGATGCATGAAGACATGGACGTTTTATGTTCGAAATCTATGTCCGACGTGTGAATAAAGGTCTTTTGAAATCTAAAATGTCTGTTCTGCACATGTAGAATTGACTTTTTAGGCTTACTATCTATCATCGACGAGCGGGAAAAGCACATTTACCTCAGGTCAACCTGTTTTTCCCGCTCTGCAATCGTAGATGAAATTTTCCATACGTTGCTCATAGGCTGATTAATGTTGGTTTTGATTACTTGATTATACTCTGATTTATGAACAAACGGTTATAGTTTATCTCATTCGAATTGTTCGTGCAAAAATAAATCAATAAAATAATCGTAATAATAAGATGTATATCTAAAAGTTTTCGTAACTTTGTACAATCATCTAATTGAAGAACATCGGGTACAATGTTTACACTAATACTATCAACTTTTTGCCGAAGCAATCTTTTAATGGTCGCTTTTTCTCAGGTTACCCTAATTACGATTTTATCGGTATTAGTGATACTTCTTGCCGTTTTGTTGATTCTGACAATTGTGTATGGTATTCGGAAAATACGATTAATCAGTTCAATAAGCGAGAAAAGACTGGCTATTTTGAACAATATGCCCGATATGTCGGTGCTGATTGATAAGAACAGATGTGTGTCGGCCATAGCCAATTCTGCTCGAAGTGACATTCCAGATGATACTTGGCATAAATTGAGAGGGGTTAATATAAAGAAATTCTCTTCTCTTCTGCCGTTTGGCCAAGATAACGGAGATTTGATCACTGAAAAGATTGAAGAATCTTTTCAAACCAACAATTCGCTTGTCTTTCATTTTAATTATCAAAAAGGCAAAAAAATTCAGTATCAGAAGGCACGTGTTGTTCCGTTACCTGACGGCACTGTTGTCTATTTTGCACACGATGTAACCGAAGATCAGAACCTGCATAAGGAATTCCGTCGGATGCGTTTCTTTCTACAATCAATTTTAAACAGTTTACCTACAGCTGTGTTTGTAAAAGATATCTCAGATCACAGCCGTTACCTTTTTTTCAATACAGCTGCCGGCCAGTTTTTCGGTACAGATCCTGCTACATGCATTGGAAAAAATGATTTGGAATTGAACGTCAAATATCAGACCGAATATCAAGATCGAGAGAATCGGTTTATTGAAGATGCTTCTTTGACTACTACCAAATGGGAAATTGAATATCAGAAGTCTAAAAATTCGGAAAAGAAATGGGGGATTATTCGAGAGTATAAATTGCTCAATGAAGGTCATACTTATCTTGTTTGTTCTGTTGAAGATACAACGGAACAAATGAAAAAAGAGCAGGAACTTCTGTCAGCCCGCCGTGAACTTTCCATAGCATTGGAAGCCGGAAACATGGCTATCTGGAATTTCAATGTGGTTAAGAATATGTTTTCTTCAGTCGAAAACAATGCAGTTTCAAAAGGAGGTTTGACTCGCGCAGATTATGCAGAACTTTTGCATCCCGACGATTTAAAGATGTTCAATGATTCTCTAGATGGGCTTGTTTCGGGCAAATTACTTAAATCAAGTGCCGACTTGAGAATAAAGATGAATGGCCAATATCGTTGGTATGCACATAATGCAATCGCAGTTCGTCTGACTCCAGACGGACCTGTCGAACATGTTCTTGGCATTGAGAAGAATATAACAGAAGAGAAGTTGCGCCTGGTGCAGATAGAAGAAAATCATATTCGTCTTAATTTCACGCTGAAGGCAGCACATATTATCCCTTGGGAATTGGATGTTGCAAACAAGAGATTTGATTCGGAAAAATCGGATGCATTTCCAAAAGGCTCTTATTCCATCGATGATTTGACAACAGTTGTTCATCCTGACGATAAGAATATTTATATTTCAACGCTTGCAGATCTTATGGAAGGACGCATTTCCCATGGAGAAATACAGATACGTCTTCTTTATAGAAACGAAGAGCATTGGGTTGAAGTCGAATCAGTTCCATATCGTTTCAATGACGATGGCACAGTCAATCGTCTCATCGGCGTTACGCGTGATGTCACTGACCATAAGGTTATCGGTGAATTGCGGCGTCTGCGCGATAAGGCTGAAGAAGCAAACCGTTTAAAAACAGCATTTTTGGCCAATATGAGTCATGAAATCCGCACACCGCTCAATGCCATTGTCGGATTTTCATATCTCATCGCTCATACTGAAGACAAAAAAGAGGCAGAGAAGTTCAGTGAAATTATACAAGCCAACAATGACCTGTTGGTTCAGATTATCAATGATATCCTTGATTTGTCGAAGATTGAAGCTGGCAAGATGGAATACAATTATACGGATGTGACTGTGGCAAAGGTGATAGATAATGTTGTTGATGTTTTCACACCAAGATTGAAACCCGGAGTTCTGATTTATACAGATATTCCTGACAGTTCCTTGGTCGTTAAAACTGAAGAACATCGACTCACGCAAGTTTTTTCGAACTTACTCAGCAATGCATGTAAGTTTACTGAAAAAGGTTATATCCAAATCGGGTTCAAACATGAACAGGAGCGAATCTTCTTTTTCGTACGTGATACAGGCTGCGGCATTGCAGAAAAAGACAAGAGTTTCATTTTCGACAGGTTTTCGAAAGTTGATAAATTCGTACAAGGTTCAGGACTTGGCCTCCCAATCAGTAAAACAATTGTCGAGAATCTTGGAGGTACGATTACGGTTGAATCTGAACTGGGTAAAGGATCTTGTTTCTACTTCTCTTTGCCGGAGACGAGAAAGGATGAGACACAAGTTTAAACAGATAGATAAGATTTGGTAATATGGGATTGACTTCTAAAGATTTGCAGAACATCGTCAGTACTATAATCGGTACAGCACCGAATTATATGTTTATAAAGGATTCTGATGACGATTTCCGATATTTGTATTCAAGTCCATCCAATGATGTTTTCTTTAGAGCAATATTTAATTCTAAACTTGGTAATATTGTCGGTCATACGGATTTTGAACTCTTTGAAAATCAAGAATTGGCTGCATCTTTCCGAGATAGCGATATAGCTGTGCTTCTTTTAAAGCCGGGTGAAGTGAAAAAAAACACAGAACTTATTCCCGACCGCGAGGGTAAAGTTCGTACCGTTGAGATAATCAGAACCATTATTGTACGAGAAGATGCTCCTCCTTTTATATTGGGAAATTGTCTTGATGTGACAGAAGTGGTAAAGAACCGCTATAAACTGATGCGCGACAATACTAGTATGGCTATGGCATGTCAGGAAGGCGGAATTTTTCCTTGGCTTCACGACATAGCTGATGATCTGACCTATTTTACCCGTACTGAAGATGATAAGGCATCTCGTATTGCCTTTCCGCGTGATGAACTTGTCAGATGGGTTCATCCCGATGATATGGATTTGCTTACAAAGAATGTTGCTGACTTAATCAAAGGGTCATGTAGTCGTGTGATGTTTGAGTTCAGAAGCTGTTATTTTAAGAGCGATTATATTTGGTATTCATTTATCGGAAAACCTTTTGAGATTGATGAAGTTGGAAAACCATTGTCATTGATTGGCATACTTCGTGACATTTCAGTGGAGAAGCTTCGTCAGACCGACTTCAGCGCACGTGTAGATGCGGAACAATCAGACTTGATTAAGTCAGTGATGCTTGCGAATATGAGCCATGAAATCCGTACGCCACTTAATGCAATCATCGGCTTTTCACAGCTTCTGATGGAGGATATTTCTGATGATGAGAAAAAAGAATACATTTCTATCATCAATAAGAGCGACGATCAATTGCTGAAAATCATTAACAATGTGGTTGATGCAACTAATGTTGATTTAGGTCAAGAGAAATTCGTATATACTGATTTCAGTGTCCGTGATACACTGGCACCTTTCAAAATAACATTTGAATCCCGTACAAAACCTGGAGTTTCATTGATTTTCGATTCGACAAATATTGATTGTGTGATTAAAAGTGATCATTCACGTTTCATGCAGGTTTTATCAGATTTACTGTCGAATGCGGTGAAATTTACCGATAAAGGTTCTATCCATTATGGTTTTTCTATCGAGAACGATTATATATGTGTGTATGTCAAGGATTCGGGAATAGGAATCTCTGAGGAGAATAAGGAGATAATATTCAATCGTTTTGTCAAGTTAAATACCTATACCCCTGGCTTAGGAATAGGTTTGAGTCTATGCCGTTCAATCATTGAACGTTTAGGTGGTGAAATCGGTCTCGAATCGCAGCTCGGTTCTGGTTCAACATTCTGGTTCACATTGCCGCGAATTTCTAAAGTTGCTGTGTCGTAATGAAGCGATTATACCCATATATTATTCTTCTGTCTGCTCAATTTTTTGTTTTGCAGGTTTGGGCAATATCGGCGGTAGATGACTCTCTGCTTTTGCGTAATCAAAAAAACTGTACTGAAATCTTTACGGAACAGAAAGATTTTTCTCAACAAATTCTTCAAAAATCCTTTGTTTACAAAGCACCTGTTGATAAGAACACTGTTTTTGCAGACTCTCTTTTTAATCTTTGCAGAATATATTTTGAAACCAAGCAGGATAGCTTTATGGACTTATATCATAAAGCGTTGCCAATTGTTGAAAGAAGTGGAAATCTGGAGAATTATTTTCGTATGCGCGGTTGGTTGATCAATTGGTTGATGAAGAAAGGGAGCTGGGACAAGATTCCTTCTGATATCAAACTAATGAGGCTGGCCGCTCAAAATAAAAATTATCTGGATGGAGTCGATATGGCTGATCAATTGTTTGCTATGTATTACGGCAAAATCGGATTAAAAGATGCAAGTTACAATGAATTTGTCAATCTGCTGGACCGGATGGAGAAACGTGATGCTCCAAGAGACCGAAGAATTTACGTCCTTTTGCAACTCCTTGTGCAATCTGAAGAACCAAAGCAGATGAAACAGAGCCTTGTGCGTTTAAAAAGCTACATCAATTATTTGGAAGTCAATCACCTGTCGACATACGGCGAAAAAAACACACTCGATTTTCTGCGTTTTATGTATTTTAGACGTAATGCATATCTGCATTATAAAGAGGAAAATGTATCTGCACTGAAAGATGATGTGGATATGTTGGATAATCTGATTGATAAAAACAATTCTCAATCCAATCAGCGGAATCTTAAATTTGCTCATCTTCTTTACTTTTATTTGTCAAAACAATATGATAAAGCTCTTCCGATAGCTGATTCATTGATGGACTATTATCGTAATGTACATAGTCTGCCTGATTTGCTGACCGTTTGGGAAAAGAAATGTAATATTCTAAGAGCCACAGGCCACTCTGCAGAGGCTTTTGAGCAGCTTGTTTTATTTAAAAACTTGAAGGATTCTCTTTCAGAAGAAAAATATTATAAAGATTTGGCGATTCTCCGGTCCCAATTGGATTTTAATCAGCTTGAGATCGATAATAAAAAAATGGAGGTCGATACTGCCCGTCAGCAAACGAGAATAATCAGACTGGAATGGGGTGGAGTAAGTCTTGGCTTACTGATATTTATCCTGCTGTTTTTCTTTTATAAAAGGCGTAAAGACAGTAAACGTTCAGAAAGTGAAGCGCAGCAGAAACTTGCTTTTCTTGCAAACATGAATCATGAAATCAGAACGCCGCTCAATGCCATCGACGGATTTTCACAATTGCTGGTTGATGAAACCGATCCTGAAGAACAAAAAAACTTCTCGGAAATTATTCGAAATAATAATGAACTCTTGCAACGATTGATTAATGATGTCCTTGATATTTCCAAGATTCAGTCGAGCAAAATGACACTAAATGAAGAAATGTGTGATCTTTCTGTGTTGATGAATGAATTATATCAGACGATGAATCTTAGAATACCCGAGAATGTTACATTGGAACTTGTTGATTGCAAACCTTGTTCATATCTGACTGACCGGAATCGTCTGACTCAAATTATGACGAATCTGATTACAAATGCCATCAAGCATACGCATTCGGGTAGCATTCGAATCGGTTATACAGAATCAGGAAACTATTATCGGTTCTTTGTCGCAGATACTGGAGAAGGAATTCCGGCGGATAAAATTGATTCTATTTTCAGTCGATATGTACAATTGAACGCCTGGACTTCTGGCGTTGGCTTGGGTTTAGCCATCTGTCAAGGTCTTGTTCAGCAAATGAAAGGTACGATTCATGTCAAATCTGAATTGGGTAAAGGTTCAGAATTCTATTTTGTTTTACCTAAAATCAAATCATAGGATATGAAGCGTTTTAATTTACTCTTAAGATTATTTGCTGTTATAGCAGTTGTTTTGACACTTCAGTGTTCAAAGGCAACCGCACAGTCTTTTCTCTTTCCTGTAAATAAAACGAGTGCGTTGCAAACAGATAAAAGAATGACTTCTTTTGTGTTTGATATGGATACTTTGAGTAAATCATTGTTTATTAATCCTTTGAAACCTATTGCCGATACGCTTTTCTTTAAGTGTAAGCTTGTATATAGTGCCGTACCGGATAGTTTTCCTTACTATTACAATCTGGCACTTCCTCTTCAATTGGCTGTAGAAAATATGGATGGTTATTTCCGTATGCGTACGTGGAATATTTATTGGTTGATTGACCATGATTATCGTGATAAAGGATTTGCTGAAATTTTGCAAGTTAAACATTTGGCTGAGCAGTATCATTGGAAAAGTGGCGTTTATGGAGCGATACAATGTCTTGGTCATTTTTATCGCAGTATTGGCCTTGATAAAGAAGCTGCACGTATTTGGGAGGATTTATATGATACGATGGTGAAGGAGAATGCCTCATCGTCAGAAAAAATCAATATTATCTTTCAGTTATTACCTGGAAATTTAAGCCTTGCAAAACGCGCGTATTATCTTTCAGAATTGAAAAAATTTACTGATTATCTCAAAGAAAATCATTTGCAAGCTTATGACGATAATAATACTCTTCCAAGGCTTTGCTATTCATATTTTCGAAGAAAGGCATTTTATGATAATGAAAGAAAAGATTGGGCAACAATGAAACTGGATATAGATAGCGCTACATTCTATATGTATAAAAAGGAATATTATTATTCAATCCAATATATCAAAATGTCTTATTGTGTCGGATTGAAACGCTATTCTGATGCATTGGCTTTAAATGATTCTGTATTGACGGCTATGAAAAATAAATCTGCTATTGATTATATATCTGTACTTAATGACAGATGTAAAATTCTCAAAGATTGTGGCCGTCCTGATGAGGCTTATGATATATATTATTCAATGATGTTAAAGTCTGATACGATTTCATCGGATAAGTATTTTAAAGATTTGGCGACGTATCGTAGTCGTATGGATTTGAATAAGCTTGATATAGAGAATCAGGAAATGAAACTTTCTGTAGCTCAGCGTCACAAATACATTACTGCTCTTACATGGGGTGGAATCAGTCTCACGTTATTTGTATTGTTCCTTCTTCTTTTCTTCTGGAAGAGATATAGTGATTCACAAAGAATAAAGAAACAGATGCAACGGAAAATCTCTTATATGAGTGAGTTGAATCTTGAGATTCGAACACCTATGAATGTAATAGACGGTTTTTCCAATTTGATAATGAATGAATCTGATCCGCACGAAAGGCGGAAATATTCTGATATTATTCATTACAACAATGAACTTTTGCAGCGGATGATAAAGGATGCTCTTGACCTTACAAAAATCCAGTCGAACCAGTTGACATTGAATTATTCGATGTGTGATTTACAGGGAATAATGCGGGCAGTGTTTGAAACGGTAAATGACAAAGTGCCTGAAAACATTGTGTTTGAACTTGCCGATTCGCCCAAGATGAGTTCCCCTGTTGATAGCCTTCGTTTAAAGCAAGCATTAGTGAATTTGATTGAAGTTGCTATTAGTCGCACGAAAGCAGGCGTTATTCGATTCGGATATTCTGCATCCGATAGAGATTGCCGTTTCTTTGTCTATGATTCTGGTATAGAAATATCAGCTGAAAGAATTCATAGTTTATTTGACCATCCTTCTCAATTCGACGAATGGACTTCCAACGATTTAATCGGATTTGCCATTTTCCAAGGACTTATCGAACAGATGCGTGGGAAAGTCGATGTATCACCGGATATTCATGGAGGAACCGAGTTGTATTTTATTCTTCCGAGAAAGAAAATTTGAGACATGTTTCTTTTGGCAACATATTTGTTGAGTGTTTAGTGTAGAAATATAAAAAGATTAAATATGAATAAGAAAGCAAGCGCGGATAAAGCGGAGGAGGCTAAAATAGAAGAAACGCCGAAAGAAACCGAACCGACAAATTTGCAGGAGGAACAGCCAAATAATCCGACAGAGGAAACTCCGACTGACAATTTGGCCGCCGAAAAGGATAAACTGCAAACAAAATACGATGAATTGAATGATACTTATCTTCGGCTTAGAGCTGAATTCGATAATTACAGGAAACGTACTCTGCGTGAGAAATCGGATTTGATTAAGTATGGTTCGGAGAAGTCTCTTACCAATCTTCTTCCCATAATTGATGATTTTGAGAGGGCAATGGCTACAGTAGAAAAGGCTGAAGACATGAATGCTGTCAAAGAGGGAGTAACTTTGATTTTCGATAAATTCCAGAAATATTTGAAACAAGAGGGCGTTGAAGCAATAGAAACCCTCGGCAAACCTTTCGATACCGAAAACTCGGAAGCAGTTGCAATGATTCCTGCTCCTGAAGAAGCACAAAAAGGTGCTGTCCTAGATTGTCTTCTGACAGGCTATAAACTGTTCGACAAAGTGATTCGTCATGCAAAAGTGGTAGTAGGAAATTAGTATCAGACAAAATGGCAAAGAGAGATTATTATGAGGTCTTAGGCGTCGAAAGAACTGCCACAATAGAAGAAATAAAGAAAGCTTACCGTAAATTGGCCATCAAATATCATCCGGATAAAAACCCAGGTGATAAAGAGGCTGAGGAGAAGTTCAAAGAAGCTGCATCAGCATACGACGTGCTAAGCAATCCTGAGAAACGTCAACGTTACGACCAGTTCGGTGATGCTGGACTTGGTTCGTCTGGCGGCGGTGCAGGAGGCTTTTCTATGGACGATATTTTCCAGCAGTTCGGTGATATTTTTGGAGGTCATTTTGGTGGATTTGGCGGTTTCGGCGGTTTTGGCTCAGGTGGGCACACAACGCATGTCAATCAAGGCTCTGATTTGAGAGTGAAAGTGAAACTTACATTCAAGGAGATTTCTACCGGTGTGGAGAAAAAAATCAAGGTTAAGAAATATGTGCAATGTAAGACTTGTCATGGAACGGGCGCCGAAGGTGGCAGCTTTGAAACATGTTCTACTTGCCATGGAAGCGGTTATGTGACTCGCGTTGCCAATACTATTCTTGGCCAAATGAGAACTCAATCAACTTGTCCGACCTGTAATGGCGAGGGTCGAACAATAAAGCATAAATGTCCGGATTGCAACGGCGAAGGAATCGTTCGAGACGAAGAAGTCATTTCTTTCAATATTCCTGCAGGTGTTGCAGAGGGAATGCAGCTATCTGTCAGAGGAAAAGGAAATGCTGCCCGACGTGGTGGTATTAATGGCGATTTGCTTGTGCTTATTGAAGAGGAACAAGATCCGGAATTGATTCGTGACGAGAACGATTTAATCTATAATTTGTTGCTTAGTGTGCCGGAAGCAGCTTTAGGAACGACGGTCGAAGTCCCTACTTTAGATGGAAAAGCTAAGGTTAAGATTGAGGCAGGAACACAAGCCGGGAAAGTGCTTCGTTTGCGAAATAAGGGTTTGCCTTCTGTAAACGGATATGGAACCGGTGATTTGTTGGTGAATATTAGTGTATATATTCCAGAGTCTTTGTCTGCATCTGAAAAACAGATTCTGACTGGTTTGCAGAATTCTCCGAACTTTGAACCGAAAAAGGCAGTCAAGGATAAAATATTCAGTAAATTCAAACATTTGCTTGACTAAAGATATATGAATAATAATAAGAATTTGATTAAAGAATTGTGTTTGCTGACTCTACTTTTTCTGTTTGTTGTACCGACAATAGGACAGGCGCAGACGGCTTCTTCCATTCTTGATAAAGCCGCGGCAACTTATGATAGGTCTGGCGGCATTACAGCTTCTTTTACGTCTGTAACTTCTCGCACATCCTCTTCATCGGTTGTTGACAGAACCAAAGGCCAGATTGATATGAAAGGCAGCAAATTTGTGCTGAAATCTTCAAGTCTGGTGATTTGGTACAATGGTCAGACGCAATGGTCGTATGTCGCACAAAACCAGGAAGTGAATGTCTCTGAACCAAGTGGTGATGAGTTGCAGATGACAAATCCTACGTTGTTGATTCGTTCGTATAAAACTGATTTTACAGCTAAATTATTGGGCGATGTAACTGCTTCAAATGGTAAAACAGCATACAATATTTTACTCGTTCCTCGTAAGAGAGGTCAAATCCAAAAAGTAGAACTGCAAATTGAGAAGTATTCTTCGTTACCGGTTTCAGCAACAATTGTGTCTAAAAACGATATGACGACCGTCATAAATATCAGTCATCTTCGTATAGGCGCTAACCAGCCTGATTCTTTCTTCGTCTTTAATAAAAAAGAATATCCGAAGGCCGAAATCATTGACCTTCGTTGAAAAATGACTAAATTTGGGGTCTAAATAGAAAACTTTATTATGAATAATGCAATAAACGAAAAAGTTCGCTGCTTGATTATTGGTTCCGGTCCAGCAGGCTATACCTCTGCAATATATGCTTCGAGGGCCAATCTGTCTCCAGTTCTTTATGAAGGCATACAACCTGGAGGCCAGTTGACTACAACAACTACAGTAGAGAATTTTCCAGGCTATCCTGATGGTGTGGATGGAAATCAATTGATGGACGACTTACGCCGTCAGGCATTGCGCTTTGGAGCTGATATTCGGAGTGGTATCGCTACATCTGCAGACCTTTCTGTTGCTCCTTATAAGGTGGTAATCGATGAAGAAAAAACTATTGAGACCGAAACATTGATTATTGCTACAGGCGCAACAGCCAAATATCTTGGCCTTCCCGATGAAAAGAATTATGCAGGAAGAGGAGTTTCTGCCTGTGCCACTTGCGACGGATTTTTCTATCGCAAGAAAACGGTTGCTGTTGTTGGCGGTGGTGATACTGCTTGTGAGGAAGCCTTGTATTTGGCAACGCTTGCAAGCAAAGTTTATCTGATTGTGCGCAAGCCTTATCTACGTGCTTCAAAAGTGATGCAGGAACGCGTAGCTAAAGCAGTTAACATTGAAATATTGTTTGAACACAATACTCTCGCTCTGTTTGGTGAGAAAGGTGTTGAAGGTGCTCATTTGGTAAAACGACTTGGACAGCCAGATGAAGAGAAAGTCGATATCGCAATCGATGGATTTTTCCTCGCTATTGGTCATAAACCGAATTCCGATATTTTCAAGCAATGGCTGGAAACAGACGAGACAGGTTACATCAAGACTCTTGATGGAACTCCGCGTACAAAGATTCCTGGAGTGTTTGTTGCTGGAGATGTTGGCGATTCGCATTATCGTCAGGCCGTTACTGCTGCAGGTACTGGTTGCGCGGCTGCTTTGGAAGCAGAACGTTATCTGTCGGAAAAAGGATTATAATCAATCAATCATATTACCATGAAGAAATATAGTATTGCTTTAGTGTTGCTTCTTTCTCTGTTGATTGTTTTCCCTTCTGCAGCGAAGAATAAAACACGTGTTGTTGCACACCGCGGTTATTGGAAAACTGAAGGTTCGGCACAGAACTCAATCACCTCTTTGCAAAAAGCAGCTGAAATAAAAGTGTATGGTTCTGAGTTTGATATGCATCTGACTAAGGATGGCGTTCCTGTTATTTTCCATGATAATAAAATCCAAGGAAAAGTGATTCAGGAAACAAACTATTCAGAACTCAAAGACTTGAAGTTGACGAATGGAGAAACGTTACCAACGTTGCAACAGTATCTTGATAAAGCAAAAACACTGAAGAAAATCAAACTGATATTTGAAATTAAGCCTCATGCGACGCCGGAACGGGATAGTGAAGCTGCCGCTGCTGCTTATAATGCTGTCAAAGCAGCTAATCTCCTCAAAAGAACTGATTTCATCTCTTTCAGTAAAAAAACATGCGAGGAGATCCATCGTCTGACTCCTAAAACTCCTATCTATTATCTTAACGGTGACTTGGATCCGCAGTCGTTGAAAGATATGGGGTTGACAGGCATGGATTATGAATATAATAAGATGAAGAAAAATCCTGAATGGTATGCCCAATGTAAGGCTCTTAAGCTGAAAGTGAATGTTTGGACAGTTGATACGCCAGAAAAGATGCAGGATGTGATATCAAACGGCGCTGATTTCATTACTACCAATGAGCCCGTAGTTGCTGAAAATCTTGTCAGCTCAGCAAAATAAGTAAATGAAAAGGTGCCTGCTGTTCCCGTTGTTGCTGTTTGCTCTACATGCAGTTGCAGTTGAACCACCAAGAACGGAAGTGCGTGGCATCTGGTTGACTACTGCTTTTGCTCTTGATTGGCCGCATAATTTGGCCACATCTGATAAAGGTCGGGATGCCCAGAAAGAGGAACTTTGCATTCTACTCGACAAGTTGCAGAATGCAAATTTCAACACTGTTTTTTTTCAAGTCCGATTACGGGGAGATGTCATTTATCCTTCTTCAATTGAACGGTTCAGTTCTGTGTTAACAGGCCATGAAGGTGCGTCTCCAGGTTATGATCCCTTGGCTTTTGCGGTTGATGAATGTCATAAGCGCGGACTTGAATGTCATGCATGGTTTGTTACCTTTCCTTTAGGAAGTGATCGCCTGGTAAAGAATCAGGGAAAATATTCGGTCGTTAAACTTCGTTCATCTCTATGCAAACATTATAATGGAGAATGGTTCTTGGATCCCGGAGCTTCCGGAACAGCTGATTATATTCTTTCACTTGTTAAAGAAATAGTCGGTAAATATGATATCGATGGAATTCATTTTGATTATATCCGCTATCCTGAAGATGCTAAATTATTCCCCGATAAACAACAGTACAAGAAATCGGGCGGTCAGATTCAGATAGACAATTGGAGGCGAGATAACATTAATAAACTCGTCTATCGTGTTTATGATACTGTTAAAGGAATGAAGCCTTGGGTGCAGGTTAGCAGTTCTCCTTTGGGAAAATACCAAAGGATTCCTGAAGTGCCCAATGCAGGTTGGACTGCTTATGAAAGCGTTTATCAAGATGCTGTCAAATGGATGAAGAATGGCAAACAAGATATGCTCGTTCCAATGATGTATTATTTGAACAGTAATTTCTTTCCGTTCGTTAATAATTGGGTGCAGAATAGTAACGGAAGATTGGTCGTTCCAGGACTTGGCGCATATCGGATGCTTAAAGAAGAAGGCGGATGGACATTGAACAATGTGACAGATCAGATTGATTACAGCCGTGCGAACGGAGCTGTCGGCTGTAATTTCTTTCGTGGCGAACAAGTGATTAATAACGTGAATGGTTTGTACGACGTGTTGAAAAACAATTATTACAAGTATCCGGCTTTACTGCCGCCTTTGACTTGGATAAATAATTCAATTCCTGCCAAACCGACTGGTTTATCGGTCGAACATGTCGGCGACAATCTGAAAATCACATGGAAGAAACCTGAAGGAGAAAATCAACAGTTAACATATACAGTATATTTTTCATTGAATGGAGATCCATCCATCCAATCAGCTCAAAATATTCTGATGAGTGGAATTCGTGGAACGGAACTGTATCTGCCTGTTGGAAATGTTGAACAAGGTTATTGCTTTGCTGTGACTGCGATGACCCGTTGTCACATAGAAAGTAAACCTTCTAATGAGTCTTATTATTATCTTTCTAGATATATAAAATAAGCCAATTCATTGGAAAGTATTAGCTGTATACAGAAAATAATTTATTTTAGAATGCAGCATTTTTTATCTTTATATCATCTAAACAAATGACGATCCTTCGAAAGAGGGTGAGTAAAGTATAATTGAATGACTGAAGAGCAACTGATAAAGGGTTGTAGGGAAGGAGATAGACTGGCGCAAAAAGAACTCTATGAATTGCATGCACGCAAAATGTTGGGCGTTTGCATGCGATACATAGATAATAAGGAAACTGCACACGATATTTTGCAGGAAGGTTTTGTCAAAGTCTTCTTCAATCTCAACTCTTATCAAGGTAATGGATCTTTTGAAGGTTGGATGAGAAAGATTTTTGTCAATTGCGCCCTTGAGTACTTGCGCCATGCCGACGTCTTACGGGACTCGGTCAATTTGGACGATATCTCAAGTTTTGCTTCGGATAAAAGTTCTGCAGTGGCAGATATTTCCGCAGCTGAATTGATGAAACTTATTCGTGAATTGCCTGCAGGATTTCGTGCTGTTTTTAACATGTATGCTATCGACGGTTATTCACATAAAGATATAGCTGAAAAACTTGGCATAACGGAGAGCACTTCTCGATCACAGTTTACAAGAGCTCGACAGTTGTTGCAGCAAAAAGTTAAGGCTTTGTATTGATACATAATGGAAAAGAAAAAAGATAATTTAGAGGATTTGTTTCGCAAGAAACTGTATGACTTCGAAGAAGCGACATCTCCGGACGACTGGGAAAAGATCTCTGCTCGTTTGGACGAACATCGCGTTGTCACAATGACTCCTCATAAAAAAATTTTCTGGGCTGCGGCCGCTGCGGTAGTAGCAATTCTGCTTCTTATGGGTGGTATATTTATTTATCAACCGCAAAACAGAAACAGTATGACTGCTATAAGCCAATCAATTCCTGAGAGTAAACATAAGATGATTGTTTCTCCTCAATCGACAACAGCTCCTTCTTTATTGGCTCAAGATATCTCTCAACCTTCAGTTAGGAAATCACATACGCATAAGATCGTCTCTGTTAAAGTAGATAATGTCATCACAGAGAGGACGGATATCTCAGCTATAGAATCTGAAGAGAAAGCTGATAATTCTTCTTCAAAGTCTATCTCAATTGCCGAAAGGGTTTCTAATGAGCCTCAAGCAAAAACGAAAGCTTTTGAAGAACCAAAAGTTGACCAAAACCAAAATCAGAATCAAAGCCAGGTAAATACGAAAGCGGTTGAAAAGGTTGTAGAGAAAGTAGAAAAATCCCATTTTCGGCGTTGGGGATTTGGCATGGGTGGTGGAAGTATAACTACAGGAGCAAATAATTCATTGAATACATACGCCTTCCGCAATACAACTTTGTCGGATGCAACTTTATTGCTTTACAATTCGGCTTATTTTGATTCTCAACTTCCTAAAACGAATGTCAAACATCATTCACCTCTAAGTTTCGGTCTCACGGTTAGTTATAATATTACGAACAACCTGGCTCTTGTTAGTGGTGTCGATTACACTTTCCTTTCTTCTGAATGGGAAACGAATGGTACTTACCATAGCAAGACTAAACAATATTTGCATTTTGTAGGCGTTCCATTAGCGCTATCTTGGCAGTTTGCCCGCTGGAAGGATCTTCATTTCTATACTTCTGCAGGAGGTATGGCTGAAGTTAATGTTGCGGGTAGACTCAAAACTCGGAATTTCACGGGCGATGAACTCATGGGCATTGATTATAATCACATCCGCATGAAAAAAGTTCAATATTCACTCGATGGACGAATTGGAGTGGCTTATCCGCTTTGGAAATTTATCTCTCTCTATGGTGAAGCAGGAGCAAGTTACTATTTCGATACGGGAAGTTCTATAGAAACTATACGTACAGAGAAACCTTTCAACTTGAATTTTCAAGCAGGTTTTAGATTGGGCTTTTAATAAAACAGATATATCATAAACAATAAATATAAGATTAAAATGAAGAAGTTTTTATTGAGTGCTGCAGTTGCAGCTACAGGAATGTTGATGTTGTCATCATGTATAGATAATGGTACTAGTACATCAACCGGCGTTGCATACGGAATCACTAAATTATCAACGGATGTTCCAGGTATCGTAGTTACGGATGATTATGCGACTCTCAGTGGCGGACTTCCTGTCTATGCATCCGCTTTCCAAAGTATGGCAGAAGGGAAATGTGTTGCATATGCTTATGAAGTTGATTACAATTCTCAGTCATCGACTTCTTATGTTGCAGTTACAGCAACTCAAACTGAAACATTTGACCAATTTCCGTCAACTCCATCTATTACAGATACCAAGACGGCACTTACGGGAGAATATGCAACTTCATCTTTGGACCTTTCTATGTATAGCGATTCATATATATTCCGCGCAGGTGGTTATGTTTTCTTGACGTCTACTCATTCTGGCATCAAAGCTGACCAATCAAATAATTTTGATCTTTCATACGATATGAGCGTGGAACCAAGTATGGTAGGCTCAAATCGGGTTTACGAACTCTATTTTCGCGCTCAAAAAACCAAGGATGGAAGTAAAGCAGAACAAACAGGTTCTTATGTAAACACATTCAGTCTGAAAAATTTCTTTAAAGCGGCTGCCGCTAAAGAAGGAAAAGATGCAACTGTCTTTTTCCGTATTAATTATGTTACGGGTATCAGTGGCAATAATCTGTCATGGGCTAAGTCTTCTGTGTTTGCAAGTCCGGCAAACTTGGATTTGTAATTTCGGTATTTTTGTATTGTTAATATAATCTCAAGAATAATTATTATCTTTGTCACAAACTTCAATTTGTTGAAGAGTGACATGAAAAAATTAGACTATTTATTTTATTCTGTAATCTTTGCAGGCTGTCTGTTACTGCTGACATCTTGTCTTGGTGATCCTGCTACAAGTTTGACGATGGCAAATCAAGCAGGAGTGGTAGTAACCAGCCCTAAAAAGATGATATATTTAAAAGGCGGGGATATAGTTTCGTCTGATGCATTTCAAGATGTAAGTGTTGATGATGGAGAATGTGTCCTCGTTGATTATTCTATCGATTATAGTGCAGCGGATAATGCTAATGGCGGAACTACTAATGGATACTATACTGCTACAATTTATCCCTCTTCTCTTACCAAAGTTGATAAAGGTGATTTTATAATTGGAATGGTTGATACCCTCGGCGTTCGTGCAAATGAGCTGACTGTAAAAGCCTTGCAGTCGCGTTGTGCATATATCCGTGGTCAGTTTTTCCTCTTTGCTGAATTGGCTAATCATCCATCTGATGAGAAAGACCAATTCATGCTTTCGTGTAATCCGAACCAACCGACAACGGATAACGTTTATACTCTTTATCTACGCGTTGTAAAGAATGTGGCATCTTCAACGACAAGTACTAGTACAATGATTATTCCTTATGCTTTTCCTATCGAGAATTTCATTCGTACTGCAAAAACTTCAACTGATAAAGATGGCAATACCGTGGTGAAATTCCATGTCAATTATGTATCGTCATTTAGTACAGATACAACCTATTGCAATTGGTCAACATCCGAATTGTTTTCAATTCCAGTGAGCAATAATTGATAAAAAATTTGACACTATGTTTGGAACGATATTTAAACTTGTTCTTTTGATAATTTCTCAACCGGCAAAAGCATGGGAAATGCTTTCAACGAAGGAAGAGAAGGATGATGAGTTTCTCTCTCGTTTCATTTATCCGTTAATTGGCCTTATTACTTTGGCTGCTTTTTTGGGTGTCTTACTTACGCATAAGGATTTTGATGTGACTTTAGCTCTTCGTACTGCTATCAAGACTCTTGTCTCTTCTTTCGGAGGTTTTTTCATCGGTGCATATTTGCTTAATGAATTTTGGCAAGGTATTTTTCATCGTCCTAAGGACATGCATCTGTGTGAACGGTTTGTAGGCTATTCGTCGGCTTTAATGTTTGTCCTTTCGATAGTTCTAATGTTGCTGCCTGAATTCTTTTTTCTTCAGATATTTGTCCTCTATACATTCTATATGGTTTGGGAAGGTGCACCGATTTATATGAAAGTGGAAGAGAAAGAACAAGTGAAATTTGTGGTTATTGCTACAGTTATTATTCTTGGCATGCCGAGAGTCGTTAGTTTCATTCTCACATTCTTGATGCCAGGATTGAATTTTTAGGTGAACCTATTGGTCATGAAAGAACAATTTAGCAATAATATTCAGATTAAGAATAAACGAGCTACTTTTGATTATGAGTTGCTCGATACGTACACCGCAGGAATTGTGTTAACGGGTACGGAAATTAAATCTATACGATTGGGAAAAGCAAGTCTGGTTGATACCTATTGCATCATAGAACATGGTGAACTGTGGGTCAAAAATATGTATGTCGCTGAATATTTTTATGGAAGTTATAATAACCATACAGCGCGTCGTGACCGTAAACTGCTCCTGACAAAAAAAGAGTTGAGGAAAGTTTCGTCGTCCGAAAGAAATCCCGGTTTTACTATCATTCCGGTCCGCCTCTTTATCAACGAAAAAGGATTGGCAAAGCTGGTCGTCGCAATCGCTCGTGGTAAAAAAGAATATGACAAACGACAGTCTATCCGCGAGAAAGATGATAAGCGGGAGATGGATAGAATGTTTAAGCATTAAATGGAAAGACAGACCTTTATAAAAATCCTTTCCAGGCAGATTCTAGTGCTTGATGGGGCAATGGGAACGATGATCCAAACGTTTCATCTTAATGAAAAGGATTATCGTGGATTGCAATTTGTTGATTGGCCGGTCGATCTTCGAGGCAACAATGATGTACTTAATATTACTCAGCCTAAAATAATTGCCGGAATTCAACGACAGTATCTTGATGCTGGTGCTAATATTATCACCACTAATACATTTAATGCCAATGCCATTTCCATCGCGGATTATGCTATGGAAAGATACGTACGGGAGATAAATTTATCAGCTGCTAGATTGAGTCGGAGTATTGCCGACGAATTTATACAATCGCATCCTGGACAAATTGTATTGGTTGCAGGTTCTTGCGGACCGACAAACAAGACTGCATCAATGAGTGCAGATGTCAACAACCCTGCCTCTCGTGCTGTAACTTATGATGATTTATATAATTCATATCGCGAACAAATAAGTGCATTGGTTGACGGCGGAGTGGATCTTATATTATTTGAGACCACTTTTGATACGCTTAATGTCAAGGCTGGACTTGAGGCGGCAGATTCTGTTTTGAATGATAAAAAATCGGATTTGCCTATTATGGTTTCACTTACACTCTCATCGAAAGGTGGGCGTACATTCTCCGGACAGACATTGCAGGCTTTTGTAGCTTCGATAATGCATTCTCGTATTGTCAGTGTTGGTTTGAATTGTTCCTTTGGAGCAGAAGATATGCTTCCTCATCTAGAAGATTTGGCCTCTTTTGCACCATTTTATATCAGTGCCTACCCAAATGCGGGTTTGCCCAATATTGATGGTTCATACGATGAAACGCCAGAGAAGATGTCTAATTATATCAGAAGATTTGTTGATGAAGGTTTGGTTAATGTCATCGGAGGCTGTTGCGGTACAACACCTCAACATATTGCATATTATCAAGATATTGTTCGGGGAAAGCAACCGCATGTCCCTTCCTCTAAACCTGATTGTTTATGGCTGTCAGGACTTGAACTGTTGGAAGTAAAACCTGAAAACAACTTCGTTAATGTGGGTGAACGCTGTAATGTGGCAGGTTCTAGAAAGTTCCTCCGTTTGATTAAAGAAAAACAATACGAAGAGGCATTGACAATTGCGCGCAAGCAAGTCGAAGACGGAGCTCAAGTTATAGATATTAACATGGATGATGGTCTGCTGGATGCTGAGAAGGAGATGACTTATTTCCTTAATCTCATTGCGTCAGAGCCTGACATATCTCGTGTGCCAGTGATGATTGATTCATCAAAATGGGAAGTGATAGAAAGTGCTCTAAAATGTTTGCAAGGGAAGAGCATTGTCAATTCTATTTCGCTGAAAGAAGGAGAAGAAGTATTCCTTTATCGCGCAGAACGCATTCGCAAGTTAGGTTCAGCAGTTGTTGTTATGGCTTTTGACGAAAATGGACAAGCTGAAACCTTCGAGAGGAAAATTCAGGTCTGTGAAAGAGCCTACAAGCTTTTGCTTGATAAGATAGCCTTTGATTCTCATGATATTATTTTTGATCCTAATGTATTAGCAATCGCGACCGGCATTGAGGAGCATAACAATTATGCACGAGATTTCATTCGTGCTGTTTCATGGATTAAAGCTAATTTGCCTGGAGCGAAGGTAAGTGGAGGTGTCAGCAACCTCTCTTTTTCTTTCCGTGGCAATAATTATATTCGTGAAGCAATGCATTCAGTGTTTCTTTATCACGCAATCAGAGCAGGTATGGATATGGGAATAGTCAATCCTTCGTCATCTGTACTTTACGAGGATATAGAACCGGAATTTCGAACTTTACTTGAAGATGTCATATTGGCGCGCAGACCCGAAGCTGCCGAAGATTTGATAGGTTATGCCCAACATGTTTATCAGGTTGACGAAGTTACAGCTGTAAAGCAAGACAGTTGGAGGAATGAACCGCTCGAAGCACGTCTTGAGTATGCTTTAGTGAAAGGTGTTGGAGATTATCTCGAGGACGATTTGCAAGAAGCGTTAAGAAAATATCCGCGGGCAGTTAATATTATTGACGGTCCGTTGATGAATGGAATGAACAAAGTTGGAACTCTTTTCGGTGCAGGTAAGATGTTCCTTCCGCAGGTGGTCAAGACTGCGCGCACGATGAAGAAAGCTGTGGCTATTCTGAAGCCTGTTATCGAAGCGGAGAAGAATGGTTCGATTACGACTGCCGGCAAGATATTATTTGCTACGGTAAAGGGAGATGTACATGACATCGGCAAGAACATTGTCTCCATCGTGCTTTCATGCAACAATTATGAGGTTATAGACCTTGGAGTGATGGTCCCTGCAGAGACAATTGTAAAAAAAGCGATTGAAGAAAAGCCAGATTTAGTGTGTCTTTCTGGTTTAATCACTCCCTCACTCGGGGAAATGGTTCATGTGGTAGAAGAATTGCAGAAAGCGGGCCTTTCTATTCCTGTTATGGTTGGTGGAGCAACTACGAGTAAGCTGCACACAGCTTTGAAGATTGCACCTTTTTATAGCTCTCCTGTTGTCCATGTTACTGATGCTTCTCAAAATCCGCTCATTGCGGCCAAACTGCTTAATCCCGAAACACATGATGCGTTCATTTCTCAATTAAGTTCGGAGTATGAAGCCCTTCGCCATTCATCGGAAATGGAGAAAACCGACTTCGTATCATTAAAAAAGATACGAATCAATACCGTTCACATTGATTGGAAAGCCTACCAGCCACCCGTTCCACGGACTTTTGGACGTTGTGTTTTTGATTTTATACCACTCGAAAAGGTGATTCCATTCATCAATTGGACATATTTCTTTAATGCGTGGAAGTTGAACGGACGGTTTTCGGAGATAGCATTCATTTATGGCTGCGATGTTTGTCGAGCTTCTTGGCTGGCCAATTTTCCGCAAGCCGATCGTGAAAAAGCGGAACAGGCAATGCAACTCTTCAAAGACGCAAAGAGAATGCTTAACTATCTTTGTGAGATTAATGCTGAGTATTGTAAAGCAGTTTTCCAAATCTTCACCGCATATAGCCAAGGCGATGACCTGATAGTGGGAGGCGAGCGTATTCCTATGTTAAGGCAGCAGGTTGCCAATAAAGAGAATGTCTATAAATGCTTGGCTGATTACGTTATGCCCAAAGACAAGTGCAGACTTGATTATGTTGGTGCTTTTGCTGTGACTGGCGGTGCTGGGGCTGAATATCTTCTCAACAAGATAAAGAAAGAAGGCGACACATATAGAGCTATGCTTTTGCAGACTTTATGTGACAGACTCGCTGAGGCTACTTCCGAATATCTTCATGCTGAAATTCGCCGTTCATATTGGGGATATTCACCTGACGAATCTTTATCAATTGACGATTTATTCAAGGTCCATTATCGCGGAATACGCCCTGCGATAGGATATCCATCAATTCCTGATCAGAAACTTATTGCTACCGTTGATTGTTTGTTAAATATGAAAGAGATTGGCATACATCTTACCGAAAATGGAGCCATGTTTCCTAGTGCTTCTGTCAGCGGACTCTATATTGCGCATCCATTAGCTTCTTATTTCATGATAGGAGAAATAGATGTTGATCAGATGGCAGACTATGCTTCTCGCAGGAATATTTCTACGGAGGAGGTTCGTTCTTTATTGGGAAAAAGCATTCAACATTAAGTCGCACGATACCTGATTCATCCAATTTTGATCAAAAAATTTTTTTCACCAGAAAGGGTTGAGAATCTCATTTTTGAAACAAAAAACCTCTAAGACGCGACAGTAACTATGATATATGTTTTATATTAAACATATAATTCAGCACTTGATTTTTTATTGCATTAAATGATGATGTAATTCTTCATTCAGAAATTTTAAAGCAGTTCAATGGTTTCTTTGATTTTTTGCTCCATAGTAAGAGTTGAATCAATCCAATGGATGTTAATGCCTCTCTTTTCCATACCTCTGAACCAAGTCATCTGTCTTTTTGCAAACTGGTGAATTGCTATTTCCAACTGATTGAACATTTCTTCATATGTCAGTTTACCCATAATATAAAGCGTCACATATTTGTACTCTAATCCATAATATATCAAAGATTCCGGACGAATACCGTTATAAAGTAATGATTTTACTTCATCTATCAAACCTTCTTTAAGCCTTGAACGAAGCCTATATGTAATTTTTTTTCGCCTTTCATCTCTGTCTATTGCAATACCAATAACTAGACTGTCAATCGGAGCATATTCCATGATTTCAGGTGCTTGTGTTTTGTAATATTCTTCAATTTCTATGGCTCTGATAGTTCTTTGAGCATTGTCTAAGTCTGTGGTGTTATGCAGTTTTTTATATGATGATAAGATTGTTGTAAGTTCAGCGAGAGTTTTGCTTTGAAGTGATTCACGAAGAGCTGGATTTTTGGGGACATCAAGAAGGCGGTATCCTTTTAGTACAGATTCAACATATAATCCTGTTCCACCACATAGAATAGGAAGTTTTTCTTTTGTTTTGACTTCTTCAAATGCCTGATGAAAATCATGCTGGTATTCAAATACACTATATTGATAGCCAGGCTCGCGTATGTCTATAAGATGATATGGTATCAGATGACCGTTCACTTCGTAATCAACTAAATCTTTTCCTGTGCCTATATTCATGCCGCGATAGATTTGTCGGGAGTCACCACTGATGATTTCAGAATCGAGTCGGTTGGCTAAAGCAGCCGCAAAAGATGTCTTCCCAGAAGCTGTTGGTCCGACAATGGTAATAAGTTCATATCGAGTCTTGAGAGCCATTCATACGATTTTGATGCGAAGGTAATAATTTTTTGTGATAGCTACTAATTTGCCAGCGTTACATTCAGTGATGACATTATAATTATATAAGGAATCATTGAATTGCCCAATTTGTTAATTTCAGCATTAGCTTGTAGTATGAATAAGGCCGGATTCTTTTTTAAGAACCCGGCCTTATTTAATTATAATCTCTATTGTTAGATTATCCGTTAACCTTAGCCATGTGTGCAATCAGATCAAGGCATTTGTTTGAATAACCAATCTCATTGTCATACCATGAAAGGACTTTAACGAATGTCGGTGTCAAATAAACACCACCATTTGCATCGAAGATTGATGTAAGTTTGCAGCCCAGGAAGTCAGAAGAAACGACAGCGTCTTCAGTATAGCCCAAAATACCTTTCAATTCGCCTTCAGAAGCTTCTTTCATAGCTGCACAGATGTCTTCTTTAGATGCTGGTTTAGCCAAATTTGCTGTCAAGTCAACGATAGATACATCAAGAGTCGGTACGCGCATAGAGATGCCGGTCAGTTTACCATTCAAAGACGGAATAACTTTACCTACAGCTTTAGCAGCGCCGGTTGTTGACGGAATAATGTTTCCAGAAGCAGCACGACCACCGCGCCAATCCTTCATTGAAACGCCGTCAACTGTTTTTTGAGTAGCAGTTGTTGAGTGAACAGTTGTCATTAAGCCGTTAATGATGCCAAACTTATCATTCAGAACCTTGGCGATTGGAGCTAAGCAGTTGGTAGTGCATGATGCATTTGATACAAACTGTGTTCCTTTTACATAAGCATCAAGGTTAACACCGCAAACGAACATTGGAGTGTCATCCTTTGAGGGAGCTGACATAACTACATATTTGGCGCCAGCGTTGATATGAGCTTGAGCTTTTTCTTTTGTCAAAAACAATCCTGTTGATTCAAGAACATATTCAGCACCTACAGCATCCCACTTTAAGTTGTTAGGATCCTTTTCAGCTGTTACACGGATAGCTTTACCATTAACGATAAGTTTGCTGTTTTCTACATCAGCTTCAATTTCGCCAGTAAAAGTACCGTGCATTGTGTCATATTTAAGCATATAAGCTAAATAATCAACTGGACAAAGATCATTAATACCAACAATCTGAATGTCATTTCTTTCTTGCGCTGCGCGGAATACAAAACGTCCGATACGGCCGAAGCCGTTAATACCTACTTTGATCATTGTAATAAACTTTTTATGTGTTTTATAAAAAACTAAAATATTATTCTATCTATCAGCAACCGCATGGAGTAGCACATGACATAAACATCATCAGTATGACAACTGTAGCGGCAGAAATGTAAAATACACGTTTCATGACTATCTCCTTGAAGTTTTACGGTCGCAAAGATAGTGATTTTTACACTCATTTGTTGCTGCTTAGACAAAAATATATTTATGGTTTGTTTTTCTGTCTTAAAAATCTATTCAAAAGCCAATTTTTAGCACCTCTAATACCCCATGTAATGAGCATTGGTTTAGCAATATTCCACAGAGATGGAAGCATACTGCGTCCAATTGATAAATAGTCGCTTATGCCAATATGAATTGATTTTGTGTTTGAATTATCTATAAGGGTTGCTTTAGTATTATCACTTTTTTGCTTACCTCCAAAAAAGAGATATGATAATCCGGAAAACAAAATGCTGGTCGCATTTTCATGAATGTAACGGAAGTCTTTATTAAGCTTATCCTCTTTTATGCGACACTCAGTTTTGAGGCGTCGTTGTTCAGCTTGTAATCTTTCAAGCGGAGACGGTTGGTTCGTTTTTTTCATTTCCAGATATATTTTCGTCTTCTTTTTTGTCTTCATCATCATTTCCTAAAAGTGCGGCAATTACAATGTTCAGCACCTTGTCGCAGATTTTTTTCTTGTTTTTCATGATGAATGCAATCAATAATAGATAAAGAACTGCAACAGCAATAAATCCGCTGCCTGTTGAATTGAAAAGTGCTCCCAAGTAAAATCCAAGCGCAAGGAAGATGAATAGCAGGACAAAGAAAGCAAGAAATAGCAATACAATGCCATAAGAGAGAACGGAAATTACTTTTCCCGTTCTCTCGTATGTCCCTAACTTTAGCAGTTCCAGCTTCGACTCAATGTATGCTGAAAGATCATTTTTCAGTTCATTGAATAGTTGTTGAGAATCTTTTTCCATACTGCTTTATTCGGCAGGTGTAGCTTCAGCATCTTCAACATTTGCTCCAGCTTTTTTCTCTTTGATTTTAGCCACAGCACTGTCAAACGTATCCTTAACTTTTCCTGCTGCATCTTTAATGTCATCAAACAATTGCTCGCGTTTATCTGACGCAGAAAGATAAACAACAGCTGCGCCTACTGCAGCTCCGATAACGAAACCTAATAATAATTTTGAATCTACATTTTTCATAATACGTGCTTTTTAATTATGCATTTATATAACGTTTAAATCACTCAAAATGTTTCGAGAAAGACTGATTTTTTAATAATATAAGCAACAAAATCTCAGTTGGACTAGTTCCTTTAATGATTTTATGTTATCTTTGAGGTCGACATTAAATAATAAGCGTTTAATTTTAAATGAGAATAAAAGCGAGGTTGTTTTTTTTCGTGTCTGCACTGATGCTTCTCATTACGGTGGGTTGTTCGGTACCTCCAGTTATTGTCTCAAACCTACGCGTTGAAATGCAGGATAATCCTATTGGCTTAACGGTTCAACATCCACGTTTTTCTTGGCAGATTTCTTCACCTATTCCAGATTTAATTCAGAGATCTTATCGCATTCAAGTTGCAACATCTGTAGAGAATCTTAATAATGGAGACAGTTTAATATGGGATTCTGGCAATATAGCTTCTGAAAAATGTGTTCTTGTTCCATATTCTGGTAAGCCATTAGTTTCAAATCAAAGATATTATTGGCATGTGAGAGTTAATGCAAACCATAGAAAAGGCCAATGGAGCAAAATCTCTTCATGGACGACAGCACTGTTTGATCAGAAAGAATGGAAGGCTTCATGGATAGAAATGGATAGCATAGGACAAATGGCTATATACTTTAGAAAAGAATTTTTTGCTAAAAAGGGTATTTCACATGCATATCTTTATATATCAGGAATCGGTTTGTCTGAAGCATATCTCAATGGTAGACGGATAGGTGATAATGTCCTTTCTCCAACTGTATCAACATATTCTTCAAGAATTTATTATAATATGTTTGATGTCTCTGATTTTGTCAGTATCGGTCGGAATGCGCTTGCAGTTGTTGTTGGTAAAGGATCTCTTGGAACAAAAAACAAACCACGACTATTGGCACAGCTTTTTCTTGACTACTCAAATGGAAATCATGAACTAGTTCTCTCAGATACAACTTGGCATGCAACTATTCATGGACCGATTATAGCCAATGATTTGCTACAGGGAGAAGAATATGACGCACGGTTGGAAATGCCAGGTTGGAACAATATAGATTTTAACGATGCACAATGGTCTAAAGTTAAACAAATGCCGGTATCTGTACGGAATTTAAGTCCTCAGACGAATCCTAATATTTGTATTCATGAGTCAATACGCCCTGCTTCAGCTCATCTGAATGAAAATGGAAATGTCATTATCGATATGGGGCAGAATATGTCTGGGTGGTTGTCGGTCAAATTGAAAGCTAAAACTGGAGTTCCAATTAAAATTCGGTATGCGGAGAGACTTGCTGCAACTGGAGACTCTCTAGATATCTTAAGTTTATATGGTGCTCGTCAGACTGATATTTATATTCCAGCAAATGATGGTACATTTAATTGGGAGCCTAAATTTACCATTCACGGGTTTCGCTATGTTGAAATTTCGGGATTAGACTATCTTCCGAACACCTCTGATTTCATAGGACAGGTCGTTTCAGACAGAATGAACAATGTTGGAAGTTTTAATTCTTCTGATGCGTTACTTAATCGCCTCTATCGGAATGCTTGGTGGGGAATAAGAAGCAATTATCGTGGTATGCCTCTTGGTTGTCCTCAACGCGCTGATTATGGTGGCTCAATGGTTTATCGTGGAGCTGGTTGCATTGGCGAGTCCTTTTTATTTGATAATGCTTTGCTTTATAATAAATGGGAACAAGATATATACGACTTACAGCGTATTGATGGTGCTATCTCGGATATTTCACCTTCTGAATATCCGACTTATTCTGGAAAGGTGATAGGTCAGGCAACATATTTCTATGTGGCCGAGATGCTCTATCGTCAATATGGGGATAAAAATGCTATTCTTCGATATTATTCTTCAATGAAACGTTATCTTCGTTATGTCATGTCTACTGAAATGAATAACTTTATCATAGTAAAGGATAAATTTGGAGACCCTGCTGTTCCTTCAGGATCTGTGTATAAAGTAAATGCTAAAGATATATCTTGTAAGACAGATGATGCTATTATTAGTTCAAGCATTTATTATGATTTATTGCAGAAAATGATCTATTTTGCTCGAGTGCTCGATAAAGATGGTGATGTAACCTATTACCGTACATTAGCGTCTAAAATGAAGAGTTACTTTAACAGAGAATTTTTTCATGCTTCCGAAGGTTTCTATGGTAATAATACTGCTACTGCAAATATACTTTCTTTACAACTTGGATTAGTACCTAAAGGAGCAGAAAAACGAGTTTTTAGAAATATAGTGAAAAATATTAATGGCGAAAAAGATCATATTTGTACTGGTTTGGTTGGTCTACAGCATTTGATGCGAGTTCTCACTGAAGGAGGAAAAGAAGACCTCGCTTATCAAATAGCTAAGAATATAACTTATCCAAGTTGGGGATATATGGTTGAACATGATGCTACATCTTTTTGGGAGTCATGGAGCGCTGACAGTATCAAAATGCAAACAGCATCAATGAATCATGTGTCTTTGATTGGAGATTTATTAATTTGGTATTATGAGGATCTTGCAGGGATAAAATGTGCATCGAATGCTGTTGGTTTTAAACGTTTGCTTATGCGACCTTATTTCCCCAAAGGATTGGATTACGTTAATGCCTCGTATCGTTCTATCTATGGTTTGATAAAAAGTTCCTGGATGAATAAGAACGGGAGATTTAGATGGAAAGTCACTATACCAGGGAATACATCTGCCGTAATTCAGATTCCTAAATCGTTCAATGTTGATGATTCATATCAAAAAGGAATGCATTCTTCGACTATATCTAGTAGCTATACAGAATTTGAGATTGGTTCAGGGACTTATGTCTTTACTAATTATAAATAATATTATGAAGCAATATTGTACTGATTGTTTAGCCTTTTTAGTTTTCATGATAGCAATGTGTGGATGCTCTGGAATAGTTAGAGTAACAGATTTGCAAGTTGAGATGAAGACTAATCCTATGGGTCTTGATATCAGACAGCCTCGCTTTTCATGGAAATCAATATCTTTCGGTAGAGATGTTCAGCAAGTAGCATATCGTATTCAAGTTGCGTCATCAGAGAAAAATTTAATTGAAGAAGACAGTTTATTATGGGATTCTGAAACAGTAGATTCTGATGCTTCAATACTTGTCAACTATGCTGGTATACCTTTACAGTCTGAGAAAATCTATTATTGGCGAGTACGAATCAAAACTAATCATGGGCAAAGCAATTGGAGTCGCATCAATCATTGGTCAATGGCGTTTCTAGATCAATCAGAGTGGAATGCTAAGTGGATTGGGCTTGATAGCTTGACAAACACTGGAGAAAATATGACAGGAAGGACACGACTAGCAGCTCGATATTTTCGTAAAGAATTTCAGACGAGTAGAAAAGTTAAGCGTGCAACACTCTATATATGTGGACTTGGTCTTTATCAAGCATATCTAAATGGTCAAGCAGTCACACAAGATGTTTTTGTCCCAACAGTTTCTTGGTATATGCGTAGAGTTTACTATAATACATATGATGTAACAAAACTTGTCTTAGCAGGTAAGAATATTTTGGCTGTTGAACTTGGTAATGGTCGATTCTTCCAAATGCGGACAAATGTTTCTTCTAATATTTATGGTTTTCCTAAGTTGCTCTCTCAACTTGTTATTGAATACTATGGAAATACTCGTGATGAGATTCTCAGTGATTCGTCTTGGAAGCTCACGACTCATGGTCCAATCATAGCCAATAATGAGTATGATGGCGAGGAATATGACGCACGTAAAGAGATGCCTGGATGGACAAGAGTAGGATATAACGATAGTATTTGGGATTCGGCGCACATTGTTGAATCACCTCATGATACAGTGCCATTTCGACCAGCTGATCTCATAGCACAGCCAAATCCAAGTATTTGTATAAATGAACTCGTAAAACCAGTGTCAATTAAAACTTGTGGAGATGGAAGATATATAGTTGATATGGGCCAGAATATGTCTGGTTGGATTGAAGTTCATTTGTATGGAAAAAAAGGTCAACTTGTGACGATTACTTATGCTGAAGAGTTGACATCTAATGGAGATTCTCTGCGTATGGTAAGTATGCACCAGCGCGATCCGTCAAAACAGGCTCTTGTTAGGGATATATATATTCCTGCCAATAATGGATTATTCAAGTATGAGCCAACTTTTTCTTATAGAGGATTCCGATTTATACAAATTACAGGTGTTGATTGCATCCCTAAAACATATAATATCATTGGTAAACAGGTCTGTGATGCCATGGAAACTACAGGAGTATTTTCTACGTCTGATTCAGTTTTGAATAAGATTTATCATGCTTGTTATTGGAGCATTAAAGATAATTATCATGGTATGCCAACAGATTGCCCACAACGCGCTGAACGTCAAGGTTGGTTAGGAGATCGTGCTACTTGTGCTTATGGAGAAGCCTATTTATTCAACAATGAAGCTTTGTATGAAAAATGGGAACAGGATATTAATGATTCTCGTAGTCAAGAAGGATTAATTGGTGCTATTGCTCCTCGCTTTTGGACAATTTATAATAAGGATGTTACTTGGCCAGCAACAGCATATTATGTCACAGATATGCTTTATCGTCACTACGGAGATGTTGAGCCTATTATTCGTCATTATGATATGTTGAAAACATATCTAAAATGGATAAAGAATAATACCATGGAAAACCATATAGTCACTAAAGATCGGTATGGAGATTGGTGCATTCCTTGTATGAATCTCGATTCTATCAGAATTGCTGGAGATTCTAATTCGACTGCCGCAGCTGTGCTGAGCACGACTTACTATTATGATTTGCTTAACAAAATGGTTGTTTTTGCTGAATTAAGTGGTCATAATGAAGACATTTCATATTTTCAAGATCTTGCAGCCAAAGTTAAAGTAGCCTATAATCAAAAGTATTTTCATGCTGATTTGGGGTATTATGATAATAATACAGTTACTGCCAATCTGCTTGGCTTACGTTTTGGACTTGTCCCACAGGGTTATGAAGAAAAGGTCTTTCAGAATATAGTTAATAGAACGGAAAGTGATTTCAAAGGTCATATTAGTGTTGGTCTCATTGGTATTCAACATCTCATGCGAGCCTTGACAGAATATGGCAGGAGTGATTTGGCTTTGAAAATTGCAACAAATGTTACTTATCCTAGTTGGGGATATATGTTAAAGCGAGGTTCAACTACAATTTGGGAACTTTGGAATGGAGACACTGCTGGTGAATTTTGGAATGGTAAAAACTATCCAGGGTGCACGTCACGAAATCATGTTATGTTGATTGGGGATCTTCTTATTTGGTTCTATGAGGAATTGGCGGGCATTAAGTGCGCACTTGACGCTGTAGCATTTAAGAAACTTTTTATGGCTCCAGTCTTTCCAGACAAATTGGATAATGTTAATGCTTCATATACGTCTGTGTATGGTGAAATTCATAGCTCATGGTCAAAAAAGAATGGTAAATTCCATTGGGATATAACTCTTCCACCAAATACTTCTGCGATAGTTCGTATTCCCAACAAATTCGATGTTGTCAAAAAAGTTGGACGTGGTATTAGAAGTGTGAGAAATACTAATGAATATGTGGAGTTTGTTATTGGTTCTGGTACTTACAGGTTTAAAGGTAAATAATTAATTGAGTGTTTAACATAATATTTAATGTACATGAAAAAGATAGTATTATTATTGATGACAGTTTTGTCTGTTGGATTGGTAAGCTGTGGTCTGCGTCCACAAGTGGAAGTTACCAATTTGAAAGTTGAGATGCAGACTAACCCTGAAGGAATTGATGTTTTGCGCCCTCATTTCTCTTGGCAAATCACTTCTCAAAAGCCGGATTTGATACAAAAGAGTTATCAAATTCAAGTTGCTGAATCTCCAGAAAGTTTGCAAAAAGCAACAAATCTGATTTGGGATTCAGGAATAGTAACGTCTGATCAATCCGTTTATGTTCCTTATGGAGGGAAGGAACTTGTGTCAGGAAAACCATATTATTGGCGAGTATTGGTTGAGACGAACCAGGGAAAGATAAAATGGAGTGAAACCGCGCATTGGTCAATGGGCTTGCTTGATAGTACAGAATGGAAAGCACAATGGATCGGGTTGGACAGTCTGACAAATCCTGGTGAGACAATGGATAAGAATCCCCGTTTATCTGCTCGCTATCTACGTAAGGATTTTGAAGCGTTAAAACCAATTAAACGTGCTATGCTTTATATATGTGGACTTGGTTCATCCAAGACATTCATTAATGGAAAAACCATAGGTGACGATATTTTTGGAACAATGGTTTCGTGGTTTAAGACACGTGTTTACTATAAGACTTATGATGTGACCGATTTAATTAGTATGAACAAAAATACAATAGGTGTCATTCTTGGAAGTGGCAGATATTTTAATCTTCGTACAAATACTCCAGAAGATATTTATGGCTTTCCTAAGCTAATTGCTCAGTTGGATATCGAGTATGAAGATGGTTCACACAATAATATATTGACGGATGATTCATGGAAACTGACGACACATGGACCAATTGTAGCCAATAATGAATATGATGGTGAAGAATATGATGCTCGTCTTGAGATGCCTGGGTGGAATGATACAGGTTTTAATGATTCTGCATGGCAATCGGCCAAAATAGTGTCTGCTCCTGGAAAGCTTTGTTCGCAACCTAATCCTGGGCTTTCAATCCAGGAAGAGATTAATCCAAAATCAGTCAAGGATTGTGGTGATGGCCGTTACATTCTTGATATGGGCCAAAATATGGTTGGATGGCTTGCCGTTAAACAAATACCAGCAAAGAAAGGTAAACCTATAACTATGCGATTTGCTGAAACATTGACTCCAAAAGGTGATTCATTGTATTTGGCAAATCTTCGTCATGCTAAAGTAACGGATATTTATACCCCAGCAGTTGATACAATCTTCTCTTGGGAGCCGACTTTTGTCTATCATGGATTCCGTTTTGTTGAGATTACAGGACTTGATGCACAACCGTCACTTGATGCATTTGTCGGCAAAGTTATTTATGACAAAATGGAAACTACAGGTAGTTTTACTTCTTCAAATGATATTGTAAATCAGATATTCAAGAATGCCTATTGGGGAATCCGAGGTAATTATCGTGGCATGCCGACGGATTGTCCTCAGCGCGACGAACGTCAAGGATGGCTCGGTGATCGTGCAACAGGTTGTTATGGCGAGTCATTTATATTTGGTAACAATTTATTATATAGCAAGTGGTTGCAAGATATTGAAGATTGTCAGCATGATGATGGTGTTATTTCTGATGTCTCTCCTAATTTCTGGAGCGTTTATAACGACGATATTACATGGCCATCAGCATTCTTTTATGGATGTGATATGCTCTATAAACGATTTGGTGATACAAGTGCAATTATTAAGCATTATCCTGCTATGAAGAAGTTCATAGAACATAATGTTTCGACGAACATGAAAGATTATATCATGACTAAAGACGAGTATGGAGATTGGTGTATGCCACCTGAAAGTCAAGAACTAATTCATTCTAAGGATCCGTCGCGTGTAACTGATGGAGCAATTCTAAGTACAACCGTTTTCTATGATTTATTGAACAAGATGTCTGTTTATGCTCATATCAGTGGAAATGACGCAGATGTCCAAGGTTACAAGGATTTAGCTGCTAAGATTAAGGATGCATACAATAAGAAGTTTTTCCATTCAGATAGTTCTTTTTATGGAAACAATACTGTCACAGCGAATATCTTGTCACTTCACCTTGGACTTGTTCCACAAGGTCAGGAGTCCAAAGTATTTGAGAATATCGTTAACAAGACAGAAAAGGACTTTGGTGGACATGTTAGTTGCGGTGTCCTTGGAATACAGCATTTGATGCGTGCTCTGACTGAAAATGGCGAGGTTGACCTTGCTTATAGGATTCTTACTAATGATACATATCCAAGTTGGGGCTATATGGCCAAAAAAGGTGCAACAACAATTTGGGAACTTTGGAATGGTGATACAGCAGATCCTTCGATGAACTCTGGTAATCATGTTATGTTGCTTGGCGATTTGATCATCTGGTATTTTGAAGATATGGCTGGAATCAAGAATGCATCAGATGCAGTCGGATTCAAAAAAATTTTTATGGAGCCAGTCTTTCCAAAAGGTTTGACATCAGTTAAGGCCTCATATAATTCTGTCTATGGCACAATTAGTAGTGAATGGAGTTTGAAAAATGGTGCTTTCTCTTGGTTCGTGACTATTCCTGGCAACACAACAGCCATTATTCGCATTCCAAGTGCATATAAAGTTGATAAGAGTTTAAAACCGGGTATTCATAAAGTATCTGATGTTGGCAACTTTACCCAGTTTGAAGTTGGTTCAGGTACATATCATTTTGCAAGTAAATAAATAACAGTTTTAGTCATGAAAAAGAAGGTGTTGTTGATGGCGTTCCTGTGTGTTTGTTTTTTGACGTGTGGTTTGCAGGCGCAAATCAATGTGTTGGGACTGCTAGTTGAGAATATGTCTAATCCTGATGGGATAGCTGTTAAGCAGCCGCATTTTTCATGGCGCATAACTTCTCAGAAACAGGCATTGGTGCAGACATCTTATCGAATTCAGGTGTCTGCATCATCTGAGAAGTTTTCTGATTCTTCGAATTTATTATGGGATTCTGGAGATGTGAAATCTGATCAATCATTGTTTATTCCTTATTATGGAAAGGCACTTAAGTCTTGTTCTTCATACTATTGGCGCGTTAAAATTTCGACTAACCATGGTAAAAGTACTTGGAGTAAACCTGCATATTGGTCGATGGCTTTTCTTGACTCATCAGAGTGGAAGGCCATGTGGATTGGACGTGACAGTTTGACCAATCCTGGAGAAACGATGGTCAAGAGGCCTCGTTTATCTGCACGTTATCTTAGAAAAGAATTCGAAGTTCATCAACCCGTTCGTCGTGCAATGCTATATATCTGTGGCCTTGGCTCTTCGAAAACATTCATTAACGGGAAAGTTGTAAGTCATGAAATCTTTGAGACAATGGTTTCTTGGTTTAAAACACGTGTCTATTATAATACTTACGATGTAACAAATTTAATAAGTAATGAAACTAATACTTTTGCTGTAATTTTAGGTAATGGTCGTTATTTCAATACCCGTGCGGGAAAAACAACAGATATTTATGGTTTCCCAAAACTGATTGCTCAGTTGGATATCGAATATGCTGATGGTTCGCATCAACTTGTTTTGACTGACAAAACTTGGAAAGTGACTACGCATGGACCAATTACGGCCAACAATGAACTTGATGGAGAAGAATATGATACTCATTTAGAAATGACTGGTTGGAATGTCAATGGGTACAATGATTCGGCATGGGAAATTGCTCAGGCAGTTCCGGCACCTTGTGATAAGATTTGTGCTCGAACAAATCCTGGCATAGAAGTACAAGACGAAGTAAAACCGGTTTCCATAAAAGATTGCGGTGATGGACGCTACATCATCGACATGGGGCAAAATATGGTAGGCTGGGTCACATTCAAGCAATTGTTAGGCAAAAAAAATCAACCTGTCAGTTTCCGTTATTCAGAGATTTTAACTCCAAGAGGCGATTCTCTGTATGTTGCAAATCTTCGCAGTTCAATTGTGAAAGATATTTATATGCCATCTTCTGATGGAGTGTTTTCTTGGGAGCCGACTTTTGTTTACCACGGATTTCGTTATGTTGAAATTAATGGGCTCGAATCGAAACCAGAACTTAGTTCTTTCATAGGAAAAGTATTTTATGATAAAATGGAAACTACTGGTAGCTTCGCCTCTTCTAATGCACTTGTAAATCAAATTTATAAGAATGCATATTGGGGCATTCGTGGAAACTACCGCGGAATGCCCACAGACTGTCCTCAGCGAGATGAGCGTCAAGGCTGGCTTGGTGATCGATCGACTGGTTGTTTCGGCGAATCTTTTCTCTTTTCTAATAGTCTACTATATAGTAAGTGGATGCAAGATATTGAGGACTGCCAGCGTGAAGACGGTGCTATTTCAGATGTTTCGCCTCGTTTTTATACTATTTACAGCGACAACATAACGTGGCCATCAACATTCTTCTATGGGAGCGAAATGATTTATGAACATTTTGGTGACGTTCGACCAATTATTAACCATTATGCGGCAATGAAAAAATTCATAGAACACAATGTTGCTGTTCGTATGACGGATAGTATCATGACCAAAGATTCTTATGGAGATTGGTGCATGCCGCCGGAAAGTCAGGAACTCATTCATTCCAAAGATCCAGCACGTGTAACGGCAGGCCCTGTTCTGAGTACGACAGTCTTTTATGATTTACTGAACAAAATGATTCAATTTGCACAATTAAGCGGACATGAGTCAGATATTCCATATTATCAGAATTTGGCGGCTAAGATTAAAGAGTCTTATAATACCAAGTATTTCCATGTTGATAGCTCTTATTACAGCAATAATACGGCGACAGCAAATCTTCTGTCTCTTCGTTTGGGTTTAGTCCCAAAAGGTTCAGAAACTAAAGTCTTCGAAAATATAGTTAATAAAACTGAGAAAGATTTTGGCAGTCATGTCAGTTGCGGAGTGCTTGGAATTCAACACCTGATGCGTGGATTGACAGAATATGGTCGTTGTGACCTGGCATACAAGATATTGACCAATGACACTTATCCCAGTTGGGGTTACATGGTCAAGAAAGGTGCAACTACAATTTGGGAGTTGTGGAATGGTGATACTGCTGATCCAGCAATGAATTCCGGCAATCATGTGATGTTGTTGGGTGATTTGCTTATTTGGTATTACGAAGATCTTGCTGGAATCAAATGTGCTCCTGATGCGTTGGCATTCAAGGAACTGCTGATGCAACCTGTCTTCCCTGATGGTCTTGATGAGGTTTCAGCCACCTTTGATTCAGTATATGGAACCGTTGGAAGTTCATGGTCGACAAAAGGTGGCAAATTCTGCTGGGATATCACATTACCTCCTAATACATCAGCGGTGGTACGCATTCCAACGAAGTTCAAGGTCAGCAATGTGATGCAGAAGGGCGTAAGCAAGATATCCAATGGCACCGATTATACTGAGTGTGTAATTGGCTCCGGCAGCTATCATTTTTCAGATTAAAAAGGACAAAGTTCGAAAATTGCCATGAAAAGTCTGTTTTTATTGACAATGTTGCTTTCAGCATCATCGTTTGCTGTTCAGGCTCAGGTTAATGTGGCTAATTTTACAGTTGAGAATCAGAGCAATCCAGAAGGGCTGGATGTGCTTCATCCTCGTTTTTCATGGCAACTTAAATCGAGTGAGCCAGACTTGAAGCAATTATCGTATCAACTTCAGGTTTCCACTTCGTCAAGGTTTGAATCAATGGTGTGGAATACGAGCATAATAATGTCTGATTGTTCACAACTTATTCCTTATGAGGGAAAACCACTTATATCTGAAAAAGTCTATTATTGTAGAGTTCGGATAAACACTAATCATGGTCGGACATCATGGAGTACGCCTGTGCGTTGGTCTATGGCTTTATTAAATGAAACAGAATGGAAAGCTAAATGGATAGGATATGATAGTTTAACAAATGAAGGAGAAACGATGTCACGTAAAGCCACCCGATTATCAGCTCGTTATCTCCGCAAGGAGTTTATTTTGCGAAAGCCTGTTCGCCGTGCTATGCTCTATATTTGTGGTCTAGGTTCTTCCAAAACTTATATTAACGGTAAATCTATTGGAGACGATGTTTTTGGGACGATGGTTTCTTGGTATCGTAAACATGTCTATTATAAAACTTACGACATAACGAGTCTTGTGGTAAAGGATAAAAATGCAATTGCAGTTATTCTTGGCAATGGCCGATATTTCAATCCACGAACAGTCAAACCTGATAATGTTGACGTTTTTGGCTTTCCTAAATTGATAGCACAAATAAATATAGAATATTCTGATGGTTCTAAACATATTGTCGTTTCTGATTCTTCATGGAAATTGACAACTCACGGACCAATCCTTGCAAATAATGAGTTCGATGGTGAAGAATACGATGCTCGTATGGAAATGACAGGTTGGAACACTAAAGATTTTGACGATTCTTCGTGGATTCCTGTCAAAATAGTTGCAGTGCCTACAGGAAAACTTGTTTCGCAGCCAAATCCGGGTTTGTCTATTCAAGATGAAGTCAAACCTGTTTCTGTCAAAGATTGCGGTGATGGACGTTATATCCTTGATATGGGACAAAATATGGTAGGATGGTTATCCATCAGCAATCTGCTGTCACAGAAATGTCGCCCTGTCCAATTCCGATTTGCTGAACGCATGAATGCTCGAGGTGATTCTATTTATATGGCTAATCTTCGCTCTGCCCGTCAAACAGATATCTACATTCCTTCATCCAACAAACCTTTTTCTTGGGAACCGATCTTTGTATACCATGGCTTTCGCTATGTCGAAATCACAGGTATTGATTCTGTCCCTGATTTGAAATCGTTTACAGGAAAGGTGGTATACGATAGAATGCAAACAATTGGGAGGTTTACATCCTCAAATGTACTTCTTAATCATATCTTCCACAATGCCTTTTGGGGCATTCGAGGCAACTATCGCGGTATGCCGACTGATTGTCCACAGCGCGATGAGCGCCAAGGTTGGCTTGGTGACCATGCAACAGTATGTTCCTCTGAGTCATTTATCTTTGACAATCATCTTCTTTACAATAAGTGGATGCAAGACATTGAAGATGGGCAGCTTGACAATGGGGTCATCTCAGATGTTTCTCCCTGTCTTTGGAATTTCTTTAACGACGATATAACTTATCCATCTGCCTATTTTTATGCTGCAAACATGTTATATCGCCAATATGGTGACGCAAGTGCAATTATAAATCATTATTCTTCCATGAAGAAATGGATTGATCATAATATTTCAGTTAATATGAATGATTATATCCTTTTGAATGATCGATATGGTGATTGGTGTATGCCGCCAAAACATCGAGAACTATTGCATGCTGTTGATTCAACATTGATGACAGATGGAGGTATTTTGAGTACAACTGTCTTTTACGATCTCTTGCAAAAGATGTGTGTCTTTGCTCGTCTTAGCGGTCATGAGAGCGATATCATAAAGTATCAACAACTTTCGTTGAAGATTAAAGATGCATATAATTCCAGGTTCTTCCGAAGAGATAGTGCTTATTATGGAAATAATACTGTAACAGCAAATCTTCTTTCGCTCCGTTTAGGGCTTGTTCCTCAAGGTTATGAGTCTAAAGTCTTTGCGAATATTATCAATCGTATGGAGAATGATTTTGACACTCATATTAGCACAGGAGTTGTTGGTATCCAGCACGTAATGCGAGGATTGACCGAAAATGGTCGTGTTGATTTAGCATATAAAGTTGCTTCTAACACAACTTATCCAAGTTGGGGCTATATGGTAAGAAAGGGTGCTACAACAATTTGGGAACTTTGGAATGGTGACACTGCTTCGCCTGGAATGAACTCGCATAATCATATCATGCTTTTAGGAGATTTGATTATTTGGTATTTCGAAGATTTAGCGGGTATAAAATGTGCTTCTGATGCAGTAGGTTTCAAAAAGATTTACATGCAACCTGTATTTCCAAATGGCCTTTCTACTGTGAAAGCTTCATTTGATTCTGTCTATGGTACGATAGAAAGTAATTGGACCATAAAAAATGATAATCTTTCGTGGGACGTAACTATTCCAGGAAATACAACAGCTGTAATCCGAATCCCAAGTTCCTTTCATGTTGATAAGAAGCTCAAGGTTGGCATGCATAAAGTTTTCGATGATGGTAGTTTTACACAATTTGAATTGGGTTCAGGTTCTTATCAGTTTGTTTCCAATTAAATGCCTAAACTCAATTTTCACAGATTGAAGTGAAGCTAATTCTGATTTATTTAGTGATTTGCCATTTTGAGGAAAACATCTAACGGTGCAGAAACTGTTGTAAGGTATAATGGATTCTGTGTGAAATCCTTATTGAAACATTCATAAGGAGCTCCATATTTGTTGCCTTTTCTAAAATCGTTTTCTCTTAAATCATTAATGTATTCCATGGCCAATTCACGGGCAGCCTTTTCATCTACTTGTGCAATTGCATAACAAACCCATCCGACGGGTGTTCCCCAAAATGCGCCATTTTGGTAATGGCCTTTGTCTTTTCCACCACCTTCCCACATTGTGCATTCGTTATAATCGTCGCACATCATGACGTGACGAATATTACCTTTATATGAGAGAAGTCTATTCTTGTAACCTTCAGCAAGAGCGAGACAGGCTTTTTCTTTGTCTTTATTTTCAAGTATTCCGAAGTAAACGGCTAGTGCGGTGCTCCAAACGTCGCCTTGGCGGCTTATCTCAGTCCCAGCTATCAATAAACCTTCATTATTGCAAAAGATGTGAGGAATTTCTCTTTTAAGAACTGAAGCGATGTTACTGTAGAAAAAAGCTTTCTTACTGTTTCTCAATTCTCTGAACATCTCAGACAATTCTTTTGCAGCACGATATTTGAAAACGGAAGCTATCGACAGGTCTCCAAGAATTGTAATAGCATCGCGAAAACCAAAATCCACACCTCTGAAATCTTTTGTCGTATAAACTATATGCGTTTTCTTGTGTGAAGGAGGTACTTTAAAAGCCCATTCCAAGCGGTCAATCAATTTATAACCATTAATTGTCTTATTCAAGATATTCTTTTTACCAGACTTTTTAACATAAATGTATGCCATATGTATAAAACAATACTGATCTGTGTAAGGTGGCATTTTCCCCCATGTTTCTCTTCCCTGTTCTTCAAAATTATATGTACCAGGGAAATAAATTGGCAAAGCATCGTCTATACGCACATGGTCGGCAATTGTACCAAACGGAATCAGACTTCCGTTCTTGGTAATCCACGTCTGCATGCATTGAGTTCTTGCTGTTAATGTGAGCATGTGGAGTTGTTTATCTTCTGAAATCAGTCCGCAATCAAGTGATAATGCATAATCGCGAATCCAAAATGCAGGATAACAACTTCTACCACCGGGAAGTATTAATGTTCCACCAGTGTTATTCGGACCGAAGGAATCATTCACCCTTTTGCCTGGCAATACACTTGAGCTGTCTATTACGGTTGATGTTATTTTTGATAGAAAAGAAATATCCTCAGAGGAAATAATATGCTTTCCCTTTTGAGCATTGATTTTTCCAGTGCAGAAAGATAAGGCAAGAATAATAAATAATATCTTTTTCATTTTCAATTGATGATATTGATTCTACAAAATAGAGTTCTATTTCAGTTTTATCTATAAGATTTTCTGTTTTCAATGTCGCAAATTTAATAATCTCTTTAATTCGGACAAGTTTTTCATATTGTAGAAATATATCTATATTTGCATATAGAGAAATATGTATCAATAGTAAACAATAAGTATTATGAAGAAAAATTTTCTGTATCTCTTTCTATCAATATTAGTTACGAGTTTTATATCGTGTAGCAACAAACAGAAAAAGTCGTTAGATGAGCAAAATCAGGCTGTGGAGGTAAGAAGTAGGACTGTCATTGATTTGGAAGATGCTCTCAATGGTGAAGCAACTGCGACAGCCAAATACGCTGCATTTGCTGAGCAGGCAGCAAAAGATGGATTTCCGCAGATAGAAGCATTGTTTGAGGCTACATCCAAAGCAGAGTCTATTCATGTCAAAAACCATCAGAATGCTTTGCACAATATTGGTGTCAAAGATTATCAACCTAAAGTTGATGCTTTCCAGGTGAAGACGACAGCAGAAAACTTGCAAGCAGCTGTTGCAGGTGAAGAATATGAATTCAAATATATGTATCCGCCATATATGCGCGATGCTGAAAATGATTATCAAGATGAAGCATTATTGAGTTTTAAATATGCTCGTAGTGCCGAAATCTCTCATGCTCAGTTGTATTCAAAAATGCTTGCGGGGATTAAAACTCCAAAAGCACTGTCAACTGTTTTTCTTGTTTGTCCGACTTGCGGTATGGTTTACTCAGAGCAACGCACAAATCCTTGTGAGTTGTGTAATTCACAACCTGATAAGTTTATCAGGTTTGAAGCTTCTCGCTGACTTCTATTTGCTTGTAATTCGAAGAATATGAGAAATAGTAAAATAAATAGCTATATTTGCCAATACAATAATTACCTAACATAACGGTTATGCCACATATAGATATTACAATGTATCCAGGACGAAATGATGAGATAAAAAATCGGCTTGCAGAGAAAGTACAACAAACTGTCGCTAACGAATTAAAAGTCGACAAAGGTGTTGTTTCGGTTTCTATTGAAGATGTTCCAAAAGAAAAATGGGATGAACATATTAAGCAGTTTGAAAAAAACATGTTTATTAGGCCTCAATAAAAAGACACAATTTCTATAACAACAAATTATTTATAAGTATGCAAAGAACATTCAAAGAAGCATTGGAACATCGCCGTACCTATTATTCAATTGGCAGTGAATCTCCAATATCTGATAAAGAAATTGAAGATATTGTCCGCCATGCTGTGACCCATGTACCAAGTGCATTCAATTCACAAACAGCACGTATCGTTTTACTTCTTGGTGAAAACCATAAGAAACTCTGGAATATCACGAAAGATATTCTTCGCACAATTGTTCCTGAAGAGGCATTTAAAGGAACTGAAGCGAAGATTGACGGTTGTTTCCTCGCTGGTCACGGCACGGTTCTGTTTTTAGAAGATCAAGATATTGTTAAGGCACTTCAGGCACAATTCCCTTCTTATGCTGCTAATTTCCCAGTATGGAGCGAGCAGACAAGCGCAATGCATCAATTGGCAATATGGACAATGCTTGAAGATGCAGGTTTGGGAGTTAATCTGCAACACTATAATCCGTTGATTGATGTTGAAGTGGCAAAAGAATGGAATATTCCGTCATCATGGAAACTGATTGCCGAAATGCCTTTTGGTAAACCTCTTGCAGATCCTGGAGAAAAACAATTTTTACCAATGGAAGTAAGGTTTAAGGTATTCCAATGATGTTTTGAAACTTTGCGATTAAGGAGAAATAAAAAGACTGCGGCATTATTGCCGCAGTCTTTTTATTAATGAATGATTTTGCTTATTTCGTGCGAGTTGCATTCAAACGTTCAGGTTCCGTCATGGCTGCCAATTTTTCAACTTCTTTCATATTAAGATGGAGGCCTTCGGCAAGTTTTGTACCGTATTCTTTGTCTGCAAGATAGCAATGAGCAGCGTGGCGATATTTGATATTTTCCGTAACAGGCATAATATCTGCAATTGTGTTGCTGATGAGTATATTGCGTTGTTCTTCTGTCATCAAACGATATAATGCGCCAGGTTGATAGAAACAATCGTCTGTACGATCTTCGTAAACAACATAGCGATCGATATTTCCACAGACTTTCAAAGCAGGGTCATTGTATGCAGGTTGTGTTTCCCATTCTCCGATACTGTTTGGCGAATATCCTTTAGTTGCTCCTTCATTACCATCAACTCGCATAAATCCGTCTCGATGATAACTGTGTACAGGACAATGTGCTTGATTGACAGGAATCTGATCATGATTGATTCCTAAGCGGTAACGTTGAGCATCGCCATATGCAAAAAGACGACCTTGGAGAAGCTTATCGGGAGAGAGTCCGATACCGCGAACCAAATGTGTGGGTGAAAAAGCCGCCTGTTCAACATCTTGGAAGTAGTTCTCAGGATTGCGGTTTAACTCCATCTCTCCAACCTCAATCAGTGGAAAGTCTTTGTGACTCCACGTCTTTGTGATGTCAAATGGATTTTCTTTGTAGTTGTCAGCCTGTTCCTCTGTCATTATTTGGAAATACATCTTCCACTTTGGGAAATCGCCTTTTTCAATAGCTTCGAACAAATCACGCTGATGACTTTCACGGTCTTTTGCAACGATTGCGGCAGCTTCTTCGTTGGAGAGATTCTTAATTCCTTGTTGAGTAAGCAAATGGAATTTAACCCAAACGCGAATGCCATCTTCATTAATCAGACTGTAAGTGTGAGAGCCGAAGCCGTGCATGTTGCGATAAGAAGCAGGAATTCCTCGGTCTGACATAACAATGGTTATTTGATGCAACGCCTCTGGAAGCATCGTCCAATAATCCCAGTTGTTTTGCGCTGAGCGCAAATTAGTTTTCGGGTCGCGCTTTACTGCGTGGTTCAAATCTGGAAACTGAAGAGGATCACGGATGAAAAAAACAGGAGTGTTATTGCCAACCAAATCCCAGTTGCCTTCGTCAGTATAAAATTTGATGGCAAAACCGCGGATGTCACGTTCCGCATCTGCTGCACCACGCTCGCCTGCAACAGTAGAGAAACGGACGAATACATCAGTTTTTTTCCCGATTTCTGAGAAGACACTTGCACATGTGTATTTAGTTACATCGTGCGTAGTAGTAAAATTGCCGAAAGCGCCACTGCCTTTTGCATGCATACGACGTTCTGGAATGACTTCACGGTCGAAGTGAGCCAATTTCTCTAGGAGCCAATTGTCTTGCAGCAAGATTGGTCCACGCTGTCCTGCAGTTAACGAATTTGTGTTGTCACCAACTGGTGCGCCGACTTCGTTGGTGAGGAATTTGTTTTTTTTCTCTTCTTTCATAATGATTTTTATTATCTTGAAATAGTTTATGAATTCTGTTTGCAAATATATTAGATATCTAATTTCGTTCTTTAAATTTCGCCTACTTTTCCTTGTCAATATTTCATAATTAGTTTGCAATTTTTCCTTTGTCAGTGAGAATCTTTGAATGAGCAATGAAATAATGTTCTTAGAAATCAATAAAAGTACGAAAACAAAATAAATCACAATTATTTAGGTGAATTCGAATATTCAACGTACATTTGCGGCCATAAAATCAGTGCGGTGCACGTGATAAAAACGTAATCCGCATATTAATAACAAATAATTAATAATTAAACAATGAACATTTATGTTTCAAATTTGAGCTGGGGCACAAAGAGTGACAGCTTGCAGAGCCTGTTTTCAGAGTATGGTGAAGTTTCTTCAGCACGTATCATTACAGACAGAGAAACCGGCCGCTCACGTGGTTTTGGCTTCGTAGAAATGCCGAACGACACAGAAGGACAAGCTGCTATCGATGCACTTAACAACACTGATTTCGAAGGAAAGACCATCGGTGTTAACGTAGCTCGTCCAAGAGAAGATCGTCCAAGATTTGGCGGCAATAACGGTGGCGGTTACAATCGTAGAAGATATTAAGATAAGGAATATTTCTCTGCTTTATAGGACATATATGAATGGACCTTTTATAGGCCATTTTTCATTATAGTTTGGGGCGAATCAGTTTGCCCCAAACTTTTTTATTTCCATCTGTATTTACTTATCAGTAAAAATGGTATTTTTTTCGAAGATTTAGATACAATTATCTTGACAACCACTTCTTACTTTTGCATTATCAATTTTAGAACGTGGAATAACCAGGCAAGGTGAATTCCGTTAATATATAAACAATCCTGAAATGCAGCGAACGATTGACATATATTATACAGCGTTATTGATATATGTATGATCGTTTTGTGCAAGGATAAAACAACAAACTAGAGGAGGAAAAGACAATGAAAAAGACTTTGGTGGCATATTTTTCAGCCACAAGAACAACCCAATCGGTTGCCCAAAAATTGGCCAAAGCGGCAGAAGCCGACTTGTATGAAATCAAACCTGTACAGCCTTATACTTCAGCCGACTTAGACTGGAACGACAATCAATCCAGAAGCTCAAAAGAAATGAGCGATCCTAAATCTCGTCCTGCTGTTGCCAATAGAGTTGATAATATGGATACTTACGACATTATTTATCTTGGATTTCCAATTTGGTGGTATACTGCTCCGACAATCATCAACACTTTTATGGAGAGTTACGATTTCAAGGGTAAAACAGTTATTCCGTTTGCTACATCGGGTGGAAGCAGCGTTAAGAAAGCGAAAGCTGAACTCAGTAAATTATATCCTGATGCGGATTGGAAAGAAGGGAAATTGTTAAACAGCTCTTCAGACAAAGAATTAAAAGCGTGGGTAGAAAGCTTCATGTGAATAGCATCATGATAAGTTCATTATGATGGCAAAAGTCACGGCATCTGAGCGTGCTATTTTAAAATCGGTTTTTTTTATCTTTTAAATGTGTGTGTGAATCTTTTGGCTGTCTGTTAGAGCCGAAGAGTTGCGGTATGAGTTCTTTTTTACCAATGCTCGTGAGTGCATGCATAATTGATTGGCGGAATTCAGGCTTGTACCAGAAGAAAAACTGTCTTTGAGCAAGTTTCTGCTCTTTGGTGTGTGCAACAAACACCTTCTCAAGTGTATAAGGATGTATTCCTGTGTAATATATTTCAGTGGCCAAAGTCATTGGCGTAGGAGTGAAGTCTTGCACTTGTTCTAGTTGGAAATGAAGCTGTTTTGTTTCGATAGCAAGTTTTGCCATGTCAGTTTCTGTACAGCCCGGATGACTTGAAATGAAATAAGGAATCAGTTGTTGGTTGAGATTATATTTTGCATTGATGCGGTCGAAAATCGGCTTCAATTGTCTGAAAAGATTGAACGAAGGTTTGCGCATCACTTTCAGTACTTCGTCTTCCGTGTGTTCTGGGGCAACTTTCAGACGGCCTGAAACATGTCGTGCTATCAATTCTTCAGTGTATTGTTGAGCTGCAGTGTTTAGTTTAGAATCGTTGAAATGGTTGAGCATTAAATCATATCGAACACCGCTTCCAATGAATGATTTCTTAATGCCAGGCGTTTTATCGACAGCTCGATAAAGGTCTAACAACGCAGAATGATCGGCATTGAGATTCGGACAGACAACAGGGAAGATGCACGAAGGTTTCTTACACTGTTCACAGATTGATGTGTCTTTTCCTTTCATTCCGTACATATTGGCTGATGGTCCGCCTAGGTCACTGATATAGCCTTTGAAATCTGGCATTTGTGTGAGTTCCTTTACTTCACGCAGTATGGATTCCTTGCTGCGGGAGGCGATGAACTTTCCCTGATGAGCAGAAATCGTACAAAAAGCGCAACCGCCGAAACATCCGCGATGGATGTTAACTGAAAACTTGATCATTTCATAGGCAGGAATCGTTTTCCCTTTGTATTTCGGATGAGGCAAGCGCGTGTATGGAAGATCAAACGAAGCATCGATTTGTGATTCTGTCATAGGAGGAAAAGGAGGATTGACAACAACCGTTCGTTTTGCAACCGATTGAAGAATACGGCAGGCATGTTGTTTGTTTGATTCCTCTTCGATATGACGGAAGTTTTTTGATTGTTTTATCTTGCTCGACAAACACTCTTCATGTGAATAAAGCACGATGTCGTCGTGTTGAGGTTCGACATGAGAGGTTAGAAATGCAGTTTGACGAATGTCGGTCAGTTCTGCAAAAGAAGAGCCTTTTTTGAGTCTGTCAACGATTTCCAACATTGGAATTTCTCCCATTCCGTAAACCAATAAATCTGCTTTGGAATCTGTCAGAATGCTTGGCAATAGTTTGTCTTGCCAATAATCGTAATGTGTAAGTCGCCGCATTGACGCTTCGATTCCACCAAGTATAACGGGAATATCTGGAAAAAGCTCTTTCAATATTTGTGTGTAAACAATACTTGGATAATCTGGCCGCATTCCAGGGCGATTATCTGGAGTATAAGCATCGTCGCTGCGTAAGCGTCTGTTAGCAGTATATTTATTTATCATGGAATCCATTGCTCCGGCGGAAACACCGAAGAACAATCTAGGCGTACCAAGTTTTTTGAAGTCGCGATAATCACCATGCCAATCGGGTTGAGGAACAATTGCGACGCGAAGTCCGGCACTTTCAAGGGTTCTTCCGATGACTGCAGCACCGAATGAAGGATGATCGACATAAGCATCGCCACTGAAAAGAATGACATCAGCTTGATCCCAGCCTCGAATGTCCATTTCTTTGCGCGTGGTCGGGAGCCATCGTTTCAAATCTACATTGTTGTTCATGGAATGATTCCTTCCCAGAAAAAACAGTTGTTAAAAAACGGTTTAAGCGAAGTTTCTTGGTTGAACAAACCATAGACAGCGGAACCGGAACCGGACATTGAAGCATAAACTGCTCCAGATTGATAAAGTTTCTCTTTAATCTCTTTGATATGAGGATGAAGCGGGAAAACGCTTTCTTCAAAATCATTTGAAAGCAATGTCCGCCACTCTGAAATCGGTCGTTTGACAACGTCCTTCACTGAAATGGTAGGCTTTTTGATTTCAACGCTTGCATAAGCTTCGCGTGTGGAAACGGATTCGTTTGGTTTGACAATGACGAGATGCATTCCTTTGAGCGGAAGTTCAACAGACTCGAAGATGTTTCCTGTTCCTGTAGCAAATTGCGGTGTGTTGCGAATGAAAAAAGGACAGTCTGAGCCTAATGTTGAAGCGGCTTTTTCCAAGTCATCATCGCTGAGGTTCAGTTTGCAATAGTTGTTGAGCAGTCGCAGCATGAAAGCACCATCGGATGAGCCGCCGCCAAGACCAGCTTCCATTGGAATAGCTTTCAATAGATAAACAGCAAGCGGCGGAATATCGTGTCCTTGCTGGCGAAGCAGATTCAATGCTTTGGAAACAAGGTTCATTTCTTTGTCTCCAGGAATTGGAATGCCAGAAAGTTGGAAGGAATCTTCTTTTGCCGGAATTATTTCCAGAGCATCAGTCATAGGAATTGCGCAGAAAACCGTCTCGATGTTATGATATCCATCCGGTCTGGTTTCCACAACATTCAGTCCTAAATTAATCTTTGCATTCGGGAAAATAATCATGGCTGTTCAAGTATATTATTAAAAAAGCACCGAAAATATACTTCTCAGTGCTTTGGTGACTCATGTAGGATTCAAACCTACAACCTTCTGATCCGTAGTCAGATGCTCTATTCAGTTGAGCTAATGAGCCATTGTTTTCTTCAATTCGGCTGCAAATATAATGCTTTTTTCTTTCCGCGGTTTATTTTTGACGAAAAATTTATTCGAAAATTAAATCGGCTATAGTTGCGTTTGATTCAAGAAGCAAATCCGATGGTGAGATTTTGATTTGCAGACCACGTTGTCCGGCACTAACATATATCTTATCATAATCGTTGGCAGTCTGATGGATATAGGTTGGAAAATGTTTCTTCATACCAATCGGAGAGCAGCCGCCTCGAATGTAACCTGTCAAAGGCAATAGTTCTTTTAAAGGCAGCATGTTACAGCTTTTGTTACCAGAAACTTTCGCAGCTTTCTTCAGATTGACTTCTTCGTCGCCTGGAATGACACAGACAAAATACTTGGTTTTGTCGCCTTCGAGCACAAGAGTTTTGAAAACTTTATTTACATCTTCACCGAGTTGCGCCGCAACGTGAGTCGCACTCAAGTCATTCTCATCTACATCGTATGGAATAAGTTCATACTCGACTTTAGCTTGGTCGAGCAGTCGGGCAACATTCGTTTTATTTATTTTTTTCATGCACCGATTCCTTTCATTGACAATCTGATTCTACGTCGACTCATGTCGACTTCTAGTACTTTTACTTTAACGTGTTTATGTAGAGATACGACTTGTGTCGGATTGGTTACGAATTTATCCGACAGCTCAGAAATATGTACAAGTCCGTTTTCTTTAATGCCTATATCAACGAAGCAGCCGAAATCGGTGATGTTTGTTACAATTCCATCTAAAACCATTCCCTCTTTCAAGTCTTCAAGTGTGCGAATTGAGGCATCGAAGGAGAATTCTTCTATTTGCTGTCTTGGGTCGCGTCCAGGTTTGTCCAGCTCTTTCATAATATCGTTGAGCGTCGGCATTCCTATTTTTGAAGTAATATATTTCTGCAGATTGATGCGTTTTTTCAGTTCCTTGTTGCTGATGAGTTCTTTTACGGTGCAGTTGAGGTCGGAAGCCATCTTTTCCACAACAGTGTAACTTTCGGGATGCACGGCCGAGTTATCGAGCGGATTTGTTCCGCCTGATATACGTAGGAATCCAGCACTTTGCTGAAAGGCTTTTTCTCCCATACGAGGCACTTCAATCAATTCAGCGCGAGACTGGAACGCTCCGTGTTTAGTCCGATAATCTACGATGCTTTGAGCGAGTACAGGACCAAGTCCGGAAACATAAGTCAAAAGATGTTTGCTTGCCGTATTGACGTTGACTCCAACAAGATTGACGCAACTTTCAACAGTTGTGTCAAGGCTCTTTTTCAGCGCTTTTTGGTCTACATCGTGCTGATATTGTCCGACGCCGATGCTTTTCGGGTCGATTTTCACAAGCTCCGCCAAAGGATCCATAAGTCGACGTCCGATGCTGACAGCTCCGCGGACAGTTACATCATAATCAGGAAATTCGTCACGGGCAATTTTTGAAGCCGAATAGATTGACGCACCATTTTCGCTGACGACAAATACTTGAATTTTTCGGTCGAAACCTATATTAGTAATGAACTGCTCCGTTTCTCGACTTGCTGTTCCATTGCCAATGGCAATGGCATCAATCGCATATGTGGCAACAAGTTGAGCCACTTTTGCTGAGGCTTTTCCAATCTCGTTTTTCGGTGGATGCGGATATATGGCTTCGTAATGAATCAAGTTGCCTTGAGCATCGAGACAAACGACTTTGCAACCTGTTCTGAATCCAGGGTCGATTCCGAGCACGCGCTTCTGTCCAAGCGGTGGCGCTAGCAGCAGTTGTCGGAGGTTTTCGGCAAAGACACGAATCGCCTCTTCGTCAGCTTTTTCTTTGCTCTGTGAGGCAAATTCAGTTTCTATAGATGGTTTGAGCAGACGTTTAAACGAATCGTTTACCGCTGTTTTGACTTCTTCCGACGATTCATTGCTGCCATGTACAAAGCGGCGTTCGAGTCTGTCGTAGCAAAGGTCGGTGTCAGGAGAAATACTCACGCGCAGAAAACCTTCGTTTTCACCGCGACGCAACGCAAGCATACGGTGTGAACTGCATTTTGCTAAAGGTTCGTTGAAATCGAAGTAATCCTGATATTTTGAACCTTCTTCCTCTTTGCCCTTAATCACTTTCGATGTGATGACTGCAGTTCGGACAAACGATGTTCGGACAATATTTCGCGCATCTTCATTCTCATTCACCCATTCTGCAATTATATCACGTGCGCCTTGTAGTGCATCATCCGTGCTTGGAACTTCGTCGGTGATGAAACGTTGCGCTGTGCGGACAAGATTGTCATCATGTTGAGCCATAACGATTTTCGCTAACGGTTCAAGTCCTCTTTTACGTGCAATCTCTGCCTTTGTAACGCGTTTCGGTTTGTATGGTAGATAAATATCCTCGATTTCAGTGCTGTCCCATGAATCAGTGATGCGTTGTTTCAACTCCAGAGTAAGTTTACCCTGTTCTTCAATGGTTGAAAGAATAAATTCCTTGCGTTTGCTCAGTTCTGTATAATTATCGAGCTGGTCGCTGATTTCTCCGATTTGAACTTCGTCGAGTCCGCCGGTTATTTCTTTACGATAACGACTTATAAATGGAATGGTTGCACCTTCATCGAGCAATCCTATTGTCTTTTCAACTTGAGTCAAAGGTAGGTTTAAACCTTTAGCAATTAGATGATAGAAAGATGACATTGTTAAATGTATATGTAAATTCGGAGACAAATATACAGATATTTATCTCCAAATTTTGTACACAGAAAAAATTTTAGGTATATTTGCACAATGATATCACGAAAAACCCATGGTTGAAAATAATGTTAATAAAGAGAATTTTAAGCCGGATTATGACGATTTGTCTGACATTCTTTCTGATATAGTTAATTCTCTGCCTGTTTTCCTTTTTGTAAAAGATACAGGATATGACTTGCGTTATGTCTTTTCCAGTCCGATGATGGATAATCTATATACAAATCATAAGGGTGATGTTGTAGGTCGAACCGACTTTGATCTTTTCGGAAAAAAAGAGGAAGCTGCATTGTTTAGGAAGAAAGATTTTGAGATTATCAAAACTGGACAATCTCAGCGTTTCTTTGAGGAATCTACGGATGATAATGGCCATATTCATATTATGGACACAATGAAGAGCTTGATTTCCAGAAAAGAAGGAAAACCGCCTTATCTGATGGGTATTTCGTGGGATGTTACAGAGCAGAAAGAGTTCGAAAAGAATCTAATTGCTATAAACAGGCGTTTTATGTTGGCTTGTAAAGCGGCAAAGGTCATATCTTGGACTTGGGATTATAAAACCGGTTTTGGAGAACTTCTTCATTTCGTTAAAGATCAAGTCAAAATAGATCGTTTTAAACGTGAAGATTACATTGCTTTTATCCATCCTGACGATCGTCCGTTGTTGATTGAAAGAATGGATTCTTTCATCAGAGGTGAAACTCCTTTATTGAAATGCAATTTCAGAACTACTTTCTACACAAATGAATATATTTGGTATGAAGATATTGGGGAAGTGTATGAATGGGACGAAAATGGCAAGCCTTTAAAATCTGTCGGTTTGTTGCGTGATTTGACTGCCGATATTCGTCACGAAGAAGACATCCGTGCTGTGCATGTAGCGGAAGAAAGCAATCGTCTGAAGTCGACGTTTCTTGCTAATATGAGCCACGAAATCCGTACGCCTCTAAATGCCATTACCGGTTTCTCGACCTTGTTGAAAGATGCTGAATCTGATGAGGAACGTCAGGAATATATTCAGATTATTCAGAAAAATTGCACTTTCCTCTCTCAGCTGGTCAACGATATTCTTGATGTCTCAAAAATTGAGTCTGGTAAAATGGATTTTGTTTTTACATCTTTCCATCTGGATGACCTTTTTGCACCTCAAGAGAAAATCTTCCAGATGAAAGCTGAAAAAGGAGTGAAAGTAAAATACGAACATGGTGGAAACGATTATTTGATAGTTTCGGAATTTACACGTCTCAATCAGGTTCTCATCAACTTTCTTTCCAATGCAGTCAAATTCACTCAGTCTGGTTCTATCTGTTACGGATACAAACTGACCTATTCTGGTCTTTATGTTTATGTTACAGATACAGGAGTCGGCATTGAAGAGAAGAGCAGAGCTTCTATTTTTGAGCGTTTTGTCAAACTCGACTCATTCAAGCAAGGGACAGGTCTTGGATTGTCTATTTGTAAGATGATTGTCACTAAACTTAACGGAGAAATAGGAGTAAAGAGTGAACTCGGAAAAGGCTCGACATTTTGGTTTACATTCCCATGCACTCCTGTGAAGGTTCCTGAGGATGAAAAACCAAGTTGACCTTTTTATCATTAAGATTTGAAATAGTATAGTCCTGATAGATACGCGTATCTATCAGGACTATAATTTTGTATAAGTATTTGTAAGATGGGAAATATAGGTTGACTTCAGGTAAAAGTGTAATTCCCGCCCGTCGAGGATATGTTTTACGAGTCAAAACACTAATCTTCATGCGTCGAAACTATTTCTCCAGGTTCAAATCTCAAATCCTCACACGTCCGTATCATTTCCTGACGGTTCAAATGTCTAATCTTCACACGCCGGAACCATTTCCAACGTTGCAAATCTCCAATCTGCACATGTCGAAACCATTTTTCCAGGTTCAAAACACTAATCTTCGCATGTCGGAATCATTTCTTGACTCTTCAAACTTCCATTCTTCATGCGGGAAATACACTTTCACCTGAAGTAAACCTGCATTTCCCGAGCGAGAATGACAGATTTAATCATTTTAGCCTTTTATCGTCACCTGAAGATTGGATTTTAAATCTCAAAACCTATGATACAATGTCGCTGCCATGATAAAACATAACAAAAAAGGCAGTCACGAAGACTGCCTTTAATTATAAAGTTTGACGGCTCACTATTATCCGTCCGAGATGTAGCATTTTAAAGAATATTCGAAGCAAGGTCAGACAAAGGACTCCTTTCGCCTTTTATCAGGTTGATGTGTGCGAAGAGCTCTTGTCCTTTCATCTTGTCAATCATATATGCGAGTCCATTACTTTGAGCATCCAAATATGGAGAGTCAATCTGTTGGATATCGCCAGTGAAGACCATCTTTGTTCCCTCGCCTGCACGAGTGATGATTGTCTTGACTTCATGCGGTGTCAGGTTTTGAGCTTCGTCGATGATGCAGAAAGTCTCTGATAAACTGCGTCCGCGTATGAATGCCAAAGCTTCGATGACAAGTTGTTCGCTTTTCTGCATTTCGTCGATGTGACGGACTTCCTGGCTATTCGGAGTGAATTGCTGTTTGATGACATTCAGATTATCGAACAACGGTTGCATATAAGGTGTGACTTTTTGTTTCTCGTCTCCAGGCAAGAAACCTAAATCCTTGTTAGCCAAAGCCACAATTGGGCGCGCCAACAGAATCTGTTTATATTTCTCGCTCTGTTTCAATGCTGAAGCTAAGGCAAGTAAAGTTTTTCCGGTTCCTGCCTTTCCAGTTAATCCGACCAGTTTGATTTCAGGGTCATTCAACACTTCGAGAGCAAAGCTTTGCTCAGAGTTGCGCGGTTGTATGCCATAATTGGAGCTTTTCGTCACTTTCTGGAATTTGTTGGTGAACGGATTGAAACGTGTCATTACACTGTTTCGTTCACTTTTCATGATGAAGCATTCGTTTGGGGCGAGTTTGCTCTTGAATTCGAACAAATCGGCATCAACGCCTTCCGGTGAAGAATATATCTTGTCGATTAAGTTTCCATCGATATTTTCGTAAGTGTCTTGAGCGCGATTGAAGATGTCGACATTTACGACTTTGTCGGTGATGTAATCTTCAACAGGAATGCCGACAGAACGGGCTTTCATTCGGAGATTGACATCCTTTGTTACAAGAATGGTTTTTGTAGGTTTGGTTTTTTCAGCGATTGTCATTGCACAGGATAGAATGCGATGATCCGGTATTCTTTCCGGAAAAGAAAGTGCGAGTTTTTCTTGGTAAACATCTCCGGTAACAATATGCAGCTTCCCTTTTCCCGGGCCGAGAGAAGCACCTTTCTGGAATAGGTCGTTATCGGTGATTTCATCAAGCTCACGAACAAATTCACGAGCGTTGAAATTGATTTGTTCACTGCCTTTTTTGAATTTGTCAAGTTCTTCAAGAACTACAATCGGCAAATAGATGTCGTTTTCTTGGAAGTTCTCTATGCATTTGTAATCATGCAGGATAACATTGGTGTCCAGTACAAAGTTCTTTTTAGCCATATCTTTAAACTGTTTAGTATGTTTTTCGCCTCTAAAATAGAGTCTTTTTGCTTAGTAAACAATTTATCACGTGAAAATGTTGAAAATTCTTTATCTTTGCAGAATGATAGATTTTGCCAGTATACCTTCACCTTGTTACGTGATCGAAGAAAATCTCCTGAGACAGAATCTGGGATTGATCAGAAGCGTCCGGGAACGAGCGGGGATTAATATTATCCTGGCCTTTAAAGCATACGCTCTTTGGAAAACGTTCCCTATCTTCCGTGAATATATCTCTTCGTCGACTGCAAGTTCGCTTTTTGAGGCCCGTTTGGCTGTTGAAGAAATGAAAAGCTTGGCTCATACTTATTCGCCAGCGTATACCGATGACGAATTCCCCGAGTTGATGCGGCTGAGCAGTCATATCACTTTCAATTCGTTCTCCCAATATGAACATTTTTATCCACAAGTCAAGGCTTCCGGTCTTCCAATATCCTGCGGCCTTAGAATCAATCCCGAATACTCGCCGGTTGAAACTGCGCTTTACAATCCATGTTCGCCCGGTTCGCGTATGGGAATGGTTGACGAAGTGTTGGGCGATGAATTGCCAGATGGAATAGAAGGCTTTCATTTTCATACATTGTGTGAGTCTACTTCATACGAATTGGAGAAAACATTGAAGGCTGTGGAAAAGCATTTCGGAAAGTTTTTGCCAAAACTCAAATGGCTGAATATGGGTGGAGGGCATCTGATGACCAGAAAAGATTACAATACAACGCATTTAATAAGTCTGTTGCAGACATTCAAACAAACGCATCCTAATCTGGAGCTCATCATGGAACCGGGAAGCGCCTTCGGATGGCAGACGGGATTCTTGCTGGCAACAGTTGTTGATATCGTTGAAAATCATGGCATTCAGACAGCTATCATTGATGCATCGTTCACGTGTCACATGCCCGATTGTCTTGAAATGCCTTATAAACCGGTTATACGAGGCGCTTCGGATGCTGTTCCTGGAAAGCCGACGTATCGGATTGGAGGAAACAGCTGCTTGAGCGGTGATTTTATCGGTGATTGGTCGTTTGATGAACCTTTGAAGATTGGTGACCGTCTGATATTTGAAGACATGATTCATTATACGACTGTGAAAACGACAATGTTTAACGGCATTCGCCATCCGTCTATCGCAATGTGGACCTCTGACGGACAGTTGAAGATGCTTCGTGAATACAGTTATGATGATTATAAAAACAGAATGGATTAAATATGGCATTATTCGGTTTTTTTAGTAAAGAGAAAAAAGAGACGTTGGATAAAGGCCTTTCTAAAACAAAAGAGAGTGTCTTTTCCAAGATTGCGCGTGCTGTTGCGGGACGGAGTCACGTCGATGACAGTGTCTTAGACGACCTTGAGGAGGTCTTGATTACGTCTGACGTAGGCGTTGATACGACGCTTAAGATAATCGAACGCATAGAAAAACGCGTTTCGAAGGATAAATATGTGAATACACAAGAGTTGACAGCTATCTTGCGGGAAGAGATTGCAGCGTTGCTGATGGAAAACAACTCGGAAGATGTTGATTCGTTCACGGTTCCTGAAGATAAAAAGCCTTATGTGATAATGGTTGTCGGTGTGAATGGAGTAGGTAAGACCACAACCATCGGCAAGCTTGCTTATCAGTTCAACAAAGCTGGGAAGAAAGTCTATCTAGGCGCTGCAGATACTTTCCGTGCAGCCGCTGTAGATCAGCTTGTTATCTGGGGAGAACGTGTCGGCGTTCCTGTTATTAAACAGAAAATGGGTTCTGACCCCGCTTCTGTCGCTTTCGACACATTAAGTTCTGCAAAGGCCAATGATGCTGACGTTGTCATCATCGATACAGCTGGACGTTTGCATAACAAGATTAATCTGATGAACGAGTTGACTAAAATCAAAAATGTGATGAAGAAGGTTGTCCCTGATGCTCCACATGAGGTTTTGTTGGTGTTAGACGGCTCGACTGGACAGAATGCGTTTGAGCAGGCCAAGCAGTTTACTGCTGCCACTGAAGTAAATGCGCTTGCTGTGACAAAACTTGACGGAACAGCGAAAGGCGGCGTTGTTATAGGCATTTCCGACCAGTTCCGCGTTCCTGTCAAATATATCGGCCTCGGTGAAGGCATCGAAGACCTCCAAGTGTTCAACAGGAAGGAGTTTGTCAATTCCTTGTTTGGAGAATAAATTCTGAAAAAGTTCCTGGTTGTAATGCTCGCAGTTGGATAGATGAAACTGTCATAAAAGAAATCACATTACCTGCCTTGAAGGCCTTTTTAAATTAAAATAAACGAATGCGAAGGAATAAAGTTGACATAATCACCTTGGGTTGCTCAAAGAATCTTGTTGATTCGGAGCAATTGATGCGACAGTTTAAAGCTAACGGTTACACGGTCGAGCATGACCCGAAACGTGTGAACGGAGAGATTGTCGTCGTCAATACCTGTGGATTTATCGGCGATGCTCAAGAAGAATCTGTCAATATGATTTTGGAAATGGGAGCAGCCAAGAAGGCAGGAAAAATCGGCAAGTTGTTCGTAATGGGTTGTCTTTCGGAGCGTTTCATGAAAGATTTAAAGAAAGAGATTCCGGAAGTTGACCATTATTATGGCAAATTCAATTGGAAAGAACTTCTTTCAGACCTTGGTAAATCATATTATCGTGAGTTGGCTTCGGAGCGTATTTTGACGACGCCACATCATTATGCATATCTGAAAATTGCAGAAGGCTGCAATCGGACGTGCGCTTATTGTGCCATTCCAATCAGCACCGGACATTATCAATCAATACCAATGGAAGAGATTGAACAAGAAGTCCGCTCTCTGGTCGGTCAAGGTGTGAAAGAGTTTCAAGTGATTGCTCAGGATTTGACCTATTATGGTTTTGATTTATATAAACGCTATGCTTTGCCTGAATTGGTAGAGCGTATCTCAGATATTCCAGGCGTTGAATGGATTCGTCTGCATTATGCGTACCCTGCTCATTTCCCGTATGAACTGCTTCGGGTTATGCGCGAAAGAAAGAATGTCTGCAAGTATCTTGATATTGCACTGCAGCACATCAGTAACAATATGCTTAAAGCTATGCGTCGCAATATCACGAGGGATGAGACCTTGGACTTGATTCGTCGGATTCGTGAGGAAGTTCCTGGTATTTTTATCCGCACAACTTTGATGGTCGGATATCCCGGCGAGACTGAAACCGATTTTGAAGAACTGAAAGATTTCGTTCGAGAGATTCGTTTCGAACGGATGGGAGCTTTTGCATATAGTCATGAAGCCGGAACTTATTCTTTCGAGCATTTCAAAGATAATGTTCCGTCGGAAGTGAAACAACAGCGTTTAGAGGAATTGATGTCGTTGCAGGAAGCTGTTTCGGCTGAATTGAACAGTTCGAGGATTGGTCAGACTTTCCGTGTCATCATCGATAGGGAAGAACCAGACTTTTATGTTGGGCGCTCTGAATACGATTCGCCGGAAGTTGACCCTGAGATTTTGATAACCAAGGATATTCAGCTTAAAAAAGGTGCTTTTTATCCGATAGAAATCACGGGTGCTCAGGAATATGATTTGTATGGAAAACTGAAAGAAAGCCATGAATAATAAAGAACTCATTGCATCATTGTCTGCGCGTCTTGGATGGAATCAATTCGAGACGGAAAGAATGCTTTTGGCTTTTAGTTCCGTGTTGAGCGATCGTCTTGCAGACAGCGACACGGTTTCATTGCCTGACTTTGGACAGTTTGAAGTCAGAAAAAAAATGGAACGGATTACTGTTAATCCTGTCAGTGGCAAACGTTATTTGGTCCCTCCGAAGATTGTCCCGACTTTTCGTCCCGTACAGCAATTGAAGGGCAGATTCAAAAGAAAAGACGATAATGGAGAGTAAACTGACATTAAAGGAACTTGTCACTCTGCTTGCTCAAAAAAGTGAGAAGCGGAATGATGATGCGGAACGTTTTGTCAAAGAACTTGTCGCTGTCATTATCGACGGTCTGTCTGCGGAAGGGAAAGTCAAGATGAAAGGCATTGGAACTTTCAAAACTGTTGCAGTCGAACCACGTGAAAGCATTGATGTCAACACAGGAAGACGTTTCATGATTCCTGCACATCTGAAGCTTTCGTTCACTCCTGAAAAAGAGTTGTGCGAGGCGGTGAACAGTCCGTTTGCTTTCTTCGAAACAATTGAGCTGAATGATAATGTTGATTTTTCCGATATTGATATAGCGAAGGAATCTGAAGGAATTCTGAATGAGAAGTCGGATGAAACAGAAGATATTGAAGCTGAGGATACAGAGTTTGAAGAAATCCCTCGAGAGACAGATGCTCTGATTCCGGCAGTTCCTGTCAATCAGAAGGCTTTGGACGATAACAATATCCCGACAAATAACAATCTGGTTGGAGAAGATGAGACAATTAATCAACCGACAATAGATAATCCGGAAGTTAAAAATATTACTCCTGAAATTGAGCCGATACAGGAACTTCAGGATGATTTGAAACCTGAACCTGTGTCTGAATCTGTTGAAAAACTTTCTTCAGAACAGACTCAAACACCGATTGTTGAATCTGTTACAAAGGATGCTGAGACTATTGTACCAAAGAAAATAAGTTCGAAGAGTAATAGTAAGGAGCTTTTTTTGTTGGTGGCAATCTTTTTGCTTCTGATTGCGATTGGAGGCGGTCTTTATTATATTTATACCAGAGAACCGATTGTGCTTCCTCAACCTAAAACATCGGTCGATCCCGTTGTTTTATATAAGGCTGACACGACAACTACTGCTTTGCAAGACTCTGCATTACAAGACAGCGCTTTGGCTAAGTCCGATTCTGTCGTAGCAAAGACTGATACCGTCGCTTCCGAACCGGAAGTGATTGGCGTCGAGAAAACTGTTGTCGGTAGTCGTCTGGCTTATATCGCCAGAAAATATTACGGACACAAGTTCTTTTGGGTTTATATTTATGAGTACAATAAGGCTCTGATAAAGGATCCGAACAATATTCCTATAGGAGTGGAACTAAAGATTCCATCTCCAAAACTTTATGGAATTGACGCGAAAGACAGTCATTCTGTTGAATTAGCCTCTCAGAAACAAACTGAGATTCTAAATCACTTTCAGTAAATAATGTATTGAATTCACGGAAACCTTATTATAAATATTTAACCACGAAAGTTAAACTCTTTGATTTAACATTTCTAATTTTGCACTTCAATTAAAAGAGAAACAAGATACAATAATAAAACAATAAAAAATCTATGAATCAGACAGTAGATATCCGCGAGTTGAACGCACGGATTGAGAGTAAAAGTTCGTTTGTGAACATGATTACGATGGGCATGGATCAGGTGATTGTCGGACAGAAACATCTGGTTGAGTCATTATTGATTGGCTTACTTTCGAATGGACATATTCTTTTGGAAGGTGTTCCGGGTTTGGCAAAGACCTTGGCCATCAAGACGCTTGCATCACTGATTGATGCTAAGTACAGCCGTATTCAGTTTACCCCGGATTTGTTACCGGCCGATGTGATAGGCACAATGATTTATAGTCAGAAAAACGAAGAGTTTTTGGTTAAGCAAGGACCTGTTTTTGCCAACTTCGTTTTGGCAGATGAAATCAACCGTGCTCCGGCTAAGGTTCAGAGTGCTTTGCTTGAGGCAATGCAGGAGCGTCAGGTCACTATTGGTGAAGCAACTTATAAATTGCCGGATCCGTTCTTGGTGATGGCTACGCAAAACCCTATCGAACAGGAAGGAACTTATCCGCTTCCTGAAGCACAGGTCGACCGTTTTATGTTGAAAGTCGTTATCAATTACCCGAAAAAAGAGGAAGAAAAACTGATTATCCGCCAGAATATTTCATCTGTCAAACCCGATATCAAACCAGTAGTTACAAGTCAAGACATTATCGATGCTCGCAAGGTTGTTGAAGATGTTTATATTGATGAGAAAATCGAACGTTATATTGTCGATATCGTTTTCGCTACACGTTTTCCAGCTGAATACGGTCTGCCGAACCTGAATAATATGATTTCATTCGGCTCTTCTCCACGTGCTTCTATCAATCTTGCTCTTGCTGCCCGCGCTTACGCTTTCATCAAACGTCGTGGTTATGTGATTCCTGAAGATATCCGCGCCGTGTGCCACGATGTAATGCGTCATCGTATCGGCTTGAGCTACGAGGCTGAAGCAAATAACCTTACTTCTGAAGAGGTTGTCAGTGAAATTCTGAATAAAGTAGAAGTACCCTAACAGTTGAAGAATGAATGGGAAATCATTCATTACAGAACGAAAATGGAAACAAGTGAACTCTTAAAGAAAGTCCGTCAAATAGAGATTAAGACGCGTGGACTGTCGCGCAATATCTTTGCTGGACAATACCATTCAGCCTTCAAAGGTCATGGAATGGCATTCAGTGAAGTGCGTGAATATCAGTTCGGAGACGACGTCCGCGATATCGATTGGAATGTGACTGCGCGCTATGTTCGTCCTTATGTGAAGATATTCGAAGAGGAACGTGAGCTGACAGTAATGTTGCTTATTGATGTATCAGGAAGTCGCGATTTTGGTAGTGTTAATGTGATGAAGAAAGACATTATCACCGAGATTGCCGCCACGCTTGCCTTCTCTACCATTCAGAACAATGATAAAGTTGGTGTGATTTTCTTTTCCGATAAAATTGAGAAATTCATCCCTCCGCAGAAAGGTCGCAAACACGTTTTGTATGTTATCCGCGAGTTGATTGATTTCCAGCCGGAGGAAAAGAAAACTGACATTAATTTGGTTTTGCAATATTTTACCAATGCTATCAAGAAACGTTGTACAGCTTTTCTGATTTCGGATTTTATCAACAAAAGCAATTACAAAGACGCTTTGACAATTGCAAACCGTAAACACGATATCGTTGCTATACAGGTTTATGACCATCGAGAAGAAGAGCTTCCGTCTGTTGGTTTGATGAAGGTAAAAGACGCAGAAACTGGTAGCGAACGTTGGATAGACACTTCTTCCGCTCGAGTCCGCAAGGCTTACAAAGAATGGTGGAATAAACGACAGGCTCAAATGAACGATTCGTTCAAGAAATGTCGTGTCGATTCTGTTTCGGTGAAGACTGACGATGATTATGTTAAGTCTTTGATGGCTCTCTTTGAAAAACGTAGCTGAAATGAATATGAAAATAAATAAAGGAATCCTGCTGCTTGCTTTAGCCTCTCTTTTCCTTCCGACAACACGTGTTGCTGCTCAGAAGACGTTGTTGGAGGCGACTATCGATTCGGCATCGATTCTCATTGGCGAACAGACAACGATTCATTTGGCGTTGACAACCGACAGAGGGAAACATGTTGAAATGTATGTTCCTTCCGATTCGTTGCTCAGTGGTGTTGAAGTGCTCGGGGCTCTTCCTCCCGACACAACGTTTATTGAGAATAATCGACAGATTGTTAAACAGGATGTATTGATTACTTCTTTTGATTCGTCATTATATCTGTTGCCTCCTTTTGCAGCGATTGATGGAAGAGATACTGTCTATTCCCAACAGATTGCTTTGAAGGTGGTGACTATTCCTGTCGATTTGAAAAAGCCAAAGTATTATGATATCAAGACGGTTTGGAAACCGCCTTTTGTGCTTGCCGATTATTATGCGCTTATCTATGGAGTTCTGTTTACTCTTCTGCTGATTTGTATCGTCGGATATGTCCTTCAGAAAATTCATAATAAACAACCGATAATTCATAAGAAAGAGAAACCTAAGCTACCTCCTTACGAGGAAGCGATGAAAAAGTTGGAAGAGATTCGTCAGCAGAAACTTTGGCAACAAGGTAGGAACAAGGAGTATTATACTCTTATCACGGAAACACTCCGTAACTATATTGTCGATCGTTTCGGCATTTCGGCAATGGAAATGACTTCTTCTGAAATTCTGGAAGCACTTCGGTCGAAAGAGGAGGCAAAACCGGTTCTTGATAAGCTAAGTCAGATTACAGAGTTATCCGACTTTGTCAAGTTTGCTAAATTTAATCCGCTGCCTGACGAAAACGATATGAGTATGAATAATGCATATAGCTTCGTTGAACAGACGAAGGTTGTCGAACAACCGGACGTTACTGCTTTAAATGCTGCCGAAAGGCCTGCAATTGAGGCGAAAGATGATTCTTTAAAACAAAAGGAATAATATGACATTTGCAAATCCAGTATATCTATATTTACTAATCCTGCTGATTCCTCTGATTGGATGGTACATTTGGAAGCTCTCCAAAAGCCAGGCGAGTCTGCAGGTCTCTTCATCTGATGCTTTTGACGCAAAAACTCAGTCGTGGAGAGTCTGGCTGAGACATGTGCCGTTTGTCTTAAGAATGCTTGCTATTGCTGCACTTATTGTAGTGATTGCGCGTCCGCAGTCGACTAACAGTTGGCAGAATTCCGAGACTGAAGGAATCGATATCATGATGGCAATGGATATCTCCAGCAGTATGTTGGCGCAAGATTTGAGGCCAAACCGATTGGAAGCCGCCAAAGATGTTGCTGCCGCATTCATCAATGGTCGACCAAATGATAATATAGGTTTGGTTGTCTTCTCAAGCGAAAGTTTTACTCAATGTCCATTGACTACCGACCATACCGTGTTGCTGAATCTTTTTAAAGATATTCAAAGCGGTATGATTACGGACGGTACAGCTATCGGTTTAGGGCTTGCTAATGCAATCAGCCGAATTAAAGACAGTAAAGCCAAATCGAAAGTGATTGTATTGCTGACTGACGGTTCGAACAATGCGGGTGAAATTGCCCCGGTTTCCGCTGCTGAAATTGCCAGAACATTTGGCATTCGAGTTTATACAATCGGAGTTGGAACGCGAGGAATGGCTCCATATCCTTTCCAAACGGCTTTCGGCATCCAATATCAGAATATGCCGGTCGACATTGATGAACCGACACTTAAACAGATTTCTTCTACAACAGGCGGCGAGTATTTTCGGGCAACCGATAATGCAAGCCTTCGAAAGATATATGCTCAGATTGATCAGTTGGAAAAGACAAAAATCAGTGTTCAGCAGTTCAGTAAAAAACACGAAGAATACAAGAATTGGGCTTTGCTCGTTTTTGCTCTTCTGTTGGTCGAGGTTGTCCTTCGCAATACTCTGTTGAGAAATATTCCATAATTTAATTTGCTTATGTTTCGTTTTGCACATCCTGAATATTTATCATTACTCTTCGTACTGCCGATGTTGGTCGCATTCTATGTCTATGCGATCATTCGTCAGCGAAAAGCAATTAAAAAATTTGGTAATCCGCAGTTGGTTTCTCAACTAACCCCGGAAGTGTCACCTAAACGCCAGCATCTGAAATTCTGGTTGCTTTTCAGTGCCATTACTTTAGTCATCATCGTAATAGCAGGACCTCAGTTCGGTTCGAAACTTGAGAACGTAAAACGCCAAGGTATAGAAGTTATGGTTTGTCTTGACGTTTCTAATTCTATGATGGCTGAAGATGTTCAACCCAATCGTTTGGAGAAAGCCAAACAAATGCTGTCGAAACTGACAGACAGTTTCTCGAACGATAAAATGGGCTTGATAATCTTTGCAGGCGATGCTTACACACAGTTGCCGATTACAGCCGATTATATTTCCGCAAAGATGTTCCTTTCTTCTATCAATCCATCGATGATTGCTACTCAAGGGACTGCAATTGGTTCTGCAATCAATCTAGCTATGCGTTCGTTCACACCTGATAAATCGTCAGAGAAGACTATCATCATTATTACTGACGGTGAGAATCACGAAGACGATGCAGTCAAATGCGCACAAGAAGCGATGGATAAGAATATTCATGTTAGTGTTGTCGGAATGGGCGATCCGAAAGGTTCTCCGATTCCAATCGGCGGTGGTTCGAATAATTTCATGAAAGATAAAGATGGAAATGTCGTTGTCACGAAATTGAACGAACAAATGTGTCAAGAAATAGCTGCAGCTGGAAAAGGGCTTTATGTTCGTGCCGATAATACCAATTCGGCTCTGAAAGCGTTGCAGAAACAACTTGGAAAATTGAAGAAGACAGATATGAGCAGTAAAGTCTACTCACAATACAACGAACAGTTCCAGACTTTTGCTTGGATTGCTTTATTATTGCTGATTGTCGAATTTCTGATTATGAATCGTCGCAACCGTATTTTCCGTAAGATTAAGCTGTTTATGCTGATGATTCTGCTTTGTTCCGGAACGACAACGCTTTATGCTCAGAAAGCGGAACGTAGTAATGTCCGTAAGGGAAACAGAGCTTACGTTCAGAAGAAATATACTGATGCGGAAATAGCTTATCGAAAGAGTCTGGAAGTCAACCCTCATTCTAAAGAAGGAACATTCAATTTAGGTAATGCTCTTTTCAAGCAGAAAAAATATCCAGAAGCTGCTCAGCAATATCAGAACGTTGCTGCTAACGGTGAAAAGATGATGAAAGATCCTGACCAACGTCTGCGTTTGGCTCAAGTTTTCCATAATATGGGAAATATCGGAATGGCTAAAAGGGAGTTCGATAAAAGTGTTGAAGCTTATAAACAATCGCTTCGTCTGAATCCTTATGACGATCAAACCCGTTATAATTTGGCTCTTGCTCAAAAACTGCTGCAGCAACAACAGCAGCAAAACAAGGATAACCAAAACAATAAGGATAAAAACAAGGATAAGAACGACAAGAATAAAGATCAGCAGAAGAAAGACAAACAACAACAGCAGAACGATCAGAAACAGAACAAGACTCAGCAGCAACAGCAACAGAACGAGCAGATGAGTAAAGATAATGCCCAGCAAATGTTGGATGCTTTCCTGCAAGACGAGAAAAATACGCAAGATAAAGTCCGTAAAGCACAGATGCAACAGCGTCAACGCCGCAAGACGGATAAGAATTGGTAAATTTGAAATGTAAAATGATAAAGAACGATACAATGAGAAAGTTGATTTTCTTATTATTCCTGATGACAATTGCCGTGGCTGGCGTCGAGGCAGCAGATGTTGTTTTCAAAGCTTCTGCTCCACGAACAGTCGCAATGGGAGATCAGTTCCGTTTGACTTATACAGTCAATTCGGAAGCCTCTGATCTTCGCGTGCCGGAATTGTCATCTAGTTTTGATGTCTTAATGGGTCCGACGACTTCTACAAGTTTCAGTCAGTCGATTATTAATGGTCGCTCATCATCAGAGACTTCAACGACATTTACTTTCATTCTGATGCCTAAGAAAGATGGAACGTTTAATATTCCTCCGGCAACAGTCAGAGCTAAAGGTGCTAACTACACGTCGAATGCTTTGGCCATTAAAGTTATTCCTGCAGATAAAGCTTCAAGTAGCAGTCGTGCACAAGCTCAGCAGCAGGATGATTTTGAAGACAAAGACAACGGAAGTTCGGCTTCTGCTGCTTCAGTTGCTAAGAATGGTGTCTTTTTAAGAGTATCTGTTACACCGCGCAGTGTTTATGAACAGCAAGGTGTCCTTGTAACGTTCAAACTTTATACACGTTATGATATCAGTAGTGTCAATCCTCCGAAGTTCCCGGAATATGATGGATTCCTGGCACAAGAAATTGAGATAAACAATCCACAATGGGTTCTTGAGAGATACAATGGAATGAATTATAATGCCGCTGTTATTAAACAGACCGTTCTTTATCCGCAACGTTCCGGACCCATTACAATCAAAGGCAGTAAAATGGATGTGACTATTCGTGTCAGAGCTCAACGGAAGAAGGTTACAAGTATCTTTGATGATTTCTTCGATACTTATCAAGATGTTAATAAAGTGCTTACAACTCCACCTGTGACTGTCAATGTCAAGCCGTTGCCTTCTGGAAAACCTGCTGGATTCTCGGGAACAGTCGGTTCCTTTACAATGTCTTCAAGTATCAATTCGAACAGTGTAAAAACCAATGATGCTGTTACTATCAGATTAAAGATTTCCGGTAACGGGAACTTGAAATTAATCAAGAATCCTGAAGTTTCATTCCCTAATGATTTTGAGGTATATGATCCGAAGGTAACAAATGATATTCATACTTCTACTTCCGGTGTTTCCGGTAGCAAGACAATCGAATATATGGCTATTCCACGCTACAAAGGCGATTTCGAAATTCCGGCAATCAGGTTTTCTTATTTTGATACATCGTCAGGCAGTTACAGGACGCTTACAGCAGGTCCATATAAACTTCATGTTGCTCAAGGGTCAGGGAACTCTAGCAATGCTGCTATCTCTAACTACAGTGACAAAGAGAATGTGAAGTTCCTTGGAAAGGATATTCGTTATCTGAAGATTAATAACATTCATTTCATGGAAACGAAAGATATGTTCTTCAGTTCTTCTCTTTATTGGATTTGCTACTTGATTCCTGCAATTCTCTTTATAATCTTCTTCATCATTTATCGCAAACAGGTGAAAGAGAACGCTAATATAGCTCTCGTTCGCACTAAGAAGGCCAATAAGATAGCTGTACGTCGATTGAAAAATGCTTCGAAATTGATGAAAGAGAACAAAAAAGAGGCATTCTATGATGAAGTGCTTCGTGCTCTTTGGGGCTATTTAAGTGATAAGCTAAGCATTCCGCAAGCTAATCTTACGAAAGATAATGTCGAAGCTGAATTGTCAAAATACGGTGTAGATGAAAATCTGTCAAAAGAGTTTATGGATGTGCTCAATACCTGCGAGTTCGCTCGTTTTGCTCCGACTCAGGCTTCTGATGATTTAGGTCAATTGTACGATTTGACGGTCGATGCTATCGGTAGAATGGAGAATACAATTAAAAAGTAATGCAATGAAAAGAATCAGATTAAATACATTTATTTTCTTCCTTGTAATGCAATGTTTTGCAGTATCGCTTTTTGCGCAGACTGCCTCAACATTGAAGGAAGCTGAATCGGCATATATGAAGAAAGATTATCGTCGTTCAATTGAGCTTTATGAGAAATTGCTCAAGAGTAAGGGCGCTTCGGCCGAGGTTTATTATAATTTGGGAAATGCTTATTATAAAGCAGGTGATGTTGCACCTTCCATTTTGTATTATGAACGTGCACATTTGATGGATCCTGGTGATGGAGACATCCGCTTTAACTTGCAAATGGCGCGTCAAAAGGCAGTCGACAATATTGTTCCTGTTGGAGATTTCTTCCTCGTTAGTTGGTTTAAGAACATTGAGAATCTTTATTCAGCCGATTCATGGGCACAGATTGGGATTGTTTCTTTTATCTTGTTGCTCGGCGCCTTGATTCTTTTCTTCTTCTCTAAATGGATTCGCTTGAAGAAAATAGGCTTTTATATAGGTCTGGTCTTTTTGATAGTCGTTGTTTTTGCCAATGTCTTTGCAAATGGTCAACGTCAAAAACTGATTGACAGAACAGGTGCAATTGTCTTCTCATCAACAGTGACAGTCAAAAGTTCTCCTGATGAAAGTGGAACGGATTTGTTTATTTTGCACGAAGGTACAAAAGTAAATATTAAGAGCAAGCTAGGAACTTGGCGTGAAATCTCAACTGAAGACGGAAATGTAGGTTGGATGCCCGCTAATGATATCAAGGTCATTTAATTCACTGCGGAATGAACGATTTCCTGGTGAATTTTGAAAGAGAAGCATTCCTAGCACTCAATGGAAGCAGTTTCGCGTATCTTGACCGTGTGATGTGGCTCGTTTCAGGTAAAGTGATTTGGTTGCCTGTAGTTTGTTTAATATTATATTATCTCATTCAAAAGAAGTCATGGCGTGAATGGCTTCCTGTATTGCTTTCTATTGCTTTGGTTGTTCTTCTTTGCGACCAATTTGCTTCAAGCGTTTGCAAACCCATTTTTATGCGTTTGCGTCCGACTCATAATCCTCTTATTATGAATCAAGTCGATACGGTAAACGGATATCTTGGTGGAAAATACGGTTTCATTTCAAGTCATGCGGCAAATGCCTTCGGGTTTGCAATGTTGATGACTTTAATATTTAAAAATCGTATTTTTACATGGAGTATCATGTTTTGGGCGATTATCGATTCCTATTCGCGTATTTATCTTGGCGTTCATTTTATTACAGATGTTCTTGCAGGTATTCCTGTCGGATTACTTTTCGGCTATTTGGTCTACAAATTGTATTTTTATGTAGTTGCGAAGAAGTTCACGACTTTGTTCCGACCTTCGTCGTATGGGACAAAGGAAATCTTCCCGATTATATATGGTCTTCTGGCCACTTTTTTTGTGATTCTTGTATTTAACGGGCCGATTATTTCTTTCTTTAGGGAAATAGTTATGAACCGTCCTTTATAAAACTGTTAGTTTTGCATATTTGAGTAGCAGATGCTTTTCTCCAAAATGAGTGAAGTTGATAGCTGCAATTGCATCTGTTCCATTTCCTTCAATTGATGTAACTACTCCGTCGCCAAAACGATTGTGTTGAACGTGACTGCCAACCGTAATCCCGACTGAATTAACTTGTGCAGTTGGTGCTTCATTGTCCTTCCGTTTATTTGGAGCAATGATGCGTTGTAGACGCTGATGTTGCTCAACGATAGGTTTGTCAACCGTTTCTTTTGCGTGAAATTCGGGTTCAGAGAATCTTTCCCTTATCGGGAAAATATTTGTATTTGCAGGCGCATCTTCCGGAATCTCTAAATATTTGGCGTCGATATCACGGAGGAAGCGGCTTGGCGTACAAATATGTGTTTGTCCGTTGCGATATCGGCTTTTTGCGAAAGTTATGATGCAATTTTCTTGTGCACGCGTGATCGCTACATAGAAAAGTCGGCGTTCTTCTTCAATAGCTCGTGGACTGTCGAGTGACATGGCAGAAGGAAACAGTTCTTCTTCCATACCTGCAACAAATACGTTGGTAAATTCAAGACCTTTAGCGGCATGAACCGTCATTAATGTTACTTTATCGGCGTTCTCGTCTTTATCGTTGTCTTGGTCAGTCAAAAGAGATACTTCAGAAAGGAAATCAGCCAGACGAACATTTGTTGAGCCCTCTTCTTTATGAATTTCACAGAATTCTGAGATTCCTTTTATCAGTTCCAGCATATTCTCCTGTTTGCTGATGCCTTCGACAGAAGTATCTTGATAAAGCAAATTGACAATTCCGCTTTCTTTGATGACGACTTGGGCAATTTCTGCTGCATTTAGTGTGAGTTCTTTGTCTATGAAACTCTGAATCAAATCGCGGAAGGCAATCAGTTTGTTGGTTGTGCCGCTATTAATATTTAATTTGTACGCGGAAGGATTGCAGATGATTGTCCAAAGGCTGACAGAAAAATCTGTCGCTGCACTTAGAAGTTTGAGAACTGTAGTATCTCCGATGCCACGAGGTGGAAATTTTATGACGCGTTTGAATGCTTCTTCATCATCAGGATTGACAATCATTCTCAAATATGCGATAATATCCTTAACTTCACTTCTTTGGTAAAAAGACAATCCTCCGTAAATTTTATAAGGAATTCCCCGTTTGCGAAGCGCTTCTTCAAAGATACGGGATTGTGCATTGGTGCGATAAAGAATGACAAAGTCGGAGTAATGATAATGATGCCTCATCATATCGCTTATTCTTCCTACAACTGCATATCCTTCTTCATAATCGGAATAAGAGCCTGAAATGCATATTTTGCTGCCTCTTTCCTTCTCTGAATAAACAGTCTTTTCTATCTGTCCCGAATTTTTATGAATAAGGCTGTTGGCCGCATCTACAATGTTCTGTGTCGAACGATAATTGCGCTCAAGTTTGAATATTTTGCATCCGGAATAAATATTACGGAACTGAAGAATGTTGTCAATGTTTGCACCGCGGAATGAATAAATGCTCTGTGCATCGTCGCCAACAACAGTTATGTGTTGCATTTCGCTGCAGAGTTGTTGAATGATACGGTGCTGTGCATAATTGGTGTCTTGATATTCATCTACAAGCACATATTGAAAGAAATGGCTGTATTTTTCAAGAATGTCGGGATGTTCTTTGAACAGGAGATAGGTTTTAAGCAGCAAATCGTCGAAATCCATTGCCGCAGCTTGTTCGCAACGATTCTGATAGCGCTGAAAAATATCACGCATCAAAGGAATATGCGATTCATTATCTTGTTGGATTATATCTTTGTCATTGCCATAAATGTTTGGAGTGATAAGCGCATTCTTAGCTCTTGAAATACGAGATTGAATCATTCCCGGACGATAGACCTTGTCGTCGAGTTGCATCTCTTTCATGATGCTTTTCTGCAAACTTTTCGAATCGGATGAATCATAGATTGTAAAGTTTGATGGAAAACCGATTGCTTCGGATTCGTATCGTAGAATGCGTGAGAAAATAGAGTGAAAAGTTCCCATCCAAAGATGTCTGGAAGTCTGAATATCTGTCAATCGTCCGATGCGTTCTTTCATTTCTCGTGCAGCTTTGTTGGTAAAAGTAAGTGCAAGAATACTTTGCGGTGGCAAACCTTGGCTGAGCAGATATGCGATTTTATATGTCAAAACTCGTGTCTTGCCTGAACCAGCACCTGCTATGACAAGCTGCGGACCATCAGTATAAAGAACGGCCTCAAGCTGACTTTTATTCAAATCTTTCAAAAAATCATCCATGCTGCAAAGTTAGGAATTAATTCCGCTCTTCCGAGTGGGACGCTTATAATTATCGGACTTTTATAATGAGTTGGGAACTTGGGAAAAAGGCAAAAAAAAGGCCATCTTCACAGACAGCCAATCTTCATTGTTAACCTTAAATCTAATACCATGAAAAACACGATGCAAATGTAGAGCTTTTATGTTATTCAACATACTTTTTCTCCAAAAAAATGCTCAACTTTAACCACGTTTAACCGAAAACATGTTCTACAACATATTTTTTCACGAATCAATAAGGTGCAATATCATTTTTTCACATTACAATCGGATGCGATAAACAGTGAAACTCAGAGGGAGAAGTCGGATTTCATCTCCGTTCGCAATTTCAGTTTCGCTGATTGTAGGTGTAACCTTATCAGGAACTTGAAGCGTATTTACCTCTTCTATGTTATCGGAATGAAGGAGAGAAAGCGAAGTTTTATGTTTTCCTGAAGACAAACCAATCAAGTTAAATTTAATCTTTTTCGATTGAATGCCCGTATTTGCAACCTTTACAATCAAATCGTTTGTCGTTTTGTCGATTGCTGCAGTTGCGAACAGGTCGTTTTGTCCTGTGACTGCTTGACCGTTCATCGTGAGTTTCAGAACATTTGTACCTTTATTGAGACTATAAAGCTGTTGGACAAAATAGTCAGGAGTTTTCATTGCTTTCAGATTGTCGAACCAAATCAAATCGGGCCGCCATTGCCAAGCGTCGATGTGGGCAAAGAGCGGAGCATAAGTGCAAATATTTACAACATCTGCATTACGTTCGAATCCGGTCATGAAAGCTGCTTCGCAAAGAGCTGAATAGAAGCTGTTTGTTCGGCTTGGTGTGTGACACGCGTATTCTCCGGCAAAAACTTTTGGACCTTGGCGGTCGTATGAATCGTAACGATTTGCATTGCTAAGGAACCATTCAGGAGAGCGATAATAATGCTCATCAACCAAATCAACTCCGATGCGTTTCATTTCGGGCCATAAGAAATCGAACTCTTTTCCATCAGGACTTGGGCCGGCGCTACCAATTATATGAATGTTTGGATATTTTTCACGAATCGCTTTGACAAAAGGAACAAGACGTTCGGTATAAAGTGTTCCCCATTGTTCGTTGCCGATAGCCAAAAATTTGAGATTGAAAGGAGCTTCATGGCCCATTTCAGCGCGAATTTTTCCATATTTGCTTGTCACAGGTCCGTTGGCGAACTCAATCAAATCGAGGGCGTCGTCAATATACGGCTGAAGCTTATCCACAGGACAGTTCTCTTTCGGGTCGTGATTCTCAAACTGGCATGAAAGACCGCAATTGAGTACGGGAAGTGCATCAGCACCGATATCTTCGCAGAGTTGAAAGAACTCAAAGAAACCTAAGCCATACGACTGATAGTAATCAGAGAATTTTTTGTATTTGAAAGTAAAGTTCCAGCGATTGACATTGATCGGGCGGTTCTCAACCGGACCGATGGTTTTTTTCCATTCATAACGGTTTGACATATTGTTTCCTTCAACAATGCAACCGCCTGGAAAACGCATGATTCCGGGATGCAAATCTTTGAGTGTTTGAGCTAGGTCAGCGCGTAAACCGTTTTTGCGATGATTAAACGTGTTTTGTGGAAATAGCGAAATATGGTCTAAATCTATGCTTCCTTTGGTTTCCATCGTTATGCGCAGCGATGAATGGGAATCTGTCTCTTCCGGATTTAGAGTTAATGTATATTTCTTCCAAGAGTTGCCGTTCACTTCAATTGTTTGCTGTTCCGACAAGTCATTGTTGCTATCCACAAGATTGACACGCAGTTTGATTGTGCCGCTTATTGTGCGTGCATAGAACGAAAGGTCATATTTTTCACCACCATGAATTCCCATTCCTCGAAAACCTTCGTTATCGAGTCCTGTTCCTGTCAGTTCTTTGGTGTACTGAAGATGTGCATAATGAGGATTTCGAGGAAAGCATGGATTTTTAGTGTCAATAGTCACTGTTCCGAAAGGAATCCAGCCGCTTAGCGGATTGTCGAACTCGAATGAACGGTTTTTGACCAGTTCTGCATAAAGTCCTCCGTCGGCACCGAAATTGATGTCCTCAAAAAAAACTCCGTACATTGTAGTAGGAATCGGGGCACCGATTTGTTGCAGATTTACATCGATTTGCTGGGCAGGATTTTGAGCTGTGAGACATGCCGTGCAACCACAAATAAACAGCAGTGAAAATGTTTTTCTCATGATATGATTCATATTCGTATAAGTTTATTTTGTGCAAATATATGTTTTCTGAGTTATTTAAAAAATTGTTTATTGAGAAAAGAGTGGACGTTTCATAAAATTTTGCTACAAAAAATATCACAAATGTTTCACGAATAAAAAAATGAATGTACCTTTACAGAAAATTCGAAACTAAGAAAACACTTACATGAAAAACGAACTAACGCTGTCAGGACTCACTGTAGAGAAGTTCAGTAAGCTGCTGGATGGCAAGCAGACGAGACTTTATGTCTTGACGAATGCTAAAGGCGCTGAAGTGACAATCACCAACTACGGTGCGAAAATTGTGTCATTGACAATTCCTGATAAAACAGGTAAACCGACCGACGTAGTGCTCGGTCATAATTCCATTGATGAGTATTTAATTTCTGAAGAGCCTTATTTCGGCGCTATATGCGGGCGATATGCCAATCGCATTGCTAAAGGCAAGTTTGCGCTCGACGATGTCGAATATCATCTTCCAATCAATAACGGTCCCAACAGCCTTCATGGTGGAATCAAAGGCTTTAATGCCGTTGTTTGGGATGCAGAGCAGAAAGACTGTCAGACGATTGTGTTGAAATATACTGCCGCTGACGGAGAAGAAGGTTATCCGGGAAAACTTGACGTTACGGTTCAATATCATCTGACCGACGATAATGCGGTTGAAATCACTTATCATGCTGTAACCAGTAAGCCGACGGTTCTCAATTTGACGAACCATTCATATTTCAATCTGTCAGGTGCAGGTGACCCTTCTGTTTACGACCATGTTTTGACGATAAATGCAGATTATTATCTGCCGACTGATGATACATCCATTCCTTACGGTCCGAAAGAGAAAGTTGAAGGAACGCCGATGGATTTCCGCACACCGCATGAAGTGGGAGAGCGCATCGACCAGGATTTCGAAGCTCTTCGTTTCGGCAAAGGTTATGACCATACTTATATATTGAATAAGGAAAAAGTAAACGAGCTTGCGTTCTGCGCTCGCTGCGTATCTCCTAAGACAGGTATTAAGATGGAAGTTTACACTATGCAACCAGGCGTTCAACTTTACACTGGTAATTGGATGACAGGCAATTTTGCAGGGAAACTAGGACATCATTATCCTTCGCGTGCTGCTCTTTGCCTCGAAACTCAGCACTATCCGAACACGCCGAATGAACCGGAATATCCATCTTCTGTGCTACGTCCAGGCGAATCTTTCGACAGTAAGACAATCTTCAAATTTTCGATTAATAAATAAGTAAAGTATAATTAAGTAAAACATTAAATTTATGGTACAAGAACAAAAACAAAACAAGAACATCGTTGCCATCATTACGATGATGTTCCTCTTTGCAATGATTTCGTTTGTGACGAATCTTGCTGCGCCTATTGGCGTTATTTGGAGTAGTAAATTTGCCGGTTCCAACTTCCTTGGAATGATGGGTAACATGATGAACTTCCTTGCTTATCTGTTTATGGGTATTCCAGCAGGTAAATTGTTGTCGAAAATTGGCTACAAAAAAACAGCTCTCGTAGCAATTGCAGTAGGTTTTATCGGTGTGTTTGTACAATATCTATCTGGTATCGTTTCTGGAGAAAGCATGCTATTTGCATTGCCTCTCAATTTCATCGTTTATCTGTTGGGTGCATTCATCGCAGGTTTCTCAGTTTGTATTTTGAATACAGTTGTAAACCCGATGTTGAACCTTCTTGGTGGTGGCGGTAATAAAGGCAATCAGCTGATACAGATTGGTGGTACTTGCAACTCTTTGGCAGGAACTCTGACTCCTATGTTCGTGGGTGCTCTGATTGGAACTGTTACAGCTCAGACAGCAATGCCGAATGTGTTCCCTGTTCTTTACATCGCGATGGCAGTGTTTGCATGTGCATTCATTATTCTTTCGTTCATTCCGATCAGCGATCCTGAGGCTTCAAAGAGCGGCAAAGATGTCGTTTACGAACGCAGTCCTTGGGCTTTCCGCCACTTTGTTCTTGGCACAATTGCCATCTTTGTTTATGTAGGTGTAGAAGTTGGTGTTCCTGGAACATTGAATTTCTTCTTGTCAAATACGGACCCTGAAAAGGGTGCTTGGCTCACAGCTCCTGAAAATGCTGCAACAATCGGCGGTTTCGTTGCTGGTACATATTGGTTCCTGATGATGATTGGCCGTTTTGTCAGCAGTCTTATTAGTGGTAAAGTTTCCAGTAAGGTACAGTTAACAACTGTCGCTTCTGTAGCTATCATATTGATTCTCGCTGCAATGTTCACCTCAAAGTCTGTCATGACTTCTATGCCTGTATTTACAGGTCATTCATTTACAATGGAAAGTGTTCCACTTAGCGCATTGCTGATTGTTCTTTGCGGTCTTTGTACTTCTGTAATGTGGGGCGGCATTTTCAATCTTTCAACTGAAGGATTGGGCAAATATACAGCAGCTGCATCTGGCATCTTCATGATGATGGTTGTCGGCGGTGGAATCCTGCCTCTTGTTCAGAACTGGTTGGCTGACAAAGCTTCTTATATGACATCTTACATTGTTCCTGTTATCGGACTTGTATTCATTCTTTACTATGCCCTTATCGGCTGCAAGAATGTTAATAAAGACATCCCTGTTGAATAATTAAAAGGAACAATTATGGCAACAATGAGAGAAACAATAGCCAATAAGTTTCAGGAAGTATTTAAAACAGAGGGAAGTTTCTATGCTTCTCCCGGTCGTATCAACCTGATTGGCGAGCATACTGATTATAACGGCGGCTTCGTTTTCCCGGGCGCAATTGACAAAGGCATGATTGCCGAGATTCGTTTGAATGGAACAGGAACAGTTCGTGCATTTTCAGTTGACATGAACGATTATGCTGAGTTTGGTCTGACGGAAGATGCAGGACCAAAAGCAAGCTGGGCACGTTATATCTTCGGCGTTTGCCGTGAGATAATCAAACGCGGTGGCCAAATCAGTGGCTTCGACACAGTTTTTGCTGGCGATGTTCCTCTAGGAGCAGGCATGTCTTCATCTGCTGCTTTGGAAAGTACTTACGCATTTGCACTCAACGATTTATTCAGCCTTTCAATCGACAAGTTTGAATTGGCAAAAATCGGTCAGTCAACAGAGCACAATTATTGTGGTGTCAATTGTGGAATCATGGATCAGTTTGCTTCAATCTTTGGAAAAGCAGGCAGTCTCATTCGTCTCGATTGCCGTTCACTGGAATACAAATATTTTCCATTCCATCCGAAGGGCTATAAACTGGTTCTGCTTGATACTGTCGTTAAACACGAATTGGCTTCGTCCGCTTATAACAAACGTCGTATCTCATGTGAGAACGTCGTTGCAGCAATGCGTCGTAACCATCCGAATGTTGAATTCCTGCGCGACGCTACAATCGATATGCTCAACGAAGTGAAGGCGGATGTTTCAGCTGAGGATTATATGCGCGCTGAGTATGTTATCGACGAAATACAGCGCGTGTTGGATGTTTGCGATGCTCTCGAAAAAGACGATTACGAAACTGTTGGTCAGAAGATGTTTGAAACCCATCATGGCATGAGCAAACTTTACGAAGTAAGCTGCGACGAACTTGATTTCTTGAACGACGTTGCAAAAAAATGCGGTGTTACAGGTTCTCGCGTCATGGGCGGCGGCTTCGGTGGTTGCACAATCAACTTGGTGAAAGAAGAAAAATACGATGCATTTGTTAAAGAGGCGTTCGAATCTTATGAAAAGAAATTCGGCCACGCTCCGAAACTCTATGATGTAGTTATCAGCGACGGTGCACGTAAGATTTAAGAGATTAATTTCTTAAGTATATTGAAAGGATGTGTCAATTTGGTTTGACACATCCTTTCTTGTTTAATATCATTCGTTTGTTAGGTATTAAGTATTTAGTCTGTCTTTGTAATGTGTGAAAACTAGGTTGACCTCAGGTAAAAGTGCTTTTCCCGCGTGTCGATGATAGGTTATACGAGATGAAATGTAATTCTCACATGAAGAAATCACTTTTTATGCTGCAAATGTCCAATCTTCATGCTGCGAAAGCAGATTCAATGGATAAAATATCTGTTCTTCAACCGGCGATTACAGACATAATACTTCAAATTCTCTAATCTTCATGCTACGAAAGCAGATTTCCTGGTTCAAATATATATTCCTCGTGCGGGAAATGCATATTTACCTGAGGTCAACCTATATTTCCCGCGTGAAGATAATAGGTTGGATAAATTTTATCTATGTTTGTCATGTGAAGATGACGTTTTTCACGGATTTTACTAATAAGCGATGCTTATCTGGATTATATCGGCTGTTTTAGTCCTTAATTTGGAGTAGATATATGTTGTAGAACATAATTTGGAAGGGATACCAACCCATAATAAACCCTATCTTTACATCTTGAATAATATGTGTGTTATCATGCTAGAACAATTGAAAGAAAAGGTCTGTAAGGCCAACTTGGATTTGGAAAAACACGGCCTTGTCCTCTTTACATGGGGAAACGTGAGTGCAATCGACCGAAAGAATGGCTTGGTTGTCATCAAGCCGTCAGGAGTATCTTACGATACTATGAAGTCAGATGATATGGTCGTCCTCGATTTAGATGGGAATATAGTGGAAGGGACGTTGAATCCTTCTTCCGACACACCGACTCATCTCGTACTCTACAACGCTTTTTCTGATATCGGAGGAATTGTTCATACGCATTCTACTTATGCTACGTCATGGGCACAGGCTGGCCTTGACATTCCGAATATCGGAACTACTCAAGCTGATTATTTTAATGGTGAGATTCCGTGCACTAGAGAGATGACTAAGGACGAGATTGAAGGTGAGTATGAAAAGGAGACAGGCCTTGTGATAGTCGAACGTTTCCGCGATTTGAAGCCTATTTATGTTCCTGGAGTTCTTGTAAAGAATCATGGTCCATTCGCTTGGGGGAAAGATGCTGACGAAGCTGTTTATCATGCTGTCGTTATGGAGCAAGTTGCAAAAATGGCTTATATTTCATTCGGTATCAATCCACAGCTAAACATGAACCCAGAGTTGATTAAGAAACATTTTGGTCGTAAGCATGGTCCCAACGCTTATTACGGACAAACAAAAACAAAATAATAACAATATAAAACATTAAAACATTACAATTATGGCATTTGGTAATTATGAAGTATGGTTCGTCACAGGAGCTCAACTTTTGTACGGCGGTGATGCAGTTATTCAAGTGGACGCTCATTCGAATGAGATTGTCAAAGGATTGAACGATTCCGAGAATCTGCCTGTAAAAGTTGTTTACAAAGGAACAGTCAATTCGTCTGCTGAAGTTACGGCAGCTTTCAAAGCTGCTGAAAACGACGACAAATGTATCGGCGTCATCACGTGGATGCATACTTTCTCGCCAGCAAAGATGTGGATTCATGGATTGCAAGAATTCCATAAACCTCTGCTGCATCTGCATACCCAATTCAACCAGGAAATTCCTTGGAAAACCATGGATATGAATTTCATGAATCTCAATCAGTCGGCTCACGGCGACCGTGAGTTTGGATTTATTCTTTCTCGTATGCGTAAAAAACATAAACTCGTTGTTGGTCATTGGCAGGACGAGAAAGTTCAGGGACATATTGCTGTTTGGATGCGTGTTGCTGCAGCATGGGCTGATTCACAAAACATGACTATTATCCGTTTTGGCGATCAGATGAATAACGTGGCTGTTACCGACGGTGACAAGGTTGAGGCTGAGATGAAATTCGGCTATCATGTTGATTATTGGCCAATAGGTGATCTTGTTGCTATTCAAAATAAGGTGACAGACGATGAAATCACGGAGATGGTAAAGACCTACGAGTCTGAATACGTGTTTGCTGACAATTGTGTTGAAGGCGGCAAGGACCGCCAGCAGGTTGTTGAGGCAGCTCGTGAGGAAATAGCTCTTCGCAAGTTTTTAAAAGATCACAATGCAAAAGCTTTCACGACCAATTTCGATGATTTGAAAGGATTGGACCAACTTCCCGGTTTGGCTTGCCAACGTCTGATGGCTGAAGGCTACGGCTTTGGTGCTGAAGGTGACTGGAAGACTGCCGCACTTGTTCGTACGATGTGGTTTATGGGACAAGGCCAGAACAATCAATGTTCATTCCTGGAAGATTATACTTTGAACTTCGATGGTGATCGTACTGCTATCTTACAGGCACATATGCTCGAAGTATGTCCGCTGATTTCAGAAGAGAAAAAACCTCGCTTGGAAGTTCATCCACTTGGTATTGGTGGTAAGAACGATCCTGCTCGTTTGGTTTTTACAAGCCGTCAGGGTAAAGGCATCGCTGCAACAATTATTGATATGGGCAACCGCTTCCGTATGATTGCTACAGATGTAGAGTGCATTAAATCTAAAGCTTTGCCAAAACTGCCTGTCGCTTCTGCTCTTTGGATTCCACAACCGACCTTCGAAATAGGTGCTGCAGCTTGGATTCTTGCTGGAGGAACACATCATAGCAGTTTCTCTTTTACACTCGATAAAGAATATCTTGAAGATTATGCTGATATTGCAGGTGTTGAATTGCTTCAGATTAACAAGGATACTCGTCTTGAGGAATTCAAGAAAGAACTTCGTTACAACGACCTCTATTATATGTTGAACCGTTCATTAGAGGCTTAAATATGTCGGAAGAAAAATATGTTATTGGTCTTGACTACGGCACAGACTCATGTCGTGCCGTGGTTATCAATGCGCTGACAGGAGAAGAAATGGCTTCTGCAGTTGAATATTATCCACGTTGGAAAGCAGGCTTGTATTGCGATCCTCAGAAAAACCAATATCGTCAACATCCGTTGGATTATATAGAAACATTTGAAGCTTCTGTCAAGAATGCCTTGTCTCAATGTCCTGCGGGAACAGGTGAGAAGGTTGTTGGAATGGCTTTCGACACGACTGGAAGTACTCCAGTTCTGACTAATGCCAAAGGTATTCCATTGTCTCTTCTTCCAGAGTTTGCAGAAGATCCGGATGCAATGTTCATTTTGTGGAAAGATCATACAGCACTTGCTGAGGCAGAAAAGATTAACGAACTTGCCAAACAATGGGAGATTGATTATACTGCATATGAAGGTGGAATCTATTCTGCTGAATGGGTTTGGGCTAAGGTCGCTCATGTGCTTCATTACAACGATAAGATTGCAGCTAACGCATATTCATGGATTGAGCATTGCGATTGGCTTCCTGCATTGATTACTGATAATCTGAAACCTGAAAGTGTTTTCAGAAGCCGTTGTGCAGCTGGTCACAAAGCAATGTGGCTCAATGAATGGGGAGGACTTCCATCTGAGGAATTCCTGAGCGCTATTGAACCGCGTCTGGCAGACTTCCGTAGCCATCTTTATGAGAAAACTTACACTTGCGAAACAAGAGTCGGATATCTGACTCAGAAATGGGCCGACAGGCTTGGTCTGACTGCTCAAGTGGCTGTCGCTGCCGGTGCTTTTGATTGTCATGTCGGAGCCGTGGGAGCAGAGATTCAGCCGCATTCAATTGTCCGTGTCATAGGTACATCGACTTGCGATGTTATGGTTGCTTCTTATGAAGAAATGGCAGATAAACTGATTCCCGGCATTTGTGGTCAGGTCGACGGTTCTGTCATTCCTGGCATGGTTGGACTCGAGGCTGGTCAATCGGCTTTTGGCGATATTTATGCTTGGTTCAAACGTATCTTGGAATGGCCATTGAAGAATATCATTGCAAACAGTTCTATTATCGATGAGGAGACAAAACAAAAACTTATCGAAGAAACTGCAAATAAGATTATTCCTAAACTGGAGAAAGGAGCTCTTTCGATTCCTATAAGTGAAAGTACTGTTCTTGCAACCGATTGGATGAACGGTCGTCGTACTCCTGATGCCAATCAATTGGTCAAAGGAACAATTACAGGTATTAATCTTGGTACTTCAGCCCCATTGATTTACAGAGCTTTGGTTGAGGCTACGGCCTTTGGCTCAAAAGCTATAGTGGATCGTTTCCTGGAGAACGGCGTTCGCATTGACAGTGTAATCGGTATTGGCGGCATTGCTTTGAAAGCGCCGTTTGTTATGCAGACTTTAGCCGATGTGCTTGGCATGCCTATAAAGGTTGCTAAAGCTTCACAGGCTTGTGCTTTCGGTGCTTCTATGTTTGCTGCAACAGTTGCCGGAATTTATCCGAAGGTTGAAAATGCACAGAAAGCAATGGGCCTTGGATTTACAAAGGAATATACACCGAATCCCGAGAATCATAAGGCTTATCTTGCTATCTATAACCAATATTTGAAGTTGGGGCATTTTACTGAATGTGAATTATGAACAACAGGGATTTGTTTCTGTTAGGTTGGTCGGCTGTTACTGCATTTTCCGCTTCTGCGCAGAAGCCGAAAGAAAGCTTGCCGCCACAGTCGCAAATCCCGAATGTTGTTTTGATCATTGCCGATCAATGGAGAGGTGATGCGTTGGGCTGTGTTGGTAAAGAACCTGTGAAAACGCCGAATCTTGACCGTCTGGCTTCTGCTGGCATTCGTTTCGACAATGCCGTTAGCTGCTATCCGGTTTCTTCTCCAGCGCGAGCCATTCTTATGACGGGATTTTATCCTATTAAGAATCATGTGACCGGTAACTGTAATTCCAATAATGCGCCCTATAAAGTCGAACTTCAACAATCTGCAAGATGTTGGAGCGATATTCTTGCGGAAGAAGGTTTTGATTTAGGTTATGTCGGCAAATGGCATTTGGATTCTCCTTATAAACCTTATGTCAATACTTCCAACAACAAAGGTTCAGTTGCGTGGAATGAATTTTGTCCCGAAAACCGTCGTCATGGCTTTGCATTCTGGGAAGCTTACGGTACGTACGATAATCATATGCGCCCGATGTATTGGAGTAATGGAGATTCGCGCGAAAGTTTCCATTATGTTGATGATTGGGGACCGCATTATGAGGCTACACGTGCTATCGAATATCTTCAGAAACATGCAAACGGAAGTAAACCGTTCGCACTTGTTGTTTCGATGAATCCACCGCACACTGGTTATGATTTGGTGCCCGATCGCTATAAAGAAGTCTACAAGAACCTTGATGTAGAGTCATTGATTGCTGGTCGTCCTGATATCCCACCGCGTGGGACAAAGTCAGGTGATATTTATCGCAAATGTTTGCCTGATTATTATGCTTGCATGACTGGAGTAGATGAGAATGTTGGCCGCATTATGGATGAATTGAAACGCCTTGACATCGAAAATAATACGATTGTTATTTTTTCATCTGACCATGGCGCATTGATGGGTGATCATGAAATTGAAGGAAAGAATATCTATTATGATACAGCCATGCGAGTTCCGCTGATTATTCGTTGGCCTTCTCATCTGAAACCTCGTGTCGATAAGCAGACTCAGATTTCATTCGGAGATATTTATCCTACATTGTTCTCTTTGATGGGTTTGCAAAATAAGATTCCATCAGATGTTCAAACAAAAGATTTCGGTAATCTTCTGCTCAAAGACAAGGTTGATAAGAATATTGTTCAGCCATATTTCCGATATCAACCGGATGATCTTTCGAAAGGTCTCCGTGGCTTGCGCGATAGCCGTTATACCTTTGCTGTTGAAAACAAAAATGGTCAGCCATCGCAGTTTTATCTGTTTGACAGAAAGAATGACCCATGGGAAATGAATAATCTGGCGTCATCACAGACCGGCCGTGTAAGAAAGTATGTTGCACAACTGAAGGCTTTCCTGAACAGTATTGCGGATCCTTTTATCATTGAATGAATTTTCAAGTCTCAATATAGTTAATGATATTAGAATTATAAAAACATGGAAAATAAAAGACTGATTTTATTTGGACTGTCTGTTGTGGCTTCTCTTTCTGCTGTTGCCCAGCAAAAGGATGCAGTAAAGCGTCCGATGAATATATTGTATATAATGAGTGACGATCATTCGTACCAGACAATCAGTGCGTATGACCGTCGATTTATTAATACACCTAACATTGACAGGATTGCTAATGAAGGCGTTATCTTTACCAATAGCTTTGTTGCCAATTCAATCAGTGGTCCGAGTCGAGCCTGTATGCTGACTGGTAAACACAGTCATAAAAATGGCTTTACTGATAATTCAAAGGTCTTCGACGGTTCCCAACAGACTTTTCCGAAGCTGCTTCAGCAGGTCGGTTATCAGACGGCTATTGTTGGTAAATGGCATCTCTCGTCCAACCCGACAGGTTTCGACTATTGGAACATAGTTACGGGACAAGGAGATTATTACAACCCGGACTTTATAGACAATGGTAAAAAACGCAAGATTGAAGGTTATGCAACTAATATCATTACAGATCTTGCCATAGATTGGCTCGATAATATACGTGACAAGAGTAAACCTTTTTGTCTGCTTCTTCATAACAAAGCTCCGCATCGTACTTGGATGCCTGACACATGTGATTTAGGTGCCTTTGATAATGTTCAGTTTCCTATTCCTGACAACTTTTATGATAAGTATGAAGGCCGTATGGCTGCTTCAAGTCAGGAAATGAGTATCATAAAGGATATGGACATCGTATATGACTTAAAAATGTCAGATCATGAGAATGAGATTCATAGCGGACATCTTGAGCAGTATGGACGTCAGCTTTATAAACGTATGAACGAGGCTCAGCGCAAGGCTTGGGATACCTACTACGATCCGATTATCAATGATTTTAAAGCAAAGAAACTTACAGGTAAAGAACTTGCCGAATGGAAGTATCAACGCTACATGCATGATTATCTCAGTGTCATTCGTTCACTTGACAGAAATGTCGGTCGAGTATTGAAATACCTTGAAGATAGTGGCATGCTGGAAAATACTTTGGTTGTTTATACATCTGACCAAGGTTTTTACATGGGTGAACATGGCTGGTTTGACAAACGTTTTATGTATGAAGAATCGTTCCGAACACCGTTAGTCATGAGATTCCCTGGAGGAATGAAGGGTAAAATACCTCAGCTGGTTCAGAATATTGATTATGCTCCGACATTCCTGGAACTTGCTGGAGTTAGTGTTCCTAAGGATATTCAAGGGGTTTCTCTGCTTCCGCTATTAGAAGGACAGCATCCTAAGAATTGGCGCAAGGCTCTTTATTATCATTACTATGAATATCCGGCAGAACATGCTGTGAAACGTCATTATGGAATTCGTACTGACCGCTATTCGTTGATGCATTTCTATAACGATATCGATGTATGGGAACTGTATGATCTGCAAAATGATCCTGAAAATATGCATAACCTTTACGGTCAACCTAGATATAACGGTATTACTAAGAGTTTGATGAAGGATTTGAGAAGGTTACAGAAACAATACGACGATCCTATTGAGAAAGTCTTGAAAAATGGCGGGGAATCCGCTAAATAATGATTACATTTGCAAAGAATTAGAATAAAAATAGTAATGATGAACAATATCAATCTAATGAATAAGGCAGCAAACAATATCCGAATCCTTGCTGCTTCAATGGTAGAGAAAGCTAAGTCTGGCCATCCGGGTGGTGCCATGGGCGGTGCAGATTTTATTAATGTTCTCTTCTCTGAGTTTCTGGTTTATGATCCGGAAAATCCATCTTGGGAAGGACGCGATCGTTATTTCCAAGATCCTGGGCACATGTCACCGATGCTCTATTCAGTTCTCGCTCTCGCTGGGAAATACTCAATGGATGATTTGCAGAACTTCCGTCAATGGGGTAGTGTCACTCCGGGACATCCAGAGTTGAATGTTGCTCGCGGCATTGAAAATACTTCTGGGCCTTTGGGACAAGGGCATACTTATGCTGTCGGTGCTGCTATAGCTGCTAAGTTTTTGAAAGCTCGCCTAGGAGATCAAATGAACCATACAATTTATACCTATATTTCTGATGGTGGCGTTCAAGAGGAAATCTCTCAAGGTTCGGGCCGTATTGCTGGAACTCTTGGATTGGATAATTTGATTATGTTTTACGACGCCAATCAGGTTCAGCTCTCGACTAAGGTTGAGGTGGTTGATGCTGAGAACGTTGCAATGAAATATGAAGCTTGGGGATGGAAAGTCATCAAGATTAATGGCAATGATGTTGCTGAAATTCGTTATGCTCTTAATGAAGCCAAGGCCGAAACAAAACGTCCGACTTTGATTATTGGCAATACTATTATGGGCAAAGGCATAGTTGATGAACAAGGCGCAAATTTTGAAGGAAAAGTGAGTACTCATGGCCAACCTTTGTCGGGCGCTGGAGCATCTTTCGTCGAGACTGTTAAAAATTTGGGAGGTAATCCTGACGATCCGTTCCAGATCTTCCCTGAGGTGAAAGAACTTTACGCTAAACGTGCGGAAGAATTGAAAGAGATTCTTGCTCAACGATATGCTGCAAAAGATGCTTGGGTTAAAGCTAACCCTGGGTTGGCAGCAAAGATGACGCGTTGGTTCTCTGGAGCTTTGCCTGAAATCGATTGGAAAGCAGTTCAGCAAAAACCTAATGCAGCAACTCGTGCCGCATCCGCAACAGTACTTGGCATGCTTGCCGAAACGGTTGATAACATGGTTTGCTGCTCGGCAGACCTTTCTAATTCCGATAAAACAGACGGTTTCTTGAAGAAAACACATGCTTTTGAATGTGGTGATTTCAGTGGTTCGTTCTTCCAGGCTGGCGTTTCTGAATTGACGATGGCCTGCATCTGTATAGGAATGTCACTTCATGGAGGTGTGATTGTTGCTTGTGGAACATTCTTCGTCTTTTCTGATTATATGAAACCTGCTGTTCGTATGGCAGCTTTGATGGAGCAGCCTGTGAAGTTTATTTGGACTCATGACGCATTCAGAGTAGGTGAGGATGGCCCGACACATGAGCCTGTTGAGCAGGAAGCTCAAATCCGTCTTATGGAAAAGATTAAGAATCATCACGGCAAAAATGCAATGCTCGTGCTTCGTCCGGCCGATGTTACTGAAACAACTGTTGCTTGGAAAATGGCGATGGAAAACCGCAACTGTCCGACCGCTTTAATATTTTCTCGCCAAGGCATTAAGGATCTGCCTGCAAAGACAAATCGCTACGATGAAGCACTTCAGGCTTACAAAGGCGCATATATCGTTGAAAGTGATGTACGCCCTGATGTTATCTTGGTTGCGTCGGGCTCTGAAGTTTCGACGCTTGAAGAAGGTGCAGAACTTCTTCGTGCTGATGGAATTAAAGTTCGCGTTGTTTCTGCTCCGTCCGAAGGCCTTTTCCGTGCTCAAAGCAAGGATTATCAAGAGTCAGTGATTCCAACCGGAAGCAAAGTCTTTGGTATGACTGCGGGTCTGCCCGTTACCTTGGAAGGTCTTGTCGGAGCAAATGGTAAAGTGTGGGGACTAGAGTCTTTTGGATTCTCAGCTCCCTATAAGGTTCTGGATGAGAAACTTGGCTTTACTGGTAGTAATGTTTATAAACAAGTTAAGGATTTTCTGTCATGAAAGAGACATTAGGCATTTGTAGTGACCATGCAGGTTTCGAACTTAAAGAAATTGTCAAGCAATTGTTGACTGATCGTGGCTATTTATTTCATGATTTTGGCACTACATCAGCTGAAAGCTGCGATTATCCCGATTTTGCACATCTTTTAGGCCGTGCAATTGAGAGTGGCGAATATGCACGTGGCATTGCTGTTTGTGGAACGGGAAATGGCATGGCAATAACACTCAATAAGTATCCGTCAGTTCGTGCCGGCATCTGTTGGCAGCCTGAAATTGCTCATTTGATAAGTGCGCATAATAAAGCGAACATTTTAGTGCTTCCAGGGCGTTTCATTACAAAAGAACTTGCCGAAAAGGTTCTAGATGAATATCTAAATACGCCTTTTGAAGGCGGTCGTCACCAAAGAAGAATTGACAAAATCGTTGATAAGGGATAATTTAGAATAGTAATAACAAAAATTTTTGCAAGCAATATGGCATTATTGGATTATATCGTAATCATTGTATTCGCCTGTGTCCTCGTCGGCATCATTCTGTGGGTGCTGAAACAGAAACAGACTAGTTCTGGCGACTATTTTCTGGCTGGTCGTGACGCAACGTGGATTGCTATCGGAGCTTCCATCTTCGCCTCTAATATCGGGTCGGAGCATCTCATCGGTTTAGCTGGCGCTGGAGCTTCTAGCGGCATGGCTATGGCCCATTGGGAGATACAAGGTTGGATGATTCTTATTCTCGGATGGGTTTTCGTCCCGTTTTATTCGCGAAGCATGGTTTATACTATGCCCGAATTTCTTGAAAAACGATATAATCCTCAATCTCGAACAATACTTTCCGGGATATCGCTTATCAGTTATGTGTTGACGAAAGTTGCAGTTACTGTATATGCCGGCGGTCTCGTTTTCCAGCAAGTGTTCGGAATCAAAGAACTTTGGGGAATTGACTTCTTTTGGATTGCTGCTATTGGGCTGGTATTGATTACTGCTTTATATACAGTCATTGGCGGTATGAAATCAGTGCTGTATACTTCCGTCTTGCAAACACCTATATTGCTTTTGGGCTCAATTATTATTCTGGTTCTAGGATTAAAAGCTCTTGGCGGATGGGATCAGATGATGAGTATCTGTAGCGGCGTGGTCGTGAATGATGCTGGTGATAGCATGACTGACCTTATCCGCAGCAATTCTGATCCTCAATATCCATGGCTTGGAGCTCTTGTTGGCTCTGCAGTAATCGGTTTTTGGTATTGGTGTACCGATCAATATATTGTCCAACGCGTTCTGTCAGGCAAAAATCAAAAAGAATCTCGTCGTGGTGCTATTTTCGGAGCCTATCTGAAGTTGTTGCCTGTGTTTATCTTCTTGATTCCTGGAATGATTGCTTATGCTTTGAATGTTAAGTATGGAAATTTCCTTCCAATAGATAGCGCAAGTGGAAAAATCATCTCTGATGCAGCCTTTCCGACTTTGGTAGCTAAACTGTTACCTGCGGGTGTTAAAGGTTTGGTCGTTTGCGGTATTCTTGCAGCCCTGATGAGTTCTTTGGCTTCTCTGTTTAATTCGTCTTCAATGCTTTTCACTATAGATTTTTATAAAAGGTTGCGTCCAAAGACATCTGAGAAAAATCTGGTTCGTATCGGTCAGGTAGCAACAGTTGTTGTTGTGCTTGCAGGTATTCTATGGATTCCAATTATGCGTAGCATTGGTAGTGTGCTTTATAATTATCTGCAAGACGTGCAGTCTGTCTTGGCTCCTGGTATTGCTGCTGCCTTCCTTTTGGGTATTTGCTGGAAACGTGCATCTGCCAAAGGTGGTATGTGGGGCCTTATCTCTGGTATTGCAATCGGATTGACTCGTCTTGGTGCAAAAGTTTATTATAGCAACATGCCTGATGCTGCTCAAACATGGTTCAAATCTGTGTTCTACGATTTTAATTGGCTCTTCTTCTGTGGATGTATGCTGGTCGTTTGTCTGTTGGTCGTTATTTTTGTCAGTCTTATTACTACAGCTCCGGATCCGAAGAAGATCCAAGGTCTTGTTTTCGGTACTGCAACGCCTGAACAACGAGCTGAAACGCGTGCTAGCTGGAACCATTGGGATATTATCAATACCGTGATAATTTTGGCTATTACAGTTGCGTTTTATGTGTATTTTTGGTAGTAGGGCAATGATTTGTCATCTGTTACTCGATAAAAATGGCTGATTTTAGTAAGTTTTCAGTATTTGTAAGACTGCAAATGGTCTTTCTTTATAATATATAAAATGAAAACGTTTTCGCTTCTTATTGTTGCCTTAATGCTTCTTGCACAGCCAGTTTTGGCATGGGGAGGAAAAGGGCATGCTATAATAACATGCATTGCGGAAAATCATCTGACTCCAAAAGCTAAGGAAACAATAGAATCGTATCTTAGTGGTAAATCGATTATTTACTACGCTTCCTGGATGGATTTTTATCGTCATACCTCACAGTATGAATTTACTTCTGAGTGGCATGAAGCGCCTTGCAACAAAGACTTCTACCATACAGATGCCATTGCTTTGAAAGAGGGAGATGCTGTAACTTCGCTTAAGGCTGCACTTGATTCATTGTCGCATTACCGTCAGCTTAATGATTCCACAGTTGCCACCAATATTCGTTACGTTATCCATTTAATGGCAGATTTGCATTGTCCGTGTCATGTGATTTATCCAGGTGTGAATCAATCTTACACAGTGAATATGTATAATATGCACATGAAATATCACGATGTATGGGATTCATTCATTATTGAGTACTATCGCACATGGAGTTATACGGAATGGCAACAGAATATAGATCGTGTAAGTGATGCTGAAGCTCGTAATATAGTTAAAGGTGGCGTTGACGACTAGTTTCATGATACGGCAGTTTACTGTCAACACATTTACGATATGGCTCCGCCAAATGCAACCCTTGATAAGAATCAAACGTTCGATTTCTTGAATTCAGCTATTCTGATTACAGAACATCAGTTGATAAATGCGGGATATCGTCTTGCATATGTCCTAAATAATATCTTTGGGGAATAATTTTTGAATTGATGTAATGGAGTTATGAAAAAAAGTTTTTTTATGACACTGTTGATGATTTTTTCTGAGCCACAGGGTTTGCACACAAAGTTTGGTTTTTGTTGGTAATGGGCCTTACGGTTTTGCTTTCAACTTGGAAAACTTTAAGCATGATACTGCTACTGTTGACAGTCGGGTTATTGTTTTTCGTGTTTATGAGAATATCGTTTATGTCTCTAAACCTGTCGATGTCATATATCAATGTATGAACATTTATATACTTGATGCTTATTATAATGGTGAAACTTTAAATGCTTCATATCATCGACTGCACCTATTTTCCTTCCGAACATTGTCGGTGGTTATATGCAAGCTACTCCAGGAATGGTTTCATTAGGTTGAGAAGGAAAAGCTAATGTTTCTTTGACAGGCTCTTTCTAGGGGATTGGTTGTCGCTGCTCCTGGCGCGTGAGGAAGACAACTCAAGACGATGGAAAATATTCGGAAAAGCTCCTGCATGTATTATAGACCTCAAAGTGGTTGTTTGCTATCTTAGATTCAACGATGCAGAAATTCCAAGCGATGCTGAGAAAATCATTTCTAATTGTACAAGTGCTAGTGGAGCTCTTTCGTCTCTTTTAGGAGTAAAGACTATGAACCTTATTGTAAATGCGTCGGTACAGCTGATGCACACGATATCTTTTTTGCTATATCTGTTATTGTCCGATAACTAATTTGGATCATGCTGATGCAGACTATGAATGGCTCTTAATGCTGTGAAAACCTATTAGAGAATGACGAGAAGAACGATGGAAGTAAGCGGTCCGCAAGCTTCGAAGGTGATGAAAGACAATGCTCTCAACAACGTCCGGAAGATTTGACAAATATGGAAATGAATAATGGTGGTGATTTCCCTAAATTCCGACAAGGGAACAAACCAAATATTGACGATGATAAGAACTCTCAAGGTGGAAATTCCCAGATCTTATAATTGTCGTCAAGCAAACTGCCCAAGAAACAGAGGACTATATCAAATCAGCTAAAGGTTCTTTTCCCTGTTTTGTTAACAGTCTTAATCTTAAGACTTCTGATGGAAAGGTTTTATATCTCGATGCTAATGGTAACGGTTCTTTCAAAGATTATGTGTCATATGTGATGCTTTCAGCTGAAATTGTTGCTGCTAAAAGTGAAAACCTTACAAAATACAATTGGTTGAGCATCAGAGATGGAAAAGTTACGGATATTGATATCAATTAATATGTACGCTATTCTAAGAGACAGAAAACATCACCAGCATTTGATGCTTTAGATTTGAGTGCTGCGGAAAACAGTCTGTTTTGGGATGAGACAAGTGTGGCAAAGCATTTTACAGTTTTTTCTTCTGCTAATACAATTGCTGAAGTCAACCTTATGGCAGAACTACAATGTGTGAAGATTATGAATCCTATAACTATATTGGTAACAATAATGCTAAGCCTGCAAAAAATTGGCGTATTTGTCATGTCACGATTGACAGTGATGGTTCAATAGTTATCCCTATTATTCTTGCTACGAAGTTGATTAATTGCGGATACGATGAAAACTTAGTATTCCTTGGAATATTACACATAGTAGTAATGATCTTAATGATTTATTTTCGTGTATATTGAGTATTACTCAATTATAGTTCAGATATCAGCTGTTTTAATCGTGTCTCTTGTATTTTTCTTTTGTATTCGAAATTGATTAATCTTGTCGATGACTGCGCATAGCTTTCTTGAGCCTGATGTACTTCAAGGGAATTTGTTTGTCCAAGTTGCAGACGTTGCAAACAGATGTCAAGATTTTCCTTTGCAAGCTGATGATTGTCCTTCTCAATTTTTAAAAGCTGAATTTGGCTTTCATAATCATTGTACGCATTCAATAAATCTGTTTTTACCTGCAGACGGGTATTTTCTAAATCAAATTGCGACGTTAGTAAATCATTTCTTGCTAAAGCAACTTTTCTTTTAGTTTCTCCTGCATCATACAGTGGTACGGAAAGTGTACCTCCGAGCAGCATTCCCATTGTGCGATTTGTTGTTGTTGAGCCTTCTGAGTAGTGGATTCTTGCTAGTGACAGATCTCCATCCAAAGATAACCTAGGCATAAGTCCTTTGCTTGCTTCTTTAACTGCTAATTCAGATACTTCAATCTGCTTTTTTAAAGCTTGGAGGTCCGCATTGGTCGTCTCAAGTTTCATAAGCATTTCATACTTGTCTGGTACAACGACAAAAGGTATCGAATCCATAACTTCGTAGTCTACTGTTGGTTCTTCTCCAAGAACTGAGTTCAATGTCTTCTTTGACCTGTCAATCGCATATTTTTGATTTATGGCACTCTCCATAGCAACATTCAAATCAATTTGGGCTTGCAGCATTTCAGTCTTTGCCAATGTTCCTGCATTAAAACCAGTCTCTGCAATCTTCACGCGTTGCTTGTTGTAGTTTATTACTTCATTAATTGAATTAAGTTGTTGTTTTTCGCGAACTATATCATAGTATGAAGCTATTACATTATACAAAATATCAAGTACCTGTGTCTTAAACTGTACTTCACCCAAGGCTTGCATTTTTGCAAGTTTACTTTTTGTGATAAACATTTTCCCACCATCATACAATGTCCATGAAATTGCAGCATTAAGACTAAGGTCTGTAACTGATTGTGATGAATATTTGTTTGTTGTTCCACTAGTCAGTTTTTGATTTATATTATTCAGACCATAACTTCCACTTCCTCCGAGTTTCACAGAAGGAAGCATTCCCGCATTTCCTTTTGTATTGTTTATACGGCTTATGTCTGCATCGTTACGCGCTATTTTGATATCGAAGTTTTTCTTTAAAGCGATATCGATGGCCTGCTCTACTGTTATTTTCTGTTGAGCTTGCATTCCTGCTGACAGAATAACAATCAGTATGGTTAATACTTTATTCATTGCTAAACTTTTTATTTTTGCTGGAAAAGACCATGTACGTGACAGGGATAACTATCAACGTGAGGAGCAGAGAGAATATTAAACCTCCAACAACTACTGTTCCAAGTGGTGCTCTACTTTGTGCGCCGGAACCAAGAGACAATGCAATAGGCAAGCAACCGAATGTCGTTGCGAGTGAAGTCATCAAGATCGGTCTAAATCTGGCTGATGCTGCTTCAAAAGCTGCAACGCGTCTGTTATATCCAAGTTTGCGTTTCTGATTCGCAAACTCGACAATAAGTATTCCATTCTTTGTTACTATACCAATCAGCATGATCATACCTATTTCAGAGAAGATATTAAGAGTTTGTTTGCATATCCATAAAGAAAGCATTGCGCCTGCGATTGCCATTGGCACGGTAATCATAATGATTAATGGGTCTCTGAAGCTTTCGTATTGTGCGGCTAAGATAAGATATATTAATAGCAATGCAAATATCAATACAAAAGATATGTTTGAGTTGCTTTCTGCAAAGTCACGTGACGAACCTGTAAGGTCAGTATTGAAAGATTCATCCAATAGTTTATCAGCTATTGCTCTCATCTCTGTTATTCCATCTCCTAAGGTGTGACCTTTCGCAAGATTGGCTGAAATTGTTGCCGACTTGTATCGGTTGTAATGATAGATGATTGGCGGATTACTTGATTCTTCCATTTTAACCAAATTGTCTATTTGTATCATTTCTCCCTTTGCTGACCTTACATACAGAGACGAAATGTCTACAGGCATGCTTCTGTCTTCCCTATCTACTTGTCCAATGACATAGTACTGTTTATTGTTCTTTAGAAAATAGGCATATCTTGTACCACTATATGCAAGGTTAAGTGTATTTGAGATATCTCTCACATTAACTCCAAGGCTATTTGCCTTCAGACGGTCAATTTTTATATTGATTTCTGGCTTATTAAATTTTAAATCCACATCAACATTGCTGAATACAGGGCTGTTTTGTGCCTTATCCAGAAATTCCGGTAGAACTTTACGAATCTTTTCGAAATTTAGATTTTGAATTACGAATTGGACAGGAAGACCTCTTGAAGCAAATGTTGTGATTGTGGGTTCTTGACTTGCGATAACCTTTCCATCGGCTATATTTCCATATAACTTAGTCAGTTTATCATAAACTTTTTGCTGTGTGATTTTTCTGTCTTGTGGATCTTTAAGAAATGTCATCACACTTCCGGTGTTAGTGCTTGAATTCATTCCTCCAGCGTACCTGGCCAATACAGATTTTACGCCAGATACAGAATCCATGCTCAGTCGTGCAACTTTGTCAATCAATTGCTTATTATAAAGATACTCTGTACCTTCAGGTGCGGTGATACTTGTCCTGATAAAGCTATGGTCTTCTAATGGAGCAAGTTCAGACTTTAAGGATTTTGACATAGAAAGTATGAGTAATAAGCAGAAAACAACCACAGCCACAGCTATCCATTTGTTTTTGATGCAGTAAGCTAATATTTTTCTATAGCCATTTTCCATCCCGGCAAAAAATGGTTCACTTTTTACATAGAATCTTGAATGATGCGAAGCTGAACCGCCGAGGAAAACATTCAGAACAGGTGTCAATGTCAATGAGACTAATGCTGATATGAGTACTGCACTAGCTACAACAATTCCAAACTCACGAAATAGTCTTCCTGTAAAGCCTTGAAGAAAGATAACAGGAATAAAGACTATAGCAAGCGTAAGCGAAGTTGATATGACAGCAAACAAAATCTCGCGAGTACCTTCGAATGCTGCATTCCATTTGTCTACACCCTTTTCTATCCTTTTGAAGATATTTTCTGTCACTACAATTCCATCGTCTACGACCAGTCCGGTTGCTAACACAATTCCAAGTAGTGTCAGCACATTAATGGAGAATCCGCAAATATTCATTACGAAGAAAGTTCCTATCAGCGAAACTGGTATATCCAACAACGGTCGTATTGCTATTATCCAATTTCGGAAGAACAGGAAAATAATGATGATAACTAGACTTATTGCGATGATTAATGTCTCAAGCACATCTCTGACTGACTGCTGTACAAAGATTGACTTATCCCTAGAGACTTCTAAGACCATTCCTTTAGGCATAGTCTTCTTGATTTGATCAAATCTTTTATAGAATTCCTTTGCAATTTGAATGTCGTTGGCCCCAGGCAAAGGTATAAGGTTGAGAGTCACTCCAGTTGTACCGTTTATGGTAGCTCCAGATTCATCATTCTGAGCACCTAATGAAGCTTCGCCTATGTCACTGAATCGAACAACTTGATTATCGGTCTGTTTAATAATCAGGTTATTGAAATCATCTTCAGTTGTCAATCTTCCACGGGTTTTCAACAACATTTCTGTTGCACCGCCACGTATCTTACCAGCAGGCATTTCAACATTCTCTTTTGTCAATGCGTTGCTTACGTCTGACGCCGTGATACCATAGGCGGCCATCTTCTCTGGCTTAAGCCACAAGCGCATAGCTGGCTTTTGTTGTCCAAAAATTGATACTGAACTAACACCTGGTATTGTTTGCAACTGTTCTTGGAGTATGTTTTCTGCATAATCGCTCAGTTCGATTGCACTCATTCGATTGCTTTTTGCCGTAAGCATTATGATAGGATCGGCATTTGCATCAGCTTTAGTAACAGTTGGCTGCGCATCTAAATCGTGAGGCAACATAATCGTGGCTCTTGATACTTTATCTCTGACATCATTTGCGGCTTTTTCCAGATTTGTTCCTAAGTCAAATTCTACGCGAATCGTGCTTGTACCGACCGCAGACTGAGACGAAATTGTACGAACACCTTCAATACCATTAATGACTTTCTCTAGAGGTTCAGTAATTTGTGATTCTATTATTTCAGAATTAGCTCCAGAATAGGAGGTCATGACAGTAATTACTGGAGGATCAATTGCTGGAAAAAGCCTTACACCTAAGAATTTGAAACCTACGAATCCAAGAAGTATGATTACAAGACTCAGAACTATGGATGCGATAGGTCTTTTAAGAGCAAAATCAGATATAAGCATATTCTTTGGCCTATTTAGTTATGCTGGAATAGTTGAGTTTATCGCCTTCCTTTAAAAACAGTATTCCTGATGTCATTATCGTATCACCGGGTTCGAGTCCTTCTGTCACTTCTATATTTGAAGATTTTCTTATGCCGGTTTGCACTGACTGCATGTGCGCTTTTCCTCCTCTGGCCACGATTACGCTTTTGCTTTCCTGATCAGGAATAACAGCTTGAGTTGGAATCATCAGCGCCTTAGAGTTTTCTCCCAAGCGAAGTGTCACATTCGCAAATGCTCCTGGTATCAACTCTTTAGCTGTCGTATTAATGATTGCTCTAACTTTAAGATTACGTGTGTCGTTTTCAATTCCCTGTTCTGTCGCTATGACTTTCGCATCAAAAGTGTGTTGGCTGTTTGCCATTGTGAAAGAGACTTTCATGCCGTTGCTAATGATAGAACTATATTTTTCCGGTACGAAGAAGTCGAGCTTAAGTTTCTGATTTGTTCTAATCGTAGCCAATTGTGTGGATGTATTTACAACTGCTCCTTCGCTGACGTTCCTCAACCCAATAGTACCGTCGAAAGGAGCTCGTACTTCGGTCTTACGAATTAGAGCTTTTTCTTCAGAGATGTCAGCATTGAGGGATTTGATTTGCAGTAATGTCTGTTCATATTCGTTTTGGCTTATACCGTTGACCTTCAGCAATTGAGCTTGACGCTTGAGAATTCTGTTCTGAATGTCCAGTTGTGATTCAAGTTTCTGCAGGATTGCCTGCAAGTCGGCATCGTACAACTTGACAAGTAGAACTCCTTTTTTTACCTGCTTTCCTTCTGGTAAGTTTACCATAACAATACGTCCTGCGACCTCATTTCTGAGTTCAACCTCTTCAAAAGCCACAATCGAGCCAGTTACTGTAATATCAGATATAACAGAAGAAGGTGAAACAATAAAGGCGTCAACCTTAATTTGAGTTTTTTCCTTCCCTTCATGCTTTTTCTCTCCTGAATTACTTAATCCTATCTTAATGATGAATATGGCAAGCAGAATGAAAACTATAGCTATGACAATATTTGTTTTTTTCATGTATCAATGCATCAAAACAGCCATAAAGATACAAAATACTGAATAGAATACATCTTTTTTGCTCATTGTTTTTGTAAATATTAACGACTTTACATATTATGCACTAAAATAATTATCTGTTGTTTTCTTTTAATGAATACAATCTTAGAGAAAAGTTTATATGTTTGTAGTCTCGTCAATTAATACTTTATATTTTCATTTTAAGAATTAAATGTATGATACCTATCAGACCTCAAAACTTAATATATAGACACTTTTCAACAATAGGAAAGTTTCTATTTTTCATCGTGTCTCTATCTTTGATTTTTTCTGCTTGTAATAATCAAAATGAAAGAGCAGAGTTGCAATCAGCAATGATGCAGAAATATGGTGTTAACAAGAGAGTTGTGGGTACATATAATCAGGAGCTATCAGTTACTTGTCTAAACGGAATTTTCCTTGGTCTTAATAATGATAGTGTATTAGAGTTCAAAGGAATACCTTATGCAAAGCAGCCTGTTGGCAAACTCCGTTGGAAGGAACCGCAAGCTCCAGATACGAGTAGAAACGTTTTTGAGGCATATTATTTCGGCAAGTCTTGTATTCAGTCACATGGAATGCGTCAACGTGCTTCATTTTACAAGCAAGGAGAAGATTGCTTGACACTGAATATATATAAATCATTAGAAGATACAAGTCATATGCGTCCGGTAATGGTATATATTCATGGAGGTTCTTATAGTAGTGGTGGTACGTCAGATCCGATGTTCGATTGTCATAATTTCATTAAAGCTCATCCAGAAATGATCATGGTTACAATTAACTATCGATTAGGGATATATGGCTTTATAGATTTCTCATCAGTTAAAGGCAGCCAAGGCTATGAAAATAGTTGTAATCTAGGACTTCTTGACCAAGTTTCCGCCCTACAATGGATAAAAAACAATATTGTATTTTTCGGAGGAGATCCAGGTAATGTGACGATTTTTGGCGAATCGGCTGGAGGTGGCAGTGTATCTCTACTTTGCATTCTTCCACAGGCTCGGGGATTGTTTCAAAAGGCAATTTGTGAAAGCGGTTCGGTTGCATTAACATACAGTAAAAAGGAGTGCCAAAGTCTCACGCAACACTTGATAAAAGAATCAGGCGCGACATGTATGCAGGATTTTTTGTCTCTCAACGAGATACGTTTAGAGGAGCTAAGTAAGAGTGTGAGTAGTTACACATGCTTTCCTATGCGTGATGGGAAGATTTTACCAAAAGATCTTTTTACTGCTTATCAAAGCGGAGCGAGCGGTAACATCAGAATGTTAATTGGAACCAATGCTGATGAAGTTCGCTTTTGGATTAAGAGTATTGGTGGTATGGAAAAATTCAGACTATTTATGCCTATTATGTACGAGAACAATCTTAAGAGAGTTAGCAAAGAGGATATAAATTGCGTAAATAAGTTCATGGCTTCTCAAGATAGAGACAAGATTTGGAAAATGGCGGAGTTTTATAATGATGTTATGTTCCGTGCTCCAGCAATTTTGCAAGCTGAAGCTGTATCAAAGAACGGGAGCAAAGCCTTTATGTATTATTGGAAATATCCATCTGCCTATGCAAATTGCGGAGCTTATCATACTGTAGAACTAGCGTATGTGTTTAATAACCTTCAGGAAACAATTTACACTGGTAATAATATCAATAAGAAATTGGCAGTGCAGGTTCAGAACATGTGGGTGAATTTTGCGAAAACTGGTGATCCTTCAGTAAAAGGTCTTAAATGGCCTGAATACAATGAGAAGAATCGATACACAATGGTTTTGGATACAACATCAAGTGTTCAATCAGATATTCTTTCCACACAGCGGAAAGCAATTATGCCTTTACTGAAATATCATTTCAATGGCAATTATCTTAATCTTTCATTAGCTGTTCCTCAGGTCTATAAAATAGTTGCAGTTTTAGCTGTATGCTTCATTGCTGTCATTGCATTCCTCTTTCTTTTCATTCGTGCGCGGATAAAGAAATGTCGCCAATTTGATACTGCTCATAAGCATAAATCCTAAGAACTGCTATTCTTATTTGCATTATAAGTTGTGACTTACTTTGTCAGTTTCTTAACTATTTCGGCGTCAGCCGCTACCCAATCCAATTTGTATAAATCAGACTTTTCGAGCCATTGAAATGCCATGTGTTCTTTGAGTTCGAAATGTTCGTTGGCAGCGGTACACAGAAATGCCTGTAGTTTGATTGAAAAGTCTGGATAGCTGTATTCGATTGTTGTAAATAGTTTACCAACAACAATTGGATATGCCATCTCTTCTAAAAGTTCACGATGTAATGCTTGTTGTGGAGTTTCGTCAGATTCAATTTTCCCTCCTGGGAACTCATATTTATAGCTTGTATAATTGTGGCGTGTAGCTCCCTTCTGCATGCAGAGGTATTTTCCATTAAAGCAGATAATTGCCGCTACCACATTGTAATGTTTCATTATCTTTTGAATTTGTATAGCTTTTTCTATCTTCAATCCTGAATGATTTCTCTTTTTAGCATATGATTAGAATCTCGTAGATTTGTTCTATAGCATGTGAGCATATTCATTCATTTTTCAAATTTAGTTATTTTCATTCAAATTGCTATCTCTTGTATTGATATAATGCAATAAAATAAAAAAAGTATAGTGACTATATCTCAACTTCTTTGTATTTTTGTTCCAAAAATTGAGTGTCTATGAATAATTCATTTTTCAGCCGTTTTGCTCCAAAGGAGCCGAAATTTTTCCCACTATTGAAACAGTTATCTGATGTTCTTCTGACAGCCTCAGACATTTTAAAAGATTCTCTTGTTGCCAACACTCAAGATGAACGTAAGGATTTCTATCAGAAGATCAAGGATCAGGAACGCTTGGGCGATCAGATTTCACATCAGATTTTTGAACAATTGGGAGTTTCATTCATTACTCCATTCGATCGTGAAGACATTCACCAATTAGCAGATTATTTGGATGATGTGATTGACAACATTAATAGTTGTGCTAAGCGGATAGCCATTTACAATCCTAAACAGAATGCACCAGACAGTGAAGTTCTTGGCCAGATTGTACGTAAAGATGCTCTTTGTCTTGGAAAGGCTATGGACGAATTAAGCACTTTAAGAAAAAATGCCGATTCATTGAAAGCTCATTGTGTTGAACTTCATGATTTGGAGAATCTTGCAGACGATGTTTATGAAAAGGCCATTATTCAGCTTTTCCAAAATGAAGTTGATGGAATAGAGGTGATCAAGACCAAGGAAATTCTAAATGAGCTTGAGAAGGCAACCGACTCTGCCGAGCGTGTTGGCAAGATTCTGCGAACAATCATTGTAAAATATGCATAATCATTGACCTATGGCATTACTAGTAACTGTAATTCTCCTCGGTCTGATTTTTGATTTTATCAATGGTTTCCACGATGCCGCGAATTCTATTGCAACAATTGTATCGACTAAAGTTCTGACTCCGTTACAAGCAGTAATTTGGGCGGCTTTCTTCAATTTTTTGGCATTCTTTATCTCGAAGTATATCATTGGAGAATTTGGTATTGCGAATACGGTTTCTAATACTGTCTATGAGCAATACATCACTTTGCCGATTATCTTGGCTGGTATTCTTGCTGCAATCATGTGGAATTTATACACTTGGTGGCATGGAATACCTTCATCTTCGTCTCATACTTTAATCGGAGGTTTTGCTGGATCAGCAATTATGGCGAGTGGATTCCATGCTATTCACGGCGGTATTATCTTAAAGATTGCGATTTTTATATTCTTATCTCCATTGATTGGAATGTTGGTCGCATTTCTATTTTCCTTATTGGTTCTTTATACTTGTCGACATGTCTCTCATTCTCGTTCTGAGGTATGGTTTAAACGTTTACAATTAGTATCTTCTGCTTTATTCAGCGTCGGCTTTGGTTTGAATGATTCCCAGAAAGTGATGGGAATCATTGCAGCTGCAATGATAGCTGCTCATCCTTTGAATATAGCTCTCGGAATTAATTCTGCCAATGATTTACCTGATTGGATTGCTTTTTCATGCTTCTTTGCAATTTCTTTAGGAACAATGTCTGGCGGATGGAGAATTGTAAAAACAATGGGTTCAAAGATAACGAAAGTTACGCCATTGGAAGGTGTTGTTGCTGAAACTTCAGCTGCTGTTACTTTGTATCTGACAGAATTTCTTAAGATTCCGGTAAGCTCAACTCATACAATAACAGGTGCAATCATGGGAGTCGGTTCAATTAAACGTCTTTCAGCTGTTCGTTGGGGCGTCACAAAAGATTTGCTAATCGCATGGATTATGACAATTCCTGTTAGCGCTGTCCTTGGTGCACTTTTCTATCTTTTAGTAACTTTGATTTCTAAGATGTTTTAGAATAATAATTCTCGATGTGATATAAATAAGAAGCCCTGCAACTATGAATTGCAGGGCTTCTTTTATGGAGCAATGTTACAAATTACTTGTTCATAGCTTCCTCTACAGCAACTGCAACAGCAACTGTGCAGCCAACCATCGGGTTATTGCCCATTCCTAAGAATCCCATCATCTCGACATGTGCCGGAACTGATGAAGAGCCAGCGAATTGAGCATCGCTGTGCATACGACCCATTGTATCTGTCATTCCGTATGAAGCTGGACCTGCAGCCATGTTATCAGGATGCAAAGTACGGCCTGTTCCACCACCAGATGCAACTGAGAAGTACGGTTTGCCTGCCAACACGCGTTCTTTCTTATATGTTCCAGCAACCGGATGCTGAAAACGTGTAGGATTGGTTGAGTTGCCAGTAATAGAAACGTCAACATCTTCCTTCCACATGATAGCAACACCTTCGCGAACGTCATCAGCACCGTAGCAGCGTACTTTAGAACGTAATCCTTCAGAATATTTGTATTCTTTGACAACTTTAACTTCTCCAGTGTAGTAATCGAACTGAGTCTGTACATAAGTAAAGCCATTGATACGAGAGATGATCATAGCTGCATCCTTGCCTAAACCATTGAGTATTACGCGCAGCGGTGATTTACGTACTTTGTTTGCCATTTCAGCAATCTTGATTGCACCTTCAGCAGCTGCAAAAGATTCGTGACCTGCAAGGAAGCAGAAACATTTGGTTTCTTCGCGCAGTAAACGTGCGCCAAGATTACCGTGACCGATTCCGACTTTACGGTCGTCAGCAACTGAACCGGCGATACAGAATGATTGCAGGCCGATGCCGATAGCTTCAGAAGCATCGGCAGCTGTTTTACAACCTTTCTTGATAGCTATAGCAGCTCCAACAACATAAGCCCATCCTGCATTTTCGAAGCAGATAGACTGAGTTTCCTTACATGTTTTATAAGGATCTATTCCTTTGGCGTCGCAAATAGCTTTTGCATCTTCGATGCCATTGATTCCATATTGTTTTAGAACTTCGTTGATGTGATCAATACGACGTTCGTAACCTTCAAATAAAGCCATATTATTTATTTACTTTTTAAAATTCTTTTTTATCAAAAATAGAGTTATCAGGAAGTTGAAAGCAATCACGCCTCCGCAGCAAGCGACGAAAAATGCCATCCACGGACGAGTCGACCGCAAAACAAAGTAAGCGATGACGGTTGCGATGACTATTGCTATTGTCAGCCCAATGAAGATACGTGAAAAAACTTTCTTATTCATGACGAGGATCAATATATTTTACAGCTTCATTGAAACGGCCGTAAGAACCTTTGGCTTTTGTAATGGCTTCGTTAGCATCAACGCCTTTCTTTACCATTTCCATAAATTTGCCTAGGTGAACGAATTCGTAGCCTATGACAAGATCGTCTTTATCAAGAGCAAGACGTGTAACATAACCTTCTGCCATCTCTAAATAGCGAGTGCCTTTTGCTTTTGTTCCGAACATTGTGCCGACTTGGCTGCGCATGCCTTTGCCGAGGTCTTCAAGTGAAGCTCCGACAACCAAACCTCCTTCAGAGAAAGCAGATTGTGTGCGGCCATAAGCAATTTGCAGGAAAAGCTCACGCATAGCTGTGTTGATTGCATCGCAAACGAGGTCAGTGTTGAGTGCTTCTAGCAAAGTTTTACCAGGAAGGATTTCAGAAGCCATAGCTGCAGAGTGAGTCATACCGGAGCAACCGATTGTCTCAACGAGAGCCTCTTCAATGATACCATCTTTAACATTGAGTGTCAGTTTGCAGGCTCCTTGTTGTGGAGCACACCAACCAATACCATGGGACATACCGGAGATGTCAGTAATCTGTTTGGAATGTACCCATTTTCCTTCTTCAGGAATAGGAGCGTTCTCATGAGCAGCTCCTTTTCTTACAAAACACATGTTTTGTACTTCTTGAGAATAAACCATAATCTTGAATTTATTTTTAGATCAAAAATATCTATTGTGTTATTTCAATATTTCAGTCAGCTTCTTAATCAGTTCTTCGCCGCGCAGGTCGTTGGCGATGATTGTACCGTCTTTGTCAACGAGAACTGTATGAGGGATGCTGTTTACGCCGTAAAGCTGTGCTCCTGCGTTTTTCCAACCTTGAAGGTCAGAGAGTTGAGGCCAAGTAATTTTGAGGTCTTTGATAGCCTTTGTCCAATTCTCAGCGTTGCTATCCAAAGAGACACCGACGATTTCGAAGTTCTTATTTTTAAATTGAGCATAAGCCTTAACAACATTTGGCATCTCTCCACGGCATGGACCGCACCAGCTAGCCCAGAAATCAATCAAAGTAACTTTTCCGTTTCCTACGTATTCAGACAGTTTGTGTTGTTCACCTTTTTCATTATTCATTGTAAAGTCGGTGAATTTCTGTCCGACAGCTACCTTTTTAAGAATTGCCAAGTGTTTTACTATCTTGTCAACCATTGGAATGCTTTTGAATGCTTCGTTGCACTTAGCAAGATAGGCCTCTTGTTCTTCAGAACTCATACCGTATTGAAGATATTGGAATACAAAAGCAGACGACGGCATGTTAATGTGATTGTTGATGTATTGTTCCTTTGTTATTGCCATCAGGCTGTCAAGGCGATTTACTTCATTATTAATAGAGTCCATCTTTGTGGTATCAGGATTGTTGTAAAGAGCGCGCATCTTAAGATTGTTTTCATCATCTGCGGCATTCAGTTTTGCGAAGTCATCATTTTCAGGTGTTCCTTTGATTGAGATAGCAGGAACCTTGGTGCTGTCAATCGTAATAAAGGTAACATTAGCTGTAAGTTTAGCATTTGTGAGGACAAATGGTGATGAGCCGGACACTTCTTTGTATTTGACAACCATCATGACAAGTTTGGCTGTGTCAGCGGTGCCAGTGAATTTGAAAGATTTGTTCGCAATAAGTGTACTGTCTAATGGAACCCGATCTTCCTGGTTCATGTCATACAGGTAAACATAAGTGCTGTCAAGAGAGTTGTCAGCAACAGTACCGGTCACAGTATAACCGGGCTTTGTACATGATGTAGCGATAACCAGCATCACGACTGCTAGAAGAGAAAGAATCTTTTTCATTGCTATAAAATTGATTTGATAATATTTTGCTGCGAAATTACCGCTTTTAGTTCAATCTATAACTCTTTGTACCTTAAAAAAAATTAAGCAAAGACACTGGAATTAGTCTAACATTGCTTATGAAGCCGGATGGAGCCGTTGGCCATCGGCTGTAATCGGATTTTTTATAGTCGATGTTAACCATGTTAATCTCTTTAAAGATGCGCCAATTGATACCTTTTCTATCGTAATCTGCAATACGATTGGCTGGAAGATTCGTCACTTCAATCTCCAAAGTGTTTTTGCCTTTTTTCAGGTATTTATTGACTAAAACACGGAATGGCACAGCCCAAGCGGTAGCGACATCTTGTCCATTGATTCTGACACGCGCACTTTCGCGAACATCTCCAAGGTCGAGAATCCAGTCGTCAGCATCGGTTTGTGGAAGTTCAAACGTTGTAGAATACAATCCAGTTCCCATGTTCCTGGAAGCATCTGCAACAGGCAGTTTCGTCCAATCTGTAAGTGTGTCAGTAAAGAATTGTCCGTCGATTTTAGGTTCGCTCTCGGGAAAGGAGATGGACCAGCCTTTATTAATTGTCAGAATGTTCGGCAATTCTTTGATGTACGGCCATTTCTCCGCATGTGTTTCATCGTTCGTGTAGGTACGAAGTATGACAGATTCGCCAGAAAGTAGTTGCAGACGTACTTGGGTTTTGCCATCTTTATTGCGAATAGCTGCGCTACCGACGAATCCATTCATCGGATTGTAAAGTAGTGCTGATGTAGCCTTTACCCCAAGCGTAATCCAGTCGTCAACGCCTTTGTTTTGAAGAGATGAAATGAAATAGATGAAACCGTTGTTGTCGTGGCGGCGGATGCTGCTTAGTCCAAAAAGAGTTTTCATCTCTTCGCATGCGCCTCCACAATGAGAGAGAACATCGGCATAATCGTTGCCTGTAATAATCTTACCGTTCATCAAAGAATTGATTTTTGTTGATGTGAACGATATGCTTGGAAGTTGAGCATGAATTTTGTAAAATTCATTTCTTCTTGCCAGCAGATTACCTAAACCAGGAACGTCTTCCGGATATTTTTCCATGAAAGCTATAGTGGCGCCTTGTTTTGCAAGTTCAATCAAGTGAGCAAGAACATCTTCTGGCATTAATCTTACTGCCGGAATTATCAATGCTTTATATGTTGTTCCGCCTTCAGTCTTCAACATCCCGTCTTTGAAAGTCAAACTGCGAATAAAACGGTCTGAGATGTAATCTACGTCGTAGCCTTTTTCATAAATGGTATGAATAGCTTTGATGAAGTTCGGAGCATAATGTTTCATATCAGCTATTTCGAAAGCAATGTAATGGCTGTCTAAACTGTTCCACGACTCGTAATCTGTGTTGACATCAGCATCTTTCCTTACCTTTCTTACATCGTTCCAGATATCGTAAATCGGAAGATATACGAGATAATCGTTGTCTGGAGTTCCGGCTTGAAGAAACGATTGACAGCGGGCTATATATTTGAAGAAAGAAGGACAATCTCGCCAGATGGAGTTTGTGGGCGACATGTTAACGGAAGCATAGAAAAGCCAACCTGGCCAAGCGGCTTCCTTCGGTGAATAAGGTGTTCCGTGGAAGCGCATCTGATTGATTCCGGAAACGAGCATCAAATCAATATCGGGTTTGCATTGTGACAATGAAGTGCGGAAGTGCTCTGTCAGCCAAGTGAGTGTTTCTGATGAAGTATAAGGCTTTCCTGTAATATGTGCTGCACTGGAAGCATATTTGAGCATCGACAAATCACTTAAATTCCTATGAGAAAATGTATCTGTTCTCAAGCCTGAGATGTTGAATTCGCTTAAACCGAAACTTTCACATTCAGGAATGTCAACGGCACCATATAAATCAATCAGATTGCCAGGCGAACCATGAGCTTGATTGCGTGTCAGACTTCCGTGACTGTGAGCCCAAGATGTCCATTGTTTTGTAAAGTTCTCAAGAAGCATGTCGGACAAAGTTTCACGATAATCAGCAATCACGCGAATTGAAGTTTCGTTTTTGATTATTCCGAGAAACTCGGGGAAATAGTTTTCCAGTTTATAATGTCTTCGCTGATAGAATTCATCCAGCAGTTTTGGCGTCCAGTCGGCATTGTACACTTCATAAGAATCATTGAAGAATGTCTGCGGATAAGGCGTTTCGGTTGAGTTGAAAGCCTTGGTGAAAGTCTCGAGATACTTTTTGACAGACGTGGCTGAAAAATGGTCCATAACCAATCCTTCACCGCCTGGAGCAGCGCGCTTGACTTGCTGTAAATTCTTTCCTACAAAAAGAGCAATCAGTTTCCAGTTGCCTTTAGGTGCTTTCCAATCTAGTTGCCCGTTCAAAACCTTATCAGTCAAGTCCAAGTGCTGATTTCCATTGAAAGCCATCAATCGACTGAGTTTGGCAACATCTCGTTGCTTTGCATCTTTCGGCATAATCGTTTCCGTCAGCTTCTGACCTTTAGAGAGCGAATATTCTTGAAAGATAGCTTTTGTCGCCGCTTCTTCGATGCCAATCATCGGGCCACCGAAAGGCCAGCCTGTTCCTTCATTTATGTCGACAGAAATTCCGACCTTTTTCCCTACCGATTCAGTGAATCGAAGCATTTCCATCCAACGCGGAGAAAGAAAAGGTATTTCGTTCGCATCGTTTCCCTGAACGCCATAGATTGGAGTAACTTCAACGTTGCCAAGTCCAGCTTGGGCAAAGCTTTGAAGACTGTATGAGATATTCGCAGTGTCGACTGCGTTGCCAAGCCACCACCAGCGAGTGCCAGGAAGCATTCCTTGCGTGATTTTTGGCCATTGTTGCGCTGAAACGGAGAAAGTTGCAACGGCAAATAACAGACAGAGCAGAGTTGTTTTAGTCAAGTGTTTCATGATAACTATTGTTTTACTTCGAACAGAATTTTTCGTTGGTTACCGAAATTGTCGGTGAGAGTGAGCAGATGTTTTCCGGGCTCAATACGGCACGCTATTTGGTGATTATCTTCAGTTTCACCAATGTATTTGTCGTCAATGAACCAATAGATGATGGCGTCGTGTCGAGCGTGAGCAGCTTTGAAAACAACTTTCTCCTGCTCTCCGGAAAAACCTTTCGGCAAATAAAGGACCGAGTTATGTTCAGGATAAATCAAATCGATTTGATGACTCTGGTCGTTTTCACAACCAGGACGAACAGGTGGAAGTGGAGCATATTCGACATGATAATTGCGATAGTAATATTCCATTGCGGGTGGTAGAACAAACCATGCGTGCGTAATCATATTGTCAACCGATTCGCAGGTGCTGTTCACGCGGAACTGACCATCTTTTGAAAGGTGCACTAGTTGATGATATGGGCAGATTGGGGTTTTTATTCCTGCTCGCGGCATCCAAAGTGTGTCCACGACGTCGCATATCTGAGAAGCTTTGTGTCCGCTTTTTCGACAGATTGTCATCTGTTCCATGTCGTCGTAAGGTTCATCGAACCAGCGTCCTCCAGGCAGAAATGAAAAAATATCGAAAAGAACTGGCGCTGCATTACCAACTCCAGTCAATCCTGGACGACCTTCTCCAGATGCATTTCCGACCCAAATTCCGACAACATATCGTGGAGTAAGACCTATGGCCCAAGCGTCGCGTCCACCAAAGCTCGTTCCTGTTTTCCACGCAATTTTTTTCATCGAATTAAATTGCTGCCAGTCAGCTTCTTCTTCAGGGCGATTCAGCGCAGACATGGCTTGGAACGCAAACCAAATGGCAGAGGCGGAGAGAAGCGGTTTTTTTGTCAGCCGATTGTCAGATACTGAAAAGATTGACTTTTCCTTTTTCGTAGGAACAACTGAAAGCGGATGAATATCAGCCTTATTGTATTTTCCGCTATAATTTCGGTAGTGTGAAAGCGAGCGGGCAAGTGAAGCGTACATTCCACACAAATCCCAGAGAGAAGCTTCAGCTCCTCCTAGAATGAGTGATGCTCCGTAATGATCTTCTGTATAATGAAGAGTGGTCATTCCTAATGCTTTAAGTAGCGTCATGAATCGACCGGTATTATGTTGTGAAAGCATGCGGACAAGTGGTACGTTTAGTGAGCGTTCGATGGCATTGTGTGCTGGCACAGCCCCGTAAAAGGTTTTCGAAAAGTTTTCTGGTACAAATCCGTTAATATTTAGCGGAATATCGGCGACTAAAGTGTTAGGCAGAATTTCTCCATCGTTCAGCATCGCCGCATATAGAAAAGGTTTGAGGATACTTCCTGTGCTACGTTCAGAAGTAATGATATCTACACTGTTACCTAGGCTTTCCTCGCCTTTGAAGCTGACATTCCCGCAATATGCAATCACTTCACCGGTTTCGACATCAGCTATCAGCGCAGCAAGATTATTGACATAGTTCGAACTGTAATCTCGAGCGTATCTGTCGACAATTTGTTGTGTCTGAATTTGAATCTGTTGGCGAATAGTTGTCAGATAGCTCATGCCAGGTTTGACTGCAGCCAATCTTTCCAATAGATGTGGTGCTACGTCGGGTAAAAGAACTGGCTTTTGAGGCAGCGGTTCCATACATGCGAGTTCGCATTCTTCTTCTGTGAGGATGCCTTTACCATATAATGATTTCAGCAAATGGTCTCGCTTGCTTTTTAAAGCATTTCGATTGCGTCCGGGATGAATAAGCGCCGGAGAATTTGGCAATACGGCAAGAGTCGCACTTTCGGCCCATGAAAGGTCTGCTGCACTGCGTCCGAAGTAACGCCAAGCTGCTGTTTCTATACCGACGACATTGCCTCCGAAAGGTGCATTTGAAGCATATAGGTTCAAGATTGTGCGTTTGCTGTGTACAGATTCAAGATAAAGCGCCCAAAGCATTTCAATGCCTTTTTCATAGAGTGTTCGGTCTTGGTTACCGCGAGCGATGCGGGCGAGTTGCATTGTAATTGTGCTTCCGCCACTGGTGACTTTTCCAGTTCTGATGTTCTGACGAATGGCACGAGCTAAGGCGAACGCATCAATCCCGGGATGCCATTTGAATCTTTTGTCTTCATAATTGATTAGACAAGTTGCGAATTTCTCCGGAATGGAATCTGATGGAGGAAAGCGCCATTGTCCGTCAGGTGCGATACGCGCACCTAATAGGTTTCCTTCAGATGAATAAAGTAATGTCGAACAACCTTTATCGAAAAGCGGTCTTGGAACCCAAAGAAACAGAAAGAACCATACGAGAATCATTGCTGATAAGATTATCAGTATGATTCGCATGGATTTCTTTTTGAGTAATTGATTTGAAAACCGCTTCATGAATCGTATTTTGAAGCAAATTTAATACATTTCCCGCTCATATTGCAGTTTTGTAAAGCAAAACAAATGCTGTTTGTTTGCTGAATGCGGGAAATGGAGATTGACTTCAGGTAAAAATGGTTTCCCCGCACGTCGATTATAGGTTCAATCCGTCAGAAATGAAATCTTCACGCGTCAAAACCATTTCTACTGGTTACAAAGTCCAATCTTCATGCGTCGGTACCATTTCCAACGATTCACAATGTCTAATCTTCACATGTCGAAATCATTTCTACCGGTTCAAATGTCCAATCCTCATGCGTCAAAACCATTTCTACCGGTTCAAATGTCCAATCTTCATGCGTCGAAATCATTTCTGCCGATTCACAACGTCTAATTTTCATGCGTCGGAACCATTTCTACCAATTCAAACCTCAATCTTCATCTGAAGAAAACCATACGTGTTAGGTTTGCTAATTCTATCAATATGCGAATACGGGAACAAAAAGATTGACCTCAAACTGATATAATAAACTATATTTAGTATCTTTGCTCTAACATAAAGATGATGTGCGAATATGATTTGTCTTTTGGCCACGTTATAAAGTCATCTAAAAGGAATAAATACAATCGACATGAAGAAGTTGCTCTCATTGCCTATCAATTTGGTGGATAATTTTCACGCTGTTACCGGCTTCGACAGAAATGAATGGTTCTGTACTTCCGATCCAGAAGGTCACAAACTCGGTTCCGGAGGTGGAACGACATGGCTTCTTGAAGCATGTCGCAGAGAAGAGGATTCGAAAGCCGAATTGATGGAATGGCTGACCAGAGAAAAACGTGTGCTGATTCATGCTGGCGGACAAAGTCGCCGTCTTCCCGGTTATGCTTCTTCTGGAAAGATTTTGACTCCGATGCCTGTTTTTCGTTGGGCTCGTGGGCAGCGTCTTTCTCAGGATTTGTTGTCATTGCAACTTCCTTTTTATGAAAAGATTATTCATCAAGCTCCATCTAACATTCATACATTGGTTGCCAGTGGAGATGTTTATATTCGTACAACGCAATCGTTGCCTAAGATTCCCGATGCAGATGTTGTTTGCTATGGACTTTGGGCAGATTCGATTGTTGCGACTCAACATGGAGTTTTTGTTTCGAATCGCAAGGACCCTGAACATCTTGATTTTATGCTTCAAAAGCCGACGCTTGAGGACTTGAGCCGTTTGTCTTCGGAATATCTTTTCTTGATTGATACTGGTTTGTGGCTGCTGAGTGATAGAGCTGTTCAGTTGTTGTCAAAACGTTCTTTTGAATCTGACGGGAAGACATTGCGGACTTATGACCTTTATGGCGAGTTTGGCCGGGCTTTAGGATTTCATCCTCAGATTGATGATTCAGAGTTAAAAGGACTTTCAGTTGCTATTGTTCCATTGAATGGAGGCGAATTTTATCACTTTGGAACAAGTCGTGAACTGATTTCTTCGACACTTGCATTGCAGAATCTTGTCAGTGACCAGAGAACGATTATGCAACGAAAAGTGAAGCCTCATCCTGCGATGTTCACACAAAATGCAGACATTAAAATCACGCTCACTTCCTTGAATCATAAACTTTGGATTGAGAATAGTTTTATTGGTAGCAATTGGAAACTCTCTGACCATCATGTAATAACTGGTGTTCCTGAAAATGATTGGCATCTTTCTTTGTCATCTGGAATGTGTATTGATGTTGTTCCGATTAATGGAGATAGTTTTGCTGCTCATCCATACGGTTTTGACGATAAGTTCAGAGGTCCAGTAGGACATGATTCTACAACCGTTTTCTTGGGAGAATCCTTAAACAATTGGGCTTCAGAAAGACATATAACATTGCCGCCTTGTAACGATATCTTTGATGCTCCTTTATTCCCTGTTTGTCATTCTGTTGAGGACTTGGGCTTTGCTTTAAGGTTTATGACAACAGAGCCGCATCTTAAAGCAGGGGAAAAGGTTTGGGATGAGTCTGAAAAACTTTCATCCGGACAGTTGAGTGAACGTGCCAATTTAAATCGACTATTTGCTCAACGCAAGAAGTTTCGTCAGGTTGATTGGACACTGTTGGCTGAACATCACTCGAGAAGTGTATTCTATCAACTTGATTTGGCTGATGCAGCAAAAGAATTCGCCGAATCACATTTAACTCTGCCACCTGTGCTTGATGAGAATAATCTCTTGCTTGAACGTATTCATAACAGTATGTTCCGTGCACAAGTTCAGAAACTCAGTGGCGGCGATTCATCTACTGACGAACAGCAGGCTTTTGCCTTGCTTCGTCAAGGCTTGGTTGGAACAATTTCCGATGAGAAACAAATGCCTCATTTGGATGTTTTTCCTGACCAAATAGTTTGGGGAAGAAGTCCTGTCCGCATTGATTTGGCGGGCGGTTGGAGCGACACGCCGCCTTACTGCCTTTATGACGGAGGCTCAGTTGTAAATGTGGCCATTGAATTGAATGGTCAACCTCCGCTTCAAGTATATGTCAAGCCGAGTAAGGAATATAAAATCACGCTTCGTTCTATTGATATGGGCGCTCGTGAAATACTTTCAACTTTTGACGAATTGCGTGATTACAAGAAAGTCGGTTCACCATTCTCGATTCCGAAAGCGGCTTTATCACTTGCAGGTTTCATTCCTGAGTTTTCTTCTCGCGCTTATGCTTCTCTTGAAGAACAGTTGAAGGCTTTCGGTTCTGGTATAGAAGTGACATTGTTGGCTGCTATTCCTTCGGGTTCTGGACTTGGCACAAGTTCTATATTATCTTCGACCGTATTAGGTGCTTTGTCCGACTTCTGCGGTTTAGCTTGGGATAAACCCTCGATAGCTCATAGAACGCTTGTTCTGGAGCAACTGCTTACAACTGGCGGCGGCTGGCAAGACCAATACGGCGGTTTATTCCATGGAATAAAACTGTTACAGACGAATGAAGGCTTTTTGCAATCCCCACAGATTCGTTGGCTTCCTGATTATCTTTTTACTGATCCTGAATATCTTTCGTGTCATTTGTTGTTCTACACAGGAATTACTCGTACTGCTAAAAATATTCTGTCTGAAATCGTTCGTTCGATGTTCTTGAATAGTGGCCCGCAGTTGAGGATTTTATCAGAGATGAAATCGCATGCGTTGGATATGTATGAGACAATTCAGAAAGGAGATTTTGAAACGTTCGGCCGAATGGTTGGCAAGACTTGGATTCAAAATCAGATTCTTGACAGCGGAACCAATCCTTCAGCAGTATACGAACTGACAAAAATGATTGACGATTTGTCGCTCGGTTATAAATTACCAGGCGCTGGCGGCGGCGGTTATCTTTATATTGTAGCAAAAGATCCGGAAGCCGCCGCGTTGATTCGTCATCGACTTACCGAATCACGGCTTAATAATTGTGCGCGCTTTGTTTCTATGAGTCTTTCTAAATACGGCTTACAAATCAGTCGTTCATAAAAATGACTATGAAATTCAGATTGATAACATATTGTTTGTTTATCACGTTTATTTCGTGTCTATTGTTTTCTTGTTCGAAAGACGATTCGGGCGATAATGAGTCGACAGATGTCAATCATTGGATTGCTTCAAAAATGCGTGATAGATATTTATGGGCGGATAAAATTCCAGCTGACTCGAAATTGTCTTTTTCCAGTGATGCTGAGGTCTTTTTCAACTCCTTGCTTTCAACAAACGACGGAAAAACACGCGATGGTTCACACTATTTTTATTCTTATATAGAAAAGAATAAAGATTATCATTCAACGGCAACCAAGACAACAATCGATCCTGATGACACATATGGTTTGGAGTTCGTTATTTATGCAATTGTTGATAAACAAGGAGTCTCTCTCGGTTATGATTATGCACGTGTGATATATGTACTTCCAGGAAGTCCTGCAGCACAAGCCGGTTTGAAACGCGGACTATGGATTACTTCAATCGATGGAGCCCTAATAACGACCAGCAATTATAAAAATCTTATCAGTGGTGATGCGCGAACGCTGAAAGTAATGCAAGATTATGGCGGAACTACAACTGAAGTAAATATGAGTAAATCAGTCGCCGTTGCAGACGATCCTGTTTTTGCTCACAATGTGATTACTGTTGGAAGTCACAAAATCGCATATTTGCTTTATACTCGATTTGCTTCTGGAACGAGCAATGATGATTCAGAACATTCATATGACAATGAACTGATAAAAGTTTTTGACGATTTCATTGCTCAAGGTTGTTCCGACTTGGTCCTTGACTTGCGTTACAATGGAGGAGGCTTCCTTTCTTGTGCACAATTACTTGCACGCATGATTGTCCCTGACCAATATAAATCAGAAACATTCTGTATTTTAACCGATAACAAAGGAAAGACTACAACAATGGCTTTTAATGGAAGTACCCTTTCGAAGAATGCTTCATCATTAGGTGTTTCAAAAGTATATATTTTGACATCTTCTCTGACTGCATCGGCTTCAGAAGCTGTGATTAATGGGTTGAAACCATTTATCAATGTCGTTCTGATTGGAAATATAACGGAAGGAAAGAATGTCGGATCAGTTCATTACGCTGAAGATAAGTATGAATGGGCTATTCAACCGATTGTTACTCGTATTACTAGTAAGAATACGTCTTTGGATTATAGTTCGGGTTTTAATCCGGATTATAAAAAGAATGAGTTTCTTATGAGCGAAAACAAGACACTTTATGATTTTGGTAATTCAAACGAATATTATCTGTCATTTGTCATATCACTTATCACCGGTAATGCAGCCTCGTCTGTTGGACTGAAATCAGTTTTACTGCCTTCAGTCTCTGCTCTGCCAGTTTACAATTCATTCTCCCGCCACGCAACGAACGGTGTTCTTTTAGGCTCTCGGTGGCCTTGGGAATGATTACTTTTTTTGTTTGTTACGACAGACTTGACTATACATTACAGATATACTACAAAAAAGCCTCGCATCTTTTTAAATGCGAGGCTTTTGCGGAAGCTGCGAGATTCGAACTCGCGGTACGGTTACCCGTACGGCAGTTTAGCAAACTGCTGGTTTCAGCCACTCACCCAAACTTCCTTGAATGCGCTTTTTTCGGCTGCGGGTGCAAAGATAGAATGTTCTTTTTGATTAAAAAAATTTTTCGGAAGATTTTCATGAAAAAGATAGTACTTTTGCGGTCTGAATTTGATAATAAGAACAATTAATTCTTTTAGAAGCATGAAAAAAGGAGTGTTGATCGCAGTTGGCGTCATTGTTGTTGTAGTCTGGCTTTTGACGCTTGCTCCGAATTTTGGCAGATCAACTTATGTTTATGTTGATGAGAGCAAGAGTTTCTCAAATTTGTACGCACAGCTGAAGGATTCGGCACATTGCAGGATTCCGTTTACTTTCCGATTTATGGCTGCTTTGGTCAAATATCCAGGGAAGATGCAAACTGGACGTTATGAAGTCTCTCGTACTATGGGCAATTTCCAACTTCTTCGTCATTTGGCTGGCGGACATCAGACAGCAACACGAATCACTTTCAACAACATTCGTTTACGTCAGGATTTGGCTAATCGTCTGAGCGAGCAATTGATGATGTCAGCTGATGATATCATGACTTTGTTCAAAGATTCTTTATATTGCGATTCTCTTGGCTTCACGACAGAAACTATCAATGCGATGTTTATTCCGAACACTTATGAAGTTTATTGGAATATTACTCCACGCAAGCTGATGTCGAGAATGAAGAAAGAATATGATGCATTTTGGAATCCTTCAAGATTGGCAAAGGCTAAAGCTATGGGTTTGACGCCGATTCAAGTTTCGATTCTCGCTTCGATAGTTGAAGAAGAGACTGCTTCACCTGACGAATATTCGATGGTTGCTGGAGTTTATCTGAATCGCATGAAACAAGATATGCCGTTGCAGGCTGATCCGACGATTAAGTTTGCTATCGGTGATTTTTCAATCAAACGTATTCTTTACGAATATCTTCAGGTAGAATCGCCTTACAATACTTATAAGTATAAAGGTCTTCCTCCAGGACCGCTTCGCACTCCTTCGATAAAGACAATCGATGCCGTTTTGAATTACACACATCACGACTATGTATATATGTGCGCCAAGGATGATTTTTCCGGTCGTCACAATTATGCTCGGACATTAGCCGAACATCATCTGAATGCTGTTCGTTATCAAGCTGCTTTGGATGCTCGACAAATAAGATAAAAGTCAATAATATAAAAAGCGCCCGAATAGCATTGATTCGGGCGCTTTTTGTGTTAATTAAATAACGAAAGAGGAAGTTTTGCTAAATAGATACAAGCCTTCTCGGTTTCGTGCGAAGAGTAATAGGAAACCCACAATTCTTTCCCGACGATTAATAATCCTGGATAACTACAATCACTTCCTGATGGCAAAACGAAAGTTTCACCAAAATGGCCTTCAAGATCTCCTTTCAGAAGAATAGTTCTTGATGAACCTTGAATACATTGAGAACGTGTTGCAGCTATTATGACATCGTTATTTGATATAATGAAATCCGGTCCGCCCAAGCGTAATCCCATTTTAGTCAGTTTCCAATTTGTGTAAGGCGGCATGCTGACGCCCCAATAGCCCATTTTGTCATTTCCGTCACGTCGAATCATCATCAACATTCGTTTGTCAGGTAAGATTCTGAGTGTTGTTTCATTCGGAAAGCCGTCTACATCTATTTTTGATACCGTTTTGAAATTAACCCCGTCTGTTGTACTTACTAAAAACAATACATCAGAGTTTTCGTGATGTCCGTAATTAACTCCATAACCTGTTTTTCCATCCCAAGTGACTCGCCATATCCAATCTCGTCCTGTATAAGCTTGTTTATCGAGATTAACGGGTTGAGGATCGGTGAATGTTTTTCCGTCAGAACTGAAAACAACTTGAGGATAAGCTGCCGTCAAGACTTTATCCTTGTAAACAGATCCGCCGATGATGACCATCAAACGATCATCGGCAGTAACAGACAATTTCGGATCCCGTAAATCGTATGTCGGTTTGCCGATTAAGGCAACGGATTCCCATTTTTTTCCATTTTTGGAAACAAGAATTCTTACTTTACCTTCGGCGTTTCCGTTCTTGTCAAATATGTGAGATTCTCCTTCACGAAAAGAACAGTAATACATTCCCTTATATTTGATAAGAGAAGTGAATGCGGCATATGAGCCGTTATCCCAGATTTTTTCAACAGAATAAGTGATTTTCTGAGCTGAAAGATTCCATCCAATCAATGAAATCAGTATAACAAACAATACAGATAGATTAGCTTTTCTCATATATGCGATGAATTATGAATTTACGATCCAATAAGCTGAAGATGATTGATATGATTACTCCAGCAATAAGTGACAATGGCATTACCCAGATAGCTGTTATGTTGAATATGCCGAAAAAGGCAATCAGAATAGCTACAAAGAGAGAAAAGAAGCCTCCGATTATGGTACCTCTATTTGTTGAGCAAGAAATGAATAACGCCATGAAAAACAGTACAAACAAAGGTGCAACAACCAAATTTGAAACCTTGATTACAACATCCAAAAGATTTCCGGAAACGTAAGAAATAAAATAGCAGGAAAATGCGATTACTACACCTAATACTGCCGAAATCTTTTTTATATTGTTCATGCCATCTTTAGAATCTTCTGTCTTTCTTTTTCTGAGCCTGTGAATAATATCTTCGTGAATGACTGTTGAAGAAGAGTTCAATCCCGAAGAAAGACTTGACATCGCTGCAGCCATGATTGCTGCTGCAATCAATCCAGTGACACCTGACGGCATTCCAATAAGAATAAACCTTGGAAACAATGTGTCAGCATCGTTGAAAATCGTCGTTCCAGGCTGCATCATGTTAGGATTATAATAAAAGTATGTCAACACAACTAATCCTACTATTGCCAAAAGAATTTGTATGGAACCGGATGATATCAATGAAATGTAGTAGGAGCGGCATGCTGTCTTAGTATCTTTTGTTGAAAGATATCTTTGTATTGCCATTTGATCAGAACCTGATGTGCAAACTTGCCAGAGCAAAGTCATAATAAAGATGTTACCAACAGTCATCCTTTTTGTTGCATCAATGCTGAAATCCATCGGACTCCAATTAGTGAATAGTTCCGGGTTGAAGAAAGCTTTGACTGACCCGATCTTGACTACAATGATTGCAATTGTAAGAATGACTCCAAGAAACATAATTGCACTTTGCAGAACATCAGTGATGACTACGGCTTTTAATCCGCCCATTGTCGTGTAAAGTACTGTAATTAATGTGAGAACGATACTGATTAAAGGGACATATACTTTGCTGAATCCGAAAATTGGAATGAGTGCCGTATCAACAGTTGCATAAACTAGTGTTGCCATCCATAAAAAACGTAGTGTCAGAAAGAAAGCTGTCGCCAGATTCCGAGTTCCTTTCCCCAATTTTATCTCAAGTATTTCATAAGCGCTTGTTACATTCATCTTCATGAAGCGCGGAATAAGAAATCGTCCGACAATCCAGGCTGCTACAGGGAAAGCAATTAATCCTGTGAAGAAAACGGGTCCGTATTTGATCATTTCTCCAGGATAAGCCAAATAGCTTAGCGTACTGAAAAGTGTTGCGAATAAAGATATTCCTACCATTGTAGAATTCATCTTTTTTCCACCGAGAACATAGTCTTTTTTGTCCTTATTCTTTTTTGAAGAAAAGAATCCGACCATTATCATTAACAGCAATAATGAAATGACTACAATCCAGTCTAAAGCGCTAAATATTTCAGCTTTCATTCAGGGTTGAAATTGCTTCTATAAATTATTGAATTATTTTGTGTTATAACCAATCGAACTCTTTCATTTTCTTTTCCAAATCCTTCATCTCATCTACTGACAGATTGGGTACTGGCAGTCGACAAGGACCGCAATCGATTCCTTTGATGGCCATCATAGCTTTTATTCCTGAGATTACTTTACCATAACCGGCCATAACATGTATGAATCTGATGGCTTCTGTTTGCAGGTCAACTGCGCCTGCAATGTCACCTTCGTAAAATTTATTAACTAATCGATAGAATAAAGGTGCAGCTATATTGTAGGAAGTCCCGATTGCGCCTGTTGCGCCAAGCATCAGTCCTGTCAAAATAGTTTCATCAAAACCATGTAGAACGTCATATTTTTTGTTTTCATAGTTAATGCAATCCTGCATCTCCATCGAATTGTAAGAGGTGAATTTTATGCCGTTAAAGTTTGGTATTTCTTTGCTTGCTGCTTTGAGGAAGTCGAGCATATTGACATTCACACCAGAAACGCCTGGAATATGATAATAATAATAAGGTGTGCTCGGAGCTTCTGCAGCAATCAATTTATTAAAACCGACTAATTCCTGCACTCTGTCAGGTTGCATAAAGCAGGGTCCCATCGCTCCAATAGCGTATGCGCCGATTTGCTCAGCGTGACGAGCTAATTCTTGGGCCGTGACATAACTTGTACTTCCAACATGAACGATTATTTTTAGATCTTTTGAATATGGCATCCATGCTTCAGCTATTTTTTTCCTTTCATTCGTGTCAAGCAGTAAGCTTTCGCCTGATGTTCCACAGACAAAAACACCTTTAACACCGTCACCTATAAGGTGCTTTGCATAAGAGTCGATAACGGAAAGATTGATGTTACAGTTATTGTCCATTGGAGTCACTATTGCAGCAATAAGTCCTTTAATTTTGATTTTTTCCATTTTATCAATGAATTATTAAAACCTTTTTGTTTATTGTAAATGCTATGTCAAAAGTCAAAAGAAGCACGAATCAATCGACGCGTAAAGATAATGTTTTGTTGCAGATAAAAATAGGAGACGGTTGGTTTTTTTAATGATTTTAGTATCAATTGAAAGTGATAATCTGACGACAAATATTGTGGTAATGGTAAAAATGGTTACTTTTGTCATTCGATGAGATAACAAGAAAAATATTTATCAAGGAAATATGGACAAACATCTGTTTTTAGGGGATGAAGCTGTGGCTGAAGCAGCTATCAATGCCGGTTTATCCGGCGTTTATGCTTATCCCGGAACGCCTTCTACTGAAATTACTGAATACATTCAGAATTCGGTGGTTGCAAAAGAACGTGGCATTCACAGTCGGTGGAGTGCAAATGAAAAGACAGCAATGGAAGCTGCTTTGGGTATGAGTTATGCAGGAAAACGTTCGCTCTGTTGCATGAAACATGTTGGATTGAATGTTGCCGCAGATTGCTTTATGAATGCGGCGATGAGTGGAATCAACGGCGGAATGATTGTCGTTACTGCCGACGATCCTTCGATGCATTCATCACAGAACGAGCAGGACAATCGTAACTTTGGAAATTTTGCCATGGTTCCGATGCTCGAACCATCCAATCAGCAGGAAGCATACGACATGATTTACGATGGTTTTGAACTTTCGGAAAAGTTGGGCTATCCGATTCTTTTCCGATTGACAACACGAATGGCTCATTCAAGAGCTGGCGTTGTTACAAAGGCACAACAAGATATGAAGGAGATGCATACACCTGAAGATGGTCGTCAACGTTATATTCTTTTACCTGCTCTTGCTCGCAAGCGTTATCAACATTTAATCGCAGCTCAACCAGGTTTGTTGGCAGCTTCTGAATCTTCGATTTATAATAAGTATTTTGATGCTGCAGATAAATCTCTAGGAATCATTACTACAGGTATTGCATTCAATTATTTGTCAGAGAATTATCCCGAAGGTTTCGATCATCCGGTTTTGAAGATATGTCAATATCCTGTTCCTATATCTAAGATTCAGAAAATGGTCGATGAATGTGATGAGATTCTGGTACTCGAAGAAGGTTATCCGGTTGTTGAGGAACAGTTGAAAGGTTTATTGAGTAAAGGATTGAAAGTTCATGGGCGTTTGGACGGCACAATTCAACGTGACGGAGAACTTACTCCTGATGCAGTTGGAAAAGCTTTGGGAAAGAAGATTGAAAGCTTCTATCAGATTCCTGAGATTGTGGAACAACGTCCGCCTGCGCTTTGTCAAGGTTGCGGTCATCGCGACATGTATGAAGCATTGAACGAGGTGATTGCCGATTATCCCGAAGCAAAGGTTTTTGGTGATATAGGTTGTTACACATTAGGCGCTTTGCCTCCGTTCCGTGCAATTGATTCATGTATTGATATGGGAGCAAGTATTACTATGGCAAAAGGAGCTGCAGATGCAGGTGTTTATCCGGCAATTGCGGTGATTGGTGACAGTACTTTCACCCATTCTGGAATGACAGGCTTACTCGATTGCGTGAATGAGAACAGCAATGTGACAATAGTTATTTCCGATAATGAGACAACTGCTATGACCGGAGGACAGGATTCTGCCGGAACAGGTCGACTTGAGTCAATTTGTTATGGAATCGGAGTCGCTCCTGAACATGTACGTGTGATGATTCCGTTGAAGAAGAACTACGAAGAGATGAAGCAAATAATACGAGAGGAACTTGAGTACAAAGGCGTTTCAGTACTGATTCCGCGCCGTGAATGTATTCAGACATTATCCAGAAAGAAAAAACAACAAGCAGCAAGTAAATCATGAAAACAGATATTATTTTATGCGGTGTAGGAGGACAAGGCATCCTTTCCATTGCAGCCGTTATAGGAGAAGCAGCCTTGAAAGAAGGTCTTTATATGAAGCAAGCTGAAGTTCACGGAATGAGTCAACGCGGCGGCGATGTGCAAAGCAATCTGCGTTTGAGCGACAGTCCTATTGCATCCGATTTGATACCGAAAGGTCATGCGGATTTGATTATTTCTCTTGAGCCGATGGAGAGTCTTCGTTATCTTCCATATTTGAATCGTGATGGTTGGGTTGTGACTAATTCTCAGCCTTTCATCAATATTCCGCATTATCCGGAAATGAGTCAGCTTGAAGAAGCGTTAGGAAAGCTTAGTCATAAAGTTGTGCTTGATGTAGAATCGATAGCCAAAGAAGCCGGTTCTCTCAGAGCGGCTAATATTGTGATGCTCGGTGCAGCTTCGCCATTCCTTGGAATTGAATTTGATAAGATTGCTGAAGGTGTTTGCAGTATTTTTGCTCGTAAAGGTGAAGACGTTGTGAATATGAATCTGAAGGCATTGAAGGCCGGTTATGATGTAGCTCAAAGTAGACGATAAACGTTTAGAACATAATAAGAAAAAAGCTCCGTACTTGAAAGTATGGGGTTTTTTTATGTAGATGAAACGGATTAATTCCAGAAAAGAGAAGCAAGCAGAATAAGATTCATGACGGTAACAAGTCCGCCGAGCGTGAGTAAAGTGATTGTCACTCGTCGGGAATTGACAAATTTTCCCATGACTCGTTTGCTTGAAGTAAGATAAACTTGTGTGAAGACTGTGATTGGTAGTTGTACGCTAAGCAGCATTTGGGAAATGATAAGTCCTTGGAACGGATTCTTAAGCAGAAAGACAATCAGTAGTGCAGGCAGGAATGAAAGCAAAACTCCAAGTCGTGAGTGAAGGTCTTTGATGTTGTAAGCTTCGTTGAACATTCCGGTGAAGATTGATGCGCCGGCGATGCCTGAAGTGACTGTAGAAGAGATTCCGGCAAAGAGAAGAGCGACAGCAAATATCACTCCGGCATTATTTCCAACCAGAGGAACAAGCATCTGCTGAGCTTGACTGAGTTCGCCGACGACTTGATGTTCACGAAAGAAAGTTGAGGCTGCGAGAATAATCATTGCTGAATTGATAGCCCAACCTGCAACCATGGAAAAAAGTGTGTCGAAAAATTCATACTTCAACTGCTTTTTGATGATGGTGTCGTCTTCGAGATTCCATTCACGACTTTGGATTACTTCAGAGTGTAGAAACAGATTGTGTGGCATTACGACGGAACCGAGCAAACCCATGATTACCAGAATCGATCCATGAGGAAACGAAGGTTTTACCCAATCGGTAGTGGCAATGCCCCAATCGACATGAACAAGAAGCAATTCGTAGAGGAACGAAAGTCCGATGATGGAGACGAACATGATTATCCAACGTTCTATCTTGCTGTATGTGTTGCTCATCAACATTAAAAAGCATGCGATAGTCACTATGACGGCACCGATTTTTATCGGTATTGAAAAGAGCATTTCAAGAGCAATTGCGCCACCGAGTATTTCTGCAAGAGAAGTGGAAATGCTTGCCAACATGGCAGAGATAAGAATCGGCCGACTTATTTTCGGAGGCAGATAGCGCGTTGTGGCTTCTGAAAGGCAAAGTCCGGTAACGATGCCAAGGTGAGCAACGTTGTGCTGAATGATTGTCAGCATTATGGAAGCGAATGTTATTACCCAAAGTAATGAGTAACCGAATTCAGAACCGGCTGCAAGGTTTGTTGCCCAGTTTCCTGGATCTATGAAACCGACAGTCACAAGCAGTCCTGGACCGATATATTTAAACAAATCCAAACCGCCGGATTTCGGTCGATGGTTGATTTTAAGTTTATCAAATAGCTTCATTTGAATTGGTTTATGGGAAAGTGAGACGGAAAGTTGTCCAATCAGCATCAGGCGCACTGACAAGCTCAATGCTTCCGCCAGAAAGCCTCATGATTTGTTTCGAAACGGAAAGGCCAATGCCACTTCCTCCTTCTTTTGTGGTAAAGAATGGAATGAATATGTGTTCGGCTTCTTCGGCCGAGATGTTTTTGCCATTGTCACTGACCTCTATTATCACAGCTTCTTCCTTGGTACAATAAGCTCGCAGAATGATTTGTCCGTCGGCCTTATCTGAGGGAATTGCCTGCATCGCATTTTTGAGCAAATTGAGTATAACCTGAGAAATTAAGTTTTCATCAGCATAGACAATCAAGTCTTCGGGTTCAACATTGACGTCGATTATAATATTTGGAGCTTCAAAATGATGATAGGAAAGTTCGGCCAGTTTATTGGCAAATTTTTTTACATAGAAAAGTTCCGGTGAAGGTGTCGGAATATGTGTGAACTTGCGGTACGATTCGACGAATGAGATAAGACTTTTACCTGTTGAACTGATTACTTCAAGTCCATCGCGCACATCAGATGGTGTGTCTTTATGGAGATTGAGCAGTGTGTCGCTCAGCGAAGTAATTGGTGTAACTGAGTTCATGATTTCATGTGTGAGCACACGAGTCAGTCTAATCCATGATTCAATCTCGTTTTCTTCCAGTTCGGAATGTATATCATTGATGGCAAGAATGCGAACTTCTTTGTCCTTAAGAGTCATTCCTGCCACTCGGATAGCTAGATGGACTGTACCGCGTTCGTTGTTGAATGAAACCTGTTGATTTACTCCTGGTTGTGAACTGACAATTCTTTCTTCGAGTATCGGATCAATGCGCGAGAGTTGATGAACATTGGTGAAGATATTCAAACCGAGTAGTCGCATCGCCTCATTGTTTGTCTGGAAGATATTTCCTTTCTCATCGAGTACGATAATCCCTGTGTTGATAGAGTTTAGAATCAGTTCATAGTACTTCTCCTGCTGAATGGCATCAGCTTTAGCTTGAAGTAATATTTGCGTGATTCGATTCAGTGCACCATTGACCATTTGGTCGTTGGCAATGCCATTGTCGGTTGAGTAGTGGAACGAATAATCGCCGTTGTCAACAGCTTCTAGTAAAAACGAGACTTTGTGAGCATTGCGTCGATCAGAAAGCAATATTTTATAGAGCACATAAATCCATACCAAAATGACAGGAATCATAATCGACCATTGTTTCAGCATGAAGCATACTGTTATGGCGATTGTCATAATAATGAACACTGTCAGTCGGAGCAGAAAATTATGAGAGAAGTTGGTGAACATGATCAAAGTTTATAACGTTTGATTTTGTTATATAATGTCTGTCTCGAAATGCCGAGTTGATTGGCGACGAGCGATAGATTGCCGTCAAACTTCTCCATTGCTTGTCGAATCATATTGTATTCCATTTCTTCAAGCGTTGTATTTTCGTTCGACGAAGTTTTCTCCACGTGTTCAGGAAAATCAAAGTCGTTGGCTGAAAGAGTTGTTCCATCGGTGATAATTACAGCCTTCTCAATCGTATGCTCGAGTTCACGGATGTTACCAAACCATGGCTGTTGCTTAAGTTTTTCGCCAGCTTCAAGAGAAATCTTCAAGTCGTGTTTGTCATAAGTAGAGGAATATTTCTTGATGAAGATATAGCTGAGCGGAATGATGTCTTCAGGACGTTCTCGCAGCGGAGGAATCTCAACATGAATTGTATTGATGCGATAAAGCAAGTCCTCGCGGAACTCTTCGTTGGCAACCATTTGTTTCAAGTCTCGATTAGTTGCCGAAACGATACGCACATCAACAGGAATTGGTGTATTGCTGCCGACACGGACGATGCTTCGTCTCTGTAATGCAGTAAGAAGTTTGGCTTGTAAGTGATAGGAGAGGTTCCCGATTTCGTCGAGAAAAAGTGTGCCACCGTTAGCAGCTTCAAATTTCCCTTCATGATCGTTACGGGCATCTGTGAAAGCACCTTTGACGTGACCGAAAAGCTCGCTTTCAAACAAAGTTTCAGTGATAGCGCCCATATCTACAGAAACAATTGGTTTGTTTTTGCGGTTCGAAAGCAGTTGAATCTCGCGAGCAAGCATCTCTTTACCAGTTCCGTTTTCGCCTGTGATAAGAATGTTAGCGTCAGTTTTTGCAACTTTAATGATGAGTTTTCGTAAGTCCTGCATTGCTTTGCTTTCGCCCCAGAACATTCCGCTATCTTTAGAAACTATTTCAGTATCACTTTCGGTTGTCTGTCCGCTATTTTGTTCCGTTTTCATGCGAAGCGCAGACGAGACTGTTTCTAACAGCTTTTCATTGTTCCAAGGTTTGACAACAAAGTCGGTTGCACCTTCTTTAATTCCGCGTACAGCTAAATCGATATCGGCATAAGCAGTGAAGAGAATGACTTGTAGAGTTGAGTCGGTTTTTTTTATTTCAGACAGCCAAAAAAGGCCTTCATTTCCGCTGTTGATGCCGGCATGAAAGTTCATGTCTAACAGAACGACGTCGATTGGATTGTCATGAAGCGTCTGCAGAATGATATTTGGATTGGAAATGGTGATAACACGTGCAAAAAGGCTTTCCAACAACATTTTGGCTGCGGTCAGAATGGCTTTATTATCATCGACTACCAATATAGTGCCTGTCTTAGTCATAACCGTGATTATTATTTTGCAAAGTAAATAAAAATGTCGCCAATCTGAAAACTTATCTTTTTATTCTTGTTGTTTATAAGATTTTATGAGTGTCAAAAAATTGGACACTAGTGTCAAAAAAATTGACATGTGTTTTAGTCCTTATATTTATTAAGTCTCTATTTATAAGAACAATAAGTATTCTGGCACGTTCTTTGCTTATACTAAATAAAATGATTTTGTTATGATTAAAACAATTGCATCACTTTTCCTTTTCAGTTTTTCGCTGACAACAATGTTCGCACAGGATTCATTACAAACTAAGCTTTGGACGCTCGATGACTGCATGTCGTATGCAGTTGAAAACAGTCATAGAGTCCATCAGCAGCAATATACATATAAGAATTATCAAGAAGATTTGCATGCGAGTGTCGGAGCTTTTTTCCCGAGTCTTTCTGCTGGGACAGGTGCGCAATACAGTTATGGCAGAAGCATTGATCCTGAGACTAACACTTATAAAAATACAACAACTTTCAGCAATGCATATCAACTGACGTTGTCTGTCCCTGTTTTTGATGGTGGACAAATTTTTAATCAATGGAGGCAGGCTAAGATTAATCGGAATATGGGCAAAAATGACTTGCAGAAAGCAAAGGATGATTTGGCTATTGAGACGATGCGTGCTTTCACCGATGTTGTTTATTATCGTCGGATGACCGAATTGATGCGAGATAAACTGTCAGAGAGCAATCGCACGCTTTATAAGATTAGTCGTCAGGAAGAACTTGGATTGAAGGGAAAAGCTGATGTGGCTCAGATTGAAGCTCAGGTTGCAACTGATGATTATAATCTTACGCATCAACAAAATCTTTATACCACGGCTATGATGACGCTCAAGCAGAAGATGAATTTCCCGACAACAGAAACCTTTTCTGTAGATACTATGATAGCGAATCTTGGTTTGCCTGAAAATTCATCTGTTGAAGATGTATATTCTCATGCTGCTGATACGAATCCTACAGCTCTTCAAGCAGCATTTAAATATGAAAGTTCCCGTATGGATTATCAAATAGCCAAAAGTAGGCTCTTCCCTAGAATTTCATTTAATGCTGGTGTTTCGACTGATTATTTTGACAATCTGAAAGCCGAGACAAGTGGACAGTCGTTCAGTTCGCAATTCAAGAACAATCGTGGCGAATATTTATATATGAGTTTGTCTTTTCCGCTTTTCGATAATCTGACTCGCATCACCACTTTACGCAAGGCTCGCAATTCGATGCGCATTGCATCGGAAAATCAGCAGGAAGTGATGCGTCAGCTTCACACAGATATTGAACAAAGTCTGCTCGATTATGCAGGTTATGCAAAAGAGCTTGTTCAAATGGAAAAGAAAGTAGTTGCCGACGAATTGGCATACAAAGTAACGCTGCGCAAATTCGAAGAAGGTTTGATGAGTCCGCTTGATTTGCAGACAAGCAGCAATACGCTTCTTGAATCACGGGCAAATCTTGTTCAAAAGAAGTTGCTGTATCTCCTTTCCGAACGTCTTGTCGAATATTACAAAGGCAATCAGATTATCCGCAACTAACAACAAATGATAATAATAAAAACATATAGATATGGACATTCAATTAGAAAAGAAAAAGGGAATACAGAAGAAACATATTCCATACATTGCTGGAGGTGCGTTATTTTTAGTATTGCTTGGTTGGATTATTTTCGGCAATCACGATTCGACACTTAAAGTTGATTCCCGTACACTTACTTATGGCAATGTTATCCGTGATCAGTTCAATGATTATGTTCGTGTTGACGGTCAGGTTGAGCCGATTACCATTGTTCAGCTGAGTCCGGAAGAAGGCGGAATCGTTCGGGAAAAAGTTGTTGAAGAAGGTTCGCAGGTTAAGAAAGGCGATGTGATTATCCGTCTTTCCAATTCTAATCTCGATTTACAGATATTGAATGCCGAAGCTGAGTTGGCTGAGAAACAGAATTGGCTCCGCAATACGCAGGTTACAATGGAACAGGATCGTTTGAATAATCAGACAGAAAAACTTCAGCTTGACCTCGATATAACACGTAAACGCCGTGCTTTTAAACAACAGGAAAAACTATTTAAAGAAAATCTGATTGCTAAAGAGGAATTCATTCAGGCACAAGAAGACTACAATCTTGCAGTTCGCAAACATGCATTAGTGACTGAGCGCCTTCGTCAGGATTCACTGTCACGTCGAGTTCAGATGGGTGAAATGGAAGGCAGTCTTTCCAACATGCGACGCAATTTGCAGCTTATACATGAACGTAAAGACAATCTGAATATTCGCAGTCAGATTGATGGTGAACTTGGTTTGCTTGACGTCGATCTAGGACAGAATGTTTCCCCAGGACAGAAAATCGGTCAGATTAACGATTTATCGGACTATAAAATACAAGTGCAGATTGACGAGCATTATATCGACCGCGTGAAAGCTGGCTTGAGCGGAGCTTTCGAGCGTCAGGGCACAACGTTTTCTTTGAAAGTACGCAAAGTCTATCCTGAAGTACGCGACGGAAAATTCCGCACTGATTTGGTTTTCACGGGAAAACGCCCCGATAACATCCGTACAGGACAAACCTATTATATTAATCTCGAATTGGGTCAACCTTCTCAAAGCATTATGATTCCGAAAGGAACATTTTTCCAGAGCACGGGAGGAAGTTGGATTTTCGTAGTTGATAAATCAGGTAAGCGTGCTTATCGCCGGAACATCAGCATCGGACGTCAAAACCCGCAATATTATGAAGTTCTCGAAGGACTTGAACCTGGCGAACGCGTGATTGTTTCCGGTTATGAAGAATTTAAGGATAATAAGATTCTTATCCTGCAGTAATTTAAAATAATACAATAAAGAAGATATATGAAAAATTTGACAATTGCCTATCGTTCCCTTTTTAAAAAAGGAAGAGGTAATCTGATTAAAATCCTTTCGCTGGGATTGGGACTTGCTATAGGAATAATCCTTATTTCGAAAATCTGTTTCGAACGTTCCTTCGATACTTTTATTCCTGATTACAATCGCGTTTACGTGCTCAATGAAAATTTTAGTATGGGTGGTAAACAACAAGAATTTAATCAAACACCTGGAGCAGTTGCTTCGACTATGAAAGCTGAGATTCCTGCTGTTGAATTGGCTTCACGAATTACCATACTGGGTGGCGATAAATCGATGCTTACAAATTCAATCACAAAGCAGCGTTATATGGCTGAGAATATGCTGATGGTTGATTCCAATTATTTCGATATAACAGGTTTGCGCGTTCTTGTGGGCAATCCGCATCAGGTTCTTAATCAGGTGAAGTATATTATGATTTCTCGTAAGCTTGCCGAAAAGATGGGTGGAGTACAGAAAGTTGTCGGACAAAATATCGAATTGGATGATTTTCCAGGTGTTTCATTTCCTATAGGAGGCGTTTATGAAACTATTCCGGAGAACTCTTCCATCCGTTGTGACATCATGATTTCCATGGTTACGATGAATCCTCAAAGTCTTCAGAATTGGATTGGCAACGACAGATATGTTTCTTTTGTCAAATTATATCCGGGTCATACTGTAGCGAGTGTCAATAAAGCTATTAAAGCCATGATGGAACGGCATGCTCCGATGGATGAAGTAAGAAAGGCCGGCGTAGAATTGGCATTTTCTCTTCATCCTATATTGGAAAGTCACAGTAAATCTCCGGAAGTAAAGAAGATGAACAATCTGTTGGCACTGATTGCTTTCATCCTGCTTTTCGCAGCTGTGATGAACTATATTCTGATTGTGCTTTCATCGATGGTCGGGCGCACAAAAGAGGTCGCTGTTCAGAAATGTTATGGTGCTTCAGGAAAGAACATTCTCGGTCTTGCCATGTCGGAAACCTTTCTTCATGTCGTGTTGTCGGTCATTCTTGCCATTCTAATTATCTTAACTTTCCAAAGTACTTATGAAAACTTGCTCGAAGCTTCTCTCGGTTCAATCTTTACACTTCGTACCTGCAGTGTTTTGCTGGCAATTGTTTTTCTCATATTCGTTGTTGCAGCACTTGTTCCGACTTATATTTATACACACATTCCGGTAGCTGCTGCATTCCGCAGCTTTAAGGCTTCGCGCCGATTCTGGAAACTTTGTCTGTTGTTCATTCAATTCGTGGCAACTGCTTTTTTGGTAGCTTTACTTCTTGTTATCAGTCGCCAATACAATCGTCTCGTGAATGACAATCCAGGTTATAGTTATAAGAATTTGGTTTATTACGAAACCAATGGTATTGGATTGGCCAAAAGTAAAACTATTCTCGAAGAGATTCGTAAACTTCCGGAAGTGTCTTCTGCTGCTCTTTGCGATTGTCTGCCTTACGGAGGTTTGAGTGGAAACAACGTTCGGTTCCCTGGTAGAAACGAGGAATTGTTTAATGTTGCTGATATGTACAATATTGGTGACGATTTCTTCAAAGTGATGGAGATTCCGGTTGTACAAGGGAGAATTTTTAATGTTGGAGAGGCCGATTCTACAGGAGTAATGGTCAGCAAATCCTTTGCCGACAAGATATGCAAGTTGGCGGGATGGAAAGACGGTTGTGTAGGAAAAGGTGTTATTATTACTGAGCATAGTTCTTCTCCAACTTATAGTTTTACTATTTGCGGTGTATATAAAGACTTCCGTATCGGTTCGCTCGATTCTCCGGATACTCGTCCATCGGTAATGTTTCACGGAAAAGCGGCAGGTTATCTGATTGTCAAGATGAAGCAGATGTCGCCTGATGCAATATCAAAAGTCTCGGCTTGTATTCATGCTGTTATTCCCGAACGTGATACTAACCTGACTGTATATAAAACTGATATGGTAACAATGTATGACTCTTCAAAGCATTTCCGCGATTCCATCATGATTGGAGGTATTGTAACACTTCTCATCTCACTTATCGGTCTGCTTGGTTATACGACTGACGAAACCAATCGTCGCGGTCGCGAGATAGCTATTCGTAAGGTCAACGGAGCAACAGTGAAAGACATTCTCCAGATGATTGTGAAAGACATATCATTCATTGCATTGCCTGCCATTGTTATTGGGGTTTTGATTGCGGTGTTTGTCGGTGAAAAATGGCTCAGTAAGTTTGCAGAGAAGGCTTCGATGGGATTCCTGATGTTTGTTGGAGTTGCGATAGCTGTTTATATAATCATTATGATTTGCGTTTTATGGCGTGCTTGGCATGCTTCGAACACCAATCCTGCAGATGTAATCAAATCGGAGTGATTATTTCGAATTGAAACTATTTTGCGCTGTAAAGAATATAATATGTAACTTTGCGGCGCAAAATATAAAAAACGAAATAATGTCTGTAGCAAAAGATGACAATACCAGAAAGGTGACAACTCACCGTCTGATAGAAATGAAACAGCGTGGTGAAAAAATCGCTATGTTGACTTCTTATGATTATTCAATGGCCAAACTCATCGATGAAGCAGGTATCGATGTGATTCTTGTTGGAGATTCAGCATCAAATGTGATGGCCGGCAACATAACAACGCTTCCGATTACACTCGACCAAATGATTTACCACGGAAAGTCGGTTATGAAAGCAGTCAATCGTGCACTAGTTCTGGTTGATATGCCTTTTGGCACCTATCAAGGCGATCCGATGTTGGCGCTTCATTCGGCTGTCAGAATTATGAAAGAGACGCATGCCGATGGCATCAAACTTGAAGGCGGCGCCGAAATCAAAGAATCTATCGAACGAATCCTTTCTGCCGGAATTCCTGTTATGGGACATCTTGGACTTACTCCTCAATCGATTAACAAGTTCGGCACTTATACAGTCCGGGCTCGTGAGGAAGCAGAAGCACAGAAACTTATCAGCGATGCACATCTGTTGGAAGAAATCGGATGTTTTGGCATCACATTGGAAAAAATTCCTGCAGCTTTGGCCACTCAAGTGACGAAAGAACTTCATATTCCAACTATCGGTATTGGTGCAGGAGGCGGAACAGACGGACAAGTGCTTGTCATGCATGATATGCTCGGCATTAATCAAGGCTTTTCGCCTCGTTTTCTTCGTCGTTATGCCAACCTTGCAGAAATCATTAATAATGCTGTCCAATCCTATATCAAAGACATCAAATCGTGCGATTTCCCGAACGAAAAGGAACAATATTGATTGAACGTTATGATATTTAAAACGTCTGCAGGTCTCTGTGGACGTTTTTTTATTGCATAAAGTTTTTATTTACTATGGATAATTTGTACCTTTAAGGCTTAATAATTCGATTAAAGATGAAAACAACTAAACTTTGTATAGTAGCGCTTTTGCTATCTATGCATTTAGCATTATATGCTCAGTCAGACGTAGTCAATAAATACGCAGTGAATTGGAATTCTCCGTCAACTAACGCATCGGGCGCAATGCCGATTGGAAACGGCGAAGTCGGAGCAAATGTATGGATGGAACCCAATGGCAATCTGTTGTTTTATCTGTCTCGCACTGATGCTTGGGCTGAGAATGGCGACTTATATAAATTAGGACGTCTCAGAGTCTCTTTCTATCCTTTCTTAAAAGGTGCTGACGTCTCTTTTCGTCAATCTCTTAATTTGGCTGAAGGCAAGATTGAATTCGTGATAAAAAATCAGAAAGAACAAATATCATTCGACTTTCTGATTGACAGCAATTCTCCTGTGGTTTATCTGCAAGGCAAATCTTCTTATCCCGTTCAAGTAACTGTATCTTCTGAAATCTGGCGCACGCAAACACGATTGCTGCCGGTTGCCGAACGGCATCATGGCATCGGTCTTTGTCCTAACGATTCATTGGCAATGGAATATCCTGATGTAGTGAAGGATATCAACAACCATCTGATTGTATATCACCGCAATGAAAATACTATTTATTATCCTGTCACATTGAAGTTGCAGGAATTGTATGACGAGACCAATCGGAGCAAAGACCCTTTTCTCAATCGTACAATGGGTTATGATGTGTCGGGCGAAGGTTTTGTGAAATTTTCGCCGACAATTCTTAGTTCTGCTTCTCCAGTCAACAGTTTCTGTCTTAAAATCGCTGCATGCGTTGAACAGACACCGACAGCGCAGGATTGGATTGACCGAACGGAACATTTGCTAACTCAAGCGCCGACTTTCGAAGTTGCAGCAAAGCGTACGGCAGATTGGTGGAAAAACTTTTGGGACAAGAGCTTCGTCATCATTGAAACGCCAGATAAGACGACTGGCGAGCGTTTGACTCAAGCTTATATTCTGCAAAGTTGGATGACGGCTTGTGGTGGAAGAGGCAATTATCCGATTAAGTTCAACGGTTCGATTTTTACTGTTGACCCAGGTTTCACGGACAGCAAAAGAGCTTTCAGCCCAGACTTCCGTTTGTGGGGACCGGATTATTGGTGGCAGAACACGCGGCTTGTCTATCATCCGATGTTTAAGAGTGGCGATTATGACATGTTGCGTGTGCTGTTTCGTCACTATATTTCCATCCTGCCGATGTTGAAGCAGAATGCAAAAGTCTTTTGTGGTGCTGAGGGCGCTTTCAATCCTGAAACGGCAACCATCTTCGGAACTTACGACGACGTTGATTTCGGATGGGACCGCAGCAAACTGAAAACCGGCCAAGTCAATAATCCATATATCCGCAACTATTGGAGTTCGGGTTTGGAAATCGTGTCTTTGATGAACGATTACTTCTGTTATACGAACAATAAGTCGTTTGTGCGAGACACTTTGATTCCTATGGCCAATGAGATTCTTAAGTTCTATGATTCTTATTTTCCTCGTGACGAGAAAGGTCTGTTGAAAATTACACCTTCACATGCTTTGGAAACGTATTGGTATGGAGTTGAGAACGATTTACCGTGTGTTGCTGGTTTGCATTATGTTCTTGGTCGTCTTCTGAACCTGCCAAAGGATTGCGTATCAACTTCTGACCGTCAGTTTTGGAAGCGTTTGCAGTTGATTCTTCCCGAAATTCCGCAACGGACGGTTGACGGAAAGAGAGTATTTGTTCCTGCCGGGAAATATGAAGACAAACGAACGAACGTTGAGAATCCTGAATTGTATGCGATTTTCCCATTCTCTCTGTGCAACATTTCGACAGCAAACATTGAAGAAGGCATCGTATCCTTTAATAGTCGGAAAGTCCGCAATACAATCGGTTGGACACAAGACGGACAGCAAGCAGCTTGTTTAGGACTGACAGAAGAGGCGAAGAACAATGTAATCGCGAGGATGAACAACAGCAATAATAAACATCGTTTCCCTGCATATTGGGGACCGAATTTCGATTGGGCGCCTGATGAAAACCACGGCGGCAATCTGTTGACGACTGTTCAGGACATGATTTTGCAATCGTATGAAAAAGGAATTTATATCTTGCCGGCTTTTCCGCAAGATTGGAATGTGAAGTTCAAACTTTTTTCGTTCGACAATTGCATCGTGACAGGTCATTATGAAGGAGGAAAATGGATTGCAAAGCCGTCGTTGAGCAAGAAACTCAAGCAAGCGGTTCATTTCAACTATAAATAAAGCGTCAGAAAAAGGAAATTTGTCGAAAATCCAGTCTGCGCGTGTCGATTAGTGGTCCAATTCGTCAAAACTCCTTTCGTCGAGTGTCGGAACTATTTTCAATGCATCAAACCTCCTTTCGTCGTGTGTCGGAACTGTTTACCATTCTGTCAAATATACTTCCGTCGAGTGTCGGAACCATTTTCAATGTATCAAATCTCCTTCCGCAGAGCGTCGGACTCATTTCTCAATCCGTCGAAATCACTTTCGCATAGTGTCGGAACCATTTCTGATGGTTCAAAAATCCAATCTGCATGCGATGGATCTATTTTTTACTCATAAGACCTCAAATCTTCAGCTGAGGAAAGCATATTAACACGAGAACAATCTCTCTTTCATGTGAATTTAAATTGTTGAGCATAAAAATAATTCATACTTTTGCTCGACAATAATTATAAGATGCTTGAAAACGATTGCACAGATGAGGAACTGATGAGGTCCATCCACGATGAAGATTATATCAGTTATAATAAACTCTTCGAGCGTTATTTCAAACGTTTGTGCCAATATGTTTACAGCATCTTGTTGAATGAGGATGACGCCGAAGATGTCGTACAAGATTTATTCCTCAATATTTGGCGTTATCGCAAGAAAATAGTTATAACTGGCAATGCAACACACTACATTTTCCGGATGGCTAAGTATTTGGCATTGAATTCTACACGTTCTTCTGTTTCATTTGTCCCTATCATAGAAGAATTGGATAGTGCTGAATTTATGTACATCGACAACAAAATGGAGGAAGACGATTTTCTAATTGCTTTATATGATTGTATCGACCGATTGCCAAAACGCAGTCGCGAAGTGCTTTTACTTGAGCGCATCGAAGGTATGAAGCAAAAAGATATAGCTGAAAAACTGGATATCTCGATAAAAACAGTCAAGCAACACCTTTGGCTTTCTCTTCAGAAACTGAAAGAGTGTTTGGATATTAAAAAGATTTGATTTCTCATGGTTTATTATTTCCCTACTATTGAGTGTTTATCAACGCGTTAATGTATTATATGAAAACATATTGAATATGAAAAGAAGAGATTTTATCACTAGCAGTATATTGGCTGGCGGAATGTTAGCTTTTAATGGCTTTAATGGGGATGCCAAGAAACCTGTTAAGAAATCTGTTTCTAAAACGGAAAATACTGGCTTTATTGCTGAGCCGGCAAAGCAGATTCCTATATTGGCAAAGACGGATGTTGTTGTTGTAGGTGGAGGACCTGCGGGAACAGCTGCTGCAATAGCAGCAAGTCGTGCTGGAGCGAACACTTATTTGATTGAGCGCTACAACCATCTGGGCGGTTTGTGGACAGGCGGATTAGTATTGCCTTTGCTTTCCACTCATGGCGCTGACAAGAATAAAAATAAAGTCCAAGTCATTCATGGCGTTGGTGGAGAAATGGCGGAGCGTCTGAAAAAGATGGGAATGTCCGTTCACGAAGTCAATCCTGTTGTCGATCCTGAGGCAGCCAAATATTTGATGGATGAGATGACAACAGAAGCCGGTGTTAATGTGATTTATCATGCTTGGTGCGCTGGTGCTGTCATGTCTGGAAAAGAGATTCAAGGTGTCTTTATCGAAAGCAAGTCCGGAAGACAAGCGGTTCTTGCCAAAGTTGTCATCGATTGCACTGGAGACGGAGATGTGTTCAATTGGGCTGGAGAGGATTATGATGAATTAAAATACTTTATAGGTCTGAACCATCGCTTGGGAAACACTGATAGAATCAACACTTCTGCTCCGGGATACAAGAAACTCGGGATAGGAGAGGAAACGCCGCTTCCTGGAGTTCTTTGGTGTAACATGATGGGTGAGAATGACCAATGCGCCACCGACGTGCTCAATCTGTCGCGTCTGCAAAAGAAATTCCGCAAACAGATTTGGGAAAGCACTGAAGAAATACGAAAGACACCTGGATACGAACAGGTTTATCTTTTGGATACAGCCAGTCAGATTGGCGTTCGGAATTCACGCATCCTTCATGGTGTTTATCAATTGACTCAAGAGGATACAATGACATTTAAGTCGTTTGACGATGTGATTGGAATCAGCGGTGCGTGGGTTACAACATCTTATAATGGAAACAATGTTAGTTCAAAAGAGCGTCCATATTGGCAGATACCATATCGTTCATTACTTCCGCAAAACATTGATAATCTAATTGTGGCTGGTCGTTGTTTCTGCTATGAAAAAGACTTGCGTGAAGATGCTCGTGTGATTGGTACATGTTTAGTTACTGGTCAAGGTGCTGGCGCTGCAGCTGCAATCGCTGTCAAGAATCATGAATTGCCAAGAAATATTGATATTAATAAATTGCACCGGCTTCTTGTAGAACAGAATGTTTGGTTTGGATAATTATCCTCCATTACTTTATTGTAAATTTTTACAATTTTGAATAGGACTTTTTTTCTTTTTTTGTGTCATTCTTTACAAAGGCACGAAACATGGAAGACAAAGATCCTATCAGTAATCATATTATAGACAACTTGACAAGCGGTGACGCTGTCGAGAAAGATTCCGTCTTGCTCCAATGGTTGTCAGAGGATGAAACGCACAAGCTTGAATTTGAGCGTTATCGTAAGATTTGGAAAGAAAGCAGCCGATACAAAGACCCTGATACATTTGATGCTGTCTCAGCGTGGCATCTTATAGATGATCAGAACTTTAACCGTATGAAAAAAGAGCGTTTTGCTTCTAAGTTCTTATATTCGGTTTATGGTATTGCTGCAGCCGGACTTATTCTGCTGGTCCTTTCTCTCTCCGGGTTGTTTGATAAACCCATTGATTCAACTGCTACATTCAGTGCTGCTTATGGTAGCAATGCAAGTGCCGTTTTGCCTGATGGCTCACACGTCGTATTAAATGCTGGTTCGACTTTGGCATATACATTTATGCATAAAGAAAAAATTCGCAGTGTAGATTTTAAAGGCGAAGGATTCTTTCATGTTGCGAAGGATAAAAATCCGTTTGTAATCAAATTGGCTGAAGGATTACAAGTTCGTGTTTGGGGAACATCTTTTAATATACAAGCCTATGGAAATGAAGAGATTATTGAAGCCTCTTTGGTAGAAGGTAAAATCGAAATGACATATAGCAATCAGCGATTGATGATGAAGCCGGGCGAAGTTGCTTCATTTGATAAAATAACTCATAATATCAAGCTTGAAAAAAGAATTGCTTCGCATGCTTATGGATGGTTGGACAATAAACTATACATGGACAATATGTCATTGGCTCAAGTATGCAGATATTTGGAAAGACGTTATGATATAAAAATCAGTATTTTGCCATACTTTGCCAATTCGATTCATTATTCTGGTGTTTTGGAAGAAGAAAGTTTGACAGAAATACTTAATGCTTTATCTCGATTAAGTGCCATTGATTACAGTATAAAAGGAAAAAATATATGTATAACTTCAAAAAACGTTTTGCCTATGCAGAAATGATCATGAACAACACAACAACGGGAAATGCTGGAACACTTCCCGTTGGACTTGATAATTAAATAATAGTGCTGGAACACTATAGTAAATAACAATCAACTTACAAATATATGAATTTATCTTTTATATCGAGGTTGGATTCATCTCCAACTTTAAAAAAAATTGAAACTATAATGAAATTAACGACTTTGGGATTAATTTTATTTGCATTAAATATCACAGCTTCTGTTTATTCACAGCAGACAAAGCTGTCATTAAATGTAAATAATCAATCTATTAAAGAAGTGCTCTATCAGATTGAGAGCAAATCAGATTACCATTTCATTTACGAAGTGGGGAAAATCAATGTTGACAAAAAAGTATCCATTCACGTTAAAGAAAAGACGATTGATTATATACTTTTAAATTTGTTCGGTAAAGAAGGCATAAACTATGAAGTTACCGATAATAATTTGATATTGATTAATCCGGTTAATAATCGTCCAAACCGCTCTGGCTCAAGCGAACAACAGCGACCAAAACATATCAAAGGAACTGTCGTTGATAACAATGGCCAGCCGATTATTGGAGCAAACGTTGTTGAGAAAGGAACCACGAATGGCATTATTACGGACGCTGAAGGGAAGTTCGCTCTTGATGTTGCTTCGTCTTCAACTCTGCAGGTTTCTTATATTGGTTATTTAACACAAGACTTGCTTGTTGGAAATAAAAGCGATTTTCAGATAAAGCTTCTTGAAGATACACAAAATTTGGATGAAGTTGTCATAGTCGGTTATGGTACGCAAAAGAAGTCTAACTTGACAGGTTCTGTCTCTTCAATCAAACCGTCTGAATACACCGATTTGAACATTAATGTCACACAATCCATTCAAGGTCGTGTTGCTGGCGTCGATGTTTCAAATGGTAAAGTCATTATTCGTGGTGCTGCTTCTATTCACGGATCTGACCCTTTGTGGATTGTTGATGGCGTTCCCGGTTCGGAACCCAATTACAACGATATCGAATCAATTGAAATATTAAAGGATGCCGCTTCAACAGCCATTTATGGTGCACAAGGCGCTGGTGGTGTCATCTTGGTAACGACAAAGAAAGGTAAAGTCGGTAAGATTTCAGTCAATGCAATGACCAACTTCGGAATCAAGACGGCTATCGACCGTCCGAACATGCTTCACAGAGACGATTACATCAAAGCTAAGCTGGCTGCAGGTTTCTCGATTCCTGTAGGTTCCGGTTGGGAAAATGCTTCCTCTCTTCCAGATACGGATTGGAATAAAGTGATTTGGCGCAATGCTTGGCAGCAGAATCATTTCATCCAGTTGACTGGCGGTAGCGAAAAGACGACATTCAACACTTCTTTGGAATATCATCACAACAAAGGCATGATGGTCGACAACATGGCGGAAGGCGGAACTTTACGCATGGCGAGCACTACAAAAGTAACTAAGAACTTCGACGTTTCCGAAGTCTTAAGTTTGACCTATGGTAATTCAAAACCTGTTGCTTTCGGCAGTGCAGAATCAATCTACAGACAAACTCCTATGATGTCTGTTTACGATACCGAAAACGGCGGCTACGGTAAAGACCCGGCTGGCGGCTATTATTCTGGTGATAATCAGTTGGAGGCCATCAAGACCAATCATGAGAATTCAAAAGCCTATAATACTGTTGGAGATGTGATTCTGACTTACCGTCCTATTAAAGGTTTGACATTGCAAGCCAATCTGTATGCCCAGGCTTACAGCTATGCTTACAACGATTTCAGAGAAGCTTATTCAACGAATGCATTGTCAGTCAGTCAAAGTTATACAAAGTCGTACACGACTGGTCATCAGCTTCGTATGTTGTACACTGGCACGTATGAGAAAACAATCGCCGATAACCATAACTTCAAAATCATGGGTGGTTATGAGGCTTATAAAAAATATTATACCAGTTCAGGCGGTTGGGCAGACGGTTTTGCAGTACAACCCGCGGAAGACATGTCGTTGGCAACCGGTTCGACAAAGGTTTCCGGCGGAACAACACAAGGTCGTTCCATCTCAATGTTCGGTCGTTTCAACTACGACTATGCAAACAAATATCTGTTCGAAGCCAGTGTTCGTCGCGACGGTTACGATAACTTTGGTACCAACAATCGTTTTGGCGTTTTCCCATCTATATCTGTCGGTTGGAATATTGCAAAAGAAGGATTCATGGAAAACAACAAGATTTTCTCGAATTTGAAGTTGAGAGGCAGTTGGGGACAAATCGGTAACAATACGATTGACCAGTTCTTGTATGAAACGGCATGGACCAACAGCGGTCTTTATGAAGCTTTTCAAGACGGCAAGATTGTCCGTGGCTTCCGTTATACTGGTATCGCTAATGCTGATATCAAATGGGAAACAGTCACACAGTGGAATGTCGGTTTAGATTGGGGCGCGCTCAACGGCAGGCTGAATGGAACCATCGAATATTATGATAAGAAGACAACCGATATGCTTTACGATGTAGGTGTTCCTGTTTCATCTGGTTCTTTTGCTACTTCATTGACTACCAATATCGGTAAGATTGGCAATAAAGGTTTGGAAATATCTCTCGGTTGGCGCGATGTATATAAAGACTTGCATTATAGCATTGACTTGAATGTTTCGCACAATAGAAATAAGGTGGAACGCTTGAGCGAAGATATCAATACTGTTCTCTATTATGGAACAACATTGGGCAGATTCCTTTCAAGTCCTTATCGTACAGAAGCAGGCAAACCGATGGGCCAGATTTGGGGTTATAAATGCGACGGCATTTTCCAGAGCGACGATGAAGTCAAAGCTTTGAATGCCAAGTCTCCGACAGGTATCTATCAGTATGCAGGAACAGCAGCAGGCGACTTGAAATGGCGCGATATTAATGGCGATGGTAAGATTTCTGATGCCGACCGTACTTATATTGGCAATCCTTGGCCTAAATATACCTTGGGTGCAAATATCAATCTGTCGTTCAAAGGATTTGATTTGATGATGGCTTGGACAGGCGCTTTCAAAGTCGATTTGTTTAATAGTACCAAATTCTATGAACGTCAGTTCTACACCAGCTACAGCTCGACCTACAAAGTGTTTGACGGCTGGAGCACTACCAACACAGGCGCTAAGAATCCGCGTGTGACAATGACCGACCCGAACTTCAACTTCAGTACAACTTCTTCTTATTATGTAGAAGATGGTTCATACTTGAAACTTAAGACGTTGCACTTCGGATATAACCTTCCAAAGAGCATTATCTCGAGATTGGGTTTTGAGAAGATTAAGTTTTATGTCAACATGGAGAACCCGATTATCTTCACCAAATTCCAGGCCGATCCTGAATTGGGCGGAAGTTATCTGAGAAGGAATGAATATGGAAACAGTTTCATCTTATCACCTCAGACAAGGTCTATTATGGGAGGCATAAGTCTTACTTACTAATCATTTAAAATGAAGAAAATATGAAAAAGACAATAATTACAATAGCAGCATTTGCAACCCTCTTTGGATGGGCTGGTTGTAGCGATAGTTTTTTGGATATCACAAATACAAGTAAAATCTCTACAAACGTATTCCCTGCATCCATGGAAAATATGGAACAGGTTGTCAACACGCTTTATTCAATGGAGAATCAATACAATCTGTATGGCTCTGAATTGCTTGTCAGAACCGCACTGGTGAACGACCACTCGCTGGATTTCCGTCACAACAACACTGCCGAATGGAATCAAATCGGTACGCATCAGATTCAGGCAAGCAATGCCTATATTTATCAAGATTGGCAAGGCTATTATCGGATGATTGGTGCCACCAACACGGTTCTCGAATCAGCCGACAAACTCGCTGCTAAAATCAAATTAAATAGTACACAAACTGCCCGTTTAGACCAGATGCGCGGCGAAGCCTATTTCTGGCGCGCTTGGGCTCATATTAATCTGTGCTGCTTCTTCGGTGAAGGTTATCCTTGCAACGGCGACGGAAGCAAACAAGGCATTCCTATCCTGACATCTGTCACTTCATCATACGCCGACGCACGCAAACCGCGCAACACAGTCGACGAAGTGTATGCACAAGTAATCAGCGACTATAAACAGGCAATGAGCAAATTGCCTAAGTCTTGGAGTTCTGCTGCTGATTATCCGCGTCCTACTTATTATGCAGCTGAAAGCTTCCTCGGACAGGCTTATCTTTTCCAAGGTGATTATACAAACGCTGCTTCTTCACTGAAAGATGTGATTAATAACTCCGGCAAGAAATTAGTTGACTTCGCTCATTACAGTCACATGTTCAATGCCGATCAGGTTAAGTTCAACAGTGAGTCTATTTTGGAAATCAACAACTATTCGTCATCTCTGGGAACAGGCACTTTGCATGCGCGCTGGATTTCGTTGTGCTACATCAATGCTGCAGGAAAAACTGTCGGAACGGGCTGGGACAATTTGTTCTTTCATGATGCAAACATCGCAAGATATGGCGACGACCCACGTTTGCATGTTGTAGCTTTGGAACCTGGAACACCGATTACAATCGACGGATTCTCGACAGTCGTTTCAAAGTACAAGAATATCGAAGCCAACTATAAAGGCTGGGCAGACCGTAAATATTGCGAACTGACAACTTCTATTGGCAAGCTTCCAGGAACTCCTTACAGCGGCATCAATATTCACTTGATGCGTTTGGCCGACGTCTATCTGATGTGCGCTGAAGCTTGTCAGGCAAGCGGCGACGATGCATCTGCACGTACTTACGTCAATGTTGTAAGAAGAAGAGCTTGGCAGGACAGCAATCATGACATTACATCTTCTGGTACTACTTTGAGAGACGAAATCCGTGAAGAGCGTTTCAAGGAATTGTGTGCAGAAGGTGTTCAACATTGGCAGGATGTTTGCCGTTGGAAGACGCTCGATCAGGAAATATCAAAATACTACACGATGACTCGTTCAGGAGCTCCTGTATATTCTGCTAAAGCATTGTATTTCCCAATACCGCAAAGCGAAATTGAAAACAATCCGAATATGGTTCAGAATACGGGCTATTGATAAAATGGAATGTGATTAGGAAAGGAGAGATGCTGTTAAGGCATCTCTCTTTTTTTGTGATTGTTATTTTCGCCTTGTTTATTCCAACTCGACGGTGTCGCCACGTCGCGGAATCATGATGTCTTTGAAGCCGACTTTGTGCAATTCCTCACGGTAATCCAATTGAACGTCGTAATCTCCGTGGACAAGGAACATCTTTTTCACTTTATCTACAGGCACTGTGGTAAGCGTTGAAATCATCTCTTTGTAATCGCCATGACCTGAATAGGCTTCAATCTTGTCGACGCTGGCTCTCATGTCATATTCTTTGCCAAAGATGGAAATCTTCTTCAAACCGGGTTTCTGAATGCGTGCTCCTAAAGTGTTCGGAGAGCAATAACCAACAATCAGTACTGAGCAGCGCGGATCTTCGACGTGATTACGGAAATGATGTTTTACTCGTCCTGCTTCCAACATGCCTGACGGAGAGATTATCACGCAAGGCTTATTGTAGGTGTTCAATCTCTTCGATTGCTCAACATCCTTAATGTAGTGCAATGAGTTGAATCCGAACGGATCCGGATCTGTAAGCATTGTATTTGCGACATCTTCGTTCAGTGAATCGGTATGAAGACGGAAAATATCGCAGGCATTAACAGCCAATGGACTATCGACAAAGATTTCTATTTTAGGTAGTTTGCCTTCATTGAAAAGATTGTTGAGCGTATAGACGATGTCTTGAGTACGACCGATAGCGAACGACGGAATGATGAGAGAACCTCTGTTATTCACGCATGTGTTGTAAATAACCTGAAGCAGATGATTTTCAACGTCGGCGATCTCGCCGTGCAGACGGTTTCCATACGTCGATTCTGCTATCAGATAGTCACAAGGTGGAAATGGTTCGGGCGACTGCAGAATCTCGCTGTGAAGACGTCCCAAATCGCCTGTATAGGTGATGTTAGTAACCTTTCCGTTCTCTTTGATACGAACATGAGCTGCACCGCTGCCGAGCATGTGTCCGGTATTCGTGAATTTGACGCTGATTTCGTCGTTCATGTAGAAACGGCGACCGTAAGCGACACTGATAAACAATTTCATACAACCTGCAGCATCTGCTGTGCGATAGATTGGTTCCACTGGCGGTTGATTGTTGCGTGCGCGCTTCTTGTTGAACATTTCAGTATCCATTTCTTGAATGTGTGCTGAATCAGCAAGCATTATTGAACAAAGGTCGCGCGTTGCAGTTGTACAGATTACCGAGCCTCGAAAGCCCAACCGATAGATGTAGGGAATCAGTCCCGAGTGGTCTATATGAGCATGTGTGAGAACGAGATAGTCAATTGTACTGGGGTCGAAACCTAATTCTCTGTTCATGGCGTCGGTTTCAAGTCCCTTGCCTTGATACATGCCGCAGTCGAGCAGTATGCGTTTGCCTTTTGCGGTAGTAATCAGGTGTTTGCTGCCAGTTACCTCTTGCGCCGCTCCTAAAAATTGAATTTTCATATCGATATGTTTTATGACGACTTTTACAGATATCTGCAAAGTTCTAACAAATGAACAAATTATTTTTCATTATCCCATACTATAATCCATTTAATAATTCATACTAAATCCGAAAGTTTTGATACTTTTGTCAGGCAAACTTGTGCATCGTCACGCGCAAGAATTAATATTCAACGATGAAAAAAGTTCTATTATTACTGTTCTCCACTTTAGCATTCTCATTATTAGCACAAAATGTACCGCAGTTGGGCAAGGCTTCCATCGACAGAATCATCTCAGCCATGACACTCCAAGAAAAAGCTCAGATTTTGGTTGGCGGCAATCGCGAAGTGTCTATAACCAACATAGTTGGAAACACAAAAAGTATTGTTCCTGGTGCTGGCGGTACTACGGTTTCTATTCCGAGATTGGGCATTAAGGCGACGGTAATGACAGACGGACCGACAGGAATCCGCATTGATACTGTTCGTCCAGGAACAGACCGCAAGTATTATGCTACTGGTTTTCCGATATCGACACTTCTTGCTTCGACTTGGAACACGGCTTTGGTTCGCAAAGTGGGAGAGGCGATGGGCAACGAAGTCAAGGAATACGGTTGTGACGTTCTTCTTGCTCCGGCAATGAACATTCATCGTAATCCATTGAATGGGCGCAATTTCGAGTATTATTCCGAAGACCCGCTCTTGTCGGGCAAGACTGCTGCGGCAATGGTCGTAGGTTTGCAATCCAATGGCATCGGCGCAACCGTCAAGCATTTTGCAGCCAACAATCAGCAGACGTGCCGAATGTTCAACGATTCGCGAATGTCACAACGTGCATTGCGTGAAATCTATCTCAAAAACTTCGAGATTGCAATCAAGGAAGCTAAACCATGGGCTGTCATGTCGTCGTACAATCGTTTAAACGGCGAATTCACTCAATATTCTTTCCCGCTTTTAATGTCTCTCTTGCGAGACGAATGGGGATTTAAAGGCATTGTCATGACCGATTGGACTGACCCGCGAATCACGGCAAAACAGATTCATGCCGGGAATGACCTTTTGATGGGAGGAACACAGAAGCAGGTTGATGATATCATTGCTGCAGTCAAGTCGGGCAATTTAAGTATGGCAGATGTCGATAGAAATGTCCGTCACGTGTTGGAATATATACTTAAGACACATCGTTTTAAAGGAGATTCTTATACCGATAATCCCGATTTTAAAGCTCATGCCATTATCGCTCGCGATGCTGCTGACGAAGGCATTATTCTGCTGAAGAACGACAGTGATGCATTGCCTATGCAGAAGAATATCAAGACTGTTGCCATGTTTGGCATCGGTTCGTACTATTTCTATGCCAACGGTCGCGGTTCTGCTGATGTTAGTAAAGCTTATACGGTAGATATGAAGCAAGGTCTTAGTAATGCTGGATTTATCATTCATCCCAAACTCGACTTGTTTTATAACAAATATCTTGAAGGACAGAATGTTCAGCTTGACGAACTCAATGTCCCCAACTGGCATAACTGGTTCTTCGGTTTCAAGAAGGCTAAGGAACCTGCGATTGATTCATCGTACGTTCAGCTGCGTGCCAAAGATTCCGACATTGCCATTATCACCATTGCCCGTGATGCGGGAGAGGACAGAGATCGTCGGACAATTGAAGGCGATTGGTTTCTTACCGAGACTGAGCGCCAGCTTATAGCTGATGTTTCGCGATATTTCCATGCGCTCAGTAAGCGGGTGATTGTCGTGCTGAACACAGGCGGCGTTATAGAAACTGCCAGCTGGAAGAACTTCCCAGATGCGATTGTGCTCGCTTGGCAGCCAGGACAAGAAGGCGGCAATTGTGTGGCCGACATTCTTACTGGAAAGGTGAATCCTTCCGGTAAACTTCCGATGACTTTTTCAAACCGATATGAAGACCTTCCTTCGGCAGGCAATTTCCCAAGCAACTACATCTTTTCTTGGAAAGATTTCCAAGACACTACCTTAATGGATAAGAAGGGCTTGGGCATTACGGAATATAAAGAAGACATTTTTGTCGGCTACCGTTATTTCGAGACAAATCAAAAGCCGGTTTCATTTCCGTTCGGCTATGGACTTTCATACACGACTTTTGAATTTGGAAATGCTCGAATCAAACGTTCGGGCAATCTCTGTACAGTCTCTGTAAACGTAAGGAATACGGGCCATGTCGCAGGGAAGGAAGTCGTTGAACTTTATACCACAGCGCCTAAGAGTAACCTTGAGAAGCCTATGCACGAACTTAAAGCATACGCCAAGACTGACATCTTGAAGCCTGGAGAGAGTCAGACTGTAACGATGACATTCAATGTCGCTGATTTGGCTTCGTTCGACGAAAGTATTATGAGTTGGGTGACTGACCCAGGCATCTATACTATATCGCTTGGAGCCTCTGTAGAAGATATTCGTCAGACAATGTCGCTCAACGTGAAAAAACCGATTGTTCGGAAGGTGACAACTAAGATTTGATATTTCTCATAGTGAACATTAGTCCTTAAAAATATAGTTTGTCCAAAATGCTATTAATCGGAAACTTTATGTATCTTTATGGCATTAATCACTGATCGAGATTTATAACAGATAATCATAATGTCATGAAACATTTAATTTCCATCTCATTTCTTTGTCTCTTATCGTTTGTTGCTTCTGCTCAAACTAAAATCACTCAACCCGTTGTCGCTGCATACGTTACTGCAGGAAGCAAGGTTGTGCCAAACCCTGAATATCTTACCCATATCAATTATGCTTTCGGCCATGTCGATTCGACTTTTGCCGGCTTGAAGATTGCAAATGAAGCCCGCTTGAAGGATTTGGTAATGTTGAAAACGATTAAGCCCACATTAAAAGTCGTACTGTCGATAGGCGGCTGGACAAGCGGCAGATTCAGTGAAATGGCTGACAATCCTAAGTATCGCAAATCGTTTATTGCTGATTGCAAGGCGGCTGTCAAAGAATTCAAACTTGACGGAATAGATTTGGATTGGGAATATCCTTCCAGCAGCGAAGCCGGTATTTCCTCGTCGCCGCGCGATATAGATAATTTCACCCTCTTGGTGAAGGAACTTCGGAAGGCCCTCGGCAAGAAGCATATTCTTTCCATTGCTACGATTGCCCGTGCGGAATATATCGATTTCGAGGCCATTGAGCCATACGTCGACTTGGTCAATATCATGGCTTACGACTTGGATAGACCGCCTTATCATCATGCCTCTTTATTCCGCTCTGAGAAGACAAAACAGATTTCGTGCGAAGAGGCTGTAAATGCTCATATCAATGCGGGAATACCAGCTGAAAAGCTGACTTTAGGCATGCCTTTTTACGGTCATGCAGCCAAAACAGTGGATTTGAAGGGGAACAGCTACAGGGATTTGATGAAAGCGCCTAACTTAATCCATTGCTGGGACGATGTGGCCAAGGTTCCGTATATGACAGATAATGATGGCAATATGGTTTGCACCTACGAAGATGAACGTTCGATTGAATATAAATGCCTCTTCATTAAAAAGATGCATCTTGCTGGTGCTATGTATTGGGAATATTCGTGCGATGATGACTCGGGAACGCTTCAAAGAGCTGTTTACGATAACATCATGTCTGACAGCGAGATATAAATATAATCATTTATCCAATTCCGCCAAATTGCCAAATTGCCAAATTGCCAAACCGACAGATGTCGGTAATTCCGCTAAATCGCCAAATCTCAAAACCGACAGGTGTCGGTAATTCCGCCAAATTGCCAAATTGCCAAACTGACAGTGCCCTTGTTTTTGTCATAAACTTTTACTGTTGATTGAAGTATATGTCTGTTATTCTGTTATTTATTCAAGTTTTACGTCTTTTTACTTAAGCAAGTATATTTGTGAGGAGAAAAAGCTAAAAGCAGGGAGAAAATCCAATTGTAATCATGCAATCATCCATAAAATTATTTAGATTGTTTGAACAGCCAATCGCGTGCTGAATCAAGCAGATAAGCACGATCGAACCCATACATGTGTTCTGCCATTGAACTCTCTTTACCTTCAGGCATTACTGTGTTGGGAGTAAAGCGTACAAAATTGATGGCGTCTCCTTTGCTCAGTATTTTGTTGACCATGTTATTCTGTTCATCTAAGGGAAGGCGAGCGGAGAATTCAGTTTCGCTATATGAAACGCCTCTTTTTGTGAGCATTTCGCCCAGTTCCTTCATCTTTGGTGCCGCTTTTCCGTCGGCAGCAGAAGTTATATATAGGAACTTATGGTTGACGAGCGGAGACAGCTCTTCAGTGTCCCATTGGCTTGAAACGAACATCGAAGCAGCGAACAAATCGGGGAAGTGAATATTCAGATAGAATGAAATCATGCCGCCCATCGACTGTCCTGTCGTGTATATGCGATTCTTGTCGACTTTGTATTGGGAAGAAATGTATTCGATGAGATGAGGAATAATAGCCACTTCATTGTTTATTTCACCGTCATCGTTGACTACTGCGCCTGGACCCGCAAACGCAGGAACAAGAACAAAGCAAGGATTCTTAGTTTGATTCTCTTCTGTTGCCCAAATGATGCCGCCATATCCTTGTGTAAGAGAATATAAAGGGCCTTTACCTGTCGTTGTTCCATCGCCAATGAACATCACCAATGGATAACTTTGACTTCCGTCGTAATCTTTCGGTACGAACAGATTGTATTCCATTGTCCGATTGACTGTCTTGTCTTCGAAAGTAGATACTTTAAACTGAGGCGCAACTGTTTTACTCATCTTTGCAAGATTGGTGTCAAAACTTTTGTCAACACCTTCGCCGAATCCTCTGCTTTTAGAAGTGAATTGAGAATCAGTTGCAGTTTTCGTTTGTAAATTGGAGTTGTTTTGAGCGTTTGCATTGCTCAGGATTCCTACCAGAACCAATGATAAAATTAAGTATTTCATAATCGCGTCATTGATTTATTTATAGCTTTCTACTTTTGACATGAAAATCCGACCAAGGTTTAAATGGAAACGGAAAATAATCTTTATAGTGACAACGAATACATCCGTTTCTCAGAAGAGACTACATTCTTTGTTGAAATAGTACTCAAAATGTCTGTTGATTCATTTTCTAAGTTTGATTGAACTAAATTTTGATTGTAATCGCTCTTAATATTCAAATGTCTAATCTTCGCATGCAGATTGAGGAAAATACCATAAATATCGTTATCGTAGAGATTCAAAATCATGTATTATTATGAAATGTCCAATCTTCGCATGCAGATTGAGGAAAATATTATAAATATTGTTATTGTAAAGACACGGAATCATTTATAATTATGAAATGTCTAATCTTCGTATGAAGATTGAGGGAATAAAATAAAAAATGATACCGCAGCGTGCGGATTACAGATTCGAATAGTTGGAAATGATTTCGCGACATGCATAATTGAGTTTTTACGTTTGGAATCTCTTACCGACATCCTGCGAACATCAAAAATAAATTCAAACCTCAAATCTCAGAGCGAGTATGTGAATTTTTACATTTAGAAATGACGAATAACAACCGCGGAGATACAAAAGAACTTTTGAATGACTTGTTGAGTAGTGTGATGAAATACAGTTGAAAGCAAATCTGTGGTTTAAATATCAAATTACCGACACCTGTCGGTTTGGCAAATTGGCAAATTGGCAATTTGGCGGAATTACCGATATTTTGTAATTTTACTATTGAGCATATAATCAACAATTTAAGAAATTATTTAGTGATAATATCTATATTATACATGGATTAAATAGATTGTATTGATATATGAATCTCGTTTTTTACATTGCTTTTTATTTTGCTCTCGTTCTTAATGTTTATCTTTGGAGAAAGATATCTGATATGGAAAATACAATAGTTGGTTTGGGCGAAGCTCTTTGGGATGTACTGCCCGACGGAAAGAAATTAGGCGGTGCGCCTGCAAATTTTGCTTATCATGTTGCGCAATTCGGCTTAAACAGCATGGCAGTCAGTGCAATTGGCAATGACAAATTGGGTGATGAAACACTCGATGCTTTCAACGATAAAGGTCTGAAATACTATATGCAACGTGTTCCGTATCCGACAGGTTCTGTACAAGTTACACTCGACGACCAAGGTGTTCCATGCTACGAGATTAAGCAAAATGTAGCCTGGGATAATATTCAGTTTACACCGGAGATGGAAGAGATTGCCAAGAACTGCCGTGCCGTTTGTTTCGGTTCATTGGCCCAGCGCAACATCGTTTCGCGAAAGACCATTGCTCAGTTCCTCGACAACATGCCAAAGGCAGATAATATTCTTAAGATATTCGACATCAACCTGCGCCAGGAATTCTACACAAAAGAGGTGTTGACCGAATCTTTCCAAAAATGCAATGTGCTTAAAATTAATGATGAAGAGCTGGTAGTTATTAGCCGTCTCTTTGCCTATCCTGGATTGGAACTTAGGGACAAATGCTGGCACATTTTAAATAAATATAATCTGAAAATGCTCATTCTTACCTGCGGTGTCAACGGAAGTTATGTGTTTACTCAAGGCAATGTCTCATTTAAGCCGACGCCTAAAGTTAATGTGGCCGATACGGTGGGAGCAGGTGACTCATTTACAGGAGCATTTTGTGCATCCATCATCAAAGGTCTGTCCATCTCTGAATCCCATCAGATTGCTGTAAACGTTTCCGCCTACGTCTGCACTCAAAATGGTGCAATGCCCGAGATTCCGAAAGAGATAAAGGAGTAGAGCGCACAAATTGACAGTTTCGTTCTGTGTGTTTATCCGGATTATTTGGATTCTTCCTTTTGCAAGTCGTTGCGGCTCTTACTTTTCGTAACCAAATATACGCCTATGAAAACAAGGATGATAGCGAATGACTGTCTCCATCCTAATATGCCTAATCCCGCAATGACGCTTACAAGGCAAGCGACTATCGGTTGAACATAATTGTACATGCTGATAACCGTTGGGCGAAGTACTTTTTGACCTATCATCATCAGAATGTATGCAAAGAATGTGCATCCAACTACGACAAAGGCTATTTCAGACCAAGTCTTAAATGATATTTCAGTCCATGGCAGCGTCTGGATATTGTGGAATGAAAACGGGATAATCATTATAGCGCCAAAGAGAAACATCCATTTCTCGAAGGTGATGATATTGTATTTCTGAATCAGATGTTTGAAAATGGACAGATAACAGGCGAACGAGAATTGGGAAATCAGACATAACATATCGCCGCGAATGTCGCCGACTTTCGAACTGACTGCTGAAGCACTGCCGAGAATCAGCATCACTGCACCAATGGCACCGCAAAAGATTCCGATTACCTTTTTACTTGTTATCGGTTCGTGCAGGAATATTGCAGCAAGCAGCATGGTTATGATTGGTAATGTAGTTGTTATGATGCTCGAATTGATAGGTGAGGTGAGGCTAAGTCCGATGGTGAAGCAACATTGGTTGCATACAAGTCCAAGCAAGGCAGCAAGTGCAAGCATCAAAAGGTCGTGCTTTTCTACTTTTTCACTTTTTGTGAATAGAGATGCTATCCAGAAAAGAATTGCAGCTCCGACAACTCTGAAAAATACCATGTCAATGCCGCTAATGCCATTGTTCATTGCATCTTTGCCGATTGGAGACATCAAACCCCAAATAAGGCATGCCGAAAATATGCCTATGTGAGCTTTTATTACTTTTACGTTTTGCATATCTTGATTTTTTTCTGAGCTGGAAGGTTTTTTCTTATTCCATAACTTAATATCGGTCTATATCTTTTTTTCAAGACAGACCAATTGAACATTCGGAATGCCGTTAAATACGCAAGGTACTATACCAGGCTCTTTGTATCCTAATTTGGCATACATCTTGCGAGCGACCTGATTAATAGCGTTTGTGTCCATTCGCAGATAATGGCAGTCGTGCTTTTTGGCATATTGCTCATAAAACTTCACAAAAGCTGTTCCATAACCGTGTCCTTTGATGTTCGGATCGACAATTAAGGTGTGCAACACCATGACTTCATCTTCTTCAGCATTGTATTCCCATCGGCAGTTTGCATATTCTGCAACTTGCTTTTGATTGATAATTCCTGTGGCTACAATCTGGCCAGCGTCTTCTTCTACAAACATGTCTCCTCGAGAGACCGCATCAGCAGCGGTTTTTCTGACTGGATAGATAGAACGGTTCCATCCGATGCTGACACGTCCGCTTTCTTCTTCGTCATGAATGGCAGAATAGATTTCTGTGATTCTGTCTATGTCTTGTTCGGTTGCTTTACGAATATTCATTGAATTGTTGAAACAGACAGATTCCAGTCTGCCTCTATTGGAATACAAATATACGGAAAATATTCGGATTATCTGAATTTTCCACATCTCATTAAACGAGAGATTCTAAAAGGAAAAGCTCAATAGCAAATTTTTGGAATCGTGGAAGTTGATGTAAAATATCACGAATTTTCCAAGTGAATATAAAAACACCTTCAAACAATCGACGATTATATTATTATCATTTATTTGAGATGAATGATATGACTGATTTAAGAATAACAGAGAGATTTTCTCCAATGAATATAAATTCGTATTTTGCGCCCCTTAAACTTCATATTTGTTTTTGAATGCGAATAATAAGGGACTAAAAATTCGAATATTATGAAACTCAGTTCAGAAGTCTTTCAAGTTTTATTGCTGACTCTTTGGAGTTGTTCTTCTGTAGGGCAAGAGCAGGAACAACAGAATGTTCAAGAAAAACTCAAAAATGTCGTGTATTACAGCGATTATGGAGCGGCTGGAGATGGTGTAAAAGATGATTTTGATGCAATCATTAATGCTCATAGAGCAGCAAATGCCAAAGGACTCAAAGTCATGGCAGACCCTGGAGCTACTTATTATTTAAGCGGTGCCGATAAGACGATAGAAGTTCAGACTGATACCGATTGGGGTAATGCAAAGTTTATTATAGATGACAGATATGTTGTAAATCGTTCAAAAAATATTTTTGATATCTCTTCAAAACTGTCTTCAATTAATCTCACAGGGAAAATAAATACACTTACTAAGGAGCAATCCAAAATCACTGCATTTCTTCCGCAGAGGTCTCTAATTCTTGTAGAAGATAATGCAACTAAGGTTTATATACGTTATGGGAGTAATCAAAATAATGGTACGGCTCAAACTGATGTGTTCTTGGTAGACCAATCAGGTCTCATAGATAAGAGTGTGCCTATAAATTGGGACTATAAAAATATTTCTTCAATTGTCGCCTGTCCGATAGACGAAAAGCCGATTACAATCAAAGGCGGTTATTTTACAACAATTGCTAATCAGGCAGAGTCGGTGTATAACTATTATTCCAGAGGTATTCGCATTGGTCGCTCTAATGTGATAGTTGAAAATATACATCATACTGTCACAGGAGAAGGCGCCACAGGTTCACCTTATGCAGGATTTTTGTCAATAAGAAACTGTGCAAATATTACTGTACAAGACTGTCAATTATCAGGACATAAAGCATATAAGCATAGTAGCCTTCCTGTAACAATGGGCAGTTATGATCTTGAAGTTAGTCGAGCTGCAAATGTTTCCGTTAAAGATTGTAAACAATTGAATGATATCAATGACAGAAGCCTTTGGGGTATTTTCGCTTCGAATAATTCAAAAAACATTTCATTTGACAATATCGAGTTTTCGCGCTTTGATGCACACATGGGTGCAACCAATGTAACTATTAAGAACTCTAAACTTGGACAACAAGGGCTGAGAGCAACAGGTTTTGGATTATTGTTGATAGAGAATACTTCGATATATGCTGATAGGTTTGTATCTCTACGTGAAGATTATGGCAGTACATGGAACGGAGATATTGTCATCCGCAACTGTTCATTTTTACCTCGCAATGGAATGCCAATATCAAGTCTTTATTTGATTGACGGTTCAAATAATGGTCAACATGACTTCGGATATGCATGTTTCATGCCGACGAAGATTACCATTGACGGACTTACCGTTGATGATACAAATATGAGTAGTTCATATAAAAGCGGTGTGCCTTATATCTTTGGTATATTTAATCAGAATTATACTGGCAAAGAACCGTATCCTTATACCGTTACCAAAACAGTGGAAATTAAAAATTTGATTTTCAAGAGCGGTAAAAAATACAGTGTTTCACCTAATGCCAATATGTTTAAAAATACAACGGTTGAGATAAAAGGAGATTGAATTTTTCCTTTTAATGAGAAAACAACATACCTTTGTAATAAAACTATCAATCCAATGAAAAAGAGGATTCTTGTTGTCGGAGCCAATGGGTTTATCGGCAGATATATGATGAACAAGTTAGTGGCTGATGCAACCTGTATAGTGACAGGATGCTCGCTCCATCACGATATATTGCCGAATTCCGGAAATTATCATTTCATGGAGGCAGATATAACAGTACATGCCAATATACTGCATCTGTTTGAAGAAGTTCGGCCTGATGTGGTTATCAATACTTCGGCACTTTCTTCTCCCAATTATTGCGATACACATCACGAAGAAGCTGATGCACTCAATATTCATGCAGTAGAGGCAATGGCAGAGGAGTGCGAAAAATATGGCAGTCGGCTGATACATCTTTCTACTGATTTCGTGTTCAAAGGAGACGTGAATAAGCTTTATACAGAAGATGATGAGCTTTCTCCGGTCAACTACTATGGCATTACCAAGATGGAGAGCGAAAAGGCGGTGAGTAAGACATCCAGCAACTATGCTATTGCCCGCGTTGTAGTGGTCTATGGCAAGCCTTTCGATGGCCAGCATGGCAATATTGTGACATTGGTGGCCAATAGACTGCGCAATAAAGAAGAAATATGTGTGGTCGATGATCAATGGCGCACACCGACTTTTGTATGCGATGTAGTCGATGGTATAAACCGTCTGATTAATCATCATGCTAATGGCATTTATCACATCTGTGGAAGAGAAAGCATGAGTATCTCAGAACTTGCTTTCCGTGTTGCTGAAGTATTGGGGTTGGACAGTTCACTAATCATTCCGGTGAGTACTGCAGAAATGAACGAGAAAGTAGCACGTCCACGCTACAGCAGCTTGAGTATCGAAAAGGCTAGGAGAGAGCTGGGATATAATCCGCATTCACTCGAAGAAGGAATAAAAAATATTGAATTATAACAGAGTTAGGAAGATTCATTCAGCTATTTACCGAAAAAATAGGTGAAAGGTTGCACGTCTTGTCTCTCATGTAAGGTTAAAGGCAGTAAATACACGGATTGCTTCATACAAATGTAATAAAACTATAGAAGAGTAACTGATGACGTTTATATCTTTACAAATACCTTTATCGGGGATACATTTTCATCTTAAAGGAGCGGGGTTGATAAGGTGGTAAGCTATTTCCGATGCAATTAGTTAGTATGCAAACGTTATTTACACCTCATTTTATATTCCATAATTTGCTTCAAATCGTTCAGCAGCGTACCATCTCGAACGACGAGAATCAACGGAGTGAGTTTTCCCATGGTTTTTTGCAGCCTAAACGCCTCTTTGATGGTTGTGTCGATTCCGAGTGTATCTATGCCTCCTCTTGTTTTTTCTGTAAAGTAAAAGGATAGTTTGAAGCAATCGTCCCACACCGACAACCACAATACGGTTTTCTTTTTGTATTGCGCCTTGCAGAGCCAGCTTTTGCCGTCCTTATAATAGTTCCACTGAGCCTCGATACCACGTTCTGCAAGCATCGACATTACAGCCTCGAAGTTGACATAGTTGTCGCCCATCATCTTTTGAAGAAGTTCCGGTGTGGGTGATAACTGTGGATTGGTTAGTGTCTTCTGTTCCATATCTATTCATCTATTGAATGGTACCTATCACTTGCTTCATCTGCCTGCAAAGTTAGCGATATTTCGTCTGATTTGCTTTCTGTCATAATCATCGTGATAAAAAGCTTTTGCTATCCTAAAGATGATGTTGTTCGTTGATACTTTAAAAAGTCTTACTTGTCATCTGTAATGAAAGACTCTATTTTAATGCTTTGAATCAAATTGAGCATTTCTTTCGGCGATTTCAAATCACCATGAGGTAGATTCCAATGGTAATATCTGTCTTCTGCTGGATGCTCCGTTTTTTTTCACTAAATCTTCCCATAGAACAATTACAGGAATGTATAGGCCTCGACAATATCACGTTTATAGCATATGGCGGCCAAGGTCTTATCGTCTATTTTTTGTCGTTTGTCCATGATCCATATACATAGAAAAGTCCAATTTCCTGGTTTATTTCTTGTAATTTCTCATAGTGAAGGATAGCATGGTTGTCTTCACAGTCCAAATAAAGATAATGGTCGTTCAATTCAAAATCTCCATCGATGATTTTTTCAAGCCATTTAATCATATTTCCGAGAGGATTGCTGATATCGCTCAAAGGAATTGTAATCATTTTTTCACCATTTAGGAAAAAGGTTGTATCGAGCCATCAGTATTCAGGTTTTGTATATTCAACCTTTATCTCATCAACCTTATCAGGGAAGCCGTCTTTGTACTTGCCGTATATTTTGGCCTTTTCCTGAATCCAGTTATACTATTCGATTTGTCCCGATTTTTCACTTGCCGATACAGCAAACCACAGATATATGAATTTTAGCGAGTTAAATAATGTAGGAATGAAATTTGAGCCGAAAAATCAAGGTGTACAATACGTTGATATTCAGCATGATACAAATTCGGTAACATTTCTGTAGCTTTCTTCATCCTCTTGAAGTTTTAACTTACTTAACTTTATTTATGGTTGCAAAAGTGCTAATTAGACCTAATTGGTGACATTTAGTGGTGTGATTCCTGGTGTCATTCATTAGCTTAATTTCGCCTTTAATTTCGCTTACCTTGCATGTGCTTCATCATGTCAATCATTGGTGAAGAATGTATTGTTCTTTTACCTTGTACACTTTTAGCTCATGAATGGTGCAAAGATACTTATATTTCTCTGAATAAGGATGCTAATGAGCGACTAATCTATTCCATTCGCTTAATTTTGTCTCAATGTCCATTTTTGTATGATGCTGCTTATATGTTCCTTGGTCTATTGAATATGATATGTAAGACATCTGTTTCAACCAAGAAAAAAAGAGGACTTCAAATAGGATATTTCCACTGATGAAATGTGTATAAATATATTTCACATATTCCACCGTGGAAAGTGAGGTGGACAACTTTGAATTTCCCCCAAAAGGATAGTTCCAATGAAAATTAAAAGATTTTTTCCTTTGTACCCGTAAGTTTAAGTTTATATCTGCTTATATACATATAAGGTAAACTTAAACTTGTGCCCCAAGTGAAAGCTCATACCGGTCGTTATGAAAGAAAGGGATTTAAGTTTAGTTTAATAGGCATGTATATATATCATGGTTTAAACTTAAACCGATAAACTAGATTCGACGTTGGGATGCATTACTATGGATGCTGTTAAAAGCGTTTCTTTTTTTCTTGGTTGAAAATATTACCAAATACGGTAGTTAAGCAACGAAAACTAATCGATTATCACTATATATATGATGCAAATCGCCTAAAAACGTAGAATTATTACGAATTATACAAAAATATTCTTTGTAATCAAATTCTTTGCGTATCTTTGTACCATTGAAAGTAACATTCTAAATATGACATCAATATGATTAGAGATTTTTGGGTTAAGAACTACCTGTCAATAGGCGACAAACAAGAACTGAGTTTTGTTGCTAAAGGACCTGCTTCTGAACTTGTTTCCGAAGTTGCAGAAGACGTATTCTTATACAAATTGGCTATCCTGTATGGTTCTAATGCTTCAGGAAAATCAAATATGCTCATTGCCATGAATGAAGTATTTCGTTTAATGGTTATGCCTAAATCAAATGCTACAAAAAAAATATTAGGGTATATTCCTTTCGCTTTGACATCGGATAAGCCAACAGAAATGCATGTTTCATTTTTTGCTGAAGGTATAAGATATGATTATGATGTAACTTTCAACGGGAACTATATACTCAAAGAAATTCTGAATTATTATCCCAAGAAAGCTAAGTCATTGTTCTATGAACGTACTTTTGTAGAAGATAAGGTTCAGGCTGATATTAAATTTGGTCCGAGCCTTAAACTACAAATCAAAACACAAGATAGTATAAGGGAAAATACGCTCAATAATCATAGCGTACTTTCCGTTTGTAATAAAGCTGCTTTTAAAGAAGATATAGAGCCTTTTAATATATTAAGCAACTGGATTATGTCCAATTGTCATGATGTTGATGGAGATGGCGAGAAAGAAAAAGGTATTGTGGATATTTTGAACGAAGCTTATGCTGATAACAAGAAACGCAAATTCTTTAATCAGATGCTTTGTAAAGCAGACTTGAACATTGTTGAATATAAGCCTACGATTGAAGACCGAACTATTTCTCAAGAGTTCAGAGAGCGAATCAAACAGGAGAATATACCAGACAATATGAAAGAGGCTCTACTAAAGACAACAGTTGAGTCTATTACTTTTTTTAATCATTCAAAGAATGGAACTTTTGAAATTCCACTAAGGCTTCAGTCTAAAGGGACAATGAAGTATGTTCGTATTCTCAATACCTTGTACGACATGGTTACGGGTTCTCATGTCTACTATTTGGATGAACTTGGTGAAGACCTTCATTATGATCTGTTGTTCTATTATCTGAATGTATTTCTCTTCAATTCTGATAAATCACAACTTATTATTACCAGTCAAGAGACAGCTTTGCTTTCTCAGGATCTTATCAATGAAAACCGTGGCGTGGTATGGTTCGTTGAAAAAAACAAAGAAACAGCTTCGTCCGAATATGCTCGTGGAGATTCGTATGGACTTCATAAGAATCTTTCTCTGTATAATTCCTATCGCATTGGAAGACTTGGTGCTAAACCGGAACTAGGTAGCATTTTTATTGATATGGAGGATTGATATGGGTAGGTTGCATAAGACAACATTGATTTTGGGTGAAGGTCCAACGGAATTTTTCTATTTCAAGTCTCTTAATGATGTATTTAAGGGTTTAACAATTAAACCAGATTATCCAAAACACACGAGTATAAAAGAGCTGGAGCTGAAAATAACTGATGGAATCTCTATGGGATAGGATTACATATTCTGTGTGATTGATATGGACACAAAAGATGAAGAACCTGAGCGTACTCAATATGTTCGATTGAAGAAGAAATACGAGAGCCCTATTGTAAAACCCAAAAAAGGTATTAATTGCCAGGTTAAGTTCTTTGAGACCCATCGTTGCACAGAACTTTTCTTCCTTTATTATTTTAAGTACACTTCTCGTATGTACTCTGATCAGGATTCTCTTTTTAAAGATTTGAATCACCATTGTGAGTATAGTAAGAACATCAACTTCTTTGTCAAATGTAAAGGTTTGCATTCGTTCTTTGAAAAGAATGGTGGTAGTTTTGAAAATGCTATTGCTAATGCAGAACAATCGATGAAAGAAAAGAATGCAAGCAATCGTGACTATACCTACTCAGAACTTGGACGATTGGTGAAAATATTGACAAATATAAAATAAATATTTAAGATATATTTAACGATCTGCTTACAATATGGTGTAAAGTGTTTTATATGAAATTCTAAAAATATTATTCAAAAAATGAAAATCACTAAAAACCTCTTTCTATAACTTTTGAAGCGGTTTAGTCTGTGTTAATTATTAAAAAAGTCCGCGAAATACTGTCAAGAGATATTTTATGGATTTACGATTAAGAATTTGAATGTCTGAAATATTATTCTGAGTTAAGAAGATGATTTTCCTCTCTTTAACTCCTTTTATAGCATAATATTTTATACTTTTGTAAGTTAAATAATGGGTATTCTTCGGAACATATAAATAAACTCAAAGAGATGTCTCAATATAGTTTCTCATATAACTACGATGCGCTGAATGATGCGTTCAATGCGGTGAATAGGACGGGGAAGATGCAAAACAGGTATCTTTCACCGGAATATTTGATTGCAGCTCAGGATTATCGTGAAATGAGAAAGGAACTAAATAAGATATTGAGACAGAAAAAGGCAGAGCGTTCTGATCTAGAAACAAGTAGAGTTGACCAGTTGAAGCAATTGATGAAGAATAATGCACAGCAACAGAAAACCTTATTGCAAGAGCATCTTAGCAATGTGTCTTCAATGATTTTATCAAGTAGTTTTCGTTTTAACCTTACTCCAGATGCATCTGAAGATCCGCAAAAGCCACTTTATACTATTGGAGCCACAGCTAAAGAGTTTTTCGCAATGCAAGTCCTTTGCAGAAACGTGAAGAAACTGTTCAAAATTTCCATGTCAAATCGCCACGAAATACTTTCTCAATTAAAGATATTATTGAGGGAAGATAAAAGCAGGTACTATATTATCAGAACGGATGTTTGTCACTGTTTCGAGTCGATACCGCATGGTAAGTTATTTGAATATTTGGAGGGCAACAATCTGCTTGATGTAAAGAGTAAATTCCTCTTGCGCGGACTCATCCGAAAGGAGTTTGAAGTCAAGAATCTGCGCCCTCTTGTACAGAATCCGGAAACAGGTATTCCACGAGGTTGTGCTATCAGTTCTCTACTGTCTGAATTCTATTTGTCCAAGATAGACGAGGTACTTAGATGTACACTACCAGGAATAGTATTCATGGCAAGATATGTGGATGACATTATTATCGTCGCACATCCTGATTTAGATGATGAACACCAATGGGCATTGGATGATTACGTCAAAGCTCTAACTGATACGTATATTGAACATGGTTTGAAAATTCACACACCTACAGATGGGACGAACAAATGCTATACATATGATTCCAAGGATACAAAGAATCTAAAATTTGATCTTTTAGGATATACAATACAGTCCATCAAAGGAGATAAAGATAAGCAAGGTTTTTTCTCTTTGTCTAAAGACAGAAAGAAAAAGATAGAGGACCGCATAACAAAGACTTTTCAGAAATTTGACAGTTCGATGAATACTGTGTCTTACGATGTTGCAGCGCATTATTTATTTGATGCATTACACGTGTTGACATGCAATATCAATCTGCATAATGCAAAGCGAGGCGTGAAGGTGGGTATATTTTACTCAAACCAATTACTGGACAATGCAAAAGATTTGGAAGGATTAGATCAGTATCTTCAATATAGGTGCAGTCAAATATCATTAGGCGGCAAGGTTGGTGTTGATTCGGCTAAACAGCCACAGATTGAATCGACTTTGAAGAAACAACTTAAGCAAGTATCCTTTGTTAAAGGCTTTTCAATGCCTCATAAGCGATATAAAGTAAAGAAAATCAGATTGCAAATGATTAAAAAATCGTGGGTATGAAAAAGAGAAAGAAGATAAAGCTTAGTTATAGCAAAGAGCGAGTCCTCTTTTCTGATGTCTTGCCCTATGAGTGTCCTATAATATTCTCAAACCGTTATTTGTATCGATTTCTTGCCAAGTATTTATGGGTTGGTGAAGAACAAAGGTTTGGTAGTATCACGTGGAATGTCTTGAAGCAATCTAAACGTTTGGATGAAAAGGATGCATATGCTTTTGCTGCATTACTATTTGGATGTTATGAAAAGGGTAAAAGAATCGTAATACTTCAACATCGATTAAACGACCTATTCTACCCATATCAATTCAATATCGCTCACAAGACGAATAAGAACAGAACGCTGTCAATTATACATCCATATAACCAGTGGCAGGTAGTAGAATTTTATGAGCAGTATAAGTATTCTATACTCTATCTTTGCCATCAAAGTAAATACTCTCTTCGCAAGCCATACAAGATAGCACAATACTTTTACTATAGAGATCGACTTCACCGAAGGTTGTCCGGGCATGAAAGTGATAAAGTTGAATTGTTTTTCAATGAATATGAGAATTTGAAAACTTACTTCAGTTACGAAAAGTATTCAAATATATACAAGTTCTATGAGGATTACAGATACCAGCGAGCAGAAAAAAAATTCAAACATCTTGTAAAGTTTGACCTACAGAGTTGTTTCGACAGTATTTATACCCATACTATAAGTTGGGCGACAGCAGGTGGTGCTGACAAGGTGAAGGTTTTACCTGGATATCATGGTTCATGGGTTGGTGATGCATTTGACAATCTAATGCAATCGATCAATGCTCGCGAGACGAATGGTATAGTAATAGGTCCGGAGTTTTCTCGAATCTTTGCAGAGATTATACTTCAGTATATAGATCAAAAGGTTGAACAGGAACTATTGGGAAAAGACCTTCGTCAGAAATCCATCTATGAGTGTTATCGGTATGTTGACGACTATTTCCTCTTCTATAATGACGAAAAGGACAGGAATCTCTTCATGGAAAGTCTAACAAAATGGTTGAAGGAATTCAAATTGCAGATTAGTCCATCCAAAACAGAAGAGTTTGAAAGACCTTTCATCACAAAGGTGACTATTGCCAAACAGCGAATTGAAAATTTGCTGAGCAATATATTCTCGACTCCACTTTGGGAAGAAGTAGAATCAAAATTGAACACAGAAGAGGAGGAGGACACGGAAGACGAAAATACGGATAAAGACAGAGAAATATTAGATAAGAAATTCAATATATACCTGTCTGCAAATAGCGTAAATGCTCAAATAAAAGCAATAGTAAGGGAATGCGGAATTGAATATCGCGATATAGCAAACTATCTGCTTGAGAAGATAAGTCAACGCCTTGACGCTTTTCTTAATCGATATGAAATAGGCTTCAAGAAGTATGAACGCCTGATATCAAAAGAAGATGTGAATAAGGAAGAGGTTGAAATTCATGCACAACGAGTACAACGGAAGCTCACAAGTTATCTTGTATCTCTAATTGATGTGGCATTCTTCGTGTTCAACAGCAACAGGCAGATAAATACAACTTTGAAATTGCTGAAGATAATGAATTCCATCATTATCTATGGAAAACGACATGGTGATTTCAAAGTTAATCCAGAGGTTAGATTCCAAACGATAAGCAAGGATATTATATTTAAAAAGATTCAAGATGAAATAGCCTTGGTACTGGCTACAACAGATCCACATCGAAACACTTTGCATGAAAGTCTCTATCTATTAATATTGGCTAAAGAGTTAGGCTATGCATATCTACTCGCACCTGAAATTATTAAATCATTCACTGATAAAAGTGAACTACAGTATAACCTTTTCGCATGTATTATATTATTGTATTACTATGCAAATCACAAGTGCTATGATGCACAAAAGGCGTTATTGAAAAACGAGATTTTGAAGAAATATCGGCTTGTTGCGGAACCGGAGCGAAAACGCAATTCAGAACTCACAATTCTCACGGCGGATATGATGACTTGTCCCTTTGTGGATGATGCATACAAGCAAAGCCTTCTTACATTGATTGGCATTACAGAGAAGATAGATCAGCAGATGATAATGCGCTTTGCCAAGAAGCAAAAGTACATTTTCACCCGCTGGACAATGTTTAATTTGAATAAAGAATTACAGGCAAAGATTTCACAGGAGGTATATTCGTAGCTTCTGTAACAGCTGTTGGTCCAACTACACTTTCACACACATAACCTTCAAGCTAGCCGAAACGACGCAGGAAGTTGCGTTTTCCAAAATGGTTGGTTAGGATCGTACCGAATGTGAAATCTAGCCTTTTTTATAAAGAAGTTGCCTTTACCCATTGGGCATAGGTTACTCTTATAACTTCATTAATTCATTCTTAAATTTATCTTATTGATGTCAACAATCGCTGAAAATTCTCATACACCTTATCTTCACTTAGCCCAATATTTAGAAGAACTTGTTTTATGGAACAAACATTATTATAAGGGGCATCTGTTTCAGTAAGTATTCTATCAGATGGGATACAATCAATTATTTTTTTACCACTATCTGTTTTTGTCATTTTTTCATTAATTGAAAAATAATAGCCACGTTCAACTATTTGTGGAATAAGCGTAAGTGGACCAGAATACCAATGAAAGATAACATTCTTTATTTTATGTTTGCACAACATTTCAAACAAAATCTTTTCAGCTCGTCTAGAATGTACACTAACGATTTTTTTCTTTCCTGTGAGTTGCGTAAGAATACTATCTAGAACAACTAACTGGTCTTCTTTTGTGGGTATACCCTCATTGCTGAAATCAAGACCTATTTCTCCGATGTAGCTCGTCTGGCCTATATATTGCGTAAATAAACGTAATTCACATTTCTTCTCACTGGCATACAATGGGTGGAAGCCCAATGCAAGGCGTGAATACCGATAAGACTTTACGTGTTCAGACCCCATAGCAAAGTGGCTCGGTAGGTTTGTCATACCTATCGATATATTGCCTAAAGCATCCTGTTCAGAAAGATACCTTTCTGGATTAGGAAACATGTCAAAATGACAATGCGTATCTATTATCATATTAAACCTATAAAGTGTTTCAAATTCGTATTTCCTTCCACGTTTATCAATTGCTTTAGCTCATTTCGTGTTCTAATTACAAGATCAACGTAATTGCTGATATCAGGAAGAATTCCTAATCCTGCAATATTTAATTCTCGACGAATATCTTTTTCTGAAATATCTCGCTTTAGAAAATTAATCATGGCGTAAAAATCATCAGACAATTTATTACTCTTCATATTGAAAAGAGTATTAAGTGAAATACCATATAAAGTTCGATCTTCACAACCTATCAATGCTGCTTTACGATACATACAAGGCATACATCTGCCACAATGAGTTGCTTTCGAATTATCATAAAAATATTGTTTTCGACCTCTTTTTCCGCATGAATTTGATAAGTGATTGATTTGTAGCAAATATTCTTGATCTATACATTTGTTTACCATTTCTCCCTTTGTCATAAACTCATATGGATTTATTATTTCGGTTGGAACGTCAAAACATGACAGTAATTGTCTCAATTCAAATAATACTATAGGGTGTGTTGTTCTAGTACTGCAAGAAGAACGTCTTGAGACAGAAAGTGGATAATTTAATGATACCGAACCATTTTCTGGAACAATTATCGGCACATTTTTGTGAACTGATACCTGCAACGCTATGGCAATAAACAATAACGAACGTGAACGACATGTGGTTTCCATGGAAAGACTTGATTCTATTAGAACAGCCGTTTCTTTTGGAAAACAAGCAAATTTATCTTTATACTTTAATTGAAACTGATCCAGTAATCTTTTTTGATCAGATTTTGGTCCTCCCATTTTACTGTCATAATGAGAGGCTAAAAACACCTTTCCATCTATGTTTGTAGCCATAAAATCTATTGCACCAATTAGAGAGTCCATTCCTCCAGAAAATAGATTGACTTGTTTTATTTCATCAAAGCAATTGACTTCTGCATAATCTGAAAAAATTGGGACAGAAGTTTCTTGAAATTGACAATTCCAATAATCACCAGTAAGAAACCCTAATATCTTATTTATTAGAGTTGAGTTACATGTAAATGTTTTGGCTTCTGGAATTAAAAAATTAACATCAAATTCTCTTGACCATCCGTCAACAGAATAGCGTTTCCTTTCAATTGAACGATCAATAGCATATACTATTGAAGAGAATAAAAGAAATGAACATACTACTTTGGGATTACGATTAAAAAAATATCCAATTGAAGTTATATTTATTGTAGCTTTAGATATTCTCTCGATTCCATTTGGCAATGTCGTCTGAATTTCAATCTCCAAATATTTGGATTTATCCTTAGTAATAAGATTATAGGAGTTTATATTAATTTTCATCGTCTGTTATTATTTTTATTATTCTATCAAATTCTTTCTGTATAAATAAACGACCTTCTATTCCCTTCCAATTAACTTGTCCAGCAGGTCTTCCATCAACTCCTCTACTAACATCATCAAGAATTAAATCCTTAATCTCTTGCATTGTTTCATTAGCAATATCTGTTCCTTTGGATTTCTCTATCTTTTCATAGAAGTTCTGCGATAAATGACTATATATATATATACCAAAAAATTGATCTAGCATATCTTTAATTTCATCATTATGTAGGACCTCATTAAAAACTTTATCAAAGTTTTCTGGTTTATCTTCTAATTTTTTTTCGATTAATCCAAGTACATGAGATAGAGCCTCTTTAGCCGCAGTATCATCAAGACCTACGAAATAATCTCCAATAAATTTTTCTATTATACCAATAATTTCTTGACAAGATTTTCCTTCAAGCTTTTGGCCTTTACTTTCTAACCACGTAGAAAGGCCTTGTTCTACAATTTCTTGAAAAGCATTAGTCCATGAAGTTGCCCAATTAACGCCTGCATTGCCTATTGCATGAGATTTTCCAGAAGAAACAACAGAATGCCCACCTCCAGCTCTAACTAAATCTCTTACAGCATGACGATAATTCCTTGTTATTCGCTTTCCAAGTATATTCTGACGTTTTTCAACTTCCTTTTGTGGTTTATTCTCAGGATTAGATACAAGTTTTCCTTCCTCTTCAACTGCTTTGGAAATTCTTGTGACGTCTTGAGAGGTCTTTCCCCAATTAGGTTCGCCTGTAACTCCAGGTATATGACGATGTGATGTTCCCATATTATTTTTCTATAGCTTTCATTAATCGTTCGTTAATAGTTATCAAATCTAATAATTTTTTATCATTGTGAAATTTCGACAATATATCTCTAAATTTTCCTCCTAAAGAAAAAGGTATTGACCTCATATTAATACGTGCTAACAATTCCAAAAAGCGATTATATGCATCAGAAGAATCTTTCATTATCATGCAATAATATACGCAATATGCTTTTTTATCTTTTTCATCAGTTAATATTTTAGCATCAATCAAATTGTAGATATCATGTAACTCATTTTGAGTTAGATTTGATATATGTTTGTCATATTCAGATTCTCTTATAGGGTCTGAAGCAGCTGAATATAGACTGTTGAATATTGATTTCAATCGAGTAGATATTAATGTTAAACCACTCATTTCATCTATAATATTGTCTCTTGAAACCCAAAACAATTGTTTCATATCAACAGTGCTAAATTTAGGTTCTGTGCCTATAAGCAATAATAAATCTTTATTATTCCAATCGGAATACGTATCTATATCTTTTAACGAGCCTTCAGATAATTTCTCAAGATCTTTCAATTCAGAAGGAACACTATTATTCCCCATTATCCATCTATTCAAGATTTTAAATTGGTTCATGTATTTCTGTTCGATTAGCATGAGTTTCAAAAGAGCAAATTTACTTTTGCTGTCTACAACACCAGATTGAGCTAACAGACATGAACGAATTTCAAAAGCGTTTAGGAAACGTTTGATAAGACGTGGATTCCACTTCAATGAATTTCCGATAATTATTGCAAATCTAGATATAAAACCTATGGTTTCTTTCAATTCTAAAGGAGCGGTTTCTTTTAAAATAGCCTTTATGTTTTCCCAAACATATTTATCAAATTTATTTTTTATGATAAATGAAGAATAATCTGCTTGGATAAGTTTAAATTGATCCTCATCTAAAATGGATTGGCAAAACAGTAAAGTAACATAAGTCTCTACCTCTTTAGGACTCAATGTAGGAATCGAATATGGGAGTTGAATAAATTTCTCCATATATGAATCTCCTAAATTTCTTCCATTCTTTTCATTTTCTTCAGCTGTCGCAATTATTTCTTTATATTCACTCTTTATTGCATTTGAAACAATAAACTTATCAGCGGCTATAACAAATGCAGTTTTTGGTACATTTAAAAACAGTTTAATTGCCTCCAAATTTTCTATGATATGACGAGGAAGACATCGGTCTAAGTCATCTATAAGAACCACGATTTTTCCTTTTTTGCTTTTGTTAATTAAATCTTCGAAGTCATCTCTAAATTCTCTAACTGCCTTATATTTCTTTTCTTCGCCTTCTTGGTTGATTATATCATTCAAGAAGTTTTCAGCTTTATCACCAGTCAACAGTTCATTAAGATTATCTTTATTATCATTAAAAGCCGATAACAGAGCAGGAACAATCAAAGATGCTCCGCCTGTTGCTGTTGCGGTAGCAATTGGCAGTGCCGTCTTTGTAGCAACTTTTAATACTCGCATCCAATTGATCGATTTCCTTACTTTAGAAAAAGCTGATTTTAAAGATTTGTAGTTTTCAGATAATTTATCTCCAACTTTATCAAAAAATTTTTCATCATCTTCTAGAGCATCTACAATTCCTTGAATCAAGGCCATTTTAGCATCGTCAAAACTCTCAAAAGACCATCCATCGAAATAAATTACAACTGCGTCATCCTCATTATTCAATTGTTCCTCTAATATTTTCAATATACTTGATTTGCCAGACCCCCAATCACCATATAATCCAATTGTAATAGGAAGGTTTTTTTCATTTGTGACTACATCTTTTAGTAATCTTGCGTGAGCAGTATATCCAAGTAAATCTTGTGCTGTTTCTTTATCTGACCACATAATTATTAAGCTGTTAAGTTATTCAAATATAAGTTTCAATTATTCTTGTCTGATTTAATTAAATATCTATTCCAAAAAATCGCATACCACTTTCTGAATTCAGATTCATCATTGGATATTTATCTGGATAATACCAGGATAATAATTCACATATACTTGATTCACCGAAGAACTTGATCGCATCTTTGGTTTTGTTTATCAAGATACCATCGATGTCATCACTCTCCAATAGTTCAGTCCAAGCATTTCGAATATCTGAAATAGAATTATTATTGGGAATTTTGGTTCTATTGATAGGATAGCTACAAAGACAATGAAGCCTGCTCAAAACACACTTAACCTCTGTCATCGTAAGCTTAGATATATGGTTTGCATCCAATACTTTTGGATATACTCTGTTCGTTCTAAACGCCAATCTTCAGAATGAGGATGGTATGGCAATTGACGAAAATACTTTTGTATTTCTCGCTTCTTTGCTTTATCATCCAGAGAACGTGCTTTTTTGTTCTTATACTCATTAGATGGTCGAGAATTTTCATGGTATAAGAAGTTGAAAAAATAGTCCACTTCTTGATAGATAGAAAATCCATCCTTTACCATTTGCTGATTTCTTCCAGTTACTTTTTCATATAGAAGAGCAAACGAAACGAACTTATCACATTTCTGCAAGAACTTATCAGAACTTATTGTTTTATATCGTGGAAGTTTGCATTTCTTATTGAATTGCTTACCATCCTGATAATCGAGAATTGATTTTGGTGTCCTTGATAATACTGCAGTGACAGGTGTTCCCATCTGCCACCATTCATCAAACAATTGAACTGCTTCCGAAACATCATTTAAGACGTTACCGACTTCATATCTTCTACAGAAAGCAGTACCGGTTAAATTCGCTGATGTAATTAAGCACCAATCATCAATAATATATATTTTGGCATGAAGACTTAAGAGTGTTCTAATTTCAGTATTAGGCGAGGTTGTCAATGCATCAAAAGTATCCTTACGAACAAACCCTGCATCGACATCGGTCAATAGCTTAAATTCAATGCTTGAGCGCATCCATTTTCCACCTAATATTTGTTGGACCTCCTTAAGAGAACCAACATACGGAGATGCAATCCAAATTCTTTGTTTTGCATTAATCATTCTATCGTTTAAGCAATCGACAAGCGATTGTCCTGTATAAATCATCTTTTTCATGCCCTTATACTATCTTAAATATAATTACATTTAATCCTTTACTTAATTGATTAAAAATAGATTTACAGTTTGACTTTGGTATAAATTATCTTTGTCTCTTTACACGGTCTCAACGCCAACTCATAATAGCCCATTAGATAATAATTCTTAGCTATTGGTTGATAGATGTGTAGCCCTCTATCCAATGAAATATTCCAACCTGTATCTGTTTCAATGTACCGAGCATGAATGGTATCTGAGAATGTATATTCAAAGTCTATACCGATTTCTTCCAAAGCAGCTTTCAACTGATCCAAGCCATCTTGAACCTTCAAGGTATCTTCTGGCGTGTCACAAACCTTTGTTGTTAAACTTAACTTTTGGCAGTCGCTAACCTTAGCTACCGTTTCAGCAAATCGTGTTAAATCCTGTAGTTGATAACCATTCGTAAGGTAGGGCTCTTGAATCTCTACATATTTAGCTCCTACAAGGTATTCTGCGAAAAGAGAATCATAACTATATCCTGTATCATTGTAACGAATATCTAAACTCTTTGCTTTCGGACCTTTTTCAATGGCTTCGTTTTCTGTAGTATTAGAAGTATTGATGTCTTTAGCTTCACTTGTTTCTTGTAAAGAGCTTTCAACGTCACCATTCGTTTTTTCTACAACAGATTTCTTTTCATTAATAACCTTTACAGCTGGGAGCTCATCATCCGTTTCTTTTATCAATGCAAGTTCGGCATCCTTTCTTGGATTCTGCGTTGCCTCTGAAAATTGACTTTCAGGACAATACACCACCACTTTTTCACCTTCAGCATTGATATAGGACATGTTGATATGCGCATATTCCTCATCAGGCTTACGCTTGTTAAGTTGTTCCTTTACACGACGACGACCTTCCATGGCATACGCTACAATCTCATCAAATTCTTCTTGAGTAGGTTCACCTGTTGGGAATAGTAATTTGGTGAAACCAAGAACTGATTTCTGAATGGCACGATTGTCACGACCTTCTACGTTGTCCCCCAAATGCAAATATTTACCGACCACACTGAAGTATTCACTGTCATGAGTAAATAAATAGTGCAATGCTTCGGATAGATAATCCGTAATCAAGCCATAATTGTTGTTATAACTCTTATCATCAATCTTTGGGATTTCCCATCCTGGTATATAGTTGTACAAACGGTCTATAACTGCAATATCAAATGCTTCTGGTAATGTAACTAACAAGTCATGGTCATAGCTATTTACAATGGTTTGAATATTCAAATCAAAGTTACCGACAAAAGAGAAGCTAGCATAACCAGTTACTTCTTGACCGCGAGAGAAACGACCATTGGCCATATAGTCTTTCATAATCTGAATGGTATCTGCATCCTTAATTTTCATCTTTGCGACTTCATCAAAGGCTACATTATCCCAGAAACCTACAGCACCAACCTGTTTACGTTGATTATTGTATAACAGTGTAGCTGTACTTGCTTGGCCACCTGATAATAATGTGGAGTAGGGCGAGAATTCAGAGTAAAAATAAGATTTACCTGTGCTTCGTCCACCCAATTCTATGCTATTGTAATTGCTTTGAACCAATGGTAAAAAACGAGAAAGAATATGGAATTTTAGTCTTCGTCCGTTCTTATCACCTTTTAATTTCTTAGAGTAATTTGCTATCCAATCAGGATTGATACCGATACTTCTAATCAACACATCTATCCACTCATCAGTAGTGAAACCTTTACGTCCATTAAAGTAGGTCTCCGCATCGAAACGAGCAATCTGAATAGGACGTAAATCTTCAACATAAAATGCATAGTCATCTTCCTGAACTTCATTGTATGCCAAGGTCACTTCTGCCCATATACCACTTTCAAGTAGTTTTTCGTTCTTCTGATAGAACTGTGGGTTGATTGCAATTCGCTTTGAAGCAAAGTTTTCCATCTCTGCCCAGTACCGTTTTTCACGTTCTACATATTTGACGTGAATCTTATCAATAAACTTATGACGTTTCTTCTGTTCAACAATTGCTTGCGCCTTGTTGGATTCATCAGGACGTACATAACTTTTCTCTATGGTTTGCAATACTGCTTTTTTCCCTTCTTCAACTTCTTCTGGATCCTCACTGGCGCAATAACGTGACAGCAGAAATTCCAAAACGAACGATGGAACATTTACAGCTCGTTTTATTTCGTGTAACAAGTCTTTTCGGACTACTTTACCCGGAAAGAACTCGTTCAACTTATTATCTAATCTATCCATAGGTATCTTATTTAGAAATCTAGTTCTGTTTGTAATCGTAATGTAGCCATGGTAGCATTGGTGTCAGGATCTAATGCCGTAACAATGATGTCTCCCTGCAAGCCTTCGTCTAATTCAATGGCTTGTTTAACCTTCTCACATCCTCCAGGAATATTGATGAGTTCTGTCGTTTCATCAAAGAACGTACCACCTACAACATGACCTACTTCTTTATTATGGTCATTCAATATCACAATTCGCATGATACATTTTTCGGGCATAAATAGTGAGTCAGTTCCACGGAGAGTTATTTCTATCAATGGTCTATTGATTCTTACTACACCATCCTTCTTTCCCTTGTAGGTTAAATCAAGTGCAAATGAATCTTGCTGTTTATTACTATTTAGTGTTACCTGAACGATTGGTACAATATTCTCTTGAAGTGATAGTCCTTCATGGAAGTATATGGTATTCTTCTCATATACTCCATATTGTTTAGCGAAAGCAAATCGATAAACATCGGTTTTAATTCCAAATTTGCTCGGTTCACACATCCACGATGTTTCGTTGGAATTTAAATCACCTCCAAGGCAACGACGCTCTTCCAATATTATATTGCCAACAGGTTTTTTCATATTGTCGCCGGCTTTAAATCCTGGCTGAATCATATAACCATGATCCGCAACGATAAAAAAGGTATCAAAACCCAATGTTTTGCATTTTCGTATGCACTTACTGAAATTCTTCAGTTCACTGTCCATCTCCGTTAGGCCAATATTTGTGATATTTTCACCGGCAGCATCTATCTTGGTGCTTCTAATAATCATCAGATTGATGGAATCGTCCACGATTGTAGTCAAAAAGTTGTCGCTGGTAGTGTCTGCTAGCATTACATGACTTGGCACATTCGATTTGATGTAATTCACTCGATCTGCCGGCAATTCAATCTTTTTGCCTTGAATATACGGCATTAACTTTTTGTCTTCTACCTTTAGTTCTATAGTATCATTGGCATGAGGAAGCAAAGCTGCCATACCAAATCGAGTTACCGTTGGAATATAAGCTGCTGATGGCTGACAATCCACTGTATAGCTATTGCCCAAACTAGCGGAAAGTTCTTTACCCATTTCATATCGGAATGCATCTGCAAACAGTACCACTATGCGCTTCTGCTGATTCAATAACGGTTCGACATTGGTTTGCCAAAACGTAACATTTGATGCGATTGTAGAGATTGGATAACCTTCCTCAATAATGGCTTTTTGATATTTATGTTGTATTTGTTCGGTAAAGCTACGATACTGAGCATATACAAATTTGGATAATTCTGCGATGGAAGCGTTATCTTCGTCAGAAGTAGAGATTTTTTGTTGATACCTTCTGAAAGCCGTATCTACTTGAAAACCTTGTTCTGCATACCAAGTAGTCAGTTCCTTCAAGTTATTCAATTCTCCATTTGCTTTGCGAATGCAACCTAGCATACGTTCACATTGCTCTGCCAGATCCCAAAATAAAGAAACTTCGGCATCAGCTTGATACCAAACACTTTGTTTGTTCTTACTAAGAAGTAAAGATGCTTTCTCGTACTCTCCATTATGAAGGTCATCCAAATAGATATTATATTCTACTCGATTTTCAAAGGCAAAAGTCACAATCTTGCCTAAATTCTTAGCGTTAGAGAAAAGTGTATCTAGATGCAGTTTAGCGGTAATATCCTGTGCCTGTTCTACATAATCATCTCTCAAATCATTCTGGTTACGAAGATTTTTACACAAGATGATGATATTTTCATATTGTTCTTCAGGACAACATGCCACCGTTTTTAGCTCAGCAGGTAAGTCACATGGTAAATCCAATACAAACTCACTGAACAACAAATACTGCCACAGCTTTTGTTTGACATCACGCAATGTGGTACCATTGCAATCTAAATTAGGAAGGTAACTTTCACCAAAACTTTTCCATTCACTCATCCAAGCTGTGTTGGCTGTTTCTGCAAGAGATAACAGACCCAAGGTGATTTCAACGAAGCTTTTACCCTGTGTTAGGTTTTCCAATTCCGGATAACTAACTCCTTCTTGCAAGGCATTGATATTGGTGAAGTTATCTGTTCCATTCTTAAAAAGTCCATCAATAGCATCTGCTTTTCCTGGAAGGAAGCTTTTACACATATTCACGTAATTATCGTTCGGACCAAATGGAAAGAATTTACCTGCTTGCGTAAAGGCTATGTATGGATCATTGACTTTCTTGTTTTCTGCGAATTTGACCGTTCTATAGATGAGCATACGAGCATTACTATCGGTGACAAGTGTATTAATCCAATAGTCACATGCTTCCTCTCTGTTGGCCAATAAGTTTTTGGTGGTATCAATCACCTTAACACCCCGCTCTGCCACCAAAGGTAACAGGGAATAGTACCTGCTGTCTGTGTCGTAAACAGTAAGTATTGGATGGTTGGCAGACATCGTGCCCAACCATTTATCTATGATATATCCTTGAATATCCATATTGTTCGTTTTTAATCCATATCCAATGACGTTTGAATAGCGTCATCCGATTTCTTCTTTCTCGCCTTTTTCTCTTTCGGCTTATTCTCGCAGAGTTCTTCCAAACTATGGGTCAGTGCTAGACACCAATCCTTTTTGACTTTGTCTCTGATTCTTTGAGGGTATATAGAGTAAGCCAAATGACTCCAGTCATAATCACCATTTGATAGCTCATCCCAATTATTTTGGCATTCATTCTTCCATCCATTGTGGCGGAATACATTGACCAATGGTGCAGCTGTTATAGGCACACCATCATCATGATTGGGTTTATAAGGTAATTCATGAACTCGCTGCAACTCTGTTTCCAAGAAATTTATCTCAGCCATCATATTCATCAGCTTAGCCTCTTGTTTCTTGTCATTTGCCAATTGTGCACTGGTTAAATCACTTTGCAATGCCGTATGTTCTTGTGAAAGCATCAGCAAGATATGTGGTAAGGTTTGGTCACTCAATCGTGGATAGTACACCCATACCGTCATAGCACCTGATGGTGATGAGATAGGCCAATAGATAGGAGCTTTTCTGCGGCTCTTGGTATAGCGTTTGAAGTGATAATCAAAGAATCCTTGTGGTGACTCGAAGTAATCTTGAAGATTTTCTACACCAATCAGATGGCACAGTTCATATTCATAGTCATCTGCCTTCTTGCCCCAAATGGTTCTCATAGCTTCTTGTACTCGTTTTACGAGGCTTAGAGGATGATTCGGTAAACCCATCAGAATACCATCCATTGGGATTGACATATAGTCAGCTGGTTGTGCTTTTGCATCCAAGCTAACTACTGGCATAAAAGGAAGTGCGTCGAATACATCTCCAAATTCAGGTATCTCTTTTTTGTGAAGAGCATAATTCATATCCCAACGCCCAAATGCCATACCCACCAATTCCATGATGATTTCTTGTGCCATCACTTGCTTGTTGATGATGTTCTGACTGCTGGATCCGTCTATAGATAATAGTTCTTCATAAGGACGTTTGCTTTTGTAATTGTTCAATGTCTCTCGGAATTCGCTACCTTCTTCTATATCAGCCAAGTCCATCCATAGGTCATCATTAGCTTTTACGAGCTCTTGATAACGTGAATAGTCATTTGATAGCTGTTGTTGGAGCGTATCAAGGGTTGAGTCAATGGAATCCTTTATGTCTAATTGCTCTATTAAGCTGTGGTATTCGAGATTGGTCTCGTCTAGACTGAACCAATGGCGCTTTATATTTATAATGTCATTAATTATTATTTCTATCTCATTTTGCTTTTTTACAAAGTCAGGCATGGGCAAGAGATTCATGTTACCCGCTTGTTTATGCTGATCCGTATATAAATTAATGGAATACTGAGACAAAATACTATTTATATATGATAAAGTGGATATTGCATCTTTGTTCGAAAGCTTTGGAAAGGCCATTCCTTCTACAGTAAAAAAAGAATTTGGCTTTAATATATGAGCATCTACGATTTCACCTCTTTTACCGAAGCCAACGCCTTTTGTAAGTTGAAAATCACCACTAGAATTTCTAAATGACTTATGAGCCTTTATTGCTCTTCCTTCATTTCTCCATATAGTGCAATCTCTGTTTGTCGAATAAAAAAGTGAATATCCTCCTCCATTATAGATGAGATGTTCATCACAACACAAATCTTGTTCATAGAATAATCTAAAATTCCATGCAGAAATAAAAGCATGCCCCTGTCTTGCTACTAAACCTCTTTTTTCAACACTTTTATTTTCAAATAATCTAAGAATCTGATTGTCGAAATAATAACCAATGATAGAATTTGGCAAAGAAACGAATTTTGAAGACTCCTTAAAGTAAGTTTCAGGTTTATTCAAAGAAAAACATAATGTCAAAAGTAAGTTACCTTTAGACGATGGCATTTCTTCTAAGACATCAAAAAAAGTACCTACCTTATTTGACGGATATTTAGACAAAATCAATGTAGAAGTTGTTACATTTGCATCGAGTACACCATCTCCTGTATCTGCACAAGTTGAAATATAACCACATATATTATTCTTTCTAAACAATTCATAAGAGGATTTTTTTAAAACTGTTCTATCAAATATAGCTCCAACAAGTCCATCACTTACTAGCAATTCTTGTGTTCTATCAAAAAAGGCGCATACGAGATTCTTGCTCCAACAAGGATAATTCGCATCCAAATATCCAATAGTTTTCTCACTTCCTTCTCCAAACGGAGGGTTCATCAAAATGACATCGTACCTTTTCTGGCACAACTCAATAAAAGCAAAGCCTCGGACAGCATCATTGGCAAAAAGAGAGTTTTCATATCCATCCTCTTCTGAAAGCTTAGAAGAAACAGCTCTCAATGCTTCTTGTAAACGTTCAACAACAGTAGTGAAGAATTCCTTTTTAGCTTCTTTCTTCGCTAATTGTAATTTGGCACGGTTTGCAGCGTCAATTTCAGCTTTCTTTTCTTCAGAATCGAAGAGACCTGCTGACTTGACCGCATTTACCTTACTCCAATTCTTCTTCAGTTCCTCAATCTCGTTAGCAATTTCTTGCTCCATTTTGATAAGCAAACCAGCTTCACCCACATATTGCATCTTCTCCCAAATCTTAAGAAGAAGTTTTTGCATGGGTTTATCTAACTGCTCTGTCAAAAGTTTAAGAAGCTTTTTGTTTCCTGGCATTGGTTCAGCTAACACCAAATGCGAACGCTCAATAGTTGGACGTTCTTCACGAGATACACCAAGTTTACTCCATGACTGCTGAGCACGAAGCCACAAAGACAACGCAGCTATCTGCAAAGCACGAGGATCAATCTCAGCACCATGTATATTGTTCTCCAAAATTAGTTTAGGAACTAGTCTTGCAAATGACTCTCTTGTCTCAGTATAGCGATAATCAGCAAGAAGGGTTGGCTGATTGTCCCAAGCATCCATATAGATGGCTTCCATTACATCGAACGTGTAGAGACCAAAATGCATGGAGCCACAAGCTGGATCCAACATAGATAATTCTGTTGGCTCTTTTATTATTCTTGGCTGTAGTGTTTCGCCTTCTCTGTGAATCAAGTATTGACATACCGAAGTGATGTTAGTATTACCACCAGTCATCTCATACCAAATTCGACCCAATGAATTGTCGGTCAAGAAACGAACCACATAATCGGGCGTAAAGAATTGGTTTCTGACTGCCATTTCCCTGCTATTGCGAGGACGATTACTCTCATCACGCATTTTTCGACGGTCTTCCAATGAATTGTAATATTGAAAAATCCATCCCAATGTCTCGTCTTCATTCCAAAAATCTGTAGTTTCACCCGACTGAGCGTCATAATAAGCCACCAAGTTTTCGTTGTTAATGAGTTCGAACAACTTAACCATGGTTGCTTCATCTGGCCACATCAAACCATAAGGTGAAAATCTATCGAATACGGCAGGTAGTTCAATGCTTAACTCATCGTAAAGCGATTGAATATACCAACAATATCGCTCGTAACGTGTAGCTACCTGTCCTTGACCAGTCACAGCATCGTAGCTGGTAAAACCTTCCGAATCAAATCCTTGACCCACAGATGGCAGGATAAGTTCTCTTTCTTCACACATTCGTAATGCACAAAAGCGATTAAGAATAGTGAAAGCCTGTTCTGCCGTCAATTGTTTAACGGCTTCAGCATCCAGGTTGCCTGAGTCTGCTGGCAGATTGTTTTTGATGTGCAGTAATCTTTGGCGAAGCATACGACCACGATAAATGATGCTGGCATCACTAGTAGTCAACTTCTCAACGGGTAAAACACGTCCATCAGCCCATATACCATAATGCTGTTGGAGTGTTGCTATGATGTTGTCCATCAACAATGTCTTCACATCGGTAACGAACTTCTTTAATATATCTCTTCCTGATGTAGAAATCATATGTTCATTTTTAATCGTTCAACGATAGTTCGATAGAAGAACCTTCATCAATCTGTGGCAGTAAGCCTGTAAGTTCATCAATAATAGCTTGAACATCCTCACGTTTGGTGAGACGACGCTTCACCGAGCGTTTTACCACAGTTGTTGTTGGCTCGTGTGCCTGTTCATGTGAATCATTGTTAGCTTCAGAATGTCCACCACTACCATTTGCAGGGTCTGATGATGGCGTTCCTGCATTATTGTTTGATGATTCCCCTGAACCATTACCACCCTCTATAGGAGAAGTAACCGCAGGCTTATTTTCTGCCACATAATCCTTAATCAGTTTTTCTACACGATAGAAAGAAGAACCTGGGACATAAAGCGCAGAGAACTGATTACACATGTCTTGTAATTGTTCAAGCGTAGTACCTTCCTGAATAGATATCTTACTCAAAATAGTTTCAATCTCTTGTTTCTGATTATCCTTTAAGGATTGGAAATCCACAGATGCTTTAATCTCCTCACATCTCTCAGAAATCATTTTTAATGCTTCCGTGTGGAAATGAGTACAAGCCTGTTCGATGTTTCTATCCAATTGCGAAGACAAATCAGCGTATTCAGCAGTATGAGTAAAACAGTCAGGATCATTCATCAAATCATTAAAAGCCTGCTCAGTATCACTCATCTGTTTACCAATCTCTTTCAGCTGATCTAACTTTTGAATTTTGCTAAAGTCTTCCAACTTTTTAGAAATATGCTTGATTGAGTTAAGTAAGCCACCTTGCTTTTCTTGTTTCTGCACATTAATTACATAGCGAAATGCATCGGCGCAAGCTTTTTCTTTGGCAAACAAAAATGGGGCATCCTGACCTTCGTGATCAATAATCGTGTCTAAATATGTGGTAGCTCTGCAAACACGGTCATATCCTGCCATATTCAAAGTATGGAAAGTATCTTTTAACTGTTCATACTTTGATTTTTGTGCATTTGCTACTTTAAGTGACGCTTTCACAATGTTTTGAATAACTGGAGTTAATCCTGCTGGATTGAATAACTCCTTCAATACTTTCATCGCTTCCATTACCTCCGAAGGTGATAATGTGGCATCAGTATTCAAAGAGAATCCAAGCTTATTAAACAAGGTATTGCTCTTCATTGCTTCTGAAGAGTTTTTAGTGAGCATCTTGAAGGACTGTGCACCGCTTCTCATCACCAACATGCCTGCCTTAAGCATCAGAGCTACCAAATAACGAATTGTGTCTTTGTTCCAACCATAAGGAGCACGGCTAAACTCATCCAAAATCTGGTTACCGTTTACATCTGCATGGGAAGTAATAAAATCTTTGATATCTGCAAAAGCAGCATAATTAGTATTGATTGTTCCATCCTCTCCCACAATATTAAATGGATTAAGTGATGTAGGCAAAGTTGGGCTTTCATCATAAGAGAATAATGTCTCAACCACATTACCACTCATGTTACGAGCAGCTAGCTCATATTTATGATAGACCTGTTCTGCAAAGGATTTCAATGATTGAGTCTTGTAAGTCTCTCCATTCACAGAATTAGGAGATCCCTTACAGATTGTTTCACTATTATTCTGAGAAAGGCGTAAAATTTTGAGCACTAGACTTCTTTTAGCTTCTGCATCAGCTTTTTGAGCACGTAAGTAATCTTGAATTTCTTTATTGGCGTCATGAAGGTGACGATTGTTAATCGTTTCATCTTTTACAATGTCAATCAAGAGCAATTCTATATCTTGTGGAAGTGTGCAGATCCAATACAGTGTTTGTTTGTTCTCAGGTTTTGTACTTTCTGTAAGAAGCATGGTATGCTCTTTTTCAAAGTCCGCATTGTCAACGAAGCGAACATTCAACTTAATATCGCCACCAGGTATCAACTGATTAACCTTTCTATTGCGAACCAATTCCACAGAGGCATTAATAGTCTTGGAACCAAAGATATTTACTGATGGAGCTGGAGACAAGATATCCTTAACGGAATCCTTAAGAATATTCACTTTGTCATTCTCGAAAGGATTGATTTGTGAACGTTCATCTTGAATAGACAAAATAGCATTGGTCATGAATCTGAACTTACCATCAATCTCTTGAAGCGTTACTCCTGGAGTTTCTTTGATTTCATTCATGAGTTCTCTTAACAATACTTTGTCAATAGGATGTCCTATCTGACTGAAGAGAAGAGAACATAGGTTTTCAAAATTCAAGCAGAAGTCATCCAGCAATTGCATGATTGCAATTGTTTTACAAGCTTTGACAGCCAATGGCTTTGCACTGAATATCTCCATCGCTTTTTTTGCTGAAATGACAATCTCTCTAAAATTATCACTCTTCTCCATATAAGGATGGAGTACATCATAGAACAAATCTGGTGTAGCCATCATACTGATAGGTTGGTCGGCTAATTTAAAATCTACCAACAAATCTCGTATCAATCGGATGATAGAACGCAAACCACTACCGCCACTTCGACTAGCCAATTTTTGAAGCAAAGCCAATAGCATATCAATGTGTACAGGCAAGAATGGATATAAATCAGCGAACTGTTCGGCAATAAGAGGCTTTAAGTAAAGAGAACGTTCCATACCAGTGAAGCGGGTCTCCAATTTAATAGAACCTTCGTTCTTGTTAAACAAGTCAACAAGATATTGCTTACCAGCCGGAGATTTGCCTAATAATCTCTTGGTAATAATTTCCTTGATATCATCGGCCTCAATATCAACCTTAATAGGGAATCGGTCGTTTAGTTTGAAGAGTTTATTAGAATTTATCTGGGCCATAGGATTATCCTCAGTCAATGTCTGTTGCGCTGTAGCTATCAACCAAACGTTACCTTTGAACTGAGATTTTAAAATTTGCATGGTTCCCTGCATACTTGTGATAAGTTCATCACTTGATGCTACATATTGACCAACCTCATCCAAGACATAAATAATCTTGTCATTGCCCAATTTATGTTTGACAAGGTTAATGAGGCGTTTGAATCTATCTACCTCACTTTCTCTAGTTTCAACATTGATACTAGAATACTCATCGGATGAATCAAAATAGTCAGGTAAAACAATAGGAGCAAATTTTGCTGCTGTTTTGTTGGCAATCAATCCATTGGTTTGAATCGTCTCCCAATTTTTACCACTATCAGTCACCAACTGACAGAATTCATCATATTTACCTTCATCTTGAAGAAGTGATATAAAATACATCAGTTTAGGATCGGTAACTGTAATACCTAGCTGTTTTAAGGTCTCGTAATAAATGATATCACTTACTGTCGAATCCATTTTTCCAGCCGTAGCCTCTGTTGTAAGGTCTATCAAAATGATTAGCGGATTATACTTCTGAATGATTGTTCGATGAAGGGTCTTCATAGTAGAGTCCCCAATGCGGTTCATTAATTTCTCTCCAAAAGAAAGGCCATCGACCATTAAAGATTTCTGGAATGAATAACCTAAATATTTAGCAAATGAACTCTTACCAGAGCCATAGAAACCTGATACCCATACACCCACTTCATTGGATGAATCACGGAACGCAGCTTCGAGTTCATCAATAACTTTTTCATAGTTATTGTGCAGCTTTTCGGTTACGACATATTCGTTTATTTCATTCTTTAAATTCTCTTCGCTGTTGTCAGCAAACGTAACGACACTTTCTATTCTTTTATTGAGGTCTTTGGACGTATCGAATGATTCTCTTATCGTATTCATATAATTTAGAAATTTTTAGAACGGTAACTTCCGTCCATTGGGTAAATATTTAAGAATGTGCGCGCATTTATACCTTGAGTACGACCTGGATACAACACAAGAAAAGGTATTTGTATCTGATTATAGATAATTTGCTCGACACGACCGATTTTATCAAAAGGATGAAGAAGCTCTAGATCTTTTAGTATCAAGAGAGGATGTGGCAACTGACACATTTCTTCTTGGATGGACAATAATCTTGTAGAGAGAAAATTATTGTTTAATATTTCCTCTCGAATACTCTGAAAGAGTTCTTTTTCATTGAAGTCATTATCGCCCCAAAATTCTGGCTGATGATAATCGTGATTTTTTATATATTGTTGAATCTCATTTCCTAAAGATACAACCCTTACGTCTGCAAAACCGTGATATTTAGCTTTTGGCACAAGGGTTGGATTTATCATCCGATATACCTCCATTGCATCCTCTACATCGTAGTTTACATAGCAGATTGGTTTGTCTCCAGTAGGGTGTAATATATCGGGACGGCTCAAATAAGAGAGCGCGTCTTCAAATTTTTGTTCATAGAGTTGCATTGATAAAGTCCTCCATAGTTTGATAATTCCAAGATATTGTTAGTAAATCACCGGAAGTCTGAGCGATATAGGCTCCTCGAAGACTGAGGGCCATGATATGAGCTAAAACCTGATGACGATCGAGATTAAACAATTGCCATTCTTCCAAATCCCATATTGCCATATCAGACAATCCTGCAAAATGTTGTTCATGCATGAGGTATAGAATGGTAAAGTCAGAGGGTTCATAAGGAAGTATTCTTCCCTTTTTATCAATAAGTTCAAAATCAGCCATTGTTGAACGAATATAGCCTGCATTCTTTCGTTGAAGGTTTTCTGTCCACGATGCATATCCATTATCGACAATTCCTTTTACAAACAAAAGAATTTCGTTGCTGATAAGTTCTAGTTCGTTGTTTTTCTTTAGCTGATTAAGGACTTTAGTTATTGCATCAAATAAAACTGCATTTTCTCTGGCGCAATATATCATTAAGAGTTGGCTGAATTGCTTGAGAGGCAATCCATTATTTCTAATCGTTTTAAGCCACCAGGCAACATCTGGATTGTTTTTAAGCAATCGCACATAAAACACATCATAGACGATATGTTTTAATCTACTGTCTGTTTTACAAGATAAGGTACCATTTTCACGAACATAGTCAGTGAGCTGGATGTATGTCATCCCTTTCTGATAAACTGATAAAAGAGATAATACCTCATTTATAAGACCTGCACCTTGCGATAATTGTGTGGTATACTTAGTATTTCTCATCAGTTGAAGAAGGGATAACTGTTATTATCAAGAGTAAAAATATTCTTGTAATGGAAAGCCATGACACGAATCTTAGTTGAAAGATCATCAGACAATTGACCAATATAAACAGATGCAATAGCTTGATCACAAACAACAGTAGCCAATGACTCTAATACCGCTATTGGTTCTTGTTGTAATTCGAAAAGACTCTCGTCTTTAAGATGCTCCTTTAAAAAAGAGAATAACTCTTCCTCCAATTGAATAGGACATTTAAAGAGGTTGTACATGTCTATCGGTACAATTTCTTCGTGCTTCTTCTGCACCACATTAATCATCAGATTGTATAATGCGAGTACAGAAGACTTCGGGAAGAGGTAATTCATATATTCCTTGGCTGCATTATCTTCCAAACATGGCCAAAGTCCTTTTTTAGCACCTAATTTATAAACCGCTATACGCAGTTTCAAGAGGTCGATCAATTCTTGATTCTCCATAATTTCAATTTTTTAACAATTTAAAGGTTAGACTTTTAGTTCAGCTATTGTTTCATCAACAGTTCTTGAACTTCTACTTCTAGAATCTTTGCGATTTGAAGCAGAGTTTCCAAATTAGGTTGAGAATTATTTGTGCACCATTTTGATACAGTCGAGTAATCCTTCCCTAATTGATCTGCTAGCCATTTATTGCTCTTATTCTTTTCAGCCAGTACTACCTTTATTCGATTTATTCGTTCCATAAATCAATTCAATGTTTAATTATTACAACGCAAATGTATTGAAATAATTTCAATTAATGGAGAGCTGAAGAAAGTATTTTGAAATATGACCTAATATTTTCCTGTAATCACCATATTTTGATGCTAAGCAACATGTTTCTGACTGCTATTATGCTGTTTTATGTTATTTGGTTGACATTTTCAGGCCATTGAGCGCTTCTACTTTACAAACAATAGCTTGTTATCTATTATACTTTACAAGTAGGATTCACTTGAACTAATTTGATTTACAAGATTATTATTGCTCGTAACAGGATCACTTGTAGCTTTGTCATCATTTCGCTGCAAAGGTATCTGTTCCGTCTTTATCCTTTCAAGGTCGGTGTGATACTCATTTCCTTTGAAATCTCCAGCCACCTACGGCGGTAGTATTTCAGAGGAAAATCTTGTAAGAACAGCCGTAACACCTTTTATCGCACCAAAATTATTAACAAGCCCCAAGTAGGTTCATCCTACGAAAGGGAGAAAATAACATTTTGGATATGGATATAGCAAGCAAATTTGTGGAGTGGGAAGTGCCTGCATTGGCATCCCTCAAAGAGTGTAAGGCGTACATACTTCGTGAACGTCTAAACAATGGTGAGAAACTCAATCGTACCGATAAGAATTGGCTGACTGAGGCAGTTAATCATAATGTTTACTTCAAGCAAAGTGTGCCGGTATTAGGTTGGCGATTTTGTTTTGCCGATGCTTTGCGTAATTATTGGATGAAGCAATATGGGCAGATAGCCGAATATTGGGCAGCTGATAAGACTGCATTGCGTAGCATCTTGTTTGGTAGAGTAGAGCAGATTGTAGAAATAAAATAGTGATGGTCATGTACGAATATGAAGAACTTACAGTGATTGTTGGTGCATATTGTTCATTGATTGTGCCATACAGAGGCTACACCGAAAGAACTGTAGTTAGTGACTATGGAAATGAGTTGGTCGTTCGGCTTACCAATGGCAAAGAAATCATTGCTTATAAAGACGAAGTAATTGTATATGAATGAATACTATTCTACATTATGACTATTCAACTAATAAATATAAATACTAAAGAATATGGAAAAAGTATATAAAGTAAAGACACGTTTTGTGTTTGAAGGTTTCTTTAAAGTGAAAGCGGAGAGCAAGAAAGAGGCTCGCGAATTAGTCCTAAACAACTGTGGTATGGTCATGGGCAGCGGCATTCAATCTACATTGGAAGATGATGATGTCGACTGGAATTTCAGTTGCCACCCTGACAAGAAAATCGTTTCAGTAACGTAGTAAGTTAGTGACTTTGCTTATATGAATCAAGTCCGGATTTTTTCTGGGCTTGATTCTATTCTCAGAAACATCCTTTTTTATGCCTACGTATATAGAAGTCCAAACCTTTTATATCTTTTACTGTCCATGCTCGCTATTTTGCGACCGATGCCACTTTATAGTCGAAACAGTGTTTCTGCCTTTGGTCTTGGTTTCCTTTCTTCTTTTTCAATCATCGGATGGTCACAAACGGTTACTATGAGATTCGTGCTTGACACTTATTCATCTTTATCGGTTCTTTGGGTAGCCTTGGTATCCGACAAGTTCTGACCTTTCTTTGTGGTCGGGCACTTCTACTTTTGCAGTCTCAATGGCTAAGCTGAACCATTGGTATCTTTATTTCCCTATCTTCTCTATGCCACTGCCAGGAGTGCTTCACATGCTATCGTGTACGGATAGCCTCCTTAACAAAACCACCTGCGATATTTCGGCTCTGCTTCACATCCAATTTTTCGGCGAAGTCATATCATTTTTCTCATTGCAAAGCTATAATGCAGCACAGCTTGGGCTGTTACGGGACATTTCATTCTGACCAATGGCGTAGCTGGCACAATCTTCCTTTTTTTTCTGATGCTCGGAATAAACAGAGTATTGCACCGCTATCCTTGGTGTTGCCCTATGACTGCAATATCTTCTAGCAATATAAAAATTGATTGTATAACTTCTAAAAATTTACAGATATGAAGAAGATTGAAAATTCGTTCGCAGTTACAGGTTTCGTTGGTAAGGATGCAGAGATCCGTCAGTTCACTACCGCAAGTGTTGCAAGATTCTCTTTGGCAGTTAGCCGCACAGAGAAAACAGGTGATGATACCACCAGAGTATCAGCTTTTATAGCCGTTGAGACCTGGCGCAAAAATGAGAGTGCCTCTTTCGACCTCTTGAAGAAAGGTCAGATGGTTACTTGCCGTGGATTCTTCAAGCCCGAAGAATGGTCCGATAAGGATGGTGTCAAGCATAACCGCATCATCATGGTAGCCACCTCATTCGGTCCTGCCGAGGAAAAAGAAGAACCTGCCGGACAGGAAGCAAAGACTTCAAAGGCCAAGAAATAGTTCTTGGTTTCTTCCATAGATAAAGCGGCTTTCGGGTCGCTTTTTTCTTGCTTGCTCTCGGTTACTGCTATATTGTTATTCGATTCTGTTATACCTATTCTTTGTCGTACTCTTATACATGCTGCTCTCAATATTTGTTCACAGCATGGCATTTCTCTGATTCCCGTCGTCAGCCGATTTCATGTCGTTGATGCCGTAAGTACATTTCTCTTTATCGTTGCAAAGGTATTTATCCTGGGATGTACCGCAAGGTCGGACGTAGTTTCTATGCAAATCTCCACCTTGCAGGTAGTATTTTCATGGAAAACCTTGCTGTGATACTTCTCAGGATACCTTCTGGGGCAACATAAAGGCGAAACGATCTACTGGCGACAGATGACGGAATGAAAAAAAACTGCCTACGGGGAGAAATGTTTCTTTTAAAGGCTCTTCTTCCTTGGCTCAAGAATCAAGAATAAATTATTAAACAGCAAGTGTATGACTACAATTTACGACAATGACCTACGCAATCTATCAGACAATGAGTTGATTTACAATATTTCCAACAAGCAGGTGGAGAATGAGCAACCATCTTTCGAGGAGTTTATCAATTCGCTTTCACCATCCAAGAAAAAATTGGCTCTGAATGTGATTGAGCTTTTCAGAAGAAATGTGGAGAAGAAGAGTGAACAAGCAACTATCACTTGTTCAAACTCTATCTATAGTCTGATGAAGCCAAAGGTATATGGATTAGACCATGAAGAGTTTTGGGTTATCTATATGAATCAAGGTAGCAAGCCGATTAAGGTAGAGCGTTTGAGTAAAGGTGGTTTGACGGCTACATTGGTAGATGTTCGCTTGATATTGAAGACTGCATTTCTTTGCAATGCTACTTGTGCCGCTATTTGCCATAACCATCCAAGTGGTAACACACGCCCCAGTATGGATGATGACAATATGACTAACAAGATAAAGGAGGCTTTCAAAACTTGTAATATCCGTTTGTTAGACCACGTTATTGTGAGCGATGAGAGTTTCTATAGCTATGCCGACGAGGGCAGACTCTAAATATCAAGATTTGATTCAGGCGACTTTCGGGTCGCTTGAATTATTCATGCCCCCGGCGGATCCATTTTTATACTACTTGTCTTCTTCTGAAGAATACTGTTATACTTGCTTTGCTTCTATTTTTTTATATACTTTCACCCACACCGGAATATCTGAAATAGTTTGCGCATAGAGTCTCCACTATTGCATGGTTTCGACACTATGCTGCAAAGAGCCAAACAGAATCGTCTTTCGCACTTTGCCTATAGGGGAAATAGTGACTGCGTCATTATTCTGCCTCAATAGTCTGCTTTACGAAAGACCATTCTCTTATGTTTGGCTTGACTATTTCGGATATTCCTGCCCACCCGAAAGAATTGGACTGTTATATATTCTTTACGAGGATGTCCTTTTCTATCTGGGCTCTATGATTATCAATGAATACCGTTAGGCATTGCGCTATTAGGTTGCAATAAAGGTTTATCAAGCCTTTCTGTTTTTTCACTGCAAAGGTATGTACGCTACATTCCTGCCAATGAACCATGGTGGTTATTTGTGATCCTTTCAGGCAAATAACGACTATGAACCCTTGGCTTGAGAATTTTCAGCGCACCTTTTGTGGCAGTGTAAAACGAAGGCTTTTTATTAAACCTTCCATTGTCTAACTTAATATTTTTACGCTATGCCAAACTGGTGTTCAACTGATTATCAGATAGTAGGGAAAAGAACTGAAGTTCAAAATCTCTACAACAAGTTCAAAAAAGTGATTGCTACAGACCGCAGTTACGAGAAAGATGGTACTACCTTTTTGCCAAATTCAAGTTGGCTTGGGTACGTTGTCAAAGACATTCTGGAGATTGACCCAGAAACGGAAGTAATTCCTTGCAGAGGTACAATCGAGTGGTTACAAGAGGAACTGGATATTGATGAAGCCAATGATACAGCTTCTTTCCAGCTTATGACCGAGACGGCTTGGTCCGACTGCCGAAAACTCTTCTTCACCTTGATGGAGAAATATGACGTTCAGATATTCTTCATTGCTGAAGAGCTTGGATGCGGTATTTTCCAAGGTAATGATGAAGATGGACGTTACCTCACATCTCGTTACATTGTGGATGATTTTGATGAAGGTATGGATTATTATTCCACCTTTGACGAAGTAGCCGAGATTCTTGAAAAACTCACAGGCAAAATCGTTTATGACTTTAAGCAAGCCGAAAAGCTGATTGAAGATTGTGAGTTGGATGAAAAGATTGCCATCCACGAGATTGAATATGTCTCTTTGAGTGATTTCTAATCCCTTTGCTTATCCATACAGAGAACCCCGATTACTTAGGTAGTTGGGGCTTTCTGCTTTCAGGACGCAGGTTACTTTTATAATTATCCTTTGGACTGCTAAACGCAATGTCTGTTACCTCTTGTAAGCTTTTATACAGAACTTCGCTTTTTCCTCTTTTACATCCTTCTTGATTACCTAATTATAGGTGATAAGACGATCATCTTGTTCACCAGAGCGATGGAGTATTTCTCTGCAAAGTTATCGAGTGTCTTTGTCAAACGTCAAAACACGCCATGGCTTGATGATCAAAAATCTTCCTCTGTAGCTAAAGCTATAGAGCGTATTTTCTATCTCAGTTTTGCCTTATTGCTGCCACTCACTTTGCCAGCAGAAAAATAATCCATCGTCAGGTTGAAAAGCTTGAATGTAAGGGAAATGAATCATTTAACTAATTCATTTTGAATATGGCAATAACAGATGAAAGCATTTTGAAGCAGCTTAGGAAATTGAAGGTTTGTTTCCTCAAATACTATCCGGTACGGGTAAAGAAGAACATCGGCATTGAGCAGAAATTGGCTCGTCAGATGGTTTGGGACTTCAAGGATGGTAAGAACTTTGAGCAGGTTGCCGTCAGAGTGGCAGCCGAACTAAAGTCACAGTTTGGTGAGAAGGTCACTGAGATTGTGTTTTGTTGTGTTCCGGCATCTTCAGCAGAGAAGAATGAAATCCGTTACAAGGAGTTTTCTCGTATTGTTTGTGAACTATCGGAAGCAATTAATGGCTATCCGCATATCAGTGTGCAAGGCGAACGTTTGGCGGTGCATGAGCATAACACTGAAAAGAGTATCACCAAGGTTCAAGTGGTAGATTTTGATGAACCATTCTTTGCTAACAAGTCTTGCTTAGTATTTGACGATGTAATAACAAGAGGTATCAGTTTTGGAACATTCGCCAATAAATTAGAAGCTTTTGGAGCCAATGTCTTAGGCGGTTTCTTTTTAGGTAAAACATCATATAAAGTATCATGAGTATGGACAAATTATTTTTGAATAAAAGTCAGTCTGTTGCATTCACAGGACATCGCAACATCATTGGTAACAAGCGACCAGAGTTAAGAGTAGCAGTTGATAATGCCCTCATAGAACTCTATCAAAGTGGTTATCGTAATTTTATCAATGGCATGGCAATGGGGTTCGATTTATTGGCTGCATCTGCCGTGATAGCATTGAAACGTAGGTTTTCGGATGTAAAGTTGATTGCCGTTGTGCCGTATCGTAATCAAAGTGAGAAGTTCAGTGAGTATGAGCAGAAACGCTACCAATACGCTTTGCAGAATGCCGATGAAGTGATTGTTTTGCGTGAGAAATATAGCAATGGTTGTCTGTTGAGACGCAATGACTATATGTTGGCTCATGCAAGTGGATTGATTGCCTTCTATGATGGCAAGCACAAAGGCGGTACATTCTACACCATCCGTAAAGCAAGTGAAAGCAGTATGCCAATAATCAATCTGTTTCGATAGTTAATAAATTATTCACATTAAAAATATACTGATATGGACAAAGAGTATTTGTTGGAAGTAGTAGGAATCATTAAGAGTCAGTTATTAGGAACAACCCCTATCAATACCATTATGTCGTGGGGCGTTTCGGGGTTTATCGCAACCAATTTCAAGGATATGCCAACCTTGATGTTTCATGTGTCAGGTAGATTGTTCACCGGCTTTGTGTTGGTGGCTCTCAATGAAGGTGCAGATTATTACGAGATTTTTCTGAGGAATGAAGATGGCATTCGTCATCTTGCAACCGATGTTTGTTTTGAGGATTTCGGACGGCTTATCGATATAGCGGTGGAACGTGGTGAGAATCCTGCCGAATATGAAGCCTTTTGCCAGGAACAATGGAAGAAACTTCTTACCGGAAACCTTTCTTGATTTGACTTTTTCTTTATCTCCGATGGTAGGTACTTTATCTGCTATCGGAGGTAGGAAAGTAGTAAATACTTTTATAATTATTCATTTACAATTCATTATAGTGTTGTATATTAACACTTACTACTCATAGTAAGAACTAAATAACTTTAAATAGTGATAGATATATTCACTATTATACGTCTATCCTAATTATTCATCGTATCTTTGTAACGCATTTAAAAAGTTTAATACAATGACAAAAATTATAGCCATACTTAACCATAAAGGTGGTGTCGGAAAAACGACCACTACCATCAATCTTGCAGCTGCTTTTCAACAGAAAAAAAAGCGTGTTATGGTCATCGACTTAGATGGTCAGGCAAACCTAACAGAATCTTTCGGTTATTCTATTGAAGAAGAAAAAACAGTTTATGGGGCGCTCAAAGGAGAATATGCTCTTCCTCTTATAGAAACAGAGAGTGGCGTCACCCTTGTTCCTTCTTGTCTGGATTTATCAGCAGCAGAATCAGAGCTTATCAATGAGCCCGGACGTGAAATGATTTTACGTGGTTTGATAGCCAAGGTTCCTAATATCGACAAGTTTGATTATGTCCTCATTGATTGTCCTCCCTCATTAGGTTTGCTTACCTTGAATGCTTTGACTGCATCTGATTATCTGATCATTCCGGTGCAAGCTCAATTCCTTGCAATGCGTGGTATGGCTAAGATTATGAATGTGATTCAGATTGTACAAGAACGTTTGAATCCTAATCTAAAAGTCGGTGGTATTGTCGTTACCCAGTTTGACCAGAGAAAGACGTTGAACAAGAGTGTGAGTGAACTTATCAAGGATTCATTCTGCGACCAAGTGTTCAAAACATTCATTCGTGATAATGTAGCTTTGGCAGAAGCTCCTATCAAGGGACAGAACATCTATGAGTATAACAAGAATAGCAACGGAGCCAAAGACTACATGGAGTTGGCTAAAGAAGTGCTTAAACTAAAATAATAAGAATCATGAGTAAAGGTGATTTATTAAAAGACAGCATGAAGGGAGGATTGAATGGATTGATTTCATCCACAACTTCTGCAAAGGAAGAGAAATCAACATCCTCTTCTAAATCGGTAGCTGCACCTGAAAAGGAATCAGCGGTACATTGTAACTTTATCATCAACAAAAGTATTCATAAACGTATGAAGTATCTTGCCATCGACCTGAACAAGTCTTTGAAAGACATTGTGAACGAGGCCATGGAAGAGTACTTGGAGAAACACGAACGATAATCCTCTAACCATCTGCTTATGCTAAAAATCCGTTGTGTAGTAGAACACATTACTTATCAGAATGCCGAGAATGGTTATTCGATTATGAAGGTCAATGTAAAGGGTTACAAAGACCTCGTTACCCTTGTGGGCAGTCTATTGAATGTGCCTGTAGGAAGTGTGTTGCTATGCGAAGGTGATTGGAAAGTGGATAAGAAATACGGTAGTCAGTTTGTGGTGCAATCTTACGAAGAGGTGATGCCGGCTACTATCTTTGGCATTGAGAAATATCTGGGTAGCGGATTAGTAAAAGGTATCGGGCCCAAATTTGCCAAACTGATTGTCTCAAAATTCGGACTGGAGACCATCGATGTGATTGAAACGGATATTGAGCGACTGCATGAGGTGGCTGGTATCGGCAAAGTCCGTGTGGAGAAGATTCGTGAGAGCTGGGAGAAACAGAAGGATATCAAGAATGTGATGCTTTTCCTGCAAGGCTATGGCGTGAGCACGGCTTATGCTGCCAAGATTTATCGGCAATATGGCAAGGAAAGTATCGAAAAAGTAAAAGGTAATCCTTATCGATTGGCTGATGATATTTGGGGTATCGGTTTTAAAACTGCTGACGGCATTGCCAATAAAATGGGTTACGAAAAGAATGATCTTCGCCGTTGTTGCAGCGGACTGCTTTATACACTCAACCAACTCAGTAATGAGGGTCATGTCTATGCCGAGGAAGAGCAGTTGGTAAAGGCTGCCATTACGTTGTTGGAGGCTGATGAAGAGAATATCCGTCAATCCATGGCTGATATGATTCGGGAGGAGAAGTTAATGATGGAACAAGAGGCTATTTATCTCCATCCTTTTTATCACTCTGAATGTGGTACAGCCAAACGATTATTGGCTCTGATGAATGCTTCGAACAATGGCAAGAATCCGAAGTTTGACTTGAAAGCCATTGAAAAAGAAACCGGCATAGAATACGATGAAGTGCAGATTGCAGCGATTCGTCAAGCAGTAGATTCTAAAGTGATGGTGCTCACGGGTGGTCCCGGTACAGGTAAGACCACTACCACGCAAGGTATCATCGCAGCTTTGAAAACTGCCGGATTGCAGATTCTGTTGGCTGCCCCAACAGGCCGTGCGGCTAAGCGAATGAGTGAAGCTACAGGTATGGAAGCCAAGACGATTCATCGTTTGTTGGAGTTTAATCCTGCTGATGGATACAAACGCAATGATGAGAATCCGTTGGAAGGTGATGCGTTGATAGTGGATGAATGTTCGATGATAGACATCATTCTGATGAACAACCTTATGAAGGCAATTCCACTGGGGATGCGTTTGGTGTTTGTGGGCGATATTGACCAGTTACCAAGTGTGGGTGCAGGCAATGTGCTTCGTGACATCATTGATTCACGGAAGATACCTGTTATACGACTGACACGCATCTTCCGACAGGCGCAATCCAGTCGTATTGTAATGAGTGCCCATGCCATCAATCGGGGTGCATTTCCTGATTTGAGCAATGGCAAGGATACTGATTTCTTTTTCATCAAAAATGATGATGCAGAACAGGTGGCTACCAACATTGTACAGTTGGTAAAGAATCGTTTACCCAAGGCTTACAGTATGCCGACCAACAAAATACAAGTGCTGACTCCCATGCAACGGGGTGTGGTAGGTGCATCGAATCTGAATATCGTGTTACAAGAGGCTATCAATCCAAGTAAGATAGGTTTGAACCGTGGCGGTTATTCTTTCCGTCAAGGTGATCGTGTGATGCAGATACGTAATAACTACGATAAGAATGTGTTCAATGGTGACTTGGGGTATATTCAGGCGGTAGATATGGAAGAGCGCACCTTAATGTTGGATTTTGACGGAACACTGGTAGAGTATGAGGTGAGCGAGCTGGATGAGTTGACGCTGGCTTATGCGACCACCATTCATAAATCCCAAGGTTCAGAATATCCTATTGTAGTGATGCCCGTGCTGATGAATCACTATGTGATGCTGCAACGCAACCTCATTTATACCGGTATCACCCGTGCCAAGAAAATCTGTGTGCTGATAGGTTCCACTAAAGCGTTGGCTTATGCCATTCACAACATGACTGTTCTGAAACGCAACACCAAACTCAAGGAACGACTCAATCCTTTATTGGCTGTAGCAAAAGATTTAAATGTTTCCACCACTTATCCATTGATGCCGCAAGAAGATGATTTTGGAATGGTAGCTGAAAGAAGCACTCAATATAAAATAACTTCAGAATAGTGTAATTTATAAAATATAATTATAACGATGGAATTAGTAATTAAATCGATTAAGGAACTATTGAATTACCATTTCAATATTCCAAATTTTCAACGCGGTTATCGTTGGGAGCCTGACAATGTTGAAAAATTATTGAATGATATTGTGGATTTTCACCAGAATCATCAAGATGGTACATTTTATTGCCTCCAACCCGTTGTTGTAAAAAAGAACCTAGAATTATCAAAAGACGACAACACGGTATATGATTTGCTTGATGGGCAACAACGTCTTACAACACTTTGGCTCATTTTAAATTCTAATAGCATAAAACCCTTTTGGCAAAAGCTTCATAAAAATTTGCCAAAATGCTTTGATCTGCAATTTGAGAGCCGAGATAATTTATTGGAGACAGCACTGAAAAAAGATAGCATCTCTTATGATAACATTGATTTGTTTTACCTTACACAGGCTCTGCAGTCTATTGAGAAGTGGGAAGGAAACCAAATAGAATTATTAAACGCAGTGGAAAAAGATATAGTTAGGGTGATATGGTATGAATTTGATAAAAATAAAGATATTGAAGAAGATGCGAAAAAACAGTCATCTTCCATTAATGTGTTTACTCGTTTGAATGAGGGAAAAATAGGTCTTACCGATACAGAACTTATTAAAGCTTTACTGCTGCAAAGTGATATCTATCCAGATAATCAAAATGAAATATATGGACGAGGTTTCATGAAAGAGCATCTGTTTCATTTGGCAACCGAATGGGACAAAATGGAGAAAGCCTTACAAAGACCAGATATGTGGAGTATGATTGTTGGTACAGATTACAATCCTTTGAGTCACATGGAATTTCTGCTTACTCTTGTTGCCAACAAAATTCAGAAAGAAAACGATTATAAGATAACTGATACATACCATCGACTATTTTATATTATATCTGAATACCTAAGAGTTCCAGTTAATGAAAGTAGTAATAATACAGACAGTGTAAAATACAAGGCAAAATATTATTCACAAAAAGTTGATGAAATATGGTCGCAGGTTAGAGATGCATTCACGATTCTAAACAATTGGTATAGTTCTGCTGAGTTATATCACCTTGTAGGCCTATATTATTTACTATGCGGTTCTGGTAATATTTTCCACAAGACACAAGAGCTATTTGACACTTATAATGCAGAAAACAAAACAAAGAAAGAATTTAAGAATGATTTAAAGTCAGCTATAGGAAAGGCTATAAAGATAACCGAGAAAAACACAGATGATAATATTGATGGAGAAATTCTTAAACTTAAAGAACTCTCATACGACATGGGACATCAAAGCCGGATGATAAAAATTCTTGAAGCGTTTAATGTTTACTTACATCTAGTAGAACGAGGAATATACACTAAATTTAGTTTCAGTAAGTTCAAAAATAACAAAGTAACAAGTCTAGAGCATATACATCCCCAACATTTAGACTTTGAGAAAGCAAAAATAACAGATGTGCAACAGTGGTTGGAGGTTCAAAAAGAACATCGTGCTGAATTTAACGAACAAACACTTTCAGATTTAAATACTCTTGAGAAGTTTCTTCAAGACGAAAAAATTTATAAGAATCATGTTGAAGACTGTAGAAATATTGTTGACAAAGTAGAGAGTTTCCTGGATAAAGAGGCGGGTATTGATGATGGGCATATGCACACTCTTTACAACATGGCACTAATAGACAAAGACACAAATGCAGCCCTAAGCAACAAACTTATGGATGCGAAACGTAAGACTCTCATTGATAGAGAGAACAATAATGGCATATATGTCCCAATCGGAACAAATTTTGTATTTAACAAACATTTTACTAAAGATGTTACTAGCATGAAATTTTGGATGTTGAATGATCGTAATGCATATTTTAAGAAAATTGAAGAAGCATATAATTACTTCGTAAAATGATAAAGGTATGGCAGATAAAGAAATATTATTAAATGCAACTGTTGACGAAAACATAAATACCAATTTTATACAGTTTTTCAACAACAACAATATAGAGATTCCTCTTATACAACGTGATTATGTTCAAGGAAGTGATTCTCAAAAAAATAAAAGGGATAAGTTTGTGGATACATTACTCTCTGCTTTGACTAACGAAACAGAAAGAGCCGATTTAGATTTTATTTACGGTACGTCGGTACATGGTGCTTTTCTTCCTCTTGATGGTCAACAAAGATTAACAACTCTCTTTCTTTTACATTGGTATATAATCGGTAGATGTATGAATATTGACGCCGACAAAACAATGGCCCTATTGAAAGGAACGTCTTGGTTCGCAAATGATAAAAAATTTGGTTATAATACCCGAATAAGTTCTTCTATATTCTGTGAACGACTAAAAACGATTTCGAAGATATCTCTTCTGGATGTTATAGAACAAATTAAAGAACATTCATGGTTTGACGACAATGATTGGATGAAAGACCCAAGTATAAAGGCTATGTTGTCTATGCTACTAACTATAGAGAACAAAATTAATATTCTAAACTGTGATTTAATGAATATGCTGGACCGCCTGCTGCATACATCTTCCATTAATTTTGACAAGTTAGACATGGGAAAATATAATCTCAATGATTCACTTTACGTCAAAATGAATGCACGCGGAAAACAATTAACGACATTTGAAAACTGGAAAGCGAGGTTCATTCAGCTTATTGAGGAGGAGTATGTTGATCGAAAATTCGACGGAGCTCAGCCTGAAAGAGTTGATAAGAATACTTATAAACAATACTTTTCACAATCTATTGAACATGAATGGACAGATCTGTTTTGGAATTATGCCGTAGATGCGTATGAAATAAAAATTGCAAACAAAGAAAAAGATGTAACAGTTTCTCCTCCTTTAATCGATGATTTATTCTTGAATTTCTTTAGGTATATTTGCAAAATGAAATCTTTCGAATTCATAGATAAGGAAAATGATAGCAATGAAGTCAAGGAATTAGATTTGACAAAAAGTGACAATTTGGATTTTGTTTTTCAGGTATTGGATTTGTTTGTACTGATTAGGTCTAATAAAAAAGATGGCATTAAGTCGTTCTTCAATAGCATTTTCTATGTACACACCACTTCTGATGATAAAAGCCAGATGGAACGATATGCAGAAGATGCAAAAACAAAAATAAAATTGTTCGCTTCAAAACGTGCTGACATTTTTCACAGTGTACTTGAAGATACTGCTAGTGTAGATGAACAGGTACTCTTGTATATCATCATAAAATATTGCCTTGAGAATAAATGCTATAGTGTATCTGATCAATTGAAAGGCTATGCTCGTAAATGTCGAAATCTTCTTGAGAACGATAATCAGCGCCTTATGAGTGATGTAAAGATGCATAGTAATGTCCGCTTGTCAGAAATAAAAGAATATATAAAAAAGACGACATCGTTTGAGTCGTTACAACTGCCTTCTCAAGAAATTATGGCAGTAGAAAATTCTGGATATTTTCACGGATATTTAGGAGCATTTGAGAATGTACTTTCTGATGATATCAATATGTATAAAGCTTATATTGCATTCAGGGATGCTAAAGAAATAGATAAGGTTAGGGTTTTAATCGCATTAGGCTTTAAAGGTGCAAATTTTGGTTATTGTGCGCATGGCGATAGAATATTCTTCGGAAGCAACGAGCGATGGGATTTACTATTTAGACATGCTGAAACAGCAAAAAAATTGCAACCCGTTATTAGTGGTTTGGTGAAGAATTTAAATGATGGAAATAAAATATCTGATATCATCAACAATAGACTCCATGAACTTGAATCTCTGAAATCATATTCATTTGAATATTACATGTTGAAATACGATAGTTTCTGCAATAACGCTTTCGTTTGGGCTTATAACAAGAAAGATAATAATGACGTTCATTTTGAGATGAAAGATAATCTTTGCATAATACACTCATCTCACTTCTTTGCAAAAAAAAGCGATTATGAGGTAATGGCTCTGCCCCGGTTCAGTAGTAGCCCTGTAAGAGGTTACCATATTGAACCTTATGCTTGTGCAGTAGCAGTTGAACTTGCTCAAATGAAATACCCTCACATGAAAAAAGTCTATGATTCTGGTGAAAACCGGGATAGAGGAGGACTTTATTTAGAAGAAGAAAGAATCTTTTTACAAATAACTGATCATGGATGGATATTTAAGATTTATTCTAGTGATGGAAAAGAAATAGAATGTGGTACATTGGCAATTGAAAATGATATCGATGTAATTCAAAGTGCTGCCGAATATTTAAAAAAGAAATTGAATATCTAAAAAATCTTGTTCGAAGAGAAATGAGAAGCTGACAAGTAAGTTGGCTTCCCATCCTCTCTTTAAATTACTATACTTCGCGGAACCATCCTTTTTTCGACTTTTCAATAAATCATAAATATCGATGTCGCTAATGCTACCAATATCAATAGGGTGAAGCAGCATCCACTATTACTAGCACTCCCTCTTTTACTACCAGAGGCTGCCTTTGCCAAGTCGAAGATGCTGAATGTGGTTCTTCGATAGACTTGATTGTACAGTGCTTTCTTGGGATGTAATATTCCCATTCCCTTTCTTCCATATCCGGGGATGATGGCTTTCTTGACGGCTCTGTTTAGTCTGCCTGTTGTACGTACGCTTATACTCTTTTTGAGAGACGGCGTTCTCATTCCAAATTTCATAGGCATTACTCTTTATAATCATTTTCATATCTACCAGCATAGGTTTGTTTAGCTAAGTAGGTATATTTATTTATGAAATATGTCTTAGCATTCGTATATCCATCTCTGTCATGTTCAAATGGTTTCCAAAGAGAAAGTTTCAATGCTTCATATTCTTTGGCAATAGATGAATGTTCATTTAAGTAATCTCTAAAATATAATTCATCGTTATCACCTGAAAGTCTCACATGAATATGAAAGACTTTATCGGCAAAGCCAAATTTTGTGTAGCCTTTGTTGAAATCCATGCGTCTTTCAGATTTTATCATGCAGAAATAATCATGTTCTAGCAAAATCTTATATATATCATTGAAGCTACTGTTGTCATTCATTTCTATCAATATATCTATTATCGGTTTAGCCCAAATAGCTTGGATGGATGTACTACCTATATGTGCTATACGTACCAGATTCATATTGCATAACAAATGAACTAACAATGACTTTTCTTCAGCATAATCATTACCCCAACGTTCGTTAGGCTTTGTGAGAACAATAGGAAATAGTTGCCAAAGTTCTTCAAGGCTCATCTCAGACAATTCCTTAGTACATTTTTGATTATTCATATCTTTGGGCTTGAACATAATTCGGAAATATAATCAATAAACAGACTTTCTGATGGATGCTCGTCATAAAGATAGAGTAGTGCATCATCTTGGGCAGCCTTCGACTGACCAAGAATACGCATGGCTGTTACTATCATTCCGTTGCTATAACCAAGGTCTTGCATCTGAGCAAGTAGTGCTGATTCTTTGGATGTCATACAAAGTTGTTTGTTTTGAGGTAAATGAATACCACTATTCCTAGTTGAATCAGGAATATAGCCGGCACTCCATATTTGAATTTCTTATGCAAGGTCTTATGATGGAAGAGTTTGATACCCGTCCATGCACCGATGCTTCCACCCACAGCTGCCATGATAAGCAGTATGGCTTCGGGAATGCGCCATTTGCTATGTTTGGCTTTCCATTTGTCGATGCCATAGATCATCAAGGTAATGACGTTGATGACTATCACATAGCTAATGATTATCTTTTCTATTGTACTCATTCTTCTATCGTTTCTATGTAAAAACTAACAGGACGAAAGCCATCGTTGCAAGATATCATGGCTGATTTTGGGTTCTTCATCCAACCATCGTAGAAGTTTTCACCGCCATGTGCCAATGTCATCACGAAAGACTGCATGGACTGCCAAGCACTCTCACAAAGATCATCTGGCTTCTGAGCATCAATGGAGATAAACGTTTGTCCTTCCTGCATATTGCAGGCATGTTCAATCGGATTCTCGTATTTTGCTGAAAGGTCTGTATGATTCACCTTTCTAATTACTGTTATCTTAATCTTTTTCATTGTCGTCTTCTTCATTTGAATGATTACGTTTCTTCAATGGACCTTTTGTATGGCCTCTGTTCAAATCTACTCCTGCTTCGTTTAAGATACGGAACAGGGAGCTTCTACTTTTGAATCCGCTTAGTTGCCAAATGTCGTCGATGGTATGGCCACTTTTGTACATATTGACCACCATCTTGTTGCGCTCCAGTTTAAGCAAGGTTGCTGAAGTGTGTGCCTTGATAGGCTTTTTCAGCTTGCTTGTACTGCTGTTGGCTCTACGCATTGCCAAGGCTTCTTGTGGTAAGGTTGCCATCACATTAAGGATATCCGAGGAACGGGTGTCTTTGAACATTTCTCCTGTTGAGTCTATCCTGTCACGGATGGATATCACTCGCACCATGTTCTTGCGGCAGAATTCCAGGAGAATGGATAGTTCTCTGGCTCCTCTCACGGCATTGCTGAATTTACCAACGACCATTTCGTCACTGGTGGTCAATGCTTCGATGAGTCGTTGCCATTCAGGACGAAGTTTCTCATGGATGTTCTGTTCTTCAATGATCTGTTCACAACCATTGTCCAACATCCACTGTTTGTCTTCTTCTAAATACTTATAGTGTGGAGTATTCCACAGGTATCCTATTCGTGCCATACGCAGAGTATTATTTATTGCTTGCAAATTTACTGGATATTTCTCGTTGAAAATCATACTTGGCACTAAAGATGCTTAATTCATCGATTTTTACCTCATTTTTATGGTTCTGCCGACAGATAAATCAGTTTCGGGTGGCATTTCCAAACGGATTAGTTGCTTTTGTACGTGTCCTATTTTCGCTTAAACGGCTGTTTTTTTCGATTGGGCAGAAAATAGTTTGGATAACATCTGCAAATATCCTTTTATCGTACTCGATAATTATCAGCAAGTTACGACTTAAAAAAAAGTTTTCATACTTTTGAGTATGAAGGTTAAATAACTCTATAACAATTTGTTAGAGTTGGTTTTGATGGAATTTTGCACTTAACTTTGCAGCGTTGTTCTTTGAGACATGAACAGACTTTAATGGCAAATTAAGACCGATGAAGCGATGTTTTTCATCAGAAAATTGCTCAGAAGTTTAATTATGTCAATTATTCGGAATGACAGAGTAATAATTATCATACTAATGCATAGATATAATATGTTGATAGAAGATGGAATTGAATTGTTCAAGATCTCTGCGCCATTGATGGTGCCGGAAGTATTTGCCATGAGTAATCTACAAGACGTGGAGATTCATGAGGATGAAGGTATTCTGATGTATGAGCTTCCTCGTCCCATAGAGTTTGAGGATATGCTCAATTATCTGGAAGACCAGATGGAATTCATTCTGTTGTACTATCACAGAGCGTTAGAAGATATGAAATTTGGATTGAGCTGTTGTGCTTATTCTAATCCGAAGTATGGTCACATGTTCAAGATTAATGCTGCCACCAATGTGAATGGTCTTTGTGAGCAGGTGTATGTGACCATCTATGATTCCTTGGACGATATGTATGGTGAGATTTTGAAAGAGTTGCATAACAAACGGACAATTGGCAAGTATCTCTATGAGAAGTCTGAGGCAAGTGTCATGGGGGATTTCTTTTGATATGAACAGAGTGCTTTGGAAGAAGATGGCTATCCTGATTGACCGTTACCGTACATGGATTACTGTTCAAGGTATTTATAGGGATGATTGGTTCCTGTTTGTATCTGGTGGACTTTTGAAAAGGTATGCCAATCCGGTATTCAATCTGATTGTGAAGTGGCCGAGAGGAAACAAGGTTCGTGGACAGGTGATTGGCATTTCTGAATATGAAATGGATCGTGCTATCCGAAAGTTGAGCAATGCTGACACAAGTTTTGCCCGTCGGATTAGATGTCTGGAACCAACCCCCGAAGATGTAGAAGCAATCGTTTTGGAAGCATCGTGGGGCTACGTTCAGCTGGAGTTAGAAGTATATGATAAAAATTTTAGAACCAATAAACAACCATTAAAAGATGATTTGGAATAGCTTACTATTGATTTTCCCTATTCTTATTCTCGTGGCAGCTTTACGTTGTTACAAGAGGGATGGCAGGTGGATGAATGCCTTTTATAGGCGTATGAGTTTTCATGATGTTGCCAGGAGATTATATGTGCAGTTGGTCATGCTTCTGCTTATCCTGTTTCAGTTCATACAGATTCAGACGCATATATCAGCCATCGATACTTTTATACCGTTAATCATCACGGCTCTGCTGATTCGCTTTTCCATGGCTGAGTTGGTGTTCTACGCTATCAAGAGACGTAAGGTGATGGTGTCAGTATGTTCACTGGTATTGGTTGGGCTCTTTATTCCTCACTGCTTCTCGATGGCTGTAGCACTCGGTATTTTACTGGTAGCTTCAATCTTCTATCCCTCTCGTGGAATCAGAAACATGGTGGAAAGTCCCGATGAGATTTTTTCTCTTACTTCCATACCGGGACAGCTTGTCGCCAACTATTATTGAGCAACACAAAACTTTATATAAACAACATTTGAATTATAACAAGTTGACCATGACTTCCCGGTTCCCTTGGGTCAGCGCAAACAAGTAGTATTAACATCCAAAACAATTGAAGATGAACAACAACTTATCTTATGAGGTCAGTCATGTCGTGATCACTCCACGCTTGATTGAATTCCTCAAGCAAAAGCCCAAGGGACGCTTTACTCGACTGGAGGCGTATTTCGACCTACTGAGTAGAGCCATGGTCAAAAAGCCATTCTCGGTATTGCCCAAGGCAGCATCAGCTGAGCTACTAGGTGAATTTGACACCACGGTAACAGAACTGGCTGGTGACTGGGCTTGGCAACGGGCTACTGTCCGTGACTTTCTGAGTGAATTATCCGCTATCGGTCAATTGGCAAGGGCTGATTCTTACAAAACAATGACCATTACCTTCGAGGCATTGAAGTTTCGATGGTTTCAGGAGGAACTGGTTAAAGAGGAAGCTACGATTGAACTGCTGAAACAATCGGATAAGAAGAAAGCCAAAGATAACTCATCAGCTAAAGAGACTGGCTTATTTCCAACAGATTCTGAAGATGGCGATGCTGATGGTTCTGTTACTGGTAATGAGAACGCTCCGCTGAATGAGGAACCAATCTCTGAGCTGGAAAAATTGCAGCGCATGATTTGTCGCGAACTCTATGAGGAAATATTCGCTGACATGAGCGCAACCATCAGAGAATGGGCATACACTCCCAAAGTGGAACATGCGCTGTTTAGGGCTTATTATAATGTCTGTGGCGCAGATCGTAAGCGTTGGCAGGAATACCTTGGTCGTATGCCAAAGGACAACACGCTCAGCTTGACGATTTATGGTAATGAGACGATGCGCACGACAGCGGACAAGGTCGAGTCGTACTTCATTCGTTTCGGCACAGAATTTCTAAAGGAGAGAAAAGAGTAACAGATAAGCACATAGTCACGCTCACAGCTGCGTTGTTGAAACGGGATGACGGGTCACATCATTCTCCCTTAGTTTAGGTGGCATACCACTTAACAAGGACGTTTACGATAGACCATAGGTCAGGCTGGTCGGGCTCGCCCGATTGTTCAGGAATGTATCAGAGTTGGTAGCCTAATACCCCATGGTGGCAAGCCACGATGGGAGACTGACCAGCAAGACAGCAAGCTGTGAGATAGATATAACATTAGAAGATAATGGCAAAACAGGTATTTGATTTTAGACCGGGAAAGGGCTTTACTGTGGCTCAGAGCAATGAACATCAGCGTCGTTGGACGGAGAAGGGATGGCAGTCTGCCACACACTCCGGGAACTATGACCGCACACGTTCTGCTCTCAACTTTGAGGTGATGCGTGGTGGCAAAGTTCAGCCTATTGATAAGAGCCACTCTATTCCTGAATTGATGGCCATGAACCTAAAGGCTCGTGGTATCAAGGATCCGAATGAAGGGATGAAAGAGCCATACTACCGAACGGTGGTGAATGTGATTATGGGTGGTGGTCGTGAGCGTATGCGTGAGCTGGCTTTCGGTAACCAGAAGGTGAACTTTGAACGTGGTGCTGACAACAGTGGCATCACTCGCTGCAAGGATATTGAGCAGTGGGCATCTGATATGTACCGCTTTGCTGCTGACAGATGGGGTGAGGAAAATATCGTGGCCTTTTATGTGCATCTCGATGAGCAAAATCCACATTGTCATCTTACGCTTCTGCCAATAGATAAGAACCAGAAGTTTGCTTTCAAAAAGTTATTTGCCGGCAAGGATAAATATGAGTTCAAGGCTCGCACGACAGCCATTCATGATGCACTAGCTAAAGTGAATGCCAAGTGGGGACTTGACCGTGGTGACAACATCGTGCTTACAGGTGCTCGCCATCGTTCTACTGAAGAATACAGGCGTTCGCTCAGCAGTCAGTGTACAGCTTTGGAGAAGGAACTGGCTGTAAATTCAGAGCGTCTTCGTTTGCTTAATCAGGAGATTGTCATGGCAGAGCGTCGTGTCAAGGGTCTTACTACGATGGTACAGAATCTAGAAGAGAAGAAGGTTTCCATCGAAGCTGAACAGAAGGGTCTTACTGATGAACTTGTTCATGGGCGAGGTAATGCGGATTCGATTCGTGAACAGATTAGAAAGCTGGATGTACAGCTTCAATCGGTCATCGATGGATTGGCAGACAAAAAAGCGAAGTTGGACGATGCTGTTCAGCAACGGGATAAGGTTCTGTCTGATGTGGAACAGCTCAAAACTAACCGGGATGAGCTTCGCCGTCAGGTTTATGCAGCTGCCGGTGAAATGGAAGACCAAATACGTTTCCGATTGAAGGATGCCTTTGCGGATTCAGTACTTTCTGACTTCCGTTCGGTATTGCCTCAGATGACGTTCCGAGACATGGAAGCATTCAACAATACATTGCTGGCAGATATGGCTGCCAATGGCGAAGAAATTATGACTTGTGCTTTATATCTCTACACAGGTATGCTGGACAATGCAACCAACTTCGCCAAAGGTCATGGTGGCGGTGGCGGTGGGAGCGATTTGCCATGGGGACGTAAGGAAGATGAAGATGACAGGGCCTGGGCTTATCGTTGTATGATGCAGGCTCATCGTATGATGAAACCGTCAGGAGGTAAACGAATGAAGAGATAATTTTTAAGAATGGACGGATGGTCAATAGCAGAGGTTGACTGGTGTTTTTTTCACCATGTTCTTTCTCTTTCTTCAGACATGGTGGCATTTTTTTTCACCAGTTCCTCTACGTCCGGCTTAATGTCCATTCTTATATACAGAACATAACATGAACACAAAATAGAATCGCATGTTGAAGAGATTTTTAGTACTATCGGCTGTCTGCTTGGCTCTCACTGCACAGGCGGCTAATGAGGAGCCTCTCGTGGAGGATTCTCTGGTGAGTCGAGAGACTTCCATTAGTGAGACGATGCTTCGGTCATTGGAACCGACGTATCTGAAAAATGTAACACTCTCGTCGGGTTGGAAGGACAACTGGTTCGTTGGAATCAGTGGCGGTGCTGCTGCATTTGCCGGAACTCCACTCGGTTGTGAGGATTTGTTTGGTCGCATCAAGCCTACGCTTCACCTGCAGGTGGGCAAATGGTTTACACCAGCCATCGGAACACGTGTGTCATTCCGTGGATTTGAGTTGAAGAACTCGGAACTACAGAACAATAGCTACAAGCTGATGCACGCTGATCTGCTGGTGAATGTGGCTTCGTATTTTAACAAGGCTCGTGATGAGCCACGCTGGGACGTTGTTCCCTATGCAGGTTTGGGCTTGATCCACAACGAGGACAATGGGAACTGTCCTTTTGCATTCTCTTATGGCGTGATGGGACGATATCGTCTTTCTCACAGATTGCATCTCACAATGGAGGTTAACGGTACTACTACATTTAAGGACTTTGATGGCCGTGGTGCTTCCCGTGAATTTGGCGACAATCTGGTGAGCCTGACCGCAGGTTTGTCTGTAACCCTTGGTAAGAGTGGATGGAAAAAAGTGGTGGATGCCAAACCCTACATTCAGCAGAATGATTGGTTGCTTGGATACTCGTTATCGATGGCAAACAAAAACAGACTGTTGGACGCTCGACACAAATCAGACTCAAGAGCTCTCGCAGAGATGCGCAAGATTCTGGAGATAGAAGGGCTATTGAAAAAATATGGCGACAAGTTGGAAAGCCATTCTTCGGACGAGGGAACCTCACAGACGGTTTCACTCTATCCTAAGAATGACTACAGTGGGCTCAATTCGTTGATGGAGCGATTGAGAAAAGGTAAGTGGAATATGAATGCCGGTAAGGACGGATTTTCAGGTGATTCCCTAAGTGAATCTACAAGGCAGTCGATGATGGCAATGATGTTGGCAGGTGATAGCGCACATACATCACCCTCCGATGAGCAGGCTTGGAATGCTTATCTGCTCGATATGAGCAATAACCGCTCTTGCATAGGTGCTCCTGTTTACTTCTTTTTCAAGATTGATACACACCAGTTGAGTGACCATAGACAGCTGATCAATCTCGATGAGATTGCTCGTGTTGCCAAGAAGTATGACCTTCGTATCCGTGTGACGGGTGCAGCAGATAGTGCTACTGGCAGTAAAGAACGCAACAGTGAGTTGAGTCGTAATCGTGCTCAATATATCTGTGAACAGTTAGTAGCCCGTGGTCTAAACAAAAAATATATAGCCAAAGTATCTATGGGTGGGGTTAGCGAGCTTTCTCCCAACGATGGCAATCGGTTTACGAGAATTGAATTGTTCTTTGAACCAAAATAGATGTATCTTTTTGACAAAATTTGAATGTCGTAGGCTGGCCTGTGAAGGTCGGCCTATTTTGTCGAATATAGGTAGGCAACAACAGGTTTGAAAGAAATGTATTATATGGTCTGTTATTCAGGTATTTAGCTCATGATTTCCTTGGCTATTTGCCGAAAAATTCGTATATTTGTATGTAATAAATGACTAAATATCAGACAAATGAACAAGTATCTATTCGTCCTTATGCTGGCTCTTTGCACGGCATCCTCTTTCGCTCAGACACAGAGCAACAGTGATTCAACTTATGTTGCCACAGAACAGTGGGAATATAAATCGATATACATTAGAAACTCCCATAAGTTTGCAAAACAAGGTGAGGTTTATTTCGAAAATTATGATAAGACGCTGGATAAGTATGGGCAACAAGGTTGGGAACTCGTTGCTGTCGTTCCTCTAATAGCTTCAAATCTATCTTCGGGAAACGCTTATACGAATTGTTTATGTTATACCTTTAAGAGAAAGAAGATTGTCAGCAATTAATAAATCCATAATCAAAATGTTATATAGCCTCAGTTCGAATGTTATCGGATTGGGGAATTTTTTTCTTTTAATCAAATTCTTTTGATATCTCTACTTATTCTGTAATCATTTCGGCATTTTGTCCATAGAGTTTGATTGGATAGTATTAAATAGAATAAAGAACTACATTTTATATAACAGCCTCAGTTCAGTGTATCTTTTACGTTGAAAAGCGGCTATTTTTTTACCCTGATATCGGCAGAACTCCAGATATTCTTTGTGGTAATTGCGATTACCCAGTCTAATTATTCTTCTCAGCTTGCTTTTATGAAATTTTTGGTTCCCCAAAGTCCATAGTTCTTATGTTGTATAGCATAAAAATTCAAATATCCAAGTTATTATCTGTTTTTCTACATGAAAAAATGAAGAAAGTCAGTTATGTTTGATTGATTATCACTATCTTTGCGTCAAATTCAATTTTTAATTAAAATGGCAGAGATAAATAGATTAAAGGTTGTACTTGTTGAGAATAAGAAAACAAGTAAGTGGCTAGCTGAAACTTTAGGAAAAGATCCAGCTACTGTTTCTAAATGGTGTACTAATACCTCTCAACCTAGTATTGAGACATTTTTGGAGATTGCGAGACTTTTGAACGTTGAAGTCCAAGAATTAATTAATACGAGAACCAATAAAATATGATGCCTATATCATAATGATTTTATATTATGCAATTAGAAATAAACGATGTGGTTTCAGCCATTGTTTCCAATATTACAGATTTTGGAGCATTTGTGGAATTTGAAGATGAAGACTCTTCAATGGTATATTTTAAAGAGATTCCTGGAGCAAAACATGGCGAAATTGATAAAGTATTAAAGATTGGTGACTCAATAGAGGCACTTGTCATTAAAGGTCGCAAGGGGGAGCCTACATTAAGTATTATCGCCTTGCAAAAGAAGCGTCATATTGAAGAACTGCAAAAAGATGGCAACATTGTAAATACTGTTGCAAAACCTACACTTAACGATATTGTTAAGTGTAGCGTAAATGGGATAGCAGAATTTGGCGCTTTTGTGAGTTTTGGCTTAGGTGAATCTGGTTTAATTCATTTTTCTGAAATTCCAGATGCGTCAATGGGAGATATAGAAACTCATTTGCCTGAAGGAGAATTTGAGGCTCAAATTATAGATATCAAGAGCGGTGGAAAATATAATCTGAGTATTAAAAGAGTTATAGAACTTCGTACAAAAGAATTGGTTCGAGAAGAATTAAATAATTTACAAGGTCAAGAAAAGACCATTCGTGAAATTTGGAAAATCTTTACAGATATAAACAAGTGCTTGCTACAATATATGCAGCAACCCATCTTACTTAATCCGAAATCTGCTAAGATCGACCGAAAGAACAATAAAATAACAATTGATGTAAACACAGAATCAAAATTTGAATTGTTTGATAAATCTGTTCGGAATAGATTTAATACACAACTTTTCCAAACATCGGAAAACGAATGGCGTTTTTTTGTTAATGTAGACAAAGTTTCAGAAAAAAATATTGAAGAATTTCAGTCTGAATGTGATAGCTTATACTTCAATTTTTTCCCTCAGCCCTTTATTGAAGGATGTATAACAGACTTTCGATCTACGGAAAAAGAAATAATTGAAGAGCGTCTTGTAGACTATTGCCCAAATATGATTGTATATAGAAAAAATGCCAAAGAGATATTCTTCAGACAATCATATCAGAAACATTCTCAAGCAAAAGAATGGTATGAATTTCTCATAACTATGTTTGAGGAAATCAACAACGGTAGCTCTTTTGAAGATGAAGAAACTGGAGAAAAGAAAGAATTTTCCCCTCTTACATTCAATTACTCATTAGATAAACCCAATGATGTTGCTGATCAATTCTTAGTTGAACGAAACATTATTGATTTAAAAGAACATGAGAATATTATTGCCAACTCCCTTAGGGGTGCCGTATTCACATGTCGCGAACATGAAATTGGACAGTTATCAAAAGTTGACTATCCATCTATAATATTCTCCATAATGAAGGAGAATATGAATGTTGTTGAAAGCCTAATTTCTGAAGGCTTATTAAATAATGTTTCAACGGATATGAATGGTGATTCTGAGAAAGTTAACAGACTTCGGGAGTCTTTTGATTTTATTACTGAAAATCCAGATCAACTTCGTAACCCTAAATTGGCCATTTATTTATTTGATGCAAGTAAGGCGACTCCAAGCACAAAGGAAAGAATACAAAAACGTGTAGAGATTATTAATGAGAATAGACTTAATAAGAATTTAAATGAGTCACAAGTTGAAGCGATTGCCAAAGCAGTTGAAGCAAAAGATTTATCATTAATCCAGGGTCCTCCTGGCACAGGCAAATCAACAGCTATTGCTGAGCTTGTATGGCAATTAGCATTAGCTGATAAAAGTAAGAAGATTCTATTAACTTCAGAAGCTAATCTTGCGGTAGATAATGCCTTAAATAGATTAAAATATTCTAATCACAATATAGTAAAACCGATTAGAATTGGTTCGGGCGATCGTGTTTCGGCCGAAGGCATTCCTTATTTAATTACAGAATTAAAAAAATGGGCTGGAATTAGTTTTTCTGATAATTACATTCAAAGAGAAGATGACAATGCTATTATCAATAGCGAAGAATATAAATATTATAAATCTTCAGATGTTGTGTTAGCAAGATGGATAGCTAATATATTCAAAAGAAACCAAATATCGGTTCCTGAATTGCGACATATGTGGTTTGATTACTTAAATGATATACCTCAGCATGAAAGAGAGCGTATTTATTATTCTTATATGGAAGAATGTAATCTCATTGGCGCTACATGTAGTTCTATTAGTGAAAAAAATTATCTTGCTATTGAAAATAATAAAAAGAATACTGATAGTAAATTCTTAGCAAGATTTAAAGCTGTATTTCCAAAACATAATAGAATCAATTTTGATATTGTTGTTCAAGATGAAGCTAGTAAAGCGACTCCAGCCGAGTTATCCCTTCCGTTGATATATGGTAAGAAGTCTGTTATCATTGGAGACCATCGACAATTGCCTCCTAATCTTGATAGAGAAGATATATTATATAAATTGCATTATCAATTAATGCAAGAACCAGATATTGACATTCAAAAAGAAATTAAGCAGTTGGAAGATTTTGTTAGATATAATTTTGATCAATTGGAAAAGTCTCATTTCGAAAGATTATATATGCAGGCTCAAGACTCGATTAAGGGAATATTCCATTATCAATATCGTATGCATCCAGATATCAATGATGTCATAAAGCAGTTCTATGTAAAAGATGGAGGGCTTGAGTGTGGTTTGGTAGAACCGAAGGATTTAGGGGTAAATGATCCTGATTTCGAACATAATCCATTTTCTAGATATCATGGAATAAGTATTGACGAATTTGTATCTCCTGAAAACCATGTAATATGGATTGATACGAAAACTCCCGAAATTCTTGAGGGTAGTTCACGTGCGAATATGGGCGAAGTACAAGCCATAGATTGGGTTTTGTCAACACTCGCAAAATCAGATTCATTCAAAGAATACAATAGCAAATTACAAAATGATGAAGAAAAAGAGATTGGCTTAATTTCCTTCTATGGTGCTCAATTAAAATACCTTAAGAGATTACAAAACAACTATTCAAGTAGTTTATCTATCAAACCTAGTTCCGTTGATAGATTTCAAGGTATGGAACGTAATATTGTTATTGTTTCTTTAGTCCGTAGTAACTGTATTGCTGAAAGACCAAACCAGGCTCCTGATTTTCGTATATATACGCAGCTTGGTTATCGTTCTCAGAAGGATTTAGGTTTTGCCAAATCCCCCAACAGACTAAATGTAGCATTGTCAAGAGCTAAACGTTTGTTGATTATTGTAGGAAATAGTGACCTGTATTCATCGTATCTAAATAAAGATGGTGTCGCATTATATAAAAATGTATATGAATGCATCAAGAATAATCCTAATGGACGTATTATACCATGGGAAGATGGATTACGTAAAAAGAAGCCTCGTCCAATAAGTAAAGATCGTTCTGCAAACTTGAACACTCGTGACATAAAATCAACTGATACACAACTTAGGGTAATTGAAACTTTATTAAATCCGAATCAAAGTACAAACGATTCAAAAATTGCTGTACTTGAACTATCTACAAAAGCCGTAAAACTGCTAATTGGAAAAGATCAAGATGCTATTAAATCTTCCTCTGTATTCTCGTTTGATAATTTCTTAAGAAATGCTGACAAAACAGAAACAGGAAAAGGTCTTAACGCTCAAAACGAGATGGATATGAGATATTTTCAGCGTAAAGTTATGCCAGCAATAATCAAGATGCGGAATATTCTAAAACAAGAGCAGGTTGATGTTGTATACTCTGTTGCAACAGCGGCTTATAGAACAGCTAAGAACCGTGATGAAATAATTTCGTTTGTAAAAGAGCGCACTGGTATTAATGTCCGGATTCTATCTAAAAAAGAAGAGTCAATGGCAACTCTTGTCGCATACTCATTGAGTACACGTTATAAAACTGAGTTAAATTCATCATCGCATATCATTATGATAGACCAAGGCGGTGGTTCTACCGAAGTTTCTGTTTTTGATAATATGACATTATCAAAATCATATAGTATAAACCTAGGTACTACAGCATTGCGTAACAACTTATTCTTGGATGCTGAGATTGACACTCCTATAGAAGATGCACTTAGAAAAAGTGATCAGAAAGTTAAAGAACGACTGAATACATTTTACAAGAATATGGGCGATGTTATGCATGCAGGTGATGATACCTTCTGTGTAAGTGTTGGAACAGCTATTACAAAAGCAACAGGGAAAAAGAACAATGTTTCTCAGCATGATACGGTATTGACGAAGGATCAGATTATTCAAAAAATCAATCTATGTAACGAGAATATTCTAAGTAAATTTAATACTGTTGGAGAACTTAATAGTTTTGATTTTGAAGCAAGTAAAGGAAATAAATCACTTGATACAATTATTACCATGAGATTAGGTTTACCAATGTTTGTTTCATTAATGGAACGTTTTAATATTTTTGAAATTCATGTTAGTGGTACTGGGCTTTGGTATGGTGTCTACTTACAGCATTTGTTGAACATAGCAGATATTGAAATAGAATGAATTATAATATCATAATAGATAATGGAAGGTTGTTATACAAGTCTCAGCCATCTGATACTCGTTTAACGACTTGGCTTTTGAATAGTATTCAATTAAGTGTTTTTTTCTATAGAGAAATACCATTGAGTCCTATTGATAAGCTTATTTGTTCATTGTTGATTAATACCAATGGACAAATTAAAAAAGAAGAACTGGGCTTAACTCTTGGCTTTGATATTGTTACAAAAGTTTATAATGGACAAGCATTTTACGCTGATGAAGCGGAGTGTAAAATGTACGATCGAATTCTTAAGCAAGTCGAAGAGTGGAAGCTAATATCAATAGATAAAGTATCAGGAAGCACTGATATGGATGAAGATTCAAATGATATTCTATCCGAGGATAATAAGATAGAAGAAAACGACGTTTCTAATCTAAATAGTTCAATTGAAGTTGTTAGAATAACTAAACTTGGAAAGTTAGCTTTAGAAAAAGGAACAAAGTTTACATTCCACGAATCTGAGATTTTGCTTTATTCGAATATGCTTTCAACAGGGGATAAAAGCATAGATGATAATTTCTCGTATCCGGAAGAATTGAATGTTTTTGCTAATATTCTAAATACAAAGTCATTGTCAATCAACCCTGATGATTTTGATTTTACGCTTAATTCTCAATATCGAGAAAGATTACTTCTTCAATTAGATTCTAATTGGAATGGACATATTTTTGCTATTGAACCTCAGCATACAACTCCACAAATGGAAAAATGTTATGTTGATTTCTATATGTATAACTATGAGAATGAACGCTACATTCTATCTTTTAGAAATGGGCAATTCTCAAAAAAACTAACAGATATTCTCTATGTCGTAACTAATGCAAAAGTAAGAAACCAAAAAATTAAGAGGTGTTTATATTACAGACTAATCAATGAATCTTCATCAGTATTCAACTATGATGAAGTTATACCTTTTTGGGATATTATTGAAGAAGAAGAATATGATCTCCTAGTGAATGACAACAGAATAGATTGGAATGATTCTTTACTATTTGAGTTAATTATCTTTTCCGAGTACTTTTCAACTCAGAAAAAGACATTAATCACTCAAATTGTTCCTCTTCATGTTCTAAAAAAATACATTTCAAGGTATCAAGAATATATAGATTGGAGAGTTTTATCTTCAAGAATAGATGTAAATTATATAGTCGAAAACTTTAGATACCCATGGGGTTTTGATACTATACTCAGTCGTAAGGATATATCTATTGAGGAAGCTCAGAATATTCTAAAACTTCCAGTTCTTTGTAATGTAGAACTGGAATGGGACTTAATAGTTAGATATCTTACCGTGGAATTTGTAGAGGGTAACATCGATAAATTAAAGTTCGATCACTATTATTTAACTTCCTGGTTACCTGTAGATTGTCTTTCTGTTGTTTTTTCTCACTTAGATAAGCAATGGGATTGGGATTATTTAACTAATCATTTATCATTACAAAGTATTGAGGAAAATATTAATGCTTTAGAATCGCATATAAATGTTATCAGCTTTATTGACCGATGTTTTTATGATTCAGATAATATGAATTTCGCTATTCAGTCTTTAAAGTTTAAAACATTATTTAAAACAGCAATAGCTAATGGTAGATTTAACAACTATAGTCTTCAAGATAAGGGTGGGTATATTTGGACCGATTCAACTATCAAATATTTTGAGGAAATAGGTTTGTTATCTTGGAGATCAAAACAATATGAAAAAGGATTTCCACAATTCAATTATGTAAAATGGACGAAAGCATTTTTTGCGAAATACCATACTTATATCTGTTGTCAGGAGGATAAGACATTCGTTTCAGATGCTATATCAGATATTAATTTAATCTCTGATTATCCAAATTTTGAATGGGATTGGTCTGCCCTTTCACAAAATACGAATATTGCTTATTGTGATACTTTTATTGAGAAATTTGACAACAAAATTGACATACATTCATGGATTAAAAATGCTACAGTTTCTTCAGTTGAACTATTCTTTGACAAACTTAATCTAAGGGAAATATTCAATAATGAATCATCTGTCAAGACTTTGTCGGAAAAGGTTTCTAAAAGTTTCATTTCGAAGCATCGCGACTTGGCATGGAGTAGCTCCGCATTCACGTATGCTTTGTTGGCTGAAGTATTATTAAACAAATCCACTTTTACTCAGTATTTATCAAAATGGGACTGGGACATATTATCATTAAATGTACCACTTACATTTATACTTAGTAATATTGAGAACCCTTGGACAAGCAGCGTTTTGACTAAAGCTATTTTATCACAGAATACAAATATAATTAGTTTTGTATCTAGATATAACAATCGTATAGATTGGTCCATTCTATCAAAAGAAATTTTATATAAAGATTTCAGTTTAATAGCTGATCAGTTTTGCGAAAAGTGGGATTGGAATGTTATTAATCAACGCTTTGTCACGTCATTTACAAGTACTCTTTTAAATAGTCAACCGCTTCGTGATAAGCTTGATTGGAATTCTATTTCTGCATCAGCGAATGCATATGAGCTTATTAAATCATTAGTTCCTAATGCTTCTGTAATAAAATGGGATTTAGTTACGTCCAACATTTGCCCAATTTTAACTCTGGAATTACTAAAAAATGATACATGTATCAATAATTGGGATTGGCATACTATTAGTCAAAATGCAGAGATATCTTTGCTTATGCAAGCAATTGATAATCCAGAATTACCATTGTGCTGGAATATACTTACAGAAAGATTCTCTGCCGATTACATCTTAAGTAATTTGGCAAAATACCAAAACAATTGGGATTGGAACATTATATGGGAGTCAAAATTCTCATTCGCATACGTTAATGAGAAAAAAGAAGAACTTGCAATTGCATTAAATACTCTTAATAGTGAACTGAGTACACTACAATGGACCACATTGACACGATTGTTTTTAAATGAAGATATATTACGTCTGTCTGAAGTTTTAAGTCCAAACAATGGATATAATTGGAATTATAAATTAATATATGATAGAATCCAGAATATAGAACAATATGTAAAGGAATCACATTCCTATATTGATTGGTCTGCATTATCAAAATCAAAAGCTGCTGATATATTATTTCGCCATGATATAGAGACTTTTGACATTCGTATATGGAAGATTCTTGTAAAAAAGAACCTTTCTAATCCTTTGTACAATTGGGATTACAAAGCACTTACCCAATTAGAAAATGTTCAAAAACAACACACGTTATTTTTCAAAAATGATATTGACAAATGGGATTGGGATTACATTTCAGAATTTGGTTCGTGCCTTCTCCCAGAGAACAATCGTGATGCAAATCTTAGAAAATACAAAGATCATATAAATTTTGCTCTTTTATCAAAGCGAATAGATGTTTGTCTAAATGAAGAAATAATAGAGAGTTTTATTGACGAACAGTGGGATTGGAGTGTATTGTCGGCAAATAGAAACGTCGAAATCTCAATAAACTTTGTTTTTGCGCATAAAGACAAAAAATGGGATTGGAAAGCACTATCACGAAATCTGTCTGTTAAATGGAGTTCCAAGCAATCCCAAAAAATTTACCCAGAAATTTTCAAAAACGAGAGTATAAATAAGACTATTGATTGGAATGTATTTTTGACACGTAGAGATTTACTTATTGATAAACAATTACTCAAATTAATTCATACCTATATTGTTGATTATTGGACTATAATGACATCCAATAGACGTTTTATTCCTTCTATAGATACATTAACAATCGCGGAAGTAGATGGAGTAAACTTGGCCTCATTGAATTGGGATATTATTTCAGAATCAAAATTCTTAATTCGATACAAAAAAGATGAGGGTGGCAAGTCAATACCACAATATAACTTCATCCAAAAATATGCAAGTTATATCAATTGGGAAATTGCAACTCAAAATTCAGTGTTTGACATCTACAATAATTCATTATTAGATTCATTTAAGGATTATGTCGACTGGTCATTCATCTCAAAAGAACTGGATGATGAAGGACTTAATATTTCTTATTTGAATAGATATAAAGAATACTTAAACTGGCCAATAATTAATAGCCGATTTGATTATAGTCTTTTAAATGTGAATGCTCTTAAAGATCTTGAGGAATATTTGGATTGGTCTAAAGTTTCATGTATCGAGTTCGAATTTACAAATGAACTCTTATCATCATATGTTGATAAATGGGATTGGAGCAATCTTATGCAGAATAAGTCCTTTAAATTTGCTTTTAACAAACAAGATTTAAGCATTTATCAGCACAAACTAAATGTAGCTAAATTCATAGATAAATTTAGATGTAAACCAGGTAAAATCTACCATTTTACTCATTTGTTTAATGTACTCGAAGTATTGAGAAGTAGAAAAATTCTAAGTCGTAATCGTGCACTTGAATTATCAAAACTGAAATTTGACTCTGCTGGTGGAGTTGTAGGTAGAACCGCAAAGGCACATCCTTTTGCACGTTTCTACTACAGACCAGCAACACCTACTCAATTCTATAATGAATGTTTAGGATGGGATTGTGATTTGACTATACATCAAGGGAAAAAGGAAAAGAGCTATTATTCTCAAGCCTTAAACCTTGGTTTACCAAAGTGCCCAATACCTGTTTTTTTGGAGTTCGATTTGAGAGAGGTCTTAACAAAAATGTCTTCATTATGCTACTATAGCGATGGAAACATGCAAACTAATTGGGCAAATGTATATAAAGTTGAAGATACATCAGACAATCTTCGAATGGATTTCTTATATAATGATATGAGTGATGCTTTTAATATTACTTTAAACCAAATAGGGGAATTTGATCAATCGTATTTCATGAGTGTGATAAACTTAATCAAAGAACAATCACAGCAGGAATTTCTTGTAAAGGATGAGTTTGATTTTAGCAGAATCGACTCACTCAAAATTCATTGTTACGATGAAGGTTCAGCAAACCTTTTGAAAAAATATTTAGGCAAAGACCCAATAGCTGAAAGAATTGTAGTTGGTGGTTGTTTCATATATCAAAATAGAAATCTCGATTTCTATTTTGATGAAGGAAACAAGGCTGTAACGATTTCTTCTACATATAATGGTCAAGGTGATGCTTACTTCCTAGTTAAGGGCAATGTAAATGTAATCAATAAAAATGATATCAGGAGGGAAGTCGAAGGTGGAATAGTGATGTATCCTACAGTAAAAGTTGAAAATACAGATAAACCGTTCGACGTATACTTTATAGATAAACGGGCAAGAACAACCGACTGGTTAGTGTATTCTAATAGTATTGAGTCTTCAATCAATGGTCAAATTAAACAATATCATATAGACGATTATATTTTAGATGAGTTTGTCAATATTAAGTCAAGAATTGATCTTGAGCTAAATGCAGACTTATTCTATAAAAATATGATTAATTCGTATCATGGTATTGCACATACTTCAAGAGTCTTATTTGCAACACATTTGATAACCAGTATAATAGATGGTGTAAGTGAGAGTCTTAAAGACGCAGCATATTATGCTGCTATTATACATGACCTTGGCAAAACTAATGATCGAGAAGGATTTATTCATGGAATGAAATCGATGAATAGATATGGAGAGTTCATTGACAAATTAGAAATTGAAAGTTCTTTGAAGCAAAGAATGAGGGATGCGATCCGATATCATTCAGTTGAAGATAATCTATGTCCTGAATATGTTCAAAATGACATATTATGGAAGATTCTTAAGGATGCCGATGCACTTGACCGTAGCCGTTTTGGAGGTCGTGGATGTGATATTAAATATCTAAGATTGCCTATCTTTAAAACAGATAAGGGTAGAGATATTCTAGGCATAACTTGTATTCTTTCAACGATAACAAACAAATGTAAGTGGAATGACCCTTACAGTGATATTATTAAAATGTTAAAGTCATATGTCTTATAAAGAAGTAAAAGGAAATATTTTTAATACTAATGCAATGGCTGTAGTAAATACGGTCAATTGCGTTGGTGCTATGGGAAAAGGTATAGCTTTGGATTTTAAGTTGCGATATCCAGAAATGTTCAGGGAATATCAGAAAACATGTTTTAAGCATCTTCTGAAGCCTGGACAGATTTTGCCTTATAAAAAATCGAATCCAATTATACTAAATTTTGCAATTAAAGACGATTGGAAGGATCCTTCTAAAATCGAATGGGTTGAAGAAACATTACAAAAATTTGTTTCTAACTATAAACAACTTGGCATTTCTTCTGTTGCATTCCCATGGATGGGTGCCATGAATGGAGGTATTCCAATTGAGACAATTAAATATTTAACTCGAAAATATCTATCAGAATTAGAAGATATTGACATAGAAATATATGAATTTGATCCTGATGTTCCCTGTAAGTTATATGTTGCATTAAAGGAAATTGTTAGCTCGTCTATTCTTTCAATTTCTGAACTCGAATCCTATTCAGGGATAAAATCGCGATATTGGATTAAAATACTTGATGCAGTGAATGACTCTAGAACTAAAAGTTTGAACAACTTATGTAACTATATGATCGATGGTAAGCGAATTATTGGAAAAACTAACATCGAGAGATTATTCATATTCTTGACCCAATATGATAAGGGAAGTATCAGCGTTTCTGGAAATATATTTGAGTAGATTTAAATGTATGTTTATACGGTATCGTAATTTATTATCACAATACCGCCTAAACTAAACCTAAGAAAATTTAATATCTTCCTCTTATACAATAGGACTTACATAAGTTTTTTAAGAAAGAAATAATTATTTATGATACAATAGCCTCAGTTCAGTATATCTTCTTCTCTGGATTGAGGCTATTCTTTTTCCTTTGTATTTGCAGAATTCCAAATAGTCTTTATAAAACTTACGGTCGCCGGCTTCAATCTTTCGGAGGAGGTTACTTTTTGGGTATTTGCCATTGCCCAAGATACGACCGTATCCAACATTATAGGACAAGATGGCCAATAATAAAGAATCTTGACCATATCTACGAAACATAGCACAGAGCTTTTTTAAATCAGAACGTAACAAAGCATCTGACTGTTTCTTTGTAAGACTCCAGTTGAGTTTCTCTCCGGGTTGTATGCAATGCCCGTAGCCTATATATGGATAATCTTTCTTGGTATGAAGTCCCTCGTAAAATTTTATGCAGGTTATGGCTTTATCAAAATCAGACAAGCTATAAATGGATGATGAATGTGGTTGATGCAGCCTCTGAGCTTTTATCGTCGTAAAGCTTGCTATGAATAGAATTAATAGGATTATGTATTGCTTAGTTTTGTTTGTCATGTGCTTATAATAATGACGGCAAGACCAATACTACTCAATCTTGCCGTCATGTGTTTAGTTATGGATTATCTACCTCGATGGTAATGTTGCTCTTCAGCTACATTCTCGGTTTCTTGTTCACTATCGATTTCTGCTTGATAGACCGTCATTTCCGTTAGTTTTTCATTTACTCCTTCAAGATTAGCATCAACGTTAAAATCATGGTCGTATTGGAATTGATGGAGTACCGACATTCCAACATTTGTTGCAGTACCAACATCCATGGTATCCTTTTCTTGATTATATTGGACATAGAGTACACTGCCATTATTCATTTCAAAGATGGGCATACGATTGGTTGCCATTTTACTGAATTCCTCTGCAACCATAGTTTTAGCGACGTTCTTTACATCTTCGGTAGCATCACCGGGCAAACCATAACGATTGATAGCGTCTCGTACTTCCTTTTCAGATACTTTACGCATAATATCGTAAGTACCACCTACTTGGTTATTATTGACAACAGCATAATGGTCATCTTTGGCAATAACTGTATCTCCTGGATATTTAACGGCTTTGGAATAGGTTTTATCCATATCTATTGCATCGCCATTATCATATTCCCTTGCTTCTTGCAAAATTCCATTGGCATCCATTTTATCCAAACGATTAGTATCATCAGACATTTGAAGGTATTGAATGCTTGAGTAGAATACAGGCTCTTTAGCGACAGATTCTTTATTTTCTTCCTTAACTTCCTCTTTGGGTGGAATAGGATCCAACCCTTGTTCAATACGTTCATTGATGGCATCAATGCGTTGAGTAATCATAGAAGATGCTCGTTTCACATCCAACAGAGTCGTTTTAAGAAATTCCGGAGATTCTTTCAGACTTCCTAACCAAGATTTGAGGTATGCACAAGAGTCTTCTTTTACGTTTTTCTCCATACCATAACGACTGGCAATCAAGGCGGCACTAAGCTCTGCAACTAACTCTTCGCGAGAATATTCGGCAGTTCCAAATCCATTTCCTTGCTTAAATCTGTTCAGTCGTTCTTTCGTGCCGGTGCTATGTGTCATTTCATGAAGAAGGTTACTATAGAAGCTTTCACCATTGATAAATTGTGACTTTTCTGGTACAACAATCTCATCTTTACTGATGGAAAAGTAGGCATTATCCTGATGTTTCGGATAGATTGGACATACCCAACCATATTTCTCAATCATGGCATCAATAGCAGGGAAATCTATCATCTTGCCATCACCTTTGGTCTCTTCAGTAACGACTTTATTAGCGTCTTCAAGCTTCGCATAAAGCTCTGGACGAGCCTCTTGCAAATTGGTTTGAGCGACATTGAACACATTGTAGATTTGTAATTTAGGATAAACGGCTATGTTTTTCTTTTCCTCGTTGGACATTTGCTTATAGTCGTCGTACTTAATCTTCTCATGACTATCCTTATCGATGCAGGTAAATGTCGTGATGAAAACAGGAAAACTCTTCTCACCTTTATTGATTGAGACCAATGGTAGCTTGTCACCATTCTCATCTACCATTGGCTTGCGAGCTCCTTGTTTATTCTTATCGAAATTAAGGGCAGCTACACGGTCGAAGGTACAGAATACAGGTATTTTATAGCCATTCTTCTCACATTGAAGCATCAACATCAAGGCGTTCATCCCATTATACTCACGCCCATTCATATTCTTCGGCCATATCATTGAGCCCTCGGTAAACCAAGGCTTTTTCCAGTCACTTTGTAGTGTTTCCATCTTCTCAATGAGCATATCGGCGAAACGTTCCAATGCTCTGTCTTCAGCACTTGGGCCATCGCTATTATAGAATTTCTTTCCGGCCATAGTTATGCGTTTTGGTTCGTATTAGGAATTTGCTGTTTGACCCACTCCGAGATTTCATTCACACGGCAAGAGAGGTTGAGTTTCTCCTGATAACAGCCTAGTTCCAATTCTCCCTTGATTTCTACCTTTCCACTGGGAACAAGAGCTTTGCACTCATCATTCGAGAATCTAACAAAACGCACCCATGTGAACTCAAAGGTCTCTGCCACTTTTTCTGTACTGAAACCTGAGAAGATTTGGTAGTTTCCACCATTCTTATCGGTCTTACGGTCAATCTGCTTGCCTATAGTTCCCTTGAACTCCAAATCACCAGTTACCGAATCGGTCTGTGAGGCTGGATTCAATGTAATCTGTTTGGCACTAAGATTTACGTACAAGTGTTCTGTGCGTTTCTTGAAATTCATCGTGCCCACAATTTCAACACGCTGACCGATGGTCAACTTGGCTGCTTCGTTTGTGTCATAGCCGTCTTTACCTACACTAATTTCTACTGAGATACCACTACCATTACGGTCTGTTGCATCTACTTTCACTGTCATGGCTGTGAAGGGTTTACCATCTTTGCCTGTCTTCATCATCGCTGAGCGACTGATGATACCGTTTACTGTTGCTTCTGCTTTAATCATAGTTTGTCTATTTTATTGTTGTTTGTATGTTGTTTTTGATCTTCTTCACCTGAGTTATAATCAGGTGGCATTTCTATTGCTCTTCTTAGTTCGTAGTATGTCCATGCTCCTGATATGAGGATGATGACTAAGAATAGCTTAGCCACGAACTCATTAAAAAGTAGATAGACTCCAAAGTCCCAAAGGAAAACGCCAGTTGCTAATGCCGAAATACTTGCTAACTTTCTAGTTTTATGTGTCATAGTGCTTGTGTTATCTTCGAATTACTTCGTTTTGGTTTTCTGTTTGATTCTGTTGCTGCTCATAGTTCTGTGATACTTGACCAACTACCACAATAGAGTTCACGATACCTGACAGTCTTTGTCGTTTTACTTCATCACTGAGCTCGGCATTGTTCAGCACTTGTGATAACCTATTCTGATCGTTAGGTGTCAATTCATGTATGAACTGTTGTTTGCCATTATTGATTTCTAAGACGGCTTTACCATCTTCTTTTAAGACCAAGGCACTTCCTTTCATGCCGGGCAATAAGGAGGACAAGTCGATACGCTTATTAAGTGCCGCATCAGTGGCAGTCTGCATCTTCTCACTCTCAGATTTGTTATCTATCTGTACCGCCAATGCCATAAGCGAGGTAAACAGGGTCATTGCCATTTCTACAATTGGATCACCCATACTCATATGTTCACCTGAATCTTCTGACGAGAGGATTTTCTTCATCCAATCATCCGGTGATAGAGTAGTGTCTATCTCAGGAGCATTATTGGTTTTGTATTTTGCCAACAGGTCTTCACCATTGGATAAGGCTTTCAACTGTATGTTTCCCTTTTCGGCAATCTCCGCCAAGTATGCAGCCGGATCTAAATCTCTTGTCGTTCCATCGGCAGCGATTTGTTTTACGCTCAAATGAAGATGTTCCCCAGTGGTGTGTGTACCTGTATTACCAGTTACGCCCAACCTTTGTCCTGCGTTCACTTCATCACCGGCTTTTACGTTAAGACTACTCAAGTGCAGATAGCTGAGCTGAACTTTATCACCATTCTCACGCTGATATTCCACCGTTACCGATTTGCCTCCTGCAGTGTGGGCATTTTGATTTACAGCCACTACTTTTCCCTTATCTTCTGTTGCCAAGATATCGTCCTGTTTGGTTCGAATATCAATACCTTTGTGCATCTGTTGCTTGGAAGAATCTGTTGGAACACTACGCATTCCGAAAGGTGAAGTAACCAATATGAATTCATTACGTTTTAGAGGAAAGGAGCAATTACTATCAGTAGTATTCTTTGATACTGAATGATTACTATCATTAGTATTAGCTATACTACTATCAGTAGTTCGTGGATTCTGTTCCACACCAATCTGCTTTCCTTGGGCTTTTATCTCTTCCATAACCATGCGGTCGTACTTAGCAAGGTCGTTACGTTCAATGATTTTAATCAGGTTCGGAGCATACGTTCCAGCCGTAGCATATCCTGCTCGGTCTAACCCCTGTGCCCATCCTTTGTAGTTGTCGGGAGAAAGACTGAAACAAGCTGCATAGCGTTTGTTGTTTCTCAAGAATTGACTATGGTGTTCATACGAATCACCCACACTGGCATAACTACAGAATTTCTCATTTGGTTTGTCATCTGTGTACAGTCCGTATTTTCCTCCATTGGCAATCCAGGAAGAAGTAGCTTTGATGCCAAAGTGGTTGTTCTCATTTCGAGCCAACTGACTTTGTCCATTACTACTCTCCAAGATTCCCTGGGCTAGTGTTACGGAAGCGGGTATGCCATAGCGACGCATTTGCTCCATAGCCGCTTCTTTGTACTGTTCTACGTATTGTTGATTTTTACTCATGATTATTCCATTTACATGTGGCGGCCCATTCGCATTTCCTCTTTCTCATCAGGCTTGGCCTCCTGTTTTATTTCTCGTTTTGGATCTTCCTGCACGGATTGTCTCGGAGCCTCCAACATATCACAGATAGCCACTCTATTTCCATCACGAATCAACTTGGGTAGATATGTATCAAGTTGGCCATAGCGGAAAGAGGTTACGTCTACCTGCTTCTGGTTTTTGGAATCTTCGCCTTTCATCCTTGGTAAGTCTAAAACTTTTGAAACAAGTTTGGCATCTTCGGCATAGCTCTGATAAGTATCTCCAACTCTGAATAGCAACACTGCATCAGGATGCTTGGCTTTGAGTTCTTCATATTGCTTGAAGTTAGGGATTTGGACTATCTTTGATTCTGCTTGTTCCTTGACGGCATTCTCTTGTTTCAGCTCAGGATGAAGTATATCTTCAAAGAGCTTGGCAGCCAACTGATTTTTGTATAAGGCCATATCCTGAGCTATCCACATACGTTGCCATTGCTGTTGGGTAATCTCACGAGGCTTCAACTTTTCTGTTCCTTCAATAGTCGGCAGACAAAGCAACTTGTCATCACGGGTTCGGAAGATGCTTACGTGCACAATCTTATCGGAATCTTCTTTGCTGACACCATTGTCAAAAAGGTCAAACTTCAAATCGGGTTTATTCTGAGCCTTTACATAATACTTCAAAGCCAGTTCCTGTCTGAGCTGTTGACTTTCCTCTATCTGGTTTTGCTTGATTGTAGCGAAGAATTGATTTAAGTCGGTCTTCTCTGGATAGATGCAGAAACCATCTTCGTTCTGTGGCTTGAGGTACATAGCCCATCGGTTCTGGTCATCCTTCATCATCTGAATATGTTCGAAGATGGGTGATAAGGAACGACTTACCGCTTCTGAAACATCCATTTTGGATTCTTCTTTCAATTCCCAACCTTTGAGTTTCTCAATGGTTACTTGTTTATTCTCAAAGTAGGTATCGTCTGGCTTATAGCCGAGTACGCCATCATTATTGAAGAAGCGGACATACGTACTACCTCGTTTAAGCAACGCATTTTCAATGCGCTCTTTACTGAAGCCGGGCAAATCATTCTTGATAACTCTGACATTGTTCTTGTTGCGCTCTGCCTCTGGCATCACTTCATCAGGAGTTAAGTAGAACGAGCGTTTCTCTCCGTTTGCTAATTGTATGATACCACCGCTGGCGGCGCATGCAGGCAGCACAACATCAGTTATACCAGTCTTTGTATCTTTCACCACCACAATTTCTTTACTCTTCTTATCGGGAATACCATGGAGTGCTTCTGCAATCACGTAGTTGCCGTTTCTGACATTCCACTCCGAAGGCATATACTCAGAAAGCACACTGGCTATTCGGTTGCCTTCACCTACAGCTTTAGTATAGGCTACATCCACAATTTCTGGGTCATCGCTATCGGTCTTGGATAAGCCATAATTCAATTCTTTCTCATAATAGTCCAGGTCGAACTTTTGCTTGAATATCGAACGTTCTTCGGGTGTGGCAAAGTTTCGGTCATCTATGCGCATACCTCCCTGACGAATGATATCAATCATAATGGCGCATTCTCGTGAATCAATTCTTGGAAGTTGTTTGGTTCGCTCCTCCATAATAATATCCTGATTCTCATCGGTACGATATCTCACAGCTTCACCTCTCTCTGCCTTATGAATGGTGTCAATAGCAGTATTGACATCACTTTCAATGGCATCAATCAGACATTTGTTCTCAGCCAGTTCTCGCTGCCAGAACTCAATGTTCTTCATGCTATCGTTAGATAACTTGGCTGGTAATCCCAATTCCTGCATCTTCACACCAGCAGCCAGTTCGGCTACCAGACTCTCGTACTTTTCTGCATTCTCGGAGGGTGATTGAGCTCCTTTCATCACCATGCCTTCACGAGCCAATCGTTGCTGATGACCGGTAGCCGTTACCACTTGACGCATCAACTCCTGTACATAGTCGGTGTAGTACATAAAGTGTTTTTGGTCGGGCATATAGATACAATCCTTGGCTGAATCGTAACGCGGCATTCCACTTGGGTCTCTACGGATATTGACTAAATTGTCACGTATCTGCAAGGCGAAGTCATTGACGGCAATATGCAGTTTGGTTTCTTCGTTCTTGGTATGCAACCGGGATTCATTATCACCAGCTTTCTCCAACATCTTTTGGTAGCGTTCTTTATCTATCATGGGCAAGGTGGTCTGATCCAAATTGAACAGGTTCATAATTTCTCGGTTATGAATACCTTTGTACAGTTCCTTATCTTTAGTAGACAATTGTTTATACTGTTCACGAGTGATGATGTCATCAGGGTTGTTATGATTCACATACTCTTTCCAATTATACCAATGAAATGGTGCAGATTGTTGTTTTGCCAATACGGCTGCGCCACGATTCTTGGCTTCGTTAAAGGTGGTGTATAAAGCACTTTTATAACCACCTTGTTCACTATGCAATCCCAATGTAAGGGAATTGAATGCACTGACAGATACTCCTTTCGGATAAAATCTGGGAGCCATTCGCTGAGTGGTGTTCAGCCAATAGCCACCGTTGGTCTTTGCCGCCTGCAGTGCATTTGTCAGCAACTCAACCTGCCGGTTGGCTGAATTCTGTTCAGCTATAGTCTTTTCTTTCATGTATATGTTGTGTCTATGTATATTTCATTTGAGTGTGACCATGCGGTCTCTGTCTTCGCTCTGTCCTTCCACAGTACGATAATTATTTTGAGCCATCTGCGTCATCTGGTCATTCTTGGCTAGAATGGCATTGGCCAGTGTATTCAGTGGTAATGCTCCTGCTTGATAAGCGGCTACTACGTTCTGAGGTAATTGAATGGTACAAGGCACTTTGTCAATATTGGCAATCAGACAGCTTCCTTGTAATGTTGGATTTTGAATTCTTGGATTCAATGCTTCATCGGTATAGGTTTTATAAACTGATTTCGTTACGTTATCGCCATAATCTCTGTGTCCTGTTAAGGCTTCCTTTCCTGCTTTGTTGATTAGATTAGCACCACCAAGACCTATCAACGTCATTTTCAAAATTGGGTTCTTGATAAACATACCTGCCAGAATGCTGGCGATAGGTAGCAAAGTGTCTTTCTTTCCAAATGTTTCTGTCTTTCCTGTAAAAAGTCCCAGCAAAACATCTGGTAGCATAGAGATAACATAGCCTAGGTTATGCGTTACATCTCCAATGCCATCTAATCCAATGTTGCTCAACAATCCTGTCCAACCATCTGTATTGCCAGTTGTCGGTGCAGTTGTCTGTGTGGTTGTATCTTGACTTTCTTGTTGCTTTTGCTCATAGGCTTCTTTTGCCGATGCTGGTTCCACATCCACCGTCGTATTATTTTGCGTTTCTTTTTGATTGGCTGCTTCTTGATTGGCTTTTACCTCTTGTTGTGCTGCCAAGTATTCTTCTTCATGTCCCGGAGCTACTACCATCGGGACATTGGCATATTCTTTCTTACGTTGATTCGTTTCAGTAGATAAGCCCAACTCCCAAGGCTGTTTGGTAGCTGGTTTGAAGAGGTTTTCGTAGAAAGGTTTTTCTGTAGCTATTCCCATTTTCTTGTTAAGTGTTTGATTGACGGATAATACATACGGATTCTCCCAAGACTTGATTTGACTACCTTTCTTGCGAAAGTCTGCAAATACATTGGCTTTACTTCCAAATACGCCTTGGCTGATACAGTCTTCTACTGTGATGGTCTTAGCTTTTTTATCGTTTTTACTGTTTAAATAATCAATACCGCTGAATGCTACCTCAAAGCCGACAAACCGTCCTAAGCTGGCCCAAGAGCCAACACCGCCAGTTGTTAGTGCATCAATGCCAATGGAGCTGACCTTCGCCGAACTTTTCTCAAGAAGACTAGGGTTGTAGGCCTTCTCTCCACGTTCTGCGATGTGATGGTCGAGTGCAGACCTTGACAGAATGGCTGATATGCCGAACAGGCTACCTTCTCCTGCTTTCCGAACAATGTACTCCATGGATGATTTGGGCATACGGTCTTTGACCAGTTTGTCTATCATCATCTGTTGCACTCGGTAATCCACATAGGCGTAGGCCATATCCATACCCAATTTCTCGCTCATGGCATCATATCTTTCCCGGCCAATTTCTTTTACGACTGCATTGCGCCATTCAGAAGATAGTTTCAATAAGTCATTCTGAAAGTCTTTATTCCCTGCTATCTGCTTTTGGCACATCTCAAGGTAGTCTTCTGTGGTCTTGCTGTTCCATTTGCCGGTGAGCTTCACATACTGCATGGAATCATCTGGCATGTTATTCATGCTATTGGCCATTGAACGCAAGATTCCACCAAAGCTCATTTGATAATCTGCATATTCCTTTACCTGTTTGTTGCTCAAGTCCGATTGAACATTGCGCATCACAGGAGCAAACGAAGTATCGAAATACCGCTGAAGGCAGTATTCCACTTCTGCAAATCGTTTTGAATTCGTTATAGCCATACGTTAGATGCTTTGTTGTAGTAATTGTTCTTTGGTTTGTTCAATGGCATTGTGATACATCTCCATCTGCTTGGGAAAGTATTCTTCCAACCATTCTTCTTTGTCTATCTGATTCAGTAGGAAACGGATAGCCTGTTCTCGTTCAATCTCGATAGCAGCTTCTCCGTCCTCACTGTTGTTAAACCAACTTTTTGTCCACCATCTCAATCCTGCCTGGTCGGGATAGACACTTACGATTCTGGGTATATCAAAACTCTGAATGTCGATGTCTAATCCAGCCAAGGGGTCAATCAGTATTCCGTCGGATAAGGCTTGCTCTTCAGCTTTTTTTTTTCGAACGAGGTCATTGTGGACAGAAATATCTGATGGCGAAGTGCCATGTAGTTCAGAAAATCGCCGATAAGCAGATTCTGAACCTTACTCACCAGAGGAACGGATCTTCTTCCAATGCCCAATGGATTGACCATCGAGGGCATGGATTCGTAGAAGTAATCCTTCATGGCTGCTGCTGAGAACAAATGGCGCAAGGATTGCTCGGTGCGTTGCGGACAACTGTATAGACCTTCATGCAGGTCATTCATATAGTTGGCAAAGAAGCGCATCATCAGTTTCTCAATCTCATCCTTGTCCTTGTCGTAATCTGTATGTACATCCATATCGATAGCGACAAACTCTGGTTGTGCCTTTCCTTTCTCCGACCATGTCTTTGCATTACCATAGAGCATGGTAATAAACTCTACCGGGTCAATCTCTTCGCCATCGTATTTCACTTCCATGTGAAGTAGATCCGAACTGACACCTACGGCCAGTCCTGCCTTAACCTGTTGCCCAAAATGCATGAACACATTGCTCATGTGAGAATAGGTTACTTCATATTTGCTGTATTTGATGACTACATAGAGTCCATACTGCTTTCTGTCGATACCGATTCCTGAAACCACTCCGTCTGCTACGGCAGCCAAAAAGTAATTATTGGTTTTAAAGTCAATTCCATGATGAAAAAATGATTCTCCTGTTTTCGGATGTTTCTGCTTTCCATATCGAAGGGTCAGCTGTACATCTCTGTCTTTTTCTTCAAAAGGCATACAGTATCCACTGGTGGATAGCAGGTTCATGTCTTGTGTATAGTTCATATTGTACTCTTTTTAGTATTTATCTGCCTCGACGAACTGTCGGGCTGGATGCTTCTTCGGTTTGTGCAACGGGATTTTGTTCCGACTGTTGAGTAGTGGAACGTCCTGCTGTATTCTCGTTCTGCTGTGTCTGACCGCCCATTATCTTATTCATATTGAAGTTGTTTCCGATGACCATCATACCTAATATGGCACCGGCTATCTTACCCAGCCAACCAAACCTGCCGAAGCATAAGAAGGCTGCACCAATCAATCCTGCTAAGCCCAGTCCTGAGACTTTACCATTGCCGATGTTCTTGAAGAAATCGCCAATCATACCCAGTCCGTTACCACTGAATAGCCCTTGAAAGAAATTACCAAGACCGCCTGTTGAATTATTGGCTCCTGATAACATGTTTCCTGTGCTCTCAATGACTTGACCTGCTGAATGGACTGTTTTCTCTACACCATCCACGGTTGCTCCAACGACATTGCCCACCTTTTCAGCTGTTTCTTCGCCCACCAATACTTCAGTGGCAGTTTTCACCACTGGTTTATCATTTGCAATGCTTTCCCAGGCAAGGTATCCCATACCGCCACCCACAACAGCCGTTTTAGTTGCTGCTCCTGCACCTTGCAAAGTTCTTCCTGGGTGGACAATCGGATAGGTAACGAAACGTCCGACTTTTCTAACGGCTTGGTTCTTAGCTGCTGATGCTATTGAACTCCATATTCCCATATTATTATCTGTTTTTGTGTTACATTAAAATCTACGGTGTCCATTGCGTTTCCAACGTTCCATCGCTTCTCTCACTATTTTCTTTTTATCGGCAGGGTCTCTTGCTCCATCATAAATATCGTCCCATATATCCGTCATGGAGGTATATTTAACGGCTCTGGTCAGTCGTTTAAGCTTTTTATTCATGGTCTTGAGTTTGGGACGGATAGCAAATACGATTTCCATCCGTTCCTTCTCTGTCATCTTATTATTGCTCAAACATACTTGCCGAATATCATTGACAATCTCTACACTGTTCAGAATCAATTCCAGATAGATGGCATTCCGTCTCGAAGAAAGGGCAACTGCCAGTGCGTTGCTCGGTGCTTTGCTTAACTGGTCGGAAAACTCGCCAAGGTTCACTGCCATGCGGTCAATCTCATGATAGAAACCATAGATTTCTGCGGCATAGGTGACTATGGAACGGAAGCTATTGAGGTAGTTATTGAACTTCTTTTGAATGTCCGTTGTACCTTCAACTTCCTCTTTGAGCCATAAATGACCGGTTGTCTCCAACAGCATTGCTCTCTTTTGGGATTTCAATTCATCCTCTGCTTTTTGAGTATAGGCATAAATCATCCCAGTCAGAGTGGGGTCAACCTGAGCATGGGATTTTATTCCCAGTGTACATATGAATAGGAACATCATTAGTTTCTTCATACTCATTCTTAGTATTGTGAAACAACTCTTGCTGACCTGCGCCAACGTTCGATAGCCATTGCTGCCACTTCACTATTGTCTCGGTCAATCATGCCTGCTGTTGCATTATTCCAGACATCGGTCATGGTGTAATAGCGAACACTGAGGTAGAGTTTTCTTAGCTTTTTATTGAAAGAGGATAATCTATCTTCCAATGCCCATAGCATTTGAGAGCGTTCAGCCCCGGTCAGCATATTCATTTCTCCACCCGTTGAGATACCTTCTCGTAGTATGGTGAAAACAGAAATCAGCTCTGTGGCCGTTTCTATATACAAGTTGTTCATCGATATGGAAGCCATAAGTCCTTGCGGATTATTTTCAATGGCTTTCTTCATTTGACCAAGGGTGATGAAGATATGAACACCATCATGGTAGAGCGATGTTCCTGCCTTGAGGGTAGAGGCATAGCCGTTTACCGTTTTCAGATAACCACTATATTTGCCTTCCCATTCCTTTATCTTGTTATACTCGGCTGCCATGGTGTTTTGCAGGATAGCGGTATTGGTCTGTCCTTTGGTTTGGCTTTGGATCTGTTTATTGATAAGTTCGTTGCCTTCTGCCAATGCCAACCATTCTCCTGGATTCATCACCACCCATTCAGCTCTGATAGGTAGTACAGACAAGCATAAAAGTCCCACTGCCAATATTCTTTTATCGATTCGCAATTTCATAGATTCCCTTCCTTCTACGGTTTAGTTCTACTCTTTCTCTGACCAATGACACCAAGTCCAAATCATTCTTCACACCGATGATGTCTAACTTGGGGGTACTGCGGTCTCCAGAATAGATGGTTACTGTTTTAAGGCCACAGATTTGCTGCATAAGTGTTCTATGCTCATTGAAATCGACAATACGATACAACTCCAGATAGTCACTCTTGCGGGTGAACACTCCATGATTCATGATGAGTTGCTCCTCGTTGATTCTACATTCAATCCGTCTGAGATAGATGAAGGTATAGAGCAATCGGACGGCTAACAGTCCTGCAATAATCAGACATAGATTTGCTAATGGCATTTCATCCATACCACCGGCAACTAAAGCAATCGAGGTGATGATGAGCATGGGCAATTCATTGATGACAAACTGCATCCAGTGTGGTTGCAGAATGATGGTTCTGTATCGTTGTATTGGTGGTCGTGTCATGGGCTATCTTCTAAAGTGATGTTTATGTTCTTCGCTATCTTCTTCGGAATTTTCTTTTTTCTGATTGTCTTCGAAGTCATCTTTTATCTCTCTGTATTCACCATCAGTCCCGTCAATGGCTGTTTCAATGATGTCCTCATTGGAGTACATTTTCTTATCCAACAGCTGATCATTCCAATCTTTATATTGTTCATCACAGGGACTATAGATTATCTGGCCGGGTTTTTCACGATATTCATTGGCGGCTTTGGTCAATTCCTCACGATATTTATCGAACTGATTTTGTGCATTTTCCTTGATCGTTTTTAAATCTTCTTCGCACAGCCTATAGCCACTAGTCGTAGCCACATGATACTCTTCTGAAAGAGTCTCATATTTGCCATAGATGAATGAGATAGGAATAGGAAGATAGTCGGTATTTCCAGAGAAAATATCATCTGGATTACGTAACGTTTTCATATAGTCCGTTATGGCTGGACGCTCTCCAACAGATTCAATGCCGAGTTTCTTTAAGGCTTCCTCGAAACGAAAATCATGCAAATCTATTTCTTGGTTATTCTTGCTGTTCTGTGCATCCACCACCACCAATTTTCCATTCTCACCGACATGCGAGTAGAAGGATTTATCGGCTCTTGTCAAAGCAAAATTGATGGCAAAGGTTCTGCCGGCAATGTCTCTGTCAAATCCGATATAATGCTTGGCATGATTGGTCTCTGCAAACATTCCCTTGAACTGATGAATACTTGGATTGCCTCCAGTACTTACAAAGACGGCATTCTCCAAATCGTTGAGTTCTTGTTTAAATTCGCGAATCTCTTCGTCTCCTTTGTACGAGCCTTCACTCTGCATATCCTCATAGCCCCCAATGGTATCAACCAACTGTTCTTTCTGAATCTGATAATATGCCATTGCATCAAATGCACTTTCAAACCAATAAACATGCTTGGCTTGATCCAAAGGTTCACACGACAGATTGGCTATCCACATGCCCTCGGTTGCATTGGTTCCTGCAGCCATACCTTTATAGATTGTTTTTCCCTCGGCATTGGCACGACTACGTTCTTCCAAGCCGACGAATGTGCCTAAATTGCTAGGCTTCTGCATGGGGAAAGAGAGGTTGGCATATTGCTTTCCATTCTTTCCTTCTCGTATGGCAATGAAGAAGTTATTGTGAAAATCTCGTTGGGTATCAAGTTTGATACCTCTGGACTTAAAATAGGGATAAAAAGCTTTCTGAGAATCCCAATCGTTCAATCGAAAATTCAGCTTGTCGTAGTCGTTGATATCGAAGACTCGTTGTACACGTTCTCTTTCAGCAACGATGGATGGACGTTCGGGAATTGGATTGTTCAGAAGTCTATTACATACCAAGTTGACCAGTCTGTCTGCATTCATGCCCGGGGTATAGTCTCTGAACAAATGGGGATGCTCCTTGATGAAACTGATTACATTATAGTTCTTGATTTCGGGTGGTTGAAAGCAACATAGCCCATTGCCTGTGACGATAAACTTATCGCCACGGACACGTTTTCCGTTGCTATCCATACGAACATACGAAGGGTAGCGCAAGCCGTCACGTCTGTTGAGCTGATAGCCTGCATCTACCAGTAAATCCTGTATGTTTATGCGGTTCTTAAAATCATCGTAGGTTAATTCTGCCATAGGCTTTGTGTTTAATGTTCGAATACTTCCATAACCTTGGTTTCAGCAATGTTGGCCATGGTGAATTCCTCCATGCTTTTGTCCATCACATTATTCACATTGCTAAGGGCTACTTCCAAGTTGGCTGCCTGTACCAGATAGGTTACATTCGTACGCTTCTCATATCCCGTCTCTTCATCCAAGGTGATAAAGGATAGTTTTACCTTGAACCATTTGTCATCTTCTTCCTCTTCGCTAAAGAAGACCTCTTTATAGGGCGCAGGATTGATATTTTTTATTTCTATGCCACCACGCACTCGTGTTTTTAGATCTTTGAAAGCTTTGCTTTCAGCTTCTCCAAAACTCATGGCATCTGTGGTGTATATTTCATTGGCTTTCTTCTCTGTGCCGTCTTCCATCTGTTTGAGATAGCACACTGTCACCTCAAACCAATAAGCTGTTTTTGCTCTCATGTTCTATTTTAGTTTTAGTATAATTACGTAGATACTATGAAATGTATTCTCTATAAGTAGTAATATTAATAAAGTAGTATCTGCTTAATATCTGTTTGTTACGTTTGTTGCTACATGCCATGATGCAATTCTCTATGCATCATTTCAGTGTTCGCTGCTGCTTCAAAATTACGAGCGGCCACATCCATGGGCGTATCAACACCAGACTTAAAGTAGGCTCTTGGCTCTGGGCTATGATGATGTTCCATGTAGATTTCAGGTGGCCCATGGTGATGTAATCCTCTTCCTAATTCGCCCAACACAGTAGCTCCTGCAAGCAGAGCTGCTCCGATTTTTACACCTAAGCCAACACCATCTCCACGACCTTTCATCTCTACTTCGGGAAAGACTTTGGAGAAGAGTTTCATGCGGTGGTAATCATCGATAGCCATGAACTTATCATACTGCTTTTGGGTTATCTCATGGCTGACAACCTTTCCATCAATGATGGCGGTCATGCGATATTTCCCCTCGGTCTGTTGGCCTTCCTTTTCTTTATTTGCGGTTTGCTCGGTGGGTCTATTGGCAATAGGCTCGACACGAATTTCATCCACTGATACTTCACGGCCATGCCGGCCTTCACGATACCATCCTTTGTTTTCATCTATATACTGTAAGTCGTTTCCATTCATCTGCGCACCGCCTTCCTGTAAAGGGGTTAAATCAGGATGAATGTTTTGCTGTTGTTCTTGATTAATGAACTGATTCTGTCCGTCATCTATCACTTGTACCTGTTGGTCTTGTCCTAACCCTACCTGTTGGTCGATTTCAGATTTCGCTTTATCCGTTAGTGGTATGTTGATGCTTTCTTTGCTGTTGAGTACGTCCATCGTAATGCTTCCTGCAAAGTCTTCTTTCATGATACCATTGAGTGTTTCCAATCTCTGCTCAAGCGATGCTTCCTTCAACGAATTGCTGGTTAGTATCTTTAACTCTTCTGGCTTTAAGTCGTATTGCAGGTCGGCAGGTGAACTGGCAGACTGAACAGTCAGTGTTTGGGTAGTCGGGTCGATAATCAGACCATGAGAAGCCAATACTTCTTGCCACTTTTCATTGGTAAAATATACGGGTGAAGTGATGACCTCTTTGTAGGGTTCTGCTGGCTGAGTCGTTCTTGGACGAGCTTGTACCGGTTGAATAACTGCTTGTACCGGTTGAATAACTGCTTGTAAATCTTGTAGAACATCTTGTTTTACCGGTGACGGTTGACCTTTATAGTAGAAGCCATAACCTCCATTTTGAAGTTCTCCGGGCTTCATGCGTCCATCGGGACGATTAGGAACTATAGGTGCACCTGCTGGGTAATAAAGCACTCCATTAATGCGTCTCAGATGATAACCGTCTTGTTGACGAGGTGTCCATCCCAAGAACGGCACTGGACCGTGCATTCCTATGGCTCTCCAACCTTGTCGTAAAGATGGCGCTGGGTTACGACCATATTCACCTACACCAATACGATAGCCGTGCAAACCCATAGCCACTCGACCATTGGCATTGCGTGCATGAACAAAGTTCTTGGGCATGTCAAAGTCGTTGGCTACCAGATTTGTGAAAGTGTTATAGGCTTTCTTATTGGCTGAATTAGTTCCCCAATCGGTTAGTGCTTGTAACTGTCTCTCACTGATGGGATAGTTGAGTACAGGGGAATCATGTCCCTGTACTACCAACTGAAAGCCATTACTACTGGCATGGATATGTGCTTGCATACCATTTCTCAGTAGGATGTCTTGGAGCTCTGGTTGCAGATCCAACGAACGTGGGTTTGTATTTTTTCTGATTGACATAGTTGTTGGAATGATTAGGCATCACCATCTTCCATTGCTGTCTCCAGTTGTGCTTGCTTGAATTCTACGAACTCGGCTGCACTGTCATGGTTGATGGCTTTGCCACGGCTTTCACAATAGTGTTTATAATCTTCTTTCCATTCCTTTGAATGGTGGTTGACATAATCCAGCCAACCATACTCGCCGTTTTGCATTTTCTCGACGAGCTCTTCTTCTGTGTAGAATTTCTCTTTTGCCATGTGTTGTTACATTTTGTGTGTTGCTTGTTGTTTGCGTGTTTCGCTCTTCTTGTTGAGCTCATTCCACATCTCATCGGTATATTCCTCTTCCGGAGTATAGTCCAGATTGCCATCTTCGTCCATAATCCAACATCCATAGATACCGAAATTGTATTTCTCCCATTCTTTCTTGGGCTGTGAACGCCATTGCTGTTCGTCTCCCTTGGAAACACGGATACCTGTAAGGTCATCCAAATCGATTCCCATTGTTACTGGTTCGTCGTCAATGCTTACCGTGAGTGGCTTTCCATTGCTAAGACATGAAAGTTCAGCATTACTCAAGTGGAAATGATCGCAGATGAGCTGTAGGTTTCGCCCAATGACTGGGGTAGGAACAGAGAGAACCTGTCCTGTTTCAAAATCAATCTGATGAAAAGCCATCACTTCACGACCTTCTGAGGTGGTCATCTGCTCTATAATGGCATGACCGGCTTCCAAAAGTTTCTGCTTGTCTTCTGGAAACTGAGTTAAGTCTGTTTCGATTAACTGAGGAATGAAGATGACATCCACTTTATCCTCTTCGTTTCTCATCAGACAGAAGCGAGTACGACAAGTGATGACTTCACCTTGTTCATTGGTTACTTTTACTGGCAATACCGGAGAACGTCTGCTTGCAAAGATTCCTTTCAGGGTATGTTCGGGTAGGTCGGTAATCATTTCTTCTGTTAAACCAAACTGTTGGAGAATCTCATAAGGCATCTCCTGTTCTGAAAATGTTGTTTCACTCATATATTTTTGTGTTTGCGTTATAATCTGGACACAAAATTAGAGTGGTAAAGTGTTGTGAACGATTTAGTGAGACGGAACAGTCTTAGTTTTCAGAATAATTAATCGAAATGAAATTATTATACTTTGTAATCATACTCAAAACAGTTGTTTATGTATATGCTTTGAATAGTTATTTTAGCAAACAGTTGTTTTTCAAAGAAAATAATGCCTATGTGATTGCGAGCTATAGCTTTGTGAGTATGAAAACTGAATTTGATAACTTAATGGGTGTTTAAATCTAACTGATTTGAGTTGATATTGATTCTGTTTTATGAATGGATAGTAGAGAGAAGATACCTTTGCAGGTATGAAAGCGAAAGTTCCCTTTTTTATACTAGCCTTACAGTGTTCACTATGCAAGGCTCAGTTCCATACGGTGAGCAATGGCTCAAACCTCTATAAAATTGAAACAGTAGCCGAAGTACCTGGTGGTAATTTGGCTACTGATATTGTTGAACCCTCTAAAGAGAGGGAAGTTTGTAATGCTGTGTCTGACAAAGATGAAGTTCGAGAGCAGTTGATAGCTCAATACATCAGTGTGTCTTATCCACTTAAAAAGATAAAGGTAAACTCAAATTTTGGAATGAGGAATGATCCTTTCACAGGTAAGCCTGCCAAACATAATGGCTTGGACTTACATGCGCAAGGTGATGAAGTGTATAGTATGCTTGCTGGACGTATTAAGAAAGTAGGTAAAGATAAGCGTTCGGGGAATTATGTGGTGTTGGAATATGGTAACTATACAGTTTCTTATTGCCATCTCTCCAAAGTATTGGTTCGGAAAGGTGACAGTGTGAATGCAGGTGATGCAGTTGGAATATCGGGCTCCACAGGTCGTAGTACCGGTGAACATCTTCATTTGACCTGCAAGTATAAAGGCAAGTACGTCAATCCTTCTATCTTGTTGGATTACGTAAAAGAGACTCAAGCTGAATGTTTAGTGCAGCTGAAGTCCATTGTAGTATAGTGCAGTCAGAACAATTTATTATCCGACCCATGCGATCTGTTCCATGCGTCATAATCTGAGTACGTAGAAGTATCACCCCAGAAGGTTGACTTTCTTCTGCGTCTCTTTTTCTTTTTATCGCCACCACCAAACATCTTAGAAAAGATGTAGATTCCAAGTATGATAAGTAATAATCCGTCCATAATATTTGTATTGCTATTATATGTAAATATACTCATTTTTAGCGAGATAACCAAACTTATGTATGGCTATTATAGCTGATAATCACATATTTACATCTGTAAAATATTGTCAAGCCAATTATTGCAGCTGCTTATTATTAATACCTATAATTTAATTTATTTACCGCTGACGAGACCTTTGTAGCGAAAGTTTTTTGGGGAGATTTCAAAGTTTGTTAGACGGAGGTTTGTGCTCTTATTGTATAACCTTATTATATATTGCTTATCTTCAGTTAGGTGTTAGGGGATTATCCCAGTCTTATTTTTTGCGCATTATCCAATCTTCTATGACAATATGATATCATTGCGAGAATATCCAATGCATCTTGCTCGGACATATTCCATTCCACCTTTAATTCATGGGAAGAAGGGTTGCGAAACATCGCCACAATTCCAATTAGAAGATTACGGAAGCCCCTATGTTCGTCCTTTTCTGATTTGCTTTGATATTTATTGATGATTAATATAGGTTCTTCATCCTTAAATACTTTCTCCATTAGATTGTGACCATCATATGTAACTCCGGCAAGATCCTGTATGCGTTTAACTAAACCTTTGGAAGATTCCAGTACTGAATGAAAATAGTTATTTGCTAATAATTCAGCATTACAATAAGAGAACACTAGTTGATGGGCACCTTGCTCTAAAAGTCTATTTCTTAGCCCATCTACCTTTATTTGAACATCAGATATTTTAGATACTTTCTCTACTGCAATAATTTGGTTCGAATCATCAATGCATATGCCTTCAAATGCAAGTTGTTTATTTACCTTTGCTTTTATATCGTTGAACATATTCGAATTATCAACATACCTTTGAGGTGACAAAATATTCTGTATAAACAGAATGATGTTGTTTGCGCATTGATTCTTTTTTTGATTATCATAAAATGCATTAAAAAGTTTTTTGCGTTTGGCTAGAAACTGTTCATTGTATGAAATGTCTTCAATATTGGATTGCAAAAGTATCCTATGAATCACAGATCCTGTAATATTTGGATCAGTATCTGCTATTACATTTGCCAGTAATTCCAATGTCGAATCTTTGAATTGATTTATTTTTGCCATATTTTCAAATATTACTCTTAGTTTTCAAGTTATAGTGTATCGCCTTTCAGTATTTCTATTAATTTATATATACCAGTTGATGGATTATTAAGATCATTCAATTCCTTCGCTCTCGCAACTGCAACTGCTGTATTCTTATTTAAGAAAGCCTTTTGGGTGTCTGTAAAAACTGATTTAGCATAGTTCTTCCAAATTGATGAACATTTTTTCAGTTCTTTTATGAGCACATCTGAACTGATGGCAGTCTTTTGGCTTTTAGCATGGAGCAAAAGCCATATTTCAAAACATGGGTTGCTCAATAGCATTTCAGCCTTACACTCTTGCAATTTCTTGTTTATGGCTTGTACATCCATATCATACATGAGAAATGTGTTCACCTTATCAAATTGGGAGATTTTGAGTTCCTTTGTACGTTTCTCAACCAGCGTCGGTGTTATTTTTGTACCTTCTATGTGCGATACAATTCTGATAGGCGACTTATACCACGTCTTCAGAAGGTTAATATAGCTGACTTCCGTTTCGCCCTCGCAAATAACAAGAGCTATTTTTCGCATATGCATGGATGGAGATGGTTCTCTTTTACTTGCCATAATCAGCCCTCCAATAATTGTTTGATACTTGACACCGAAGAATCGACATAAGGAACTGCATCAAAACGTCCCTGTATATACCCTTTTTCTGCATCCATGTTTTCACGGAAATCCTTAAAGTCGTATAATGAATATACCCCAGTTACGCCCTGTTCTGACTTATTTACGAACACAATTTGATCACGCCTTAGTCTTTTGACATCTATGAGATTCGTATTGTGTGAGGTGAAAAGTAATTGACTTTTTTCTGAAGCATGTATCAAATCAAGAATAAAATCCGCTAAACGTGTATGAAGTCCCATGTCAAACTCATCCATCATTATACTTTTTTTATTCTTTACCACATCTAATAGCCGGATTAGAATTTGAAAAAGTTTTCTCGTTCCGTTGGATTCCTCCATATCCATATCAAACACGATATCCTTCTGGTTCCGGTGGTGCGTCTTAAAACGTAGAACGTCGACCAGTTTATATGTTAACTCCGTCTGTCCAGATACAACAACAGGGGCTGGTATCTGTTCTTTTCTAACTTCTATATCTGTAATATCAGTGTCGCATATTTCAAGTGCTTTGAGAATCACGTTTTTGTAGGCGTTAAAACTGTCAAGTACCATCATATCATTGACATTCACAAGTCCTAAAAGAAATTGATTCAAGAAATAGCGATAAAGTTTTTGGGCTATTTCACGATTCATGGAACTGGCACGACTAAGGAATAGATTCTTCTCACTGGTATTGATTACAACATCCGAAGGTTTCAACATTACACCTGTGCCAAAACTATACTTGCCATCAACATCACGGACAAATATTTTTGCTCGTCTTCCTACGGGATAATGATACAGGCTTTCGCTGATAATGCGTTCACGAGTGAGTTCAAAGGAATATTCATACTCAACGTCCTCACAAACAAAGTCTATCAAAAATTTGCTTGGTTTCTCCGAATATCCATCAAATTTGAATGGCTCAAAATTGAAAGTTATGCCTTCATTATGTTGATGAGATTCCAAAATCATTCTGCAACAGAATGTAATGGACTTTAGAATATTTGATTTGCCTGAAGCATTAGGACCAAACAATCCTACAGTCTTAAGCACAGGAATCCCTTTCCACTCCATTACATTGTGTTTTAACTCACGGGCAAGAAGGGTATTGATATTTCCTGCTCTGAAGTCAATTCTTATTCTATCTTTAATAGAAAAGAAATTTTCTAATTCGATTTTTAGTATCATTACACGCTTTAATTTGTAGAACTTCTGCAAATATAGTGGTTTATTTTGATATTTATGAGGTTTTACATATGAACGGCAAATAAAATATGTATTTTTAACAGTCTTTTGTCTATATAGAACTATCAGATTCTCTTTCGTTTCCGTTGAACATCTGCTATCATATCTTTGACCTCTTGTCCTACGGTTAAAAAGTTCTTGTATAGTATGCGTTCCTTCTCTTCCTTGGACTTGAAAATATAGAATTTAGGCAATGGATAGTTACCATAATCATCTTCTTCTTTCTTGATTTCTTCCATGTCGAAGTCGGTCTTGCAAAAAAACTTGGATGTTTTGAACTCTTCGGCTTCCTGAATGTTCATATTATCTCTCATGCCTGTCTTGGTCTTTATAAAGTCACGAGCTGTCTGTCCGCAGATCCAACCAGTAGCCATATCACTGATTTTTGAAGCTGGCACCAAGTTGTCGAGGTTCTCATTCAAGTTGATACTAGTCTTATCTCTATCAATGGTAACACCTTTCTTGAGTTGGACAACTTTGCCGAAGATGTCGTTGGAAAGCCATTCAAGAGTTTCTTTACTTCGAGCAGAGCCTGACACCACATTACCTACAGTAGTGATAATTTTCTGCATACCTACCTTGCCATAATCGGCCTCCAACTGAGGAAGTTCCTGAAAGCCTAATGCTACAGATACTTTGTTGCTTCGGGCAGTACCAATCAATCGGTCTATCTTATGGAAGTAAAGGGTTGGCAACTCATCCACAATAATACTTACAGGAATATTCTTGCCTTGACCGGTATTTACACGAGTTACAAGACGGTTCAAAATCAAGGCATTTAGGGCTCCAATTATTGACTCCATCTCAGGGTCGTTAGCAATCAGCAAATAACTTGGGCTCCTTGGATCACTCACTTTTAAGTCAAAATCATCACCGTCCTTGTGGAACACCCAATACGATTCTTTTGTAGCTAATCGGCTGGTATATACACGCAGTGTACCAATCATACCCTCCAACTGTTCCATCGCTTTGTTCTTCAATGCGGTCTGGAATGGGCCAAGTAACGGAGCTACTTCATTGTCGGTTTCAAGTACTTCAAAGATTGTCTGATAACTTTCATTTAAGAACGATAAGATGTGGGGCATATCGGAATATTTTCCCAACCAATAGGCTGGTTCAACAATTTCTCCCCCTTCTTTATCACGCACAACACCTGTAGGTCGCCAAAACTTGGTATCCTTATCTTGAGCTTTCTCTGCATAGAGTTTTTTGCCATCCTTGTCGTATGGCTCTCGTTCATAGTTCACAAAATAGTAGATACAAGCTGCCAAGAAGTTGACAGCTGATGTTTGAAAGAACTGGTCACTACCGCCACCACCTTCTTTCTTTCCCTTTTGTAGGGATTCAAGTAGGGTTTCAGCGGTTTCACTGGCTGCTGCCAAATTCTGAATGTATTTCTTCTGAATAGGATTCACTCGTCGGCTATATTCTACATCTACAAAGTTGATGATATTGAATTTACAGCCCTTGGGTGTATTGCCTTGTTTCTGATTGATTTTGTAATGATAATATAGCTTCTGTGCTAAAGTAGGGAATTTATAATCATAGACTACCATCGAAAATCCCTTTGCTGAATGCTGACGGATGTATGGTTCAATGATGGAAAATGTCTTACCTGAACCAGGAGTACCAACTACCCAACAACCTCGGAACGGATTGGTGATGTTCGCCCAACCTTTGCGAAACTTACCTTTATAGTAATAGCGCATAGGGATATTTACCGAGTATTTGTTCTCAATGAGCTTATCGCATTGCTCAAAGCTCTCATTCTCTAAGTTGAAGCGGTCTTTCAGCAAACCCTCTTTCAAGAATTTGCTGATATTGTCTAAGGCTACATGAACCAGTATCGTACCGATGATAGTGAGTATCATGTAGAAGATGACGTTCAGACGGATGCCGTATAGACGACTCGCCATCAGTCCATCACCTTCGTCATGTACCATATTATAAAGAATAACTGAACCGGCAATCAGAAGAACACCTGATACTAATGGATACAATACTTGGTTACGAGCATTGAACTCCAAATGTTTCTTGTTTCGAGTACCAATGCAGGTAATGCAGACCAACAGAAAAGTAGCCACCTTACTATACACCAAATTGTTGTCGTTGTAGATGAGCCATCTTTTCATTCGGTCATGAATATCTATTATTATGCCGTTCCATTGGTCAAGAACCGCAGGATCGATGGCGTACATAAAGAACTCAAGTACGAGTGATACGTAGATGAGCGATCTGAATATCTTATAGGCGGTCTGTAACTCTTTGCTTTCTTCCATTGCCATAATAATCGTGTTATGTTTCTATTACTCTGTTACTGCTTTGATGTACCATTTACCATTGCGCTCCCTAACCTCAGTGCCATAATTTAGATTAGTATCAGCTAAGAAGTCTCCAATCTTTTTCAGTTTCTGTTCGCCGATGCCATTGATGCTGGCAATCTGCATCTTTGTGTGGCTAATAAGTTCGCCGACCTTTACAATGCCTACATTCTGCAATATTTCTACGGTTTTGAGAGATAACCCTGTCTGATAAAGATTGCTTCCCAGTAATCCGTATTCAATCCAACCATCCATTGAGTCATTGTCAGTAATAACAGTTTCTGTAGAATCATTATCCACTGATATTTCATTCTCTGAAACCAACACTGGTGGAAGAATGGTATCCTGTTGTTCTTTCTCCTTCAAGAGCTCACGCAACTCAGCGTTCACAGTCTTCAACTCTTCGATTTGACGGAGGTACGCCTTCTCTCTTGCTTGTTGTTCTTCAATTTGTTTCTCTTGTCGTTCACTCATCTTAGCTACCATATTTTTATATTCAGTATTACAACTATAAATTGTATCAAGCTGATCCTTTAGTTTCAGATTACAATCAATCAGCTTTTGATTATAATCGAGTAAGCTATCCATCGCAGTCTTGTATTCTGCTGACATGACATAATATTCATTTCCATCTACTTCTACCTTTTTATTGAAGTGGATATTCGACTTGCAGGGTTTATCACAGCAATTGATAATGCCACCCACCAAGAAGATGGTCGAGAATACCATGGTTGCAATAACGGTAAAGATGACCGTTTCATGTGGATAACAGATAACAGCGGTGATATAGGCTGCCAACAATAGAAACAGGATAAAAATCATCATATTTTTCTTTCTCATTTTTAGTTAGTTGTTTAGTGTTACAATAGGTCTTGCTTTGTGTGCTTGAATCTTGGGTGTTTCCAACATTCCACCGCTTTCAAGAGAATAGAGCCATGCTTTGACGCTGGCTTGTCCCTTAACTTCCGTGGATGTCCAATACCAACATTCATTGGCTTCGTCGGGTAATGGTGTTCCTCCGCAAGCAATGATATAGGGATTGATGACAGTCTTCATTGAGTACAGTAATCTCATTTGAGAAACGGAAGGGATATAGGCACTTTGTCCATATCGCCATAACTGAAAGACTTTTTCTGCCAAAGGTGAAGTGGTGTCTTTGGTACTATAGATGCTATAGGTATTGGAATTACCATCTAATGCTGTCAGACTGGTTGAAGTACCTTGAATGATACCTAGACTATCAGCAAAAGACGTTGGACTAACATCTTTCAAGTAAACGGCATAGCCATTTCCTTCAACATCTTCCGACTGATTGATATAGAATACCACAGCAATGGGTTCTTTCTTCTTGGCTTTCACTTCTTCAATGGAATGCACATTTCCATCGGTACACAGAATATGTCCGACTTTCATGGCTGTATCGGGGAAATCCTTGTGGGCATCACAGGAACTGAGCAGAATACTTATTGCTGCCACGCAACAAGTTGCTATGTTTTTAATTTGATTCTTCATTTCTTTCAGATTTATTTACCACATGGGAGCTTTACACCGATGACAATTCCAGTACGAAACAAGTCCTGACCCTTAATCAGACAGTCGCTCTTTACCTGCCAGTAGAGTTTCCATCCACCTTTCAGTGAATAGTTTTGCTCATAACCGATATGGATTCCACCTAAGAAATCATCTGTATCTGATCCAGCCGAAGCTCCGATACGCAGATTGCCATGACTATTTCTTGTTCGGGTCACACAGGGCTTGTAGGCTACACCCAAGCCCCATGTACGGTAGTTCCTCCAAAAGGATTCAGGGCAGATATGACCACATGATTCACATTCTTTCCATTTGATACACCCGTTGGCAAAGTATTCCCAAGCATTATGATACTTGGTTTCATGCTCGTAACTTAAAGTCAGGTCAGCACTATTTTCATAGAGAAGACCAACGCCTAATGATACATGGTTGTTATTTTGGGCAAAGGTGGTTGACGCCATACTGATGACTGCAACTAAGGCTAATAGATACTTCTTCATTACTCTTCCTCCAATAATACTTTGTTGAAACTATCGGCACACAACACATCTTCATAGTCAATGTTCAGACTGATGGTGCGTCCTGATATCTGCTTTTCACTCATTTCAATAGTCAGAATCTTATCATTCGGAAAGGTAAGTTTCTTCACTACGAGAATATTTCTATAACCATACTTGAACGACTTGGTCTGTTCCAGTTGCATTTCTGGAGTAAGCTCGATGACCTGATTGTTCGTTGCTTTCGATATTTTCTTATCTGCGAGTTTCAATCGTATCTCATCAATGTCAAAGCGAATATTGGTTTTATTCTCAATGCTATAATCAATGAAGAAATAATCACCCACAGCATAGATGTTATTCAGTCGCATTTCCATACGATGTCTTTTTGTCTTTACATCACGCCACTTGGCCGGTGAAGACCAAATGTTACGGGCGATACGGTACATATCCTCGGTAGAAAGACTGACAGCAGGGTTATGGTAAGCCGTTTGTTCCATACGCTGAACGACTTTGTCTGTTACTGCTTCCTGTAAACGTGTTGTATAGAGCAAAGCATACTGGGAGCGATAGCGTTCAGTTACAATAGTTACAATAGCCAAAACTTCTCCATCTTCATGAGCTCCTTCCTTTGGCTTCAATCGGATGGTGTTGTTGATGGGTTGGTCTCCAGCAATCTTATCCGTAGAAATATCCACAAAGCGGATAGGTTCGGTTGCGGTGATAACTGTAGTTACTTGTTCATTGACCGTGAGACGTTCCATCTCTTCGTAGGTCTGCTGGGCAAAAACTCCTTGGATAGAGGCTGCAAATACCGCAATGGCGGCAAACATCTTTCGTATATTCATTTTTCTTGATTTTCTGATTGTTACTTATCTTTTTTCTCACGACCGTTTACGAGATACACAAACGAACCGTATTTTAGTTTGACACTGTTTTTCTTGATGGCTTTGCTAATAGCATTACTGGTTCGGGTATAGGCATTCTGTACTGCTTGCATTCCCCATTGGGTAAAACTACTGCCTTGATTGCCGTTGTTCATGGACATATTGCCGTTCATGGCACTGGAAGCAACATCCTTACTGGTTTCTCTAAAAGAACTGCTTGGAACATATAAACCTTCCAAACCATCGGTATCATATACAGATAGGCTTACCTTTACCAATTCATCGCCAACCATCAGGCTGTTGATGTTACCTTTCACTCGCTGACTGCCGAAGCCACTCATAATAGCATAGATATAGGAACCTTTCTTAACGATAGTCTCATTGATTTCCACATCGTCCAACAGGCGAAGTCGGACTCTGGATCCATCCACCACCTTGATGTTCTCATCAATGATGGCTTTTATCAAATGAGGTTCTTTCTCATTCTCGGCAAGTGTATTGAAATAGTCTGATGTTGTCTTTACCTTCTTGACTACGGTTTGTGACTTGGAATCATCATCCAATTCTGATACACCTTTTTGAGTAATTTCTATTTTCCCTTTCAAGTGCGTGCCTGTAGCCATGGTATCTTTTGACTCAACAGGAACTTCGTTCAGTCCTTTTCGTCCTTTCAAGCGAGCTTCTGCCAATGCCTTGTTCAGCTCATCCATTACTTCCTGTTCACGTTGTTTGCTTCTGGCAAGCCTGTCAGCTTCAGTCAGATTGATAATTGAACTGTCATTCATCATGTCTTTACCTTTTTCGGCACTTTGACGCAATCTCTCTTGCATGAGGCTGGCGTTTTCCATTTCCTCAGTCCTTTGGGCTGCGTCTGCGTCCAGGAGTGCAATATCTTCTTGTGTGTATTTAGAGTCATATTCTTCGGTCTGCTTTTCGTCATCATCTCTTTCTATATTTCCGACGGCTGAGAAGTCCTGGATTCTGCCAAAGGATTTCTGCATATTGTCATACTTACCACCGATACCATCATTCGTAATCTGTGCCTTGGGTAAATCAGGATTCAGATATTCGGTTGTCTGCATATTGGTAGGTGTTTCAGCTAATTTTGTATCAAAGATGTCTATGATAAAGTAGCCACAACCCATCAACAGCGGATAGAGGATGGCAGGAAGCACATACTTCGGCTGTTTCCAGTTAATGTTTTTGAGATTCATTGTTACTTGTGTTTGATTTGTTGTTTGTACTTATTACGTTCTCTCGTTCTACCTTTTCTTTCAAGAGCTTCTCATATTTCATTTCAAGTTCCTTAATCTTACGGTCTTTGCCATGCAGCTTATCCAAAGCTTTTTCTTGTCTTTGGGTAGCTGTGGTTTGTTCCTGTTTGCTTGAAGCATTACAAACCAATGCTATACGATAGATATTGAAGGTAAAGCAGCAGATGACGATGCCAAATACAATGGCGAGAAACAGATTCCTGTGTTCATTGGCAAAGCGTTGCAACCAAGCAGCCGCTTTGTCAATTCTCGTGATTCTGGCAAACTTCTTACCGGTTTCAACTTCCTTTTCATAACGTTCTTTGTACTTAGGGTCATCCTTATCAGGCATCTTTTCCCCGAATATCAATTTCTTCCAGCCCATAGATTAGTAGTTTACTTTGGTTTTCTGTTCGATATCCTTATTGAGAAGCGTTCTCCAGTTCACAATCAAGAGTCCATGAGGGTTGTTGTCCGTTCTTGGAACTCGTTTCAACTTACCTGCTGTTACCAATTCACGGGTCAGGATATTAGTTCTGCGTTCGATTCGTTGGCGACCATAGTAGGTGAATTCCATTTTCTTCTCATCCAGTTTAATACTGTCACAGAAGATGCTGAATACCGCACTTGTACCCATAATATTGTTGTAAAAGCCCTTTTCTTTCAATGTGTTATACTGAGCTAAACCAGTTTCATCTACGAGATACATGGCTTTGTTCATCGTATATTTGATGTACTTGTCATCTGGTGCAAGTGTAAAGAAGAAATGATGGAACATTTCAATGTGGCTTCTTGCTTCCACATCGAGGGTTTCTTCCATCGTTGTTCGTTGTACAAGGATTGGAACATTGCTGTCCAAAACATAAATCTTTTGTTGGGCATCATTCACCATTGACTTGGCAGTCCAGATTGACGATACGCTGATGATGATACAACCCAACAGAAAGAAGCCACAGATGATTGTGACGAGTCTGATCTTATTTTCGAGGTTCTTTATTACCATTGTGTTTGTGTTTGAATTGTTATTTCATGAAATTACCAATAGCACCAGTTGCTGTTGTTTTTGCCTGTTGAGCTACACCTTCACCAAAGTTACGGGTAGAGAATGCTGTATCACCTTCAGGAATCATCCAAGAAGCCAAGTCCGGTACAAGGTTCAGGCATTTCAATGCGACTATACTTGCAGCCATTAGATAACCTGCCGAGAAGAATGAATTCTTAAGGTATCCGACCATAGTTGTAGTGGATTCTGTGATTGCTGTAAGGTTCTCGACTTGAATACTCAGAACAATATCAAATAGCAATAGCACATAGAAGCCTACGAAGTAGAGCATTGCGCCATAGAAATGTACAGTCAGATAACGTGTTATCCACTTTGCCCATGCACCTTCCCATTTGGGTAGAAGACTGAAAGCCCATTGGATTGGTCCGAATATCGTCAGCATTCCAAGCAATATTTGCTGTACATAGATTGTCGCCCACCATCCTATACGATATACAATCAAGGCCAAAGTCATCACTATTTTATCAAGACAGATAATAGCACCAGAGGTTAATGAGGTGAACCACATCTGACTAGATTCTTCCTCCATCTTTGTTACTTCCGATACTCCAGCTTGTTCCATTGTTGCTTCTGCCACATTCGGGTCTTTAGAACCTTTATTTGCTACGTCAGCTTTTGCCTGTAATCCACTATAGATGGTATCACGTGTATGAATCAACTCCTGGACTTCGGTAAACTTGTCACTGATCTGAGTGGATTCGGCTTCATAAAGGTCATGAGTATAGCTACCGATACAGTTTGGTATATAGGACAGGAAGTCCAAAAAGCACCAACTGCTATTACTATTTGTAATGCCAGTATCAGCAGGAGGATACCACCAGCACATGATGACGGCTACAGCCAAAGGCTTTAGCATTTTCATCACGTCAAGAGGCTCGTGCTTGACCATCATTTTGTAGGTCAATTGTGCTGCTACTATCAAAGAGAAGAGTGCAGCCAATGCCATACACATCTGGAGAATCCACCAAAATGGTCCTTGTTGACCTGTAAAGGTGGCATCACAGAGGAATTCATTCGTTTGAAAAATGACATCATCTATCTCTTCTTCAAGGATATTGATACCGAAATCGCTTAGGATATTGTCAGCCATACATTTGTGTTATAGTTTTGTCAATTGTGTCTTATAGTTCTTCATCGCATGATGAATTTTCTGTTCGCATACAATCAGAAGCAAAGAACGAATTCCATCTTCGTCTATGAATTTAATAGGCATCTTCGTGGTGTAACCCAATCCATTCACCTTTGGAATTTTAATGGAATAGGATTTGATAGATTTGCCCACATAAGATTTATAATCTGAAATGCCAATACGTTCTGCCACTGTAGCAGCTCTGTAAAGAGTGTTGCCATTCTCACTTTGGGAAACTTGTATTTCACCAAAGAGAGGATGATTCACTACTTGTAATTTTTGCTCATCCATATCGATTTACTTTTAGTAGTTATCGAAATTAAGTTCACGAACTCTGTTTTCCTGTTACATCACAGGAATAATGCCGTACTTCTTTAGGAATTCATAGAGGAAGAGACGACCTTTCTGTGTCCACTGAGAATGTTCACGAGAGGTGTTGTTATCCAATCTTACATGTACGCTTTTCATATATCCCTTACTCTGATAATCGGCATAAAGTAGCCACTGGCCATTCACGCAATACTGAATTTTTTTCTCATGAAGGAACTTGTTGAGCTTTACAGCCGACAAGCCATATTCCTTCGCAATCTGAGTGGTGCATACGCATGACGGAGTGGACATGATGTAATCAACGAACGACTGACGGACTTCCAATACACGAATGGCCTTTTCCTGCCCCTCGATAATATTCTTCTGAACTTCGTTGCGTTCCTCGGCAAATTCACGGGCTTGTTTCTCCTTTTTGAGGTTTGTTGCCAACTCAATCAAGAAGTCAGGTTCATTCAATGCTCTCTCAATAGTCTTTTCAGTCAAGTAGGCACCATACTTTCGGATTGATGGCAAAACTTCCTCGACAACCCAATCTTGAAATCTCTCAGCTTCAGGTAACTTACTACGCATGACTAATCGGTAGATGTCACTTTCTGGAATATACTTTGTCGGTTGCATAACCACCGTACCAAATTGATTCTCAGAGGGGGTGGACAAAATGGCTCCCCCCTTACAGTGTGTTCTTACAGCTTTCACGTAATCAGAATAGCCTAACGCTTTTGCCACGTCATTGGCCTTGAACAATACCTTACCATCATTGCACTGAATGGTGGTCATTTCACCGAACTGAGGGTGATTGAAAATCTGAAATTGATTTGTTTCTTTCATATTTGTATATTTATTTTTGTGTTAATATTTTCCCTTTCTTTATTCTTTGTTACCATTTACACTTGTACTCCAACCTGCTTCTCTCCATCGGTTCAAAGCGGTAGCGGCAATGGCTCCAACTCTATTAGGCTTGTTATAAGTGCCTGATAGTAGTTCATTCGTTTGGTTGGCATTGTACAGTCTGACGACGTACTTTACCAAAGTTTCATTTTGCCTGCATATATCTGCATAGATACGCAGGTACTCTTTTTTACGTTGTGCATTGGGCATGTAAGCATCCTGTGTGGCTTTGATGGCGCACTTATACATATTATAATAGTCTTTCCATCGTTCCTGATTATCAGGAGAACCACCTGCACCCAAAATGCGATCTATATTTTTCTTGTAGTCTTTAAGCTTATTAGTGATTTTTTTACCTTCCACTTTCCAAGCAATGTCTAATGCACCTCCTTGGCGGTCGGTTATATTTAAGGCTTCTATCTTGGCTCGTTTAACCATAGCTGAGTCAAGAGATTCTGCCATCTCTACTTGGTTGTAAGCATTCAGTCCAGAGAGTGTTCTATATCCCAACTTGTTTTTGGCATTGGCTGTCTTCTTATAACTATTATGGAATAGCCAGTAATAGTATTCGGGAGTTAGCGTACCAGAACCAATCTCCATAACAGTAACCTGATTCATCTTTGATGCATCATGGCTGTAGCTGATACTCTGAGCCTGAGAGGTCAGAGCGATACAGCTTAGTCCGATAAGTCCAAATAGTTTCTTCATTTTTTCTTTATTAAAGCGTCATGACTTGATCTTTTCCAACGAACTAAAGCATCATTGGTAATTTCCAGTTTTGACCTGTTTACATTTGTGGCTTCCTTCCAGTAACCCATACGGAGTTGTATGAATCTCCATGTATCGAAGTAAGCTCTGTTCAAGGTGATTTCAATGTTGTCCAGTGACATATTGATGGATGCCATTATCAGCATCAAGTCATTGGTTGAACAAGCTGCTGCACCTGTTGCATATAGCACCAAATCTGAGACAGACTTGTAAAGCTCTTTTCCATCATTGTAAACTCTTTCCAACATTTTCTTGTTGACACTGATAATCAGAGTATCAATCATCCTGATTTTCCCTCTCTTTATGACATTCTCATTGTAATCCTCCAATAGATTCTTATAGTCACTGATTCTATCAGAGACATTGTTATAGGTATCATACATATTCATCGAGGTGCGAAGAGATTGATAGAGTACATCAATCACATCGAACGCTCTAGTGTATTTATCCAGCTCTACGTTCACTTCCTTATATTCAACAGCAGCCGTCTTACTATAGTCGTGTAGTAACTGGTTGCTCAGTTCCAAAGTTGAGCGTGCCAACAACAGGCTGCGTACCTGTTTATGGTCATTGATATAAGCTTCCAATGTAGCTGGATCACTTTGTGCTCTGACTACGGATGGTAGGGATAGGAGCACAATCAATACGAATCCGAATAGTCTATTCATGCTCTGAATCCTCCTCTGATTTAATGGCCGGCAACGGCTCAGGTTCTGTCATCTGACCGACAGGCTTTCTTTCTCTTTGTTTGGAACGTTCATTACCACCAGACTTGATTGCTTCTAAGGCATTGTTCATCCAGCGTTCATGGCTTTCTTCCAAAATTGATTGGTGTCTGCCTTGTTCATCATTGATTCTTGGACTGATACGATTCCACACATCCGTAATATTCAGTCGGTAATACATCATCTTTTCAAGGCTCACCAAGTCGGAATAGATTTTTGTCAAACGGCTGTCAATCTCACGAGCCACTTCCAATCGGTCTGATGACCAAAGCAGATGATAGGTATCTTCTGTATCATCGGTATCAGCAGGTTTGGATTTGATATATTCCGTACTCACTTTGCAGTTTGGATATTGGCGTGCAATCTCTGAAACTCGATTGTTGACAAGCTGCACCTTCTTTCTCTCATCATCGTCAGGATTTAGTTCGAGGATATCAACCACTTGTGTATCTGTATATTCTGAGGTAAGTTTCCATGAAATCTGAATGATGGCTCTATGAATCTTTATACCTAAGAAATACTTGGGTTTGCGAGCGATGGTTACAGTTGCTGAGAAAGTGACAAATCCCTTTATGTTTGGCATGGTTGCCTTACGATAATAGGTGTAACCTTCCCACCAACCATCACCTTGCCATGTGAGGTTGTAGGCATTCTTGCAATCCTGCATAATTGCAGGGATTCGGTAATAGTCATCGGTTTGTACGGCATTGTCTTCATTGGCCTCTGCCTTTGCCTGTGCTATATCTTCCAACTTCTTGTTCCATGTATTCAATTCAGCTTGAAGCTCATTAATTTTGGCTTTGTTGGCATTATACTTCTGTCTCAATGCAGCAGCCTGTTCTATTGAAGAGCTGGCTATCTGTTTGATAAGGGATGAATTTTCTTTTTCAAGTGCATCAATCTGAGACTGGAGCAGAGCAGCATGTCTTTTTGCGTCCGCTTCCATTTCATCCAACTCGGAAGTATCGAGTTGATCATTCCCTGAAAGAGTGGTTTCCATCACACATTCCTTGGTGTGGGCATTCAGCGAACCTCCACAAGTACGACATTTGTACTGGGTAGTACCTTCCCCTAATGATACGCCATCGGTACAGGTTACTGATATGATAACATTCTCACAACCTTTTAACTTGGCTGCATCAGATGCCTGATAGTAGTTCTTTGCATCGTACCCTATATAGTAGGTATAACCTTCTTCGTTATCATTCAACTCAGAGAGCTTGACATTCAATTGAGCTCTGAATGTGTTCAAGTCCATTGAGTAAGAATCGAAGTATTCCTCGTAGGCTTCTTCTATATTATCCCAACTTTTGGTTACTTTTATGGAATAGGCATAGGCCTTCTTACTCTGCTTATTATTGGTCGTGATGATATAGGCACTTCTCCAGTAATCCATGTAATAGTAACAGCCGTCATTTGAATTGTTCAACTGTGCCACTTTTGTTCTTGACCATCCTGCATAATTCTCAGAATTACGAAGAATCTGTTCTGACTGAGTGGAATTGGGATAAAAATTGGCATCCGTTGTATTGAAGCGAGTCCAATGAGGACCACTGATAATATCATCCTTACCGGTTGGTGGATTATAATCACAGAGAACCACAGAACCGGCATCTCTGCGATAGATATACCAACGTTGAGTGTAATATCTTCCCAAGGATTCTTGGTCATAATCAGTTAACCAAGAAGTCATCTTATAATTCGCCACATTGAACAGTTTGTTTACATCTGCCTGGCCACCCATAAGTCCTATGAGTGTTCCGCCAAGATTGTTCTCCAGATTGTTGAACATTCCATAAGAGTTCTTTGCTATATTGAAGATAGCATTAGCTCTACTGGTTACATTTCCATTGAAGGAGTTATTACCGATAATAGATCCTTCGGCATTGCTGGCACCGGAACTAATCAGATTTACCCCAGTATTGTAGAGTTGGTCTATATCATTGGCAAGATTCTCCTTGGTGAAGTTTCCACTTACATTGCTTAGGTTGTCAATGAATCCTTTCCAATCCATACCAGCCTTTGTCAAATCAAAGATGGCTTGCATTTCCGGTGTCAATTCCAGAAATACAATATCCTTGAAAGACAAACGGCTGTTGGTAACGACCGATTCAAACTGCATACAAAGATTCTTGGTATCATTGCAAGTCTTCATCAGGTAGCTTCCCCAGTACATTGCGTTGGCAGGCTTCTTCAACATCAATCCTGATACCGTCCATATCTTCGGCATGATTTTAGCCGACACCATATTATAGATTCTGCGGTAGTAATAGTTTTCTTCGGCAGATGCCCACAATCCTAAAGTGGTAAGTGCTTTTCTATCCATGTACTTGGATGAATAGATTCCTGCAACTGCGGCACTTGCTGTTTCGTAATGCTTCAAGATATCCTGTACCTGATTGTTGTAATAGGATTCAGCGGCAGCTTCTGTTCCATATGCTCCAGACATGGCAGCAATGGTTTTTGTATCGTAGTTGATACGATAGTATTGGGCTGACATATGCTGTATGCCAACCGTCAAAACTATTAGTATGAGTAGGAATCTATGCATTGCTATTTTACGTTTATGAGTTACTACTATATGACTAATCAACTATTATACGTTTATACTATGTTACTACTTTAGGTAAGGTTCAATACTTTACCTTCACTGTTTACCTTTTGCGCAAATGCCAAAGACTTGTCAATACCTGAAAGATTCCAGTCTTTGCAGTAGGCTTCAATGGCCTGCTGATGCGAACAATGAAGTTCTTTCTTGTAGAGTTTCAAAGCTTCTTTCTCTGCTCTCTCGGTGGTGTAGGTCATGTAGCATTCTCTCGGTTCTTCTACGCCAAATACGCCACTTGTGGTTCCTCGACGAATGAAGACTTCTCGAAAGAAACTTCTACCTGCCTTATTCTCCAGACGATTGATGGTGAAGATTTTCTTGCAATCTACATCGGTCAGGCCAAGGATAGCCTTGATATTATCGAAGCGTTCCTTGAACTTGCTTTGGTCAAGCAACATCACCACATCTGAGTTGTTGATGATGGCTTCCTTGACTACGGGACTACCTATGATATCTTGAATCTCTTGTGTTACCACACCCACAGATGCCCAAAACTTACGAGCAGTCTTATAGAGGTACTTGATATACTCAGCCATTAGTGGACTGGCAATGGCTTTCCAAGCTTCTTCGATAACCAATACTTTGCGGTTCTTCTTGATACGCATCTTCTGCAGGAACACGTCCATGATAATGAGCGTTACAATTGGGAAAAGCAATGGATCATCTTTGATAGCATCAATCTCAAAGACGATGAAAGTTTCATCAAACAGAGACCCGTCCATGTCTTCATTCAGTGTCTTGTCGTGGTTGCCACCTCTGTAGAAGTCCTTCATCATGTAGCGATATGTAGAGATATCTACACCTGTTAAATTATTCTCATGGCAGATATCAGGAATACGTTGCACCGAGTATTCGTAGAATGTATTGAACGATAGGGTTTCCACTTTGAGTTCCTTGCGTCTTGTCTCTATTGAATCAATCTCTTTGTCGATACGTTCTTCTCGTTCGGCTTCGCTCTCCTGATGATTACGATTGTTGTTTCTATCATCTACCAACAGACTTTGACGTAAATCTTCACGTTGTGGTGGGGTAAATCCATCAAAGCCGTTGAAATAGACACCGTAGTATTCAGTGATGACTTGGTCAATCAATCTATCTTCAGTTTTGCTGATGGTTGCCTGAGAACCTTTCCAAATGAGCAGAATCAGATTCTTCAAGAATCCTGTTTTCTCCACATTGAGCTCTTCTCGCTTGATACGGAATGGGTTCATGGTAATCGGCTTTTCTTCGGTATAGCTGATATACTTACCACCGACATACTCACAAAGTCCTTCATAAGAGTTACCCGTATCGACCATTACCACATCGGTATTCTGCTCCCAAAGTTGGCGTACCACGCTGTTCATGTGGAAGGACTTACCGCTTCCCGAAGGCCCTAAACAAAAGAAATTCGAGTTGTCCGTGAGCTTGTTTCTTCCTTCCTTTCCGGTGATATCAATAGCTACTGGTACTCCTTGGCGGTCTGTATAGCAGATTTTCAAAGGTGTATCTTCACTATGCTGGATATTCTCTTTATAGAGAAGACAAGTGGCAGCATCACTCAATGTTAGGAATCGATCGTAGTCTTCACTCATTCCATAGCAGTTGCCTGGGAATGAATTCACGAACAATTCTAATTGGTTATAGGCTCGTTTGCTGATATGGATGCCCATACGACCAAACTGATTTTCAAGATGATTGGTGCATTTCTGAATATCCGTATCAATGTCAGTGCATACAACCAAGTTGTAGTGGGTATAAACAAGCTGTTTGCTTTCTCTGGCGATAACTTCCTGTACACGTTTGATGTCTTCCACTGCCATTTCATTGGATGGATTTGGAATGCTTGAATGGCGGTTTTTCTTCTTGTCCAACAGGGATAACTCACGCTTTTGATTGGGCATGAATATCATCTGATTGTAGATAACCGTTTCTGCTCCGGGAATGCTATCAATATGAGAAAGCAAATCCACAGGCATGGAAGTGTTGTTCACATCGATATTGGAAAAAGGACGTACCATACCCGGTAGGTTGGCATAATCCACATCAACCAAGCTATATACCTTACAGCGTTTGTCGCCCATCTCGATACATTCATCATCAACCTTGAAATTGCTCATGGAGATAGTCTTGTCGGTAAAGTTTATGGCGAAGTAGCGGTCAACATATTCATTGGTCTGCTTCTTATTCAGGAACTCGGCTTTAATGCCTCCATCTCGCAACTGGTCTTGTACCTTACGAATCTTGACTAAGAAATCTCGCCACTTCTTAGGGTCGTAAGAGAACAGTCTGCTTTTCTTGGCTTCTTGTGTGATGACCAAGTAGCATTCGCTATCTGTATAAGTGCGACCGGTAAAGTAGCGGAAGTAAGATTCAGACAGGAACTCTTTGGGACTGTCATCATCAGCTTCAAACTGCTTTCTGGTGAAAATATCCTGCTTATGGATAGCATAGCCTTCACCCAAAGTCTGCACTAGAGCAGAAAAGAGATGGGTGAACTCATAGTAGCTGTCGATATTGGCTGAATATTTTTGAACAGGATTGGTCAACTTCAACACAGCTGAGTATTCTCCAGTCTTGGTATAGATTACACCCACACCTTTATTATCTTCCACGGAGAAATAGATATCCTGAAAGATTTTCTTGCGTTTGCCACCCGTCCCGAAGGCGGCTACAGAAATAGCCATACCTCCGAGAAGAGCGAAAAAGAATAATATTACGTATAGGGTCATTGATTTTCTATTTTAAACTTATATTTCAATCTGGCATCGCATCCAAGATGATGGTGTCAAGGGCATCCTCCCAATAACTTCTCCAATCATCAAGCATAAGATTGGTGGCTTCTTTATATTCACCATAACAATCCTTATTGGTGGCGAAGAAATCAAAGATATCATCACGAATATCATCACAGAATTGCTGAGCCACCGATTTACGTTGGTCATCTGACATGGCTTTCAGATACTCTTTGCAATCCTTAGTTTCAGGATAAAGAGTGATGTAGATAAGTGTACCGCTTTTATCATTGAAGCTGACACATACCTTATCAGAATTGGCCGGTGAATGGGCTACAAGACGGAATGATGCTGGAAGAAGAGCTACATGTGACTTGCTTTTTCCTGGTATTTTAATGCTGACGATGAATGGTTTCATGACTTTTTCTTGTTTGGATTATTGGACTTGGTTGATTCAGACGAGGGCTTCTCTAAGTATGAGTTCTGCATCACCTCTCTGAATACACTGATATTAGAAATGCATTCAAACTCAAAATCGGTTTGCCATTCTGATTTGATGTAGTTCAAATTGATAGCCTTAATTCCATCAGCGTAAATGATCTGATTGGGAAGTTCATCCAAATCATCATCTTCATAACTGTTGTTGGCAATGAAGTAGAGAATGTCATAGTTTATGGAAGCCAATAAATTCCTGGCAATTCTTTTCAACGACTTCTTATCCGTGTGAAGAATAATTTCCTTCATGTCCTTGTCAGTTTCAATGGCAGTTGACATAATGAGTGAGCCATCGAGACCTAGAAAATTTAGGAGACATGTGCTTTCTTGGTCAAATGTAACCGACATATCGAAAGAATCTGGTAGCGTTGTAATACGTCGTCTTGAACCATTCTTATCGTTTACTGTTTCTGCTAATACTAAATTCATGTATTTGTGTTTGTGTGTTTTAGAATAAATAAAATAATCTCAATTGGAGCTTGGCATATTGCTTGGATAGTCCTCCAGCAATGATTCCATGGTCAAAGTCAATCATGTAAAATGACGAACTTGACTGCTCTGTAGAGGTGAGGTATTCACCTCTTGGCTCTTGAAGACCCAAGGCCATTAAAGGTCTGCCTTTGAATGGATGGAGGCTATAGTAGAACTTGGTCATTTCAGCCAACGAGGGCACATAGCTTCCGGGGTGTTTCAGCGTTTCTTCCAACATACTCTTTCTTGGCAAGTTTATTCCTGTGTGTGCCTGAGTAGTGATGTCATTTATCGAACTGGAAATAGTGAGAAGTTTATGGGTCAGCACTTCTCCTTGCTGATAACCCAAGGCACATCGCTCTGAATAGGGCATCTTGGGCTTGTAGATGATGGCATTTTCTTCTTCAACACCATCTTCTTTGCGTGGATTCAATACACCTTCTTTTCGCTTGCCATCGACAGTCGTAAATAGCTGTTTACTTGTCATAGGCTTTTTGCTGAAACAATAGCTGCCCATGGCATCTTGCAAGGCTATGGCTTTTCCATGTTTACCATCGGTCTCAATAATCAGTGCGATGGAATTACTGTCTAGTTGTTTGCTGATATAACCTTCCTTTTGCAAGTAGTAACCAACTTTCACTGTATCAACCATGTTCACTGGTTGTGATTCTAACATGGGGCGTTTACTTTCCACCCAGCTGCTTGTAATAGTCAGTCCACCTTTCCCTTTTCTTAGGATGAGTTGTGTCAAGCTTCCTGCTACCAAAGGAGGCAAGGTTGCTTTCACCGCATAGTTGCGTTCATTGATTCTTGCAAAGAAGTTTACTACGCCTTTCACGTCTGTTGGAATCAGGTAGAAGTCATGATTACGTCCATTGTTCAAGAGAATATCATGACTGTTGGCTTTTATACCACCATTCATAGCCTTTGAAATCCACAATCCTTTATAAGGTTTATACATTCCTTCGGTATAGATCTCATCTCCCATGATTTGCAGACTATTCAGCATATCACGTACATCATCACTTTCCATTTTAATACGAAGCTTGGCCATCGAACTTTGCATCTTCATCCTCACGTTTGTTACGCTCGTGAAGCTTCGATTGCTTTCTGTAGCAAAGAGTTGATCCACAAATGGAGCTTTCATCTGTAGGGTATCCTGTGCCGTCAATCCTTTATGATAGGGAAAGCAGGCATAAATCAAGGCTGTGGTGTCTGTTGTAGAAGCATTTCTGTCTGCACAACTGTATTCACGTCCCTTTTTGACAAAGACTACCCCTCCCAATGCTGTACACTCTTCTTGCGTTGCATCGTTCAGTTGAGCATATACACCCAATGATAGTGGTTCATTGAAGTTTTTGTCATCTTCAAAACTGATGACGAAAGGCTTTTTAGCCTGCTCCCAATGCGCCCTGGTCTGACTGGCTGTATTCTGTGCTTGCATTCCAAGCCATTTATTCTCAGAGCCACTGCAACTGCTTAATAGTGAAAGGATGATAAGGAATATGGAAATAATGGTCATAGCGAATAAATAAAGATAGGCTGCCTGCAGAAGAACTACACAAGGTAAGTTTTCTGTAGGAAGCCCATCGGGTTAGACATTTGTGTTTGATTGAATCGTTGTGTTCATTTTGTGTTTGTGTTGTTTGTTACGTTATACTTTCTTGGAGCGGGCATAGATGAAAACACCTTTGTCTTCTTTCTTGGAATGCAGACCTTTCTTCTGTTTCATAAAGATGAAGGCTGCCCCGGTTCCCAATAAGACTACCAGTGCTATCAATCCAGCCACGAATCCAATCAAGCAGTAGGCTAAGATGAAACCGACAATAGCTCCACCAATAGCACCGGCTGCCCAATAGATGTAGCGACCCTGTACGCCCATAAATTCAAGAGGCTTTTGCAAACCTTTAAAAATGGGATAATCTTGATATTGCTCTTCGGTCATCTTTTTCAGCGATTAAGCACCTACACCGAAGAACAATGGAAGTGCCTGAGCAGCAGCCACCAAGAAGATACAAGCGCCGACAATCATCATGATTGATTTCTTGACATCCTGCTCCTCATTGTTCATTTTTATATAGACCGAAATTGCTCCCACAACCGCCACAATTCCTGCGATTGCGTAGCACAACTTGACTACATACGGAATGTACTTGGCGATTTCGGTGGTCACTGTACCCAATGCGGTAGTACCAGCCGAGTAATCACCTGCTGCATTCTGTGCGAAAGCTGCTGTTGTACCTACAGCCAACATCAAGGACATTGTTTTCATTCTCTGAGAAGAGCAAAGAGACTTTCCCATGCTCTTAAATTTGTTTTTGATTTTCTGGATCATTCTTAACTTTTTTGGTTTGTGTATATACTCGTCTGGCCAGTTGAGTTTTTTTTATCTAATTATGTTCCTGTTTGTTGTGTGTTTATATTTGGTAGCCAAAGAAGGCTGGAAAAACGATGGATGCACCAATCATAAAAAGGCAGGCACCCACGAGTGTCATGATATCTTTGGTTACACCTTCTTCACCGACATTCATCTTGATATAGATTTGCATGACGGAGTAGATGGAGACGATTGCTGACACCGCATAAATAAGGTAGAGCGTGTAGAGCATCATGGTCACAACATAGTCGTGTGCCTGCGCCAACCCATCTGCGCCCCAACTGTAATCTACATTTCCGCACTTGGCTGATAGTCTTTGGACGGCTGTCAATGCAAATCCGATGGTCAGTAATCGAAGACTTGGTTTATAATTCATTCCTTGTTGTCTTTAGCAGGTTGCCTGGTACAGTATCAATATTCATGAGTGCAGTTATAAATTCGCAGCTCTCAAATTCTTTTGAATGTTCAGGTTTGATTTCTTCCATACCTTCTTTGTACAAAGTGATGATGGCATGGTCGGCTTGCGTTGGAGCATTATTATCATCGTCCGCTTCTTCCTCTTGAGATTCGGTTGCCTCGTTGTGGTTTTCTGCTTCAACTTCGGTTTGCTCTTCCTCTGGGTCGGTAGAGAAACTGAATCCGTCACCTATCTCTCTGACTTCTGTGATCACTTCCTCTGTTTCCTCGGTAGCGACTTCAAAAGTTTCTTGTTTGGAGGTTTGCTGGTCTTTCTTACCATACAAATCTCGTCCAATCATCCAGGTATAATAGATCACATAGATGATGGTTAGCACTGTGGCAAATACTCCAAATACGCTCATATTTCTTTGTTTTCGTGTTTGTGTTATTAAAAATCTGCTGCAAAGGAATAGCTGTTATTGCGTATAAAGAAACATAGCTACCTTTTGAACCGTTCTTTTAACTGCATTTCAGTAAATAGATAAAATCACACTCTGTTTTCATACTCAAAGAGATGGGATTAAGGCATAAAAAAAGCCCTTCGATAATGAAAAGCTTTATTCTTAGGGTTTAATAAAATAATGGTGAGTGTGTCGAGTATGAATTTATTTCTTTCGCCACGACTTTTTCTGGAGATAGGTGCTGACGTTTTGGAAATCGTCATATCTTTCTGATGCATCAACGACGTGTCTGTCAGCAAATGCACCTTGAATTGTTTCAGTAATGGCTCTGCCTGTTTTATCATTATTGAGATAACAATAGATATGGGAGTAAGCATTAAGGTTGGGCAAGGCCTTGCTTATTAACGATGGCGAGTTTAGAATATATGTGTCGGCAAACCTCTCGACAAGAATCTCTGTTTCCCCATGTGCCAAAAGGGTTTTATAAGAAAGAAAATCGATGAAGTCGGTGAAAATACAGCACGAAGAGGCAATCACATTTGGATTCATACGAACAATTGAGATAGCTAATGGTAGCATGTGTCCACTATAGATATTACTTCTCAGTTCATAACCTCCATGTATGTTGGGAAAAGCAACAGCCTGACAGTCTCTATCATTGAAGCGAAAGCTAATCTGCTTGCAATACTTGTCGGCAATGGCGATATCTATGTTTCTTGAGGTAAAGTAGGCTATATCCTTGATACTTTTCAATTCTTCAATGGTTACAAACTTGACGGTTTCTTCCAGTCCAGTAAGAGAGAGTATATCGAATTTAGTTGGTGGCACAGCCGGTGCAATCTCGTCTATCTTGTCCAAAAGGAATGGCATGATGTCTGTCTGATACAGTTGCTTGGCCAATTCAATTATATTTCCACCTTTATCTGTACCTTGGTCAAACCAAATATTATTATTTACATCTACGATAAATGAGGGTACTTCTTCTTTGCGGAAGGGGGAGTGATACCAAAGGCGGTTGCCATTAGTTTTTACGGGTTCCATTCCTAACTTCATTAGGAATTTCTCTAGCTTGATACGCTTTGCTTGTTCAATATTCATCTGAAATATTATTTTGATTAGAGTTTGATGGCTTATTTATAGGAAAGGATTCTGTACGGAGCTCATCCAAAATTTCTATAGGATGGGATTCAATCCATTTTTCCAAATCTTTACGTTTGATGAGTATGGTTTTACCATTGGGCTTGTGATAACGTATCTTTTTCCTGGCTGTAAGATGATAGATGGTTGATTCGGTATAACCTGTATAATCACTTACTTCCTTTATAGTCAAGTAGTGTTTTTTGAGAAAGAATTTATACTCCATCAGCTTGATTCTCTCCTTGATTTGCTGAAGTTCAATCTTGAGTTCATTCAGCGTTTTTTCTATTTCTATTTGATTCATTTGCTGTGTTTTGATAAGTAGTCATTTACATCGTTGTAGTCAAGATAGCGAAGAGACTGGTCACGAACCTCTCGATTGAGTGCGACTTTGAGTTTTTCGGAAGCTTTACGACCTGCTGCATCATTATCCAGATAACAATGGATAATGTCGTAACCATTCAATACTTCCAGGGCTTTCATAACATTTGAAACGGAATTCAGAATGATGCAATCCATTGGGAGTGGCATTGTCAACAGCTCATCGTGTTGCAACCGAGCGGTCTCGTAGGCTAAAAAATCAAAGAAGCCTTCAAAAACACAACACTCCATGGTTTGTTGACCGTTGGTCTGTAGGATAAGCGAAATATCTTTACCGCCGATACAGCGTTTGACATATTTGTTTCGAACTTCCATGCCACCACACATATTGAGAAAAGCAATTCCGTAATAGCTCTTACCACTGGTCAAGGTGTAGTGAACCTCTTGACAATATTTCAAGGCTACCATTACATTTATATTTCTGCTATAGATGTAAGCGAGAAGATAGCAGTTGCTGATTGGCTTTACGCAATCAATCTTTGTATCATCTTTATGGGATATGTTTTGATGCGTAAAAGGCTGATAACTTTGTTGTGGACTTTGGTTTGTCTCACTATAGTTAGATAATGCAACGAGAACTTGGTGCATGGTCATATCAGGATTTAGCAGTTGAACCAAGTTAATGATGTTACCGCCACGTGCCAAAGCAAAGTCATACCAAAGATTGGTACTGCTGTTTACTTTGAACGATGGATTTTCTTCTTTATGCAGAGGTGATAGGAACCAATAGTTGCTTCCAATCTTCTTGTGGGATTGATAACCCAAATCGGTGAGGTATTCCACCAGACTGATATCTTTTATTTTATCTATTGTCATAATGCTATATTTTTTGAGCGATAGGTATAGTTTACTATATATATACCCGATTAAACTTAAACCTTAAACTCGTTATTTACTTGTTTCATTTTTGATAATCTCAGGGTTGTAATGATAGCCTGCGTCATCTTTTGTAATAATGGATTTCTCTGATAGAAGCTTTAGTAATTCTTTCGTGGCATTAGTCCCTTTTTTATAGCCTTTTTTGGCATAGAACTCATTTAGGGCTTTTACCATATCTACGTATTTTTCAGGAGTACGTTGACTGAATAGCTCATCCAAAACTTCTTTGTGAACATTCTCAGGCAATGACATGAGGGGCATATCCTTTGGTTTACACACCGTAACATGATAGCCTTCTTCCAAAACAGGAAGTGCATTGCTATCGATGTGAAAGGCAAATGGATAGAACTCTTTGTCTCGCATGTGCATCGGACGAACTTCACTGATATCAGTGTTCTGCTTGTCCTTACTGACAATCAATACCGTTTCAGCCTTGTTTTCTAACTCTGTTCCAATATGCCCACGAGTATTGCTGTCATTCTTATTGAGGTGGAGTACGCAATGGATATGCAGGTCGTAATTGCTAGTCCAGGACATGAGCATAGTCATTACATCGGTTGCTTCCTTGGCATTGTTGATGTCGTACATCAAATCCCTCAGTCCGTCTATGATAACCAATCCATAACCTGCGCTTTTTCTGAGTGCATAATCAATTAGACTTATACGAAGACTGGGAGTGTATTCTCTCAGACCAACAAATGTGATATTCTCTGTATCTGTGTTGGTTGGCAGTCCAGCCAGTTTGAGGATTCGTTCATGGACATTTCGACAATGATAACGGCTTTGCTCGGTATCGAAGTAGAAAATCTTTCGCTTTCCCGATGGCAAGCAGGCTCGATAATTCAATACGGTACCATTTATCAGTGCAGCTGCAACCATAGCCGACACGTTAAATGTCTTTTTACTTTTGGCCTTACCGGTCGAAGCACTGAAGTTACCAAAGGTGGCAATGGTGCAATCTCCAACCCAAAGAATCTGTGGCGGTTTCTCTAATTTCTCAGAGACTTTTATCATCCCTTTATTCAAGAAATGTTCCAACTGCGCATCGGAAAAATCGCTATTGAAAAGCATCTGCATTTCTTGAATGTTGTTCTGCACCACCAGATTATCAGGTTTATTATTTGTTTTTCTCCTTGCCATCTTTTTGTTTTGAATGTTTTTGAGTCGTCTTGCTGTTTGATGATACACGAATGGTTGATTTTTCAAGCAACTCTTTTAGTTGGTCATCCGTCAGCATATAGTCTTTACTCTTTTTGTTATACTTCATTGGATTGGCTTATTCTGAGTTATTACCGGACAGTGGTCTTGGCGCATCCATTCATCTAACTCTTTCTTGGCAAAGTACACCATCTTTCCTTGCGGCTTGTAATATGGAATCTTAGATTTACAGGTGAGCTTATATAGTTGCGAAAGAGAAATGCCGATATAGTTGGCAGCCTCTTGAGAAGTAAGCGTATCTTTGGCTGCATACAACATATTCTCAATCTTCAAGAGACGTTTATTGATTTCGCTGGCTTCAAGTGGGTTCAATTCACTAATAGCCATTTCTAATTCATCCATTCTCTTGCAGAGTATCTTTTGATTTATTCTTTGCTTCTCCATTTTTGATCCTTATTTTATTTGACACTAGGTGTTTGTACCACCAATTTTGAATCGATTCGGCGGCAAAGTTACAGTCGTTGTTTCGAGTGCAGATAACAAGCAACCATACCTCTTAAGATGTATGATGAGAAGTATGCTTTTTTGTTTTCGCTTGTTTGTCTATTCTTCTTTTACTTTCAGTTGTTTGATGAATTCTTCAAAGGGGAGATATTTAACTCCATGTGAACTTTTGAAGGAGGATAGTGCATTTTTCAGATTCTCACGAGTAAGTGATTTACCGGTAGATTTAGAACAAATCATTTGTTTGTCGGCAATCACTTTCTGCCAAGGATACACCAAATATTGTTCGTCTCTCAGATAATTCAAAAAACAGGCTACCAAACCATTATGATTGGCGATTAGAGGTGTTTCCAAAGTACCAGCAAATAGGGCTTTAAATTCTTCTTGGCTTACTTTCTTTTTAAATAGATCTTGCTTATTGGCAAAGTCTGTAATGAGTTCTATTTGTTGATCGGTGAAGTAACCCAATACTTGTGGCTTGGATGTGGAAGGAGAATTTTCAGGCTCTTGTGTGTTGAATCTATGAAGCATTAGTTCACAGTCTTCCTGCGTGAATTGATCTTTGGTAAAGTACTCTTTCACCAAATCCATACGCTCTGTCAACAGTTCATAAATAGCAGTGATTTTTTTGATGTGTAATTGAGCTTCTGCTTCGCTTTCAATCTCAATGTAGGAATGTAGATTGGCGAAATCATTGGCAAAACGACGGTGGAGTTTGCCTTCTTGCAATACCTCTTGTTGATACACTTTGTAGGCTTCCTCAAGGAGCGCATACATTTCATTTTTCACTAGAGGTCTCTTTGTGTTCTTCTCTTGTTCATTACTAATTGTGAACAAAAAGAGAGAGACCGGATCGATTGTAGTTTCGGTTCATAACTTTTCTTTTTGTTAATAATTTCACATAAAAAAACCCAAGATGGAGTCTTTGGGGGATTTCAAGATGGGTTGTTACTGGGTTTCAAATTAGCTATGTCGCTAATAGGCTTACAGTAAATAATTTGCAAAGATAATGCTTAACTATGCAACCAATCTACACTGCTACATAGAAATTTTATAATTTTGACTTTCTTGTATGATTTATATGGAATTTGTAATCTCCACATTCTGGTATATCGATGTCAATAATACAATTACCTCTTTGACGAAGATTCCGGCGGATTGTCTCTATTTCTAGGTCTTTAAGTTCTATAGGGAAGCACACTTTTATGAATGTGGCACACTTGTTTCCATTCCATCCAAGTCGTTTGCCTACATTCCATATCATGTGTCTCAAATCTAATGTAGATAGTCTTCCATCGGTAATAACAGGAAGCAATATATAGCCTTTGGTATTGTCCCACTTATCTATGTTTTGAATCAATTTTTCCATTTCGTTCTCTTGAATGTAGGGGCAAAGACTTATTCTCAGATAGTCTCCTATGGCTTTTTTTGTTTCTTGAATGATTTCTTCTCGTTCTTTTTCCTTGGTCTTCAATATCTCTTGATAATTGAAAGCATCATGAATAACTTTCTCAGCCACTGCTTCTTTTCTCTTATGATTCCTGATGGTATAGAGACAGAGAATAACTCCAATCATAAGAACGATGAGCGTACATTCGTTTCTGTATGATGTGAACAGAATACTTGTTTTCTGATAATACCATTGAATAATATGATTGTCTCCAAAGAATAGAGGCAGGATGAGAATTACAAACACACTTACAATGTTTGTAAGGATGGTATAAAAGAATTTCTCTCTAAACTTATTAGTCATAAATACTTTGAATTATTATTTATTTTCGACTGCAAAGTTAGAGAGAAAACTCTTAATTAGTAATAGTTAGACTGACTGATACACAATATCTTAACTATCTTTACAAAACGCCAAAAGTGATATTTTGCTGTTGTTTTTATTTCTTTTATCTGATTGTTTTTTCACATGTTTGGCTCTTGTTTTCCATTGTCGGTAACGTGATAGACACAAATAGAAATTACTACTAAACACTTGTTAACATTACTTCTTGCGTAATAGCTTACTTCTATCAGTCGGTGTATTCTTTCCGGCACGTTTAGATAATGCTGCGTTCATTTCTTCGGGTGTCAATGGTACTTCAGTTGTTCGTCCGGATTCTGCCCACTTAATCAGCTCATCTTTAAAAAAGATATAGCTTTTACCTTTCTTCGTGGCTGGAATCGAGCGGTTCTGTAGGTGATAATACATTGTCCCTTTCTTCATCTTTAGAAATTCACAGGCTTCATCAATATTCATAGGAATGTGTTCTGAAGCACGAGATGGATTCTTCTTGATGTCTTCATACAGTCTGTTGAAACTAAGCTCCAATCCTGAAATCTTATCCAATAATTGTGCTACTACTTTGGGCAAGTCATTAAATGTTATTTCTTCTGTTGTCATACTTATAATATTTTTGAATTACTGGTGCAAAGGTCAGCTATGATTCAATGCTGACCTTCGATTACTCTAGTAAGTGAACCGTAAGCATCAGTAATTAGGGTCATTATTCATTTTCATTTGTATCTTCTTCCTTCAACTTAATTTTGTTGGCAGCTTCTCTCGTTTTGGGCGAAGCATGCGCTACATAAATCTGGGTAGTGGAGACGTTCTTGTGTGCCAACAAATGCTGAACGGTATAGATGTCAGTACCTAATTCCATTTGCAATGAGGCGTAGGTGTGCCGAAAACAATGAAATGTGATGTGTTTTTTTATACCCGAATCCTTTAGCCATCTCCTCATTTCATTATTGCTCATTTCTTTTGTGAATCCAGCAAAAACAGGTTTGTCTGTCTCTGGTTGAATCAGTTCATAGGCTTCATTACTGATTGGAACAACAGTTTGTACCTTGGTCTTCTGACAAATGAAATCCAAATACCGACCACCATCCGCATATTTGCGGACATTCTCCCATGTTAAGTTGATAATATCGCTTCGGCGAAGTCCTGTCAAACATGAAAAAATTACAGCTTTCTTCATGACCTCAATAGAACAGGGCGTATTATAAAGGCTTCTTAATTCTTCAAGTGTTAAGCTTTCCTTTACAGTTGGAACCCACTTGATATAATCAAGGTAGTCCACAATCTTTTCTTTGATTCGTCTCTCACGATAAGCCAGATTGAGAATATTTCTGAAAATGATCCAATAGTCGGCAGCAGAATTTCTATTTAGCGGTTTTCCCGTTGAGAGACTTTTCGCTTTCATCAGATAATCCATGAATTTACGGCAGAACTCAACGTCTAACTCTTCAAAGGAACATTCGCCATGGCAGAATGCACTGAAGTGCTTGAGGGAAGACAACCATTTGTTGTGCTTGGTTCTGCTTACTTCTTCAAAATAATCCAAGAAACTCTCCTTATTCTTGTTATTACTAAAGAAATCATATTTCTCATTGATTATCTCAGAATAGACATTGCATCTGATTGCTTCTGCTTTCTCAATCATTAAAGCGTTATACTCCTTTTCTCTGGGTGTTTTAGGCTCTGAATAGATGTATATACCTAATGAACGACGACGTATAAGTTCCATCGTTTTGGGGTCTCTGTAGCCCGGATAGAATTCCAGAAACAGAGAATGCGTGCCATTGCGCCTGGCTCGACTTCTTAGTGTAACTGTCTTACATTGCTGCATTTTATATTTGTTTTTGAATTATTGTTTTCTGGTGCAAAAGTCTTAAATGCTCCTATGCTGACCTACCATTCACTTTTATCATTCCTGGTTAATCGTCAGTAATTGGCAGTAATTCGCTGTTTTGAGCTCTTTCAGCCATATATTCATCTATTTCTGTCTTTAGAAGATAGACTTGTTGCCCGCACTTTACTTTGGTAACTTTCTTTTTATTAGAGTAGTAGAATACCATGTCCTTGGTCAATTCATACTTGTCCATGACTTCTTGAACAGAGTAGTAGTTCTCTTTGCCATTAAAGTCCAGGTGCTTTACTTTATCTATATGACTCTTGGAATAGAACATCTTACCGAATTCTACTTTTGCTGGAATTTTATGACGATGAGTGAATGAACGTCTAGCTCCTGCGGTCATGTTATATTGCTTTTCCATTTCCTCTGGAGTAATCCATTCTTTAATTCCGTCATCAATCTGTGAGGCACCAAACAAAGCCAGTATGCTAGGTATCTCAAAGAAGTTGAAACCCTTCATTGATATTTTGGGAATCCTTGCTTCTCTCGTTATTTTTTGGACGTGCCGAACATTGATAGAGTACTTCTTGCTTATATCCTCTGTTGAAAAATAGCCATCAGGTGTTGCAGGAGCTTCAACTCTTCCACTTTTATTTTTATTTACTACCTTGGGCTGGGAATCATTAGCAAATTTGAATTTACCAGTCTGTTCGTCTCGCTCAACATCACCAAACTTACCTTTGATAACCTTCTGGTCAAATTCAGTTCTAAAAATCATGGTAAATTTCCCACGTTTCTCTATCTTGATATTCTCTTGACGTATATGGTAACTGATTTGATCTTTACTAAGACCGTATATTGCCATAATTTCGCTGTAAGAATACCAATTCGGATCCACATCTTCACCTTTACGTTTACAATTGTCTATATGTACTTTTGAGTAATAGGCGTATCGGCCTCGGTTGATACGAGGTATATTATTTCTGCTGACATAGGATATAGTATTCTTACGTGACATACCTAGTTTTTCCATTGTCTGTTCAATCGTATAATAATTGCACAAGTCAATCTCTTCAATCAACTCGGCAAAATGTACATCAACATAAACTTTTTTGAAAAAGGTATTACGGCCATCATAAACTTTCGGAATATTGAATCGTTCACATCGCTTCAATATAACCTTTCTTGTAATATGATATTTCTCGCTTATCTCGCGAGTGGTGTAGTATTCAGAATCCTCTTTCTTCTTGCTGAAAGCGATTCTCTTTTTATATTCTGGAGCGTTATCGAAAGCCTTCTCAATGTCAGATTTTCGGATTATGGTAAGCCCCTTAAATTGCACTGCTTTTATAACGCCGGCGAGTGCATACCTATATAGGGTAGCACGGCTCACCCCAAGCAGTTTTGCTGCTTGAGCTGGGCTTAGAAATTCCGCAATAGCAGAAGAACCATCAGAAGATTCCAAGTTATTTTGGATACTTTGAAACTCTTTCTGAATGCTTTCCTTCTTCTGTACTGTTGTCGCCTTCCTGTTGCACACTTTGGAACAGTACAGCGTTGTCATTCTATGCGCAATGAACTGTTTTCCACAGCATTTACAGTGCCTTATTATATCCATAGAGGTATTTATTTAAGTCCACACTTAAGTCCCTTTTTTGTCTCATAGCGTCTCATAGCGTCTCACAGCGTCTCACGGTTGTATCTTCTATTGCAGAATCACGCAGACTTGTGATTCTCACAGCGTCTCACGTTTGTATCACCTATTGCATTTTATGCTTAGCTGTTGCTCGTATTTGAGCGAGAGGAATGAAACTTGGGCCAAAAATAAGCTGAAACTTTTGTTCCAACAAATACCAATTATGAAGTGTTAAAAAAATAACCCACTCATTATGAGCAGGTTATTCGCAGTTATTTTAAAATGTTTTAAGTTGTTGGATATGAGTTACTTTCCGATGCAAAAGTGTTTGAAGATATTGCTGAGGACGTCTTCAGAGGTGATTTCGCCAGTGATTTCGCCGAGGAAATGAAGGCATTCGCGGATGTCTTGACTGAGCAGGTCGCCGGAAAGATTCTGATTTAAGCCGTCGAGAACTCTCAGAATAGCTTCATGCGCATGCGTAAGAGCTTCATAGTGACGAGCGTTGGTGATAATAACATCGTTGTCTGAGAGGTCGGGAAGTGCTGCAGCGCTTAATAGTAATTGCTTAAGTTCGTCGGTGTGCAATTGATGTTTTGCGGAAATATAGAGTCTGTCTGCTTTGACATCTGCAAGCAGCGATTGACGGGAAGAAAGTTCCTCTGCTGGGAGCAAGTCGCATTTATTGAAGAGAAGGATAAGATGTTTGTCGGCACATTCTGTGACAATCTTTTGAGCAAGTTCTTCGATAGCCGATGGCGGAGTGGTGAGGTCAATAACCCAAAGAACAATTGCAGCCTGATGCATCTTTTCGAAAGTCTTTTCAATGCCAAGTCTTTCGATAGTGTCTTTGGTGTCCCGGATTCCGGCAGTATCTATGAATCGAAAAATAATGCCGTTGATGTTGATAGTGTCTTCTATGGCATCACGCGTTGTTCCGTGGATATCTGAAACAATGGCTTTTTCTTCGCCGACAAGCAAGTTTAGGAGCGTCGATTTACCGGCATTCGTTTCGCCGATGATTGCTACAGGAATGCCTTGTTTTATCGCATTGCCAACGCGGAAGGACTCTTCAAGATGTGCGATTAGTTTTTCTATTTCAGATGCAAGATTGCGCAATTCTGATCGGTCGGCAAATTCAACATCTTCTTCACTGAAATCCAACTCTAGTTCAACAAGTGAGACAAAGTGAAGCAATCGCTCACGCAGTGAATTCAGTTTGTCGCTAAAACCGCCTCGCATTTGACTCATTGCGAGTCGATGTTGACCGGCTGACTGCGACGAAATTACGTCTGCAACTGCTTCCGCTTGGCTTAAATCCATCTTTCCATTCAAGAAAGCGCGTTGAGTGTATTCGCCAGGCATTGCAAGACGGCATCCGTTTCTTATGAGTAATTGAAGTATTTCTCGTTGGATGTATATTGAACCATGACAACTGATTTCCACTGAGTCTTCGCCTGTGAACGAATGCGGAGCATGGAAAACAGTAATGACAACTTCATCAAGGACTTCATTCTTGTGTATAATCTGTCCGTAATGAGCAGAGTATGCTTTTGCAGTTTGCAAATCGACGCATTTATTGAATGGAACGAAGATTTTATCACAGATTGCTATAGCATTAGGTCCTGAGATTCGGACAACTGCAATGCCACCGATTCCAGGCGCTGTGGAAACTGCGCAGATTGTGTCTTGATGAAGTTGCTGTTCAGACATTGATAAGTTCGTATTCTTGAGTCCCAAGACCAATCTTCTCGCCATGGCTTAGTCCAGTCTGCCAATGTGTGTTGGAGTGAAGCATATTGAATTTGTCGGCTCCGACAAGTGTCTCATGAGGATGAGCTTCCGAAAGTCGATTGCCGCCAATGACAGGAGCGTTTATAACCAAATCGGCACAAGCACGGTCGAGAGCAATAGGATCAGAACTTGCAGCAATGCCTAAGTCTGGAATGATTGCAGCATCGTTAGAACCCCAACAATCACATTCGGGTGAAACATTCATTATGAAACTGATATGGAAACTTGGCTTGTCTTTAAGGACAGCTTTGGTATATTCCGCTACCTTGCAATTCAGATTATCGCTTGTGTCCCAGCTAGCTATAACTGCTCCATCGAATTGACAAACAGCAACACATTGTCCGCAACCTACGCATTTGTCATAGTCAATCACAGCTTTATGATCTTTTTCTATATGAACTGCATCATGTGCACAAGCTTTCTCGCATTGTTTGCAACCTCGACAATGTTCACGATCGATGATCGGTTGCGAATTGCCGTGCAGTTCAAGTTTTCCAGGGACAGCCGCTCCGCCCATTCCGAGATTCTTCAACGTTCCGCCGAAACCTGTTTGTTCATGGCCTTTGAAGTGAGTCATCGAAATAATGATGTCAGCATCTACGAGTGCGGTTCCTATTTTTGCTGATTTGATAAAGTCTCCATTTACTTCTATTTCACGGAAGTCTGTACCTTTCAAACCATCGCCAATAATGACCTGGCATTTAGCTGATATGGGGTTGAATCCGTTTTCCATCGCGCTGTTTAAGTGGTCAACTGCGTTTGCACGTCCGCCTGAATAGAGAGTATTGCAGTCCGTCAAAAATGGTTTGGCACCAAGACTACGTAAATAATCTGCCATGCGAGCAATGTAATTTGGTCTTAAATATGCCATGTTCCCAGGTTCTCCAAAATGAAGTTTTATAGCTACGAATTTGTCTTTGAAATCAATATTTTCAATTCCTGCTTTCTTAACCAGCTGTATCATTTTATCGAGCAGACTTGTAGAAGTGTTGACTCTGAGGTTGGTGAAATAAACTTTTGAAATTCCCATATTCATTTGTATTTTTGTGCAAAGTTAGAAATAAAAATTAATGTAATGATAGACAATATGAAGTTGCGGACTAGTATCCGTCGATATACGGCTGAAGATATTCCTGAGGCTGAATTAGAAGAATTGTTGGAAATAGCTGAGCGTGCGTCCAACACGGGCAATATGCAGCTTTACAGTGTTGTTATTACACGTGATAAAAAGATGAAAGAAATGCTTGCCCCAGCTCATTTCAATCAATCTATGATTACATGTGCGCCTGTGGTTTTAACCTTTTGCGCTGATGCAAATCGTTTTGTACGTTGGGCTGAAGCTCGCAAGGCCGTTCCAGGATTTGACAATTTTGAAACCTTCATCGCTGCCACTATCGACACGGTGATTTTTGCTGAAGCATTTGCTGAAGCAGCTGAAGAGCGTGGATTAGGAATTTGCTATATAGGAACAACAACTTATAATGCAGGTCCGATTATTGATGCTCTTAAGCTGCCACGTCTTGTTGTGCCGATTGTGACAATTACTGTCGGTCATCCGGCTGAATCACCCGCTTGCTCAGAGCGTCTGCCTTTGGCTGCAATCATTCATCCTGAACATTATTCAGATTATTCGAGTAGCGATATCAATCTTCTTTATGCTGAAAAGGAGGCTCTTGAAGTAAATAAAAAGTTCGTCGAAGAGAATAAAAAAGAAACATTGGCTCAAGTCTTTACTGACGTAAGATATACTAAAACCAACAATGAATTTTTTTCAGATGAATTTAAGAAGGTGCTGATTAAACAAGGATTTTTGCATTAATAGATGTGCAATCGAAGTGATTTATTTTTCTATATAATGATTTAGAACGAGAGTTGAAGGAATGACCTCCAACTCTTTTTTATAGTCTATTGTGCTGGCTTGCCAAGTCTGATAGCTGACAAACATAAAGTTGTAGTTTCTAAGTAGCTCGCAAGAGAACCGTGCGCTACTTAACAATTTGATATTTTTATCTGATGATGGAATATTGTCAAATTTTATAGGATTAAGACATAGGATATCTGCTGTCCCTTCATTTGTCAGAAGCAGGTTTGATGCATAATTGAGCAGAAAAAGGTCTCCGTCATTTCGAATAATAATCAGAACTTTCGTGGCCTTAACAAAGTTCCTGTTGATGAATACACCAACATCGCAGCGGCTTTGCATGACAAAAGTCTTTGTTTTGTCTTTCAGTAGAGAAAGTTGCTTGAGCCATAGATCTCTGAGCAAACCGCGATAATTACTTGCCGAGATGTCGTTTGGATTATTGCTTTGATTAAGTCCCGAACCTATTAATAGGAAATCAAATCCTTCGTAGTTGACGATGTTGCATATGTAAGGAACTGCTTCGGACGCAATCTCATAACGGGTTTTCATTTGCATTCCCAATGCTTTAGCATCTCTGATGATAGGAGCGAAGCTGATTTCTTCGAATTTGTCGGTCTGCTGCGGATTGACGTCACTGCCAACAGTCAAGTGTAATGCAGTCAGGTTAAGTTTCTTTTTACTGCGTGCGAAGAGTTGATGCGCAACGTTAAGCATAACCTGTCCGTTGCCTGCACGACCGAATGAAAGCAAAACTTTAAACGAATTCTTGTCTGTCTCTTCCATTCGGTGACGAAGAATTTTGTCGCGAGTATGATAACACAGATTGATGAAAGAGACCAATGGTGTTGTCATGAATGTTGTGATGAGTGTCATGAGAACTAGCATGACAAAGATGCTTGGTGGAAGGATGTGCATGTCATATCCAATAGTCAAAATAACCAATTCCATCAATCCTCGTGTGTTCATTAAAGCACCCATGTTTAGACTATCATACCAGCTTTCTCCTGTAAATCGTGTAGCAAGTGTTGTTCCCCCAAACATACCGACAATAGCAATCAGCGTGAATATCCCGCACATTCCCCATAGTTCAGGTGTGTTGAGCAGTCCAATTTCAGTTCTTAAACCTGTCGACACAAAAAATAGAGGTAAGAATAATGCCAACGAAACATCTTCGACTTTCTCAGTCAGAATTTTCCGGAACTTGATGTTCGAAGGCATGACTACACCTGCAAAAAAAGCTCCAAACAGAGCATGAAGTCCAAGAATTTCAGTTAGATATGAAGAAATAATCAACAGTAGAAAAACAGAAGCAACAATGCCTTTTCCAATGACTTCTTTGTTTGTATAAACGTTTCCGACCATTTTCATGAAAGGACGAACAGCATAAAACATGAACAAAAGATATAGTATAGAAAAACCGATGCTATAGAAGGCGCTGACAAGAGAACCAGCTTGGGCTATAGCAATAACAACTGCCAAAATACACCAAGATATGACATCTTTGCTTGCAGCGGAAGTCAATGCAAGCACTCCTAAATGGCTTCTGGTTAATCCTTTCTCCTGAATAATACGTGCGAGTACGGGAAAAGCCGTGATACTCATAGCTATGCCTACAAAAAGTGCGAATGGAAGAAACGTTGTGTATTTGGATGCATAAGCATCATAAGAGATATATGCAGCTAATATTCCGAAGCAGAACGAAACAGCTATGCTAGTCTGACTGATAATGAGTGTCTCTCCAATTTTTTTTTTCACTTCAGAGATATCCAGTTCCATTCCAATAGCAAACATAAATAGAATCAATCCGAATTCACTTAATGTTGATATATTGTTTAATGAATCTGGACGGAAAAGAAAAGCTGAAATGTCGGGGAGCAGATGTCCCAATACAGAAGGACCGAGAACAATTCCTGCCACGATTTCACCGATAACGGTTGGTTGTCCTATTTTATGGAACAGCCAGCCGAAAAGTCGGCAGACAAGTAGAATTGCAATGATTTGTAAAAGCAGGAGACCTATTGACGACTGAAAATGTTCTGCCATCGTTTGACAAAACAAAGAAAAACCACTATAACCTGAGGTTGTCGTGCTCGCGATTGAAATAGCTTGTTTCGCTTCTCCACCTTTGATTATTACATAAATCAATCCACAAGCGAGAAGTATCATAATTATAAAGAAGGTGATGCCGCGAGAAGTCTTTTTCATCATATTCTTTGCTTTTCATCAGCAAAAGTAGAAATTAATATCTATATTTGCAAATCAACTGTCAAAGTGCATTTATTATGGAATCGTTGAAATTGATTGTAAATGATCCATGGCTGGAACCTTATAAGGCAGCTATTGAAGGGCGTTATCAATATGCCCTTGAAAAGGAAAAAGAGTTGACCGAAGGAAATCAGACATTATCTGAGATGGCTTCCGGACATCTTTATTTCGGTTTGCATAAGACTGCATCCGGATGGGTTTTCCGAGAATGGGCACCAAATGCCACGGCCGTTTATATGATTGGCACTTTCAACGATTGGCAGAAAGATCCTCATTATAGCTTGCGTCGGTTAGCTGGCGGTGTTTGGGAACGAGATTTTACTGAAGAGATGCTCCATCATGAAGATCTCTTTAAATTGCTTATAGAGTGGGATGGTGGTTGTGGAGAACGCATCCCTGCATGGATTAGACGTGTCGTTCAGGATTCTGAAACGAAAATTTTCAGTGCTCAGGTTTGGTGTCCTAAAAATCCATATATTTTTAAGTATAAGGATTTCAAGCCTAATGTTTCTCCTTTGTTGATTTATGAATGTCACATCGGCATGGCAACAAATGAAGAAAAGGTTGGTTCATACGAAGAATTTCGTATCAATATACTTCCGCGCATCAAGAACGAAGGATATAATGCTATTCAGATTATGGCTATTCAGGAACATCCTTATTATGGCTCCTTCGGTTATCACGTCAGTAGTTTCTTTGCCGCTTCGTCACGTTTCGGCACACCTGAGGAACTTAAGCATCTGATTGACGATGCGCATGGCTTAGGCATTGCCGTCATCATGGATATTGTCCACAGCCATGCGGTGAAAAACGAGACTGAGGGACTTGGCCGCTTCGACGGTTCTTATGACCTCTATTTCCATCATGGAAGTCGTCGTGAACATCCTGCATGGGATTCTCTTTGTTTCGATTATGGCAAAAATGAAGTACTTCATTTTCTGCTTTCTAATTGCAAATTCTGGCTTGAAGAATATCATTTCGATGGATTTCGCTTCGATGGTGTTACTTCTATGCTTTATTATAGCCATGGATTAGGCGAAGCTTTTACCAATTATGGAGATTATTTCAACGGTCACCAAGATGGAGATGCAATTTGTTATCTGACTTTAGCCAATAAGTTGATTCATCAAGTTAATCCAAATGCTATTTCCATTGCAGAGGAGGTTAGTGGAATGCCTGGTCTTGCTTCTCCATTTGAGAACGGCGGATATGGTTTCGACTATCGAATGGCGATGAATATCCCTGATTTTTGGATAAAGACTATCAAGGAAAAGAAAGATGAAGATTGGCATCCATCGTCAATTTGGTGGGAAACGACAAATCGCCGTGCTGATGAGAAAACTATCAGTTATGCCGAAAGTCATGACCAGGCTCTTGTCGGAGATAAAACAATCATCTTTCATCTTATTGATGCTGAAATGTATTGGCATATGCAGACTCAGGATCGGAACTTTGTAGTCGATCGTGGTATGGCTCTTCACAAAATGATTCGGCTTGTCACGGCAACTACTATTAATGGCGGCTATCTTAACTTCATGGGTAATGAATTCGGTCATCCTGAATGGATTGATTTCCCACGCGAAGGAAATGCTTGGTCTTATAAATATGCACGTCGGCAATGGGATTTGGTTGATAATAAAAATTTAAAATATCATTTTCTCGGCGATTTCGATAGGGAAATGATTAAGCTCATCCGCAGCGTAAAGAATTTCCAAGCAACGCCTTGCATCAAGATTTGGGACAATGACAGTGATCAGATTTTGGCATATATGCGCAAAGATCTCGTCTTCGTCTTTAATTTTAGTCCATCTAAATCATATACAGATTATGGCTTTTTAACACCACCAGGCGAATATGAAGTTGTATTGGACAGTGATTCAACTCTTTTTGGCGGATTCGGTTTAAATGACGATAATGTTCATCATTTCACTCAGTTTGATCCGATATATCAGAAAGAGAAGAAAGAATGGCTTAAACTATATATCCCCGCTCGGAGTGCGGTCGTGTTACGAAAATGCAAATCATTATCTAAAGCAAAGACATAGATTATGGAACTTTATCCGATGACATTCAAGCCGATCCTTAAAAAAATTATCTGGGGCGGATCTGATATATGCCCATTCAAAGGCATTTTACCTGTACAAGACGGTATAGGAGAAAGTTGGGAACTTTCGCATGTGGAAGGGAACTATTCTGTTGTGTCTGAAGGTCCATTGTCGGGCCGTTCAATTGATGAGCTGATAAAAGATGCTGGTCCGCAACTTGTAGGAGAGAAAGTGATGCAGCAGTTTGGCAGTCGTTTTCCTCTTCTTATCAAGTTCATAGATGCGCGGCGAGATCTTTCTATTCAGGTTCATCCAAATGATGAGCTGGCACGTCAGCGTCACAATTCTTTCGGCAAGACAGAAATGTGGTATGTTATCAGAGCATCTGAAGGTGCTTGTCTTTATTCGGGCTTTTCCAAGCAAATCGATAGCGATGAGTATGTTCGACGCATTGCCGACAAGTCGTTTATGGAAGTACTGAAGAGATATGATGTGAATGCCGGCGATGTTTTTTTTCTTCCAGCTGGCCGTGTTCATGCCATTGGTGCAGGTTGTTTCATTACGGAAATTCAACAGACGAGCGATATCACTTATCGCATTTATGATTATGATCGTCTAGGTGCTGATGGAAAGCCCCGCGAATTACATACCGAGTTGGCAAAGGATGCCATCGATTATACTCTTTATTCAGATTATCAGACACATTATGAGTCTGAACTTAATGAGGCTGTCAATCTTGCAAAATGCAAATATTTCACTACGAATCTATTGGAGCTTACTTATCCGATATCGCGAGATTTCTCTTCGCTTGATTCTTTTGTCGTCGAAATTTGCATGGAAGGAAAAGCAATACTGAACGACGATAAAGGGCATTCGTTGTCGATTCATCAGGGACAGACGATTCTTGTTCCTGCTGACACAAAGGAAATAACACTTGTTCCGGATGGCATATGCAAGTTCCTTGAAACTTATATCGGCTGAGATTATGCGCAAAGCTGCAGCTATAATAATTTTTATGCTGGCCTTGTTGGGAGGCTGTACCGCAGACAGTGATATTGATGAGCGTTCTGAGATATCAGTTATTGGTTTGGGTAGCAAATTCTATAGTGTTGATCAGATTGAGGATATTCTTTTTACGGGCAATGACATTCTTTGGTTTGATACAGCAACACGTGAAGTCCGTTTTAAAAGTACATTCAACAGCTTGCGTTTCAGAAGTTTCACAACAGTCCTTTTCCGCCTTTCCGATATGAACCTTTTCACAGCTACTTATCTAAATGGATCACCCGATTCTATAGTTGAAAATCTTGTTTTTTATCACGATACTAATGCTGATAAATATTTTCTTTATGACAATTATCCAGTGTCGTCATCTACAGTAGCTTCGAAATACAATAAGGAAATTCGTGCTGAAAACTGGGCTTCGTTTATAATACAAATGCGCCGCGAAGGTCGTATCCATTAAAATTTTATCATTTTATTATCTCGAACAAAACAAGTTCAATTTTGACTTTTATTCGTATAGGAGAAAAGGCATATATGTAACAAAAAAGGCTATGTTGTTGACATAGCCTTTTGTTGAGAATATATATGTATTTATATTATTTATGGAAGTTGAATCCAGCGAACATAAGCAAAGTCCATGCGATGAGGAAGTGCCGGATTGACTGGATAAACTCGGAAGCTGATTTTATGTAATCCCGATTCTGACGGAGTAGTTGTGAGTTGAAATGTGAGTTTGCTACCTTCTTCTTTAATAAGTTTGAAAGGTTCTGCAGAGATGAATTCCAATTGATGACTATCGGGATTTTCTTCAGTCAATACCATATCAACGCCTAGCATGCATTGAAGGTCGTGACGATCAATGACTAAATCAGAAGTATATTCCTCACCGACAACCGGTCCTTCTGCAAAGAGATCTTTGTTGCAAGAAAATGAAAGGACTTCAAAGTCGTTCCAATGAGCGACGACTTCCTCTTTCCAAGCAGCGATTTCTTTGGCTTCTGCAAAATGATTCTCAATAAGATTTGTTGATCTTTGAGCCAGTTTATTATAGAAGCGATTAATATAATCGTCGAGCATCCGTTTCATGGTGAAATTCGGAGCAATCTGAGTCATCGAATTTTTGATGTATTGAATCCATTCTGGAGAATAACCTCTATCGTTTCGATTATAATATGTAGGAATTATTTCAGTTTCGAGAATATGATAGATTGTCGCAGCATCGAGTTGGTCCTGATATTGCTGATTCTCGTATGTACGCTTGTCGGTAAGTGCCCAACCTGCACCTTCTTGATAACCTTCATACCACCAACCATCTAGCACTGAGAAGTTGAGAACACCGTTCATCTCAGCTTTCTCACCTGATGTTCCTGATGCTTCCAAAGGACGCGTTGGAGTGTTAAGCCAAACATCTACACCAGCAATAAGATGACGTGCAAGGCGCATATCATAGTTCTCAAGGAATATGATTTTACCTAAGAATTCAGGACGACGTGAAATTTCTACAATATGTTTAATCAGACCTTGTCCACCACCATCTGCAGGATGAGCTTTCCCTGTATAGACGAACTGAATCGGATATTTTTCATTGTTGACAATACGAGAGAGACGGTCGAGGTCAGTGAATAGTAAGTGTGCGCGTTTGTAAGTGGCAAAGCGACGACCGAAACCAATCATCAATGCATTGGAGTTAATTTTGTCAAGAATAGAAACAACTTTCGATGGATCACCTTGGTTCTTGAGCCAGTTGTTTTGATATTGAGCCTTGATATATTTGACTAGTTTGTTTTTGAGGGCTTTTCTGATTTCCCAAATATCTTCATCAGGAATAGTCTGTATAGCTCTCCAATAGCGTTTGTTACTTTGATCCGACATAAATCGATCGTCGAAATATTCATTAAAGAAACGTTTCCATTCAGTTGAAGCCCAAGTTGGCATATGGACGCCGTTTGTAACATAACCGACATGTAGTTCTTCAGGAAAATAACCCTTCCAGATAGGAGCAAACATTTTGCGTGAAACTCTTCCATGGAGCCAGCTGACTCCGTTAGCTTCTTGACAAGTGTTAAGAGCAAAAACGCTCATGCAGAATTTTTCATTCGAGCCAGGATTTGTGCGTCCCATATCGATAAACTCTTGCCATGTGATTCCAAGCTTTGCCGGGAATTCTCCCATGTATTTGCCGAAAAGACTTTCGTCGAAATAATCGTGACCTGCAGGGACTGGCGTATGGCAAGTGTATAGAGCAGATGCACGAACAATTTCCAACGCTTGATTAAAGTTCAATCCGTCATTCTGAATATAGTCGACAAGACGCTGAACATTAAGTAGTGCAGCGTGTCCTTCGTTACAATGATATATCTGTTTCTTAATGCCAAGTTTGTTGAGCAGATGAATGCCGCCGATGCCTAAGAGATATTCTTGTTTCATTCGATTTTCCCAATCGCCACCATAAAGCTGATGTGTGATGGAGCGGTCCCATTCGCTGTTCTGAGGAATATCTGTGTCCATCAAGTATAGAGGTACGCGCCCGACATTCACTTTCCAAACATTGGCAAAAACAGTACGTCCTGGATAAGGAACTTCAAGAATCATTGGTTCATTGTTTTCGTTCATCACTTGGACGATTGGCAGTGCATTGAAGTTTTGAGGTTCATAATTTGCAATTTGCTGACCATCCATAGATAATGTTTGTGTGAAATATCCGTAGCGATATAAGAAACCTACAGCCACCAAATCGATATTGTTATCGCTTACTTCTTTTAAATAATCGCCTGCAAGAATTCCCAGGCCACCGGAATAAATCTTCAACACATTTGTCAATCCATATTCCATGCTGAAATAAGCCACAGAAGGTTTTGACGTGTTTGTAGGAGTGTCCATGTAAGCGCGGAATTTCTCATAAACATCGTGCATTTCGTCAAGCAGCACTTTGTCTGCAAGAATCTCTTCTATGCGCTTGAATGTGAGGTTTTGCAGCATTAAGACAGGATTTCCTTCGGATGACATCCAGAGGTTTTTATCTATTTTACCAAATAATTTAGCACCTTCGTGGTTCCATACCCACCATAAATTTGTTGCTAATTCATTCAGTATACTAAGTTCTTTAGGAAGTTTTGAATGTGAATATATGTCTTTCCAGACAGGAGAATTTGCGTTATTAGTTATTATTTTCATCAGTTATTTTATTTCGAAACATTGCAAAGATATATTTTCTCTCTTATATCGATAGGTATTTTAACAATTTCTTTTGGAACATCTTCTTGATGCTTTTTCCATTGCATAAGTATAAGTTGCTTGATAGTAAGTGATAAACTTACTCCATTCCGCCTGAGAAGCTAAAGAAAAACAGTTGCTACGAATCATCTCTCTTGTTTGTTTGTTCTCTTTTGCTGCAAGGATGAGCAATGAATCTCTAATGAAGTCAGCTACCTCAAAGTAGTTTGAATCGTTGCGTTCAGCCACAGCGACACCTTCACAGATATTGTTGCCCGACAGATGTTTCTTTGCCCAATGACCAAATCCAGCAAGATTAGTAGTGATTGTCGGAATTCCGAAAGCGATGCTTTCAAGCGGAGTATAACCCCAAGGTTCATAATATGATGGATAAACAGTTGCATCCATTCCAATCAGTAAGTCATAATATGTCATGTTGAAGATTCCGTCGAACCCGTCAAGATAACATGGAACAAAGATTATTTTCAATTTATCATCACGGTTATTAGTGAAACCTAGACGAAAGATATAATTAAGAATCTTATCGTTTTCCATCATATTCATCCAATGTGTTAGAAATGGCATTTGCATCGGGAAGTTTGATGGATAGTTTTCCTTAAGCATTTCCTGTAAATCTGCACGAGGCGAACGCACCCAAGCAGGTACCATTATGAATGCTACAGTTTCACGTTCGAGTTGCTTAGATTGACGCAATCTGTTGACGGCTTCGATGAAGACATCAATGCCTTTATTGCGATATTCATAGCGTCCACTGGTTGAAACAAGCATCGCATCCGCTGAAATTGGACAACCGCAAAGTTTCTCTGCAACATTGATAAGGCATTTACGAGCCGCTTTGCGCTTTGTATCATAATCAGCATTTTCAGGCACAAAGTCTGGTTCAAATCCATTGGGTGTGACAACGTCTGGTTGCTTACAAAGCAATTGACGGCATTCGTTTGCTGTGATATCGCTTACAGTTGTAAAGCCATCAGCATACCAAGCTGCTTCTTTCTCAATCGAATGCTTGGCCTCCATATTTAACTCGCGAGCCATTTGGTCACCGTTGTAACCTTGCATATATGCATAAAGCGGCTTATTGTTGCCAGCAATGGAGCGACCGATGGATGTTGCATGAGTTGTGAAAACAGTTGCAACTGCAGGAAGATTCATCTGTGTATAGAGTAGGCCCATTCCCAGCATCCATTCATGAAAGTGTGCTACAACCTTTTTATTATCCAATTTATAGAAATGGTAGAAACTTTCAATCACTTTACCAACAGCAATAGCAAAAAGGCAAGAGTCATCATAATCACCATATGCATGTATTGAGTTTACGCCGAATTTATCCCACATGGTGAAGTAAAACGAATTCTTGTCTTCGATGAGCGGCTTGTAATCGACAAGGATGAGTGGAGGATTACCAGGTACGTCCCAACGTCCGACTTTCACTTTCAGTTCAAAGTTTGATTTACGCCAGTCTGCAAAAAGCGATTCGTCAGAGATAAAGCCTGGAGTATGACATTGATGTAGGTCTGGACCAATATAAATTGATTTATCTCCAAGAAGTTTATGTTGTGTGAGAGCTTTGGTTGAGAGAACGGTATAAATTCCGCCGATCTTGTTACAAACTTCCCAACTGCTTTCAAAGAGATAGTCAGGTGTAGATATCGTGTTCATCTATTATTTAGCATTTATAGAAAAGATAAAATATGTCGAAGCAAGTGCTAAACGATATGCACGTCGCCCCATATCTTTGTTTCTGTTTGCAAAGATACAATAATAATCTCTATAACCCAAAGCACTTTTTGCTCTAATAGAGGGAAAATTGGAGAAATTCACAGTTAAACAGCAGGTAAACTCATACCTGTAATTTTACGATAAAGGTCGAGAGCATATATATCAGTCATTCCGGAAATATAATCAAGTACGCACTGAATTTTGCCATAAGTTGTTGGAGCATTGATATCATATTGTTCAGGAATGCGTTGAAGTAACAATTTACTATAAGAGTGTTGCGGATTCATTACCGCATCGGTTAGTGTACTGATAAGATGGCTAAAAATATGATAACCTGCAAGTTCAATGTCGAGAACCTCTTTTGCGCAATAGATTTTATCATAAGCAATGTCCGAGCAGTCTTGATAGGCTTTTTGTGCGCGTTCACTGATATCTTTAATGAGAGTTGAATGATAATTGCCTTTGAGTATTTCCGATTCCTTTTGAATAAAAATACTTGAACATTCGTCGATGAGCAGTCCTATGACGCACGAACGGAGATAAGCGAGTTGTTCATTTGTGTCATTCACCATTTTCATCACATTTTTAATGTGTGTTAATCGGTCGCCATCGAAGAAATTCATCAGCAGAGAAATAGCTTCTTCAGCTGTTAAAATGTGCAATTTACATGCGTCTTCGATATCCATCACTTGATAACAAATGTCGTCGGCAGCTTCAACAAGATAGACAAGAGGATATCGGAGAAATTTATTTTCATCTTCAGCATCGTGTCCGATACCTAATTCTTCGGCCATGCGGAGATAAGTCTCTTCTTCCGATTGAAAGAAGCCGAACTTCTGATGATTACCAGCAAAGATTGAAGCATAAGGATATTTGACTATGGAAGCCATTGTGCTATAGGTGAGTGCAAAACCTCCTTTGCGACGACCGACAAACTGATGTGTGAGAAGACGCATTGCATTAGCATTGCCTTCAAAAAAAAGAAAGTCTTCCCATCTACCGCCTTCATCTGCGACTAATTGATGGAGTTTGCGCCCTTCACCCTCGTGAAAATATGCTGAAATAGCTCTTTCACCCGAATGACCGAAAGGAGGATTTCCCATATCATGAGCTAGACACGCAGCAGAAACAATAGAACCGATTTCAGGGAAATTGACGCTTCCGTCGGGATATTTCATCATCAATGCTTTGGAAACGTCGTTGCCTAATGAGCGTCCGACACATGAAACTTCAAGACTATGCGTTAATCTGTTGTGAACAAAAATACTGCCTGGTAGCGGAAATACCTGTGTTTTGTTCTGCAGTCTGCGAAAAGGAGATGAGAATATCAGTCTATCATAATCTCTTTGGAAATCGGTACGTTCATGCTTGCGCTCATGATATTCTTCCATGCCGAAGCGTTTTCCGGAAAGTAAAGTTGTCCATTGCATAGCTTAAAGTATTAGTTCGCCTTTGCCTTGACGGATAATTTCAAATTCATCTTGTGTGCAGTCAACGACAGTACTGGCTTCTGTACCTCCATAACCGCCATCGATAACAATATCGACTTGATTCTCAAACTTCTCAAAGATAAGTCCTGGGTCAGTAGTATATTCAATGACGTCATCTTCGTCGTGGATAGACATAGTAAGTACCGGATTGCCAAGTTCGTGGACAATTGTCCTGATAATATTGTTGTCGGGCACACGGATTCCCACTTCTTTACGGTTCTTGTAAATTTTAGGCAGTTCACTACTGGTTGGCAAGATGAAAGTGAACGGTCCTGGCAAGCATTTTTTCATCAGTTTGAATGCAGCGTTGCTCACTTTGGCATACTCGCTTAGGTTCGAGAGGTCGAAACAGATGATTGCGAGATTACTTTTTTGCGGATTTACATCCTTCATCCGGCAAATTCTTTCCACAGCTCTTACATTTAGAGCATCGCATCCGATGGCATAGACTGTGTCGGTCGGATAGATGACCAAACCGCCGTCGCGAAGGACATCTATGACCTTGTTTATTTCCCTCGGATTGGGATTCTCCGGATATATTTTAATGAGCATAGCGCAGTTATGTTATTCCTTGAAATAGATTCTCTTGACACGTGGAGAGACGCTTGTGAGAATCTCATAAGGAATTGTTTTAAGTTTGTCTGCCAGTTCGTTGACTGAAAGTTCCTCTCCGAAGATAATAACTTGGTCTCCCTCTTTGGCGTTCGTGTCTGTTACATCAACCATACAAGCATCCATGCAGACATTACCAACAATTGGACATCTTTTATGGTCAACAATCACTTCGCCGACGCCATTGCCAAAGTGACGGTCGAAACCGTCGGCATAACCAATTGGAATAATTGCAATTCGCGAGTCGCGATTTACGTAACTCTTACGACTGTAACCGATTGAGTCACCAGCCGGAACCTCCTGAATCTGAAGAATAGTCGTCTTAAGTGTGCTTATGTTACGCAGTCCTGATTGTCCTGAAGCGCTGACACCATAAAGTCCGATACCAAGACGAACCATATCCATCTGATAATCAGAGAAGCGCTCTATACCAGCTGAATTGAGAATGTGTTTAATAATTTTATATCCAAGTTCATCTTCAAGTATTAAAGAAGCCTTACTAAAGATTGCCAATTGTTTGCGAGTGAAATCGTCAAAAACATAAGAATCGCTTCCAACTAGGTGAGAGAAGGCCGAACGGACAATAACTCCTTTCTGGCTCTTAATTCGTTGTGCAATCATTTGTACATCTTTCGGTTGGAAACCAAGACGATGCATTCCTGTATCGATTTTGATATGAATAGGATAAGAGGTGATGCCACGACGTTCTGTTTCGCGAATCATCGCTTCTAGGAGTCGCATACTATAGACTTCAGGTTCCAACATATTGTCGAACATGACATTGAAACTTGTGAATTCTGGATTCATCACTATGATAGGCATCGAAATTCCTTCTTTGCGAAGTTCCGCTCCTTCGTCAGCAACAGCAACAGCAAGATAATCACAATGATGTGCTTGAAGAGTCTTGGCAATTTCATATGAGCCAGAACCATAAGCGAAAGCTTTTACCATACATACCATTTTTGTACTTGGCTTTAGTTTCGAGCGATAGAAATTAAAATTGTGCACTACAGCATCAAGATTCACTTCCAACGTCGTTTCGTGAACCTTCTTGGACAACAAGTCTGAGATTCTCTCAAAATGGAAGCGTCGAGAACCCTTGAGAAGAATCAATTCATCTTTGAAATTCTTAAACAAAGGCGATTCTAAAAACTCATCCGTTGTTTGGAAGAAGAAGCGTTCTTTTACATTCTCGAAAACACTGCTGTATTCGCTGATATCACGGCCGATGCCGATGATTTTATCTATATTTTTATGATCGACTATGTCTGCAACTTTTTTGTAAAGTGATTTAGGAAGCATACCCGACTGCAAGATATCCGATAGAATAAGTGTACATTTCATTTTCTTTTCAACGCAGCGGCTTTGTTGAAAGTCGAGTGCGATGTCGAGCGAATTTATATCTGAATTGTAAGTATCATCAATTATGGAGCAATTATTGATGCCTTGTTTAAAGTCAAGACGCATATCCACAGGCTCAAGATTTTTAAATCTATCTAGTGAGTTAATGCTTGTCGGCTTCAAATAGAGCATGAGTGTCAGACAGCAGATAACATTCTCGATGGATGCATCATCTGTGAAAGGTATCGTATATGTTCCGTCGAAACCAAGTAAAGTACAGTGAATCACTGAACAGTTCGTCTTTTTCTCTATTGATTCTATATAAAGTGGAGCTTCCGTGTCGGTGCGGCTCCAGATGATAGCTTTGTGGGTGAGGAGCGAAGCTTCCATACAACTTTGGATTGTAGGATCATCGCCATTATAGATTATTTGGTCGCAATCCTGGAAAAGCATCAGTTTTTCCATGCATTTCTGTGTTGTCGAAACAAAATTCTCTTGGTGAGCTTCGCCGATATTGGTTATGATGCCGATAGTCGGACGAATGATGTTGCTTAATTTCTCCATTTCGTCGGGTTGAGAAATACCTGCTTCGAAAATTCCAAGTGTTGTAGTTTCGTTCATTTCCCAAATTGAAAGCGGTACTCCAATTTGAGAGTTGTAGCTCTTAGGTGAACGAGTGATATTGAAATCTTTGTGCAACAGTTGATAGAGAAATTCTTTGACGACGGTTTTGCCATTACTACCAGTGATGCCGATTACTGGAATGTTAAATCTCTTACGGTGATAAGTAGCCAATTGCTGAAGCGCAGAGACGGTATCTTTGACAAGAATGAAGTTTGCATCTGTCATAGAAGCAAATTCAGGCCTGTTTTCGCTAACGACGAAGTTTCTGACGCGCAGTTTATATAATTCACTGACGAAATCATGACCATCGTTCGCCTTTGTAGTTATAGCAAAAAAGAGAGTTTTTTCAGGGAAAGAGAGGCGTCGACTGTCAGTCAGCAAGAGGCTGATTTTATCGTCATGCAAACGGTTTGTCTTTACGCCTAAGATTGTTGCAATCTCTTTGATAGAATATTCCATAATATATCAAATATGTTTTTTGTCCAATAAATCTACAAAGTACGGGAATTTCTCATTCAGTCGTTCCAATTTTAACATAGTTTGCGACATGAACTTCTTATAGCTTTCACTTTCCGGTTGGAATGGTTTGTGATCGAGAGCCTGTTTGATATCTGACCATTGTTTCAGAATATCTTGAGTTTCTGCACTCATACTGCATTCAATGAATCTTTGCCAAATGATGTCAGCCGCTTTATCGGATGGATGCAACATATCGTCAGCATAGAACCGATAGTCTCGTAGTTCGTCCATCATTATTTCATAGGCTGGAAAATAATCAATCTGCTCAGGGAATTCCCGTTGAAGGTTGTCTATAGCTAAAAGCAGAGTCGCTTTACTTAGTTGATTGCCGTGAGCACCGTCTTTCCAATGTCTAACAGGACTGACAGTAAAAAGAATCTTTAAATCGGGCAGTTGTTCCCAAAGCGAAAGCAGCAGATTATGCCAGTCGCTTGTGATATCGTCGACTGAAAGTTTTTCTCTGACAAACATATCTTCGGGCATTTTGTGACAGTTTGAAACGATTTTGCCTGTCTCTTTGAGTTTATAAACCCATGCAGATCCAAGAGTGACAATCATCTTGCGTGACTTACGAAGAAAGTCTGCTGAAGTGAAGAGCCTATCGTTAATGTTGCCAAGAAAGACTTGCTCGTCAGTTGATGAGAAACGGCTGTGGTGAGCAAAGCTGTGCCAAGCGCCTTCATGTTGAAAAATATCGTCGTGAGTATATCTCTCTGGATTGAGCAACGTGCGAAGGGCTGTAGCGATTGAAGCAGGATTATATAGTGTCCCGAAAGGATTCAAATCAACAATAAAATGTCCCTCTTCAAGTTTTTTGCCCATAGTTTCAGCAAAGCACGAACCAAGAATCATCATCGGTTCACCATAATTGAGCATAACTTTTCCATTAGGAATAGTTATATGTGTGAAAAGGTCTGACATCTGCTTTTATTCTTACTTATTTAATGCAAAGATAATACAAGCTGAGCTCAGAACAAAATGAACTCGTTCATTTTTTATGACGAAGCTCATCCATTTTCGATTCTTTGAAGTAAAGATAATGAAAATCGAATATTTTAGGTAAGTTTGCACTCAAATTAAGTTTATCAAAAGAAATGAGTTTTATTTCCAATCTTTTTCATAAGAAAGAAACAACACCTCAGCAAGGTTCAGTTGAAGAGTTCGTTACAATTGTTCGTGTTTACTTCCAAGCATCAATGGCTGTTCAATTGGGAGTAACGAATATAAACATCTTGAACGACATGGCTCTCTTCAAGCGGATGCTGAAGATTCCGACACAAAACAATAAACTTGGAATTTCCGAGCGAGCACGTGCCCGCAAAGTGCTGATGGATGACTATGGTTTGTCTGAAGATTTTTGCAGAGAACTTGATGGTTCTGTAAAGCATTTGTGCCGCACTCAAATGGATATCAAAAATTACTATCTTATGTTTCAAGGCTTCAGTGCTGAATTGTTTGGAGTCATGGAATCTCAGATGGGCGTTCGTTTCCGTTTGTCGCTTCTTTATCGTTCGTTATTGCGCAAGCAAGTATCCAAAGTCATTCATCGCTTGTTAACTCAAAACGAATGGAAGGACGTCAGCACACAGAAGAAAGCATGGAATGTCAAGAAGTATTGTGAGCAGCTTAAATTCTCCGAAGTTTGGGTAAGCGACTTCACCTATAATATTATGCTTGGTGCTCGTGAAGACCGTCGTCGTCAGCTTCGCAACAAAGACAAGAAATAAATGGCTGTAGAACTTCATCCATTGGGATTTTTCCTTCCCAAAGGTACTAGATTGTTAATGCTGGGCAGTTTCCCTCCACCCAAGCAACGATGGTCTATGAATTTTTATTACCCGAACTTTCAGAACGATATGTGGCGAATTCTTGGCCTTATCTTTTTTAATGACAAAGATTTCTTTGTTGATAGTCCGCATACTTTCAGTGAAGCGAAAGCTAAAGCATTTTGTCAGGATAAAAAGATTGGTATCGGCGACACAGCTATGTCTGTGAATCGTTTGCGAGGAAATGCTTCCGATGAGTTCTTGCAGGTTGTCGAACCTATTCATTTAGCTGAAGTGCTTACACAGATTCCCGATTGTCAAGCGCTTTTTGTGACTGGAGGAAAAGCTACCGAAATTTTGCTTTCGCAACTTCCGGAAATCAAATCACCGAAAGTCGGAAGTTTTGTCCCCTTTGAACTTCTAAGCCGCTCATTCCGTCTATATCGCATGCCTTCTTCTTCTCGCGCTTATCCTTTGCCATTGACTTCTAAAGCAGAAGTATACCGTCGTATGTTCGACGAATTGAAAATGCTGTAAGTTATTGCGTAAGAGAAACTCTTTTATTCCTTAAGCTTATCGAGCACAGGCGTTTTCACTCCTGAAAGTATTGTCTGCTTCTTATCATTCAATTGCTCAAAGATAACCACTTTGTTGATGCCTTTCTTTAAGAAACATCCTGGAAGATAAAGAGTTTGTTGCGGACCTATAAACCAATATCGTCCAAGATTTATTCCATTGACAAAAACTATTCCCTTTCCCCAGTTTTCCATGTCGAGGAATGTGTCTCCGACAGATTTTAGATTGAATGAACCTTCATAAATTACAGGTTGTCCTGAAGCATAGCTGCGAGCATATTTGTTCAGATTTGGAACTGCACTCATCGGCAGTTTGAACATTTGCCATTTGCCAGTTATTTCCTCTTCACCGATAAAGATTGGGCTTATGATGCCTTTGGTATTTTCTGTGATGAGTTTGCCATAGTTGATACGTCCCATATTTTCAACCAGAATGTCAAGTGTGGCATTCTTTGGAATGTTCACTTCGATGCTGTCTTTACCCGTGATGCGATTTAGTTCACCGATTTTCTGTCGATTGACATAGACCGTGGCAAAATCGCGAATGCCTTTAATTCTCATAAGACCTTCAGTTGCTTTCTCAAAATGGCGGCGATATAACACATATCCGTGACCTTGATTCAAATCTTCGAAAGTCATCGGATTGTTGTTGATAACAGGCTTCATTTTCGACACGATGTCGAAAAGATTTACTTGTTTACTTAAATTGATTGATGTTGCAATTGTCGGAATAGCTTTCGGAACCTCCGGCACTTGATACGAAACATAACTTTTAAGGAGCATTCTTAGCGAATCATATTTGACTGTTGCCCAGCCTGCTTCGCTGATTGGAGCATCATAATCATAGCTCGTGATATCAGGTTGGATGCCCTTTTTCTCTGAATAATTGGCTCCAGATGTAAACCCGAAGTTTGTGCCTCCGTGAATCATATAGAAGTTGAAGTTGATGCCATTATCAAGATAATTCTTAATTTGTTTATACACACTGCTTGTTGCACCTTTCTGAAAAGATTCTCCCCAATGGTCAAGCCATCCTGGATAATATTCTGCCACCATATAAGGACCTTGATTGTTCGTGTATGGATTTAGTGTCTTTTTCAGATTGTCGATATCTGTTTCTCCATTGGCTGTAGGATGTGCTCCCTCGATGGTTCCTTCTTTTAGAAGCCAATCGCCGTCGGAAGTAAACATTGGAATGTCGAATCCGGCATCAATCAACTCTTGTCGGATAGCCGCACTGTATTGTTTGTGTGTTTCCAAAGGAATATCCGGGCGCTGAGCAACATAGGAACCGAATTCATTTTCTGCTTGGACCATGATAATCGGACCGCCTTTTGTGATTTGCAAATCGCGTAGTTGAGAAGCGAGCTGATTTATATAAACCCTGCACGAGTCTAAGAAAGGTTCGTTCATTGTTCTGATTACTAATTTCTTCTCTTTTTGCAACCACCAAGGATATCCGCCAAATTCCCATTCGCCGCAGCTATAAGGTCCGGGACGGAGAATAACCATCAAACCTTCTTCAGCAGCAGTCTTTACAAATTGTCTGATATTGCGGTTACCTGTTTTCCAATCCCAAACTCCTGGCGCTGTTTCGTGATAATTCCAGAAAACATAGGTTGCAACAGCATTTAAGCCCATAGCTTTGACCATCTTCAGACGGTGACGCCAATAAGGAGCAGGAATGCGTTCATAATGCATTTCTCCAGAATATATCTTGATAGGTTGACCGTCATAGAGAAAGTTGCCGTTGGTGATGGCGAAAGAGTGTTTCGCTTGCGGATGTGCTGAATAGCTGATAGCTGTCAGTGCGACAATAACTAATGCGAGAAGAACCTTTTTCATATTTTGTAGATTGATAGTGAATTGAGTGATTATATAATGATACCTATTGGACAATGGTCTGATCCTTCGACATGATCAAGAATAAAAGCTTCTTGCAGTTTTGGCAACAAAGCTTGGCTGATCAGGAAATAGTCGATGCGCCAGCCAAGATTCTTGGCTTTGGCATTGAAACGGTAACTCCACCAGGTGTATGCCTCTTTTTTGTCTGGAAAGAAATGTCGGAAGGTGTCGATGAATCCGCCATTGAGGAAACGGTCCATGCCGTCGATTTCCTTTTGCGTGTAGCCGGCAGTCTTGTTGTAGTTTTCTTTCGGTCGGGCGATGTCGATTGGCTCGTGTGCGACATTGAAGTCGCCGCAGATGACGACAGGCTTTTTTTCTTCAAGTTTCTTCAGATAGGCGAAGAGAACTTTGTCCCATTCCTGCCGATAGTCAAGGCGTGCCAAGTCTACACCGGAATTGGGTACATATACATCGATGAAATAGAATTCGGGAAATTCAGCATTGATTACGCGTCCTTCCTGGTCGTGATCTTCAATGCCGATGCCATAGGTGACCGACAATGGTTTTTGCTTGCACAGCATGGCAGTTCCTGAGTAACCTTTTCTTACCGCTGAAGTGCAATAGATATGATATCCTGTGATGTCGGTTAATGCCTCTTTTACCTGGTCGTCCTGTGCTTTTGTTTCTTGAATGCACAGCACATCGGGATTCATCGATTGAAGTTGTTCAGTGAAGTCCTTTTTTATTACGGCTCTTAGACCATTCACATTCCATGATACAAGTTTCATAACTTTTATTTTGAGTTTTGAATTATTCCATATTTCTGAGTCTTACTTCGATACTGCTGCTTTTCAACAATCCAGCCACTTTGCTCATGTCTGTATCGCTATAGTGATAGGGGAAAAGAATATGTGGTCGGATAATCTTAGCTGATTCAACTAGTTGTCCAACAGTCATTGTATATGGCTGATTGCATGGCAAGAACGCTATATCAATTTTGCCTAGATTATGCATTTCAGGAATAACTTCAGTGTCGCCGGAAATATAGATACGAAAGTTCTCTATTGTCAATAGATAGCCGTTGTCACGTCCTTGAGGATGAAATTTCTGATGACCGGCAGTTGTGTTATAAGCAGGAATTGCTTTAATTTTGACACCGCAGTTGAGCGTCAGTTCATCTCCATTTTTCATTGCTGTGCCTTTGCCTAGTTTATCGCGAGTGTTCTTGTTGAGAATGACTTGAGTGTTGCTACCGCTCAGTTCAGCGATAGCTTTTGTATCAAAATGGTCGGAATGCTCGTGAGTGATTAGGATGCAATCAGCTTGTGGCTTGCCCTTATATGAAATATGATGTTCAGGGTCATTGACAGGATCTATTTGAATAGAATGTCCATTGTAGATGATGTTGAGACTGGCATGACGATAGCATTCGATCTTAATCGTTTTACCGCTTGCTGTTTTAAATGTGTCTATTACTTGTGCGCTGTTGATGCTCTGACAGGCAAAGAACAGAAAACCCAGGAGTAATAATATATTTGTTTTCATATGTTTAAATTAAATTCATTAAAGAATGTATGAAGCATGACTTACAAATTTATTTTTTGTTTTTTAGATATGACCATCTTTTTTCCCAATCTTTCATCACAGTATTTCTCCATTTAGCAACAGTTGCTGCGCCTTGCCAACCGCCGGCATAAAGCGAACGTTCATGGCGGTCTGTGTAATGGTTCTTTCCGGTTTTCAAATCAGTTGGCGAAGGTTTTCCCGGCCATTCATCACTTACCGTGAAAGAACCAAGTTGTTCTTCAAAACCATCGATAGTCGAGGTTATGCGATAGGTCAGCATAGCCGGAGATTTAGGTGAATATCTGACCATATATTTACCATTGCCGATTGAATATCCTTTCCAGTCCTGACCATCAACAGTCAGCGTGACGCAAGCAGAATCCGGGCTGATATTTGTTTGTGGACCGTTTGATATGAATTCCATAACAGAATAAATTGCGAATGTATCGGCGGAGGTTAAGTTTCTGTCTATGACTTGAAGAGGTGAAAATTTAGCTTTCTCAAAGCTTCCGCCCCATGAATCCTTAAGAGGATTGTTAGGATCGCCATTCATCATATAAAGGAGCGAAGGTGTGTCACCCATCTTGGGCAAGCCATTATAATAATTTTCAAAATCGATGCCCAAGACTCCTGCATCTCTGATATATCGGTTGTAGAAACCATTATTGTAGTTGTCTGCCTTTGATGCGTCTGCTATAAAGCCACGGTAAGAAGCATTGTTTTCAATCATCCATAAATTCGGAAATTGCTTCATTATGTACACGTAGCTATTGACACCCCATTTCTTATTCGGTCCGCCAATCCAATAGACTTTGATGTTTCCAGCAATCTGCGGTGCGTCGTGCAAAGCTTGTGCCAAATCTTCGAGTCCTCCCCAAACAAGTACCCATAGCGGCCTGTCTGACTTTTTGCTTGCACATTTCACTATCCACTCAGAACCTTCTGTCGGAGTACTATATCCTGCTAAAGTAACACTGCCAATGCGACCTTGTTTACATAAACCTCGAAGTGAATCGGCAGAAATTAGTCCGTTAATCTTTCGGCTAAGCATATAATAATCCTTTTCATAAAGGTCAATCATCCGCAAAAGATGGGCTTTTGAACCGGAACCAAATGACGGTGATGAAACAAGTCCCTCAATGTCAAAGCGGTCGTTGTACATCAGAAGATGCGTCATCGACTGATTGTCGTCAGGATCTGTGCCGCCAATGTCAGTGCTGATAAGTATGCGTGGCTTTATTGCATCGGAAGCGGTGAATCCGCCAAATGCACTAAAATTCATCGTGGGAAAGATTATGCCGAGTTCCGCAGGTTCATTTTCACTAAGAAATGACGTTTGTTCAGGTTTTTCTGCTTCTATATTGTTGTTTTCGATGTTGTTGTTCTCAGGAGTGCTTATAGGAATATTGTTCTGGGCTGATGCGCAGAAAATAGAACCCAATAGGACTAAAGGAAGAGAGAACAATGATTTCATTATTACAACAATTGCATTTTTTATATTTGCAAATGTAATCATTTTATTCTCATAATCAAATATTATCCGAATAATTTGAGGGAGATGAAAATAATCACTATTTTAGCAGAAAATTCACAAATATATGAAAAGATATACTACATATTTTTTATTACTTGTCGGAATCCTTGCTTCGTCTGTAAATGTTCAGTCGCAAAGTTCCTCAGACGCTCCTCGCATCGTGAACATCGTCAATTTCATCCGTCAGCTGGAACCGCGCAATTGCAATCCGCCGAGGACTGAAGAAGTGTTGTATCAGACTACTTTAGAAGAAGCCAATAGTTTGAAGAGCCATCATCTTATCGGTACCTATCTTATTCAATATGATGCTTTGCTTAACCCAAAATATCAGAAGCTTCTCAAAGAAGAAATGGCTCGTGGGTGCGAGGTCGGTGCCTGGTGGGAAATCACCCAACCGCATGTTGAAGCTGCCGGAATGACGTGGCGCGGCCGCTTTCCGTGGGATTGGTACGCAAATGTCGGTTTCACAACGGGCTATACTACAGGCGAGCGTGAAATGCTGGTTGATGTTTATATGAAAAAGTTCAAGGAAGTGTTTGGAAAATATCCAACATCAGTCGGCTCATGGTTTATCGATGCTCATACATTGGCGTTTATGCATGACAAATATCATATTGTTGCCGCTTGTAATTGCCGCGATCAGGTTGGAACTGACGGTTATACACTTTGGGGCGGATATTGGGGACAAGGCTATTATCCAAGCCGCAAAAATTCATATATGCCTGCTCAAACGAAAGACGGACAGATTGATGTTCCAATGTTTAGAATGTTGGGCAGCGATCCAACCTATCAATATGATTATGGTATCGGTGGAAAGGCGCAAGGCGTTCTCACACTTGAACCAGTCTACAAAAATGCAGGAGGTTCTGCTCAATGGGTTGATTGGTTCTTTCACTCACTCTTTGTCGATCCTGCATTGGGATTCACTTATACGCAAGCCGGACAGGAAAATTCGTTTACTTGGAGCAACATTCAGCCTGGATTTGAAATTCAAATGCCGCTTTTAGAGAAATATCAGAACGATAAACAGATTCGTGTCCAGACTCTTTCTGAAACCGGAAAATGGTTTAAAAAAGAATATTCTGTCACACCAGCAACTGCAATGTCGGCATTGACAGATTTCAGAACGGATAACAAAAAGACCGTTTGGTTCAACAGCCGTTTTTATCGTGCCAATCTACTTTGGACGGGCTCATCATTCAGAATAAGGGACATTCATTTGTTTAACGAAAATGATAAGTCGGATTATCTTGAGTTGCCTGACACTTCTCGTGTTGTTGTTTTTACAACATTACCTTTTGTCGATGGCTGCTTGTGGAGTTCGGAAGAGCATTTGGCCGGACTTCGTCTAATGTATAAGAATGCTGATGGGAATATTGTAGAGGCTGCTTGTTCGGCGCCTGAAGTCTTGACCGCAGGCAAGAAACTTAGTGTTAGATGGAAATTAGATGGTACGACAACAGCATTCACTATGTCCTTTGATGAAGACCAACTGAAAATCAGTTGCAAAGATAAAGTAGAATGGTTTATGGAAATGACAGCTTTGCCTAGTGTGCAACTTCCTTATACAGAAATAACTGAAAAGAGAATTGATGCAAGGAAGACAGACTTCCGCTTTTCGGTTAGTCAGAATGAAAGTACAAAATATAATTTTGTGAAAACTGTTGCTTATCCTTTCAATTATGCAGTTGAATGTACGACTGGACGATTTGTTGATACTCGTAACCTTGGAAATGGCAGCGTCTTCAAGATTGAACCCGACAATCAGGAAATTCAGTTGAATTTCAATGTCCCAATGAAAATTGAAAAACCTGAACCAGGTCAGTCGGTCTCTTTTGGAATCCAATAATCAATCTTCACCTGCAGATTAGAGGTCTCAATTGTCGAAAATGATTCCGACGCATGAAGATTATTCATTTCAAATGTTGAAAATGATTCCGCAGCATGAAGATTAGACATTTCAACTGTAGAAAATGATTTCTCAGGTTGCAGATTGGACAATTCAACTATTGAAAATGATTTCTCAGGTTGCAGATTAGACAATTAAACTGTGGAAATGATTTCGTATGTTGCAGATTAGACATTTCAGCTGTAGAAAATGATTTCGCAGGTTGCAGATTGGACAATTCAACTATTGAAAATGATTCCGCAGGTTGCAGATTAGACAATTCAACTGTCGAAAATGATATCGACGTGTGCAGATTAGACATTTTCTATTTTAGACATTAATCTTCGTATGAAGATTGTTCGTTTTAGTATTATAAGTATAATTGAATACTGTTTCTGTTGTGTTTAAATGTAAATACTTATAGGACGAGAGGCATATAAAAGTAACAAAACAAAGTTGTCAATATAAGCCCGACAAGATTGATTGCAATGCCGATGCATGCCATTTCCTTAATTGAAATATAACCGTAGCTAAAGACAATCGCATTCGGCGGTGTTGAAACAGGAAGCATAAATGCCAAAGACGAAGAAATGGCAACTGGAACGGCCAACAGCAGAGGATTGATGCTAAGAGCGGTTGCAACACTTAATGATATGGGAATCAGTAGCGTGGCAGTTGCAGTATTTGACATCAGTTCAGTCATGACGACCGTGACAAAAGAAATAATAAAGATAAGAACAATCAGATTGATGTTGTTCATCTGACGGATTAGCTCAACAATGGATTCACTGAGACCTGAAGCAGCAAAGCCTTGAGAAAGAGCCAGTCCGCCACCGAAGAGTAGCAGAATGTTCCAGGGTAGGTGAGAAGCTGTTTTCCAATCGAGCAGACGGTCGCCAGATTTGCCTTTGCAAGGAATCATAAACAGAGCTATTGCACCTGCAATAGCTACAGTTGTATCAGAAATGCTGTAGAAAAATGACCACGGAACCAATCCTCTTACAATCCAAAGTAAAACAACGCAGAAGAAAGTGATTGCAACTCGTTTTTCGTGCGTGGACATCGGTCCGAGGTTGTCTAATTCTTCTGTTATTTGAAGAGTGTTTATCGAAAGATTGCGCGCAGATTTGTTCATGACAATTTGAGAAAGAAACAACCACACGATAATCAAGAGAGTCAAAGCGAATGGAAACGCAAAAATCATCCAATGAACGAAAGAGATTTGAATATTTGCTTGTTGATTGACAATGGCAGTGAGTACAATATTTGGAGGAGTTCCGACGAGTGTTGCAATTCCTCCGATAGATGCAGCGTATGCTAGAGAAAGATAAAGAGCTTTTGAGAATTGTCGCACCGTTTCTCTGTTGTTTTCACCGGCTTGCTCTTCAAGTCGTTTAACAACGGCGATGCAGACCGGAATAATCATCAGAACAGCTGCTGTGTTGCTCACCCACATTGATAAAATAAAAATGACGAGCATGAAGCCTAGTATAACACGCGCTGGACTGCCGCCGATGATTCGTATGCAATGAAGTGCAAACCTTTCATGAATTCTTGATTTCTCAAGAGCCAAAGCTAGCATGAATCCGCCCATGAACAGGAAAATTGTCTCATTGCCGTATTGTAACGTCACTTTTTCAAATGGAGTTATTCCTAAAATCGGAAAGAGAACAATAGGCAATAAAGCTGTGATGCCCAATTCAATACTCTCGGAAATCCACAGAATGGTCATCAACATGACTACAGCTAACATATGCCAAGAAATCGGTGTCAATGAAGATGGCGCAGGAATAATCAGCATTGCAGCAAATACTATTATTCCGATAAATAACCAAAGGTGTTTTTTCATGACGAATCTTACATTTATTGCATTTCCAGGCTGAATAAGCCCATATAATTTTTATTAATGCAAATGTAAGTATTTTGTCATTTTTATCATACTTTTTTAATATAGAATTTTGGCGCTACTCCGGTTTTCTGCTTAAAATATTTACCGAAAGCAGATTGTGTGGTGAAATTAAGCTTATATGCAATCTCCTGGATATTCAAGTCTGAGAATTTAAGCAATGTCTTCGCTTCAAGTATCACATAATCATTAATCCATTCTGAAGCGGTTTTCCCGCTATATTCTTTGATAATGCCAGAAAGATAGTTCGCAGTAATATTCATCTTTTCAGCATAGAATTTGACGCTTCTTTCTTCAGCATGATAGGCAGAAAGCATTGACATGAATTTTTCGAAAGTCTGTTGAATGCGCGACTTGTTGGAAATGCCATTGTCTACTTCCTTTATTTGAAAAGTGTTTATCATCGAAATCATCTTATAGATCAATGACACAATCAGCCCTTTGACGATGTTTTCACTTTCAGGCCGACAAGTCTCAATGTTGTCCTTAATAAGTGAATAATAGTTTTTTAGACACGCTATTTCTTCAAAAGGAACCTCAGTTATCGGATTCTCCTTGAGTTGAATGTAAGAAGATAGTTTCTGTTTGAATTCAATCTGAAGTTCTTTAAGGAAATCTGATGAAATGAGCACGGCATATGCTTCCATATTGTTGACATTATCGATTTGAATAATGTTTTCAGGAAAGTTTACTAGTATCTCGTTAGCTTTGATTTGATATCCTTTCAAATTGATGTGGCAGGTCATTTCACCGCTCAAGCATACAAGAATAGTTATCGCATCTATACGGCAAGAATACTTGAATTGCTCCATATTAGCAATATGGTCAGTTATTATCAATTCGTCATTGAAAGAGCATGCTGTTGTAGATAAACCACGCTGCTTGAATTTTGCAATTGATATGTTATCTAAATCCATTGTCATAATTTTATCTGTTAAGAGTATTATCAATACAGCTTTTAACTAGTATAACAAACAAATATGGCATTATGTTCAAGGGCAGAAAATCCGTTATTTGGAACAATTTATACTACAAATCTGCCTTTATTATATTCTCAAATTATAAGACCTTTGCAAGCTATATGGGACCAATGATAATTTATTGACATAGAATGAAAATATGAAACAGTTTTTGAAATTAGATAAGCAATATAAAGGTAATCTTATTGCCGCTACAGTCTTTACAGCAATTATTATATTAGTGATAATAATTGGATTGCTTATCCCTGAAGAAAAAGAAAAGATACAAGGACAGGTTGAATTCACTGATTATAGAATATCCAGTAAACTTCCCGAACGTGTAGTAAAGTTTTATGTTCAGGAAGGTGATTATGTGCACAAAGGTGATACTTTGGTAATTATGCAAGCCAGTGACATTGATGCCAAACTCGAACAGGCCGAAGCTGCTCGTTCAGCCGCTCAAGCAATGCAGCAGGAAGCTATGAATGGGGCTCGAAAAGAACAGATTCGTGCAGCTTATGAGATTTGGCAGAAATCGAAAGCCGGAGTTGAAATTGCTGAGAAGACTTATAATCGTGTGCAAAGACTCTATGACCAAGGAGTTGTGGCTGCGCAAAAAAGAGATGAAGCGTCCGCCCAATATGATGCAATGAAAGCAACAGAGAAAGCGGCGAAAGCTCAATATGATATGGCCGTTGAAGGTGCCCGTAAGGAAGATAAAGCTGCCGCATCAGCTTTGGTAGAACGTGCAAGAGGTGCTGTAGCCGAAGTCAATTCCTATGTTCAAGAAACCGTGCTCACAGCCATTGATGATGGACAAGTGACTGAAATTTTTCCTGAAGTCGGTGAACTGGTCGGAACAGGAGCTCCAATTATGAACGTCAATGTCACAAGCGATGTTTGGTTTACCTTCAATATTCGCGAAGACAAACTTAGAGATGTCCATATCGGTGAACATATGGTTGTTTATATACCTTCACGAAACAAAAAATATCCAATCAGAATTACTTATATGAAAAATATAGGCGATTTTGCTGCATGGAAAGCTACAAAGACGACTGGAGATTACGACTTGAAAATGTTCGAAGTTCAAGGACGTCCTTTAGAGCCAATCAATAATCTTGAACCGGGAATGTCTGTTCTCTTATGTAAGTAAGCTTTATGTGCAAAAAAACTTTTAATGGTATCTTTCGAATCTTCAAGAGAGAAGTTTGGCTCTTTGCACATCGGCCGATGTTTCTTTTTTGTGTAATTATTGCTCCGATTGTCTGCCTCATATTCATGACAACACTTATGCATGAAGGTTTACCGACCAACTTGCCTGCAGGACTTGTCGACATGGATGATACACATATTACAAGAATTATGGGACGAGTCATTGATTCTTTTGAAGAGACAGACATTGTTGCTCATTATCCTAATTTCTATGAAGCTCGGAAAGCTATGCAGCGGGGTAAGATTTATGCTTTCTTTTATGTGCCAAAAGGCACAACAATCAAAGCTCTTTCGGGGAAACAGCCAACGATTTCCTTTTATACAAATGAAGCATATCTTGTTCCTGGAACTTTATTGATGAAGGAGATGCGAACTTCAGGTGAGCTTGCGCATCTGGCACTTACTCGGGAAACGCTTTATATGAAAGGATTTACAGAGGATCAGGCATTGGCAATCATCCGACCGATTGTGGTTGAAGGACATGCGATAAATAATCCGACCTTGAATTACTCTGTTTATCTGAACAATATTGTTCTGCCAGGTATTCTTATTCTTCTGATTTTGTTAACGACAACCTATTCGATTGGTTATGAATGGAAACAAGGAACACAGAACGAATGGTTTAGATTGGCGCACAAATCAATTCCTGTTGCACTGATAGGTAAGCTTTTACCTCAGACGATTATTTTTTGTACAATGATGACACTTTATGATGTCGTCTTTTTCAAGTATCTTCATTATCCGTGTCATTGCGGCATCTGGATGATGTTGGCTGTTGGCAATCTGACTGTATTGGCGTCACAAGCTTTTGGCGTATTCTTTTTTGGTCTATTCACGGGATTCATGCGTTTGGCAATGTGTCTTTCGGCTCTATGGGGAATCCTTTCATTCTCGCTCGCTGGATTCACCTATCCGGTGACAGCCATGAATCCTGTGTTTAGTGCACTTGCTTATCTATTTCCTCTGCGTCATTATTATCTTCTGTATGTTAATCAGGCATTAGACGGAAATTCGCTCATTTATGCTTGGCCGTCAGTTTTGTCCTTATTCCTATTCCTTTTGCTTCCTTTATTCGTAATGTTCCGTTATCGCTTGGCGTTCAGACGGGATTATAAGTATATTCCATAAATCAAGAAAGAAACATGAGACATATAAGAGACATAATAATTATTTGGTACGAAGAACTAATCGACACTTTTAAAGATAAGGGAATTCTGATTTTCATCTTGTTCGTGCCGATAATGTATCCGCTACTTTATTCTTATATTTATACAAATGAACTTGTAAGAGAAGTTCCCACCGCCGTCGTGGATGACAATTGCTCGCATTTAAGCCGTCAATTTGTGCGTAAACTTGATGGAACTTCAGATGTTAAAGTCGTGGCTCATTGTACTGATATGCATGAAGCTGAAGAGTTGGTGAAATGGCAAAAAGCATACGCAATTATTCATATTCCTTCTACATTTGACAGAGATATTGAACATGGTAAAGAAACTTATGTTGGTGAATATAGTGATATGTGCGCCATGCTTTATTATAAATCAGTTTTACTTGCAGCAAACCTTGTTGCTTTAGACATGAATGAGAATATCAAGGTTTACAAGTACGAAAAAAACATGACTAATCGTCAAGATATAATCAGTAAAAAACCTATTAAATATCAATATGTTCCTCTTTATAACACCCAAAGTGGCTTTGCAAGCTTTCTTATTCCACCAGTGTTGATGCTTATTATTCAGCAGACTTTGCTCTTGGGAATTGGCATGTCGATGGGTCGTGCAAGAGAGAAAAATGGAGGTTTGATTATACCAATGAATCGACATTACAAGAATGCTGTAAAAATTGTACTTGGTAAAGGTCTGGTTTATTTTCTTTTATATTTTGCACTATCAATCTTCATGTTCGTTTATGTGACAAAGGCTTTCCAATTACCACAGTTGGGCAATTATTTGACGCTGCTTACTTTCATTACACCATTCTTGCTGTCGTGCATCTTTTTTGCAATGATAACATCTGCTTTTGTATATAGACGTGAAGATTGCATCATGCTGTTCGTATTCATTTCAGTACCACTGCTTTTCATCTCTGGTATTTCATGGCCTTGGTCAGACGTTCCTGATTTTTGGAAACATGTTTCTTATATTTTCCCTGTCACTTTCGGTTTGAATGGTTATGTGAGAATAAATAACATGGGAGCGAACCTTTATGATATTGCTTATGAATACAGATGTTTGTGGCTGCAGGCGGGAATTTATTTTCTTATTGCATGTGCAATGTATCGTGCTCAAATAAAGAAACTTGTACATCGGATAAAAAAGGTTGACCCAAGATTTCAAATATTTCATTTCCGCGAACGTTAAAACATTAATAAATTTTTACTAGAAAATGGCAAAATACGATATTCGCCCTTTACAAATGAGAATGCTAAAGATTCTTCTTGCCTTTGACAAGGTCTGTAAGGAAGAAAATCTTCGTTATTGTATAATGAACGGAACAATGTTGGGAGCAATTCGACACAAAGGATTCATTCCTTGGGACGACGATATGGATGTTGGAATGCCTCGTCCCGATTATGAGCGATTTATCGCTGGTTGTGCGGATTGGCTTCCGAAACCTTATGAATTCGTGTGCCCGGAAAATGATCCAGAGTATCCGCTTCCTTTCGGTAAACTTCAGGATTCGAGTACAACTTTGATAGAGCGGAAGCATTTGAGCTATTTGGGCGGCATTTATGTTGATGTTTTTCCTATTGATGCTGTTCCGAATAATTTTTTCGCCCGCCATTGGCACTTTACCAAATATGAATTTTTCAAACAAGCACTATATTTTGTGCATCGTGATCCTTATCGCCACGGTCATGGTCCGAGTTGTTGGCTTCCGCTTCTTGTTCGCAAGATGTTCTCGATGACGGAACTCCAGCATTCCATACGCAAGCTTCTTACAAAATATGACTATGATAAGTCATGGAAAATTGCTGATTACACTGAAGGTTTATGGGGTGTTCGCGACAAGACTATTTATGGAGAATATGCTGAATATCTTTTTGAAGGTGAAAAAGTGACAGGAATAAAACTGTACGACAAATACTTAAAGCTAACTTATGGCGACTACAGGAAGCTGCCAGATAAGGAGCATCAGCGTCAGCATAATTTCTATTATATGGATTTGAATAAGCCTTATTGGCAGTTCTACAACGAATCACTTTAGCCAAGGAGCATTTCCTGAAGTGCAAAGATTATTCAGATAATCACGGTCACGTACTGTGTCCATGCACTGCCAAAATCCTTCGTGACAATAAGTTGTAAGTTGACCTTCGCTTGCTAGTCTTTCTAAAGGCTCGCTTTCGAAAGGCATGCTGTCACCCGAAATATAATCTAATACTTTCGGATTGAGTACAAAATAACCGCCATTTATCCAACCTTGATTTATTTGTGGTTTTTCTTTGAACTCCCGAACAAAATGTTCATCGTCGATTTTCAATTCGCCAAAGCGTGCTGTAGGATGGACAGCTGTTACGACAGCCAACTTTTTTTCCAGTTTGAATGTGTCAACCAGTTTCGTGATGTTTAAATCTGTGACTGCATCGCCATAAGTCACCATAAAATCTTTTTTTCCAATTAGCTCTTTTAGACGAAGTATTCGCCCGCCTGTCATTGTGTCTGCACCTGTATCAACAAGTGAGACTTTCCAATTTGTAGGATGTTCGTGGATATAACTTATTTCGTTTTTGGAAAGGTCTATCGTGAAATTGTTGTTGAGCGCATAATATTGAAGAAAATAGTTCTTGATTATTTCTCCTTTGTAACCCAATGCGATGATAAATTCGTTGAATCCAAAGCGCGAATAATGATTCATAATATGCCAAAGAATCGGCTTTCCACCGATTTCAACCATCGGTTTAGGAATAAGTTTGGTGTATTCTGAAAGCCGCGTACCAAAACCTCCGGCTAAAATAACTACTTTCATAAGCTATAGACTTGAAATAAGTGAACAAATAAAGCCGATATCCGAATCTTTAAGCTCTGGATGGAGCGGGAGTGAAATCACTTCTTTATAAATCTCCTCCGTAACAGGAAGCGAATAATCAGTTCGGAAATAGCTCAACAAATGGTTTGGAAAGTATTGGATTCCATATTGGATTTCGTTTTCTTTGAATAGTTGTTCCAATCTGTCTCTTTTATTGTTGAGAACTAATATTGGAAAGATGTGCGGAACGATTTCATCATAATTCATCTTAATGAGTCGAACATTATGATTCGAAGCTAGAAGAGACGTGTACATCTTGACTATATGTTGGCGTTTGGGAGCAAATTCATTGTCGAGACGCGTGATTTGAACACGGCCAATTGCAGCAAAAATATTGCTCATGTGATAACGATAGCCCTGAGCTGTAACATCAAAAGTCCAGCTCCTTTCACCTTTATAGCGCTTTTCCGAGTCTTTGCAGACACCAAGAAGACGTGCGTCGCTAACAGCATCAATTACATTCTGATCGCTGCTGAAGATTGCTCCGCCCTCTCCAGATGTGATATTTTTAATACCATCAAAACTAAAACAGATGATATCGCCGAAGGAACCTATTTTGCGCCCATTCAATGTGCTGCCGAATGCGTGAGCTGCATCTTCGACGATTCGCAAACCATGTTTATGAGCAAATGCTTGATATTCGTCAGCCATCGCAATGTTTCCTGCATAATAGACGGGAAGCAAGACTTTTGTTTTTGAAGTAATTCGCTTTTCGGCATCTTTCAAGTCGAGCGTTAATGTCTCGCTATTAATGTCACAACTTATCGGAATACATCCGGCTCCAGTTATAGCTTGATAAGTTGCGACGAATGTTAGAGATGGAACAAGAACTTCGTCACCAGGATTTGTGACAGCTTGAATGGCCAGATGCAACGCTGCAGTTCCACTGTTGACGCAAACACAGCGAAATCCGCCGCCAATATAATTTTCTAAATCCTTTTCGAACAGTTTTACTGTTTCTCCCATTCCTAAATAGCCGATGTTTTCAATCACATCTGCTACAGCAGCTGACTCCCGTTTTCCAACTACAGATTTCGACAACCTTATCATTATTCGTTTTTGTATAAATTCATTCAACTTCTATGACTAATTCATATATCGGCAATCGATTACAGGTTTATCTGTTATTTCGTGGATATTCCCAAATTCCGGCCAAGCAGTTGTTATAACGAAAGCATCAGCGTCATTAATTAGTCTCTGATAGTTATCGTAATAGTTTACTGGGAAATTGTAATGTTCTTTAAATTCATTAATTGCTACAGGATCATAAGCATAAAGATGAGAATAACCTTTCTTTATCAGACATGAAATAATCTTAGCACTTGGTGTGTCGCGCACGTCGTCAGAACCTGGTTTAAATGAAAGACCGAGAAAAGCAAGTTTCATATTTTTGTTGTCTTTAGTCTCTTTTTCGATTCTATCTGCAATGAATTCCGGCATCTCATCATTGGTTTTGATGACGTTCTTAAGAATCTCCGCATCAAAACCAATCTCTTTTGTCATTGCATATAAGGCATTTGTGTCTTTCGGTAGACAATAACCGCCGTAACCACAGCCTGGATAAACATAAGTCTCCATATTACAGCCGCCCCAACGTTTGTCGAGATGAAGGATGTGAAAAGCTTCAGCGACATCAATTTCACCGATTTTGTCCGCAATGACAGACATCTCATTGGAATAACTTATTAAAGTCGCCAGCAGTGTGTTCGATAAGTATTTGATAAATTCACCTGTGTTGAGAGAAACGCAAAAAACTGGTGCTTTCATGTTTTCATAAAGCTTGCGCAAAACTATTTCCGATTTTTTGTCGCTGACACCAAGTACGATTCTGTCAGCTCCGATAAAATCGCCCCAGCAATGGCCTTCGCGTAGAAACTCAGGATTGTTTGCGATTCCGATGTTTACTCCGATTTTCGGCCCTTTATTTTCTATATAAGGGATGATTTCCTTGCTTGTGGTCGATGGAGGAATAGTTGATTTAATGACAAGTACACGATAGCGATCGTCATTCACCAAATCTAAAGTCTTATCAATTGCAGCTGAAAGATAAGTCAAGTCAGCGTGACCGTCTTTTCCATAAGGCGTTCCGACACAATAATAGATGCAGTCACTTTCTTTGATGGCAGTTTGAAGTTCAGACGAATTGATTGGAAAAAAACGATTGTTAAGATGTCTTGTGAGTGCATCATCAAGTCCCGGTTCAAGGAAAGGAAGTGAACCTTTTCGAATAACGTCAAGTCTTTTCGCATTTACTTCTACACCATAAACTTTATGACCTAGTTCAGAGAAGCCGAGAGCAGTTGTAAGACCAACAAAACCTAACCCAAATACTGTGATTACCATTAGTTATTGCCCTCCATGTTTGTCAAGTAAATATGTCGATTTACTATCAAACCGTGTATATTATTAGCGTGTAAGTTTAAATCGCATTCAGCTGACATAGCTGATGTGGAGTTTTCTGTTTTTTCAAATACTGACATTAAGAATAATAATTTTAAAAAATATTTTGCGTGTTTGTAACATTTTGCAAATATAGTCAATTTGAGAATACCAGATACATTAATTCTTCTTTCAGTACATTTCCGTTTTGAGGGAACAATATTCGAATGAAGATCAATGGAATCTTTTTACCATTTATATTCGCTTTCGTCGTTTTCGTTGAGAAATTGGAGGAATCTGCTGATGCCTTCGTTAACTTGGATTGAAGGCGAATAATTGAGTATACGGCGTGCTTTATCGATGTTCGGGCAACGACGTTCAGGATTGTTCGTCAGATAGCATTTATCCTTCGATGTGTCATAAACAACATTTCCTGAATAATTCATCAGTTTTTTTCCAGCCTCGGCATATATTTCTGCCAATTGTGAAACAGTGATTTCCGGTGATTCGATGCCAATATTGAAATAGTCATAACTTCCGTGAAGCAAGATTTTCAAATATCCGACAATTGCATCGGCAATATAGCAAAATGTTCTTGTAGGTGTGCCACTTGATAGAATTCTGATATCTCTGTTTTCCATTACTGCAAGAGCAAAATCGGCCGGCACGCGTTTGTCGTTGATTCGCATTCCCGGACCATAGTTGTTAAATGGTCGAGCAACTCCAATCGGCATTCCATATTTTTGAGCAAAAAGCATGCACATCGTTTCTCCAAATCGCTTCGATTCGTCGTAGCATGAGCGCGGACCTGTTGCGCAGACATATCCGTAGTAATCTTCAGAAGTCGGAATATGAGCAGCATCAGGATTGCCATAAAGTTCACTCGACGAGTAGAAGAGGAAGCCTTTGATTGGTTTGTTCCGATAGAAATCAAGTAACGAGCGAAGCCCCCAAATGTTAGCATCCAGAGTCTCAATAGGATACTTACGGTAGTAAATAGGCGAGGCGATGGATGCCATGTGAATGATAAAATCAGCATTTTCTGCTTCGGAAATGTCTTCTATTTTATCCTTGATGATGTCGAATTTTTTGATTTCGAACAATGGATTTGAATTCATGTTTTTTATCCATTTCGGATAACCTAGCATGAAGTTGTCGAGTGCTATTACTTTTTTCAGACCGAGCGCTTCCGCTTTTGCATGAAAAAAATTCATGAAATAATAACCTAGAAAACCTCCGCAGCCGGTAATCAGCACTGTCGCATCTTTAAATTTCTGTTGTTCTTCATTTGAAAGTCCGAAGAATGTATGTTCTATGTCTTCTGATAATATTGTCATTTCAAAACTTTTATGAATGTATAACAATTCTATTTCTTCATTTGTTCATTGTATTTGCTGATAAAAACCAAATATGCTTATTCTTCGCTCAATTCATTATCTTTATTTTAGAACTCATATACCTATGTCGACTAAAATAAATTAGGTTATATGTCTTTTCGATTTTGCAAAAGAAATCTTAAAACTTCGGGAAGATTTTATAGAAGATTTCAAAATTAAGTAATACATTTGTCACCCGAATAGCACCATGGAATTACAACCGTCTTTTTATAAACGATGCAAATGAATACAGATCAACCAATCACGTTAGGGCCGATACAGAAAACGGCCGTCGGTGTTCAGTTCCTCTTCGTAGCATTCGGTTCCACCGTTCTTGTGCCGCTTCTTGTCGGCATGGATCCTTCGGCAGCCCTGTTCACGGCAGGAATAGGCACACTTCTTTTTCACCTTGTCACAAAAGGTAAAGTACCAATTTTCCTCGGCAGCAGTTTTGCGTTCATTGCGCCGATTGTTAAAGCTACTGAGCTTTACGGTCTTGCCGGAACTATGTCGGGAATCGCTTCTGTCGGCGTAGTTTATTTTCTGATGAGTTTTCTCATCAAACAGTTTGGCATAAAGCTCATCAATAAGCTTTTCCCTCCAGTAGTAATCGGACCTGTTATCATGCTTATCGGTTTGTCTCTTTCTGCTTCCGGCGTAACTATGGCAAAGAGTAATTGGGGACTCGCTCTTGTGAGTCTGGTCACAGCAGTCGTTCTAACTCTTTATGCAAAAGGATTCCTTCGTTTGGTTGCCATCTTTATAGGCGTCATTGTTGGTTATATTGTAGCGCTATGCTGCGGACTTGTCGATTTTGCACCTGTGGCTCAAGCGTCGTGGATTGGTTTTCCTCAATTTGTTACGCCAAGTTTTTCCATACAAGCCATTCTGTTCATGATGCCTGTTGCTATTGCTCCTGTGATTGAGCACATTGGCGATATTTATGCTGTTAATGCAGTTACAGGTCAAGATTTTGTAAAAGATCCCGGACTTCATCGTACAATGCTTGGCGACGGTATCGCATGTTTTGTCGCTGGTTTCATCGGAGGTCCTCCTGTGACTACTTATTCAGAAGTAACAGGCGCCATTTCTCTGACTAAGATATTCGATCCGGTTGTTATCCGTATTGCCGCAGTCACAGGCATTCTTTTCTCTGTTCTAGGTAAGATAAGCGCATTGCTTAAAACCATTCCAAGCGCTGTGTTAGGTGGGATTATGCTGCTGTTGTTTGGTTCAATTGCTGCCATCGGTGTGAACACATTAATTCGCAACCGTACTGATATGGGCGATTCTCGTAATCTGATAATCGTTTCTCTGACGCTAACAACAGGCATTGGCGGAGCCGTGCTTCAGACAGGAACATTTACTATGACTGGTATCGGATTGTCTGCTCTTATCGGTGTTATTCTCAATCTTGTACTGCCTAACAAGAAAGAAGTGAAGCCTGCAGAGTCAGAAGAGGTTAAACCTGCAGAACAACCTTCTGAAAATCAAGAAGCGTAGTTCATTTAAGCGATAATTTAAACTCTCAAAAAATAGTCCCAAATGTCAGTGACAGATGGGACTATTTTTATGTATACGTATACATAATCAGAGCTTTATTGCATATTTTTTAAGACGCTTATCAACCATGTGTTCGGGAATAATATTCCGCACGCATTCTGCGATAATGTTAAGCATTCGTTCACGAACATAATCATGTCTGATAACGAGAGAAATTTCACGTACAGGCTCAGGATCAACAATCTTGCGTATTCTTGATTGTTGTTCTTCACGAAGCAGTTCAACATGAAGTTCAGGAATAATGGTAAAACCGCCGTTCACATCCACAATCTTGACTAAAGTATCGATGCTTCCGGCTTCGTAAATGGCAGAGTAACCGGATTTGTGATTGCAGATGTTCATCACTTGGTTACGAAGGCAATGCCCTTCCTGCAAAACCCAAAGATGATTCATAGGAATATGATGAGTCTCGATTTCCTGCTGTTTGTAAAGCGGCTCAGAAGGCGAAATATATGCTACAAACTTCTCATAATAGAGAGGAATTTCAAGAAGTTGTTCGTTATTGAGCGGAGTTGCTAAAAGTGCCATGTCTATTTCAGCTTTTTCAAGTCGCTCGATAAGGGCTGACGTTCGCGCTTCAGATACGCGGACAATGGAATGCGGATGATTGGTATGCAAACATTTGAAAAATTTGGGAAGTATATATGGAGCAACCGTAGGAATAATGCCTAGTTTCACTTCGCCGCTTTCTTGTTCACGTTCTGAAAGGACCATTTCTTTGAGTTGAGCGGCGTTGAACAGTAATACTTTTGCCTGTTTAATTACTTGTTCACCAGGCAGAGTAGGGCAGACAGGATGAGAATTGCGGTCGAAGATTTGCACATCCAATTCCGATTCAAGTTTCTGAATCATTGAACTCAAGGTTGATTGAGTCACACCGCACGCTTCAGCGGCCTTCACAAAATGGCGGTATTTGTCAACTGCCACAACATATTCCATCTGTTGTAAGGTCATATTCGTTCCTAATAATAGTTTGCAATCGTTTATTTCAATACAAAGATAATGAAAATCTATTGCATTGATTTATTCAGATTTGAGAATCTATCATCTTCATGCGGGAAATGTAGGTTGACTTGAGGTCGAAGTGTATTTCCCGCGTTGCAAACACAGATTTTGAGTGCATTATCTTATTTCGCATGTTAAGATTGGAGATTTGCAAGGTGAAATGTGTTTCCGCAGCGTGAGGATTGCTGATTCAAAACATCTTTATCTGTCTTCGACGCATGCAGATTGTAAGTCTTTGAGAGAATATCTCTTCCTGTCGTTTGCAGATGACACTTTTTATTGATTCTACCTGTTTTCGCCGCGCGGGAAAAGGACATTTACCTTAGGTCAACCTATATTTCCCGCTAATTTATCATAAGTATTTATTTAGTAGCAATCAATTATTATAGTTACCTTTGTTGTAATGCCTGAATAATTATAATTTAAGAATTGCAGTTGGAATGAAAGACATGAAGTTGAACCTTATTGTTTTCGGTTCGTCGCTCTCGTCAAGGGACTCGATTTTTGACGATCATAAAGAAATCCTCAGCCGAATAAATGACAAATATGAAGTGAATTACATCTTTCCGGAAAATCTCGCCGAGATGCTGCTGCATGATGCATCAATGGTTTTTGTTGGCAGCGGTGGAGTGGAAGAGATGGTCAAGGCGTCGGCCGACCGACTTCCATCGTTTGTCGTCCTCGTTGCCGACGGTCTGAAGAATTCTCTTGCAGCTTCGCTCGAAATTCTATCGTGGATGCGTATGGAAGGACGACAGGGACGTGTAATTCACGGCGATATCAACTTTATGATGAAGGAGATTGATGACTTTATGTCCGCTTTCGACGCGATAAGAAAGTTACATGACACTCGCGTCGGAATAATCGGTCGTCCTTCGGGTTGGCTCATCGCCAGCAATGTGGATTATTCATACATCCACAATACTTGGGGAACTGAGCTCATCGATTTACCGCTGGATGAAGTTGTAAGCAACTATCAGAGTATCAATGCAGATGATGTTGTCGATGAAGTAGCCGCTTTTGTAAAAAATGCTTCGGGCATCAAAGAGCCGACAAATGATGATCTCACGAAGGCAATGCGTCTCTGCCGAGCGATTGAAATGATGGTCGGGAAATATCGTCTAGACGCTTTCACGCTCAACTGCTTTGAACTTATTCCGCTGACAGGAACCACAGGCTGTGTGGCGCTTTCGCTGTTGAACGCAAGAGGTGTTCCTGCTGGTTGTGAGGGCGATATACAGACGCTGCTCACGATGCTTGCTGTCAAAGCATCCACAGGAAAGACAAGCTTCATGGCAAATCCTTCGAAGATTATCGACAATGCCCGCCATAAAATGATATTCGCACATTGCACCATTGCGCCATCAATAACTGACAGTTATATCATCCGCTCTCATTACGAATCGCAAAGCGGTGTCGCCATCGAAGGGACAATGAAACCGGAAAAGATGACTATCGTGAAATGCGGCGGCAAACACATGGAACGCTGCTTTATCAGCGAAGCGGAATTATTGGAAACTACCGACAATCCGAATATGTGCCGCACTCAGTTTCAACTGAGACTGAAGGAACCTCTAGATTATTTCCTCGAAAATTCCATCGGCAACCATCACGTAATTGTGAAAGGCGACTGCAAGAGCCGTCTTGAATCGATGTTCAGAATGCTTGGAGTAAAAGCCTGAGCAAAAAAAAATTTACGCTTGTTGTGGAACGACAGCAAGGAAAAGAAGGTCTTCGGTGCCGTTGTTAATGAGTGTGTGCGTCTGACCTTTAAGACAGTAATGGCAATCGCCGGCTTTCAGCGGTTCTTCGATGCTTTCGCAAATGGCTTTGCCTGTTCCTTTGACGATGAAGATGATTTCGCTGCTTGTGTCGTGCGTATGAACTCCGATGGATGCGCCAGGTTCGAGTTTCGCATTCATGATGCGGTTGCGCTCATCGACGAACATCTTTGCTTCAATCTGTTTCTCACCGCCTTTAAAGTTCTTAATCACACTTGTCTCTATCTTGTCAAATTCGATTTTCATAATGCAGTCTGCTTTATATTTGTTATGCGAAGATAGAGAATTTTCTTAGCTGAAATTGATATTGTATTCAAAAATATTTTGTAAATTTGAGGCGTAATCTAAGTACTTAACAGTTTTAAAAATTTTATTATGAAAAACTCCAACTTTAAATTGTTTGCGACAGTAATGTTCGTATTGGCAGTGTTAATCGCACTTCCCACATTTTCATCAGCAGCAAATGTGTTGCAAGACAGTGATGGCCCGACAGCGAAAATTAAAGGAAAAATCAGTCACTCGTTCTGGATTCCAGGTGTTTCAAGTTCAGTCACTATTTCCGCCATTCCAAAGACAGTGGAAGAGTTTCAACAGCTTCAGGAGCAGATAGGCAAGGAGCCGCAGGGTGCCGTCGCATTAGAAATCATTGCCATTGAAATGTATCGCCAGCTGGGCAAAGAAATCGGTGAAAAATGTTTGAAAATTTGCAATACCGACAACAATGTCGGTTCAGTCAAATCACGCATCAAAGAGCTCTTCCGCGAAGGCGACAGCTATGGCCGTCCATACCAGATGGCTGCTTTCATGAAAGGAGCTTCGCCGCAGAACGGATACAATCCTGAGAAACCTTACGTTATTGAAGTGTTCGTTGACAAAACAGAGAAATATCAGGAATCGTCAGATTACGGATCAAAAATCATTTTCCTGCAAGTCAAATCGCACGGCCACGGGGTCGGTAGCCAGCGCGTTTATGTTGTTAAACCGGAAGGCGCTGAATATTATCTTGTCGACAACTGTCCAGGACTTTATACACAGGTTCAAAAAATCGGTTATGGCAAGACCTTCGAAGGGCTTTAACAGTTGACGTTCCCGTTAATCATTCTATAAATTAAAGCCATGCAAAAAAAGCTATTTATTTCTTTGGCATTGCTGATGTTTTGCAGTTTCGGCGCTTCAATACATGCGGATTCGCCTTTGACCTCAACAGACTTCTACAAAGCCTACGAAAACGATCCGTTCGTTGTTTTAGTCGTTCAGACAAACACTGCTGCTAACCGAGGTCGTCTATCAGACAAGGTGATGGAATACTTGGCGTCGGCAGACAAACCAATTGCAGTTAAACTGGCTGCTATCAATGCTGTCGGATGGCAATATGCTGAAGACAACAGCAACAGACAGACGCTTTTCGTCGATTACATCATGAAAAGATACGGCTACACAGATTGGAACGACATGTTTAATCGTGCTACTGGCGAAACGCTGATTTGTGTCGCTTATCTTGATGCACTCGGTCGCTATCTCAAAGTAGACGAAAATCTTGTGAAGCTTGCACAACAGGCCAGAAAAAAGTCGCCAGAGAGCTTCGCTGTGAACATCGTCGGTGCTCTCATCGAATCGCAAAAGCGTTTCCACGACGGCGACTGGAATGGCTGCTACAATGTTGTCGATGCGGTGCGGCAGAACAAGACATTGAAGAATGACATGAATGAAGCAGCAAGGAAAATCGTTTTCGAATATATGGACATGTATAAGCCTGCTACTGCAGAAACTGGAACATACGAAGATGTCAGCACAGAGGATCCAGAACCTGGCGATTTTGATGACGGCACAGTAACAGAAAAACAAAAGGCGATGAATGCTGTTTATGATGCTTTGAGCACGAATAATGTGCAATACGAAGATATTTACCCTATTTCATCGCCAAGCGAAAACGAACCTTTCTATCTGGTTCAAGTGAAAAACGAGAAGAATGTGACAATTCTTTGGCTGCATGTTTATATGGCAGAGAAACCCATTGTCAAGGTCTGGGATTTCAATGCTAAGAAAGAGATGACCTTCAGCCAGTGGAAAAGCCTCTGACCGTTTATTTGATAAACCACATTAATAAATATGATGATGAAAAAGATTAAGTCATTGATATTGTTTTTACTCATCAGTATGCTGTTCTTGCCGGCATTGAAAGCACAGGAAGTCCTTCCAGCAAAGTTCCTTCAATACTCTTTGGACGATTTCTATAGAGATAGGTCAGCAGCTAATATGCTGAATGAATACAATAAATATTTAGCATCGATTAAGGTCGACGAAGCAGCCTTCGACAAAGCACTGACAGAACAGACATCAAAGAAAAATCTCACGGCACGCAGTCTTCTTTATCGCTATCTGATAATCAAACTCAATGATAAAGCTTCTACCTACTTAAAAAGAGTTTTGGCTCTCGATGCCAGTCTTCCTCGCCAATGGCAGGAGCAAATCAAACAAGACTTGGAAGTCAATCTTGAAATAAATGTGCCCTTCGTCATATCACAAAATCTATACGACCTTGGTTACACTATCGAATATGGCAAAGGCTATTATTGTGTGATTCATGCAATGGAACAAAATGACATGGCAGTTCAGGATGGCTTTGTACATAGATTTCCTACGTACCAACTTCCAAGAGGAGATTTAAAAGTGAACTATTCAGGTAACAAACCTACTGTGACGGATTTCCTCGATGCTTTCAGTGAAGGCTATCTGGAAGGCCCTGTGCTTGAAGCACGACATTGCATCAAGAATGCTGTTCAGAAACCAGCTTCGATGACACTTGACATTCCCAATGGTTATCTGCATTACAGTGATGGTAATGATCCTGAGAATGGCATTGAAATGTGCATTTGGAACTGTTCCGATGCCAAATCGAAAATTATTGCCTTCAATTTGTTTGCGAACGGACCACTCTATTCACAGAATCTTTATTTTTACCGCTACAACAACGCTACGAAAACAATGAAGATTATTGATGCGCCATTTGACCGATGGCCAGTGCCTTTCGATTTATTAGGATTGGCCAAAGAGGAGGACCTCAAGAAATATATCAACGACATTAAGGATAATCCTTTGATTTTTACTCCATATTTTATTCTTCCACATCACGGCAAGGATATTGTAGTACAACCTGGAACGGAATCGCTCACCGGCGAAGCAGGAGCGGACTTCATTATGAAATGGGACGGAAACGGATTCCATGCAATAGATGCTGCCATAGTCGAATATCAGAAAAGTGCGCAGGGAAAAGCTGCCAAAGCAAAAGCTGATGCTGCCTTCGCAGCCTCTGAAAAAAAAGAGTCGCAGCATTCGTCTATTTCATCATCCGATTCGAAAGTGACTCCTAAAAAGGAAACAACAGAAGATAAAGTGATAAATGCTGTGTTCAATCTTCCAGAGGTGAAGAATCTAAAAAAAGCCTCGGTCTTGATAGCATCAGCTCCGTCAGACGATGAACCATATTTTACAGCACAGGTTGGACAAAACATGGATGACCATTTCTCTACTGTTTACTGGTTCCATGTCTATCCTACAGGGAATATGATAATTAAAGTCTATGATGTGATAAGCGATTCAGAAATTACGCTCGACCAATGGCGAAAACAAAAAAAATAGAGATGAAAAAGATATTGTTAGGATTGATAATGCTGATGGCCATGCAAGGATTGCATAGTCAGACGAAGGATTATATCGTAGGCAAATGGTGGACTGACGGAGAAACCTTCTACATACCTCAGATGCACGGCGGAAAGATTGTGGTCTCTTGCCATACACTTGTGTACGATTGCAACTGCGACTTCACACTCATTCCACAAGGTGGAAACTATCTGCTCAAACGCAATATAGTCCTTGGAAGCCTGTCGGAAATCTGTCTGCATGGTGCGGAAGGAGATGTCATGAAGCACAAACAGTTTGCAGGCAAGGACTATATGATAATCTATTCAAAAAACGGAGGAAGTAAGGAAGTGCTTCTTCAGGTTCCAAAGGATAGTGAGCGCAAAACCATCGAAGATTTCTACATGAAGTATCTGCTTGCGGGCGAATATACTGACCGTGGGAAACACTTCGTGTTTTATCCCGACCGCAAGGAAGCATCCGGACTGGAAGAGGATATGAAAGAGTATAAGTTTGCCAATGTGGAGAGTGCTCCTGTGCCGATTATCATCTTCAACAACGTGCACGCCTTTTGGGTAGAACGTACCGACACAGGTTTGGATCTCTACTATGCATGGCAAGACGAGGAGAAACTGTGGACTCAAGGAAAACTCCTCTATCGCCTGCAGAAAACGAAACGATCTGACACCGAGGAATGGAAAGGCATCGACGGATTTTACCCATATTTGTCAGTCGAACCGATGCCTTCATTATTTTTGAACCATTTCCCTATAGAAGAGTTGAAGGTAATGAGAAACGAAATCTTTGCACGTCACGGTTATATATTCAATACGAAGTCGATGCGCGACAAGTTTGTCGGTCAGTCGTGGTACAAGCCGACAAAAACAGATGTGACTGGCGAGCTGACAGAAGTTGAGAAAATCAACATTGCTCAGTTGAAATGGGAGGAATATCAGAATACTGTAGAATGAAAGAAAACGTTTGAATTGAAGTTGTTTTTGAATAGACAAAATAATGATGAGATTAGTAAAAATGATATCGTTGCTGCTCTTGATTGCAAATACAGCGACTTTTGCACAGAGCACAATCCAGACGCAGAACTACCGTTGGAGCGGAACTATCGGTACAAAAAATGCCGATGTAGCTTTCGCTATACGTGACAATGTTGTCATTTGCGAGATTAAAGGACTGGCAGAAACACCAATATATCTCTTCGGCTACAAAAACGAAGACGAGAACATTACTGCGAGAAGTTTTTCACGTAACGGAGTCATAGAAGCATCAATTTATGCAAGAATCGTTCAAGGTAGGTTGGAAGGCGATTATGTATCAGGCAGTATCAAGAACTTTAAACTATCGCCAGTAACTACTCCAGCAGCTTTCGATATGAACCGGCATGAACACTGTTATTGCAGTCCATTCAACAAAGATGTATATTATGATTTCCTGCCTGAAAGTTCAGTCGGAGGTCATTATTCTTACGATTATACTAAAGACGAAGGCACCGGCTCAGTCAAAATTAAAGATTTGGGAATGAAATCCATTTCCTTTAATATCGAATGCGTTGGACATGGACCGAACTATAATCAGGCAGTTGCAAATGGAACTACAACACTCAAAGGAAATATTGCACGTTATAACATGAAAGAAGTTTGCGAATTCGTGTTTGATATGGTTTTCTGCAATGACTTTATGATTGTCCGTCCTTTCAGTGGCACTCAAGGCGGATGTTTTGGCATGAATATGACTATCGTGGATGTTTATAAAAAATTGCCTGCAGAAAGCTCGTCACTTCCATCGAATAATACTCAAACTGACATCGTTTCACATCTTTGGAGTGATGGCAGCAATTTCTATCGTGCGACTCTTGAAAAAGGTGCGCTGAACTTTTCAGGAGGCTCTCTGCATGAGGGCGGTGCGGCTTTTTCTTTGAAAAAAAGTCAAAGCGACGATACATATATACTTGGAACTTCGACCTTCGGCAACGACGGAATCAATGAAATCTCAGTCAATGGAAAGGCTGGCGACAAAGTTGTTTATAAATCATTCAACGGCAAGCTATGGCTGATTGTATATGACAAAAGAGGCAATGCAACTGATGCGCTTACTCAGACTGAAGACTTGAAGAATCTGATTGAAATGAATATGGTAAAATATTTGTTTGCAGGAAGATATATCGGAAGTGACGGCGAAGAGTTTGTATTTCTTCCGGATAGACGCGTGGCTACAGGATTTTCTAAACAGACAAACTATACCTTCGAAGAAGAATTTGAAACGCCTTTCAATACTATCACTTTCGAGAAAGGTAAAACCTTTTACATTGAGCCTACGGGATACGGACTTGATGTTTATTATTCTAAATACGGCGAGAACGGTGCCAATTGGAATAAAGGGGCAAAGATGGCTTCGCTCAGGAAAGCATCTTGGACTGAGAATGGCGATGATTCTAATGCCAAAGGCAAATATTCTTTTGCATCGGAGGAAATTCTGATGAGTGGCGTATTAAATCTGTTTTCTGCAAAGGAATTGAAAATCATGCGTAACGAAATTTTTGCACGTCATGGCTATATCTTCAAGTCAACAGATATGCAAAATTATTTTGCCATGCAGAAATGGTATAAACCGACATCAGCCGACGTGACCAAAGAACTCACTCCAATTGAACGAGTTAATGTATCGTTAATCAACATTATGGAAAAGGAGAAGGTCGCTGAATAATTATCGGATGAAATTGGTTGCAACGCGCTGTTCATAGGAAGGCAAACTGATTCCGGCCTTTTTGCCGCAGTCAATGCACTTCAAAAGCCATGCCATATTCTGAGCAAGCGTTCGCATCACCTGCAGACCTTCTTTGTCCTGTCGCACATCATCTGGAGTGAAACCATGTACTGAATTCCAATATTGCGAAGCGACTATCGGCATATTGCTGATAGTGAAATATTGATTGAGCTGCTCGAAAGTGGCAGAAGCACCGCCACGACGACATGAAACTATTGCGGATCCAGGTTTGCCTGCAAAATTGCTCTTATCAGAACAGTAGAACAAACGGTTCAGAAACGACACAATCTGACCTGTCGGTGCACTGTAATAGACGGGTGAACCGAAAACGAAACCATCGAACTCACCGAGACGCTTGTGAACCTCATTTACAATATCGTTGCGGAAGCAGCCGTCAATCTCGTCACACTTGCCACAAGCAATGCAACCAGCTATAGGTTTGTTGCCAAGATAGAGAATTTCTGTCTCTATTCCTTCTTTTTGTAAAACACTTTCAATTTCATGAAGTGCTGTATATGTGCAGCCGAACTGATGTGGACTGCCATTGACCATTAAGACTTTCATTATGATTCTGTTTATTCCGTACGTTTTCAGCAAAAGTAGAAAATAACTTGCTTGGTTCAAGAATTTTGACGAAATTTGCATAATACAAATAAGGTTTATTTATGCTCAAAAGAATTTGCTACATTCTCGTCATGCTGATAATGTTATGGTCAACTGCTTTAAGTCAGTCTTCGGTGCCTCTCAAAGAGGTTCCTTTCACTGCTGTACACCTTACTGACCGCTTTTGGGCTCCACGAATTGAGGTCAATCGCACAGTATCTATTCCTTCAGCTTTTCACCAATGTGAAATCAATGGTCGTTTTGACAACTTTGCTATTGCGGGCGGATTGAAAGAGGGCGAACACCGTGGCGATTTTCCTTTCGACGATACAGATCCATATAAGATTATTGAGGGAGCGAGCTATTCGCTTGCTGTTAAATATGACGCTCATTTAGATGCCTATCTAGACAGCGTGATTGACATTATTGCTGCAGCACAAGAAGCTGACGGATACTTGACTACCTGCGTGACAAACAGATGTACGCGACTCTCTGGCTGGTGGGGCACACATCGCTGGGATAAAATCAACAGCCATGAACTCTATAACAGTGGACATCTTTATGAAGCTGCTGTTGCTCATTTTCAATCTACTGGAAAACGCTCTTTGCTGAATGTTGCAATCCGCAATGCTGACCTTGTTTGTCGCACCTTTGGACCAGGAAAAGAGCAAATACATCGTCCTAGCGGACATCCGATTGTCGAGATGGGACTTTGCAAACTCTATAAAACGACAGGTAACCGCAACTACCTCAATATGGCTCGATACTTTGTGGAAGAGACTGGACGAGGTACAGACGGACACAAGCTCAGCGAATATAGTCAGGACCATAAACCAATTCTGCAACAGGACGAAATCGTCGGTCATGCCGTGCGTGCTGGATATCTCTATTCGGGAGTCGCAGATGTTGCAGCCCTAACTGGTGATACAGCCTATTTTCACGCGCTCTGCCGAATCTGGGAGAATCTGGCTACCAAGAAACTCTATATAACTGGCGGTATCGGTTCTAGAGCACAAGGCGAAGGATTTGGTCCGAATTATGAACTGCACAACATGAATGCTTATGCAGAGACCTGCGCAGCTATTGCCAATGTTTACTGGAACCAGCGCATGTTCCTAGCTACAGGCGATTCGAAATATGTAGACGTTTTAGAGCGAGCACTTTACAATGGTGTCATTTCAGGAGTCTCACTCAGCGGCGACAAATTCTTTTACGACAATCCTCTGGAGTCATTAGGACAACATGCTCGTGCACCATGGTTTGGCTGCGCCTGCTGTCCAGGAAATATTACACGATTCATGGCATCTGTGCCTAAATATATCTACGCTGTTCGCGGTAATGAACTGTTTGTCAATCTCTATATTGCCGGACAAAGCCAGATATCTATTGCTAACGATTTAATAGAATTAACGCAAGCAACAGACTATCCTTGGGATGGAAAGATTCTATTGACAATGAAGACATCTAAATCGGCACGTTTTAATTTACGACTGCGTTTGCCAGCTTGGGCAACTGATACTCCAATCCCAGGAAGCGACCTTTATTCGTTTATAAAAAAACCAAAGACCTCTTACAAACTTTCTTTGAATGGTCACAAGGTAAAATTTGTCATTAGAGACGGTTATCTATGCATTGACAGAGATTGGAAAAACGGCGATAAAGTTGAACTGAGTTTGCCGATGGACGTTCGTCGGGTGAAAGCAAATGATAATGTTGCCGCAGACCGTGGACTATTAGCTTTCGAGCGCGGTCCTGTGATGTATTGCATGGAAGGAGTGGACAATGCCGATAAACATGTGTTCAATAAATATATTCCACTCAATGCAAAGTTCGCTGCGCATTATAATGACAATCTGCTCTCAGGAATTGTTGAACTCTCTGGAACCGGACACGAAATTCAGCATGGCGCTAATGGTGTGACAACAGAAAAGGATGTGTCTGTAAAGCTCATTCCTTATTCTACATGGTGTAACCGCGGTTCCGACGAGATGGCAGTTTGGATTCCAACAGCATCACAGTATGCCAAAGCTACACCAGAATCGACTATCGCATCTAAAGCTAAAGCTTTCATGGTGAATTCCTATAATGCAAAGGATGGAGTAAGCAATGAACATCTAGATGAATGCTATGGCATAAACGACCAATGGGATCCTAAAAACTCTGCCGACATGACAAAGCCATATTGCTATTTCTGGCTTAAAAAAGGTTCCAGCGAATGCCTCGAATATGAGTTTGAACAACCATCATTGGTCAGTTCTGCGGAAGTCTATTGGCTCGACTTTGACCATTATGATGGAAATTATCGCGTTCCTCAGAATTGGAAGATTCAATATAAACACGATGGGCAATGGAAAGATGTTGAGAATACAACACCTTATATATGTAAGAAAGACACTTATAATAAAGTTGGGTTCAAATCTGTGACTACAGAAGGCCTTCGTCTTTGCATTGATTTGCAAAAAGGGGAATCTGGCGGAGTAATTGAATGGAAAGTTGAATGATAGAATAAAAAGACATGAAAAAAAGAGCTATATACATATTGTTTTCAATAGTTGTCGCTTCTGCTGCATTTGCACAGTCGCACACTGGTGGATACGCTGTCAAACCAGTTCCTTTCACATCTGTTAAAGTGACTGACAACTTTTGGAGTCAACGTCTGAAGGCAAGTCGTGAGGTAACTATTCCACTTGCTTTCAGCAAGTGTGAAGAAACAGGCCGATACAAGAACTTCGAATATGCTGCACATCCTGATACAACACGTAAAGTTGGCGGTTATTCATTTGATGATACTGATGTCTATAAGACAATCGAAGGAGCAAGCTATTCTCTCCAGACTTATCCTGACAAACAAATGGCTCACTATATTGACAGTGTTCTGACGATTGTAGCTGCCGCACAAGAACCTGACGGTTATCTTTATACTGCTAGAACCATGAATCCTGTACATCCCCACGAATGGGCAGGATTTAACCGCTTTGACAGTGTTGAAGTTCTCAGCCACGAATTTTATGACCTCGGACACATGATAGAAGGTGCTGTCGCACACTATCAGGCAACTGGAAGCCGCAAGTTTCTCAATATCGCTATTCGCTATGCTGATTGTGTCGACAGAGCTGTCGGTCCGAATGCTAACCAAATTATTCGTGTTCCAGGCCATCAAATTGCCGAAATGGCTCTTTGTAAACTCTATCTTGTGACAGGCAATAAGCGCTATCTCAATCTGGCCAAATTCTTCCTCGACGAACGCGGACGAACAGTACACAAGGATGCATACAACCAATCTCATATTCCGGTTCTTGAACAAAATGAAGCTGTTGGACATGCCGTTCGAGCAACGTATATGTATTCAGGAATGGCTGATGTTGCGGCGTTGACTGGTGACACAGGATATGTACATGCTATCGACCGCATTTGGGAAAACGTTGCTGGCAAGAAACTCTATATCACAGGCGGAATCGGTGCAACAGGTTGGGGCGAAGCTTTCGGAGAGAATTATGAATTACCCAACCGCACCGCATACAATGAAACTTGTGCCGCAATAGGCAATGTATTCTGGAACTATCGTCTTTTCCTTCTTCATGGCGATGCAAAATATTTCGATGTATTAGAAAGAACTCTGTACAATGGATTGATTTCGGGCGTTTCTTTAGATGGAGGCACTTTCTTCTATCCAAATCCTCTTGAGTCAGTCGGTGGCTATTCTCGCAAACCTTGGTTTGGCTGCGCTTGCTGTCCGTCGAACATCTGTCGATTTATACCTTCGCTGCCGGGCTATATTTATGCAGTAAAAGAGAATTCTCTCTATGTAAATCTGTTCATAGGGAACAATTCAAGTGTGAAAGTTGGAGGGAAAATGATTGATCTTTCAATGGCTACTGAATATCCATGGAACGGAAATATTCGGATTGAAGTGAATCCAAAAAGCAAACAGACGTTTGACTTAAAGCTCCGCATTCCAGGTTGGGCAAGAGGACAAGTAGTTCCAAGTGACTTATATAGTTATGCCGATAGTCTGAAACTTGGCTATTCTGTTTTAGTGAACGGAACTCCAGTAAATTCAACCATAGATAAAGGTTATTTTACTATCTCACGCCAATGGAAGAACGGCGATGTTGTTACAATTGCATATGATATGGAACCGCGTCTGGTGAAAGCTAACAAGAAAGTTGAAGCCGATCGCGGACGGCTGGCTATTGAACGTGGTCCGATTGTTTATTGCGCTGAATGGCCGGACAACGATTGCAATGTGCTGAATGTACTTCTTAATAAGAATCCGAAACTTACTATTGTCAAATGTTCAGACTTGCTTGATGGCATCACAGAGATAAAGACGAAAGCTCAATCACTTAATTATGATGCTGAAGGACGACTTCAGACACGTGATATCACTCTGACGCTTATTCCTTACTATGCTTGGGCTCATCGCGGACAGGGAGAAATGAGTGTTTGGCTTCCACAAGAGATTAATGCAGCAGGAGTTTATGAAAAGCCTATAAAGAAATGATTAGCAAGATTATATTTCCAGCCGAATGGTATCCGCAAAGTGGTGTGATGCTTACTTGGCCCGATGATGCAACTGATTGGGCGCCACGACTCACAACTGTCACAAAATGCTTCATTAATATTGCTCGTGAAATTGCACAGCGAGAAATGCTTCTTATTGTTTGTAGCAATGCAGCAGTAGTCAGAAACCAACTAACAGATGTAGACCTTAATCGAGTTTCATTTCGTGAAATTCCAATCAACGACACTTGGGCACGTGACCACGGCGGAATAACAGTATTTGACAATCGTCAGCCAATCATTTATGACTTTGTCTTCAATGGTTGGGGAATGAAGTTCGCTGCTAATCGTGACAATCTCATCACACGTCGATTGTTTGCTTCACATGCATTTTCAGATGATGTAATGTATAAGAATCTTCAGCCTTTTGTGCTGGAAGGAGGAAGCGTTGAAAGCGATGGCAATGGTACACTTCTGACAACTTCTTCGTGTCTGCAAGGGCTCAATCGCAACGAATCGATGTCACGTAGCGAATTAGAACGCTATTTAAAACGTGTATTTGGTTTGGATAGAATATTGTGGCTCGAGAGTGGTTCTCTAATCGGTGATGACACAGATGGACATATTGATACTTTGGCAAGATTCTGTTCACCAGACACCATTACTTATGTGCATTGTTCAGACGAGAACGATGAGCATTTCGGAGTGTTGAAACTGATGGAGAACGAACTGAAGAAATTCAGGCAATCGTCCGGCGAACCGTATAATTTGGTTCCGCTGCCGATGGCTGATAAAATTATTGACGAAGGTCAGCGTCTGCCTGCAACTTATGCAAACTTTCTAATCATCAATGATGCTGTTTTGATGCCGTTTTATGGCTCTCAAAAAGACGAACTTGCACGACAGATTCTTCAGGAAGTATTTCAAGACCGAGAAGTGATAGGCATTGATTGTCGCCCTCTTGTATGGCAGCATGGTTCGCTTCATTGTGTGACGATGCAATTTCCAAAAGGAGTGATTAAATAAAGTGTTAAAGACAAAAATATGAAGATAGGAATCATTCAACAAAAGAACACAAATGACAGACAAGAGAATATTTCGCGTCTGCAAAAAAACATCATTGACTGCGCAACTCAAGGTGCACAGTTAGTGGTGATGCAAGAACTGCATAATAGCCTTTATTTCTGTCAGACAGAAAACACGCATGTTTTCGACCTGGCAGAGACGATTCCCGGCCCTTCGACTGAATATTTTGGAAAATTGGCACGTGGACTTAAAACTGTACTCGTCCTTTCTCTTTTTGAAAAACGTGCTGCCGGGCTTTATCATAATACTGCCGTTGTCATCGATAGCGATGGTTCCATTGCAGGCCGCTATCGCAAAATGCATATTCCTGATGATCCCGGCTTCTATGAGAAGTTTTACTTTACTCCTGGAGATTTAGGATTCTTTCCCATCGAAACATCGCTTGGCAAGTTGGGTGTGATGGTTTGTTGGGATCAATGGTATCCGGAAGCAGCTCGCATTATGGCTATGCGTGGCGCTCAAATGCTTATTTATCCGACCGCAATCGGTTGGGATCCGAATGACTCGAGTGACGAACAGAAACGCCAGAAAGATTCATGGCAGTTAGTACAAAAAGGTCATGCTGTGGCCAATAACATTCCTGTCATTGCAGTCAATCGAGTGGGAAAGGAATATGATCCGTCCGGACGCACAAATGGAATAAATTTTTGGGGAAGCAGTTTCGTTGCCGGTCCTCAAGGCGAATTAATTGCTGAATTACCAGATGACCACGAAGCGACTTTTGTTGTTGATATTGACATGCAACGGAGTGAAGAAATCCGACGCATTTGGCCTTTCTTCCGCGACAGACGAATAGATGCTTATAATGGCATAACTAAGCGCTTTTTAGACGACTGAGCTCAAAGAAGATAATTTTTGTAATTTTGCGTCGTTAATAATAAGGAGATGAAAATTAAGACACAAGCTAATATAGCAATGCTAGTGACGGGAGCGATGATACTTCTATCAATCAGTTTTGGCTATCACAGTTATCGTGCGGCTGAGAGAAGTGTCGTCTCCGATCTGAACCAAGCTTTGCAAAGAACCGTTATTCTAAACTCTTCTTTATGGACAAGCGCAGACTCAATGCAAACTTATGAGCGCTTGACCTCAATTTTTGGAAGTTCAGTAGTTGTCGAAAGCAACAACAAGACTTTTGCATCAGCACTTCAGATTCCTATGCTCCACAAGCATGCTAAAATGCTTATTCTAATCAGGCAGAAACAAAAAGATCTTCAACAGCCAATTGTTCCAACAAATAAAAGCAATTACTTTTCAAGCGATACAATCCTTTGGCTCGCTTCTGCAACACATTCTATTCAAGGTTCTGCCAAAGAAATAGGAGTTTCTTTCCAGGGCTCAACCTGTTGCACTCCGCTGATGATCTTTTCACTTAGTGATATGCGACTTCCGCTTTTATTTTTGATTATCGGTATAGCGGCAGGATGTTTCGCTTATAGATTTCGACGATTGGATAAACCTCAGACAAATTTCCAAGATGTTTCTGATAAACAGAAATCCATAACAGTTGGAAATTTGTCACTTGATTACACAAGTCAATGCTTCTTCTATGGTGAGAATGAAAAACTCAAACTGACGCCGCAACAGTTTTCTCTCATGCAGCTTTTCTTCGAAGCTCCTGCACATATCTTAAATAGGACTGAAATCCATAATGAACTTTGGCCAAAGAAAGATAATGCTGACGAATCGCTAAACACGCTCATGCGCCGTATAAGACCTGTCATTGAAGCTAATACTAATCTAAGAATAAGTACCGACCGCGGTCGAGCATATTGTTTAGAAATCAAATCGTGAGCGAACAGAATAGACATATTACTCTTAAGGTGATTTTGGGTTATGTGCTCCTCATCTTAATCATGGGTTCTTCAATCTATTATATTTATACTGCGACTGAAGAAATGGCAAGCGGTCGGGGCCTTGATGAGAAATCGCGTGAAAAAGTCTATCTTGTCACGAACACTTTATCTCAGCTATACGAAAGTGATGCGCTTGGGCAATTAATGGGAATGCCTCAAGAAGATGTGGATCGCTTCAATGAAATAATGAATCGTGCACATCGAAACATGAAAAAGCTTCGTAAACTAATAGATAATCCCGACCAGAAAATCCATATAGATGAAATTGATGACCTTCTTGAGGAGAAACATCAGAATACGATGCTTTTGCTCGACACTTGGAATGAAGCCAGCAAACATCAGTTATTAGACCGTGGCAGCGGACAGATTTCCGCAACAGAAATTCATAAAGGCAATCTAAAGGCCTCAACAGACAGCTTAAGACAGAAACAGATTCTCACTAATCAACTCTTAGAGAAGGCATCAAGCCTTAGATATAGCAGCAGTGTTATCACTAGCAAAGTAAACCAAATGTTGCGCGATATAGAATATGAGGAAATGAACACCTCAATTGAACAGGTCGAATCCCGACAAAAAGTTGTACATGACGCATCATTTGTTATTGCTGGAATTGCTATTCTTGCTCTTGTCATTGTTGTGATTTTCATTATTTTGATTACTCGTGATATCTCTAAGAGCCAATATTATAGAATGAAATCTGAAAAAGCTCGTCTCTATGCTGAATATCTTCTTCGACGACGTGAAAAACTGATGCTAACGATCAGTCATGATATCCGAGCTCCTCTTTCTTCAATTATTGGTTATATAGACCTTCTATTGCGTCGTCATCCAGATGAGCGCCAGCGCTATTATCTTGAAAATATGAAGGGTTCATCTGATCATATCCTTATGCTCGTCAATGATCTTCTTGATTATCACCGTCTCGAATCTGGACAGATGGAAATTCATAATGTACCATTTAGCATCTCCGCACTTTTTAATGAGATTTATATGAGCTTCAAACCTTTAGCTGCAGGCAAAGGTCTGGACTTCATCATGAATGTTGGAAAAGAAGGAACTGACAAAATATGGCTTGGCGATCCGATTCGCATCCGTCAAGTGACAGGAAATCTGATTTCTAATGCTATAAAGTTCACTAATCAAGGTCATATAGTTCTCGAGGTGAAAATGCCTGATGATTCATCTAATCTATCAATTATTGTAAGTGATTCCGGTTCTGGAATTGCTGAAACTGAACAAGAAAAAATCTTCGGTGAATTTACCCGTCTTTCCGGTGCTGAAAAGGAGGAAGGATTTGGACTTGGCTTATCAATCACCCGCAAACTTATCCAATTGATGAATGGAACGATTTCTCTTCAAAGTAAGTTAGGCGAGGGAAGTACTTTTACCATTATTCTGCCCTTAAAACTTTCTGATGTACAGACATTGCCGTCATCTGATGATAAATCGGAAAAGATTCCTGAAGTTGAAGCCACTCAAGAACGAGATGTCTATTGCCTTATTGTTGACGACGATCCATTCCAGCTCGCGCTTACCGAAGAACTGCTTCGTAAGAGCCACGTAGAAGTCACAACATGCACTGATCCTTTTTCAGTTATTAGTTTAATTAAAAACACTGCTTTTGATGTTATCGTTACAGATATTCAGATGCCTGGGATGGACGGATTTAAATTGCTTGATAAAATTCGTTCGTCAGGCATTCAAGGTGCTGACAAGATTCCGATTATTGCTCTTTCGGCCAGTGTCGAACAAGAACACAATCATTACTTGGCAGCTGGATTCACAGGATTCATCAATAAGCCTTTTACTGCTCGCCAGTTGATTGAGGAATTGAATGAACTGCTTCAAACTAATATAAAGCCCGCTGAAGAACTTAATTTTGCGTCTTTGACAGCGTTTGCTGGTGAAGACAAGGAGGCGTCTGCATCAATTCTCAGAACATTTACTGAAGAAACTCACAAAAGTATTCTTCTCTTCAAAAAAGCGCTTGATGACAAAAATCGCAAACAAGTTGCGCGATTGTCACACAAATCGATTCCTATCTTTTCTATGCTGGGCGACGGACGGCTTGTCGGTCAGTTAAGAGTACTAGAAAATGAAGCACCAGATTTGAATGATGAGGATTGGAAGAAACTTCTTGATACTTGCATTGAAAGAATAAATACTATTCTCGAACAATCTAAAATGGCAATGAACGGGAATCAATAGTGTGGAATATTTCCACAGTTTTACACACTTTTTCCCCGATTAGACAGTAGTCTTCTTAATTACTCATCAATCTAATTTTTGTACTTATACTCTTTAAAATAAAATAGTTGAGTAAAAAAATTCGCAAGAAGATAGATTATGGCACGAATTTCGTTTAGTATATAAGTGTAAAAACAAAATACGTTTCTACATTTACCGTTTAAGAATGACATAACAAGTTTAGCAATTTAGAAAAACCAAACCTTAGCAGAAAGAAAACTTGAAGTTCTCAAATCTGCAACAGAATCAGCATCCCGGCCGGATGCTTTTTTTGTTTTATAATGTTTCTGAAATGCTTAGTCTCAATATTCTTCATAAAAAATAGATGAGAATGATTGTCTTTATTTTTTGACTTGCATTATATTTGTTGCTTTCGCAACGAATATAAGCTGCGCCTCGGAAGAAGCAAAATAATTTGTTTCTTCGCTCGGCTTGCATTATATTTGCGCCAAAATAATAATGAAATGAACTCTGTTCTGATTATCGAAGATGATATTACTTTCTCTTTAATGCTGAAGACTTGGCTTGGCAAGAAAGGGTTTGACGTCAAGTCAGCCTCTTCTGTCAGTGAAGCTCGGAAATTGCTCGAAAATGATTCCTTCGATCTTGTATTATCAGACCTTCGTTTGCCTGATGGCAATGGCATTGATTTGCTCAAATGGATTAAAGAGACTGAGCCTGAAGAACCTATCATTATGATGACAAGCTATGCAGATATCCAGACAGCAGTTCAAGCCATGAAACTGGGAGCTTCCGATTATATAGCAAAGCCAATCAATCCTGATAAACTTCTTGTAAAAATTAGAGAAGTTGTAAAAAACGATCAAGAATCGCAAGGTGAAACGTCTTCAGCCAGTCAATATATAGAAGGACAAAGTCCCGCCGCAAGACAATTGTTTGAACATGTCAGGTTAGTCGCACCGACAGACATGTCAGTTCTTATTTCTGGTTCTAGTGGAACAGGAAAAGAATATGTAGCGCGCCGCATTCATGAACAAAGTGGTCGACGTCATGCTCCATTTGTCGCTGTCGATTGCGGTGCGATTCCAAAGGAACTGGCTGCTTCAGAGTTTTTTGGTCATATCAAAGGCTCTTTTACAGGCGCAATTGAGAATAAAGAAGGCGCTTTTGCTGTTGCTCAAGGCGGAACAATATTCCTCGATGAAATTGGCAATCTGTCCTATGAAGTTCAAGTGCAACTGTTACGCGCTTTACAAGAAAGAAAAATTAAACGAATAGGCAGCAATCAAGAGATTGCAATCAATGTGCGACTTATATCAGCGACCAATGAAAATTTACGCACAGCCATAGATCGAGGAGAATTTCGTGAAGATTTGTATCATCGCATCAATGAGTTTTCCATCCGCATCCCAGATTTGAAAGATCGTCGTGAAGATTTGTTGCTCTTTGCCAATAGTTTTCTTGACCAGGCAAATTCAGAATTGAGCAAAGATATCATTGGCTTTGACAATAAAACCATAGATATTTTTCAAACATATTCATGGCCGGGGAATCTTCGTCAGATGAAGAATGCAATCAAATATGCGACTTTGCTTGCAACTGGCCGTTATATCACTCCTCAAGAGCTCCCGGAAGAATTGAAAGAAATAACAGAATCACAGGATGTTTCTCTTCATAATGAATCGCACGATCGAGACCTTATTCTAAAAGCTTTGCAAGAAGCAGGAAACAACAAAACACGTGCGGCACAACTTCTTGGAGTGGACCGCAAAACTCTTTACAACAAGCTTAAAGCTCTTCACATTGAAGAGTGATTGGTTTAAGCTTTAGCCTTTAGTAATTCAGAGAGTTCTTTTACGCCTTCTGACGCACCTTTGCGAATGAAATGGACATCATTTCTCCATGTCTTGACCTCTTTAGGATCGATAAGATAGATTGGCTGTCCGTCATTTACATAATTGAGCAATCCTGCAGCAGGATATACATTCAGTGAAGTACCGATAACCACAAAAATATCGCAATGTTCAACAAGTTCAATAGATGGTTGAATCATAGGAACATCTTCTCCGAACCAAACAATGAAAGGACGTAGTTGTTTTCCATCCGGCGCTTTGTCGCCGATATGCAAATCGGGATTATCGATTGGAATATCATATGCTTTGTTTAGATTGCGTACTGAACAGCTTTTCATCAGTTCACCGTGAAGATGAATGACATGAGTACTGCCAGCGCGTTCATGCAGATTATCAATATTCTGCGTGACAATATGAACTTCAAATAGTTTTTCCAATTCAGCCAATCCATAATGTCCTGCATTTGGCTTTGCAGCGATTAATTTGCGACGCTGCATATTGTAGAAATCGAGTACAAGCTTAGGATTGCGATCAAAGCCTTCCGGTGTAGCAACATCTTCCACATTATACTGATCCCAAAGACCTCCTGAATCGCGAAAAGTTGAGATTCCGCTTTCAGCGCTCATTCCTGCGCCGGTAAGTACAACTAATTTCTTTTTCATATTGCTTATGAGTTAATTCGTGACGAAGATAAAGTGATTCGATAAGATAAACAAGGTTTATCTATGACATTTTTTTCCTTCAAATTCTAGCAGCAGGCATAATTGACTAACCGAGAAACTGTTTTACATAAAAAAAGCATTGCAAGAATCACTTCTTGCAATGCTAACACTAATCAATCAAATCTTAATTGTAAGTCTATTAAACAAAAGTATGATGAAACAAAATTATCAATGACCTCCAGGACCTCCGCCAGGTTGTGTTCCGCCGCTGCTGCTTGTTGTTCCAGCCGTCGTAGTTTTACTGCTGCTTGAGAAAGTAAACGATGTTGCGCTCGTTCCTGCAGTATAAGTTCCACCAGAGAGATAACCGTGGAAGCTAGTTGTTGCATTAGCATAAGAACCGCCAGTATAGATTGTGTATGAACCATCGGCAAAACTAGGACAAGTTATAATCATATTATTGCTCGAGATTGTTGTCGGATACTTGAAGTCAAGAATATCTGTGCCGCTTGAATTCTGAATATGCATAATCGTTCCCGAAGTAGCACTATTGCCATAGATGAGTACATGCTGCGTTGAACTGCTGCTAATCAAGCTGCTAAGGCTGTTCATTTGTCCGCCCATTGTGATGAGAGTTCCGCCCGTGATTGTGATTCCTCCTGTTGCATCGACATCCATTCCTTCTTCAGGAGAAGTTGTTCCAATTGCTACGATAACGCCGCCGCTAATCTTGATTGTGCCATTTGAATCGATGCCATCATTCTTGTTTCCTTGGGCAAAGACATAGCCACCCGAGATTTGAATACTTGACGATGTTTCACTTGCGTTCATTGCATCATCATAAGCTGTCAGCTCAAGTGTTCCGCCTTTTATATAGATGTTTCCTTTACTTTCCATGCCTTCAGCGCCGTCATTAGAAGTCGCTGTCTTGATAGTTCCAGCATTAACAGTGATGTTTCCGGTAATCTTGATTGCTTTGCATTTTGCGTCGTCAGAACCATAAGTAAATGTAGAACCCGAAGTTGTAACATCAATTGTTCCGCCATTCACTGTGAGTGTTCCATCAACGTTAATGCCTTTGCCGCCTTTACCGGTGCTTGTACTAGTCAGAGACAAGTTTGAAGATGAATTCTCGCCAAAAATCAAGTTTCCGTCGGCCTTTACAGCTGAAGAAGAAGCGATGTCTTTATCCTCAGTATCATAATATGCTGCACCCGTAGTAGTTATATTGAATGTTCCTGCTGTCAGAGAAATATTGCCGTCGAAGCTCAAGCCTTTACCAGCAGCACCTGTACAATTGATGGTGTAATTACCGCCGGAAATATTCAAGTCACCAGTTCCTTTAATTCCGCAACCTTTTGAACCTGTACTCGTCATAGAGAATGTTCCACCTGTAATCTTAACATATCGGTCAAGATCTGTTGCGTCATATGATGCACTGATACAGTCATCAACAGAATTGATTGTATAAGTTCCTCCAGATATGTTTACATATCCGTCAGAAACCTCAAGTCCGTCGCCTGACGCATTCAGATTCACTGTTCCTGCGGTTCCAATGAAATAATCTTTAGCATGAATTCCGTCGCTCACAGCATTTGATACTGTGATTGTTCCGCCATCGACTTCGATATAATCGTCAGCGCAGATTGCGTGTTTATTGTTTCCGGCAACCGTCAGACTGCCAGTTCCACTGAAGAGAATCTGTCCTTCGCTGAAAAGCGTACCTTTCTGATCTTCATTATTACTGTTTGCATCGCTATATCCGCTTTTGTCGGCTAAAGAATTAGTTCCTGTCAGAACAATGTTCATCGGTTTCTTGCTTTGGCTATTTATAGCAGAGCCTTCAGTATTTGTCAGTGTGAGAGAATTAAGTGCAAGCGTGAACTTTTTATCGCTATAGATACGGAAATATCCGTTCGTACTTGTTCCCGATAGATCATATTCGATTCCTGCATCGCCAGTTGATGTAATGACAACGCCTGCGCCACTTGTTTCTGCTTTTACAACACTTGATAAACTTGATGGAACAGTTACAGTTGCTGTTGTTCCTGAATAAACTACCGTTACCGCAGTAGAACTTGTTGAAACGGTTCCTAGAGTCATGCCTGTGATGGAAGAAACAGCATAAGAAGTGACAGTTCCTTTCAGTGAGATATACATCGTAGCTTTATCGCTGCTGAAATATATACTGTCGATATTGGCAATCGTGTATGCAGTCGTTTCGCCTGAATGAGCGACATACAACGTGTTCTGAGCCTGCATTGCTGTGAATGCTACAAGGCAAAGTATGAATGTTATAAGAATACGTTTCATCTTTTTATCAGTTTAAAGATTTGTGTTCCAATACGAGCAATATAAACTCCTTGTGAGAAAGACGAGATACTTAGCGATGCAGAGTCAGAAGTAATCTTTCTAATCATCATCAGAGCTCCGTCAATACGATAGATGTATGCAATCTGGCCGCTTGCGTTCGAGATATAAAGCATATTGTCAGCAACGGATAACTTAATGTTGCCTGTTGTGACTGATGCGCTTCCTGTCGACGTTGACTTAAAGTACATGTTAGTGATTTCACTAATCGTAAAACTATTGGATGATGTCCCGCTGACAATCATTTGGCTTCCGCTGAATTTTATTGTATTTACATTCACCAAACTAATGGTTTGATTGCCACTTGAGGTCGTGATAACCAAAGACTGTGCCTGACTGCTGAAATGTATCAGCATCAGAAACATTGAGAGGATAATTAGGATCTTTCTGTTCATGACGTTTATCTAGAAATTTTTATTTTACAATTACTTTCTTGGTAGTATTTCCAGCTGAAACAATATAAAGACCTGCTGGAAGTCCGCTGATTGTTGTTTCACCCGATGATACATTCATAGTGCGAACGACTTGGCCCATCATATTGACAATATAAGTGCGTGCAGCAGCAGGAGTGTAAATATGAATAGCGCCGTCAGCCGACCAAAGATTCATATTTTCAATTTTTTCAATCGCTGTTGCATTATCAATAGGAGCGTTGCCAGTCAAAGATGAGTAAGTCAATGTATGACCATTTTTATTAATTACACCATTATTGACAATCTTGTCAACGTATGAATCGGCTGTCAGAGTCCAAGTTCCCGTATTTGTCAATGTTGTGCTTTTGCCTGAGTTTGTCGTATCGTAGGCGCCTTTCCAAATAACTCCTTTATTGACGGTTACTTCAGCTGCGCTGTATGAATCGACAAGAATGCTGCCTGTGTAAGTTGTTCCGCTTCCAGAAAGAATTAACTGACCAGTTGCGCCACTGGTTGACCAGCGCGTGTTATAATCAACTTTCATAAGAATGCCTGATGCAATCGATGTTTCAACACTGTCTAAAGTAAGAGTTCCTGTACAATTAGATACTATTTCAATGAACGGGGTTTCTGTTCCCGTTGAAGTCAGTTTACCGCGGAATACATTTATATAACCATGTTTGCCTGTGCCTGCATCGCCTGAACCGCTCTGCAGAATCATCATTGCTCGACTGGAAGAACCTGCGCCCGAAGTAATGTCGCTATTGTTGATGTTAATATAGTTCGAACCTTCGATGACGCCGATTTCACCTTTAGCTGAACTTCCGGTGATACTGTCTACTGTCAGATTACCAGTTGAATAAAGAACGGCGCAATCGCTGCCAGTGCAAGTGTAAGTCCCGCCTGTAACAGTTTCCGTACCGCCGCCTTTATCAAGGGCAATTACAGAACTGTTGTTTCCTGCTGTTGTGATAGTCAAATGTTTAGCGACCAAGGTTCCACCGCCTGTTGTATGGATTCCGCGTGATAGATTTGCAGTGCAATTGATTGTCATATTTGAAACATTGACTGTTCCACCATAACAAACGATTCCGTTTGCACCTTTGGCGTTTGTTGTGATTGTTCCACCCGAGATATTAAATGTTCCTCCTGTTCCAAGGAGAGCGGAATTTGTGCCATAAAAACTGCTGCCGTCAGAATCGCTGGTGTCGCCAGTCTTTGTGAATGTGCAGTTTGTCAATGTCAATGAGCCGCCTGAAACCTTAACACAATTGGCGTCAGAAGTTGAATTCGTGTAAGTTTGTCCTGTGTAAGAACCAGTTCCTGTGCTCCATGTGAGAGTGTTGTTGTCTGCTTTTGTTTGCGCGTTTACTTCTAATGTCGCAATTAATGCGAAAAAGGAAATCAGAATTGAGAATGATTTTAACTGTTTCATATCCTATGTTTTATTTTACACAACAAAGATATGATTCGCAAATTCCGATTTGAAAATTAAAATAATGAAGGCTAGAAAAAATTCAGTGAAAAGTTAAATTTTTTCAGCGAACGAAGACTTAGCCGTCGATTATTGCTTCTTCAAAATGTCATCATTAGTAATGGTATGTTCAGCATGTTTCACCTTCAATTTCAGATTGCCGAAATTATAGTTGAAAGTCATGCCGAAAGCCTGTCCATAATAAAATGTTTTTGTTTTAGCATCAAATGTCTGATAATGTTCCGTGCTCTTGCCAGAAGTGGTTTTTGTAAGGAAGTTCTGAGCTCTTACAGAGATTTCTATTTTATCGTTCAGCAGTTTCTTTGTAAGCATTAATCCGTAATAATGATATAATTCAGGATTCATGCCGATAGTGATTTCCTGCTTAGTGAGACCAAACGTTCCTCTCAGTCGCCAATCATGATTAAACTTCTGAGCAAGTTCAAGGTTGAATGAGCCATTGAATCCTTTGTTGCTGATGCCATTATATTGTTCTTTCCACTCTTTATCAGGATGAATCGAAAGATAACCAAGAATAGAATTGAAAGTGATATTTGTTCGTGAAAATGGGTTCCAACCTAAAAAGAATGTAATTGCTCCGCCTTTGAAGTTTTCAATGTTTCCGAAAGTACTGTTAAGAATGCCATTGCCGTCGATAAACTGATAAGTTCCTATTGCGTGCGTTGAATAAGTTGCAAGTGCAGTCGCTTCGATATTAATGCGCGAATTGAACATATTCCATGATGCTGTTATCCGATGATGCTTTTGAGTGGTCAGTTCTGGATTGCCATAAGAAATGCCTGAACCTGAAACAACTATGTAAGGATTGAGTCTGTCGATTACGGGACGTTTTAATCGCAGATTATATCCGAAACGCAATTGACTTGATTCGCCGAGATTACGGCTGATAAAAATTGTGGGAACCCAATCGGTTGCATGCCATGTGAACGATTTGCCTTCGCCTTCTGAATAGTTGACGTCTTGCCAAGTGCGCTCCATTCTTATTCCTGCCTCAAGACTGAAAGGATTGCCATCATAAGTGTAATCTGCATAAGCAGCTAATATATTTTGAGTGTGATTGTACGCGAGCTTCGGTTGCAAAGACGATTGCTGCCATTCGTCGGCCTCGTTATCTTTCACATTCGAAAAGGCATGGCTGACGCTGCTGCGGTGAATGTATTTAAGTCCGCCTTCAGCCTTGTGTACCTTTCCGAATGGAGTAACATAATCGAGTTGAAATGTATTGTCATTTTCATGAGCATTGTTATTCTGAAGATTGTAATTGCTCAGATAACTCAATGGTTCACCGCTCACATTACTGAGAATTGAAAGCTGCTTTTGACTATTGGGAGCATAATCATAAAGCCATGAAAACGTGAGCATTCGTTCCTCGTTGTTCCTGAATTTATGTTGGAAATCAGTACGGAAAGAAGTTCCGCCCCAATCTTCATGTCCGTATTTTGATAATGAATAAGATGAAATTGTGCCATCACTAATTCTGTAGTCCGACATTTGTCTAGTCTTGTTGCGGCTTGGACTAAATGAACTTGAAAATGAAAGCAGATTCAGTGAATCGATTTCATAGCTGGCTTCAATAGCACCTGAATGACTGGGAGTTGTCAATTTCATAGCTGAATGACTTTCAAGTGTCGAAAGCTTTCCAATCGTCGCAGTCCGTTGATAATCTATTGCAATCTTCTGACCATAACTGCTATAAGAATAGTCGCCCGAAAGCGAAAATTTTCCATATTTTATCATTCCATAACCGCCGGCAGCAAAGATTCGTGTCAATGCCGTTCCATAAAGCGAACCGTTGTAGCCTTCGTAACCTGCATTTTTAGTTACAATATTTATAATTCCACTCACACCTTCAGCATCATAGCGCGCGCCTGGTTCTGTAATGATTTCAACACGTTTGACTGAACCTGCTGGCATTCCACGGAGCATTTCTTGCGGGTTTTTACTAATCAAGGTTGAGGGTTTTCCATTGAGATAAATCAGAAAACTGCTGCTTCCATTAAGAGAAATATTATCGCTGCCGTCAATTGTTATATGCGGCATTTTCTTGAGAATCTCGAGCATATTGCTGGTTCTTGCATCTGCGTCGCCAAGAACATCATAGATTGTTTTGTTTGCTGTTGTTTTTACCAATGGTCTGACAGCGACAATATTGATTTCCTTGATTGAATCGTGCATGGCAATCTTGTTTTCTGTCGAGTCAGCAACTATTGGCTTAATTTCGTTTTGTTTTTTTACTTGCGCTTGTAAAGTAGCCGATACAAGCAACGAGATGAATAGAATTTTGAACTGTGTCATTTTTGTCACTAATTTTTCAGCAAAAGTAGAGACGCTGTTATTCTAGGCACGAAACAATTTGCCGATAAGTTCGTGACATTTTCGTGACAATTCTGAGAAAGGACTGTCACAAAGAAGTTTTATAGTTTTTTACCCCTTCGTAGCATGCAGATTGGAGGTTAAAAAATAAAAACTCTAATCTGCACATGAAGATTGCTCACAGAAAATTTAAAACTCTAATCTGCACATGAAGATTGCACCAAAAAAAATTAAATGTCTAATCTACACGTGAAGATTACACTACAAAAAATTAAAACTCTAATCTACATGTGAAGATTACTTCAAAAAAAATTAAATGTCTAATCTGCATGTGAAGATTACTCCAAAAAAAATAAAATGTCTAATCTACACGTGAAGATTACACTACAAAAAATTAAAACTCTAATCTACATGTGAAGATTGCCCACAGAAAATTTAAAACTCTAATCTGCACATGAAGATTACTCCCAAAAAAATAAAATGTCAAATCTGCATGTGAAGATTGCATTTTGAAGGATTGAATCTCTAATCTGCATGCGTCGAAAGCATTTTCAATTCTCAAATAAGCTTTCGTCGAGCGTTGGAACCATTTTTGATACTTTAAATCAATAATCATCATTTGAAGAATGTAATTTCAAAACTTAATCTCTTTTAGAAACAACATAAAGTCGTGCGAAAACGAAATTTGCACTATCTTCGCAAGCATAAAAGAACTGAATTTATGAGTACAACCTTTTCGCCCTTTGCGAAACCAGTATATGTGATGCTGAAACCTGCCGGCGCATTATGCAATCTGGCTTGCGACTATTGTTACTATCTTGAAAAGGGCAAACTTTATCCGAACGTCAAAAACCTTGTCATGAGCGACGAGCTGCTCGAGCGCTTCATAGAGCAATATATGGAATGTCAGACAATGTCGTCAGTTCTATTTACTTGGCATGGCGGAGAGACTTTGATGCGCCCAATCAGTTTTTATAAAAAAGCTCTTGAATTAGAGAAGAAATATGCTCGCGGTCGTCAAGTGGACAACTGCATTCAAACGAACGGAACATTGCTGACCGACGAATGGTGTAAGTTTTTTCACGACAACAATTTTCTTGTTGGCATTTCAATTGACGGTCCGCAAGAGTTTCACGATGAATATCGGCGCAACAGACAAGGTCTGCCTTCTTTCTTTAAAGTTATGAAAGGCATTGAGTTATTAAAGAAGCATCAGGTTGAATACAATGCAATGGCTGTTGTCAACGATTACAACGCCGATTATCCAATAGAGTTCTACAATTTCTTTAAAGAGATAGAATGTCACTATATTCAATTCGCACCGATTGTTGAGCGGATGGCAAAACATGTTGACGGCACAAAACTTACGTCTCCCGACGAAATTGAAGCTGACATTCAATTGGCTCCGTTCTCGGTTTCACCGGAACAATGGGGAAACTTCCTCTGTGGATTGTTTGACGAATGGATTAAAAAAGATGTCGGCGATTATTATGTGCAGATTTTCGATTCAACTTTGGCCAATTGGGTAGGAGAGCAGCCTGGAGTTTGCACATTTGCAACCACTTGCGGTCATGCTGGAGTCATGGAATTCAATGGAGATGTTTACTCGTGCGACCATTTCGTTTTTCCGGAATTCAAACTTGGAAATATCCGAGAGAAGACGCTGACTGAGATGATGTACAGCGAAAGACAACTGCAGTTCGGGGCAGACAAAAATGACAAACTTCCGTCGCAATGTCGCAACTGCGAATATCTTTTCGCTTGCCACGGAGAATGTCCGAAAAATCGAATCTCACGCACAGCAGACGGTGAACCGGGACTGAATTATCTGTGCAGCGGATATAAAAAGTTCTTCCGTCATGTCGCTCCATATATGGATTTCATGAAGAAAGAACTTCAGGCAAAACGCCCGCCTGCGAATGTGATGAAAGAGTTGAACTCTATTCGCAGTAATGATTGATTTTAAGACAGTTGCTCTATCTTATAACCGGCTGATTTGACTGCTTCGATTACAGCCTGTGCACTCACTTCAGCATTGACGGTAAGCGTCCGGTTGCTATCGTTCAAATCTATGCTCCATTCTTCAGCCTTTACTAGCTGATTCATTTTCTTTCCTATTTTGGCAACGCAGCCGCTGCACATCGCATTTGTCTTGAATTTCATAGCTTTCATTATTTTCTTGTTTTCTTCTTATATTTGTCCGAAAGTTCGTATTTTTGTTCCGAAAAACAAAATATTTGAGGATGAAAAAGATTTTACTAACTATGGCCTTGGCAGCCAGCATCATTCTTCCTTCTGTTGCTCAGACGGGTTATGTCCCCACAGACGGAAATTTGAAGGCAAGAAAAGAATTTCAAGATAATAAGTTTGGCATCTTTCTCCATTGGGGCATTTACAGTATGCTTGGCGAGGGCGAATGGGTGATGAACAACCACAATATCAATTGGCAGGAATATGCCAAGATTGCGAATGGATTTTATCCTTCTAAATTCGATGCAAAGGCTTGGGTAGCTGCTTTCAAGGATGCAGGTGCAAAATATATCACAATCACGTCTCGCCATCACGACGGATTCTCGATGTTCGGAAGCAAGGTGACTGACTACAACATTGTTGATGCTACGCCTTTCCACCGCGACGTTATTAAAGAACTCGCTGATGAATGCCATAAACAAGGCATCAATATCAATTTCTACTATTCACATCTCGATTGGCATCGTGCTGATTATCCGCTGGGAAACACCGGACATGGCGTTGGCCGTGATATGAAAGAAGATTGGAACAGCTATTCCAAATTCATGAACGATCAATTGACTGAACTGCTGTCAAATTATGGAAAGATTGGTTGTATCTGGTTCGATGGTTGGTGGGATCAGAAACAAAAGAATGATTTCGATTGGCATCTTGGTCAACAATATGCCTTGATTCACAAACTTCAGCCCGATTGTCTCATTGGCGACAATCATCATGTTCAACCTTTCGAAGGCGAAGACATTCAAATCTTTGAACGCGATCTGCCAGGTGAGAATCTAGCAGGTTATTCAAAAGGTACGAAAGTCAGTCAGCTTCCATTGGAAACTTGTCAGACGATGAACCGTTCTTGGGGATTCAATATTACTGACAATGATTATAAATCGACAACAGATTTAATCCGCTATCTGGTTAAAGCGGCAGGCATGAATGCCAATTTGCTACTGAATATCGGACCGCAGCCTGACGGTGAAATACCTGCTGCTGCTTTGCAACATCTCAAAGAAATGGGTGAGTGGCTGAAAACAAATGGAGAAACAGTATATGAAACACGTGGTGGAATTGTTGCACCTCACGATTGGGGCGTAACAACACAGAAAGACAATAAGCTATTTGTTCATATTTTCAATCTGAAAGATAAAGGCCTTTATCTTCCTATCAATCAACAGAAGATTGCTAAAGCTGTTCTATTCAAGGACAAATCTGCAGTCAAATTTAAACAAGATAAAGACGGCGTTTATCTAACGATGAACGAAGTCCCTTCTGGTGTTGATTATATAATCGAACTGATTCTTAAATAACAATATAATTAAATTTCAAGATTATGAAACGTCGTGATTTCCTAAGAAGTTCCTTATTGGCAGGTGCCGCTCTTTCATTGGATTTTAATGGCTTGCAAGCTGCTTTGAATACTGAAAATGTTGCTGTCTCAAAAGCTCCGGGTCTTGTTGCTGTTATGGGTGGAGAACCTGCAGCGATGCTTGATAAAGCGTTAGAAGCTCTCGGCGGCATAGGCAAATTTGTCAAAAAAGGACAGAAAGTGGCTATTAAACCAAACATAGGTTGGGATAAAACGCCTGAATTGGCTGCAAATACGAATCCCGAATTGATTGAAGCGCTCGTTAAGAAATGCTTCGCTGCCGGCGCTTCGGAAGTGACTGTTTTCGACCATACTTGCGACAACTGGCAAAAATGCTATGCAACTAGCGGTATCGCAGAGGCAGTTAAGAAAGCTGGAGGTAAAATGGTTCCCGCCAACGATGAAAAATATTATAAGGAAGTATCCATTCCAAACGGAGTCAAACAGCAAAAAGCCAAAATTCACGAGGCTTTGATAAATGCAGATGTTTGGATTAATGTTCCAGTATTGAAAGATCATGGTGGCGCAAAGTTGTCATGCTGCATGAAGAACTATATGGGCATCGTTTGGGACCGCCGCACTTTCCACATGAACAATCTGCAACAAAGCATCGCTGACATTTGCACTTGGAACAAACGTCCTGTTCTGAACATCGTCGATGCTTACCGCGTCATTCATCAGAATGGACCGCAGGGCAGGAGCTTGGCTGATGTAGCTGAACTAAAGTCCCTTATCATTTCATCGAATATTATTGCTGCTGAATCGGCTTCGCTGAAACTCTACAATCAAGTTCAGAAACTCGACCTTTCAGCTGTCGGTCACATCACTAAAGGCGAAGAATTGAAACTTGGTTCTACCGATTTGAGCAAGATTTCGATCAAAAGAATTAAAATGTAGAGATGAAAAAATCTAAAAACTATTTGAGAGGATTGCGGGTTCTGCTCGCTATCCTCTTCTTCGTTCCTATATTATTCTTTTTCGTTGATTTTGCCGGAAAGATGTCCGGTGCATTCAGTTTCTTGCCAAAACTTCAGATTGTGCCTGCAATCTTATCGGTAAGCATTGCAGTGATTGTCGTTCAGCTTGTTGTTGTTCTAATATTCGGACGAATCTATTGCTCGACACTTTGTCCTGCAGGTGTTTTGCAAGATATCATAAATCGTGTATTTTGCATCGGAAGAAAAAAGAAAAACGGCTTGCATCGTTTTAAATATCATAAGGCATTGAATTGGGTTCGCTATCCGCTACTCGCATTGACAGCGATTCTGACAGTCTGCGGAGTTGACGAATTACTTCTCCTTCTTGACCCATACAGTAATTTCGGTCGAATCAGCGCCAATCTGTTTCGCCCTGCAGTAATGTGGACTAACAATATTTTGGCTGCGTTACTGGTAAAACTCAACAACTATTCACTTTTCGAAGTGACAATCAGCACAGCTACAACAGCAGGAATCATTGCTGCTGTTACTGTCTTATTACTGTTAATCGTCCTAGTTATCTTTCGTGGCCGATTTTTCTGCAACACCCTTTGTCCGGTTGGCGGACTTCTGAGCCTTTTCTCTCGTTTCTCGATATTCAAGATTTCATTTGACCAAGATGCCTGCACACATTGCGGTAGCTGCGAACATTCGTGCAAAGCAGAAGCCATTGACAGTGAGAATTTGCATATCGATACGTCGCGCTGTGTGGATTGTTTCGACTGCGTTTCTTCATGTCCGAAAGGTGGATTGAAATATCGGCTTCTTCCTGCAATGAATAAGAAAAAAACTCAAAAGGCTGAAGTGACTGACACAAGCCGAAGAAATTTCATTGCAACGACTGCGGTTGTTGCTGCTTCATTACCGATAGCTAAGACTTTTGCTGCAGGAAAAGATATTCACAACGATTGGCCGCCAATCACACCTCCGGGTTCAATCAGCATCGACCGATTCAAAGACCTTTGCACAGGTTGCGGACTTTGCGTTTCGCGCTGCCCAAGTCAAGTGCTGCGCCCAGCAGGAACACAATTCGGATTCGATTATTTGCTGAAACCCTATCTTTCTTATGCCAATAGTTTTTGCAACTATAGTTGTACCATTTGTTCGGAAGTTTGTCCTACAGACGCCATCAAACCGCTTACCATTGAGAAAAAGAAGACTACTCAGGTCGGAATCGCACAATTCTACCGCGGTCGCTGCGTGGTTTATCGTCAGGAAACAAGCTGCGGAGCTTGCTCGGAACATTGTCCGACCCAAGCTGTTCATATGGTTCCATACAAAGGATACTTGACGATTCCGGAGGTAGATCCGAAACTCTGCATCGGTTGTGGCGGTTGCGAGTCGATTTGTCCGGCTCGTCCGCGTCGTGCAATCCAAGTAAAACCAAATGCTATTCATAAAACGGCTGTAAAACCGATTGAAATCAAGCAGAAGGAAATAAAGGTTGACGATTTCGGTTTTTAAAATTATAGTTTTATTTATGAAGTTTGAAGTCTTACATAATGATGCTCAATCTGATGCGCGTGTCGGTCTGATAACGACCGACCACGGCATGATCAAGACTCCTGTCTTTATGCCTGTCGGAACACAAGGGACAGTCAAATGTGTTCACATGACTGAACTTAAGGACGATGTGAAGGCTCAAATCATTCTCGGAAATACTTATCATCTATATCTTCGTCCTGGCGTTGAAATATTGGAAAAAGCCGGTGGTTTGCATAAATTCAATACTTGGGACAGACCGATTCTGACCGATAGCGGAGGATTTCAGGTCTTTTCTTTAGCTTGCAACAGAAAGCTACGCGAAGAAGGAGCGGAGTTCCGTTCTCATATAGACGGTTCAAAGCATCTTTTTACCCCTGAAAAGGTAATGGATATCGAACGCTCAATAGGTGCAGATATCATAATGGCTTTCGATGAATGTTGCTCCGGTACAGCTGATTACAATTATGCAAAGAACGCTCTCGGTCTGACTGAACGATGGCTCGACCGCTGCATAAATCGCTTTAATGAAACTGAACCGAAGTACGGCTACAACCAATCGCTATTTCCAATCGTTCAAGGTTGTATTTACAAAGACCTTCGTACAGAAGCTGCTGAAAATGTAGCAAGCAAAAATGCCGACGGAAATGCAATCGGCGGATTGGCTGTTGGCGAACCTGTTGAGAAAATGTATGAGATGATTGAGGTTGTCAATGCGATTCTTCCTAAAGATAAACCGCGTTATCTGATGGGTGTGGGAACGCCGACTAACTTGCTCGAAGGCATTCAGCGCGGCGTCGATATGTTTGATTGTATCATGCCGACTCGTAATGGCCGCAATGCTCAACTTTTCATGCGTGACGGCACGATGAACATACGCAATCAGAAATGGCAGGACGACTTTTCGCCTCTTGACCCTGATGGATATTCTTTCGTCGATAAACTATACAGCCGCGCATATCTGCATCATCTTTTCAAAGCTGAAGAAGTCTTAGGATTACAAATAGCGACATTGCACAATCTCGGTTTCTATCATTGGTTGATGGATGAAGCCAGAAAACATATTGCCCTAGGAGATTTCTCTACATGGAAGTCAATTATTACTAAATCATTTTTGAACAGATTGTGATGAAGTTTCCAGTTTTCATAAAAAAAGCTATTGATGAGTATAATCGCAAACGCGATAACGGCGAACTGAAACTCAAGAGAATTGATAGATATATTATCAAACAATTCTTGGGAACTTTCATATTTACGATTGCACTTATTATTGCTATTTGTGTTGTATTCGATATCAACGAAAAGATTGACAAATTCCTCAATCCTGACGTTTCGATGAAAGCCATCATCTTCGATTATTACATGAATTTCATTCCATATTTCATCAATCTGTTCAGTCCTCTCTTCACCTTCATTTCAGTTATCTTTTTTACTTCACGATTAGCTGACCGTTCTGAAATCATTGCCATGTTAAGCAATGGAATAAGTTTCAAGCGATTGATGGTCCCTTATACAATTTCCGCATCAATCATTGCATTGTTCACATTCGTCTTAAATGCATTCATCATTCCACCGGCAAACGTGAAACGCATCGATTTTCAGAACCAATATATCAAAAATAAAAAGGTTGAAAACGTTCATGCTGCCCAACTTGAGATTGAACCTGGGATTTTTGCATATTTCGACCGTTTTGATTCACACTCAAACACAGGTTATCGCTTTTCGCTCGAACATTTCAAGAACAAAAAACTTGTTTCGCGTCTAACGGCAAATACTATTCAATACGATACTCTTTATAAGTGGACTATAAAAGATTACATGATTCGAGACTTTAATGGATTGCGTGAAAAAATCTCTTATGGAAACAGTAAAGATACAACCTTGACAATTGTCCCACAAGATTTCCTCATCTCAGCAAACGATTGCGAGACAATGAATTCTCCGCAACTGAAGAAATATATTGAGCGACAGAAGAAACGTGGAATAGGAGACATCAAGACATTTCAGATAGAATATCACAAACGATATGCTGCTATCATGGCGGCTTTCATCCTTACTTTTATTGGTGCAGCACTTTCCGCACGCAAAATCAAAGGTGGAATGGGAATCAATATCGGTATCGGAATGGCACTTGCCTTTTCTTATATTTTGTTTTCTACTGTGGCATCAACTTTTGCAATCAACGGTAATCTTAAACCTTGGATTGCTGTGTGGATTCCGAACTTCATCTATTCACTTATCGCTATATTTCTTTATCGCCGCGCTCCGAATTGATTACCTTAGATTCTTGATTAACCAACAATGAATTTTGCTGGTTTTCCCATTCGATAAATTAGCTTGACTATTAGCCATGCGAAAAAGAAAGCGACAATCGCTGCTGATGGAATCTGTAGATAAATCGGCACATTCAATGCTCGAACAAGAATAACGGAAGGACCAGTAAAGAAGTAATGAATGATATATATGCCAAAACCACAGACTGTAAGATTTGCCAATGCTTTGCGAATTTGTTCCGATTTAATATTGATTTTCTTTGCAAGCATAAAAACAGGAATAGTCATCATCAACACATTAATCGAACAGTAAGTGAAGAAAAGTTCGAGCATTTCAGGCGTGCAGTTTTCAAGTGAAGTGTTATGACGGAAACCGAAAAAGGTGATAAAATAACCAACGATGAACATTGGAATTCCAATCCAACATGTTTTCTTTAAGCTCCATTCCAGGTTTTTAAGATAATGTCCTAATAACAAGTAACCGTTGAATCCGGCAAATGCATAAAACATTCCAAAACTGTTCCAAGAACATGTTCCCCACAAATAAACTGATACATATTGATAATAATAAGGTAAGAAAAGCGTGATTCCCCAAGCAATCAAAAACATCAATTTAGCATGTTCCGACGCTTTCTCAACCCAAGACGAAAAGATTGGCAGATACAAATAAAGTCCGATGAGTACATAAATATACCACATGTGAACTGCAAGAATAGAAAAATTAAATGGAATCGAGAGTATATACTTAATAGAAACATTCAACGATTGTTGCATGGCTTCTTCTCCGGAATAAGGGAAAAAATCAAGAATAATTTGTTTGTCTAGTCCCAATACTCCAGTAAACCAAGGAAACAAATCATACAAAACCGACCAGATTAGAAAAGGAAATAAAACTCTTGGAATGCGCTTTCTGTAAAAAGATGAAGCATTTGATGTTATAGGAAGGAGTAAAGCTCCTGTTATCATCACAAACAGAGGAACGCAAGGTCTGACTAGCGAACCATAAGCTGCTCCCCAGAATTTGATTTCTCCAATGTTTGGTGCTGTTCCCGGATAAAAATTGAAAGGGTCGGTACAATGGCAGCATACGACAGTAAACATGGCAATGAATCTTACAAAGTCGAGCCAAACAATATGAGGACGGTTAGCAGAGAGTTCCATAGAGTGAAAACAATAATATTTTAATTGCTGATAAAAGTACAACAATATTATTATCAATAAAAATGCCGGGAGAAATCTTCCGGCATTTTTTGTGAGTTAGTATTAATGTTTCATTTCATCAAAACCAATCCTGCCTGTAACTTAGTTGTTCCAGCGAGAACTGCCGGCAATTGAGAAATCATTGAAGTTACCATAGATGAATAAGCAGACATTTGAGGATCGGCGGCAATTTTAGCCATCAATTTTGCAGAATAATCCGGATCTGATAATATTTGAAGTACAATTCCCAATAGTTTGGTCATCACTTCAGTGTCGGCATAAATCGCAACACCAGCATTTGTCACACTTACAGAAAGCGGTATGCCGTAGATGTAATATGGCGACAATGTCTTTATCAGCTCAACAATTTGCGTTACAGACAAAGCTTTGGTCGATTCAACAGCCATTAACATGTCTAGATTAAGCAGTAAATAAACTGTATTATCTTTGACATAGTATTGCAGGAGATTTAGCGGCAATGTTTGTACGCTTGATGTTCCATCAGAATTTGTAACAACAACTTTCCCTGTGATGTTTCCGTCTTTTAAAAGCGAAATTTGCTGAATAGTGGAAAGAATCTTAGGAGCAATTTCTGCTGCACCAGCTAAAGTAAGAACAGATTGCGCAGGCATATTAATATCACCGGATCCAAGATTTATTTTAAATCCTGCTGATGATGTCCATTTGCCATAAAAGGGTGATGTAGATGCAGTCATAAGAACTGGTTTCCATGTTCCTATCATGCTGTTTGCCGGCATAGTTACATCAAATGAAATAGCCATGATTGATGAAGTAACATTTCCCTTGTATGTTGCAGTTGCTCCAGTCGAACTTGTGTAAGTTCCAGAAAAGACATAACTGCCATCAGTGCTCATTGAGAGCGGAACATTTGTGAGCGTTGTGCTCAGCTCTCCAGGAATAATTCCAGGAGCGTAATAATCATCAGCTCCAGCTTTGCTTAATTTACTGCTAAAATAAGTTGCTAAAGTAACAACGTCAACATCTCCAGTAAAAACAATAGTTGCAGTTTTACCGTCTGTAGATGTAAATTGAGCTTTCTTACCTAACATCGGCTGACCACTGTATGATATTTGGAGAGGATTAGTTTTAGAAGATGTTGAATATTCGGCGTATAAAGATTTGTCATCATCATTGCTGCAAGCAGTAAAAAGTGCTGTGCAGCAAAGTAATGATAACAAAATTGATATGGATTTTTGCATCAAACTATTGTTCAATAAATTTAAATGAAGCGTTCTTAGTGCCCGTTTTTAGAGTAACAATATATACGCCACTTGCGTATCCAGTAGGAATAATTGCATTATCGACAGTGATTCGACCGTTAGCAACGATTGCTCCGTTCATGCTGACAATCTGATATGATGTACCTGCAGCTCCTGAAATATGAAGTTCTCCGTTTGCAGCATAGACACTGATTCCAGTTGCATTGATTTCTTCATTTGCAGCCGCTTTTTGAATTACGCCATAAAGGTTGGATGTGAAATATGCATCGAGCAAATCTTTATTTCCAAACTTGTCAGGTAAATACGATAATGTAATGTAAGGACTTTGAGATTTACATGTGACTTTAAACATATCAATGCTGTCGGCTTTAATTGAACCATCTGTAGTATAATAATACATGTTGATGTCAGCTGATAAGTTATAAGCAGCATCTAATGTTGGAGTTACGGTAATCAGTCTCTGAGTAATTGTATCTTTTCCTGTTGGAATAACAGAATCAATTCTCATCTGATATGGTGCTATTGTATTGCCTGCTTCAGCCTGTCTGATTACATTGTTTATGATTTGATTCAATGAAAAAGCCTTTGTCGCAGCCTTTGTGTAATCAGTCATAGTGATGATTGTTGCTCCTGCATAGACAGAATCTTTCATTTCAGCTGATGTATAACCGTATTTATTGATATTCAAAACCAAATCAGTTGTTGTTGCTTGTTTTAATGTCGGAACTAATTTCGCATAGCCCAAAACTTTGCCTTGAGCATATTTAGTTACATCGATCTTCTTAATTGGCATCTTTGAACCTTGTGCATAGGCAGCGAGATCAAGATAGACATCAGCAGCGCCAAGAGGAACCTGCGTTTTCGTACCACTTGGAATAATATACCAGGCAAGAGGAAGTTTAGCTGTTGTTGTAACACCAGCTAAATTGAATGTCAGGATGTAAGTATTGCCCAAAGAATCACTATTAAGCTTAGGAATAAAGGTCTTTAATGCCGAAAGAAGATTCGTTAAAGTCGTTTGTGGAGCAACGGTTACTGTTGAAAGATACGTTGCGGCATCAATTGTTGAAGTAATTATCATCAAATTACCATCTATTGTAGCAAGCAGTCCATTTCCTTTTGCCGATATAACAAGGCTTCCATAAATAGACTGTGCTGGAGTATAAGTAAATGTAATTGTCATACCAATCAGCGAATTGGCACTTGCAACCTTAACAGTTTTAGGAAGGTTTATATTTATGTAGTGACCTGAGTATGCCATCGGAAATGTAACAACTTGGTTTCCACTGAATGTCATCTTCACGGTAGAACCCATAACACTAGAAAGAGTTGCATCAATTGTGGATGTATAAAGAATTACACTATCTGGTATAATATTGATAGTGTCAGGATTTGCTGCAGAACGCAAAGATGTAAAATCTCCATTGAAAAGAGGGGATGTCAACAAAGTCTCAGCATTGAATTGCGGATTTGCTAATGCAACCAAATCAATTCCAGTGCGTTGCTTTATCTGATCGAATACTACAGGTATCAATTTCTCTTTAATTGTCTGTTCTTGTGATTTAGTAATGTTTTGCGCATTTACCGGCAAAAATGATAATACTGATAATAGAGCTAAACTCAAACATGTAAAAATTTTCTTCATAAGATTCTCTTTTATAAATTATAATTCTCCCTTAAGGGATTAGATTGCAAAAATAAAAAACAAATTTAAAAATGGCAATGCTTATCGTCGTTTTTTCGCTTCAATTTTAGTTTTAGAACTTATTTGTCCATATATTGACGAATGCATAATCAGCATTCTCGTTTTGCATTTCATCTGCACTAATCCTGATTGATTCGATTTTATTTTTATATTTAGAACAAAAAATATCTGTTTTTGTTTGGTGGAATAAAAAATAGTTAGTTGTTTTGTGATATCAAATTAATATCAAAATAAACTATCATGGAAACAAACGAAAAAATGTACAAAGGTTTTATGATTTCAGGCTTCTTAGGCTTGTTCTTCACCCTATTATTGATTGGATTGACTGTTTTCTGCGGAATTATGGGTTCGGTTTCATGGATTTTCATAGTCTTAGCTGTAATCTGTGGAATTTTGGTTTTCTTTACTTTTCCCGGATATACTATTATTGAACCCAACAATTCACGAGTTTTGCTGTTCTTTGGAAAGTACGCTGGGACTGTCACGAAAACCGGATTCTATTGGCTGAATCCTTTTTTTGTAAAACGTAGAGTGACTCTTCGCATGCGAAATTTGAATATTGAACCGATTAAAGTAAATGATAAGGTCGGCAACCCGGTTATGATTGGAGCTATTCTCGTATGGAGAGTAAAAGACACATATAAAGCAATGTTCGACATATCAAAATCTGTCGATGAATTTGTTAAGATTCAAAGTGACGCCGCTTTACGTCAGGTTGCTGGAATGTATGCATACGATTCTAACGGAAACGCAGCTGATGAAGAAAAAGTAACACTTCGTTCAGACAATAACGGGGAAGTTGCAAAGAAGTTGGAAGATGAATTGAATCGTCGTCTTGCTATGGCAGGAGTTGAAGTGGTTGAATCACGAATTAATTATCTTGCATACGCTCAAGAAATTGCCAGTGTAATGCTTCGTCGTCAGCAAGCTGACGCAATCATTTCGGCTCGTGAACGAATCGTTGAAGGAGCTGTTGGAATGGTTCATCTTGCACTAGAAAAATTGGAAAAAGACGGTGTTGTAGAGCTTGATGAAGAGAAAAAAGCTGCAATGGTCAGCAACCTGCTTGTCGTTCTCTGCGCCGACGAATCGGCTCAACCAGTACTGAATACAGGAACCTTATATCAATAACAGCCATGAATGACCGATTATTCAGCTTCATCATCATATCGCTTTTGCTACTTTTGCCATTTACTTCTTTCGCTCAACAGACGGACCCGAACATACAGCGTTCACAACAGTTTTTCGAATATGTTCAAGCAGGAAAGGGAGATAGCGCTCATGCAATGCTTAGCAGCAATATCAAACAACAAGTCACAGTTGAATTGCTGAGCAATATTTTTACACAACTCCAACAGCAGGCCGGAAAATTTCAAGGACAAGGTGCTTGGAAATCTACAAAAGTTGAAAATGTTGTAATCTATTATTCTGACCTGACGTTCGAAAACACGTCTCTCAGATTTATAACCTCTTTCGATTCTGACGGTATGGCAAATACTTTTCGAATAACGCCCATCCCGACAGGAGCCGCTTCAGACGAAGGCTCGTATGACAAAGAAAAATTGGAAGAGAAGGATATGCAGATAGTTTCAGGAGATTTCAAACTTCCGGCCACTCTGACAATGCCTCGTGGAGGGACAAATCTTCCTGTAGTTATTCTTGTACATGGTTCCGGTCCTAACAATCGGAACGAATCTGTCGGCAAGAACCATCCTTTCCAAGACTTGGCTTTCGGTCTAGCAATGCGAGGTGTTGCAGTAATCCGTTACGATAAGCGTACATACGTTTACGGTCAGAAATGGCTTCCTGCAGGTCACGAGGCCAACATCGATGATGAGACTGTAGATGATGCAGTTGCAGCAGTCGATATGATTAAGACTTTACCTCAAATCAATGCGAAGCAAGTCTTTGTCGTTGGACACAGTTTAGGTGCAATGTTAGCACCACGTATTGCAGAAAGAGCCAAATCTCTTGCAGGAATCGTGATGATTGCAGGTAATGCAAGACCTTTAGAAGATTTGCTTGTTGAACAGGTAACTTATATCAATCAGCTGACTGATTTTAGCGGAATGCCAAATTCGCAGATTGAAGAGCTGAAAAAACAAGTAGCAAATATTAAAAAGATAGGAACATCTGATTTTGATGAATCTATTAGCCTGCCACTTGGTTTGCCAAAAGCATATTGGTTGTCATGTAAAAATTACAGTCAATTGAAGACAGCAAGCAATTTGCAACTTCCTATGTTGATTATGCAAGGCGAAAGAGATTATCAAGTTACAATGAAAGATTTTGAACTTTGGCAAAAAGTGTTATTAAACAAAAAGAACGTTCAATTCAAATCATATCCGAAACTCAATCATTTGCTTCAGGAAGGAGTAGGGCAGTCGACTCCATTCGAATACAATGAATACCGCGCGGTTCCGAATTATGTTATGGATGATATCGCCACTTTTATAAAAAAGAATTGATTAAGAAAGGCATAAATTGTGGCTCGTAAAGATACTGAAACAAAGAGCTTTATTCTGCGTATTGATGCACGAATGATGGAGGCTATCGAAGTTTGGGCTGCGGATGAATTCCGCAGCACAAATGGACAAATACAATTCATCTTGGATCAAGCACTCAAAAAAGCGGGAAGATTAAAAAAAGAGAAAGATACAACTAACGACAAATAAATAGCCAAGCATCCTTATATTGAGCTTCGTTACGCAATTGGCTAATGTAATTTTCTGCATCTGTCCGATTGTCGAAAACAGCTGCATATACTCGATGTTTATTGTCTCGTTCAACTAATCCTGGATCAGAAAATTTGTTGTGATCCAAATTCTTAATAAAAGCTTTTGCTGAAGCTGTGCTAGGAAGGCTTGCTATTACGACATGATATTTTTTGCCCGAAATTTGAGGTCTTTCTTTTGTAGCAGTTTCTGAAACTTTTTCTTCAACTTTTGATGTTAATGCTTCTGGAGCAGTTTGTTCTGCAACAGGCTTTTCACATACTGCTGAGTCGGCAGACGGTGTGCATAAAGCAGCTGAATCAGTTGCTTGTGACTGTGCTTCATGTGCATCTTCTTCGAAGGGGACTAAGGAAGCTGTAAATGACGATTTATCGACTTCTTTTACTGGAGTAGACAATGCAAAAAATAAAACTATCGCCGCTGCAGTAGCACCGACAAGCCGTAAAAGTGTTCTACTTACTGGAATATAGTATGTATCATGACGACGATAACCGGTATGTTGACGACGAATAACTTCAGATTTTGGCTTCATAATCAGCGATTCCTGCTGCAGAGAAGAGAGTAATGGAATCGAAAAAGGAGCAAGGCCATAAGACGATGTGCAGAAAAAGTTGAAATTGCCTGGAGTGAAAATCCATTGTCCCTCTTTTCCGACGCTTATATTTCCGATTTCTTCCAGCGAAAGTTTCCCAAATTGATGCAATTGGCTTTTCAACAATGATATATCATCCATCAACATTCTTTCAGCTTGAATATCATCGACTGAATAAGTCTTCATATAGGATTCTGTCAAAAGACCATCGTTGTGTTGCAGATTGATATTAAAACTAATCTCTTTACTGGATGGAGAAAAAATATTCGTTTTCTCATTGAAGATTGCGGACTGCGCTTGAAGAACGAAACCTCCGAAGTCAGGAACGATCACGCAGTCATGCTTCAAAAGCAAATTTTCAATATGAGATATAATCCGTAACATGCAGCAAAGATAGTAAACTATCTGTATTTAACAATATTCGCTATTGAATATTTTTTTGTATCTTTGCGACCGAAATCAACCGAAGTTATATGTGGGATTACTTAAAGTATTTATTCGGTCATAGCTTGTAGAATGTAATGGAAAAGAGATTGAACAAACTGATTAGTGACGCTGGAATTTGCTCTCGCAGAGAAGCAGACCGATATATTGCTTTAGGAAGAGTTACCGTTAATGGAAAGCATCCCGCTTTAGGAACAACAGTAACAGAATTCGACCGCGTGATGCTTGATGATCTGCTCGTAGCAGAAGGAAAACCCCGGAAAAACGTCGTTGAGCAACCCAATCTGGCTCCTCTAAAGGACTCTAAGCCTATAAAAAAGAATCCGAAAACCACGAAGCCTAAAGAAGTGCAAACAAAAGATGAAAAAATTCCAGGCGATAGCAAACGCCATCATAAACCGCTTCGCCCTGGCAAATATGTACGATATAATAAGTATGCAGCTCAACGTCACGCTGAGCGAGATGCAAAAAAACAGAAGAATGAGGAGAAAGAATAACGATTTTGTTTTCTTTATTTGGCCCCATTGCTCGATTTTGCAAACCGAACGAGAAGTTTTTTACTGATGGAAATATATTTTGTAAGACATACGTCGGTTAACGTACCGGCAGGCTTCGCTTATGGTCAGACAGATGTCGGACTTGCTGATTCATTTATTGAAGAAGCGTCCGAAACATTGTCGAAACTGTCTGCAATGAAGTTCGACCATGTGTGGACAAGCCCGCTCTCTCGTTGCAAGCGACTCGCATCATTCTGCGGATTTTCTGACGCTGATTGTGACGACAGGCTAAAGGAGATAGCCTTTGGAGAATGGGAAATGTTTTCATGGGATAAACTGAAGGAAGACGCTCGCTCTCAAGCGTGGTATGAGGATTGGATTAATGTTCCTGCGCCAGGTGGAGAGTCGCTGCTTGACCAATTCTTCCGTGTGTATGAGTTTATAGAAGAAATCAGGCATAGCAACTATGAAAAAGTATGTGTATTTACTCATGCTGGGGTGATAACATGTGCGGGTATATATTCAGGCTTGTATTCTTTCAGACAAGCGTTTAAAAATGTTCCTCCATTTGGGTCAATCAACTGTCTGCATTTTGACAGATTAAGTGAATAAAACAATTAAAATGAAAAACAGGGAGAACAATACTGTTCTGCTCATCATTACATTAGGTTTATTATCTGCATTTGGACCTTTTGTCACCGATATGTATTTACCGGGACTCCCGATTATGCAGAAATATTTTGCGACTTCCACCTCTCTTGTGCAACTTGGATTAACAACAAGTATGCTTGGATTGGCAGTAGGCCAACTCATTATCGGCCCGTTAAGCGATAAATACGGACGTCGCCGGCCACTTCTGATTTCTTTGTGGCTATTTATTCTTTCAACTGTAATCATATTATTTTCTCCCGACATTTACACATTCAATACGATACGTTTCATTCAAGGCGCATCAGCTGCAGGAGGCATTGTTCTGTCTCGTTCGATTTCAGCAGATTTGTTTCAAGGACCGAATTTGGCTCGATATCTTGCCATAATCGCTGCCGTCAATGGTATAACTCCTGTTTGCGCTCCAATAATTGGAGCATCTGTCTTGAGTTTCTATAATTGGCAGGCGATTTTTGTAATATTGCTATTAATAGGAATTCTCATATTAATGTTGAGCTATTTGTTCAAAGAATCGTTGGTACTAGAGAAGCGTAAGACTGAATCATTGATTAAAACATATAAAAACTTTGCAGTCGTTATACGAAACAAGACTTGCATGGTCTATATCCTTCAGCAAGGATTCGCAATGGGAGTTTTCTTTGCCTACATATCCGCATCACCATTTATCCTACAATCCATTTATGGCTTGACATCATTTCAATACAGTTTATGCTTTGGTTTGAATGCATTTGGAATTGGCATAGGCTCAGCACTCTCAATGCGCTTTCGCTCGCAAGAGAATGCAGTGCGATTCAGCAGTATCGGCGTACTTATTGTTACTGTAATCACATCATTTTTATTGATAGCCAACAGTTCTATTATTCTGATAGAATGTGCCTTTTTCATATTGCTGCTGCTGATAGGTCTGACGCTTCCAGCCTCTGCAGCTCTTGCGTTGAATGCAGAACTGAGAAACAGCGGAACAGCTTCAGCTCTTCTAGGTGCAGGAACATTCGTGATGGGAGGAATCGCTTCGCCATTAGTTGGCATCGGTAATATTCTCATTGCTACTGGCATCACATTCGTTGTGTTCGCCTCTTTATCACTGCTGATGTTATTCCTACCGAAAAAGAATTTGGGACGAACCAATAAGGCTTCATTGAAATGAATTAGTGAAATTGCTTTGTTCTGATACAGCTATTCTCTACAAATAAAAATTTTGCATGAAGGGTTTTGTACACCTTCAAAACCTTCTCGCCATTTCGCACGGAGGTTTTGTACTGCTACAAAAGCTTCTTGCCACTTCACACGGAGGTTTTGTAGGCCTACAAAAGCTTCTCGTCACTTTGCATGGAGGTTTTGTAGTGCTACAAAAGCTTCTCGTCACTTCGCATGAAAGTTTTGTAGGCCTACAAAAGGTCCCCGCAAGTTTACATGAAGGAATTGTAGAGAATCACTACGTGCTTAAAGATTACATGAATATTAAATGATACACTCAAATACAATAAGTTATAAAGAATCTTCTCTTTTAAGTTGTATTTGTAATAGTCTCATCCATTTTGAGACAGAAAAAAGGAATCACCTATTTTATGAGTTTTGTTTATTTATATTACTTTTGCGATAACTATAAATTTAAATACCATGCGAAATTTTTCCCAACGGATTCAATCATTTCTTCCTGGATTCTTTCTGATATGCTACAATATCGGAATAGGTTCAGTAACACTAATGTCGAAATCAGGTGCGCTTTACGGATGCTCATTGCTTTGGGTAGTATTTATTTCATCGTTGCTATATTACTATTTTGTATGTGGATTCAGCCGCTATACAATGGTGACCGGTGAAACTTTTCTCTCAGCCGTTCGTCAACATATCGGACGTCCGATGGCGATGCTTATAATGACCTTTGTTTGGATCATTATTCTTCCAGCCGTTGTCGGATTGATGGGAATCATGAGTGAAGTATTGTTCGAATGGTCGAAAAGTTGGACTCCAGGTGGAATATCCGCAGCAATATGGGCAATCGGATTGTCTCTTCTCATCTGTCTGTTTTTTATATTAGGTTCTACAGGAAGGGTAAAACAAGTATTAAGTTCGATAGTAATCATCATCGTCGTTGCATTCATAGCCAATCTTTTTTTTGCTTTTCCGCCAATAGGCGAAGTAATGAAAGGACTTGTTCCGTCTATTCCAGCTGATGTTCCTGGAAGTGATAACAGTACATATCTACTTATTGCTGGTATGATTGGCACAACTGTTTCATCAATTGCCTTTATGATTCGCAGTATCAATGTACGAGAAGCCGGTTGGGGTGTCGAACAGATGCGGCAGCAGCGCCACGATGCCGTCCTCAGTACGATTGGCGTTTTTATCATTAGTACAGCCATTTTAATTGCAGCAGCATCTACATTACATCCACGCGGATTGACTGTAAACAATGCAGTTGATTTAGTCCGTCTTTTGGAACCGATCGCAGGAAAGACTTCAATAATTTTGATGGTTATCGGTATTCTTGCTGCAGGAATCACTTCTCACATTCCTAATGTAATGGTCATTCCGTGGGCTATCAGCGATTACGAAGGCAAACCGATGAATCTGCAGCAAACACGCAATCGAATTCTTGTAATTTGTTTGACAATGCTAGGTATCATGACTCCGGTATTTCATTGGAAACCTGTTTTTGTCATGCTGCTTTCTCAAGGACTTTTGGCAATCTTGCTGCCGATAATTGTAGCCTGTCTTTGGTATCTCTTGAACAGCAAGCACATGAAAGATTATAAGTTCAAACGGTGGGAAAACTGGTTGATGGCATTTGTGTTCTGCATCACACTATTCTTCAGCATGATTGCTATTTGGGGATTGATTAAAGACTTTATTTGAAACTAAAATATTATGACAGATTTATGGAAATCGGATGAAGAACTGTTTGAGATGGCTCGGAAAGAGCTGTTCACAGCTCTTGTCGGAGACGTGATGGACAAGATGGGGCTCATCCATCAGTTCTTGCCTGCTAATGTCAAACCACTGTCGCCACAGATGATAACCATCGGGCGAGCAATGCCTGTACTTGAAGCAGACGTATTCGCAGAAAGAATCAACGACTCGAATAACCCTTTGATGCAAAAACCATTCGGATTGATGTTTGAAGCGCTCGATAATCTTGCTGCTAACGAAGTTTATATCTGCAGCGGTGCATCACCTGCCTACGCTTTATGGGGCGGACTTATGAGCACTCGTGCGATACATCTCGGAGCTGCAGGCGCAGTTTTAGATGGCTATTCACGCGATACGAATGAGATTCTGCGTCTGAACTTCCCTACATTCTCATGCGGTACTTACGCTCAAGACCAAGGACCTCGCGGAAAGGTGATTGATTATCGCATTGCGATAGAATTCGGTGGAATCAAAGTTGCTCCTGGCGATGTCGTTTTCGGCGACCGCGACGGAGTCATCATTGTTCCTGCCTACGCTGTCGATGAAGCCTTTTCTGAAGCATTGGAAAAAGCGAGGACTGAAAATCTGGTACGCAAAGCCTTGCAAGACGGAATGAGTACCGTCGAAGCCTTTGCTAAGTATAAAGTTATGTAGAATAAACGATTATGAATGAGATCAATCTTATAGGTAAAACCGCTTTGATTACTGGTGGTGGAACAGGTATTGGTTTTGGCATCGCAACAAGCTTCGTTGGAGCAGGAGCAAAGGTAGTAATTACTGGACGCCATGAAGACGTACTTCGAGAAGCTGTTGCAAAGCTCGGACCATCTGCGAGCTACATCGTTCACGATGCGACGAAATTTTCAACCATTGATGGTTTGTTTACTCAAATAGAGCAGACGATTGCTCCTGTCGACATCCTTGTCAACAATGCCGGACGTCACTTGAAAAAAGATGCGCTTGAAATAACAGACGAGGAATATGCTCATGTTCTCGAACTTAATCTGAATGCGGTATTCGCATTTTCTCGTGAGTTTGCACGCCATTGCGTCACAAATAATAGAGGCGGATGCATATTGCTCATCTCTTCTATGTCTGCAATGGTTGCTTTAGACGGAATTGCAGCATACGCTTCTTCCAAGGCCGGTCTGACAGGTCTTTTACTGACTCTTGAAGCCGACCTCTCGAAGCATGGCATCCGAATCAATGCAGTAGCGCCCGGTTTCATCGAGTCTGAGATGATGCTCGACATCATGAAGCGTTTTCCGGAACGTGAGAAAAAAGTGAAGGCGAGAATCCTGCTCAATCGCTGGGGAACACCAACAGATATTGGCAATGCGGCTCTATATCTTTGTTCAGATGCCGCAAGTTATGTTACTGGCGTTATTCTGCCTATCGATGGTGGCATGTCACATAGTTTTTAAATTGTTAAATAGATAACTATTGCATTTGATATGATTCATTTAGGTTTCGGATTTTACAGGAAAATGCTCACAAACGATTATTATCGTTTTGCTCGTCAGTGTGGAGCAACACATGCTATCGTTCATTTGGTCGATTACAACAATACTGTCAATCAGCCTATCGGCGACAAGCAGAGTGGTTGGGGTTTCGCATTGAGTGAACCGGAAGTCTGGAGCGTGCCGTTTTTGACAAAAATACGCCGTGAAATGGAACAGGAAGGTTTAACTTTCTATGGAATAGAGAATTTTAGTCCTGCCGATTGGTACGATGTTCTTTTGGATGGCCCAAAACGTGCTGAGCAAATGGAGAATCTGAAACAGATTATTCGCAACCTCGGAGAGGCCGGCATTCAAGTCATGGGATATAATTTTTCGCTTGCAGGTGTGACCGGACGCACAGAAGGACCTTTTGCAAGAGGAGGAGGAATCTCTGTTGGCATGGATTCTGCCGATCAGACACCCATTCCTGATGGTGTGGTCTGGAATATGCGATATCGTGCTGGCGAACCTGATAAATTACAGCCGAGTTGCTCTCACGAACAGTTATGGGACCGTGTAGGACGCTTTCTCAAAGAACTTGTTCCTGTTGCAGAAGCCAGCGGAGTTCGTTTGGCTGCGCATCCTGACGATCCTCCAGTTCCTGTGCTTCGTTCAACTCCGCGTCTGGTATATAAGTTACCATTCTATGATAAACTTTATGATTTGTGCCCTAGTAAATCGAATTGCTATGAATACTGCCTTGGAACAATTACAGAAATGGGAGAGGACGATCTGTATGAAGCCACGCGCCGCTATGCTCTTGCGGCACGACTTGCATATATTCACATGCGTAATATACATGGTCATGCTCCACATTATCATGAAACATTCATTGACGAAGGAGATCTTGATATCCGACGCATCATACAAATTCTTCACGATACTGACTATGAAGGCGTGATTATTCCTGATCATGCTCCGTTGATGACTTGTGATGCGCCATGGAATGCTGGAATGGCTTTTGCTTTAGGTTATTTAAAAGCACTTTTGTAAGATTTATTGCTAAATTTGCAGTTGAGAATTTGAGATTAGATGAATGGATAAATAAGAACATGATTCATAAATTTATAAAGCACAATCTTATATATATCATTTCAGCATTGATTTTATGCTGTCCATTCAGAATAAATGCTCAAAAATATAAAGAGCTAGGAAAAGCACCAGCTATGGAATGGAACAGCTGGAACAAATTCCGTTGCGACATCAATGAAGACATGATAAAAGAGATGATTGATGCAATGGTGTCGAGCGGATTGCGCGATGCCGGATATATTTACGTCAATATCGACGACTGAATTACTTATGAATAAAGATTTGATAGCGATTGACCAGGATAAATTAGGATTTCAAGGCCTCAAAGTCGCCGCTCAAGACCGTCTCGAGCTTTGGATAAGACCTTTGGACCGTGACGATTGGGCTTTTTGCATTCTCAATCGCGACAAAGAAGCGAAGCAATATACTATTGATTGGCAAAATTTCAATCTATATGACGATGTTGTATATAAATCGACTAATTTTGTTGGCCATGAGTACAAAGTCTATAACTTGTGGACAAAAAAATTGGAAGGAAATACTTCTAAGATTAAAACCATCACGATTCCAGGTCATGATGTACAGATATATAGATTATACTATAAATAATGACTGGCATAAGAGATATTTAAACTAGATATAAGATTATAATTTTACTAATTTTATTGATATCAATATGAGAAAAATTTTAGCATTAATGGCTCTTGGGCTGATTTCACTTACCTCTTTCGCTGGTAATAATGAGGCCCGTCTGCTGCGCTTTCCTACAACGAACGGCAAAGAAATTGTATTCTCTTATGCCGGAGATCTTTACAAAGTTCCTATCCAAGGTGGAGAAGCCGTTCGTATGACTGCTTTCTTAGGTTATGAAATGTTCCCAAGATTTAGTCCGGATGGTCAGACAATCGCTTTTACAGGGCAATATGATGGGAACACGGAAGTTTATACTATTCCTATTGGCGGAGGAGAGCCTACGAGAATCACATATACTTCGCTAAATGGTCGCGACTTCTTAGGCGATCGTATGGGACCGAATAATATTGTTATGTGCTGGTCTCCAGATGGAAACAAGATTGTTTTCCGTAATCGTATCGGCGACGGCTTTATCGGACGTCTTCGCACGGTTAGCAAAGATGGTGGTCTGTCCGAAGAGATTCCTTTGCCAGAAGGCGGTTTCTGCAGCTACTCACCGGATGGCAAACGATTAGCTTATAACCGTGTAATGCGTGAGTTCCGTACATGGAAATACTATAAAGGCGGCATGGCTGATGATGTTTGGATTTTTGATCCACAGAAAAAGAATGTCACAAACATCACGGATAATCCTTCACAAGACATATTCCCGATGTGGATTGGTTCAAAGATTTATTTCCTTTCCGACCGTGACCGCACCATGAATATATTTGTTTACGACACTCAATCGGCTAAAACCGAAAAAATAACAAACTTCACTGAATACGATGTCAAGTTTCCAAGTGCAAATGGAAATTTGATTGTTTTCGAGAATGCTGGATATATTTACAAACTTGACACAAATTCAGGCAAAGTCGAGAAGGTAAACATCACACTTACATCTGATGGCACTTTTGCTCGAAACGAAATAAAAGACGGCAGTAAATACCTCGACAACTTTTCTCTTAACTCCGACGGTTCCCGCTTGGCTATCACAGCTCGCGGTGAAATCTTTAATGTTCCAGTACAGAAAGGCGTCACTAAGAACCTGACCCGCACACCAGGTGTTCACGAAAGAGAAGCTGAATGGTCGCCAGATGGCAAAAACATTGCTTACATCTCTGATGCAACCGGCGAAAACGAAATCTATCTCCAGAATGCAACTGGAACAGAAACCAAGCAGATAACCAAAGGCAACGATACCTATCTAGACAATTTGATGTGGAGTCCGGATTCAAAGAAACTAGTTTTCTCAGACAAGAAGAATCGCATTCGCATGATTGATGTAGCAACAGGTTCACTTACAACTATCATGCAGGATTCTGTCGGCACACCAAGAGACGTGGAGTTTTCACCTGACAGTCGTTGGTTAACATATACACGCAATGCTCAAAATAACTTCAGCATAGTGTATGTTCGTAATCTTGAGAATGGCAAGGAATATCCGATTACTGACAAATGGTATGATTCAGGTAATCCTGTCTTCAGTACAGACGGCAAATATCTGATTTTCTCTTCAGCACGCGATTTCAATCCCACTTATGGTTCATTGGAATGGAATCACGTTTATAACAACATGAATTGCCTCTATATCGCATTGCTCACAAAAGACACACCTTCTCCATTTCTTGAAAAGGACGGCGAATCAAAGGCAGTTGACAAGAAAAAAGATGAAGCTAAACCTGATGAAAAGGCAGCCAAAGGAAAAAAAGCATCTGCTAATTCAAAAGATTCGAAAGATAAGAAGACTGAGACAGTCGCTGAAGTCAAGATTGATCCTGACGGCATTTCAGAACGCATTCTTCGTCTGCCGATTAACGCTGGCTACTATGGAAACGTCTATTCCGATGGCAAGAAGATTTGGTACAGCACAATGGGCGGAACCAAAGTTTATGACTTGAATAAACTGAAGGAAGACAATGTCTCTGATGCTCGCATGACTGTTGATGCAGGTAGTAAAAAAGCTATATTCTTCAAAGGTAGAAACACTCTTTATGTCACAGATATTCCACAAGGAAAAGTACAACTTGACGATGCTGTAGATTTGAGTGACATGAAAATCAATGTCGACTATTCTCAGGAATGGCCACAGGTTTTCAACGAAGTTTGGCGCGCTTACCGCGACGGCTATTATCAAGAGACAATGCATGGAGTCGATTGGAAGGCTATGAGAGAAAAATATGCAGTTCTTGTCCCTTATATCAAGAATCGCACCGATTTGAACTATGTCATAGGCGAAATGATTGGAGAATTGTGTAGCGGTCATGCTTATGTATCTGGTGGAGAACCAAAAAATCTGCCTAAGATTGCTACAGGACTTCTTGGTGCAGAGGTTACACGTGATAATAGCGGTTTCTTCCGCATCGAAAAGATTCTCGAAGGTGCTTCTTGGAGCAGCAAGCTCAAATCACCTCTCCGCGAACCTGGAATCAAAGCTGCTGTTGGCGATTATATCGTCGCAATCGACGGAATCGCGACTAATAGTGTAAAGGATATGTATTCATTGCTTGTTGGAAAAGCTGATGTCGCTACTGAACTAAGTCTGAATGATAAAGCATCTCTCGACGGAGCAAGGAAGGTGGTTATCAGTCCGATTGACGATGAATATCCTCTCTACCACTACGAATGGGTTCAAAACAACATCAAGAAAGTAGAAAAAGCTTCGGGCGGCAAGATTGGTTATATTTACATTCCCGACATGGGTGTTGACGGCTTAAACGAGTTCTCTCGATACTTCTATCCGCAGCTTGACAAGGAAGGTCTGATCGTTGATGATCGTGCAAACGGCGGCGGAAATGTTTCTCCGATGATTTTGGAACGTCTTGCACGTCAAGTTTATCGTGTAACAATGGGACGTGGAACAAATCACATCGGAACAGTTCCTGATGCAACTCTTGTTGGTCCTAAAGTTTGCCTAATCAACAAATATTCCGCTTCCGACGGAGACTTGTTCCCATGGGGATTCAAGGCTCTCAATTTGGGCAAACTGATTGGAACACGTACTTGGGGTGGAATCATCGGTATTTCCGGTTCGCTTCCATATATGGATGAAACCAGTGTCAACATTCCTTTCTTCACAAGCTATGATTACAATACAGGTAAATGGATTATCGAAAACCACGGCGTTGATCCTGACATTATCATTGATAACGACCCGATTAAGGAATATGCTGGAGAAGACCAACAACTCGACAAAGCAATTGAGGAAGTAATGTCGCAGCTAAAGGATCGCAAGCCTTTACCTCCGGTTCCAGCTCCGCGCAATTTTGCTCATTAATTACAGAATCAGTCTGTATTGTTTTTAAAGCAATATATTAAAGGCCACCCGAACGACGTCGGATGGCCTTTTTTCCATATTATAAAAGGTGAAAGCAGCGTTTTATAACAAACTTTTATTCGCTTTTCATCTGCTCTGTTGGTTTTGATTCTTCCGAAAAACGAGCTTGGTATTTGTCGCCGGCGATTTTGTCAACTACAAGAGCAATTGCTCCGTCGCCTGTCACATTACAAGCCGTTCCGAAACTATCGATAGAAAGATAAATGGCAATGATAATGGCTTGCATCGTTTCATTAAATCCGAGCATGCTTTGAAGAATGCCTAAAGCGGCCATGATTGCACCTCCTGGCACTCCTGGTGCAGCGACCATGATAATTCCCAACATGAAGATAAATCCGCCCATGACAGATAGGTCGATTGAATGTCCAGTCATATATAATAGCGCCATTGAGCACGCGACAATCTTCAATGTACTTCCAGCAAGGTGGATAGTAGCACATAATGGAACTGTAAAGACTGCAATATTCTCACGTACTCCGTTTTTTAGCGTTGACGCCAAAGTTACAGGAATAGTCGCAGCTGAAGATGAAGTTCCAAGTGCAGTTGCATAAGCAGGTAACATATTTTTCAACAGTTTCAGAGGATTTTTATGGACAATACCACCTGCAACTGAAAATTGAATAAGCAGGAGTAAAACATGCAAGATGAATATGACAATTATCACCTTCATGAACATCGAGATGATGGTAGTTACTTGTCCGCTCACTGTCATATTCAGGAAAATACCAAAAATATGATAAGGCAACAGCGGAATGATAACTCCTGATATAAGCTTTGTAACTATTTTTCCAAAATCTACAAATGCGTCATGCAACACTCTTCCTTCTATATATGCAAGCCCGAGGCCAATTACAAAAGAGAGCAACAAAGCCGTCATCACATCCATTAACGGAGGCATTGCGACTGTGAAATATGGCTGAAGCATGAAACTTTCAGGATTGGCAATCGCAGTAAGCTGCGTGTGCGCATTCAAGATATGAGGATAAACTGTATAAGCGGTTATAAAAGTGAAAAAACCAGAGAAGATTGTTGAACCATAAGCAATCAAAGCAGTTATTGCCAAGAGTTTGCCCGCACCTCGCCCCAAATCACCAATTGCCGGAGTCACTAAACCGACAATGATTAATGGAATAGCAAACGACAGGAAATTCCCAAATAGAGAATTAAATGTGACAAACATGCGTGAAAGCCAGTCGGGAAAAAACTGTCCGAAAACGATTCCCAAAACGATGGCAATTACAACTTTAAGCAGCAGTGATACTTTCGGTATTTTCATTTTTCTTAAATATTTTGTAGCCAATAGAAGCGATAAATATACTCATCAGTGGACTTATCAAATTGAAGAAACAGTAAGGTAAATAAGCAAGTGTCGGCACATTTAGGACTGTAGCCTGTGTCATTCCACAAGTATTCCATGGAATCAGCACCGAAGTGACAGTCACACAATCTTCAGTGGTTCTACTAAGCAGACGGCTCTCATAGTGTTTGCTTTTATAGATATTTTTGAACATGTCGCCAGTCAGAATAATTGACATATATTGGTCTGCTGTACAGACATTGAAAAAGAATCCAGCAATGACGGTTGAGGCTACAAGTCCGACAGTGTTTTTCATGAATCGAATCAATTGTGATGTCAGGCTGCCGAGCATTCCACTGGCAACCATTGTACCACCGAAGCACATTGCGCAAACTATAAGCCACACTGTGTTCATCATTCCACTCATTCCATTTGTAGAAATCAATTCATTGAGCTGCGGATTTCCAGTTTCAATCTGAGTCGGTCCATAAAGCACCATCAAAGAACCTTTGAAAAGGCCTTCTACAGAATGCTGACCTACAATATTATAGAGCAATTCTGGTTGTGCAATAAGTGTCGCAATAATGGCCATTATAGATGACAGAAACAATGTGACAATTGACGGAACACGCTTTGCAATCAGAACACCCGTCAAGACCGGTACAATAAGCAGCCAAGGGGAGATATTAAATGTTGAATTCAGCAAATTAATATAATTCTCTGCATTTCCTCCAACCGGAATATGATGAGAAAAACTTGCGACAGCAAAGATGATGATAGCAATGACCAAAGAAGGAATTGTAGTAATCATCATGTATCTGATGTGCACAAAAAGTGGCGTGTTAGTGACAGAAGATGCGAGAATAGTTGTATCGCTGAGCGGCGAAATCTTATCACCAAAATATGCACCGGAAATGATTGCTCCCGCAATCCAAGCCGAGTCAAACCCTTGCGCTTGACCAATTCCGAGGAAGGCAATGCCAATAGTAGCAACAGTTGTCCATGAACTGCCCGTCATCACAGAAACGATAGCACAAATAATGCAGGTCGCAGCGAGAAAAAATCCGGGATGCAGGATTTTCATTCCATAACAAATGAGTGTCGGAACAATTCCACTAATCATCCAACTTCCAGAAAGAGCACCAATTAAAAGAAGAATAATCAAAGCAGGAGCAATGCCAGTGATATTGTTAACAATAGCAATTTCAATGGTATGCCAGCTGATTTTGCATTTGAAAATCGCAATAGATGCGCAGACTGCAGCAGCGATTAACAGAACAATCTGATTTGCTCCATTAAGGGAATCTGCCCCAAACATTCTGATTGTAAAAAATAGTAAAATTACTAGTACTGCAATCGGAATGAGCGATAGAAGCGGAGAGGGCACTTTGCTTCGTTGGTTATTTGGCATCGCTTATTACTTTTTATCGCAAAAGTAAAACTAATTCTAACATTTCGCGGTTAATATTTATTAAATAGCCGTGTCAATGTTCTTCAATCCGAAGAGTTGATGTATTTTAGCGACCAATATTATAATATCATGAAAGAAACAAAAAATATTATCGTTGCAGTGGTTGGCGTCGGCCTTGACACATATTGGCCACAATTTGATGGTCTTTATGACCGTCTGATGGGTTATCAAGAAATGATAGTTGAAAAGTTAAAGGCTCCAAAAGTCGATATTATCAATGCCGGAATCGTCGATTCAGTTGAAAAATCTATTGCTACTGCTGAATCTTTGAGTACAAAAGGCATCAGTCTATTGTTTGTCTATATTTCCACTTATGCATTATCGTCGACTGTGTTACCTTTGGTTTCGAGAATTAAAGTTCCTGTTGTCATACTCAATGTACAGCCCACTGCAGCAATTGATTATCAACATATCAATAGTCTTGGAGACCGTGGAAAAATGACAGGTGAATGGCTTGCTAACTGCCAAGCTTGTTCAGTTCCTGAGTTCGCTTCCGTATTCAATAAAGCCGGCATAAAATATGATATTGTGACTGGTTATCTTCATGATGAACACTTTTGGAAAGAATCTAGTGAATGGATAAAGGCTGCGTGTGCTGTCGAAGGAATGCGAGCCAATCGTGTTGGAATCTTAGGACATTATTATTGCGGAATGTTGGATGTTTACTCTGACATCACTCAGGAACAGATAGTTTTCGGCTCCCATTTTGAAATGCTGGAAATGGCTGAATTGCGAGCTTTAAGAAGTGCCGTCACTGACAAAGAAATGAATGGCAAAATCGAAGAATTCAAACGTCTCTTTGATGTATCGCCTGAATGTGAACAATATGAATTAGAAAGAGCAGCTAAAACATCTGTAGCTCTTGACCGCCTGGCTGATGTTCATAGATTAGGTTCAATGGCTTACTATTATGAAGGTTATCATGGCGATGATTTGGAAAACATCGTCACGTCAGTGATTGCAGGAAACACTCTTCTAACAAGTCAGGGCATTCCGGTTGCAGGCGAATGTGAAGTGAAAAATGTTATGGCCATGAAACTGATGGATTTGCTTGGCGCTGGCGGTTCTTTCTCGGAGTTCTATGCGATGGATTTCAACGACGATATTGTGATGCTTGGGCATGATGGACCCGCACATTTCGCCATCGCAGAAGGCCGCGTCGGACTTGTTCCGCTGCCTGTTTACCATGGGAAGCCAGGAAAAGGTCTTTCAATACAAATGACAGTTAAACATGGCCCAGTTACATTACTCTCTGTATGTGAGAGCCGCGATGGAATCTTTCTATTGACTGCTGAGGGCGAATCTGTTGAGGGACCGACACTACAAATAGGCAATACAAACAGTCGTTACCGATTCACTTGCGGTGTACGCAATTTCATTGAGAGATGGAGCAAAGCAGGACCATCGCATCACTGTGCAATCGGCATCGGTCATGTAGCCGACACCTTGCAAAAGGCGGCCTTTCTGCTTGAAATTCCTATAGTAAGAATCTGACGCTTTTAATAAGCGTCAGATATGCTCTCGCTTTTCAGCTGACTGTCAAAGCTTTCCTTTGTCAGATTAGAAGTCACATGAATAGTTCTGTTTACATTCGGCAGTAGATCAAAATAGTTGTCAGAGAAGAAATTGTCTATTCCTTCAATGCTGAGAAATACTCCGCGCGCGAACACGTCACTTGAAGCAGTCACATCAAAGCCGTCACCGCTTTTGACACTCGAAAGCTTAATGACAGCTTTCGGAAAATCAATATCTTTATAACGAGTCAAGAAATAATTGTTGTCATAAACAGTTTCTTTTTCCTCTTTGAAAATTGCATTTACTACAACTTCATTCGGTTTCTTCCCTTTCAAAAGATTAGCGACCGGTGATGAGAACTGAATTTTACTTGAATTTGCAGGAATAGTCACCGATGATGCCTTCTCGAAAACCACATTTCCATTGAAGTCCATCACCTTGACAATTAGCTTGCCTTTCGCAACTTTCAGACGATCAGATACTATCCAGACATTGAGTTTTCCATCTTCATTGATTGGTGAAACGAGAATGTCTTTGTATGCTTTCCTTGCAAAGTAATGTTGTGCTTTCCAACGGCCATAATAATCACGACTACTCCATGAAGCGACAGGCCAGCAATCATCGTGTTGCCAAAAGAGTGTTCCCATATTGTATGGCATCATTCGACGATGCGCTTCAATTGCTGTGCGAATTGCATCACCTTGAAGCAGTTGCCCCATATATAAAAAGTTTTCGAAGTTCGTCGGCTTGCGGTATTCATTCAACAAATACCATTCTATCAATTCATTCGCATGAGCACCACCTCGCTGATGCGACATCATAACGTCGGAATAAATATTTTGGTCGCGTTTTTCAGGCGCATATTTAAGCACAGACTGGTATTCTGGGAACGATTGGAAACCATATTCTGCAAAAAACCGGGCTCGGATATGATTGAAGTTCGCTATACTGTCTTTTGCATGCCAAACTCCCCAATAATGTGCATCGCCATTCGGATTCCAGTTTGGTTTTCCACTTTCGCATTTTGCTTCTGGGTCGCCGCCATAAGGAGACGAAGGCCAATAAAATGCAGAGGGATTGTAAGCAGTCATCACCTCTGGAAGAAGTTTGTGAAAAACATCCTTGTAATCTTTGCGCAACTCGTCATAGACACCTAAAGCTTTGTATTTCGGTGTCCAACCCCAATTGAACCAAGCAGTGTGGTTCTCATTGTTGCCGCACCAAAGTGCGATGCAAGCATGATTGCGAAGGCGAACAAGATTATCGATTGCTTCGTGCCTGATATTGTCAAGCATTTCCGGATTCATCGGGTAAGTGCTACATGCAAACATGAAGTCCTGCCAAATCATGATTCCATATTCGTCGCAGAGTTCATAAAAAATATCATTTTCATAAATTCCGCCACCCCAGATACGAAGCATGTTCATGTTGGCATTGCGAGCGTCAAGAAGCGTTTTTTTATAACGTTCAAGCGTGACGCGCGGCAGAAAATTATCTTGCGGAATATAGTTTGCACCCTTGCAGAACACAGGAACTCCATTCAATTCAACATAAAAAGTATGGCCAAATTGGTCAGGCTTATTAACAACACGAATACTGCGTACTCCAAGCTTGGTCTGCTGCTCAGATGTGGATTCATTCATCGAAACAGTAGCAGTAAAGTTATAAAGGTGCTGTTCGCCAAGACCATTAGACCACCACAATTTTGGATTGTCAATGCTAATAGGCACATCAATGATGTTTACGCCCTTTTTGACAGAAACTTTCTTTGTCCAGCCTTTCATAAGCTCCGACGCTTTAATAGCAACAGTTGCTTCACCATCATTATCAGTAGTGAAAGTTACATGGGCTGAAATGATAGCCTTTTTCGCAGTCACACTTGTCTGTTGATAATATATATTCTCGATGTTAACATCATTCCAACCGACAAGATATATAGGACGCCAAATGCCGCTTGTCACAAGTCTCGGTCCCCAATCCCATCCATAGTGATAGCCGGCTTTGCGAGCGAAAACACTGACTTTCTTATCGAAGATACCGCCATTTTGACTCTGGTCATTGCCAGCTTCGAGCGGATATTTGATAGCGTCGAACTTAGGAATATCAACTCTTATAGGAGAATTGAAAACGATTCTTAAAACATTGTTCTCTTTTTTAAGAAGACCTTTCACATCGACATGCCATTCGCGGAACATATTGTTCGCTTTCAGAATAAGTGAATCATTCAGATAAACATCAGCATAAGTATCAAGTCCCTTAAAGTTCAATTCGACATTCCGCTTGTCGAAGATCTCAGCATCAACATTGAGAGTGGTCTTATATTCCCAATCCTCTTTATCAACCCATTGCACTTCACGTTCGTTAAGACGAAAATATGGGTCTTTCATGAGGTCATTCGCCATCAAGTCAGTGTGAACAACTCCCGGCACAGTTGCCGAGTACCAATTGTTGCTTCTCATTTCCCGGAAAGTCCAGCCAGAGTTGATTTCCTGTTTTTCAACTTTCCCATTTTCAGGCATAGCGGAGACTGTCATGACAGCCATCACTAATAGAGCGGTTGTTACAAATGTCTTCTTCATATTGTATTTAATTTATTGTTCTATGGTTTCAGCGACAGGCATTGCAGCAATCTCGTCAAGCAATATATTTGCTCTTTTGACAGTTGGAACTTTTTGAATGGCAATGCTTCGACGATTGTTGATTTCTCTAAGGCGACAATCCTTCGGATATTCCTTCACGAAAGCCAGTAGTTTATCAAAAGCTGTGCTTTGATAGAAAGGACTGTCTTCCTTGCTGACAAGCACAATATTCATTGTACCTTGCTTCAAAATAAGCCTCTCAATGCCGAGACGTTTCGCAGTGTAACGCAAATGGACAACACCAATCAGTTCTTCGCCTTCGTGAGGAATCTTTCCGAAGCGGTCTTCCAACTTAGCAATGAATCCAGGAAGCTTGCGCTCATCTTCCATTTCGTCAAGCTCGCGATAGAGCGAGATGCGCTCCGAATCATTCGGAATATAAGTGAGAGGGAATAGCAGTTCGAGGTCGCTCTCGATAAATGTGTCGTGCACATATTCATTATCGAGTTTATTGTCGTTAGACTCATATAAATCGGCAAACTCTTCCGTCTTTAATTCGCTGACAGCTTCTTCCAGAATCTTCTGATAAGCTTCATAGCCAAGATCGGCAATGAAGCCGCTTTGTTCTGCGCCGAGCATGTTCCCAGCACCACGTATGTCCAAGTCTTGGAGAGCAATATGAATGCCGCTGCCTAGTTCTGAGAAGCTCTCTATAGCCTGAAGACGGCGGCGCGCTTCTTGTGTGAGCGACGAAAGAGGTGGAGATAGCAGATAGCAGAAAGCACGGTGATTGCTTCGTCCTACACGACCTCGAAGCTGGTGTAAATCACTGAGTCCGAATTGTTGGGCATCATTGATGATGATTGTGTTGACATTCGGCATATCGATTCCATTTTCAATGATGCTTGTGGCAATCAGTACATCATATTCATAGTTGGCAAAACCGAGGATGATTTTCTCCAGTTTGGCAGGTTCCATCTGACCATGGCCGACAGCGATGCGAGCATCAGGCACTTCGCGATGGATAAGCGACTCTATTTCATAAATATTCTGAATGCGGTTATTGACAAAGAATACCTGTCCATTGCGACTCATCTCAAAATTAATGGCTTCGCGGATGATATCCGGATTAAAGCGCTCGATTTCTGTCTGCACCGGATAGCGGTTAGGAGGCGGAGTTGTTATATTGCTCAAGTCGCGTGCACCCATGAGCGAAAACTGCAAAGTGCGCGGGATAGGAGTTGCTGTCATTGTAAGCGTGTCGACATTAGCCTTCATCTGTCGGAGTTTCTCCTTGACTGCCACACCGAACTTCTGTTCCTCATCGACGACCAGCAATCCAAGGTCTTTGAACTGCACATCCTTGCTGACAATGCGATGCGTACCTATGAGAATATCTATTTTACCCTCTTTTAATCGCTTCAGTATCTCTTTGATCTCCTGTGTACTTCTTGCACGACTGATATAATCAATTGTACATGGGAAGTTCTTCAGTCGGTCGTTAAAAGTCTGAAAATGCTGGAAAGCCAAAACCGTCGTCGGGACGAGCACAGCCACTTGTTTACTGTCGGCAACAGCTTTGAAAGCAGCTCTGATTGCAATTTCCGTTTTACCGAAACCGACATCACCGCAAATGAGTCTATCCATCGGCTTAGAGCTTTCCATATCGTTCTTCACATCGACAGTCGCTGTCTGTTGGTCTGGCGTGTCTTCATAGATGAAGCTTGCTTCAAGTTCGTGCTGCATAAAAGTATCGGCGCTAAAAGCAAAACCTTTTTCCTGCCGACGCTTTGAATAAAGCATAATCAAATCTCTGGCAATATCCTTAACCCTCGATTTGGTGCGTTCCTTCATCTTCTCCCACGCGCCTGTTCCAAGACGGCTCAGTTTAGGCGGTTCGCCAGTGTCTTTTCCTTTATATTTTGAGAGTTTGTGCAACGCATGAATGCTGACGAAGATAATATCATTGTTCTGATAAATCAGCTTTATCTCTTCCTGCATTTTACCATTCACATCAATGCGCACCAATCCGCCGAATTGTCCTATCCCATGGTCGATATGGACAATGTAGTCGCCCGGTTGGAATTGATTCAGTTCCTTGAGAGTCAATGTAATCTTGCCGCTGTTGGCCTTTTCACTCTTCAGATTATATTTATGGAAGCGGTCGAAGAGCTGGTGGTCAGTGAAAAAACAGGCATGAATTGTCTTGTCGGCAAAGCCTTCGTGAATTGTCTTGTCAACAGCCGTGAAAGGAATTTTGTCACTGCGGTCGTCGAAGATTTGGCGAAGTCGCTCAGTCTGCTTTTCCTGGTCACTTAAAATATAAATAGTATAATTGTCGTCGAGACAATGTCGGAGTGATTCGCTGACGAGGTCAAAGTTCTTATGAAAAGCAGGTTGTGGTTCAGTCATGAAAGAAACCGATGCGTCGGCTACACCAAGAGGACGCGCACCGAAGTGGATACGGCGGAAGGTAATAGCCTTTCGGAGAAACATCTCGTCGGTGATAAGTTTCTTCTGCATCGTCGAAGCGTCAGGGAACGAATCCTCATCGCCTGTAATCGGTTCTTCATTCCAGATTCCGTCGATGCGTTCCTTGGTCCATTCCATATCTTTAAAAGCCAAGAAAGTGTCAGATGGGATAGAATCGAGAAATGAGCTCGCATCACCGACATTCTTTATTTCAGGGACAATATAGATACTTTTAAGCTTGTCTTTCGAGAGTTGTGTTTCTACATCAAAAGTTCGGATAGTTTCTACTTCATTACCAAAGAAATCAATACGGTAAGGGTATTCATTCGAGAATGAAAAGACATCAAGAATACTGCCTCTAAAAGCATATTGTCCCGGCTCATAAACATAATCAACACGTTCGAACTTATATGATTCAAGCACTTCACGAATGAACATCAGGTCTACTTTTTCTGCGACACTAAGTTTTAGAGTATTGTCCTTCACTGTTTTTTGCGAAGCAATCTTTTCAGCCAATGCATCTGGATAAGTGACAATAAAGAAAGGTTGTTCCGAATCCTGAAGAATGCTAACAACTTCGGTACGCAGGATTTCGTTGCCCGAATCGATATGCCCATATTTTATGTCTCGACGATAGGAAGATGGGAAGAAGTAAACTTTCTCGCCACTTGTCAGCTGCACAATGTCATGATAGAAATAGCCGGCTTCTTCTAAATCATTCAAGACACACAAAAATCTGCCCTGATTCTTTTGAAACAGGGTAGCCAATGTCATTGCCGCACCGGAATTATTCAATCCCTTCACGAACAAATTGCTGACATTTTTCTTTTGAATCAGTTCATTCAGAGCACCCACAATAGGATGGGCGGCGAAGATCTGAATTAAATCTTTTATTTCCAAAGCAATTGTTCTGTAGTATTTGCAAAGGTACAAAATTATCTGCGATTAAAAAAATTGAACGGAAGATGTTATAAAGACAATAATAATTTATACCTTCGCATCAATTAAAAGCAAGATCATGAGCGACAGTATTGTTATCATTCCGACCTACAATGAAAAGGAAAACATCGAGAACATCATTCGTGTTGTGTTCGCGTTGGACAAGAAATTTGATATCCTTATTATAGATGATGGTTCACCTGACGGAACAGCGGCAATCGTCAAACAGTTGCAGACCGAATTCCCCGACCGTCTGAATCTCATCGAACGTGCCGGCAAGCAAGGGCTTGGCACAGCTTATATCTGTGGATTTAAATGGGCGCTTCAGCATACTTACGAGTACATTATTGAGATGGATGCCGATTTCAGTCATAATCCGAAAGACCTTCCCAAACTCTATAATGCATGTTCAAACCTTGGAGCTGATGTTTCTGTCGGTTCCCGCTACTGTGAAGGTGTCAATGTTGTTAATTGGCCATTGGGACGCGTCCTTATGTCATATTTTGCTTCCATATATGTTCGCATCGTCACAGGAATGAATGTCCATGACACGACTGCCGGATTCGTCTGCTATCGTCGCGAAGTATTGGAGAACATCGGTCTCGACGAGATTGAGTTTAAAGGATATGCTTTCCAGATAGAGATGAAATTTACTGCTCACAAATGCGGCTACAAGATTATGGAAGTACCTATTATCTTCATCAACCGTATTCTTGGCGAGTCTAAAATGAACTCGTCCATATTCGGGGAAGCGCTCTTCGGAGTGCTGAAACTGAAGTGGCGCAGTCTTTCCCGCAAATATCCTCAAAAGCAACGGGAATAACCTACTGAATAACTGTCATAGAGAGAATCTTTCATTCCGTGATTGAAGCGGAGTGAGATAATATTTTTACTGAATTGATAGCGCAGTGTGTTGCGCCATTTGAGCGGTCGGTCGCCGTTATTTTCATAGCCTCGGAACCCTATGAGGTCTGTCTGGATGAAGAAATGGTCGAGGCGCGTGCTTAATCCACCAGCGAATAAAGCAGCGTCATTTTGTCTATGATCGATTTTGTTTGTTTCCCAGCAATAGAAGCCACCCATCACCTGCAATCGAATGTTATATTTCTCAGTCGCGTCTTCCCAAAGGTTTCTGCCAACGGTCATGTCCAGCCAATATGCCGCAGCATCAGTGAACCTGGCATCGCAGAGACGACCGCCGCTTGCCGTCTTGATATTGGCAGTCACCGTCGCATCAAAAATTTTTTTGCTTTTAAGAAGTTGGAAAAACGATGTCACAACCACATCTCCGCCATAATGGACAGGACTCTTCACGTCGACAGCGTGACGCTCGTCACGGGTAGCTTCAGTCAGCTTATAGTTTTCTCTAAGAATCCAGCTTACTTCAATGCCGGCACGACCTCTGACTACAGGAATGACAAAACGAGAAAAAAGATCACGAGTGTTGTCGCCTTGATAATGGTGATATTCGCCTCTAAGCTCCACTTCGAACATCTGCGCGGCAGTTCCGTCGTGAAGGTCGGGAAGAGGAAAAGCATTTGGACCAAAATATCGGGGCGAATAGGTGAGAAGAGGGGTGTTGTCTCGCCAACTGTCGTCATCCTGGGCAATTGCACTTTGCCCGAATCCGACTGCCAGCAGCAGCAATATGATGAAGTGAAAATATTTCATGCTTTATTCTTTGTTCCGCAAAAGTACATTTTTCGCCATGAATTATTACATTTGTCGGCGATAAATCTTTAAACGAATCATATCATGAAACTTTTTAAAATCAGAAGCCTTCTCTTCATTCTGTTATCATTCAGCCTCATATTCTCATGTGACGCACGAAAACCCATCAAAACTCTGCTTATCACAGGTCAGAACAATCATAATTGGCAAGTAAGCCATGTTGTCCTTAAACAAATTCTTGAAAACAGCGGCCGCTTCACAGTCGATTTCGCTATTTCACCTGCACATGGTCAAGACATGTCTTCCTTCGTACTCGACTTTACTCCTTATCAATTGGTTGTTTTGGACTACAACGGCGATGCATGGCCCAAAGAAACAAATGACCGCTTTTTGGAATTTGTTAAGAATGGTGGAGGAGTAGTTGTCTATCATGCGGCCGACAATGCTTTCGCTTCGTGGCCCGAATACAATCAGATTATCGCGCTCGGCGGCTGGGACAGGCGAAATGAGAAATCCGGACCTTATGTCTATTGGTCCGACGGCAAACTGATTAAGGACAGTTCAGCAGGTTCAGGTGGTTCGCATGGCGACCAACATGAATATGTTATGAATCGTCGCAACACAGAGAATCCGATCATGCGAGGAATGCCTCTCAAATGGCGTCACGCAAAAGACGAACTCTATGACCACATGCGAGGACCTGGTGACATTGTCGATTGCCTTTACACAGCTTATGCCGAGAAATCGCTGCGCGGAAGCGGACGTGAAGAACCTCTCATTTTCACTGTAGAATATGGTGCAGGACGCATCTTCCATACGATGCTTGGACATTGCGGCAAGTCGATTGAAGACAATCCTGCTATGCAATGCACAGGATTTCAAGTAACACTTCTCCGCGGTGCTGAATGGGCTGCAACAGGCAAGGTCACTCAAAAGATTCCTGCCGATTTCCCGACAGAAAATCAGTGTACTTACAGAAAGGATTACAAGTAGGAACTAAGTTTCTGCTTGTAATTTCTATTAAGTAAATACTTTAAGGCAAATCTTATCCGACAATAGTTTTCAATTTTGCAATAAGATTATCACCCAAGTCACTTTTGGCTTCAATATGCTTTACTACTGCCACAACAAACGGATTGTTGTCAAAATCACCGCGGACTTGCTCAAAATCTTCATACTTTTCGGAGCGTGAACCGTCGACCCCAAAACCGGTCATTGACGAGAGCGAAAATTCTTTTTTTGCATCTTCATAGAGCATCTTATCCAAATCGATTACTGACTTCTTCCATTCTTCTACAATCGTTATCAGTCTGGATGCGGTTATCTCCGATGGGTTAATTCCATAAAATTCATCGATATGATCATATGCCCAACGCCACTCGTAGATATAATAGTTGTCGTTCATTTCCGAAAAGACCTTATTTATATCTTTCAACCGATTGATTTCTCCTGATTCAATGCCATCCATCAAACGATTTATTTCACTTTTGGGCGCAATCAGTCCGGCAATGTCAACCCATTCACCACTTCCAATCAATGTATCAGGCAACAACCGAGTACGAATGTCCTCATCACATTCAAATTGACAGTTTTTCAATCGGTTGATTATCGAATTTCCCAGGAATTTATGAATAGCCATTTCATAGAAACGGATTCCGTTGTTTAATGATGAATTTTTAATCTTTGCACTTTGATATGAATATGTATCGGAAATTTCACCTGACACACGTTTTAAATCTATAAGAATGTTGCGTCCTTTCAGCATCTTTTGCACAGTATAAGGGCTCAGAAGATTGTAATTGATAAAATCCAATTTCATGCTGTCAGTACGGTTATCGCGCTTTGGCCATTTTTGGACATCGCGGATTGTGCCGACACTTCGTAGATTCACTCCTGGAATCAGATAAGTGGTGTTTTTCTGTTCAATCAAATAAGAGAAGGGCAGGTCAGATGTATCAGCATGATTGACGTGTCGTCCCATAACTAAAGAAAAAGCCCCGACACGTGCCGGCCACAAAATATAAGAATCGGATGAAGTTTTAGCGCCTCGTTCCAAAGCGCCCTGATGAATAGGTCCGAGCTTATACATGTGATTGCTTTGGTTCGAACCCGAGCCTGCATTCATAAATGAAAACATTCCGGCAATCAGCAATGTCGATTTATGATGTGTCACGGTATAAGGACCTGCAAAAATTGCACAAGCTTCACCATTCTCTCCTTGGCAATTACTGAAGAAAAGCGAATCGGAAGCCGAATAGTTATGTCCCAACCTGCAGGCTTGTCCTACAAAACAACGGCTCAGCATAGTTCCGTCGGTCACATGTGAACCAGAGGAAATAATAAAATCTTCACAGATAACGCCATAGCCAATCTCCACAGGAGCCTCACTATTACTGTTGATGCTTCCGTTTTGCAGACGACACGCACCTTCAATACGACAACAATCACCAATACGCACATTCTTTATCGAACCTGTATTTATGATCACAACTTTTGAACCTATCGTACCGGTTGACGACGCATGTTTTGTTGAATAATAGTCAGTGATAGCTCGTAGACGACGAATCAACTCCGGACGATGTCTATAAAGAGCCTGTATATAAGCCTGATGAGCAGATAATTTATCATTAATAAGCACTTCACGACCTCCTGTTTCGTTGAGAACAGAAACCTCCACACTATTACCAAATTTGGAAAGTTCTTCAACGACCATTACATCAATATTTGCAATATAGGATTCATCTCCTACCTCATAATTGGCAATATAACTCTGAACATTTTCAATGCAACAGTTATTACCTACAGAAACATTATGCAAAGAGACATTAGACAAACCCGAATGTTTTTTGACGCCGCCAGGCAAAGTAAAACTATTGTCGAAATAACCTAATCTGATTTTTCCGGAAAAGCGGACACGATGGATCGGTCGGGCATTGAATGCTGTATGAACCTGCACCAGATTCCAGTTCTCAGATGAGCAAAGCTGATTCTCCAACTGAAGAATCTCACTTTCTGTAAGTGAACGAAACGTATTCATTGAGAATTAGTGGATAACGACTAAAGTTGCACGATAAATTATTTCTAATATTTGAGGGTTTCGAGCGTCACAGGACCAATAAGACCAGAGAGCTGAAGCTCGTCTTTAGGATTATAAGTGTTGTATTTCGCCCAGGTCTTGCGCTGGCTTTCTGGGAGATTGCTGTCGCCGATGAGTCGGTTGCGCCAAGTCGTGACAACTTCAACTTCAAGATGATTCGAGCCTTTCTTCACAAACTTACTGATGTCAAGTCTATAAGGAGTTGTCCAAACACCTCCGACATATTGTCCATTTACTTTAACCTTCGCCATGACACCGACCTTATTCAAGTTGAGTAAAAGACAGTCTTTTGGCAGCAACTTGAGATTAAAATCGTTTTCATAAACTATTGTACCTGAATAGTATTTGATAGCAGGATCTTCGTCCTTAGAGATATCTTTCAAACTTGAGAAGCTGACAGGTGCTTCAGGACCTCTGCGCTTGGCATCGAAGCTGACTTTCCACGGAGTTGTAATAGACGCAAATGCCGTTGGAGCAGGGTAGTTTGTGTCAATATTTCCTATACCGGAAGTTGATGCAGAGCGACGGAAAACGATGAAGGCAGATTCATTCGGATATAGTTTAAGCGGAACGACTGTTCCTGTTGTTGTCAGCGTGAAAGCTTTCAAATCGCGCGTCTCGCCGGTAACAGGATTCCAAAGTTCAGGTTGCATCGAGCGGACACGGAATTCAGGAGAAACTTCAATCATCTCATTCTTTTGATTTGAAATCATATAGATATCCTGATTGGCTTCCGCTTGATGACAGTAAAGAACAGTGTCACTGACAGCCAGCTTGCAATCGGGCTGGCAATCAATTTTCTGTAATGCTTCAGTCAAGTTCATGCCATAAATTAATGTCCCTTTCCCGATGTTTACCGATTTCACATTGACTCCGTCCAATCCTTTCCACATTTCGTCGGCCAATGCTTTCACCTCTGCATCTGCTTTTCCAAAGTTCTGAAAACTCGGCGAACGTTGTGGCGCAGGACCAAGCACGACAGCTCCGTCTTCAATCAGTTTCTTGATTTTAGTGAGTAATGCCGGACGCATCGTCTGCAGTTTTGGAAGCACTAGAATGCGGTATTGCGTGCCGCACGGCAAAGTCAGAATGCCGTCCTTGACCGTCAAGTCACGTTCAATAACCTCAGCATTGATAAAGTCATATTGATAGCCTTTAGGAATAGCAGGATCGACCAACCCATCCATCTTAGGTGCATCTTCCCCAATGAAATAAGCCACGTCGGCAACATATCTGCCACGCTGCAGCATATAATTCATGCGTTTGAGATAAGTTGTGAATAGGTCAAGTTGAGAGAACCAAGTATTCTTACGGTTGAATTCGGTATTGAAATCAGCATTTATCCCTGGTTCCACATCATTGTCAAACTGAGAGATATAGACGTGAAGGGCAGTATTGTTAATACCTTCAGTGAAGAATCTGTCGCCGCGCTGTTTCATCATCGACGGGAAGCAGTCGAAAGGCTTGCCGCTTGCGGTGAACGATTCGGCAGAGACTTTTGACTTGCCATAAGTATGTCCGCACGACGAAGCCACGCGATTCTCTATATCGCCGAGAGTTCCGGTGCGCCAGAATTCGCCGCCAATTTCGTCCGATTGTCCGCCATACATCAAGAACTCGCTTGGAAAGCCCCAATGGCCATAGTTTTCGAGCCACGTTGTCAATCCATACTTATGACTGATATCACGAAGTCCGCCAACATAATCATAGGCAACTTTGTCTGCAATCAGTCGGCGCAAATCCCATAGGAATCGGTCTGAGGCATCCTGGCTAAGCACTACATTGCCATTGAAAACCGGAAGGAAAGGAAGCATGTCATAACCATAGCGAGCCTTGAAATCGTCCATGAAGCCATCGGTGAAGTTCTGTCCGCCTGTTTCATAGCTGTCTTCAACAACCACCTTCCACGATTTGCGGTCGTTAGCCGGGATGCGGCGATATATCTCGCCAAGGAACGATTCGAAATGTTCCTCAATGTGTTTGCGGCTCATCTTGTCGGCTTCCAGACCGCGGGCATAAGGCGCTGCAGGAGCGTTGGTAACGCCTGTGGTAAGCATGCCAGTCCGCAGGATTGTCCAATTGCCTGCGGGTGCATTCCATTCCAGATGGTCTCCTTTGAGGCACGAAGTGATGTCAATTACTTTGTCGGGATTAATCAGCAGCGTAAGATCGTCAACAATCGGCTGGTCGCGCCACTGGTATTCCTTCCAAAGAGGATGCGGTGCCTGGAACATCTTGGCCAATGTCTTTTCAGGATAGCGTTCAATATATGGAACAGATGAGAATTCAGTTTCCGCGATACCGACGCCTTCTGTGATGTTCTTCAGTTCAAGTCGGAAGTCAGTGGCTGTTGTTGCTGGAATGGAAATGACAATCGGTGCATACGGATCGAAACCGACATTCGGATTACTGTTATAACGGTTGACAAGAAATTCATCAGCCAAGACACGGTAGGTGTTGCCATCTTTTACCAACAGACGTGCTCTGCCTTGAATGTTTTTATGTGTGGCAAACACCTTCAAGCTGCGCAGCGTGAAAGGTTTGCCGGTATGGAAATCGATATTAATTGGTTGGTCATATTTCTTAGTAAAGACCAAAGCACTCTGATGATTGCCGTCCAGCAGACTGTCCAGACCAGCAAGCGCTGGTTGAGAAGTGAGAGTCGTGTTGCTGTTGTTCAAACGCTTTGCGCGAGCGTCAACTGAAGGATAGGCGATGACTTTGACATCCTGAAAGCTCTTGTCGGGCTTTACAAGCAGAAGGTCGACATTCCGTCCACCTGTCACTTCCGCCTTGACAGAAGTAAGGTAGCGCATCGATTGCTCAGGTTTTATCCACGGACCGCCCGATTGGCTCCAGCCGGGCGAATTGAAAATGCCGATGTCGATACCCAGCTTTGAGGCAGTTTTAAGTGCTGAATGAAGCACCTTCCACCATTCGTCACTATAGAAACGAACTGTTTCGGTAGTGTCGAGCCCGATATTACCGATATAAGCCCGTGTGATGCCGGCCTGTTTCATAGCATAAAGGTCTTTGGCGACGCCTTCAGCCGAGACATTTCCCGAAATCCAGTACCAATAAGCCGAAATCTGTGTCTTAGAGTCGGGATTCATAAACTCCGATTCCATAGTTTTCTGCTCCTGCCCGAAGACCGAACAGGTGAATATCAAACTGATTACGAATGTCAAACTGAACAATGTTTTACGCATGGTATTATCTATTATATTAATGTGCGAAGATAATAATTTTAATGCGCTTTACCAAATGTTTGTGGATGTATTTTCAAAGGATTAAAAAATTTTCTTCAAAATAAATCGCAATTTTTTTAAACGAATTTTACATTTGCACACTCTATAGTAATACAAAGGCAAAATAATGGAAGAAAAAGACAAAATAGATATATTGACTGACAATCTTCTGAACGAGAAAATTCAAGGAGAAGAAGAGAAGTTGCAGCAGTGGAAAAATGACCATGAAGACAACCGCAAGGTTTATGAGATTCTTAACCATATTCATATTCCTGCAGCGGTTTTAGATTATGCGGCCAGTGTCCGTGAAAGCATCCGCACACAACTTAATCAGAAAATCGACCATTCAATGATGCGGATTCGCATACTTAAAATTACAGCTGCCGCAGCAGTTGTCGCGTTGTTAATAGGCATATTCAGCATGTTGTCATACCAAGCAGGATACGAAAAGAAGAACTCGCAGCTGGTCAAGGTCGAAAACCCTCTGGGAATTAAGAGCTCCGTCACATTACCCGATGGCACACGGGTGACGCTTAATGCCGATTCAACGCTGATTTATCCGACAGCTTTTGTTGATAAACAGCGAAAGATTAGTCTGCAAGGCGAAGCTTTCTTCGAAGTTGCGCACGATGCAAACCATCCGTTCATTGTCAATGCTGAAAATATTTTTGTTCAGGTTTTAGGCACTAAATTCAATGTCAAAGCCTATTCCGACGATAACAGCATCGAAGTAACGTTGGCTGAAGGAAGTGTTTCTGTAGGCTTGATAGGAAGTTCTCAATCCATTGAGATGAAACCGATGGAAGAAGTGTTTTTCAACAAGCAATCTTTGACATTCAGCAAGAAAAATATTTATCTGAATGATAATATAGGATGGAAGGATGGCATGCTATATTTTAATGGAATGACTTTTGAAACAATCGCTAAACAGCTTGAACGCAAATATAACGTTCACATTTATATTAATTCTGAAGAACTGAAGAACACACAATTCACCGGCGATTTTGTCAGAGGAGAAAATTTGGACCAAATTCTAAAGGTGATGACTCAAGACCGTCGTTTAAGCTATGTGAGGGATGGAGATAAAATCTATATATCAGAAAAAAACAAATAACAATTAAAACGGGACGCCTATGACAAAAATCATGAAATAAACACAAAGAAGTCGGAAGATGCTCCAACATCTCCCGACTCAAAGACTTCGGTCTGAAAAATTTTATAAGAAACAGAATATTACAAACCTAAAATCATTGCAAAAGTATGAATATATGTTCAATTAATGGAGGTGCTACGTCAAAACATTTCCTAAAAAAAATGATTATAATCATGAAACTATCAGTTGTATTGTGTTTGTTAACTACTTTCTGTTCATTTGCCGCTGAGAGCTATGCGCAGAAGACAGATATTTCGCTCCATTTAGAGAGCGTGACACTACAAGAAGCATTCACAGCAATTAAAACACAAACCGACTTCTCGTTCTGGTATCGCAACGACGAAGTCAATCTGGAAAAACGTGTTTCCATCAATGCTAATAAGCAAAACATCTACACGGTGATGAATCAATTACTTCGCGGACAAGATTTAAAATACGTCATCAACGAGAAACACATTATCATCTACAAATCAGACAAAGCTGAAACAGGACTTCCGCAACAACAAAACGGTAAACGAATTACCGGAATTGTTATTGATTCCAAGGGAGAACCTGTTATCGGGGCGAATGTGGTCGTGAAGGGCACAACGAATGGAACCATGAGTGATACTGATGGAAAGTTTATCCTTACGAACATAAAGAAAGGCGATGTACTGGAAATCACGTACATCGGTTATATTTCCCAAAACATTCGTCTAACAGATGAAAGCACCTTGAAGATTGAATTGAAAGAAAACTCACAGGCATTGGATGAAGTTGTCGTTGTTGGGTATGGCACACAGAAAAAAATCAACCTGACAGGTTCTATTACTAGTGTTAATGTTGAAAAAGTTATTGAATCTAGACCTATAACAAATATTTCCAATGGATTAGCCGGACTAGCTCCTGGACTATATGTTAATTCCGGAAGTAATGATCCTGGATCTAATGCAAGTTTGTTAGTCAGAGGTCAAGGGACATTGAATAATTCTGCTCCATTAGTTCTTGTTGATGGTGTAGAAAGCAATATTGGATTTGTAGCACCTCAAGATGTGGCTAATATTTCAGTTTTGAAAGATGCAGCATCCTCTGCTATTTACGGTTCTCGTGCCGCAAACGGCGTTATTTTAATTACAACTAAACAAGGTGAGGCTGGCAAAGTACGTATCAGTTATGATGGCTATTTAACCTTACAATCAGTTATTAATAAAATACCCATGGTCGACAATAGTGTAGAGTATATGGAACTGATAAATGAAGCCTATGGAAACTCTGGTATGGGTAAACCATTTAGTGAGGCAAATATTCAAGATTGGAGAGATCATCAAGGCGATGACCCGATTTTGTGGCCGAACTCAAATTGGATGGATGCTGTTTTCAGAACAGCTGTAACATCTAATCATACACTTTCTGTTACTGCCGGTACTGAAAAAGTTAAAACTTATGCTTCATTTAATTTTGAAAACACTCCTGGTATCATAGAAAAGACAGGGATGAAGAAACAGAGTTTTCGCTCTAACACAGATATAAAGCCAACAAAATGGTTGGATTTAGGAATGAATCTGAATGGAGTCTTGGTTGACAAAAGCATGGGAAGCAGTATGCTGGGCACAATGTTTACAAACTCTATTATTTGTGTTCCAACAGTAGTTATAAGAACACCTGATGGTCGATATGGCGGCCAGAACAACTCGGAAGACAATCAATATGCAGAAAGCCCATTAGCATACCTTAATTCAATTAGAGGAGAAAATAAAACTTATTCGATGAAAACCCGTTTCTTCGGAACTATTACTCCATTGAAAGGTTTGTCAATTAACGGTTCATACAATTATGAATTCTTTATGCATCGTACAATGTCTCGTCCTCATGGCATCGACAGATGGAATTTCCAAACAAATACTATTCTTGTTCAAGGTAAACCGTCTTTGTATATAAGTTATGCAGAATCGAAGAATGTAAGAAACATGATGGATGGTAATATTACATACGAACATAAATTTTTTGATGACAATCTGTATTTCAAGATTCTTGGAGGTTCCAGTCAAGAGCAATTTGAATCAGATTATAATTCGGCTACTAAACAAGGTTTAATTGATCAAGATTTGACACAATTGGATGCAGCAAATGGAGAAGCATCTGCAAGCGGTTATTTAAGTGATTGGTCAATGAGGTCATATTTCGGCAGATTAAATTTATCATGGGCGGACAAATATTTAGTCGAATTAAATATAAGAAGAGATGGTTCATCAAGATTCAGATCTAATAACAGATGGGGTAATTTCCCTTCAGTATCTGTGGGTTGGAGAATATCCGAAGAACCATTTATGAAATCATTTAAAGGTTCATGGTTGCAAAATTTAAAAGTTAGAGCTTCTTATGGTTCTTTAGGTAATAATTCTGTTGGTAATTATGAATCAATATCTACATTAGGATTTGCAGATTATGTTTTGAATAATACTCCTACAACAGGTTTTGCGATTAAATCCATTGCTAATGGAAATCTGACTTGGGAATCAACTTATGTTACTGACATTGGATTAGATTTTAATATCTTAAATAATCGATTAAGTGCAGTTGTTGATTATTATAATAAGCAAACAAAAAATATTTTGATAGATCTTCCTGCCCCTTATGAACATGGCGCAACAGGAATTCCTACTCAAAATAGTGCATCGGTTCGGAATAGAGGTTTTGAAGTCACCCTTGGTTGGCAAGACAAGATTAATGATTTTAGCTATTACGCAAACGCAAATCTTGCATTTAATAAGAATAAAGTGACTAAATATAAAGGAGATGAATATACTCTTTCTGGAACCAATATGATTAAAGAAGGATATCCAATTAATGTACAATATGTCAGATTATATGATAGAATAGTACAAACGGATGCAGATTTGGCTGTCGTTCAATCAATGGTTGATAATGCCCCTGTTAATGCTCAAGGAAATAAAATGAATCCTTTCTCTGCAAATGGTAAACCCGTTAAGGGAGATATCTTGTATAAAGATATAAATGGAGATGGTTTAATTAACGATAATGATCGTACAACAGTAGGGCACGGGTTAACTCCAACCACTCAGTATTCTGCCACATTGGGTTGTAGTTATAAACGTGTTGACTTCTCTGTTTTCTTCCAAGGAATAAGTGGACTTAAAAGAATTTTACTTGATTCTTATTATACTCCTGTATTATCACGAGGAAACATTGTTAATAAAGAAATAGCAGATGGAAGATGGTATGAAGGCCGCACAAATTCAGCTAGTTACCCAAGATTATTAACAAGTAATTCAAAAAATACTGTATATAGTGATTTTTGGTTGCAAAACATGTCTTATTTAAAAATCAAGAATATTCAAATCGGATACACAGTTCCTACTCATTTTCTGCCTTCTCTTAACATTTCAAAATTAAGAGTATATGCAAGTTTGGAAAATTTCTTTACATTCACATCATATAAAGGGATTGATCCTGAAGTATCTGGTATGAATTATCCAACAATGAAGCAGGCTGTTTTTGGTATTAATCTATCATTTTAGAAAGGAGAACAACATGAAAAAGTTTTATAAATATATAGTAGTTCTATTTTGTTCAGTTTTTTTGCTGAGCTGTTATGATTTAGAGAGATATCCACAAGATGAATTGAGTACGGCAACTTTTTGGCAAAACGATGACCAAGCCAAAGAAGGAATCATGGGATGCTATCAATGCATGAGATATGGTTATATTTATTACTATCATTTTATGATGGATGTCTGTTCTGATGCAGGACAAGGCGTTGGCAACGGTTTTTATAACATAACTCGTGGCACATGGACATCGTCAACTTCATTTGTGCTTGGAAAGTGGCAACAGACCTATGAGGGTGTTGCACGTACCAATTATGTAATTAAAAGTTTGGGAACTGCAAAGAATGTTAGTGATAATGTCAAAGCACAGATTATAGGTGAAGCAAAGTTTCTTCGTGCATTGTATTATTTCAATTTGATAACTCATTTTGGTGGTGTACCGATTTATGATGAAACATTTGATTATGAAAATAATTATATGGACATGGTAAAACCAAGAAATAGTATTGATGAAGTTCGTGCTTTTATATTGAAAGATCTTAGAGATGCAATTGGAGCACTTCCAGTAAAATGGGACGCATCCAATTATGGACGTGCAACTAAAGGAGCTGCCTATGCATTAGAAGGGAAAGTATACCTTTATAACAAGCAATATGATTTAGCTGCTAAGGATTTTGAAGAAATTGTTTTAGACCCTTCAAAAAAAGATTATGGTTATAAATTATACGATAATCTTCCTGATTTGTTTTTACCTAAAGGAGATCAGAGCGATGAAATGATTTTTGCCATTCAGAATTACTCAACAGCTGCATATAGTTTGGGCATGCCGTTCGCTTGGTTTATGGGTACTATTTCAACAATCGGTTCATGTTGGAATTATTTAATGCCTTCAAATAATTTGGTTGACAGTTATGAACTTAAAGATGGCAAACCATTTAATTGGGATGATTTCATTCCTAATTTTAAAGAAAACACCTCTGTTAAACAACAAACTTTCATTGCTACTCTTTCTGCAGATAAGAAAACAGTCGCTCAATATCCTAAATATTATAAGGAGCTCTTAAACATGTATGACCAACGTGATCCGCGAATGCAGCAGACTGTTTTACTCCCATATACACATTATACTGGATGGGGAGGAAATAAACCATTGGATTGCGTTTACGTTTGTGCATCAGGCATTGCCCGAACAAATGGATTCGTTGTACCAGATGCAAGTTATTGGCCATATTTATACAGAAAGTTTGTCCCTGAAGGAGATATGGATGGTTTAATGGCGCCTACACAAAGAGCTAATACACCTATTAACTATCCAATTATTCGTTATGCGGATGTATTACTAATGTTGGCGGAATGCTATAATGAATTAGGGAAATATGATGAAGCTGTAAAATACATAAATATGGTCCGTCAACGGCCATCTACAAACATGCCGAAAATCAACAGCGGTCCATCTTGGCTGGAAGCAAGAAATCATGACCAGATATTCGAACGTATCAAACATGAACGCTTGGTTGAGTTCCCAGCTGAAGGTATAAGATATTATGATTTGATCAGATGGAAGCAGATGGAAACTCCAATGAATGGCCGAGAACTGGATATCGTTGATAAATTGCGCTATGTTAAAGTCTTTGATCCGTCAAAAGATTATTTATGGCCTATTCCACAAGTAGCTATTGATAGGAATCCGAATTTAACTCAGAATCCAGGGTGGCAATAATATAGCAAATAAATTTATGAATAGACATATAGTATTCATTTTGATATTTTCATGGTTATTATCCGCGTCATTCATTGACGCGGATAATCTGACCGCACGTCTTTATCAAGTTGACCCTCTAAAAAAAGTATTGAAAGAGACTTCTTATTTCCGTGACGAAATAGATACAATCAGAATAGTAAAGGGAGAGACAGGCTCTGTTCAGATTGTGATTAAAGGATTAGCAGACATTTCAGATATGCGTGCAACCGTTGGAAATATTTCATGCGGTGATAACATGATTTCCGGAGCTCAAGCTGCTTGGATTGGATATGTGGGCGTTGACCGTTCATGCTATCCTCCGTCATATAATATTATTCGTGCAGCAAGTCATTATTTTCCAGATCCTATTTTACCTGATAGTGCATTCAGTATTGAATCAGGTGAGGTCCAACCTTTATGGATAAGTATTCCTACCAATAAACTCACTGTTCCAGGTCTTTATAAAGGAGTTGTCAATATTACGGGTATTGTTAACAATGTTCGTCAACTATGGAAGAAAGACTTTTTTGTACGCGTATATAACATCACATTAGAGAAAAGTCCTCTGTTAATTACAAATTGGTCTTCTCATTTTAATCCAAAAGCTTTAAGTTATCTGAATAACGATGAAGATGTTCAAGCATATTCGCCTCTTTATTGGGAGCTGATTGAAATGCATGCAAAAATAATGGCTGAACATAGACAAAATGTCCATCGTATTTTTCCGGTATGGCATACTTTATATACTTATAACCAAGGGAAATACACATTCAATTTTGAACGATTCGATAAAGAAGTCAATATTTTCGATAAAGCAGGTGCTTTAGAACGAATAGAAGGTGGTCATTTAGCTTGGAGATCTTCAGAAGATTGGAACAGCCAATATTATGTTGAAGTTCCTCTTCCTGATAATGAAGAAACTAGAAAACTGATACCAGGAGTTAACCCTATGAAAGTGGAGAACGGAATCCGATTTGTGAGACTTCCCATTCAAGACAATAGAACAAAAAATTTCCTGAAGCAGTTTTTACCAGCATTAAAACAGCATCTGATTGAAACAGGATGGTTGGACAGATATATGCAGCATATAGGAGATGAACCTATTGTACAAAACGCCAAATCTTATTGTGCAATAAGTAAGTATGTAAAAGAATGTTTTCCTGGAGTTAAGATTTTTGATGCTGTCTGGACATCCAAGGAATTAAAAGGTGCAGTCGATATATGGGTTCCACTCTTAAGTGTATTGAATAGAGACTATAAATTCTATCAGGAACGCCAAAAAGAAGGTGAAGAAGTTTGGTTTTATACATGCGTTGTTCCACAAGGGAATTATGCAAATCGTTTTATAGAACTGCCTTTAATTGAAACGCGTCTTCTTCATTGGATAAATTATAAATATAATCTTCCCGGATATTTGCATTGGGGGTTAAATTTTTGGCAGAAAGATCAACTTCATACAAATGCAGACCGAGATTCAGGGAAATTGCCGGCAGGAGATAATTGCATTGTTTATCCAGGTTATAGAAAATTATATACCTCAATTAGGTTTGAAACAATGAGGGATGGAATTGATGATTACACATTACTTAAAATGCTGGAGAAAAAAAATCCGGAAAAAGCAAAGGAATTTGCATCAGACTTGATTATTCGTTTTGATAAATATGATGAATCGGTAAGTTATTTCCGCAAAGTAAGAAAAAACTTACTCGAAACATTAAGTGAATATTATAAATGATTCTTATTATATTTGGAACAAAAAATAAATATTATGGACAGCAGTAAATTAAATAGAAGAGAATTTCTTACAGAGGTTTCAGCAGCATCACTTGGTCTAATTGCAACCAGCAATGCATTTGCATCAGCAACAGCTCCTTTATCAACAGTTTATGGAACGACAAAGAAACTGGCTATTTTGGGAGGGAATCCGGTGCGAACAGATAAATCATGGCCAAAATGGCCGGACCCTAATGAAGACATCATAAATGCAATAACAAAAACAGCCCGTAGCGGTATTTGGTGTAGAATTGATAATCCTATTGATGGTAATGTTATCACATTTGAAAAAGAATATGCCAAATTAATGGGGACAAAATATTGTGTTGCAACAGGTGCTGGCACACAAGCTCTTCATACCTGCATGGAAGCATTAGGAATAGGTCCTGGTGATGAAGTAATCACATCACCTTATACTGACATGGGAACATTGCAGTCAATTCTATCAGCTCGTGCTCTTCCAGTTCTAGCAGATATTGAACGGGAATCTTTTCAGATAGACCCGAAAGATGTAGAAAAAAAGATTACAGCAAACACGAAGGCAATAATTCCAATTCATATCATGGGACAAGCCTGCAATATGGATAAGATTATGGACATTGCAAAACGCCATAATTTATATGTTATTGAAGATGCATGTCAAGCACATCTTGGTTTATACCATGGAAAGAGATTAGGGTCAATAGGTAATGCAGGTTGTTTCAGCCATCAGTCCTCTAAGACAATTCCTTGTGGAGAAGGAGGAAGCATTATAGGTGACGATGAAGTTTTGATGGACAAGTGTTATACCGTGCAGAACCATGGAACTGATAGACAAGGTCACAGTGTGACTATCGGGCCTAAATATCGCATGAATGAATTTGAGGCATCTGTACTTTTGGCTCAATTACCAAAAGCAATGATGCAGTGGGAAAAACGTTGTGAGAATGCAGCTTATCTGACCGAAAAGCTAAAGAGTTGCAAAGGACTTGTCCCGCAGACTTTATACGACGGACCGAAAAGCGGCTCATTTTATCTATATGCTTTGGGATATCGAAAAGAGTATTTCAACAATGTTCATCGTAATGTATTCTTGAAAGCTTTGGCTGCAGAAGGTATTCCAGGTTTTAGTTCATGGATTAAAAACGGTTTGCAGCGTGAGCCGTGGATAGACCACATACTGCAACTAAGAGAATATCAAAAGATGTTTGATGCAAGCCGACTGAAGAGATATAAGGAAGAAACGATATGTCCTAATGTGGACCGGGCAGCTGATGACGAACTGGTTATGTTATGGGCCAGCGGTGTTCTTCTGT